>MRWG01000003.1_pt1 | contig 911553 bp, 871 predicted proteins | sample 1013341 | NCBI WGS metagenome assembly MRWG01 (sample SAMN06117577, study PRJNA244670) | biofilm metagenome | biome: Water; feature: Cathode Biofilm; material: Biofilm; isolation source: microbial consortium enriched at the cathode of a solar microbial fuel cell | place: USA: District of Columbia...
GCAGAAATCCTCCTCCCTGCAGCAGATCGTGCAGGCCTTCCTGCATGACGTGCGCGCCGCCTAAGGGGCGCGGGCCACAAACAGGATTTTCCTCCCTCCCCTGGAACCCGGCTGGCGTTACGGCGCTGGCCGGGTTCCACTTTTTTTATTATGTGTCATCTAATGGCGGAAAATGGGGGTTTCGCGGCCCGATTCCGGAAACTTGTTCGGTATCGACCTAAGTATGTGTTTAGGGCATACTTAAGTATGGACCGGGGGGTGCATCCGGCTGCGAAGCGAAGCGGCCATAAAAAAACGAGGCAGGCAGAATGCGATTGCTGTTCGCCGATGACCATCCCATGTTTCTCGATGCGGTGCGTGAGCATCTCAACCGCGCTTTTCCCGATATCGAAATTCAGGCGGCGTCCAATCTCGACGAAGTGACGACCAAGCTTTCGAACAGGGGGGACTACGACCTCGTGGTTCTGGATTTCTCCATGCCCGGCATGGAGGGCACGGAAGGGGTCAAACGACTTCGCGCCGCCTATCCTGATCTGGCCATTGCCGTGACCTCCGGGGTCGCCAAGACACGGGACGTGAAGACCGTTCTCGATCTCGGTGCCCATGGGTTTCTGCCGAAAACCTTGACCGGGTCCGCCTATGCGGGGGCCCTTCGCGTGATCGCCGAGGGCGGCACTTACGTGCCGGTGGAAACCATGCAGGCGTTGGCCGCCGAGGCGGCGGACCGCAAGATCAATGCGGAAGGCCTGACTCCCCGCGAGATGGAGGTGCTTGAGGGCATCGCCGATGGAAAACCGAATAAGCAGATCGCTCGTGACCTTGAAATCCATGAAGTCACGGTGAAGCTGCACGCGCGCAGCATCTTCAAGAAAATTGGCGTGCAGAACCGTTCGCAAGCGGCCGTCGTCGCCCGCGAACGGGGGCTCGTTTCGAGGGGCTATGTGCAGGAAAATTACTGACCCTTATGAACGCGGGCTGTCATGGGCATTTCGTGGAAAATCCATAAGGCCGAGAATCTTGTAAGCTTTTCCGTCTTCGGGCAATCCAGCCTTCTGGAGACGGTGGATGCGCTGCGCGATTTGGCCACCGCACCGGACTTCAGGTCCGGTATGCGTCGGCTTTATGTTTGTGATGACGATCTGACGGCCGCTCCTGGGCTTGATTCCACCCAAGGTGCCTTTGTTGATGTGCTGGGCTTTCAGATCGCCAAGATGTTCGACCATCCGGCGACCGCGGCCTTGGTCTATCGGCGGGACAATACCGTCGCCGCCGACCGTTTTGCGAACACCGCCCGGGTGTGTGACGAGATCTATGCCCGCGACGGCAAGGGGCCCATGGACCGCAAGGTGTTCGAAGATATCGAAGACGCCGTAGCGTGGTTGAACCTGCCGCCGGGGTTTCGGCCGCTTTAGGAACCCTTTCCGGATATCGAGGATCGGTAATTCCGGTAAGTGTTCAGCCATTTATCTTTTTATGAATTTGTCCCCTGGGCCCCATGAGTAGGTGGGCGCAATGCCATCAGTGCGGCGAAAGAGACGAGCCCCAGCACACCCGAAAGCATAAGCGCGGCGGCGCCCATATGGTCGATCGCGAGGGCGAACAGGAAAGGGGCCCCGGCCTGGACGAAACGGGCCGGTGCCATCAGTAATCCCTGACGCCGCCCATACCCCACCGCCCCGAAGATGGCGAGGGGGAGCGTCCCGTTGGTGATGGTGAGAATGCCGTTGCCGGCGCCGTGCAACAGGGAAAATGCGGATGCGGCCGGTGCGCCGGCGGCCAGTATGACGGCGGCGCCCAAGGGGTGGGTTAGGGCCGCCAGCCGCGCGGACAGCAAGGGGTGATAGTGTTTTAGGAATCCGAATTCAAGCAGCCGGCCCGCGACCTGCGCCGGGCCGACCAAGGCCGCCGCCGCGATCGCCGCGGCGGGAGAGGCCCCGGCCTCTTGCAGTATCCGGGGAAGATGCGCCGCCATCGCGGTGCTGGTGAACCAGGTGATGGCAAACACCAGCGCCAGGATCGCGGCGGCGAATTTGGGAGGGGCTGCCGAGCCCGTGGACTGATGGGTTTCTCCGGCGGGATCGTCTCTGGCCGGCGCACCGGTTCCCTTCGGCACGAACAGCCGGTTAAGCGGCAGACCGATAACCAGATGGGCGGCGGCCCAGGCGAAACAAGCGGCCCGCCAGCCGATCTCGGCTTCCATGAAGGCGGTGATCGGCCAGCAGATGGTGCTGGCGAACCCGGCCATAAGGGTAATGCCGGTGATGGCGCCCCGGGCATTGCGGCCGTAGAGGCCGGCGAGGGTCGCAAAGGCGGCATCATAAAGGCCCATGGACATGCCGACACCGATGACGAGCCAGGCGGCGAACAGGCCGAGGGCATTCTCGGCCAGGCCGAGCATCCCCAGGCCGGCGGCGAACACAAGGTTCGCCGTCCATAGCAGCCCGCGCCCACCCAACTTGTCGATCTGGCGCCCGACGATTGGGCCGAGCAATGCCGACAAGATCAGGGCCGCGGAGAAGGCGGCATAGACAAGACCGGTCGTGACGTCGATCTCCGCCGCCATGGGTTCCGCAAGGATCGCCGGCAGGTAATAGGTTGACCCCCAGCCCAGGGTTTGCCCGGCGCCGACGGCGATGACGACGGCTCTGCGCCGGGTCTCCATGATCAGCCCTTAGAGGCGCCGGCGACCGTATCGGGGCCGCAACCGCAGCCCTCCTTTCCGGCGGCCTTGGCATCCATGTCACGGACGCAGCAGGCATCAACATCTTCGGGTGCCGGGCCGCCGCAGCAGGAGGATTCCTCGGCCACGCCCGGCAGGCTGCACACGCCCGTTTCCGGCAGGTCCAGTTCGACGCGGTGCGCCGCTTCATGGTCACCGGCCAGCGAGGCGGCGATGGAGCGGACCTGCTCGTAGCCCGTGGTCATCAGAAAAGTCGGCGCGCGGCCGTAGGACTTCATCCCGGCGATGAAGAAATCGGGTTCCGGGTGGCTTAGTTCGCGCACGCCGTGGGGGCGCACGGTGCCGCAGCTGTGCAGGTTGGGGTCGATCAGCGGCGCCAGATCTGTGACGGCCTCCAACCAGGGGTCGAGACCCAGCCGCACCTCGCGCAGCATGTCGAGCTGCGGACGGAAGCCGGTGGCGACGACGATGCGGTCGACCTGTTGCCGCGCGTCGGCGCCGTCCAAGACGCCGTCGATATCAAGACTGTCACCGTTGCGCGACACGGCGTGAACGGAAAAGGGGCGGAGCAATGTCAGGCGGCCCGAGTCCACGGCCGCGCGGGTCCGGATTCCCAGGTCGCCGCGCGCCGGCAGGGCATCGGCGGCGCCGCCGCCGAACAGGGTGTCGCCGGTATCGCGACGCACGGCCCAGAGGATCTCCGTGCCGGGTTCGGCATCCTTCAGGTCCAACAGGTCAAGCAGCACGTTGAAGGCCGAATGGCCGCTGCCGACCACCAATGTGCGCCTGCCGGCATAATCGGCGCGGGCCCGGCCCAGCACGTCGGGAATGCCGTAGGCGATACGGTCGGCGCAGTCGGCTTCGCCGGGCACGGGCAGGCCGCCAACCCCCATCGGGTTCGGCGCGGTCCAGGTGCCGGAAGCATCGACCACCGCGGCGGCGTCAAGGGATGCGCCGTCGGCGAGCCGGATTTCGAACGGCCGATCAGCGCGTCCTTCGGAACGGACCTTGTCCATGCCCTTGCGGCCAAGGGCGGTGACCCTGGCATTGAGGCGCAGATGGGGGCGGATCGCCATGTGGGTGGCGAGCGGCGTCAGGTAGCGGTCGACGATCTCGCTGCCCGTGGGCAGGGCGTCGGGATCGGGGGCTTGCCACCCTGCGTCTTCCAGCAGGCGGCGGGCCGCCTTGTCGATGTTGTAGCGCCAGGGGGAAAACAGGCGCACGTGACCCCATTCACGCATGGCGGCACCCGGTTCGGCCCCGGCCTCCAGAATGACGAAGGGCAGGCCGTATTCGTGGAGGTGCGCGGCGGCGGCGAGCCCGACCGGGCCGGCGCCGATGATCGCGACGGGCAGTTCTGATCGGGGTGAAGAAGCGGGCATGACGAGGGTCCTTGTCTGACGTTCAATGCATTGATGGGTGATATAAAAGGGCCAAAAAGATCAGCAGCAGTCCTCGGGCTGGCAGATCCCTTCGCTGTTGGCGGAAACGCAGGCGCCGACCTCGGCCCAGGCCTTTACCGCGACCTGGAATGCCGTTTCACCCTTGTCGGTGATCGTGTAGATCTTCCGCTTTCGGCCGCTCACGACCTCTTCGCGGACGGTGACGTACCCGCCCTTCTCGAACTCCTTCAGGACCGGATACAGGGCGCCCGGTGTCGGCGAACAACAGCCTTGTGTCGTATTCTCCACGGCCTTGGAGATTTCGTAGCCGTGCATGGGGCGACGGTTAAGGACGCAGAGGATGAAGAATTTCGACAGGCTCATCTTGATCAGCCCGTTCCAATAGACGGGGTCAGTGTAGTCGATCTCTGGCGGCGCAACGGGGGCTAAGCGGGGCATGGCTCTATCGGAATGTGAATGAATATGGTTTCGATGGGTAATATATTAACCATCAATATATAAATCAAGCTGTCCGATGGCCGGCTGAGATGCTCGCCATCGGCCATCGTGGCTCGCATGGCGCTCCGCGGGAGGTTAGGATAGGCCATGGCAAAACAGAAAAAGAACGGCGGTTCAGGCACCCGCCCCGCGGCCATCGATCCGGCGCTCGCGGCGCGCATCTGCTGGTACCATTTCCGCGAGGGCCAAACCCAGCAGGAGGTCGCGGATCGCGTCGGCCTCAACCGGGCGACGGTGAACCGGGTGATCAACGATGCCCGCCGCGAAGGGGTTGTCCGGGTCACCCTGGATCTGCCGCTGGCGCCCTGCCTGGAGGCCGAGAACGCGCTGCGCGAAACGTTCGGCCTGCGCGATGCCGTGGTCGTGCCGGCCCCGGCGGAGGAGGATGAGGTGCGCCGGGTGGTCGGCCTGGCAGCCGGGCAGTATCTTTCCGGTGTGCTGGCGCCCGATGCCTTCCTGGGGCTTGGCTGGGGGGCGACGATCCATGCCGCAGGCTTCAGCCTGATCCCCCGCGAAGGGGCGGCGAACACGGTCGTGTCCCTGTCGGGCGGCCTGCCGCAAAGTGGCGCCATCAATCCCTATGACAACGCCGCCGCGTTCGCCCGGGTGCTGGGCGCCGGCTGCTACTACATGACCGCGCCGATGATCGCGGAAACCGCCGCCGCCCGGGCCACATTTGCCGAGAGCGAGCCGGTCCGCCGGATCTACGACATTGCCGGGCGGTGCCAGGCGGCCCTGGTCTCGGCGGTCGATCTGTCAGCCAAGACGAAGATGATTGAATACGGCGTGCTGACCCGCGATCAGGTGGCGGACCTTAAACGGGTAGGCTCGGTCGGTAACATTTGCGACTATTTCATCGATGCGGACGGGCGGATGATCGATCACGAGATCAATGCCCGTACCCTGTCGGTGCCTTTCGAGACGCTGCGCCGTATCCCCAATGTCATCCTCGCGGCCGGCGGCACGTTCAAGGCGGACATCGTGCGGGCCGCCTTGTCCGCTGGTCTGGCCAATACCCTGATCACGGACGAGAAATGTGCGGCGGTCCTGCTGCGCGGTTAGGGACTGAGCCGCTGCGAGCCGTTCCTACGCCGTATGCAGCGCGCGTTTGTCGCTGAGGAACGACGTGAAGACCGTGGCGGCAACAAGGAACATGAACGCGACGATCAGACATCCGTCGATCCCCGCCCATTGATAGGAGATACCGGACACCAGGGTTCCCAACAGGCGCCCGGTGGCGTTTGCGCCGTAGTAGAACCCCACGTTCATGGTCACACCGTCGTTTTCCGACAGCGCCAGGATCAGGTAGGAATGCACGGCGGAATTCACGGCGAACACGATTCCGAACAGGGCCAGTCCGGCGATCAAGGCGACCCCAGGATCGACGCCGAGACGCAGTGCCGCGATGATCACCACGACGGTCAGGGCGAGCAGGACCAGCCAAATCCTTGCGGCGCGGACTTCGGTGCTCAACCCGTCGAGGGAGCGCGACGTCAGTTTCGGTGCCGCCGCCTGCACGAAGCCGTAGCCGATCACCCAGGCGGCCATGAAGGCGCCGACCTGGTTGAAGGTCCAGCCCAACTGGTCGTATAGAAACACCGGCACGCCGACGACGAACCATACGTCGCGGGCGCCGAACAGGAACACCCGCGCCGCCGACAGCAGGTTGATCTCCCGCGACTTGGAGAAAATCTCGGTGAGCTTGGCCTTTTTCTTGGCCTTGCCCATGCCCTTTTCGACCGACAGGGCGGCGCCCACCAGGATGACCGCCAGGAACCCGGCCATCAGCCACAACCCGCCCTGGAACCCGGCGACGGACAGCAGCAAGGCGCCGATGAAAAAGCCCAGGCCCTTGATGGCGTTCTTGGATCCCGTCAACAGGGCGACCCAGCGGTAGAGCCCGCCGGTTTCGGTCTCCGGCACGACGAACTTGAGCGCACTTTTCGAGCTCATCTTCGTCAGGTCCTTGGCGACGCCGGACAGGCCCTGGACCACCAGAACGAACAGCACGGACAATTCCTTCGGCCAGGCAGGATCGAGTGCGGAGAGGGCGAGCAGGGCGACGACCTGAAGCAACAATCCGCCGGTCAACGTCAGTTTCAGGCCGAACCGCGACGCCACCCAACCGCCGCCGGCGTTGGTGATGATGCCCATCAGTTCATAAGCGAGGAACAGCACCGCCAGTTCGAACGGGGTGTAGCCCAACCGATGGAAGTGCAGCAGGACGAGCATGCGCAAGGCACCGTCCGTGAGCATGAAGCCCCAATAGGCGGCGGTCACGACGGCGTATTTTCGGACGTCCAACATCGCGTGATGCTCCAGGGCGGGCCAGGTCAGTCGATTGACCGCGCCACCTTCTCCGTCAGTTCGTACAGGCGGTGGGCATAGCCCATTTCGTTGTCGTACCAGGCGATGATCTTCACCTGGGTGCCGTCCGTGACCATGGTCGACGGTGCGTCGATGATCGACGAATGGGTGTCGCTCTTGAAGTCGCTGGACACCAGGGGCCGGTCCTCGACATCGAGGATGCCCGCGAGCGGCCCATCGGCGGCCCGGCGCAGCAGGTCGTTGACCTCGTCCACCGTCGTCTCGCGCGCGACCTCGAACACGCAGTCGGTGATGGAGGCGTTGAGCAGGGGGACGCGTACGGCGATGCCGTCCAGCTTGCCCTTCAGTTCCGGGAAAATCATGGTGATCGCCGTGGCCGACCCGGTCGAGGTTGGGATCAGGTTGGCCAGGGCCGAGCGGGCGCGGCGCATGTCCTTCATGGGCTTGTCGATCACCGTCTGCGTGTTGGTCACGTCGTGGATGGTGGTGATCATGCCGTGGGTGATGCCGATACCTTCGTGGATCACCTTGACCACCGGGGCCAGACAGTTGGTGGTGCAGGACGCCGCGGTCACCAGATCGTGGACCTGGGGGTCGTAGAGGTCATCATTGACGCCCATGACGATGTTGAGCGCGTCGCCCTTCACCGGCGCGGAAACGACGACCTTCTTTACCCCGGCGGCATAATAAGGCGCCACGGCGTCGCGGGTCTTGAACTTGCCGGAACAGTCCAGAATCAGGTCCACGCCCAGGCCGGCCCAGTCGGTTTCGGCGGGTTTCGATACGCCGGAATAGCCGAGGCGCCGGTCGCCGAACATGACCGCATCCGCGCCGTCCGCCCGCGTCGCCACGGGCCAGCGGCCATGGACGCTGTCGAAGGCCATCAGGTGCGCCGCCATCTCCGCCGTGCCGCCGGGTTCGTTGATATGGACGATGTCGATATCACCCTTGCCCCAGGCGCGGCCGGGGCCTTGCAGGCTGGCCGGTTTGGCGGGATCGAACCCCCAGGCCGCGCGCAGGGCCAGGCGGCCCATGCGGCCGAAGCCGTTGATTGCAACACGTACGGTCATGTCTTCTGTGTTCTCCTAAAGATTGACGACCAGCCCGTCATGGGCCGTTTCCTCGGGCACCTCGTCCTTGTGCGGCATCATTTCGCGGCTGAAGTGGGTCAGGATCATGCGCTTGGGCGTCAAATCCTTTTTGTGTTCGACGATGTCCGGATAGTTCATGTGAAACTTGATGGGCTTGCCGTAAAAATAGCATTCGCAGATGAACAGGTCCGCGTCCCGGGCGACGTCGGGCATATGCTTGGTCCAGGCGCTGTCGCCTGTATAGGACACGACTTTTCCGGCGATCTCCGTGCGCAGGCTGGTGGGGTTGGTCTCCCCCGTGTGGGCCGCGGGATAAGGGGTGACGGTCAACGGGCCGATCTGTGATTCCTGCATGACCGGCATTTCTACATAATCCAATTGAAACTTTGGTGACATGGCGTGCATGCCGGGCATCAAAGCTTCGCAGATGCCCGCGATGCGGGCCTGGGTGTCGCGCGGCCCGGCGATCACCAGGGGCTTTGTCCGCTTGGCGCCGAGCATGGAATCCATCAGGAAAAAGGGCAGGCCGCCGCAGTGGTCGCCGTGGATATGGGTCAGCACCACGGCGTCGATGGTGGTGTGGTCGATGCCGAGCTGGTTCAGCGCGGTCATGCTGGTGGCGCCGAAGTCGATGACGTAGCGAAAGCCCGGCGCATCGATCATATAACAGGTCTGGAACCTGCCGCCGGCGCCGAAGGCATCGCCCGATCCGACAAAGGTGACTGTCACGCTCATGGTATGTTTCTCCTAGATGATTTCGTCGGCGCGCAGACGGGAAACCTCGTCCTGCGACAGGCCGAACACGTCGTGTAAAACTTCGTCGGTATGCTCGCCCAGGGTCGGCGGCGGGCGGCGATAGGATACGGGCGTTCCCGACATCTTGATGGGATTTCCGATCATGTCTACCGGCTGGCCGCCGGCGGCGCCATGGGGCATGGAAATCTTCATGCCGCGGGCCTGCACATGGGGGTCGGCGAACACCTGCTCCAGGTCGTTGATCGGACAAACGGGCAGGCTCGCCGCGCTCAGGTCTTCGATCCATTCGGCGCTGGTCCGCCGGCGCAGAATTTCCTGCACCTTGGCAACGATCGCGTCACGGTTCTTGACCCGGTCCGGATTGGTCGCGAAGCGCGGGTCCTGGGCCAGGTCTGGCTCGCCCGCCAGTTCGCAGAAGCGGCGGAACTGATCGTCGTTATTGGCGCCCATGATGACGAAGCCGTCCTTTGTTTCGAATGCCTGATAGGGCACCGAGTTTGGGTGTGCTGTGCCCAGGCGTTCCGGGATCGTGCCGCCGATCAGATAGTTCATGCCCTGGTTATAGAGCCAGCCGACCTGAACATCGAGCAGGCCCAGGTCGATACACTGGCCTTCGCCGGTGGCGTCCCGGTGGCGCAGCGCTGCCAGGATGGCGACCGCCGCGTACATGCCGGTCATCACGTCGTTGACGGCGATTGGCACCTTGACCGGAAGCCGCCCGGGTTCGCCGGTCATGCTGATCAGGCCGCCCAACCCCTGGGCCATCATGTCGTATCCGGGGCGCGGCGCGTAGGGGCCGGTCTGCCCGTAGCCGGTGATCGAGCAATAGACAAGACCCGGGAAATCGCCCTTTAGATCGTCGTAACCCAGGCCATATTTCGCCATGCCGCCGACCTTCAGGTTTTCGATCAGGACATCGGCCTTGGCCAGCATGCGGCGGATCAGGGCGACGCCTTCCGGCTTGGAAATATCAACGGTGATGGACCGCTTGTTGCGGTTGGCCGACAGGTAGTAGGCGCTTTCGCCGCTGTCGCCGCCTTCAGCGTCCTTCATGTAGGGCGGGCCCCAGGTGCGGGTCTCATCTCCGACGCCGCGCCGTTCCACCTTGATGACCTCGGCCCCCAGATCGCCGAGCAGTTGGGTGGATGAGGGACCCGCCAGGACGCGGCTCATGTCGAGGATGGTGACGCCTTGCAGGGCGCTGCGTGATGTCATGTTTGCCTCCCGAGATTGTTGCTCGGGATTATAACATATGTAAAAAATAAAAACATATGTAAACTTGTGCTTGCCAGTGGATCTGCAGGCCGACAAAGGAACGGCGATGACTTATTTCACCGCCAGTTTCTGAACAGGGTCACACGGCCACCCGCCCAGTGTTCCTTAACCTGATGCCGGGCTGAAAATGGTACGGCGCGATCCAGAATGAGAAGCAGCGTTCGAAAAGCGCCATGGGGATTTCTTCTTCTTGTCTTTGATCGCAGGGGCTCAGGCACTGTCCGACATGGATTGGCCGATCTCGTCGAGGCGTCGTTGCAGGGCCAGCTTGTCGAGCGAGCGGATCGGCAGATTCACGAATACGCTGATCCGGTTGGTCAGGTAGCGCATGGTTTCCGCGAACACGGCCCGCTTTTCCGCTTCGGTGCCGTCGAACGCGGCAGGGTCGGGAATGCCCCAATGGGCGGTCATGGGCTGTCCCGGCCATACGGGGCAGACTTCATTGGCGGTCTGGTCGCAAACCGTGAACACGAAATCCATCTTCGGCGCATTCGGTTCCGCGAATTCCGACCAATCCTTGGACCGCAATTCCGACACGGGATAATTCTGGTGGCTCAGAAGGTCGATCACATAGGGGTGGACCTGTCCGGCCGGCTGGCTGCCGGCACTGAATGCCTTGAACTTGCCGGCGCCGTGGCGGCTCAGGATGGTCTCGGCCAGGATGCTGCGGGCCGAATTGCCGCGGCACAGGAACAGAACGTTGAACGGGATGTCGTTGTCATTCATCGGAGGTTTCCTTCTCCTTGCATGTGGCAGCGGCGCGGGTTTGGGGTGCTGGCGTTCCGTAGCCGCAGATTTCCGGGCGGCCCCCACAGCAGTCCTCGGTCAAGTAAGTGATCAGACGCCGCGTCCCTTCGACATCGACTGCATAGAGAATCTGCTGCCGGCGGCGCGTCGACCGCAGCAAACCGGCCTGGCTCATTTGCGCCAAATGGCTCGACAAGGTGGACGGCGGAACGTCCAACGCTTTCGCGATGTCCCCCGCGGGAAGGCCGCTCGGGCCGGCGGACATCAGCAGACGAAACACCGCCAGGCGGAGATCGTGGCTGAGGGCGGCGAACAGGGCGACGTAATTGTCTTGATCATTCATAATTCGGTTTTTCCCGAAATAAAAAATCAAGTCAAGAAATCTATCGCCTGATCCATGCCGGTTCATCAAAATTTCATGGAACGGCCAAAAAGGCCGATATCGGCGTCAGCCAGCCACGGATGGAGGTTTTGACGCCCAGTGCGTCAATCAGCTTTGTTTTTCGCGACCTTTGAAGTGCGGGTTAAGTGCCTGAATAGAAATCAATATTATTCATGCGCCATTCAATCCGCGGCCGATGCGGCCGCGGCGGCGATCTGACGATTTCTGACGCCGCGCCAGATCATGGCCACCAGTGTCAGCGCCGCCAAGCCGACGAAGACCAGTGAGATCGGACGCTCCAGGAAGATCACCGGATTGCCGCCGGACATGATCAGCGCGCGGCGCACCCCGTCCTCCAGCAGCGGTCCCAGAAGGAACGCGATCAGCATGGGCAGGGGCGAGAACCCGGCGCGGCGCATGGCGTAGCCGAGGACACCGAACAGATACATGACCCCCACATCGAAAATCTGGCGTGTTGTCGCGTAGACGCCGATGGTCGCGACCAGAAGAATCAAGGGGAACAGAATCCGTTTGTCGATGGCCAAGGCGTAACGGGCCAGGCGGATGAACCCGAAGCCCATGGAAATCAGCAGCAGGTTGGCGACGATCAGGCTGAGGAAGATGGCGTAGACGATGGGCCCTTGTTGTTCCATGAGAAACGGCCCCGGCGTCAGCCCGTGAATCATGAAAGCACCCAGGACCAGCGCGGCTTCGATATTGCCGGGAATGCCCAGCGTGACCAGGGGAATGAGGTTGGCGCCGGTGCCGGCGCTGTTGCCGGCCTCGGCCGCGGCGATGCCCTTGAGGCCGCCCTGGCCGATCTTGTCTTCCGGCCGCGACAGGCGTTTGGCCGTCAGATAGGACAGGAACGCCCCGACAGTGGCGCCCAGGCCGGGCGTCGCACCGATGAAGGTCCCGATGGCGCCGGAGCGCAGGATGGTCGGCAACAGGGGGATAAGCTCGGAAATCTTCAACGATTCACCGCCGCGGCTCAGGGCCATGCCGTTGAGCGCAATGTCCTGGTGGCTGCCAGCGGTTTCCTTGCGCAGTTGAACGAAGGCCTCGGAAAACACCAGCAGACCCAGAAGGATCGGGACAATGGCGAATCCGTCGTCCAGGTTGGCGATATCGAAGGTGAACCGCGCCTTGGCCGTGAACAGGTCGCGCCCGACCGTGCCCAGCAACAACCCGAACCCGGTCGAAATCATGCCCTTGATCGGCGAAGAGCCGACCATGGCGCCAATGATCAACAAGGCGAACAGGACGATGGCGGCATATTCCGGCGGCCCGACCTTGAGGGCCACGGCGGCGATGGGGGCCGCCACCAGCAGCAGTACGATATCGGAGAACAGGTCGCCGATGACCGAGGAGTAGAGCGCGGTGTGCAGCGCCTTCTTGGACTGCCCCTTCTGCGTCAGTTGATGGCCGTCGATGGCGGTGAAGCTCGCCTGCGACGTTCCCGGCATGTTGAGCAGGATCGCCGGAATGCTGCCGCCGAAGCTGGTGCCCTTGCCGATCGCCAGTAAACAGACGATGCCCACCACCGGATCCAGGTAGTAGGTGAACGGGATCAACAGGCCGATTGCGACGTTTCCGCCGATGCCGGGAAGGGCCCCGAACAGGAACCCCAGGATGATCCCCAGGCAGGAAAATGCCAAATTCTGAACGGTGGCAACTAACTCTATAGCTGCGGTGAGATTTGCGAGCAAGGAAGCCTCTTTGTCTTGTTGTTCTGAAGCGTTCCTCCAAACGGTGTCACGGCGTTCTTGAGCGCGCCGATTGACCGACCCAAACCAAAAGGCCGAAAATATATTGTTATTTCAATGTGATAATGGCGTTTTTCGATTCCTCTTCCGATTTGGAATGGGATCCTGGCACGCCATTGGCCGTGGCGGATAAGTCGCTCCGCCGGAAATCCGTTTCTCGAACCTACGAATTTCACCGCAACTTGACAACTTAAAAAACTATGGTGTAATTCCCAGCAGAAGGTCGATGAAAGACCCAGGGGACGGCCCCCATAAAAAGCCGCGGAAACCTCCAAACAACCGGACAGGAGAGCGTCTTCGGGCGAATAGACCCTTATTCAATCGACACATGCGGTGATGCAACGCGGCGGCCGCCACGAACTCCTTCGTTCAAGAAAACCAACCCAGACACGGAGTGTTTCGAACATGGCTATCACGCGTTTCCGCCGCCTTCTCGGCGCCTTGGCATTTTCTGCCGCGGGCCTTGCCGCGGCCCTCAATACCGCCCCCGTTCAGGCGGCTTTTCCCGAAAAACCCATCACCATTCTGATCGGCTACGGTCCCGGCGGGATGACCGACGTTTCGACGCGTATCCTCGCGGAGAAAATGGAGAAGATCCTGGGAGTGGATGTCCTGGTCGAAAACAAACCGGGTGCCGGTGGTACCCTGGCCTGGGCGTCGTTGCTTGAACGGCCGGCCGATGGCTACACCATGACCAGCTTCGGGTCCTCCGCCTATGTCACCGCGGTCATGCTCGACCGCAAGATCGGCCTCAAGGATTTCTCTCCCATCGGGCGCTTCATGGTGCAGCAGCGCGTGCTGTTCTCGCGCAAGGACATGCCCTTCAAAACGCTTGAAGAGATGATGACCTATGCCAAGGACAAGCCGGTCACCTTCGCCGACGGCGGCGCCTTCTGGGCGGCGCGCACGGTCGAGGCCTTCGCCAAACAGTTTGATCTGAAGATTCGTCTGGTGCCGTTCCGCAGCGGCGCCGAAGGGTCCGCCGCCATCCTGGGCGGTCACGTCGCCACGGCGGAAACCGGTGTCGGCACCGGCGCCTGGCTGGGCGCCACGCGCAAGGGCACGCTGAACATTCTGGGCGTGCTCAGCCCCGGCAACCTGGACGAAGTCGGCCAGCCCGGCGTTAAAAGCATTTCCGAAGTCGGCGCCAAGCATCTGGCCGAAATGACCTACGGTTATGCCGCCAAGGCCGGCACGCCGGCGGCCCATCTCAAGATCCTGGCCGACGCCGTGGAAAAGGCGCTTGCCGACCCGGACACGCATAAGAAGTTCAAGGCCCGCGACCTGATCCCCGGCTGGAGCCCCGGCGGTGAATACATGACGTACCTCGACGGCCTGACCACCGAGGCCAAGGCCCTGAAGGCCTTCCTCGGCGAATGACGCCGACGGCGACAAAGCAGGAGAGAGTGCGTGACGCCGCCGCCGGCGTCACGCTTCTCGCCTTTGCCCTCGCGCTCTGGTTCGTCCTGATCCCGCGTTTCGCCGGTGGCCATGGTGATCACACCACCCTGGCGGCGATCGCCGCCTTCGTGATCGGTGGCCTATCCATACTGTTGATCATCTTGGCCGCATTGGGCATCCCCAGTGCGTCGTCCACGGCGACGGAAGACGATCCCTTCCTGGACGTGGGCGGTGGGGGCGAGCCGCCGCGCCTGATCCTGCTGGCCGTGGTTTGGGGCCTGTTCGTCCTTGGCCTGGGGTACGCCGGATTTTTCATCTGCGGCGCCTTGGCGGTGTCCGGCTCGTTCTTTCTGTTGGGCATTCGCCGGCCTCTGCGCATCGCCGCCTGGACGGCGGGTGCGCTGGCGGTCAGCTATCTGGTGTTCGACCTGGGGTTCAAACTCGCCCTGCCGTCGGGGCGATGGATCGACGCCTTGCTTCAGGCCGCCGGTGCGTGATCTTCGGCCGTGAGGCGGCGCAGGTGCCATCCGTCGTTTGCGCGGTTCAGCCGCGGCGGTTTCGCGCTATAGTCGCCGGCAACGGCCCGGTGCGACTGCCGGACGATAAAAAAGAACCTATCCAGGGAGCGCATCCATGGCCCGAGCCGAGGACCCCGCATTGAGCCTTTCCGACGGGACGGCGTCCGCCGAAACCACCGCCGCCCCTTCGGCGGGCGGGACGGGAAAGCCCGAGACGTCGGAACTCGAACGCCTGGCGCAGGATGAACGCATCCAAGCCCTGCAGGCGGCGTTGACGCGGGCCGTGGCGCAGCGGGGCGAATCCAAAATCCATACCCTGAGCGACGCCTTGTTCAACCTGATCGAACGCGGCTTCTGGCGATCCGGCGACAAGCTTCCGGGCGAACGGGAACTCAGTCTTGTCCTGCACCTCAGTCTGGGCACGGTCCAGGCCGCGTTGCGCGAACTGGTCGCCGCGCGGCTTCTGGAACGGCGTCGGGGGGCGGGGACCTTTGTCGCCGATGCCCGGGAACTGGGCTCAAGCATCTGGCATTTTCGCTTCCGGACTCTGGATGGCCGCAACCTTCTGCCCTGGGCAAGCAAGATCCTGTCCATCGACGAGATCAGCGAACAGGGCCCCTGGGCCGACTTCCTGGGCTTCGCGCCGAGCTACATCCGTATCCGCCGCCTCAACGACATGCGGGACTTCAAGGTTTATTCGGAAATGCATTTGGACGGCTCGCGCTTCCGCCCGCTGCTCGATGTGCCGTACGACCTGTTATCCCAGAAGAACATCCGCATTTTTCTGCATGAGCGCTACAACGCGCCGACCTTTCGCGGCGTTCACCGCGTTTTATCGACCGCCATCGCCGATAACATCGCCCCCCTGATCGACGTGGCGCCGGGGTCGCATGGATTGTTAATCAAGGCCCTGGGCTTCACCTTTCGCGACCAGCCGATTTCCTATCAGACCATCGTCGTGCCCGAAACGCCCTACGAATTGGAAATTCTGGGGTGATGCCCGAAGGTCTGGGCGCGGGGAACGTGATCTTGTGCGTGTAATAGAGGGGCGCGTTATGGTCCGGCCAACTTCGGATGTGATTGGCCAAAGTAAGCTGTTTCCGACAATGTAATTGAATTACTTGTCAGAAAGATGGCTGGGGCGCCAGGATTCGAACCTGGGAATGCCGGTACCAAAAACCGGTGTGTTAAGCCACTTCACCACGCCCCAATCGCCGGGTGTCCGTTCCCTACAGGGACGGGCCGACTTCTTAGACCATCTGTTGGCCCTGGGCAAGGGATGCGGGGTGTTGAAACGACGGTGCGGGCGGCTCAGTTCAGCCCGTCGGCGGGCAGCGCCAGGCGGCCGACGGCGACCCACCAGTCCGGTTCCGCGTCATAAAGCCGTGCGGCGGCGGCAAGCGCCGCCTCCGCCGTTTCGTACAGCGCGAAGCAGGTCCCGCCCGATCCGGACATGCGCGTCAGAAGCGGCGCCTCCGTCGCGTCGAGGGCATCCAGCACCTTGGCCACGGGCGGGCAGAAGGCGCAGGCGGCCTCGGTCAGGCCGTTGCCACGGGTTTTCAGAAGATAGGCTAGGTGGGCCGCGTCGATGGGCGTTTCCCGGAACCGGTCCGGGCCCTGAAAACCTCCGGTCCGCGCCTTGAACACGGCCGGGGTCGAGACCGGCACCTTGGCGTTGACCAGGACCAGGGGGGCCGCGGGCAGGGGCGGGGCGGCCGCGATCTCGTCGCCGATGCCGCCGATGAAGGCGGGCCGTCCGACCCAGCACACGGGCACGTCGGCCCCCAGTTCCAGGGACAGGGCGCGCATCCGGGCCTCCGCCATTTCCACACTCCAGACCCGGCACAGCGCCTTCAGCGCCGCCGCCGCATCGGCCGATCCGCCGCCGATGCCCGATGCCACGGGCAGGCGCTTTTCCAAAACCAGATGGGCGCCGGCGGTGATGCCGGCAATCTCGCGCAGGCGCCGGGCCGCGCGCAGCACGAGGTTATCGGTTTCGTCGGCCAGGTCCTTGGCGAAGGGGCCGCGCACGGTCAGGGTCAGCGAGCCGTCGGCGGCGGCCCGCGCCTTGATCTCGTCGCCCACGTCGGCGAAGGCGATCAGGCTGTCGAGCAGATGATAGCCGTCATCCCGCCGCCCCGTGACATGCAGGTACAGGTTCAGCTTGGCCGGCGCCGCGACGCTAACGATGGCGTCGGCCACCTACAGACCTTTGTCCAGCTTGGCCTTGATCTTGGGGATCAGGTCTTTATCCGGGTCCAGGGAGAGCGAGCGCTTCCATTGGAATTGCGCTTCCAGCTTGCGCCCCACTTTCCAATAGGCGTCGCCCAGATGGTCGTTGATCACCGGATCCTGAGGGCGCAGTTCGACGGCGCGTTCCAGTTCGGCCACGGCCTTGTCGTATTGGTTCTGGCGATAGTAGGCCCAACCCAGGCTGTCGGCGATGAAGCCGTCGTTGGGGGCCAGAGACACCGCCTTCTTGATCATGTCCGTGGCGCGGTCCAACTGTTCGCCCTGGTCGATCCAGGTATAGCCCAGATAGTTCAGCACATAGGGCTGGTCCGGGCGCAGGTCGAGGGCCTTCAGCAGATCCTTTTCCGAATCCTTCCACCGTTTGGCGCGTTCAAACGCGATGCCACGCGCGTAATACAGGCTCCAATGATGAGCCTGTGGATCCTTCACGCGCTCGATCGCCGCCGAATAGGCCTTGGCCGCCTGCGGATACTTTTCCATGCGCCGGTAGACGTCGCCCAGATGCAAGTGCGGGTCCGGCAGGTCGGGGCGCAGCTTGGCCAGTTTTTCCAGGCGCTTGACCGCGGCATCCGTGCGCTTCAGGTCGCCCATCAGGGCGGCGGCTTGAAGCTGGGCGCTCCAACCGTAGGCCGAGGCCGCGTCGACGCTGTCGTATTCCTTGACGGCCTGTTCCAGGCGCTCGTCCGATTGCAGGACGTCGGCCAGGATGAATCGCGCCACGGGGAAATCGGATTTCAGGTAAAGCGACAGCTGGATCAGCGCGATGGCGGTTTCATGCGCGTTCTGGCGGCGCAGGGACGAGCCGATGTCGTACAGCGCCTCGGCCGCACCATCGCGGGCGTTCTTGATGGCGAGCGGCGGTTTCTTGCCGGCCGCCATGCGCTTCATGGCCGTATCCATAAGCCGCGATACGGGATGTTCACTGAGGTAGAGATTATAGATCGCCTTGGCGCGCTCGGTGTCGCCGGCGCGTTCCAGAAGCGCGCCCAGAAGATGGGTGACCCGGGACGATGGCGGCGACTGCCGCTCGATGACACCGGTCAACAGTTTGCCGGCCTCCTCGGTCTTGCCGGTCAGTTGCAGGATCAGCGCCTCGTGGATTTCCACCAGGTTTTCGATCCCCTTCTTGTCCTCAAGCGGCTTCAGGGCGCTCAGCGCCTCCTCGGCCTTGTCCTGGCCGTACAGGCACCAGGCGATCAAAAGCGGCTTGGTGAAGACGGAAAGCCCCTCGTCCGGTAGCTTGTTCAGCAACGCTTCCGCGTCCTTGAAGCGTTTGTGCTTCATATGGTCGATGGCGACGGTCAACTGCGCGATGGTCTGGTCCGGGTCTTCCTTCAGGTAGTCGCGGGCCAGGGCGACGGCGGTCGCCACGCGGCCTTCGACCAGGTTGACGATGAAGGTCTGGCGCAGCAGGCCGGGCGTGTCCGGGCGCTGGTTCAGCGCGGCGCCGTAGAATTCGGCGGCGGCGCCCAGGTCGCCCTCGCGCTGGGCCTGGCGGCCGGCGAGATAGTTGCCGATGAAGGTGTTGGTGCTTAAGGCCTCTTTGGCATCCGGCTTGGCGTTCGCGGCACCGGTTGAGACAGCCAGGGCGGCGGCGCAGATCAGGCCGGCGGCGAGGGAACGGCGAAGGCGGCGGGATGGGGTCACGGGCGGTCTCGAACCTCGGGATCAATGGGGACGGGCGGTAACCGGAAATCAGTCTAACCGACGCCGGTCCGGGCCGCCATATCTCGCGGCCTTATACCTTGTCGCTGTATCCTTTGGCGAAAAAAGGGCAGTCGCGCATAATGCGGCCATGACCGATCCCCGACCCGCCCGGCCCCTGGTTCTCGCGTCTTTGGAAAACGGTGACGGCACGCGCTGCGTCGACCTGTTCCGCCGCGCCGACGGCACCCATGGCTTCGAAGAGTACCGCCGCGACCCGGAAGACCCCCGCGGTTGGTCCGGCGCCGCCGGTTTCGGGGCACGGGTTTTTGCCGACGAAAATGCCGCGCGAAGTGCCGCCGAATTGGCCGTTAAATGGCTGTCCGCTGCGGTTAACGGATAAAATTCGCTTGTGTTTAAGGACGTTCGAAAGTACGAATCTTAACGTGATTATGCCCCAGCCGGTTTTGGCAGGCGGTGACCGGACCCTTCGGATCCAAAAACCCCACCAACCCCAGGAAGCGTCGATCACCCGGAAAGCGCGGTTGCTGTTCCGGTATCTCACCATGTCGTGGCGCCATTCGCCCGGCAACTAGTACAGGACTGTAAGTACATGACCACTGGAACGGTTAAATTCTTCAACCAGCAGAAGGGCTACGGCTTCATCACGCCGGAAGATGGCTCGAAGGACGTTTTCGTCCACATCACCGCTGTCGAACAGTCCGGCATGTCCGGTCTGGCCGAAGGCCAGAAGGTGAGCTTCGAAGTCCAGAACGAAGCCCGCGGCCCCAAGGCCGTGAACCTGCAGGAAGCTTGATCCGAAAGGATCCAGTCTAGATCCAAGCTTCAACTGGGTTGAAGTACGGTTCCAGGGTCATCCTCCGCAAGGGGGATGACCCTTTCCTTTTGGAGGCGGCTAATTGCAGACCGTGGCGGGCTTCCAATTGGGCGTCCAGGATTTCGCCTCGATGGTATTTTCATTCGGGATGCAGGCCTTCAGTTCCGTCTGGCCGGTCAAACCCATCGCGTTGAGCGTGGCGACCAAGTCGGACCAGGACGGCGTGTTCTTAAGGGTTGTGCCCATTTTGGATCCGAGAAACGCGTCTCGACCGTTTTTCCCGTCTTCGCTCGGACGGAGCCCGGTTTCGAAAAGGGTCGATCCCAGGACATGCACCGCCGTGCAGGCATGTTCCCGCGCCGCCGAAGAAAAATCCGTCTGAAATTGTTTCAGACGGGCTGCTTCCTGACTCTCGTCCTGGGTCGGTTGCGCGCCCAATTTCGGCACGACCACCCGTCCCCAGGCATAAGCCGCCATGCGCACCCGGTTGACGGCGTGGCGAATCTTGGCGGCCGTGTCACCGGCCCCTGTCAACGGTTTGATGAGATCCGTGTCGGCGTCGCAGAGGTTTTTCTTGAGCCGGGATTCGACCGTGGCCTTCGCGGGTAAGGGGTTGAACGGGGGCTTCGCCGCCGCGCCCTGGCGCAGTTTGGCGAACGCCAGATATCCCGACAGCGTCTTCACCGACATCAGCAAATTGCCGCCGACGTAGGCGCCATTGCCGTGCCTGTCCTCGGCGGCCTTGGCGGCGGCCTTGATGGCGTCGGCGTCGTGGACGCGGGTCCAGGCCGGTATCGTGTCGTCGCCGGGCGCCGGACCGTTCAGGGCGCCCTGCAGTTCCGACCGCAGGAACAAGGCCAGGGCGTAGGTGCCCAGGACCGTGCCCTGCAGGGACTTGTCCAGGTCGGTGGTGGCGCCGGGGCGTGCCTTGCCCAGCATGTCCACGGCCAGGTTGCAATGGTCCAGGGCCTGCTGGTCGAGCGCCTGCGCCGCTTCGAAATTGATTTTGGACGTGTCGTCCCTGCCCAACAGGCTGGCGCGGAGCGCGTACGGGTTGAGGCGCATCCGTTCGGCTGTGTCGCTTTTCTGGACACAGGCTCGGTATTGATCCATGCCCCGGTCGATGTCGATGGTAACGCAGGCGGAAGTCGCGGCGGCCAAGGTGATCGCCGTAAGGGCAGTGGATAACCGTGTCATGTCCTTAACTCCTCAAATGCCCAGGCCTTGGGCGATTGCGTCCTCGAACTGATCGATGGTGATCTCGCCCTTGGCCAATTTTTCCAGGATGCCCTTCGCCGCGTCCAATTTGGCCTGCAACGCGGCGGCATCGGGCACGTCCGCCGGCAGTATCTTGGCCGCCTGGATGAAGGTCTGGTCGATGACCAGGGTGATCGCCGACTGGCGCACCAGCCCCCATTGCGCGGTGGCGTCGGGATTGTTGAAGATGTTGTCCAGGACGGCGTCCAGCAGCAAGGCCGCCAGGGGGCGGGTTTCATTGGGCACCTGCTTGGACAGGATCAGGTTCTTGCCCGTGGCCTGGAGCACGGATTTCAGGATTGTCAGCCCCGTGGGCCCCTGAATCTGCGACAGGCTGTATTTGCCCAACACCTGGAACGTGTTGTCGATGATCATCTTCAAAAGCGGGTCCTGGGCCGCATCGACGCGTAGCCAGGCCTTGTTGTCGACCACTTCCTTGAATACCGCGTCCAGGGTAATCGTCAGGTCCTGTTTGGTCAGGTCGGGCGGCCATTTGCCGTCCTGGGTGCTGTTTTCCAGGCTTTCAAGAAACGTCTTGCTGGCCGTGACCAGCAGGTGCTTCGGTCCCGTCGCGTAGTTCTTGCCCCACAGGACCTCGATGTTGCCGGCCGTGTGCTTGGCGACGAGGCCCAGGATGTCGGGCAGGGCGTCCTTGCTGATGACATCTTCGTGGGCGGCCAGGTCGTCGGTCAAGTCGCCGATCAGCTTTTTCAGGCCGGGGTTGTCGCCGGGGGCGATCAGGTCCGGGTGGTCGGCGACGGCCCGGAACGCGGCGTCGGCCACTTTTTCCAGGGTCTCCACAGACCACAGGTCGTCGTCCACGTCGTTCAGGACGACATCGGCCAGCACGCGGCCCACCCTCTGGGCCAAGTCGCTTTCCGCCGTGCCCGTGCCGAACCACCGCTTGGGGTCGTCCAGAACCGTGTCGGCGCCGGCCTTCAGCGCCGCCCGGGTGACGGATTGTAGGATGTCGCCGAACTGCTCGGACTCCAGGTCCGTCATCGCCGCGATCTCGTCTTGGCGTGCCGTCAGGGTCTGAGACATGGCGCTGGCGACGGACTTGATCAGCTTCTCCTCGGCCGCGCCGCCGGCGATCAACCTGGGATGATTGCCGGCCGTGTCCAGGGCGGCGATCATCAGGTTGCCGACAATTGCGCCGGCGCTGGCGGACTGGAAATCCACGTTGGTGTCGACGGCCTGCAGGAACGCGCGCAGAGCGCGGCCCTTTGGGGTCTTGGTGGAGACGGCCCCCGGCTGGTTGGCGAAATAGTCGACCGATAGGTCGATCAGCGTGGCGGCCACGGTCCAAATGGGTGACGGCGCTTCGTCAAGTTCAGCCTTGGTCCATTGGCGGACGCGGTAGAGGGCGAGTTGTTCGCTACCGTTGAGCACGGCGACGCCACCGCCGCTGTCGCTGCCGCTGTCGTCGTCCTCCACGATCTTGTTGTACAGCGTGATGTAGGCATCGATGATGATCACGTCTTCGGTGCTCGACCGATCAGCGCCGGATTTTCCTAAGGCCGTGAGCAGGCGATCATAGTGCGTGTCGGCGAAGCCCGGCGAGAACGTGGACTTGACCAAGTCAATCTGGGGATTGGCGGGGTCCAGGGGCTGGCCCGAGCGGGTCAGCCAAGTCTCCATGGCGTTGACGGTGATCTCAGGCCCTTTGATCAGGGGGAAGGCTGCGATGCTAGTTGAAATTTGCTGGGTATAGAGCGCCTTCCCCGTGTTGAAGAGGCGGACGGCCGCCTGGATCGCAAAAAGCACGGTTGTCGCCGGGAGCATTTGAATTATCCCTTTTTCATATTAGATAATTATCAACTATGATAATCCACCGGGACAAAGGCAATCGGAAAGCGGGGAAATACGATGGAATTTGATGAAGAATTTCTGACGCTCATGCTCAATACCTTTGCGGTGGTGGTCATCTTCGCCTTGTTCCTGGAACGCGCGGTCGCGGCCCTGTTCGAATGGACCTGGTGGAAACGGTTGCGGGAAAAGGTGCCGGGGACCGGCACGCCCGTCGTCTACCTGATTGCCCTGGCGATCTGCAACCACACCAAGTTCGACGCCCTGTTGCTGATCCGTAATCCGGACAACGAGGCATTCGATGCGTTCAGCATCGGCGCGCTGGTCACCGCAGGGGTCATCGCCGGCGGTAGCAAGGGGGCGATCCTGCTGTTCCAGGACATCCTGGGCTTCGGCGAAAAGGCGCTGGAAACCAGGCGGCGCATCCGCACCCAGGGCGGTGGGGTGGTGCGCCCGACCCTGCCGCGCTGACGGCGGCGCGCTGAGCGCTTGCCTTATGCACCGGCGGGTGACGGTAATCGGCGCCCGCCGGCCGGTACTTTGCATTTTTGTGACAGCCGTTCGTCGGCTACCATCGCGCCCGAATTACAGGCGCGGCGGGGAACCATCGATTGACCGGCTATATCTTCTTGCTGCTGGTGGGCGTCGCCGCGGGAACGCTCAGCGGCGTCGTCGGCACCGGCGGCTCCATCGTGCTGATGCCGATCCTGGTCTATCAGTTCGGCCCGCAGCAGGCGGTGCCGATCATGGCCATCGCCGCCGTGCTGGGCAACATCGGCAAGGCCGTGGCCTGGTGGCGCGAGGTCGATTGGCGGGCCTTCTGGGCCTATGCCGTGCTCGGCGTGCCGGGGGCGGCTTTGGGGGCGCGCACCCTGCTGGTGCTGCCGCCGGCGGTGGTCGAAACGATGCTCGGCGGGTTTTTCCTGTTGATGATCCCGGGCCGGCGCTGGATGCAGGCCCGCGATATCCGCATCCGTTATTGGCAGATGGCGGTCATCGGCGGGTTGATCGGCTATCTCAGCGGCATCGTGCTGTCGACCGGGCCGCTCAGCATTCCGGCCTTCCTGGCCATCGGCCTGACCAAGGGGGCGCTGATCTCGACGGAGGCGGCGGCGTCCCTCGCCTTGATGATCGCCAAGGTCGCGACGTTCCAGCAGGCGGGCGCCTTGCCGGGGCCGATGATCCTGCAGGGCCTGATCGTCGGCGGATCGATGATGGTCGGCGCCTATCTGGGCAAGCGGGTGATGGCGCATCTCAGCCTGAAGACCTTCGAATACGTGATGGACGTGATGCTGTTCTGTTCCGGCATGGCCCTGTTGTGGACGGCGGTGAAATGACGGTGGGCACCCCCGTCCGGCGGGCGGGCTGCAAAATCCAATGGACTCAAGCAGTTCCGGCCACTTAACCTGAGCCCCGTGGATGTCTGCCTTGGGGGATTTCATGAGCAGCGACGACTACGACTACGACCTGTTCGTCATCGGCTCCGGCCCGGCGGGCCAGCGCGCGGCGGTGCAGGCGGCCAAGCTGGGTAAGCGGGTGGCGCTGGCCGAACGCCAGACCGTGGTCGGCGGGGTTTGCCTCAACACCGGCACGATCCCGTCGAAGACGCTGCGCGCCGCGACCATGCATTTCTCCGGCTACAACGAACGCAGCGTCTACGGCTCGTCCTACAAGGTGAAGCAGGAAGTCACCATGGCCGACCTTCTGGGCCGCGCCGACCATGTGCGCCAGATCGGCATCGACGTGACCCGCCATCAGATGCAGCGCAACGGCATCAAGATCATCGAGGCCACGGCCGCATTCCTCGACCCGCACCGCATCGAACTGCACCCCTGCGCGGGCGGCCCGCCGTCCCAGGTCACGGCTGAAAAGGTCGCCATCGCCGTCGGCACCACGACGACGCGCGACGACAACATCGCCTTCGACGGCAAACACATCTTCACCTCGGACGATATCCTGGACCTGCAGACCCTGCCGAAAAGCCTGACCGTGATCGGCGCCGGGGTGATCGGCATCGAATACGCGACCATCTTCGCGACGCTGGGCGTGCGGGTCACGGTGATCGACAAGCGCCTGCGCATCCTGCCTTTCGTGGACGAGGAAATCATCGACACCCTGGTCCACCTGATGCGCCAGGAACGGGTGACCCTGCGCATGGGCGAGGAAGTCTCGGGCATCGACCTGGTCGACGGCGACCAGGGCCAGAAGGTTCATATCGCCCTGAAAAGCGGCAAGCACATCAATTGCGAAACCGTGCTCTATTCCATCGGCCGCACCGGGGCGACGGACACGCTCAATCTGGATGCGGCGGGCGTCACCGCCGACCCGCGCGGGCGCATCGCCGTCAACGCCAGTTATCAGACCGAGGTCGATCACATCTACGCCGTCGGCGATGTCATCGGCTTCCCTTCGCTCGCCTCGACCTCCATGGAGCAAGGCCGGCTCGCCGCCTGTCATGCCTTCGGCGTCGAGGCCCGCAGCTTCCCCGATCTCTTGCCCTACGGCATCTACACGATCCCGGAGATTTCCGTGGTCGGGAAGAACGAACAGGAACTGACCGAGGCCGAAATCCCCTACGAGGTCGGCCGCGCCGCCTACAAGGAAATCGCCCGCGGCCAGATCGTCGGCGATCAGGCGGGGTTGCTGAAGCTCTTGTTCGATCCGCAGTCGCGGAAACTTCTGGGTGTGCACATCATCGGCGACGGGGCCTGTGAGATGATCCACATCGGCCAGGCGGTGATGTCGCTCGGCGGCACCATGGATTACCTGATCGACACGGTGTTCAACTACCCGACCTTCGCCGAATGCTACAAAACGGCGGCCTTCGACGGGATCAACCGGATCGGATGATCCGAAATCGGCGGGTCAGACTTCCTTGACGCCTGCGATGACGAAGCCCTGGCTGGCCGGGTAGCGGCGTTCCGCGCGGCGGCGGGCGTCGGTCTCGTCGGTGCCGGAGAACTCGATGAAATGGGTGTCGGCCCATTCGTCCTTGAAAACCTTATGGCTTCCGCCGGCTTTCAGGGCGTCGACAACGGCGCTGTTGTAGATTTCAAATTCATACATAGGCATGTCCCGATCTCACCCGTCTTGTGGGCAGCCCCTTTCCCGGTTGGCGCGTCCACGCCGGGCCTGACCCGGCCTGGGCCAAGCTTTTGGTGGGGCTTGCTTATGGAGCCTATGTACGCTGCCGCGACGGCGGCGGCAGTGACCCGGGTCACATAATGCGGATCACCGGTGGCGCACGGCCGGCGGCTTTTGCGGCCTACATATTCGGGTAGTTCGGCCCTTCGCCGCCCTGGGGCGTGACCCAGTTGATGTTCTGGGTCGGGTCCTTGATGTCGCAGGTTTTGCAGTGGATGCAGTTCTGGCCGTTGATCTGGAACTGCGTCTTGCCGTCGACCTCGACATATTCATAGACCCCGGCCGGGCAGAACCGGGCCTCGGGCCCGGCGTATTCCGCCCAGTTGACCGCCATGGGCACGGCGTCGTCCTTGAGCGTCAGATGGCAGGGCTGTTCTTCCTCGTGGAAGGTGCCGGCCAATTGGACCGAGGACAGCTTGTCGAAGGTCAGCTTGCCGTCGGGCTTGGGATAGTCGATGGGTTTGCAATCCTTCGCCTTCTTCAGCGCCGAATGGTCGGCCCGGTTCTTGAGCGTCCAGGGCGCATGGCCGAAGAACAGGAAGGTGTCGATGGCGCCCAGGATCAGGCCGGCCCACATGCCCCAGTGGAAGTTGGGCCGCATGTTGCGCGCCTTGTACAGCTCCTTCCACACCCAGCTGTCCCGGACCGCCTGGGTATAGGCGGGCAGGCCGTCGGCCGGATTGGCGCCGGATTTCAGGGCATCGACCACGGCCTCGGCGGCCAGCATGCCGGTCTTCATGGCCGTGTGGCTGCCCTTGATCTTGGGCGTGTTGAGGAAGCCCGCCGTGCAGCCGATCAGGCAGCCGCCGGGAAAGCTCAGCCCCGGCACGGACTGATAGCCGCCCTCGTTGAGGGCGCGGGCCCCGTATGAAATCCGCCGCCCGCCTTCCAGGATCGGCGCGATCGACGGATGGGTCTTGTAGCGCTGCAACTCGTCATAGGGCGAGAGGTAGGGGTTCTGGTAATCGAGCCCGACCACGAAGCCGAGTGCCACCTGATTGTTTTCCAGGTGATAGAGGAACGAGCCGCCGTAGGTCTTGGAATCCAGGGGCCAGCCGATGGTGTGCAGGATTTCGCCGGGCCGGTGGTTCTCGGGCTTGACCTCCCACAGTTCCTTGAGGCCGATGCCGTAGGTCTGCGGGTCGGCGGGCGTGCCTTCCGGCCCTTTGGACCTGAGATCGAATTTCTGTTCCAGCGTCTTGGTCAGATGCCCCCGGCAGCCTTCGGCGAACAGGGTGTACTTGGCGTGCAGTTCCATGCCCGGCTGATGGTTGGGGCCGGGGGTGCCGTCGCGGTTGAGGCCCATGTCGCCCGTGGCGATGCCCTTCACCGTGCCGTCGTCGTGATACAGCACCTCGGCGGCGGCGAAGCCGGGATAGACCTCGGCGCCCAGGGCTTCCGCCTGTTCGCCCAGCCAGCGGCAGACGAGGCCGAGGGAGACGATGTAGTTGCCGTGGTTCTTCATCTGCGGCGGGGTCGGCAGGCGCAGCGCCCCGGCCGGGCCCAGCAGCAGGAACTTGTCCTTGCCCGCCGGTGTGTTCAGCGGCGCGCCTTTTTCTTTCCAGTCGGGGATCAGCTCGTTCAACGCCCGCGGCTCCAGCACCGCGCCGGACAGGATATGCGCCCCCACTTCCGAGCCTTTTTCGACGACGCAGACGGAAACCTCCGGATCCATCTGACAGATGCGGATGGCGGCGGACAGGCCCGACGGCCCCGCGCCTACGATCACCACATCGAATTCCATGGATTCCCGTTCCATTCTCGTCGTCCTCGCGTCTTAAATTGATGTTGTCCGCAATGTGCGTCTGCGAACGCTGGTTATGGCATTCCTTGGGCGTCCGCTGCAACTCGCCTTGTGGATTCAAAGGGGATAACGCGCCCGCAAGCTTGTGGTAGGATTTCATCATGATCCAGACCGCAACCGATCCCGTGGCCTTGAAGGCGCTTCTGCAGTGGTATCTGGAGGCCGGTGTCGACGAAGCCATCGCCGATCTGCCCCAGGACCGCTTCGCCGAGCAGGCCCGGATGCTGGCCGCCAAGGCGTCCCAACCGCCGGCGGCCAGGCCGGGGCTGAGCGACGGGCCGATGCCGCCGTCGCCGACGCGGGGTGCGGCACCCCAGGGGCGCGGCCCCCTGACCAAACCGGCGGCCCCGGCTCAGGTTTCCGATCAGGCGGCGGTCAAGGACGCGGTCGCCCAGGCGGCCAAGGCCGAGACCCTGGACGAATTGCGCGCGGCCTTGGAAGGCTTCGATGGCTGCGCGCTCAAGACCACGGCGTCCAACCTGTGTTTCTTCGACGGCAATCCCAAGGCCCGGGTCCTGCTGGTCGGCGAGGCCCCGGGGGCCGAGGAAGACCGCCAGGGCCTGCCTTTCGTCGGGCCCTCGGGCAAGTTGCTGGACGCCATGCTGGCCTCCATCGGCCTGGACCGGAACGGCGAGGGTGACGGCGCGGTCCTGATTTCCAACACCGTGTTCTGGCGCCCGCCCGGCAACCGCACGCCGACGCCGTCGGAAGCGGCGATCTGCCTGCCCTTCGTCGAACGGCTGATCGAAATCGTCGGCCCCCGCGTGGTGGTCTGCGTCGGCGGCCCCTCGGCCAAGACCCTGTTGGCCCAGACCCAGGGCATTACCCGCCTGCGCGGCAAATGGTTCGATTACGCCACGCCCAAGATGGCCGGTCCCGTGCCGGCGATGGCGCTGTACCATCCGGCCTATCTGCTGCGCTCCCCGGCCATGAAGCGCGACGCCTGGCGCGATCTGTTGATGCTGAAACAAAAGATCGCGGACCTCGGCGGCGGTTGAGCCGGACGGCGCGACAGCCCTGCGTTAACCATAATTTCAAGATGTGCGGCTATGCTTTCGTCGCCCTACAAAATGTGGGACAATGCAGATTGTCACGGGGCGGCACCAAGGCCTTAACTTGGATGCCGGCAGGGATTCGGCGCGGGCGACGAGGCCGCGTTTGATGCCGCCGGAAGGTTGAGGTGCCGGGGACAGGACGCTATAACGTCGCGGCTCATAGGAGAGTAACGCGAAACCGCCATCCATAGGCGGGCCGATTAAGTTAGGGGCTTCATGGCCGGGGTCAAATCTGTGGGCGTGTCCGTTCTGGCCGCTCTCACCATCCAATTCATGGTCTGTTCATCGCCTGCCGCCGCCGGGAGCTTGGCTTCCGTCGCCAATGGCGAAACCGCGGCCGTGGCGCCCGTTTCGGCGACGCCTCAGGCGGTGGTTCCCCGGGTTCTTTCGGATGCCGACACGCAGCTTTATCAGCGCATCTTCGAAGTTCAGGAAGACGGTGACTGGAAAGAAGCCGACCGTCTGATCGCCAAGCTGTCGGACAAGCTGCTGATGGGCCATGTCCTGGCCCAGCGCTATCTGCATCCGCGCAAGTATCGCTCCAATTACAAGGAACTGAAGGCCTGGATGGCGGAATACGCCGACCACCCCCAGGCCAGACGCATCTATCAGCTGTCGCTGCGCCGCCGGCCGAAGAACTGGCGCCTGCCGGACAAGCCCGACGTCTTGCCGCGCCAACCCACATTCCTCGAGGAAGAAGCGGTTGCCGCCGCCGAGGCCGAACAGTCCGAACAGGACGATGAGGAAAAGGCCGCCAAGGTCCTGCCGACCAAGCGGCTGAGCCGCGCCGACGCCCGCCGCTCGCGGGCGCTGAAATACAGGATCACCAAGTCCCTGCGTCGCGGCCATACCCTGATCGCCAAGCGCCTGATCCAATCGCCGGACGCCCGGCGACTGTTTTCCACCGCCGAGATGGATCAGGCCAAGGTGCAGTTGGGGACGCGCTATTTCTTCGACCGGCGCACGGACTGGGCCGCCCAATGGCTGGACGGGGCCTTGAAACGGTCGGGCAAGTATCTGCCCGACGGCCATTGGACCTTGGGTTTGATCGCCTGGCGGGCCGGCAACTACGACAAGGCCACGACCCATTTCCGTGCCGCCGCCGACATCGGCTTCGACGACGAATGGATGGACGGGGCCGCCAATTTCTGGGCCGCGCGGGGGCTTCTGGTCACCCGCAAGCCGGAACAGGTCACGCATTATCTTAACGGTGCCGCCCGCCATGCGCGCACGTTCTACGGCCTGCTTGCCGCCCGTATCCTGGGCCAAGAGGTCGCCTACGAATGGTCGTCGCCGCCCGTCGTCGCCGACGCCGTCGGGCGCATCGTCGACGCCCCGCGCGGCCGCCGGGCCATGGCCCTGGTGCAGGCCGGCCAGGACCTGGGGGCGGAACGCGAATTGCGCAACCTCGCCCGCATTTCCGACAAGAACCAAGCGCTTGCCATCCTGGCGCTGGCCGACGCCGGCGGCATGGCCGGATTGGCCGTGCGCCTGTCCGACCGCCTGTTCCCGGACGGCGGTGGGTTCGACGGCGCCGCCTATCCGGTGCCTGCGTGGCTGCCGTCGGGCGGCTTCACGGTCGACCGGGCGCTGGTTTATGCGGTCATCCGCCAGGAAAGCAAATTCAACCCCAAGGCCAAAAGCTGGGCCGGAGCCCGCGGCCTGATGCAGCTGATGCCGCGCACGGCCAGCTTCGTGGCCCGGGATTCGTCCCTGCACCGCCACCGCCTGCCCAAACTTTATGACCCGGACCTCAACCTGAAGCTCGGTCAGAAGTACATCGGCATGCTGCTTGCCGAACCGCATATCCAGGGCGATCTGCTGCTGCTTGCCGCGGCCTGGAACGGCGGGCCCGGCAACCTGAACAAATGGCGGCGGCGCATCGAATACACGAACGATCCGCTGCTGTTCATCGAAACCATCCCGGCCTTCGAAACCCGCCATTTCGTCGAACGGGTGCTGGCCAACCTGTGGATCTACCGCGACCGCCTGGGCCAGGACAAACCATCCCTCGACGCCCTTGCCGCCGGCCAGTGGCCGGTCTACAAAGCCTTAGGCCACGGCAAGGTGGAGGTCGCGATTTTCGATGAGCCAACAGACGGAATTTCTGCCCGTTAACATTGCTGTCCTGACCGTATCGGACACGCGCACCCTGGCCGACGACCGGTCGGGCGACACCCTGGTCGAACGACTGACCGAGGCCGGGCACAAGCTGGCCGACCGTGCCATCGTCAAGGACGATGCCGCCGTGATCGCCGACCAGTTCCGAAAATGGATCAACGATCCCGCCGTCGATTGCATCATCTCGACCGGCGGCACCGGGGTCACGGGCCGCGACGTCACGCCCGAGGCTCTTGAGGCCGTGGCGGAAAAGATCATCCCCGGCTTCGGTGAGATGTTCCGTTGGATCAGCTTTCAGAAGATCAAGTCGTCGACCATTCAATCGCGCGCCTGCGCGGGGGTCGCGAACGGCACCTATATCTTCGTGCTGCCGGGTTCGACCGGGGCCTGCAAGGACGGCTGGGACGAGATCCTGGTCCACCAGCTGGACATCCGCCACAAGCCCTGCAACTTCGTCGAACTGATGCCGCGCCTGAAGGAACATCTGGCCTAGGCGCGATGCCGAAAACGCGGGCCCGGCCAGCAAAAAATCCATATTGACGAAAGGCCCGGTCCGGCGCCAAATCCGTGTCGGAAAAGCGGCCGCGCGCCCGGTGCCGGGACGGCAGGGCCAACACGGGCCGCAACGTATCCATCGGAGAACTCAAAAGATGCGTGTCGCATTGCCGATCGCGGCGGTTGCCGTGATGCTGTTGTCTGCCGTCTTGACCACGGTGGCTCATGCCAAGGATTGCATGGACGATCCCATGGCCGCCATCAAGGCCGCCGAAGGCGATTTCAAGAAGGCCAAGCCGGGCCTGGACAAGGCCGCGTCGCGGGGCTTCAACAAGAACATCGACAAGGCCAAGATGGCCGCCAAAACGAAGATAAACGACGTCGCCTGCGAAAGCGTGGCGAAGGCCTTGGGCTTTCTCGCGCCGAGCAAATAAGACCACGCGGCGGCTGTTCCCGCAGGCTGCGTGAACGAAAACGCCGAAACCGAAACGCCGACGGGGGCATGCCTTCGTCGGCGGTCGGTCGCCGCGGCGCCGAAGCCGATTCGCTCCCTTTTCGCCCGTTTGGTTATCCACAGATCCCGGCATGGGCTGTGGAAAACCTGAATCCGCGAATCTTGAAAACGTCAGTTTCCTGAAAGTTTTATCACGTATCCTTGCGGTTGCGGTGGAGCCGGCATTTTTGCCAGCCAGTTTCACTATAGTTTTGCTATCATTCCTGTGCTGGATTTGCCGCGTCTAAGGGGGCCCGATGGACAAGTTCATGAAAAGCCTGTTGATCGGCGTTGCCGCGTCGATCTTGGTGATCGGCGGCATCGCCGGGATCGGTATCTGGGTTAGTTCAGAGCCGAGCGCCGCCGTATCCGCGACCACAGTCAAGGATGACAAGGTGCATACCGTGCGCATGCGCCCGCAAGCCGTGCAGGTCGGCGGCTACAGTCTGAAAAGCAAAGAGAAGGCCAGGCAGCTTCTGGTTTCCGTCGGCATGCGGGTGACCGGCGGGCATAACGCGGCCAAGGTGTGCCAGCTGATGCCCCGCCTTGTGTCCTCGCTGAACACGACCTTTGCCAATCTGGTCAATTATTCCGGCAATGCCCAGGACGCGATCCCCAAGAATTTGACCGGCCAGCTGCAGCAGCGCTTCAACAAGGCGCTGGGGGGCCGGGTGGTCGATGATGTGTTCCTGACCGCCTATCAGGACAAGAAGGACATCCCGCCGACCACCTGTCCAGACGCGACCTGATCGCTGTCCGCCGGTGCGCCCAGGATGGGCCGTGTGACGCGCGGAACCTAGACTTTTGGTGTGCTTGCCAGCGGGGCTGAGCAAAGTATTCTCAAGGCCAAGTCGGGTAAGTGAATGCCCGCGCGGTCCATCAAAAAAACATATCGAGGGTGCGGCCGAACTTCCGAAGACATTTCGGAGAGGGAAGGATGCCCGGGTTTATCAAAAGCGTTTTGATCGCCAGTACCGTCGCCGCAGGCACGGTGGGGTCTGTTGCCGCCATCGGCACGGGGTTTGACGTCTCGTTTCCGGGGGGGGCGGAGCACGTCCCCGACCGGGGGCCGTCCGTGGTCCGCATGGCGCCGATCGCGGTCCATATCGGCGGCTGGACGCTCAAGAAGAAAAAGAACGAGGACAAGGTGGTGATCGTGTCGATCGCCATCGACGTGCCGAACGGCGACGCGCGGGACGCCGTTTGCCGGCTGATGCCGCGGCTGGTTTCGGCGGTCAACGGCGAGGTTTCGCGCAACGTGCTGTATCAGGACACATGGAAAGAAGCCCTGACCGGCAGTCTGGGTCAGCGCCTGACGGGGCGTTTCAACCGCGCCCTGGGACGCACCCTGATCAACGACGTGCGTCTGCAGGCTCATGGCAGCAAGGCCGAGGCCCCGCCGCCGACCTGCGCCGCTGCGGTCTGACCTCAGCCGCGGCCTTCCAGCAACGCCCGCTGGGCCGCCAAGGCGTCACCCATATGCTCCATGAAGGCGCGCACGCGCTGTGTGTTGCGCAGGTCCGCATGGGTTAACAACCATAGCGCCGATTGCGCGTCATCGATCGGCTTCGTGACCCGTTCCAGGGCGGTCTCGGGATCGGCCATGAAGCAGGGCAGCAGGGCCAGTCCCATGCCCTGGATCGCCCCGGTCATCAGCGTCAGCAGATTGTTGGAACGCAGGGCCACGGGGGCTTCTCCGTATTCCCGCGCCATCCATTGCGCCGCCGCCAGATGGCTCAGTGAATCGTCGAAGGCCAGCCAGGGCCGGGCTGCCATGGCTTTCTGTCCGCGGCCCTTGGGCGCCTGTCCCCGGGCCGCATAGACGGCAAAGGCCAGGGCGGAGACCCGGCGGCCGACCAGGGTGTCGGGCGGAGCGTTGGTCGGGCGCAGGGCGACATCGGCCTGGCGTTTCGACAGGTTGAAGAACTGGTTGTCTAGAATGACGCTCAACGCGATGCCCGGGAAGGCGGCCTGGAACGCGGCCAGCGGCGGGCCGAGCAGACAGGTCGCGAGATCATCCGTGGTGGTTACGCTCAAGGGGCCGCTCAGACGCAGGTCGCGGCCGGTCACCCGCCGTTCCATGGCATCGATCTCGGCATCGACCCGCTCCGTCGCGTCGCGCATCTCGGCACCGGCCAGAGTCAGGGCATAACCTTCGCGGTGGCGTTCGAACAGGCGCACGCCCAATCGATCCTCCAGGGCCTCGATGCGGCGGAACGCCGTCGAATGATTGACGCCCAGCGCCTTCGCCGCCCCCGACAGGCTGCCGGTCCGGGCGACGGCCAGGAAGAACCGCAGGTCGTCCCAATCGCGCATGGCGAAGCTTGGGCATAACTTTGCATTTATGCAAATAATATTGGCAATTAATGAGGATTTATTTGCACTGAAGCAAGCCATAGGGTTCCGCCACCGACACGGCGATGGGGCCGTGTCCCCAAACAAAAACCACCGAACCCTTAACCGAATTGACCAGGAGTCATTCCGATGATCGACCAGAAAACCGCCCCCTATGCCGCCCTGCTGCTTCGTGTCTCGCTCGGCGTCATGTTCATCGCCCACAGCCTGTATCTCAAAGTCATCGTGTTCACCATCCCGGGAACCGTGCAGTTCTTCGAAAGTCTGGGCCTGCCCGGCTTCACCGCTTACGCCACCATCGCAGCCGAAAGCCTGGGCGGGATCGCCCTGATCCTGGGCATCCAGACCCGCGTCGTGGCGCTGGCCCTGGTGCCGGTCCTGGCCGGGGCCTTGTGGGTCCATGCCGGCAACGGCTGGCTGTTCACCGCCCAGGGCGGCGGCTGGGAATACCCCCTGTTCCTAACCGTGGCCGCCCTGGTCCAGGCCCTGATCGGCGACGGTGCCCTGGCCCTGGCCAAGAGCCCGAGCCTGGAGCGGATCAAACAGTTGGTGGCGGCGTAATCCCCATCCATATCCGCCCCCCAACGGGAAAGGCCCGGCAGCGATGCCGGGCCTTTTTCCTGTGTGCTGGGGGGCTCAGGTTTTGCGGCGGGCGAAGGACGGGCCGTCGTCGACGTCTTCCAGTTCATCGATCAGGGCAATGCGAAGGCCTGCGAGATTGGCGCGGCTGTCGGCCAGGGCCTGGTCCGTGGACCAACGCACGCCGCCGAAGGGATCGCTGAAGTGCGGCCGGCGTCGGAGGCCGACCAGCCAATAGCCGCCGTCGGGGGCCGGGCCGAACACGGCGTCGTGGTTGCCCAGAAGTTTGAACGCGCGGGCGATCATCTTGGGCTGGATGCCCGGAATGTCCGACCCGATCAGCACCACCGGCCCCGGCGGCAGCAGCGCCATGACCCGCGCCATGCGGGCACCCAGGTCCCCGCCGCCTTGGCTGAGGAAGGACCGGCATCCCGGCGCGGCGGCATGCCACAGACCCCGGTCGAAAATGCTTTGGTCCGGCGACACGGCCAGCCTGCAGCGCCAGCGCCGGTCCCGGCACAGGCGTCGCGTCAATCCTGCCAGCATGCCCCGGTAGAAGGCCCAGGCGCCGACGCCGCCGATGTGCCGCGCCAGGCGTGTTTTCACGCGGCCCAGGCGCGGCGCCTTGGCGAAGATGACCAGATGGTTCTGCAGGGGGCGGGTTCTCACTTGTACAACGGCGCAATCCAGCGCGGCGGCAGGCCCGCATAGTACAGGCCGAGGCACAACAGATTGCGCAGCGGACGCAGCCACCAACCGTTCCTGCGGTAGCGCACGGCCGAGGTCGTGACGGCGGAAGGCAGGGGGGTCAGGCGTCTGTTGCCGATGCGGCGCACCAAATCCACATCCTCCATCAACGGCAGGGGATTGTAGCCCTTGAGGAAGTCGTAGAACGGCCGGGAAATCACAAGCCCCTGGTCACCGTAAGGCAGGCCCAGATGCTTGGCCCGCCAGTTGGCCAGATCTTCGACCCGCCGTGCCTGGGGTGCTGGGTCATCCAGGATCAACTGGAAGTATCCGGCACGGAAATGATTATCCCGGTTGCCGGTGAAGCCGCGCAGGATGATCTGCCAGCCGCGTTGCAGGGCGCTGTCCGCGTGCAGGAACAATAGCCAGGGCGCCGTTGCCGCCGCCGCCCCCGCGGCCAACTGCGCCCCCCGCCCCCGGGGGGCCGCGATGACTTTGGCGTCGAAGGCGCGGGCAATACGCTGGGTTCCATCGGTCGATCCGCCGTCGGCGACGATAACCTCGAAATCGATACCGCCGCCGGACAGACTGTCCAGGGCGCGGCCCAAATCCGTGGCCGCGTTCAAGGTCGGGATGATGATGCTGAGGGTCGGCGGCACGGCGCTGCGTTCGGCGAGGTGCGGTGCGTCCGGTGCCTCGTCGGCCGGGTTGTCCTGGGCCGGATCTTCTGTCGGTTGGTGATCGGGGGGCAGATCGCTCACGACATCGAACTCCGATGGCGGCATGTCATCGGCGGGGGCTCATGACAGGCGTCGGGATGGCCCGATGTCAGCGCCGGGGGCGCTGCTGCGGGCGATTGCGCACGGGGATCGGCACAGGGGCCGGCGGCGGGGCCAGCAGTTCGGCCAAGCCGTCGAGGATGCCGTCGATGATTTCCTTGATCTTGCTCATGTACCCATGCCCAGACCATGTTTCTCCGCAGCAGGCCGGAAAACGCCAGCCCGTAACCTTAACGAAACTCTAACAAACCGTGATGATCCTGTCACCGGGACTCTTGTCCAGGTGTACGGGTCGACGATCTGCCGTGTGGGGAGGGAGACCGGCGGTTTAGCGCCGGGTGATGGTGATCGGGCGGCCTTGCTGATGATAGATCAGCCCATGGGGAGGGGATTTCTGGTCATCCTCCTCGCATCGGTATTGTGACGTCTCCGCCGCGTTGGCGGCGTCCGGCACATTCAAAGTGATCAGCTTTCGGGCTTCTTCACTGCTTGAGGCCTTGACCCAGAACGAATCACCGTCAGCGACGGGATAGATATGGAAATTGGGCAATGCGGTCTCCTTGCTGCCGATGGGGAGCATATAGGAGTTGCCGGGCGCAAGCGAGCGAACTCGGCGGCCTTTGGGCGATATTGCATTCAGGGGCATTGGAATAAATGTTCTTGAAATGTTCTTTTTTCGCGATATCCTCATTCCATGTCCGCATCTCCCAAATTCGGCGGTGCCACGAAGGGCCGGGGCGCTGTTTCAAACCAGGACGGCCGCTTCGAGCGTCTGACGCGAGAGGCCGTGGACGACGGATGGTGCGATGACGACGATCTGCCGCCGTTGCGCACCCAGGTCCTTCCCGACACGGCGCGCAAGGTGATCGCGCGCAACACCTCGCCCGACATTCCCTTCGACCGCTCGCTCAATCCCTACCGGGGGTGCGAGCACGGCTGCGTGTACTGCTTCGCGCGGCCGAGCCATGCCTATCTGGGGCTGTCGCCGGGGCTTGATTTCGAAACCAAGCTGTTCGCCAAGCACGACGCGGCGGCCCTGCTGCGGGCCGAACTGTCCGCAAGGTCCTACCGCTGCCAGACCCTGCAGCTGGGGGCCAACACGGACCCGTATCAGCCGATCGAACGGCGGCTCCGCGTCACCCGCGGGGTGCTTGAGGTTCTGGCTACCTGCGATCATCCCGTGTCGATCACCACCAAGTCGGATCTGATATTGCGCGATCTCGATATCCTGGCCCCCATGGCGGCCAAGGGGCTGGCGTCGGTCGCGGTTTCCGTGACGACCCTGGACCGGGGGTTGGCGCGGCGGCTTGAACCCCGGGCGCCGACGGCGGCCAAGCGTCTTCGCGCCATCGCCGGCCTGGCCGGGGCAGGTGTTCCCGTGACGGTGCTGGCGGCCCCCATGATTCCGGCCCTCAACGACATGGAACTGGATGCCATCATCGCCGAAGCCGCCGCCGCCGGGGCGACGGCGGCGGGCTATGTCCTGCTGCGTCTGCCGGGCGAAGTCGCGGGGTTGTTCCGGGAATGGCTGGACACCCATTACCCCGACCGGGCGGAGCGGGTTTTGAACCGCCTCAAGGCCAGCCGCGAGGGCGCGCTTTACCGCGCCGACTGGGGGGCCCGCCATACCGGCACGGGGATTGAGGCGCAGTTGCTCGCCGCCCGCTTCAAGGCGGCGCTGAAGCGCGCGGGCCTGGACCGGGCGCGGTCCGGCAGCCGCCCGATGCGCACGGACCTGTTCCGCCCGCCGGTGCCGCCGTCGGCGCAGATGTCCCTGTTTTAGGGGCCGCTTCTCAATCACCATGTGGAGCGATGCCGGGGAAATGCTAACCTGTGCTCATGGACCCCCAGGCAACCCCGAAAGAGCTTCCGGAAAAGATCGCCGAGATCGGCGCCGCCGCCGTCGACGCCGTCGCCGAGGTCACGGAAAAGGCCATGACCGCGTCGGACGTGGCCCATGGCAACGATCTGACCGGGATCGCCCTCGTCGTGCTGGCGGCGCTGTTGTGCGGCATGCTGATGACCCGCCTGCGCCAGCCGGCCATCGTCGGCTACATCCTGGCCGGTGTCATTCTGGGGCCGTCGGGGCTCAGCGTGGTCAAGGACCAGGGTTCTCTCGAACTGCTCGCGGAAATGGGCGTGTTGCTGCTGCTGTTCCTGGTCGGGTTGGAGCTGTCCCTGCGCTCGTTCCGCCGCATGTGGCGGCTTGCGGTGTTCACGGTGGCGTTTCAGATCACGGCCTCTGTCGCCGTGACCTTGCTGTGTTCACAGATTTTCGATTGGTCGATGCCGCTTTCCGTGCTGCTGGGGTTCGTGGTCGCCCTGTCGTCGACGGCGGTGGTGGTCAAGATGCTGGAAGACCTGGGCGAGTTGCGCACCCGCACGGGTCGGGTCACGGTCGGCATCCTGATCGCCCAGGATTTGGCCGTGGTGCCCATGCTGCTGTGGGTGGGGGCCATGCAGGGCGGCCAATTCGAATGGATGACGATCCCCAAGATCGTGCTGTCCATCGGGTTCCTGGCCTGGCTGATCTGGTATCTGTCGCGCGGGCGCAAGGTCGTCCTGCCGTTTACCGACCGCATCCTGCCCAATGTCGATCTACGCCCCCTGGCGGCGCTCACGTTCTGTTTCGGCTGTGCGTCGATCGCCGGCGTCATGGGCCTGTCGGCGGCCTACGGCGCTTTCATCGCCGGGTTGATCGTCGGCAACTCGACCCTGCGCCATCCGATCACGGAAACGGTGGTGCCGATCCAGAGCATCCTGATGATGGTGTTCTTCCTGTCCATCGGGCTGCTGCTCGACATGAGTTATATCTGGGACAACCTGGGCCGGGTGTTGCTGTTGTTCTTCCTGGTCAGCGTGTTCAAGACCGTGATCAACGTGGGCTTCCTGCGCGCCCTGGGTCAGCCCTGGGACCGGGCTTTTCTGTCCGGTGTCCTGCTGGCACAGATCGGTGAATTCTCGTTCCTGCTGTCCGTGGTCGGTGTTTCCGCCGGCGTGCTGAACGCCGACGATTCACGGTTGGTCGTCTCGGTCACGGTGATGTCGCTGGCGCTGTCGCCGCTGTGGGTCGTCACGGCGCGGCGCATTCAGGCCATCGCCCACGAAGGCGTCGCGTCGGGCGGCGAACTGGTCCGCCTGGTCTATGCCCCGGAAACGGAAATTCTCACCGAAACCTTCGGCACCGCGCGTTCGCGGTCCATGCGCCAATTGCGCAAGGGAGCGTTGCTGCTACGCCGGGCAAGACTGCGCCGCACCCGGCGCAAGAAGGCGGAGGCGGCGCCCGCCGTCCCTAAGGCGGACACGGCCCCGACCCCGTCCGCGGATAAACCAAAACCCGAACCGCAAGCCAAATCCAAACCAAAGCCGAAAGACGACTGACGGTGCCCTGGCATGCCTGATTTCGATCACGAGGATAAAGCCCGGGCCGCCGGCCACGGCGTCATCTGCGGCATCGACGAAGCCGGCCGCGGGCCCTGGGCCGGGCCGGTCGTCGCCGCGGCGGCAATCCTCGACCGGGCCAACCTGCCCCTGTCCCTGGCGTCGGAGTTGGACGATTCAAAGCGCCTGAAAGCCGCCGCCCGCGACCGCCTGTTGGCGGAACTCATCCCCCATGCGGTGATCGGCGTCGGGCAGGCCTCGGCGGCGGAGATCGATGCCCTCAACATTCTGCAGGCAACGTTCCTGGCAATGGACCGTGCGGTTCAGGCCCTGGGCCGGATGCCTGATTTCGCCCTGGTCGACGGCAACCGGCCGCCGCCCCTGCCGTCCGCGCCCGGCTGCCGGGTCGATTGCCTGGTCGGCGGTGACGGCCGGTCGCTGTCCATCGCCGCCGCCTCCATCGCCGCCAAGGTGACCCGCGATCGCCAGATGGCCGATCTTGCGGAACGGTTTCCCGGATACGGCTGGGAGCACAACGCGGGATACGGCACGGCCGCGCATAAGGCGGCCCTGGAACGACAGGGCGTGACGCCGGAGCACCGAAAAAGTTACAAGCCGATCCGCAACATCTTGGGCGACGGGGAGTCATGACTCCCATATATGCCGTCAAGACTCTCTCCTAAGTATTTGAATCCAAATACTTCTTGACCGCGACTCCGGCCCTGGCCATGCTCCCCGAATACTGGGGACCTGGGAAAGTCTGACAATGACGAAAAAGCCTGCCACCGCGCGCCGCAAGGCGGCCGCCGCCGAACGTGAGTCCGCCGCCAAGCAGGCAGAGGCTTATGCCGACACCGTTCACGTCGGCGACTGTGTCGAGTTGATGAACGCCATGCCGGAAGGCAGCGTCGACATGGTCTTCGCCGATCCGCCCTACAACCTGCAATTGGAAGGCGAATTGCACCGCCCCGATAATTCGCGGGTCGACGGCGTCGATGCCGATTGGGACCGGTTCTCGGGCTTCAAAAGCTATGACGAATTCACCCATGCCTGGCTGTCCGCCGCGCGCCGGGTGCTGCAACCCAACGGCACGCTTTGGGTGATCGGCAGCTATCACAACATTTTTCGCGTCGGCGCGATCCTGCAGGACCTGGGATATTGGATCCTCAACGACATCGTGTGGCGCAAGTCCAATCCCATGCCCAATTTCCGGGGCCGACGCTTCACCAACGCCCATGAGACCATGATCTGGGCGGCGCGGGACAAGGACGCCAAATACCGCTTCAACTACGAAGCCATGAAGACGCTGAACGACGATCTGCAGATGCGATCCGACTGGACCATTCCGCTGTGCACGGGGGCGGAGCGTTTGAAGAACGCCCAAGGCAAGAAAGCCCATCCGACGCAGAAGCCGGAAGCGCTGCTTTACCGCACCATCCTGTCCTCGACGGACGTGGGCGACGTGATCCTGGACCCGTTCTTCGGCACGGGCACGACCGGGGCCGTGGCGCGCATGCTGGACCGGCGCTATGTCGGCCTGGAACGGGATCAGGAATACGCGGCCCTGGCCAAGGAACGCCTGGCCGGGATCGAGCCTTTGGCCGAACCGTCGCTGCTGACCACCCCGGCCAAGCGTGAACAGCCGCGCATCCCCTTCGGTTGGGTGGTCGAACGTGGGTTGCTCAAGGCCGGCCAGACCCTGACCGACCATCAGCGCCGCCATACGGCGCGGGTGCGCGCCGACGGAACCCTGGCCGCTGCTGATTTCCGGGGCTCCATCCATCAGGTGGGCGCCCATGTGCAGAAAGCCCCGGCCTGCAACGGCTGGCAGTTCTGGCACGTGGAACTGGGCAACGAACTGGTGCCCATAGATTTGTTCCGCCAGAAGCTACGGGCGGAACTCCACTAACGATCCGGATTCCATGGGAATGTCGTAGACCCGCCGCCAATGGGCACGGGTCACGCCCATGGTGATTTTGTCATGGCAATGGGCGGCCAATGCCTTGCGCCCCGCGAAATCGCGGGCCTGCACCGGCGCGTGGAAGGTGACCTCGACCATCGCCCCGCGCAGCCCGAACACGGAAATCAGATGCGGCAGCAACGTCATGTCGCCGTACCAGGCGTAAAGGGCGCGCAGGCCCCGGTCGAGCGGCCGGCCGTCGGCATAGCGGGTATAGGCGATGGACACGGGCTGGACGCGGGGTTGCTCCGCCCCCGGGGCCGCGTCGGCGACGGCGAACAACGCGCTTTTGAACGGCAGGACATGGATGCCGTCCGACGATGTGCCCTCGGGGAACAGCACCAGGCTGTCGCCGGCGGCAAGCCGGTCCGCCATCTCGGCCCGCTGACCCAGGGCCTCACGGGCGTCGCGGCGGATGAACAGGGTGCGGTAAATTTTCGCGCACAGCCCGAACAGGGGCCAATCCCGGACATCGTCCTTGGCCACGAAGGCGGCATCCGTCAGCAGGGCCAGCACCGGGATGTCCAGATAGGACACATGGTTGCTGACATAGAGCGTTCCCGTCTGGCCGAGGGGTGCACCGTTGACCTTGACGCGCAGGCTGGCCAGCCGCGCCACGCCCCGGAACCAGATCAGGGCGATGCGCCTGACGGCGGGCGCACCCAACGGGTAGGCCGCCACCGCGACCGGTAGCAGCGCGCCCGTCAGGGCAAGGAACAATGAAATACGGCCGGCGGACCTAAGGCCCGAGGCGGCGACGGGACCGGCGTCGCCTAGCGCGTCCCACAGGGCTTGTAGTGGCGCTGGTATTTCTCGGTGATGTGGTCCGTAGGTACGATGATGCATACGTCCGTCGTGTTGAACTGGTTGTCGATAACCGCGCCGTCGCCGATGAAGCCGCCGACGCGCATGTATCCCTTGATAAGCGGCGGCAGCATGGCGCGGGCCGCTCTTTGATCCAGCCGGGTCAGGGGCACCCGGTCGATCTTCACGTAAAGGTCGTCAAGCGCCCGGGCACGGATGTCGCTGGGCGCCATGTGGAAATGATGCAGATAGCTGAGCGCCGGCATGAGCGCTTCCGCGTCCGTGCCGGGCAACGAGCCGCAGCCGAACATCAATTTGATGTCGTAGGCATTGAGATATTCCGCGATGCCGCCCCACAGAAGCTGCATGACAGCCCCCGTGCGGTAGTCTTCATGGACGCAGGACCGGCCCAGTTCGACCAGTTCGCCCGGATGACGCAGCAAGGCCGACAGGTCGTATTCATGGGCCGAATAGAACCCGCCGTTGGCCTTGGCCACGGCGCCCCGGATCAGCCGGTAAGTGCCGCAGACGAAGGGACGGCCGGGCTGCGAGCGGTCCGTGTCGAGCACCAGCAGGTGATCGCAGACGGTGTCGAAAGGATCGGCATCGCGCTCGTGGCGTGCGGCCTCCACGGTCGGGATGGCGCCCATCTCGCGGTAAAATACGTTGTAGCGCAGGCGCTGCGCGGCCTCGATCTCCTCGGGCGTTTCCGCCAGGCGGATTTCCAGGTTGCGGGCACGCACGTCGACCGGGCGTGGCGGGGTGGGGGCAGGGGTCTTTCTCCGGGGGTACGCAAACTTGGGCAGCACCCCTTTGGGAACGGCCAGTTTGGCGAGCATGTTCATGATATCGCGGTCCCTATTGCCGGTACGGCATGTCTTGGTTGGTCAGATGCGTATTCATCGCCCAGGGCCAATTTCACATCTGATGACAGACGGTTCCGGCGAAGACAAAAGAAGCTTTGTTAACGGCGGCGTGACGGTTCGATGACAGGGGAAACCCGTTGGTACGCCTTTGTCGTGGCCCATCCGCGCGCGATATGGCAACCTTCGGCGGAACGGGAGCCTGCAACGGGGATGAATTGGGGATCAGCCGATGAGCGAGAAATGGGACATTCGATTCCTGCGCCTGGCCAAGGAGGTCGCGACCTGGTCCAAGGACCGCTCGACCCAGGTCGGCGCGGTGATCGTGGGGGATGACAAGACGCCGGGGCCTTACGGCTTCAACGGCTTTCCCCGCACCATCGACGACGCCGTCGAGGACCGCCACACCCGACCCCTGAAATACAAATGGACCGAGCATGCGGAGCGCAACGCCATCTACAACGCCGCGCGCATCGGCATGTCGCTCAAGGGCTGCACCATCTACGTCACCCATCTGCCCTGCGCCGACTGCACGCGGGCCATCGTTCAGGTCGGGATCAAGCGCGTGGTGGTCGATGCCAACAGCCTGGAAAATGCGGACTTCGCATCCCGCTGGTCGGAAGACGACAAGATCACCAAGGCCATGCTGGACGAGGCCGGGGTCGATCTGGGCCTGGTCCCGGCGGACAAGCCGGTTTCCGGCGATGACGACTGACGCCGAAAACCTGCACCGCGACGCCATCGTCATTGACGGGGTCTGCCCGCTGCTGATGGAGCCGGCCAACGTCACCTACTACATGGACGGCGGCCTGACCGCCGCGGTCCCGACCATCGCGATCCGCGAGACGGCGGAACAGACGCTGCGCATTTTCGGGCGCTGGCATCGCTTCATCGAAGGCCATGACCGCCTGCGCCTGGCCTGCAAGGCATCCGACATCGAGGCTGCCAAACAGGCCGGCGGCATGGCCATCGTGTTCCACTTCCAGGGCACGGACGCGGTCGAGGACGATCTTGATTTGCTGGATGCCTACAAGGCGCTCGGCCTCGGCATGGTGCAGTTGACCTACAACGTGAAATGCCGGGTCGGCGACGGGGCGCTGGAGCGCACCGACGCGGGGCTCAGCCTGTTCGGTCAGGATCTGGTCCGGCGCTGCAACGCGTTGAACCTGATCGTCGACGGCAGCCATACAGGCGAAAGAACCACCCTGGACGCTATGGAAACCTGCGACGGGCCCTTCGTGTTCTCGCATGCCAATGCCAAGGCGCTGCATCCCTCGCCGCGTAACATCACGGACGATCAGATGAAGGCTTGTGCTGCGACCGGCGGGGTCGTCGGCATCAACGGCTTCCCCAGTTTTCTCGGCGACGATCCAAGACCCTCCCTAGACCGCTTCATCGAATTCATCGACTACGCGGTCAACCTCATGGGCATCGACCATGTGGGGCTGGGCATCGATTATTACATGGGGATGGACCCGATCATCCCCGCCGACAAGGCGCGGGCGCGTTACGACGACGCGATCAAAACGGGACGCTGGGACGCCGCCGTCTATCCGCCGCCGCCGCACTATTTCCCCAAAGGGATCGAGACGCCGGCGACCCTGTCCAACCTGACCGCAGGGCTATTGGCGCGCGGCTACGGCGATGCCGACGTGCGGAAAATCATGGGGGAAAACTGGCTGCGCGTGTTCCGCCAGGTATGGGGCGGCTGACCGGGCAGACTGCCCGGCGGACGATCAGCGGGTCGGGACAGGCGTGTCCGTGGAATAGTCGTAGAACCCACGGCCCGACTTGCGGCCGAGCCAGCCGGCCTCCACGTACTTCACCAGCAGCGGGCAGGGCCGATACTTGGTATCGGACAGGCCGTCGTGCAGCACGTGCATGATCGACAGGCAGGTATCCAGGCCGATGAAGTCGGCCAGTTCCAGCGGACCCATGGGGTGGCGGGTGCCGAGCCGCATGGCCGTATCGATGGCATCGACCGAACCGACGCCTTCGTACAGGGTGTAGATCGCCTCGTTGATCATCGGCAGCAGGATGCGGTTGACGATGAAGGCGGGGAAATCCTCGGCGTTGACCGGCTTCTTACCCAGGTCCGTGGTCAGTTCGCGGATCACGGCGAAGGTTTCTTCGTTGGTCGCGATGCCGCGGATCAGTTCGACCAGATCCATGCGCGGCACCGGGTTCATGAAGTGCATGCCGACGAAACGCTCGGGCCGGTCGGTCTGGGCCGCCAGGCGGGTGATGGAGATGGAGGACGTGTTGGTCGCGATGATCGTGTCTTCGCCCAGATGGTCGGCGAGGGAGCGCAGGATCGCTTTCTTGACTTCCTCGTCTTCCGTGGCGGCCTCGATCACAAGGTCGCAATCCTTCATGCCGGCATAGTCGGTGCCGGTCTTGATCAGTGCCAGGGCGTTCTTCATCTCGTCGGCGGAAATCAGATCGCGTTCGATCTGACGGCTCATGCCGCGTTCGATGGTGCCCATGCCGCGCGCCAAGGCGTCGTCGCTGACGTCCAGCATGTAGACGGCGCGCCCGGACAGGGCACAAACATGCGCGATGCCACTACCCATCTGGCCGGCGCCGATGACGCCGATCTTCTTAATCTTATCCGACATTATTTTCTAATCTCCACACTCCGGTGCGCACTGCCCTGGTCCGATCTTTATGCCGGGATTAGGCTGTTCGCACTCGCACAATAGGCTTACCCCCAGGGGTGGTCAAGGCCCGTTCGGCCCTTTGGTATACATGATTCCAAGGTAATGAACGGCCCGGTGATAAAGGCTCTCCGGTGGGCTCAGCGGGTCGCCCCGGGCACCCAGAGAACGTCCGCCCGCCCGCCGTCGTTGAGTCGGCGGGCCAGCACGAACAGATGATCGGACAGGCGGTTGATGTACTTCACGGCCTCGGCATTGACCGCTTCGGTGCCCGCCAGTTCGGTGATCAGGCGTTCGGCCCGGCGCGCCACGGTGCGGGCATGGTGAAGATGCGCCGCCGCCGCCCGCCCGCCCGGCAGGATGAAGGATTTGAGCGGTTCCAGATCCCCGTTCATGACGTCGATTTCCGTCTCCAGGCGCGCGACCTGCGAAGCCTGGATGCGCAACGCCCCCTCGGACCGCTTGCCGTCCTCGGGCGTGCACAGGTCGGCGCCCAGGTCGAACAGGTCGTTCTGGATGCGGCTCAACATGGCGTAGGCCTCGGCATTCGCATCGCTGCCGCCCGGCCCGGTGTAAAGCCGCACCAAACCGATTACCGAATTGGCTTCGTCGACGGTGCCGTAGGCGGCAACCCGGATGTCGTGCTTGGGCCGGCGGTCGCCGGACCCCAGCGAGGTTTCGCCCGCGTCCCCGCCCCGGGTGTAGATCTTCGACAAGGTAACCAAGGAATGCGTCCTCCTGCGCCGGATAGAGCGTCTATTTGCCGCTCAGCAGCATGAGAACGGCGAACAGGATGATGGCGATGCCCTGCATGAGCACGCGGGCGCGCATCAGTTTGTTGGAATATTTCGCGTTGAACTTGCCGCCCACGGCGAAGGCGCCGATGCCGACGAACAGCACCAGCAGGGTCAGCGCCAGGGCGATGACGATGAGGATCGTGAAGAACCCTTCCATTTCCGAGATATAGCCCTTTCCCCGCCGGACGTCACCGATTTTCCCGGTTGTTTCACCGTGTACGCGGCTAAGATGCCGGACTGTCCCAGACCCAAGGAGCCCATTCATGGACGCAGAAACCCGCAAAAACCTGGAACGTATTTCCGTCGCCACCGTGTCCATGCAGTTGTTGAAGCGGGGATTGCGCCGGGTCGTCATGGCCGGGGTGCGGCCCCTGAACGCACCGGTCAAGCCGCTGTTGGGCGAGGCCTTTACTCTGCGGTTCATTCCCGCGCGGGAGGATCTGTCGGCCCCCGCCGTTCTGGGCGCCGACGGCTATGTGCCGCGCCACGCCATCGAAGAGGTGCCCGAGGGCGCGGTGCTGGTGATCGACGCCAGGCGCGATGCGGAAACGGCGGTGTTGGGTGATCTGATTCTGGAGCGGTTGAAGGTGCGGGGTGTTGCTGGCGTGGTCGCCGACGGCGGCGTGCGCGACGCGGCGGAGGCGATCGCCGTGGGCCTGCCCGTGTTCGCGGCGGGCCCGGCGGCGCCCGCTCATATCGTGGGCTTGGCGGCGGGCGATACGGGAACCCGGATCGGCTGCGGCGGGGTTGCCGTCATTCCCGGCGACATCATCAAGGCCGACGGCGACGGCGTCGTCGTGATTCCCCGCGACCTGGCGGCGGAGGTCGCGGCCGACGGTGTCGCCCAGGAACGCTTCGAGCGGTTCGCCAAACAGAAGATCCAGGCCGGTCGGCCGATCATCGGCGTTTATCCACCCAGCCCGGAAACCCAAAAGGAATACGACGGTTGGCGTGATCCCGAGGACGTTTGAATTTTCAGGCGGCGATGGTGTGGATGTCGGCGACAATCTGGTTGGACAGTTTCAGCGACCGCTCGGCAAGGTCTCGCGCCTCAACCGGTAGGGGGCGGGTAAGGCCGTTGCGGATTTCCTCCGACGCCTGATCCAGGGCGCTCAGAATCCACCGCTCGCTCTCCCCATCATAGTCCTGGGCGTCGGCGCGCATCATGTGCACGGTGACGAAATGAAGCAGATTGACCATCGCGCGGTGCAAATTGAAACGATGCAGCATCTCCGGACGGTTCAGGGTGCCGGCGACTAGCTTGAATTCGGGGGATGCCTCGATTTCCTCGCTCAATATCTCTAACGCGTTCATATAACGGCGAAATTCTTCCATACCCATGACCGTGACCTCACTTTAAATCGGGCCACCCACCGGATAATGACGAGGGGGGCCACCCTTGATCCAACGGAAAGACGCAAGGATCGGGCCAACTGCGGCCACGGGGGGAGGGATGGGTGAAGGCGTTCGGGAGGGATGGGTTAGTTACGCCCGGACATCAGGCCGCGGGCGATGACCTGGGCCTGGATTTCCGCCGCCCCCTCGAAAATATTGAGGATGCGGGCGTCGCACAGCACGCGCGAGATCGGATATTCCATGGCATAGCCGTTGCCGCCGTGAATCTGCAGGGCGTTGTCGGCATTGGACCAGGCCGTGCGCGCGCCCAAAAGCTTGGCCATGCCGGCCTCGATGTCGCAGCGCCGGTCGGAATCCTTTTCGCGCGCGGCGAAATAGGTCAGCTGGCGGGCGATCATGGTTTCCACGGCCATCCAGGCCAGCTTGCCGTGGACGCGCGGGAAGGCATGGATGGCGCGGCCGAACTGGTTGCGCTCCAGGGCGTACTTCAGGCCCAGTTCCATGGCGTTCTGGGCCACGCCGACGGCGCGGGCCGCCGTTTGGATGCGCGCACTCTCGAAGGTCGCCATCAACTGCTTGAACCCCTGGCCCTCGATGCCGCCGAGTAACTGGTCCGCCGGGACCTCGAAGCCGTCGAAACCGAGTTCGTATTCCTTCATGCCGCGGTAGCCGAGCACCTCGATCTCGCCGCCGGACATTCCAGAAGCGGGGAAGGGGTCGTCTTCCGTGCCGCGCGGCTTTTCCGCCAGCAGCATGGACAGCCCCTTGTAGCCGGGCTCGTTCGCGTCCGTGCGGACCAGAAGGGTCATCAGGTCGGAACGGGACGCATGGGTGATCCAGGTCTTGTTGCCGGTCACCTTGTAGACGTCGCCGTCCTTGACCGCGCGGGTCTTGAGGGACGCCAGGTCCGATCCCGTGCCAGGCTCCGTGAACACCGCCGTCGGCAGGATTTCGCCGGACGCGATCTTGGGCAGGTAATGGGCCTGCTGTTCCGGCGTGCCGCCGAGGCGGATCAACTCCGCCGCGATCTCGGACCGGGTGCCGAGCGACCCGACGCCGATGTAGCCCCGCGACAGCTCTTCCGTGACCACGCACATGGCGATCTTGCCCATGCCCAGGCCGCCGCCTTCTTCCGGCACGGTCAGGCCGAACACGCCCAGTTCCGCCATCTGGTCGACGATCTCGATGGGGATCAGCTTGTCGGCCAGATGCCATTCATGGGCATGGGGCATGACCTGATCCTCGACGAACTTGTGGAACTGGTCGCGCACCATGTCCAACATCTCATCGTCCAGGCCCAGGGCGCCGAAATGGCCGTCGGCCATGATCTCGCCCATGCGGGCCCGCAGGGCCGGCGTGTTGCCGCCGGCGATCAGGGCTTTGGCGGCGGCGGCGTCCAGGGGGGCCATGTCGCCCTCCGTCAGGCCCAGGTCCGCCGGGCGCACGATCTCGACCTGTGACAGCGCGATGCCGCCACGGATCTGGGCCAGGTATTCGCCGAACGCGGCCTGGACCATCAGCTGTTCCATCTCGCCGAACTGGCCGGCGGCGTCCAGCCGTTCGGCCCAGCCCAGCATCTGGCGCAGGCCCTCGACATAGGTGGCGAGCCAGGACAGGCCGTGGGCCGCCACCTGATTGGCGTCGACCAGGGGACCCGACACCTTGCCGTTTTCGCTGCACATGTCGGTGACGCGGCGGCGGGCGGCGGCGAACACGTCGTCGGCCGCGCCCTGGGCCTCACGGCATAGGGTCAGAAGGTCGGGCAGCAGGATATCGCCGCTGGGTGCGCTGGCGTCCATGACGCGTCTCCTCGTCTTAATGAGAGCTACTTGCTCTCTAGCTTGATAATTCGTTCTTTAAGAACATCGATCTTGTTGTTGAGAGGGTTAAACCCTATCGCAAAACTTAAAACAGCAAGGGTGATTAGGGATGTGAAAAGAGGCATCCAGATTTGTCGAGATGTGATCTTGATGTCGGCGTCTTTGATTTTCTTATCGACGATTTCCTCGGCAATTTTTTTAGCGCGCTCGTCCACATGCATGAAGTCATCTGAGAATCGTTCAAGCATGCGCTCCGGGATCACGTTTGAATCGTAGTAGCCGGGGGGCGTGCCTTTCACAGAATTCGATTTCTCTAGCTTGCTGTAGTCAACACTGACCTCGGCCGAAAGTTCGTAAATGAGGATGCTAGAGATAATGTCGCCTTGTCTAAGTGGGATGCTTTCCTGGCTCATATTGATGATGATGAAGCGCATGAAGCCTTGGAAACCTGGATCGATGTGACCTTGGTTTAAGATCAGTATCCCTTTTATCGATTGGCTGACTGGCGAAACGGTTATTGCTCCGAGATGCGGCGGTAGATTTAATTTTTCCTTGGTCGCGACTATGACCATTGAGCCCGGCGCTAAACACCATTCCTCAACTGAGCGGCTTTTCCCGCTTTCTTTTTCATTCTTCCTCATTTCACCAATTGTGAAATCAATAGAGGCGGGCTGAATCGGAGATGTCTTCATGCCTAACGTCGTATCAGGCTTCGGAGTAACTAAATCTCCATCGTCGATTAGCGCTTTAATCTGGTGATCAGTTAGGAATGCCATTTGTCCTCCTCCTCTTATTGGACGCATCGGTAAGAAGATTAATTAATCAAAGAGGAAGGAGCCAGGACGCTAAGCCGAAATGCAATCCTCGAGGGTCCGGAAGCCGGGCCGCTTGGCCTGGACCAGAACCGCCATGTTACCGGGTTTGTGCTGGTTGGCGCGCATTTTCATATGAGCCGCCGGAATATCAGCCCAGGAAAACACTTCCGACATGCAGGGGTCGAGCCGCCGTTCGATCACCAACTGGTTGGCCTGCGACGCCTGCAACAGGTTGGCGAAGTGGCTGCCCTGGATACGTTTCTGGCGCATCCACACGAACCGCGCGTCCATGGTCAGGTTGTAGCCCGTGGTGCCGGCGCAGAACACGACCATGCCGCCGCGCTTGACGATGTTGCAGCTGACGGGGAAGGTCGCCTCGCCCGGATGTTCGAACACGAAGTCGACATCGTTGCCCTTGCCGGTGATCTCCCAGATGGCCTTGCCGAACTTGCGGGTCTCGGCCATGTATTCCTTGAAGCCCGGGCCGTTGACCTCGGGCAGTTGGCCCCAGCAGTTGAAATCCTTGCGGTTGATCACGCCCTTGGCGCCCAGGGACATGACAAACTCGCGCTTGTCCTCTTCCGAGATCACGCCGATGGCGTTTGCCCCGGACACGGCGCAAAGCTGCACCGCCATGGACCCGAGCCCGCCGGACGCCCCCCAGATCAGCACGTTCTGCCCCGGCCGCAGGATATGCGGGCGATGGCCGAACAGCATGCGGTAGGCGGTGGCGAGGACCAGGGTGTAGCACGCACTTTCCTCCCAGGTCAGATGGCGGGGCCGCTTCATGCACTGGCGGTCCTGGACGCGGCAGAACTGGGCGAAGGAGCCGTCCGGCGTCTCGTATCCCCAGATGCGCTGCGAGGTCGAGAACATGGGGTCGCCGCCGTTGCATTCCTCGTCGTCGCCGTCGTCCTGGTTACAATGAACCACGACCTCGTCGCCGACCTTGAAGCGTTTGACCTTGGCGCCGACGGCGTAGACCACGCCCGAGGCGTCGGAGCCCGCGATATGATACTCGGCCTTGTGGTAGTCGAAGGGCGAGATCGGCGTGCCGAGCGCGGCCCACACGCCGTTGTAGTTGACGCCGGCGGCCATCACCATGACCAGCACGTCGTGGCTGTCCAGTTCGGGCACGTCGACGACCTCGACCTGCATGGCGGTATCGGGCTCGCCATGGCGTTCCTTGCGGATCGCCCAGGCGTACATCTGTTTCGGGACATGACCCAGCGGCGGGATTTCGCCGACTTCGTACAGGTCTTTCGTGGGCTGGTTCGGGTTCAATTCGATCACTTCGGCGGCATCCGACATTGCTGCCTCCTTCTCCACACAGTTACGCCATCCCCAACGGTCCGCGTTTTCGCCTGTATCTTAATGTTCGGCATGCGGCCATTTTTGTTGTCCTATTGGTCATATCCGCTTTACATTTTCTTCGCAATGCACAAAATTCTATCTTTCGTTTTGTGATTTGGATACGAAATAAAATTACAATATTTTTTAGGGAATGGCGAATTTCTGTCATTTTTAAGGAGAGGGCGATGAGTGGCGAATTAGCAGGCGCAAAAGGCGGTTCCGCTGCGGCGCAACAGGCGGCGGCGCGGGATAAACCCTGGCTGTTCCGCACCTATTCGGGCCATTCCTCGGCCAAGGAATCGAACGCGCTGTACCGTTCGAACCTGGACAAGGGCCAGACGGGCCTGTCCGTGGCCTTCGACCTGCCGACCCAGACCGGCTATGACGCCGACCATCCGCTCGCCCGTGGTGAGGTCGGCAAGGTCGGGGTGCCGATCTCGCACCTGGGCGATATGGCGCAGTTGTTCGACGGCATCCCGCTCGAACAGATGAACACCTCCATGACCATCAACGCGCCGGCGGCCTGGCTGCTGGCGCTTTACATCGCCGCCGCCGAACGTCAGGGCGCCAAGCGCGCCGATCTGGCGGGCACGACCCAGAACGACGTGCTGAAGGAATATCTCTCGCGCGGCACCTATATCTTTCCACCGGCGCCGTCGCTGCGCCTGACGTCGGACACCATCGCCTTCACCTGTCGCGAGGTGCCCAAGTGGAACCCGGTCAACGTGTGCTCCTATCACCTGCAGGAAGCCGGCGCGACGCCGGTCCAGGAACTGGCCTATGCGCTTGCCAACGCGCAGGCGATCTTGGACACGGTCAAGGCTTCGGGCCAGGTATCGGATGAAGACTTCCCGCGCCTGGTCGGGCGCATCAGCTTCTTCGTCAACGCCGGCATGCGCTTCATCACCGAGCTGTGCAAGATGCGCGCGTTCACCGAGCTGTGGGACGACATCACGCGCAACCGCTATGGGGTTGAGGACGAAAAGTACCGCCGCTTCCGTTACGGCGTGCAGGTCAATTCCCTGGGCTTGACCGAGCAGCAGCCGGAAAACAACGTCTACCGCATCCTGTTGGAAATGCTGGCCGTGACCTTGTCGAAGAACGCCCGCGCGCGGGCCGTGCAACTGCCCGCCTGGAACGAGGCCCTCGGCCTGCCGCGCCCCTGGGATCAGCAATGGTCCCTGCGCCTGCAGCAGATCGTGGCCTACGAGACGGACCTTTTGGAATTCGGCGACATCTTCGACGGCTCCAAGGAAATCGACGCCAAGGTCGAAGACCTGAAGGGGCAGGCCCTGGCGGAACTGGCCCGCATCGACGCCATGGGTGGCGCCGTCCATGCGATCGAGGCAGGCTACATGAAACAGCGCCTGGTCGAAGCCAGCGCCAAACGCCTGGCCGCGATCGAGGCGGGCGAGCAGATCGTGGTTGGCGTGAACAAGTATCAGGAGGCCGAACCTTCACCCCTGGTCGGTCAGGCCGGGGCCATCGTCACCGTTTCGCCCGAGGCCGAAGCGGAACAGATCGCGTCCCTGGTTGCCTGGCGCGAGGCTCGTGACGACGCCAAGGTCGCGGCCGCGCTCAAGGCCCTGACCGAGGCCGCGAAATCCGACGCCAACATCATGGAGCCCTCGATCCAATGCGCCCATGCGGGCGTGACCACGGGCGAATGGGGCCAGGCGTTGCGCGACGTGTTCGGTGAATATCGGGCCCCCACGGGCATTTCGGGTGCGGCCCTGGGGGCCGCCGGCGACATCACGGCCGTGCGCCAGCGGGTCGAGGAGGTGTCATCCGCCCTCGGCCGCCGTATCAAGATTCTGGTCGGCAAGCCGGGGCTCGACGGCCATTCCAACGGGGCGGAGCAGATCGCCGTGCGGGCGCGGGACGCGGGGATGGAGGTCGTCTACGAAGGCATCCGCCTGACCCCGGAACAGATCGTCGCCGCCGCGCGGGACGAGGCCGTGCATGTGGTGGGATTGTCGGTGCTGTCGGGATCGCACGTGGCGCTGGTCACGGACGTGATGGATCTGATGCGGGCCGAGGGCATGGACGACATCCCCGTGGTCGCCGGCGGCATCATCCCGCCCGCCGACGCGGAAACCCTGAAGGCCGCCGGCGTCGCCCGCGTCTACACGCCCAAGGACTACGACCTGACGGCGATCATGGACCAGATCGTCGACCTGGCGGCGGAAGGTCTGAAGACGGCGGCGGAGTAACGCCGCCAGGCTAGGATCAGCCGTCCAGGAATTTCAGATAGGTGTCATAGCAGGACATCAGGTCGTCGATGGCCGTGCCGCCGCGGTTCAGGGCGGCCATGCCTTGCTCCATGGTGAACAGGGTCATGGCAAGATCGGCGGCCGGAATGTCCGTGCGGATGTCGCCGGCCTGCTGGCCGTTGCGGATGACCTGCTCGAACAAATCGCGCACTTCGACCTGAAGTCCCCGCAGGTACTCGGCCAATTCCGGATGATGGGGGGCCAGTTCCGCCGCGGTGTTGTAGACCATGCAGCCCTTGCGTCCTTCGTCCGAGGACACGAATGCGTCGATATCGCGGAAATAGGCCTCAAGCGCCTGCCGTCCGGCGCCCGGCGTGCGCAGGGCCCGGCGCATTTCGTCTTTCTTGATCTGGATATAGCGCATCAGCGCCTGATGATAGATCGCGTCCTTGTTGCCGAAGGTCCCGTACAGTCCATAACGGCTGACGCCCGTGTGGCGAACCAGGTCCTCCACGGAGGTATGCTGAAAACCGCGTTCCCAGAACAGGCGCATGGCCTTGTCGAGGGCGTCGTCGGGATCGAATTCGCGGGTACGGGCCATGTAATCAGAATTTTCGTTCTGGTTCCCTGCGTCAATGAATTTGTTGAAAAAGGCGCGGCGGGATTGGGTTGAAGGGGGATCAAACGGTCGGTTTGGCGCCCGGCAGCATGACGGGGATGGCATCGACGGCAGCCGATGGCGCCAGCGGGTTGTCGACCTGCGGCTTGGCGATCTGGGTCAGGTAGCGCGCGGCGCCGGCCTGAAATTCCTTGCGGATGTAGCACCAGCTGACGAATAGGCCGCCGAACCGTTCGAAATACAAGATGTCTTCGTTCGCCTTGCATTCCTGCAGGTCGCGCGCGAGGTTGCGCGACGTGCCGACATAGACCCAGGCCGGCCGCACGCCACCGTGCCAGATGATGAACACGGCGGTCTGTCCCTCCAGGTTCTGTTCCTGGGGGTCGAGATTGATGAAGCGGAAAAACTTGCCCTTTTCATTGCGCACCCAGTTGGGATCAACCGGCTTGCCCAATTGGCTCATTTTCTTTGCTGTATTAAAAAAGAACATGTTTTCTTCTCTTGCTTCGGAAATCCGGCTGAATTCCGAAGGTGAATCTAATATGGGCCGGTAATGTGACGGCGAAAAGGGGCCCTGTCGATGGAATTTTTAGCCCTTTCCCTGGTGCTTGCCGCCATTGTCTTGATCCTCGTCGGGACCGTGCGGACCGGCGTTCCGCCGATGCCGACATCCCCCGCCGTCCGGGCCTGCATGTTCACCGTGATCGAGGGCCTTGAACCGCGCTGTATTCACGAATTGGGGGCCGGATGGGGCGGTCTGGCGACGGCCCTTGCCCGACGCTTTCCGGATGCCCGGGTCATCGCCACCGAAGTCTCACCCCTGCCTTGGGCGGTCTGCCGACTGCGCTGTGCCCTGTTCGGTCCGGCCAACCTGGAGGTCCGTTTTGGCGACATCTTGAAGACCGATTTCTCGGATGCCGATCTCGCGGTCTGTTTCCTCTGCCCGCCGGCCATGGCCAAGTTGGCCGGCCGGCTGGAGGATGGTCTGAAGCCGGGCGCTTGGGTGCTGTCCAACGCCTTCGCCCTGCCGGGTTGGACGCCGGTGAAGGAAGCGCGGGTCGACGACCTGCACCGCTCGGCGGTTTATCTGTATCGCAAGTGACTAGCCGACAAGCGGCGCCGTCGCCTGTTTCAGCCAGGCCCGCGTCTTGGTGTCGACCAGGGGTGACAGAGCCTTGCGGACCCTTGCGTGATAGGCATCCAGCCAGGCCCGTTCCGCCGTGTCCAGCAGCGTCACCTCGATCAGATTACGGTCGATGGGGGCCAGGGTCAGGGTCTCGAACGCCAGGACATCGCGTTCCGCCCCCCGGGGTGCGGTGGCGGCGGTGACCAGGACAAGGTTCTCGATGCGGATGCCGTAGGCCCCGGTCTTGTAATATCCAGGCTCGTTCGAGATCACCATGCCCGGCTCCAGCGCCACCGTACTGGGGGCCTTGGAAATACGCTGCGGCCCTTCGTGGACGCTGAGGTAGCTGCCGACGCCGTGGCCCGTGCCGTGGTCGAAGTCCAGGCCTTCGGCCCAAAGGAACTGGCGGGCCAAGGGGTCCAACTGCGAGCCCGTGGTGCCCTTGGGAAAGCGCGCCCGGGCCAGGGCGATATGGCCCTTGAGAACCAGGGTGAAGCGGGTGCGGGCTTCCTTGGGCGGGGTTTTCGGGCCGATGGCGACGGTACGCGTGATGTCCGTGGTGCCGTCCAGGTATTGGGCCCCGGAATCGACCAGATAGACGTCGCCCGACCGCAGCCGCCGGTCGGACGCCGGGGTTGCCTTGTAATGCACGATGGCGCCGTTGGGCCCGCTGCCGGAAATGGTATCGAAGCTGAGGTCGCGGATCAGGTCGTTTTCCTTGCGGAAGGCATAGAGCTGGTCCGAGGCGTCGAGCTCGCTGATCCCGCCCCGGGGCGCTTCCGCCGACAGCCAGGCAAGGAATTTCGCCACGGCGGCCCCATCGCGCAGATGAGCGGCGCGCATGCCCGCGATCTCCGTGTCGTTCTTGCAGGCCTTGAGCAGGATACACAGGTCCTGGGCGCGGTCGATCATGGCCCCGCCGTCAGCCAGACGGGCGGCAATCCACATGGGGTCGGCCATGGGATCGATGCGGACTTTCGCGTGTTTCGCGGCCAGCCGGTCGAGCAGGGGGCCAAGGGCGTCCGGTGCCTTGATACGCACATCCTTGCCAAGATGGCGAGTCACGGCCGCCGGGATTTTTGCCGGATCGATGAACCAGTCGACGGTGGCGTCTTTATGAATCACGGCGAAGCTGAGGGCCAAGGGCGTGCGCGGCACGTCGGTCCCCCGCACGTTCAACAGCCAGGCGATGGAATCGGGGGCCGACAGAATCTGGGCGTTCTGGCCCTGGGATTTCAGCATCGCGGCGACGGTCCGCCGCTTGTCCGCCGATCCCAGCCCCGCGTACTTCAGGGGATGGGCGCGCACGGGGGCGGCGGGGCGTGCGGGCTGGTCGGTCCAAACCGCATCAATGGGATTGCCGTCCACGGGCACAAGCTCGCCGCCGGCCTGCTGGCAGGCCTCGCGGAAGCGGGGGACTTGCGCCGGCGTCAACAGCCAGGGGTCATATCCCAGCTTGCCGCCCTTGGGCAGGGCTTCGGCGATCCAGTCGACGGCAGGTTCCTGGGTAATGTGGCGAAGGTCGTACAAGTTCGCGTCGACCTGCTTTGCCGCCTGCAGGGTGTAGCGGCCGTCACTGAACAATGCGGCCCGGCGGCTCAGCACAACCGCCATCCCGGCCGAGCCGGTGAAGCCGGTCAGCCAGGCCAGGCGTTCGGAGCGGGGGGCGACGTATTCACCCTGATGTTCGTCGCCGCGCGGCACGATGAAGCCGTCGAGCCCCCGTTTCGCCAGTTCGGCGCGCAACAGCGTCAGGCGCTTGGCAGCGGGCGGTGGTGCGATCGCGGTGCGGGAAGATCCCCGGCGGGGTTTGGCGGGTGATGATGCGTCCATGGGGACAAGCTAGGAAGCCCCGGCCCGGGTGGCAAGCAGAGACATGCGGGGCAGGGGGTTGGCTGTGATATTTCGCACAATCAGCCATGTGTTTATTGCAATGCTGCGGTGCAGCATTTGCGGTTTTCGCATGAAGGGTACAGGCATAGGTTCCGCTCAACACGTCGTCGGCAATGTCCATTCAGGGCCCGCCCACGGCATCAATTCAGGAGTAACGACCATGGCGCCCTACAGCCAAACTGATCTGTCCGTTCAGGACCTCATCGAACAAGCCCGTATTTTGCGGGCACAGGCTTTCGCGCGGATCTGCAAGCGGGCGGTCCAGGCGATTATCCCGGCACGGTCCCAGAAGCAGGCCGAACCGGTTCAGCAGGATCTGTTCCAGCAGCCGGCCTTGATGCAGGAAGACAGCTATTTCCTGCCGCTGGTCAACGGTGTGCAGTCCCTTATCCAGGGCCTGATCATCGGCCTGCGCCGCAGCGCCATGCGCCGCCAGCTGCTGGCCCTCGATGACCGCATGCTGCGTGACATCGGTATCCGTCGCGACGACATTACCGCCCTCGTCGCCGGGGCCTTCTCCGGCAACGACCGGGTGCCGGCCTCTGCCCGCAGCGCGGCCGAACTTTATTACCTCGTTCCGGCGGCAGCGCAGCCGACGGGTCGCGGCAATGATCGCCTGGCCGCCTAAGCCAGCGCGACTCGCAGACAAGAAAACGGCGGTGCCCAACGCAGGGCGCCGCCGTTTTTGTTTGTCCGCTGCGATGGCGCGGGTCTTGCTGACCGGTGTTTAGTCGAACAGCGACCGGCTGGCTCGCCGGTAGCCCCGATTTTCCATGCAGGACACGAACATCCGGTCGATCTGGCGCGACAGGTCGTAGCGCGCCATGGCGGCATCGTATTCGCTGCCGATTAGGGGGCCGGCATCGGGCTGCGGCAGGGGTTGGCGTTTCAGGATGCGGTCAGCCTCCCGGCGCGCCAGGGATCGGCATTCCTGGCGGTCGAAGGCAAGCTGATCCTCGGAACCGCCAGGTAGGGTCCATTCGGTAACGCTGCACGCACCCAGGCCCAGCACCAGGGCCCCCGCGCACAGGAATTTCAGGCTTTGTGTTGTCATGACTTTATCCTAGCGCGTTCGCCGCCGGCGATAAACCGGGGCGGGCGGATCGCGGCTCAGCCGCCTTTGGATGCGCTCAGACAGGCGCGGATGAATGCTTTGACTTCCGGGGCATTCCATTCGGCGATGCCTTCAAGGCGGCCCTTTTCCCGGCCCTGGGCGTCATAGAGAATCGTCGTCGGCAGGCCGCGCACCTTGTTGGCGCGGGCGAAGGTGCCTTTGGGGTCCAGATGGATCGAGAGATTTTTATATCCCTGCTTGTCGAAGAACGGTTTGACCACGTCTAGGCCGCCGCGATCCTGGCTGACGACGATGACCGGAATCCCGTCCTGGGCCAGATCCGTCTTCAGGGCGTCCAAATGCGGCATTTCCTTGATGCAGGGGGCGCACCAGGTGGCCCAGAAATTGACCACGGCCCCCTTGCCCCGGGCCAGTTCGGCGACGGTGATGGGGGCACCCCCGGCGGTCTGGAACGCGTCCGTCATGGGCGCGACCGCCGAATCCGCCGTCTTGAACTTGGATAACGTTGGCGGCGGAGCGGAACAAGTGGTCTCCGCCCCCCTTGCAATGCCGCCGGGAATGATGAAAATCGCCCCACTCAACAAGACGGCGGTGGCCAGGGTCCGCAGGAATGTCGCGGGCGCAAGGGCATTACGGGTGGTCTGGATGTGGGTCCGGGTCATCATGCGGGTTCACTGTCCGTTTACGTTGATCGTCTACACCATCGCCTTGGACTTAAGGAGATAGCCATGGCGCGCACTACGGGCAAGTCCGGATCGGGCGGAAACGACGTTTCCGGCGCCTCGACCATCTGGGGCGGGCGCTTCGACGCCGGTCCCGATGCCATCATGGAGGAAATCAACGCCTCCATCGAATTCGACAAGCGGCTGGCGAACGAGGACATCGCCGGATCGACCGCCCATGTCCGCATGCTGGCCAAGCAGGGCATCGTCGGGCAAGCCGACGCCGACGCCATTGCCGACGGGCTGGCGGCCGTGAAGGCGGAAATCGCCGCGGGTGATTTCGAATTCAAGCGTGCCTTGGAAGACATCCACATGAACGTGGAAAACCGCTTGGCGGCGCTGATCGGCGCGCCGGCGGGCCGCCTGCACACGGCGCGGTCGCGCAACGATCAGGTGGCGACGGATTTCAAACTCTGGGTGCGGGGCGCCATCGATGCGCTTGACGCGGGCGTCAAGGACCTGCAGGCGGCATTGATCGAACGCGCCGAGGCCGAGGCGGCGACCGTCATGCCCGGCTTCACCCATCTGCAAGGGGCGCAGCCGGTGACCCTCGGCCATTACCTGCTGGCCTATGTGGAAATGCTGGGCCGCGACCGGGGACGTCTCGCCGACGGCCGCAGGCGCCTGAACGAATGCCCGCTCGGCGTCGCGGCGCTGGCCGGAACCTCGTTCCCGATCGACCGCCACATGACGGCGGCGGCGCTGGGTTTCGACCGGCCGACGGCCAATTCGCTGGACACCGTGTCGGACCGCGACTTCGCGCTGGAGTTTCTCTCGACGGCGACGATCCTGGCCGTGCATCTGTCGCGCTTCGCCGAGGAAATGGTGATCTGGTGCTCGCAGCAGTTCGGCTTCGCCCAGTTCACCGATGCGTTCTCGACCGGATCGTCGATCATGCCGCAGAAGCGCAACCCGGACGCGGCCGAGCTGGTGCGCGCCAAGGTCGGGCGCATCGCGGGCGCGTTTCAGGGCCTGGTCATCGTCATGAAGGGTCTGCCGCTGACCTATGGCAAGGACATGCAGGAAGACAAGGAAGCCGTGTTCGACGCCGCCGACAACGTGGCCCTGGCCGTGGCCGCGACGGCGGGTATGGTGCGCGACGTGAAGTTCAACAAAGACCGCATGGCGGCCGACGCATCGCGCGGTTTTGCCACGGCGACGGACTTGGCCGATTGGCTGGTGCGGGTATTGGGCATGCCCTTCCGCAATGCCCACCATGTGACCGGCTCCCTCGTCGCCATGGCCGAAGCCAAGGGTTGTGAACTCGAAGGCCTGACCCTCGACGACATGCGCGAAGTGGACCCGGCCATTACCGAGGACGTATATTCGGTGCTCGGCGTCGAGAATTCCGTGACCAGCCGGACCAGTTACGGCGGCACGGCGCCGGACAACGTGCGGGCCCAGGCCAAGGATGCGCGCGCGCGGTTCCTGGGTTAGGGGCCGGAACGCGGATGGATATTCGGGAAGATCGGACGCGATGACACGCAGACAGTTCCTTTCGACGTTTTTTGCCGGCCTGACGATCGCCGGGTTGTCGGCCTGTGGGCGCAAGAACCAGCCGAAGCATCCGCCGGGATCGGAATTTCCCCATGACTATCCCTATTTCCCGCCGGAAAAACGGAACCCCGTGCCGGTGAAACCGGCCGAAGGCGACGCCGAGCCCATGGACCGCTCCCAGTTCCTCAAGCTGGACACGATCCCGGACCGCACCAGATAACCCGGCCGCGCCCGCCCATCAGGCCCGCCGCTGAACAAAGACCGGAAACCGACCCTTGGACCATTTCACCTACAAAGACGGGCTGTTGTCAGCCGAGGACGTAAGCCTTGCCGACCTGGCGGAAGAGGTTGGCACGCCGTTCTATTGTTATTCGCGGGCAACGCTGGAACGCCACTTCCGGGTGTTCGACGAAGCCCTCGCGGGCCTGGATCACACCGTCTGTTATGCGGTCAAGGCCAACGGCAACGTCGCCGTCATCAAAACCCTGGCACAGCTGGGGGCGGGGGCTGACGTGGTGTCCGGCGGTGAGCTGATGCGCGCCCTTGCGGCAGGCGTTCCGGCATCGAAGATCGTGTTTTCCGGGGTCGGCAAGAGCCAGGCCGAAATGGCGCAGGCGCTGGACGCCGGCATCTATCAGATGAACGTGGAGTCCGAACCGGAACTGGTCGCCCTGTCCGAGGTCGCGGCGGCCAAGGGCAAGATCGCCCATGTGGCGATCCGCATCAACCCGGATGTCGATGCCAAGACCCATGCCAAGATCACCACGGGCCGGGCGGAAAACAAGTTCGGCATTGATTGGGACCGGGCGCCGGACGTTTACGGGCGGGCGCGTGATCTGCCGGGCATCGACGCGGGCGGCATCGCGGTTCACATCGGCTCGCAGCTGCTCGACCTGGAACCCTACCGCCGCGCCTACGAGCGGGTGCGCGATGTGGTTCTCGACCTGCGCGCCCAGGGCCACGACATCCGCCGTCTTGATCTGGGTGGCGGGCTCGGCATTCCCTACAACGACGAACAGGCGCCGCCGCCGGCTGCTTACGGTGCGATGGTCAAGGAGGTTGTCGGGCCGCTCGGTTGTCACGTCACGTTCGAGCCGGGGCGCCTGATCGCGGGCAACGCGGGCGTGCTGGTGACCCGCGTGCTCTATGCCAAGGACGGTTCGACCCGCCGCTTCGTCATCGTCGATGCGGCCATGAACGACCTGATCCGCCCGGCCCTCTATGACGCCTATCACGCCATCGTGCCGGTGGCCGAACCGGCGCCGGGCAGTGCATTGCATCCGGTCGATGTCGTTGGACCTATCTGCGAAACCGGTGATACATTTGCCGTGCAACGCCATCTTCCCGCCGTAAAGCCGGGGGATCTTCTGGCGATCAGGTCCGCGGGTGCCTACGGGGCGGTCATGGCCTCGACCTACAACGGCCGGCCCCTGGTGCCCGAGGTTCTGGTATCGGGCGGCGACCATGCCGTGGTCCGCCGTCGTGTCGAAGCCGAGGAATTCATGGCCTTCGACGCGCTGCCGCCCTGGTTGGCGGACTGATTGCCGGGTTTCCGGCGTCTCGGTCCTTAAGGCCTTCGGTGGAAAACGGGTTGCGGGGTGCCTTGGGCGGCCCCACCTGTTTCAGGTGAACCTGCCCGACGTTGGGTGAAAGGAACCCGCCGCATGCTGGATGTTCCGCCGCCGGCAACCGGCCGGACGGACACCGGATTGGGTCTGCGCTACCGCCTGCTGCTGCCGTTGGCGCGGGCCGTGGTTTTCTTTGAAAAAATTTGGCCGCTGGCCTGGTCTGTGCTGGCCGTCCTTGCCCTGTTCGTGGGCCTGGCGCTGCTCGACATCCTTCCCCTGCTGCCGCATTGGCTGCACGGCATCGTGCTGGTGGCTTTCGCCGGTGTGCTGGCGCTGGCTCTGCGCCGGGGGTGGGAAAACCGGCCCGTGGTCAGCCGCGCCGCCGCCCGCCACCGGCTGGAGGACGACAGCGGCTTCGACCATCGCCCCCTCGCCACCCTGGATGACCGGCTGCTGGCCGGCATGGACGACCGTCTGGCGCGTCGCCTCTGGCAGCGCCACCGCGACCGCATGGCCGACCGCATCGCCGGCATGCGCCTGGGCGCCCCCGCGCCGGATGTGGCCGGCCACGACCCCCGAGCGTTCCGCGCCCCCCTGCTGGTGCTTCTGGTGCTCGGCATCGTCGTCGGCGGACACGACGCGGGCGGGCGCCTGCTGCGTGCAATGACCCCGTTGGGGGCGGCGGCCATGGGCCAACAGCTCAGCCTGTCCGTGTGGATCACGCCGCCCGCCTATACCCGTCAGGCGCCGATCTATCTGGAATTGAATGGCGGCGGCAAGGTGCCGACGCCCGGCGATAGACCGGCCGACGCCGCCATATCCGTGCCCCAGGGCTCGACCCTGCTGGCCCAGGTCAGCGGCACCGGGCGTACCCCCGACCTGACCCTGGGCGGTGTCGAAACCACCTTCACCCCGATCGGCAGCGGCCATGAGGCCGGCAGCTTTCGTCTGGAAACCCTGCTCGACACGCCGGGCGTCCAGGATATCAACATCACCGTCGCCGGACGCGGGCTTGCGGCATGGCCTCTGATCGTGGTCGCCGACGCGCCGCCGACGGCGGAATTCATGGCCAAGCCGTCACAAGCCGGTCGGGCGTCGTTCAAGACCGAGTTCGAAGCCAAGGACGATTACGGTCTGGCTTCCGTGGAATTGACCATCCGCCATCCCAACGGCCGCCCCGTTCCCGGCGGTGAGGAGATCGTGCGCCTCGCCCTGCCGCTGGCCGAGCCTGGCACCGTGCTGACCCAAGGCGTCGGTGTCCACGACCTGAGTGCTCATCCCTGGGCGGGGATCGAGGTCGTCGGCCGCATCGAGGCCACGGACGGCCGCGGTCAGGTCGGCGCCAGCGAGGATCTGAAATTCCTGTTGCCGCAGCGTACTTTCAATCACCCGGTCGCGCGCGCCCTGGTCGAACAGCGGCGCAAGCTGTCGGACGTTTCCCCCGATGTAATCATCGAGGTGGTCGAGGTTCTGGAAGACCTGCTTCACAAGCCCGACCATTTTTTCAACGATACGGTGGTGTTCCTCGCCATTAACGTGGCCGGCGCGCGGCTGCTGCACAGCGGCGACAAGGATACGGAAATCGCCAGCGTTCAGAAGCTTCTGTGGGATACGGCGCTGCGCATCGAAGACGGCGATTTCGCCGTCGCCGAACGCGAACTCATGGACCTTCAGGACAAGGTCATGAAGGCCATGCGGGACGGCGCGGATTCCCAGGAGGTCCAACACCTGATGGAGCAGCTTCGTCAGGCATTGGATGAATACCTCAAGGCGCTGACCGAACAGTTGACGCGCCAGGACCTCAAGGATCTGCCAGCCTTCGATCCCAACATGCAGTCGCTTCAAAGCCGCGACCTTCAGGACATGCTCGACCGGGCGCGTGAACTGGCCAAGAACGGGGCCATGGATGCGGCCCGTCAGATGTTGGCGCAATTGCAGAAGGCGCTTGATCAGATTCGCCGCGGCATGGCCATGGCGCCGCAGGAACAGCAGCAGATGTCCGAGGCCAAGCGCCTGATGGACGGGCTCCGCGAGTTGACCGAACGCCAGCGCGGCCTGCTCGACGAAACCTTTCAGCGTGCCCAGCAGGACCGCCTTTCGCCGCGTGGCCGCCAGGGTCCGGAAGGTGCCATGCCGCTGCAGCGGGAGGGAGAGCAAGGCCAAGGCGAAAGGCGCCCTGGCCAGGGCCAGCAACCGGGTGAAGGACAGGGTGAGCGGCAACAGGCCCGCCCCGGCGGCACACCGCGGCCGGGCATGGGGGGCGATCCCAATCTGCAAGGCCGCGCCCAGCAGGAAGCCCTGCGCCGGGCGTTGGGTGACCTGATGCTGCAGATGGACGAAATGCTGGGCAATATCCCGGGCGAAATGGGTCAGGCGGAGCGCGCCATGCGCGAGGCGTCGCGCGCTCTCGGCAAGGGACAGCCGGGCAATGCCGTGCCCAATCAGACGGAAGCCCTGGAGCACCTGCAGAAATCCCAGGACCAGATGGCGCAGAAGATGGCGCAGCAGTTCGGCCCACAACTCGGCCTGCGCCCCGGACAGCAGGGCCAGCGCGGGCCCGGCCGCGGCCAGGATCCGTTCGGTCGAGGTTCGGGCGGGGCCTTCGGCGCCTCGGTCGATGGCGACGTCGATGTGCCGTCACGCATGGAAATGCGCCGGGCCCGGGAAATTCTCGACGAACTGCGCAAGCGGTCCGGTGAACGTCAGCGCCCGCCGCTGGAACGCGACTACATCGACCGCTTGCTCAAGCAGTTCTGATTCCCGCAATAAACGGGCTGTCCGGCGCCTAACGCTTGGCGGGGGCCGCCGCGTCCTTGGGATCGATGAAGGTAACCGTGATGCGCCGGCGCAGGGGCGACGGTTCGCGGACCCGGATCTTGAAGGACATCTTGTCGCCCTTCGCCAGTTCGCTCTTCAGCGGTGCCACGTCGGTGTGCTGAATCGGCTCGCCCTCGGCGTCGAACAGGATCGCGCGGACCATGGGAACGGGGCGGGGGCCGTCGGCGACGTTTTCGATCTGGCCGCGGATGACCAAAACTTCCAAGCCCTGATCCGTTTCCTGGGCGTGTTCGACGCGCTGAATTTGCAGACCGTCGCCGACCTGATGGAACCCGATCATCTTGAACACGTCGTTCAACTGCGGAACCTTGGCGACCAGTTCGTCCTTGAAGAAGAAGGTGCCGGCGACCAGTCCGCCGATCAGCAGAACGAAGAACAGGGCAATGACCTTGCCCAGGATGCTTTTCTTCGGCAGATCGTCGTCCGGGTCCTGTTCCTCGGCCGAGAACACGTCGGGAATGTAGTCCGGGTCGTCCATCTGGTCCGGGGACTCGATGGACTCCAGGTCGTCTTCCTCATCGTCGTTGTTGATCAGGGATTCGAACGGCTCGATGTCGTCGTCGTCATCCTCGAACATGTCGTCGATGTCATTGGGCAGCACGCCCATGTCGTCGTTCGTGTCGTCGGCGATCATGGTGTCGGGCTCAATGATGGGGTCAGGCTCATCCGCCGGTTCCGGCGCCGGCGGCGCCGGCATGGGGGCCGGTTCGGGCGCTGGTGGCGGCGGCGGCGCGGCCTGCGGCACGGGAGCCGGCGCATAAGCCTGCGGCGGATAAGGCGCGGGCGCGGCGCCGTAGCCGGGCTGCGCGTACATCTGTTGCTGGGGAGGATAGCCCATGGGCGCCGCGGGGCGCCGGGGTTCCGGCTGCGGATCAGGCAGCGCATCGCGCGGGTCGGCGAACCACACATGGCTGCAGTTGGAGCAGCTCACGTTTCGCCCCTGCCCAAGCTGCGCGGGTTGCAGCATGTAGCGCGTGCGACAATTTGGACAGGTAACCAGCATATTTACCCCGATTCCACCCATGGACTTTATATGCGTCGGCAAATAGGAAAGCAAGCCGAGCAAACCCAAGGACTTCGGCTCCCTCCCTGGACGCCGACGCGGCCCCATGGCATTGTTCCTTAAAGGGAATAGCCGATCATTGATGAATTTTTCCCTAAAGTCCCCGAGAGCCCGATCAAGGTGCCCCCAAAGGTGAGAGACAGCGATCCCGAAAGCATCGTCCGCTTCGAAAATGTCGGACTGCGCTATGGACTGGGGCCTGAGGTGCTGCAGGACATCACCTTTTCCCTGGGGCCGTCGTCCTTTCGCTTTCTTCTGGGGGAAAGCGGCGCCGGTAAATCGTCCCTGCTGAAACTGCTCTACATGGCCATGCGTCCGACGCGGGGGCAGATTTCATTGTTCGGACGCAACGTCGCCAGCATGTCGCGGAACGAATTGCCGCGCCTGCGCCGCCGGGTCGGCGTGGTGTTCCAGGAATTTCGTCTGCTTGATCATTTATCGGCCTTTGACAACGTGGCATTGCCCATGCGCGTGGCCGGGGCCCGGGAAAGCGACGTGCGCCGCCATGTCGAGGAACTGCTGTCCTGGGTCGGGCTGAAGGATCATTTGAATTCGCGCCCGCCGACCCTGTCCGGCGGCCAGCAGCAGCGCATCGCCATCGCACGGGCCGTCATCACCCGGCCCAAGCTTCTGCTGGCGGACGAACCGACGGGCAACGTCGACGACAAGATGGGCCTGCGTCTGATGCATCTGTTCGAGGAACTGAACAAACTGGGCACCACGGTGATCGTGGCGACCCACAACCTGGGTATCGTGCGCCAGATGGCGCATCCCGTCATGCGCCTGGAAAACGGCCGCCTGAACACGGATGAGGCGGAAATCATTTCCGACCTGGGCCTGGACGAACCGGGAATCGGCGCCGGCGCGGCTCCCGCCGGTCCCGGTTTCTCCCGCATTCATTGATGCTGACCGTGATGCTCCGCCGCCGCTCCGACCTGCCGATGAACGAAGATACCCTGGGCCGCTTCCTGCCTTGGCTGATCGCCTTCATGGTCTTCCTGTCGGCGCTGGCGCTGGCCGGGATGTTGATCCTCAACGACGCGGTCAAGCGCTGGGATACGGGGCTTAACGCCACCGTCTCGGTTCAGGTGCCGCCGGGCGCTAACGCCCGCGAGGACGAACAGCGCCTGGGCCAGGTGCTTGCCGTGCTGGCCGCCAAACCGGGGGTGGAACGCTACGAGACGCTGCCCAAGGACCGCCTGCTCGACCTGCTGAAACCCTGGATCGGCGAGGCCGGACAGGCCCAGGACCTGCCGATCCCCATGCTGATCGACGTTACCGTGGACCGGGGTGCCGCGCTCGACGCGCAAAGCCTGGCCAAGGAGCTCCAGGCCCGTGTGCCGGGGGTTTCCGTCGACGACCATCGGGTGTGGCTCAGCCAGCTCGTGCGTCTGGTCACGGTGATCCAGGTCCTGGCCTGGGCGGTGTTGGGGCTGATCGGTTTGGCGACCATCGGCACCGTGGTGTTCACCACCCGCACGGGCCTGGCCATCCATCGGGAAGCCATCGAGGTTCTGCACCTGATCGGCGCCCAGGATGCCTATATCGCGCGCCAATTTGCGTCCCGCGCCCTGGGCCTGGGGCTCAAGGGCGGGTTTCTCGGCCTCGCACTCGCCGTGCCGACCCTGGCCGGGATCGGCTACCTTGCAATGGAAACGGGGGCGACCATGGTGCCCAAGCCTGACCTGGGGTTCTTCAAGGCCCTGGGGTTCCTCACCCTTCCCGTCGCCGTGGCGCTGTTGGCCATGATGACCGCGCGCTCGACCGTCATGCGCAACCTGAAGCGGATGTCCTGATGAGCCGGCGTCCACGCCGCAGCACCCCGGTGGGGATGGGACGGCTGCTGGTCATGGTGATCATCGTCGCCGTCATATGGGGCGTCGGGTTGTTCCAATTTGCCGACACCATTCCGGCGAAGGTCGAGGACCCGGGCACCCGCACGGATGCCATCGTGGTCCTGACCGGCGGCAGCGGGCGGTTGGATGAAGGCCTGGACCTGCTGGCCCGCGATCTGGCCGGACAGCTGTTCGTGTCCGGCGTTTATCACGGGCTCGACGTGGAACGCCTGGTACAGATTTCCAAGCGCGAGCCCGAGGGCCTGGAGTCCCGCATCGGCATCGGCAACGCCGTCAATACCGTGGGCAACGCGGCGGAAACGCGGGTCTGGATGGCGAAGCGCGGGTTCACGTCGCTGCGCCTGGTGACCGGGGCCTACCACATGCCGCGTTCGCTCGCCGAATTCCATTTCTTCATGCCGGGGGTCAAGGTCATTCCCAACCCGGTGTTCCCCGAACATGTGAAGCAGAAGTATTGGTGGGCCTGGCCCGGCACGGCCAGTCTGATCGTTTCGGAATACAACAAGTGGCTGTTCGCCCGCGCCCGGCACTGGATTTCCAGCATCTTCGCGGCGCCCCGCCCGATCCTGAAATGAGGGGGCCGGCCATGATCCTGGTCCGCTCGATCCTGTTCGGGGGGCTGTTCTTTCCGTGGAGCACGCTGTGCTCCATCTTCGTGCCGATTTCGCTGATCTTCCCGCGCAAGTTCATGCAGACCATCGTCAAGGTCTGGGGCATCGGCGTGCGCTTTCTGCTGAAATGGGTGGTCGGGCTGAAATGGCGGGCCGAGGGCCTGGACAACGTTCCGCCGGGGCCCTGCGTGATCGCGTCCAAGCATCAAAGTGCGTGGGACACCATGGTGTTCCATGTCCTGCTGCCCGACCCGGTCTATGTCGTGAAGAAGGAACTGACGCGCATCCCGTTTTGGGGTTGGGGCTTCTACAAGGCCGGATGCGTCGTGGTCGACCGCAAGGCGGGGGCCAAGGCGCTGAAGCATCTGGTCATCGGCGTGCAGGAAGCCCTGGCCCGCGGCAGCCAGGTCGTGATCTTCCCCGAGGGCACGCGCACCGCTCCCGACCAGAAGGTCGATTACCACCCGGGTATCGCCGCCATCTACCGCGACGCCAACGTGCCCGTGGTGCCCGTGGCGCTTGATTCCGGCCTGTTCTGGGGCCGCATGGCGGCGCTCAAATATCCCGGTGAGATCACCATCCGGTTCATGGAACCGATCCAGCCGGGCGGCGACCGCCGCGAATTCCTGGGCCTGCTGCAAGGCCGGGTCGAAGGCGAAAGCGCCAAACTGATGGCGGAAAAGCGCGCGCGTTATCCCTGGCTGCCCGCTCCCCGGCCCGCTGTGGAAAACGGGTAAAACTTCTCAATCGCCCGCTCAACACCGTGTTCCGGCGGCCCGTCCTGTGGGCCGTTCTGGGGGCTTTTTGCCGCTTCCTGTGGGAAACATAAAGAGAACAAAAAATTGACCCCCTGGGGGTAACCGCCTACACTTGTTGAAACTTTCCATCATCAAAGGATTACGGGCCCGTGTCTCAACCGCCTGCCACGCCGAGCGCGCCGATTGCCGCGATTTCCCAGCAGATCTGGGACATGAAGTACCGGTTGAAATCGCCGGACGGCAGGCCCGTGGACAAGACCATCGACGACACCTGGAACCGGGTGGCGGGGGCCCTGGCGGCCAAGGAAGCCGATCCCGAGGTCTGGGTGCCGCGCTTCAAGGACGCCCTCACCGGGTTCAAGTTCCTGCCCGCCGGGCGCATCATTTCCGGTGCGGGGACGGAGCGCATGGTGACCCTGTTCAACTGCTTCGTCATGGGCGAAATCCCCGATGACATGTCGGGCATCTTCGACAATTTGAAGGAAGCGGCCCTGACCATGCAGCAGGGCGGCGGCATCGGCTACGACTTCTCGACGCTCAGGCCCAAGGGATCCCTGGTCAAGCGCGTCGGCGCCGACGCCTCGGGCCCGCTGTCGTTCATGGACGTGTGGGATTCCATGTGCCGCACCATCATGTCCGCCGGTTCGCGCCGGGGCGCCATGATGGCGACCATGCGCTGCGACCACCCGGATATCGAGGATTTCATCGCCGCCAAGCGGGAGCCCGGGCGCCTGCGCATGTTTAATCTGTCGGTCCTGGTGACCGACGATTTCATGCGCGCGGTCAAGGAAGACGCGCCGTGGGAGCTGACCTTCGGCGGCACCGCCTATCGCACCCTGCCGGCCCGCGAGTTGTGGGACAAGATCATGCGCGGCACCTTCGCCTATGCGGAACCGGGCGTGATTTTCATCGACCGCATCAACGCGCGCAACAACCTGAATTATTGCGAAACCATCCACGCGACCAACCCCTGCGGCGAACAGCCGCTGCCGCCCTACGGCGCCTGTCTGCTGGGCTCGGTCAATCTGGCGCGGCTGGTCGACCGGCCGTTTGAGGACGGGGCCGGGGTGGATGCCGAGGCCCTGGACAAGCTGGTGCGTACCGCCGTGCGCATGATGGACAACGTGGTCGATGCGTCGAACTTCCCGTTGGAGGCCCAGCGCCACGAGGCCCAGGCCAAGCGCCGCATCGGGCTCGGGGTTACAGGCTTGGCCGATGCGCTGATCATGTGCGGCGCGCGGTATGGCGGGTCGCAGGCCGTGCGCCTGACCGAACAATGGCTGCGCGCGATCCAGCGTTCGGCCTATCTCGCCTCCGTCGACCTGGCCCGGGAAAAGGGCGCCTTCCCGCTGTATGACCGGGATGCGTACCTCGCCGGCGAACATGTTCAGACCCTGGACCAGGACGTGAAGGACGCCATCCATGAGCACGGCATCCGCAACGCGCTGCTGACCTCAGTCGCGCCCACGGGCACGATCTCGCTGTTCGCCGACAACGTATCCTCGGGGCTGGAGCCGGTGTTTTCCTTCAAATACACCCGCCGTGTGCTGATGCCCGACGGCACCCGCCGCGAGGAAGAAGTCACCGATTACGCCTACCGCCTGTTCAAGCGCATGCGGGGTGAGGACGCCGTGCTGACCGACGCCTTCGTCGATGCGCAGAGCCTCAGCCCCAACGACCATCTGGTCATGCAGGCGGCGGTGCAGAAATACATCGATTCCTCCATCTCCAAGACCATCAACGTGCCGGAAAGCATCGCCTTCGAGGACTTCAAGGACATCTACATGCAGGCCTACGACCTGGGCTGCAAGGGCTGCACCACCTATCGGCCCAACGACGTCACCGGTGCGGTGCTGGAGGTCAAGAAGGAAGCGAAGACCGACGAGCCCGAACTGCCGCTGGAGCCTGCGACGCGCAAGGCGCTGCCCGTCGACGAAGGCGATTCCGGCTCCGTCGTGCGCATGTTCCAGCCCCTGGACCGGCCGGGCGAACTGCCCGGGCGGACCTACAAGGTGAAATGGCCGGAAAGCGACCATGCGCTCTACATCACCATCAACGACGTGATGGACGACTCGGGCCGCATCCGCCCGTTCGAAATTTTCATCAATTCCAAGAACACGGAACATTACGCCTGGACCGTGGCGCTCACACGCATGATCTCCGCCGTGTTCCGGCGCGGCGGCGACGTGTCCTTCGTGGTCGAGGAACTGAAGGCCGTGTTCGACCCGCGTGGCGGGCAATGGATGGGCGGACGCTACGTGCCGTCGCTGCTGGCCGCCATCGGCGGGGTCATCGAACAGCACATGATTCAGTCCGGCTTCCTGCCCAACCCGGACAAGGACAAGCAGGACCGCGAGACCCAGGAACTGCCCAAGGCGGTCGGCCAGGACGGCCCGCTGCTGTCCGGCGCGGCCCCCTTCCGGCAATGCCCGAAATGCGCCCAGGCCTCCCTGGTGCGCCAGGAAGGCTGCGATACCTGCACAAGCTGCGGCTATTCGAAGTGCGGGTAGGCGGCGGGGCCGCCGCCGTCACCCCCGCGAAAGCGGGGGTCCAGGTCGTCTGAGATTTCTGGATTCCCGCTTTCGCGGGAATGACGGTCAATTTTGTGCCGCAGTCAGCACCCGCTCCAACCCCTGGTCCCGGATGCCCATCTCGCGCAGGTGGGCGACGGTGTTCTTCAGGTAATCGACGCAGGCGCCGCGCCGGCCCTGGCCCTGGGCGACCATGCGGGCGGCTTCGTCCACGGGCCGGGCGCCCGCGTAATAGTCGCTGCCGTGATTGACCACGAAGGCGGCCCCCGTGACGGTCTCCGCGCCGACGGTCATCTTCAGCCAGCGCAGATGATATTCGCCCTCCGACGTCTCGCGCTTGTGCAGATGGGCCATCACGGCGTCGCGGTCATGGCCCCTGATACGAAATCCCAGCCCCCGGCACGACCCGCCCCGGTCGAGGCCCAGGACCAGACCCGGTACTTTCCGCGTGCCCCGATAGTCGAAGGAATAGAGGCAAAGCGCGCGGTGATAGCCATACAGCCGGGCGGGGCGCGTTTCCGCGTAAGGGAAATCCGCGTCCCACATCAGCGAGCCATAGGCGAACAGCCAGAAATCGTCGGTCGGTATCGGCATATCCCATTGTTAGCTGCCATGCCCGATTGCCGCCAGGGAGAATCCCGGCCCCCTCACCCTAACCCTCTCCCCCAAGGGGGAGAGGGGACGTTCGCCCAATCTTTCTCCCTCTCCCCCGCCTTGGTGGGGGAGAGGGCCGGGGTGAGGGGGGAGACGCGCGCGACCTCTTTCGTGCCTTGGCCCATTGCGCCTATAACGGGCAATGGCTTTCACACCCCGCCGATCCCTGGACCGCCTACGTGCCGCACCACCACTGGCGCGCCGCGTCGCCGTGGCCCTGCCGCTGGTGGCGATCCTGGGTTACGCCGTGTTCTGGTTCACGGTCGCGGGCGTCGCCGAACAGCAGGTCCGCGCCTGGATCGCCGCCCAGGCGGCGCATGGGGTCACGATCACCCATGGCGCCCTGGTGACCGGCGGCTTTCCTTTTCGCGTCGACGTCCGCATCGCGGCCCCCGCCGCCGCCTGGCCGGGTGGATCCTGGCGCGGGCCGGAGCTGATGCTGTCGGCCGCACCCTGGGACTGGCGGCGCCTCAACTGGCGGGCCGACGGCGTGCATGACGTGACCTGGACGGGTAAGGGCGGCAAGGTGCATCAGGCGGCGCTGACCGCCCGCCATCTGGAAGGCTGGGGCGAGGCGGGCAGGGGCGGCCTGCCCCGCGTCGAGGCCTGGCTGACTGATGGGTCGCTGGCACTTGCCGGGGGCACGGTCACGGCGCGCGGGCTGTTGGTCCATATCCTGCCGCCCGGCCCCGATGATGCGGAGGTCCCCAGTGACGATACGCCGCGACTGCCCATTTCCCTCGACGCCAAGGGCGTGACCCTGCCGCCCGACCAAGCCACGGCGCTGGGCGATACCGTCGACCGCCTGGCCCTGGAAACGTCCCTCAACGGCCCCATCGGCAAAGGGCCCTGGCCCGCGCCGGCGCTGGCTTGGCGCGACGCGGGCGGGGTTTTGGAAATCAAGCAATTGGGCATCGTTCACGGGCCCCTGAACCTGACGGGGGAGGGGACGCTTGCCATCGATCCCGCGGGCCAGCCCGAAGGGGCTTTCACCGCCCGCGTCACCGGGTTCGCGGAAACGGTCGAGGCGCTTCGCAAGGCGGGCATCGTCGACAAACGCGCCGCCGATACCGTGCAGGTGATTCTGGGGTTGTTGTCCAAGGGGCCGGTGGGCGGGCCCCGGACTCTTGATATTCCGATGACCCTGCAGGACCGCACGCTCAGCCTGGGGGCGGTGCCGTTGCTGCGCCTCAAGCCCGTCGATTGGTTCACGCCATCCGGGTCCTGACCCGGCCGGTTCGAAATCGGCTGGCCGGTCTGCTATGCTGAGGCTCATGATCCGCGCCTTGGTCCTCATGGTTCTGCTGACGGCGGCCACCCCGGCCCCGGCCGGCGATGCGGCCAAGGCCCGCCCGCCCGCGCCGCAGAACGGCCCCTATTATTCCGGCCAGTTGCTGGTCGCCGGGCCGACCATGCCCGACCCGCGTTTTCAGGGGGCGGTGATCTATCTTGCCGATCACGACGTTGAAGGGGCATTCGGCCTGATCGTCAACCGCCCCGTGGGCGAAGGTCCGGTGCGGGATTTCCTGCTCGGCCTCGGCATGACGCCGGACCCCTCGGAAGACTTCACCGGCGACGTGCGCATCCATGCCGGCGGGCCGGTCGAGCCGGGGGCGGGCTTCGTGCTGCATACCAACGACTATCAGACGGAAACAACGGGCATGCTCCGCGGCAAGGTCGCGGTGACGGCGAGCCTCCGGGCGGTCAAGGACATCGGCCTCGGCAAGGGGCCGCGCCGCTATCTGATCCTGCTGGGCTATGCCGGTTGGACATCGGGGCAGTTGGAGGCCGAGATGCGCCGCGGCGATTGGCAGATCGCGCCCTATGACGAGGACAGCGTGTTCGGCACGGATGACGCCGGAAAATGGGACCGCGCGCGGAAGGCGTCCGGCATCCCGATGTAGGCGCCGGCACAAGGCGGTGCCGGGCCACCCGCCGTTGACTTGGCCGAGGCGGGGAATTAGCGTCCCGGCAGATTGAAAGGAACCCTGCTGGTGACGGCAGCCGCTGACACGCTCCGACCTAGGAACCATCACCGCGCCACGGGCGCGGTCCTGCTGGCGGGCTTGTGGCTGAAGGTCTTCGTCGTCGCCTTGGGATTGGCGCAGCCTACGCGGGCCGCCGATGATGGGGCGAACCAAGCCGAACAAGACCTGTTGGCGGCTTTGCACGTCATCTGCACTGCGGGTGGGGTTAAGGTTTTCGGATCATCCGAGGACGATGGCGACAGTGACTCAACACCTGCCGTCATGGACCTGCTCGACTGTGCACGCTGCTGTTGCACGCCTGTTCATGGGATGGCGCTGGCGCAGGATGTCGGCTTGGTTCAGGGGCCAGCGTTGGCGACAGTTCTGCCCCCGGCTCGATCCCTGATCGTGTGGCAAGTCAGCGATAATCCGGGCAATCCCCGCGCCCCGCCGGCCCTGGTCCTTGTCTGATTAACGCCGACGTATTCCGAGGGCATTGGCCCTCACCGATTTCAAGGACTGACCATGATGAAGACCAAGACAAACCGCCCGCTGGCGACGCTGTTCGCCGCCGTTCTGACCCTTTCCCTGCCGGCCCTTGCATGGGCCCATGACGCAAAAACCCACGACGCGACGGCGCAGCAGGCCATCACCGTGACCGGCGCCTGGGCGCGGCCGACCATCGCCAAGATGCGTATTTCAGCCGCCTACTTCCAGGCCGCGACCACGGGCGGGGAGGACAAGCTGATCGCCGCCAAGACCGCCAATGCGGACAAGGCCGAACTGCACCAGCACATCATGGAGAACGGCATCGCCAAGATGCGCCCGGTCGACAGTGTCGCCATCGCCCCGGGCACGCCCGTGGTGTTTCAGCCGGGCGGCTATCACGTCATGATCATGGGCCTGAAGGGGCCCTTGAACGAGGGCGACAGCTTCCCCCTGATCCTGACCTTCGAAAAGGCGGGCGACGTGACCGTCGATGTCATGGTGATGAAGAAGGCGGCCCAGGGTCACGGCATGCATAAGCATTGACGCCCGGACGTCGCCGCCGGGGTGTGGGGATTACGCCTGCTTGGCGTCGATCACGCTCCGGCGCACGGCACGGGTGCGGGTGAAGACCTCTTCCAGGCCGTCGCCGTCACCCTTGCGGATCATGCGCTGCATGGCGGTCAGGTCCTCGGTGAAACGGCCGAGGATTTCCAGCACCGCTTCGCGGTTGGTCAGGAAAATGTCTCGCCACATCACCGGGTCGGAGGCCGCGATGCGGGTGAAGTCGCGGAAACCCGTGGCTGAATATTCGATCACTTCTTTCTGCAAATCCGTGGACAGCTGGGTCGCCGTGTCGACGATGGTGTAGGCGATCAGGTGCGGCAGGTGCGAGGTGATGGCCAGGACCTGATCGTGATGGGCCGGGTCCATGACCTCGACCTTGGAGCCGGCGCGCTGCCACAGATCGGTGACCTTGGCCACGGCGGCTGCGTCCGTTCCCGCCTCGGGCGTCAGCAGGTGCCAGCGGCCTTCGAACAGTTCGGCGAAACCTGATTCCGGGCCGGAATGCTCGGTCCCCGCGAGCGGATGTCCCGGCACCAGATGCACGCCCGCCGGCAGGTGCGGCTTGATGGCCTCGATGGCGGCGCGCTTCACGGAGCCCACGTCGGTGACGATGGCGCCCGGCTTCAGGGCCGGGGCGATGGCCTCCGCCACGGCGGCATAGGCCCCCAGCGGCGTGCAGATCACGACGATGTCGGCATCGCGCGCGGCTTCGGCGGGGTCGGTCGTGACCTGATCGGCCAGGCCCAACCGCAATGCCGCGTCCAGGGTTTCCTGACGGCGCGCGGCCACGGCGATCTCGCCGGCCAGGCCGTCGCGGCGCACGACACGGGCCAGGGACGATCCGATCAACCCGATCCCGATGAACGCCATGCGCTTGAACATCGGCCCATCCTTTTTTATGGCGCTCATGTGTCGGCCCCCATGAAGTCGCGCAGTGCGGCGATCACCGCCTCCATCTCGTCCGCCTTGCCGATGGTGATGCGCAGGCAGTCCGGCAGGCCGTAGCCCGCGACCCGGCGCGCGATGATGCCGGTGGATTTCAGATGCTCGTCCGCGGCCTCGGCCGTCGCGACGTCGGCAAAGCGGACCAGCACGAAATTGCCGACCCCATCGGGCACGAACAGGCCCAACTGTCGCAGGGCATCCTGCGTGCGCTTCAGCCATTCGTCATTATGGGCCCGGGACATGTCGGTGAAGGCGGTGTCGTTGAAGGCGGCGAGGCCCGCCATTTGGGCCGGGACGGAGACGTTGAAGGGACCGCGCACGCGGTTGAGCACGGCGGCGACCGCTTCGGGCATGTAGGCCCAGCCGAGGCGGGCCCCCCCCAGGCCGTACATTTTCGAGAACGTGCGGGTCATCACCACGTTGTCGGCGTCCCGCACCATATCCATGCCGTCCGTGTAGGTCGGCGTGCCGGTGACGTATTCCGCATAGGCGGCGTCGACGATCAGAAGAATGTCGTCGCGCAGGCCGTCCCGCAGGCGCGCAAGTTCGTCCGCGGTCAGGTAGGTGCCGGTCGGATTGTTGGGGTTGGCGACGAACAGCAGGCGCGTGTTGTCGGTGACCGCCGCCAGCAGGTTGTCGACGTCGGCGGTCAGGTCCGTTTCCGGCGCCTTCACGGGTGTCGCCCCCGCGGCCATGGCGGAAATGCCGTACATCAGGAAGCCGTGTTCGGAATAGAGAACCTCGTCCCCCGGGCCGACATAGGCCTGGCACAGCATGTTGATGATCTCGTCCGATCCGGCGCCCAGCACGATGCGATGGGGCTCCAGGCCGTATCGCCCGGCGATGGCGGCGCGCAGATCCGGCGCATGGCCGTCGGGATAGCGATGGATGTTCAAGGCCGCTTCTTCCAGCGCCTTGACGGCGGCCGGGCTGGGGCCGAAAGCGCCCTCGTTGGACGACAGCTTGATGACTTTCTCGGCGCCTGCGATCTTGCTTTCACCGCCCTTGTAGGGGGCGATGTTCAGGATGCCGGGTTGCGGGCGGGGCGTGGTCATCGCTTTTTCCCCGGGTCCAGTTCCTGCGGGCCCAGCGGCGTGGCGCAGGCGCCCAAGTGAATGACCCGGCTGACCTTGCCTTTGACGTTTTCCTTCAGGGCCTCCAAATGGCCCTTGTCCGGGTCGACGAAGCCGAACACCTCGACCAGGTGGATCCAGGCCGCCGGGCGCGCTGGTTCGTGCCAAAGCTGGTTGTACACGGGCGAGAAGCCGAGCCCGTTGAGGGCCTTGCCGATCGTGCGGAAGGGAATGTCCTCTTCGCATTCGACGGCCAGATAGGTGCGGTCACGGCCCGTGGCCTCCGGCTTGACCAGCGGGCAGATGACGAGCGCTTCCAGGCCCTGGGCCTCGAACCCGTTGCCGGGCCCGGCGAAGGGCAGACGGGCGATGATGCGGGGCGCGTCCTCGGCCGTCGACACCAGATGACGCCACCATTGGTCGGAGTCCTGATCGTTGCGCGGCAGGGGCAGCACGCCGAGCGTGTATTCCTGGCGCTGCACGGCCTCGACCACCCTGGCACTGGTGGTGAACCGGCGCATGGGGGTGAAGCTGCCGTATTGATCACGCGTCATGTCCCAGTATCCGGTCTGGTTTTCCGGAACCATGACGGCCACGGAAAAGGGGCCTTCGAAGCTCAGGGTCGCGACGATCAATTCACGCCAGATGCGCGTCAGTTCACGGCGCGGGAAGGGGCCTTTGTGCCGCTCCATCAGGCGATAAATGATTTCCGCCTCGCGGGCCGGTCGGATCTTGACGCTTTCACCCTTTTTGATCTCGCGCACGTTCTCCACCACCTCGGTCCGCTGCATGATCAGGTCATGGAGCTTCTCGTCGATGTCGTCGATCTGTTGGCGCAGGTCGGCAAGCGTGGGTTTGCGGGGCTTTGTCATGATGTTTCGGGTCGTTGGTGGTGGCGGGGAGCTGCGTAGTGATACTGGGATGATGGGCGGAAATCAAAGGCAAATCAGGTGCTAACGCGCGCCCGGTCCCGGTTTCAGGCGGACCCTCCCGGCGGCGGCGCCCCGCCGTTCGGGCATGGGAAGGTAGGCACGTCGGCCGCGCGCCGGGTGGGCCGGGGTCGCGGCATAGATCTGTTTGACCGCCTCCATGACCACGACGCCGGCGAAAGACCCCCACAACACGGCGCCTGCGCGCTCCCAGGCCGGGGCCGAGCGGACCAGAAGCGCCGTGCGGAACGGCGGCATGTAAAGGGCCCGGTCCGTGGTCAGCGGCGTGAACATGGATTCTCGTAGCAGGCGGGACAGCTGGCGTGGCGAGAACGGCCGGCCATGGCCGAACGGTGTACGTTCGAACCGGGCCCACAGACCCGACCGGTTCGGCACGACCACCATCAGCCGCCCGGAATCGGTCAGCACCCGCCAGATTTCCCGCATCAGGGGTTCAACCTGTTCGGCGCATTCCAGGGCGTGGACCAGGACGATGCGGTCCATGGACAGGTCGGGAAAGGGCAGTTCCAGTTCATCCACCAAGGCCGCCTGACCGCCGCCCTGGGCGGGCCAGCGCAGCACCCCCTGGCGCGCCGGCATGGCGGCGATGACGCGGTCGGCTTCGTCGCGGAAGCCCTCCAGGTAAGGGGCGGCATAGCCGATGCCCAGAATGCGCTGGCCCTTCATGTCGGGCCACATGGCGCGCATCTTGCGCCGGATCATGCGCCGCGCCGCCTGCCCCAGGGGGGCGGCGTAAAAATCGCGCAAGTCTACAACGTCGATCCACATGGGGCGGCAGCATAGAGCATTCGCAGCCCGCTCAAAACGCCCAGTGCAAGTTCATCCGGCGTGGCACAGGCCGAGGACGGGTGTTATTGTCGCCGCCAAACGACCACCCCTATCCCGGAGACACCTAATCCATGAAACTTCGCTATTCCCCGACCTCGCCCTTCGTCCGCAAGGTCATCGTCACGGCCATCGAAACCGGCCTGGATAACCAGATCGAGCGCATCAACACCAACGTTTGGGCACCGGACACGGACATCGGCTCGGACAACCCGGTTGGCAAGGTGCCGACCCTGATCACCGACGGCGGCGAAATCCTCTATGATTCCTCCGTCATCTGCGAATACCTGGACAGCCTGCATGACGGCCAGAAGCTGTTTCCCGCCGTGGGCGGTGCCCGCTGGCAGGCACTGCGCCTGAACGCGCTGGGCGACGGCATGGCCGAAACCGGCATCCGCCGTTTGCTCGAAGGCCGGTTCTGGAAGGAAAGCCCGCGTCAGGATTGGATCGACCGCGCCAACAAGGGGCTCGGCCGCTGTTTCAAGGCGCTTGAGGACGATGCGGGCGCGCTCGCCGGTCCGGTCACCATCGGCCAGGTTTCCGTCGGCTGCGCCATCGGCTGGCTCGACATGCGGTTCAATGATCTCGGCTGGCGCGACGATTGCCCGGCAGTTGCCGATTGGTATGCCGGATTCTCGGCCCGTCCATCGATGGTGGCGACCGAGCCCAAGGAATAACCGGCACCGGACGACGGCGAGGGGGAAGGTCCATGAAAGCTGCGGATGTCATCAAGGCCCTGGATCTTGCCCCCCATCCGGAAGGCGGGCATTTCCGCGAAATTCACCATGCGGCGGCACCGGATGGCGGGCGCGGTACCGTGACCAGCATCTATTACCTGCTGGCAGCGGGCGAACGGTCTCACTGGCACCGGGTCGATGCCGTGGAAATCTGGAACTACCATGCCGCCGGCGGTACCGGGGCGGGCCTAGATCTGGTCCTGTCACCGGACGGTAAGTCCGTTCAAACGTATCGGTTGGGCGAAAATCTGACCGCCGGGCATGTGCCGCAAGCCGTCGTGCCCGCCGGTTGCTGGCAGGCGGCGGCCCTGGCCGATACGGTTGCGGGCGGCTGGGTTCTGGTCGGCTGCACGGTCGCCCCGGCCTTCGATTTCGCGGGGTTCGAAATGGCGCCCCCCGGCTGGGCGCCGGAAGACTGGAAATCCTAGGGGGCTGGCGTTACCGTAAAGCCAGTTGACAATTTTCCGATGGAGGCCGCCATGGCCGCCGACAAGACCCTGCATGGTGCTGGCAACCTGGGGGCCCTTTTGGTTCGGGCCTTTCGCTGGTTCGAGGAAGGCCTCGCCAGCGATCCCGACACGGCCCATCTGCCGCGCCTGTCCGGCACTCAATTCATGACCCTGACCAGCCTGGACGACGGCGGCACCTCCATCGCCGAACTGGCGCGCCGTGTCGGCGTGACCCGCCAAGCCATGCATCAGCAGATCGGTGAGATGGCGAAGGAGGCCTTGGTCGAATTGGTTGATTCGCCCACGGACGGGCGGGTCAAGCTGGTGAAGTTGTCCCTGCTCGGCCGTACCCTGGACCAGAAGGCGGCTCAGGCCGTTGACGTGTTGGAGCGGGACCTGGCGGCCCGCCTCGGCAAGGCGGCGGTAGCGGGCCTGCGTACGACCCTTTCGGCCGATTGGGGGGCGCCCGGCAAGAGCGGGCGGCGCTAGGCGCCGCCCTCCTTGGCGTAACGGTCAGGCGATGTCGAAGCGGTCGGCGTTCATCACCTTGGTCCAGGCATCCACGAACTTGTGCAGGAACTTCTTTTCCGCACCGTTCTGGGCATAAACCTCGGCGAGGGCGCGCAACTGGGAGTTCGATCCGAACACCAGATCGACCCGCGTGGCGGTCCATTTCACCTTGCCGGTGGCGCGGTCGCGGCCTTCGAACAAATCCTTGGACCGGGCGACCGGCTTCCATTCCGTGCCCATGTCGACCAGATTGACGAAGAAGTCGTTGGACAGAACGCCCGGACGGCCGGTGAACACACCGTTCTTGGATTGCCCGTGGTTGGCGCCCAGCACGCGCAGGCCGCCGACCAGGGCGGTCATCTCCGGCGCGGTCAGGGCCAGTAACTGGGCCTTGTCGACCAACATCTCTTCCGGCGACACCTTCAATCCGGCCTTGACGTAATTGCGGAACCCGTCGGCCAACGGCTCCAGCGGCGCGAAGGCCTCGGTGTCGGTCTGTTTCTGCGTGGCGTCCGTGCGGCCCGGGGCGAAGGGCACCTCGATCTTGTGCCCGGCCTTCTTGGCCGCTGATTCGATGGCGGCACAACCGCCGAGCACGATCAGGTCGGCGAGCGAGACCTTGCGCTTGCCGGAGGATTTATTGAACGCCGCCTGGACCTTCTTCAAGGCCGTCAGCGCCCGCGTAAGGCGGGCCGGCTGGTTGACCTCCCACTTTTTCTGGGGAAGCAGGGCGATGCGCGCCCCGTTGGCCCCGCCGCGCATGTCTGAGCCGCGGAAGGTCGAGGCTGAGGCCCAGGCGGTCGACACCAGATCGGCGACGGTGAGGCCCGAGGCGAGGATCTTCTTCTTCAGGGTCTTGATGTCCTTGCCGTTGACCGGGGCATGATCGGCGGCGGGCACGGGGTCCTGCCAGATCAGTTCCTCCTTCGGAACCTCGGGGCCCAGGTAGCGTTCGCGCGGACCCAGATCGCGGTGGGTCAGCTTGAACCAAGCCCGGGCGAAAGCATCGGCGAAGGCGGCCGGGTTCTTGTGGAAGCGCCGAGAGATCGGTTCGTAGATCGGATCGAAACGCAGCGACAGGTCCGCCGTGGTCATCATCGGGCGGTGTTTCTTTTTCGGGTCGTGGGCGTCGGGGATCATGTCTTCCGGGGCCGGGTTCTTCGCCAGCCACTGATGGGCGCCGGCGGGGCTTTTCACCAATTCCCATTCATAGCCGAACAGCATGTCGAAATAGCCCATGTCCCAGGTCGTCGGATTGGGCTTCCAGGCCCCCTCGATGCCGCTGGTCGTGGCGTGCAGACCCTTGCCGGAGCGGAAGCGGTTTTTCCAACCCAGGCCCATCTGCTCGATCTCGGCGGCTTCCGGCTCCGGGCCGACCAGTTTGGCGTCGCCCGCGCCATGGCATTTGCCGAAGGTATGGCCGCCGGCCACCAGGGCCACGGTTTCCTCGTCGTCCATCGCCATGCGGGCGAACGTCTCGCGCACGTCGAGGCCCGAGGCGACCGGATCGGGCTTGCCGCCCGGGCCTTCCGGGTTGACGTAGATCAGACCCATCTGCACGGCGGCCAAAGGGTTGTCCAACTCATGCTTGCCGGAATAGCGTTTGTCGCCCAGCCATTCGGTCTCCATGCCCCAGTTGATGTCTTCCTCGGGCTCCCAGATGTCGACGCGGCCGCCGCCGAAGCCGAAGGTCTTGAAACCCATGGATTCCAGGGCGCAGTTGCCGGCCAGGATCATCAGATCGGCCCAGGAAATCTTGTTGCCGTATTTCTGCTTGATCGGCCACAAGAGCCGCCGCGCCTTGTCCAGGTTGCCGTTGTCGGGCCAGCTGTTGATCGGCGCGAAGCGTTGGTTGCCGGTCGCGGCCCCGCCGCGGCCGTCGGCGATGCGGTAGGTGCCGGCACTGTGCCAGGCCATGCGGATGAACAGGGGGCCGTAATGGCCCCAGTCGGCCGGCCACCAATCCTGGGAATCGGTCATCAGTGCGTACAGGTCCTTTTTCAGGGCCTTGTACTTGAGCTTCTTGAACTCCTTGGCGTAGTCGAACCCGGGGCCCATGGGATTGGACTTATCGGAATGCTGATGCAGGATGCCGAGGTTCAACTGGTTCGGCCACCAGTCCCGGTTGGAGCGGCCCGAGAAGGTCGCGTTGGACGGGGCGTTGTGCATGACCGGGCATTTGCCCGCCGTGTTCGTGGCTTTCGCGACCATGTGATGTCTCCCTGATGGCTTGCGTCGATCTTAACCTGAACAGTTTGTGTCGGTATTCTTGCCGTTTTATGGCAGCGCCGCGTTGACCCGCGTCAATCGGACACACCTTAGATTCATTCTAAAAAAATAGTGCCACGATGGGCCGCCGAACGCCAGACACATCGGAAAAAACAGGGGCTTACGGTTTTGGGGCGGGGGGGGCCGGGACATGGCGTTTCAGCATGCCCTTCGACGCCAGCACTGCGCCGCCGATGATCAGCAGGCAGCCGAGCCCGACGGCGAGACTCGCCTCGCCCTTGCCGAAGGCGATCAGCAGCACGGTCGAGATCAGCGGCGCGGCATAGGCCAAGGCGCCCAGCACCTGGATGTCGCCGTGCTTGGTGCCGAAATCCCAGACGAAGAAGGCGGCCCCCACGGGCAGCAGCCCCAGACCCAGCACGGCCAGCCACTGGCCGGTATCTTCAGGCCAGACCGTCGTCTCAAACGCCAGGTGGCTGGCGGCCGCCAGCACGGCGGTGGCGGCGCAAAACCCGCCCACCGTATCCGTCGGCACCTGGCCGAAGCGCCGGTTGACGACGGAGTAGGCCGACCAGGTCAGGGCGCAGGCCCCGGCCATGAGGTAGCCGAGGGCATGTTCGGATTTGAAACCGCCGATCCCGGCGCCGTCGGTCACGAGGACCACCGTGCCGGCCAGGCCCGCAAGCGCGCCCACGACATGCCGCCAGCGCAGCCGTTCCCCCGGCAGCAGGGCCGAGAACAGTACGATCAAGAGCGGCCACATATAGGCGATCAGCCCGGCCTCCAACGGCGGCGCGTTCCTGAGCGCCATGAAGTAAAAGAAGTGGTAGCCGAACAGCCCGCACACGCCCAAGGCCCAGGCGCCCCAGGGCTGGCGCAGGTAGACCCCGGGCCGCTCGCCTTTGACGATCCATTTGAGCACGATCATGGCCGTGGCGACGGCGAAGCTCAGGGCGACCAGTTGGAACGGCGGGACATGGCCCGTCAGCGTGGTCAGCAGCGCCAGCATGCCCCACATGAGAACCGCCGTGGCGCCGATCAGGGTTGCTTTCGTTCGTGCCGTCACGACGCGGTCATGGCGTAAATTTCACGACCTTGAGCCGTCCGCCCGGTGCGATCACGGCCTCGGGCCGACCATCGTCGTCCAGGTCTTGAACCACCACGGCAAGGTCGATGGCGTCGGTGTTCACGATCTCGGCCAGTTGGCGGAAACTGCCGAAGGCAAAGGTGACGACGCGCAGGTTGCGCCGGGCCGCATCGGGGACGATCAGGTCGGGGATGCCGTCGCCGTCCATGTCGGCGACGGCGGACAGGCCCAGTTCCGGGGAGCCGATGGCATGGTTGGAAAAGCCCTCGGCTTGGTGCTCGACGACCAGGCGCTCACCCCGCCATTCGTACAGCTTCAACACCGCGCCGACATGGGGCGTGACCACAGCGGCGATCTCGTTGCGTCCGTCGCCGTCGAAATCGCCGACGCCGACCGGGTTGAGCCAGCGGAAGGGCTGGCCGATGGGCTCCGATTCCGCGGCCCAGCGCAGGCCCCGGTCCGAGGTTTCGATGACGGCCAACGCCGCGCCCGCCTTGGTGTAGCTTTTGATCGCCAGTATCTCGTCGACCCCGTCGCCGTCGATATCGACAATGCGGGGGGCCCGGTCCTCGAACACGGCCTGGGTGGTCAGGTCGAGGGTTTCCAGGTAGCCGCCCCGAAGGCGCAGGGCCAGCCCCCCGGCCTCGATCGCGTCGCCCAGCACGCCGTGGCCGTAGCGGTCCGTCGGCTTGCGGTACCAGGCGGCGCGGATGTTGCGGGTGCCGGTGACGACGACCTCGTCGGGCATGGGGCTGTTGTCGTTCGACCCGACGGGGGCAAGGGGTTCGGGGCGAGGCGACAGGGTCACGCCCTGTTCGTCCAGGCCGACCGTATGGTGGCTGCCGTCGGCGAGCCTGATGACGGCGGCACCCTCGATACGCCCGACCCAGGTCACGGGATGGGGCAGTTCCGCCCCGAACTCGCGCACCTCCATCGCCTCGGCGGAGGCGGCGGCGCTGAGGACAGCAGTGAGGGCGAAAAGAAAAACGGCGCGTATCATGACGCGCCGTCTTAACCCAGGTTCATGGCGGATGCCAGCGGATAGGGGGCGACGCTGAAATGCTCTCCCGCCGTCATGGCCGGGCTTGACCCGGCCATCCACATGGACCCCCGGGTCAAGCCCGGGGGTGACGGGATTTCTGCAATGTTATGTAGCAAAGACACCTAGCCTTGCTGCAAAAGAAAACGGAGCCCGAAGGCTCCGCTATTGGCAGCGGACGACCTAGGAGATCATGCGGCGCTTGCGGCCAGATATGCCCTGACTGCCACGATAAAGAAGCGAAAAGCTAGGGCGATTGACGTTAGAGGGCGGCATGAGATGCCGTCCTCATTTTTTGAAACCGAAAAAGCGGTCCAAAAAGACAAGAATGTCAGCGTCGTCGTAGCCCAGTAGGCGGCCGATCTCGGTTTCCAATTCCGGCGTGGTTGGAACCCGTTCGACGAAAAACGCGCGCTCCAGTTCTATTAATCGTTCCATTCGCCATTCTTCACCCGGCAGCGCATAAAAATAGTAACGCATGCTCGGCAGCTTTGGATTGGACAACGGGATGACGATCTCACGTTTGATGAATCTGCCTTCGGTCACGTAGGGGTCGAAGGCAATCTCAGGCGGCTCCATGCCTTCCGGAAGGTCATCATTAAACATGGCGAGCGGCTTCTCGCCAGCAAGCATGAGTTCTAATTCCCGTCCCTCATGAGGGCCGATACCGGCGGGTAACTCATCATCGTATGCGTCAGATTGATCCATGAACTCAAAAATAGCAGAGCGGAAATTGATCGAATAGGTGATGAATCCGGTCCGTTTCGCGCGCTATGCCTCATGGCTAGCAAGGCGAGCGGGATCGGGGGCCGGAAGGAGAAAGATGTATTCCTCGGGTCGAAGTTGCCTGCCCGAAGTCGGGGCTTCGAGCAGGCGACCTTGGGGCCTGGGGCGACGGGAACAGATAGAACAGGGCGTTTACGCCATGTACTGCCCGCCGTTGGCCGACAGGGTCGAGCCGGTGATGAACCCGGCCTCGTCCGAGGCCAGGAACACGACGCAGCGCGCGATTTCCTCGGCCTGGCCCAGGCGGCCCACGGGAATCTGCGGGATGACTTTGGTATCCAGCACTTCCTTAGGCACGGCCATGACCATTTCCGTGGCGATGTAGCCGGGCGCGATGGCGTTAACGGTGATGCCCTTGGACGCTGTTTCCAGGGCCAGCGCCTTGGTGAAGCCCAGGTCGCCGGCCTTGGCGGCGGCATAGTTGGTTTGCCCGAATTGTCCCTTCTGGCCGTTGATCGAGCTGATCGACACGATCCGCCCGAAGCCCGCACCCCGCATGTCGTCAATGACGTTGCGCGTGAGGTTGAACAGGCCGGACAGGTTGGTGTTGATCACCGCGTCCCACTGTTCTTTGCTCATCTTGTGCAGCGGCACGTCGCGGGTGATGCCGGCGTTGTTGACCAGCACTTCCACGGCACCCAAGTCGGCTTTGATCTGGGTCAGGGCAGCGGCGACGGCGTCGAAGTCGCCGACGTCGAACTTGTAGACGGGAATGCCCGTTTCGTCCTTGAACTTGGCGGCGGCCTCGTCATTGCCGGCGTAATTGGCGGCGACGGTGTATCCGGCTTCCTTCAGGGCAACGCTGATTGCCTTGCCGATTCCGCGGGTGCCCCCGGTAACCAATGCGACGCGTCCCATGTCACTCTCCCTTGAACTTTATGGCGAAAAGGGGCGCCGCCTCCCCTGCCGACCGGCGCCCCGTTATTTTCTGCGTATTAGTCCCGTTCGACGCACATGGCGATGCCCATGCCGCCGCCGATGCACAACGTTGCCAGGCCCTTCTTGGCGTCGCGTTTCTGCATTTCGTACAGCAGCGTGGTCAGCACCCGCGTGCCGGAAGCCCCCACCGGGTGCCCCAGCGCAATGGCGCCGCCGTTGACGTTGACCTTGGAGGTATCCCATCCCAGGTCCTTGTTGACGGCGCAGGCCTGGGCGGCGAAGGCTTCGTTGGCTTCGATCAGGTCCAGGTCGTCGATCGTCCAGCCAGCCTTTGCCAGGGCGGCCTTGGATGCCGGGATCGGGCCCGTGCCCATGACGGCGGGATCGACGCCAGCGGTGGCCCAGGAAACGATGCGGGCCAGCGGCGTGATGCCGCGCTTTTCGGCATTCTTCAGGGTCATCAGGACGGTCGCGGCGGCACCGTCGTTGATGCCGGAAGCATTGCCGGCGGTCACCGTGCCTTCCTTGTCGAAGGCGGTGCGCATGCCGGCCAACGCCTCGGCGGTGGTGCCTGGTTTGGGATGTTCGTCCGTATCGACCACCGTCTCGCCCTTGCGGGATTTGATGGTGACGGGGCAGATCTCGTCCTTGAACCTGCCGGCTTCCATGGCGGCGGCGGCCTTCTGCTGCGACGACAGGGCGAAGGCGTCCTGTTCATCACGCGTCAGCTGCCAGCGCTGGGCCACGTTTTCCGCCGTGTTGCCCATGTGGTAGCCGTGGAAGGCGTCGGTCAGGCCGTCCTTGATCATGCTGTCGATCATTTCGGCGGACCCCATCTTGGTGCCGTTCCGCATGTTCATCACATGGGGGGCCTGGCTCATGCTTTCCTGGCCGCCGGCGACGATCACGTCGGCATCGCCAAGCTTGATGGCCTGAAAGCCGAGCGCCACGGTGCGCAGGCCCGAGCCGCACAGCTGATTGATACCGTAGGCCGTGGCTTCCACCGGGATGCCGGCATTGACGGCGGCCTGGCGGGCCGGGTTCTGGCCGGCGCCGGCCGACAGAATCTGGCCCATGATGACTTCGTTGACGTCCTCCGGCGCGACGCCGGCGCGCTCAAGCGCGGCGCGGATGGCGACTTCGCCCAGGTAATGGGCGGGGACGGAACTGAGGCCACCGTTGAAGGCGCCGATGGCGGTGCGTGCGGCGCTGGCGATTACGACTTCAGACATTGTTCTCTCTCCTCAACATGAATACATCCCCCAAGCATGGACCGTGGCCCCGCGAGGCGGCTGCAAAAACGCGGCTTCGCGGTGCCGCGCTGAATTGAAACCGTTTGGATGTTTGCCTTGCGTGGCCGTTTTAGACGGCCTTCGTCCCTCTGTCGGTTATATGGCGCATCCCTGATGGATACAAGGATGATCCCTGGGCCACCTTGACGCAGGTCAAGATGTGGGCGTGGAGGCGGATAAAAGCCAGTCCGACAGCGGTGTAAACAGCATTTCATGCGCGCTGCTGCCGGTGACCAGGCCGATATGTCCGGCGTTGATCGGCAGCACCCTGGCGTCGGGCAGGCCGGACGCCAAGGCGCGGCTCGATCCCGGCGGCACGAGATGGTCCTTTTCCGGGACCACGACCAGGGCGGGGCAGGAGACCCGGTCCGGGCGGATGGCGTCGCCGCCGACGATCCATTCGCCCCGGGGTGGCGTGTTGCGCAAGTGCCAGTCACGAAAGCATTCGAGCGCCACCGGCCCGGCTAGCACGACGCCGTCATTCAGCCAATCTTCCAGCTGCACGAAACGTTTGGCTTCCAGCGTGTCCGGAGCCGTCTCCGCGAAGCGGCGGAACTTGGCGGGCGTCATATAAGGGTCAAGGCTGGCGAACATCGTCTGCATCATGTCGACGGGCAGCACGCCGGCCTTGGTCACCGTGTCCTCCAGCCGGGGCATCATGCCCGCCAGTACGCGCACCAGATCGCCGCGGGCAATGTGAAAATCCCAGGGGGTGGCCATCAGGGCGAGGGCACGGACGTCCTTGATGTGATGCTGCGCCAGGGCCAAGGCCAGCAGTCCCCCCATGCAGTAACCGGCCAGGGCCACAGGCCCGCCGTTGAGGGCGACGGCGACAACGAGCGCGCGGGCGAGCCGCCCGGTGATGTAGTCGGTGAGGGTAAAGGCCGTTTCCGCACCTTCGGGGGCGTCCCAATCGATGACCAGGGGGCGCAGCCCCCGCGCCGCCAATGACCGCAGGAGACTTTGGTCATGGTCCAGATCGAGAATCCAGAACCTGTTGACCAGGGACGGAATGACCAGGACCACGGGGCCTTCGGGGTTTGTCGCCTCGGGCACGGCGCCGTAATCAAGCAGACGGGTCGAGCCTTCGCGCCAGATCACCGGCGGTTCGGCCGGGCGGGCCGTGCGGGGGGCCGTACGGTACTTGCGCACGCCCCGGGTGAATTGGTCCAGGCGCTGGCGCGCCTCCTCCGTTACCGCCTTGTAGAAGGCCTCAGGCGGAACGTTTTGAAGGGCCTTTTCCAGGTCCCTTGCGCGCGCCGCCAGTTCCGGACTCAAGGGCGGCAAGCCGCCGTTCGATGCCGTCAAGGCGGCGAGCGAGCTCAGCCATGTCGAGGTCTGCACCGCCATGTGCAGCGCCAGGGGCCGGGGTCCCTGGACCGTCGGGGGCCGGGGTGGTGGCACCGGGTCCGTCGTCTGATGGGTCATGGGTCGGGGGTTCCGTGCTGGGGCCGGATGTCGAGGGGGTGGGCGGCTGCTTGCCGGCGTTGATCGCTTGTTGCGCCAGGGCCGCGAAGGCGGTGGCCGAGCCGGTCATCATCTGCGTCATCTGCGACATGGTTTCCGTGACCTTGGGGTCGGCGGCCATGGACTGCATGTGGTCCTGCCACAGATCCAGGTACTGTTTCGCCAGTTGGTCCAGGTCCGGTTGATCGGCCATGGCGGCTTCCTTGTCTCCGCGCGTCTTGCTGTGAGCGTCCGGTGGGCTCACTATACCGTCGGCCCCGGGGTCGGGGAAACTTTCATTGCGGCGCAGCAATGGACGCGGTATTTTGCCGCGTTGCAACGCGTTTACCTGGGGGAAACCGATGGCGGAAAAAAAGCCTGCCGAAGGCGAGCCGATTATCATCAAGAAGTATGCCAACCGGCGGCTCTATAATACGGCGACGTCGAGCTATGTGACGCTCGATTACCTGTCCCAGATGGTCAAGGATGGTGACGAATTCGTCGTGAACGATGCCAAGACCGGCGAGGACATCACCCGCCAGGTCCTGACCCACATCATCGTCGAAGAGGAAAGCAAGGGCACCAACCTGCTGCCCATCGGCTTCCTGCGCCATCTCATCAGTTTCTACGGCGACAGCCTGCAGGCCGTGGTGCCCAATTACCTGGAACAGACCATGCAGTCTTTCGCGACCAATCAGGAAACGCTGCGCAAAACGATGGAGGATGCCCTTGGGGGCTTCAATCCGTTCGGTCAGTTCGAGGAAGTGTCGAAGCAGAACATGGTCCTGTTCGAGAACGCCATGAAGATGTTCTCGCCGTTTCCCATGCCGACGCCGCCGACCGGCACGCCGAAAGGCGGGGCCGCGCCGCAGGATGGTGCCGCACCCCAGGGCGGCGCCGACATCGACGACATGCGGGCCAAGCTGGAAGAGATGCAGCGTCAGCTCGATACGCTGTCCAGCGACAAGAAGTAGGCTATTCGGGAGCCCCCGCCTCAGTCCAATTCCCGCACGACCCGGAAACTCAGCCAATAGCTTTTTACCGCAGCAGGGTTCTTGGCCCGTGAGGATGAGCGCGACTGGCGGGAGAAGTAATACCAAGATCCGCCCCGGATCACCCGGATGGCGCAGTCCCCTTCGGTGCGGGCCGAGCCGTCGCGCGGCGCCCCGTTGTAGTGGGGGATCCAGCAGTCCGAGACCCATTCATAGGCGTTGCCGTGCATGTCGTAGAGTCCGAAGGGGTTGGGCTTGTACTGGCCGACCGGGGCATTGCGATGGCCGGGCACGGCGCCGGTGCATTGGCGGCAGTTGATCTGGCCGTCGTCCGGGTTGTCGCCGAACCAATAAGCCGTGGTCGACCCGGCCCGTGCGCCGTATTCCCATTCCGCTTCCGTCGGCAGGCGGTATGTGTGCCCGGTCTTCTGCGACAGCCACTTGGCGTAGCCCTCGGCCATGTAGAAATCGATGTTCATGATCGGCTGGCGGCCGCGCCCCCAGTTGTGGTCGTGGGGGTTGTGCGTGCAGCCCTTCTCGATCAGGCAGGCTTCCCAATTGTCGAAAGTGATCTCGAACCGGCTCATGGCGAAGGGCTTCTTGATGAACACGGGATGCTTGGGCTGTTCCGCCGGCAGCAGGTCGCTGCCCATGATGAACGCCCCCTTGGGCAGGACGACCATTTCCGGGCAGACGTCGCAGTCCTTGAACACCTTGGGGGCAGCGGGCGTCGGTTTCGCCGCCGGCTTGGCGGCCGGGGTCTGGGCCAGGGCCGGGACGGCAACCAGGGCCAGCAGAAGGGCCGTGATGCGCAGGACGGGAAGAAAGCGAGAGATCATGACGTGTTGATTTGCCCAAAAATGGAAACCGGTTCTGTTAGGATAATCATATACGACCGTGCGGTCGATGGCGGCAGGAGATATCCTGCCGTGGCTGCGAAACGATGAGGTCTTGAGGGCATGACGGCTGCGAGCGACGAAGGATTTGTGTTCACCGGGGTGCTGGATGGCGAGGGCGGGGCGCGCCTGCTCGAGGTCGACCAGTTGGCCGTTCAGCAGGAAAAAGGCCGGGTCGAATGGGTTCATCTGGACATTACCAAGGAACCTGCTCGCCAATGGCTGCACGACCAGCCGGACCTGCCGGAGCTTGCGGTCGAGGGGCTTCTGGCGCCGGATACGGAGCCGCGCTACGCCGAGCTGGACGACGGCATCCTGCTGATCCTGCGTGAGGTCAACACCCACGAAAACGCCGACCCCCACGACATGATCTCGCTGCGCCTGTGGATCGGGCCGGCGCGCATCATTTCGGCGCGCCTGCGCCACCTTGCCGCCATCGAGGATATCAAGGTTGCGCTGGCCAAGAAGTCGGGGCCGGGATCCGTGTCCGAATTTTTGTGCGCCGTCGGCCGCAACATGGCCAAGGAGAAGGCCGAGATTCTCGCCGGCGTGATTGAGGACCTGGACGAAATCGACGAGGACCTGGCCCAGGCCGACGATACCAAGACCCTGCGCCCGCGCATCGCCAAGTTGCGCCGTCGGGCGATCCAACTGCACCGCTTCTTCAGGCCCCAGCGCGCCGCCTTCGCCGATATCGCCGAGCGACGGCCGGCCTGGGTGGATGATTCGGCGGCCGACGAACTGGCGGAACTGTCGGCGGAATTCGGGCGCCTTGCGGCCGACATCGAAGCCATTCTCGGGCGCGCCCAGGTTACCCAGGACGAATTGCGCTCTTTGGAAAATCAGCGGGCCACGGACATCACCACGACGCTGACCGTGGTCGCGGCGATCTTCCTGCCGCTGGGTTTCGTCACGGGTCTTCTCGGCATCAACGTGGGCGGCATACCGCTTGCGGAATCGAAAGCCGGGTTCTGGGTGACCAGTGGTGCGCTGCTGGCCCTCGGTATCGCCCTCTGGCTTTATTTCCGCAACCGCCGCTATCTCTGAGCCTTGGCGGCGTTCAGCCGTTCATAGGCCCAGCGCGCGGCCCCGGCAACCAGGTCGGACGCATCGGCGGACAGGTCGGCCGCCACCGGAACCAGTGTCGGGTCGCCCGAATTTCCCACCGCTATCATCACGTTGCGCAGGAACCGGTCGCGCCCCGTGCGCTTGACCGGCGAGCCCGCGAACATTTCGCGGAACGCCGCGTCGTCGAGCCGCGACAAGTCGGCCAGACGCGGTCCGTCGAGCCCGGGGCGGGGGGCGAAGGCGGGTTCGTCCGTGGGGGCCGCGAACTTGTTCCACGGACAGGCGGCCAGGCAGTCGTCGCAGCCGTAGACATGGTTGCCCATGCGGGCCATCAGGTCGGGCGCGATGGCGTCCTTGTGTTCGATGGTCAGGTAGCTGATGCAGCGCGTCGCATCCAGACGATAAGGCTCGGGAAAGGCGTCCGTCGGGCAGACCCGTAGGCAGGCGTCGCAGGACCCGCAATGGTCGGCTTCGGGCCGGTCGGGCGGCAATTCCAGCGTGGTCAAAATCTCACCCAGGAACAGCCAGGACCCGTGTGTCCGCGACACCAGGTTGGTATGCTTGCCCTGCCAGCCGATCCCGGCGCGCTGGGCCAACGGCTTTTCCATCAGCGGCGCGGTGTCGACGAAAACACGCACGTCGGGCGGGGTGTCCCGGCCCTGGCTGGCTTCGGCCTGAAGCCAGCGCGCCAGCTGCTTCAGGCGCTTCTTGATGACGTCGTGATAATCCTTGCCCTGGGCATAGACGCTGACCGCCCCCTTGTCCGGCTGCCCGGGAATGTTCATGGGATCGCCCGGGGGGGCGTAGTTGCGGGCCAGCACGATGGCCGTCCGGGCCCCCGGCACCATGGCTTCCGGATCGCCGCGCACCGCACCCCGGGGGCCGTCGGCCATCCAGGCCATGTCGCCGTGATGCCCGGCTTTCAGGAACGCCTCCAACGCCTGCCGGTCGCGGGGGGCGGCGCGGGTATCCGTGACCCCGACGGCATCGAAGCCGAGGGCCCTGGCCTCGTCGATCAGGCGGCGTTTCAGAAGGTCTGGTGCAGTCGGGCTCATCCGGTTCTCGTGCGCTTCGCGGCAATGTGCTAGGCAGGGTCACACTACCACACAGACATACCTGGAGAATGACCACGTGGTGAACGGTGAAACAGCCGTGGTTCTGTTGTCGGGCGGGCTCGATTCCACGACCGTCCTCGCCATCGCGCGGGACAAGGGCTACCGCCTACTGGCCCTGTCGTTCCGTTATGGGCAGCGCCATTCCGTTGAATTGGACGTCGCTGCGCGCGTCGCCCGGCAGATGGGCGTGGCGCGCCACGCCGTGGCCGACATCGACCTGACCGTCTATGGGGGTTCGGCCCTGACCGCCGACATCGACGTGCCCAAGGACCGCGACGCCGACGCCATGGCCGACGGCATCCCGGTCACCTACGTGCCGGCGCGCAACACCATCTTTCTGGCCCATGCCCTGGCGCTGGCCGAAACGGGCGGGGCGCGAAACATCTTCATCGGCGTCAACGCGCTTGATTATTCCGGTTATCCCGATTGCCGCCCGGCCTTCATCAAGGCGTTCCAGCGCCTGGCCAATCTGGCCACCAAGGAAGGGGTCGAGGCAATGGCCCGCGGCACGGACGGCCCGTTCCATGTGCAGGCGCCGCTGATGGACATGACCAAGGCGGAAATCATCCAGCACGGTATGGCGTTGGGTGTCGACTACGCCCAGACGTGGAGCTGCTACGATCCGCATCCGGGGGCCGGTGGCCCGACGGACGCGCCGATCCATTGCGGACGTTGCGATTCCTGTCAGCTGCGCAAAAAAGGGTTTGCCGAGGCTGGGGTCGATGACCCCACGGCCTATGCCGTCTAGGGCTGCGCGCCGCCGGCGGAGAAGGCAAGCATCAGGCCCAACAGGGCACCGATGCCGAGCAGCACCACGTTCAGCGCCTTGCGCAGGGTAGATGGCTTGAGGAGGGGCATGGTCGCCTCCGAAACTCAAACGGGACAAATCATATTTTTCTAAATTACATATGGGTATGGCCACGGTCCGTGACCAGGGTCACAAAATTTGGAGTTTTCGCGCCGGAGGGCGTATAGCAACTCGGCCCGGCACGGTGCCGGGGCAGCAGCCGGGAACGGGCGATGGCCTATAGCGTCAAGGAAATCTATTTCACGTTGCAGGGCGAGGGTGCGCAGACCGGCCGCCCGGCCGTGTTCCTGCGCTTCGCCGGCTGCAACCTGTGGTCCGGGCGGGAACAGGACCGCGCGACCGCGCAATGCCGGTTCTGCGATACGGATTTCATCGGCACGGACGGGCCCGGCGGCGGATCGTTCAAGGACGCCAATGCCCTGGCGGCGGCGGCGGCGGAAAGTTGGCCGGGCGGAGGCGCGCCCCTGGTGGTCTGCACGGGCGGCGAGCCCCTGTTACAGCTGGACGAACCGCTGATTGATGCCTTGCACGATGTGGGGTTCCGCGTTGCGGTGGAAACCAACGGCACGCTCAATGCCTCTGACGGACTTGACTGGATTTGCGTCAGCCCCAAGGCCGGAACCGAGGTCGTGCAGCGCCGGGGCGATGAATTGAAACTGGTGTTTCCCCAGGCCGGGGCCGAGCCTGACCGCTTTGAAGACTGGGATTTCGCCAATTTCCTGCTGCAGCCCATGGACGGCCCGGACCGAGACGCCAATACGGCCGCGGCCGTGGAATATTGTCTGGCCCATCCCAAATGGCGGCTGTCGCTGCAGACCCACAAGATGCTGGGTATTCCCTGACCGTCTGATTTTTTCAACGCCCCGTACCTTGACCCGGCGGTGGACCGGAACCATCTACATGAAATCTTACCAGAATAACCGTTCTGGTGACGGGCTTTCGCCCGCCAAGGTGTCATCGGGGGCGCCGATAGGGAACGGTGACAAATCAAATAGGGAAGTCGAAAAATGCCGAAACTGAACATCAACGGGGTCGACCATCAGGTCGATGCGCCCGATGACATGCCCCTGCTGTGGGCGATCCGCGACCTTGTCGGCCTGACCGGCACCAAATTCGGTTGCGGTCAGGCGCTCTGTGGGGCCTGCACGGTTCATCTCGACGGGCAGCCGACCCGGTCGTGCCAGACCTTCGTCGGCGACCTTGCGGGCGTCAAGATCACAACCATCGAAGGGATCGGCGGCAAGGTCGCCGAGACGGTCCGCCAGGTTTGGACGGACATGGACGTGCCGCAATGCGGCTACTGCCAGTCGGGCCAGGTGATGGCCGCCGTGGCGCTGTTGGCGGAAACGCCCAAGCCCACGGACGACGACATCGACGCGGCGATGGACGGCAACCTCTGCCGTTGCGCCACCTATCACCGCATCCGGGCCGGCATCCACGAAGCCGCCCGCCGGCTGGAGGCGTAAACCATGCTGCCCAAGATCATTGACCACCTTGCCCCGGCCGCTTCGGTGAAAACCAGCCGCCGCGCCTTCCTGGTGGCCTCGGCCGCCGCCGCGGGGGCTTTCGTCATCGGCTTCGGCGCGGCACCCGCGCGGGCCGCCACGGGTGCCGCTGTGTCCGCCGCGCCGGCACCCTTCGATGCCTACCTGAAGATCGATGCCGACGGCACGGTCACCATCCTGTCGTCCCAGTTCGACATGGGGCAGGGCTCCTATCACGGGCTCGCCACCCTGGTGAACGAGGAACTGGGGGCGGCCTGGGACCAGATCACCGTCGAGGGTGCGACCGGCGACCTCAGTCTCTATGGCAACATCGTCTGGGGCGGCGCCGTGCAGGGCACCGGGGGCTCGTCCTCCATCACCACCTCGTTCGACCGTTACCGCAAGGCCGGGGCCGCCGCGCGCATGATGTTGGTCGACGCCGCCGCCAAGGATTGGGGCGTGCCTGCCGCCGAAGTCGCCGTCAAGGACGGGCGTCTGACCCACGGGTCCGGCAAGTCGGCCGGGTTCGGCGAGATGGCGGCCAAGGCCGCCCTGCTGCCGGTGCCCCAGGACGTGCCCCTGAAAGGCCGTAACGATTGGACCCTGATCGGCAACGGCGACCTGCGCCGCTACGACAGCAAGGCCAAGACCGACGGCACCCATCCCTTCACCATCGACGTGGTGTTGCCGGGCATGCTGACCGCCGTGATGATCCATCCGCCCAGGTTCGGCGCCGTGGTGAAATCGTTCGATGCCGCCAAGGCCAAGGCCATGAAGGGCGTGGTCGACGTGGTGGCGACGCCGCGCGGCATCGCCGTGGTCGGCGAACATATGTGGGCGGCGCTGGCCGCCCGCGACGCGGTCGCCGTGACCTGGGACGAAGCCAAGGCCGAAACCCGGGGTTCGGCCGCGATCCTGGCTGAGTATGAGAAACGCGCCGCGGATAAGCCGCAGGCCACCGCCCGCAGCGATGGTGACGCGACCAAGGCGTTGGCGGGGGCGGCCAAGACGATTGAGGCCACTTTCCGCTTTCCCTATCTCGCCCATGCGGCGATGGAGCCGCTTAACGCCGTGGCGCGCATGAATACGAACGGCACCCTTGAGCTTTGGGCAGGGCACCAACTGCCGGGCCTGTACCAGGGCATCGCGGCGGGCATTGCCGGGATCAAGCCGCAACAGGTCGTTCTGCACATCATGAAGACCGGTGGCGGGTTCGGCCGCCGGGGGACGCCCGACGGCGACATCGTGGCCGAGGCCGTGATGGTCGCCAAGGCCATCGGCTACAAGGCCCCGGTCAAGGTGCAATGGACCCGCGAGAACGACATGCGGGGCGGGCGCTACCGCCCGGCCTATGTCCATCGTTTGAAGGCCGGCATCGACGCCGCCGGCAAGCTGGTTGCCTGGGACCATCACATCGTCGGCCAGTCGATCGTCGCCGGCACGCCGTTCCAGGGCCTGATCCAGAACGGCATCGACCAAACCTCGGTCGAGGGGGCGTCCAACCTGCCTTATGCCGTGCCCAACCTGCGTGTCGGCCTGACCACGACGGAGGTCGGCGTGCCGCCCTTGTGGTGGCGGGCCGTCGGCTCGACCCATACGGCCTATGCGACGGAGGTCTTCCTCGACCAGGCCGCGGCGGCGGCGGGGGCCGATCCGTTGGCCTTCCGCCTGGCCATGCTGGCGCATCATCCGCGCCACGCGGCGGTGCTCAAGCTGGCGGCGGAGAAGGCTGGATGGGGCAAGACGCTGCCCCAGGGCCGTTTCATGGGCTTGGCCGTGCACGAAAGCTTCCACACCTACGTCGCCCATGTCGCCGAGATTTCGGTCAAGGGTGGCGAGGTCAAGGTCCACCGGGTCGTCGCCGCGGTCGATTGCGGCACGGTCGTCAACCCGGACGTGGTCAAGGCGCAGATCGAGGGCGGCACCGGCTTCGGCCTGGGCGCCATGCTGGCCGAGGAACTGACCCTGGCTGCCGACGGCACGGTGGAGCAGGGCAATTACGACACCTATACGCCGCTGCGCATCTCGGCCATGCCCAAGGTCGAGGTTCACATCGTGGCGTCGACGGCCCCGCCGACCGGCGTGGGCGAACCCGGCGTGCCGTCCATCGGCCCGGCCGTGGCCAACGCCGTCGCCCGTGCCACCGGAAAATGGATTACGACCCTGCCGCTTACCCGAGGCATGCAGTCGTAGAACCGGAGACCGCCCGCCCAAGGGCGGGCGGTCTTCTTCCGGCAGGCATTAAATGGAAAACGTCAGGACGCGCACTTGATGCCCGCGTCCCGTCAGGACGCGCACTTGATGCATTGCGCCGCCTGGGGCACGGCTTCAAGCCGCGCCGGGGGAATGGCCTCGCCACAGGTGACGCAGTCGCCATAGGTGCCGTCGGCGATCCGCTCAAGGGCGGTTTCGATCTGTGCGATTTCGGTCAGCGCCGCGTTGCCCAGGTCTTCCAGCACCTCGTCGCCCTCGTTTTCCGTGGCACGTTCTTCGAAATCCTGGCTGTCCGGTTCACGCAACGTCTGGTCGATGTCCGCGATCTCCTCTTTCAACACCGCGAGGCGCTTTTCCAGGACCGGTTTCATCTTTTCCCCAAGATTCATGGACATTCCCTTTCGGTTTGGACGCGGGCCATCGGCAGCGTCTGATCAGCAGGATAGCATAGTCGAAAACTTCGGCTTGCGCCGCCTTGAGCTAGGTCAATTATCTGGGGGCGGAAGGGCGGCGGCGCAACCGGTAGCCGTTTTGCAGCCCTTCGGGCTTTTCTCGCCCCGCGGAATGCTCTAGGAAACCGGCCATGGAACGGTTCATGGATTTCACCTTCGTCGCGGCCCAGCGTCTGACCGGCGTGGGCGCCGATCATCCGGCGGCGGCCCTGCACGGGCATACCTTCAACGGTACCCTGCGGCTGCACGGCACGCCTGATACGGCGACGGGCTGGGTGATCGACCCGGCGGACCTGAAGCGGGAAATCGACGCCGTGTTGGCCGATATCGATCACCAGTACCTGAACGAGCTGCCTGGTTTGGAAAACCCCTCGACGGAACGCCTCTGCGGCTACCTGCGTGACTGTCTGGCCCAGCGCTTGTCCGCCGCCGGCACCGTCGCGGTCGAGCTTTGGGAAAATCCGGCCGTCGGCTGCATCACGGAAGGACACCCCGCATGACCGCTGCCCCCGGCACGATGACCGTCTACCACGGCTTTTCCTTTGAAAGTGCCCGCCGCCTGCCGCGCCTGCCGGCGAGCCACATGTGCTCCCGCCTGCACGGCAATACCTTCCTGCTGCGTGTCGCCGTGACCGGCCCGGTCCGCGAATCGGAAGGCTGGGTCATCGATTTCGCCGAGGTCGCGGCCCGGGTCGAGCCCGTTCTGGCGGAAATCGACCACCACTATCTGAACGAGGTTCCGGGCCTGGAAAACCCCACGACGGAAAACATCGCCGTCTGGCTATGGGATCGAATTGCGACTCATCTTCAAGGGCTTAGCGAAATCGAGATCCGCGAAAACGCCACCACCGGCTGCGTCTATCGGGGCGCCTGACCTCGGCCGCCGCCGCCATCATGCCGCCGACCCACGGCTTTCCCTTGCCCGATTCTTCCCGTTATTACAAAATCTTGGCCAGTGGTCCCGCCTCCGCGCAACATATCGGGGAATACCCCAAATGTGCGGGCGAAGGCCAATGCGGCAACGAGGAGACGTCCCATGGAATTCCTGATCCTGCAGTCCAAGAAGGACCCGGATTTCTTCATCATCACCGACGCGCGGAATCTGGACCGCGCGGTGCAGGAATACCGGGACAATCAGCCCGGTGACGAACTGTCCGCGATTCCCGAAGGGGCCGGCGGTCCGATCCTGTCATCGATCCCCAACCTGTCCGTGGTCAAAAGCTTCATCGACCTGATCGGCTACTTCGGCCATGCGGTCGAAGTGCCCATGGAATGGCCGACCCCGGTCAAACGGGACGACGCGGCGGCGGGCTAGGTGACCATTATCCGGGGGATTGCCTGCGGCACTTCTTCCGAATTCAGTCAGTACTTAAATACTGTATCAAGGCGTGGATCGCTACGAGTTCGAAAACGGCATTGTGCCAAATTAATCACTCTCTATAATGGTGTGTTATAAGAATTAAAATGCCAAAATAGTTGAGTAGATGCCATGGCTCAAATCACAAATTCTGATGATGTATACAAGGAATTAGTTGAGGATTCTCAAGAGGCTTGGCTCTACGGGCTTGTTGCGTTCGCAATCTTCGAAGAGCAACGAATTGAATGGCTGAAACACGTCGAAGAAACGACAGGGCAAGTTCCTACCAGTGAAGAGATTGAAAACTGGTACCGGCAAAAACCGCCAGGTACGATTTTGCGTGTAAAAGGGGACGCTGAAGCTGCACTAGCAGCGTTTATTAACGAATCAGTTGAAGAGGCGGTCAAGGCAGAACAAGAAAAGATATTGGAAAGCGCCATACTCTCTGAAGTTCGACTCGCCCGCAGATTTTGGCCGCAATTTGGCATAAACGTGGCTGGTGGGTTGGTCGGTGCTATCGTGTTTTCTGCCATTCTGGTAATATTGGCGACGACTTTGGTTGCGAATGTTTCGCCTATGGGTATCTACAAATTGTACCAAGGCCAAGTTAGCCAGGAGAGTAAAAGTGGCAAAGAGAACAGCCAATCGCGAAGTGACGAGCAAGCGGGCGGCGTCAGCGGCATCAAAGGTGCTTCGGGATCCGAGAAGCAGTAAAGCTGCTAAGACTGCCGCCGGATCTGCACTTACACAACGCCCAAATCGGTCCCCGTCAAAAGGGAAATAACCTTCGAATTTATATTAGTGCTCGATGACGGTAAGGGGTGGCTCTAGCCGCGCCCCTTGTACGACGCGACACCCTGATCCGGAATCCACAGGCCCTTGGGCGGCGCGCCCGTCTGGTGGAACACGTCGATGGGGATGCCGCCGCGGGGATACCAATAGCCGCCGATGCGCAGCCACTTGGGCGCCGCCGCCTTCTTGATCTTGGCGGCGATATCCAGGGTGCATTTCTCGTGGAAACCGGCGTGGTTGCGGAAGCTGGCGAGGTAGAGCTTCAGCGACTTGCTTTCGACGATCTTGCGCCCCGGCACGTAGTCGATGACCAGATGCGCGAAATCGGGCTGGCCGGTGACGGGGCAGAGCGACGTGAATTCCGGGCAGGTGAAGCGGATCAGATAGGGCGTCCCGGGATGCGGGTTGGCGGCGCATTCCAGGGCCGCCGCGTCCGGGCTGTCCGGGATCGCCGATTGGGCGCCCAGTTGGGTCAGGTTTTTTTCCGTCGTCTTCGCCATGGCTATTCGCCCTCAATCGCGGGAATGTCGCCCGCCGCCTCGCCGTCTTCGAACGCCTGCTTGAACGCCGCGAAGGTGCCGCCTTCGATGGCCCGGCGCATGCCCGCCATCAGTTCCTGATAGTAGTGCAGATTATGCCAAGTCAGCAGCGTCAGCCCCAGGATTTCCTTGGCCTGGGCCAGATGGTGGAGATAGGCCCGGGAATAGTTGGCGCAGGCATAACATGAACAGTCCGGATCGAGGGGCCGGGGGTCGTCCTTGTGCCGGGCGTTGCGGATATTCACCTGACCGCGCCGGGTGAAGGCCTGGTCGGTGCGGCCGGAGCGCGTCGGCAGCACGCAGTCGAACATGTCGACCCCGCGCTCGACCGCGCCCACCAGGTCCGACGGCTTGCCGACACCCATGAGATAGCGGGGCTTGTCTTCCGGCAGGTGCGGGGTGGTGACGTCGAGGGTCTGGAACATCAGATCCTGGCCCTCGCCCACGGCAAGGCCGCCGATGGCGTAGCCGTCAAACCCGATATCGACCAGCGCCTTGGCCGATTCCGCGCGCAGGTTGGGGAACACCCCGCCCTGGACGATGCCGAACAGGCCATAGCCGGGGCGCTGTTCGAAGGCATCGCGGCAGCGCTGGGCCCAGCGCATGGACAACTCCATGGACACCCGTGCCTCGGCCTCATCCACGCCGAAGGGTGTGCATTCGTCGAGCACCATGGTGATGTCTGCATCCAGGTCGTTCTGGATCGCCATGGCGCTTTCGGGGGTCAATTCATGCTTCGCCCCGTCGATGTGGGAACGGAAGGTGACGCCCTTTTCGGTCAGCTTGCGCAGGTCCTTCAACGACCACACCTGAAAGCCACCGGAATCAGTCAGGATCGGTCCGGGCCAGTTCATGAATTCGTGCAGGCCGCCCAGGCGTTTGATGCGCTCGGAGCCCGGGCGCAGCATCAGGTGATAGGTGTTGCCCAGCACGCATTGAGCACCCGTCGCGGCGACGGCCTCCGGCGTCATGGCCTTCACGGTCGCGGCCGTGCCGACAGGCATGAAGGCCGGGGTTTCCAGCGGGCCATGGGCGGTGTCCAGCCGGCCGCGGCGGGCCCGGCCATCCGTGGCGCTGACGGTGAAATGCATCTGTTTGTTCATGGCGCGGACTATGATGGGACCGCCGTCCACAGGCAAGCGCCCATCCGCCTCTTTTTGTCAGGGCGGATGGGCGTGCCGTGGGCTCCTCAAGAATGCGGGTCAGGCGGCGCGCAGGTCCTGCAGCATGGTGTCGATGGCCTGTTTCAGGCTGTTGGCCTGGTTTGACAGGTTGGCTGCGGCGGTTGAAACCTCGCCGGCGGCGCTGCCGGTGTCCTCGGACGCGCTGCGCACGGCGTTGATGTTGGTCTGGACCTTGTCCGTATGAACGGCGGCGTCCTGGCTGGAGCGCGCGATTTCCTGGGTCGCGGCCGACTGTTCCTCGACGGCGGCGGCGATCGCTTCGCTGACCGCGTTGATTTCGTCGATGGTCGCGGAAATGCCCTGAATCTCGCGCGCCGCGTCTTCCGACACATTCTGCATGGTGGCGATTTCCCCGGCGATTTCCTGGGTCGCCTTGGCGGTCTGATTGGCCAGATTCTTGACCTCCGACGCGACCACGGCAAAGCCCTTGCCCGCTTCGCCGGCACGGGCGGCCTCGATAGTGGCGTTGAGGGCCAGCAGGTTGGTCTGTTCGGCGATGTCGTTGATCATCTCCATGACGTTGCCGATCTTGGCGGCGGCGTCTTTCAGGCGGACCATTGTCCGATCCGTTTCGCGTGCCTTGCGGGAGGCTTCTTGCGCCACGTCATGAGCCCGGCCGACCTGGCTGGAGACCTCTGCCATGCTGGCGGTCATTTCCTCTGTGGCGCTGGCAACGGTCTGTACGTTACCGGTTGCCTGTTCGACGGCCGTGGCGGTGTCGGCCGAACGTCCGAGCGCCTGCGCCGCCAGTCCCGACAGGTTCTTCGACACGTCCGTCATGCTGCGCGCGTGGTCGTTGACGCTTGCGACGATGGGACCGACCTGATGTTCAAAACGGCTTGCCAAATCGAGTAACAGCTTATGCTGATTTTCCTGATTGGCCTGTTCCAGACGTTCGCGTTCCTGGCTCAGGTGCTCGATTTCGGTTTTGGCTTCCTCGGCGGCGGCGACGGCTTCGGCACTTTGCCGGAACCCGGCGACCAAACGGAACGTCAGCCAGCTTAGGACGATGGTTTCCATGACGACGATGACGGCGTGCAAAACGACCCGGAAGAAGTCGGCCCCATCGGGGAAGATGGCATAAGGCAGGGTGAAATTGAGGACCAGATGGTGCACGGCGACCGTCGCGGCGGCGACCAGCACCGTCTGCCAACAGCAGAAGGCCGCGACCATCGCCAGCACGGCGAAGAAATACATGTGCACGTCGATCTGCCAGGCATGCCCCGCGAACATGTAGAGCAGCGCGCCGATGTTGACCATGGCGCCCGCGGCGATCAGAAAACGGCTTGCGGCGGCCGTCGGCCGGGTGCGCCAAGCGACCGTCGAGGCAACGGCGACAGCAGCGATAATGCCGGCCCCCGTGACGATGTCGCCCTGCGTCAGCCAGAACGCGAGACCGGCAAGCGGCAGATGCGCCCAGGCGAACAGGACGAAAAAGCGGGTTGAATTGATGCGGAGCTCGTTAAGGGCATCCATGGCCGGTTTCCTTTGAATAACGGGTCAGTTGGGGGCAGGTCGGGTCAGACAACTGCCGAGGGCAAGCGGATTGACGGTGAACAGCGCGCCGGCATCCCGAAGACGCGTCAGGGTTTCGGGCTGGTCGAGGGCGACGACGGCGATGAACGGCCAAGCGCCTTCGCGGACGAGCCGGCCGCCGGCATCGGCGATGCGGGCAAGCACCTGGGACCCGGACAACGTCGGCGGGAACACCACGCCGATCTGCGACTGGCCCGGTTGCGGGCGCAGGGTGGCGGCGGCCAGCCAAAAAAGGCAGAAACCGGCAAGCAGCGCCGCCGGCAGGAAATCGCGAAGTCGCATGGGTCCGATGGGTTCCTGCGGAATCATTGTTGCATTATCCGTTCCGTCCGACCCCAAGAGCGGGGAAAGATAAACATAAAATTATTCGAATGTGTACCCAGACGATCGACGGACATACGTCCGTATAGGGGGGGGCGGATCATGCGGCGCCATCGTTCCGGTGCAACAGGCAGGCGTCGCCGTAGGAATAGAAGCGGTAATTCGCGGCGACGGCATGGGCATAGGCGCTTTGCATGCGCTCCAGCCCGGCGAAGGCGGCGACCAGCATGAACAGGGTCGAGCGCGGCAGGTGGAAATTGGTCAGCATCAGGTCCACGGCGCGGAATTTGTATCCCGGGGTGATGAAGATGTCCGTGTCGCCCTTGAAGGGATGGATCTGCCCCTCGGCGTCCGCCGCCGTTTCCAGCAGGCGCATGGCGGTCGAGCCGCAGGCCACCACGCGCCCGCCCGCGTCCCGGGCCTGATTGATGAAATCGGCGGCTTGCCGGCTGACCTCGCCCCATTCCGCATGCATGACGTGGTGGCGGGTGTCGTCCTCGCGCACCGGCAGGAACGTGCCCGCACCCACATGCAGGGTCAGGCTGACCCGCTCGACCCCGCGTTCGTCCAGTGCCGACAGCAACTCGGGCGTGAAATGGAGGGACGCCGTGGGGGCCGCGACGGCGCCGTCGCGGGCGGCGAACAGGGTCTGGTAGTCGTCCCGGTCCGCGTCGTCGCCCGCCGCTTCCCGCTTGATGTAGGGCGGCAGGGGCATGACCCCGAACTGCTCCAGCGCGTCCTTCAAATCCGGCCCCGCCTTGTTGAAGCGCAGGACGACTTCGCCCATCTCCAGTTTCTGCACCACGTCGGCGGAAAAACCGGGGGCGAAGACGATATGGTCGCGCGGGCTGAGCTTGCGCGCCGGGCGGGCGAAGGCCCGCCACAGGCCGTCGTCGTCCCATTTGTGCAGGGTGACCTCGACCTTGGGCCCGCCCTCGGGCGGGCCGGGCCGCGACGCGTCGCCGCGCCGCCCGGTCAGGCGCGCCGGGATAACCCGCGTGTCGTTGACCACCAGCACGTCGCCTGGGTTCAACAGCGACGGCAGGTCGCGCACCCCCCGGTCATGCAGGGCCGTCGGTGTGACCTCCAACAGGCGCGCGGCATCGCGCGGGTTCGCCGGTTTCTGGGCGATCCGTTCCGGCGGCAGGTCGAAATCGAACAGGTCGGTTTTCATGGGGGGCGAAACTTAAGACAATGCGTGCGGATTGTCAGGAGATTCCTGGCGGGCTAACGTTGATCTTCATCGGGGCCTTGGGGGGCCAATCGGAACAAGGGGTTTTCCATGGTCAGACTGATTCTCGCGATTTTGATTCCGTGGTTCGTGTTCTTCACGATCGGCCGCCCGATCCAGGGCATCATCTGCTTGATCCTGCAACTGTCATTGATCGGCTGGATTCCGGCAGCAATCTGGGCCGTTTGGGCGCTCAACAACTACAACACGGATAAGAAGATCGCCCAGGCCGGCATGGGCGGCATGCCGGGCGACGGCGACAGTTGACCCGTTCTTCCTGGTGATTAAGGCCGGGGGCCGAAAATGTCCCCGCGCCGCAAGCGCGCCATATGCGCGTTCGCCGCCCCGGCGAAGCGGTTCAGGACCATGCGCAGCACCCGGCTGACGATCACGAAGGCGACGGGCGGCCAGACGTAGGGCTCCCACCATTCGATGACGTGGGGCGTGCCCCCGAACAGGGCGATCTCGTCGCGCACGGACAGGATGCCGTAGAGGCCCGCTGCTGCCGCCGCCGCCACGGTCCAGGCCACGTAGCGCCCGTATCGCATCACCTGGCGCATCAGGAACCACATGGCCTTTCGTCCTCCTTGCCCTTGGAGGGGCGGTTAGACGTCCTTCAGTTGGACCGGCTGGCCGCTCGCCGCCCCTCGGATGACGGCTTCCAATACCGCCGTGCCGTGCACGGCCTCGGCCGGGGTCAGGGGATAGGCGGCCTTGCCCGTGCAGGCATCGGCGAAGGCTTCCAGTTCCGCCCGCTCCATGTCGAAGGCACCGTATTCGGTGACCTCTTCGGGGCCGGGCACGGCGTCCGCCGAGACCTTACGCACGGTCAGGCGGTCGTAGTTGTGCATCTCGGCCCAGCCGCCGGTGCCGAACACCTGGATGCGCCACAACGGCGCCGTCGCCGTGAAGGTGCCGAGGTAGCCCATGGCGCCCGAGGCGAAACGGAACAGCGTGGCCGTGGTGTCGTCCACGTCGATCTTGAGGAAGTTGCGGTAGGACCGGGCGGTGACTTCGTCGATGGGGCCGAGCAGGTTGATCATGGCATCGACCACATGGATGCCCATGCCGGTCATGCCGCCGGCCGGGCTTTCATCGGCCTGCGCGCGCCAGCCGTCGGCGGCGAAGCGCATGGCGCTGGGGCTGCTCAGGTTGCCCTCGACATGCAGGATTTGGCCTAGTTCGCCGGATTGAATCATTTCCTTCATGCGCACCATGGCCGGATGGAAACGCCGGTTGTGGCCGAGCGCCAGCACCACGCCCGCGGCCTCGGCCGCGTCGGCGGCGGCCTGGGCGCTGGCGCGATCCAGGGTGAAGGGCTTTTCGATGAAAATCTGCTTCTTGGCGGCGGCGGCGGCGATCACCTGGTCCGCGTGCTGGCTGTGCGGGGTCGCCAGGATCACTGCGTCCAGGTCCGGGTCGTTCAACAGGTCGGCCAGGCCGTCGCGCAGGTCGATGCCCTTCTCGGCGCAGAACGCCTCGGCCTTGGCCTTGCGGCCCGTGCAGCCGGCGGTGATGGCGATCTTGTCGCTTTTGCCGTGAACGGAATTGACGAGAACCTGGCCCCAACGGCCCAGTCCGGCGATGCCTGCTTTGATCATGGTGACGGTTTCCTTCCCCAAGGATTGTATGCAATTGGCCCCATATCGGGGCGACGACCATATTGCCAGACCTCGACCCGCGTCTATAGTGAAGCCATGGCGACGACCCCCGACCTCAGCGATCAAGTGACACCGGCCGGTCCCCGGGAAGTCGACAACTTCCGGGGCATGCTGTTCATGATGATGGGGGCGGGTCTGATTGCCTGCCTGCACGCGCTGGTCCGCGACATCACACAGGAACTGCATCCCTTCGAAGTCGCCTTCTTCCGCAACGTGGTCGTGTTGGTCGCCCTGACGCCGTTGTTGCTGCGCCAGGACCGGCACGCGTGGAAAAGCAAGCGGCCGGACCTGCAACTGGTGCGCGGCGTGGTCGGCCTGGGCGCCATGCTGACCTGGTTTTATACCCTGTCCCTGGTGCCTGTCGGCGACGCCACGGCGCTCAGCTTCACGGTCGTGCTGTTCACGTCCCTGGGTGCTGTGGTCATGTTGCGGGAAAAGATGGGCATGCGCCGCTGGGGGGCCTTGGTCGTCGGCTTCGTCGGCATGGCAATCATTATCCGCCCCGGGTTCCAGGAAATCAGCGAGGGGTATTTGTGGGCGTTGGGATCGACGGTCCTATGGGCCTGGGCGCTGCTGCTGGTGAAGATCCTGTCGCGTTACGATTCCCCGGTCACCATCGTGTTCTATTCCTCGGTCTATTTCACGCCGGCGACGCTGATCCTCGCCCTGTTCGTCTGGGAATGGCCAACCTGGGCCCAGTTCGGCCAATTGATCGCCATCGGGCTCATCGCGGCGCTGGCCCACCTCGCCATGGCCAAGGCCATGCAACTGGGCGAGGCCACGGCCGTGCTGCCCGCCGACTTCACGCGCCTTCTGTGGGCGGCGGGGCTTGGTTATGTGATGTTCGGCGAATTCCCCGACCTATGGACCTGGATCGGCGGCACGGTGGTGTTCTGTTCGACCCTCTACATCACCTATCGGGAATCCCGGGCGAAGGGGCCGGCCGAAGGGGTTACGCTGAAGACCACCGAGGGCTAATGCCCTAAGCTAGGCAGGCCAAGCCGGAGGATGAGTCCCGAGGGGGGCCGCCGGCAGGTCCCAGCGCGGCGGCGTTTCCGATAATTGAACGACCGGTTTCAGGTGTTCCATGGGGCCCCATGCCGTGTCGCGGGATTCCATCAGGTCCTGGATGTCGTCGTAGCGCGGTTCCGCCAATTGCTTGGCGGCGTCGCCGCCGGCCCGGCCCAGGCTGTCGATCCAATGGCCGCTTTGCGCCAGGGACAGGCGGACCAGCCAGCTGCCGCCGATGGTGGCGCGGCGGCGCAGGGCCTCCATGGCGCCGAAGGCGGCCAAGTATCCGGAGACATAGTCGAGGGCCTGCGCCGGCAGATGGCGCGGCGTGTCGATGCCGCCCTGTTCGGCGGCGATGCCCATGGCGCATTGAGCCAGGGAATCGAAGCCCCGGCGATGGGCCCAGGGGCCTTCGTGCCCCCAGGCGCTGAGGCTGACGAAGACGACCCCCGGACGCAGTTCGGCCAGGCGCTCCGGTGCCAGCCCCCGCCCGGCCAGGGTGCCCGGGCGGTGGCCCTGGGTGACCACGTCGGCCTGTTTGATGAGGGCGTCGAGGGTATCCGGCGCACCCGGATCGCGCAGATCCAGATTGGCGGCCAGCTTGCCGTGGCCGGTGTCGCGCAGCAGGCTGTCGTCGTCCGGGCGGTCGGGCCGCCCGATGCGCATGACCTGTGCACCGTGCTCGGCCAGGGTGCGCCCGCAGACCGGCCCGGCGATGACGCGCACCAACTCCAGGGCACGGATGCCGGACAGCGGCCGGTCGCCCTTCGGCAGGGGTTCCACCGGCGCGTCGCCGATTTTTTCGATGCTTATCACCGGCAGGTCCGCGACCGCCTTGCCCTGGGGATGGGCCGCCCATTCGTCCTTGCTGCGGACCATGAAGGCGCAGAGATTTCGTTCCGCCACGGCGGCCTCGAACGCGATGGCGTCCCAGGTGCCAAGCGCCGCGGTGACCGCCGCCCGGTCGGATGCGCAACCCAGAATGTCGAGAATCCCCTCGGCCAGCCACGGGTAGTTGCAGTGAAGCTGCACCCAGCGTCCGTCGGCGCAGCGGTAGAGGCCTGAGATGTCCGCCCAGGCGGCCCCGAAACCGGCCGTTCCCACGCGGACATGACGGTTGGAGCGCATGGCCAGGGCCGCCGCGCGGAGGTCCACGGCGATGTCCTGCGTCCGCCCGGTCTTCAGGCGCCACAGGGCGTCGGAGGCCAGTCCGACCGCGCCCAGCACCGCCGCACCGGCGGTGGCCACGCGGAAAGTTGTGGGCAACTGGGGGTCCGCGCCGGTGAAGGCGGGAGTGTCGGAAGTCCGCCCTTCCCAGCCCACGGCGTCTAGAATTTCGGTCAATGCTTGCTGGGATGAAGACGGCGTTGGCATCGTTTCGAACATGCTTTTGGACTCATTAAGTATGCACATTTGGGTACTTATACATCCTTGCATTCATGCGGCCTATGCTTTGAAATGCGCACAGCCTCTCATGACAGGGACGGCCAGGATTGCCGGCCAGAAGTTACAAAGGCGTAAGCCAAGGGCGGCAGGGAATTGAACCAAGGGAGGACGAATATGTTTCGTCAAATTTTGAAGGGCCTGCCGATCGCGGCGGTTGCACTGGGCATCAGCACGGGTGCAGCACTGGCGGGTAAGGCCAACGACACGCTAACTTGGGTGACCGACCGCGAATCTCCTGTCGTCGATCCCTATTTCAACCGTACCCGTGAATTGGTCATCATCGGCAACACGGCCTGGGACGGCCTGCTGTTCCGGGACCTCAAGAGCGGCAAGTTCGTGCCGCTTCTGGCCAAGTCCTACAAATGGGTCGATAACGTGACCCTGGATTTCGAGCTGCGTGAAAACGTCAAGTTCCACGACGGGTCCAGCTTTGGTCCGGAAGACGTGATCTACACGGTGGATTTCACCACCAACAAGGATAACGGCGTCGTCACGCTGAAGAACACCAGCTGGATGAAATCGGCCGAGAAAACCGGCCCGAACAGCGTCCGCATTCACCTGCACAAGCCGTTTCCGGCGGCCCTGGCGTACCTCGCGCAGGCTGTCCCCATCCTGAACGCCGGCCATTACGACAAGGCGCCGATGACCCAGGACGGCAAAAAGGACTTCGGCGCGGTCAAGCCGAACGGCACAGGTCCCTACAAGATCACCGAGATCGTGCCGGGCGAGAAGATCGTCATGGTCCGCAACGACGACTATTTCGACGGCAGCCCCAAGGGCAAGCCGGCGATCAAGAATCTGGTCTATCGCACGATCAAGGAAATGAACACGCAGATGGCCGAACTGTTGACCGGCGGCGTGGACTGGATCTGGGACGTGCCGAAGGATCAGGCTGAAAAGCTCAGCGCGTCCGGGCAGGTGGATATCGTCAACGCCAAGACGATGCGCATCAGCTATCTGGCGTTCGATGTCGACGGCTCGTCCGACGTTAAGGCGTTCAAGGACCTGCGTGTGCGTCAGGCCATCGCGCATGCGATCAACCGCGAGTCCATCGTCAAGAACCTGGTCGGCGAAGCGGCGGCGGTGATCAATACGCCCTGCCACCCCGATCAGGTCGCCTGCGCGCAGGACGTGTCCGGCTATGAATACGACCCCGCCAAGGCCAAGAAGCTTCTGGCCGAAGCCGGTTATCCCGATGGGTTCGAGTTCGACATCTACGCCTATCGTCAGCGTGAATTCACCGAAGCCGTGATCTCCGATCTCGCCAAGATCGGCGTCAAGGCGAAGCTGAACTTCATGCAGTACCGCAAGCTGCGCGGTCTGGCGCAGAACGGCGTGACCCCGGTCCATCACATGACCTGGGGCTCCTACTCGATCCCGGATGCATCGGCTTGCGCCGGGGTGTTCTTCTCGGGCGGCAAGGACGATCCGGCCAACGATCCGAAGGTCAATGAGCTGATCAACAAGGCCGGCAACCTGACCGATCAAGGCGAGCGTGAAAAGCTCTATGGCGAGGCGTTCAACATGATCTCCAAGAACGTCTATTGGCTTCCCATGTTCACCTACGCCAAGAATTACGCCTACAACAAGGATCTCTCCATCGAAACGACGTCGGACGAGATTCCGCGCTTCTACACCGCGAAGTGGAAGTAACTTTCGTCTGAACGGCGATATCGCCCGGCGGTCCCGTAAGGGCCGCCGGGTCGCCGTTCGAATTCCAGGGGGGCGGTACGGATGGGCGAAGCATGCTGAAATATATTCTGAAGCGGTTGGGGGTTGCCTTCATGGTGGCGCTGACCGTTTCGGTTATCACGTTTTCATTGATCTATGTTTCCGGCGATCCTGCCGTGGCGCTGGCCGGCGAGGCGGCGTCGAATGACGAAATCGAACACATCCGCAAATCCTACGGATACGACCGTCCGATTCCCGTGCAATACATGGATTGGCTCGGTCGGGCCCTGCAGGGCGACTTGGGCCGGTCCCACTATCTGAAAGAAGACATCTCCGACGTCATTCTTACCCGGCTGCCCAACACGCTGATCCTGGCCGGTTGCGCCATCGCCTTTGCGCTGATTCTGTCGATCCCCTTGGGCGTGGCGGCGGCGATCCGCCCGAATTCGCTGATCGATCGCTTCGCCCTGACGCTTGCCGTGGTCGGCCAGGCGCTGCCGTCGTTCTGGTTTGCGCTGATCATGATGTTCTTCCTGGGCATTCAGATGCGCTGGCTGCCGATCTCGCGGGTCGAGACTTGGCAAGGCTTTGTCATGCCGGCCATCGCGCTGGGCTATTACGTGACGCCGGGCGTCATGCGTCTGACCCGCGCCGGGATGCTCGAGGTTCTGCAGTCGGATTACATCCGCACGGCCAAGGCCAAGGGGCTGCGTCCCATGGTGGTCCTGTTCAAGCATGCGCTCCGCAACGCCATCATTCCGGTGGTGTCGCTGGCCGCCGTGCAGTTCGGCTTCATGCTCGGCGGCTCAATCGTCATCGAAAGCATCTTTGCCATCAACGGGCTCGGCTTCCTGGCCTGGGAGACCATCCAGCGCGGCGATCTGCCCATGATGCAGGCGATCGTGCTGGTTCTGTCGCTGTTCTACATCGTCATCACCTTCCTGGCTGACATGTTGAACGCCTTCCTCGACCCCCGGATCAGGGTGACCTGACATGGCCCGTCAAGATTCCCAATCAATCGCCCGCTCGGGTGCCGTGCCGTCTGCCGCGCCCGCCGCCGACAAAATCCTGGAACCGTCGCCCGCGTCGCAGATGCGCCGACGCATCTTCGGCCACTACGGGATCATGATCGGCGGCACCGTCCTGGCCGCCATCTTCCTGATCGCGATCTTCGCGCCGCTGTTGACGCCGTTCGATCCGATCCTCGACCAGGATCTGGCGCAGAAGCTGAAACCGCCGTTCTGGCACGACAGCCCGAAATACGATCCGGCCCATCCGCTGGGCACGGACCTGCAGGGCCGCGATTACCTGACGCGGCTGGTTCACGGGGCCCAAATTTCGCTGCTGATCGGGTTTTCGGCGATGCTGATTTCCGGGGTCATCGGCACGGCCCTGGGCGTCGCCGCCGGCTATTTCGGCGGGCGGGTCGACATGGTCGTCAACTTCATCATCACGACGCGGCTTTCCATGCCCGTGGTGCTGGTGGCGCTGGCCGTGGTGTCGTTGATCGGATCAAGCTTGTGGATCGTGATCTGGGTGTTGGGTCTTCTCATATGGGACCGTTTCGCCGTCGTGATGCGAAGCACGACCATGCAGGTGCGCAACCTGGATTACGTGGCGGCGGCCCAGGCCTGCGGCTGTTCCACCCTGCGCATCATCATGACGGAAATCATGCCCAATGTGGTCAACCACCTGATCGTGGTGGCGACTCTGGAAATGGCCCATGCCATTCTGCTCGAGGCGGCGTTGTCGTTCCTCGGGCTCGGCGTGCAGCCGCCGGCCCCCAGCTGGGGCCTGATGATTTCCGAGGCCAAGGGCATGATGTTCTTCGACCCCTGGCTGATCGGTGTGCCGGGGGCGGCGCTGTTTGCGCTGATCCTCGCCATCAATCTTCTGGGTGACGGCGTGCGCGACGTGACCGCACCCGAAAACCGGAATTAGGAAGAGGACGAAGAACGGCATGAGCGATCTGATCCTCGAAGTCCGCGACCTGGTCGTCGACATTCCCGTCGCCACCGGGATGCTGCATCCGGTGCAATCCATCAGCTTCGACGTGACGCGGGGCGAAACACTGTGCATCGTCGGTGAATCGGGCTGCGGCAAGTCGCTGACCTCGCTTGCCGTCATGGACCTGCTGCCCAGCACGGCGCGCCGCACGGCGTCGGTGCTCAAGCTCGACGACGAGGACCTGCAGTCGGCCGGCGAAAGGCGCATGACCGATATCCGCGGCAACAAGATGGCCATGATCTTTCAAGAACCCATGACCTCCCTGAACCCGGCCTATACCATCGGTAACCAGTTGGAAGAGGCGCTCAAGCGCCACAAGCAGGTCAGCGGCGCCGAAGCCCGCGAGCGTGCGATCTACCTTTTGGAAAAGGTCGGCATCACGGCGGCGGCAAGCCGCCTGACCCAGTATCCTCATCAGCTGTCCGGCGGCCTGCGTCAGCGCGTGATGATCGCCATGGCGCTGATGTGCGGGCCGGACCTGATCATCGCGGACGAGCCGACGACGGCGCTGGACGTGACCATCCAGGCGCAGATCCTCCACCTGCTGGCGGACCTGCAAAAAGAATTCAACATGGGCATGATCCTGATCACCCATGACCTGGGCGTGGTCGCCCGCGTCGCCGACCGGGTGGCGGTCATGTACGCGGGCCAGATCGTCGAAACGGGCACCGCCAAGCAGGTGTTCGAAAACCCGACCCACCCCTACACCCAGGGGCTGCTGGAATGCATCCCGATCCCGGGCAAGACCGAACGGGGTGCTCCCCTCGGCTCCATCCCCGGCATCGTGCCGTCCCTGGTGGGGGAGTTGCCGGGCTGCCATTTCGCGGACCGCTGCCCCCATGTGATGGACGCCTGCCGCAGCGGGCAGATCGATCTGCATCCCTCGTTCGAGGACGGGCACATATTCCGCTGTCTGCTGACGCCGGACCAGAGTGCCGCCAACCTGAAGAAGGGGGCCGCCTGATATGGCCGACCAGGAAGACATCGTTCTCGAAGCCCGCGACGTCACCCGCACGTTCATGATCTCGGCCGGCTTCATGAAGGGCAAGAAGCCGCTCCATGCCGTCAACGGCATCAACCTCAAGGTCGCACGCGGCGAGGTGCTGGGCCTGGTCGGGGAATCGGGCTGCGGTAAATCGACCCTGGCCAAGATGCTGCTGGGCCTGTTGGCGCCGACCGCGGGCACGCTCTACGTCGGCGGCACGCCGACCAGCGAGATGGAACGCCTGGACATGGCACGCAAGGTCCAGCCCGTGTTTCAGGACCCTTACTCATCGCTCAACCCGCGCAAGACCATCGGTGATATCATCAGCCTGCCCGTGCGCGTGCAGGGCGGGGCGGCGGCCGTCGATGGCAAGGACTTGCGCATCCGGGTCGAGGAAATCATGGAACTGGTCGGCCTGCCGCGCCGGCTCTATCGCAATTTCCCGAACCAGTTGTCGGGCGGCCAGCGCCAGCGCGTGGCCGTGGCACGGGCGTTGATCAATCGGCCCGAAGTCGTGATCTGCGACGAGCCGACCTCGGCGCTCGACGTCTCCGTCCAGTCGCAGATTCTCAACCTGCTGCAGGATCTGCGCTCGGAGCTGAACCTGACCTATATCGTCATCAGCCATAACCTGGCCGTGGTCGAACACATGGCGACCCGCGTCGCGGTCATGTACCTGGGCCGCCTGGTCGAGGTCGCGGACACGGATCAGCTGTTCGACAATCCGCAGCACCCCTATACCAAGGCATTGCTGCAGTCGGTGCTGACGCCGGATCCCAACCTGGACGTGCCCGACTCGGGCCTGGGTGTGGCCTATCCCAACCCGGTCGATCCGCCGTCCGGCTGCACCTTCCATCCGCGCTGCGTCGATTGCATGGACCACTGTTCCGTGGTGGCGCCGCGCACCATTGCGACCAAGACCGGTCTCGTCGAATGCCATTTGTACGACGAGAACCAGGGGAGGGGACGCCAAGCGTCGTAAGACCGCCCGGGCAAAACCATGACCCGCCAACACGCCATCGACGCCGCCCTTGCTCATTTCGACGACCCGGAAGGTTTTTTCGAGGACCTGAAGGCGCGCATTGCCGTGCCGACGGAAAGTCAGAACGCGGCCCGCCTGCCCGACTGCTACGCCTATCTGGAAGAAGAGATGCGCGACGCCTTCGAGACCCTGGGCTACGCCTGCCGCGTCTATGACAATCCTTATGACGGCTGCGGCCCGGTCCTGTTGGCGACGCGGTGGGAGGGCGACGGCCTGCCCACGGTCCTGGGCTACGGCCATGGCGATACGGTGCTGGGTCAGGAAGGCCAGTGGAAGGACAACCTGGACCCCTGGCGCCTGACCAAGGTCGGCGACAAGGTCTATGGCCGCGGCACCGCCGACAACAAGGCCCAGCATTCGACCCATCTGGCGGCTTTGCGGGCTGTGCTGGATGCGCGGGGTAACCTCGGCTTCAACCACAAGTTCATCATTGAGACCGGGGAAGAAAACGGCTCCAAGGGCCTGAAGGACCTTGTCGCGCGGGAGAAAGACGCCTTCGCCGCCGATGTCTATTTCGCCTCCGACGGGCCGCGCTTCGACGTCGCCAAGCCGAACCTGACGCTGGGCAACCGGGGGGCGTTCAATTTTGATCTGGTCGTGGACCTGCGCGATGGCGGGCATCATTCCGGCAACTGGGGCGGGCTCTTGGCCAATCCGGGGATCATCCTGGCCTCGGCTCTGGCGACCGTCATCGACGTGAACGGCCGCATTCTGGTGCCGGCCCTGCTGCCGCCGCCGATCAGCAACAGCGTGCGCGCGCTTCTGGCCGATGTGACGCGCGAAACGTCCAAGGGCGGGCCCGCCATCGACGACGACTGGGGGGAGCCGGGATTGACCCGGGCAGAGAAGGTCTACGCCTGGAACACCTTTGAAATTCTGGCCATGAAGACCGGCAACCCGGACAACCCGGTGCATGCCGTGCCGCCCAAGGCCGTCGCCCATTGCCAGTTGCGCTTCGTGGTCGGCACGGACTGGCAGAACATCGTCCCGAACCTCCAGGCCCATCTGGACGACGCGGGCTTCGGCATGGTCAAGGTTCAGCCTTCGACCGGCGGCAACGCGGCCTTCTTCCATGCCGCGCGCACGGACCCGGATCACCCCTGGGCCAAATGGGTGCGCGCCGCCGTGGAACGCACGACCGGCGAAAGCTGCCGCATGGTGCCCAATTCCGGCGGTTCCATCTGCAACGACGTATTCCAGGACGTGCTCGGCATTCCCTTCGTGTGGCTGCCGCTCAGCTATACCGGCTGCTCGCAGCACGCCCCCAACGAACACATCCTGTGGTCGCTGACCCGCGAGGGCATGGAACTGGTCACCGGTATCTACTGGGACCTGGGCGATCCGGAAACGGCTTATAGACTTGAAAGGAATGCGGCGTGACACGCGATGCGGTGATCGAAAGCCTGGAACATTATTTCGACGACGGCGGGTTTTGGGCGGACCTGTCGCGCCGCGTCGCTATCAAATCGTGCAGCCAGGACGAACCGTTCCGGCCGGAACTGTACCGCTATCTGACGGACGAGATGACGCCCTATTTGGCGGAGATGGGATTCGAGAGCGAGATTTTCGAAAACCCCAAGCCCGGCGGCCAGCCGATCCTGGTCGCCCGCCGGCACGAGGGCGACGACCTGCCGACCCTGATGACCTACGGCCACGGCGACGTGGTGCGCGGCTATGACGACCAATGGCGCGACGGCATCGGCCCCTGGGAAATGAAGAAAGAGGGCGAGCGCTGGTACGGCCGCGGCACCGCCGACAACAAGGGCCAGCACACCATCAACCTGGCGGCCATGAAGGCCTGCATGGAGGCCCGTGGCGGCACCCTCGGCTACAACGTGGTCGCCCTGATCGAAACGGGCGAGGAAACGGGCTCGCCCGGCCTGCGGGAGTTCTGCCGCGACCATAAAGACCTGTTCAAGGCCGACGTCTTCATCGCCTCCGACGGCCCGCGTTTGAATGCGCAGCGGCCCACGGTCTATTTCGGATCGCGCGGCGTGTTCAATTTCACCATGTCGCTGGACCTGCGCGACGGCGGCCACCATTCCGGCAACTGGGGCGGGCTTTTGGCCAACCCGGGGGTGATCCTGGCCCACGCCATTTCCACCATCGTCGACGCCAAGGGCAAGATCCTGCTCGACGATCTGAAGCCGGAGCCGATCTCCAATTCCGTGCGCGACGCGCTGTCGAAACTCACGGTCGGCGGCATGGAGGGCGATCCGGAAATCGATCCCGACTGGGGAGAGCCGGGCCTGACCGCCGAGGAAAAGGTGTTCGGCTGGAACACCTTCGAAATCCTGGCCTTCAAGACCGGCAATCCGGACAATCCGGTGAACGCCGTGCCGCCCAAGGCCTTCGCCAAATGCCACATGCGTTTCGTCGCGGGCTTCGACCCGGCCGTGGTGTTACCCGCCGTGCGCAAGCATCTGGACGCGCTGGGATACGACAAGGTCACCCTGACCCCGGACCGGGAATTCATGGCCGCGACGCGGCTGGAACCCGACACCCCCTGGGCCAAATGGGCGATCCATTCGCTGGCCCGCACGGCGGGGGAAGAGCCGGCCGTACTGCCCAACCTGGGCGGATCGCTGCCCAACGACTGCTTCGCCCATATCCTGGGCCTGCCGACCGTCTGGGTGCCGCATTCCTATCCCGCCTGCTCTCAGCACGCGCCCAATGAACATATTCTGGAACCCGTGTCCCGCTCGGCCCTTCGCCTCATGGGCGGGCTGTTCTGGGATCTGGGTGAACGCGACGGCCTGCCGCTACAATGACCGAGCCTTGTGATCTGTCCGCCGTCGATCTGCGCGCCCTGATCGGGGCGAAGAAGCTGTCGCCGGTGGAGCTTGTCGAAAGCTGTCTGAAACGCATCGCCGCCGTGAACGGCACGGTCAACGCCTTCGTGGCGTTGGATGAAGAGGGGGCCTTGGCCCGCGCCCAGGACCTGGAAGCCGAGATCGCCCAGGGCCGCGACCCGGGGCCGCTGGCCGGCCTGCCCGTGGGCATCAAGGACCTGGTCAACGTCAAGGGCCTGCGCACGACCTATGGCTCGCTGTTGTTCAAGGACCATGTGCCCGACGCCGACGACGGCCAGATCACCCGCCTGCGCCAGGCGGGGGCCATCATCCTGGGCAAAACCAACACGCCGGAATTCGGCTCCGGCGCCAACACCACCAACCGGGTTTACGGGGCGACGACGAACCCCTTCGATCCCGCGCGCACGCCGGGGGGATCGTCCGGCGGCTCGGCGGCGGCGCTGGCGTGCTCCATGGTGCCACTGGCACAGGGGTCGGACACGGGCGGCTCGCTCCGCGCCCCCGCGACCTGGTCCGGCGTGGTCGGGTTTCGCCCGCGCCCGGGGGCGGTCGCCAACGAACGGCGGATGCTGCCGCTGACCTATTTTTCCGTTCAGGGTCCCATGGCCCGGTCGGTCGCGGATACGGCGCTGTTGTATGCCGCCCAGGCGGGCAGCGCCCATCCGGGCGATCCCATGGGCATTCCCTTTGATGCGTCCGGCTTCGCGGCCCTCAGGCCGGCGGACTTGGGCAACCTGCGCGTGGCCTTTTCCGAAGACCTGGGCACGGCCCCCGTGGATGACGGGATCAAGCGCGTGTTCCGCCATCGCGCGGGGAAAATCCGCGATGCCTTCGCCCATGCGCGGGACGACCAGCCCGACATTACCGGCGTGCGCGAAGCCTTCTGGGTGCTGCGCTGCGTCTATTACATGGCCTATCACAAGGACCGCGTGGAAAATCACCGCGACCTGCTGTCGCCCAACATCATCACCAATACGGAAGCGGGCTACACCATGTCGCTGGCCGACGTGGCGGCGGCGGAGGTCGCCTGGCGGCAATGGTACGACCGCTTCCAGGCCTTCATGGAAGACGTCGACCTGCTGATCCTGCCGGGCAACGCCTATCCGCCCTACCGCCTGGATACGGGCGCACCGACCGAGATCAACGGCAGGCCCATGGAAAACTATATGGACGCGTCATTGATCCGCTCGGCCCTGACCCTGACGGGAAATCCGGTGATCGCCGTGCCCTGCGGCCTGGACGAAACGGGGGCCCCGTTCGGCTTCCAGGTCGCCGGCAAGCGCCACGGGGAGGCGGAATTGCTGTCAGCGGCGCTCGCCATCGAAACCATTTTGAACGCGGACGGTGAAACCGCCCGCCCGATCCCAGACCTGGAGAAATTGACATGACCAAGCCAACGACGGCGACCGAACTCTGCGACCTGACGGCGACCGAGGCCCGGCGCCTGATCGGCACCAAGGAAATTTCGCCGGTCGAGCTGGTGGAAAGCTGCATCGCCCGGATCGAGGCGGTGGATGGTGCCGTCAACTGCATGGTCACCCGCGCCTATGACCGGGCGCGTGAGGAAGCCAAAGTCGCCGAACAGATGGTGATGGACGGCGAGGAATTGGGTCTGCTGCACGGCCTGCCCATGGGCATCAAGGACCTGGAAGCCACGGAGGGCATCCGCACCACCTGGGGCTCACTGCCGACCAAGGATACGGTGCCGGAGGCCGATCAGGGCTCCGTCGCCGCCGTGCGGGCGGAGGGGGCGATTCTTCTGGGCAAGACCAACACGCCGGAATTCGGCGCCGGCGCCAATACCAAGAACCGGGTGTTCGGGGCCACGGGCAATCCGTTCAATCCGGAACTGACCTGCGCCGGGTCATCCGGCGGCTCGGCCGTGGCGCTGGCCACGGGCATGGTGCCGATCGCATCCGGCAGCGATTACGGCGGCAGCCTGCGCACGCCCGCCGGGTTCTGCGGCGTGGTCGGCTTCCGCCCGTCGCCGGGCACGGTCCCGGCGGAAGGCAAGGCCGCCGCCCTCATGCCCTGGTCGGTTCTGGGGCCCATGGCGCGCACGGTCGCCGACACGGCGCTGCTTTTGCAGGCGCAGATGGATGACGACCGACGCGATCCATTCTCGCATCTGGTCGACCCCCGCCTGTTTTCATCGGTGGACGGGCTCGACCTGGGCGCGATCCATGCCGCGATCACGCCGGACCTGGGCTGCTGCCCCGTGGACAAGGGCATCGCCGATACCTTCAAGGCGCGCACGGATCAGTTCAGGGGCGTGTTCGCCGAGGCCCAGGACCGGGCCCCCGACATGGGCGAGATCCACCGCGTGTTCGAGATTTTCCGTGGCATCACCTTCGTCGCCATGCATCAGGAACGCCTGAAGAACCACAAGGACCTTTTGGGCCCCAACGTCATCGACAACACCACCCGGGGGCTTGAGGTCACGGCGTCTGACGTCGGCTGGGCCCTGGTCGAGCAGGCCAGGATCATGCGCAATTTCATCGACCTGTTCGACGAGGTCGATGTGCTGATCTGTCCCGCCGCTTCCGTCTCGCCGTTCCCCCACGAACGGCTTTACGTGGACGAAATCAACGGCGAGAAAATGCCGACCTACATGCGCTGGCTGGCGATCTCCTACGCGCCGACCATGGCCATGGCGTGCTCCGCCGTGATCCCTTGCGGCGTCGATCACAAAGGCATGCCCTTCGGCCTGCAGGTCATGGCGCCGAACGGCAAGGACGCCCTGGTGCTGGCCGTGGCCCATGCGCTGGAACAGTATTTCGCGGACAAGGCCGACTTAACACGACCGGTGCCGGACCTCGCCAAACTGAAAGCCTAGGACAGAGCCATGACCAAGCGCGTTCTCATCGCCGGTTTCAAGCACGAGACCAATACCTTTTCGAAACTGCCGACGGACATGGCGGCCTACAAGGCCCGGACCTATTACCGCGACGACGAGGTGGCGTCTAAGATGCGCGGCACGGCGACGGAGATCGGGGCGGCGCTCGACGCCGCCGAACGGCAAGGCTGGTCCATCCGCCATCCCATCTACGCCAACGCCACGCCGTCGGGCAGGGTCACCAAGGACATGCATGATCATGTCACCCAGGCAATTATCGACGCGTTGAAATCCGACGGCCCGTTCGACGGCATCCTGCTGTGCCTGCACGGCGCCATGGTGTGTGAACATGACGAGGACGGCGAGGGCCGGCTGCTGCAATCCGTGCGCGATGTCGTGGGCCCCGACGTGCCCCTTGCCCTGACGCTCGACCTGCACGCCAACGTCACCGACCGCACGGCCGATCTCTGCGACATCGTGATCAGCTACCGAACCTATCCGCATGTCGACCAGTACGAGATCGCGACCCAGGCCTGCGATCTTCTGGCGCGCACCATGGCGGGCGAGATCCACCCCAAGGTTCATGTCCGCCGCCGCGAAATGCTGGACGGCGCCGACCATGGGCGGACCACGTCGCCCGGGCCGATGACCGAGGCGCTGGCGACCCTGGACAAATTGCTGAAAGAAACCCCCGGCACCTACGCCGGGTCGATCAACGCGGGCTTTCCTTGGGTCGATATCCACGACACGGGGCCGACCTGCATCATCACCGGGGAGGGCGATGACCCGGCCCACGGCAAGATCGCCGAACAGGTGATGGATCAGATCTGGCGCGACCGCAACAAACTGACCATCAACCTGCTGCGCATCGACGACGCCATTGCCCAGGTCAAGGCCGCCCTGGCCCGGGGTGTTTCGGCGCCCATCGTGCTCGCCGATTATGCGGACAATCCGGGCGGCGGCGGTTACGGCGACGCGACCAAGCTTCTGGGCGCGATGATCGAGGCCGATCTGCCCGATGCGGCGTTCGGCACGATCTACGATCCCGAGGCGGCGCTGGCCTGCCGGAACGCGGGCCTCGGCACGACCTTCAGGCTGGAACTCGGCGGCAAGGTCGATCCGGCCGTGCAGGGCGGGCCGCTGTCGCTGATGGGCACGGTGACCGCCATCACCGACGGCACCTTCGCAATGGAAGGGCCGATGACCCGGGGAACCCGTGTCGACATGGGGCCTGCGGCGGTGTTCAGCGTCGGTCACCTGGATATCGTGGTGGCCAGCGCCCGATACCAGAATTACGACAAGATGTTCTTCAAATCCTTGGGCATCGACCCGGAGAAAAGGAAGGTTCTGGGCGTCAAATCGGCGCATCACTTTCGCGCCGCCTACGGCCCCATCGCGTCGCAGATCATCGTCGTCGACGACGGCGGCGGCGTGACTTCGCGCAACTACAAGGACCTGGATTACAAGAACGTCCGCCGGCCGGTGTTCCCGCTGGATATGGACTGATCCGGCAGCCGCCTATACGGGGCCGACGATGTTCCGAAACGTCAGGTTGATGCGTGGCCCCACGGGTTTCTTCGTCTTGGGCACCCGGTGCAGCCAGTCGGCCTGACAACGTCCGGACATCACGAGGATGTCGCCGTTGCCCAGTTCCGTGCAGACGGCGTCGCCTTGTTTGTCCTTGCGCCGCATCTGAAAGCGCCGGGCGGCCCCCAGGCTGATCGAGGCGATCACGGGGGCCGGGCCCAATGACGCTTCGTCATCTGAATGCCAATCCATGCTGTCGGCGCCGTCGCGGTACAGATTGGCGAGCACGGAATTGAAGGGGACCTTGGCGATTTCCTCACAGCGATTGCGCAGGTCCGCCAGCACGGGCGGCCAGGGCCGCGGTTCCAGACGCAATCCGGAATAGGCATAGGCCGCGTCGCCGTACCAGGCGCTCAGGCGGGGCTGCGGTATGCGCCGTCCGTAGAGAGTCAGTTCTTCCTGTTTCCAGTCGACGTCCGCCATCACCCGGTCGAACAGGGCGTCGGCATCGTCCAGGGCGGCGGGGTAAAGCACCGCGTCCGCCGCCTCCAGGCGCACGGGCGGATAGCCGAGGGCGAGACCGGACATGACGGGTCTAGTGGACGTTGGGGGATTTGTAGAAGTCGCCGCGCGAACAGGACCGCACGGTGATCGTCGTCAGGTCGCCGTCGCGGTAGATGTTCAGGGGCACGTCGATCCCGGCGTTGCCCAACGACCACACGCCGCGAAAGAATTCGGCCATGCCTTCGACCGGTTTGTCGTCGACGCCGACCACCAGGTCGCCGGCCTTGAGGCCCGCATCCTCCGCCGGCCCGCCCTGCCAGGTGCCGACGATGACGACACGGCCCATGGTCTCGGCGGTGAAGGTGCCCAGCCAGGGGCGGGGCGGGCGCCCGGTCGTCCCCGTGGTGCGCAGGGTCGGCAGGATCGCCTTCACGATGTCGATGGGCACGATCATGTTGCCCTCGCTTTCGCCGCTTTCCTCGCCCCGCACGTACAGCGACCCGATGCCGCGCAGCGTTCCGTCCTCGCCGATCAGCGCCGCCCCGCCCCACAGGGGATGGGCCGGCGCGGTGAAGATGGCATCGTCCAGAAGGTATTCCCAATAGCCCGCGAATTCCTTGCGCGCCGACACGCGGGTCTGCAACGCATGCGCCCGTCCGCCGCAACCGGCGACGATCACGTCGTCGCCCGGGATCAGGTCGGCGGAGGATCCCAGTTCGATGGCCGGGGCGTCCAGGGGTTGCAGCGCCAGCACCAACCCGAAGCCCGTTTCCTGATCGTAACCCATGACATGGCCCTCGGCGGCGCGGCCGTCGTTGGTGACCAGCCAGACCCGTTCGGCCTCGACCACCAGATAGCCGATGGTCAGCACCAGGCCCTTGGGGTCGATGACCACGCCGTGGCCGCTGCGCTGGGTGCCGAGGGTGCCGGCGGTAAAGGCCGTTTCGGGAATTTCCGTGCGCAGGGAAACCACGCTGCGCAGCGTCTTGTCGATGTCGAAGGAAAACCGGTCGTCGTCGGGCCGGTAAGGCTCGGGGATTTCAGGGTATTCCTGGCGCGGTTCGTCCATGGGGGAATGGTAGTGCAGTTCGCGCGGAAAGGAAATGCGCCGGGCGGGGGAATTTCATCATTTGCGCGATCGTGTGCCCGGGCGTTAGGATTGTGCACAATTTTACCGAGCGAACGGATTGGGAGGATTAGCCATATGGCCCAGGTTATTCAGTTGCACGAAGTTCCGAGCCTGCGAGAAAAAGTCTCGGAAGAAGAATGGGCGCTGCGCGTCGAACTGGCGGCGGTCTATCGCCTGGTCGCACGGTTCGGCTGGGACGACGGCATCTTTACCCATTCGTCGGTGCGTCTGCCGGGCCGTGACCATCATTTCCTGATCAATCCCTACGGCCACCTGTTTTCCGAGGTTTGCGCGTCCAACCTGGTGAAGATCGATGTCGACGGCAATGTCCTGGACGACAGCCCCTACGAGGTCATCAAGGCAGGGTTCGTGATCCATTCGGCGATTCACATGTCGCGCGGCGACGCCATGTGCGTGATCCATACCCATACCAACGCGGGCATGGCCGTCTCGGCGCAGAAGGATGGATTGCTGCCCCTGAATCAGAAATCCATGGGGTTCTACAATCGTCTCGCCTATCACGACTATCAGGGCATCTCCAACGACACGGAAGAGCGCGACAGCATCGTCCGCGATCTCGGCAATCATCATTCCATGATCCTGCGCAACCACGGCCTGCTGTGCACGGGGCGGACCATTGCCGAAGCGTTCCAGCATATCCGCTATCTGCAGCACGCCTGTGAACTTCAATTGATGGCCCAGGCGTCCGGTGCCGAGTTGATCATTCCGCCGAAGGATGTCTGCGAGCATGCGGCCAGTCAGTTCGACGGCGACGGCGGCCCCCGGGGCGGTGACCAGTTCGCGGCCTTCGTGCGCATGCTCGACCGGGAAGAGCCTGACTACAAACACTGACAAGAAACACCACTGAGGCGCGGGACCCCTGAAAAGGAAGGTGTGGGTTTGAAACCTCCTCCTTACTTCTCATCGTCTCTGTGCCTCAGTGGTTTTCTGTTTTCCTGCCCATCCGGATTCCGTCAATGGCCTCAAATGGTTCCGCCGGATCGGTGGATTGTCAGAATGGGGTCATTTGACATCCCGGCCCCGGGCAACTACCTTAAATAAATCAACACCTTAAGACTGTAGCCATTTGGCCCGGCCAAAGATGACCGGGGACGGTGGTATTTTGTCCGTGCCCAACGCTGGGCGACGGAGGCCCGTGATTTCGGCGGGCAGGACGCGCCAATAGCAATAAAGGAGCCGGATGCGGCATGTGTGGACTTAGCGGCGAAATTAGATTCGACGACGGCAATGCGGATGCCCGGGCGGTGGCGCGGATGACGGACGCCATGGCGCCTCGGGGGCCAGACGCCTCGGGTCTGTTCCAGCAAAGCCGCTGCGCCTTCGGCCATCGCCGGCTCAAGATCATCGATCTGACGGAAAAAGCGCAGCAGCCCCTGATTGATGCCGACCTGGGCCTGACCATCGCCTTCAACGGCTGCATTTATAATTACAAGGCTTTGCGCGAGGAATTGATCGCCAAGGGTTACCGTTTCTTTTCTACGGGCGACACGGAGGTCGTTCTCAAGGCCTTTGCCGCCTGGGGACCCGATTGCGTGAAACGCCTGAACGGCATGTTCGCCTTCGCCATTTACGAGCGCGACACGGGCCGCCTGACCCTGGCCCGCGACCGCCTGGGCATCAAGCCGTTGTACCTTGCGGAAAGCGGCAAGCGGCTGCGCTTCGCCTCAACCCTGCCGGCCCTGCTGGCCGGCGGCGATACGGACACGGACATCGATCCCGTGGGTCTGCACCATTACATGTCGTTCCACGCCGTGGTGCCGGCGCCCTATACGGTGCTGAAGGGCGTGCGCAAGCTGCCGCCCGCGACCTATGCGGTGTTCGAGGCCGATGGCACCCGCCGCGACACGACCTACTGGTCCGTCGACTTCACACGCTCCGCCGACGACATGAAACTGTCCGCCGAGGATTGGTGCGATCTGGTCTATGACGCCCTGGCGTTGTCCATCGATCGGCGGCTCGAGGCCGATGTGGACGTCGGCGTGCTGCTGTCGGGCGGGGTCGATTCCTCGCTGATCGTCGGCATGCTGGCGCGCGCCGGAAAGACGCCGCTGCGTACCTTTTCCGTGGGCTTCGAGGATGCCGGCGGCGAGGCCGGCAACGAATTCAAGTATTCCGACCTGATCGCCGAGGAATTCGGGACCGAGCATTACAAGATCCACGTCGGCGCCCAACGCCTGATGGATCTTTTGCCGGATACCATCAAGGCGATGTCGGAGCCCATGGTCAGCCATGACAACGTGGGTTTCTTCGCGCTGTCTCAGGAAGTCTCTCAGCATGTGAAGGTGGTGCAGTCGGGCCAGGGTGCGGATGAAATCTTCGGTGGCTATTCCTGGTATCCGCCCTTGATGGATTCCAACGATCCCGTCGGCGATTACGCCCGTGTGTTCCGCGACCGTGACTTCGCGGATTACAAGAAGGCCGTGTCGCCGCAGTACCACACGGGGCGCGACGAAAGCCTGGCCTTCATCGAACGGAACTTCGCCCAGCCCGGTGCCGACCGTGCCGTGGACAAGGCGCTGCGCATCGATTCAACCATCATGCTGGTCGACGACCCGGTCAAGCGGGTCGACAACATGACCATGGCCTGGGGGCTTGAGGCCCGGGTGCCTTTCCTCGATCACGAACTGGTCGAGCTTGCCGGCCGGGTGCCGCCCGAACACAAGGTGCGCGACGGCGGCAAAGGGGTGCTGAAGGACGTCGCCCGCAGGGTCGTCCCGGCCGAGGTGATCGACCGGCCTAAGGGATATTTCCCCGTGCCGGCTCTCAAATATATCGAAGGCCCTTATCTGGACATGGTCCGCGATACTCTGGCATCGAAGCCGGCGCGCGAAAGGTCGCTGTTCGACCGGGGTTATCTCGACATGCTGTTCGACGCGCCTGCCGATCATATTACGCCGCTTCAGGGCTCGAAGCTGTGGCAGGTGGCGCTCATGGAAACCTGGCTGCAGACCCACGGGGTGTGACGGCGTGAACCGGCGAAAGGAAAACCCGGTCATGGAAGATACGCTTTCCTTGAAGCATTGGGGGACCCCGCCCAAGAACGGCATGGGCACGGTCGGCAAATGCGTCGCCGTGCATTGCGGCTGGGGCCGCGTGCTGTTCGGGCAGACCTTCGACAAGCCGGAACTGTTGGCCGGCCGCCTGATGGAAGAGGAGACCGGGGAGCGCGACCTTGCCATCTACGTGCGCGATCCGCATGTCATCCTGTCCATGGCGCCGCAGACCCTGTTTATGGACCCGTCGCACAGTTTTCGCCTGAACCTGCGGGAACTGCCGGCCACCGCCCGCGTCGCCGACAGCAGCATGATCATCTTCCGACCTGCCGTGGCCGACGACGAGGCGGCGGTGAACCGCATCTATATCTCACGCGGCATGGTGTCGTTGAAGCCGGGCTATCTGGGGGAACTCGACCACCGGCAATGCGTCACGGTGCTGGTCGCAGAATCGGTTCAGGACGGAGAAATTCTGGGTGTCGTCATGGGGATCGATCACACGATCGCCTTCGATGATCCCGAGGAAGGGTCGAGCCTGTGGGCCCTGGCCGTTGACGGCCAGGCGGCCGTGCCCGCCGTTGGCATCGGTCTGGTGACCGCGCTGGCGGATCATTTCCGTGCCGCCGGGCGCGCATTCATGGATCTGTCGGTGATGCATGACAACGCCGAAGCCATCAAACTTTACGAAAAAATGGGGTTCGAGAGGGTTCCCGTCTATACGGTGAAGAAGAAAAACCCGATCAACGAATCCCTGTTCATCGGCCCGCAGCGGGCTGAAAACCTGAACATCTACGCCAAGATCATCGTAGACGAGGCGCGCCGGCGCGGCATTCACGTGGATATCGAGGATGCGGCGGCGGGCCTGTTCACCCTGACGCTCGGCGGGCGGTCCATCGCCTGCCGCGAAAGTCTGAGCGAACTGACTTCCGCCGTCGCCATGAGCCGTTGCGACGACAAGGCGCTGACCCACCGGCTTCTGGCCAAGGCCAATCTGAAAATGCCGGGGCAGGTCAGCCTGCGCAGCCGGGACGACGTGCGGGCGTTTTTGGAGAAATACGGACGTATCGTCATCAAGCCGGCCCGGGGCGAACAGGGGCAGGGCGTGTTCGTTGATCTGTGTTCCGAGGACGAGGCGATCACGGCCTTTGACGAGGTCCGGGACCAGGTCGACCATGTGATCGGCGAGGAATTCGTCAACGGCCGGGACCTTCGCATCATCGTTATCGGTGACGAGGTCGCCGCCGCCGCCGTGCGTCGGCCGCCGCGCATCACCGGCGACGGACAGCACAGCATCCAGGAACTGATTCAGCGCTTGTCGCGCCGCCGGGCCGCCGCCACGGGGGGTGAAAGCCGCATTCCCATCGACGATGAAACCCGGCGCTGCCTGCAGGCTCAGGGGCACGGCATGAATTCCATTTTGGGTGACGGCGTGGTGTTGGAGGTCCGCAAGACCGCCAACCTGCATTGCGGCGGCACCATCCACGACGTGACCGACGACCTGCATCCCGCGCTGCGCGATGCGGCATTGGCGGCGCGTCAGGTTCTGGGCATTCCCGTCGTCGGGTTCGATTTCATGGTTCCCCGTGTGGACGGACCCGACTACCGTATCATCGAAGCCAACGAGCGTCCCGGCCTGGCCAATCACGAGCCGCAGCCGACAGCGCAGAAATTCGTCGATTTCCTATTCCCCGAAACGCGCCACGAATTGGTGAAAAATCCCGCAAGCGGGTAAGGAGTAATTGCGTGAAGTACGACCTTTTCATAGACCGCGACTATATGGTCGAAATCCTGGCCAAGCTTTTGGCCACGCCCAGCCCGACCGGCATGACGGACGAAGTCGTCGGCTTGGTCTGTGCGGAATTGAAAGAGCTCGACATCCCGTTCGAGCTGACGCGTCGGGGTGCGATCCGCGCCGACCTGAAAGGCGAGGAAGCCTCGCCCGACCGCGCCATCGCGGCCCATCTCGATACCCTGGGCGCCATGGTCAAGGGATTTCGCCTGGGTGGGCGGCTCGAGGTCGTGCCGATCGGTCATTGGTCGTCGCGCTTTGCCGAGGGTGCCCGCTGCACCGTCCATTCCGACGGCGGGCGGACCTTCCGCGGCACCATCCTGCCGGCCAAGGCATCGGGTCATACCTATAACGAAGCCATCGATACCCAACCGACGGAATGGTCGGAGGTCGAATTGCGCCTGGACGAGCGCGTCGGCTACGAACACGAGGTCCGGGCGCTCGGCATCAACGTAGGCGACACGATTTCCATCGACCCGATGACCGAATTCATGCCCAACGGTTTCGTGTTTTCGCGCCATCTGGACGATAAGGCCGGGGTTGCGGCGCTTTTGGCGGCGGCACGGGCGGTCACGCGTGCGGGCACGGTCCTGCCCATTGATTGCCATCTGCTGTTCACCATCACGGAAGAAGTCGGCGTCGGTGCCTCTGCCGTGCTGCATGGTGACGTGGCCGAGCTGGTATCCATCGACAACGGCACCATCGCGCCGGGTCAGCACACGTCCGAATACGGCGTGACCATCGCCATGCAGGATTCCTCGGGGCCTTTCGATTGGCATCTGTCGCGCTCCCTGATCGACATGTGCGTCGGCCACGGGATCGAACATTCCCGCGATGTGTTTCGTTTCTACCGCTCGGACGCGGCGGCGGCGCTCGAAGCCGGGAACGACATCCGCACGGCGCTGCTGTGTTTCGCCCTAGACGCGTCGCATGGGTACGAGCGCACGCATCTTGATTCGGTCATGGCACTGACGCGTCTCTTGACTCTCTACATGCAGTCCAAGCCGATGTTCCTGCGTGACAAGGACGCGCTCGGGCCGCTCGGTGATCTGCCGGCGACGGAACGGGACAAGCCCGCAAAGGCGGCCGAGTAGGGGGCTTGCCGGGGCGGCCTGCCTGGGCGAGACTGATCCCCGAATACTTCTGGAATGGAAATTCCAAAATAACGAGGATGGGGGGAACATGACGCAGGGCATGGTGGTCGCACCGCAGCCGGAACCGGTCGAGGTCGGCGCGGAAATCTTGAGATCGGGCGGCAACGCCGTGGATGCCGCCGTCGCGACGGCCCTGGCCCAGACGGTGGTCGATCCCTTCATGTGCGGCATCGCCGGCTTCGGCAGCATGCATCTTTACCTGCCGTCGGTCGGCCAGCACCTGTGCCTGGATTTCCACGCCCGCGCCCCCGGCGCCGTTACCGACACCATGTGGCAGGATCTTCTGGAGCGGGAGGCCGAAGACGGCTTCGGCTTCATCCTGAAAGGCCGCGTCAACGAGGTCGGCTATCAGGCCATCGCCACGCCGGAGACGCTCCGTGCCCTCGACACCGCGCTCACGCGGTTCGGCACGCGCTCGCTCGCCGAACTGCTGCAACCCGCCATCGCCTTGGCGTCTGACGGCTACATGATCCGCCCGCACATGCACCGCTTCTGGACGCAGGAAGAACCGGCCGGCCGGGTGCAGCATATCGAATACCTGCGCGCCAGCCCGGCCACGGCCAGAACCTATCTGAACGCCGACGGCAGCCTGAAGACGCCCGGCATGACCATTACCAACCCCGACATGGCGCGCACCCTGACGCGCATCGCCGAGAACGGCGCCGATGATTTCTACAACGGGGAGATCGCGGGCAAAATCGCCTCGGACATGGCGGCCAACGGCGGGCTGATCTCGTCGGCTGACCTTGCCGGTTGCGGGCCCGAGGAAACCCGGCCTCTGTGGACCGAGTACCGGGGGCTTCGGGTCTCGTCCTGCCCGCCGCCGGGCGGCGGGATCATGGTCCTGCAGATGTTGAACATTCTGGAAAACTTCGACCTGGCGGCCATGGGCCACAACTCGCCCGACTACATCCGCACGGTCGCCGAGGCCATGAAGATCTCCACCGTCGACAAGGACCGCAGCGTGGGCGACCCAAGGTTTGTCGATGTTCCGGTGGCGCATCTGCTGGACAAGGCCTATGCGGCGGAATGTGCTGCGCGCATCAAGGCAGGCGAGGTCACCCATGTGCCGCGCGTCGGCCGCGACACGGAAAGCAAGGACACAACGCACCTGTGTGTCATCGACAATGCTGGCGATTGCGTCAGTCTGACCCATTCGTTGGGCATGCCGTCGGGCGTGACCACGGACGGGCTCGGCTTCATCTATAACGGCTGCATGGGCGTGTTCGATCCCCGGCCGGGGCAGGTCGGCTCCCTCGCGCCCGGCAAGGCGCGGTTCACCTCGATGGCGCCGACCATCGTGTTCGATAGGGAGGCACCGCGTTTCATCGTCGGTGCTCCCGGCGGCACCTACATCGCCATGGGCGTGCTGCAGGCGATCCTCAACCACGTCGATTTCGGCATGGACGCGCAGCAGGCCGTGTCGGCCCCCCGGTTCTCGGCGACCAGCGACATCATCGAAATCGTCAACCGCATTCCCCGTGGGGTCGAGGCCGACCTCAACGGGCGCGGCTACCGCACCCGGCGCTATCCCATCAATTTCCACTTCGCGGGCGTGCATGCCATTCGTCTGAAAGATGGCCGGGTCGACGGCGGCGCCGACCCGGGCCGCGACGGCATGGCCATGGCGGTTTAGGCGACTCTCCGTATTCCCCCGTCCGGTGATCCTGCCGGGACGGCATCTTCTCACGATATCTTGAGAATGAGCGTTGGCCCCGGGTTCCTGCCGCTCAAAAATACATAAAAATATTGTATAAAAAATATAAATTACATTTCAGTTGACGAAATTATTAATTTGAACCACATTTCGTCTGTGGATATATTCATAATTCACGAATAATTTTTGTTAAATATGTGCCGACGCGGAATTCCCCTGGGTTTCCGCCCCGGCCATGCGCAGGACAAGGCGAAGACGACCCATGCGGCAGTTTCCCATCTTCTTGACGGTGCAGGACCGTCCCGTGCTGATTGCCGGCGGCGGCGAGGCGGCGGCGCGCAAGCTGCGCCTGTTGCTGAAGGCCGATGCATGGGTCACCGTCGTCGCCCCCGACGCCAATGACGAAATCCTCGATCTTTTCGAAGCGGGCGACATCGATTGGCAGGCCCGGGCCTTCCAGGCCGAAGACCTTGCCGGCGTGGTCCTAGCCTACGGTGCCACGGGCATTGACGCCGTCGACCGCCAGGTTGCCGCCGCCGCCCGCAAGGCCGGCGTGCCGGTCAACGTGGTCGACCGGCCGGACCTGTCCGATTTCATCACCCCCGCCATCATCGACCGCGCGCCGATCACCGTGGCCGTGTCCTCGGGCGGCACGGCGCCCGTGTTGGCGCGGGGGGTCAAGGCGGCGATTGAACGCCTGCTGCATCCCAACCTGGGCCGTCTCGCCGTGTTCGCCGAACGCTTTCGGGGGGCGGTGAAGGCCATGGTGCCCAGGGGTCGGGCGCGTCTGCGCTTCTGGGACGCCTTTTTCGACGGGCCCATCGCGGCTCGCGTGCTGACCGGGGACGAAACCGGGGCGGCGGAAGACATGCTGTCCTACGTCAACCGCCGGGGCCTCGAACAGGACGGCATCGTCCATATCGTCGGCGCCGGGCCGGGGGCGGCGGACCTCATCACCCTGCGCGGCCAGCGATTGTTGGAACAGGCCGACGTCATCGTTCACGACCGGCTGGTCGGGGACGGGGTACTCGACCTCGCGCGCCGTGACGCCGACCGCATCGACGTGGGCAAGGCCCCGGGGCGGCACCCGGTGCCCCAGGATAAAATCAACGACATCCTCATCGCCGAAGCTCGATTGGGCAAACGGGTGGTTCGCCTCAAGGGCGGCGATCCCTTCGTGTTCGGGCGTGGCGGCGAGGAGCTTCAGGCACTCAACGCCGCCGGAATCCGGGCCGAGGTCGTGCCCGGCATTACCGCCGCCACGGCCTGCGCCGCGGCCACCGGCATTCCCCTGACCCATCGGGGCCATGCCTCGGCCGTCACCTTCGTGACCGGCCACCTTGCCCGTGAAAAGGGGGGCGACGGCGGTGCGCCGAATGTTGACTGGGCGGCGCTCGCCCGTTCGGGCGCCACGCTGGCCGTCTACATGGGCATCGGCGGCGCCGGCGTCATCGCGAATGATCTGTCCCGCCATGGTCTGGCCGATACGCCGGTCGCGGTGATCGAAAACGGCACCCGCCCGGACCAGCGGGTTTTCACCGGCCAGGTTCATGACCTCGACGCCTTGGTGCGGGCGAACGGAATCACCGGGCCGGCCTTGATCGTCATCGGCGATGTCGCAGCCTTGACCGATGTGTCCACCGTAACCGGGGGGCTGGTGCCCCTCGCCGCCGCAATGTGATTTGGAAATTAGGAACGGAACAATGGTGCAACAGGTTGTCACGGGTAACCGTCTTGCCGACGGCGTCGTCATCTACCTTGGTCAGGATGGGGGGTGGACGCCGAAGATCGACGCGGCCCGCGTTGCCGTGGATGCGGACGAGGCCAAGCTTTTGGAGGATATCGCCAAGGCGGCGGAGAAGGCCCGCATGGTGGTCGGCCCCTATCTGGTCGAGGTCACGGATGCGGAGGGCGCGGTGACGCCCGTGCGCTATCGCGAACGTCTGCGCGCCTATGGTCCTTCCGTTCATCCCGAATTCGGCCGTGACGATGTGCCGGACCGCCTTCGCATGGGCTCGGAAGCTGAATACGTGCACATGAACGGCGTCGCCGGCTGAAGCGCCGTTCACAGCCGCATCTCGCAAGGAAAGAAGAAACGACATGTACCGCTACGATGAATTCGACCATGCCATGGTCAAGGACCGGGTCGAGCAGTTCCGTGGTCAGATCGCCCGCCGCATGGCCGGTGAGATGACCGAGGAACAGTTCCGCCCGCTGCGCCTGCAGAACGGGCTCTACCTGCAGCTTCACGCCTACATGCTGCGGGTCGCCATTCCCTACGGCCAACTCAACGCCGTTCAGATGCGCAAGCTGGCCCATATCGCGCGCACTTACGACAAAGGCTATGGCCATTTCACCACGCGCCAGAACATTCAGTACAACTGGCCGAAGCTGAGCCAGGTCGCCGATATCCTCGACGAGTTGGCAAGCGTCGAGATGCATGCGATCCAGACGTCCGGAAACTGCATCCGCAACACCACCGCAGACCAGTACGCGGGCGTGACGGCGGACGAGATCGAAGATCCCCGCATCTATGCGGAGATCATCCGCCAGTGGTCGACCTTCCACCCGGAATTCACCTTCCTGCCGCGCAAGTTCAAGATCGCCGTGTCGGGTGCCGTGGGCGCGGACCGCGCCGCCGTGCGTTTCCACGACATCGGCCTGTTCATCGTTAAGAACGACGCGGGCGAGGTTGGGTTCGAGGTCTGGGTCGGCGGCGGCCTGGGCCGCACGCCCATGATCGGCAAGAAAATCCGCGGCTTCGTCGCCAAGGCCGACCTGCTCGCCTATCTGGAAGCGGTGCTGCGCGTCTACAACATGCTCGGCCGGCGCGACAACATGTACAAGGCGCGGGTGAAGATTTTGGTTCACGAAACGGGAACCGAGGAATTCACCCGTCTGGTCGAAAAGGAATTCGAGGACACCCAAGGTGGGGCGCTCGACCTGCCGGCCGAAGAAATCCAGCGGATTGCTGATTATTTCCAGCCACCGGCCTATGAGGCGTTGTCGGACGACCCGCCGGCCCTGACCGCCCGCCGGTTCGAGGACAAGGATTTCAACAACTGGGTGCGCGTCAACGTCGCCCGTCATAAGGCGGCGGGTTACGCCATCGCCAATATCTCGTTGAAACCCGTGGGCGTGCCGCCGGGCGATGTGACGGCGGATCAGATGGACGCCGTCGCGGATATCGCCGAGACCTTTTCGTTGGGCGGCATTCGGGTCACCCACGAACAGAACCTGGTGCTGCCCGACGTACGCCAGGACCAATTGTACGACCTTTGGCTGGCATTACGCGAGCAGGGCCTGGCCGACGCCAACCTGGACCATATCGGCGACATGATCTGCTGCCCGGGGCTGGATTACTGCTCGCTCGCCAACGCGCGCTCCATCCCCATCGCGGAGCGGATCAGCCAGCGGTTCGCCGATCTGGACCGCCAGTACGACATCGGCGAATTGCGTTTGAAAATTTCCGGCTGCATCAATGCCTGCGGTCATCACCACGTCGGCCATATCGGCATCCTGGGCGTCGATCGTAAGGATCAGGAGTACTACCAGATCACCCTGGGCGGTGCGCCCGGCGAGGACGCGGCCATCGGCACCAAGGTGGGCGCCGCCTTTTCCGCCGCCGAAATCGTCGATGCGGTCGAAACCGTGGTGAATACCTATCTCGCCCTCCGACAGCCGAAGGAACGGTTCATCGATACCTTCCGCCGGGTCGGCGACGCGCCCTTCAAGGAGAGCCTCTATGACAAAGCTGCTTAAGGACGGGGCCGTTAACAACGATCCCTGGATTCATGTCGCCGACGGCGATGCGGTTCCGGAATCGGGTCCCGTGATCGTCACCCTGGCCCGCTGGCAGGCGGAACACAACTCGCTCGCCGGGCGCGCGGACGGTCTGGGCATTCGTCTGGAAAGCGGCCAGTCGCCGGAAGTGATCAAGGACGACCTTGCCCACTTCGCCGTGGTGGCGTTGGCGTTTCCCAAGTTCGCCGACGGCAGGGCCTATTCCCATGCCCGCATGCTCAAGGATCGGTTGGGCTACACGGGCGAGGTGCGGGCCGTGGGTGACGTACTGCGCGACCAATACCGCGCCATGTACCGCTGCGGGTTCGACGCCCTGGAAATTTCCGGCGACCATCCGGCGGATAAATTGGAAGCCGATTGGCGTTCAGCGCTCGGTGAGCTGCGGCACGCCTATCAACCGTCGTTTCGCGGGCCGGAACCGGTCCTGCGTCAGCGCAACCGCGCCGCCGCCGCATAACGGGTGTCGCTTTGGGGGAAGTGGGTCAGCCCACGGCCTGAAGTTCGGCGCGCCAGACGACTTCATATACCGGCACGGGCTTCTCGATGCCCTTCATGTCGAAATTGCCGGCATCGCGGAACTGGATCGAATGGCCGGTCACCAGGTCGCGAACCGATTGCGTGATGAAGATCTGATCCGCGTCTGCCTTGTCGCATACGCGGGCAGACAGCTGCACCGTGGTGCCGAAGAAATCGTCTTCTTCCTGAACCGCGGCACCGGCGTTGAGTCCGATGCGCACCTTGACCGGCAGGCTGCCCTGCGTACCGTTGTGTTTTGCTAATTCCTGCTGAATCACCATGGTCGAGGCTACGGCGTTGGCGGCGTTTGAGAACACGGCCATGATGCCGTCGCCGGTGTGTTTGACCTCGCGCCCGTGATAGGCGGCAAGGGCGTTGCGCACGATGGCGTTGTGGGTGCGCACGACCTGCTGGGCGCCCACGTCGCCCAGTTCCTGGGTCATCTTGGTCGATCCCACCAAATCCGTGAACATGACCACGACGACCCCCTGGGCCGTGGCCTTCGCCGCTTTGTTGGAAGTGAAGCTTTCAAGAACCGTCGGCAATTCGCCGAAGGCCTTGGCGTCGCCGTCGATGAAACGCTGCATGGCCGAACGGCCGGCGTCGATCATGGCGCGGCTTTTCGAATCCTTCTCGTACTCGGCGAACTTGTCGCAAAACGGTCCGGCCATGGCCTTCTTGGTACCGATGGCGACGATGGCTTCGGTAATCATGCCGTTGCGTTGTGCTCCCTCAAGGCCGCTGTGCTTGGCAAGCTGGTCACCGGCCCCGGCGAGGTACAGGTTCAGTCCGAACTTGCCCAGCTTGTCGAGCTTGGCCAATTGGCTGCGGATCGCCCCCAAGGCAAGCTCCAGGAATTTGAGCATGGCCTTACGCGGCTCCGTCGGCACGTTTTCCGGGGGATAATCCAGACCGGATGACATCGTCGCGGCACTGCTATCGGCGGCGGCAGCCTCGTCTTCCAGGGCCCCCATGGGGTCTTCGTCAAGGGCGTCCTCGCGCCAGCTGCCGAGACCGGAATCGTAGGCATCGAAGTCGTCATCGTCCTGTCCGCTGTTTCGCGCGTCCTGGAAATACTGGGTCAGGATTTCGATATCGCCTTCCTTAAGGAGAATTTTGCCCAGGATCAGGGCGGCGATGGCAAAGCCAAGGACATATCCCGCGATCATGAAGCCTGGAATGTCGAAGCCGGTGGCCACCAGCTTCCTATGCAGGATATCGAGCGGGATTTTCCCGGCGAACGTGATGACCGCCGTGATGATGAAGACCGTGACCAGGCGCGTGCAGACGGCAATCAGGGGCGATTTCGGGGGCTTTCCGGCTTCTGCCTCTCGTAGGGCGGCTTCTTCGGCGGCTTTCTTGACCGAATGGCTCCCACCGATGGCGCCCGTCGCTTCAAGATGCTGCTTGGCGATTTTTTTATAGGCTTCGCCCGCACTTTCGGCGCCGCCCTTGCGCTTTTTCCGGCGTTTCTTCCCGGGGGCATCATTGCTGTCGGCGCCCGTGGCCCGGCCGCCGCTTTCGCGGCCATTCTCACTGCCGCCACCATCACTACCGCCGTTGCTTCCGCCGCCGCTTCCTCGTGGCTTGCTTTTTCCGGCCCGGGGAATCCCGGTCATCCAGGAAATCGTTTCCTGCGGCGGGCGGCCGTCGGGATAGGTGCGCCGGTTCATCAGGCGCACGGCCTGCCATTTCGCCTGGTCGTCGGCGTCGTGCGCGGCGGTCAGGGCCTCGAACTCATCTGTTTCGGCCCATTCACCCTGATGCACCCAATCACCCTCGGGCGCGCGGCAATAGAGCACGAACGTCGTCGTGTATACGACCCTAGCGGCAGCCAACGATGCAGCTCCTGTCCCGTGCAAACACCACAAAACCCCCTCGGCGCCGCAGCGACATTCGCGCGCCGAAACTGTATTCTAGGCAAGTTGGCGCCAAGTATGGCATTCAACACCTTGGATTTGTACAGATTATCAACGGTGAACCAATGATTTGTTCGCGGTTGGTCCAATACCCGGCATGAGGGTGTCCGTGTAAGGGGGGGCGATGAACAGGCGTGTGGCGGATTTCTCCTTAATTGTACCCGCCGCAGTGGGGCTTTGGAGTCTGAGCCAATTATGTCACCCCGCGGTTGCCGCGCCGGCGCCGGATGCCGTGGCGGTACTTGCCGCCGTTTGCCCCTTGAAACCCACCGATACGGCCGGCCTGCGCCGCGTGTTGACGGGCGGTCGCGTGCTTGTGGCGCGCCTGGACGGGCCCGTGGATAAGCCCTTCAGGGCTGTGCATCGCGTCCTCATGCCGGAGGGCGGGGAATGGGTGATCAGCCGTCTGTCGCCCGGCGGTCGCCTGCGCCGCATCAGCCTGGAATGGCATGCCCCGGCACCGGACGGCCTCCGTCCGGTCATTGCCGTCAACGCCTCGGGCGATTGTCGGGTGACCGAGGGCCGCCGCCTGATCTACGATTCAGACGGTCGCGCGGATACACTTGAAGTCCTGTCCGCCGATTTGGCCGAGGTGGTGTTCCGCGAAGCTCTGAACCCGCCCGTCCCGGCCGGCCCGCCGACAGCGCAAGAGGCCGCACGCGTTGCCGTCATCGACACTGGCGTCAATTACACTCTGCCGCTGTTTCGGGGGCGCTTGGCGCGGGATGATGCCGGGGACTTGCTGGGATACGACTTTTGGGACATGGACGTGCGTCCGTTCGATCTGGATACCGCGCGCTCGCCGTTCTTTCCCCTACACCATGGCACGGCGGTGACCTCGATCATCCTGCGCGAAGCGCCCGAGGCGGTGATCCTGCCCTACCGCTACCCACGCCCGGACATGACGCGGTTCGAGGATCTGGTCGCGCGTGCCGATGCGGCGGGGGCGGTGATCGTCAACATGGCCATGGGCTCCAACGCCGAAACGGACTGGCAGGCCTTTGCCCGTGCGGCCAAGACGCGGGCTCACATGCTGTTCATCGTGTCCGCCGGCAACGACGGCCGCGATCTGGACAAGGTGCCGGTTTTCCCTGCCGCCCTCGGCTTCGATAATATCCTGACCGTGACCTCCGCCGATGCCGACGGCCGCCTGGCCCGGGGGTCCAATTGGGGGTCTATGCACGTCGATGTCATGGTGCCGGGCGAACAGATTGCGGTGACGGACCACCGGGGGGCGGCGGGCAAGGCGTCCGGGTCATCTTTCGCCGTGCCCCGGGTCACCGCCCTGGCGGCGCGGCTTCTGGCCAAGCATCCCGACTGGCGGGGGCCCGAATTGAAGGCGGCGATCCTCAAGCGCGCACGCAAGCCGTTCGGCGGCGATGCCCCTTTGCTGCGCCATGGCTGGATCCCCGATCCGACGGACGATTTCGAAGGCTGAGGCGCACCCGCCGCGGGCTTATTTGGGGGCGACGCTTCCGCGCCGGGGCGGCGGAGGTTGCTGCATGAAGCGTTCCGCCACGGGTTTCAGTTGCGGATGATGTTCCAGCAGAAGCGCATAGGCCTTTTGCGCCAGGATGTCGTCCCCGCCCCATTTCCCCGCCTGGATCGCCAAGCGCAACACCTGGGGGTCCGTCGGGAGGGCCTTTATCAACGCCCTCAGGTGGGGAATTTCATCCTCGTAGCGTTGCGCTACATGCAGGGAAATGGCCATGGACAGCCGCGTGTTCAGGCCGTTGGGGTCTTGCTCCAGGGACTTTTCGAACAGGTCGAGTGCCTGATCGAGGAATTGCTGGCGGCCGAGCGTGCGGCCCGCGTCGTCGTATAACTGGCGGTTTCCCGTGGCGAGGCATTGCGTGTAGAGGAATTCCACGTTGCTGGGCGCCATGTTCTGGTTGCCGCCGCGCACCGCGTCAAGTGCCTCGGAACATTTGCGGTAGGCGAGACCGATGCGGGCACTGGGCAGTGCCTGATCGGGGCCCGATTGGGTCTTCAGTTTGGCGATCTCGGCGATGGGGATGGCCTCGTTGCGGCCCTCGCCGCCGGACGCGATGATCGCCACCAACGAGCCGTCACGGGCGAACAGGGCGCCGCCGGAATTCCCCGGCTGGCTGCGGGCCGAATGGTGGACGCGGGCCAAGGGCTTGTCGGCCGGCGGCACGGCGACCACACGGCCCGGCAGATAGGCGCGAATGGTTCCCCGGCCCACGTCGGCGCCGACCGCGTAGACCTGCTGATCGATCTCGGCGGCGCCTATGGTCAAAGGCTGCTGCACCACCAAGCCCTCCAGACGAAGCAGGATCAGGTCGCCGGGATAGGTTGTCGGCACCACATCGGCGATGCGCTGACTGCCGTCAGACATGAAAACCTGGGCCCGGGGATTGTCGGCAACGACATGCCGGTTGGTGACGAGTAGCCCCGGTTCGATCAGCACGGCGCTGCCGACCGGGTCATAGGACGAAATGGCAAAGACCCGCGCCGATGCCTGGCATACGACCGTCGGTGCCTTGCACCCCGGCGCCGGGCGTTGGGCCTGGGCAGGGGGCCAAGCGAACGCCAGAACGGTCAGGAAAATCAGTGCGAAGCGGATCATTTGGAAGCCCTGGGACATGAGAATGCGATGCCGGATTCCGGTGGACCTGTCAATCATATGGGACCTTTGGGTTTTAATATAATGCATATTATTAAAAATTGAGACGATATTCTCCTGATTTATGTTGAAATGGTGTCGGCATTGCGTATGATCGGGGCGACGGCGCGAAGACGCCGCGCGCAAGTGGGATCAGAAACAGATGACGACGCCCCGATCAACAGTGACCCGCAGCCCCCTCTTCCGGCATTTGGATGGGAAGGGTGTGACCCATGCCTGATTCGGCGCAGAACGGAACCGGCAGCGCCCTCGGCAAGGCCCTTGCGGTGCTTGAGGTTCTGTTGGACGAACCGTCGGCCCTGTCCCTGGGTGACATCGCCGCGCGCACGGATCTGCCGCGCCAAACCGTCCACCGCATGGTCAAGCAGCTTGAGGAAAATGCCCTGTTGCGCCGCGATCCCGGCGGCGACAGCTATTCCGTCGGCCCGCGCATGATCGAACTGGGGCTGCAGGCGTTGACCGCCTCGACCCGCGCCGCGCCCGTGCGCCGGGTGCTGCAGAATTTGGTCATGGGCCTGGGTGAAACCTGCAACCTTGGCGTCCTGGCGCGCGACGAAGTGGTTTATGTGGAGCGTGTGGAATGCGATTGGCCGCTGCGCATCCAGTACGGCGTCGGATCGCGTGTGCCGCTTCACGCCACCGGCATCGGCAAACTTCTGTTGGCTCATCTGCCGGCCCGCGAACGGCGCCGCCTTCTACGCGTGCTGCCGATGACCCAATTGACCGACCGCACGATTACCGATCCTGACCGGCTGGAAGACGAACTGGCCGCCATCCGGCGCCGCGGTTATGCCGCCAACGATCAGGAAAACACCCCGGGCCTGATCGGCGTGGCCGTACCAATCCGCAATCCCAAGGGCCGGGTCATCGCCGGATTGGCCGTGCATGCGCCCGAGGCCCGTCTGCCCATGGCGCGCGCCCTTGAACATCTTGCGCTTCTGAACGAAGCGGCGTCGGAACTGGAATCTTTTTTTGCCGAAGACCTGGAAGGTCTTCAGTCCCTTGCAGCCGAGGCCCTTGACGGCACGAGGCAGAACAACACAGGAAGGATGCAAAGATGACATCGCTTGAACAATCAATCTCCCGTGGCGGTCAGGACGACGGCATCCGGCTGCGCCCCGTGTCGGACGCCATCGGTGCCGAGGTTTTGGACGTCGATCTGGCGGCCGTGGATGATGCTTTGTTCGAAAAGATCCATGCGGCCTGGATGGACCATTGCGTGCTGCTGTTCCGCAATCAGGAGAACATGACCGACGACGCCCTGGTTTCCTTTTCCCGCCGTGTCGGAACCCTCGATCAGGCGCCGCCCAACGAAAACGGCAAGCGTTTCGTCTCGGGTTATCCGGAAATCCTGGTGATCTCCAATGTCGTTGAAAACGGGGTTGCCCTGGGTTCCCTCGGCGCCGGGGAATCCGTGTGGCACACGGACATGAACTATATCGCGGAACCGCCGACGGCGAGCCTGCTGTGGGGCATGGAAGTGCCGGAAACCGGCGGTAACACGGGTTTTCTCAACATGTACAAGGCGCTCGACGATCTGCCGGCGGACCTGCGCGCGCGCATCAAGGACCGCCAGATCAAGCATGACAGTTCGACCAATTCGGCGGGCTACCTGCGCGAAGGAGCGGAAGAGGTCACGGACGTGACGACCTGTCCCGGCGCGGTGCACCCCATCATCCGCACCCATCCGGTGACCGGGCGCAAGGCGCTCTATCTGGGGCGTCGCCGCAACGCCTATGTCGTCGGTCTGCCGCTGGCAGAATCCGAAGAACTGTTGGATGCGCTGTGGGCCCATACGGCCCAGGAAAAGTATTACTGGCATCATAAATGGCAGGTCGGTGACGTGGTGATGTGGGACAACCGCTGCGCCATGCACCGCCGCGATCCCTTCGATGCCTCGGCTCGCCGCGTCATGCACCGGACCCAGATCAAGGGCACCAAGCCTGTTTGATTCCGCGCTTCGCCGGCCCGTCGGCCGGACTGCCAAGACACTAGGAGAACATGAATGACCGCCACCGCAGAAAAAGTGGCCGATACCGGCCCTGAACAGGTTATCGCTGGGCTGATGACCCGCGCCCGCGCCGCCATGGAGGCCTTTGCGGACGCTGATCAGGCCCAGGTGGACGAGGCCGTGACCGCCCTTGCCTGGTCGATCTACGAGCCGACCCGGGCCGAGGAACTGGCCAGGATCGCCGTCGAAGATACGGGCCTCGGCAACGTCAAATCCAAGATCATCAAGAACCAGCGCAAGACATTCGGCTGCCTGCGTGACCTGATGCGGGTGAAGACCGTCGGCGTGATCGAGGAAAACAAGGCCAAGGGCCTGATCAAATACGCCAAGCCGGTGGGCGTCGTGGGCGCCGTCAGCCCCTCGACCAACCCGGCGGCGACCCCGGTCAACAAGGCCATGTTCGCGATCAAGGGCAAGAACGCGGTGATCGTGGCACCGTCCCCGGCGGGCATGAAGACCACGACCATGACGGTCGATTACATGCGCGCCGAGTTGAAGAAGGTCGGCGCCCCCGAGGACCTGGTGCAGGTCCTGCCGGCGCCGGTCGACAAGGCCCTGACCCAGGCCCTGATGAAGGCGGTCGATCTCGTCGTCATCACGGGTTCGCAGAACAACGTGCGCCGGGGCTATTCCTCGGGCACGCCCTGCATCGGCGTGGGCGCCGGGAACGTGCCGGTCATCATCGACGACACGGCGGACTTCAAGGACGCGGCGGAGAAGATTCGCATGTCCAAGATCTTCGACAACTCGACCTCATGCTCGTCGGAAAACTCCGTCGTTATTCTCGACAGCGTCTATGACGAAGCGATCGCTGCGCTGAAATCCGTCGGCGCCTATGTGTGTTCGGCGGAAGAAAAGGCGAAAGTCAAAGACACCCTGTGGCAGGATGGGCATCTGAACCGCCGCGTCATCGCCAAGGACCCGGACATCTTCGCCAAGGAAGCGGGCCTGCCGGAAGAGGCGGCGAAGGCCGATTTCTTCATCGTCGAGGAACCGGCGGAAAACGTCGGCAAGGAACATCCGTTCTCGGACGAAAAGCTGTCGCTGGTCCTCACCGTCTACCGCGTGCCCGATTTCAAGGCGGCCAAGGCGCAGGTGCAGAAGATTCTCGACTTCGTCGGCATGGGCCATTCCGTCGGCATTCATACCAAGACCCAGGAACATGCGGATGAGCTGGCCGCGGACCTGAAGGTCGTGCGCGTGCTGGTCAATCAGGCGCATACCTTCGGCAACGGCGGCAGCTTCACCAACGGGCTGGAATTCACGCTGACCATGGGCTGCGGCACCTGGGCCGGAAATTCCATTTCGGAAAACCTGAACTACAAGCACTTCATCAACATCACCCATCTGGTTCGGGAAATTCCCGAGGACAAGCCGTCGGAAGAAGAACTTTTTGGCGCCCACTGGACGAAATACGGCAAATGACGCGTAAGCGTCACCCCCGCGAAAGCGGGGGTCCAGGATTGGGCAATGGACAAACGGGGATATGTCTATGTCATGGCCAGCCGCCGAAACGGCACCTTGTACGTAGGCGTCACTTCTGATCTTGAAAGGCGTGTGTACCAGCACAAGGCGGGTTCAATTAAAGGCTTCACGCAGAAATACGGCGTTAAGAGCCTCGTTTACTTCGAGGTGTTTGATGACATCGAACAAGCCATTCTTCGCGAAAAAGTTCTGAAGAAGTGGCGGCGAGCATGGAAGTTGGAACTGATTGAGAAGGAAAACCCCGGTTGGCGGGATCTCTCCGCGGACATTTCTGGATTCCCGCTTTCGCGGGAATGACGGTGAAAATCGAATATTCGTGTCACCCCCGTATAAGCGGGGGCCAGGGGCGAGAAGACCAGGGGCGAGAAGAAATGAAGGAAAACAAATGAACTTCGAGGAACATGCAGGTAAGCCGCTCCTGAAAGCGGCTGGAATTCCCGTGCCTAACGGCGGGGTCGCAACAACGGCGGATGAGGCGGCAGCCATCGCCGCGCCGCTTGGCAAAGTGGCCGTGAAGGCGCAGGTGCCCACGGGCAAGCGCGGCAAGGCCGGCGGCATCAAGATCGCCGACGACGCGGCGGCGGCCCAGGCGGCGGCCCAAGCGATCCTCGGCATGACCATCGGCGAACATGTGGTGGAAAAGGTCCTGGTCGAGCAGGCGACCGCCTTCACCCGCGAATTCTACGCCGCCGTGATCAACGATCCGGAAACCAAGGGGCCGAAGATCCTGTTCTCGACCCTGGGCGGCATGGATGTCGAGGAAGCGGCGGAGCAGGATCCCAACGCCATGCGCGGCCTCGCCATCGACATCCGCCACGGCCCGGACCTGTCCCATGTCCGCGCCATGTTGGACGGCGCCGGACTGGACGGCCTGGAAGACCAGGTCGCGGGCCTGCTGATGAAGCTCTACGACGCTTACCGGGCTAACGATGCGGAACTGATGGAGATCAATCCGTTGGCCGTCACGCAAGCGGGCGGGCTGATCGCGCTGGACTGCAAGTTCACCATGGACGACAGCGCCCTACCGCGCCACGAGGAAACGGCCAAGTCCGGCACGCCCGACAAGCTGACGGGCCTGGAAGCCAAGGGCAAGGAACTGGACCTCAAGTACATCGAACTGGAAGGTGACGTCGGCGTCATCGCCAACGGCGCCGGCCTGACCATGACCACCATGGACGTGGTTCGCCATCACGGCGGCACGCCTGCCAACTTCCTGGAGATCGGCGGCGAAAGCTACACCAAGGGCACGGAAGCACTGTCCCTGGTGCTCGATAACCCCAAGGTCAAATCCCTGGTCATCAACTTCTGCGGCGCCTTCGCGCGCACCGACGTCATGACCCAGGGCATTCTCAATGCCTGGGACGAATTGAACCCGACGCTTCCGACTTTCTGGTCCGTGCACGGCACGGGCGATGTCGAGGCCGTGGCCATGCTGAAGGAACGGTTGGGGGTCGATCCCCTGCCGGATATGAGCGCCGCCTGCAAGGCGGCCGTCGAGGCGGCGAAGAACGCAGGAGATGCCAAATGATCATTCGCGGAACACATCGGGTGATCGTCCAGGGCATCACCGGCAAGCAGGGGACCTTCTGGTCCGAACGCATGATGGAATACGGCACCAAGATCGTCGGGGGCGTGAACCCGAAGAAGGCCGGGACCGAACATATCGGCGTGCCGGTGTTCGGATCGGCCGTGGACGCCATGAAGGGGCTTGAGGGCGGCTTCGACGTCTCCATCCTGTTCATCCCGCCCATGGGCGCCAAGGCGGCGGCGCTGGACGCCATCGAAGCCGGGGCCAAGGCCGTGGTCTGCCTGACCGAACACATCCCCGTGCAGGACGTGATGTACATGATGGCGGCCGCCAAGGAACGGGGCGTCAAGATCATCGGCCCCAACACGGCCGGCGGCGTGACGCCGGGCGAATGCTTCACGGGCTTCATGCCGGCCTTCAATGAAAAGATCTTCCGGCCCGGCAACGTCGGCATCATTTCGCGCTCCGGCTCGCTCGGTACCTTGATGTGCCTGAACGTGGTTCAAGCAGGTTTCGGGATATCCGCATTTATTGGGATTGGGGGCGATCCGATCATCGGCACCACGACCCGTGACGCGCTGGAAGCCCTGGATGCCTTCGAGAAAACCGACGCGGTGGTGATGGTCGGCGAAATCGGCGGCGCCATGGAAGAACACGCGGCCGAATATGCCGCGACCATGAACAAGCCCATGGCCGCCTTCATCGCGGGCGGGGCCGCCCCCGCGGGCAAGAAGATGGGCCATGCCGGTGCCATCGTCATGGGCAACAAGGGAACGTACCAGTCCAAGGCCGACGCCCTGTCGGCGGCGGGTGTGGCGATCCTCGATACACCCATGGATGTGGGCCCGGTCTTGAAGGAACGCATGGGTTAAGGGTAAACATCGGGGCGCGACCCGAAAAATATAAAAGGAAGACGCCCCGATGACCCCGCCCGACGGCCCCGGCCAGATGACCGACCACCCGACCACGTCCGACACCATCCGCGTTCTGGGGGATCGGCGCTCCATCCGTTCCTATTCGGACAAGGAAGTAACCGACGCCCAGGTCACGGCGATTCTGGAGGCCGCGCGCCGGGCCCCGACCTCGGGCAATCTGCAGGCCTATTCCGTGGTCGTCGTGCGCGACCCGCAGACCAAGGCAAAGCTCGCCAAGATTTCCGGCGGTCAGAAGCATATCGAGACCTGCCCGGTCTTCCTCGCCTTCGTCGCCGACCTGACGCGGATCGAAAAGGCGTTCCGGCGCCACGACGGCAACCTCGATGACAACAATCTGGAAATGGGTCTGATGGCGTCCATCGACGCCTCCCTGGTCGGCATGGCGGCCTATGTGGCGGCGGACAGCTTGGGCATTCAGGGCGTGATGATCGGCGCCATGCGCAACGATCCCGAAGCGGTCGCCGAACTTCTCGACCTGCCTTCCCGCGCCTATGTGGTGTTCGGCATGTGCCTGGGCTATCCGGCGGAAGCACCGAAGCAGAAGCCCCGCATGGCCGCCGAGGGCATCATCCATTACGAACGCTACGACGCGGACAAGGCGCTGGCCGTGGTCGATACCTACAATGCCGAATTGAGGGCGCATTACGAATCCGTGGGCAAGCCGACGGCCGACGACTCCTGGTCCGCCGACGTCGACAAGAAATACGCCCAGCGTCCCCGCGACCATCTGCGGGATGCCTTGAAAAAACGCGGGTTCGATTTCCGCTGAGCGCGGACAAATCACTGACGGGCGTATCCTATGCCGTTCACCGTTCACGACGAGGCCGAAGGGCTGTGGGTCACACTCACGGGTTTCGCTGTGCCTTATGAGTTTCAGGAAGTGGCCCTGGCCACGGCGGCCCATCCCGACCGGGACCGCCACCGCTACCACCTGTTCGATTTCAGCGATATCGACCGCGACGCCCTGTTCGCGCTGACCGAAGCCATCGGCGCCTCCCACGCGGCCAAGTCGCGGGAAATTTTCGGCGACCGGGAGAACCCCAAGTTCACCGGCCTGATTTCACCGCACGAGAAGATGCAGACGGTCTTCCGGGTCTTTATCGACTCCAACCCGCGCCCGCCGGGCCATGTAATCCGGCGGTTCACGACCCTGAAGCAGGCGCGGGCCTGGTTGCGGGAATGCCTGAACGGGGAGCATCCCGAAAACGCCGGTTGAATTTCCCGCCCCGTGGGCCATGTTTGAACCTTCGCACAGGCCATCATCATCCCGGGGCACGCCATGACCGCTAATTTTCTCGTCCAGGCCGCGGTCTTTCTTGCCGCCGCCGCCATCGCGGCCCCCCTCGCCAAGAAGCTGAACATCTCATCGGTGCTGGGCTATCTCGCCGCCGGGGTGCTGATCGGGCCTTACGGGCTGGGCTTCGTCTATTCCGTCTATCAGGTCGAAAGCATCCTCCACATCGCCGAATACGGCGTGGCCCTGCTGCTGTTCCTGATCGGCCTGGAACTGCGGCCCAAGCGTCTGTGGACCATGCGGCAGTCGATCTTTGGCTTAGGAGCCGGGCAGGTCGCCGTTTGCGCCCTCTGCCTGACCCCTCTGGCGACCCTGTTCGGCATTTCCTGGGACAAGGCCGTGTTCGTCGCGCTGGCGCTGTCCCTGTCGTCGACCGCCTTCGTCCTTCAGGTGCTGGAAGAAAAGGGCGAATTGACCACCCGCCACGGCCGCGCCGCGTTCTCCATCCTGTTGTTCCAGGATTTGGCCGCCATCCCCTTGATCGCCATGATCCCGCTGTGGGGGGCGGGGGCGCCCGGATCGGGCCTGTCGCTGGTTGATGCGGGCTTCGCCCTCGGCGCGATCCTGGCCGTCGTGGTGGTCGGGCGCTATCTCCTGTCGCGGCTCTATAAGCTGGTCGCCCTGACCGGCGTGCGCGAGGCCCTGACGGCAAGTGCGTTGCTGACCGTGGTCGGCGTGGCGTTGTTGATGGAAGCGGTTGGCCTGTCGGCGGCCCTGGGCGCCTTTCTGGCCGGGGCCTTGCTGGCCGATTCCCCTTACCGTCATCAGATCGAGGCCGACATCGCACCGTTCGAGGGCCTGTTGCTCGGCCTGTTCTTCACGGCCATCGGCATGGCCCTGAACCTCAACCTGTTGGCCGACCAGACGTTGGTGATCCTGGCCGGGGTGGCCGGTCTGGTCGCCGTGAAGGCGGGCGTGATCTTTGTTTTGGGGCGCATGCGCGGGCTCGACACGCCGGCGGCGCGGCGGCTCGCCATGGCCGTGTCGCAAGGCGGGGAATTCGCCTTCGTGCTGTTTTCCACGGCGCTGGGCGCCAATGTGATCGAACGGGACCTGGCCGAACTGCTGTCGGTCATCGTCACGCTCTCCATGCTGTCGACGCCGCTGCTGTTGGCCGCCGACGGCCTGATCGCGCGCAAGGGGGCCGCGGCCACCGACGCCCACGACGACATGCCCGAGGAAATGGGCCATGTGGTGATCGCCGGGTTCGGGCGGTTCGGCCAGATCACCGCCCGCGTGCTGAGCGCGCGCGGCATTCCGTTTATCGCCCTCGATAACTCTCCGGAACAGGTCGACCTCGTCGCCCGCTTCGGCAGCCGGGCGTACTTCGGCGATGCCAGCCGCCTGCATATCCTGGAGGCGGCGCAGACGCGCAAGGCGCGGGCCTTCGTGCTGGCCATCGATGACGTGGAGGCATCATTGCGCACGGCGGAAATCGTGCGCCGCCACTTCCCCGACGTGCCGGTGTTCGCCCGCGCCCGCAACCGCCAGCACGCCCACCGGCTGATGGACTTGGGCATCAAGCATATCCGCCGCGAGACGTTCCTGTCGGCCCTCGACCTGACGCGCGAAGTTCTGGGCGGTCTCGGCTTTTCAAGCGCCGAGGTCACGCGCATGACCGACGCCTTCCGCCAGCACGACGAACAGCACCTGTTCGACGACTATGCCGACCATGCGGATCAGCAGAAAATGCAGGTCATGGCGCGCAAGTACCACGAGGAACTGGTCGACCTGTTCCGCCACGACGAAGCGGGCCTGGGGGCGGAGACGCCCGGGGACGGCAAGGGCTGAGCGCCGTCAGGCGCTGAGCACGGCCGGCCGGTTCATGTTATCGAACAGGCGGGCGACGATCATCTTGATCAGGTAGAGCCCGAATTCCGGATTGTCGGCGAACAGTTCCAGCACCCGCTGCTCGGCGATGGCGAGAACCACGCAGTCGTCGCGGCATTCCACGGTTTGCGAGCGTTTGCGGTCGGGGGCGAACATGGCGATCTCGCCGATCAGGTTGCCCGGGCCGATGTCCAGATCCAGTTCGATGATATGGGCGCGGCCCGACGCCAGGTAGAAGATGTCCTGGGCCGCGTCGCCGCGCCGGCACAGAAAATCACCCTTGGCGACGCGGCGTTCCGTCATGAACGGCAGCAGGGATTTCACGTCGAATTCCGCATGGGCCATTTCATGGATGCGGCGCTTCAGGCGCACGGCCTGCATCAGGCGCATGGCGTTCAGCGGAAACAGGCAACCGTGCAGCACCATGATCGGCACCAGGTCGCCGTACACGCCATAGGAAAAGAACAGGAAGTTGCTGGCCAGCCCGACGATCCGCAGCGGGATCATCGACTTCATCCAGAAGGTCACGAAGACCGCGCCGGACGCGACGTAGCCGAGTATTTCCAGTATCTGCATCGGCTTCCCGGTCGGTCTGGTTCTTGGACCATCCCTTCTAGTCACTCACGGGGGCGTGGGAAAGCATTCAATTTCTGGAATGTTCCGACCACGAGGTCGAGGGGCGGAAAGCCCCTCAGTCCTTGATGATCTCCGGCGCCGGCGGGGCCTTGCCCAGGATCATGTCCGCTGCCTTTTCCGCGATCATGATGGTCGCCGCGTTGAGGTTGGCCGACGGCATGTTGGGCATGATCGAGGCGTCGACCACGCGCAGTCCTTCCAGCCCGTGCAGGCGCAGTTGGTCGTCGACCACGGTCGACTTGTCCGTCGCCGGGCCCATGCGGCAGGTGCCCATGGGGTGGAAGGTGGTGGTGGCGCGGATCTTGGCGGCTTCCATCAATTCATCGTCGGACCGCACATGGTCGCCGGGAAACTCCTCGCCGTCGAAGTATTTCGCCATGGGGGCGGAGCGCAGGATGCGGCGCACCAGCTTCATGCCGGCCAGCAGGACCTGGCGGTCCGTCTCGTGCTCCAGATAGCGGGGATTGATGACCGGCTTGTCGAAGGGATCGGTGCTGACGGCCTTCACGTATCCGGTGCTTTCCGGGCGTTGCTGCCAGGAGGCCACGGTCATGCCGGGGAATTTGTCGAGCACGGTCTGGCGGCCTGAGACATAACTGGCCGGGGTGAAGGTCAGCTGCAGGTCCGAATTGGCGATGGCCGGGTCGGAGCGCCAGAAGGCGTAGACCATGGTCGCCTGCAGGCCGAGCACGCTGGGCCTGCCCATCAGCCATTTCGCCACCTCGGGCACCAGGGCCAGGCCCTGGGCGCGCTGGTTGAGGCTGCCCACGTTCTTGACCCGGGCGGTGAAGCGCGGCGCGTAATGGTCGCGCAGGCCCAGGCCCACGGCGGGCAGGGCGTGGCGGACGTCGATGCCAAGCTCGCCCAGATGGGCCGGATCGCCGATCCCGGACAGTTGCAGAAGCTGCGGTGAGTTGATGACCCCGCCGGACAGGATCACCTCTTTCCGCGCCGCGATCTCATGCGGCCGGCCACCGCGCCCGCCCTTCAGATAGCGCACACCGGTGACGCGCCTGCCGTCCATCACCAGGCCCGTGGCATGGGCGCTGGTGATGACGTTGAGTTTACCCTTTTTCATGGCCGGATGCAGGAAGGCCCGGGCGGCGCTCATCCGCCGGCGGTTGTAGATGGTGCGCTGGGTATAGGCCACGCCTTCCTGATGGGCGCCGTTGTAATCGGGATTGCGCGGGATGCCGCAGGCTTCGGCGCCGTCCATGAAGGCTTCGCAAAGCTCGTGGGGCATGTCCGTGTCGGTGACGGTCAGCGCGCCGTCGCGGCTGCGGAACCGCTCATCGGCCTCGCCGATGCGTTTTTCCGAACGCTTGAAGTAGGGCAGTACGTCCGCATAGCCCCAGCCCCGGTTGCCCATCTGGGCCCAGGAATTGTAGTCCTCGCGGTTGCCGCGGTTGTAGACGTTGCCGTTGATGGACGACGATCCGCCCAGGGTCTTGCCGCGCGGCACGGGGATGGCGCGGCCGGCGGTCCATTCCGTCGGCTCCGTCTGATAGCGCCAGTTCAGGGTCTTGTGGTCCAGCAGCTTCATGAAGCCGGCCGGGATGTGGATCATGGGGTTCCAGTCGGGCGGCCCCGCTTCCAGTACGCAGACGGAATTCCTGCCGTCCGCCGAAAGCCGATTGGCCAGCACGCAGCCCGCCGATCCGGCGCCGATGATGATGTAGTCGTATGTGTCCATGAGGGGTCTTCAACTTGGATGAAATCTGGGACGGGCTTCGCGCCGCTTGAAGCCCCTAGAAAACCCCATCACGGCGGGGCGCGGCAAGGGGCAATTCAGCATATAGGCGGCCCGAATTTTCCGTGCCAATATCGCTGTTCCATTAGGGGGTGCCGCCTTGCCGCCGATTTCCGACAAAAACACGCCTGTCCGTTTTGCCGATCCGCTGCCCGCCGCCGTCGATGTCGTCGTCATCGGCGCCGGGGTGGCGGGCGCGGCGACGGCCTATTTCCTGGCCCAGCGCGGGCAGAAGGTCCTGCTGTGCGAAAAGGGCCGGGTCGCGGGCGAACAGTCGTCGCGCAACTGGGGCTGGATCAGGCAGCAGGCGCGCGACCTCGCCGAACTGCCGATCATGATCGAGGCCAACCGCATCTGGCAGGGCCTGGCGGCGGAAACGGGGGAGGCGGACCTGGCCTTCACCCAGGGCGGCTGTCTCTACCTCGCCACCACGAAGGCGGAAATGGCGCGCTACGAGGGCTGGCTGGACCGGGCCAAGGTTTATCAACTCGACACCAAACTGCTGTCGCCCGCGGACCTGCGCGCCCTCTATCCGGGCCTTCCGGGCAAATACACGGGCGGCATGTATACGGCCAGCGACGGCCGGGGTGAGCCCTTCGCCGCCGTCCCAGCCCTGGCGCGGGCGGCGCGGCGCCTGGGCGTCGCGGTGATCGAGGATTGCGCCGTGCGGACCCTGGACGTCACCGGCGGGCGGGTGTCCGGCGTGGTCACGGAGAAGGGGCGGGTTTCCTGTAATGCCGTGGTTCTGGCGGCGGGGGCCTGGACCACCCATTTCGCCTCCAACGCCGGGGTCGACGTGCCGCAGCTGGCCGTGCGCTGCACCGTGGCGCGGACCGAGGCGGCGCCCTTGCTGTTCGACAACCAGCCCGAGGTGCCCAACATCCGCGACGTCGGGTTCTGCCTTAGGCGGCGGGCCGATGGCGGCTATACGCTGGCTACCGGCACGCACGCGGATCATTACCTGTCGCCCAAGTCGTTCAAGTATGCGGTCAAGTTCATCAAGGCCATGGGGGCGTCGTGGCGCGACATTCGCCTGCATGCGGGCGCACCCGCCGGCTATCCCGGCGCCTGGGGTATGCCGACGCGGTGGTCCGCCGACGAGATCAGCCCGTTCGAGAAGACCCGCGTCCTCAATCCCGAGCCGACGGCGGCCGAGGTCCGTCGGCTTGAAGCCCGCATGGTCAAACGCTATCCGGCCCTGGCCGGCATCAAGCTGGCCGAGGCCTGGGCCGGGATGATCGACGTCACCCCCGACGTGGTGCCGACCCTGGGCGAGGACCCGATGCTGCCCGGCATGTTCATCTGCACGGGTCTGTCCGGCCACGGCTTCGGCATCGGCCCGGCCATCGGCCGGGTCATGGCCGACATGGTGGTCGGGCGCGACCCGGGCCATGATGTGACGCGGTTCCGCGCGGAACGCTTCCGCGACGGCAGCCCCGTCCTGCCCGGGCCGTACCTTTGACCGCTTAACCTCGCGCCTTCAAATCCGCCCGCGCCTTGGCGATCACGCCCGGATATTTCTTGCCCGGATAGCGCGGCGCCTTGTCCAGGTCGGCGAAGCCGGGAATGGTCTCCATATGCTTGACCATGCGGTCGCGCATCTTCTGGTCGGGCAGGGGGCCCTTCAGGGCGCCGATGTTTTCCGAGGCATGGTCCGGATTGGCCGTCGCCGGGATGGCCGCCGTGATCGCCGGATGGGCGACGATCCACTTCAAAAAGAACTCGGCCCAGTTGGCGGCGAAGTCCTTGGCGAAATCGGGCACCTTGTGCCCCTCGACCAGCTTGAACAGGCGGGCCTTTTCGAACGGCATGTTGACCAGCACGGCGGCCCCCACATCGGCGGCGGCGGGCAGGATCTTCTGTTCGGCCAAGCGGTTGAAGATGGAATAGTGGACCTGCACGAAGTCGGGCTTGCCCTTCTTGATCCAGCTTTCCAGCAGGTCGAAATAGGGCGGTTCGTGATGGGTGATGCCGACATGCTTGATGTGGCCCTCCTTCTGCCACACCTTCAGGATCGGCAGGATGACCGCGATGTTGGTCAGGCTGTGGACCTGCATCACGTCGAACTGCTTGCGCCACAGGCGGCGGCGGGATTCGTCCAGGCTGCGCTGGGCGTGGCTGTCGTCGAACAGGAACTCCCCGGTCGACCAGATCTTGTTGGCGATGAACAGCTTGTCGTTGATGTCGAGAGCCGAGGCGGAATCGCCGAGGGTCAGTTCGCCCGTGCCGTACAACGGCGATGTGTCGACCACCCGTCCGCCGCCGTCGTAGAACCGCTTGAGGACCTCGCGCAGATGGTTGCGCGGCTCGCCCGGGATGGTGTCATAGACAAGGTAGGTGCCCATGCCGATGGCGGGCACCTGCTGGCCGGTCTTGCCGATGGTTTTCATGATCGCATCGGCGGGGGCGGCGGCGCGTGCCGGGTTGCCGCCGATCGCCAGGCCGGTGGGCAGGGCGGCCGCCGCCAGGCCCAGGCCCACGGCTTTCATTACGTCGCGGCGCGAGGCCACGGGCTTCAGGGAATTGTCGGAACTGGTCATCGTTGGCTACTCCCATAGATGGCTGATCGCGGCAATTGAATGCCGCGTTGTGCAGAATTCGACAGTGCAAAAACTGCTTAACCCCACCGGGAATACCCGCCGACTTTCAGGGCAAAAGCGGGGGTTCGCAAGACACAAATTTGTGACGACGCGGGCCCGTGGCCGAGGCTGTTTACGGGAGTGTGCAACCTGCTTCCATGCAGGCCGCGACCGCCTGAAACAAGGCACGGCTGAGCCTGCCGTCGGCGGCCCCGGCATAGTGGCCGGTTTCACGCAGACGGACCTGATAGCGCACGATGGTCGCGGCGTCGGCGGCGCGCAGGGTGTTTTCCATGGCGAGGAAACGGTCCAGCAGGGATGGGCCTGGCGGCGCCATAAGGGGCGGCGGAGATGCGGGAGATGGCGGCGGTGGCGGGGGCGGTGCCGCCGCCACCGGCATGCGGGGTGCAGGTGCGGGTACGGGGGCTGTGGGCACTTGCGCCACGGTTGCCGCCGTCGCGGCGGCGGGGGGTGGGGAAGTCCGCGCCGGTTCGGGGTCGGGTTGCGGCGCCGCGACCGGTTCGGGGGCGCCGGTCAGGAGGGCGGGCACCTGTTCCATGGCGGGTTCCGGCGGCGGCAGGTCCAGGGTTTCGGCCGGGGCCTGGCGTTGTTTGCGCATCGCCTGTTGGCGGTTTGCGCGCGCCTTGGCGTAGTCGGGGCGCAGCGCCAGGGCGCGGTCGTAATCCCGGATGGCGGTGGCGAAGTCGCCCTGACCCGCCCGGGCAATGCCCCGATTATTGAAGGCGACAGGATAGTCGGGATCAAGGGCGATGGCGCGGTCCAGGTCGCGGATCGCCGCGTCATGGCGGCCCAGCATCATCAGGGCGCCGGCCCGGTTGTTGAGGGCGCGCGGGTCTTCGGGGTTAAGTGCTATGGCGTGGTCCAGGTCGGCCACGGCGGCAGTGTAGTCCTTTTTGCCATGATGGGCGCGGGCGCGGTTGATACGGAAGGCCGCGCGCCCGGGTTCAAGAGCGATGGCGCGGCTGAAATCGCTGATTGCCGCGTCGAACCGGCCCCGACGATTCAGGATGATACCCCGGTTGTTGACGGCGGCGACGTCCCCAGGGGTGAGAGCCATGGCCCGGCCATAGTCGGCAGCGGCGGCATCAAGCGCCCCCTTGCGGGCATGGGCGTCGCCCCGGTTCTTGAATGCCTTGGACAGGGTTCCGGCATCCCGCAGGCCACCGTCGATCAGCAGCGTGCAGGCATCGATGCAGCGGTCGGGGTTTTCATCGCAGGCGCGGCAGGACCCACCTTGGGCATCGGCAGCGGGCGACGCCACGGCCAGAGCGGCACAGAACAACAGGGCCGCCAGGAACATTTTGGGCAGTTGCGGCTGCGAACAATTGTCAAAATTATTATGTAAAATCAATGTTCTTGCGATCATTTTGGAACTGTGTAAATGTGAGGACAGCACGGGCCTGACCCTTATTCGCATCAATGGAGACAGCACATGAAGGGCGATGCGGAGGTGCTCAAGCGCCTCAATCTGATCCTCAAGAACGAACTGACCGCCATCAACCAATATTTTCTCCATTCCCGCATCTTCAACGATTGGGGTTTGGATGACATTGGCGAACACGAATACAAAAAATCCATCAAGGACATGAAGCAGGCGGACAAGCTGATCGCCCGCATTCTGTTCCTAGACGGCCTGCCCAACCTGCAGGACCTGGGCAAACTGCGGATCGGCGAGAACACCGAGGAAATCGTGAAATGCGACTTGGCGCTCGAGGAGCAGTCGATCGCCGACCTGCGCGACGCCATCGCGCTGTGCGAAAAGAAGGGCGACTTCATTTCGCGCGAACTCCTCGACGGCATTCTCGAGAACGAAGAAGAATACCTGGACTGGTTGGAAACCCAGATGAGCCTGATCAAGGACATGGGCCTTCCCAATTACATCCAGTCCCAAGCGTAAGGAGAGCCGCGTCATGAAAGGCAAGAAAACGGTCATCACCGCCCTCAACGGCCTGTTGACCCACGAAATGTCCTCCGCCGATCAGTACTTCATCCATTCGCGCATGTACCAGGACTGGGGCCTGGAAGAACTGTACGAGCGCATGAAGCACGAACAGGAAGAAGAACTGGACCACGCCGCCAAGATCATCGAGCGGGTTCTGTTCCTGGAAGGCACGCCCGACGTGGCCGCCCGCGCCAAGCTGAAGATCGGCAAAGACGTGCCGTCCATGATCAAGAACGATCTGGCCTATGAAATCTTCGTGCAGAAGGAGTTGGTGAAGGTCATCGCCCTGTGTGAGAAGGAAGGTGACTACGTCACCCGCCAGATGCTGACCGGCCTGCTTGAGGATACCGAGGAAGACCACCTCTACTGGTGCGAAAAGCAGCTCGGCCTGATCGAGAAAATGGGCCTGTCCAACTACATCCAGTCCAAGACTTCCGGCGGAAGCTAAGGAACGGGCTTAGGGGCGCTTATTTCTCCAGCAGGTCTTCATATCGCCGGTCGGTCAGGGTCTTCATGAACGCGACCAGGGCGTCGATGCGTTTGTCGTCGAGCGCCGGGCCATGGGTCAATTCCTTCACCGACAAGGTCGCCGGCACCTCGGGCACGCGGAACGGCTTGCCCGTTTCCGGGTTGATCAGGCGGGCGGGGTCCTTGGTGTTGTAGCGATTGTAGAACAGCACGGTCGTCCGCAAATCCTTGAACACGCCGTTGTGCATATAGGGGCCGGTCACCGCCACGTTGCGCAGGGTCGGCACCTTGAACTTGCCGTCCTGGGCCTTGTCCGTCACCGCCGGGTTGTCGAGAAGCCCATGGTCGATACGGCCGGGCTTCGATCCGTTGGCCTGACGCACGGCGGTGTTCACGGGAATTCCGATGTTGTGGAATTGGTAGTTGGTGAAGGTCTCGCCCTTGGCCGGCTGCACCGCATGAAGTTGATGGCACTGGTTGCAGTTGGTGAACTGCTGGGAAAAGAACAGCAGCCGCCCCAGTTCTTCCTGGTCCGTCAATTTGGCCTCGCCCTTCAGAAAACGATCGTACTTGGAATCGAAAGGCGCGAATTCTTCCGTCTGCTCGAAGGCGGCGATGGCTTGGGTCATGGCCGCATAGGCGGCATCCGTGTCGTCCGTGACCTTGGGGCCGAACAGCTTGGCGAAGGCCGTCACATAGGGCGGATATTCCCACAGCCGTTTTACGACGCTGGCCTTGTCCGGCATGCCCATTTCGATCGGATTGAGGGGCGGGCCGCCGGCCTGGCCCGCCAAATCCAGCTCCCGCCCGTCCAGGAACTGGCCGCCGACATAACGCCCGTCCTTCAGGCGCTGAAACTTGGGCGCGAATTTGGCATAGGCCGCCGTCGGGGTGTTGCGGTCGCCCAGCGACGTGCCGTCGTCACCCAGGGACACCGCGCGCCCCACGGCAGTTTCCCTGGGGTCGGTGAAGGCATTGGCCGGGTTGTGGCAAGTGGCGCAAGCCTGGGTGTGGTTTTTCGACAGGTTGGGGTCGAAGAACAAGGCTTTGCCAAGCTCTGCGGCGGTGGCGTAATCGGTTGCCCGGGCGGGTGCCGCCACAAATGACAGACTTAGGACAAGTGCTGTGAAAATAAGGCGGCGGGAGAAAGAAACATGGTGTTGCATTTGATGATCCGTACTGCGAATGCGACTTGTTATCATCATTTTGCAAAGCCGTGTTGATCAAAATCAAAGGTTAGCCATTTTTGTCGGGGGTGGGATCACAGGCCGCTGATCATCACCCAGGCCACCGCTGCCGGGGCGACAAAACGGCAGATGAATATCCAAACTCGGGCCAGGGCGAAGGGATGGTCCCCGCCGGACTGTGCCTCGTCGACGGCACGGGCGGCGACGGACCAGCCGACGAACAGCGCGATCAGGATCCCACCAAGCGGCAGCATGATGTTGGACGCCAAGTAATCGACCGCATCCAGGATGCCCTTGCCGCCGATCGTGATGTCCTTCCACGGGCCCAGCGACAGGGCCGAGGGCACGCCCAAGGCCCAGATCACCGCCCCGGCCCCCCAAGTCGCGGTTCGTCTGGACAGTTTCCGTTCGTCGATCAGGTAGGACACCACGGGTTCGATGATCGACACCGCCGAAGTCAGGGCCGCGATGGCCAGGAGGATGAAGAATAGGAAAGAGAACAGTGCCCCCGCCGGCATTTGGGCGAACACGGCGGGCAGGGTTATGAAGGTCAATCCGGGGCCGGCCGCCGGGTCGAAGCCGAAGGCGAACACGGCGGGCAGGATCATCAACCCGGCGATCACGGCGAAGCCCGTATCCAGAAGCGTCACCTGGGCGGCGGTCTTGGGCAGGTTGACCTGCCGGTTCAGGTAGCTGGCATAGGTGATCATGGTCCCCATGCCCAATGACAGGGAAAAGAACGCCTGCCCCAGGGCGGCGTTCACCGTGTTCCAGGTCACCTTGGAGAAATCGGGGGTCAGAAAAAAGGCGATGCCTTTGGCGGCGCCGTCGAGGGTCACGGCGCGGACGGCCAGGACGATGACCAGCAGCGCCAGGATCGGCATCAGGATGCGCGCCGCCCGCTCGATCCCATGGCGCACGCCGCCGGCGACGATCACCAGGGTCAGCACCATGAAGGCGGTGTGGAAACCGATCACGTCCAGGGGGTCGGCGATGAACGTGCCGAAGGCAGCACCCAGGACCTTGGGGTCGTTGGACGCAAGCGCCCCCGTTACGGACTTGATGGCATAGGCCAGGGTCCAGCCGCCGACCACGGAATAGAACGACAGGATGACGAAACCGGCGATGACGCCGAGCCCGCCCGCGGCGGGCCAGGCCCCGCCCTTGAGCGAACGGAACGAGCCCACGGGATTGCGCTGTCCGGCGCGGCCGATGGCGAATTCGGCCAGCATCACGCTGAGCCCGATGGTCAGCACGAAGACGATGTAGAGCACCAGAAACGCGCCGCCGCCGTTCTGTCCGGTCATGAAGGGGAATTTCCAGATATTGCCGAGCCCCACGGCCGACCCGGCGGCGGCCAGGACAAATCCCAGCCGCGTGGCGAAATGATCGCGCTGTGCCATACGCTGCCTCCCCGTCGGTTTTTTGATGCCGGACGCCGCCCGGCATCCAACGATTAGAATAGCTTTTGCGCGATCACAAGACTGACGGGGACGGTGATCAGGCTCAATAGTGTCTGTAAGGTGATCATACTGGCGGCCAATGGCGCATCGCCGCCCATCTCGCGGGCGATGGTGAAGGATGACGGCGGCATCGGCATCACTGCGAAGATGGTGATGACATAGGCGGGAACGCCGGTGATCCCCAACTGCCAGCACATGGCCCAGGCGGCCGCCGGGAAGACCAGGAACTTGACCGCCGTGGCAAGCGCGATAGGCGCGACCGAGGCTTTCATCTCGTGCAGGCGAATGTTCGCGCCGACGGCCAGAAGCACGATGGGCAGGGCCGCGCGGCCGAGCATGCCCGTTGCTTCGTGGACCACCGGAATTTCCCCGATCCCGATGTACTGAACGCCCATGCCCAAGGCCACCGACAGGATCAGGGGATTGCGCGCCAGATCCTTGGCCACGGGGGCCCACAGGCTGCCGCCGCCGCCCTGGTGCAGCATGATGTTCATCAGGCTGATGATCAGGACATTGGTCGGCGGGATCAGCACCGCCGTGCACAGCGCGGCCACGGCCAGTCCATCCGCACCGAACAGGCGTTCGGCGATGGCGAGCGCGATGAACGTGTTGTGGCGGGCCGAGCCCTGCAGGATGCTGGTCGCCTGGGGCCGGTTGAAACCGAGCGCCAGACCCAAGACCAACGACACGACGACCGCTGCGACAAGCCCTGTCAGGATGATCGCCGCGAGTGGTCCGAGGAAGCCGCCGGCCAGTTCTGTGGTCGAGGTCTTATAGAACAACAGGCTCGGGAACAGCACCCAGTAGACCAGCTTGTCGTTCAGGTTCCAAAACTCGATCGACGGAATGCCGTTCCGGCGCAGAAGGTTGCCCAGAACGATCAGCACGAAGATCGGCAGGATCGCCCATAGGATGTTCAGCATCGCCGGTTCCCGCCGTCAGTCGGCCTTGGCCGCGCGCAGGCGTTTCCGCCGCCGCTGGGCCGCCAGGTTCAATATCTCGACCAGCATGGAAAAGGCGATGGCGAAGTACAGGTATCCACGCGGAATGTGGAAATGCATGCCGTCGGCGACCAGGGCCATGCCGACCAACAAGAGGAAGGCGAGGGCCAGCATCTTGGTCGTCGGATGATCCTGGATGAAGCGTGCCACCGGACCCGACGACCACATCATGATCACCATGGCGATCACGACGGCGGTGATCATCACCGGCAACTGATCGGACATGCCGACGGCGGTGACCACGCTGTCGATGGAAAACACGATGTCGAGCACGATGATCTGGCCGACCACCGCGCCGAAGGCGGCAGCCTTGGTGACGGGGGCTTCCTCTTCGTCACCTTCGATGGTGTTGTGGATCTCATGGGTACCCTTGGCCAACAGGAACACGCCCCCGGCCAGCAAGATCACATCGCGCCAGGACACGACATGGTCAATGAAGGGAATGGTGAAGATGGGGGCCGTCAGACCGATGATCCAGGCGATGGAGGCAAGCAGGACGATACGCATGCCGAGCGCGGCCGCGAGGCCCAACTTGCGCGCCTTTTCCTGCTGCGCGGCAGGCAGTTTGGCGGCGATCACGGAGATGAACACAAGGTTGTCGATGCCGAGAACGATCTCGAGCGCCGTCAGGGTGAACAGGCTGAGCCAGAGGTTCGGATCTGCGAAGTCCATAAGCGTCTCCTTCGGAAACGGGGCGGATCAGCGTATCAGAAAACGGCGCGGCGGATCAGGTTCAGGCCGATCAGGAACAGCAGCACCAGCATGGCGCGGCGAAAGGCCTCTTCATTGATGTGTCGGCGGATGCGTTCGCCGGTCAGAATGCCCGCCATGCCGGGAACGCAGGCCGCCGTCGACAGCCAGACGTTTGACGGGTTCAGCACGCCGTTGGACCAGTAGAACGCGGCCAGCGGCACGGCGCCGGTGACGTAGACCAAGGCGACGGCGCGCACCCAGACGTCCTTCGGCAGCCGCAGCATCACCAGATACATGATGATCGGCGGGCCCCAGACGGTGGACAGACCGCCCAGCAGGCCGCCGGTAACGCCGGCCAGCGGCCCGGCCCAAAGCCGGGTGCGCGGCGTCAGGGGGTCCAGATGCGGCTTCCACATGTTCGACGCGGCAAAGGCCGCGACGATGCAGCCGAGCACCAGAAACACGCCCTTGGTGTCCATGCCGGCCAGCATCCGCGAGCCCAGGAACAGGCAGGGCAGGAACACCGCGATCAACAGCCAGTGTTCCTTCAGTGTCTCTATCCAGCCGCTGGACCGGATCGCCTGCCACAGGTTGGTGATCAGGATCGGCATGACGACGAAGGCGATGGTGTCCTTGGCCGGCAGCAGGTCGAACGTGAAGATGATCGACATGGTGATGATCGGCAGGCCGATCCCGGAAATGCCCTTCATGATGCCGCCAAGAAATATGGCGAGTGCCAGCAAGGCCAGCGTCACCGGCGGTTGCCCAAGAATATCCAGCATGCCTAGGCCGCCACGCGCACGGTTTCCGCCGCCAGCGCGTCCAGCGCCGCGTCGTCGATCAGCGCGGGGGTCTTGGGCGTCAGGATCATGGCGCCGCGGTCCATGCGGATGGGATCGGCGAACAGGGTCTGGTGCGGCTTCAGAAAGCCGTTCATTTCCCCGGCGTTGGAAATATGGCTGCGGGCGATGCAGGCTTCCATCCAGCATCCCGGGTCGGCGGCCACGCCGTTGCCGAGAACCGGCTCCATCCCCAGTTCGCGGATGCGGGTCAGTTGCTCGGCCAGGGCGGCGAGCGATCCCGCCTTCATCAGTTTCAGCTTCACGAACCGGGCACTGCCGCTTTCCGCCGCGCGCTCGATCTCGGCCGGCCCGTAGATGCTTTCGTCCAGCATCATGGGCACGGCGGAAATATCTGAAACGGCCTTGGCCGCGTCCCAGTCGTCCATGTGGCAGGGCTGTTCGAACAGTTCGATATGATCGGGGGCGAGAATGCGGGTGAAGGCCAGGGCGTCGGCCTGGGAAAATCCCTGGTTGCCGTCGATGCGCAGCTTCAGGGTACCTGCCGGCAGGCGGTCGACTTCGTCCTGGATGAATTTCAGACGCTTGGCGTCGGATTCCCATTCGAACCCGACCTTGACCTTCACCGTGCCGTAACCGGCCTGGCGGTGACGTTCCAGCTCAGCCACGATGCCGGCCTCATCGGACGCACTGAGGATCGCCAGAAGCGGCACGGGGGTATCCTGGGTGATGTTCAGGAAAGGGCTGCCTTCCGCCATCTCAATGGCGGTCACCACGGAAGACACGGCAAACGGCGCCTTCTTGAGATGAGTGAGGGCCAACTCCTTGGCCGACGCGGCGTCTCGTCCCTTTATCGCCGTCGCCAATTCCCGGACTTTGGCCCAGGCACTGTCGATGGTCTCGGAGGTATAGCCGGTTAGGATCGTCGCTTCGCCGAAGCCGTGCTCGCCGCCGTCGCCATGGACGGTGACCAGGATGGTGTCGAAGGCGATGACGGCGCCGAAGGCAAGCTTGTAAGGCACCTTCAGGGACAGCGACAGTCGGCGCAGGGTAATTTCGGAAATGATCATGGCGGGCGGTCTTGTGGATGGTGTGGGCGGTATCGACGGCGGCCATCATAACGGTTTCGCCCCGTGCCGCCAGCCATCTTGCTGGCATGTCGACCCGGCAGGCTTGAAAACCGGACCTTTTCAGCCGTTCCTGCCCTCTGGCCCTGGGGCCGGGGTGCTCTATAATGACCTTTAGATCGGGGCGGGAGGCCTTCACATCCATTGCGAGGACCGAAATCCATGAGCGAACAGAACGGCAAGAACAGCACAGCCAAACCGGCGGCCAAATCGGCGCCGAAGGCGGAAAGCAAGACGGCGGCGGCCCCGGACCCGGCAGCCAAGAAGCCGGCCGACGGCACCGCCAAGAAGTCCACCTTGGGCGGGCTTGGCGGAGCCATCGGCATGGACGGGTCGGCGGCCACCTGGAAGCGGGTCGCCCTGGCATTGTTCGTGGTGGCCGGCCTGGCCATCGTTGCGGCGGTCGATTACGCATCGGATGTGTCCCAGGCCCAGGATGACATGTCCCGTCTGCGTGCCCAGGTCGCCGAGGAACGCATCGCCATGAAAGCGGCGCAGGACAAGTTCATGAAGGAATCCGCGGACATCGCGGAAGCCGTGGCGAAGAAGAAGGAAGAGCTGGCGGCGACCCAGGCCGATATCGACAAGCGCCGGGCCGAGGCCCAGGAGCTGGAGGCCAAGCTGTCGAGCCTTTATACGGAAACCAAGACGGCCCTGGAGGCGGCCTCGGAAGCGGCCCGTAAGCAGGCCGACGCCCAGACCGCCCTCGACAAACTGAACGCCGAGCGCGCCAAACTGGCGGCCCAGATCAAGTCCGGGCGCGAGAACCTGGGGGCCTTGGAAAAGGACGCCGACAGCATGATGAAAGGGCTCAAGGATACGATCTCCCGCATCAAGGGCGCCCTCGACAAACTCTGACCGACCATCTGATCGACTAAGGACTTTACGACATGACGGCATACCGCGCGGCGGTGATCGGCCTCGGCGCCATGGGCATGGGCATGGCGAAATCCCTGGTGACGGCGGGCATCGACACGGTCGGCTGCGACCTGTCCGAGGATGCGCGCAATACCTTCGCCGCCGCCGGCGGCGGCGCCGTTCAGACCCCGGGCGAAGCCGCCCAGGGGGCAGACGCCGTCGCCGTGGTCGTCGTCAACGCCCAGCAGGTGGAGGCGGTCCTGACCGGCCCCGACGGGGTGCTCGATGCTTTGGTCCCGGGAGCGGTGGTCCTCGGCTGCGCCACCATGCCGCCAGACACGGCTGTTTCCCTGGCCAAGATGGTCGAAGCCAAGGGGGCGCTCTATCTGGACGCGCCGATTTCCGGCGGGCCGATCAAGTCGGCGGCGGGCAAACTGTCGGTCATGGCTTCGGGTTCCGCCGATGCCTTCGCCCGGGCTCGTCCGTTGCTCGACGCCGTGGCGGAAAAGGTGTTCGAACTGGGCGACGGCCCCGGCCCCGGATCGACCATGAAGATGGTCAACCAGCTGCTGGCCGGTGTGCATATCGCAACGGCCATGGAGGCCATGGCGCTGGCGATCAAAAGCGGCCTGGATGCCAAGACGGTGTTTGAGGTCATTACCGCCTCGGCGGGGAATTCCTGGATGTTCGAAAACCGCGTCCCCCATGTGCTGGATGGTGATTACAGCCCGAAAAGCGCCGTCGATATCTTCATCAAGGATCTGGGCATCGTGCTGGCGCAGGGTGAACAGCTGGGCTTTCCCTTGCCGATTTCCGAAACCGCCTTCCGCCAGTACCAACAGGCCAAGGACATGGGCCTGGGCCGGCAGGACGATGCCTCGCTCATCAAAGTCTATCAACGGGACGGCGGGTTCCCGTTGCCCGGAGAGCCCGAGGACGAGGGCTGAGCCTCCGGCTGCTTCTTGCCTCTTGCCATCCTATGGATGAATATTAGCCGATCCGGGGATCGTTACGATCCCTGAACCGATTGAGGCAACAGGGGATTTTTGGGGGCATGCCGCTTTCGACCTATCTGCCGGAAGAAATGGGCTCCGTCGCCATCGCCCCCCTGGGACCGGTGGAGGCGGGCAGCTTCCAATCCTTCTTCGTCATCTACACGGCGGGCAAATTCGGGATCGACGATTCCGGCTCGCTCAAGATCGTGCATCGCTTCGCCTCGGACCTGGGCAGGTTGCAGATGGACGATCCGGAAGGCGCCAATTACGTTTCGGCCCAGGCGTCGAACGGCGCCGTCCTGCACATGGAATACGATCTCAAGCGCAACTTCCGGCCCTGGGATAAGACGCTCTACATCAAGGTCGTGCGCGGGTTCCTGTCGGAAGGCGACCGCATCGTGATCCGCATCGGCGACCGCCGGTACGGCGGGCCGGGTGTGCGCATGCAGACCTTTCAGGAAAAGGAATTCCAGTTCCGGGTCTTGGTCGACGCTTTCGCGACTTATGACTATGTGGAACTTCCCGATACGCCGTCGATCGAGATCACCTCCGGCCCGCCCGTGATCTACAAGGCCGTGCTGCCGACGTTAAAGCGGGTGGGGGAGACCTTTCTGCTGGGCCTCAAGGGCGAGGACCGCTGGGGCAATCCGTCTGCCAAATGCGAGGATACCTTTCGCGTGACGTCGACCCGCCCGGTCGAAAACCTGCCGGACGAAATTTCCTTCTATCCCGGTCAGGCCTCGGTGCAGATCGACGGCCTGCGTGCGGAAGAGGAAGGCGACCTGTGCATCGATCTGGTCGACATGGACGGCAATGTGGCGGCGCGCTCCAACCCGCTGCGCATCGTGGCGAAGACCGGCGGCGTCAGCTTCTGGGCCGACCTGCATGGCCAGTCTCAGGAAACCATCGGCACCAATAATGCGCGCTCCTACTTTTCCTTCGCCCGCGACAGGGCGTTCCTGGACGCCACGGTGCATCAGGGCAACGATTTTCAGATCACGTCGGAATTCTGGGACGAACTGAACAGCCTGAGCCGCGAGTTCACCCAGGACAGCCGCTTCATCGTCATTCCCGGCTACGAATGGTCGGCCAATACCTGCCTGGGGGGCGACCGAAATATTCTCTACGCCGAGGAAGGGCGCCCCATCTACCGCTCGTCCCACGCTCTGGTCGAAGACACCCGCGACCTGGACCAGGACGCCAACAGCGTCGAGGAACTGTTCGACAAGCTGCAAGGCGAGGACGTGACCGTGTTCGCCCATGTGGGCGGACGCTATGCCGACATTCGGCGCGGCCATGACCGGAAATTGGAACGTTCGGTCGAGGTCCATTCCGCCTGGGGCACCTTCGAATGGCTGGTCGAGGACGCCTTCGAAATGGGCTACCGCACGGGCATTCTCGCGACCTCGGACGGGCACAAGGGCCGGCCGGGCGCCTCGCACCCCGGGGCCACGCGGTTCGGCGCCTATGGTGGGCTGACCTGCCTGTTCGCCGATGACCTGACCCGCGCCGATCTGATGACGGCGCTGAAACGCCGCCACCATTACGGCACCACGGGCTGCCGGGCGGTGTTGTCGACCAAAGTGACGCTCGACCGGCCCGCCGACCGCTTTGACGATGATCCGGCCCTGGGCGGCCCACCGGATGAACAGGTCACCGAGGCCGTCATGGGCGACATCCTGCGCACCGATGCAGAGATCGCGACCTTCGAGATCGACATCCATGCCGCCGCGCCGATCGAGCGCATCGACATCCGCGACGGTTTGCGCCTGCTGGAAACCTGGCGCCCGTCGGAGGCCGAGGACATGGGCAGGCGCATCCGGGTCATCTGGGAAGGCTCCGAATACCGGGGGCGCGGCCGGGAAACGGTATGGGACGGTTTCGCCGAATTGTCGGGCAACACCTTTGCCCGGGTCTCGCCCATCAACTGGTACAACATTGAAAAGCGCCTGGATCTGGTGTCACCCCAGCGGGTCGAATGGTCGTCCCTGACCACGGGCGGCTTCATCGGCTTCGACGCCTGGCTGGACGACATGGTCATGGGCTGGCTGCGCATCGACACGCCGCTGGTCAAGAAAACCATCGCCGTGCAGGACATCGGGCGCGAGGATATCTGCCTGGAAGCCGGCGGCCTCGGCCGCCGCGTGCGCGTTTACCGTCTGCCGGAGGAAAACCCCCACAAGCGGCTCAAGCTGGCGCGCAAGATTCCTCTCAGCCCCGACCGCGACAACGCCCTTTACGTGCGCATCACGCTGGAAGACGGTCACGTCATCTGGTCGTCACCGATTTATCTCGTACCATGACAGGTTATCCATGACAGGCATCGATCACGTCGTTCTCACCGTCCGCGACTTGAATGCGCTTTCGGAATTTTACGAGCGTCTCGGCTTCACGCTGACCCCACAGGCGCAGCATCCTTTCGGTACGGGCAACCGGCTGGCTCAGCTTCAGGGAAGCTTTATCGAGCTTCTGGCCGTGACCAAGCCCGATGACGTGCCGGAAGCGGGGCCGGGCGAGTTTTCCTTCGGCGCCTATAACCGGGATTACCTGAAGACGGGTGACGGCATGTCCATGCTGGCCTTGACCTCGGATGGCTGGGAGGTCGACCGGGCCCGGTTCGAACGGGCTGGGTTCAAACTACCCGCCCCCTTCGCCTTCGGGCGCAAGGCGCGCCAACCCGACGGCAGCGAAGTGAAACTGGATTTCCGCCTGACCTTCCTGACCGACCCCGCCCTGCCGCGTGCGCCTTTCTTTACTTGCGACCATCGGCATCCGGCGGAGATTTTCTGGAAATCCCATTATCAGACCCATGCCAATGGGGCACAGCGCATTGTCGAAGTGCAGATGGTCGCGGAAAACCCGGAAATCCACATGGGGCTGTTCAAGCGCCTGTTCGGGGCCGTGGTGCCCATCAACGGCGGCATCTGCGCGGGGTTAATGGGCGCCGGGTTCTGTGTTCTGGAGCCCGAGGCCTTTGCCGAGACCTATCCCGGTACGGCGATCCCGACGGTGCCGGAAGGCGAAGCGCGGTTCGCCGGGTTCCGCGTCGCCGTCGACGATCTGGACGCGGCCGAGGCCCTGTGGCGGGAAAACGGCATCACATTCCGGCGTGTCGGCGAGCGTCTTTATGTTTCCGGCGAAAACGCCTTCGGCTGCCTCATTGCCCTTTCGAACAGCTGATTCGGTGCCCTTAATACCTATATAGCTATATAGGACTTGAAAATCCCTGATCCTCGGGTGTAGGAATCAAAGAAAGGCCGCAATGAACCGGCCGCATCAGGGAACGCATCCATGGTTTTCTCCGTCTTGGCGACGGTGCTTGAGGACCGCGCGCATTCAAGTGTGCAGCGCTTGCCCAAGTACCTGCAACTGTCCGACGCCATCGCCCGCGCGATCCTGCAGGGGCGGCTGAAGACCGGTGAGAAACTGCCGCCGGAAAGCGAACTGGCGCGGGTGTTGCCGGCCAGTCTGGGCACCATTCAGCGCGCGCTCAACAATCTGGCCGAACGGGGCCTGCTGGTCCGCCGTCACGGCCATGGCACTTTCGTCGCGGAACCGGCCATGGCGCCCCAGGATCTGTGGCATTTCCGCTTTCTCGCCGACGACGGGCGCTCGCTGCTGCCGGTCTATACCCAGGTCGGCTCCATCGATGCCGTGCGCCGCCCCGGCCCATGGTCCGACTTTCTGGGTACCAAGGACCTGATCGTCGTCACCCGGCGCATCGACGTGGACCATGCCCATACGGGGATCAGCGAACTGTATTTGCCCGAAGCCCGCGTGCCGGGCCTGTTGAAGGTTCGGCCCAAGGACCTGGAAAACGTGAACATTCGCGCCTTCCTGGCCGATCGCTTCGGGATCGCCACGGAACGGGTGCGCGAAATGGCGGCCTGCGGGCCGCTGCCGGAAACGGTCACGGCGGCCCTCGGCCTGGCGCCCGACCTGGCGGGCCTGGCTTATCACATGGAAGGGTTCGCGCATCGCGACCGGCCCATCAGCTATCAGACCGCCTGGTTCCCGCCGGGTGGCCCGCGCCTGGTTCTCGGCGAAAAACACGAATAGGAAGACCCATACGGATGGAACGCATATGAGCAACGACACCCTTACCGTGGAAATCTGGCGCGGCCGCGAAGACGGTCGGTTCGATACCTTCGAAGTGCCGCGCATGGCCAGCCAGACCGTGCTCGACATCGTCACGTATGTTCAACGTAATCTGGATCCGGGCCTGTCCTACCGCTTCGCCTGCCGGGTCGGGGTCTGCGGGTCTTGCGCCATGACCGTGAACGGCAAGCCGCGCTGGACCTGCCGCACCCATGTCGACAAGGTCGCCGATGAGGGCGTCTTGCGCATCCAGCCGCTGAAGAACATGCCGGTGATCCGCGACCTTGCCGTGGACATGACCGAATTCTTTGAAAAATGGACCAAGGCCAAGGCCCATTTCGTGCCAACGACGACCCGCCATGACGACTTCGCCCAGGTGTCGCCCAGCGACCCCAAGCGCAAGGAAGCCACGGCGGGAATCGAATGCATCAACTGCGGCGTCTGCTATTCGGCCTGCGATACCGTAACCTGGCTGGGGGATTATCTCGGCCCGGCGGCCCTCAACCGGGCCTGGACACTGCACAATGATGTGCGCGATGGCGGCCAGTCGGACCGCATCAAGGCCATCGCCGGGACCGGCGGCTGTCAGGCCTGTCATTCCCATCAAAGCTGTTTCGAGCTCTGTCCCAAGCATTTGAACCCGACGGCCTCGATCGCCGGGCTCAAACGGGCGACGGCCAAGGCGGCGCTGAAGGGGGAGATCTGATCCATGACTCCCGAACGCGCCGAAACTCTCGAATGGCTGATGCAGCGGGTCTCCGCCATGGTGCTGGCGGTCTGCGTCATCGTCCATCTGGCCGTCATCGTCATCGCCGTGCAGGGCGGGGTCACGTCCAAGGAAATCGTCGCCCGGGTCGGCGGCTCCGTGCCCTGGCTTGCGTTCTATTCCGTGTTCGTGATCGCCGTGGCGCTGCATGCGCCGACAGGGCTGCGCAACATCCTGCGCGAATACACGTCTCTCGGCCGCCGCGCGACCCATTGGATCATGGCCGCCGTCTGCGTGTTGATCTTGGTTATGGGCTTCCGCGCCGTCGTGGGGCTCTACGGGTTGGGGGCATAACGGCATGAAGACGCATCGCAACCACGCCAACTACTGGGCCTTCGTCCTGCACCGGATTTCCGGGCTTGCCCTGCTGCTGTTCCTGCCGGCGCATTTCTATGTCCTGGCCCTGGCCGTCGAACAGGCCGCGACCCTCGACATGTTCCTCAGCTGGACCGAGGCCCCCCTGGTCAAACTGCTGGAAACCGGGCTGGTGATCCTGCTGGCGGCCCATATGACCGGCGGTCTCCGCATCCTCGCCATCGAATTCCTGGCCTGGCGCAACTGGCAGAAATCCGTGGTCGCCATCACCGGCGGGCTGTCGCTCGCGGCCGGGCTGCTGTTCTTTCTCAATGCGGGATGATCGGATCACCATGGCTGCATTGTCGCCCGAACTGATCGTGGTCCTCGGGGCGTTTCTCGCGGCCTTCGTCGCGGGATCGTCCGGGTTCGGCGACGCCTTGGTGTCGGCGGCGTTCTGGCTGCACGTTCTGCCGCCGGTCGAGGCCGCGCCCCTGATCATCCTCACCGGCATCACCCTGCATGTGTTCCTGCTGATCCGCCTGCGCAGCCGGTTGGATTTTTCGCGGCTGCTGCCGTTCCTGTCCTTGGGCGTGGTCGGCGTGCCGATCGGCACCTGGTTGTTGCAGCACCTGCCGGCGGAACCCTTCAAGTTCGCGGTTGGCGCCTTGCTGGTGCTGTACGGCGGCGGGCTGCTGATCTTCGCCAACCCGCCGACCATCACCCGGGGTGGGCGCGGGATGGACGCGGCGGCGGGCGGCATCGGCGGGGTGCTGGGCGGCATGGCGGGCTTGTCCGGCATCGTGCCGGCGGTGTGGAGCGGCCTGCGCGGCTGGCCCCGCGACCAGGCCCGCGGCGTCACCCAGCCCTTCATCCTGATCATGCACAGCCTGTCCCTGGCGGCCATGGCCTATGCCGGCCTGATCACGCCGCAGCTGGCGCATAACTACCTTTGGGCTTTGCCGGCCATGGCCCTGGGTGGGCTGATCGGCATCGGCTGCTACACCCGTTTGAACGAAGAACGCTTCCGGTGCATCGTCCTGGCCATCCTGGCCGGCGCCGGGGTGACGTTGATTGTCTAGGAGGCAACTAACATGAAACTCGATCTCGCCGCCGTCGAGGAAACGGCCAAACATTTGTATATCCAGGCGCTGAAAATCCTGCCGCCGGACATCAAGGACGGCTTCAAGCGCCTGGATGCGACGGAGACGGACCCGACCGCCAAGTCGATCCTGGCGACCATGATCAAGAACATCGACGTGGCCGAGGACACGACCAACCTTTTGTGCCAGGACACGGGCATTCCCATCTACAACATCCTGATCGGGCGCGGGGTCGAGGTCGACGGCCACGCCTTGAAGGAGGCCATTCGAAAAGGCTGCGAGCGCGCCACGACCGAACACCCCCTGCGCTCTTCCGTCGTCCATCCGATCACCCGCGTCAACGAACAGACGTCCTGCGGCATCAAGGTGCCGGTCATCACCATCGACTTTTCCGATAAGGACGAGTTCTTCGAGATGGAGATGATCCCCAAGGGATCGGGCTCGGAAAACGGCAGTTTCCTGAAGATGTGCATCCCGGCCGAGGGTGTTGCCGGCATCAAGACCTTCGTCGTCGACAAGGTGATGGAAGTGGGCGGGCGCGTCTGCCCGCCGACCATCGTCGGCGTCGGCGTCGGCGGCACGTCGGATCTGTGCACCAAGCTGGCCAAGAAAGCCGGGGCGCGGCCCCTGGGTTCGGTCTGCGAGGATCCAGAGGGCGCGAAGTTGGAGAAAGAGCTGAGCGCCGCCGTCAACATGTTGGGCATCGGCCCGCAGGGCCTGGGCGGCGATTCCACGGCCTTCGCCGTCCACGTCGAAACCGCCGCCACCCACATCACCATGAACCCGGTCGCCGTCAACATCATGTGCCATTCGGCGCGCCGCGCCCGGGCGACCTTCACGCCCAAGGGCGTCGAGATTGGATTTTAGTTTTCCCTCACAGCCTCACCGCCTCAGTGGTTCAAACAAAGGTCACCACAGAGACAGTGAGACGATGAGAAGAAAGGAAGAGAGAAATGGCTGAACACGTCATTCACATGCCCTGCACCGAGGAACAAATCCGCGAATTGAAAGCGGGTGATACGGTGATCCTGGAAGACTGGCTGTACGGCATCCGCGACGCGACGCAGATCCACATGTTCGACAAGGGCCGCAAGACCAAGTTCGATCTGAACGGCCATGCGGTGATCCACACGGCCCCCAACGTGAAGAAGGTGCCGAAATCCAACTTCTGCCCGGCGGGATATGAGAGCGTGTGTATCGGAACCACGACCTCGCAGCGCATGGAACGCTTCACCCGGCCGCTGATGCAGGAATACGGCGTGCGCATGGTCATCGGCAAGGGCGGCCTGGGCGAGGACAGCCGCGCCGCGTTCAAGGAATTCGGCGGCGTGTACCTCGCCATCATCGGCGGCACGGCGGCGCTGGAAACCACCTGGATCGAACGGATCACCGACGTCGATCTGGAAGACCTCAATCCCGAATGCCTGTGGGAATTCAAGATCAAGGGCTTCGGCCCGCTGCTGGTCGCCATGGACGCCCATGGCGGCTCGCTCTATGACGGCGTCAAGAAGACCGCCGAGGACCGCCGGGCCGAAGCCCTGGCCAGCATGGGAGTTTCCTCGTGAAGCCCGAGATCGACACACAGCAGACCGACGTTCTGATTCTGGGCTCCGGCGGGGCCGGGCTGTTCGCGGCCCTGCATGCCAAGGACCTGGCGCCGCAGTTGAAGGTGACCGTGGCGGTCAAGGGCTTGCTCGGCAAGACCGGCTGCACCCGCATGGTGCAGGGCGGCTACAACGTCGCCCTGGCCCCCGGTGACAGCGCCGAACGCCATTTCATGGACACGGTCGAAGGCGGCAAATGGCTGAACAATCAGGAGCTTGCCTGGACCCTGGTGACCCAAGCCCAGGTCCGCATCCGCGAACTGGAAAACGAACTTGGCTGTTATTTCGACCGCAACCCGGACGGCTCCATCCACCAGAAGGCCTTCGCCGGGCAGACCTTCGACCGCACGGTCCATAAGGGTGACCTGACGGGCATCGAGATCATCAACCGCCTGATGGAGCAAACCTGGGCGCGCGACGTCGACAAGCTGGAAGACCACCGCGCCATCGAGCTGATCAAGTCGGCGGACGGATCACGCATTTCCGGCGTGCTGTTCATCGACATGCGCACCGGCCAATTCCGCTTCGTTCAGGCCAAGGCGGTGCTGCTGGCGACCGGCGGCGGGCCGACCATGTACAAATACCACACGCCGTCCGGCGACAAATCCTGCGACGGCATGGCCATGGCCCTGCGTGCGGGGCTGGGCATGCGCGACATGGAAATGGTGCAGTTCCACCCCACGGGCCTGATCGCCGGGTCGGACACGCGCATGACCGGCACGATCATCGAGGAAGGCCTGCGCGGCTTCGGCGGCTACCTTCTGGGCGGCGACGAACAGCGCTTCATGCACAAATATGATGAGCGCAACGAGCGCGCGACCCGCGACATCGTGTCCCGCGCCATGTTCACGGAAATGCGCGCCGGCAACGTCGCCGCCAACGGCGGGCTCTACATCACCATGAAGCATCTGGACACGGCCCAGGTGCGCAAGAACTTCAAGGGCATGGTCGAACGCTGCGCCGATTGCGGCTTCGACCTCGCCGCCGGGCTGGTCGAGGTCGTGCCCACGGCGCACTACATGATGGGTGGGGCCGAGTTCGAGGCTGATTGCTCGACCGCCATCCCCGGCCTGTTCGCCGCCGGTGAGGATACGGGCGGCGTGCATGGCGCCAACCGCCTGGGCGGCAACGGGGTCGCCAATTCCACCGTGTTCGGCGGCATCGCCGGCGACACCATCGCCCAGTGGACACCGGACCATGGCCGGCTTGCCGAACCGGACCCGGCGGCACTGGAAGACGCCGTGATGCGCGCCGGGCGGCCGCTGACCCAGCCCGCCGACAATTCGGCCGGCGGCATCGACGGCATCCGCAAGCGGCTCTACGACCTGATGTGGGAAGACGCCGGCATCATCCGCGATCTCGACAGCCTCAAGCGGGCCGAACAGGGTCTCGACGTGCTCGAACGTGATCTGGACGCCACCGGCATCACCGGCACGGACCTGGCCTATAACCTGACCTGGCACGATTGGCTCAACCTGAAGAACCTGATCCTGGTGTCCAAGGCGATCACGGCGGCGGCCACGGCGCGCGACGACTCGCGCGGCGCGCATTACCGCGCCGACTATCCGGACGTGCGTGATGTGGAAAATTCCCGCTTCACCCGCGTGACGCTCGACGGTCACGGCCAGATCAACATGACGACCGAGCCGGTCAAGTTCACCCGCGTGAAACCGGGGGAGACGCTGTTGACGGAGGGGGCGGCGGAATAGCGTCATCATGCGGGGCCGTGACAAGGGGCCGACAAGCCCCTAGGATTCCGCCATGATTCGGATTCGCACCGTTTCGGCGCTTGTCGCCGCCGTGGTCATGCTCGCCGGCTGCCTGCAGTTGACGGAAGCACGGCGCGTGACCGATCCGTCCGCCAAGGCGGCGGCGGATCCGCTCGACGTCTATACCTTCCAGATCGACAAGGCGCGGGAAACGGGCCAGTGGTCCGAAGGCGAACGCTGGATCGCCCAGGTTCCGCCCAAGCTGATCGACGATTACCGCCGCTGGTTCGAGCCGCAGGCCCAGTACTTTCCGCCGCTGTGGATTTACGCCTCGGCGCGCAAGCTGGAGCAGGGCGGGAATGAGCTGAAGGCGGCCTATTGGTACATCGCCGCCCGCGAACGCCAGATCCGCCAACTGCGCCGCTGTCGCGACGACAGCGCCAAGGAACAGCTGATCTGGGCCGACGGGGCCTTCGCCGACCTGCGCCGGGAAATGGGCCGGCACGAGGAACTGACCCGCTACGCCGCCAAGCATGCCTTCACCTGGCTTGACCGGCACGCGGATACGGACGACGGCCTGCTCGAGGCCTGCCTGCGCGGCAAGGCGGGGGCGGAACGGGCCCGGGATGGCAAGCTCATTCCCGTCGAGGGCACGGGCGGCCAGGGCAAGACCTTTCGTTTGATTCCGCCGCCGGTGGAAAATCCCGCCGACTGGATCATCCCGGCGGCCGAAATTCACGACATCCGCACCTGGTCGCGCATCCTGATGAAGCAGGACGTGGCACGGATTTTGGGCGAGCCCGAGGTCGAGCCGCCGACGCCGACGATCACGCCCCTGCGCTAGGGCATGGGTGCTTCCGGGCGATTGTCCGGGAATTTATCTGCACTTTTTTATATATATTGTGATGGCGGGCACAGCCCCGCGCCCTGCAACAGGGCATGGATCAGGCATGAGCAAACCCGCGTTTCCGCAAACGCCGTCGGGCGTGACCGATTGGGAAAAGGTGTTCGAGGACCCGAACGAGGGCCTGATCGCCGTGATCGCCAGCGCGCCAAACGCGACGGCGCTGAAAAGCTGCCTGGAGGCGGTGACCCGCCAGCTGTTCACCCGCAAGGGCGACGAGCTGGAAATCACCCGGGTCGAAGGCGAGATCGAACGCATGTTCACCAATGCGGGCGGCACCACGCCGACGGATGACGCCGTGGCATTGCTGCGCTCCATCAAGGACCTGCGCATCCGCAAGGCGCAGGAGTTCCTGGCGCGCAAGCACGCGGACGACGCCGACCGCCGTGCCAAGGAAGAAGGCAGCGGCCTGAAGCGCCTAGCCTATCTGGCGTTCAAGGACCCCAAGTACCTGATCGGCGCTACGGTCGCGATGCTGGCCCTGGCGGGCTATCTCTACATCGCCCTGAACGACCTCAGCACGGAACCCGCGGAAAACGCCGACATCCCCCCTGTGCCCGAAGCCGCCGCCGCGGTCGCGGACACCCCGCCCCCGCAAGAGGGCGTCGTGGTCATTCCCCCGGTGGGTGCTCCGGTCGATACCGTTCACAAGGCTGCGGAGCCCAAGGCCGGTCCGATGTCCGGCATCGCCGCCGCCCTGCCGACGCAACGGCGGGCCGCTCCTCCGGTGGAAGACACGCCGCCGCCGACGATCCTGTTCAAGCATGTGCCGATCCCCCGGCCGTTCGTCGGCAAGCGGGGCACCGCGGAGACCGTGTTGCCGGTCGCCATCATGGCGGAACGGGATGCGGTGGAGGACATCTGCGACATCGCGCCGGTGATCTATCACATGGTCAACATCGCGTTGTCCGACGCGGGGCTGGCCGGCTCGGACTATAACGATTTCGATCTGGAACGGATGGCCCGGGCCCTGACCGGTAAGGTCAATCGCGAACTGGGCAAGCCTCTGGTGGAACGCATGATCCTGATTCGCGATCCCGGCCGCAATGTCTTTGCCCGCCACGATTGCGCCCAGGCGCCGAAAGCCATGGTGCGCCGCCTCAAGCTGGACCGTTAGTCCCCCCGGGCGGCCGCGATGGCGGCGATGGCGGTGGCGGCGAAGCGGGCTTCGGGCGGGTCGGCGCGCGACGTCAGCACGATCGGCACCTTGGCGCCCAGCACGACGCCCGCGGCCAGGCCGCTCATGAAATAGACCATCATCTTGAACAGCCCGTTGCCCGTTTCGATGTTGGGCACGACCAGGATGTCGGCGTTACCGGCGACGGGGCTGTCGATGCCTTTCAGCTTCGCCGCCTCGGGCGAGATGGCGTTGTCGAAGGCGAAAGGCCCGTCGACGATGGCGCCCAAAACCTCGCCCGCCCGTGCGCGCTCGACAATGGCCTTGGCCTGCATGCTCGACGGCATGGCCGGCAGGGCGCTTTCCGTGCCGGACAGGATGGCGACCTTGGGTTCCGCATTGCCGAGCGCATGGGCCAGGCCGACCGCGTTGTTGACGATATCCATCAGGGTGTTTTCGTTGGGCGCGACATTGACGGCCCCGTCGGTGATCATCAACACGCGGTCCGATCCCGGCACGGTCATGTGGAATACATGGCTGAGCCGCCGTCCCGTGCGAAGCCCGGTTTCCCGCGCGACCACGGCGGCCATCAGGGCATCGGTATGAACATGGCCCTTCATCAGGGCCTGAACCTCGCCGTCGCGGGCCAGGGTGACGGCCATGCGCGCGGCGGCGGCCTCGTCCTCTTCCCCGGTCTCGACGATGCGGAAACCGGATATGTCCCAGGCCATGGTCTCGGCCAGGCTTTCGATCTCATCCCGGTCACCGACCAGAACCGGCGTGATCAGGCCGGCATCCGTCGCCTGACGGGCGCTTTCCATGACCACCATGTTGTCGGCCCCGGCGATGGCCATGGGCACGCGGGGAAGGCCACGGGCGCGGTCCAGCAGGTATTGGGGAACTTCGTAGGGGGCGGTGCTCAGCATGGTGTTAGCTTATCCTAGTTCGTGACGTCTGACAGGGGGGCTGATATCCGGCGCGGCTCATCATTTCACCGCCGCCGCTGCGCCAGCAAAACGGACTGCCGGCCGCAGTCCGGGTCTTCCTTGGTAAAGCGGACGATATCAAGGCTCAGGCGTGCGAGCGCGTCCTTGTATTCCTCGGGTGCCAGGCTGGAATGGTAGATGGGGTCGTCCCCGACATGGCCGGCGACCTCCCCCGCATGGGGCCCGACGGTCAGCATCAGGGCACCGCCGGGATTAAGGTGCGCCGCCAGTCGCCGGCCGGAAACCGTTCGCGTGCAATCGCCAGCATCGCCGCCGAGGCATCGATGCCGATGACGTGGAAGCCGCGCTCGGTCATGTAGGCGGCGATCGGGTCGCCGGTGCCGCAGCCGAGGTCAAGCACCCGTCCGGCCTCGCCCGTCAGGGCGAGAAATCGATCCAGCCAAACCCGTTCATGCAGCCCTTTCGAGCGCTCGGCATCGAACCGCCGGGCGTTGCGTTCGTACACGTCCTGCGTCGTAGCCGCCAGGGCGGTGAGGTCGGGATCGGGGGACGTCAAGGTCGCTGTCGTTTTAGGGGCAAAAGCCGCGCGGGTGGCGCTGCTTTGCGCGATTGGTGGGCGCGAACTTCGAACGACGGAGTGCTCGGCATGGTTCAACATACACCCAAAAAAAGGGGCGCCCGCAACAGAGGGGCGCCCGTGAAAAGGGGAGGGCCGGGAGACGGGCGGTGGTTGCCGCGGCCTCCCGGCCTCTTGCAAGGGCGCTTAGGCCCCTTTCTGCGGGCGCATGTCGCCGGGATTGATCCCCGCGACCTCGACCGGCGCCTTCATGGCGTCACGGCGGAACGGCTCGCCAAGTTCCTGGTTCAGGATGACCTCGATGAAGGTCGTTTCCTTGTTTTCCATCTGCGCCTTGACGGCGGCGTCCAGGGCCTCGGTCAGTTCCTGCATGGTCGTGACCTGCACGCCCTTGAGACCGCAGGCATCGGCGATCTTGGCGTACTGGACGTCGAGGTCCAGTTCGGTGCCGACAAAGTTGTCCTGGTACCACAGGGTCGTGTTGCGCTTTTCCGCACCCCACTGGTAGTTGCGGAAAATGACCATGGTGATGGCCGGCCATTCGTCGCGGCCGACGGCGGTCATCTCGTTGGCGGAGATGCCGAAGGCGCCGTCACCGGCGAAGCCCACGACGGGCGTGTCCGGACAGGCGATCTTGGCGCCCATGATCGACGGGAAGCCGTAACCGCAGGGCCCGAACAGGCCCGGGGCCAGGTACTTGCGCCCCTGTTCGAAGGTCGGATAGGCGTTGCCGATGGCGCAGTTGTTGCCGATGTCGGACGAGATGATGGCGTCACGCGGCAGGGCGGCCTGAATGGCGCGCCAGGCCATGCGCGGCGACATGCGTTCCGGATGCTTGTTGCGGGCGCGCTCGTTCCAGGTCGTGCCCGGATCGTCGTCTTCATGGTCCATGGACGACAGGGTCTGCAGCCAGCGCGACTTGGTGGTCGAGATCAGGTCTTCGCGATCCTTGCGGCCGGCGTCGCCGGCGGTCGGGGCCAGCCCGGCCAGGATCTGTTCGGCGACCTGCTTGGCGTCGCCCTGGATGGCGACGTCGACCTTCTTGGTCAGGCCGATGCGTTCGGCCTTGATGTCGACCTGGATGATCTTGGCGTTCTTCGGCCAGTAATCCATGCCGTAGCCGGGCAGGGTCGAGAACGGGTTCAACCGGGTGCCGAGGGCCAGCACCACGTCGGCCTTGGAGATCAACTCCATGCCCGCCTTGGAGCCGTTGTAGCCCAAGGGGCCGGCGAACAGCGGGTGCGAGCCCGGGAAGGCGTCGTTGTGCTGATAGCCGCAGCACACCGGGGCGGACAGACGCTCGGCAAGCTGCTTGGAGGCCTCGATCCCGCCCGACAGCACCACACCGGCACCGTTCAGGATGACCGGGAACTTGGCCGAGGACAGCATTTTGGCGGCGTCGGCGATGGCCTGCTTGCCGCCCGACGGGCGTTCCAGTTCGATGACCTGGGGCAGGTCGATGTCGACGATCTGGGTCCAGAAATCGCGCGGCACGTTGATCTGCGCCGGGCCGGAGCCGCGCCAGGCTTCGGTGATCACGCGGTTCAGGACCTCGGCGATGCGGGTCGGGTCGCGGACTTCTTCCTGGTAGCAGACCATGTCTTCGAACAGGGCCATCTGCGGGATTTCCTGGAACCCGCCCTGGCCGATGGTCTTATTGGCCGCCTGCGGCGTGACCAGCAGCATCGGGGTGTGGTTCCAATAGGCGGTCTTGACCGGGGTCACGAAGTTGGTGATGCCGGGGCCGTTCTGGGCCACGCACATGGCCATCTTGCCGGAAGAGCGCGTGAAGCCGTCGGCCATCATGCCGGCGTTGCATTCATGGGCACAGTCCCAGAAGGTGATCCCCGCCTTGGGGAACAGGTCCGAGATCGGCATCATGGCCGACCCGATGATGCCGAAGGCATGTTCGATGCCGTGCATCTGGAGGACCTTAACGAAGGCCTCTTCCGTGTTCATTTTGGTCATGCTTGGGATCCTCCCGTAAGCAGTTTGGCCGACCGCCGCTTGGGGTCGGCATGGAGTGTTGTTCCGTACGTTATAGCACCCTTGACGCGGTTGGCGCGCAGCGCCGGGCACATCCATCGGCCCATATTCGGCGCGGCGGACATCACCGCATCCCATGCTGTTTTAGGTAGGCCTTCGGAAGGCCAGAGGATAGGGCCAGATGGGGGGTTTTTCACGCGCCAGAACGCCATTATAGACACTTAATTGTCCCGATTTTTTATTTTATGTCCGATTTTAGGCTGCGTCTGGTTGGCGTCCTTGGCTTAGAAATCCCGCTTCACGATATCGGCCAGCAGGCGGATGCCCGGCTCGATCCGCTCCGCCGCGATCGACGAAAATCCCAGACGGAAATGATTTCGCGGCGGGCTGGATTGGGCGAAGGTGACGCGGCCCGGTTCGATGATGACGCCGTCGTCGAGTGCGCGGTCGGCCAGCTTGCCGGCGTCGAAACCGGTTGGCCCGCTGACCCAGTAACTGGTCCCGCCGAAGGTCGGCGCCTTGGACCAGCCGGGCAGGTGGTCGGCGAGGGCCCGGCCCATGATCTTCCAGCGTTCGCGGTAAGCCTTCTGCAGCTTGTGAACTAGGCTGTCGTGATGGCCGAGGGCGAGGAACAATGCCGCCGTGCGCTGGTTATTGTTGGGCGCGTGGCGCAGCATCAGCCGGCGCAGCGCCCGGGCTTCGCGGATCAGTGGCGCCGGGCCGACCAAATAGCCCAGGCGCAGGCCGGGAAACAGGGTCTTGGACAGCGACCCCACGTAGATCACCCGCCCGGCCGTATCCATGGATTTCAGGGCCGGCGTCGGTTCGGACACGTAATTGGTTTCCCATTCGTAATCGTCTTCGATGATCACGAAGTCCTTTTCCCCGGCGCGGGCAAGCAGGTCCTGACGCCGGGCCTTGGGCATGGTGACCGTGGTCGGGGCCTGGTGTGACGGCGTCACGAACACGATGTCGGCGCCGTCCAACTGTTTGTCCACGGGCAGGCCATGGGCGTCGACCGGGACCGGCAGGATGTGGCCGGTCTTCAGCCCGAAGATGTTGCGCACGTCGGGATAACCCGGATCCTCGATGGCGACGCGGGTGTCTTCGCGGACCAAAAGGGCGGCCAGGATATAGAGCGCGTTCTGCGCCCCCAACGTCACCAGGATTTCATCGTCGCGGGCCAGAATGCCCCGGCGCGGCAGCAGGCGCGTCTGGATCTGTTCCACCAGCATGGGATCGTCGGCGGCGAGGGCGTCGCCGGTCCACACATCCATGCCCTTGCGGCCCAAGGCCTGGCGCGAGCATTCCCGCCACTGCGCGATGGGAAACAGGGACTGGTCCACTTGGCCGTAAATGAACGGATAGGGATATGTCAGCCAGTTGCCCGGCTTTTCGATATTGGCCTGATCAGATGGATGGACCTGGAACCGCGCGGCCCAATCGGGGCCGTTGCTGGGTCGCGGCTCAGGCGTGGACGGCGGGGCCGCGGGTTCGTCGGCGCGGCCTTCCATGATGTCGTCGGTGACGTAGAAGCCGGACCGTTCGCGGGATTCCAGATAGCCGTCGTCGACCAGTCCCTGATAGGCCAAGACCACCGTATTGCGTGACACACCCAGGCTTTTCGCCAATTTACGGGACGACGGCAGAGGGTCGCCGGCCGGCAATTGACGGCCCAGGATGGCCGAGACCAGCATCTCGCGGATCTGGCCTTGGATTGAAATGTTGGGCCGCCGGTCCAGGTGAAATATGCCGTCGCGCATGTTGCTCCGTTGGTCTGCATAAGTGTGAAAAGTGGTCCAGGGAATCGCCGACGCTGGCTCTAACATGGTGCCAGAGGCGCAGATTACGATGGCGCCAATCAACTGACAACCCCGGCGGTTCGGAGAATTCCCGAAGAATTCCGATGGGCCGCACGGCATTTCCGCCGCCAGGAACGGACCTGCGGCACCCCCGAGGAGGATCGACCATGGAATACAATACCAATTCCCTTGAAGAGAACTGGATGCCCTTCACCGGCAACCGGGATTTCAAGAAAAGCCCGCGCATCGTCGTGCGCGGCGAAGGGGTGCATTACTACGATCACAAGGGGGGTAAGATTCTCGACGGCTCGTCGGGCCTGTTCTGCTGCCCGCTCGGCCATGGCCGCAAGGAAATCGCCCAGGCGGTGTACGAACAGCTTCTGGAAAACGACTACACCCCGCCGTTCCAACTCGGCCATCCGGGGGCCTTCGATCTGGCTCAGCGAGTCGCCCGCATCACGCCCGACCCGATGAACCATATCTTCTTCGCCAACTCGGGCTCGGAAGCCATCGACACGGCGCTGAAGATCGCCATGGCCTATCACCGCGTCAAAGGCCAGGGCCACCGCACGCGCTTCGTCAGCCGCGAGCGCGCCTACCACGGCGTCAACATCGGCGGCACGTCCTTGTCGGGCATGGTCAAGAACCGCGAAACGTTTTCCGGCACCATGCCGGGCGTCGTGCACATGCGCCATACCTGGGATCCCAAGCAGGCCTTCACCCGGGGCCAGCCGGAAACCGGCGCCGACCTTGCCGACGATCTGCAGCGCATCTGCGAAAACGTCGGTGGGTCGACCATCGCCGCCTGCTTCGTCGAACCCATCGCCGGGTCCACGGGCTGCCTGGTGCCGCCCAAGGGGTACCTGGAACGGTTGCGCGAAATCTGCGACGCCCACGGTATCCTTTTGGTGTTCGACGAGGTCATCACCGGTTTCGGCCGCACGGGTGCGCCCTTCGCGGCCCAGGCCTTCGGTGTCACGCCTGACCTGATGACCATGGCCAAGGCGATCACCAACGGCTGTCAGCCCATGGGTGCCATCGCCGTGAAGGACGAGATCTACGAGACCATCATCAACGCGGCGCCCGAGAACGCGATCGAGCTGTTCCACGGCTATACTTATTCGTCGCATCCGGCGGCCTGCGCCGCCGGCGTCGCCGTGCAGAAGATCTACGAAGCCGACAACACCTTCGAGAAGGCGGCCGGCATGGTCGATTATTTCCAGAACGCGCTGTATTCCCTCGAAGGGCTCGACTGTCTGGCCGACATCCGCGGCTACGGTATGATGGGCGCCATCGAACTGAAGCCCAAGGGCAACCCGGGGGCGCTCGGCACCCAATTCCAGAAAGACCTGTTCTGGCGCGGCCTGCACGTGAAGTTCACGGGCGACTGCGGCGTCGTGGCGCCGGCCTTCGTCGCCAGTGAGGCGGACATCGATGCGATGATCGGCCTGCTTCGGGAAGCGCTCGAAGAAATCTGATTAGGATCGGATTGGTGAATTAAAGGCCGGGGCCGCTGGGCGGTCCCGGCTTTTTTATTTCGCCGCCAGGTAGCGGTCGCGGTAGGCGTTACGCAGGCCCGCGAACCACACGGGTTCGTCCGGCCACCACCACAGCTTCTCCAGCGCGTCTCCCGGATAGGCGTCCTGAAACGCCTGACGGGCCTTCTTGGTCAGCAGGCCTTCGACCCCCTGGACCACGGAGTTATAGCCCGAGGCGTTGCTCATCTGCGCGCCGGCGCGGGCGGTGTAGAGCGCATCGACGAAGGCATGGGCGGCGTCGACGTTCTTGGCCGCCGCTGTCAATGACAGCCCGTCCATCCAGGCAAAGGCCCCTTCCTTCGGTGCCATGTAGGCGATCGGCTGGCCGGCCTTGGCCAGTTCAATGGCCGGGCCGTCCCAGGTCTGGCCGATCACCACGCCGTTGCGGGTGAAGTTGGTCTTCTGGCTTTCGTGGTCATGCCAGAGGGCGCGCAGCCAGGGTTTGTGCGCGACGGCGAATTTCAGGATGTCATTCCAGATGCTGCGCATGGTGCCTTCGTCCTTGTAGGCGTCCTGCAGCGGCGGCAATTTCCCCTGTTCGGCCAGCATGCGCCCGATCCCGGACATCAGGGAATGAGCCCGGCCTTGGACCAGGCCCTTCATTTCCGGCAGCCATAGGTCGGCCAGGGACAGGTTGCCGTAGACGCCCATGAAGCGGTCCGTGCGCCAGGCGATGCCTTCCGTCCCCCAGATATGGGGCAAGTGATGCTGGCCTTTGTTCCAGGACCAGCTTTCGGAAATTTTCTGAAACGCGGGCTGCACGTTGGCAAGGTTCGGGATCTTCTTCATGTCCCAGGCCTGGGTCATGTTGAGGGCCAGCCACTGGCTCTTGCGATGGGCGGAGGGGGAAATCACGTCCCAGGCGCGGCCATGGGTCGCGGTGACCTGGGTCAGCATTTCCTCGTTGGAGCCGACGGTGGTGATGTTGGCGGTGATGCCCGTTTTCTTCTTGAAGGTCTTGGCGAAGCGGGCGGGGACGTAGCCGGTCCAGGTCAGGACGTTGACTGTTTCGCCCTTGGCGCTGGCGGGCCGGATCAGCATCGGCGCCATCGCCATGCCAATGCCGCCGGCGGCAAGCGCCGCGCCATTGCCCAGCAACGTACGGCGCGTAAAGGCGCGCGCCAGGCGCGCGGTCTCTCCGGCAAAAGTGCCAGCGGAATCGGAGGTTTCTTGTTGGGGCTTACGGCCCATGAACAGCGATCTCATTAATGATGGATCAATGTCCCATTATCCCCGCCTATGAAGTCATTGCCAGCACCAGTTTTTATTATTCACGGTGCCAGTCGTCAGGGGCTTGCAAGGCTGGGCAGATAGTATGAGTTCGTCATATGATCGTGTGTTTACGTCTGAGGCAGAAATACCGTGGATGATTCTTTGGCAGATAGGGAATGTGTTTTCGCCGTGGTCGAGCCGCGAGAGGCGCGCTCAACCAAATCGGTGGCGTTTCTCGATCATTGCCATGCCCTGCAAGCTGGCGCTGCCCTGCCCCGATGGTCCGATTTCAAACTCCACGAATTGCCGACCGACATCATTCCCTACATGGCCGTGGTTGACGTAGATGCTCCAAGTACGTCGTTCACCTATCGGTTCTGGGGGACCGGTCATACGGCTTTGAAGGGCGTCGACATGACCGGTCGGAAGGTTTCCGACATTTCCGCCTCGGCCATGGCCCGCATGGGCCAGCGTCAGTACGAGATGGTGGTGGCGGCGTGCCGGCCGCTGATCTTCGTCCATACGCTCACGCCCTATAACCCTTGGAAGACCGACATCCAGGTTGCGGTGCGCGTCCCCATGTCCGAAGACGGCAAGGCCATCGACAGGGTCGTGTCTTATTCGAACTACGTGGAAGACCGGAAAACCTGGGCCGATATCTATTGCCGGGCGCTGAACGCCGGCGGCGAAATGAAAATGTCCGCCAACTCCTGACGCGCGCCGACCCCGGGCGTCCGGATCAAAGGATGGACTGGCCGGTCTTTTCCCAGTCCTTGAGGAAAGCTTCCAGGCCCTTGTCCGTCAGTGGATGCTTGAACAACTGCCAGATCACCCCCGGCGGCAGGGTGCAGACGTCGGCGCCGATGCGCGCGGCGTCGACAACGTGCTGCGGCGAGCGCACGGAGGCGACCAGGATTTCCGTCTGGAAGTCGTAGTTGGAATAGATCTCGGCGATTTCGCCGATCAGGCTCATGCCGTCCTGGCCGATGTCGTCGAGCCGACCGACGAAGGGCGAGATGAAGGCCGCCCCCGCCTTGGCCGCCAACAGTGCCTGCGCCGGGGAAAAGCACAGCGTCACGTTGACCGGCGTGCCGGCCTGGCTCAGCGTCTTGCAGGCGGTCAGCCCGGCTTCGGTCAGCGGCACCTTGACCGCCACGTTCTTCGCGACCTTGGCCAGCTTGCGGCCTTCCTCGATCATCCCGGCGGCATCCGTCGCAGTGACCTCGGCCGATACGGGGCCATCGACCAAGGCGCAGATTTCCTTGATCACGTCGATGAAGTCGCGCCCCGATTTGGCGATCAGGGACGGGTTGGTGGTCACGCCGTCCACCAGGCCGGTGTCGTTCAGGCGCTTGATGTCGGCGACGTCCGCCGTGTCGACGAAGAACTTCATGAAGTCGGCTCCCAACCGATGGTGTTGTTGTTGGCCCCACTTAACCCGCTGGCCAGGGGGAAATCAACCGCCTGCCGCTTGCCCATGGAAATTCGCCGCCTCATAGTTCGCATCAGGAAATGGAGGCGCACATGCGGGCATTGCTGCAACGGGTGACGGCGGCTGGGGTTTCCCTGGTCGATGATGCTGGGGCAGAAACGCCGCTGGCCACGATCGGCCCTGGACTGGTGGTTCTGGTCTGCGCCGAGCCGAAGGATACGGACGAGACGGCGCAGTATTTCGCGCGCAAGATTGCCAACATGCGGATGTTCGAGGATGCGGACGGCAAGACCAACCTGTCCATCCAGGATGTGGGCGGTCAGGCCCTGGTGATCAGCCAGTTTACTTTGGCCGCCGATTGGAAGCGGGGCAATCGTCCCGGGTTTTCGGGGGCTGCCGACCCGGAGACGGCGGAACGCCTTTATCTCAAGTTCATGGATTTCCTGCGCGTCGAGGGTGTCGACGCGGCGACGGGCCGGTTCCGGTCGCACATGCGGGTGACCCTGACCAACGATGGGCCGTTCACGATCTGGATGGATTCCGACTAGGTACAAAGAAAACGCCGCGCCCTTTGCGGGACGCGGCGTTTCCGTGGTGCCGCCGCTGGGGCGGGCGGCGGCGGGGGAGGGTTACTTGCGCTCGCCGTGATGGCCGCGTTCGTCGCGGTCGTGGTCACGGTCATGACCCTTGTGCTTGCGTTTCAGTTCGCCGCGTTCGATCTCGCCGTCGTCGTTGCGGTCGAGGTGCGCCATCATGCGGTCGACCCGGCGGGCGATCTCAGCTTCCGAAACCTTGGCGTCGCCGTCACGGTCAAGCTTCTGGAACATGCGGACCATGCGATGACGCATGATCTCGTTGAACACGCCCTGGAATTCGTCCAGCGACAACTGACCATCCTTGTCGGCGTCGTACTTGGTGATGGACGCCTTGCGGGCGGCTGTGATCTCGTCCTTGGTGATCTTGCCGTCGTTGTTGGCGTCATAGCGTTCGAACAGCCATTCCGCCCGGTCGCCAGGCTTGCCGTGGGGGCCGCGGGCTTCGGCCTGGACCGCGACGGCGGTCCCGCCAATGGCCGTGGCGACGGCCAGGGCGCCGAGGATGATCTTGGTGCGGGTCTTCATGCGGTGGGTACGTGCCATCGGTTGTCTCCTTGTTTCGTGGCTTTCGATGCCCCCAAGAGACCCTGCAAACGTCGCTCAAATATGGCGGAAAACGCGGCTATTGTCGCAAAACGTGCCGGGTTGGCAGGGTGACACAGTTGGTTACAAATTTTTGCCCGCCGCCCCGCAGGCCTTTGGCATAGTGGCGTCCTGGAAAGAATGAGATCATGGCTGACAGCGAACACATCCTGGTCGTCGACGACCATCCGGACATCCGGGACGCCCTGGCGCGCTATTTGAAAGAGCACGGCTATCGGGTGACCACGGCCGACCGCGCCCAATCGGCGCGCCAGGTGCTGGACACCAGTGCCATCGACCTGGTGGTTCTGGACATCATGATGCCGGGCGAGGACGGTCTGTCGCTGTGCCGCCACTTGCGCGCGACCACATCCCTGCCGGTGATTCTGCTGACCGCCATGGCCGATGATACGGACCGCATCATCGGCTTGGAAATGGGGGCCGACGATTACGTGACCAAGCCGTTCAATCCGCGTGAACTGCTGGCTCGCATCAAGGCCGTATTGCGCCGCGCCACCGCCATGCCGCCGGTCGAGGCCGAGGCCCCCGGCACCTGTTATCGCTTCGGTCCCTGGACCTTCGATCCGGGCGCCCAGGTGCTGAGCGGCCCGGGCGGCGAGCCCATCACCCTGTCGACGGGGGAAAGCCTTTTGTTGGGCGTGTTCGTGCGCCATCCGGGCCGGGTTCTGAACCGCGACCAACTGTTGGACCTGACCCGCGGGCGCACGGCGCAGTTGTTCGACCGCGCCATCGACAATCAGGTCAGCCGCCTGCGCAAGAAGGTCGAACGCGACGCGCGCAATCCCGAATACATCAAGACCCATTGGGGCGGCGGATACAGCTTTGCCGCCCCTGTCGAGGTCATCCGGCCATGACGGCGTCCCGCTTCAGGCTTCCCTGGCCGCGGTCCCTGGCGGCGCAGCTGATTGCGTCGTTGCTGGTCGCGATCACCGTCGCGCAGGTCGTCAGTTTCGTGGTGTTCACGTCGGAACGCCGCGAGGATATTGCCAACGCGCGGCGCGAACAGGTGATGCAGCGCGCGGCGTCGTTGGTGCAGATGCTTGACCGCCTGGGGACGCAACGCGACGCGGCCTTGACCGAGACGATTCTGACGGCGGCGACCTCGACCCGTGTGCGGTTCTGGATCGCGCCGACCAATGCGGTGCCGGCGGACCGGGCGGAGGTGGTCGACAATGATTATGTCCGCTCGCTGTCAGATCGCCTGGGCGACGACGACCGGCGGCGGATTCTCATCATGGTCGCCGATCACGACGACCACCGGCTGCTGTCCATGCCCCCGTTCATTCACCGACTGCACCGTAAGTGGCATGGAGAGGGCGCCAAAGGCGCCGGGTCGCCCGCGGCGAATGCGGACGCCCCGCCCCATCGCCCCGTGGGCCTGGCGCTGTCCGTGTCGTTGGGCGGCGGTGAATGGCTGAATGGGGAATGGGCGGCTCCGCCGCCGCGCGTGTGGGGCATCCGCGCCCTGATCGCCATGGCGCTGATGGTGCTGGCGGTATCCGCCGTCAGCTTCCTGATCGTGCGACGGCTGACCCGTCCGCTGCGCGAACTGGCCGCCGCCGCCGATGCGCTTGGCCGCGGCGACGTGCCGCCGCCGCTGACGCCCCGGGGGCCCGGCGAAATCCGCCGCACGACCGCCGCCTTCAACACCATGCAGGAACGCCTGCATCGCTTCGTCGCCGATCGCACGCGCATGCTGGCCGCCATCAGCCACGATCTGCGCACCCCGCTGACGTCGCTGCGCCTGCGGGCCGAATTCATTACCGATGACGCGGAGAACAAGCAGAAGATCCTCAACATCCTGGACGAGATGGAGCGCATCACGGAAGCCACGCTGGCCTTCGCCCGCGACGAACAGGCGGGCGGCCAATCGGAGGCCACGGATATCGCGGCACTGTGCGGCGACGTCGCCCAGGAACTGGGCGACATGGGGCTGGACGTGACGTTCACACCGGCGGGGCCGGCCGTCATGAACTGTCAGCCGACGGCGATCAAGCGGGCCATTCGCAATTTGGCGCAGAACGCCGTTCATTACGGCGGGCGGGCACGCCTGACCGCACGCCTTGGTGACAGCGAAATCCTGGTCACGGTAGAGGACGACGGCCCCGGCATTCCCGAAGCCGACCACGACAGCGTGTTCGAACCCTTTACCCGGCTGGAAACCTCGCGCAGCCACGAAACGGGCGGGGTTGGGCTGGGTTTGGCGATCACCCGCAACATCGTGCGCGCCCATGGCGGCGACATTCGCCTGGAAAATCTGACGCCCCGGGGACTGCGGGTGACCGTGTCCCTGCCGCTGCCAAATGACGGCGATTAAAGGCCCTGGACAACATGTTGGGCGCCTATAACTAAAGCCTTGTTGGCAAAGGGTTTTATTTTAAGGCTATACTGCCGCTCGGCGCTGCCGGACGGGGACCGGCGGCTGCCCGCAGAGGAGGCGGACCGTGGAAACCCTGAATGCGGGCGAACCCGGTGGCGAGATCGGCACCATTCACGATCTGATGGAGACGCTGGACCATTGGTCGGCGGCTGATTCGGACGTCAACCATTTGTTGTTGGTGTCCTTCACCACGCTGGGCTTGCCCAATCAGCAGGCCGGCGTGCAGCAGGCGCTTGAGGGCGCTTTCCTTACCTTTGTCCATTCCCGCGGCGGGCATGTGTACAAGCTGTCCGATCTGGACACCGCGATCCTGATCAAACTCGCTGAATTCAACCGCATGGAAGCGATGATGGACCTCAAGGTCGACATCATGCGGGTCATTCAGCAGCACCTGCCGGAACATTTTTCCAAGATCGATCAGGCCCGCCTGATCCGGCCCATCGATCTGGGGGCCCGCCTGGACGCGGCCAAGCGGTTTCTGGACGCCTATGGCGACCGCCGCCGCGAGACCGCCAGCGACGAAAACGGCGAACGGCCGCTCAATATGCAGGATATCCAAAAGCTGCGTGACGCGCTGCGCAAGCTGGGCCCGCGCGAATTCGGCAAGCGTTATATCCGTTCGCAGACCGCGGCCCGGATCGTGCCGGGCAAGACAGCCCAACCGGTGATGACCGAATACTATGTCGGCGTCGACATGTTGAAGCAGTCGATCCTGCGCGGGGTCGATATCCGCGGCACCGGCAACGTGTTCAACCAGTTGACCCTGACCTTCGATCAGGCGCTGCTGTACTGCATCGGCGCGATTACCAGCGACAGAAGCAAGGCATCGCTGAACATGAACGTGGAAACCGTGTTCACCAATGCCTTCGACCACTTCCTGCGCGAGGGCGGCGACGATGGCCTGGCCGGTGTGGTTGTTGAATTTCGCCAGGACAACATGTTCCAGCATTTCAGCCAGTTTCAGACCGCTTGTGAGTTGATCCACAAGAAGGGTGGCACCGTGGCCATCGACAACGTGCTGCCGGAAACGCTCGGGGTGGTCAATCTGCACCGCCTGAAGGTCAAGATGGCCAAGGTCATGTGGCGTGGCGACGCCGAGGATTCCTATCTTCAGGCCAAGGACGATATCCGCACCATGCAAGAGGGGGGCACGGTCATGGTCCTGGCCCATGTCGATGATGAACAGGCAATCGCCATCGGCCAGAGCCTTGGCATCAATTTGTTTCAAGGCTATCACGTGGACAAGCTTTTGGCCGGACGAACGGCCGCGCAGGGCCGCACCTAATGCGGCCCCGCGCCAGGAACGAAACGGACGCATAAAATGGCATTTGGGCCTTCATCCATGGCGGGGGATGCCGCCGATCTGCTCAAGAAACTTCGCGCCATGGGGGGCAAGAAGGGGGATGTGAATACCCTTTTGCTGGTCGATCTTTCCGATGTGGGACTGCCCGAAGACGACGATTACCTGATGGACGAAATCGCCGAAATCCATACCCGCATCGCCCGCGTGCGGGGCGGCGGCGCCTATCAGTTGTCGCCGACCAATATCGCCGTCATCGCGAACCTGACGGAAATGAACAGGATGGAGGTTCCCCAGGAACTGAAGATGAGCCTGTTCAAGATCCTGCAGGAGGAATTCCCCGACAAGGTTGCCGCCGTCGATCAGTCTAAGATCGTGCGCACCATCGACATGACGACCCAGATGGCCGGTGCGATCCGTTTTCTCGAAGCCTTCGAGGAACGTGCCAAGGAACAGGGCGTGATCGCGGGAGTGGACGGGATGCGGATGCTCAACGCCGCCGACAGCCAGACCGTGCGCGCCGTCCATGCCAAGACCGGCGACAAGGCATTCGCGGAATCCTATGTTCAGGGTCAGTCCATTACCCTGATCGCCGAAGGCAAGCCGCCGACGGTGATCGCCCGGGAATACTATATCCGCATGGATATTCTGGGATCGGATGTGCTTAAAAACGTCAGCATCCATGAATCGGACCCCCTGTTTCCGCAACTGACCTTGGCCCTTGATCCGCTGATGCTGGGCATGTACCGCCATTACAATCCCGAAGGCGGTAAGTGCGCCCTCAACCTGACCCTGGAATCGGTTACCGGGGCGTCATTCCAGAAGTTCCTGGCCGCCAACGGCACCGCTAAACTGTCCAATGTCATTGTCGAACTGCGTCTGGCCGACGTCTTGCGTGACCTGCGCAAGTACGAGGCCGCGCAGACCGCCGTGCGCGGCCAGGGCGGGACCATCGCCGTCGACATCATCGATCCGGCCTCGCTCGCGGTGCTGAACCTTGCCGGCTTTAATGCCAATATTGCGAAAATTCCTTGGCGCGAGAGCGGCATGGAAACCTTGGCGCGCAACCGTTCGGTCATCAAGCAGGCTCAGGACGCGGGATGCATTGTCGTGCTGTGTCGGGTCGATTCCGAACTGGGCCTGCGGGTCGGGCGGGAGGTTGGAATCACGGCCTTTCAGGGGCTGCACATCGAGGAAATGCTGATATAAGACGGCGAGGTAATTAAGATAGTTTTATCAACTCCCTGATATGGAACAGTTGTTCAGGCATTATTCTTGCTTGTGATACAGCGTATGAACCAAAATTAAGACCATTGACGGAAATGGACCGGAAATTTCATGGCTGATTCAAGCCCAGGTGGCGGCGAGCATCTTAAGCTGCTGACGCGACTGAAGAATTGGAAAGGCGGGACGGAAGAGCCCAATCATCTGATTCTCGTCAGTTTTTCCACCCTCGGCATGACCGAGGAAGAGGATAAGCAGCTCCGCAAGAAGACCGATGAATCCTACGAGCGTTCGCGCGAACGGCGTGGCGCCGAAGTCTATCGCCTGACCAACACGGACACGGCGCTGCTGATGAAGCTCAACGACTACAACCAGATGGAATGGACGTCGGAGCTCAAGGTCGACCTGATCCGTGTCATTCAGCAGAATTTCCCGGAATATTTCAGTCAGATCGACCAGTCGCGGATGCTGCGCATCATCAATCTGCAGGGCCGCATCGGCAACGCCATCAAGTTTCTGGAAACCTTCGACGACCGCGCCAAGGAAGCCGGCGTCGGCACGGGCGAGACCCGGCCACTGCGTGAAAGCGACATCCAGGTCGTGCGCGACGGCATGCGCAAGATGGGCAAGAAGGCGTTCACGGACAACTTCATCCGCTCGCAATCGACGGTCGTCATCACACCGGGCAAGCCGCCCATGCCGGTGATGAAGGAATACTTCATATCGGTGGAGATGATCCGCCAGCATATTCTGACCAATGTGGATTTCCGCGGTGCCGGTCTGGTTTTCCAGCACCTGACCCGATCCCTTGATCAGATGCTCATCGAATGCTTCGACGAGGTCAATCCGGAGCGCGCCAAGGCGTCCCTCAATCTGAACGTGGAAACCGTGTTCACCCATTCGTTCCAGAATCTTCTGGAAAAGGGGGGGAAGGCGCTGTCGAGCCTGGTCCTGGAATTCCGCGCGGAAAACATCCTGCAGAACTGGGATCAGTTCCAGACCGCGTCGGAGTTGATCACCTCCCACGGCGGGACCATCGCCATCGATGCCATCATTCCGGAAAGCCTGGGTGTGATCGACCTGCCGCGCCTTGGCGCCAAGTTGGCCAAGGTGTTCTGGCGGCCGGGCACGGAAAATTCCCTGCCCAATTACAAGGATGCCATCCAGAGCCTGCAGCAGCGCGGCACGGTATTGGTCATGGCGCGCGTTGACGACGAACTGGCGATCAAGACCGCTCATGCCTGCGGTATCACCATGTTCCAGGGCTTCTTGATCGACGACATGGTGCGCTAGGCGTTTCCTTGTTAGGATAAGCCATGCGCTTTCCAGAACGCTTTCTGCTCGCACGCCTTCTGCCGGCACGCTTCCTGATTATTGCCTGCGTCCTGATGGCGGCCGCCGTCACGGCCGCGTGGGCCGAAGACGATGTTTCCAACACGGACCTGATCAAGGCGTTCGCCGGGGTGGCGCTCGGCTCCGAACATGAAAAGCGCATTCCCCGCATTATCAAGTGGGTTGCCCCGGTCAACGTCGCCATCATCGGCAAGGGCTATCCGCCTTTGTTCGAGGAACTGGTGGTCCGTCAGTTGGACGATCTTTCCAAGGAAACCGGCCATCCGGTGAAGCTGGTGTATTCCGAGGTCATGCGCCAGGAAAAGCGCCTGGCGGCCAACGTGTCCAAGATTCCCATCAACGTGCTGGTGTTCTTCGGGCCCAAGGCGTCATTGCCGGCGGCCATCGAAAAGCGCACCAAGGGTGTTTACAAGGCTGTTGATGCTGAAAGGATGCTGCGTCTGGGGTTCTGTCACGGGCGCCTGCGTATCAATAAGACGGGAGCCCTGACCTTTGGCTACGCGGCGGTCCCGGCGGAAATCGTGACCCAGGTTCAATACGGAAACGTTCGGGTCGATCCCAAGATCTTCCTGCGCGCCTGCGTGACCGAGGAAGTCACCCAGCTCATGGGGCTGGTCAACGATGTCGACGGGCTGACATTCTCGATTTTCTCGGACAGCAGCCGTCACGTCGACCTGACCGAGGCCGATCGATGGATGCTGCGCATGCTTTACGATCCGCGCATGAAACCGGGCATGAAGGCGGATCAGGCGCTGCCCATCGCGGCGCAGTATCTGGCTCTTAAGCGGCCCGGAAAATAGCTGCTTCCAACGCTTTCTAAAACGTCCAGAATAGGTCGCGCAGGTCGAACATGGCCTCGACCGCCAATGCCGTCAGCGTCAACGGCAGGGCCACGGCCAAGGCGGCAAGGGGGGCTTTCAAGGTCTCCATAAGTGGTCTCCTTTCTCCGTCCAAGCGGAGAGAAGGAGACCATGGAACCAGGGCCGCCCGAGGGCGGGAATCGGGCAAATAAGTGGCAGGCGGAATGTTCGCCCTGGCGCGATTTGGGGGTCAGACGACCTTGATGGTCAGTTCGTCCACGCCCTCGACCCCGCCCTTCAGCACGTCGCCGCGCTGCACGGCGCCGACGCCGGCGGGCGTGCCGGTGAAGATCAGGTCGCCCGGCGCCAGGGTGAACAAGCCCGACAGATACTCAATCATTTCCGGGATTTTCCAGATCATCTGATTCAGATCCCCGTCCTGACGAATCTCGCCGTTGCGTTCCAGCCAGATGCGGCCCGACGCAGGATGGCCGGTTTTTTCGGCCGGATGGATCGCCGTGCAGGGGGCCGCCAGGTCGAACGCCTTGCCGACATCCCAGGGGCGGCCCATTTTCTTGGCTTCGCCCTGCAGGTCGCGGCGCGTCATGTCCAGGCCCACGGCATAGCCGAATACATGGTCGAGTGCCTCGGCGGCGGGGATGTTCGTGCCGCCCGATTTCAGGCCGAGAACCATCTCCAACTCCCAATGGACGTCGTTCGAGGCGACCGGATAGGGCCAGTCGCCGCCGCCGACCATCAGGTTGTCGGGGCATTTCATGAAAAAGAACGGCGGCTCGCGATCCGGGTCATGGCCCATTTCGATGGCGTGTTCTGCATAGTTACGGCCCACGCAATAGACGTGGCGCACAGGGAACTGGTCGTCCGTACCGGCGACGGGCAGAAACGATTGGGGCGGCTGGGGAATGACGTAGGCCATCGGAATCCTCGAATTTTTCGTGGTGCGGGGCGGGCCGCCGACCGGCGGTGCCCTATCGGATGCTCCGGATTTACGCGATGCGTCTCAGGCGCGCAACAGGATTTCCAAGGTTCTGAGGTGAGAGACGCCGTTGCGGACCTCGGGTTCACTGAGGTTCGGCAGGCCCCTTTCCATATCCGCCAAGGTGACGATGTCCCGATCGAGGATCCAATGTGCGAGTTCCGCTGTGGCGGAGGGAAGGGTGTCGCGGGCCTTCGGCGTTTTCACCTGCCACTCCTGTCCGCGCCGCGCCAGCTTGACCCCGGCTGCCTGGACGCGGAAGAACCCGGCAAACGCGGGGCTGGGCAGATCGAAGCCGGGAATCATGTCGAACAGGCGGCCGCGTTGGTCTTCCAACAGCTGATTGGTGACCCGGGGGTCGTCAAGTAACGCCAACAGCCGCGCGGCCAGGTCGCGGACACGTTCACGGTAGAGGTCGGTTTCGTCAATGGTTGGCATTTCCTGACGGAACAGGGGATCCGCCGTCGCGGCGCGGCTGATCGTGCGCAGGAAATCCAGACCCGTCGGCCGGATCGTTCCGAACGAAAGATGCAGGCTGGCGTCCGATCCGGCCAATGCGTCGTGATACTGACCGCGGGGTATATACAGGATATCGCCCGGCGTCAGGGTGACTTCCTGCGCCAGGGCACCCTTGGCATTGGCGTGAAAATCCTCGTCGAAGCTGGCATATCGGTATCCGTCGTCCTCGATCGGTTCTTCAAAGCGGCCTTCGTACAGGCGCCAGGTCTTTTCACCCTCGATATGGATTGCAAAGACCTCCATCGTGTCAAAATGGCTTTTAAATGCGGGCCGCTGCTGGCGGGAATAATAGGCGTTGCAGGTGACGCGGGACGCCATGGCCATCTGCAAGGCCGTGGCGATCGCCGCCGAGCCCGGATCCAGCATCTCCATGAGGTCAAGGACAAGGGACGCGCCGTCCTCAAGCAGGGTTCCAACCCGGGGCCAATCCGGCAGCATGGCGCGCCCTCCTTCCCGCATGGTGCCCGGGATGCAGAATTCGTCCGGCGCCAAGTTGCGGCCGTCCATCGCCATTTTCATGGTCTGGGCGTTCCACATCGTGGTCATGTTAACCAGCCGATTGAACGACGACCAGTCGAACAGGTGGCTAATCTTGTCCGCGTCGCCCGGGATATGGACGGCCCGGCGGCCGGAATATTCGGCGAAAAACGCTTCCGGCGTCATGGGCGCGATCAGATCGCGAAAGGTTATGCTGGTTTGAGAATTCTGCACCGAACCACCCTTCTTGTGCCCGCATTTCAGACTTTATTCTGGCCACTCTCGCCGCGGCCGTAGTTTACGGAAACCCGTATGTATGCGCCAGCCTTGGGGCCCGCCCAGGATCGCCCGGTTATCCACACATCATCCGATAAGGGAATATTTTCGTTTTGTGTGATTCTCCTTAGGGGCGTATGTAGGACATCAGGCGGGAACGTCGCGCGGCGGCTGCGCGTATCCCGTGACGATACACTAATAACAAAACGTTGGCAGGCCACTTCCTGGGATAGGCAGGCTTCTTCAAAGGACCATGCCGGGCGACCGGCATTGTCTTTCACCAGAGGATGGAACGCCATGTCCGACAGGAATGATCGCCCCACCGCGGGCCTTTCGGGAAACCCCAACGCCTTCCTACCCGGTGACTGGTTTTTCGAGTTCGACCAGGATTACGGCGACGGCACCCATGTGATCAAGCGGGGGCTCGATGCCTCGCTTCTGGTCGTGCGCAAGTACAACATCGGTCCCGACGAGGTCCTGGCTTTCTCGACCTATGACGGCAAGCGCCGGGCCATGACCGTGTTCCACTTCCACCCGGATTTCGACCTCCGCGGCCGCCGCCATTACATGGAGGCCCACCGCGAAGGCTATGACGTCGCGCGTGAGGTCACCGGCCATCTGGAGGCGGAACGCGCCCAGCGCCAGGCCGCCATCCGGCGGCAGGTCGGCAAGGCGCGCCGCGCCGTGGCCCTGGCCGCCCATGCCGCCGCCGTGTTCATCCTGGCCCATTATTCGCCCGGACGCTGACCCCTTCCCGCCGCGACCGGCTGTGTTAGGCTCTTTTCCTGGATGAACCTGCCGGGAGACCCGCCATGGCACTCGCGACCCCCTATCTGATGTTCGTCGGTGACGCGCCGGACCAACTCGCGGCAAAGGTCGCCATCGGAGTCGTTCATTGGCGGCCCGAATGGTGCAAGGGCCAGCTTCGCCTGGCCGGTTGCAAGGCCGACCTGGGCATTCCCGACATGACCATTGCCGACGCGGTCAAGGCCGGCTGCAAGACCATGGTCATCGGCGTCGCCAACCGGGGCGGCGTGATTCCCGACAATTGGGTCGGCGTCATCGTCGAGGCCATCGAGGCCGGCATGGATGTGGCCGCCGGGCTGCATCGCCGGCTGCGCGACGTGCCCGCCATTGCCGGAGCAGCGGCCCGCCACGGGCGGACGCTGACCGACGCCCGCCACCCGTCGCGCGACTTCGACGTCGCCTCGGGACAACCCAGATCAGGCCGGAGGATATTGACCGTGGGCACGGACGTATCCGTGGGCAAGATGTTCACTTCCCTTGCCATTGAGCGGGAAATGAAGGCGCGCGGCATGAAGGCCGATTTCCGCGCCACCGGCCAGACCGGCATCTTCATTGCCGGCGACGGGGCGTCCGTCGATGCCGTGGTCGCTGATTTCATCGCCGGCGCCGCCGAATGGCTGACGCCCGCGGGCGCGCCGGACCATTGGGACGTGGTCGAGGGCCAGGGATCACTGTTCCACGCTTCCTATTCCGGGGTCACTCTGGGCCTGATCCACGGGTCGCGGCCCCATGCCCTGGTGCTATGCCATGACGCGGCACGGCTGGAAATGCGGGGCACGCCCGGGGTGCCGGTGCCGGCGCTGGAGGACTGCATCGCAGTCAACGAGCGCATGGCCCAAATGTTCGAGCCCGACGCTAAGGTCGTCGGTGTGTCCGTAAACACCAGTTCCATGGATGCGGCACGGGCCACGGCCTATCTGGCCGAGATTTCCGAGCGCCTGGGGCTGCCCGCCGTCGATGCGGTGCGCACGGGCGTCGCCCCGATCGTTGACGCCATCGAGAAGCTGTAACCGTGGCGGGGGCGCGCCGCCTGTCCGCCGTCGACCAGGGCTGGCCCCTGGCCCGGCCCTTCGCCATTTCGCGCGGCGTCAAGACCGAGGCCCGGGTCGTGGTCTGCGAGGTCGAGGATGCGGATGGGCGGGCTGGACGCGGCGAATGCGTGCCCTATGCGCGCTACGGCGAAACGGTCGACAGCGTGATCCATCAGATCGCCGAGGTCGCCGATGCCGTGGCCGAGGGGGCCGGCCGCCGCGATCTGCTTGATCTTCTTCCGGCCGGGGCCGCGCGCAACGCCGTCGACTGCGCCCTGTGGGACCTGGAATGCAAACAGGCGGGCAGGCGCGCCTGGGACCTAGCCGGCCTGCCGGAACCGGTGCCGGCGGTGACGGCGGAAACCATCGGTATCGCCAGCCCCCAGGAGATGGCGATCCAGGCCCGCCGCCTGGCCAAGGCGCCCTTGCTGAAGATCAAATTGGACGGCGCTGATGTGCGTGCGCGCCTAGGCGCCGTTCGCGAGGCAGCACCTAAGGCCCGCCTGGTCGTCGATCCCAACGAGGGCTGGGACCTGCACCGGCTGGAAAATCTGGCGCCGTTCCTGATCGACATGGGCGTGGAGATGCTGGAACAGCCCGTGCCTTCCCGCGGCGACGACATCCTGCGCGGCCTGTCCTATCCGATCCCGATCTGCGCCGACGAAAGCTGCCATACGGCCCGGGATCTGGACCGTCTCGCCGGGCTTTATGACATGGTCAACGTGAAACTGGACAAGACCGGCGGCCTGACGGCGGCGCTTGATCTGGCCGATGCCGCCTGCGCGCGGGGGTTCGGGCTGATGGTCGGCTGCATGGTCGCGACGTCGCTGGCCATGGCGCCGGCCACGCTTTTGGCGGGGCGGGCCCGGGTCGTCGACCTGGACGGCCCCCTGCTGCTGCGCGAAGACCGCGATCCGGGCCTGGATTTCGCGGGCGGGCGCATTCATCCGCCGGTGCCGGATCTCTGGGGATGACGTATCGGTTGTGCCATTAGAGTAGTCTAATGGTCTGATTTTCAACATTATTGGCTTTGTGAGTGTTTCCAGTTAAGTAGAATGCGGTATCAGGCGCAACTTTAAGACGCCAAGGGAAAAACGCCATGGGTGAGCAACGTGTAGAACGGTGGCGAGGGGGCTGGCTCCCTCCGTTGAGAAGCAATGGGCGTATACAATCTGGAGCGGCTGACCTTTCTTCTGGTCGATGACAACCGTTTCGTACTCAAGATATTGCAGGACGTACTGAAAACCCTCGGGGCCGGTCAGGTCATCACCGCGGAGAACGGCGTCGAAGCAATCGAGTTCCTGAGCGCCCATCACGGCCCCTATGGTTGTCCCGTTGACATGATCATTTCCGATCTGGTGATGGCGCCGATCGACGGCCACCTGCTGCTGAAGTGGGTCCGCCAGGGCAAGGAATCGCCCAACCGCTTCATGCCTTTCATCATGATGTCCGGCGCCGCCGACACGGACAATGTCGAAAAGGCCCGCGACGGCGGGGCCAGCGAATTCCTGGCCAAGCCGTTTTCCGCGCAGACCGTTTGCAACCGGGTGCTTGAGGTCGTCGACTTTCCGCGCCAGTTCGTCGCCACCCGCGAATACTTCGGCCCTGACCGGCACCGCAAGAGCGACCCGAAGTGCCCTCACGACCGGCGCCGGATCAGCGAAAAGGACGCGACCATCGTCTATTCCTCGGACCGGGTGCGTCGCCCCAGGAATGACGGCGACGTCTTCCTGTTCCGCCTGCCCAACAAGCTGAAGGAGAAGGTCGGCGGCCTGGGCATGAGCCCGCCGGGCGAACTGCCGCTGCGCCACCTGCAGGCGGCGGATCAGCACCTGCAGCGCAAGGGCCTGGAATTCCACGACTGGGCGCTCGGTTATCTGGCGACCTTGTCGAGCATCTGCGAGCGCGCGCTGCAGCAGTCGGTGGATCAGCGCGCCCGCCATTTCAAGAACATTAATCTGCTGGCCCATGAACTGCGCGGTCAGGGCGGCACCTTCGGCTATCCGATCATCACCAATGTCGGCGAGATGCTGTACAAGATGACCCAGGCGCCCTGCCCGACCGAGGACCGTGCGGTCAAGGTCATCAAGGCCCATATCGACACCATGCGCAGCGTGTTTCGCGACAAGATTACCGGCGACGGCGGCGAAATCGGTATTCAGTTGATGCAGGATCTGAAGCGGGCGATCCGCAAGTACACCTTTGACGAACCCCGCGCCGAAGCGGCCGCCGCAGAGGCCAAGGCCGCCAAGACCGAACAGAAACGCGGCGGGGTCGAGCGCATCGCCACACCCCATCCCCGGTCCGGGTCCGACGACTGACCGGCTGGATGTGCCCGGGGCTCAGCCGCCCTCAATCTCTTCCCGCTTCATCTCAAGCGCCAGCCATTCCTCTTCCAGGGTGGCCAGCTTTGCTTCGGCCTTCGTCAACGCCGCCGCCGTGTCGGTGAAGCGCGTGGCATTCTTGGCGAACAGGTTGGGATCGGACAGGACCTTCTTATGGCCCGCGATCTCTTCCTCAAGCTTGGCCATGCGGTCGGGCAGGATCTTCAGCGCGTGGCTGTCCTTGAAGGACAGTTTGCGCTTTTCCCTCGGTGCTCCGGTCGAAGACGGCGCCGCGTTCTTTGTCGCGCCCTTGTCTTTCTTCGGCTTGTCGCGCTGCGGCGCCTCGCCGCGCTGCGCCAGCATGTCGGAATAGCCGCCGGGATATTCGCGCCATTGGCCTTCGCCTTCCCAGGCGACGGTCGAGGTCACGACCCGGTCGATGAAATCGCGGTCGTGGCTGACCAGCAGCACGGCCCCTTCGTAATCGGCGATCATTTCCTGCAGCAGGTCGAGGGTTTCCAGGTCCAGGTCGTTGGTCGGTTCGTCCAACACCAGAAGGTTGGACGGGCGGGCCAAGGCCCGCGCCAGCATCAGCCGGCCGCGCTCACCGCCGGAGAGTTCGCCGATCGGGGTCGGCGCCTGTTCGGGCAGGAACAGGAAGTCCTTCATATAGCTGATGACGTGGCGCGGCTCGCCGCCCACGGAAATCGTATCGCCGCTGCCGTCGGTCAGGGCGTCGGACAGGCTGGTCCTGGGGTTCAGGCTTTCGCGCTTCTGGTCCAGGGTCACCATCTCGACCGACACGCCGACCTTGACCTTGCCCGTGTCGGGGGCGGCCTGGCCGGTCAGGATGTTGAGCAGGGTCGTCTTGCCGGCCCCGTTGGGGCCGATGATGCCGACCCGGTCGCCGCGCAGGATGCGGGTGGAAAAGCCGTCGATCAGTGTGCGCTCGCCGTAGGCCTTGGTGATGTCCTCGGCGTCGATCACCAGTTTGCCCGAGGTTTCGCTCTGGGCGGCGGCCAGTTTCACTTCCCCGGCGACCTGGCGCAGTTCGCGTTTCTGCTGGCGCATGTCCATCAGATTGCCGAGCCTGCGCTGGTTGCGCTTGCGCCGGGCCGACACGCCATGGATCAGCCAATGGGTTTCGGCGGCGATCTTGCGGTCCAGTTTGTGGCGGGCGGTGCTTTCCTGTTCCAGTAATTCGTCGCGCCATTCCTCGAACGCGGCAAAGCCCTGTTCCAGGCGCTTGACCTGACCCCGATCCAGCCACAGGGTCGCCCGCGACAAGTTTTCCAGGAACCGGCGGTCGTGGCTGATCATGACGATGGCCGACGGCATGGATTTCAATTCCTGTTCCAGCCAGGCGATGGCCGGCAGATCCAGGTGGTTGGTCGGCTCGTCCAACAGCAGAATGTCGGGCTTGGGGGCCAAGGCGCGGGCCAGGGCGGCGCGCCGGGCCTCGCCGCCGGACAGATGGCCGGGGGTTTCCTGGCCGGTCAGGCCCAGGACATCCAAAAGATACTGCGCCCGGTAGGGATCGTCGCCGGGCGCCAGGCCGTCCTCGACATACTCCAGGGTCGTGGCATGGCCGGACAGGTCCGGTTCCTGCGCCAGATAGCGTACGGTCGCCCCCGGCTGCACGAAAATTTCGCCCTTGTCCGGGTCGATCAGCCCGCCCGCGATCTTCAGCAGGGTCGACTTGCCGGATCCGTTGCGCCCGACCAGGCACAGGCGGTCGCCGCGCATGACGGCAAGCTCCGCTCCCTCGAGAAGCGGCGTGCCGCCGAAGGTCAGATCGATGTCGCGAAGGTGGAGGATGGGTGGGGCCAAGGGTGGGGAAACCTAGTCTGTGGGCGAGAAGCGCCGCACATTACTAAATTCCGCGCACCAATGGAGAAATTCCTTTGGCCTTTCTGAAAGCGCCCCGCGTTATCCCCGAACCCGGTCGAGGAACGGGCCGACCGCCGCCAAAAAGCCCGCCGGATTGTCGATGTTCGACAGATGGGCCGCGTCCGGGATGACCTCCAGCGTCGATCCCGTGACCAGGGCATGGACGCTTTCCGCCGCCGCCAGGGGCGTGCGCTGGTCCTGGTCGCCGGTGACGATATGCATGGGTTTGTCGATGCCCTGCAACTGCGTGCGCACGTCCTCGGTGAAGACGGAGCGCACGGCGTCCAGATAATCGTCCTTGGTCATGCCGGTGATGGCAGCGATCAGGGCCTGATGATGGGCCTTGTCCGTCGCCGGCAGCAGGGTGCTGTCGGCATAGTCCTTGGCGAATTCGGTCATGGTCATGGTCGCGATCTTGGCTTCCATGCCCTTGACTCGGTCCGGCCCCGCCTCGCCCATGAAGGCGAAGCTGTCGGCATAGACGATGGACAGCACATCATCGGGGGCCAGGGCGTGCAGACGGGCACATTGCAGGCCGCCCATGGAAATCCCCATGATGTGCGCGGGCAGCAGGCCCAGTTCCTTCAGCAGGGCATGGGCGTCCTCGGCGACGGTCTGCATGGTCACCCCGCCCCGGTTGGACGAGCGGCCGTGGCCGCGGGCATCCAGGGCGACGCAGGTGAACCTGTCCTGCAGGGCCGCGATCTGACCTTCCCATAGATAGCCGTTGGTGCCCAGGCTGTGCAGCATCAGCAGCGTCGGGCCGCTGCCGGCCTGGCGGTAATGGAGTGTTTCGCCGTTGACGGAAATCATGGGCATGGGCTGGTCCTGTTCTTAAGCTTTGTCTTGGGAGGTCATCTCGACCGCAATCAGGTTTGCCCCATAACGGGCCTGCCCGGCAAGGTCCATGGTCGGGGCCAGGCGCATGTATTCCTTGATCGCGACCAGGGCGTCGCGGTCGCGGTCGGCCAGTTTGGCGATATAGGCGTCGACCGCCGCCGTCAGGCCGCCCTTGGGGGAGACGCGGGAAACCATCCCGAATGCATGGGCTGTTTGGGCGTCGATCTCGTCCCGGGTCAGCACCATGTCGAGCACGGCCTTGGCCGGCATTTTCGGCAGGGCGGCGGAAATCGCCAGGGTCGGCGGCAGGTTGCCGTCCATTTCCGGCATGGAGAACCGGGCCCCGTCCTCGGCAATGGTCACATCAGCCTGGGCGGCGAAGGCGCAGCCGAATCCTTTGGCCCGGCCCTGCACGGCGACCAGCACGGGCACCGGCGTCATGCGCAGATTTTCGTACACGCCCAGGATGGCGTCGGCGACCCGCTCACGAAACGCCCGCGCATTGGCGGGCGGCGTCACGCCCGGCACGATGCGCCGGCCCAGGCAGAAATCATCTCCTTCGCCGGTGACGACGACCAGCTTCACGGCCTTGTCCGACCCTTCCGCGCGGATGGTGGCGCCGATGGCCTGCATGTCCGGCGGAGCTAGGGTGTTGCCCTCCGCCCCCTGGCACAGGGTGATGCGGGCGACGGGACCGTCGCGGGAAACACGGAAACGGTCGCTGGTGGTCATCAGCGGTCCTCCTGAATGGGGGCTTGCGCGGCGTTGATCAGCTCGACGATGCGCTGCGGGGTGATGGGGCAATCGGTGATGCGGATGCCGAAGGGCGACAAGGCGTTTTCCACCGCCGCGACGATGGCGGCGGGGGCGGGGATGGTGCCGCCTTCGCCGGCCCCCTTGGCGCCCAAGGGGTTCAGGGGGGTCGGGCTTTCCATATGCACGATCTCGCAGGTCGGCACGATTTCCGCCGTCGGCATCAGGTAGTCGGCGAAGGTCGTGGTCAGGGGGTTGGCGTCGGCGTCGAACACCATGCGTTCCAACAGCGCGTTGCCGATGCCGTGGGCGACCCCGCCCTGGACCTGGCCGTCGACCAGCATTGGGTTGATGACCGTGCCGCAGTCGTGGACCACGGTGTATTTCAGGATCGTGACCTGGCCCGTCTCGGGATCGACCTCAACCTCGGCGACGTGGCTGCCGTTGGAATAGGTCGCCTGCGGCGGGGTGAAGTACCCCGACGCCTCCAGATCCGGCTTCACGCCCTTGGGCAGGGCATAGCCGGGCGTGCCGCTGGTCATCTTGGCCAGTTCCTCGAAGGTGATGCTGTCGCCCTGTTCGCCCTTGATGCGCACGGCGCCGTGGGTCAGCTCGACGTCTTCCGGCTTCACGTCGAACTTGGCGGCGGCCAGGGCCAGGGCCTTGCCGCGCAATTCGATGGCGGCCATCCGCGTCGACGACCCGGCGTTGACGGTGATCCTAGAGGCATAGGTCCCCGCACCCCGGGGCATGACGCCCGTATCGCCGCCGACCACGTCGATGTCGGTCACGTCGATGTTCAATTCGTCGGCGCAGATCTGTGCCAGGGTCGTGCGGTGGGCCTGGCCCGCCGCCGCCGCGCCCGTATAGATGGCGACGCGCCCGTTGGTCAGGATGCGAATGGTCGCGCCCTCGAAGGGGCCCAGGCCGGTGCCCTCGACATAATTACCGATGCCGATGCCGATATGCCGGCCCTCGGCCAATGCCGCTTTCTGGCGGGCCGGAAAATCGGCATATCCGGCGGCGGCCAGGGCCTTGGCCTGGGCGTCCGGATAGTCGCCCGTGTCGTACATCACCGGCGCCCCGTCGCGGTAGGTCAGTCCCATGTCGTAGGGCATGTCCGATGCCTGGATGAAATTGCGCCGTCGCACCTCGGCCGGGTCGAGGCCCAGTTTCGAGGCCACGGCGTCCATTAGCCGTTCCATGGCGAACACGGCCTGGGGCCGCCCGGCCCCCCGCAGGGGCGTGGTCGGCACCAGGTTGGTGAAGGCAATGGTCACCGCCATGCGGTAGGCCGGCAGCTTGTACGGCCCCGGCAGGGTGGTCGCCGAGATATAGGGCATGATGATGCCCCAGGGCAGATAAGCCCCGGCGTCGTGGATCAACGTTCCCTTGATGCCAAGCAGACGTCCGTCGTCATCGACGGCGGCGGCGACGTCCCAGACCTGGTCCCGTTCTTGGGTGGTGGTCAGGAAATGTTCGCGCCGGTCCTCGGCCCATTTCACGGGCCGGCCCAACAGGCGGGCCGCCGCCGGGATGACCAGTTCTTCCGGATAGACCTGGTTCTTGGGCCCGAAACCGCCGCCCACGTCGGGGGTGATGACCCGCACATGGTCTTCCGCCAGGCCGAACATGTCGATCACGGCGCGCTGGGTGTTGTGGGGCGTCTGGGTCGAGGTCCAGATGCGAAAAGCGTCGCTGATCAGATCATAGACAGCGACCACGCCCCGGCATTCCATGGGATGGCCGGTGCCGCGATGGGGTTCGTACCGTTCGCGGATGACATGGGCGGCGTTGCGGAACGCCGCGTCCACATCGCCGAAGCCCAGGTTCAGGCGCCCGGCGATGTTGTCGGTCATCGAGGAATGGACGGCGGGGGCCCCCGGTTTCAGCGCCGCGTCGCAATGGGCGGTTGCGGGCAGGGGCTCCCAATCGACGATCACCCGTTCCGCCGCGTCCTCGGCCAGATGGCGGCTGTCGGCGATCACCACGGCCACGGCCTCGCCGACGAAGCAGACTTCCGATGTCGCCAGCGGCTCCTGCGTCACCGCATAGGTTATTTCCGGATGGGGCACCTGCAACAGGATGCGCTGCCCCTGCATTTCCGCCGGCAGGTCACGGGCCGTCAGCACGGCATGGACGCCGGGCAGGGCGCGGGCATCCTCGGCGTCGATTTCGGTGAAGGTGGCATGGGCGAAGGGGCTGCGCACGAAGGCGGCTTCCAGCATCCCCGGCAGTTTCAGATCGTCCAGGAACTGTCCCCGGCCGGTCAGCAGGTCCGGGTCTTCCACGCGTTTCACGCGCTGGCCGACGAAGGCGGTCGAACTCATGCCGTGGCTCCCTTGCGCATCGCGTCGGCGGCGGCCAGGGCCGCGCGGACGATGGTGTCGTAGCCCGTGCAGCGGCAGATGTTGCCGGACAGGGCTTCGCGCAATTCCGGCTCGTCCGCGTTCGGGTGGTCGCGCAGATAGGCGGTCAGGGTCGTGAGGATGCCCGGGGTGCAGAACCCGCATTGCAGGCCGTGATTGTCCATGAAGGCCGCTTGCAGGGGGCTCAAGGTGCCGTCCTCGCCGGCCAGACCCTCGATGGTGGTGACCTGGCGGCCTTCCGCCTGGACCGCCAGCATCAGGCAGCCGCGCACGGCCTCGCCGTCGACCAGCACGGTGCAGGCGCCGCAGACCCCGTGCTCGCACCCCAGATGCGTGCCGGTCAGGCCCAGGCCGTGGCGCAGGAAATCAGCCAGGGAATAGCGGTCTTCCGTTACGGCGGAATGTTCCTTGCCGTTGACGGTCAGGGTGATGCGGCGTTCGGGCAGGGCATCAGGCATGGGCGGACTCCGATGCGCGGACGCAGGCATTGGCGAGGGAGCGGCGCAGCAGCACGCCCGCGAGGTGTTGGCGGTAGGCTTCCGTGACCAGGGCGTCGCCCGCCATGGGTCGCTCGGCGATGAGGGCCCCGGCCGCGCGGAACAAGGCGTCCGACGGCGTCTCGCCGATCATCATGGCTTCGACGTCGGTCGGGCGGACCGGGCCATCGTCGACGCCGATCAGCACCACGGCGGCGCGGTCGATCCGCCCGTCCGTGTCCAGGGTGATCAGGCTGCCGACCCCGGCCATGGCGAAATCGCCGTGGCGTTGCGCGAATTCGCGAAAATCCCAGCCGTGGGCCGAAGGCCAGGCGTCGAAAGAAAGGGAGGTCAAAATTTCGCCCTCGTTGATGTCGGGGGTCATGTAGCCCAAGGGATAATCGACCATGGCGATGCGGCGGGTGCCGTCCTGGCTGGTCAACGTGATCTCTGCCTCCAGCAGGGCGGCCATCCCCGGTAGTTCCGCCGCCGGGTCCAAGTGTGCCAGCGACCCGCCAACCGTGCCCCGGTTGCGGGTCTGGACATGGCCGACGAAGCCGAGGGCTTCGCGCAGGATCGGGCAGCAGGCGGCCAGGGCGTCGTCTTCCAATACCGCGCGCTGGCGGGTCATGGCGCCGAGGGTCACCCGCCCGCCGTCGATCGCGATCCCCGCGATTTCCGCCACCGGGTTGAGGTCGATCAGGTGATCGACCGCCACATAGCGCAGGTTCATCATGGCCATCAGGGACTGCCCGCCGGACAACAGCCGCGCGTTGTCCAGCGTCGCCGCCATCTCGGCGGCTTCGGCGAGCGATTCCGCCCGGTGATAAGTGAAAGGGGCGGGCTTCATACGCCGGGCTTGCCCTGCTTTCCGCCCTTGAAGCGCGCGGTCAGCCCCTGCCACAGAAGCGATCCGACCTTGATCGCCTCCGGGTCCGGCTCTTCCCCGCTGTCGATGCGCTTGCTCAGGCGGGCCGCGAATTGATCGACCAGCTGCTGCGCCGTCTTGGTCACCACGCCCGCACCCCGCGCGTACTGGATGATGCTGCCGGCCAGGTTCAGGTCCGTCGCGACCTCGACCCGGGTGCCGTCGCCCGATGGATGCAATTGGAAGGTCACCGTGGCATGGGCCGAGCCACGGCCCCGGTCTTCCCGCCCCTTGGCGGAGACGCGCACCTTCATGGCCTCCGGGTCCACGTCCTCGATCACCGCCGTGCCGCGGAACGACAGGCTGACCGGGCCCAGTTTGAGATCGACCATGCCTTCGTAGGTGCGTTCGTCCACCACCGCCGTCAGCTTGGTGCCCGGCAGGCAGGGTGCGACATAGGGGATGTTCAGCAAGGTGCGCCAGGCATCGTCGGGGGCAAGGCCGAGGTCCAGGGTGTTCTCGATGATCATGGCTCCGGGTCCCGTTTGTCGGATTCCGGCGCTTCGAATTCGGCCAGCATCTTTTTCAGCAGGGCCGCGAGGGTATCCTGCTCCGCCGGGGTCAGGGTCTCGATCAAGCGGGCCTGGGTTTCCACATGGGCGATGAGGGCCCGTTCGATCAGCTTTCGCCCTCGGTCGGTCAGGACGATCCGCACGCTGCGGCCGTCATCACGATTGGCCCGGCGCACGACGTATCCCGCCCGCTCCAACTGGTCGATGCGGTGGGTCATGGTGCCCGACGTGACCATGGTCGAGGCGATCAATTCACCCGGTGACAGGCTGTAGGGTGGGCCGACGCGGAGCAGGGTCGACAGCACGTCAAACCCCGCCACGTTCAGGTCGAACTTGGCCCAGGTTTCTTCCATCCCGCGCAGAAAGAAGGTGCCGAGCCGCCGCACGCGACCGACCACGCCCATGGGCGCGGTGGCCAGGTTCGGGAATCCCTGCCGCCATTCGGCAAGAATGCGGTCGACGTGATCCTCGGGGCGATTCGAAGAATGATCCATGCCGGACAGTGTTCTCCGGCAACTATCTTGACGTCAAGATTAATTTTAGGCCGTCAAAGCCAATACCCGGCAGGGGGCCGGGCCCGCAGCGCGCGGGCCCGGGGAGATCACTTGTATTTCTGTTCGAAGTCGTAGACCTGGCCGAAGCCCATGAGCTGGCTGAATTCCGCGAACGGATAGAAGTCGACCTTCGAGCCGGCCGTCGAGCCGGTTTCCTTGAGGTCGGTGTACACGGCCTTCAAGGCCTGACCGGCGGCCAGGAACCCGCTGCCGGGGAACAGGGCGATCTTGTAGCCGAGGGACTGCAACTCGTCGCGGCTGAGCACCGGGGTGCGGCCGCCTTCGACCATGTTGGCCAGCAACGGCAGGTCGAAGCGCTCGCAGATCGTGCGCATTTCCTCTTCGCTTTCCGGGGATTCGACGAACAGGATATCGGCGCCCGCTTCGGCGAAGGCGTCGGCGCGGCGCAGGGCTTCGTCCAGGCCCAGGGTGGTGCGGGAATCCGTGCGCGCGATGATCAGGAATTCGTCGCTGTCGCGGGTGTCGCGGGCGACGCGGATCTTGGCCAGCATGTCGTCCAGCGGGACCACGTTGCGGCCCAGCATGTGGCCGCATTTCTTGGGGAATTCCTGGTCTTCAAGCTGGATCGCCGTGGCGCCGGCCCGTTCATAGCCGCGCACCGTGTGTTCCAGGTTAAGCAGCCCGCCGTAGCCGGTGTCGCCGTCGGCGATCAGGGGGGTCTTGGTGCCTTCGGCGATCTGGCGCACACGGCTGACCATGTCGGTATAGGTCGCGATGCCGGCATCGGGCAGGCCCAGATGCGAGGCCACGACGCCGTAGCCGGTCATGTAAAGGACATCAAACCCCAGGGAATCGGCGACTTTCGCCGAAATCATGTCGAACACGCCGGGGGCGATCAGAATCTCATCCTGCTTCAGGCGTTGGGACAGGCTTTTCATTCGAATATTTCCTCTTCGTGAAATAATTGTATGCAATAAAGGCTATTTTTTCCGTTTCAGGGGCTGTTTTAGCCTATATTGCATACAATAAACAAGACTATGTGGCGTATCGCATGGGGCAGTATGTTTGCCGGCGTGATGCCCAGGGAGTGACAGCATGGCGACGTCAAGTGATCGGGTGTACCGACAGATCCGCGAAGGCATTCTTGCCGGCGAGTACGCCGTGGGCGACCGCCTGCGCGAAGGCGAACTGGCGACGCAGTTCGGCGTCAGCCGTACGCCCGTGCGCATCGCCCTGCAGCGCCTGGTCAATGACCGGCTGATCGACTTCACGGCCCATGCCGGCGCCATCGTGCGCGGCTACGCCGATGCGGAGATGGTCGAGATTCTCGAGATCCGCGCGCTGCTGGAACCCCAGGGTGCCCGCCTTGCGGCCCTGAACCGCAAACAGGAGCACCTGGACGAGCTGTTCGAGCTATGTGCGCGGATGGAAACGTTGGGCGACCGGAGCGAGCCGGACTTCGGCCAGATCGCGCCCCTCAATAACCGCTTTCATCAGGTCCTGCTGGATGCATCGGGGCAACGCCAGCTTCTGGTCGTCACCACGTCCCTGATCGAATTGAACAACGTCGTTCAATCCTACAGGAAATTCGCCCGCGCCGATGTCGACCGCAGTTTTGCCGAACATCGCCAACTGGCCACGGCGATCGAGCGCGGCCAAAGCGATCTGGCGGCCGCCATCATGCTCAGCCACGTCCATGCCGCGCTTGCCAATTTCAAGTTGCGGATCGGGACGACCGCCGCCCCGGTCAAGCTTCGGACAGTTCCGGGATCGGGCTGATCAGGGGCTTGCCGGCCAGGAAGGCCTCGATATTGCGGCGCATCAGCTTCACGCCCAGGATCTGAACCTCGGGCGCGGCCCCGCCCACATGGGGGGTCAGGACGACGTTGGTCATGGCGCAGAGCGCTTTGGGAATCACCGGTTCGTCCTCAAACACATCCAGGCCGGCCCCGGCGATCACGCCGTCCCGCAAGGCGGTGATCAGATCGTCCGTATGGACGACGCTGCCGCGCCCGACGTTGATCAGGAAGCCGTCCTTGCCCAATGCTTCCAGCACCGTGCGGTCGATCAGGTGATGGGTCGCGGGGCCGCCGGGCACGGCGGAAATCAGGAAATCGACATGCTGAGCCAGGTCGCGGACATTATCGACATAGCGCCAGGGAAGGTCCGCCTTGGCCGACCGGGCCATGTAGGAAACCTCCATGTCGAAGCCTTCGGCGCGCTTGGCGATGCCCAGGCCGATGGCGCCCATGCCGATGATGCCGATCTTCTTGCCGTTGACCATCGGGCGCTGGGGCAGGTCTTCCCGCCATTTTCCGGCCCGGGCCGACGCGTCGTAGACGGGGATGTTGCGCACAATGGCCAACAGCAGGGCAAAGGCGTGGTCGGCGACCGAGGGGGCGTTCATGCCCGCCGCATGGGTGATGCGAATGCCGCGCTCCCGGGCGGCGGCCTGATCGACCTTTTCATAGCCTGTGCCGATGGTGCAGATCAGCTCCAGCGCCGGCAGGGCGTCCATTTCCGCGCGCGTCACGCCGATGAAGCCCGAGGTGACCATGATGCGCGCATTCTTCCGCGCCGCGTCGTCAGGCGTTCCCGCCGCCAGATCGAAATCCAGCAGGGTGAAGTCGGGCGCGAAGTCGATGCGGTGACGGGGGGCTTCATGCTTGAAAAGGATAATGGGCTTCACGGTCGTTCCCTTGGGAGATTGGTTGTTGCCATACATCAGTGGTTCGCTCAGCGGAGAGGGCGCCGGCTTCGTGACCCTGAGTTGTTGATGAGAAATTCGGCGGGCTACCCTGCGGCCACCTTAGATACGAGGGCGAATTCTAGGAAGTTGGTATGGAAGCGCAACCGCATCTTTACCTCCGGTGAAGATGATTGCCGCATGACGAAGGTTCAGCGCGGCCCAGTGGTCGTAAATCACACATTTCATACAGTGCCCGCCTGTCCTAATCTGTGCGAAGGTTAAAACCTATGTGACCTGCCGTGAGGCTGGACTCGACCGCAGACGAGACGTGGTCGAACATTGAAGAATCGGGAGACCAATGCCGACCGGCTTAAGCATTCTACAGGTTGCCCAACTGGTGGGTTTTGCGTTCCTGCTGGCCTGCGGTCAAATTCTGTTCAAACGGGTCGCGATCGACATTGCCGGGGATCAACTCACGAGCATTTTCGGGCAGATCTTGCACAATCCAATGGCTTGGCTTGCCATGTGCCTTTACGGCGTGGCGACGGGATTGTGGATCATCATTTTGCGTGAGGTTCCCCTGTCCGTCGCCTATTTATTTTCCGCACTTGGATTCGTTATCGTCCCGGCGGCGGCTCATTTTATTTACGGCGAGCCGATTTCTGCCAAGTACCTTATCGGTGCCGCGGGCGTCATCGCGAGCCTGTATCTGATCGCCAATTCATAACTCGATATTTTACGGTGCCGGCATTACGGGAAGGTCGTTGGGTAACGCGGCCAAGAAGTCCCTGTACGGCATGCCCTGGCGTTTTTCATAAAGCAGCGGACCCGTATGGGGGCGGCCCGATGGCGCTTTCTCCGCCGGCTGCTGAAGATTCTGTGTGCCTGACGTTAGATAGTGCAGAAGAATAAACGGGTAGAGACCGACCAAGGTGCGCCATTGCGAGTGGTAGGACAGATAAAGCCGGAGGTGGCGTAAACGGTCGCTCCAGGGAATGACATCGCGCGTGATCGGCCCATTGGCGGCGATCGGCGCAAGCACCCGGAACATGGGGCCGGGGACACGGTGGGCATTGTAAAGCGCAAAAAACCGCAACGCGCTTAATGGAAGATCCCTGTCATGCGCACACCACAGCGCCAAAAGGTGAGCCGCATCGTGGTCTGGATGGCCGCCTTCCCAGGCATGACTGGTCAGCGTCATCGGTGTCGATATCCGGTCTAGAATCGGCGAGACGAGATCTCGTGCGTGGACGAGGTCCTGGGCCAAGGCGCCGTCGGAGATGCCGTTTTCGGACCCGATGAAATGGACATCCGCGGCATCGACGCCCAGCCGAGTCAGAACGTGAAGGCTTTCCCGATTGCGGACGGCCGGTCTTGCACCTTGGCCCGCGCCATCGGTCAGATAGATGCAGACCGGCCGGCGGCCCGCCGCCAGCCCCGTGTCGAGCGCATGGAAAACGCCAAACTCATCGTCTTGGTGGGCGAAAAGATAGACATCGACGCCCATCGTATCTTGATTCGGGTCCATGTCAGTATGCATCGAAATCCAACGCCGTGAAGATGACTTCGTGTGCTGCGATCTCTGGCGTTTCACCGTGAAGGTTTTTGACGACGAAATTGAGCGGGGAAGGCCGCAAGCGGTCTGGAATTTGAATCGAAACGTTCGGCGTCACGCCCCCGGGAGGACGTTTGCCTAAATGAAGCTTGGGCGTGAAGGCCATCGGTCCCGGCGGCGCGAAAAGGCCGTCCAATGGGCGCAGGTCGGCATTCAGAAAAATCTCTTCGTATGTCGGGACGAAAGGCGCGGGGCCGGGCCCCCAAACCTGTAAGGTATTTGGGTCTCTGAGTTTCGTCCGCCAACGGGCATTCGGATCACTCAATCTCCACTGCAATGCGTCGACGGACCAAATACGCTGGAATGCAGCGACGGGTTCGCCACCCGCGGTCGGATTCGGGCGGCGGTAGGGTAGCAAGCAAATATCCGCGTCTAGGCTGCAGACTAGGCGAAAGCCTTGTCTTCCGGTCAGACCCGGGGTCGCCTGTGTGTTTGGAACACCGTAGGCATAGTCATATCCGGCGTCCGCAGCGCCGGCAAATGCCATGCTGGCGAGTTTCGTGAACAGTCCTTGGCCTTGAAAGTCCGGATGGGTCGCCGTGTTGAGAGCAAGAACGGCGTTCATCTTTTCGCCGTGGATGGCGATCGGGGCGGGAATACAGGCGTAATGGGCGACAATGCCTTTTTCTCGGTCGACATAGTCAAAACCCATGACAGGTCCGGCCGGATTCTTGGCATAGAGCCAGTCCAGGTATTCTACCGAAAACTTCGATGCCTCCCCGTAGCAGCTTTTGAACAGCCTGACATAAGAGCTCAGGGTGGCTCGGTCATGCTTCACTTTTTCGATGGACCCCAAACAAGCCTCCTCACGACTAAAGCCATGCAGACTGATGATGATGAAAATACGCTCTGATGCAAGGCGAGCGGGGCTCGATTCTTGAATTCCGGCTGGCCTGGAGTTGCGAGTCGCCGCCTCAGTCGGTCGCCCGGTCACGCCGGGGTGTCGATTGAATATCGAAATTGATGGCCTGAACCAGGAACTGCACACCCAACAAGATCGCGAGGGCCGCGATCATGATGGTGCCGAGTGTTGCCGTCGTCCCCGCTTCCGCCGCTTCCCACCATTTTATTACGCCGAAGATCAGGCCGAAGACCGTCAGCAGCGTCCCTGCCGTCAGGTAGAACGACCCCAGCGAAAAATCGTAGAGGAAGTACTTGAACAGGATGCGTTTTCCCATGCCGCGGATCAGTCGATAGATGAATACGGGCATGATTGACGGGATGTGAAGCGAGCTTTGCTCGTCGCCGTAGCGGGCTGGGATGGCCACGTCCTCGGCCACGGCGCCGATGATGTTGAGGCGGATCAGCATGTCGGATTCGAAGAAATAGCCGTCCGATACCCGGTCAAGCTCCAGGCGTTCCAGCGAGTCGCGATTGATCGCGGTATAGCCATTGGTCGGGTCCATCATCTGCCAGTAACCGGATGCGGCCTTGACCAGGAAGGTCAGCACGCTGTTGCCCAACAGGCGCACGCGGGGCATCTGACGCAAGGCCTTGAGGTCGCGGAACCGGTTGCCCTTGGTATAGTCGGCACGGCCCGCCAGGATCGGCTTCAACAAGGCTTTCAGATAGGTCGGGTCCATCTGGTCGTCGGCATCCATCTTGACCACGATGTCGAAGCCGTCGGCCAGGGCTTGGCGGTAGCCGGTCTTCACCGCCGCTCCCACGCCGCCGTTCTGCTGTCGGCGCAGAACCATGACCCGGTTATCCCCGGCCGCCTTGGCGGCATCGCCGGAATTTTCCGGGCAGGCGTCGTCGATCACGTAGATGCGTTTGATCCAATCGGGCACGCCCCGGATCACCGTGGCGACCTGACCGGCGGCCCGATAGGCGGGAATTACGACGGCGGTTTTGCTGTCTTCCGGCACCTGAAATCCGTTCTTTCGCCCTTGTTCACGCCCGGGGTTTGTTCCTCGGGCCTTTCAGATTGGCGCAAGGTTGGGCTAAAACCATTAAAACTTCGTCGATCATAAAATGCCACCAAGACCACTAGTTCAGGAACATCCATGACCATCACCACGCCGACCCATCCGGAAATCCGGGACTCCGTTGCCGCCCTCTGCCGCGATTTTCCCGGCGAATACTGGCGCGAGAAGGACCGCGACGACGCCTATCCCGTCGAATTCGTCACGGCCCTGACCGAGGCCGGCTTCCTCGCCTGCCTGATTCCCGAGGAATACGGCGGGTCCGGCCTGGGCCTGTCCGAAGCCGCCGCGATCATGGAGGAAATCCATAAATCCGGCTGCAACGGCGGCGCCTGCCACGCGCAGATGTACATTATGGGGGCTCTCTTGCGCCACGGCGACGAGGGCAAGAAGGCGCGCTATCTGCCGGAAATCGCCTCGGGCGCGCTGCGCCTGCAGGCCTTCGGCGTGACCGAGCCGACGTCCGGCACGGACACCACGCGCATCCGCACCACGGCGCGCAAGGACGGCAACGAATGGGTCATCAACGGCCAGAAGGTCTGGACGTCGCGCGCCGAGCATTCCGACCTGATGCTGCTGCTGGCCCGCACCACGCCCCGCGAGGAGGCCGCCAAGCCGCACCAGGGCATGTCCATTTTCCTGGTCGATATGCAAAAGGCCAAGGGCAACGGCCTCGAGATCAAGAAGCTGGAGGCGATGGTCAATCACGCCACCACGGAAATCTTCTTCGACGACCTGCGGATTCCCGCCGACGCCCTGATCGGCGAAGAGGGCCGCGGGTTCTACTACATCCTCGACGGCATGAACGCGGAACGCATCCTGATCGCCTCGGAATGCGTGGGCGACGCCCGCTGGTTCATCAAGAAGGCCCGCGATTACGCCGTCGACCGCCGGGTGTTCGACCGCCCCATCGGCCAAAACCAGGGCATCCAGTTCCCCATCGCCCGCGCCTATGCGGAAACCGAGGCCGCCGCCCTGATGGTGCAGAAGGCGGCGGAAACCTTCGATGCGGGTGAAGAAGTCGGCGCCATGGCCAATATGTGCAAGTTGCTCGCCTCGGAAGCCACCTGGCATGCCGCCGAGGCCTGTTTGCAGACCCACGGCGGTTTCGGCTTCGCCCGCGAATACGACGTGGAGCGCAAGTTCCGGGAAACCCGGCTCTATCAGGTCGCGCCGATCTCGACCAACCTGATCCTCTCCTACATCGCGGAACATGTCCTCGACATGCCGCGCTCCTTCTAAGCAGAAAGACCACACCTATGGACGATATCGACCCCAATGCCCCCTTGGACATGGACCACCTGCGGACCTGGATCGGCAAGACCCAGGAACTGACGGACACCATCGGCGCCTTCCCGGCCCGCGCCCTTTCCGCGACCATCGACCGCGACGATCCCGTGCCACAGGACGGCGATGCTTTGCGGCCCTCGGCCCATTGGCTGTATTTCCTGGAAACGCCGATCCATTCGCAATTGGCCTTCGACGGCCATGCCAAGAAGGGCGGGTTCCTGCCGCCGGTGCCGCTGCCGCGCCGCATGTGGGCGGGCGGGCGCATCTGGTTCAAGGGGGATCTCCGCATCGGCGACAAGGCGACGCGCCTGTCGACCGTCAAGGACGTGACCTTCAAGGAAGGCAAGTCCGGGCGGCTGGTGTTCGTTCTGGTCGAACACCGCATTCAAGCCGGCGGCCGGGACGTGATCGTCGAGGAACATGACATCGTCTACCGCGACGAGGCCGCACCCGACGCGCCGCCGCCGCCACCTAAGCCGGCGCCCGAAGGTTCCGTGTGGACACGCAGCGTGCTGCCGGACGAGGCCATGCTGTTCCGCTATTCGGCGCTGATCTTCAACGCCCACCGCATCCATTTCGACCGTGAGTTCACGCAGAACGACGAAGGCTATCCCAACCTGATCGTCCACGGGCCGCTGATCGCGGCCCTACTGATGGACCTGGGGGCCAGGGAAATGGCCAAGCAGGGCAAGCGCATGACCCGCTTCGCCTACCGCGCCGTGCGGCCGAGCTTCACCGACGGCCGCGCCATGACCTTCCAGGGCAGGCCGACGGGCGATAACGCCGCCGACCTTTGGGCGCTCGACCAGGACAACTGGCTTGCCATGCAGGCCGACGCCGATTTCGAGGCCGCGTGACATGACCAACACGATAACTCCTACCGCACTGAACGGCGTCCGCGTCATCGACATCGCGACCTTCATCGCCGGGCCCTATGCGGGCTCCATCCTGGGCGAGTTCGGCGCCGAGGTCATCAAGGTCGAACAGCCGCAAGGGGGGGACCCCTGGCGGCGCTACGGCACCAAGACGGCGCGCGAGGATTCAACCCTGGCCTGGCTGACCGAGGCGCGCAACAAGCAGTCCATCACCCTCAACCTGCGCGAGGCCGAGGGCCAGGACTTGCTGAAAAAGCTGGTCGCCGACGCCGACGTGCTGATCGAGAACTTTCGTCCGGGTACCCTGGAACGCTGGGGCCTGGGGCCGGACGTGCTGTGGGCGATCAATCCCGGATTGGTCATCCTGCGGGTCACCGGCTACGGCCAGACCGGCCCTTACAAGGACCGTCCCGGCTTCGCCCGCATCGGCCATGCGGTGGGCGGGCTGACGTACCTGTCCGGCAAGCCCGGGGAGATTCCGGTGACGCCGGGCTCGACCTCCCTCGGCGATTACATGACCGGCATGTACGGCGCCATCGGCATCATGATGGCCCTGCGCCACCGCGACGCCACCGGCGAAGGCCAGGTCATCGACGCGGCGCTCTATGAAAGCGTGTTCCGCGTGCTCGACGAATTGGCCCCGGCCTATGCCGCCCAGGGCACGGTGCGCGAGCCCGAGGGCACGGGGACCCTCAACGCCTGCCCGCATGGGCATTTCCCCTGCGGCGACGGCAAGTTCCTGTCCATCGCCTGCACCACGTCGAAGATGTTCGAACGCCTGACCCAGGGCATGGGGCGCCCGGATTTGTGGGACCTGTACGGAGATCAGGCGGAACGCCTGAAGCACCGCGACACGGTGATCGAGGAAGTCACCAACTGGTGCCTGTCCATGACCCGCGAACAGGTCATGGAAAAATGCATCGGGGCCGAGGTTCCGGCCGGGCCGATCAATTCCATCGCCGACATCTTCGAGGACCCCCACTTCCGCGCCCGCGATCAGCTTGTCACGATTGACGATCCGGAAGTCGGTGAGGTGACGATCCCCGGCGTGGTACCCAAACTCTCGAAAACACCGGGTACCATCCGCTCCCTCGGCCAGGGACTGGGCCAATCCAACGCGGAGATTTACGGTAAGCTGTTGGGCCTGTCCCAGACGGAGCTTGCCGATCTGAAGGTGCGCGGGATTATCTAGCCGTCCCGTAATCTCCGTTGCCGCCGGGACCGATTTCGGCGACAGTTTCCCGGCTGCATCCTGCGGTGCCTTGGGGGAGGATACGACCATGTTCACGCTGTATTACGCGCCGAATACCTGTGCTCTGGCGACCTTGATCACCTTCAAGGACGCGGGGCTGCAGGCGGGGGACGATTACGCGCTGCGCCGGGTCGATTTCGCCAAGCTGGAGCAGCGCGCGCCGGAATACCTAGCCGTCAATCCCAAGGGCCGGGTGCCGGCGTTGGTCACGCCGCGCGGCATCCTGACGGAAACCCCGGCCATGCTCGCCTTCCTGGCGCAAAGCTTCCCCCAGGCCAATCTGGCACCCCTCGAAGATCCTTTCGCCTTCGCCGACTTGCAGGCTTTCAACAGTTTCCTTTGCTCAAGCCTGCATGTCGCTCATGCCCACCGCATGCGCGGCCACCGCTGGGTCGACGAGGCCAATGCTGCCGCCATCAAGGCCATGCAGGACAAGGTTCCGGAATCGGTCAGCGCTTGTTACGACCTGATCGAGGCCGGCATGCTCAAGGAACCTTGGGTGATGGGCGGGGATTATACCATTGCCGATCCCTACCTGTTCACCATCGCGCAATGGCTGGAACAGGACGGCGTCGACCCCGCCCGCATCCCCAGGATCGTGGATCACCGCGCCCGCATGGCGGCGCGGGCCAACGTGAAAGCGGCCCTCGCGGAAGAAAACGCCTGACTCCGCAGGGCGGCCGCACGAGGGTTGAGCGCAAGAACCGGGAAGACCGCCCACGCCGGGGCGGCTATCACCGATGCCGGGTCAACCGTTCCGCGAGGAAAGCATGACACAAGGCCAGCCGCCCCGTTCCATGGACGGCTCTGAATGGGGACAGTTGGTCTTTCTGTCCGTGTTGTGGGGTGGGGCGTTCTTTTTCGTTGGCGCCGCCGTGCGCGAGGTGCCGCCGTTGACGATCGTGTTCGCCCGGGTGTTCCTGGCGGCGCTGCTGTTGCTGCCGCTGTTTCTTCGTTATGGCCATTACCTGCCTCGGGGATGGGGGGCCTGGCGGCCGTTCTTCGTCATGGGGTTGTTGAACAATGTGCTGCCGTTCAGCCTGCTGTTCTTCGGGCAGACGCAGGTGACGGTGGGCCTCGCGTCGATCATCAACGCCATGACACCGCTGTTCACGGTTCTCGTGATGGCGGGCTTCGGGGGGGAGCGGCTGACGGCGCTTCGCGTTGCCGGGGTCGTTCTCGGCATCCTCGGCGTGGCGGTTCTGCGGGGCGGCGGGCCCGCCGATGCGGGTCAGACCCTCGGCATCGGCCTGTGCCTGGCGGCCACGGTCAGCTATGCCTTCGCGGGCTTGTGGGGCCGCCGCCATCTGGGTGGGGTGCCGCCGTTGAAATCGGCGACCTGCCAGCTGATCTGTTCCAGCCTCGTCATGGCCGTGGTCGCCGGTCTGTGGGACCGGCCGTGGGAATTGCCCTTGCCGACGCCGGCGACGCTCGGCGCGATCATCGGCCTGGCCGCGTTCGGCACGGCGCTTGCCTATATCGTGTTCTTCCGCCTGCTGATCAGCGCCGGGGCCAGCAACGTCATGCTGGTCACCCTGCTGATCCCGGTGACGGCGATGGCCCTGGGAATTCTGTTTCTGGGCGAGGCGGTGCATCCCCGGGAACTGGCGGGGGCGGCGGTGATCGGCCTGGGCCTTGTGTTTATCGACGGTCGTCTGCCGCGCCGTCTGGGGCTTGTCGGTCGGCCAGGGCCGTAACCTTGGTCTCGATCCGGTCGACCTGCATCGCCAGCTTGCGGATGATCTCGTCCTGTTCGGCCTGATGCTGTTCCGCGTCGACGGCCGCCGCGTCGTGCATGGAATTGACGATGATGGCGATGAACAGGTTCAGCACGGCGAAGGTGACGATCAGGATGAAGGGCACGAAGAACGCCCAGGCATAGGGGTGGACCTCCATCACCGGGCGGACGATGCCCATGGACCAGGATTCCAGGGTCATGATCTGGAACAGGGAATAGGCTGATTCCCCGATGGTGCCGAACCAGGCGGGGAAATCGCCGCCGAACAGCTTGGTCGCCATGACGGCGGCGATATAGAACACCAGACATAGCAGGGCGAGGACCGAGCTCATGCCCGGCACGGCCTCCAGCAGGGCCTGGATCACCACGCGCATCTTGGGCACGGCGGAGACCAGGCGCAGGGCGCGCAGCACGCGCAGTGCGCGCAGTACGGTCATGCCCTCCGTCACCGGCATCAAGGATATGCCGACGATCACGAAGTCGAAGATATTCCAGGCGCTGCGGAAAAATCCAAGCCGATAGACCACGAGCTTGATCGAAAGTTCGGCAACGAAAATGGCGACCGCGATGTGGTCGAGCAGTCGCAGGACGTCCCCGGCGGCGGCCATCGCCGTGGGCGAGGTTTCCAGGCCAAGGACGACGGCATTGAAGATGATGACGGCGATGATCGCGCGGCGGGTCGCCTCGGCCTCGATAAAGGCCTGCAGGCGGCCCAGGGCGCCCGCCGGGCGCTGGTCCAGGGTATCGGTCGATGCGTCGGACATATGTGGGCGTCGCCTTGGAATATCGTTGATGGGAGTAGGCGGCCCCCTTTGCGGCGGCCGCGCCCAAGATAGGATCGGCGCGTATTTCCTTCAAGCGGCCATCAAGGCCTGTGCCGGCGATGGCACGAAACGGGTTGCTTCTCCTTGCGGGGAAGCCGTGCCATTGTATACAAAACGTCCACCACAAAACCGCCAATAAAGGGAGGCTTCCAAATGGAACCCAAAATCATCCGCGCCGGTGATCGGCAAACCAAGATCGCGCCGGCCCATAACTTCGTCGGCCAGGTCCTGCATGAAAGCGTGTTCGCCGAGGAAGCGCCGTCGCGGCTGCGCGTGTCGCGCGTCACCTTCACGCCCGGCGGGCGCACCAACTGGCACACCCATGCGGTGGGACAGATCCTTTATGTGCTGTCGGGCTCGGGCCGGTATCAGCTGGAAGGCAGCCCGGTCGAGGAAATCAACGCCGGCGACACGGTCGTCATCCCGCCCAACGCCCGCCATTGGCATGGCGCGGCGCCGGACAGCATGATGTGCCACCTCGCCCTGTCGGAAGCGGACGATCAGGGCAACGGCGCGACCTGGCTGGAGCCGGTCGACGATAAGGACTTCATGCAGGAACCGGCATAACCACGCAGGTTGCATGCAAAGAGTCGCGTTCCGAACGGGCCCCTTGTGGGCCCGTTCGTGTTAGCGTTCGACCGTTATCTGCTGCGTATCGCCGACCAGCTTGCCGGTCCGGCGCCAGCGGTCAAGCTGGTCGCGGCGCTTTTCGGCGAAGGTGAAGTCGCGGGTCGCGCGGTCGAGGTCGCGCATCTTTTCCGCGCGCTGCACTTCCATCTCGGCGATTCGTTGGGCGACCACGGCCTCCAGGTGCACGCCGCGGCGTTTCTGATAACGCCAGTCGTCGAGATCGGTGCGCCGCCGGTCGGTGTCGCCCAATGCCCGCATGTCCAGACGTTCGTTCCGGCGCTTTTCCTTGAGCAGGCCGTTCAGCCGCGCCGTGCGGCCGGTGTCGATGGCGACCAGGGTGGTCTCGCGGGTCTCGTCCCCGTCCGTCCCGGCGTCCTTCTTGGCCTGTCGGGTCCTGTCGTCGCCCCGGTTCAGGCGGTTCCAATAGCTCAGCACCTTGATGCGGTAGGGGCGGAAGTTTTCCGGCGTCTGGGAATGGTACTGGCCGGCCGCGGTCAGCCAGTTGCGGGTGTCGTCATATTTGGCCTTCAGGAACTTGGCCGCATAAGCCGCGTTGGCGGCGGGGTCGAAGGCGTGGTCCAGGGTCTCGAAGGCGTTCCAATGGTAATGCATGTTGATCTGCATGCAGCCGACGTCAATGTTGCGCACGCCCTGGCTCAGCAAAATCTCGACCTCGGCGCGGGCTTCCGCCTCGGTCGCGAAATAGCGGCCCTTGCCTTGGGACGTCACGGTCCAGGGCCAGGCAAAATTTTCCCCGCTTTCCTTATCGAAGCGGCCTGACTCGGTCAGCGCGATGGCGGCCAGCAGGTTGGCCGGAATGCCCTCGCGCCGTTCCACGGCACGCGCCGCCTCCAGGCAGACTTCGTCTGTATTTTCAGATGCTTGTCCGCGCGCGGCCAAGGCATCCGGGGCCCATCCAAGACCCCCGGCCAAAAGCCAGCAAAGGAACAAGCGCGTTTGCCACGCCATGATTATTCTCCCGTTCTAGGCCAAGGCGTCGCAAGGGCCGTGCCAGGAACGGGTAAAAAATTTCCCTGTAGAAACAATATGTTATTAGGGCGCGGTGTGCCGCTTGGGCGGCGACATTTGCCGGGGGCGAAAAAAATGCCGGGGGCGGTATTTTTTTGTTTGCACCTGCGAACAAAGCCACGTATATATTGCATCGCAGCATGCGGGAGACGGATCCTCCCAGACGGTCTTCCGCACCTGCCTTTACTTGGATGTTTCCTCCCAACGACTCGGGCCGTGTCTCTGACACGGCCCTTTTTTTTGTTCGTGGCTGCTGCCCATTAATGAGAAAATACCAATAAAGTCAGGAACTTAGGATTCGGGCAAGGAATCTCCGCCATCGCCGAGCGCCAGTTGCATGGTCACCGAGTCGAGCCAGCGCCCGAACTTGAATCCGATGTTACGGATGACCCCGACCTCGCGAAAGCCCATTTTGCGGTGCAAACTAATCGAGCCCGCATTTCCGGAATCGCCGATCACCGCAATCATCTGCCGATAGCCGTCGGCGGTGCAGCGCCGGATCAGCTCCGCCAGCAGTTTCTGCCCGACGCCGCGGCGATGGGCGTCTTGGGCGACATAGACCGAATCCTCCACCGTATAGCGATAGGCCCGGCGCGGCCGGTAGGCCCCGGCATAGGCGTATCCCAGCACCCGCCCGGCGTCCTCGGCCAGGATATAGGGGTATCCGGCGTCGACCACGGCGGCGCGGCGGCGGATCATCTCGGCGACGTCGGGCGGATCGTATTCGAAGCTGCCGCCGCCGGTCGCCACGTGATGGGCGTAGATGTCGCGGATCGCGGCCATGTCGGCCTCGGTGGCGTCGCGGACTTGGATGGTGTCGGATGTGCTCATCGCGGTGTTGTTCCTGGGCGGGCTTATTCAGCCGCTTCCGGCAGGACCAGCCGCCGCGCCCCGGCGCAAAGCTGCGCCATGAAATCGTCGAGCCGGGTGGTGATCCCGGCCATTTCCGGCTTGGGCGCGATGGCGGCCTCGTCCAGGTAAAGGGCGCGGTTGAGTTCGATCTGCAGGACATGGACGCCCGCCCGGGGCCGGCCGTAGTGGCGGGTGGTATAGCCGCCGGCATAGGGCCGGTTGCGGGTCACGGAAAAGCCCAGTTCCCTGAGCAACCGTTCCGCCAGGGCCGTCATCGCCGGTGCGGCGGCGGTGCCGTGGCAATCGCCCAAAATGATGTCGCCCAGGGGATGGTCGTTGCGGGTGCCGGTCACGTTGGACGGCATGGAATGGCAATCGACTAGAAGACAGCCGCCGAAGGCTTGGTGGGTGTCGTCGATCAGGCCCATGAGTGCCCTGTGATAGGGCCGGTGGGTGTCTTCGATACGCCGGCGGGCCTCGGCGAAGGTCAGGGGATGGCCGTAGATTTCCTCGCCGTTGGCGACCACGCGGGCGATGGTGCCAAGCCCCGCCGCGATGCGCGGCGAGCGGGTCACCACATAGTCTGGCAGGGCGCCTGAGAACATGCGGGGGTCGAGCTCATAAGCCTCGCGGTTGGCGTCCACATAGGCGCGCGGGAAATTGGCGCGAATCAGGGGCGCGCCGAAATCCGGGGCGCGGCGGAACAATTGGTCGACGAAGGCGTCTTCCGAACGGCGTAGCGCCGTCGCGTCCAAACAGGATTGTGCGACGAAGTCGGGGGTGTAATTGCGGCCCGAATGGGGGGAGGCGAACACCACGGGGGCGGTCTGCGCGTTGGGGCGGAAAATGTCGATGGGCCGGGCCGGGGCTTGGGACCCGGCCGAGGCGGCGGACGATGTATCGCCCGCGCCGTCTTCGTTTTGGCCTGCGTCTCGGCCTTTATCCATGTAATCGCGCCCCGTCGGCTGCTTCGACACACCCCATAATTTGTTAGCCTCCCGGCGCGGGGGGCGCAATGGTTTCTTGCGGTTGACGGCCTTGGGGCAGGTGGCGCCCGGTGATCGTCACAAAGCCCGACCGCGGGCCTTGCCAAGCGGGGTCGAAGGCATTAAAACCCCCTTCTCTTGGCCGCCCCGATACGGGGCGGGGCCGGGACGGGCGCGTAGCTCAGCGGGAGAGCACCTCGGTGACATCGAGGGGGTCGTAGGTTCAATCCCTACCGCGCCCACCATCCAACCCCTTGTGAAAGCAGGGGGTTTTCTATTTCAGCCCTTAAAGCTCTCCGTAACTTAGCTGGTCGTTCACAGTGATTCTGGCCGTTTAATTGTGAACGGTCAACGAGGTGCGAGTGCCCAAGGGCACTGCAATCGCTCTCCCGCTGAGCTACGCGCGACGAATATCAGCGCCGCAAATCGATATAAATGAGAATTCTGGTGGAACGATTCGACCCCCTGGCAAGGGGGTGTGGGGGGGAGCTCTAAATACTGCAATCGAGCTCGTAATTTTCTAGAAGAAATTCATGTAACTACATCTCAAAATTTTATTTTGAAAGCTATTGCTGTAGAGATCATTGTAGCTTGTCTGGCTGGAGTTCAATCAACCTCACCAAAGGGTATCTGATGCTTCCTGTGTCCTCACTTCGGTCCAATGTCGTTAAGCGGATTGATCGTCTACCTAAGCCGCCGAATGTCGCCGCAGCTCTACAGCCTATGTTCGAAGCGATCAGCAACTCGATTCATTCAACGCAGGAAAAATTCAAGGATGAGGTCTCTGATAAGGGACGAGTGGTCGTCATCGTTTCGACTGATCGAAAAAAAGAAGATGTATGGGTCACGATTGAGGACAACGGCGTTGGTTTAAATGGGGTGAATTGGGAGGCATTCACCACAACAGACACTGATAATAAAATTCAAATTGGAGGCAAGGGGGTCGGGCGCCTGCTGTGGCTTGATTGTTTCGAGGCCATCGAAATAAGCAGCGTTTTTGATGATGGTGGCGAACTCAAGAAACGTTCATTCCGATTTGTATTGGCGAATAACGATCAAATACAAAATCACGAAATTTCTAGCGAGCCAGATCAGAAAAATACTTCATTTTTCGCAAAATTTAAGGGGCTAAGGGACAACGGGTATCTCGCCAAGTTCCCCGGTCGCGGTAATTTCATCTTTCAACATTTAACCTCACATTTTCTACCAACATTTATTGGCGGGATGTGTCCGCACGTAACTGTGATTGTTGGAGACGATTCGCGTGAATTCCCGAAGGCTATCAATGAAATAGTTCATCGTAAAAATGACGAAATACTGATCGAAACTGAAGACTTTGGTGAGCTTCGATTGACTTTGATGGAGTGCAATAAAGTTGCGAGCTCTGATCTCAAAGGGTCGCACTTCGTGCACTTTATCGCTCACGATAGGACGGTGCATTCTCAGAGTATCGATGGAAAGCTTGGATTAAAGTACTTTGGCGAAAATGAGGACCTTGTATTCCACGCAATTCTAAGGGGGGATTTTCTCGACAAAAACGTCAACCAAGAGCGAACAGCATTCCAGTTTGAAGATGCCGTAATTGAACGCATCATTAATGATGAGTGCGCGCCGTATATTGAAAAATTCCTAGAGGGCCCGCTATCTGAGCTTGGCGGTGAGCAACGGAAAAAAATTGAACAAATTACGGAATCGTATCCGTCTGTGGCATTCGGCGATACGGCTGAACTCCAGGCGAAGCTGCCGTCAGGTGAGTTGAATGGCGATGCTATTTACGGCCACCTTTCTCGCGAAAGGTACCGTCGCGACCAGCGGCAGGCTGAAAAGATAAAATCTGTCTTTAAGAGGCTAAAAGAAGGAGCTGCCAACGTTGGTAGTTTTTCGGATGCAATTGCTGAGGCAAGCCAAGCAATAGAAGACGCTGAACAGCGGAGCTTGGCTGAATATATCGTTCGCAGAAAAGTGGTTTTAGATTTTATTGATGTTCTTTTGGAAAAAGTTCGAGATGATTCGAGCGATAGTTCCTATCAACGAGAAGATATACTTCATTCATTTATTTGCCCTTTACGGGTTAATACAATTGACGACAAAAAAATAGAACCTGCAGCGTCTCATGATTTGTGGATCGTAGATGAGCGCCTGACGTTCGCGCAGTATTTTAGCTCCGATGTTGAGTTTTCGAAGTTGTCAGACGCTTTTGAGAGCGATGAGCGACCAGATGTCTTGGTTTTTGATTATGTCCACGGATTGAGGCAAACAGATGATGCTTCAAAGGTGTTGCTAATTGAGTTCAAGCGTCCCGGCCGCAAAACCTATGGTGACGATGAGAACCCTCAGCATCAAGTCGAGAAATATGTACGCAAATTGCAATCAGGCTCACTGTCTGATGTGAGGGGGCGACCGATTAAGGTCAATGACAATACAGTTTTCCATTGTTTTATTATTGCAGACATCACCGGGAAACTCGATGAGTGGACATATTCATGGCAACGAACGGCTGATGGTCGTGGGCGCATTTACAGACCATTCGACGGCTTCCTAGGGTCAATTGAATTGATAGGTTGGGATGAATTGCTGAGTGACGCCCGCGCCAGAAACAGCGCTTTCTTCGACAAGGTTGGTATTTCCGGGAAAAGTGTATTCAGTCCAGATTGAATTGGTGGCACGTCTTCGCAAAACACTGAGGAGACCGAGTACAAGGGGCAACACGTGGGATTATGCGCTAGTTTCTAAGGGGCTGTTGTAGGGTGTCTTAAATATTTGCTTTGAGATGATAAAACCCCCAGGTTTCTGCCATTTTTATTTCTCCTCAAGCTGTAATCCTGATGCTGAAGATCAATCTCTAAAACAAAATGTGACTGGCTGAGGTGGGGGTATGGCTGACGAGGTAGGTGACGCAACAGCGTCTGTCGGCGCCGTTCCTGCGCATGACCTCTGGCCCGAAGAAGTTGCCGATTTTGCCAGCGATGAAAAACGGGGCAAGCTCCAGCACTCGGCTCGCTTGGATGTCCATACTTGGTCTGAGCACCCTGAGGCAAACCAGTTCGTGGATCAGGTTTACGCCGCCCATTTTGGCGGTCGAAAAGCAAACATTCGTAAGAGGCATCTGAAAGTCGTCCTGCTGGACCTCTATGTAAACTGGTTTAATGACCCAACGCTTGTCACGTCCTTTTCAAGGAACAAGAACGACTACAAAGCGGGTTCGATCTATAACGCCCTGAATATCTCCAATCTTACGATAGATGTGGTTGATGTTCTGATCGACGCCGGCTTGGTCGAGCAGGAAATCGGGTTCCTGGATCGCAAGTCGGGGATCGGGCGCATGTCCCGGATTTGGCCAACCAACGCCTTAATCAATCTATTCAGAGACGCAAGGTTCAGTCCGTTCGATGTGAACCCCCATGAGGGGCGATTGACGGTCGTGCTGCGTTCAAAAGATGAAGCGAACGATGGACTGGACCTAGTGGAATATGAGCCCACTCCGGAAACGGAACGGATGTCGGCCATGCTGAGGGACTACAACGCTCTTCTTTGGCGAACGTTCATCGACATTCCTGAACTGGAGACGCCATTCATCCCGTCAAGCGAAGTGCGCGTAGGCGGTGTTGTGCAAGTCAATCAGCACGCCAAGTTCACGCGTCGGATTTTTAATCGTGGCTCTTTTGAATGTGGTGGTCGCTTCTGGGGCGGCTGGTGGCAGCGTTGTCCCAAAGAGTGGCGCTCTCAAATTTTCATCAACGACGATCCAACAAACGAGATCGATTTTTCCGGCCTTCATGTCGTCATGCTCTATGGGTTGGAGGGCATCAGCTATTGGGAGGAAGACGGCACAGACCCCTACACAATTGATCGGCCTGAATTCATTGAAGACGATGCTCAGGCCAGGAGCATCGTTAAGGCGTTGATGTTGTTGTTGCTGAATGCATCCACGGATAAGCAGGCTTATGGAGCGTTCCGACTTAAGGCTTCGCCAGGAAGCCCCGAGAGGCATTTTCGAAATGAGCAACTAGCGCAAATCAAAGAGGCGTTAGCTGAAAAGCATCCCCGTATCGCCAAACATTTTGGCTCCGATGCCGGGATCATGTTGATGAACAAGGACGCCCAAATCACCGAGATCATCCTGAGTGAATTTGTCGGTCGTTCCATCCCTATCCTGTCCATCCATGACAGCTATATCGTTCCAGATGGCTGCGTAGATTTCTTGACTGAGACGATGGCGATGGCCTTCGAAACTGTTATCGGTATTCCGCTTCTGTCCTTTGCTGACAAAGCAATGAAAGAAGGTTCCGACAGGATCGAGTTCCTGCTGGGAATTCTTCAGATGTGGATGCCTTATGACAATGTGCCGGGGCAGGCAGAGAACGAAAAGGCATATATCGACCGCGCCCATCCCCGGAGGTCAGAGCGCTATACCGCTTCCTATAACCTCTTTAGGGAATGGTGTAGGGGTAAGGAGGCTTAGGGGATTAAAAGGAAATATCATTACTAAGTCGGATTCGCGGGCGGTGCTATGATTCTGCGAGTGTTAATCGGTAACCATCGTTTGACGCCATAATTCGAATGCGTCAGATACCTGTCCGCTCGCGTGCAAGTTTCCGATTTCGTAGCCGCACTGCATTAGCAGCTGGAAGTGATGTTTTATTTCTCCGACTGGAGGAGCCTCACTCGGCAATAATGAGGTGCTCATGTCTGACGCAATTTCCCTGTACGCGCTTTCGTTCACGAAGCTCCAAAAAGCTTCCGATACTTGTTCTTTCGGGGCGTCGTTTTTCTGCATGAAGCGAGCACATAAACCAGCACCAATCCCTACTGTTCGATAGGCGCCTTGGACGATTCCCCGAAGCTCCGCGATATCATCGATGTTCAATAGGCCAAGCTGATGGAGGTTGGCCAAGGCTTTTAGAACGCCGATTTCAGACAGGACTTCAGAGGCGTACACATGTGCGGCCTCTTTCAGAGCATCGCTAGGTTGCTCGCTCATTTTAGCAACTTCCTCTAGCTGAGTTGGATTAGCTTCAGGGCGGAGGCGAGCGGTTAGATGCAAGCCACATGACAGGAGTAGGCATTAATATCCCGTTTTGGGATAATCCTAAAGTAGGATTAGTCGGGTATCCGTTCACTGAGCGGGTGCCTTCAAATGCCGTCGTCGCTTCACACGGAACGGTATGACCATTTCCGTAGATTGCTGATCGAGAAAAGAAAAGACGCTGGGCTTACCCAAGCCACGGTCGCTGAGCGATTGTCTAAACCTCAGTCGTATGTTGCCAAATATGAGGGCGGAGAACGGCGAGTGGATTTCGTGGAAGTTGTTGATATTGCGGAAGCTGTTGGATTTGATCCCAGTGAACTATTGAGAGAATTTCAAAATAAATCCTGACCAAATTCTCAATGTTGGCACTCGCACGGCTGCTCCAAAAATTTTCTCGGTGAAACAGTTAGGTTCGCATCACAATACTTCCTCAATTTCGAGGGCAGTAGCGAACATCAGTGGAGTTTTAATCGAGGAGGCAACGTTGTCCCAAGTCGTTCCACGCTCAATTTTCTATGTAGGGAAAAGGCCACATGCTGCATGGGGCTGGGACCTACATATTAAGAATGCTGATTTTATCGACGACATCGACCCCGATTATTTCGAGTTCGTTGCCTCAACAATGCGAGCTCAGTTTGGGGGGGCAAACGAGCAACGGGCTTCAATTGCTATACGGTCGATTTACCACCATGCGTTAGAGACGTTTTTCCTTTTGATAGTTGGAGCGATCCAAGCTCCTCATTGTATGCCTGGATGGGTAAACATCGTCTCTACCCACGAACTACGTGACCTGATTGCAAGAATTCTTGATGGTTCAATGCCCATCAAATCAGTTTTTCAGCAGGAGACGCTAAATTGGAGTGAAGTTGCTGAAGCGATTTTTCAATTTTGGTCAGGTGACGCAGATTCTAAGGCCATACAGATTGCTCAATTTTCTACGGCCTGGGAGAAACTCTCACGAGCTTGGCTGATGGATTTTCATCAGTTTGAGCACAACGCAATCAAACACGGATTTCGCGTAAAGCCTGGAGGCTTCCCACTCAGGCTTCAGGTTGCGCGTCCTGAAGGAGAACTTGTCCAGCCTGGGGATGTGCTTGATTTGGGTGGAAGCGATTATGGGTCTCACTTCTTTGTCGCGGATCGATTAGGGGGCTCAAATAATGAAGGTTACAAACCAAACTTCAAACTGACTAGCCATCACCTCAACTGGTCTGTTGAGGCGATGATGGGGCAGATTTCGCTAGTTTCTTTATCGATCGCTAACATCCGTCATTGCATTCGAACCTATCTTGGTCAGGGAGATGGGGAATATCGTACCAATGATGATCCCGCAGCTTTCACGGCTCCCTTCGAGCTAAAATGCGGCCCATCCGCAATGACGTTTGATCCTTCGCTAGAAGCAGAGGATATCGTATGCCTGTCAAAAGACGACATAGCCCAAGCGTACGAAAATTGGCAGAAGTCAGCAGAGTATTCAGATGGTTGAGCAAGGGCTATTCAAATCACTGGCTTCGTCAGTCTAGAAGTTCAATTACATCTTTGACGTTGAGGTGGGTATATCGCTGAACACTCCGCACGTCGCGGTGGCCGCTCACCATCATGATTTGGGCTTGGTTAAAGCCCTTCTGGGCGACCTGAGTAATTCGCGTGTGGCGAAGCTGGTGCAGCCGTACATCATCATCTAGCCCCACCTGCTTGCGTGCCCTCCTGAAGGCCGTAGAGACGGCATGTGGAGTCACGGGAAACAACCTGGACTCTGGGGTGCGGCAATTCCCTTTCGCCTCTGTAAGGAGCTCTACGGCCCTCCTGGTGAGGGGCACGGATCGATCCCCAGTCTTGCCATCGACCACTGATAAAATGCGCTCCTCCAAGTGTAGGTGCTTGGCCTTGAGTTTGACGATCTCGCCCCGGCGCATGGCCGTTTCATAGGCCAGTTCGACAATGGCCCGCATCATCGGAGAGAGTGCCGACAACAACAGTTCCAACTCCTCTCGCTCAACAACCCGGTTTCGGGGTTTGCTGGCAGGGGGCATCGTAATTTCTGGGATCGGGGAAGGGTGGTTTCGCCGGTCTAAAAGAAGTTCACGGTGCGCCCATCTGTAAATGCGGTGGATTAGCTGGAGTTCGTCGCGACAGGTGACAGAAGACACTTGTTCCAATCGCATCATACGATAGCGATTAACGTCGAACTTAGTGATCTCCCGCATGTCCTCTGGAATATGGGCGCTGATCTTCTCAATCGTCACGACAGTAGGAATGCAGGAAGGACGCCCCCGCAATACGGTGTGGCAGTACCGTCTACCCAATACGACAAACGAAGACTCACTTGCCGGTGGAGCTTCCGGATCATGTCGGTTTTCGCTCGTCTGGTTCCAATCGGGGATGTGGCCTTGGCCAATCTGTTGCTCTACCTCCCGTGCCCAGTTCTCGGCATCTTCAATTACATCGAATGAACGGGTGATGGGTTTGAGGCTCTTGCGCCTGATCTGGACGTTGAAACGCCCTGATTTCAGCAGTCGGATGGTCGCCATTCACAGTCTCCTTTGTGAACGGAGAGTCCAAGTAGCTGAAATAGAATGTCTTTTGGCTCGGTGACATCGAGGGGGTCGTAGGTTCAATCCCTACCGCGCCCACCATCCAATACTTACTCATTGATTCCTTGGAAAAGATGGCTTTAGCTTCTGCCGCATACTTTTGCGACGGGGGTTATTTCTTTTGGCCCCAGGGGGCATAACACGACTCTCCATGGACTAGTGGCGGATTCTGTCTCTCGCTAACGTGAAGGTTATGAGAAGAAGCAATCTCTACAAACGAATTTTATTTCTTTTGGCAATCACGACCTTCGCCTTTCTGGCAGCGTTGTTTGTTCTCATTTTCTTTTTTGAAACAAGTTCTCCCGCCCTAAAATTGGAGCGCTTCCAAGAAGTGGTTGGCGGAGCTTTAGCCCTCGTTGCTGGGATTGTAACGGCAGTGGCAGTTTATATCGCAGCCGTGTTTCCAGCAGATAAGGATCGTTTGCTTCAAGAAGAACGTGAGGTAAAGCGCGCGAGGGCGGCGGCAGCATTTATTTATGGGGTGCTTGCTGAAGCTATCATTATCCTTGGGGTTGCGAACGAAGATGTTAATGAAGGGAAGCAGCCCGACAATTTTATTGATTTAATCGATCTACAGCCAATCACCTTCGATGCAATTTCTGTTTTGTCACCTGAACTAGCTCGAAAAGCTGGAATTGCAATTGCGTCAATAAATCACGCTCGATTGTGCATTAGAGAAATCCGCCATAATTTTGAGACAGATTCAAATTATGAAATTCCGGAAGACACAAAAAAGACATTGCAGCAGACGTTTGATTCCTTCGAGGAGGGATACAACGCACTCTATAGACACACCATTGAAAGCACTTGAGAATTGAAAATTATTTGAGCGCTGGTCAACGCTCTTCAAACTCTTATTCCCCCAACGCCGCCAGCAGCCGGTTGGCGGCACCCAGGCGTTCGCCGAGAAGCTGGATCAGGGCGTCCTGCAGCTTGAGCGCCAGGTCCGGGCGGTCGCGTTTCAGGCGCTTGAACGCCGCCGCGTCGAGCCGCCAGGCGCGCACGCCCGTGTCGGCGAGGATGGAGGCCGTGCGCGTCTGCCCGCCGGTCAGGCCCAGTTCGCCCACCACCGTGCCCGCCAGATAGGTCTTGAGCCGCCGCCGCCCGCCGCCGGGCCGCGCGATGTAGATGGAAATGCGGCCCTCGCGCACGAAGTAGAGCCCGTCGGAGGTCTCGCCCTCGGCGATCAGCGTGGTTCCGGCGCCGACCACGACGGGGGCGAGATAGGCGATCAGTTCGTCCTGCTGGTCGCGGCCGGGAATGGCGGCGGTCACGGCGGGTGGCAGTTCGTGGGTGCCGAGCGGCGGCTGTTCGATAACGCCGAGGCGGGCGAGCAGCGCGTCCTCCGCCGTCTCCAGGCCCTGGTCCAGGGTCTCGGCGCGGGCGAACAGCGCCCCCGTGGCGCCAGGCGACATACCGAGCGGCGGCACCACGCCGCCCTTTTCCAGAAGCCGGGCGGCGGCTCCCGACAGTCCCGTGGCAATCACGGTCAGGCCTTCCAGTTTGGCCGTCTGGGCCAGGTTGGTCAGCGAGCGCACGGTCGCCCAGTCGGCCCCGCCGACGGCCCGGAAATCCAGGATCAGCCAACCCAGCACCGGCCCCGCGCCCAGGGCCGCCCGGGCCTTGGCCTCGGCCAGGGCGGTACGGGCACGGTGCACGATGGTATGGGCCGTGCCGAAGAAGATGGATCCCTGTAGTTCGAGCGTCAGGATCGCGCCGCCGTGTTCGGCCAGGGCATTCCGTGCCTCTGGTCCCCGTTCCAGGGGCGAGCGCCGGTCACGACCCGTGAACACATGCTTGACCACGTTGAGCCGGGCATAGCCGATCTGAAACAGAACGATGCCGGCGGCCAGGCCGAAGAACACGCCCTTCACATAACCGATGAAGGCGACGTGCAGGACGATCAGCAGGATGACCAGCCAGTCGAGCCGGGGCAGCAGGCGGTAGCCCGCGATCAGCCATTGCCAGATCATGGACGCACCCACGAACAGGATCAGGCCGCCCAGCACGGGCCGGGGGAAATAGCTCAGCAGCGCCGCCCCGAACAGGATGATCAGCGCCCAGATCACCACCACCAGACGCGAGGTCAGGGCGCGCCGGGCATCCATGGTGCGGGCCAGCATGGAGCCGCCCACGGAATGAAAGGCGGGGGCGCCGCCCAGGGGCCCGGCGATCAGGTTGCCGATGCCGCAGGCCGTCAGTTCGCGGTTGAGGTCGACCTCGCGCCCGGTCGCCAGTTCCAGGCCCGAGGCATGCATGAGCAGCCCGATGGTCGAAATCAGCACGACCGACAGGATGCTTGCGATCTCGGACCACAGCAGGTGCGTGTCGAGGGCCATGAAGCCGTCGATGTTGAGGCGCGGCACCAGCCCGCCCGTGGGAAACGGGCCAAGCAGCCAGCGGTGTTCCGACAACAGGGCCGGCGAATGATCCATGACATGGGCGCCGAGATAGAACAGCGCCGTCGCGACCAGCAGCGCCAGGGGCATGGTCAGGTAATGGGGAAAGCGCCGCGTGACATAGGCCAGCACGCCCGCGAAGGCGACCGACACGCCCCAGCGGAACAGGGTTTCCGGCTCGAAATAGCTGCCGATCATGGCGTATTCGAAGGGCAGGGCGGCGGACACGGAAAACCCCCCTTCGGTGATCAGAAGGCCCAGGCCCGCCAGCACGCCGCCGATCACCGGGAACGGGAAATAGCGGATCAGCCCGCCCACGCGGAAGACGCCCAGCAGCAGGAACACCAGCCCGGTCAGCATTGTCGCCACGGCGAAGCAGGCCATGATGACGGAAACCTTGGCCTCGATTGCCATGGCGTCGGGCAGGATGCCGTAGACCGCCGCCGCCATCAGGCCGAGGATCATGGCCGGGGCTTCCTGGCTCTGCATGAAGGTGCCCTTCAGCGTCGACAGGAACGAGGCGGCGATGGTCGTCACGCAGGCGGTGAACAGCATGGCGCCCAGCATGTGGCTGATCTGGGAATCCAGCGGGTAGGGAAAGGCCAGGGAGGCCCCGGCCATCATGGTCATCAGGCAGTTCAGCGCGACGATGGGCGCCGCGGTCAGGCTGGTGATCAGCCGCCGCGCCAGGCTTTCCTCCGGCTCGGCAGCATTCACGGTTGCGCCCACATCGGCCACGGCCCGATTCCCCCTGTTATTCCCCCGGCCGACCCGCCCCAGCGGGGACCGCCGGGAAGTGTGGCGCAAACGGAGGGAGGGGTGAACTGCTAAGTTGCGCGGTCGGGCCCGGCGGTCGGGCCAAAAGCCCTGTCCCTTCGCCCCCCGATTGGGTAGAAGACGGCTATGATCATCCTTTCCCTCCATACCGGCTATCATGACGGGACGGCGGCGCTGCTTGACGGCTATAATCTGGTCGCCGCGGTGCAGCTGGAGCGCCTGACCCGCAAGAAGGGCGACGGCGGCGGGATTCCCGAGGCGGCCATGGACGAAGTCCTGGCCATCGCCGGGCTGACGCGCACGGATGTCGACGTGGTGGTGCTGTCCCGAGCCTCCTTCCCGGCGCGCTATTTCAAGTCGAACGCCCTGAAAACGGCGGAATATGCGTTCCACAAGATCATCGGCCACGAAAAGCTGAAGGACATGTGCACGCAGATGCAGCAGCGCGGCGAGGGCGAGCCGGCCAAGCTGTTCCGCGAGGAAATGTTCCGCGCCGATTTCGGCTTCAAGGAAGGCGTCAAGATCGCCTATTCCAACCACCACATGTCCCATGCGCTGTCGGCCCTGTTCTACACGGACTGGGACGACGGGCTGCTCTATACCGCCGACGGCTGCGGCGACAACGTGCATTATTCTCACCGCGTGCTGAAGGACGGCAGGCTCGACTGCCTGTTCGGCGGCGAGAACATGACTCTGCAGCCCCGCCGGGTGGACAGCCTGGGCCTTGCCTACGGCTTCACGACCCAGGCACTGGGGTATCGGATGAACCGCCACGAGGGCAAGCTGACGGGTCTGGCCGCGTTCGGCGAGCCGGCCCAGGCGGCGGCCCTGGGCCGTCATTTCAACGTCGATGCGGCGGGCGTCATCTGGTCCGATTTCGATTCCGACGCCGCCATGCGCGACGAGATTCAGAAACTCGCCAAGGACGCCGAGCCCGCCGACATGGCGGCCTCGGTGCAGAAGGTTTTGGAGGATACGGTGCTGGCCTCCGTCCGCGCGATCCTCAAGCGCCATCCCGTGCGCCGCATCGGTCTGGCCGGCGGCGTGTTCGCCAACGTGCGGCTTAACCGGCTGCTGTGCGAGGAAACGGATACGGACGAGGTCTTCGTGTTCCCCGGCATGGGCGACGAGGGCATCACCGTGGGCGGCGCACTTCAATACTTGTTGGAACAGGACGGGCTTGAGGCCTGGCTGAAGCAGCGGCGGCGGCTGTCCTCGGTCTATCTGGGCCGCGATTACACCGCCGAGGCCGATCAGGTGCTCGCCGCCAACGGCGCGCTCAAGCGGATCGACGGCAATCCGGCGGACAGGGCGGCGGAATTGATCGCGTCGGGCAAGGCCGGGGCGATCTACGACGGGCGCATGGAATTCGGGCCCAGGGCCCTGGGCGCGCGCTCGATCCTCGCCAATCCGGCGGACGCGGAGATCAATGCGTCGCTCAACGCCAGGCTTCAGAGAACCGAATTCATGCCCTTCGCCCCCTATGTGGCGGAGGAAGACGCAGACAGCGTGTTCGACATCAACCAGGCCAACCGCTACGCCGCCAGTTTCATGACCATCACCACCGCCGTGAAGCCGGAATGGCATAAGCGCATCCCCGCCGTGGTCCATGTCGACGGCACGGCGCGGCCGCAGGTCGTCCGCCGCGCGGAAAATCCGCTTTATGCCGATATCCTGTCGTCGTTCAAGGCCAAGACGGGCCTGCCGGTGCTGATCAACACCTCGTTCAACGCCCATGAAGAGCCGATCATCAATACGCCCGCCGAATGCCGCCGGGCATTGGTGGACGACCGGGTCGATTTCGTGGTGACCGGGCAGGCGGTCTACACCCGTAACTCTGCTTGACGTCGATTGTATACAATCTTAAAAAGCCCGCCATGAAGGGGTTACCGGAAAAAGTAGACGTCATTGTCGTCGGCGGCGGCGGGGCCGCCATGGCCGCCGCCCTGACCGCGCGCGAACGCGGCGCCAGCGTGCTGGTGCTGGAGGCGGCGCCCAAGGATTTCCGGGGCGGCAACACCCGCCACGTGCGCAATATCCGCTATGCCCATGACGCGGCGACGGATTTCGTCACCGGCCCCTATCCCGTGGACGAATATTACGACGACCTTTTGCGCGTCACCCAGGGCAACACGGACAAGGACCTGTCCCGCTTCCTGATCGAAAAATCCCTCGACGCCGCCGACTGGATGGCGGCCCGGGGCGTGAAGTTTCAGCCGCCCCTGTCCGGCACCATCGGGCTCGACCGCACCAACGCCTTCTTCAAGGGCGGCGGCAAAGCGGTCCTGAACGCCTATTACGCGACGGCGGAAAAGCGCGGCATCGACTGCCGCTACGAGGCCGAGGTCATGGACCTGATGATCGAGGACGGCGCCTTCACCGCCGCCCGCGTCAAATACCAGGGCCAGGAACAGACGGTCGAGGCGCGGGCCATCGTGCTGGCCTCCGGCGGCTATCAGGCGGATATCGACTGGCTGAAGGAAGGCTGGGGCGAGGCGGCGGAGGGCTTTCTCATCCGCGGCACCGGCTACAACAAGGGCCGCATGCTGCGCGTCCTCATGGACCACGGCGCCGAGACGGCCGCCGACGCGGACCAGTGCCACGCCATCGCCATCGACGCCCGTAGCCCGAAATGCGACGGCGGCATCGCCACCCGGGTCGATTGCGTGATCTATTCCATCATGGTCAACCGCCAGGCCCAGCGGTTTTATGACGAGGGCGAGGATATCTGGCCCAAGCGTTATGCCATCTGGGGCCGTCTGCTGGCCAAGCAGGAAGATCAGATCGCCTTCGGCATCGTTGACGCCAAGGCCAACGACCTGTTCATGCCGTCGCTCTACCCGCCCCTGAAGGCGGACAGCATCCGCGAGCTTGCCGGTCTGCTGGAACTGGACCCCGACGCCCTTGAGGCGACCGTGGCGGAGTACAACGCCGCCTGCCGCCGGGGGGAGAACAAGGACAAGGAATTCAAGCCGGGCGTGCTCGACGGCCTGTCGACCGAGGGCCTGACCCCGGCCAAGACCAACTGGGCGCAGACCATCGACACCCCGCCCTATTACGGCTATCCGCTGCGCACCGGCATCACCTTTACTTATCTGGGGGTCAAGGTGAACAAGGAGGCCCGCGTTCAGTTCAAGGGCAAGGATGGCCGCGCCGTGTCCGCCGCCAATATCTTCGCCGCCGGCGAGATCGTGTCCGGCAACATCCTGGGCCAGGGTTATGCCGGGGGCATCGGCATGGCCATCGGCCTCGTATTCGGCCGCATCGCCGGAGAGGGAGCCGCCCGCAATGCCTCAAACTGAGACTCCGCTGACCAAGATGGCCGCCGCTTCCGACGAAGCGTTGCAGGGCGATCAGCTGGCCGATCTGCACGACGAAGCCCGCCGCCTGATGACCATCTGCAATGCCTGCCGGTATTGCGAGGGGTTCTGCGGCGTGTTCCCGGCGATGATGCGCCAGAACACCTTCGCCGACGGGGATCTCGATTACCTGGCCAACCTGTGCCACGGCTGCAATGGCTGCTATTACGCCTGCCAGTACGCGCCGCCCCATGAATTCGCGGTCAACGTGCCGCAGGCCTTCGCACGGCTCCGCGCCGATACCTACCGCCGCTATACCTGGCCGGGCTTCCTCGCGGGCCTGTTCCAGAAGAACGGCACCCTTGTGTCGGTCTTGATGGCGGTCGGCATCGGCCTTGTCCTGACGCTGATCCACCTGTTCCAGCCGGCGGAGGTCATCCACGGCCAGCACGCCGGCAACTTCTACGCCGTGATTCCCCACAACGTGATGGCCTATTCCTTCGGCGGGGTGTTCCTCTATGCCGTGGGAGTGTTGCTGTTCGGGTTCTGGCGGTTTCGCCGCGACACCGCGCCCAAGGCCGCCGAAACGGCGCTGTCCGTCGCCGGTGCCACCCATGACGCCCTGGTCATGAAGTACATGGGCGGCGGCGGCGTGGGCGGGAAGATGGACGGCTGCAACTATCCGTCGGAAAGCTTTTCCCAGGTCCGCCGGGTGTTCCACCAGATGACCTTCTGGGGCTTCCTGCTGTGTTTCGCGGCGACCTCCGTCGCGACCCTGTATCACTACGTGTTCGGCTGGGAAGCGCCCTACGGCTATACGTCCCTGCCGGTGCTGCTCGGCACGGTCGGCGGCATCGGGCTGCTGATCGGCCCCCTCGGCCTGATCTATCTCAAGCGCATCGCCGACCCCAACGTGCTGGTCAACGCCCAGCGCGGCATGGACACGGGCTTTCTCGCGTTGCTGTTCCTGGTCAGCCTGACCGGCCTGGCGCTCCTGGGCTGGCGCGAGACGAGCGCCATGGGCACCTTGCTTGCGATCCACCTGGGCACGGTGCTGGCCCTGTTCCTGACCATGCCCTACGGCAAGTTCGTGCATGCGATTTATCGCTACGCCGCCTTGCTGCGTAACCGGCGCGAACAGAAACGCTGATTTCTCTTTTCCCCTAGGCCAACGAAAAACCGGCGCCCGTTTCCGGACGCCGGTTTCGTTTGCCGGGTCTGCCACCGGCCGAGGGGATGCGGCCTGGGCGTCGCCCATCAACCTGTTAGTCTTCGGCGCTCGGTCCCGTCGGCGTGACGATGGTCACGACGTTCAGCTGACCCTGATAGTCGGCGAATTCCTCGGCCGACCGGGTGGTGGCGGCGCTGGCGAGTTGGGCGTCGTCAACCGGCTTCGGTTGAACGATCTGGCCTTCCTGCTGCTGGCCGAGCTGCTGCGACTGGTGATCGGCGATTTCCTCGGACGACATGGTGTCATAGAGGTTGGCGGCGACAACGCTTTGGGCGGTCACCAGGGTCAGACCGAGAACGAGCGCAGGAACGACATGAGTGCGGGACAGGGTAAACACGTGAATGGCTCCTTGAGCTGCCGCGTCCAACCAGGAGGCGGGGGAGGGACAGCTCCTTAAAATCGCCGGATACAGTCGGCGGCTGCGCCGGACCAAACCGGCGGAAGGAACTCTAGGGGAAAATTCAATCGCCTCATATCGAATATAAATAATAGATGATATCGAAAAAATAGAAGTTATAGGGGCCGCTCGGGCAAAAGAAAGCCGGCGCTCCCGGGGGTAAGGGGAGCGCCGGCATGGGGGGCCGGAAAGGGGGTGCTACCGGCCCTCGGCTGTGGCGGGATCAGTCGCCCCAGCGATGGGCGTCTTCGACCGGCGCGTCGACGGTCTGGGTATGGGCGCCGGTGTTCATGGCCGTTTCACCGGCCTGGGCCGGGGCCTGGAACAGGGCGACGCCAAGGGCGAACAGAAGAGCCGGCAGCAAAGCGGCGGACGTACGGTAGGTCATGGTCTCTCTCCTTTGAGTGTCGGGGACGGCGATTGCGTCCCGGTGATGAGGGAGAGATGTGGATCGGCCACCGTTTTCGCCAAACACAGACGATCAACCACGCGTGATCGAATAACTTATTGAAAAACAAATATATATTAGAAAAATCGGCGCGCGCGGAAGCCCTCCCTGCTCACGCCCCTATCGCGAGCAGGGTTTTCCAGCGGGATGTTTTTCGCCGATTTTACCGGGGGGAAGGGTCAGTCGAAGCCCATGAACCGGGTGAAGCCGTCGACCGGTTCGCGCACAGGGCGGAAGGTGTTGGCGACCGCGTCCGGGTCGGCGTGGCCGAGCGCCATGCCGCAGACCACGATCTCGTTCTCGGGAATGTCCAGGACGTCCTTCACCGTGGTGTGGAACGAACACCAGGCCGCCTGCGGGCAGGTGTGCAGGCCGAGGCCGCGGGCCATCACCATGATGTTCTGCAGGAAGGTGCCGTAATCGAGCCAGCTGCCCATCTCCAGCGTGTTGTCGATGGTGAAGACCAGGCCCACGGGGGCGTCGAACAGCAGGAAGTTGCGCCCGTGCTGGCGATGCATGGCTTCCTTGTCGCCCTTCGCGATCCCCAGCGTGCCGTACAGGCCCCAGCCCGTGGCCCGGCGGCGGGACAAATAGGGTTCGGGAAAAGGATCGGGGTAGTACTTGAAATCCCGTTCCTGCATCCGTCCGGCGTCGTGTTCGGCGCTCACGGCCTTGATCAGCCTGTCCCGCACGTCACCTGCCACCACGCGCACCTTCCACGGCTGCATGTTGGAGCCCGAGGGCGCATAGGAGGCGGCGGCGAGGATGCGTTCGATGGTTTCCTTGGACACGGGCGTGGGCAGGAAGGCGCGGATCGAGGCGCGCGACGTGATGGCGGTTTCAACGATTTCCGCCTGGATATCCTGCGGAACGGCGGGGGAAACGGCGGCGCCGTCGTGGTTGGGCATGGTCATATTCCTTTGTTTGGTCGGTATGTTCTGACCTACCATCGAAATCCGACAAGGCCAAGTGCACGACATCCAACGGCGGATGAGGGAGGACGACAATGGCAGACGGCGACGGCAAGGCCGGCAAGCACGCATCCAAGGATACCTTCGATAAGCGGGCGACCGCCGAGATGGAGGCGAATCTCGTCAAGACGGACCAATGGACCTTGCGCCAGAAATTGGCGCTGACGGCGCGCATGCTGGCGCGCGAAGGCCACGGCAACGCCCTGGCCGGGCAGATCACGGCCCGGGGGCCCGAGGCCGGGACCATGTGGACCGCGCGGTTCGGCCTGGGCCTGGATGAAATCCGCGCTTGTGACTTTTTGTTGGTCGACGGCGACCTGAAGGTTCTCCAGGGCGAGGGCATGGCCAATCCGTCGAACCGTTTTCACCTGTGGATCTACCAGGCGCGAGCCGATGTTCATTGCGTCGTGCATACCCATCCGCCCTATGTCTCGGCGCTGTCGATGATCGGCGTGCCGTTGAAGGCGGCCCATATGGACACGGCCATGTTCTACGAGGACTGCGCCTTTCTGGATTACTGGCCCGGCCCGCCCATCGGTGACGAGGAAGGGGACCTGATCTCGACCGCGCTTGGCGGCAAGAATTCGATCCTGCTCGCCAATCACGGGCAACTGGCGGCGGCGGCGGCGGTCGAGGAAGCGGCCATGCGCTCGCTCTACATCGAATATGCGGCGCGTCTGCAACTGATGGCCCAGGCGGCCGGAACGATCCAGGAGATCGACCCCAAACGGGGCCAGGAAGCCCACGACTACCGCCTGAAGCCCCAGCCCCTGAACGCCAGTTTCCATTACTACGCGCGCAAGGTCCTGCGCGACGAACCCGACTGTCTGGAGGAGTAGGGTCGCCGCGTACAGCCGGCCTAAAGTGAAGCATGTTCGAAGCCGCGGAACTAAGCCACAAGGTCAGCAAGGCCGAATTCGACGCGGTCACGCCGGAGCTGCGGGCCGAGATGGTGCGATTGCAGCAGGACCTGCGCACGGCCGACTTTCCCGTGATCGTGCTGTTCGCCGGGGTCGACGGGGCGGGTAAAAGCGAGAGCGTCAACCTGATCAACGAATGGATGGACCCGCGCTGGCTGGTCACCCGGGCCTATGACAAGCCGTCGGACGAGGAGCGCGAGCGGCCGGAGTTCTGGCGCTATTGGCGCGACCTGCCGCCCGACGGAAGGATCGGGCTGTTCCTGTCCGCCTGGTATTCGCAGCCGCTGTTGGACCGGGTGCACGGGCGCATCGGTAAGGCCAAGCTGGATGCCCGGCTTCAACGCATCGTGCAGTTCGAACGCACGCTTGTCGACGACGGGGCGGTGATCCTGAAATTCTGGATGCATCTCGACAAGAAGGCCCAGAAGGCGCGCCTGAAAAAGCTGGAGAAGAATCCGGACCATCACTGGCAGATCACCGACACCGACTGGAAGCATTACAAGCTCTACGACACCTTCATCGCCACGGCCGAGCGCATGATCACGCAGACCAGCGCCGGGCGGTTCCAATGGAAGATCGTCGAGGGCGTCGACGACCGCTACCGGGCGCTGACCGTGCTGACCACGATCCGCGACCGGGTGCGTGAGGAATTGGACCGCCGCGCAGACGAGGCCAAGGCCCTGAAAACAAATGGAAAGCGCCGATCCCGCGCCGCCGCCCGGGCCGATTACGGGATCTACGCGCCGGAAAGCATCCTCGGAAATCTGGACCTGACCCGGAGCGTCAGCCGCAAAACCTATTCGGCGGAGATCGGCAAACTGCGCGCGCGCCTGCACGCCGCCTTCCGCCATGGGCTGGCGCAGGGGGTGTCGAGCGTCCTGGTGTTCGAAGGCTGGGACGCCGCCGGCAAGGGCGGGGCGATCCGCCGCGTGACCTCGGCGCTCGACGCGCGGGGCGTCACGGTCATTCCCGTCGCGGCGCCGACGGACGAAGAATTGGCGCACCATTATCTGTGGCGGTTTTGGCGCCATGTTTCGCGGGCCGGGCGGTTCACCATCTATGACCGCAGCTGGTATGGCCGGGTCCTGGTCGAACGGGTGGAAAACCTGATTCCGCCCGACGCTTGGCGCCGCGCCTACCGCGAGATCAACGAGTTCGAGGCTGAACTGGCCGGCCACGGCACCAACCTGGTGAAATTCTGGCTGCACATCGACAAGGACGAACAGGAACGCCGGTTCCTGGCCCGCCAAGCGACCCCCTTCAAGTCCTGGAAGCTGACGGAGGAGGACTGGCGCAACCGCGGGAAATGGGACGATTACGAGGCCGCCGTGAACGAGATGGTCGAGCGCACTTCGACCGCCGCCGCCCCCTGGACCCTGATCGAAGCCAACGACAAACGCTTCGCCCGCCTCAAGATCATCCGCACGGTCTGCGAGAGTTTGGAGGAAAAGCTGAAATAACCCGGGGTCAGCCCTCTTTGATGTCCCCGGGGTCGGCTTTGAACGCGGCACCCTCGATCCCGGCCACGGCGCATTCCTCGTCGCGCTCGCCGGTGTCGCCCGAGATGCCGCAGGCGCCGATGATGCGCCCCGTGTCCGGATCGCGGATCAGCACGCCGCCGGGGGCCGGGACCATGCCCTTCGGCGCGGTCGAGATCACCCCCGCCATGAACTTGGGGTTCTTTTCCCGAAGCTCCCGCCCGCCGACGCCGAAACCGAGCGCGCCATAGGCTTTGCCCACGGCGATCTCGACGCGCAGGATTCCCGAGTCGTCTTCGCGCTTCAGCGCCACCAGATGCCCGCCTGCGTCCAGCACGACCACGGTCAGCGGCGCACAGTTGATGGCGCGGCCCTTGGCCAAGGCCCCGTCGACGATGGCGACGGCCAGATCCAGGGTCATCATTCGGCTGTGCTCCCTTCCCGCAAATGGACCTGTTCCATTCCGGACAGGTCCCATTTTATCCGTGTTGCCCGTCAGTGTTGGGTATATTGGCGGCAATGACAATCCGCGATCCAAGATGGACATCATGACCACATCCAAGACCGATACGCTTCTCGACCTCAGCCTTGCCTGCTGGGACTACGACCGCGCCCAGGCCGTGCTTGACGGCACGGTTGCCGTTCCCGGCTGCGCCATCCGGGCCGAAGTCCATCCGACCTCGACCCTGTTTCCGCTCGCTGTCGGTGAGGCCCGGTTCGACGTCACGGAAATGTCCATGTCGTCCTACATCCTTGAGGTCGCGAAGGGCGAAGGGGCCTATGTCGCCCTCCCCGTGTTCCTCAGCCGCGCCTTCCGTCACAACGGCTTCGTGGTGCGCGCCGATGCTGGCATCGAAAATCCAAAGGACCTGGAAGGAAAACGCGTCGGCGTGCCCGAATATCAGATGACGGCGGCCCTGTGGATGCGGGGCATTCTAACGGAAGAATACGGCGTCGATACGGACAGCTTCCAATGGCGCACGGGGGCGTTGGAGGAAGGGACCCGTAAGGACCGCCTGACCCTCGACCTGCCGGGCCATATGTCGGTCACGCCGATTGAGACGGGGGAGACCTTGCAGGACCTGTTGCTGGCCGGTGAACTGGACGCCGTGTTCGCCCCCAAACCGCTCAACGCCCTGGTCGCGGGCGACCCCCGCGTCCGGCGCCTATTCCCCGATTTCGCGGCGGTCGAGCGCGCCTATCACGCCAAGACCGGCTTTTTCCCCATCATGCACGCCATCGGGCTGCGTAAGACCCTCGCCGAGGCCAACCCCTGGCTGCCCAAGGCGCTGTTCGATGCCTTCACCCAATCCCGCGACCTCGCCATGGCCAAGCTGGAATCCATCTGGCGCGGCTCCGCCAACCGCCTGACCCTGCCGTTCTTTCATGCCGAGATGGAGGAAACCCGCGCCCTCATGGGCCCGGATTACTGGACATACGGGTTCGCCGCCAACCGGGCGGAACTGGACGCCATGTGCCGCTGGTCCCAGGCCCAACACCTGGCCCCCCGGCGGGTGGCGCCGGAAGAACTTTTCCACCAATCGCTGCTGTCCTAGGGCTGCGAAGATTGCCTGCCGGGGATATAAGGAAGCTATGAGCGAACAAGCCAACAACGTGATTGCCTGCCGGGGCGGCGACGCCACGGTGCTGGAGCCGCGCCCCGTGCCGGAGGTCGGCGCGGGTGAGATGCTGCTGAAACTGCGCGTGGTCGGCTTTTGCGGCACGGACCTGTTCAAGCTGGACACGGGGGCGGCGCAGCCGGGCACGGTTCTGGGCCATGAACTGGTCGGCGAAGTCGTGGGCCTGGGCGACGGCGTGACGGAATTCCAAACCGGCGACCGCATCGCCGTGCCCCACCACGTGCCCTGCGGCGAATGTCTCATGTGCCGGCGCGGCAACGAGACCATGTGCGAAACCTTCCGCGAAAACCTGATGGCCCCCGGCGGTTTCGCCGACACGGTTCTGATCAAGGCCCGGGCCACGGCCCAGGCGGCGCATAAGCTTCCCGACAATGTGTCAGACGAGGCCGCCGTGTTCATGGAACCGGCCGCCTGCGTGCTGCGCGGCGTGGAGCGGGCGGCGGTCGCCGCCGACGGCGTCGCGGTGATCCAGGGGGCGGGCAGCATGGGCTTGCTGCATCTGCTGGTGCTCAAGGCCGCCCTTCCCGATGTGCGGGTCGCCGTCGTCGATCCGCAGGCCGACCGCCGCGATTTGGCCGTCAAACTGGGTGCCGACGCGGCGGAGGAACCGGGCACGGCCGCCCAGGCCGCCGTCGGAAACCTGAGCCAGGGTGCCGGGGCCGATGCCGTGTTCGACACGGTCGGGGGTGCCGGGCCGCTCAAGGCCGCGCTCGGCCTGACCCGCCAGGGCGGCAGCGTCGTCCTGTTCGCCCATGCCCCCGATGGCCAGTCGGCGGACTTCGACCTCAACGACCTGTTCAAGTATGAACGCCGCATCCTCGGCACCTATTCGGGCGCTGTCCGCGAACAGGGGCGGGTGTTCGACCTGATCGCCTCGGGCGCCCTGGACCCGACACCGCTGGTCACCCACAAGATGCCCTTGGACGATTTTCAGACGGGCCTCGACCTCGTGCGGACGCGCAAGGCGCTGAAGATTCTGTTCACGCCCTCCCGCGCGGCGGAAGGGGCCTGACGCCATGACCCGCATGATGAAGGGGGCCATGCTGCTGGGACCCGAGAAAATCGAGGTCCGCGACCTGCCCGTGCCGACCCCCGACGACGGCGAGATCATCCTGGGCATCGAGGCCGCGACCACCTGCGGCACCGACGTCAAGGTGTTCAAGCGCGGCGGCCATCCCCGCATGCTGAAAGTTCCGACCCTGTTCGGCCATGAAATGGCGGGCCGGGTGGCGGCGCTCGGCAAGGGCGTCACGAAATTCCGCGAAGGCGACGCCGTGGTGGTCGCCAATTCCGCGCCCTGCGGTGAGTGCGACTATTGCCGGCGCGGGCGGGAAAACCTCTGCACCGACCTGCAGTACATCAACGGCGCCTTCGCCGAATTCATCCGCGTGCCCGCCCGCTTCGTCGACCGCAACACCTATAAAATTCCCAAGGGCCTGGCCTTCGGAAAGGCGGCGCTGACGGAACCGCTGGCCTGCGTGCTGCACGGCATGGACGCCTGCGAGCTCGACACATACGGCCCGGGGACGGAGGTCGTCCTGTTCGGCGCCGGGCCCATCGGCCTGTTGTTCGTGGCCGCCCTGGCGCGGGCCGGGCACCGGGTCATCCTGGCCGATCCCAACCCGCCGCGCCTGGACGTGGGCAAGCAGTTGGGCGCGGCCCAGGTCGTGCGGATCGACCGCGGCGGAAACCAATCAGACAAGGTCAAGGCGCTGACGGAAGGCGGGCAGGGCGCCTGGGTCGCCGTCGATGCCTCCGGCGTGCCGGAAGTCTGGGTCGACGCGATCAATTCCGTGCGCCCCGGCGGGCTGATCAACCTGTTCGGCGGCTGCGCTCCTGGCACCTCGATCCCGCTGGACACCCACGCCGTGCACTATAGCGAACTGACGGTAAAGGGCGTCTACCACCACCGCCCCGACACCATCCGCCGCGCGCTGGACATGCTCGCCGATAAGGATTTCAAGGCCGACCTGCTGCTGAGCGCCGAAATGCCCGTGGCGCAGACGGAAGCCGCACTCCGCGCTATGATCGCCAAGGAAGCGTTGAAGGTGGTTATTCGGGGGGGGTGAGGAACGGGCTTAACGCGTCGAATATTAAATGCTTACCTATCTTGATGTTCGCTCCATCAACGATATCAGTTGCGTAAGGTTTAGTGGCTCCGCGTGATGAACTGCGCACGTTCAAGGAGCTCATCGAACGTCATTATGTCAATGCTGCGGGTTTCTCGTCGGAACAGTTCAAACGTGTCACGCATCACGTTGGCGGCCCTGATATCTCCCGAACGTGAAAATTCATCTCGCGATCCAACGACTAAAATGCTCTTCGCGTTTTTGGTACGTGCCGTCAAAGCCTCACGGCCTGACTTATCATAGTGCTCGCCAGTTTGAGCGAAAGATAACCATTCTGCTTTCTGTTCAATGATCTGGGAAACGGCACTCATGAACTCCGGGCTGAACTCCCATGTTCCAGCCCGTCCACTACGGGTTTCTTTGAAAATCGGAGTATCGGGCCTCTTGATTTCAACAAGCACCGTGTAATCCGTGAAGCTCATTAGGAAATCGATTACAGGCTTGTTCTGGTTATCAGTGCCGCCTCCCCCAACAGTCATTTCACGACCGAACTGCCGGGTTATGCGATAATCAAGGCCATAACCAAATACCCACTGCTCGCGCTCAAAGAAGGCTTGCCATTGTGGCTCACTCCAATCTCCAAGGCGCATGTGTTCTTCATACTCTTCCAGTCCCTGTTTGCGACCAAGAAGGATATTGATTTCATCACCAGTCAATGACCGTTGAAGCGCGTCCAGGAGGCCGTTTCTTTTTTCCTCAGGCAATGTTCGAATGCGTTCGACAATCCCTCGTTCGGAGGCATCAATAATTGTTTTCGGTCCAGCGTTGTTGGAAATGTCTTCAATCTGAAAATTCTCTTCGTTTGATAGGTCGATAAATTCCATCTGAGATAAAAAGTTCAGAAGGCGTGTGAATTCATCTGACCGGAAGGTGAATTCATCTTTCTCTATTGTTTCTATCCAGTCACCGGCACGAGCCTTGAAGGTTTGAAGAGTCAGGCGCTTTATCTTCTTTTCGTCCTGCGTGATATAGGCAGTAACCTGAGTCTTTCGTGTGTTCCCGGTCAGGCGTAAGCACATTGAACCTTCAATTTCGCCGAGATGAACTCGGTCGCTTCCCTCAATTACCATTCTGACTTGGCGAATGCGTTCAGTGCTCTGCTCATTGAACTTAAAGACTTTGGAAATGTAGGTTTTGGCCTGTTTGCGCGCCTTAAAGAATTCGAATTCTTTTTCGTCGTCCATGGCCTGTGCCTTTCCACCTGCAACTAAACCTTAAGCATCAAAGCACCATTCGAATGCTCTACTCAAGGTATGTACGGGAATTGCTAATAGCGGTTCTAGGTCGTTAGTTTGGATAACACTCTCCGCACACGATCAGATGGACTGGCGCTGCGCCGGTGATAGAGTGATGCCGTCGCACCGATCCGGGGAACATCATGCAACGCTTCACCACCTTCGCGCTTTTCGTGCTCGCCACGCCTGTGCTTATCGCGCTGGCGTTTTTTCATCTTTGGCTCATTCCCGTCGCCGCGGTCGTCGCCGCACTCGCGGCGCTGGGCGTATGGGATCTGTGCCAGACGCGCCATGCGATCATGCGCAACTATCCCATCGTCGGGCACATGCGCTGGCTGTTCGAGGGCATTCGTCCCGAGATCAGGCAATACCTGATCGAAAGCGATCAGGACGAGCAGCCGTTCTCGCGCGAGCAGCGCTCCCTGGTCTATCAGCGCGCCAAGGGGGTCGAGGACAAGCGGCCGTTCGGCACGCGCGAAGACGTCTATGCCCCGGGCTTCGCCTGGCTGACCCATTCGGTCAACGCCCATCACATCGACGACCACGATTTCCGCGTGCGCATCGGCGGGCCCGACTGCAAGCAGCCCTATGACGCTTCCCTCTATAACATCTCGGCCATGAGCTTCGGCGCGCTGAGCGCCAACGCGATCCAGGCTCTCAACACGGGCGCGCGTCTGGGCGGCTTCGCCCATGACACGGGCGAGGGCGGCATCTCGCGCTATCACCGCGAAGGCGGCGGCGATCTGATCTACGAGATCGGCTCCGGCTATTTCGGCTGCCGCGCCGACGACGGCACGTTCAGCCCGGAACGGTTCAAGGAACAGGCCGCGTCGGACCAGATCAAGATGATCGAGGTCAAGCTGTCCCAAGGGGCCAAGCCCGGCCACGGCGGCGTTCTGCCGGCGGCCAAGGTGACGCCGGAAATTTCGGAAGCACGCGGCGTGCCCATGGGCCAGGACTGCGTCTCGCCGGCCGGCCATTCGGCCTTCACCACGCCCATCGAGTTCATGGAATTCTTAGGGACACTGCGCGAGCTGTCCGGCGGCAAACCGGTGGGGTTCAAGCTGTGTATCGGCCATCGGCGGGAATTCATGTGCATGGTCAAGGCCATGCTGGAAACGGGCATCGTGCCCGACTTCATCGTCGTCGACGGGACCGAGGGCGGCACCGGAGCGGCGCCGCTTGAATTCACCAACCATATCGGCACGCCGATGGTCGAGGGTCTGACCTTCGTCCACAACACCCTGCGCGGGGCGGGCATCCGCGACCGGGTGCGCATTGGCGCGGCGAGCAAGCTGGTCACCGCCTTCGACATTTCCCGCGCCCTGGCCCTGGGGGCCGACTGGTGCAATTCGGCCCGCGGGTTCATGTTCGCCATCGGCTGCATCCAGGCCCAGGCCTGCCACACCAACGCCTGCCCGACGGGCGTGGCGACCCAGGATCCCCTGCGCCAGCGCGCCCTCAACGTGGACGACAAGGCGCATCGCGTGGCGCGGTTCCACGCCAATACGCTCCGCGCCGTGGCCGACATGGTGGGATCGGCCGGGCTCGACAACCCGGCCCAACTGCATCCCAAGCATTTCAACGTGCGCCAGAACAGCGGCGAGACGGTTGCCGGTGATGTCGCCTATCCGGAATGGCCCGTGGGCGGGCTGCTCGACGGCACCTGCGATCCCGAACAGATGGTGCGCTGGTCGAAGGCCCGGGCCGATACCTTCCGCGAAGTCGGCGGCGAACGGCGCGGCAAGGCCCGCCGTCAGGTCGGCGCCGTCACGCCCTAGGACGCCAGCCGTTCGGGAATGAACCTTTCCTTGGCCGGGGCGGGCATGCCCAGGTCTGCGGCCTGACGGGTTTCGAAGGCGAGGCGTTCGTCGTCGTATTCATGGCCGCGGATGCCGCCCCGCACCGTGCCCGGCTCGATGGAACGGAAATAACCGCCCCAGCTTTCCGGCAGGCGCAGGGAATTGGGCGTCGCCAGCCACAGGCGATAGAGCAGACGCTTGCGGTCTTCGTCCTCGAAATCCCCGAACGGGGTGCGGGAATGCAGCATGACGTGGTTGTTCATGATTTGCAGGTCGCCGGGCTCCAGCCACATGGTGAACATGACCTCCGGGCGGCGCAGGATGTCGTCCAGCAGGTCCGTGCATTCCTTCTGCACGTCCGTCAATTGCGGCACGCCCGGGATTTCCTGGGCCGTGCGCACGCGGTTGCGGTTCCATTTGCCGAACATGTGGCCGTCGGCCATGTCGAACAGGGGCTGGCCGTAATAGGGGCCTTCATCGGGGGCCTGTTCCGTGTTGCGCGAAAAATAGAACGGCTGACAGGCGACCTCGGCCAGGTCCGGGCGTTCGGCCAACAGGATGTTCCAGGCGGTGATGCTGGACGACACCATGCTCCGGCCGCCCGATTTCGCCTTGTTGAAACAGGCCAGGGTGACCAGATCACAGCCGTCCGTGTGGAAATCCAGCCCGGCGTTGGAATTGTAGCCGCGGCCGTTGGCGGCGCGGTAGGTATGGCCCACGGCGCGCACTTCGGAAATGTATTGCGATTTGATGCCCTGGGGCCGGGCGACGCCGAAGTGCAGGCCGATGGCCCAGTTCATGAAACGGAATTCGGGGGCGCTCAACTCGTCGCGGGGCAGGCCCTTGACCAGGGCGATGCCGCGCCGTCCGTGGGCTTCCATCATGGCGTCGGCGATGGTCTTGAGGGCCGGGCCCAGATCGATGTCGTCGCGCCGGTAATCGAACAGGGGGCGGTCGGCGTCGAAGGCGGCTTTCGTCGCATCGGCCAGCTGACCGCGCGCCGCATCGTCGAGCCGGAAGATCCAGCTGTTGTCCTGTTCGATTTCGGAAACCCGCCAGGCGGCGGGGCTGTCGACATGGGGGAAGGTCATCGTAAGGGCTCCTGATGCGGCGGGGCCGTGGGCGCCCCGGTGAGAACGCGGTCAATCTATCGGCAATCTCATTGAAAGAAAAATACGATGATTATATAAACTGATAGATAATCATGATTAATCTTTCGCCCGCCGATCTGGATGCCTTCGTCGCCGTCGCCGAAACCGGCAGTTTCCGGCAGGCGGCGCAGACGCTGGGCGTGTCGCAGCCGACGATCTCCGCCCGCATCCGCCATCTGGAGGCCGTGTTGGGCGTGCGCCTGTTCCACCGCACCACCCGGCGCGTGGTCATCACCGACGCGGGTGAACGCCTGCGCGGGCGGGTCGAGCGCATGGTGCTGGAAACCCGGGCCCTGCTGCGCGAATTCCGGGAGGAAGCCCATTTGGGGCGCGGCCGCGTCACGGTCGGCGCGTCGCCTTCGGCGGCGGCGGCCATTCTGCCCCGGGTGATCGGTGAATTTCGCCGCCGTCATCCCGCCGTCGAGGTCGTGCTGTTCGACGACTTCTTCGGCCAGGTCATGGACCGGGTGATGCGGGGCGAGGTCGATCTGGCCATATCGCCCTTTGTCGGCGACGAGACGCCCTTTATTGTGGAGCCGCTGTTGACCGACACGGTCATGCTCGCCGTGCGCGAGGACCATGCGCTTGCGGCCCGGGAATCCGTGACCCTGGCCGAGATCGGGGCCGAGCGCCTGATCTCCATGCCCCCGGAATCCGCCGCCTGGGCCTATACGCGCCGGGCCTTCGAGGACGCCGGGGTCGATTATGCCCCTGTGTTCATGACCCGCTATGCCCTGACCCTGGTCAATCTGGTCAAGGAAGGGGTCGGGGTCGGATTGGTCGCGGGGCTGGTCGCTCGGGTGTTGGATATGCGGGGGCTGAAGCTATTGCCCGTGGCCGACGTGGATTTGACCCGCCGGGTCTCGCTCATCCGCGCCCGCGACCGCGCCCTGACCCCGGCGGCCCAGGCGTTCTGCGACCTGCTGCGCCAGACGGCCAAGGGGCTTTAGGCCCCCTCACCCTGTCCCTCTCCCCCGTGCCGGGGGCGAGGGGACTCCCGCCGATAGGCCCGGACCATATTTACCCTCTCCCCCTTGGGGGAGAGGGCAGGGTGAGGGGGATGGCAGGCCTAAACCGGCACCGGCCCCCGGATGGTGGTGCGCCACAGCAGGCGGCGCTGCGGCTGGTCGTAATCCAGGATCGCCTTGTGCTGCACCGTGCAGTTGTCCCACACCACCAGTTGGTCCTTTTGCCATCGGTGGCGGTAGACGAATTCCGGCCGCACCACATGTTCGGACAGCGCGTTGATCAGGTTGCGCGCCGCGTGATCGTCCATGCCGACGATACCGGTGCAGTCGTCGTGATTGACGTAAAGGCTTTCCCGTCCCGTGCGCGGATGGCGGCGGACGATGGGATGGTCCACGGGCGGATACTGGGCGATGGCTTCCGCGCTGGGTTTTACCGGGCGCTTGCGGCCCTGGAAATCGAACACGGCGCGCTTGCCGCGCAGGAACGTCTTCATTTCGTCCGGCAGGGCGTCGAAGGCGGCAGCCGTGTTGGCGAAGCCCGTGTCGCCCAGTGTCAGGCCGTGCAGCACCGGCACCTCGCGGGCATACAACATGGTCGCCAGCGCCGGGTTCCGGGCGTAGCACATGTCCGAATGCCATTCCTCGCCGGCGCGGGCGGAGCCGACCGGCTTGCCGTCCACGGTGACGTTGGAGATGACGTAAAGCTCCGGGCTGCCGCCCAGGCCGTAGCGGGCGGCGTTGTGGTTGATTTCCACGGGCCCGAAGATGCGGCTGAAGGTGACCTGCTGTTCCGGGGTCAGGTGCTGATCGGGAAACACCAGAATGCCGTGGATGCCCAGCGCCTCGGTGATCGCCGCCGCCGTTTCCGCAGTCGGCGGCTCCGACAGGTCGATGCCGGTGACCTGAGCGCCCACGGCGGCGTCCAGGGGCTGCACGGTCAGTTGTGCGTGATCGAGCATGGCGGGGTCCCTCCCAAGACCGGTGGCCGGCGCGGTTTTCCGCGTTCCGGTCCATCAGGATAGGACCGTTCCGGCCCCGCCGCCATGGACGATTCCTAACGCCGGGGTTGAGGTTTTCTTTGGCCATCCCGGATCCTTTGACGAACCGCCCCCTCACCCTGTCCCTCTCCCCCGTGCCGGGGGCGAGGGGACTCCCGCCGCCAGAGCCAACGCCCTCTCTCCCGCGCCGGGGCAGGGAGGACTTTCGTTGGGGGCGCCAATGCTCCCTCTTCCCTTGGGGAGAGGGGCGGGGTGAGGGGGCGCCGTTAGCAGTGGGCGAAGCGGCCGTCGAAAAAGGCCCGAATGCGGGCGTTGGCCAGGTCCGGGCTTTCCCAGGCGACGAAATGTCCGGCGCCCGGGGCCTGTTCCAATTGGATGTCCGTGAACACGTCGTTGAGCGTTTCCTGCCACTCGGGCCGCAGGATCGGGTCGGCCGCCCCCCACAGGGAATAGGCGGGGATATCGAGGGGCGGATGATTTTCGCCGCCCGTCGCCACGGCCTTGAGCCGCCGGTCGTTGGCGCAGGCGTACCAGCGAAACCCGCCGGCCAGGTTGCCGGGTTTGAGGAAATTGTCGACCCATTTCTCCAGCGCTGGCCCGTCGAAGGCGTCGGGCGATCCCGCCCAATGGCCGAGGAAATGGCGGAAATAGGCGCGGCAGCTTTCCCGCGACGCGCCGACCAGTTCAAGCGCCAGCGGCAGTTGGTGGAACGACTGGTACCAGATTTCCCGCACCTGCTGGCCCTGGACCCAACGGGGTCCGATGCCGAAGTGGGGGCAGTCGAAAAAGAACAGGCCGGCCAGGCGCTCCGGGTGCTTGCGCGCATAGTCCTGAGCCAGGAAGCCGCCGATGTCGTGGCTGACGATGCCGAATTTCTCCAGCCCCAGGCCGTCGACCAGGGCTTCGATGTCGGATACGTAATGGGCGACGTCTTGTGCCTCTGCCCCCCGGCTGTCGCCGAAATTGCGCAGGTCCGGAGCGATGACGTCGAAGGTCTCGGCCAAGACGGAAAGATTCTTGCGCCACACGCCCGACCACTCCGGCCAGCCGTGCAGGAACAGCAGCGGCGGGCCGCCGCCCTGGCGCAGGTAATGCAGGCGCAGGTCGGGAAGGTCGAGGACATTCATGGCTGCAGTTTGCCCCGCTTGACGGATGGTTTCCAGCGTCCGGCGACGCCCCTCTCACCCTGTCCCTCTCCCCCGTGCCGGGGGCGAGGGGACCCCCGCCGTGGGGGCGTGCGACGCCCTCTCCCCCTTGGGGAGAGGGTTGGGGTGAGGGGCGTTAGACCGCCGCCGCCTTGGCCTCGGCGATGTAAAGCTCGCGCAGCTTCTGGGTCACCGGGCCGGGCACGCCGTTGCCCAGGATGTGGTCGTCGATCTTGATCACCGGCATGACGAAGGCGGAGGCGCTGGTGGAGAACGCCTCCCTGGCCTCATAGGCCTCTTCCGGCGTGAAGGCGCGCTCGATCAGGGTCAGGCCCGCCGCCTCGGCGCATTTCAGCACCGCCTTGCGGGTGATGCCGTGCAGGATGTCGTTCGACAGCTGGCGGGTGATGATCTGGCCGTCGTCGGTGACGATGAAGGCGTTGTTGGAGGTGCCTTCGGTGATGAAGCCGTCCTCGACCAGCCAGGCGTCGTCGGCGCCCATGTCCTTCGCCGTCTGCTTCGCCAGGGACGAGGCCAGCAGCTGCACGGTCTTGATGTCGCGGCGGTGCCAGCGGATGTCCGGCAGGGTGACGACGGCAAGGCCCTTGGCGGCGGTCGGGCTGTTCAGGATGTTCTTTTCCTGGGTGAACATGACCAGCGACGGCGTCGCGTCCTTGGGGAAGTTGAAATCCCGGTCGGCGGCACCGCGGGTGATCTGCATGTAGACCACGCCTTCGGCCAGGTTGTTGCGCTTAATCAGTTCCTTCTGAATGGTCAGCAGTTCGTCGTCCGAACAGGGCCGCGCCATTTTCAGTTCCGTCAGGGACCGGGCAAGCCGCGCCATATGTCCGGCGTTGTCGATCAGTTTTCCGTCCAGCACCGACGATACTTCGTAAATGCCGTCGGCGAACAGAAAGCCGCGATCGAAGATCGAGACCTTGGCCTCTTCCTCGGCAACGTAGTCGCCATTGACGTAGACGGTGCGGGACATGATGGAGGCCTCCGGGCTCGAATTGCGATGGGCCCGGTTATACCACCGGGCCCGAGGGATCAGATAGGGTCAGACCGCGCCGAACGGGCGGTCCACGCCATCGGGGAACGGCGGGCGGAACACGTTCAGGTTGGCCGACACCATGCAGTAGCAGCCGGCCAGCAGCACCAGTTCGACCATGCCCTGGTCGCCCAGGATGGCATGGGCGGCGCCGTAGGTGGCGTCCGACACCTTGCGTTCGGCCAGCATTTCCCAGACGAAGCCGGTGATGGCGGCGTGCTTGGGATCGGCCGGCGCCTTGCCCTGGCGGACGGCTTCGATGGTTGCGTCGTCGACGCCTTCGTTCCGCGCCACCTTGGCATGGGCGTAGAATTCGTAATCGGCTTGCCAATGCTGGCCCACGGCGCAGATGGCAAGTTCCCGCAGGTCGCCCGGCAAGACTGATTCAAAGCGCAGCAGCCCGGCCAGGGTCTGCGCCGCGTCGCCGATCTTGGGCGTGTACAGATAAGCGTTGAACGGGCCGATCAGGCCGCCGTCCTGGTCCATGAAATCCATGGCGTTGCGGCCCTTGGACCGGGGGCCGGAGGTGATCTTGCCGAACAGGTCGAGCTGTTCCGGCTTCATGGTTTCCTTGGTGACGGCGGGCAGACGGCGCATGGCGGATGTTCCTCGTGGTTGGTGGTCTAGGCTTGTTTGGTTTTTTCTTCGGGCCGGCGGCGGCGGGCCCCGACCTGGCAGTCGTCGGCGGCCTGCATGGCGGACTCGGCGAACATGTCCGGATTGTCCAGCCAGTCGAGCATCCAGTCTCCGGCGTCGAAGCCCCAGAACAGGCGCCAGCCGTTCTCGGCGGTGACGTCCTCGATGGCGAAGGTCGGTACGCCGTAAACGCCCTTGGCCACGGCGGCGTCCGTATTTTTCTTCAGCGCCTGTTTGGCGGCCTGGTCGTCCAGCGCCGGGCCCGGCGCGGGGCCGAGGGATTCCGTCAAGTCAGCGAACACCTTGGGGTCGGCAACGTCGAGGCCCTGTCCCCAGATGGTATCGAAGATTTTTTCCACGTCCGGGGCGTTGGCTCCCCGCGCCAGGGTCAGGCGCAGGGTCGCCAGCGGATTGTAGGGATGGGTCGGCGGGGTGCGGAACGGCAGGCCCATGCGGTGCGCCTGCCAGGTGCAGAATTTGTAGGTCGCGATGCGCTTTTGCGGGATTTCCGCCGGGCCCAGCTGGCCCCAAGCGTTCAGTAGACCCGCGAACAGCACTGGCTCCAGGGTGATGTCCAGGCGCTCCGTGAAGCGGTCCATCTGATGGAACTGCAGATAGGCGTAAGGCGAGATGTAGTCGAAATACCAATGGGCCTTCGGCTTCGCGGGCGTGTTCATCGGTGGTCTATCCCTGTTTCTTTACCTTGGCCCAGGTGTCGCGCAGCGTCATCGTTCGGTTGAACACGGGCGCATCCGCCGTGCCGTCCTTGTCGGCGCAGAAATAGCCCAGGCGCTCGAACTGCAACGTCTTGCCGACCGGCCAGCCGGCCAATGACGGCTCCAGCATGGCGTCCTCGATGATTTCGAGGGAGGCGGGGTTGAGGTCGTCCAGATAATCGCGGCCGCCGGACCCGGGGGCTTCCTCCTGGAACAGATGATCGTAGAGCCGGACCTGGGCCTTCACCGCATGGGCGGCGGACACCCAATGCAGGGTGCCTTTGACCTTGCGCCCGTCCGGCGCGTCGCCGCCCCGGGTTTCGGGGTCGTAGGTCGCGCGGATTTCGACGATGTTGCCCTGGGCGTCCTTGACGACGTCCGTGCAGGTGATGAAAAAGGCATAGCGCAGGCGCACCTCGCGGCCGGGCCCTAAGCGGAAGAACTTCTTGGGCGGGTCCTCCATGAAGTCGTCTTGTTCGATATAGATCTCGCGGGTGAACGGCACGGCATGGCTGCCGCCGTCCGGGTCTTCCGGGTTGTTGATGGCGTCCAGGTTGTCGACCTCCCCTTCGGGGAAGTTCTCGATCACCACCTTGAGGGGGCGCAGGACGGCCATGCGGCGTTCCGCCGACTTATTCAGATGCTCGCGCACGCAATGTTCCAGCAGCGAGAATTCGACCTGGCTGTCCTGCTTGGTGATGCCCAGGCGGGAAATGAAATCGCGGATGGTTTCCGGCGGGATGCCGCGCCGGCGCAGGCCGGTCAGGGTCGGCATGCGGGGGTCGTCCCATCCCGATACGTGGCCGTCGGCGACCAGTTGCGTCAGGCGCCGCTTGGACAGCACGGTGTAACCCAGGTTCAGGCGGGCGAACTCGTACTGGCGCGGGCGCGAGGGCACCGGCAGGTGTTCGATCAGCCAGTCGTAGAGCGGGCGGTGATCCTCGAACTCCAGGGTGCAGAGCGAATGGGTGACCTGTTCCAGGGCGTCCGACTGGCCATGGGCATAGTCATAGGTCGGATAGATGGACCAGGTATCGCCCGTGCGCGGATGGGGTTTCTTGACGATGCGATAGATGACCGGATCGCGCATGTTCATGTTGCCGTGGCCCATGTCGATCTTGGCGCGCAGCACCTTGGCGCCGTCGGCGAATTCACCCGCCCGCATGCGGCGGAACTGGTCGAGGCTTTCGTCCACGGGCCGGTCGCGCCAGGGGCTCGGCTTGCCCGGCTGGGTCAGGGTGCCGCGGTATTCGCGGATTTCGTCGGCGGACAGTTCGTCCACATAGGCCAGGCCGTTTTCGATCAGATGTTCGGCCCATTGGTAGAGCTGTTCAAAATAATCTGAGGCATGGAACAGGTTGCCGCCCCAATCGAAGCCGAGCCAGCGCACGTCGGCCATGATGGCGTCGATGAATTCCTGTTCTTCCTTGGCCGGGTTGGTGTCGTCGAAGCGCAGATTGCACACACCGCCGAATTCCTGGGCGACGCCGAAATTCAGGCAGATCGACTTGGCATGGCCGATGTGCAGATAGCCGTTGGGTTCCGGCGGAAACCGCGTGACCACACCCTGGGCCCGCCCCGCCGCCAGGTCGTCGCGGATGATGTCACGGATGAAATCGCGGGGGCCGACCGCGTCCGGTTCGGCGGAAGTTTTGCCGTCAACGGCCGCGGGGGGCGTGGGGTCGGTCATGGATGGAAGTGCTCCGGTTCAGAAAAATGGGCAGCCCCGTGTTCTGCCAAAAAAACGCCGCCGCGCCAAGGAGTATAAGTCCCAAGCCTAGGCCGGGTCCGGGATGGAAAAGGAAACCTCGGTGCCCTTTCCGACCTCGCTGTCGATGGTCAATTCACCCCCGTGCAGTTCGACCAGGGAGCGCGCGATGGCCAGGCCCAGGCCGGTGCCGTCGGCCGTGGCATAGGCGCTCGACTGGCCCCGTTCGAAGGCGCGGGTGATGTTTTTCAGGTTTTCCTTGGGAATGCCCTTGCCCGTGTCGGCGACGCTGAATGTGGTTTGGTCCCCGGCCCGGCGGGCGCTCAGGATGATTTTCCCTTCCGGCGGCGTGAATTTCAAGGCATTGGACAACAGGTTCAGGATCACCTGTTTCAAGGCCCGGCGGTCGGCCTTGAGGGGCGGCATCTCCGGGTCCAGGTTCACGGCGACGATCGCACCGTTGGTGACCCGCGCTGTTGCCGCCTTGGTGCATTCGGAGAAGAAAGGAGCCAGGCGGATTGATTCGCGGCGGATCGCGCGCTGGCCGGCCTCGATGGTGGAAATGTCCAGCAGGTCGTTGACCAGATCCAGAAGATAAGTGCCGCTGTCGCGGATGTCCTTGGCGTATTCGACGTATTTGGGATGGCCGACGGGGCCCAAAAGCTGCTGTTTGATGATCTCGGAGAACCCCAGGACCGCGTTCAAGGGGGTGCGCAGGTCGTGGCTGACGTTGGCAAGAAAGGCGGATTTTGCCCGGTTGGCGTCCTCGGCCACCTCCAAGGCTTCCAGGCGTTCGGTTTCCGCCTTGATACGGGCGCCGACGTCGCGGATGACGGCGATGAACCCGATGATGTCGTTGTTTTGGGCGCGCAGGGATGAGGCCACGGTCTCGCCGGGAAAAACCTCTCCGTTCTTGTGCCTGTAGGGGATGATGCAGGGGTCCAGGATAGTGTCCCCCGCCGCCTCGATGCGGGCGCAGCCGTCCCGTTTGTACACGTCTTCGTTTTCATAAAGAAATTCCGCCGTGCGGCCGATGACGTCGTCGATCTCGAAGCCGAACATCCGGGTAAACGCCGGATTGCACATGCTGATACGACGGTCCGCATCGACCAGGACCATGGCGTCGGGAACGTCGCGGAATACGGTTTCCAGCAATGCCTTCTGCGAGTGAAGTTCCTCGGCCGTGCGGATCTGTTCGGTCGTGTCGCGGAAACTGATGACGCGGCCGATGATGGTGTCGCCCAGGTACTGCGGGCGGGTGTAGCGCTCGATGATCCGGCCATCCTTGAGTTCCAGAGTAGAGTGGAACTCTTGGCTCGGGTCCGCATAAAGCCGCTCCACATCGGCGATGAAGGACTCCGGCTGTTCCGCAAGGTCGGCGACCCAGTCGCGCACCTTCCAGGCGTCTCGTGAGGCGATCAGGTCGTCGGGCACGGCGAACATTTCAACGAACCGCTGATTGAATGCCTGAATGCGGCGGTCCATGGCCGTCACCAGAATGCCGTCGGCGGTCGCGTCCAGAGTCGCCTGCAGCAACGAGACGTTGGCCTTCAATGCCGTCTCGGCGGCATTCTCGCTGGTGACGTCGCGCCCGACGCCGCGGTAGCCAAGGAAATCCCCATCCGGCCCAAACACCGGCTTGCCGCTGATCGAGATGTGGCGAATGTCGGCCCCGGGGGGGCGGATGTCATAGCGGAAATCCTGAAACGGGCGGTGCGCTTCCAGATCGTCCAGATGGTCACGCCATTTCCGGGCATCGATGTTCTCGGGCGTGACGTCGGTGCGCCGTTTGCCGATGATCGACGCCATGTCGAACCCCAGCATGTCGCGGTTGCGGTCCGAGAAATAGGAGAACCGCAGGTCCGCGTCCATTTCCCAGAACCAATCCGAGGCGATCTCGGCGATGTCGCGAAAGCGCTGTTCACTATGGCGGAGCGCTTCCGCCGCTTCGTGGCGGTCTGTCACGTCGGTGGTGACGGCGATCATCCCGCCGTCGGGCAGGGGTGAGCGGCGGATTTCGACGAACCGTCCGGTGCTGAGTTGGATTTCGGTGTTGAACCGCCTGCCCTTGCGGATCAGATCCAGCATGTTTTCGGTGATCTCGTCCGGGGCGCCGGGGCCGTAATCGCCGCGCTGGGCGAGGAAGCGAAACACATCGGCCATGGGCATGCCGATGCGGATGAAGCCTTCAGGAAATTCGTAGATGTCGTAAAGAATGCGGTTTCCGGCGCGGACCATCAGGTCGGCGCCAATAACCAACACCCCCTGGTCCAGATGATCCAGACCGGTGAGCAGAGCCGTGTCGGGCGCATCCGCAGGACGCGCTGATTTTTTGTCCCTTCCCGTCATCCGAATTCTTCTCCGTCCGGAATTATGTAACAGTACTACGCCAGCGGTGGGAAATCATCTAAGCCATCGGTAATATAATGGCGACGCGATGTTGCCGCGAAGATGAACCACCGCCGCTTAACGGGCGCAAAGGAAATCCGCGTGACCAGGGCTGCCAGGAACGCCGTGCTGATCGTTCTCGGCTGGGGCTTCGTCGCCCTGGGCGTGGTCGGCGTCGTTCTTCCGGTGTTGCCGACGACGCCGTTCATGCTGATCGCACTGTGGTGTTTCGCGCGGTCCAGCAAACGGTTTCACGACTGGCTCTATCATCACCGCCTGTTCGGCCCGCCGCTGCGCAAGTGGGATCGCTACGGGGTTATTCCGATTTCGGCCAAGGTTTTCGCCTGCACGGCGATGTCGGCGAGCCTCGTCTACATCGTCTTTTTCCGTGACCTGCCGGGCTATCTGGTCGCCCTTACCGCGGCCGTCATGGCCTATGGCGCCTGGTTCATCCTGACCAAGCCGTCACACGTGCCGACGGACGGGGAATCGGCCTGAGGGGGCGTTACGCTGCCGGGCGGTTGTTGATCAGGCGACCGCTGCCGGGTCGACGATGGTCGGAATCGGGCCCTCGGCGCGGCTGTGGACGAACTGATCGACGTAAGCATTATCGCTGTCGCGCATGTCCGCTGTCGGCCCGTGCCAGATGATGCGCCCGTCATAGATCATGGCGGCATTCTGGGCCGTGCGCGCCGCACCCCGCATGTCCGAATTGACGGAAATCACCGTCGCCCCGGTCTTGTCCATGACCTCTAGGATCAGATCGTTGATGACGTTGGACATGATGGGATCGAGGCCCGCCGTGGGTTCGTCCAGCAGCAGCACGTCCGGGTCCGCCGCCATGGCGCGCGCGATGCCGACGCGTTTCTGCATGCCGCCGGACAATTCGGAGGGAAACAAATCCGCCTCGCCCGGGGCCAGGCCGACCAGGCCCAGTTTCTCGACGGCGCGGTCGCGGGCGTCACGGCGGGTCATGCCGTCCTGCTGCAGCAGGCGGAAGGCGACGTTTTCCCAAACCGGCAGTGAATCGAACAGTCCTGATTTCTGGAACAGCATGCCGAACCGGCCGTAAAGCGCGCGTTTGTCGGCGCCGGCGAGGGTGGACACATCCGTGCCGTCGATAGTGATGCGCCCGCCGTCGGGGGCGTGGACGCCGATCAGCGTCTTCAGCAAGACCGTCTTGCCCGTGCCCGATGGCCCGATGACGACCAGCGACCCGCCCGCCGGTACGCCGAGGTCGATGCCCCGCAGTACCTTGTTGTCGGCGAAGCTTTTGCTGACGTTTTCCAGATTGATGGCCGGACCGGCCATGGGCGCTCTCCCATTTCTAACCTGGGGCGGATAGTATCAACCGCATTAGGACCAGGGAACGCAAAATGGTCGACGACCGACTTTCATCCGATATCTGGATCATGGCCCATGTGCGCCGCTGCAACGCCGACGGCGTGCCGGCCATGGTGGTGCGCCGCGGCGACGACCGGGCGGGCGCGCTGATCCTCAAGCTGAATCGCCTCGACGGCACCTGCCGGCTGCTGACCCAAGCCACGGACATGGAGGGTAAACGCGGTTGGCTCGAAGCCTTCAAGGGCGAAACGGTGCCGGAGGCCGAGGCCGACGACTATATCCAGCGCGCCATCAAGCGCGACCCGGATTTGTGGGTGGTCGAGATCGAACACAAGGACGGCTGGCATCCGTTCGAGGGGAAGATGGTGTAGGTCTGCCGGTTCCGCACGCTTATTGATCGACGATAAAACCATCCGCGTGGGGGCGCATGCTGACCTTACGCGGGAATGGCGGGAAATTCTCGGCCGCCCCGGGGGCCAGCTTCACGCCCAGGCCCGGCGCGGTCGGGATGTCGACGAAGCCGTCCTTGAACGTCGGCACGTTGGTCACCACGCCCTTGTCGGCCAGTTCCGTGCCCGGCTCGTTCGACGTGCCCTTGTCCTCGAACCCCACGCCGACCGTGGGATATTCCTGAATGGCGAAGTTGGGAATGGCGGCGTCCAGCTGCAGTTCCGCGAACAGGCACACGGGCGACAGGGGGTTGTGGGGGATGACCTGCACGTCGTGGGCCTCGGCCAGGGCCGCGATCTTGCGCGCCCCGGTGATGCCGCCGCACAGGCAGGCGGAAATGCGCACGTAATCGACGCCCTCACGGGTCAACAGCGCCTGGAAATCATAGATCGAATTGAACCGCTCGCCCGTCGCCAAGGGGATGCTGATGCGGTCCTTGACCCGCGCCATGGCGTCGTGGCTGTCGGGGCGGATCGGGTCTTCGTAGAACATGGGGCGCAGGGGCGCCAGTTCCTGGGCGAACACCACGGCCTCGGCCGGGGACAGGCGGCGGTGAATTTCGATGCACAGGTCCAGGTCCGGGCCGCAGGCCTCGCGCACGGCGGCGACCACGGCGACGGCATCTTCGATCTTGCGCGCGTGGCTTTTGTAATAGGGCTTGTCGCGGTCTTCATCCAGGAACGGGTTGAAATGGCCGATGGCGGTGAAGCCCAGTTCCTGCATCTTCTTGCAGTTGGCGACCATCTCGTCCTTGGTTTCCGCCTTCACATGGCCGTAGACGCGGGCCTTGGTGCGGGTCGGCCCGCCCAAAAGCGCGTGGATCGGCTGGCCCAGGGCCTGGCCCTTGATGTCCCAAAGCGCGATGTCGATGGCCGAAATCGCGCCGCAGATGGCCGCCCCCCGGAAATGGCTGAACCGATGCATGACGTTCCAGTGATGCTCGATCGGCCCCGGGTCCTTGCCGATCAGGTAATCGGCGAATTTCTCGACCGCCGTCTGGGCCGCTTCCAACTGACCCCAACTGCCGCATTCGCCCAGGCCGGTGATGCCGGCGTCGGTTTCGATTTCCACGAACAGGTACTTGCTGATCAGCTTGGGCGTGATTTTGGTGATTTTCATGGTCGGTCTTTCAACAGATGTTATCGGGCCGCCCTGTGGGGGCGGCCCGACAATCAGTTCAGGGTATCAATTCAGGAAGGCGGATCAGGCCGCGTCGCCCAGAAGTTTCTTGGGATCGAACGCCCCCTTGGCCTGGATCGCCTTCCATACCTTCTGCGGCGTCAGCGGCATGTCGATGTGGGTGACGCCGTAATCGTTCAGCGCGTCCAGAACCGCATTGACCACCGCCGGGCAGGCGCCGACGCAGCCGGCTTCACCCGCACCCTTGACGCCCAAGGGGTTCTTCTTGGTCGGCGCCCCCTCGTAATAGCCGATCTCCATGTTGGGAATTTCGTCGGCATGGGGCAGGCCGTAATCCATCAGCGAGCCGGTCACCAGCTGGCCATTGTCCGGATCATAGACGATGTCTTCCAGCAAAGCCTGGCCGATGCCCTGGGCGACGCCGCCCATGACCTGGCCGTCGGCCAGCATGGGGTTGATGATGGTGCCGAAGTCGTCCATCACCCAGTAGCCCAGGAATTCGACCGTGCCCGTGTCCGGGTCGACCGCGACGGCCGCCGCATGGACGCCGTTGGGGATCGAAATCACGCCCCGCTCGAACACCGAGGAATGGTCCAGGCAGCCTTCATCCATGCCTTCGGGCAGCTTGTCCTTGTCCATCGACGCATCGATCACGTCGTTCATGGACACGGACGATGCGCCCGCCTTGAAGGTGCCGTTTTCGAATTCGACCTCGTTCGTTTCCGACTGCAGCAGGCGGGCGGCAACGGGCTTGGCCAGTTCGATGATTTCCTGCGCGGCCTGCTGGACGGCGTTGCCGCCGACCTCCATTCCGCGTGACCCGCCATGACCGCCGCCCAAGGGCGTGGCCGTGGTGTCGGATTGACGGAACTGGATGCGCTCCATGTCGACGCCCAGGTTGGCGGCGAGAATCTGGGCCAGGGAGGTTTCATGCCCCATGCCCGTGGACGAGGTGCCGACGGCAAGGTCGATCGAGCCGTCCTTGTTGAAGGTCACGCCGGCGTGCTCTTTCGGCCCGCCCCCCGTGCATTCCAGATAAGGAGCGACGGCGAAGCCGTACTTCTTGCCGGCGGCTTCGGCCTTGGCTTTCAGCGCGCCCAGGTCGGCCTTTTCCGCCATTTTGAGGGTTTCCTCGAACAGCAGCGGGAAATCGCCGGAATCCACATCCAGGCCCATGGGGGTCTTATGCGGCAGCATTTCTTTGGGCATCAGGTTCTTGCGGCGCAGTTCGATGGGGTCGAAGCCCAGCGTCCGGGCCGCGTATTCGACGATGCGTTCGGTCTGGAAGGTCGCTTCCGGCCGCCCCGCCCCCCGGTAGGGGTCCATGGGCGCGGTGTTGGTCAGCACGGCCTTGCCCGAATAGAACATGGCCGGGAAGTTATAGGGCCCGCCCTGGGTCCGGGCCGAGCCGCCCGTGGGCGTGAACGGTCCCACGGTCCAGGCATAGGCACCGATGCCGCCGACGGTGGTGGTGCGCAGGCCTAGGAACGTGCCGTCCTTGGTCAGCGCCAGTTCCACGCGGGACGACTGGCCGCGGCCGTGGGTGTCCGACAGGAAGCTTTCCGAGCGCGAATTGATCCACTTCACCGGCCGGCCCAGGCGCTTGGCCGCATAGAGGCACAAGGACGGTTCTGGATAGCCGGAGTTCTTGGCCCCGAAACCGCCGCCCACGTCAGGGGCGATATGGTCAAGCTGGCTTTTGTCGATGTTCAAAACCTCGGCGAAGGTGTCGCGGTTGGCGTGCACGTTCTGCGAAGCGTTCCACAGGGTGTACTTGTCCGCCGCCGCGTCATAGGTGGCAACGCAGCCGCGCGTTTCGATCGGCACGGCGGTGACCCGGTTGTTCAGCACGTCGAGGGAGACCACATGGTCGGCCTCGGCGAAGGCTTTGTCCGTGCCGGCCTTGTCGCCCAGCTCGAAGTTCAGGCACAGGTTATTGGGGATGTCGTCCCACAACTGCGGCGCGCCCGGCTTCAGGGCTTCGACCGGGTTGGTCACGGCGGGCAGTTCCTCGTAATCGACCTCGACCATTTCCGCGGCTGCTTGCGCCTGCGTCAGGGTTTCGGCGACGACCAGGGCCACCGGCTCACCCACATAGCGCACCCGGTCGATGGCCAGCGCGTGGCGCGGCGGCTCCTTCAACGGCGTGCCGTCGGCGTTGTTCTTGACACCCGATTTGGTTGGCATGGGCTTGAAGCCCTCGCGCAGCCAGTCGTCGCGGGTGACGACCAGAAGCACGCCGTCCATGGCCATGGCGGCCGAGGTGTCGATGGCGTTGATGATGGCATGGGCATAGGCCGCGCGCACCACGACGGCGCGGGCCTGACCATCCAGGTTGATGTCGTCGATATAGCGGCCGTGGCCGGTCAGAAAACGCTGATCCTCGAACCGCTTGAGGGATTCGCCGATTTTTACGTTGCTCATTGTTCCGTACTCCCCCTTCAGCCTTGCCCGTTGGCCTGATTGACGGCCCGTTTGGCCATGACGCCGATCAGATTGGCGCGGTATTCCGCGTCGGCGTGCATGTCGGTCATCAGGTCGTCGGCCGGCACTGTGACGCCGCTCAGGGCGTCGGCTGAGAAATTATTGTTCAAGGCGTCTTCGATTTCCGTGGCACGGAACACGCCGTCCTGGCCCGCCCCCGTGACCGCGACGCGCACGCCCGATGCGGTCTTGGCGACGAACACGCCGACCAGGGCATAGCGCGAGGCCGGGTTCGGGAATTTGCCGTAACCGGCCTTTTCCGGCACCGGGAACTTGACCGCCTTGATGATCTCGCCGGGTTCCAGGTTGGTTGCGAACATGCCGTCGAAATACTCCTCGGCGGACAATTCACGCTGGTCGGTGACTACCGTGGCCCCTAGGCCCATGACGGCGGCGGGATAGTCGGCGGAGGGATCGTTGTTGGCGAGCGAGCCGCCGATGGTGCCCCGGTTGCGGACCTGGGCATCGCCGATGCCGCCGGCCAGGACCGTCAGCGCGGGCAGCACGTTCTTGATCTCGGCCGAAGCGGCGACCACCGCATGGCGGGTCATGGCGCCGATGGTCACGAAGCCGCCCGCGACCTCGATCCCCGACAGGCCGTCGACCTTGTTGAGGTCGACCACGTCCGTCGGCATGGCCAGGCCCTGCTTGAGAACCGGGATCAGCGTCTGGCCGCCGGCCATGTACATGGCGTCGTCGGCATTTGAATGGGTGGCGGCGGCATCGGAAAGCGACGCGGGCCGGGTATAATTGAAGTCTTCCATGTCGTTTCCCCTCAGCCCCGAAGTGCCTTGGCGCCGTCAAGGACGGCGGCGACGATGTTCTGATAACCCGTGCAGCGGCAGATGTTGCCTTCCAGGCCGTGGCGCACATCGGCCTCGGACGGGTTCGGGTTGTCTTTGACCAGGGTCATGGCGCGCATGACCATGCCGGGGGTACAGAACCCGCACTGCAGACCGTGATGGTCGTTGAAGGCCTTCTGCATGGGGTTCAGCTGACCTTCCGGGGCCAGGCCCTCGATGGTCGTGATCTCGGCGCCGTCGGCCTGGGCCGCCAGCATGGTGCAGCTTTTCACGGCCTGGCCGTTCAGATGCACGGTGCAGGCGCCGCATTGGCTGGTGTCGCAGCCGATATGGGTGCCCGTCAGCTTCAGGGTTTCGCGGATGAATTCGACAAGCAACGTACGGCCCTCGACGGACTTGGTGATCTGCTCGCCATTTACGGTTAGGGATATATCTGGCATGGCCCTTTCAAACCCCTGTTCAGGGCTTGTCCTGGATGTTTTTCGGATGAATGGCGTCTACGCGCCTGGAATAATTGTATACAAATCATATAACAGGACTCCTCCGGCAGGAAAACCCGCTAACAGGCCCAGATGCAAGTTACAGATCGAAAAAACGGTACCGATCCGGCCCCTTCGCGGGTCACCGCCGTCGTGTTGGCAGCGGGCCGCTCGACGCGCATGGCGCCGGTCAACAAGCTGACCGCCGACTACCAGGGGGCGGCCCTGGTGCGGCACGCGGCCGAGGCGGCCCTGGCCTCCCGCGCGGCGGAGGTGATCGTCGTCGTCGGCCATGAAGCCGAGGCCGTGCGGGAAGTTCTTTCCGGAATGGACGTCCGCATCGTCGCCAATCCGGATTACGCCACGGGCTTGGCGTCCTCGGTCAAGGCCGGGATTGCGGCCGTGGGGCCGGATGCCGCGGGCGCGGTCATTCTGCTGGGCGACATGCCGGGGGTCACAAGCGATGTTGTCGATGCCCTGATCGGCGCGTTTGAAAAGACCGGCGGGGGAAAAATCTGCCAACCGCGATATGACGGGCGGCCCGGCAATCCGGTGCTCTGGCCGCGTGCCCTGTTCCCCGAATTCGACGCACTTTCCGGCGACATTGGCGCCAAACCACTGCTGGCCCGCCACAAATCCGACGTGTTGGGGGTGGACGTGGCGACCGATGCTATCCATATGGACATCGACGCGCCGGCCGATCTCGGCACCTGATCATTCCCGACATGACTTTTCGAACATATCGAGGCATAAAGAGCCCACGATATCCCGCAGACAACCCAAGAAGGACGTGAAAGACCCATGGATCTGAAGGACCAACGCCGCATCGCTGCCTCGAGAGAAGCCGTGTTCGCCGCCCTCAACGACCCGGAAATCCTGGCCAAGGCGATCCCGGGCTGTGAAAGCCTGGACAAGGTTTCGGATACGGAATTCGCCGCCGTCGTGACCGCCAAGGTCGGGCCCGTGCGCGCCAAGTTCAACGGTCAGGTCACCCTGTCGGACCTCAACCCGCCGGAAAGCTACACCATCACCGGTGAGGGCAAAGGCGGCGCCGCCGGCTTCGCCAAAGGGGGGGCTGTCATCACCCTGGTCGAGGACGGCGACGGCACCCTGCTGAATTACGAGGTCAAGGCCGATGTCGGCGGCAAGCTGGCGCAGCTCGGCGGCCGCCTGATCGAAGGCACCTCCAAGAAGCTGGCCGGCGAGTTCTTTTCGACCTTCGAACAACTGGTCGTCGAAAGCGCCGGCGCTGCGCCCGCCGACGACGCGGCCGCGCAACCGGCCCCCACCGTGGGTGAACCGATTGCCGCCCCGTCGGCGTCCGGATCCGGCAGACGGGTGTGGATCTGGATCGCCGTTGCCGCGGCCGCTGCGGCCGCCGCAGCCTTTGCGCTGTCGTCCACGAATTCGGCCGGCTAAGGAAAGAGGTCTCCGGCCATGTCCCTGCCCACGGATCAGATGCTGCCCGCCGATGACGTGTTCGACGCCGCCTTTGCCTGGCGGGACGCCGGCAAGCCGGTGGCGCTGGCGACCGTGGTCTCGACCTGGGGCTCGTCGCCGCGCCCGCCGGGAAGTCACCTTGGTGTCTCGGTCGATGGTGAGATGACGGGATCCGTCTCCGGCGGCTGCATCGAGGGCGCGGTGGTCAAGGAAGCCCTCGATATTCTCAAGGGGGCTCCGGCCCAGGTCCTTGATTTCGGTGTCACCGACCAGCAGGCCTGGGACGTGGGCTTGGCCTGCGGCGGCGCGGTCAAGGTTTTGGTCCGCGATTTCGTGCCCTTGATTCCATTGTACACACAGGCCCGCGCGGCTCTCGCGTCCGGTGAGCCCTCGGCCCTGATCACCCGCCTGGACAGCGGCGAAACGGTGACGCTGGACGCGGGCGGTCTTCCCGACGCGGTCGCCGAGGCCGCGCGTAAGGCGCTCAAGGACGACAAATCCCGGGCCTATTCCGGCGACGACGGCGACTGGTTCATCGAGATCGTGGCCCCGCCGCGGCGCCTGATCGTGGTCGGCGCGGTGCATATCGCCCAGGCCCTGGTGCCCATGGCGGCCATGGCCGGGTTCCGGGTCACGGTCGTCGATCCGCGCCGGGCCTATGCCTCCGACACACGGTTTCCCGGCATCGACGTACGCACGGATTGGCCGGACGAGGCCCTGGACGACCTGAAGCCCGACAGCCGCACGGCCATCGTTACCCTGACCCATGACCCCAAATTGGACGATCCGGCCCTGGACAGGGCGTTGCAGTCGCAAGCCTTCTATATCGGCTCCCTCGGCAGTTCCCGGACCCAGGCCAAACGGGTCGAGCGTTTGGCCGAAGTCGGGTTCGATGAGGCCGCCATCGCGCGCATCCACGGTCCCGTCGGGCTGCGCATCGGAGCGCAGTCGCCTGCGGAAATCGCCGTCAGCATCCTGGCCGAGATCATCGCCCGGATGCGCAGCACCCCGGATTAGGGCAGGGGCGGCACATGTTGTCCCTGCGCGATCAGTTTCCCTCACTGGCCTCGGGTCTGGCCGGGACGTATCTGGATAATGCGGCGATGACCCAGATCGCGACCCCCGTGTTGGCCCGCATGACGTCGTTCGAAACCGGCGGCCGGGCCAACGTGAAGCGCGGTATCTACCCCCTGGCGACGCAGGCAACGGCGGCTTTCGAGGGCGCGCGGGCGGCCCTGGCGCGCTACCTGGGCGCAGAAAACTCGAACGAGGTGGTGTTTACATCCGGGGCCACGGCGGCGATCAATCTTGTCGCCCATGGTTTCGGCGCCGGTTTGACGGCGGGTGATGAAATCATCATCGGCGAGGCCGAACACCATGCCAACATCGTGCCCTGGCAGATGTTGCGTGACCGCGCGGGCGTGGTCCTCAAGGTGTTGCCGGTCGACGATGCGGGCTATCCCCGGCTGGATGCTCTGGACGATCTGATGACGGCGCGCACACGGCTGATCGCCATCACCCATGCCTCCAACGTGACGGGGGCGGTGACCGATGTCGCGGCGATTTGCGACCGGGCCCGCGCCCGGGGCGTGCGGGTGCTGATCGACGGCGCGCAGATGGCAGCCCATGGACCCGTCGACGTGACCACCCTGGGGTGCGATTTCTATGTCGTCACCGGGCACAAGATGTTCGGGCCGACGGGCGTCGGCGTGTTGTGGGCGCGGGCGGAGGTTCTGGAAACCATGACGCCGTTCATGGGGGGCGGCGAAATGATCCGCCGCGTCACCTTCGGCGAAACCACCTACGCCCCGCCGCCCCACCGGTTCGAGGCCGGAACCCCGCCGGTGACCCAGGTCGTCGGCCTGGGCGCGGCGGCGGACATGTTGTTGGGGCTCGATTGGCCGGAAATTCGCGCCCATGAACAGATCCTTTTCGGCATCCTGATGGAACGGCTTGCGGCCCTGGATCGGGTCACGGTCATCGGTCCGGAGGGCAACGCCAGACGGCTGCCGATCCTGTCCTTCACCGTGGCCGGTGCCCATCCCCACGACATTTGCGAATTGATGGGGGCCAGGGGCGTCGCCCTGCGCGGCGGCCATCATTGCGCCCAGCCGTTGATGGACCGCTTCGGGATCGAGGCGACGACCCGGGCGAGCCTGGCGCTCTATAACGTGCAGGGCGACATCGACGCCTTCACGGATGCCCTGGACGAAACATTGGAGGTCCTGGCATGAGCGGCGCCGACGGGATCTACGATGCGCGCATCAAGGAATTGGCGGCCACGGCCCGCGACCTGGGGCCGGTCGAACACGCCGATTGCCGGCACGAGGCCGATAATTTCCTGTGCGGCGACCGGGTCACGGTCGAGGTCGAGCGGGACGGCGCGCGGATCAAGGCGGTCGGCGGCAAGGTTCGCGGCTGTCTTCTGACCCAGGCCGCAGCCGCCCTGGTCGCCCAGGCGGCGCCGGGACTGAAGGTGGCGGACCTCCGGGGCGGCATCAAACAGGCCGAAGCCCTGATGGCCGACGGCACACCGGCCACGGGGGCGTGGGAAGGGCTCAACGTCTTCACGCCGGTCCATGACGCGAAGCACCGACACGACTGCGTGCTGCTGCCGTTCCAGGCACTCGCCGCCTGTCTCGACCAGACCGAACCTCGGGGCGACTGACCCCTATGGACCCGCTCAGCCAGGGCGCCATCGGCGCGGTCCTTCCGCTTGCCACGCGCCGGCGCACCCAGGCCGCCGTGGCCGGGGGACTCGGCTTCATCGCCGGGATGATGGCTGACCTGGATGTGCTGATCCGCTCACAGACCGACCCCCTGCTGTTCCTGGAATACCACCGTCAGTTCTCCCATTCCCTGATCTTCATCCCCGTGGGCGGGCTGATCGCCGCCCTTCTTCTGTATCGGCCGTTTCGACGATGGCACGGCCTGACGTTCCTTCGGACATGGATGTTCTGCGTCCTGGGATACGGCACCCATGGGCTGCTCGATACGGCGACATCCTACGGCACCGTGCTGCTCTGGCCGTTCAGCGACGAACGCTTTTCCGGGAGCATCATCTCCATCGTTGATCCCCTGTTCACGTTGCCGGTCCTGACGTTGGCCATCGTCGGCATGGTTCGGCGAAACGGCGCCTGGGGCCGGGCGGCCCTCGCCTGGGCCCTGGTCTATCTGGCGTTGGGGGTTGTTCAGCACCGCAATGCCCTGGCCTTGGGCCATGCCCTCGCGGCGGACCGGGGCCATGTGCCGCTGCGGATCGAGGTCAAGCCCAGCTTCGCCAACATTCTGGTATGGAAGGTGATCTACGAGACCGCCGACCGCTTCCACGTGGATGCCGTGCGCGCCGGCATCGGGCCCAGGGTCATGCCGGGCACGTCCGTTCCGCGGCTTGATCCGGCGCGGGATTTTCCCTGGCTGCGGGCGGGCTCACGGCAGGCGCGCGATATCGCGCGGTTCGCCCGGTACAGCGACGGGTACGTGGCGCGCGACCCAATCCGCCCCGACCGCGTGATCGACGTGCGCTATTCCTTCGTGCCGAACGAGATCGCGCCCCTGTGGTCGATCGGTCTCAGGCGCGATGCCGCACCGGATGCCCATGTCACCTTCGACACACATCGGGAGTCGGTGCGCGCGCGTCTTCCAGACCTGTGGCGGATGATTGTCCAGCCGACGGCAAGGCATGACGTGGCCGGTTGATTTTCTACGGGTCGACGCGTGGCCTACATCAACGCCCGTTGTTCCAGGCGGCCCCGGTCGGGAATCGCCAGACCTTTGTCCGTGCGCTGGACGATGTCGTCGTCGCGCAGCCGCCCCAGGATGCGCGACACGGTTTCCCTGGATGCGCCGATCATGTTGGCGAAGTTGGTTTGTGTCGGCACGGGGAACACCAGGTAGCGTTCGGGATCGTTCGGGTCCGGTTCGGCCATGCGGATCAATTCCATGCAGACCCGCTGTTCGGCGCCCAGCAGGCTGACGTCGGCCAGCCGTTCGTCGCCCAGCCGGATCACGGCGGCCAATCGTTTGAGCAGCGCCATGGCCATGTCCCGGTTGCTGGTGACGAGATCGAGGAACGCCGGGCCGGGCACGGCGCCGACGACGCAGCGCGTAATGGTGCAGACCCAGGCGGAACGCGGCAGGCCGTCGATGGCGGCCAGTTCGCCGAACACGTCGCCGTTCTTCAGCGCGGCATAGGACACGGCGCGGCCGGATTCCGAATAGTTCAGGACATGGGCGGTGCCGGTGATCAGAAAATAGACGCTGGAATATTCCTCGCCCCGCTCGATGATCTTTTCACCGGGGCCGAAGTCCATCCATCGGCATTGCCGTTCCAGCCCGGCCCGTTCAGTCGCGCTTAGACAGTCCAGCAGCGACACGCCGTCCAGGCTTTGCGGCGTCTTGGCAAGATTGCCGGATTTGGTTGGATCACTGCGGCCCATGCGTCCATTCCCCTTGTTGGGCTGCACGCGGTGACGGTGCCGCCGAAACCTAGGATACGGTGCAAAAGCAAACCGGTTCAACGCAGAAATGGCGGAAACGGGCCCGGTCCGGCGGGATGCCTCGTCAATGGCAGGGCGGATGGATGCCGAACCAGGTGCCGGGTTTGTCCTCGTCATCCATCAGGATGCGCTCGGCAGCACCGTCCAGGTCCTCGAACTGGCCCGACTTCAGCGCCCAGAAAAACGCCCCCAGGCCGATCAGGCCAAGGAACAGGGCGGCGGGGATCAGGTAGATCAGGACATCCATCAGGCGGTTCCTATTTCACGAGTTTCAGGCGCAGTGCATTGAGCGTCACCAGGATCGACGACGACGACATGGCGACGGCGGCGACCAGCGGCGTCGCGAAACCGGCCACGGCAATTGGCACGGCGATGACGTTGTAGAGCAGCGCCAGGGCGAAGTTCTGCTTCACATGCCGGGTCGCGGCGCGGGCCACAGCGACGGCCTCGGCCACGGGGGCGAGGGAGCGGCCCTGAAACACCATGTCGGCGGCGGTCTGGCTGATGTCGGCGGCGGTCGCGGGCGACAGGGAGGCATGGCCCGCCGCCAGGGCGGGCGCATCGTTCAGGCCGTCGCCGACCATCACCACATGGCGACCCTCGGCGGCCAGATCCTTGAGGCGCTGGACCTTGGCGGCGGGCGGGCATTGGGCTCGCCATTCGTCGATGCCAAGCTCACCCGCGACGGCGCGCACGACGTCTTCGCGGTCGCCGGACAGAAGTTCGATGCCGAGCCCCATGGCCCGCAGCCGCGCGATGGTGTCGCGGGCATCGTCACGCAGCCGGTCGGCGAAGACGAAGCGCACGGGCGTGTCGTCGCCGTCGGCCAGCCAGAATTCGGGACCGGTTGCAGTGCCGGTACCGGACGTCGAGATGTCCGCATGGCACCAGGCCGCGCTGCCCAGGCGCAGCGGGCGGCCGCCGTGATGGGCGGACAGGCCGCAGCCCGGTGTTTCCGCGATGTCGGTAAGGTCGATCCGGGCGTTATCGTCCTGGGGGGCGGCCTTGACCAGGGCGCGGGCCAGGGGGTGGCGGCTGTGGGCGGCCAGGGCGGCGGCCAGACGTAGGGTGTCGGGCGGAATGTCGCCGGCGTTGACCAGGACCGGCTCACCCAGGGTCAGGGTGCCGGTCTTGTCGAACACCACATGGTCCGCCTGGGCCAGGCGTTCCAGCCCGTCGGCGGCCTTGAGCAGCACGCCGCGCTGCAGCAGACGGCCGGAGGCAACGACCTGCACCGCCGGCACGGCAAGTCCCAGCGCGCAGGGACAGGTGATGATCAGCACGGCGACGGCGGTCAGCAGCGCGCGCTCCCCGTCGCCGGTCGCCCACCACCATCCGGCCAGCGTCCCGGCGGCCAGGATATGCACGGCGGGGGCATAGATGCGGGCGGCCCGGTCGGCAAGCTTCACGTATTTGGCGCGGCCCTGTTCGGCGGCCTCCATCAGGCGCACGATCTCGGCCAGCAAGGTATCCTCGCCGGCGGCGGTGATACGGACCTCGACCGGGGCGGTCAGGTTCAGCGTCCCGGCATAGACGGCGTCGCCGGCGGCGGCGGCCTGCGGCAGGCTTTCACCGGTGACCAGGGAGGTATCCATGTCCGTGCGGCCGGTGGCGATTTCGCCGTCGGCGGCCAGACGCTCGCCGGCGGCGACGGCCAGCACCATGCCGGGAACGAGGCTTGTGGTCGCGATGGCGCGCTGTCTGCCGTCCGAGCCCACGACCATGGCCGTCGCAGCGCGCAGGCCGAGCAGGCGGGTCGCGGCGGACCGCGCCTTGGTCCGCGCCCGGCGGTCCAGGTAGCGGCCGATCAACAGGAAGAACAACAGCGTCACGGAGGCGTCGAAATAGGCGTGTTCCGCCCCCTTCATGGTCTGTTGCAGGCTCATGCCCGCGGCCAGGATCACGGCCAGCGAGATCGGCACGTCCATGTTCAGCGCCCGGTTGGCGAGGGCGCGCGCGGCGGAGGCGAAGAACGGCATGCCCGCATAGACCACGGCGGGCAGGGCGATCAGCGCCGAGACCCAGTGGAACAGGTCGCGGGTCGCCCCGCCCATGCCGGAGAAATGCCCGGACCACACGGACACGGACAGCAGCATCACGTTGGCGGCGGCAAACCCGGCCACGGCCATGGCCTTGAGCAGGCGTTTGTCCTCGGCCTCGCCACCGTCTTGCAGGGCCGCAGGGTCGAAGGCGCGGGCGGGAAAGCCCAGGTCGGTGACCGTTTCGGCGATGGCGTCGGGGGTGGTCTGGCCGGGCAGCCAGTCAACCCGCAGGCGCTTGGTCGACAGGTTGACGCGCGACGCGGCGACGCCCGGCATGTTGGCCAGCGTGCTTTCGATCCGCTTGATGCAGCCCGCGCAATGGACGTTCTCGACCATCAGGTGCAGGGTCTCGGGCGACGTGGTGGTGGCCTCGGCGGCGCGGACTGGGGCGGCGGCGGTGACCTGGTTCATTTTGTGTCCCCGGCCTGAATCTCGTGGACCATGCGGAAGCTGCGGCCATCCGGGGCCCGGGCGGTGACCTCGACCTGCCAACGGCCCAGGGCCGGAAGACGCAACAAGGCGGCGTAGAGGCCCGGGCGGTCCTCGGCCAGTCTGGCGTCCACGGTCAGGCCTTCGCCCAACGGGCGGGTAAGGCGGGCCTGGGCGGCAAGCCCGGCAAGGGGGCCGTCGGGCCCGATCATGGTCAGGGTCAGCATGCGGGTTCCCTTGGGCGTCGACGGGCCCAGGGCAACGTGGGAACGCCAGCCCATGGCATCCTGGCGGGCGGCGCTTTCCAGGGTTTTGTTGTAGGCGACGCCTTCTTCATAGGCCTTCTGGGTGGTCAGTCCCGGCCAACTGTCGAGCGCGAAATAGACGAAGGTCAGGTTGACGGCGATGATCACGGCGAAAAAGGCGATGATCCAAATCAGCACCATCTTGCCGGTGATCGGCCGGGATGCGGACGGCAGGGTGGTGCCCATCACTGCGGCCCACGGAACAGGCTGTTGTAGGATGCGGTCTGGCCCGTGTTGATTTCCTTCAGCACGAAGCGCAGGTCGGATGCCGCGTCTTTCAGCGTGCCCGGCGGCACGGTAACCAACAGGCGGAACGACTGCAGGCGGTCGGGCTTCACGGTGAAGTAGGGGTCGGGGCTGTCACCCATGTCTTCGGAGCCGACAACCTTCAGTGCGATCCCGGGCAGGCCCGAGGCATGCAGGGTCAGGGTGCGCTGCTCGCGCGCCTTGTTGAGAATCTTGAAGGTATAGCCGTTGCGCAGGCTGCCGTCCGAAAGCGTCGTGTACAGCGGGTTGCGGTCATGGATCACGTTGATGTCCAGGTCGGACCGGGTCAGCAGCACATAGACCATGCCGAGCCCGATCAGCGCCCAGAGCCCGAAATAGAACAAGGTCCGCGGGCGGAACAGGCGCAGCTTGGCGACCTTGCCCTCGCGGCGGCGTTCGTCGTTGGCGATGGAATCATAATCGATCAGCCCGCGCGGCCGGCCGATCTTACCCATGACGTCGTCGCAGGCGTCGATGCACAGCGCGCAGGTGATGCATTCCAATTGTTGGCCGTCGCGGATGTCGATGCCCATGGGGCAGACGACGACGCAGGCCTTGCAATCGATGCAGTCGCCGCGGGTGTCCCAGTCGGCGTTCTTTTCGAACGGTTTGCGCGGCTCGCCCCGGTCGGTGCGGTAGGTGACGGTCAGGCTTTCCTCGTCCATCATCGCCGCCTGGATGCGCGGCCACGGGCACATGTAGGTGCAGACCTGTTCACGCATGAAACCGCCCAGGGTGAAGGTGGTGAAGGTCAGCACCCCGACGGTGGCATAGGCGACCGTGGCGGCCTGACCGGTGAACAGATCGACCAGCAGCGTCGGCGCGTCGGCGAAATAGAACACCCACGCACCCCCGGTGCCCATGGCGATGAGCAGCCAGATCACATATTTGGCCAGCCGCTTCGTGGCCTTGGCCGCCGACATCGGCTCCTTATCCAGGCGGATGCGCGCGCCCCGGTCGCCTTCGACCAGGCGTTCGACCCAGATGAACAGATCCGTCCACACGGTCTGCGGGCAGGCATAACCGCACCATGCCCGGCCGACCACGGAGGTGACCAGAAACAGGCCGAGGCCCGCCATGATCAGCAGGCCGGCGATGTAATAGAATTCCTGGGGCCAGATCTCGATGAAGAAGAAATAGAACCGCCGGCCCGGAATATCGACCAGTACGGCCTGATCGGGCGCCCCCGGTCCACGGTCCCAGCGCAGCCAGGGCGTGACGTAATAGATACCCAGGGTGGCGGCCATGACCCACCACTTAAAGGTGCGGAAAAAGCCGTGGGCGCGGCGCGGATGGATCTTCTTGCGCGGCACGTAAAGCGGCGGCCGCGTTTCCTTGCGGTTGACGGCTTCGACGTCGTATTCCCGGACTTCCGGGGCGTCGATGGCCGTGTCCAACAAACTTCCCATGCTGCGCATTCGTTTTACCCCAAAGGCCGGGGCCCGCCTTGGGCCGGCGACGTCGGCTGAAACGCGGTTACTTGCCGCCTCCCAGCGAGTGGACATAGATGGCCAGTTGCTTGACCGTCGCCTCGTCGAGGTGGCGGCCCCAGGCCGGCATGACGCCACGGCGGCTGTTGGTCACGGTCTCCATGATCGTTGCCTTGTCACCGCCGTAGAGCCAGATGTTGTTGTTCAGCGCGGGGGCACCGAATTCAGTGCTGCCCTGGCCGGTGTCGCCGTGACAGGCGGCGCAGTTGTCGGTGAACAGGGGCTTGCCGCGGGCGGCCGCGGTGCCGTCTGCCGCCTGCCCGGACAAGGACAGAACGTATTCGGCCACATCGGAGACCTGTGCCTTGGTCAGGATGCCGTCGCGCCCAAAGGCCGGCATCTCCGACTGATGGGCGTTTTCGTCCTCGGTGTTGCGGATGCCGTGGGTGATGGTGCGGAAGATGGCGTCGATGGTGCCGCCCCAGATCCATTCGTCGTCGTTCAGGTTGGGGAAGCCCTTGAACCCCTGGGCGCCCGAACCATGGCACTGCGAACAGTTGACGTTGAACGCCGACCGACCGCCGGCCAGCGCGAATTCACGCAGGCCCGTGTCGGTGCGGATCTGTTCGAGCGGCGCCTTGCGAATGCGCTCCAGCTGCCCGGCCATGCCTGCTGTCGCCGTCTTGATCTCCTGGGCGACCTCGGCCCGCGAGGAATACCCGATCATGCCCTTGGTATGGCTGGAGACCAGCGGCCAGGCGGGATAGACGACCCAATAGCCGACCGACCACACCACGCAGGCCCAGAACACCCATTGCCACCAGCGCGGCAGGGGATTGTCCAGTTCGCGGATGCCGTCCCATTCGTGGCCGGTCGTCTCGACGCCGGTAAATTCGTCAACATGACGGTGATCAGACATGATCAGTCCTCCTTGAACGGAATCTGGGCGGCGTCCTGGAATTTCTTCTTGGCGCTGGGCCGCAGGGCATAGATCAGAACCCCGGCGAACAGGACCGCGAGGTACACGAGGCCCCAGGTCTGGGCGAACATGGCGACCTGTTCGAAGGCCGTACCGGTGGTTTGCATGGCGGCGTCCTCCTAACGGTAGTTGTCTTCGGCCTTGTAGGCCTTGAAGTCGACCATGGTGCCGAGCACCTGGAGATAGGCGATCAGGGCGTCCATTTCCGTGGCCGGGCCCGGCTGCGCGTCGAAGTTGCGGGCCTGGGCACCGGGATAGCGCTGCTGCAGGGCTTCCACGCCGTCACTGTCCGGATTGACCTGGGCTTCCAGGTCGGCCTTGGCGGCGGCGATCATGGCATCGTCATAGGGCACGCCGACCATCTTGTTGGCGGTCAGGTGATTTTCGATGTCCTTGTACTTGAGCGCCGTGGTGGCCAGGAACGGATATCCGGGCATGACCGATTCCGGCACCAGGGCGCGCGGGTCGATCAGGTGCGTCTTGTGCCATTCGTCGGAATATTTGGCGCCGACCCGTGCCAGATCCGGGCCCGTGCGCTTGGAGCCCCACTGGAACGGGTGGTCGTACATGCTTTCCGCGGCCAGGGAATAATGGCCGTAGCGTTCCACTTCGTCGCGGAACGGACGGACCATCTGGCTGTGGCAGTTATAGCAGCCTTCGCGGATGTAGATGTTGCGCCCGGCCAGCTCCAGCGGGGTGTAGGGGCGCATGCCCTTGACCTTCTCGATGGTGCTTTCCAGGTAGAACAGGGGGGCGATTTCCACCAGCCCGCCGATGGACACGACAATCAGAATCCCGATCAGCATCAGGATCGAGTTCTTTTCGAGCTTCGAATGATCGAACATGAATGTCTCCTTGCCCGGACGTTATTCAGCAGGCGCCGTCGCGGGCGCGGCCGGCGTGGTTTCATAGGGGCGTTCGTCGCGGATGCGTCCCTGCGCGGTCTGGTAGACGTTCCATGCCATGACCAGCCCACCGACGACGTAGAGCAGTCCGCCCAAGGCCCGGATGACGTAGAAGGGATGCATGGCCTCGACCGTTTCCGCGAAAGAGTATTCGAGGAAGCCGAGCGAGTCGTAAGCCCGCCACATCAATCCCTGCATGATCCCCGAGACCCACATGGCGGAGGCGTAGAGCACGATGCCCACGGTCGCGAGCCAGAAATGGGCGGACACGAGACGCAGGGAATAGAGCTTCTCCGCCGCGAACATGCGGGGTGCCAGAAAGTAGATCGCGCCGAACGACACCATGCCGACCCAGCCGAGCGCACCCGAGTGCACATGGCCGATGGTCCAGTCGGTGAAGTGGCTGAGGCCGTTGACGGCCTTGATCGACATCAGCGGGCCTTCGAAGGTCGACATGCCGTAGAACGCGATGGAGATCGCGAGCAGACGCAGGACCGGGTCCGTGCGCAGCTTGTCCCAGGCGCCGGACAAAGTCATCAGGCCGTTGATCATGCCGCCCCAGCTGGGCATCCACAGCATGATCGAGAAGGTCATGCCCAGCGTCTGGGCCCAGTCGGGCAGGGCCGTGTAATGCAGGTGGTGCGGGCCAGCCCAGATGTAGAGGAAGATCAGCGACCAGAAGTGCACGATCGACAGGCGGTAGGAATAGATCGGCCGCTCGGCCTGTTTCGGCACGTAGTAGTACATGATGCCGAGGAAGCCGGCGGTCAGGAAGAAGCCGACGGCGTTATGGCCGTACCACCACTGTGTCAGGGCGTCCTGAACGCCCGCGAACAGCACGTAGCTTTTGGTCGACGTCAGGCTGATCGGCACCGCCAGATTGTTGACGATGTGCAGCATCGCGATGGTCACGATGAACGCCAGATAGAACCAGTTGGCGACGTAGATGTGCGGCTCCTTGCGGCGCCACAGGGTGCCCATGAAGACCAGCAGATAGGCGACCCAGACGATGGTCAGCCACAGATCGACGTACCATTCCGGTTCGGCGTATTCCTTGGATTGGGTGACGCCCAGGACATATCCCGAAGCGGCCATCAGCAGGAACAGCTGGTATCCCCAGAACACGAACCACGGCGTCCAGCCGCCTGCCAGGCGCGCCTGACAGGTGCGCTGCACGACATGGAACGAGGTCATCATCAGGACGTTGCCGCCGAAGGCGAAGATCACCGCCGAAGTATGTAGCGGGCGCAGACGGCCGAAATTGGTCCAGGGCAGGTCGAAGTTGAGCACCGGAAAGGCGAGTTGCAACGCGATCACGAGGCCGACCGAGAACCCGACGACGCCCCAGAAGGTCGAGGCGACGACGCCGGCGCGGATCACCCCGTCGTTGTAGTTGACCCCGCCGGGGACGGCCTTGGCCGGGCCGCCCATGTCGCCGTCGCGGGCGATGACCCAGAAGATGCCGAGAAACCCGAACGCGGCCATCAGCAGGCCGTGACCGTACATGACGGCATCGTCGGCGCCGGCCGCGAGGGACAGCCCGAGAAGGCCGATCAGGCCCAATGGCAGGAATACGAGGAATGTCATGGCTCTGCCTCTATTGATTGCACACAACTGCGCACCGGCCTGACCGGCGGCACTGAAAGCGTCCCCCTACCTACAAAATTCGCCCGCCCGGCTTCTTGATCTAAGTCAACCCAAGCCCTTTGGCGGGGTAAAATTTGTTGCGGTGCACATAAATAAATCGCCGCACCGGCACTCCCCTCGGGAAACGTATCAGGAAAATCGCAACTGACAAACTTGGGAAACTTATGAAGCGGGCGCGGCGGGCAAAAAAAGGGCCCCGCGTCGCCGCGGGGCCAATTTTCAGCAAGTGGATTTGGGCGAACTCAGCTTAGACAGGCTTGAACTTGGAAGCCGCTTCGAAGGCCTTGGTCATCTGCGCCTGGAACGGTGCGAACAGGTCCTTGGCGACGCCCTGGTAAAGCGAGACCGCTTCCTTGGCCATGGCCTGGGCCTTTTTCTGCTCGGCGGCGATCAGGTCGGCCTGCAACTTCATCAGCTCGGACGGATCGGTGATCGACATCGCCTTGAAGATCACGGCGACGCGGTCTTCGGCGAGTTCGGTCGCCTGGGAACGGGTCAGCTCTTCGATCTTGCTCAGGTTGCCGGCCGCGGCCTTGGTGGCGGCGACGGCGGCTTCGAAATTCTCACGGTAGGCCGTGACGGCCTGTTCGAACCCTTCGGTGGCCGCGGTGCGGGCCTTGTCGGTTTCAGCCTGGGCGGCGGAAGCAATCTTTTCCTGCTGCGCCTTGGCGGTGTTTACCGCGTCCAGGATGGTTTCCCGGACGGGGGCGAAGGGGTCGGTGGTGGTCGTTTTCTTGGTAGCCATTGTCTTAAATCTCCTGTTTCCCGATATGGCGAAAAGGGCTGAAGCGGGCGGCCCGATCATCGGCACCGCCATTCATGTTGCGATGCAACATTGCTAATATGCCCAAGGTTTCCGGCATCGTCAAGATTTTTATTGTGCAGTGCACAATTTATCTAAAAAGACTGAAACGCATTGAATCCCGCCGCTTTCGCGGCCGTCAGGGGGCGAACGTGCCGCTTGATTATCGGCCGCTGCTGGCTCCTAAATGGGGCGGATGGGGGCATCACAAGAAACGACGATCCTTGGGAGGGATAGACCAGTCATGACCATGAAAGCTGTTCTTTGGCGCCCGATGTACGATCCGGGCGGCCATGATCTTTTACGCGCCGCCGGGATCGAGCCGGTGGTCGTCGACAGCCCCGACGCCGAACAGGTGAAGGCCGCCCTCGGCAACGCCAATGCGCTCTGGGTGCGCACGCCCGAACGGGTCACCGCCGACATCATGGACGCCGCACCCGGCCTGACCGTGATTTCGACCTCGGGCTTCGGCACCGACAACATCGACATTCCCGCCGCGACAGAACGCGGCATCCTGGTGGTCAACCATCTGGGCTTCGGGCGCACACCCGTGGCCGAACATACGGTAATGCTGCTGCTGGCCTGCCTGAAACAGCTTACCTGGGGCGACCGCGCGGCCCGCGACGGCAGCGCCTGGTCACAGCGCCAGGGCTTGCAGGTTTACGAACTGGAAGGCCGCACGGTCGGCATCGTCGGCCTTGGCTATATCGGATCGGAATTGGCGAAGAAACTGCGCCTCGCCTTCAATTGCCGGGTCCTGGCCTTCGATCCCTATGTCAACGCGCGGCTCGCCTTGGTCACCGGCGCGGAAATGTGCCCGGACCTGCACGCCATGCTCGGCCAGTGCGACGCGCTTGCCATGGCGGCGGAATTGACGGACGAAACCCGCAATATGATCAGCACGGCCGAACTGGCGGCCCTGCCCGAAGGGGCGGTGGTGGTCAACGCGGCGCGGGGGCAGTTGATCGATCTCAACGCCTTGGATGCGGCCCTCACATCCGGGCACATCCGGGCGGCCGGGCTCGACGTCGTGTTCCCCGAACCGCTGCCCGCCGACCATGCCCTGCTCAAGAACCCCAAGGTCATCTTCACGCCGCACACGGCGGGGGTGACCCAGGAAGCCTCGAAGGCGCTGGCCATTTCGGCGGCGGAGCAGATCACCACGGCCCTCAAGGGCGACCTGCCGCCGTTCCCCTTGAATCCGGAGGTCTGGGACAGCCCGCAGTCGCGCCGCCCCCGCTAGTTACGTCAGATCGACGGAGAGTGGGGGAAAGGTCCGCTTTTAGCCAAGAACGGAAAATTTCCAACTGTCACGAGAATATTCGCCGGGCACATAGGGGCCGTAATGCGACCTTACGATCTGTTGCCCTTCCGGTTGACCCGCGTGGATAACTCTTCCCGGCTTTCTTTTCGCTCACTGTACCGATCGACCAGATACTCGGCGCATCCACGCGTAAGCAGGGTAAACTTCATTAGCTCTTCCATGACATCGACCATTCGGTCGTAAAACGGTGACGGTTTCATGCGTCCACCGTCGTCGAATTCAAGGAAGGCTTTTGGCACGGAGGATTGATTCGGAATGGTGATCAATCGCATCCAACGCCCAAGAATCCGCATCTGATTGAGCGAGTTGAACGACTGCGACCCACCGCTGACCTGCATGATCGCAAGGGTTTTTCCCTGCGTCGGGCGAATACCGCCCAATGAAAGTGGAATCCAGTCGATCTGAGCTTTCAGGATACCCGTCATTGCGCCGTGCCGTTCGGGCGAACACCAAACCATTCCTTCCGACCAAATGACCGCTTCCCGTAATTCGACGACTTTCGGATCATGATCGTCGGCGTCGTCGGGCAACGGCAGGCCTGAGGGATCAAACATCTTTGTTTCCGCGCCGAACCGCGCCAGCACACGGGCAGCCTCTTCGGTCAGCAGCCTGCTATAGGACCTTTCTCTCAGGGAGCCGTGGAGCAAGAGGATGCGCGGAGGGTGCCCCTTCGACGAAAGGGCGTTCAGTCGGTCGCTTTCGATTGTCCTGAAGTGGGCGTCTTCGATGTTCGGCGTGTCATTCATTGATCGCACCATCCTCATGGGCTGTTTGCGTGCAAATACGGCAAACCCGGTCTTTGGACATCGGCCCTGAACCGACTGTCACAAAGACGTTCGGGCATTCGTTGCTCAAAGAGTCTCCGGAACGGGATCAGCCGTTTACAAGTTCACAGTATCTCTTCGCATCAATGTTGCCGCCCGTGGTGAACACGGCAATTGTTTTGTCCTTGATATCAATCTGCCCGTTCAGGATGGCTGCGATTCCGACGGCGGCACCCGGCTCCAATACGGTTTTGAAAACATCAAAGACGTACCGCATGGCTTTCCGCACGTCTTCGTCTGTTGCGGTGAGCCCGCCGGCGAGCAGCTTTCGATTGATCTCGAAGGTATGTTCGTTCGGTATCGGCGTCATGATCGAGTCGCAGATCGTGCGCTGACCTTTCGGGTTGGCAATGCGCTTTCCGGCATCCAAGGACTTTCGCGTGTCGTCGAACAACGCAGGTTCGACGGCATAGACCCGGGTCTTGGGTGACAGCTCATGCATCAAAAAGGCGGTTGCCGCCGTCAATCCGCCGCCACCGCAGGGGACCAAAACGGCATCAAGTGGCGCTTTCGCTTCTGCTGATTGCTGAAAAAGTTCCAGAGCCGCTGTTCCGGCCCCGGCAAGAACCCGAACGTCGCCGCTTGGCGGCACGATGATCCGGCCCGTCTCCTCCCTGAGCCGCGACACCACGTCATTGCTATCCTCTTCATCCCGGTTGAAGGTGACGACACTCGCCCCTAGCGCCTTGGTGCTCTCAATTTTCGCGGTCGGGGTATCGTCGGGCATCACGATCAAAGCAGTCGTGCCGAAGATCTGCGCGGCAAGGGCCAGGCCCTGCGCATGATTGCCGGACGAATAGGTGACGGCACCTCGCTGCTTTTCCTCGACGGACATGAATCGCAAGCGGTTGTAGGCGCCCCGAATTTTAAACGCACCGGTCCGCTGGACATGTTCGGCCTTGATCAGCAAACGCCCGCCCAACTGCGCGTTGGCATCGAGGCTTTCAAGAAGCGGGGTCCGTAAGACGACGTCTTTCAACGCCTCCCCGGCTTGATAAATTGCATCAAGGGTGATCTGCCCGGTGTCTAGTTCTGAATAGGAATGATTCAAACGAACTGCCTTTTTGTGCCCTGAGTCGAACCACGTGTCGTATGGCGGCATTAGAAATCCTTCGGGCCGCATCCGGCAAGGACTGCCTTGGGTCACAACCAGACGGCAGGCCGGCGCTGATCGGAAGAAGGTCGGAGACGGGTTGATCTTGCGGGTCGCGGTATTGGGTGTCCCGCGGTAGGGGCTACACACCCAATCCCATCAACTCAAGCGCCGCCTTGTGGACGGGGCCGTCCGCATCGGCCAGCCGCCGTCCCATCTCGAAATGGTTGAGGCCGGGCAGGTCCTGTTCGCTGACCGTCCCGCCCGCCGCGCGCAGGGCGTCGGCGAAGGCGCGGCCCTGGCGGCGGAATTCGGCCAGTTCATTGCCGCCGTAAAACAGGGCGACGGGGGGCAGCCCGGGGCGAATTTGTTTGATCGGGCTCAGGCGCTGGACGGCGGCATCGTCCAGATGCAGGTACTTGTTGCGATAGGTCAGACGCACCGGCGTCAGATCATAGATACCGCTGGTGATGACGCAGCCTTTGACAAGGTCGCCGGGCATGCGGGGCGAGGCCCAATCGGTCACCAGCATCATCGACGCCAAGTGCGATCCCGACGAATGGCCGGCGATGACGATGCGGTCCGCGTCGCCGTTGATGTCGTCGGCATGGATGTGAGCCCAGGCAACGGCGCGGCGGCATTGCTCAATCATGCCCGCCAGCGTGCCCGCCGGGCAGAGCGTGAATTCGACCAGCACCACGGCCGCCCCGGCGGCGACCAGGGGTGGGGCGATGAAGCTTTCGCTGGATTTGCTCCCCCGGGTCCAGGCGCCGCCGTGGAAAAACACCAGGATCGGCGAACCCGGATTGTTGGCCGGAAAGACGTCCAGGGTTTCGTCGGACGTGACGCTGTAGGGAATGTCGAGCCGGCAGGCGGTTTCCGACCGTGCCTGCGCGCTGGCCTTGGCATCGGCGGCCTTGTAGGCATCGCCGTCGGGCACGACGGAGCGCTGATCGTACTGGCGGTCAAGCTCGTCCTGATCATAGTCCAGCCATACCTTGTCGGCGGCGGTCGCGGTCATGAAGATCTCCGGTCTTTTTGAAGGGGTGGTTACAGAAGCCCAGACAGAATAGTCGCGATGCCGAGGAAGGAAAAGAACCCGGCGATGTCGGTCACCGTGGTCAGGATGATCGATGACGCGACCGCCGGGTCCTGGCCCAGCTTGGTCAGCACCACGGGCACGATTGCGCCGGCCAGTCCGGCGGCGACCATGGCCAGCACCATGGACACGGTGATGACCAGGACCAGCCCCAAGGAGCCCGACCAGAAATACACGCCGATGCCGCAGGTCGCGGCGACGGCGATGCCGTTGACCAGGCCGACGTTGGCTTCCTTGAAGGTCACGGCGAACCATTGGCGCGGCGTGATCTCGCGCAGCGCCAGGCCGCGCATGGTTACGGCCAGTGCCTGCGCCCCGGCGTTGCCCGATTGTCCGGCGACCACCGGCAGCAGCACGGCCAGGGCCGTGAACTTGGCGATGGTGCCTTCGAACAGGCCGACCACGGCGGCGGCCATGAAGGCGGTCAGCAGGTTGATTTGCAGCCAGGGCAGGCGCTTTCTGACGGCGAACAGGGGTTTGGACAGGGCGCGTTCGTCCTTGGACGCCCCCACCATGGTCTGGATATCGACGGAGGCATCGGCCTGCAGGGCGCCGATCAGGGTGGTGTGCTGGACCACGCCCATCAACTGGCCGTCATGGTCGACCACGGGCAGGTCGACCAGGCGATGCTGTTCCAATAGGTCGGCGACTTCTTCCTGGGGCGTCAGCGGGCTGATATAGGCCAAAACCGGCGTCGCGATGTCGGCCAGCTTGGCGGCCGGGTCGGCCACGGCAAGGTCCTGGATGCCGACCTTGCCGGTCAGCCGGTTGTCCTCATCGACCAGAAACAACGACCGCGCCGTCTTGGCCCGCGCGCGGCGCAAGGCGGCCAGGGCCTGCTTGGCGGTCATGGTGGCGCGGAACTGCGCGATGTCGGTGATCATCAGGCGCCCGGCGCTGCCTTCGGGAAAGTCGCCCAGGCGTTTCAGGTCGTCGGCGATGGCCGGATCGAGGGCGGCCAGATAACGCTCGCGGTCGGCCGGTTTCAGGGCGTTGAACACGCGCAGCGCCTCGCCGGGCCGCAGTTCGCCCAACAGGGCGCAGGCCAGGTCGTCGGGCAGGCGCTTCAGCAGCCGCGCCGCCGTTTCCGGCAGCAGCATGCGCCACAAGGGGGCCAGAACGTCGGCCGGCTGGCGGGTCAGGGTGGGGGCGGTTTCCGCCGTCGGCAGGGTCTCGATGCGGCGCGCCGCCTCCCATGGGAAGTCGATCAGGAACCGGCGTTCCAGCTTGACCGTCGCGGCGTCCAGATTGCCGCTCATTCCGGTTCTCCGATGGTGCCGGGGGCCGGGTCGCCGATATGCGCTACTGTGCGCAGCATGCCGGCGCAGGCCAGCAGATAGGCGGATATCAGATTGCCCATCAAGGTGTCGGCGCCGTCATGGGTTCGCGTGCGGTGGCCGCGCCGCAGTTCCGCCAGCCCGGCGCCCAGCGCGGCGCGGCTGAGGGCGCCCAGGAAGTTGCCCGTGCGCCCGATCACCGGCAGGGCGAGATAGCTGTTCCATTGCGGATTGCCGAGCACCGAGGCCAGGGTCGCACGGTTCGACAGCGCCGCCACCGTGCCGTCCATCAGGTCGGCGACCGGGGTCTTGCCGTCGGCGCGCAAAAGGTCACCGGCCCGAACCGTACCCAGGAACCGGCCGGCGTCATCGACTACGAACAGATGGTCCGTGGTCTTGCGTCGGCGGCGCTTCACCAGCTTGGCGACGTCGTCCACCGTGCGCGTCGCGGCGACGGAGACGGCGGTCTGATCCATGACCGCGCCGACCGTGCCCACGGGATAGGTCACGGCGATGCGCAGGTCGCGGGCCAGATTGGCCGGCAGGGCGTCCGCAATCGTGCCGCGCACGCCGGGTGCGAGGTTGCGGAAGAACGTCACCGCATCGACGAAGGGCAGTTCCCGCAGCAGCCCGGCGCCCCGTTCGGGGGGCAGAATTTCCAGACAGCGCGCGGCGCTGAAGGCCGCCATCTGGCGTATCACCTCGGCGCCGACGCGGGCCGGCACCTGGGCGAACAGGGCCGCCGCGTCCTCGGCCGGCATGTCTTCCAGAACCCGGGCCGCGGCGTCCGGCCGGGTATCCATGAAGGCCAGGGTCAGGGGGATATGGTCAGCCATCGGCGTCCTCGGGGATGGTCACGACGATGGCGTCGGTCAGGAAGGTGCGGGCGGGAATCAGGGTCCGCCCGCCCTCGGTCGCGATGATGATGGCGGTCGCTGAAATCTCCAGGATCTCACCCGCGTTGCCGTTCCAGGCGATTTGCTGGCCGGGCAGCAGATGGCGCCGCGCGTGATGGGCGGCGATCAGATTGGCCACCAGGTCGCGGGCCCCCAGGCCGAAGGCCAGGGCCATGGCGCCCAGCACGCCGGCGATCACCGTGGCGGCGATGATGACCAGGATCGTCACGTCGACGCCCAGTTGTTCGACGCCGATGATCACGGCCGCCAGCAGCACCGCCCATTGGGTCAGCGCGCCGATCAGATTGCTTTGCGCGATGTTGGCCGAGGCCAGGGCGGCGGCCACGACGTCGCGGATGACCAGGGAAATCAGATAGCCGACCAGGATAATAACGCCGCCGGCCACCAGATGCGGCACGTAGACGACGATGCGGTCCAGCCAGACGGAAAAGGCATCAAGCCCGGCGACCCGTGTGGCCGCCGTGATGAACAGCAGCATGGTAACCCAGAACACCATGCTGGCGGCGATGCGGACGACGCCGGTGGAGACCTGGAAACTGGTGAGAAAGCCGGTGCTGGCGACCCGCGTCAAAAGGCGGTTGGCCGTATCGCCCAGGCGGCGCGTGCCGGCACGCAGCAGGCGGGCCACGAACCAGCCCAGGACGACGATCAGGATCGCGCCCAGCAGGGACGGCAGATAGGCGGCCATGGTCTCGAAAAACTCGCTCGACACCTTGCGGATGTCGACGACCCAGGCGGACACTTCTTCCAACGACGCCTCCTTTGCAAAGGGGACTTCTTGGGCCGGGGTGGCTTGTGATGACTCTAGCAAACCCGCACCTTGTTGTATTCAGGTAGTTTCCCTGACCCGGCGGCGGCGCGCATAAAAAAGGCCGCCGGTCGTTGTGACCGGCGGCCAGGGGGCACTTGGGTGTTGACGGAGACTTAGAAGTCCATGCCGCCCATGTCGGGCATGCCCGCACCCGCGCCCGCGTCCTTCTTGGGCTCGGGCTTTTCGGCGACCATGGCTTCGGTGGTGATCAGCAGGCCGGCGACGGAGGACGCGTCCTGCAGCGCCGTGCGCACCACCTTGGTCGGGTCGACGATGCCGCTCTTGACCAGGTTCTGGTATTCACCAGTCTGGGCGTTGAAGCCCCAGTTGGTGTCCTTCTGGTCCATCAGCTTGCCGGCGACCACGGCGCCGTCGAAGCCGGCGTTTTCCGCGATCTGCCGCACCGGGGCCTGCAGGGCGCGGCGCACGATGTCGATGCCGACCTGCTGGTCGTTGTTTTCCGGCTCCAGCTTCTTGAGCGCGTTGACGGCATAGAGAAGGGCCGTGCCGCCGCCGGCGATGATGCCTTCCTCGACCGCCGCGCGGGTCGCGTGCAGGGCATCGTCGACGCGGTCCTTCTTCTCCTTGACCTCGACCTCGGTGGCGCCGCCGACCTTGATCACCGCGACACCGCCGGCCAGCTTGGCCAGACGTTCCTGCAGCTTCTCGCGGTCGTAGTCCGAGGTGGTGTCCTCGATCTGCGCCCGGATCTGATCGCAGCGGGCTTCGATCTCCTTCTTCGACCCGGCGCCGTCGACGACGGTGGTGTCGTCCTTGGTGATGGACACCTTCTTGGCCGTGCCCAGCATGTCGAGGGTCACGTTCTCCAATTTAATACCAAGATCCTCGGAGATCACCTGACCCTTGGTCAGGATGGCGATGTCTTCCAGCATGGCCTTGCGGCGGTCGCCGAAGCCCGGCGCCTTGACGGCGGCGACTTTCAGGCCACCGCGCAGCTTGTTGACGACCAGGGTCGCCAGCGCTTCGCCTTCGATGTCCTCGGCGATGATCAGCAGCGGCTTGCCCGCCTGCACCACCGCCTCCAGGACCGGCAGCATGGCCTGCAGGTTTGACAGCTTTTTCTCGTGGATCAGGATGTAGGGGTTTTCCAACTCGCAGGCCATCTTGTCCGTGTTGGTCACGAAATAGGGCGAGGAATAGCCCCGGTCGAACTGCATGCCTTCGACCACGTCCAGTTCCGTTTCCAGGCTCTTGGCCTCTTCCACGGTGATGACGCCTTCGTTGCCGACCCGCTGCATCGCTTCGGCGATGATGTCGCCGATGGAGCGGTCGCCGTTGGCGGAAATGGTGCCGACCTGGGCCACTTCCTCGTTGGTCTTGACGGCGTGGGAGCGCTTCTTGACGTCGGCCACGACGGCCTCGACGGCCATGTCGACGCCGCGCTTCAGGTCCATCGGATTCATGCCGGCGGCCACGGCCTTCGCCCCCTCGCGGACGATGGCCTGGGCCAGCACGGTCGCGGTGGTGGTGCCGTCACCGGCAAGGTCGTTGGTCTTGGACGCCACTTCCTTGATCATCTGGGCGCCCATGTTCTCGAACTTGTCGGTCAGCTCGATTTCCTTGGCGACGGTGACGCCGTCCTTGGTGATGCGCGGCGCACCGAACGCCTTGTCGATAACCACGTTGCGGCCCTTGGGGCCGAGGGTCACCTTGACGGCGTTGGCCAGGGTGTCGACACCCTTGAGAAGACGCGCCCGCGCGTCACCATGAAACTTCACTTCTTTCGCAGCCATTTTCGATCACTCCTTTGAAGAGAGGCAGCTTTCTAATTGCTGATGGATTGATGTCCGGTCAGTACGCCCTTAGGCGGCCTTCTTGGTCTTCGCGGCCTGGGCGCCGTCGATGATGCCCAGGATGTCGGACTCCTTCATGATCAGAAGTTCCTCGCCGTCGAGGGTTACTTCCGTGCCCGACCACTTGCCGAACAGGACCCGGTCGCCGGCCTGGACGTCCAGCGGCGTGACCGTGCCGTCCTCGGCCTTATGGCCCGAGCCGACGGCGATGATCTCGCCCTCCATGGGCTTTTCCTTGGCCGTATCGGGGATGATGATCCCGCCCTTGGTCTTTTCGTCCTGTTCGATGCGGCGGACGAGAACCCGGTCGTGAAGAGGTTTGAACATGCGATGGCTCCTCTTGAACATTCCTTGATTGAGCAAGCAAATGACGGGAGAAAACCCACGGAAATCCGGCATTTCCCCCCGTTTCCGCGAAAAAATTTAGTCGCCGATCCGGGGCCTTCAACCCCTTGCCGGCAAAAAAATTCATGCCGGCCATGGGACTGGCAGCACTCTCGCTCATCGGCTGCTAATGCATTGATTCAAAACATTAATTCTTGACGAAAGAGGACTTCAGAGGGAACAATTCAGACCGTCCAGGGAGGACATGCAAGCCACGCAACCAAGACGGAGGGTCTGACATGTCTTTGGAAGTGCAGCTTTCGGGCTATCGCCTGACGACCGCCGAAATCACCTATCGGCGGCCGGATCATCTTCACCTTCTACAGGACTATATCTGGCAGGATATGGACATGGCGCCGGACTTCCCCGTGCTGCGCCGGTTTCTGGACTTCTGGGAAAACAACCTGGACGGCCCGCTGCATTCCGTGCGCGTCGCCTCGGTGGCTTTGGTCAAGCCGGCGGAATTCCGCCTTGTCGGCGGGATGATGCGCCTGCACTAACCCGCCATGCGGGACACCGCCAGGGTGACGCCGATCAGGCTTTCCCCGGCGACCAGCCCGGCGGCGACGGCGGTGCCGTAACGTTCCGTCCACCGGGGGTTGAGGCGTCCGGCTACGGCCGCGATCATCGCCCCCAGGCAGAGCGAGATCGAATTCCATGCCGGAATGACGAAGGCGACCCCGGCGGCGGGCGCGCTCGGCAGGAAGCGGGCGATGCGTTCCGGCAGCACACGGTCCGCCGCGCCGAGAATCACGCCGAGTGTCGCCGCGACGGCCATGGCGGGGGCAGCCCCTTCCGGGATCGCGCCCAGGCCCGCGGCCATGACCTCGGCCACGGCCTTCCAGGTCGCCACGGCGGGGGCCGGCCATTCGGGGGTCATCAGCATGGCGGCGGGGTCGGGGATCAGGATCAGATAGACCGCGGCCCCGGCCAGCGATCCCGTCAACACGCCGAGCGCCTGGGCGTAAATCTGCAATCGCGGTGCGGCGCCGATCAGGGACCCGGTTTTCAAATCATGCATCATGTCGGCGCATTGTCCGGCCGCCCCGCCGGTGACGTTGGCGGTCATCAGGTTGGCGGCCATGTCGCCGGGCGTGATGGCGCCATAGGTCAGCTGCGTCACCTTGCCCAATGCCCCCACGGGTGTCACCCCCGTTTCCCCGGACACCCGGGCGGCGATCACGGCCAGCACATAGCTGAGGGCGACCGCCAGCACGGAAACCCAGACCGGCAGGCCGAACAGGGTCCATCCGGCGATGCAGATCAACGCCGTGACCACGGCCAGCGCCAGGGCGTAACCGCGCCCCATCCGTCCGTCCGTGCCGGTCAGTTGTCGGCGGATGCGGAGGACCGAAATCGCAAAGGCGGTCAGGGCCGCCGTGACCGTCAGAGTCACCCCCGGCCACAACAGCCAGGCCACCAGTTCGGAAAACCACACCGTGCCGGGCGCCCCGGCCTGCGCCCAACCCCGGTCCAAAACCCAGGGGGCGAGCAGCCCCCAGGACGCGGCCGCGCCCAGCAGCAGCGACAGCCCCGCGCGCGGGCCGATCAGCGCCCCGAAGCCGATCATCAGCAGCGACGGATCGAACGCCAGGCCCAGATTCTTGAAGGTCACGCCCCCGGCCAACGATCCCGGCAGGGTCAGGCGCGGCACCGCCGCCGCCAGATCGACGGCCAGTTTGACCGCGGCCGACACCCCCGCCGCCGCCAAAAGTGCCCGCAGGCGTGCGCCCTGTTCGCGGCCCTTGCCGTGGATGCGCTTCAGGGTTTCCGCCGTGGCCAGACCGGCGGGAAAAGCCAGGTTTTCGTGCTCGATCATCTGGCGGCGCAGGCCGGCGGCGACGACCACGCCCAGGATCGACACGCAGAACACCCAGAACGCCAGCACGGGCCATTGCAGGGTCTGCCCGGTCAACAGCGTCAACGCCGGAATCGGCGCCACCAAACCGCCCGACACGATGGAGGCCGAGGCAGAAGCCGCCGTTTGGTTGATGTTGTTTTCCTTGAGGCCCAGGGGCGCCGTGCCCAGGCTGCGTTCGGCCAGGCGCCAAGCCCCCACGGCCAGCAGCCCGGCAGCGATCGACATGTTGAAGGACCAACCGATTTTCAGTCCTGAATAGACGTTGCAGGGAGTCAGCACCGCACCTAGGACCATGCCGGTAAGGACCGCACGTCGGGTGAATTCGGCGGGGCTTTCCTGTTCCATGCCGCCCAGAATTTGCAGACGGGGTCTCGTCTGTCAAACCAGGTGCCGCCGGGACTGCGTCAGAAACCTTGCAGCGGCGGCGGATCTACGGGGTATAATCGTACAAAAGCCGGTAACGGCACGCGGGCGTGGATCACGCCCCGAGAATAATGGGAGACGTTCATGGATCACTCCGTTCTGGTGGTCGAAGACGATGACAACATCGTTCTGTCGCTGAAATTTCTTCTCGAAAAGTCGGGGTTCGCGACACGCGTCGTCGGCGACGGAAATGCGGCGCTTGGCGAAATGCGCGCGGCCAAGCCGGATGTCGTGCTGCTGGACGTCATGCTGCCGGAACGGGACGGTTTTTCCGTATGCGAGGAAATTCGCGGCAACAGCGCCTGGTCCGATGTTCACGTCATCATGTTGACGGCCAAGGGGCGCGAGGCGGACCGCGAAAAGGGCCTGTCCGTCGGGGCCGACGATTTCGTCACCAAACCGTTTTCCACCCGTGACCTGGTCGCCCGGGTCAAGGCCGCGGTCGGGTTGGCCGTGGACTGATGGTGGACGGTCCGGCACGCGATCCCGAGCGGCGCCGGGCGGGTGCTCCGGAGCGAGGGGCAAGCCGGGTCGGCGCCTTTTCCGTATCCCTATTCCTGATCGCCACGCTGCTGTTTCTGCCACCCCTGGTGACCCTGGGTGAGGGGCCGGCCGACCTGTTCGGGTTGCCGCGGATTTTCGTGGTTCTGTTCGCCGTATGGATCGGCGTCGTCGCCATGATCTACCTGATTGCCGAACGCGTCGACCGGCCTGCTCCGCGGGACGACTGACGTGCTCGAAGGCTGGGTCATCTTCATCGCGTCGGTGGCTTATCTCGGGCTGCTGTTCGCGATCGCCTTCTGGGGCGACAAGCGGGCGGATGCCGGGCGCTCGATCCTCAACAATCCCTATATCTACGCGCTGTCCATGGCGGTCTATTGCACAAGTTGGACCTTCTACGGCAGCGTCGGCCGGGCCGCGACCTCGGGCCTGGATTTCCTGCCCATCTACCTGGGGCCGACCCTGGTGCTGGTGCTCTGGCCCTTCGTGCTGGAAAAGATGGTCCGCATCTCGGCGGAAAACCGCATCACTTCGATCGCCGATTTCATCGCATCCCGGTACGGCAAAAGTATCTATCTCGGCGGTCTGGTCACGGTGATCGTGGTGGTCGGCATCCTGCCCTACATCGCCTTGCAGCTTAAGGCCGTGTCGACCAGCTTCACCGTGCTGATCCAGTATCCGGAAATCGTCATGCCGCGCCATCTTGGCCGCGTGCCGCTGTTCCAGGACACGGCCTTTTTCGTGGCCCTGATCATGGCCCTGTTCGCCATCCTGTTCGGCACCCGCCACATCGACGCCTCGGAACATCACGAAGGCATGGTGATCGCCGTCGCCTTCGAATCGATCATCAAGTTGCTGGCGTTCCTTGCCGTCGGGTTTTACGTCACCTACGGCGTTTTCGACGGGTTCGGCGACCTGTTCGCCAAAGGCAACGCGGTTCCGGAAATTTCCCATCTGTTCCATCAGGTCGGGGCCGGGGGCTATGCGCAATGGTCGACCCTGCTGGTGCTGTCCATGTTCGCCATCGTCTGCCTGCCCCGTCAGTTCCAGGTGGGGGTGGTCGAAAACGTCAATCCGGACCATGTGCGCAAGGCGGCCTGGCTGTTCCCGCTGTATCTGATCCTGATCAACGTGTTCGTGTTGCCGATCGCCATCGGCGGCCTGCTGCAGTTCCCCGACGGCGGCGTCGATGCGGATACCTTCGTTTTGACCGTGGCGATGGCCAATCAGAACGAAGGCATGGCCCTGTTCGCCTATATCGGCGGTCTGTCGGCGGCGACGGGAATGCTGATCGTCGCGACCATCGCGCTGTCGACCATGGTGTGCAACGACCTGGTGGTGCCGGTGTTGTTGCGCATGCGGTGGTTCCAGACCCGGTTTACCGGCGACCTGTCCGCGTTCCTGCTGTTCGTCCGGCGCAGTGCGATCCTGTTCGTGCTGTTGCTGGCCTATACCTACATGCGGCTGATCGGGGAATCCTATGCCCTGGTGACCATCGGCCTGGTGTCCTTCGCCGCGGCGGCGCAGTTCGCGCCGTCGTTGCTGGGCGGCATTTTCTGGAAGGGCGGCACGCGGGCCGGCGCCATGACCGGCCTTTTGCTGGGCACGGCCATGTGGTTCTACACCTTGGTGCTGCCGTCCTTCGCGCGCTCGGGTTGGGTCGACATGAGCCTGATCGAACTGGGCCCCTTCGGAATTGAATACCTCAAACCCTATGCTCTGTTCGGGCTCAGCGGGATCGACCATCTTTCGCATTCCCTGTTCTGGTCGATGCTGGTCAATATCGGTGGCTTTGTCTGGGTGTCGCTGCTCAGCCGGCCCAGCGATCTGGAACAATTGCAGGCCGGCGAGTTCGTGCAGAAGCTGGACAGCCCAGGTGCAAAACCGGTCACCGTGTGGCGCGGCTCTGCCGAGGTCGGTGAACTGAAGGCCGTGCTGCGGCGCTTTTTGGGCGATGACCGGGCGGGGGCGGCACTCGCCGATTTCGCCGCACGCCAGGGCCTCAACCTGGACCCCCGGGCGGAAGCGGCGCCGGCGCTCGTGTCCTTCGCCGAACGGCAACTGGCCGGGGTGATCGGCGCGGCCTCGGCCCAGGCCGTGGTCGCCAGCGTGACCAAGGGCGAGGTCGTCAGTACCGAGGATCTGATGCGCATTCTCGACGAAACGTCACAGGTCATCGAGTATTCCCACGAGCTTGAGGAGAAATCCAAGGCGCTTGAGGAAACCACGGCCGAACTGCGGGCCGCCAACGAGCGGCTCAAGGAACTGGACCGCATGAAGGACAACTTCATCACTACCGTGGGCCACGAGTTCCGCACGCCGTTGACGTCAATCCGCGCGGCGGGGGAAATCCTGTCCGACAACCCGGCCCTGCGCGGGCCTGAACGCGACCGTTTCTACAGTGTCGTGGTCGCCGAAACGCAACGTCTGACGCGCCTGATCGATCAGCTTCTGGACCTTTCGAAGATGGAAGCCGGCAATCTGAAATGGAACATGATCTCGCTTGACCTGGGTGCGGTCATGGAGACCGCGGTGGCCGCGGCGTCGCCCCTGGCCCAGGCCGAGGGCGTGCGCTTGGATCTGGACCTTCCCGGCGGTCTGCCCCGGGTTCGTGCCGACCGCGACCGGTTGATCCAGGTTCTGGTCAATCTGATTTCCAATGCCGTGAAATTCTGTGATCCGAACGACGGACATATCCGTGTTACCGCCACGGTGGATGGTGACATGGTTACCGTCGATGTGATCGACAACGGCCCCGGTGTGGCGCCGGGCGAACGGGACCGCATTTTCGAACGTTTCCAGCAGGGCGGGTCGGGCGAAACCCTGACCAACAAACCCAAGGGGACGGGGTTGGGCCTCGCCATCTGCCGCGAGATCGTGGAACGTTTCGGCGGCAAGGTATGGGTCGAGGCGGCGCCGGGGCGAGGGTCCGTGTTTCGCTTCACGCTGCCGGCATCAACCACGGACGTGGCAGACTGATCGGCGCCCATGCCGACAACAGCCTAAAGTCCGACTCGATATTACCGGCGCAACAATTTAGCCTGTCGGGCGTCGCACGGGCTTACAAGCCACCGGATATCCATATATCGCCGGGGCGATGCCGGAGTTTACCCATGACAGAAACACCACCGCCGGATAACGCAAATCAGCGGCCTGCAACGCCCGGGTCTTCCCGCCGCCTGCCCGACAATCTGCCGGGGATTGATATCGACGCGTTTCGTGTGATGGTGCGGGGCAATGACGACATGATCCGCAAGCTGCTGAGCAAATTTGCCGATGCCTATGGCGGCAAGGCGGCGGAGATTGCAGCCGATGTGGCGGCGGGCAATTTTCAGCAGGCCATCAGCACCGCGCATACGTTGAAGGGCGTCAGCGGTAACATTCGAGCGACAGCGGTGTTCGAGGCGGCGAAAGCCCTTGAAGCCGCCCTGAAGACGGCGCCCGAAGGCCCGGAGGTCGAGCCGCTGCTGAACGATCTCGCCGACGTATTAGACCAGGTCATGGCCGGGTTGGAAGATGCGCTTGGGCATTCGCCGAATTCATCGGCCTAGCCTGTTCGGCCGGTCTTTTCCCCAGGCCCGGCGGATCGTTTGGGAAAGTGAACAATTCACCAAAATATCCCAGTTCCTCTTGCCGTAGCTTGATTTTGGCAACTGAAATCCCGAAGACAGATAGGTGAACATCGGTTAATATGTCGCCAAACCTATACCCGGGCGCCGCATCAGACCTGGGACAGGGTAATTATTAATGGAATCCCATGGGGGGAAACATAATGTCGCGATCGCCAATGTTGGGCGCGCGCCTTCGGCGGCTCCGCAAGGACCGTGGACTGACGCAGGTTAAGCTTGCTGAAATTCTTGGCATCTCGCCCAGCTACCTGAACATGATCGAGCACAACGACCGGCCCTTGACCGTGTCGCTGCTGCTCAAGCTTTCCGAAGCGCTCGGCGTTGATCTGCGGGACTTTTCCGCGGGCGACGAGGTGCGCATCAAAAGCGATCTGGAAGAGGCCTTGTCCGACCCCATGTTCGGCGGCACCCGTCCCTCGGCGGCGGAACTGGACGAATTCGTGACCTCCGTGCCCGACATCTGCCGCTCGTTCCTTCGTCTTTATAGGTCCTACCGCAACAGCCGCGAGGATGTGGAGGCGCTGACGGACAAATTGGCGTCCAGCCCCTATCTGGTGGCCTCCAGCCACTCCGTGCGCACGCTGCTGACCTCGGTCCGCAGTTTCTCGGAAATCCTGCTCGACAATATCGATCTGGCGGCGGCGGAGCGTCAGCAGTTCCTTGGCATCGTCGTTGACGGCACGGAAAAGCTCACGCTGCAGGTCGATGAACTGCTGCGTTTCATCACCGGCGAAAATCTCGACAACCTGCTCGACAGCCGCACGCCGGCGGAAGAGGTCGGCGACTTTACCGAACGTAACGATAATTTCTTCGACGACCTGGACCGCCGGGCGGAGTCGCTCCGCGCCGAAATCGGAATGGAGACCGTGGGCCTGTTCTCGCGCCTGTCCGAGGTGCTGCGGGACCGCTTTGGGATCGAGGTCGAAACCTCGGGCGCCGGCGATGGAAATCGGGGCGGGGCGGTAATGTCCGCCGTGCGCCTGGAACCCGGGCCGGGCGGGGCGGGTGGCCGGCTGATCGTGCGCGATGATTTGGCCTTGCCCAGTCTGCGCTTTCACCTGGCGCGTGAAACCGGCCGCCGGGCAGCCGCCGACCTGATCGATACCTGGGTCGGGGAAGCGGAGTTGTCCCCCGCTTCCGAAGATCTTTGCCGGGATTATCTGGCGGAATATTTCGCCGCCGCGGTGCTGATGCCCTATGACGCCTTTCTCGACCGCGCCCGCGCCTATCGCTACGACGTGGAACGCCTGAGCCAGGCCTTCGGCGTCAGCCTGGAGCAGGCTTGCCGGCGTCTCGCGACCCTGCGCCGCCCGGGCGAAGAAGGCGTGCGCTTCCACTTCCTGCGCATCGACAGTGCGGGCAATGTGTTCCGGCGGGTGCCCGGCTCGGGCCTGCCGATCCCCCGGTTCGCGGGAATCTGCCCGCGCTGGAACGTGCATGCGGCCAGCGGTCGGCCGGGCACCGTCGATGCCCAAGTTCTGCAACTGGCCGACGGCAGCGCCTATCTTTCCGTTGCCTTCGGCCAACGCCGGCCCGGGTCCGGCTATAACGCGCCGGACGGCAGCTATGCGTTGGCGCTGGGCTGCCGGCTGGAGGATGCGGGCGAATTGGTCTATTCGGGCGGCCTGGATCTGACGCGCTCGGAAACCTTCCTGCCCGTCGGGGTGACCTGCCGGCTGTGTGAACGGACCGACTGCGCCCAGCGCGCCCATCCGACCCTCATCCATGCGGTCGAGCGCGGGCCGTCTGCGTCGGATAAGCCGGCCCTCAAGACGGCCCGCAAGCAGGCCGCGTCACTTTCCGACTAGACGGCCTTTGCCGAACGCCAGATAAAAAAAAGCGCGGGCCTTGCGGGCCCGCGCTCGATCACCAGTCTTTGGGACGATATGGCCTAGCTGGTCAGAATGCCGACCGCGATCAGAATCGCGAAGACAACCGGCAGGATCAGGAATGCTTTATTGATTTTGCCCATGACTGCTTCTCCCATTGTGAAATTCATAAATCCGCGCCCTATCCGGAAACCGGTAGATCAGTCTTCGGAAAGCGCCCGGCAGATGCCGGATTTCGTATTGTTAAGTTTACACTTATATTTTTGTTCGGCAATTTAAATACTGATTTTATTATAAAAATCACGTTAATGGATGTGTATAAAATTATGTGCTTTAGTGAATCATGTGAATACGAGAAGGGCTTTGTGGGCTGCCCGATGGGCCGGCTCAGGCCGCTTTCCGCTGACTGAGGCTGTCCTGCGCTCTGTCCCCCAATGGGCTCGAGGCGCCGCCGTGGTCTCTCCGGCCGGCTGGCATGCGGGTCGCCGTGATCTGGATCCAAAGCCACCTTGCAGACAGGCCGTCCAGTCCGCCGGGGATGCTTGCGCGCTTCCGGAATTTATGCAAAATTACGTCAAATACGTATAATTATGCATAATTTACGGAAACGCGGGAGAAGTCGTCCCACGCGTCCCGGGAATGGAAACGGACGGACAGCCAGACGATGCAGGATTTCGGCGAGGCCTTCTTCACGGCTTTCTCATTGCTGTTCAGTTTCGACGCGGATCTGATGGAGGTTATCGGGCTGTCGCTGCGCGTCAGTTTGACGGCGCTGCTGGTGGCGGGGCTGATCGGCCTTAGCATCGGGGCCCTGTTGGCCGTAACGCGGTTTCCCGGCCGCGGCGTGGCGCTGGTAGTCGTCAATTCCATGATGGGCCTGCCGCCGGTGGTGGTCGGTTTGATCATCTACATGCTGCTGTCCAACGCCGGGCCGCTCGGCTTCTTAGGTCTGCTTTATACTCCGACGGCCATGATCATCGCCCAGGCGGTGCTGATCCTGCCGATCATCGCCGCCTTGTCGCGCCAGGTGATCGAGGATCTGCACAATGAATACGCCGACCAGTTCCGTTCGTTCTGCGTGCCCACGGGACGGATGATGGCGGAGCTGTTGTGGGATGCGCGCTATTCCCTGCTGACGGTCATGCTGGCCGGGCTTGGCCGAGCCATGGCCGAAGTCGGCGCCGTCATCATCGTCGGCGGCAACATCAACCATCTGACCCGGGTCATGACGACGACCATCGCGCTGGAGACGTCGAAGGGCGATCTGGCGCTCGCGCTCGGCCTCGGCGTCGTGCTGCTGACCATCGCACTCGCCATCAACGCGGGCGTCATGGGCCTGAACGCGACGGCGAAAAGGCAGGCCTATGCGTGAGCTGCGCCCCGCGAACGTTATCGATCTCCGCAACACACAGGACAGCGGCGCCGGCGCCGACCTGTTTCCCCTGACCGTCGAGGACCTGACCTATCAGGCCGGCGGCACGGTGCTGATCAAGGGCATCGACCTGAGCCTGGACGCGGGTGGCGTGACCGTCATCATGGGCCCCAACGGGGCGGGCAAGAGCCTGTTGCTGCGGCTCATGCACGGGCTGCTGGAGCCGTCCGGCGGATGGATTGCCTGGGGCGGCCGGCCGCTCGACGATGCCGTCCGCCGCCGTCAGGCCATGGTGTTCCAGCGCGCGGTGATGCTGCGCCGCTCGGTCGCCGCGAACATTGATTTCGTGCTGCGCCTGCGCGGCCGGGCCGACCCCGCGCGACGGCGGGAGATTTTGGAACACGCGGGCCTGGCCGGCCGTGCCGATCAGCCGGCGCGGCTTCTGTCCGGCGGCGAACAGCAGCGCCTGGCCCTGGCCCGGGCGCTCGCGACCGAACCGGACGTGCTGTTCATGGACGAGCCGACGTCGAACCTGGACCCGGCCTCGACCCTGGTGATCGAGGACATCACCAAGGCCGCCCGCGACCGGGGCACCAAGATCGTCTTCATCACTCACGACATGGGCCAGGCCCGGCGCCTGGCCGACGATGTGGTGTTCATGCATCGCGGCAAGGTGCTGGAGCACAGCCCGGCGGCGGCGTTTTTCAACCAGCCGGCCTCGGCCGAGGCCGGCGACTACATGGCGGGCAAGATCATCCTGTGATCGGACAATCTCAAGGGACACTTCACCCCAATAAACCTCAACCGGAACCAGCAATCAGGGAGTTATCCATGACAACAATCAAGCGGATCACCTTCGGCGCGGCCGCCCTGGCCCTTGCCGTTGCGGCCTTCCAGGCCCCCCCGGCCCAGGCCGGCGGCAAGTCGATCATCGTGCAGTCGACGACCTCGACCCAGAATTCGGGCCTGTATGACTACATGCTGCCGATCTTCGAGAAGAAGACGGGCATCAAGGTCAACGTGGTCGCCGTCGGCACCGGCCAGGCGATCAAGAACGCCCAGAACTGCGACGGCGACGTGCTGCTGGTCCATGCCAAGCCGGCCGAGGAAAAGTTCGTCAACGCGGGCTTCGGCGTGAAGCGCTCCGACGTCATGTACAACGACTTCATCGTCGTCGGCCCGGCCAACGATCCGGCCAAGGTCGGCGGCATGAAGGACGCGCCCAAGGCCTTCAAGATGATCGCCGCCGCCAAGGCGATCTTCGCCTCGCGCGGCGACAATTCGGGCACGCATAAGAAAGAGGTCCGCCTGTGGAAGGCGGCCGAGGTCGACATCAAGAAGGCGTCCGGCGAGTGGTACCGCGAAACCGGCAGCGGCATGGGGGCGACCCTCAACGCCGCCGTCGGCATGGGCGCCTATGCCCTGACCGACCGCGCCACCTGGATCAGCTTCAAGAACAAGGGCACCTACAAGATCCAGGTCGAAGGCGACAAGCAACTGTTCAACCAGTACGGCATCATCCTGGTCAATCCGAAGAAATGCCCCAAGGTGAAACAGGCCGAAGCCCAGACCTTCATCGATTGGGTGCTGTCCAAGGACGGTCAGGACACCATCGCGTCCTACAAGCTGAACGGCCTGCAGCTGTTCTTCCCCAACGGCAAGTCGTCGTAACGGCAGGGACTTTCATGTGATCGGGAAAGGGCGGGCCTTCGGGCCCGCTCTTTTTTGTTTTGAACCACAGAGACGGTGAGGCGGTGAGGAAGAACAGAAACGGCGCCTTTCCAAAACCTCCCCTGTGAGGGGCGGACAGGCCTTCACACACTCCGCCCTCTCATTGTCTCACCGTCTCTGTGGTTTTCCCTTTTTCGGACTCACGGAGCCAACGGGGGTGGGCGAAAAAATCACGCCCCCACGAAATGCACCTTGCCCAGGCCGGTGATGTCATAGCCGCCCATGGTCTTGGCCTTGAAGCGGAATTCCTCCGAGCGGCAGAAGGCGAGGAAGGCCTGCATGGGCGGCTCGAACCAGGCCTTGCGGTCGACCAGCAGGTCGAAGCGTTCGCGCAGGATTGGAACGAATTCCAGCTTGAACTGCGCTGCCGAGGGGCGCAGCCCCAGGGTGACTTCGCCCATGTGGCTGGCGACTACTTCCGCCGCGTCCGTTTCCGTGCGCGCGGGCTCGGTCATCACGCAGCTGTCGAGGCCGATCCCGGCCTCGGCCAGCAGATGTTCCAGCAAGGCCTGAGTGCCGGCCTCGGCCTGGCGCGGCACGATCAGCCGCCCGCGCAGGTCGGCGATGGATTTGAACTGATCGGCGGTTGTGGGGTCAACGATCAGCCCCCGCTCGCGCCAGGCGAATTCGACCAGAACGCAGGGGGCCGTCGCCGCATAGCGCCGCACCCAGCCGATGTTCCAGGCTGCGTCGTCGTCGCTGCCCCCGGCTTCGGGATCGAACATGTGCAGGCCGGCGGCCATGCCCTCGGCATTGGCGAACCGTTCCAGCCCGTCGGCGGAGCCATCGAAAAAGGTCGCGAGCCCGCAGCGCGACTGGCGCAGCGCCCAATCCAACAGCGGATCGTGGGAGCCCAGGAACACGCCGGGCCGTACCTTGGCCGGTTGCGGGGCGGCCCCCGCCGCGGCCATGCCCCCACCGTCGCCGGCCATGCCCCGGGCGACCCAGGCTTCGATCTCGGCGCGGGGAAACAACAGCTTGCCCATGGCGCGGGAACAGGGAATGCGCCCCGTGGCGGCTAGGTCATAGACCTTGCGCTGCTTGATGCGCAGAAAGTCCGCCAGTTCCTTGGTGGTCATGTATTCGGTCATGGGGCCGCAGTTTTGCGGAACGGGCCGTTATTTACAAGATGTCATAACGGGGCGACATGGCAGCGCAATTCTCAAGCGCGATGGGGCTGGCCGGGTCGGCCATCCCGCACCCTCCCTCAATACTCCCGCCCCGGCCGCGGCCGGTAGGTGGGCAGCGACAGGCCCCGGACGATGCCCAGGGCGCGGAGCGCGAAGCCGGCCGTGAAGCCCAGGGCGATGGCGGCATCGCGCGGCACGTCGAGACCGGCAAGGGTGACATAGACCGTGGCGGCCAGCGCCGCGCAGGTGGCGTAGACCTCCTTGCGCAGGATCAAGGGCGTTTCCTGGCAGACCACGTCGCGGATCAGGCCGCCGAAGGTCGCCGTCATCATGCCCATGATGATGGCGATCAGCGGGCTGGCCCCGGTCTGAAGCGCCAATTCGGCCCCCATGACGCCATACAGCGCGATGCCCAGGCCGTCGGCCCAGAGCAGCAGGGCATGACGGCGCTGAATCACATGGGCGGTGAAGAACAGAACCGCCGCAACGGTCAGGCAGATGATGATCGGCTTGGGATCAGCGATCCAGAACACGTCGCGGCCCAGCAGCAGGTCGCGCAGGGTGCCACCGCCCACACCGGTCAGGCAGGCCATCAGGCCGAAGCCGACAAGGTCCATTTCCTTGCGGCTGGCGACCAGTGCGCCCGACGCCGCGAACACGCAAACGCCGAGCAGATCGAGAAGAGGGAGGACGGATTGCATGGCATGACTGTCGCGGATTAACACCGCCGCCGCAACCTCAAGAGCAGGCGAAAAGGGCGGCTGGCTGCGGCCTGACGACAGAAAACACGAAATTAAAGTAAAGTTATTGACTGATAATAATAAAATAAAAATCATATTTGTATTGAAAATTAAAATATCAAATACCATATGATTAAAACGGATATATTTCCGTTTATCAAAGGAAACAAGCAATGTCCTTCAAGGATTTTTCAACGGGCAATAAGCCTGCGAAACCCGCCGCCGCCGCCGATAAAGCCGCCGCCGCTGAGACCAAGCCCGCCGCCAAGCCTGCCGCGGATACACCGGCCAGCAAGTGACCCTGCCCGCCGAGGGCAAGGAGAAATAGGCCGTTTTCCGCCGGTATTGCGGAAAGATCGATGGCGGGCAACGAGATGCCCGCCAAGGAGGCCGACAATGACAATACGCACAACCGAAAAGACGGTGACCTTCGCGCGCCCGTTCGTTCTGGGCGGCTTTGACGAAGTGTTGCCGGCGGGCGATTACAGGGTCGAAACGGATGAAGAGCTCCTGCAATCCCTGTCGTTCCCGGTGTATCACCGGCTGCGCAGCGTTATCTACCTGCATCGCGGGATCAACGCCGCGCGAAACGCCCGCGCCCTGACGATCGATCCCAACGATCTTGATGCGGCCTTGGTCCGTGATCAGGGGCCGCTGCAAACGGGCCCCATGCCTGCGGAGGGCCGCGGATGATCACCGATCAGGACACCCGGGAGCGCACTGCGCGGGACGCTTCCCTGGAAAATCATTTGCGCCATCCGGACGATGCGGCCGCAGCCGTGCCGGAATTATCGGCGGCACCGGCGGAAAAGTCTTTGTTTCAGTTGTCTTCAGAACTGAAGAACCTGATCCGCGGCGATCGCATCTTCCGGGCCGGTGCAAAGCGCTGACCCCGGGTTATCCGGTCGGTCGGGCCGAGGATCACGCGTCAAATTTTGAGGAGTTGTCGTGAAGAACGTGGACAGGAAGAAGCCGAAGAAAGCCGAGTTCATTTCCGAGGCCGAGGAAATGGCGGCGCATGGAATCACGAAAATGACGATTGAGTACTATTGCATCGGCAAATACCGCTATACCAATCTTGAGGGCGCCGTGGCCCAGGCGCAGCGCGCCGCGCGCGAAGGCTAGGCGGGGACGGTCACGAATGAGTCTGAATTTCCCCAACGTCAGCCGCAGTTACGAGGCCAAGCGGAACCGGGTGCGGTTCTGGGGCTATGACAGCGCCCTGGAGATCACCTTTTTCGTGGACAGCGGTCTGCTGGCCAGGCTCTGCCCCGATTGCGGGGACGGCGAGGCCGGCCTTCTGAAGGCCTTTGACACCATGATCGAGCGCATTCATGACGCCGCGCGGAAGGCGTATAAAGGGAACCGTGAACGGTCCGACATTTTTGTCCTGACGGAGGCGCAGTTTTGAGCAGATGTGAGATTTCCCCGGCGACGGGCGCACATGGAGCGGCGGAGGGCGCCGGGCGATGATTGATCCCCTGCTGTTCACCTCTCCCCGCCTGTTCACCTTCGAACACGACCGCCATCTGACCAACGCCAGCGGCTTTTTCTTCGCCCGCGACGAGCGGTTGTTTCTGATAACCAGCCGCCATGTGGTGCACGACGCGCCGAGTGAGCATTTCCCCAACCGCATCGAAATCGAAATTCACACCAACGCGGGCAACCTGGCCGAGTCCACGGGCCTGTCGATCCTGTTGTACCAGGACGGCAAAAGCATCTGGCGCGACGGCGCCGACGGCAAGGGCGTGGTCGACATCGCGGTGGTCGAGATCGACCGCGCGGCGCTGCCCAAAACGGCGGTCATTCAGGCCTTCACGCCGGACCATCTGGTCGGCTCGGATGAACATGTGGAAATCGGAAGTTCCCTGCTGGTGGTGGGCTTTCCCTTGGGATTTCACGATACGCTGCATCATCTGCCGGTGGTGCGTCAGGCGGTCGTCGCCTCTTCCTTCGGCCTGCGCTTTCAGGGCGAGGGCTATTTCCTGACCGATGCCAGGACCCATCGCGGGACCAGCGGCGCGCCGGTGGTGATGCGGGTCGGCGATGGCGACCTGGGCGTTCTGCCCTGGAAACTGCTGGGCGTGCATTCGGCCCGGCTCGACATCGGCACGCGTGATCTCAAGCTGGATGAGGCCCTGGGCCTCAACTGCGCCTGGTACGCGGATATCCTGATGACCTTGACGGAACCGGCAATTTAGCCGGTCTCAATTGAACCCGCCGGATTCGAAACCGGCCGATAACGAAAGTGACCCATAAATGTTTCGCGTTTTATCTGCCATGCGGCCCTGTGCCATGGTTCTGGCCGTGCTCGCGGTCTGGTTGGCCATGCCGGGCACGTCGTCCGCCCAGGTGACCGCTGCCACGGTTCCCCCCAACGCCCATGGCGACGGCCTGGGCCGGGGCTGGGAATGCGACGAGGGCTTCCGCAAGATCGACGGCGCCTGCGTCGGCGTATCGGTGCCGGAAAACGCCTTCATGACGAACGTGTCCTACGGCCGGGGTTGGGAATGCCTGCGCGGTTATAAGGAAAAGGGCGAAACCTGCGTCGCGGTCGTGATTCCGCCTCACGCCTTTCTCAGCGCCTATGGTGACACCTGGAACTGCGAGCGAACCTATCGGCGGCAGGGCGAAGGCTGCGTCGAGATCAAGGTGCCCAAGAACGGCTACCTGACCAACGCCAGCCACGGCGCCGGGTGGGAATGTGAGCGGGGATACCGCGAGTCCGAGGGCGTCTGCGTCGCCGTCAAGGTTCCGGAAAACGCTTATTTCGTCGATTCATCCTATGGCGACGGCTGGAAATGCGAGCGCGGTTATCACCTTGAAAACGGCGCCTGCGCCGTGGTGCAGATGCCGCAAAACGCGCACCTCGACCGCACCGGCAACGACTGGGAATGCAACCCGCCGCTGATACGACAGATGAACATCTGCCTGCAGCCCTAGATCACTCCGCCGCCTGGGCTCCGGTCTTTAATTCCCAGGCAAGCGCCCCCCGGCGTTCCAGGTTCGCATTGAAAGCCTCGGGAAACTCCGGCGGGACGGAGCCGGTTACCGCGTCCGTCGCGAGCAAGGCATCGACCCAGGCGGCAACCAGCGGGAAATCGTCCAGCAGCCCCGTCTTCAGGTGTTCCTCGCACAGCATGAAACGCTGGAAAAACGGCGCGTAGGCGGCGTCGACCAGGCACATGTCGGGGCCGTTGAAGTAGGGGCCGTCGTTGCCCCGTTCCTTGGCGATGGCGGCTTCCAGGCGGCTGACGCGCTGGCGCGCCGTTTCCAGCGCCCCGGCCAGGGCGTCCTTGGAATCACAATAGGACAGGTTGTTCAGGCCCGGGCCCCAGGCGAAGGTCTGAAGGAAATCGGTCCAGGCCCGGTTCTTGGCGCGTTTGATGGGATCGGCCGGGTGCAGGCGGGGTTCGAACACTTCGTCCAGGTATTCGGCGATGGCGTTGGATTCGAACAGGACCTCACCATCGACCTTCAGCACCGGCACCTTGCCGTGGGGCGAGAGTTCCAGGAACCAATCGGGCTTATCCCGCAGGTTCACATAGGTGACGTCGAAATCCACGCCCTTGGCGCGCAGCATGATGACGGCCCGCTGCACCCAGGGGCAGGTGACGGCGCTGATCAGGTGGAATGTCTCCGGCATGGCGTCGTCTCCCGGCCCTGGTTGCGTGGTTCGTCGGCTATCCTCAATCGGTCTCGGGCGGCAGGCAGCACACGGCCTCGTAGGGATAGCGTTCCTTCAGCGTGCCGAAGTGCTCGAACACGTCCTGTGTCACCGCGTAGGCTTCCTTGGTGATCTCGACATGGGGCGTCCAGCAGCCGAGTTTCTGATAGGTCGCGATGCAGTCGGCCAGCACGTCTTCGTCGATTTCGGGGAAATAGGAGCTTTCCGCCTTGGCGATCTCGAGGGCCGGGGTTTCGTTCATGTAGATGCGGGTTTTCTTGTAGGCGCGCATGAAGGCCTTGGCCGTGTCCGTCGCCAGCCATTCCGGCGTGGCGCACAGGCTGGAGAATCCGTTGGGGCCGATCTGCGGGCCGACCTGGGCGACGACATGACCGATGCCGTCTTTTTCCAGCTGCTGCGGGAACGGGCCCTGCTGCTGCACATAGTCGCCGAGGCCGTCGCGGAAGGCCTTGTCGATATCGGCGGCGCCGCCCGGGGTGATCAGGTTGATTTTCGAGAAATCGATGCCCGCCTTGTGACAGGCGTACATGAACATGGCGCGCGGCTGTCCGCCGCCGAAACAGACAAGGTCGGCCCCTTCGAGCTTTTTCCAGGTGAAATCGGGATCAGGCGCGCGTCCGGTGACGAAGAAGCCGTCCATTTCGTTGATCTGGGCGAAATGCTTGACCTTGGGCGTCTCACCCTTGCCAAGCGTGGTGAAGCCCTGGGACAGCGCCGATTGCACCACATCGGCAGAGCCGTCAAGCAGGGCGTCGATCGCCGACTTGCCCGGCGGTGACACGGACCAGTTCGGCTCAAGGCCCTCGGCCTTGAGAAAGCCGCCGGACATGGTGGAAATGAGCGGCGAATAGAACGCCGAGAACAGGGTGAACTGGATGTTGATCTTGGACATGGTCTTCCCCCTTAGGGACTGGAATTCGGTTGGTTGATCTCGTTGGCCAAGCAGCCTAACGGTTCACGCCCGGAGGTCAAGGATGGGGGGTGGAGGCCGGCGTTCAGGCGGAAGCGACGCGCAGCGGGGGCTGATCGCCGTCGCCCGGATTCAGCGGAAACCGCGCCGTGACCAACGTGCCTTCGCCCGGTGTGCTGTCGATGATCAGCGTGCCGCCATGGGCCTCGGTCAGGGATTTGACGATGGACAGGCCCAGCCCGGTGCCGGTCTGCGACAGATGCGGGTTGGAATGGCTGCGGGTGAAGGGTTCGGTGACGGTCGCAAGTGCACTTTCAGAAATGCCGACGCCCGTGTCCTCGACCATGAGTGACAGAGTATCGCCGGTCTGCGTCACGCTGACGCTGACGCGGCCGTTGGGATTCGTGAACTTGATGGCGTTGGACAAGAGATTGAGGGCGACCTGCACCACCGCGCGGCGGTCGGCGGTCAGCGTCGGGATGTCCTGCGCGATATTGACCTCGACGGTGATGGCCTTGTCTTCGGCCATTGTCGCGAAGGTTCCCACGCAATCCTCGATTACGACGCGCAGATTGACCGGCTCCATGATCAACAACCGCTTGCCCGCTTCGATGGTCGAGATATCAAGCACATCGTTGACCAGCGCCAGCATCAGTTCGCCGGAATCGCGGATGTTGTCGGCGTAACCCTTGTATCGCTTGTCGCCCAGCGGCCCGAAGATCTCGTTGCCGAGAAGCTGGCTGAACCCCAGGATCGCATTAAGTGGGGTGCGGAATTCGTGACTCATGGTCGCCAGGAACTGGGACTTGGCCCGGTTGGCCTCGATGGCGCTTTCCGTTGCCTCGCGCAGGGACCGCTCGGCCGCCTTGCGCGCCGAGATATCCTGAATGAACGAGACATAGTTGAGAACCTCGCCGTCGTCGCCACGGATGATCGACGACGACACGCTGCCCCAGACCACATGGCCGTCCTTGTGCAGATAGCGCTTTTCCATGGAGATGACCTCGACCTCGCCGTCGGCCAGACGCCGGCGCAGTTCGAGGCTGTGCAGCAGGTCGTCGGGATGGGTCAGAACCTCGTAGGGATTGTCGAGCAGGTCGGCCTGCGAATACCCGACAAGGTCGCAGAAGGCGTCGTTGACGCGGACGCGGGTCGATCCATCGGCCGCGTGCAGAACCATGCCCACGGCGGCGTTGTCGAACACGCTGCGCAACACGGCGTCTTTGCGGCGAAGTTCATCGACCTCGCGCAGTTCCCGGGGCAGCCAGTGGCGGATCAACAGCACCAAGACCAGGACCCCGGCGGCGATATTCACGCCCTTGGGGAACAGCAACAGCGACGGATTGCCCAGGATTTCGGCCCAGCTTTCCGGGAACACGCCCAATCGTGAATTGTGGTACGCGCCGAAATAGACGTTTTCAAGCACCGTGCGGAAGGCATCGATCGACAGAATGACCAGCAGCACCGCGATGCCGCCGCCCGCCAATTTGGACTGACGCAGCTTGACTACATATAGAACGAGGATGACCAGCCATAAAGCGGTCACCACCCAATAGGAAATTGGTGCGAAATACTCCAGCATCAGGTGGTCCGGCTTGATTCTCCCCTAGACGAAGACTCCCACATTTGTCGCCAGGGTTGCAACCTTTGCGGCTGACTCGCGCATTTCAAGGATGATTGCGGGATCATGCGCGGACCGCGCGGTCGGCCGGAAAGCGGGCGGTCACGGTCGTGCCCTCGCCCGGCGCGCTGATCAGGGTCAAGCTGCCGCCGTGTAGTTCGACCAACTGTTTGGAGACCGACAGGCCCAGACCGGTGCCGATATGGCTGCGGTCCGACGATGTGCCGGCCTGCCCGAACGGTTCCAGAACCAGGGGGATGTCTTCGGCCGTGATGCCGATGCCCGTATCGGTGAAACTGATGGCGATACGGCCGTCATCCTCAACCCTTGCGGCGACATCGACCCGCCCGCCCGGAATATTGAATTTCACGGCGTTCGACAACAGGTTCAGGATCACCTGCATGACATAGCGGGTGTCGGCGAACAGCTTCGGAGTTCCGGCTTCGCAGGTGCAGTTCAGGGCCAAGGCCTTGGCTTCGGCCTCGGTCTTGAGCATGTGACAGGCCTGTTCAAGGGTTTCCGGCAGGTCGATCTCGCTTTCGTTCAGGGTGATCTGGCCGGCTTCGATCTTGGACAGGTCCAACAGATCGTTGATGAGCTGCAGCAGGTGTTCGGCCGAGCGTTGGATGTCGCGGGCATATTCCAGATGTTTGTCCGCAGAAAGCCCGAAATCCTTGCCCAACGACATGACTTGCGAAAACCCGATGATGGAATTCAGCGGCGTGCGCAATTCGTGGCTCATGTTGGCGAGGAATTCCGACTTTGCCCGGTTGGCCTGTTCGGCGTCCATCAGGGCATCGTTGATGCGCCGTTCCGTTGCCTTTTGCTCCGTGATGTCCGTGGAAAAGGTGCCGATGCCGACGATTGCGCCGTCTTCGCCGATGACCGGAAACTTGGTGCAGAGATGAACATGGTCGCCGTCCTCATGGGGGATGACATGTTCTTCGCTCACCTCCTGCCGCGTTTCCACGGCCCGGCATTCCTGGTCCCGGAATATCCGGGCCAGATCTTTCGGGAACAAGTTGCTGGCATCCAGGCCTTCGGCCTTGGCGGGGTCCAGGCCAAACTGGGTCGTGTATTGTTTGTTCATCAGAAGGTAGCGTCCGTCCGCATGCTTGAGCGCGACCAGCGCCGGGGCATGGTCGATGAAGGCGCGCAAGGTGCCTTCGCTGCGGCGGTAGGCTTCTTCGGTCGCCTGTTGTTTTTTGAGTATCCAGCCGATGATCCCGGCCGGCACAAACATGGCGACGGCGGCGAAGACGGTGGCCGTCAGAACATGTTCCCAGCGATCGATGCGTTCCGGATGCGGCGATCCATGGGCGAAGGTCTCGGCGGCATCACCCGCAACCGTGAACTCCCATAGGAATGCGAGCCCGAACACGGCGGCCAGGGTTGCTCCGTACAACGCGAACAGTTGGCGGTTGTTCAACAGCGCCATCCTTCAAGAGCGCCCGCGTTCTTCTGCGCGGGTCGGCGGCCCGTTCCGGGCCAGTTATTAATCGCATATACCGGGATCCGGCTTGGGTCCAGCATATCCGCATGTTCGGGGGGTTACCCGCGATTTTCTTCCCCCAAGGCAAGGCCCGCGACAAAAGCTTCGGCGGCGGCCAGGCCGGCCCGGTCGATGCCGGTGGCGAAACCGGCGCGGTCCAGGTAATCGACCACGCGGCCCGTCGCCACGTTGCCCTTGGCCCCCGGCGCGTAGGGGCAGCCGCCCAGCCCGCCGACGGAGGAATCGAAAGTCCGCAGCCCCTTGTCCAGGCTGACCGCGATATTGTCGAGCGCGCGGCCGCCGGTGTCGTGGAAATGCCCGGCAAGATCGGCGGCATCGGCGATATTCAGCACCGCGTCCAGCATGGCGGCGACGGCCTCGGGGGCGGCCTTGCCAATGCTGTCGCCCAGCGACACCTCATAACAGCCGAGGGCGAACAACGCCTCGGTCACGCGGGCGGCGGCTTCCGGTGTCACCGCGCCGGAATAGGGGCAGTCGGTGACGCAGGAGACATACCCCCGCACGGGGATGCCGTCGGCCCGGGCGGCTTCGGTCAGGGGCCGGAAGCGCGCCAGGCTTTCGGCGATGGAACAGTTGATGTTTTTCTGGCTGAAGGCTTCGGACGCGGCGGCGAACACGGCGACCTCGTCGACCTTGGCCACGCGCGCGGCCTCATATCCCTTCATGTTGGGCGTCAGGGCGGCATAGGTCACGCCGGGTTTGCGGGTGATGGCGGCCATGACCTCGGCGGCGTCGGCCAACTGGGGCACCCATTTGGGCGATACGAAACTGGTCGCCTCGATCTTACGGAACCCGGCCTCGGCCAACAGGTCGATCAGCCGCACCTTGTCGGCCGCCGGAATCAGGCGTTTTTCGTTTTGCAGGCCGTCGCGCGGCCCGACCTCGAAGATGGTGACGGTCTTAGTCATCGCCCCAATCATAGCCTTCCGTAGGACCCGAATTCACCTGAAAGCGGTCGAGAACAATGAACGCACAGATCGGCGGCTTGTAGCCAGGAGCGGGCATTCAGATTAAATAACTATCTGCGAGGGGCGGGAGCTAGGTAAATTTCAGGTCTCTGCCTACCTCGGCGGATCTAGCAGGTTCGCCATAGAAGTAAGAGTTTCTTGAAGCTCATTCTGGTCTACTTCGCGCATCGCTCTATCTACGCGTGAGCGAGCGTATCCATCATTGCGATAGTGAGGCCGTTGACGAATATTTCTAGCGGCTCGTTTCTTAACCTCTTCTGTGAGCGGTTTATTTTCCAACTCAATCCGGACAAGGTCCAGGGCAATAGCGCCACTGCCTTCAGCGACGATGGACATTGCTACCAACGCGTAGATCGAAGTTTCGAGAATTGCCTGACCAGTCTCATGCTTGGTAGCTTTTACACACCAGTAGGCCATCGTCTCTCGAGAAGCAGTGAAGACGTCCTCGCATTCTCGCTGTTGAGCCATCATTCCGATTTCAAAAAGCGTATTGGTGAACTGATATGTTTCAGCAAGCGCTACCGCCTCTTTTTCGTCAGGTATGAACGTCAGAACCCAAACCCACCACTGTGCTTGTTTCCGCAACACTTCCTTTGTGTGGTCTGGACACGCGTCATCATTTGATAAGGCCAATGCGATTTCGACCTGACCTTTGATCCAAGTCACAATGTCTGGGCCGAGTTGAGATTGATGTTTAAACGCCTCGACCATTAGGCCTTTCACTACTTCGCGCCCTTCTTCGAACCATTCGGCGAAATTGCGAGTAAAGTTGGCGGCATGATCTCCCTTGATTTTATCCTCGATTATTCCGTTGGCTAGGCGCATCAGATACTGATGCAACGCTGACATGGAGGTCATCGAAAAATACGGTGCCAAGCTTGAACTGGCCGGCGATTGGAATGGCGCTTCATTTTTTTTGATCAGCAATCTTCCAATAAAGGACAAGCTATGAAATATCCGGCCGATAGTGAATCCGATATCCCGATCGTCCTGTAGTAGAATTTTTACGGTCAAATACTGATATTGCTCGACGGCTGTAAGAGTCACTGGTTGATACTCTGCTTGCAGTGCGCCGACTGCAGCAATCGTTGACAGGTTATCAACGACTGTAGCGCCCTCTGATGGGCGCCCGTGTTCGACCAGTCCCTGCCCCACGCCTCCCAAGTATCTCGCACCAATCATTAGGACGTCAGGCGATTTCATCTGAACTGAGGCCTCAATGCCTCGCGCGAGGTAACCAGCTGCTAGATTGGCGTGTGTCTTGCTCGCGTAGTCGACGCCGTAGTCAATTCGTAGACACCGATGAGCAAGTGCGGCGTACGTTTCAAAACAATACTCCGCCTGTTTCTCGTCGCCACGCGCGATGGCTTGCTGAAGCGCTTGGCGAATTGACTCAAGCGTATGGTTGAAGAAAACGTCGGTTGACTCTCCCACGTCAAAAAAGGGGTTACTGGCAAAAAACGTTAGACCTTTTGTTTTTATGTATGCTGCATGAATTGCGTCGAGTGCATTGAGCGCTCCACGCGCAATTTGATGATCGCCGATCTCTGCAGAGCGATTCGAAATGGCAACTAACTGCTCAACGTCTCTTTGGACGGAATCCGTCCAGTACCCATGAAGCTTCAATGCAGCCGCGCGTTTTGGATCTCTTCTATCGTCACGCGCTTCCTCCCGACTTTCCGACCACGCTAGTGTGAACCGGTCAAAGAATCTGTCCCACCACTGCATGTGCCTTTGCGCATGCGTTCGGACCCCTTTTATCTGCAGCAGAGGATTAATAAGATCCAAGGCTCGCTTAAACGCAAACAGGAACATCGCCCCGATTGTTGCCACACCCCAGATTGTGCCGATGATAATGAAGGGTGTTGTTTCGAAACTGAGAAACAAAGTCGAACCAGCAACGACGATGGAGATGGCGAATGTTGCAATGAAAAACGCGATTAGCTGGTAATCGAAACCAAACCTCTGAAACAAGCGATGCGGTAGCCGTTCGACATTCACTTGTACGGAGAAAATGATGAGAGAAAAAACGATTGCCGATGCTGTCGCGAGCGCGCCACCAAGAGTCAGAAGTAGGTTCACGATGCTATTTCTGTCGAAAGCCTCATCAACGATTGACCGAATATCGCCCTCGAATACGAACGCTAAAGTCATGGGAACCACTAAAGCTGCGAGGAAAAGGCAAGCCATAACTTGCCAGCCAAATCTCGCAAGCAGCCAACGAAGCCGGAAGTTGAGGTGGTAGTACGACGACCAAAAATTTGCTCGCCGCCGCCGAACCCATGCCTTCAATCTCGCAAGACGGGTAGATTGCCAGTCCATTTTACCTCACGCGCTCGGCCAGCCATCTAAGCCGTTTCACCTTAAGCCCTACAGTTAGTCACGCAACCGCCAAGGTTGTTCTTTCTGCAATCAAAACATTATTAAAGTGGAGAGTTCTGAGCCGAAAAAAGTGAGGCTGCGGCGACCCATGTTTGTCATCTTCGGGTCAAAAACAGCCATCCCCACCGCGCTTGAAAAACGTCTGCCCGCCCCCCCTGTTGCCATCGTTCGCGGAGGGTGTGGAATCCCACATCGCCCTTGCCGTCCGGGCGGTTCACGCGTAGGCTTTTCATTAGATAAATCTGAAGGAGTGAAGTGGTCATGCGTATCCTTATCGCCCTTGCCCTGGTGCTTGGATTCTCGACCGCATCCTGGGCCGATAATGCGAAGCCGGCGTCGTCTGACGAGGTGGAGAGTTCCCAGCCCGTCGGCGACGCCAACGACTACCAGGGGTGCTCGCATTCCAAGCAGACCAGCTAAGGCCCGGAAAACCGGCCCGATTACATCCTGAAGATGCCGAAGCCACCCGGCGGCGTCGGGCGGTTGAGGGCGATTTTCAGGGAATGGGCCAGCACCCGGCGGGTTTCCGCCGGGGTTATGATGCCGTCGTCCCATAGCCGCGCGGTGGCGTAGAGGGGATCGGCCTGTTCGTTGAACTGGGCGATGATGGGGGCCTTGAACGCCTGTTCGTCCTCTGGCGACCAGTCGCCGCCGTCGCGCTCGATCCCGTCGCGCTTGACCGTCGCCAGCACGCCCGCCGCCTGTTCGCCGCCCATCACGGCGATCTTGGAGTTCGGCCAGGTCCACAGGAAGCGGGGCGAATAGGCCCGCCCGCACATGCCGTAGTTGCCGCCGCCGTAGCTTGCGCCGATGAACAGCGTCACCTTGGGCACCCGCGCCGTGGCCACGGCGGTCACCATCTTGGCGCCGTCCTTGGTGATGCCCTCGGCCTCGAACTGGCGGCCGACGATGAAGCCGGAAATGTTTTGCAGGAACACGAGCGGGATGCCCCGCTGGTCGCAGAGTTCGATGAAATGGGTCGCCTTCAGGGCCGAGGCGGAAAACAAAATGCCGTTGTTGGCGACGATGCCCACGGGCACGCCGTCGATATGCGCGAAGGCGCAGACCACGGTTTCGCCGTACAGCCGCTTGAACTCGTCGAACCGCGATCCGTCGACGATCCGCGCGATGACCTCGCGCACGTTGTAGGGCAGGCGCGGATCGGCCGGGATGATGCCGTTGATGTCCTCGGGGTCGTAGGCCGGGTCTTCCGGTGCCGCCAGGGTCACGCCGTGGGTGGCGGGCGCGCGGTTCAGGTGCGACACGGCGGCGCGCGCGATCTCCAACGCATGGCCGTCGTTTTCCGCATAATGGTCGGCGACGCCCGACTTGCGGCAATGGACGTCGGCGCCGCCCAGATCTTCCGCCGTCACTTCCTCGCCCGTGGCGGCCTTCACCAACGGCGGTCCCCCTAAGAAGATCGTGCCCTGGCCCTTGACGATGACGCTTTCGTCGCACATGGCGGGGACATAGGCGCCGCCCGCCGTGCAGGACCCCATGACCACGGCGATTTGCGGGATGTTGGCCGCCGACATGTTGGCCTGGTTGAAGAAGATGCGCCCGAAATGGTCGCGGTCGGGGAACACCTGATCCTGGTTGGGCAGGTTGGCGCCGCCGGAATCCACCAGATAGACGCAGGGCAGGCCGTTCTCCATGGCGATTTCCTGGGCCCGCAGGTGCTTCTTCACGGTCATGGGGTAGTACGTTCCGCCCTTCACCGTGGCGTCGTTGCACACGACCATGCAATCCGTGCCCGACACGCGGCCGACCCCGGCGATCATGCCGGCCCCCGGCACGCCGCCGCCATACATGTCCCAGGCCGCGAGCTGGCCGACCTCCAGGAACGGGGAGCCCGGGTCGAGCAGGCCCTTCACCCGGTCGCGGGGCAGCAGCTTGCCGCGCGAAAGGTGGCGGTCGCGGGCCTGATCGCTGCCGCCTTTTTCCACGGTGGCGCGGGTCTCCGCCAGCGCGCGGACCAGACCGTCCATGCGCTCCTTGTTCTTCTTGAACGCCGGGGTATTGGTGGCGACCTGGGATTCGAACTTGGGCATTACGCCGTCTCCTGGAACAGTTCGCGGCCGATCAGCATGCGCCGGATTTCCGACGTGCCGGCGCCGATTTCATACAGCTTGGCGTCGCGCAGCAGCCGCCCCGTGGGGCTTTCGTTGATGTAACCCATGCCGCCCAGGGCCTGCACGGCCTGGAGTGCGACCTGGGTTGCCTTTTCCGCGGCATAGAGGATGCAACCGGCGGCATCTTTTCGCGTCGTGCGGCCCCGGTCGGCGGCCTGGGCCACGGCATAGACATAAGCGCGGCAGGCGTTCATGTCCGTGTACATGTCGGCCAGCTTGCCCTGCATCAACTGGAATTCGCCGATGGCTTGGCCGAACTGTTTGCGGTCGTGGGCATAGGGCACCACGATGTCCAGGCAGGCCTGCATGATGCCGACGGGCCCGGCGGCCAGCACCAGACGCTCGTAATCCAGGCCCGACATCAACACCTTCACCCCCGCATCCACTTCGCCCAGCACGTTTTCCGCCGGAATCTCGCAATCCTCGAACACCAGTTCGCAGGTGTCCGATCCGCGCATGCCCAGCTTGTCCAGCTTCTGCGCGGTCGAAAACCCGACCATGTCTTTTTCGACCAGAAAGGCGGTGATGCCCTTCGATCCCGCCTCCGGCTGGGTCTTGGCGTAGACCACCAGCACGTCGGCTTGCGGGCCGTTGGTGATCCACATCTTGTTGCCGTTCAGGATGTAGCGGTCGTTGCGCCGCTCGGCCCGAAGCTTCATGCCGACCACGTCGGACCCGGCCCCGGGCTCGGACATGGCCAGCGCGCCCAGATGCTCGCCGGTGATCAGCTTGGGCAGGTATCTGGCCTTCTGCTCGGCCGTGCCGTTGCGGTTGATCTGGTTGACGCAAAGATTGGAATGGGCGCCGTAGGACAGGGCGACGGAGGCCGAGGCGCGGGAGATTTCCTCCATCGCCACGCAATGCGCCAGGTAGCCCATGGCCGCCCCGCCGTGGTCTTCATCGGCGGTAATGCCGAGCAGGCCCAGCTTGCCCAGTTCCGGCCACAGGTCGCGGGGGAATTTGTTGGTTGCGTCGATTTCGGCGGCGCGCGGCGCGATCTTGTCCTGCGCGAAGCGGTGCACCATGTCGCGAAGCGCTTCGACGTCCTCGCCCAAGGCAAAGGTCATGCCGGTGGTGAACATTCCGATGTCTCCCAAGAACCTGGGCGCGATTATCCCGGTCCGCTGCCCGGCGCACAAGGGGGGCGGGTTGACGTAAGGGAAGGGGAAGAAAACCACTGAGGCGGTGAGGCGGTGAGGCGGTGAGGCGGTGAGGCGGTGAGAGGGAATCGGTGAGAAGAAATTAAAGAAACGGGCGCGTCATGGCCGGGCGTGACCCGGCCATCCATGTCTGTGCCCGGGCGCCTTCTCGTGGATGCCCGGATCAAGTCCGGGCATGACGAAAATAAGTACTGTTTCAGGAGTCCGCCGGTTCCCTTCTTGCCCTTCCGGCGGTTTGCTGCCCACAATCGGGTAGAATCAAAAAACCATCGGAGGAGACATTCCACATGACCATCGACCATCTGAACTCGGGCGAAATTCTCAGCCAGGGCACGGCGACGGACACGACCGTCTATCTGTGCGGCCTGACGGGCGGCGACACGTCCAAGGACGTTGCCGGTCAGACCCGCGACGTGCTGGCCAAGATCGACAAATGCCTGGCCCATTACGGCACGGACAAGTCGAAGTTGCTGTCCGCTGTCATTTATCTGGACGACCTGCGCCGCAAGCCGGCCATGAACGAGGTCTGGAAGGAATGGCTGGGCGATCTCAAACGACCGGCCCGGGCCTGCGTCGGGGTGCAGCTTGAAATGGGCACCGAGGTTGAGATCATGGTGACGGCGGCCCGCTGACCGCTAATTCCAATTAATGCAACTGCCGGCCTGTGCGGGGGGCGCTTTGCGCGGCGATGGCGGCGGCGACCTGACGCCAGGTTTCCGCGCCGTCGCTGTCGCCTTCGGATTCCAGTTCCTGGGCGCGGCGGTTGGCTTCCGTCAGGGCGGCCTCACCGTAACGCAGGATGAACCGGCGCACGGTTTCGTCGAAGTTCGCGGTGCGGGCCCTGTCGGGCATATTTCCAATTCCCCCAGAATAGGCTCCCCGGCTGGCGGGTGGACTCGATCACCCTATCCGGTTGTGCCGGTCGGGGTGTTGATTCAGATCAATTCCAAAAAACAGAATATGAGCGACACTTCCCTCATTGAGGCGCCGATTTCGGTGTCGAACCTTGGGGAAGTATCATGGATAAGTCGTGTTCCAACTGCGCACACCGTCAGGCCGCCGAATGGTCGGTTCTGGAAGGGGCGAACGTCGCCCAGATGGATGATGCCCGCCGGTCACGCAGCTTTCTGGCCGGCGAAGCCATCTACCACGAAGGCGACGAAGCGACGGGCGTTTATTGCGTATCCTCGGGCTTGGTCGGCATCCGCAAGGTCGATGCGGACGGTGAATCGGTGCTGCTGCGTCTGGTCCGCCCGGGTCAGACCTTCGGTTATCGGTCGCTTTTGACCGGCACACCCCACGGCGTCAGCGCCGAAGTCTTGAAAGAAGGCCGCATCTGCCACGTGCCGGCGGCCACGGTGCACCGTTTGGCAGCCGACAGCCCGGCCCTGGTCATGGCCTTTTTCCGCCATCTTGCCCGCGATATGGCCGAGGCCGAGAACAAGGTCATGGAAACGGTCACGGCGTCCTGCCGGGTGCGCTTCCTGCGCCTTCTGGTGGCGTTCGGCGGCGAGACCGATTCCGATGAAGGAACGCGGGTCCGTCTGGAGCTTCCCGTGTCGCGTCAGGACATCGCGTCCCTGATCGGCGTGCGCTCGGAAACCATGTCGCGGGTGATCAGGGCCATCGAGAACGAAGGCTTGGCCCACTTTAAGGGCCGCCATGTGGACATTCCCGATGCCCGCCGTCTGGCCGACGAAAGTTTCGGTTCGCTGGCGGCCTGACGCCGCTTAATCCCCGGCAATCAATGCCATGACCTCGCGGGTCACGGCCTGGGTGCCCATGTCGCCGCCGAATTCCATGGGGCGCAGGCGGTTTTGCTCAAACCCCCGTTGCACGGCGTCCTCGATCACCGTGGCCGCATCGGTCAGCCCGTCGTGGCCGCCCATGCGGTCGGCGAGATAATCCAGCATCAAGGCGCCGGACAGGATCGCGGCCAGGGGGTTGGCCTTGTCCTGGCCCATGATGTCGGGGGCCGAGCCATGGGCCGGCTGGAACAGGGCGTGTTCATCCCCGACCTCGGCGCAGGACGCCATGCCCATGCCGCCGACCAGCCCGCCGGCAAGGTCCGACAGGATGTCGCCGAACATGTTTTCCATCACCAGAACGTCGAAATCCCAGGGCCGGCGGATCAGGTCCAGGGCCTGGGCGTCGACGTAGTTGTAGGACGCGGGAATATCCGGGAAGGCGGCCTTGCGTTCGTCGAAGATCTTGCGGAAGAAGGCCATGGAGCGGAACACGTTGGCCTTGTCGACGCAGGTCACCATGCCTTTCCCGCCGCGTGCCTTGCGCTTTTCGGCCAGGCGAAAAGCAAAATCAAACAGTTTTTCCGAGGTCGGGCGGGTGATGCGCAGGATGTCCTGGACCTCGTTGTCGGTGGCCACGGTCTCGCGCTTGTTGGCGGCGGCGGAGTAGAACAGGCCTTCCGTCGATTCCCGCAGAATGATCAGGTCAATGCCATCGGCGCGGGGGTCTGCCAGCCGGCGGGGCGCATTGGGATAGGCCTTTACCGGGCGCACGCCTGCGTACAACTGAAACCGTTCGCGCAGGCGCAGGTGGGGCGAGATTTCCGTGCCGTCCGCATGGCGCACCGCCGGCAATCCAATCGCGCCCAGCAGGATCGCATCGGCCTCGGCCGCGGCGTCTTCGTGTCCGGGGGCGATGTCCTGGCCCGTTTCCTTGAAATACCCGGCCCCGGCCACAAGGTCGTTGCAGGCAAGGCGGAAACCGCCCGTGCGTGCCTTGGCCGCGTCGATGACGGCCAACGCCGCGTCCGTCACGTCGACGCCGATGCCGTCGCCGCGGATCACGGCGATGGTGCAGGTGGTTTCATTCATAATGGTGTTTCCCTCCGTCTTTCCTTGGCCGTATCGCAAAGCCATGCGCAGCGCAACCGCCTATCACACGGTTGGCTCCTTTGGCGGAAGGTGGATTGTCTGGCGGCGGGTCGGTTTCCGGCGAAAAAAACCTGTCCAGGCCAATGATCCCGAGGAGATGTCTATGACTTTAGGGGGAATTGAACGAGTCGCGAAATTGTCACATTGTCTTTGTCGAAGGCGACGACAGGCATGCGCATCGCGCAATAACTGAATAATACGGAGGAATCCCGTGATTGTCGCTGGCGAGTACGTGGAAACGACGGCGCAAAACCAAATGTCGCCGGATGGCCTGATGGACGCGTTTCCCACCGAAGACCGGTGTCCGCGCCCGCCCTATCGATCCGTTAAGACCAAGGTATGTCCCGTTGATTGCCCGACGCCTTTTTCGCCTGCCTAGATTGATTTGCCTGAACCGCGGTGCCGTCGCCGCGGTTTTCTGGCTGTTCTACGGATGGGGGCAGGCCCCGGTGGCGGCGGATCACGACCCGGAAGACAGGACTTTTCGGATCTTGGCGATCCACGCCTACAGTCAACAGTACCCTTGGACTGCCCGGCAGCATGAAGGGTTCGTTGCCGGGATCAGTGAAGGCCTGGATGCGGCCGTCGAGATCAAGACTGAGTACCTAGATACCAAACGCCGGCCCCTGGATGCGGGCTACGGCGCCGCCTTCGCAAATCATCTTAAAACCAAGTACAGCGGTTATGACCCGGACGCCATTTATGTGACGGACGACAATGGATTGATCTTCGCGCTGGACCACTTGCGCCGATTGTATCCGGAGGCCCCTGTATTCTTTTCTGGCGTGAACAATTACGCCCAACTCGACCATTTGCAGCCGGACATGGTGACCGGGGTCTTCGAACATAAGGAAATCCAGCCGAATATTGAACTGCTTCGGCAACTTCAGGGCGGTCTCGGGCCGGTCGTGGTCGTCGGCGACGGATCGGCCACCTATCGGGCGATCGAAGTTGAAATAAAGAGAGATATCGCCGCAGGTGACCGCGCCGGCTTGACGTTTCTCGTGAGTGATCGTCTGCGGGACATTACGAAGCGCTTGCGGGAAAGCCCCGATCAACCGCTGATCCTGACCACCTTGGGCGCGGTCAGGGACCAATCCGGCGATGTCGTGCCGCTGCCGCAGATTGTCGAAGCAATAGTCGGGACCGGCCGTAGAATCGTCATCAGCATGGAGGATGCCTACCTGTTCGATGGTGTTCTCGGCGGTTATGTGACCAGCGGTGTTGCCCAAGGGCGCATGGCGGCGGCGCAGATGGCCGCCTATCTGGCGGGGACGCCGATGCGCGACCTGGCGCCAGTCACGGACAGCCCCAATGAATATCTGCTCAATGACCGCGTGTTGGAATACCTGGACCTGGACCTGCCGGAGGCGGTCGCCGCACTGGCGCGCCTGATCCACCCCCGTCAGGGCTGGATTGAGGCGCACCGAAATATGATCGTGATCGCCATCGTCGGGCTTACGGTGGCCCTTGTGGCCAGTCTGTTGGCCTATTTGCTGGTCATGTCCGCGAAGAACCGCCAGTTGGTGGACCGGGACCAGAGGCTGCGCCACAGCGAACAGTTCCGAGCCCGGCAAAGCCGACTTCTTGAGGACGTGGAACGGTTGAGCAGGACCGGCGGTTGGCAGTTGGACCTGAGTACCCGACAATTGACCTGGAGCCAGGGAACATATCGCATTCTTGAAGCGACGCCGGATTACAGCCCGACATTTGCGGAAGCGATCGAGTTTTTTGTTCCGGAACACCGCCCCTTGCTGGCGGCTGCGGTTGCCGCCGGACGCCGGAACGGCACGCCGTGGGATCTGGAATTGTCGATCCTGACCCGCAAGGGGACGGTCAAGAACGTTCGTATCGTCGGTGAGGCGGTTTTGGAAGACGGTGTTCCAATCCTGCTGCGGGGGTCGTTTCAGGACATCACGGAACGGAAATTGTTCGAGCAGGCGTTGAGAACGGCGCGGGAAGACGCAGAAAAGGCCAATCTTGCCAAATCTCAGTTCCTGGCCGCCATGAGCCATGAATTGCGCACGCCCTTGAACGCGATCATCGGCTTCTCCCAACTCATCGCCTTTCAGGATTTCGGCGAGTCTTCCGCGCGCAAGTTCAAGGAATATGCCAAGGATATCCGGTTCAGTGGCGAACATCTGCTGTCCCTGATCAACAGCATTCTCGATATCTCGGCCATTGAATCGGGGGGGCGCGGCCTGGATCGGGAAACGTTCAATGCCCTGGAGGCCCTTAACGAATGCATCCACATCTTCTCGGCGGACGCGGCGCGAAAGGACATATCTGTGTCGGTCGACGCGGATGCGGGTTCCGTGGATATCAATGCCGACCGCCAGGCGATCCGGCAGGTCATCCTGAACCTTCTGTCGAATGCCATGAAATTCACCCCGCCCGGCGGTAAAATTGACGCCTCTGCGTACGAAGTAGCGGACGCAGTCATTATAAAGATAGTGGATACCGGCTGCGGCATCGCCCAAGGGCATCTTCCCGGCATTACGGAACCCTTCGCGCGGGGCGACCTTGATCCCTACAAGGCGGTTGAGGGATGGGGACTTGGGTTGGCGATCTGTAAGACGTTGATCGAGAAACACGGCGGCCGGATCGAAATCGAAAGCGCCTTGGGCCAGGGGACAACCGTTTCGGTGATCCTGCCTAAGCTGGTATGGGAACAGAAGCAGCGCGCATAAATGCCGATCTCGTGTCCCTCGCCGAGGATATGGCGGTGGAACGGGATGCTCTGAACCCGGCGCGATCCGCCGCCTGACCTGTGGCGTCCGACGCGGGACGCGGTATTAAACACTTTGAATAGTAAAGGAGAAAGCCATGTCCCGGGACACAGTGCTATTCGACATCAATGAAACGGTTCTCGACCTGTCGTCGCTGAAGCCGGGGGTCGAGGCGGTCTTTCAGGACGCCGGCGTCATTGCCACCTGGTTCGCCATGCTGCTGCAGACGTCGACCGTCTGTGCCCTGACCGGTGTGGAAACGGGGTTTGCCCGTCTTGCGGCCATCACCCTGGACGCCGTCGCCGCGCGCCGCGGCGTCACGCTTTCCGAGGACCGGCGCACGGACATTCTCAAGGGCTTCGCCGGCCTGAACCCACATCCCGACATCAAACCGGCATTGGCGCGACTGCGCGCCGCCGGCTACCGGACCGTCGCGTTCTCCAATTCCTCCCTCGACCTGGTGAGCAGCCAGATCGCCAACGCCGGTTTGAGCGAGAGTTTCGACGATGTCGTCTCCGTCGAGAAAACGGGCAGCTTCAAGCCTGATCCCAAGGTCTACCGTTTCGTGGCGGATCATCTTGGAACGCCGATACAGGACCTGCGCCTTGTCGCGACCCATGACTGGGATACCCACGGCGCCATGTCCGCCGGCATGCAGGCGGCCTATATCGACCGCTCCGGCGCGCCCTATCATCCGCTCTATCAGAAGCCGGACGTGGTCGGGACGGACATGACCGATGTCGTGGAACAGATCATCCAGGCGGACAAGGCGGAAAAATAAAGGACGCTGAACGCAACGGCGGGCCAGCGTCCGAGCATTTAATATTACATATTTTCAGTGGGTTATCGTCGGCTTTCCGCCTGTTGCCGCGATTTCGTGATTTTACGAATTTGCCGCAGTTTTGATCGAAGTCAAGGTGCAGACCGGCGCGGGGAGTTAGCGTCAAAATTGCGACGCAGAAAATTCCATGTCGCGGCCGAACGGCCAAGTAAATTCCAACGCCGGAGTTGAACATGGAAAAGACCCCTGGAATTCGGTCCACCGTCTCCCGAAGAAACTTCCTCTCAGGCACCGCTACTGTTGGCGGCGGGCTGTTGGCTATGGATATGGTCAGCAATCCCGTCCATGCGGCGGTCCCTAAGCCCCCCCAGGCATCCGCCCCCTTGTCGGAAAAGCAAATTGCCGCCTTGCCGCGGGTCAAACAGGAAATGGTCGCGCCGCCGTTTCTGCCCAAGCACGAACAGGTGGCGACCGGCGGCCCGAAGGTTGTCGAGGTCCGGCTGGACATCGAAGAAAAGAAGATGGTCCTGGACGACGAAGGGGCCGAGATCTGGGCGTTGACCTTCAACGGATCCGTTCCCGGCCCGATGATCGTCGTCCATCAGGACGACTATGTTGAACTGACCCTGGTCAATCCCGAGACCAGCGCCATGGAACACAACATCGATTTCCATGCCTCGACCGGGGCGCTCGGCGGGGGCGGGTTGACCCATGTGTCGCCCGGCGAGGAAGCCGTGCTGCGGTTCCGGGCGACGAAGCCCGGGGTGTTCGTTTATCACTGCGCGCCGGGCGGGGCGATGATCCCCTATCACGTCTGCCACGGCATGAACGGCGCGATCATGGTGCTGCCGCGCGACGGCCTCAAGGCGGCTGACGGCACGCCCATCCGCTATGACCGCGCCTACTACATCGGCGAACAGGATTACTACCTCGCCAAGGACGAGCACGACGAATACATCAAGTACGAAACGGCCGGCGAGGATTACGCCGATTCATTGCGGGTCATGGCGACCTTGACCCCCAGCCACGTCGTGTTCAACGGCGCTGTCGGCGCCCTGCTCGGCGAGGGCACTCTCAAGGCCAGCGTCGGGGAATCGGTCTTGATGGTTCATTCCCAGGCCAACCGGGACACCCGCCCGCACCTGATCGGCGGCCATGGGGATTATGTCTGGTCCACGGGATCGTTCACGGATCCGCCCCAGACGGGGCTGGAAACCTGGTTCATCGCCGGGGGTGCTGCCGGTTGCGCGATCTATACGTTCCGGCAGCCGGGCATCTATGCCTATGTGAACCACAATTTGATCGAGGCCGTTCTCAAAGGGGCGTCGGCCCATTTCGAGGTCGATGGCAAATGGAATGACGACCTGATGAAGCAGGTCCGCAAACCCAGCCAGATCAAATCATAGCGCGTGAACCACACCCCAAACCCCATCTCAATCGGGGGCGCAGGATCAGGAGAGTGTCGTGAAGATTGCACATGCGTTTTCCATCTGGATGGCCTTGGCCATCGGTTTGGCGGCATCGGGCGCCTTGGCGGCGGATGATGTCGAAAACGGCAAGAAGATCGCCAAGAAATGTACGGCCTGCCACACCCTGAACAAGGGCGGGAAGAACCGGCTTGGCCCCAACCTGTTCGGCGTGCTGGGCAAGCCGGTCGGCCACGTCACGGATTACAAGTATTCCAAGGCCCTGTTGAATTCGGGCATCGTTTGGGATGAAGCGACCTTTATGGAGTTCATCACCAACCCGAAAAAGACCGTCAAGGGCACCAAGATGAGCTTTGCCGGGATCAAGAAACCGGCCCAGCGGGCGGAGCTTCTGGCCTATTTCAAGACCCTGACGGACGCCGCCCCGCCCAAGGAGACGGCCGGCAACGCCAAGGACGGGTTGGTCGCGGCGAAAAAGCACTGCATCGTCTGCCATTCCTTCGAAAAAGGCGGCCGGGTGGTGTTCGGGCCGACCCTGTTCGACATCTACGGCAAGCCCGCCGCGTCGATCCCGGGATACGACTATTCGACCGCGATGAAGACTTCCGGGCTGACGTGGAACGATAAGAACCTTCTGGAATTCCTGTCCAACCCCGGGCGGTTCCTGCCCGGGACCACGGCACGGTTCCCCGGTTTGAAAAGCGCCCAGGAAAAGGCCGACATTCTCGCCTATCTGAAAACCCTGAAATAGGGGAGACGGGACAGGGGGGTGACATGCGCAACCGAACGGTCTTCGCTGTCCTCCTGGCCGGGGTCGCCGTGCTCGCGCTGATCGTCGGCTGGCCGGCCGTCGGCCCGAAGGCGCCCAAGCGGACCTTGGCCGGGTTGGAGATGACCAAGGTCGTTCCGGGCCGCTACAACCTGACGATCCTGGTCCCCAATTCCTTCGGCCGAAAGTACCATTCCAAGCCCGTGACCATCCGCCGGCCGTTCGAGATCAGCCGGCACGAGATCACCATCGATCAGTGGAACCTGTGCCATGCCGAGGGCGGCTGCCCGCGCGAAGCCAAACGGCGGCCCTATCAGACGGGCAGTCATCCGGTGACGCGGGTTTCCTGGCTCGACGCCGTTCTGTTCACGCGCTGGCTGTCGGCCATCACCGGGGAAAGCTATCGCCTGCCGACGGAAGAAGAATGGGCCTATGCCGCCTTTGCCGGGCAGGACGTTTCCAAGGACACGATCGAAACCCTCATCGCCCAGCGCCAGATGATCCGCACGGCCACGTTCACCACCTTCCGGCCGACCCGCCCGGTCGGCGGCAACGGGGAAAACCCCTGGTCCATCGCCGACATGACGGGGTCCGTCTGGGAATGGACCCTGACCTGTTGGTTTTCGTCAGACGCGGAAAACCGCCGGCCGTGGACGATCGAACAACTCAGCGATCCGGAGCTTTGCGCCAACCGCGTGGTCCAGGGCGACGAGCGCGCCCATGTGCCGTTCTTCGTCGACAAGGTCTACGCGGGCGGTTGCGGCACCGGCAGCCCGGTCGACCACATCGGCTTCCGCGTCGTCAGGGACACGGGCGCGGGAAAGGCGTTGTTCTGATGCCTAGGGCGTCGGGTCGTTGAGGTTGTCCAGCGGATAGATCGGCCGCCGCACGTTCTTGAAATTCAGCTTGGAATAGTCGGAGCCGCAAACACCTGAGCCCGCGCATTCGATAACCTGTTTCGCCAGCCGCCCGAACCCGGCGCGGTAGTGGATGCGGCTTTTCAGCATCAGGAAGGTCTTTTCCTCGGGATCGATGCCGAGGGAGGTGAAGCAGGCCGTGTCGTTGGGTTCCTGCTGGCGGGAGATCACGCAGATCTGAACCTTGCCCGTGTCGAGCACGCCGCTTGGCCCCATATCCATGGTCACGCCGCGCGACGCCGGGCCCTTGTTCTTGTAGATGCCGTCGGTCAGCACCTTGACCCGCCCGGTCACCGTCAGCGGCTTGCCCGTCTCCCTAATCGCCGGCATGTCGACCTTGCCGCCGAGGTCCAGGGTGATCTCCGCCCCGATGCCGGCCTGGGTCATTTTTTGCACGGCGTCGGGATCACAGATCGCGAAGGCCGCGACATCGTCCAGCCCGGCTTCCAGGATCGCGCCGAGCACGGTCATGGTGTCCTGCGTGCCGCCGGAGGACGCGTTGTCGTAATGGTCCAGCAGCACCACCGGACCCTCGCCCTTTTTGATTTCCGTCGCCCGGGCGATGGAGCTTTCCAGGGGTTCGATCTCGTAGACGAAGGCCTTGCGCTCGTTCCAGGCGAAATCCAACAACTCGTCCCGATACTTCTCGGCAAGGGCCCGGTCCCCGTCCGTCACCACCACGGCGGACACCCCGGCGTTATGAATATCCGCATGGGGAAAGCCCGTGAACAGGGTCGCGGCCAGCGCCCCTTCGGCCTCCATGCGCCGCGTCATTTCCTGTAACTCCTTGTTGGGGAAGTTGTCCGAGCCCTGGCGCATGACATGGGGCAGCATGGGGCGGTTGCCCCAGGCCACGGTCGGCTGGGCCTCGCCCCGCAGCAGGGCATAGACGGGCCGCCCGGCGCGCTGCGCGGTTTCGTACAGGTCGGTGTGGGGATAGGTCTGATAGCCCGCCAGCGACGTCACGTTTTCCGCCAGTTCGGGATAAAGGTTGGTGTGCATGTCCAGCGCCGCGGCGATGGGCAGGTCAGGGGCGATGGCGCGGATCTGGGAAATCAGGCTGCCCTCGCCGTCTTCCCGGCTGTCGGTGACCATGGCGCCATGCAGGTCGAGGAACAGGGCGTCGCAGCCGCCCTCGACCGCTTTCACGATCCGCTCGGCCATGTAGTCGAAGGCGTCGTCGGCCACGGGGCCGGACGGCCAGGCGTTGGCGGCGATGGGGATGACGATCTCGGCCCCGGCCGCTTCCGCCAGGTCGATGAAGCCGCCCGTGCCGCTGCCCGTGCCCTTGAAGGCCTTATAGGCCGCGTTGCCTTCATAGGGCATGGGGGTCGAGCGGGCGAAGCGTTCGATCGGCGTCGGCACCGGTGAAAAGGTGTTGGTTTCGTGTTTCATCATGGCAATGACGACGCGCATGGGGTGGGGCCTCCGGTGGGGTCGACGGGAACGGGCAGCTTAGACCGGCGTGGCGGATTTTCAATGACGAGCAGCCGAACTCCGCGCTAGCCTTCTCCCAAAGACCCTCTAAGAAACGGAACCATCCAAATGACCTACCAGCATATTGACGTTCGCCCCATCGCCGGCGCCTTGGGTGCTGAAATCCACGGCGTTGATTTTTCCCGCGACCTGGCCGACGACGTGGTGGCCGAAATTCGCCGGGCCTGGCTCAACCACCTCGTGGTGTTCTTCCGGGGCCAAACCCTCACCCCGGCGCAGCAGCTCGCCGCCGCCAAGCGGTTCGGCGATCCCGTGGAATATCCCTTCGTTCAGGGCCTGCCAGACTTTCCGGTCATCACACCGATCGTCAAGCTGCCCGATGAAAAGGTCAATTTCGGCGGCCTGTGGCATACGGACACGACCTATCAGCAACGCCCGCCCATGGCGACCATGCTCTATGCGCTGGAACTGCCGCCTTACGGCGGCGACACGATGTTCGCCAGCATGTACCTGGCCTATGAAACGCTGTCGGACGGGATGAAGAACTTACTGGCGCCGCTGACCGGGGTGTTCCGTTCCGACAAGAAACGGGTCTCGGACACCCGCGCCGCGCGGGTCGCCGACGCGCCGAAGGAAGACGTCTCCAAGCCAAAGATCGCCGAACATCCGATCATCCGCGTTCATCCGGAAACCGGGCGCAAGGCGCTTTATGTCAGCCTCGCCCATACGACCAATTTCAAGGGCTGGACCGAGGCGGAAAGCGCACCGCTGCTGAACTACCTGTTCGAACATCAGACACAGCCCGAATTCACCTGCCGCTTCCGCTGGGAGCCGGGCTCCATCGCCCTCTGGGACAACCGCTGCGCCCTGCACAACCCGATCAACGACTACCACGGCCACAAACGCGTCCTGCACCGCATCACCTTCGCCGGTGATGCGCCGAAGGGTTAGGTGGGGGAGAGGTGAATGTCTTTTTATCGCCAATAACGGGCGGACAAATTGCTTGGTTAATGCGGTTTAAAGCAATTTGAAGCTTCCGCAATTGATTGGATAGGCCTGTATTCATGCATATACTTTAGTAAAGGATGTTCTTCACATTCATATAATGCATAATGATTTCTCTTGTATGCTCTCGTAACTAATTCATATGGAGACTTCGATGCGACACTTCCTAAAAAATGTGGCCATTCTGGGTATAATGATCCTGTTCCCAGCCGTCGCTTCGGCGGGCGATGCGCCGCTCAAGATCGATGGCACCACAACCGTCGACGCCCAAAAGGTGATCGAGTTGATTCAGTCGGTGCCCGACCTCGTCGTCATCGACAGCCGCAAGAAGAAAGACTTCGATGCGGGCCATATCGAGAATTCCGTTCATCTGATCAGCACGGATACCAACGCCGACAGCCTCGCCAAGCATGTGAAGTCAAAGAGCACGCCAGTGCTGTTCTATTGCAACGGCCTCAAGTGTGGCCGCGCAGCGGACGCGGCGAAAATCGCCGTCAAGTCTGGCTATTCGAAAATCTACTATTACGCCAAGGGGCTGGATGAATGGAACGCACAGGGTCTTCCGTTGGCCAAGTAAGGCGCTGATGGGCGACCGATTTTCTGTAACCGACAGACCAAGTTAAGAAAACCTTGGTGTGATGTTCGCATCACACCAGGGTTTTCCGTTGTCCAAGGATATTGGCCATGAGTGAAATCGCCGAGAAGTATCGCCGGATCTTTATGTCTGGGGTTATTACCGTCGCTGCCGTCGTCGCGGCCTCTCTGGGGGTGTTGTGGTACTTTGCCAGCGAGACGGAGAACTTCTCCCGAAGCGTTCAAGCCAAAGAACTGGCCAACCGCGTTGATGTGGCGGTTCACGGCGTGGTCTGGGAAGACTATCTGAATCTTGTGAAGGAACTGGGTGCGGCTGTGGCCCAGGAAAAGCCCGTTGCCGCCGCAGCTTCGAAAAAGGAGGGCGTCGCCGCAGCACTTGAGGCCGGCGCCCGACAGGGCCTTGTTTCCGCAGGTACGGTGGGGCTTAGCGGCTTCGTCCTCTTTGATCTCAAATTCAACGAACTGGGGCGCTACGAGCCGTCCGGTAAGTTGTCGCTGCCCGAAGATCTACTGAACATGGCCAAGCCCCGCGAAAAGGGTGACCGCCTCAAGATTATTTCCGATGGCTATCGGAATGCGGACGGGCGGCCGAAAATCGCCGTCCTTTCTCCCGTCGGGGGGCTGTTCATCAAGGGCTACATGCTGACCGTGGCGGACGTGCTTCATCACATGCGGCAGGTCAAATTGGCCAGTGAACTAGATATGGCTTTGGAGGTATCCGATCTCGATGGGAAGGGTGAATTGGCCAAACTAATCCCGGAGGAGGCCAAAGGCATCGAATGGACCATCATCCCATCGACCTTGAAGGGCCCGAAAGGTAATCCCCTTGCTGATCTGCGGGCTGGCGTCGACAACAGTGAGTTCGATAAAGGCCTTAAGAGCCTATTGTTGTTGGTTGCCGGCATTGCCATCGTCGTCAGCGCCATCGTCGCCACTGGCGGCTTGTTGTTTTTGCGCCGCGCACTCAACCGCACACGGGACAATGAAGTCCGTATGCGGGACGAAGCCGATGAGGCTGATCGTCGCGAGAAGGATGCGCACGAACGGCTGGAAGCGGAACGCACTGAACAGGCCCTCGCCCGGGCCGAAGCAATTTCCAAAATGGTTGCGACCATCGAAGCGCAGACATCCCATGCCGTGGATGCTGTGAAGGCCGGTGCTGGTGAGATGCGGGACATCGTCTCCCAGGCGCAGAAACAGACTGATTTTCTTGAGGAGCACGCGCAGATGGTTGCCGCCGCCGTCGAGGAAGCGGCGTCCAATTCGAATGCCGTCGCCGCGGCCGTCGAGGAATTGAGCGCCTCCATCAACACGATCAATTCGGAAGTCCTCGAGCAGGCCCGTTTCACCGACGAAGTGAGCACGATCGTCAAGGAGACGGAGGGCTCCGTCACCAGCCTAAAAGAGGCTGCAATAGCCATCGGCGACGTCGTCTCAATGATCTCGGACATTGCCGAGCAGACCAACTTGCTGGCGCTGAACGCAACCATCGAGGCTGCCCGTGCCGGCGAAGCCGGTAAAGGCTTTGCCGTGGTTGCGGCCGAGGTCAAAAACCTGTCGACTCAGACAGGCAAGGCGACGGAAAGCATCACTGAGCAGGTGGAAGCGATCCAGTCCGTGGCGACGCAAAGCGTCGAGGCCATTTCCAAGATTGCCGAACTTGTTCTCAAGCTCGACGAACTCAGCGGTGGCGTAAAAGAGGGTGTGTCCCAGCAAACGGAAGCGACCGGTGAAATCAGTGCGCGTGTTGCGGAAACCGCGAAGGTCGCCAATGACATTGCCGGCCGCGTGTCGTCCGTGAGCCAGGGAGCCCAGGAAACCCAGGGGCTGGTGAGCAATATGGCCGAGAACACGAATAGACTGCAGTCCGACGTGGAATCCCTGCAGTCCAACATTAAGAAGGCGTTGGAAACGGTCGAGAGCAGCTAGTCCTTACAAAGGGCTCTCTGATCAAGGGGAGGGTGATCAGGGCAGTTGTTCCGATCCCCTTCAGGCCATTGGCGGACACGCCGCCCCCAGCAATTACCCCGGCTTGGTGCCGACGATCAGCCGGGTCAGGCCCGGGACCATTTCATGTTCCTGGATGTCGGTGAAGCCGACCTCTTCCATGCGGGCGATCAGCCAGCCCGGGGTGACCGAGCGGGCATCGGGCGTGAAGGCCATGTGCTGAAGCTGCCACAGGGCGGCCATGGGCGGGCCCTGGCGGTCGTCGTCGACCATGAAATCGTGGACCATGAAGCGCCCGCCGGGGGCCAGGCTGTCGAAGGCGTCGGAGACCATGCGCGGCAGCTCGCCGCCGGGAATGCCGGAAAACAGATAGGACATGAGGATCGCGTCCTGTTCCGTCGGCCAGGCGATCTGCAGCGCGTTGCCGGGGATGTAGCGCACCCGGTCGACCATCCCGGCTTCGGTAATGAAGCGCCAGCCCAGTTCGGACACGTTGGGGAAATCGATAATGGTGGCGGTCATCTCCGGATTGGCTTCGAGCAGGCGGATGGTCATCGCCCCCGTGCCGCCGGCGATGTCCAGCAATGTCTTGGCGCCCTTGAGGTCGACCAGCCGGGCCAGCGTCTTGCCCGGGCCGAGGGAGCCCGCGTGCTGGGCCTCGGAATAGATCGCGGCCTGTTTCGGGTCGGCCATCCAATGCTGATAGCTGTCGACCGCGTCCGGGTCGAGAGAGCCGTCCATGACCTCGTTCAGCTGCTGCAGGAACGGGTACATCTGGCGGTCGATCTGATAGCGCAGGTAGTCGCCGAAATCGTACTTGGCCCCGCGCGACAGGAACGCCGCCGCCCCCGGCGAGTTGGTATAGATCTCGTCGTCGGAGCGGTCGACCAGGCCGACGCTGGTCAAGGCCGTCATCAGGGTGGTGATGCGGTTGGTGGGAATGCCGGTTTTCTCGGCGATCTGGGCCGAGGTTTTCGGCCCGTCGGCCAGCACCGTGAACACGTCCACATGGAGGGCCGCGAACAGCGCCTTCGACGCCATGAAGCCGAAGGCAAGTTGCGATACGTCCTCAGCCGTTTCCACTAGGCGTCCATCCATGGGGTGCCGTCTCCAGTCCTGATTTTGCGTTGATCGTTCCGGGGCAACCTAACACGCGTTTCCGCAATGTCCAAAATGAGGGCCCTGGATTGCCGGCAAAGCATAAATTTCCGGCCGGGGGTTCACGAAGGCGGTGTCAATTCGTTAATCTGCGCAGGTGGGGGTAATTATTTTATTTTTGAGGGAAGTATAATTGGAAGATATTTACGAAACAAAATACGAAACAGGGCAGGATAATATTCAAAAATTCGGTATGGATATTCACCATCCCGTATTTTGGGTTTCGACTATTTTTGTCCTTTTGTTCGTTCTCGGCACGTTGATCGCGCCGGGCCCGGCGAAGGTGCTGTTCGACGGCGCCAAATCCTGGGTCATCAATTATTTCGACTGGCTGTTCATGGCCGGGGCCAATGTGTTCGTCTTGTTCTGTGTGGCGCTGATCTTCCTGCCGGTTGGGAAAATTCGCCTGGGTGGGCCGGACGCGACACCGGAATTTTCCGTGATGTCCTGGTTCGCGATGCTGTTTGCCGCGGGCATGGGGATCGGGCTGATGTTCTGGTCCGTGGCGGAACCCACGGCCTATTACACCAATTGGTTCGGCACGCCCTTGGGGGTGGAGCCGCGCACCCCCGGCGGGGCCGATGCGGCGCTCAGCGCGACCATGTTCCATTGGGGGCTGCACCCCTGGGCGATCTATGCGGTGGTCGGGCTGTCGCTGGCGTTCTTTACCTATAACAAGGGCCTGCCGCTGACGATCCGGTCCGGCTTCTATCCGTTGATTCAGGATCGGTCCTGGGGCTGGTTCGGCCATGTGATCGACACGGTCGCCGTGCTGGCGACCCTGTTCGGTTTGGCGACGTCGCTTGGCTTCGGGGCCCAGCAGGCGGCGAGCGGCCTGCACTTCCTGTTCGACATCCCCAACACCATCAACGTCCAAATCGCCATCATCTGCGGCGTCACCGCCGTTGCCGTGTTTTCCGTGGTGCGCGGCCTCGACGGCGGGGTCAAGGTTCTGTCCCAGATCAACATGGCCATGGCGGCCTTGCTGTTGGCCTTTGTATTCGTGGTCGGGCCCACGGGGACCATCGTGGGCAATATCCTTGATACGGGGGCAAGCTACATCACCACCATCGTGCCGCTCAGCAATTGGATCGGGCGCGAGGACGAGAAATTCTTTCACGGCTGGACCGTGTTCTACTGGGCCTGGTGGATTTCCTGGTCGCCCTTTGTCGGCATGTTCATCGCCCGGGTGTCGCGCGGCCGCACCGTGCGTCAGTTCATCATCGCCGTGTTGCTGGTGCCGACCCTGGTGACGCTGGTGTGGATGGCCGTGTTCGGCGGATCCGCCCTCTATCAGGTCGAAGCCGACATGGGGGAATTGGCCGACGGCCTTGAAGACGTGTCGTTGGCCATGTTCCAGATGCTCGACAACCTGCCGCTGGCATCGGTCACGTCCTTCGTCGCGATCTGTCTGGTGCTGGTATTCTTCGTCACCTCGTCGGATTCCGGATCGCTGGTGATCGACAGCATCACCGCCGGCGGGAAGATCGACGTGCCCGTGGTTCAGCGTATCTTCTGGGCCGTGATCGAAGGGGTGGTCGCGGGGGTTCTGCTGTTCGGCGGCGGGGTCGATGCCTTGGGCGCGCTTCAGGCGGCGGCGATCTGTGTCGGGCTGCCGTTCACGGTGATCCTGCTGGCGATGTGCCTGAGCCTCTATCTGGGCCTCCGCCACGAGTTGGCGAGCGAACGCGCGGCGGCAGCGGGTTGAATCAGTCGGTCGTCTTGCGGTAGGGGGCCAGGAAATCGCGGAACCGGCGCGCGACCTCGGGCGGGGTCACGGTCGGGCGGCCCAACTCCTTCATCGATCCGGGTGCGATCTTCATGTGGATCAGGTGCGGGCCGGGGGTCTTCAAGGCCTCCGTGACCGCCTGCTTCAGGCCGTCCAGGCTGTCCGCTTCCCAACCCGCGGCATAGCCGCAGGCCTGGGCGACGCGGGCGAAGCGCACGGCCGGGGCCGTGGTCGGCTGGCCGCCCGTGGAATCGTAGGTGCCGTTGTCGAACACCATATGGATCAGGTTCGTGGGCGCCATGGACCCGATGGTCGCCAGGGACCCCAGCTTCATCAGGGCCGCCCCATCGCCGTCGAACACGACGATGGGCGAGGTGACGTTGAGCGCCGCCCCCAGGCCCATGCCGGCGGCCCCGCCCATGGAGCCGACCTGATAGAGGTGCTGTTTGCGGTCCTCGATGGTGAACAGTTCGCGCCCGCACTTGCCCGTGGTGGCGATGATGCCGGCGTCGTCGGGCAGAACCTCCAACACGGCCTCCATGGACCGCATGCGCCCCGGCAGGTCGCCGCCGGTGAACAGGTTCGCAACCGGGCCCATGTCGGGGGCGGGCAGGGGCGTGGCGTCCAGGCCGTCGTCCGCGACGCTGCCCTTTTCCATGATGAAGGCGAAGGGCAGGTTTTCGGCATCCATGTAGCTCTGGGCCACTTTCAGGGCGGGCTCGACGCTGCCCGCTTCCGTCGGGAAGGGCAGGTGGGGGATGCGGATGACGTCCAGCAGGTCCGGCGTGATCTCGCCCATGACCTCGTGCTGGGGTTCGTCCTTCAACCCCGGCGCCCCCCGCCAGGTTGTGACCACCAGGGACGGGATGCGGAACGGATGGTTCAGGGACGTCAGCGGATTGACCGCGTTTCCCAGGCCGGAATTCTGGAACATCACCACCGTGCCGCGCCCGGCCAGCCAAGCGCCGGAGGCGATGGCCACGGCCTCGCCCTCGCTGGCCGCCGGCACGTAGTCGAGCCGCACGTTGCCGCCGCCGGTCGCCCCGCCGACCACCTTGTTGATCAGGGGGGTGAGGAACGAGCAGGGCACGCCTGTGAAGAAATCGAACCCCCGCGCGCGCAGCGGGGTCAGGAAGTCGTCGGCGTCGATCATGCTGGTGTTTTCCCGGTCAATGCAGGTTCATGCCTGCTGGCTTATCGTATCGCCGGTCATCCCGGCAAGAGGGGCCGGGAATTTTCTTACCTCCACCTTTCTTCTCACCGTCTCACTGCCTCTGTGGTTCAAAAAAAGTGAAACCACTGAGACGGTGAGGCAGTGAGAAGGGAAGATAAGAAGGTTGTTCAGGGGCCTTGCCCCGCCGAAACTTACAGGAAGAGTTTTGCCTGGTTCAGGTCGGCGGCGTGGTCGATGTCCATCCATTGTCCGGCCACGTAGGCGACGGAAATCTCAACACCCTTGGCGACCAAGCGGGAAAACAGATCGGGCAGCCCTGCCTTGGTCTGGCCTTCGGCCATCATGGCGTCGATTTCCGCGCGCAGGATTTCGGCGCCCTTGTCCGTGACGCGGGCCAGGCCGACCCATTCCCCCGCGATGCGGTCCTCGGCGATGTCCGGGCCCATGGCGGTCAGGGTCACGGGCGCGTCCTCGTCCATGAAGTCGGCGGCGAAGGGCAGGGAGCAGGCGGCGAAATCGCGCACCCAGTCGGGCTGGGCGGCGTCGCCCTGATGTTCGTCGCTGCGTGCCTGCCATTGGCCGTCGACGACAACGACGATGTCGCCCGCCGTTTCCATCAGCTTGTCGACAAGGTGATGGCGGAACAGGATGTCGCCATAGGCGATGACGCAGTCGCCCTGGATCGCGTCCTTGGCGCAGGCCAGGCTGCCGACCTCACCGGTTTTTTCATAGAAATCGTTGTCCACGGTGCGGATGCCCGGCAGGTTGATCATCTGCTTGGCGTATCCGCGCACCACCGTGATGTCGCGCACGCCCGACTGTTTCAGGGCGTCGGTCATGCGGGCCAGCAGCGGCCGGCCGCGCACGTCGATCATGCATTTCGGGCGGTCGGTGGTCAGTTCGCCCAGGGCCTTGCCGCGGGATGCGGCCAGGATCACCGCCCCCGGGGCCTTCCTAGCCGGCAGATAGCGGCCTTCGGCCTGACGCAGTTCGTCGTTGCCCTGCAGCTGGAAAATCTCCGACACGGTCGTGATATGCGGCTCGATCCCGGCCAGGCTTTCCTCGCGCAGGATGCGGGCCGTGGTTTCGCGCATGGCGGTGATCGCGGCGCGCAGGTTGTGGTTGGCCCAGATGGCCAGGGACACGCCGGCCTTGCGGAAGTCGTCGGTCGGCGTGGCGTAATACTTGGTCGGCACGATCACGACCGGCACGCGGTTGTCCCACTGGCGCATGAATTCCATGATCTCGTCCGCCGTCGCCAGCTTGGAATGGCACAGCACGGCGTCGGCGCCGGCTTCGGCATAGGCATGGGCGCGGTCAAGCGCCTCGTTCAGCCCGCGCCCGGCGATGAAGGCCTCAAGCCGCGCGACGATGGAGAAGTCCGGGTCCGTCTGGCTGTCTTTGCCGGCTTTGATCTTGCCCGCGAACTCATTCATGTCGGCCAGCGGCTGACCCTCGCCGATGAACGAGTTGGTCTTGGGGAACAGCTTGTCCTCGATGCAGATACCGGCGATGCCGCGCTGGCAGAACTTACTCACCGCGCGGCGCATGTTGTTGAAGTTGCCCCAGCCGGTGTCGCCGTCGACCAGGATCGGGATCGAGGTGGCGTCGGACATGAATTCCAGAACTTCCAGGACCTGTGTCCAGGAGGCCTCGTTGTTGTCGCGCACGCCGAGCGCCGCCGACATGGACAGGCCGGACGCCCAGATGCCCTTGAACCCGGCTTCCTCGACGATCTTCGCCGACAGGCCATTATGGGCCTCCATGATGAATTCCAGGTCGGGCGAGGTCAGCATCTGGCGCAGCTTTCCGGCCTTGGTCAGGGGTTCGGAATGGGTGGTGCGGGCGTCGCGGTTGGACGTGATCATGATGTCTCCGATGGCAGATGGGGCGATGGCATTTGGAATGGAGTGGAGTATGGCCCGGTAATTGGGAAAATCTATGGCAGGTATTGATAGAACCAATACCGAGGCCGGGTTATAACCCGGCCGCCGTGAATTTGTCACTCAACAGTTTGTGAGGGCGGTTCGGTTTCGAGCATGCGGGAAGGGTGGGGCAGGCCGTTTGGTGGCGCATACTTGTATGATTATAAATTATGCAAAATCTATATATTGCTTAATAAATAAACAAAAAATGCAAAACCTTAATAACGCCAAGGGCGAGGCGATGCGTCATAATACATTGATATATAATGAATAATTTTATCTACAGAGGCCTTGTGCGAACTGGCACGGCGCTTGCCATTACCTTGCCGCAACGCAGCAACAATTCCTTATTTGGAGGCCTTATAATGAAAACGTATTTCCGGGGGGCAGTGGCGGGCATCGCCCTGGCCGCGGCCGCGATGACGAGCACCGTCGCGCAGGCCGCCGACACCATCAAAGTCGGCATTCTTCATTCTCTGTCCGGCACCATGGCGATCAGCGAAACCACGCTGAAGGACGTCATGTTGATGCTGATCGAGGAGCAGAACAAGAAAGGCGGCCTGCTGGGCAAGAAGCTCGAAGCCGTCGTCGTCGATCCCGCGTCCAACTGGCCGCTGTTCGCCGAAAAGGCGCGCGAACTGATCGAGGTCAAGAAGGTCGACGTGGTGTTCGGCTGCTGGACCTCGGTGTCCCGCAAGTCCGTTCTGCCGGTGTTCGAGGAACTGAATTCGGTCCTGTTCTATCCGGTCCAGTACGAAGGCGAGGAAAGCCAGAAGAACGTGTTCTACACGGGCGCCGCGCCGAACCAGCAGGCGATCCCGGCCGTCGATTACCTGGCCAAGCAGGAAGGCGTGAAGCGCTGGGTCCTGGCCGGGACCGACTATGTTTATCCGCGCACCACCAACAAGATCCTTGAGACCTATCTCAAGGACAAGGGCGTGCCCGCCGAAGACATCATGATCAACTACACGCCGTTCGGTCATTCCGATTGGCAGACCATCGTCGCCGACATCAAGAAGTTCGGTTCCGCCGGCAAGAAGACCGCCGTGGTGTCGACCATCAACGGCGACGCCAACGTGCCGTTCTACAAGGAACTGGCCAACCAGGGCATCAAGGCCGAAGACATTCCCGTCGTCGCGTTCTCCGTCGGCGAAGAGGAACTGGCCGGTCTCGACACCGCCCCGCTGGTCGGCCATCTGGCCGCCTGGAACTACTTCATGTCCGCCAATACGCCGGAAAACGCCGCGTTCATCAAGAAGTGGAAGACCTTCATCAAGAACGACAAGCGCGTGACCAACGACCCCATGGAAGCCCATTACATCGGCTTCAACATGTGGGTGAAGGCGGTCGAGATCGCCGGTACGACCAAGTCGGACGCGGTGATCGACAGCATCGTCGGCGTGACCGTGCCGAACCTGACGGGCGGCGTGTCGGCCATGATGCCGAACCACCACATCACCAAGCCGGTGCTGATCGGTGAAATTCAGGCCAACGGCCAGTTCGAAACCGTGTCCTCGACGCCGGGCCTGGTGCCGGGCGACGCCTGGTCCGACTTCCTGCCGGGTTCCAAGGACCTGATCTCCGATTGGCGCAAGCCCATGTCCTGCGGCAACTTCAACGTCAAGACCGGTCAGTGCAGCGGCAAGGGGTCCTGAGTTAGGGCCCGGTCACAGCCGTGACGACGACAGACCACACGGGCGGGCGGGGCAAACGCCCCGCCCCCCACACCACCCAAAAATTCCGCAATCACCATCCTGGCAACGGCGGCAGGTCCATGGCGCGAATACTCCCTTCATTATTGCTTTTCCTGGCCCTGGCCTGGCTGATCCCGGCGGGACCGGTACAGGCGGCGGCCCCCTCTGAAAATCTAAGCGCCCTCCAGGCGCAGATCGACGCCCTGGGCACGGGCGGGTTCTCCGACACGGCCAAGCAGATTCAGGCCCTCGCGGCCTCCGGCGACGACCGCGTCGTCCCGGCCCTCCAGGCCCTTCTGGCCGGCAAACTTTACGTCCGGCCCTCCGACAAGAAAGTTTTCATCACCGAGAAAGCCGAGGGCGGGTTCACCCTGATCGACCCCCTGTCCGGCAAGGACATGGCGTCGTCCGACAGCTTCTCGGTCAAGAAGATCCGCGTGAACAACCGCCTGCGGCGTGCGCTCAAGGCCGCCCTCGGCGGACTGACGCTGTTGTCCAAAGACCCGGCGGCGCGGCTCAAGGCGGCGGGGGCGGTGTTCAAGTCCCAGGACCCGGACATGCTCGCTCCCCTCGAGGCCGCGATCCTCAAGGAAACCGAGGACAAGGTGAGAAAGGCGCTGCAGGGGGCCCGCGCCGCCGTGCAACTGAAATCCGACGTGCCCGAGGCCGACAAGATCGCGGCCCTCAAGCTGATCGAGGAACGGGGCGACCGCGACGCGCTTTCCGTCGCACTCGCCGCCGCCGCGCAATCGGAGGGTGCGGTGAAGGCCGCCGCCGAGGCCACGGCCAAATCGATCCGTCAGAACCTGGAACTGTGGGGGGCCGCGCAGAACGTCTGGTACGGCCTGTCGCTCGGCTCGGTCCTGCTGCTGGCCGCCATCGGCCTGGCCATCACCTTCGGCGTCATGGGGGTCATCAACATGGCCCACGGCGAAATGGTGATGATCGGCGCCTATGTGACCTTCATGGTGCAGGAAGTCATCCGCACCTCCATGCCGGAGATGTTCGCCTATTCCCTGCTGATATCGGTGCCGCTCGCCTTTCTGGTCGCCGGCGCCATCGGGATGGCGGTGGAACGCTGCATCATCCGTTTCCTCTACGGCCGACCGCTGGAAACCCTGCTCGCGACCTGGGGCCTATCGTTGGTCCTGCAGCAGGCCGTGCGAACCATCTTCGGGCCGTCCAACCGCGAGGTCGGTACCCCCGATTACATGGCCGGCGCCTTCGAGATCGGCCATCTGACCATCACCTACAACCGGCTGTGGATCATCGTGTTCTCCCTGGTCGTGCTGTTCGCCCTGATGGCGGTCTTGAAGAAAACCTCGCTCGGCCTGCAGATGCGCGCCGTGACCCAGAACCGCCGCATGGCCGGGGCCATGGGCATCCGCACCAGTTGGGTCGACGCCGTGACCTTTGGGCTCGGCTCCGGCATTGCCGGGATCGCCGGGGTGGCGCTCTCGCAGATCGACAACGTCAGCCCCAACCTGGGCCAGTCCTACATCATCGACAGCTTCATGGTCGTGGTGTTCGGCGGGGTCGGCAACCTGTGGGGTACGCTGGTCGGGGCCATGACGCTGGGCGTCGCCAACAAGTTCCTTGAACCCTATGCGGGGGCGGTGCTGGGCAAGGTTCTGGTCCTCGTGTTCATCATTCTGTTCATCCAGAAACGTCCACGGGGGCTGTTCGCCCTCAAGGGCCGGGCGATCGAGACATGATGACTCTCAAGCTTATTCAGGGCGGCTTCGACCGCCGCACGGCGATCTTCCTGGGGCTGTTGTTCCTGATCGTCATCGGGGTGTCCGTGCTCAGCCTCGGCACCGACGCGGACAGTCCGCTGCATGTCTCGTCCTATTCGGTGGCGCTGCTCGGCAAGTATCTCTGCTATGCCCTGCTGGCACTTTCGGTCGATCTCGTCTGGGGATTCTGCGGCGTGCTGTCGCTGGGCCACGCGGCGTTCTTCGCGCTCGGCGGCTACGCCATGGGCATGTACCTGATGCGCCAGATCGGCACCCGCGGTGTCTATGGCGATCCGATCCTGCCCGACTTCATGGTGTTCCTGAACTACAAGGAACTGCCCTGGTTCTGGTACGGCTTCGACCAGTTCTGGTTCGCGGCCCTGATGGTCATCGTGGTGCCCGGGGTGCTGGCCTTTGTGTTCGGCTGGTTCGCTTTCCGCTCGCGGGTCACAGGGGTCTATCTCTCGATCATCACCCAGGCCCTGACCTTCGCCCTGATGCTTGCCTTCTTCCGCAACGACATGGGTTTCGGCGGCAACAACGGCCTGACCGATTTTAAGGAAATCCTGGGCTTCGACGTGCAGGCGGATTCAACCCGCGTCGGCCTGCTGGTGGCTTCGGCGGTCGCCTTGGCGCTCGGCTTCATCATCTGCAAGGCGCTGGTCAATTCTAAGTTCGGCAAGGTGCTGATCGCCGTGCGCGACGCGGAAAGCCGAACCCGCTTCCTGGGCTACCGGCCCGAGAACTACAAGCTCTTGGTCTGGACGCTCTCGGCCTGCATGGCCGGGGTCGCGGGCGCGCTTTACGTGCCCCAGGTCGGCATCATCAATCCGTCCGAATTCACCCCCGCCAACTCCATCGAGGTCGTGATCTGGGTCGCCGTCGGCGGCCGGGGCACCCTGGTGGGCGCGACCGTGGGGGCGATCATCGTCAACTTCGGCAAGACCCTGTTCACGGGTATCCTGCCGGAATTCTGGCTGTTCGCCCTGGGCGGGCTGTTCATCGCCGTGACCCTGTTCCTGCCCAAGGGCATCGTCGGCACCTATGACGACTGGAAGGCCAAGTGCCGCGCGTCCAAGGACGCCGCCGCACCCCAGCCGCAGGAAGGGGATTGAGCGCATGTCCTTGAAAAGCTCGATCCTCTATCTGGAAAACGTCAACGTCTCGTTCGACGGCTTCCGGGCGCTCCGCGATCTGTCGCTGAGCGTGAAGCCCGGTGAAATGCGCGCCATCATCGGCCCCAACGGGGCGGGCAAGACCACGATGATGGACGTCATCACCGGCAAGACGAAGCCCGACAACGGTCGCGTGCTGTTCGACGAGACCGTGAACCTGACCCGCCTGGACGAGGCGGAGATCGCGTCTCTCGGCATCGGCCGCAAGTTTCAGAAGCCGACCGTGTTCGAGAACCACACGGTATGGGACAACCTTGTTCTGGCGCTTAAATCCGGGCGGCGGGCCTGGGACACTCTGTTCCACATCACGGGCGCCAAGGACCGCAAGGAGATCGAGGATATTCTCGAGATCATTCGCCTGACCCGGGTCAAGGACGAGGTGTCCGCCAACCTGTCCCACGGCCAGAAACAGTGGCTGGAGATCGGCATGCTGCTGGCCCAGGACCCCAAGCTTCTGCTGGTCGACGAGCCGGTCGCCGGGATGACCGACGCGGAAACGGAAGAAACCGCCCGCCTGCTGCGCGACATCGCCCAGCGCCATTCCGTGGTCGTGGTCGAACATGACATGGCCTTCGTGCGCGACCTGGACGTGCAGGTCACGGTGCTGCACGAAGGTGCGGCCATCGCCGAGGGCACCCTCGATTACGTCAGCGCTGACGAGCGCGTCATCGAAGTCTATCTGGGCCGCTAGGAAGAGGAAGACGCGAGATGCTTGAAGTTCAAAACGTCGACCTGTTCTACGGTGCCGCCCAGGCTCTTCGGGGCGTCAGCATGAAGGCCGAGGTCGGCAAGGTCACCTGTGTCCTGGGCCGAAACGGCGTCGGCAAGACCAGCCTGCTGCGCGCCATCGTCGGCCATCACCCCATCGCGAACGGCGACATCCTGTGGGACGGGGCCTCGGTCAATTCCCTTGCGACCTATGACCGGGCGCGGCGCGGCATCGCCTATGTGCCCCAGGGGCGCGAGATTTTCCCGCTTTTGACCGTGCAGGAGAACCTGGAAACGGGCTATGCCGGTCTGCCGGCCAAGCTGCGGTTCGTGCCGGACGAGGTGTTCGAACTGTTCCCCGTGCTCAAGGACATGCTGAAGCGGCGGGGCGGCGACCTGTCGGGCGGCCAGCAGCAGCAATTGGCCATCGGCCGCGCATTGGTCACGCGGCCGCGCCTGTTGGTTTTGGACGAGCCGACGGAAGGCATTCAGCCCTCGATCATCAAGGACATCGGCGGCGCCATCAAGTTCCTGCGCGACCGGTCGAACAAGCAGGACGAGGCATCACCCCTGCGGGTCTATGATACGCCGCCCCGGGAATCCAACGGGGATACCAACAAGACGGTGAAGGACGCGGTTTCCTACTTGCGCGAGAAAGGGGAAATGGCGATCCTGCTGGTCGAACAGTATTTTGATTTCGCCCACGAATTGGCCGACGCCATCACCGTCATGGACCGGGGCGAGGTCATTGTCGCCGGTGACAAGAACGAGTTGGACGCGGACGATGTACGACGGCACCTCACCGTCTGACCGGCCCGGCGAAACCCCACCCCTTCAGCGCGCCCGCGGTCGGGCCCGGATCGCGGTTCGGGCCGAAGGCGGCATCACGCGCTTGGCCGAGCTGTACCAGGACGGCTGCGCCAAGCTGCGCCTGCCCAAGGTTTACGGGCCGTCTTCGGTGGAGGCGGTGTTGCTCAACACGGCGGGCGGGCTCACGGGCGGCGACGTCTACGGGACCGAGGCCCTGGCCGGGCCGGGTGCCTTCCTGACACTGACCACCCAGGCCTGCGAGCGGGTGTACCGGGCGTCTTCGGGCACGGCCCGGGTCGAAACCCGGCTGTCCGCCGATGCCGGGGCGCGGCTGCACTGGCTGCCCCAGGAAACCATTCTGTTCGACGGCGGGCGACTGGATCGGTCGCTCGACGTCGACCTCACCGGCGACGCGGCGTTCCTGGCGGTCGAGGCCCTGGTGCTGGGGCGGGTCGCCTCGGGCGAGACGGTTACCGGCGGCGCGTTCACCGATTCCTGGCGCATCCGCCGGGACGGACGCTTGATTTTCGCCGACTCGGCGCGGATCGGCGGCGACATCGACGCCGTGGCCGCAGGACCCGCCACCCTGGCCGGCAACAAGGCGGTAGCGACGGTGGTTCTGGCCGCCCCCGGGGCGGAAGAAAAATTGGCCGAGGCGCGGGCGGTGCTTGATCCCCTGCCCACGGCGGGGGCGAGTGCCATGCCCGGATTGCTGATCTGCCGCCTGATCGCCGCCGACGACCGGGCGCTTCGGGCCGTTCTGGTGCCGCTGCTCAATCTGCTGGCCGGGCAGGCGCTGCCCCGCGTCTGGCACCTCTAGACGTCAAAGAAGATAAAGGGAGGATCCATGAACCTGACACCCAGAGAAAAGGACAAGCTGCTGATTTCCATGGCGGCGATGGTCGCGCGCAAGCGGCTGGAACGGGGGGTCAAGCTGAACCACCCGGAAGCCATCGCGCTGATTTCCGACTTCGTGGTCGAGGGGGCCCGCGACGGGCGATCCGTCGCCGACCTGATGGAGGCGGGGGCCCATGTCATCACCCGCGCCCAGGTCATGGAGGGCATCCCCGAGATGATCCACGACGTGCAGGTCGAAGCGACCTTTCCCGACGGGACCAAGCTGGTCACCGTCCACAACCCGATCCGCTGAGGGAGGACACCATGATCCCAGGTGAAATCATCGCCGCCCCCGGCGACATCGAATTGAACGCGGGCCAGCCGACCGTGATCCTGACCGTCGCCAATACGGGCGACCGGCCGGTCCAGGTCGGCAGCCACTATCATTTTTATGAAACCAACGGGGCGCTGGACTTCGACCGCGAGAAGGCGCGGGGCATGCGCCTCGACATCGCGTCGGGCACGGCCGTGCGGTTCGAGCCGGGCCAGTCCCGCGACGTGACCCTGGTGCCGCTTTTGGGGGCGCGCCGGGTGTTCGGTTTCAATCAAAAGGTCATGGGTGATCTCGACGGGGGGGCGAACTGATGCCGGCAAGAATTTCACGGGCCGCCTATGCGGACATGTTCGGCCCCACCGTGGGCGACCGTGTCCGTCTCGCCGATACGGAGCTGTTCATCGAGGTCGAAAAGGACTTCACCACCTATGGCGAGGAGGTCAAGTTCGGCGGCGGCAAGGTGATCCGCGACGGCATGGGCCAGTCCCAGGCGACCCGCGCCCAGGGCGCGGTGGACACGGTCATCACCAATGCCCTGATCGTCGACCATTGGGGCATCGTCAAGGCCGACGTGGGCTTGAAGGACGGGCGCATCGTCGCCGTCGGCAAGGCGGGCAACCCGGACACCCAGCCCGGCGTCGACATCGTCATCGGCCCGGGCACGGAGGCGATCGCCGGCGAGGGCAGGATCCTGACCGCCGGTGCCCTCGACGTGCATATCCATTTCATCTGCCCGCAGCAGGTGGACGAAGCCCTGATGTCCGGCGTCACCACCATGCTGGGCGGCGGCACGGGCCCGGCCACGGGCACCAACGCCACGACCTGCACCCCCGGCCCCTGGCACATCGGGCGCATGATCCAGGCCGCCGACGGCCTGCCCATGAACCTGGCCTTCGCGGGCAAGGGCAACGCGGCGCAGCCGGCGGCGCTGATCGAACAGGTCCGGGCCGGGGCCTGTTCCCTGAAACTGCATGAGGACTGGGGCACCACCCCGGGGGCCATCGACTGCTGCCTCGGCGTCGCCGACGACATGGACGTGCAGGTGATGATCCACACGGACACGCTGAACGAAAGCGGCTTCGTCGAAAACACCGTCGCCGCCTTCAAGGGCCGGACCATCCACGCCTTCCATACGGAAGGGGCGGGCGGCGGCCATGCGCCGGACATCATCAAGGTCTGCGGCGAGATGAACGTGATCCCGTCCTCGACCAACCCGACCCGGCCCTACACGGTCAACACGCTCGAAGAACATCTGGACATGCTGATGGTCTGCCATCACCTGGACAGTAACATTCCCGAAGACGTCGCCTTCGCCGAAAGCCGCATCCGCAAGGAAACCATCGCGGCGGAGGATATCCTCCACGACCTGGGGGCGTTCTCGATCATCGCGTCCGACAGTCAGGCCATGGGCCGGGTCGGCGAGGTGCTGATCCGCACCTGGCAGACCGCCGACAAGATGAAGCGTCAACGGGGAAGACTGGCGGGCGAGACGGGGGACAACGACAACCTGCGCGTCAAACGCTATATCGCCAAGTACACCATCAACCCGGCCATCGCCCATGGCCTGTCGAAACATGTCGGTTCGGTCGAGGCCGGCAAGCGCGCCGATCTTGTCCTGTGGTCTCCTGCCTTCTTCGGGGTCAAGCCGGACATGATCCTGATCGGCGGCACCATCGCGGCGGCGGCCATGGGCGATCCCAACGCCTCCATCCCGACGCCGCAGCCCGTGCACTACCGCCCCATGTTCGGCGCCTTCGGGCAGTCCATGGCGGCGTCGGGCGTGACCTTCGTTAGCAAGGCGGCGCTCGACGACGGCCTTGCCCGTCATCTGGGCGTGGCCAAGGAACTGTTGGCCGTCGAGAACACGCGCGGCGGCATTTCCAAGAAATCCATGGTGCTGAACGATGCCACGCCCAAGGTCGAGGTCGATCCGGAAACCTACGAGGTGCGGGCCGATGGCGAATTGCTGACCTGCGAGCCGGCGGACGTGCTGCCCATGGCGCAGCGGTATTTCCTTTTCTAGGGTCAGGTGTCGCGACAATGAACAATCCCCTCACCCTGCCCTCTCCCCCTGGAGGGGGAGAGGGTTACATAGGCTTGGCGCGGCGAAGCCGTGTCTAGCCGAAGTTGGGTGAGGGGGTGACGGTTTGAACAGACGGGAGAGATCCATGCTTCGGGCAACGGCGCTCAGGCGGAAAGGGGAGTGGTCGGGGGCGGCCGCCGATACGGTGGTGCTGGATTTCGATCACCGTCATCGGCGGCGGCTCGCCATGACCGGCACGGGCGGGCTCGAGTTCCTGCTCGATCTGGCCGAGGCCGAGGCCCTGGCCGACGGCGACGGCCTGATGCTCGACGACGGCCGCCTGGTCGCCGTGACGGCGGCGGCGGAACCGCTGGCCGAGGTCACCTGCGACGATACCGATCATCTGGTCCGCGTCGCCTGGCACCTGGGCAACCGGCACCTGCCGACGGAACTGTTGGGCGACCGTTTGCGCATCCGCCGCGACCATGTGATCGAGGACATGCTGGTCAAGCTGGGGGCGACGGTTTCCCACGTCTCCGCCCCCTTCAACCCGGAAGGCGGGGCCTACGGCCACGGGCGCACCCATGGCCATGACCACGGCGATGACCACGATCATCACCATGGGCATGGAAGCCATTCCCATGGATAGCGGATCGCTCTACCGCCTGCTCGCCTGGCTGTCGCCGGGCTATCCCGTGGGCGCCTTCGCCTACAGCCACGGCCTGGAATGGGCGGTGGAGACGGGGGCGGTGGCCGACCGGGCGGGGCTGGAACGCTGGCTGCGCGACCTACTGGCCCATGGCGGGGCCTGGTCCGACGCCGTGCTGTTCGCTCGCAGCCATGACGCTGGCCGGGCCGGGGACGGGGCCGCGCTGGCGGAGATCAACGACCTTGCCGTCGCCTTGTCGCCGTCGTCGGAACGGCGGCTGGAAACCACGGCTCAGGGCAACGCCTTCCTGCTGGCGACCCGGGCGAGCTGGCCCTGGGATGACGACGATGCGGAGATCATCCCCGGCGACTGCGCCTATCCCGTCGCCGTGGCCTGGGCCGCGGCGGGACACGGCCTGCCGCTGGAGGCGGCGCTCCACGCCTATGTGCATGCCGTGGCGGCCAACTTGATTTCCGCGGGCGTGCGGCTGATCCCGCTCGGTCAGACCGACGGTCAGCGCGTGCTGGCGGCCCTGGAAGACGCCGTGGCGGACACGGCGGACGCCGCCCGGACGGCAGACCTTGCCGCCCTCGGCGGCTGCGCCTTTCTTTCCGACGTGGCCGCCATGCGCCACGAAACCCAGTACACGAGGCTTTTCAGATCATGACCACATCCCCTCACGGACCCTTGCGGGTCGGCATCGGCGGGCCCGTCGGCTCCGGCAAGACGGCGCTGATGGAACAGCTCTGCCGGAGTTTCAGAGAGACTCACGACATCTGCGCCATCACCAACGACATCTATACCAAGGAAGACGCCGAGGCCCTGACCCGGCGCGGCGCCCTGGCGCCGGAGCGCATCATGGGCGTGGAAACGGGCGGCTGCCCCCATACGGCGATCCGCGAGGACGCCTCCATCAACCTGGCCGCCGTGGCGGAAATGCGGAAAACTTTTCCGGGCCTGGACCTGATCCTGATCGAATCGGGCGGCGACAACCTGGCGGCGACCTTTTCGCCCGAACTGGCCGACATCACCATCTATGTCATCGACGTCTCGGCCGGCGAGGAAATCCCCCGCAAGGGCGGGCCCGGCATCACGCGCTCGGACCTCCTGGTCATCAACAAGACCGACCTGGCCCCCCACGTCGGCGCCGACCTCGCCGTCATGGACCGCGACGCCAAACGCATGCGGGGCGACCGGCCCTTCGTGTTCACCAACATGAAGACGGGCGACGGCGTGCCCGAGATCGCGGAACTGGTACGGCGGCTGGGGGGGCTGGCGGCATCTCTCGCCGAGGCGGGAAGCTGAACGTGATCTTGACCGCGGCGGACCCAATTGCCGATAAGAACGGCTACACCCGCCACCACCGTGAACCGGCATGAAGAAGCAATCCAAAAAATTCAAAGTGTTCCGCGCATCCGCCGGGCTTGGCCTGCGCGCCCTTCGGGATTTCAAGAAGTCCGAAGAACTCATCGAGTACACGGGGCCCCGCATCAGCACCAAGAACGCCGACGCCAAGCCGAACCGTTATCTGTTTCAGCTGAATGACAAGCATTACATCGACGGCTCGCCGCGCTCCAACCTGGCGCGCTACATCAATCATTCCTGCCGGCCGAACGCCAAGGCGTTTGTCAGCCATGATGAAAAGCGCATCACCATCGAGGCGATCCGGCCGATCAAGGCCGGTGAGGAAATCACCTACGACTATGGCCGGGAATACTTCGAGGAATATATCGCCCCGATCGGATGTCGATGCGTGAAATGCGTCGACCCTTCGAAAAAATGAGGCAGGACGCCCGCTTCTGAGCCGAAGCAGGCGATCCCGCGGGCCGTGTCAAATCATCCGTTTGACTTCGGTATAGTCTCCCCGCACACGCAAGATGACCGTAACGTCCTTACGGCCACGGTTGCGCCAAAACCAGCCGTGGTTGCCGTCGAAGGCGGCTTCCAGGGTGCCGCTGTGCTTCTCAACCTTGCGGTCTTTTTTATAGCTGATGTTCTGGCCCCCGCCGTCGCCGTGCAGGTCGTAATTTACGGCGCCGTCCTTGACTGTCCATGAGAACTCGGCCTTGGCGCCCTTGGCCATGGAGAGTTTGACCTCTGCTCCCTGGCCGGGTTTCAAGGTCACGGAAATTTCGTCCTTCCATGTGGAATCCGTGGCCTGGGCATGGGCTGTGCCGATCAGCCAGCCGGCAAACAGGCTGCTGGAAAGGCTCGATTGGTTCCCCGGCGCGGCGGGCGTCTGGCCGCCTTGGCGGTCGGCTTCCGCTTCCTTGTCCAATTGCATCTTGATCTCGCCCATCTCGGTCAGGCCCAGGACGCGCCCGATGCCAGTGGGGTCGATAGCGTATTCGGCCGGCAGCACGATAGTGATGAGAATCACGCCCGCCGAGACCAGGGCATAGAGAGTGGAACGCAGCAGCTTGCCGGTGGTCGGAAGTTCGGTTTTTGAGGGGACTTCGGAATTGAACATGAAAGTTCCTTTCGGGATCAGGATACGAAATAGCCGGTCAGCTGGTAGCCGATGAGGATGAACCCGGCGCTCATCATCGCGACGTTCACCGTATAGGCGTTGCGCATGAAATTGTCGGTCCGCCGCCACCAGCCCATCAGCACGAGGATCGCCGCAAGAGCGGTCAACTGACCCAGTTCGACCCCGACATTGAAGGCGATAAGATTAGGGATCAGCCCGTCCTCGGCGATGTCGTAGTCGATGATCTTCGAGGCCAGGCCGAAGCCGTGACAGAACCCGAAGATCAGGGTCGCCGCCTTGGTGTTGGGCTGGAAGCCGAACCAGCGCCGGTAGGCGCCGATGTTGTCGAGCGCCTTGTAGACGATGGAAAACCCGATGATGGCGTCGATCAGGTAGCTGTTGATGCCGAAGTCGAACAGCACGCCCAGCAGCATGGTCGTCGAATGACCGACGGCGAACAGGCTGACGTAGAGGGCGATGTCCTTCATCCGGTAGAGGAAGAAGATCACGCCGAACAGGAACAGGATGTGGTCGTAGCCCGTGACCATGTGCTTGGCGCCCAGATAGGTGAAGGGCAGCAGCAGAATGCCGGACATTTCCATGATGTAGCCCTTGTCGCCCTGGGCGACGGCATGGGCCTGCGCAACGTCAATGCTTGCGAGACAAAGGAAAAGGGCGCCCAAGGCCGCCCCTGTAACAGTTCTGATCATTGGGCCCCTATCGTTGAATTGCATCGTGGTTGCTGGTGCATCATTGGCTTGACCATATCCTATCCTAGGGGATAGGATCAAGCATGGACGGAACGCACAGACATCAAAGTCACCCGGTTGTGATCAACCGCCTGAAACGGGCGCACGGTCACCTGCGCAAGGTCATCGAGATGATCGAGGCAGGCCGCCCCTGCCTTGACGTGGCGCAGCAGCTTTACGCGGTCGAAAGCGCCGTGGCGAATGCCAAGACGACGCTGATCGAAGACCACCTGGACCACTGCCTCGATACCGTCGTCGGCCCGATGGACGCCGAACAGCGGCAGGAAATCGCCGACTTCAAGGCCATCGCCAAGTATCTTTGACCACGGACGGATCGGGCGCGGCCATGTTGGGCGTCCTCGCGGACAGAACCTACCGGAACCTTTTTCTCGCCCAGGCGATCTCTCTCGTCGGAACCGGCCTGAGCACGGTCGCGCTTGCCCTGTTGGCCTACGATATCGCGGGCGACAAGGCGGGGGCCGTTCTCGGCACGGCCCTGTTCATCAAGATGGCCGCCTACGTGGGCTTGTCCCCGGTCGCCGGCGCCTTTGCGGGGCTTCTGCCCAGGGGCGCGCTCCTGGTCTCGCTCGATGCCGTCCGGGCCGGCGCGGCGCTGATGCTGCCCTTCGTGACCCAGGTCTGGCAGGTCTACCTCCTGATCTTCGTCCTGCAGTCGGCCTCGGCCGCCTTCACCCCGACCTTCCAGGCGACCATCCCCGACGTCCTGCCGGACGAAGGCGACTACACCAAGGCCCTGTCCCTGTCCCGCCTTGCCTATGATCTGGAAAATCTGCTCAGCCCGGCCATCGCCGGCGCACTGCTGACGGTCATTACCTTCCACGACCTGTTCATGGGCACGGCGTTGGGGTTCGTCTTGTCCGCCCTGTTTGTGCTGTCGGTCGCCCTGCCGTCGCCTCGCCCCAGTCAGGGGCGCAGCATCTACGACCGCCTGTTCCGGGGAGCGCGCATCTTTCTCGCCACGCCCCGCCTGCGCGGCCTGATGGCGGTGAACCTGGCCGTCGCGGCGGCGGGGGCGATGGTGTTCGTGAACACGGTGGTGTTCGTGCAGTCCCGGCTGGGCTTCGCCGAGCAACAGACGGCTCTGGCCCTCGCGGCATTCGGCGGCGGGTCGATGGCGGTCGCCCTTGCCCTGCCGCGTCTGTTGGCGCGTGTGCCGGACCGGAATGCGATCCTGGCGGGCGGCATCGTCCTGGCCGTCGGTACCGCAACGGCGGCGGTGGTGGACGGATTCACAATGCTCCTGGGATTGTGGTTCGTTCTCGGCTGCGGGTATTCCCTGGCGCTGACGCCCTCGGGACGTCTGCTCAGACGCTCCGCCCATGCCGAAGACCGTCCGGCGATCTTCGCCGCGCAGTTCGCGCTGTCCCATGCCTGCTGGCTGCTGACCTATCCGGTGGCGGGCTGGACGGGGGCCGCCATGGGCCTGCCGGTCAGCGCCCTCGTTCTGGGCAGCCTCGCCGGCGCCGGTGTCATCGGCGCGGTCCTGTTGTGGCCCGCCTCCGATCCCGAGACCATGGAACACGAACATCCCGATCTGCCGGACGGCCATCCGCATCTGGCGTCGGGAGAACATCGCGGCGATCACCGCCACGCCCATCCCTACGTCATCGATGACCTGCATTTCATGTGGCCCCATGGCCGGTGACATCGCCGCCTATGGTGGGCTGTTCGCGGTCGCCTTTCTGGCCGCGACGATCCTGCCCGCGCAGTCGGAAATCGGGCTCGCGGGGCTGCTCCTGTCCGGTGACTACAGTGTCGCCCTGCTGATCGCGGTCGCTAGCCTGGGCAATACCCTCGGCGCCGTCGTCAACTGGGCTCTTGGCCGCTGGATCGAGCATTTCCGCGACCGCAAATGGTTTCCGGCCAAACCCGAACAGTTGGACAAGGCTGTCGGCTGGTATCACCGCTACGGGCGGTGGAGCCTGCTGCTGAGTTGGGTGCCGGTCATCGGCGATCCCCTGACCCTGGCTGCGGGGGTGCTGCGCGAGCCGTTTTGGAGTTTTCTTGTGCTCGTCGCGGTGGCGAAGACCGTCAGATACCTGCTCGTAAGTGGGATTACATTGAACCTGCTCTGAACAGAGGTTGGATCAATTCAAAATATCGTCGTGATAGCGCCGCCTCTTGACGCCGTCCTGAAAACGGGGACCATGGGCGCCGCCTTTTCCGCCGACACAGGACCCACCATGACCAATCTGGAATTCGCGGCCCGCATGGACCGCATCGAAACCTCGCCCTCCGCCGTGATGACGCAGCGCGCTCGTGAAATGAAGGAAGCGGGGCGGGACATCATCTCCCTGTCCTCGGGCCAGCCCGACTTTCCGACCCCGGACCATGTGATGGAGGCGGCGATCCGGGCCATGCGCGAGGGCCAGACGACCTATACTCCCATCGCCGGGACCAATGCGCTGAAGGACGCCATCATCGCCAAGTTCAAGCGCGAGAACGGCCTGGAGTATACGCGTGACCACATCATCGTCGGCAACGGCGCCAAGCAGGTGATCTTCAACGCCTTCACCGCCGGGACCGACGACGGGGACGAGGTCGTCCTGCCGGCGCCCTACTATGTCGCCTATATCGACATGATCAAGTTCGCGGGCGGCGTGCCGGTGATCGTGCCCTGCCCGGAAGACCAGGATTTCAAGCTGACGCCGGACCAATTGCGGGCGGCGATCACGCCGAAGACGCGCTGGCTGCTCCTGAACTCGCCCAACAACCCGACGGGGGCGGTGTATGAGGAGGCCGACCTGCGCGCCCTGGCCGACGTGCTGCTGGACTATCCCCGCATCGGCATCATCGCCGACGACATTTACGAGCATATCGCCTTCGACGGGCTGAAGTTCGCGACCATCGCCAAGGTGGAACCCAAACTGTTCGACCGCACGGTGACCGTCAACGGCGTGTCCAAGGCCTTTGCCATGACCGGCTGGCGCATCGGCTATGCCGGGGCCCATCCGTCCCTGGTCAAGCAGATGATCAAGCTGCAGTCCCTGGTCACCGTGGGCGCGTCCTCGATCAGTCAGGCCGCCGCCGTGGAGGCCCTCAACGGGCCGCAGGACTATGTCGCCGAACGGTCCAAATCCTTCGAGGACCGGCGCGATCTGGTCGTTTCCATGCTCAACCAGGCGCCGGGCATTTCCTGCCCCGTGCCGAAGGGCGCATTCTACGTCTATCCCTCCTGCGCCGGGGTGATCGGCAAGACCACGCCGTCGGGTCAGGTGATCGAAAACGACCGGGATTTCGTCATGTACCTGTTGGAAACGGAAGGGGTCGCCACCGTTCACGGCGGGGCCTACGGGGTGTCGCCCTATTTCCGCATTTCCTACGCGGCGGCGGTCGAGGAACTGACCCAGGCCTGTGAGCGCATCCAGCGCGCCTGCGCGGCCCTGCGCTAGGGTCTCCCGGTCCCGGCTTCCCTTTTTGGCTGGGGCCCGTTAAACGGGCGGCTCATTCTTTTGCGGACCTTTGCGGGAAATCGACATGACCACGGAAACCGACCTTCTTGAGCGCAGCGCCGGCGCCTGCGAGCTTTGCGCCGCCACCGATGACCTGGCGGTCCATGAGGTGCCGCCCGCGTCCAAGGGCACGGCGGACGACTGCGTTCTACTTTGCGCCACCTGCCTGGCCCAGGTCGACGATCCCGCCGCCATGGCGGCCGATCACTGGCGGTGCCTGGCGGACAGCATGTGGACCCCGGTGCCCGCGGTTCAGGTCATGGCCTGGCGCATTCTGAACCGGTTCAAGGCCGAGGCCTGGGCGGCGGAACTGCTCGACCAGCTTTATCTGGATGATGAAACCCTGGCCTGGGCCCAATCGGGCGCGGCAGCCGCGGCCGATGACGACGGGGTGGTGCACCGCGATTGCCACGGCGCCGTGCTGGACGTCGGCGATACGGTGACCCTGATCAAGGACCTGACCGTCAAGGGCGCCAATTTCACGGCCAAGCGCGGCACCGCCGTGCGCGGCATTTCCCTGGTGCGCGACAACGCGGCGCAGATCGAAGGCCGGGTCAACGGCCAGCAGATCGTGATTTTGACCGAGTTCGTCAAAAAATCCGCCTGATCCCTTCCATCGCCGCCGTTTCCTCCGGCCCCGTGTTCCGCTAGGCTTGGCCCATGCGCGACGTGACCCTGACCTTCGACAATGGGCCCGAGCCCGACGTAACGCCGGGGGTGCTCGACGTGCTGGCGCGCACGGGCGTGCCCGCGACCTTTTTCGTCCTCGGCCACAAGATTGCCGACCCGGCCCGGCGCAAGCTGGCGGAGCGCGCGGCGGCCGAAGGCCATTGGATCGCCAATCATACCTATACCCACGAAACCCCCTTGGGGAAGCTGCCGGGCCTCGACGTGCCCGAGGCCGAGATCGGCCGCACCCAGGCCCTGATCGGCGATCTTACCCATCCCGACAAGTTCTTCCGCCCGTTCGGCGGCGGCGGGGCGCTGGGCCCGCATCTGTTGAGCCGCCCGGTCGCCGATTATCTGATCGACGGCGGCTATACCTGCGTGCTGTGGAACGCCATCCCCCGCGACTGGGCGGAGCCGGAAATATGGGTCGAAACGGCCCTGGATCTCATTTCTCCTCTTGACCACGCATTGATTGTGGTTCACGACCTGCCGACGGGCGCCATGGCGCATCTGGAGCGCTTCATCGGCCGCGTTCGGGACGCGGGCGGCGCCTTCCGCCAGGACTTTCCAGAGAATTGCGTGCCGCTCCGCCGGGGGCGGATTACGGGCGATTTCGGCGCCTGCGTCACCGAGACGGCCGGTGCCGCCTGAGCCGCAGACCCGGTCGATACAGTACCAGCACACAACATTGAACCCCGGCGGCATCCCCAAGGAATGCCGCCCATTTGCAAAGTGAAAGAGACGGACATGCCGACCAAAAGTGCGACGAATGAAGCCAAGGCGAAACTTGTCGTGCGTCATGCACGGGCAGCCGACGTGTCGGCGGTCCAGAAGCTGTATAAGAAGGTCTATCCCGGCATGTCCGCCTATTCGGCGGACCAACTGCGCGGCCAGATCAACAACTTCCCGCAAGGCCAGTTCGTCGCCACCTACGAGGACGAGATCGTCGGCTATTGCGCGACTTTCCGCATCGCCGAGGCGATCGCCTTCGCCCCCCATACCTGGTGGCAGATCACCGGCAACGGCTTTGCCGCGCGCCATGACCCGGCCGGCGACTGGCTGTACGGCATGGAAGTGTTCGTCGATCCCGAGTTCCGGGGGCTGCGCATCGGGCAGCGGCTGTACGCGGCGCGCAAGGCGCTGGCCACGGAACTGCATCTGAAGGGCATCGTGTTCGGCGGCCGTATTCCGGGCTATGCCCGGCGGTCCAAGAAGATCGGCTCGCCCCGCGCCTATGTGGACGCCGTGGCGGCCAAGAACCTGCGCGATTCCGTGCTCGGCTTTCAACTTCGCAACGGGTTCGAAATTCACGGCGTGCTGGAAAACTATCTGCCGTCGGACAAGGAATCCGGCGGCCATGCGGCGCATCTGGTGTGGCGCGACCCGAAATACATCGCGCCCGAACCGGTATCGTCGCGCCCAAGCAACCGTTCCGTCGATACGGTCCGCGTCAGCCTGGTTCAGTATCAGCAGCGGCGGCTCAAATCGTTCGAGGAATTCGCCGCCCAGGTCGAATACTTCGTCGACGTGGTCGCCGACTATAAATCCGATTTCGTGGTGTTTCCCGAACTGTTCACCCTGCAACTGCTGTCGATCGAGAACGAACAGATTCCGGCGTCGGAAGCCATCGCCCATCTGACCCGCTATACGGAGCCGTTGAAGGAGCTGCTGAGCGGCCTCGCCGTCAGCTACAACATCAACATCATCGGCGGCTCGCACCCTTCGCGCGAAGAAAACGGCGACATCCGGAACACCTGTTACGTCTGCCTGCGCGACGGCTCCATCCATCGTCAGGACAAGATCCACCCGACGCCCAACGAACGCTACTGGTGGCATATTCAGGGCGGCACCGAGGTCTCGACCATCATGACCGACTGCGGGCCGATCGGCGTCAACATCTGCTACGATTCAGAGTTTCCCGAACTGTCCCGCCATCTGGTCGACCAGGGGGCGCAAATCCTGTTCGTGCCGTTCTGCACGGACGAGCGGCAAAGCTACATGCGCGTGCGCTACTGCGGGCAGGCGCGGGCCGTGGAAAACCAGATGTTCGTGGTGCTGGCCGGCAACGTCGGCAACCTGCCCAACGTCGACAACATGGACATCCAGTACGCGCAAAGCTGCATCCTGACCCCCTGCGACGTCGCCTTCGCCCGCGACGGCATCGCCGCCGACACGACGCCCAACGTGGAAATGGTCGCCTTCGCCGACCTGCGGCTGGACAACCTGCGAACGGCGCGCCATGCCGGCACGGTGCAGAATTTGAAGGACCGGCGCTTTGATCTCTACCGCATCGACTGGCGCGGCGATCACGACTAGGGGCCGGCGGCGGGCCCGGCCCGTCAGGCGGTGATCCGGCGCCCGAAGCGCTCGGCCAGGAAGGCCGTGATTTCGTCGAACCGGCAGCCGGCGCGGACCACCGTGTAATCGCGGAAATCGATGATGGTCGATGACAGGCCCTGGTCGTTGGCGTCGCGGCAACGCCCGTGGTCGATCACGATGTCGGCGGCGGCCACCACCTCTGGCTCGATCTCGGCGACCGTGTATTTGGACCCGTTGAGCGACTGATTGGCGCTGGAGCCGAACACCGGCGTGCCGCGGCCGTGGCTTAAGCCGGCTAGGGCGTTGTGCAGCGGCCCCGCGTTCAGCAGCATGTCCATGGTCGGCCCCTTGGTCGAGGTTTCCAGCACGAAGGGCTCGACGCTGTTCAGCAGCGGATGATCCCGCCGGTACTCGGCGACGATGGAAAACGGCAGGTTCGCGTCTTCGATCAGGGCCTGGCGGATCGCCTGGGCCTCGTCGTCCAGCACGTGCAGGTCGGCCGAGGCGGCCGCCCCCCCGAACATCCCCGACGGCTTTTCGAAACTGCGCCGTTTGACCTCGAAGATGCGCCGGATGGCGCCCTCCGTGCGGCCCAGGATGGCATAGGCCACGTTCAGCGGAATGATCGCGACGCCGCCGCCGTCAAGCACATCCATGACCTCGCGGGCTTCCTGCTCGACGTCATGGCCGATGGGGTTGTCGGTGGTGGGGGTGGGGGGCATGGCGGGCTCGCGTGATCTGGGGTGGGCGGGGACGCCAGTCGATCATGCCGGGGGTGATGGGACAAATAGAAATATGTGAACGATATATCGGGAAATGAGATCGAGCTGCGGACGGCGCGTCAGTATTCGACGCGAACGCCCGTCGGCTCGTCCGGCAGGCGGTCGTCCCACAGGGAATCGTCATAGTACTTGTTGAGGTTGATCTTCTCGCCCGGGTCGATCAAGACGCCCGGCCCCAGTCCCCGCCGCTCCCCGCCGCCGGCCTGCGACCAGCGGCAGGCGTCGAGGCCGAACCGCCGCTTTCCGAAAGTGGTGACCTTACTCAGCTGACGAGCGATTTGCTCGGCGAGACGCCTGAGGTCGTCATTCCGGCAGGGAAACCCGATCGAGATATTACCTTCGGTCATAAGTGGCGGGTCGAAGGCCCACTTTTTCGTCGGGTCGGGCCATTCCCAAGCGGACCGCTGAAAGAAACCATAGAGCGCCGGTTCGACGACGGGGCGGTCGTAATCGAAGTTCCGTGCCCATTCCGCCAGTTGGTTCGGCTCGGGCACGGCGAAATAGACCTGCCATTCGTTCGACGCCGGGATGTTGGGTATCCGCCGTATGCGGGAATTGGCGCGTCCGCCATGTTCGTAGAAAAGGATGTCGGGAACGAGCTCGCACAGCACCCGGCTGAACGCAAGCTCGTCCAACTCCGTCATGACGAAGTCCCGCCCGCGAAAACAGATGTTACCGCGTCTCCTACCCACGCCCATATGATACAGGGTTTAAGGTCGTTTTGAACGGTTGAAAAATTTATCCATCTGCGCGCCCTTGGGGATAAGGATGACGTCGATATTCTTGCCTGATCGGCGAATCCTATCGGCGGCATCGAGTTCCTTCTGCGTGACCTTCCCTGTTTTCGGGTCCACATCGACGGTCTGGATATGGACTTTTTTGCCGGACGGTGTTTCAAACGAAAGATCGACATATGTTCCGCCTTTCCTGCCATCACCGCCGAAGAATTTTGCAAGGCTTGGAATCCAGCGCTCAGATTTTAGGCCGCCCAAATCTCGGTCGACGCCACCACCTACGTGGTCCCAACCGGGGTGGTTTTTCTCGATCCAGGCCTGAATTCTCTCGATTTCGGCTTTTGTTTCGAAATTCCCTCGACGGTCTTCCAGGATCGTTCCAGTTTTCTGTAAACCTTCATCCGGCATCGGAAGGATAAATATCGTTGGCTCTTTCGTTTCCGGGATCGGCTGCGAAAGGTCCGGCAGTTCGATAGGTTCGGTCGTCGGTGCTGTCACGCCGGGAAGGTGAATGTTCGGTGGCTCATATCCCGGCGGCGGCGGGAAAGTTGGCGCGACGTCGGTTCGCTCGGTGGCGGTCTGGTTCTCATCCTCTTTCGACATTCGTCCCAGCAGCATGCCGGCGGCACCCGCGGCTGCGGTGCCGGCTGCCGTTCGGGCGGCTGGTCCAAGCAGTGTCCTTGCCGCGAGACCGATCAGCGGTGGGATTAAGGCGATCGCTGGCGCCATGGCGACTTGGGTGCCTTCAGGGACGGATTTCTTTGAATCCATCGACGGCGCGGCGCCCGGGCGTGCCGGCAGGCTCGCCAAGTGGCGAGCCAAGGGCGTGCCCGGTTCGGCTGGAGGGTTGAGTAGTGACGTGGGGCCGGTTTCACGCCCGGAGACCGGGGCGGCAGGTGTCGGCGATGTCTTCAAGACGTCATTCAACCGCGCCAGCGTCGGCCCGTCGGGCTTCATGACGCCGTCCTCGGCAAGGCCTTCGGCGCGTTGGAACGACTTGACCGCTTCGATCATCGGCCGGTCCGGGTATTCGTCGAAGCCGTCGTCGGGCGCCTCCAGATGGCCCAGGCTGGCCAGGGCCTTTTTGGTGATGAAGGCGTCGGCCACGTCCATGTCATAGGCCTCGCCGATGGTCTTGTTCAGGCGGAAGGGGGTGCGCATGGGCGTCTCCTCGCGCGCCGATGTCGCGGAGGACGGGCGCGGCGGTGCTGAGGCCGCGGCGGCGCCCGAGTGCGACAACCGTCATGCGGAACCGAGAGCGCCGGCCGACAGGCCGGATGCGGGGATTGTGAGATTGGATGTCGAAGCGTTGTCCGCTTGCGCGGGTTATCCCGCCGTCACGGCGGGGCCCGGCGGGCGCTTTGTGATGCGACAATGGCGGGGTTTACAACCAATGTCAAGTATATATTCCTATTATCGGACAAAAAGTAGTATCAGCCATTGCGGCCAGCGCTGGTTCGGCGAGCCGGTTTCCCGAAAAATCCCCAACCAATCGCATTCTCCCCGGCAAAAACACCTGACTTCCCCCGCCCGGGGCGGTATCCCGGGGTGGTGGCATCGGTTACGTGCCGCGCACGGACAGTTGACGGAACAGCCTTAATCCACATGACCATGGACGCCACCCCCCACTTAACCCAGGCCGAAGACCTGCTGCATGCCGTGTTCGGGTTGCAGGCGTTCCGCCCGGGGCAGGCGGAGATCGTCGCGGGCCTGTTGGCGCGGCGAAACGCGCTTGTCGTCATGCCGACGGGGGCGGGCAAGTCGCTGTGCTATCAAATCCCGGCCCTGGTGTTCGGCGGCCTGACCGTGGTGATCTCGCCCCTGGTCGCCTTGATGGACGATCAGGTCGCGGCGCTGCGCGCCCTCGGCGTCGATGCCGCCTGCATCCATTCCGGGCGCGAGCGCGACGCCAACGTGGCCGATTGGAAGCGGGTGCAGGGCGGGGCCTGCAAGCTGCTGTATCTGTCGCCGGAACGCCTGATGACGGATCGCATGATCCAGGCCCTGCAAAAGATCGGCCCCGACATGTTCGTGGTCGACGAAGCCCATTGCATTTCCAAATGGGGCATGAACTTCCGCCCGGAATACGAGGCCCTGTCGCACCTCAAGGACGCCTTTCCGGGTGCCGTGTTTTCCGCCTTCACCGCCACCGCCGACGAGGCGACCCGCCGCGACATCGCCGCCAAGCTGTTCGCCGGCCGGGGCGAGATCGTCGTCCACGGCTTCGACCGGCCCAACCTGCATCTGGCGGTCGAGCCCAAGGCCGATTGGCGGCGTCAGCTGTTGGATTTCATCGCCGCGCGGGCGGGGCAGTCCGGCATCGTCTATTGCCTGTCCCGGCGCCTGACCGAGGAAGTCAGCGACTTCCTCAACGGCAACGGCCATCGGGCGCTGCCCTATCACGCGGGTCTGTCGGCCGAGGTGCGCCGCGACAACCAGGAAGTCTTCATGGCCGAGGACGGCGTGGTCATGGTCGCCACCATCGCCTTCGGCATGGGCATCGACAAGCCCGATATCCGCTATGTCTTCCACCTCAACCTGCCGGGCAGCATGGAAGCCTATTACCAGGAAATCGGCCGCGCCGGGCGCGACGGCGCGGCGGCGGATGTGAAGCTGATCTACGGCCTCGACGATATCCGCATGCGCCGCCAGTTCATCGACCAGGACGGCGAGGACGACGACCATCGGCGGCGCGAACACAAGCGCCTGGATGCGCTGCTCGCCTATTGCGAGGCGACGACCTGCCGGCGGGTGACCCTGCTGTCCTATTTCGACGAGACGACGGAACCCTGCGGCAATTGCGACATCTGCCTCGACCCGCCGAAACTGGTCGACGCGACGGTTCAGGCGCAAATGTTGTTCTCCGCCGCCGTTCGCACGGGCCAGGCCTTCGGCGCGGCCCATCTGATCGACATCCTGCGCGGTGCCGCGACCCAGAAGATCAAGGACCGCGGCCACGACCAACTGCCGACCTACGGCGTCGGCGCGGCCCATGCCAAGGGCTATTGGCAGAGCTTCATCCGCCAGGCCCTGGCCGGGGGGTATCTGTCCGTCGACATCGAAGGTTACGGCAGCCTGAAGCTGACCGAACGGGCCGAGGCGGTGGTGAAGGGGGAGGGCGAATTCCTGATCCGCGAGCCCGCCCCCGGCAAGGCCGCGACGGCGCGCACCCGCAGCGGGCGCGGGGCCGTGCCCGACCTGCCGGCGGAGCTTGCCGGTCTGCTCGCCAATCTGAAGAAACTGCGCCAGGAACTGGCCAAGGCGCGTGGCGTGCCGGCCTATGTGGTGTTTTCCGACGCGACCCTGCGCGAGATGTGTTTGAGCCGCCCCGCCACCCTGGAACAGATGGCCGACATCAACGGCGTCGGCCCGAAGAAGCTCGAGGAATACGGCCTGATGTTTCTGGAGCGTCTGTCCGCCGGGGCGGAGGCGTAGCCTGTAGCCCCGGATACCCAAAAGGCCCCCGAATTCGAGGGCCTTTTGGGTATGGCGGAGAGGGAGGGATTCGAACCCTCGGTAGGCTTGCGCCCACAACGGTTTTCGAGACCGCCCCGTTCGACCACTCCGGCACCTCTCCTAAAGCCCTGAAAAGTTGCGTCTTTTCAGAAGCCCGGCGGCGTCCGCCAAGACGCCGCCCGATATGTCGAAACCAAATATGGTCCGGGAACGCCCCTTTATAGCCGCGAATTTTTCCCTGTCCACTGGTTCGTCGCGGGAGATGGGATGCGCGTCCCGCGAAGGGCGTCGCCGAGACGGCCGCCGGAGGCCGTCAGGGGCGCCGGAACGCCTGCGTTTCCGGGCGTTACGGCCATTGACTTATGGGATTTGGCGGCTATAGTGCCGCCCTTCTGCCGATCCATAACGGGCGGTGGAATTAAAATAACCAAACAAGATCAACAATTAATAGGGTTCTGAAACGATGTACGCGGTTATCAAAACCGGCGGTAAGCAGTATCGAGTGACGTCGGGTGACGTCATTATCGTGGAAAAGCTGCTTGGCGAGCCGGGTGAAACGATTGAAGTTGGCCAGGTGATGATGCTGGGCGAAGAGGGCAAGGCCCCCACGTTCGGCACTCCCGTGGTCGAGAAGGCTGCCGTGTTCGCCGAAGTGCTGGAACAGCAGAAGGGCGACAAGATTCTGATCTTCAAAAAGAAGCGGCGCCACAACTACCGCCGCCTCAAGGGTCATCGGCAGTTCGAGACGGTGCTGCGCATCGTCGATGTGAGCGCCACCGGCACCAAGCCGGCCGCGGCCAAGAAGGCGGCGCCGAAGAAGGCCGACGCCGAACCCGCCGCCGACGCCAAGCCGGCGAAAAAGGAATCCAAGGCGGCCGCCGACAAGGCTGACGCCAAACCGGCCGCGAAAAAGCCCGCGGCCAAGAAGGCCCCCGCCAAGAAAGCCGCCCCCAAAAAGGGCGAGGAATAAGGAGTAGTCACCGATGGCACATAAGAAATCCGGTGGTAGTTCGCGCAACGGCCGCGACTCAGAAGGCCGCCGCCTGGGCTTGAAGAAGTCCGGCGGTCAGGCTGTCGAGCCCGGCAACATCATCGTGCGTCAGCGCGGCACCAAGTATCACCCCGGCGAAAACGTCGGCATCGGCAAAGATCACACGATCTTCGCCGTGGCCGAAGGCCGGGTGAAGTTCGCGACCAAGGCCAAGGGCCGCACCTACATTTCGGTGGAGCCGTCGGTCTGACGGACTGAACGGCCATTCGCGACTTGAAATGCGCGGGGGAATGGCCAGCCATTCCCCCGTTTTTCGTGTCGGATGCAAGGTGTAGGTTCTCGCAATGAAATTCCTCGACGAAGCGAAGGTGTTCGTGAAAAGCGGCGACGGCGGCAGCGGCTGCATGTCGTTCCGGCGCGAGAAGTACATCGAATTCGGCGGCCCCGACGGCGGCGACGGCGGGCGCGGCGGCGACGTCATCATCGAATGCGCCGACGGCCTGAACACGTTGATCGATTTCCGCTATCAGCAGCATTTCAAGGCCGGGCGCGGCAACCACGGCATGGGCAAGAACCGCACCGGCGCCGGCGGCAAGGACATCACCCTCAAGGTGCCCGTCGGCACGCAGATCCTGGACGACGACAAGGAAACCGTGCTGGCCGACATGACCCGCGTGGGCCAGCGCATCGTCCTGCTGAAGGGCGGTGACGGCGGGCTCGGCAACGCGCGGTTCAAGACATCGACCAACCAGGCTCCGCGCAAGACCATCCCCGGTTTTCCCGGCGAGGAACGCTGGATCTGGCTGCGCCTGAAGCTGATCGCCGACGCCGGCCTGGTCGGCCTGCCCAACGCGGGCAAGTCGACCTTCCTGGCGGCCTCATCGCGGGCCAAGCCGAAGATCGCCGATTATCCCTTCACCACCCTGCACCCCAACCTGGGCGTGGTCATGGTCGACCAATGGTCCTTCGTGCTGGCCGACATCCCGGGCCTGATCGAGGGCGCCAGCGAGGGGGCGGGCCTGGGCACGCGCTTTCTCGGCCATGTCGAACGCTGTCGCGTGCTGCTGCATCTGGTCGACGGCACTCAGGAAGACGTCGCGGCGGCCTACCGGCAGGTGCGCCATGAAATGAAGGCCTACGGCAGCGGTCTGGCCGACAAGACCGAAATCGTGGCCCTTAACAAATGCGACGCCCTGACCGACGACGAGATCAAGGAACAGCGCAAGAAGCTGGCCCGGGCGGCCAGGTGCAAGATGGCCGACGTGATGCTGGTGTCCGGCGTGTCCGGCAAGGGTGTGCCCGAGGTGCTGCGCGCCTTGGTTGCCGAGATCGGCGGCGCACAAGATGCCGAGAAAGCCGCCGAAGCGGGCCCGGCGGAGGAGGAGGCCTGGCGGCCATGACCGGGACTCCCGCCCTCGCGGACGGCACGCGGGTCATCGTCAAGATCGGCTCGGCCCTGTTGGTCGACAAGGAACGCGGCACCGTCAAGCGCGCTTGGCTGGAAACCCTGGGCGCCGACATCATGAGCCTGCGCGCACGCGGGCACGAGGTCGTCATCGTGTCCTCCGGCGCCATCGCCATCGGCCGCCGGCACTTGGGCTTGCCGGTGCGCGGCAAGCTGAAGCTGGAGGAAAGCCAGGCCGCCGCCGCCGCCGGCATGGTGCGTCTGGCCCATGCCTATCAGGAAGTTCTGGGCGTCTACGACGTGACGGTGGCGCAGGTTCTGCTGACCCTGGACGACAGCGAAAACCGCCGCCGCTACCTCAACGCCCGCAACACCATCGATCAGATCATCCGCCTGGGCGCCGTGCCCTTGATCAACGAGAACGATACCGTGGCGACAGACGAAATCCGCTTCGGCGACAACGACCGCCTGGCCGCGCGCGTGGCCGCCATGGTGTCCGCCGATACCCTGGTGCTGCTGTCGTCGTCGGATGGGCTGTATGAAAGCGACCCGAGTCAGGATCCCGACGCGGTTCACGTGCCCCTGGTGACGGGCGGCATCACACCCGAGATCGAGGCCATGGCCGGCATCAATAAGACCGACGACGGGTCGGGCGGCATGGTGACCAAGCTGGTCGCCGCGCGCATGGCCATGGCCGCCGGCTGCCGCATGGTGATCGCCAATGGGATGGAAGATCATCCGCTCGCCCGCATGGAAGCGGGGGGCAGGGTCACTTGGTTCCTGCCCGACGCCAATCCGTTGACCGCGCGCAAGCAGTGGATTTCAGGTTCGCTGAAACCCGGTGGCGCCGTGGTGGTTGACGACGGGGCGGGTCGGGCGCTGGCCCGGGGCAAGAGCCTGCTGCCGGCCGGCGTGGTCAAGGTCGAGGGCCGGTTCGAGCGCGGCGACGCGGTGACCGTGAAAAATCAGGCGGGCGATCCCCTGGGGCGCGGGCTGATCGCCTATTCGGCGGCCGATGCGCGGCGCATCGCGGGCGCAAAATCGAAGGAAATCGAGGCCATCCTGGGCTATCGTGGCCGCGACGAGATGATCCACCGCGACGATCTGGTGTTGGACTGATGTCCGCCGGCCCCCATATGGTTGCCGGCGAGGAGAGGACGATGACGAGCGATACAGATGACATTCCCCGGATGATGGCCGAGATCGGCCGCCGCGCCCGCGCCGCCCAGGCGAAGCTGGCCGTGGCGCCGCGCGCCGCCAAGGACAAGGCCTTGACCGAGGCCGCCGCCAGCCTGCGCCGCCGCCAGAACCACATCCTGTCGGAGAACGCCAAGGACATGGCGGGGGGCGAGGCCAAGGGGCTGACCAAGGCCCTGCTCGACCGTCTGCTGTTGAACGAAGACCGGGTCGAGGCCATGGCCCGCGGCCTGGAGGACATCGCCAAGCTCGACGATCCCGTGGGCACGACGCTGGCCGAATGGGACCGGCCCAACGGCCTGCATATCGAACGCAGGCGTGTGCCGCTGGGCGTGATCGGCGTGATCTACGAATCCCGGCCCAACGTGACGGCGGACGCGGGCGGGCTCTGCCTGAAGGCGGGCAATGCCTCGATCCTGCGCGGCGGCTCGGAAAGCTTCCATTCATCCTCGGCGATCCTGGACAGCCTGCGCGAAGGGCTGAAGGCGGCAAGCCTGCCCGAAGACGCGATCCAGACCGTGCCGACCCGCGATCGTGCCGCCGTCGGCGAAATGCTGCGCATGACCGATTTCATCGACGTCATCGTGCCGCGCGGCGGCAAGTCCCTGATCGAACGGGTCATCCAGGAAAGCAAGGTGCCCCTGTTCCAGCATCTGGAAGGGCTCTGCCATTCCTACGTCAACAAGGCCGCCGACCCGGCCATGGCCCGCGACGTGGTGGTCAACGCCAAGATGCGCCGCACGGGCATCTGCGGGGCGACGGAAAACATTCTGGTCGACCGCGACGCGGCGGCGGCGCTTCTGCCCGGTATTCTCGACGGCCTGGTGCAGGCCGGCTGTGAAGTGCGCGGCGACGCCGAGGTGCAGAAGATGGACGCCCGCGTGGTCCCGGCGACGGACGCGGATTGGGACACGGAATACTTGGACAGCATCGTCGCCGTGAAACTGGTCGACGACATCGACGATGCCATTCGTTTCATCGGAACCCATGGCTCCGACCACACCGACGCGATCATCACCGGCGACGCGGCGGCGGCGGAAAAATTCATCAACGAGGTCGACAGCGCCATCGTGCTGGTCAATGCCTCGACCCAGTTCGCCGACGGCGGCGAATTCGGCATGGGGGCGGAGATCGGCATTTCCACCGGCAAGCTGCATGCCCGCGGGCCGGTCGGAGTCGAACAGTTGACCAGCTTCAAATACATCGTCCGCGGCGCCGGCCAGGTCCGGCCGTAGCGCCTTCGGGCATCCTCATCACCCCTGACCCCCAGGCGGGCCCCCCTTGAAACGGCATCTTCGGCGCATCGGCATTCTGGGCGGGTCCTTCAACCCCGCCCACCAGGGCCACCGGCACATCAGCCTGCAGGCGCTGAAGCGTTTGCGGCTGGACGAGGTCTGGTGGCTGGTGTCGCCGCAGAACCCGTTGAAGTCCCAGGCCGGCATGGCGCCCTTCGAGGCGCGAATCGAAAGTGCGCAAAAAGTCGCCGACCACCCCCGCATCCGGGTCACCGATGTGGAAAAGGGCCTGGGCACGACCTATACGGCGGAAACCCTGGCCAGACTGGTCCGGCGATTCCCAAATCACCGGTTTGTCTGGCTTATGGGGGCCGACAACCTGGCGCAGATTTCCCGCTGGAACCATTGGACACGAATCTTTCAAACCGTGCCCGTTGCGGTTTTCGACCGTCCTACCTATTCTTTAGGGGCGTTGTCGGGCAGGGCAGCGCGCCGGTTCCACCGGGAACGGATCAAGGAATCCCGGGCGGGTCGGCTGGCCGACATGCGTCCTCCGGCGTGGGTCTTCCTTCATACGCCCTTGAACGCGACCTCGGCCACGGCGCTCCGGGCGCGGGGCCTGTTCCGGCGTCCAGGCGGTTAACAAGACCGCCGGCAAGGTTGCCGACGGTTCGTGCAACGAACGAAAAGGAAAAAGGCCATACCAAAAGCGAAACCGATGCCTCTCACCGGCGATGACGTCTTGAAGCTGGTGACCGCATCCCTGGATGACGACAAGGCACTGGACCTTTCCGTCATCGACCTTCACGGCAAGACCGATATCGCGGACCATATGGTCATTGCCAGCGGCACATCCGAGCGCCAGGTGGGCGCCATGGCCGACCACCTTCGGGAAAAACTCAAACAGAACGGGTTGAAGGGCATCAATGTCGAGGGCCTGACGCAGTGCGACTGGGTCCTGATCGACGCCGGTGATGTCATCGTGCACCTGTTCCGCCCCGAAGTGCGGCAGTTCTACGGCCTGGAAAAGCTGTGGTCCGGCGCACCGGTCCAGGAAGCCACCGCCGCGCCGGCCTGATGTAAGGTCAGCCGCCAAGACCCGGTTCCCCGGCATAACGCCGGCGGGACTTAGGGAACGACGTATATCCGACGGCAGCCCCGCTTTCGTCACAGGAAAGCGGGCTGTATCAGACGGTCTTGTTCGCTCTGCCGTCAAATCACGCTAATCTCTCGCCATGCGCATCACCATCATCGCCGTGGGCCGCCGCAAGAAAGGCCCCGAACAGGACCTGTTCGACCAGTACAAGGCGCGCCTGCCCTGGCCGCTGGACCTCAAGCTGGTCGAGGAGAAAAAGCCGCTGTCCGGCGACGCCTTGAAGGCGCGGGAGGCGGAATTGCTGCTGGCGGCCGCGCCCGAGGGGGCGACCCTGGTCGCTCTGGACGAACGCGGCATCTCGGATACCAGCCCGAAATTCGCCGAACGCCTGAATGTCTGGCGTGACGGCGGCGTGCGCGATCTGGTGTTCCTGATCGGCGGCGCCGACGGCCTGGCTTCTGACCTGCGCAAACGGGCCGATTTCGTGATGTCGCTTGGTAAGCAGACCTGGCCGCATCAATTGGTCCCGGCCTTGCTGGCCGAACAGCTTTACCGGGGGCATGCGATCCTCACCGGGCATCCCTATCACCGGGTCTGATGGCCGGTTCCCCCGTGGGGCGGGCCGTGCGCCAAGGCTACCATCCGGCGCGATCCTCTGGTAAAAGACGGCCTGAGGATCGGCGCCGTTGACGGCAGGCCGAGAACACCCCATTTCAGCACCCCAATGCCTGTTTATCGTTAAGAAGAGCGCCATGTCCGAAGCGACCAAATACCCCCGACCCGTCGTCCTGTGCATTCTGGACGGATGGGGCGACCGCGAAGCGGCCCCCGACAACGCCATTTCCCTGGCCAAGACGCCGACCTGGGACCGGCTTGTCGCTGATTGCCCGCGCGCGCGCCTCGACGCCTCGGCCCAGGAAGTGGGCCTGCCCCAGGGCCAGATGGGCAATTCCGAGGTCGGGCACATGAACCTGGGCGCCGGGCGTGTCGTCATGCAGGATCTGCCGCGCGTCGACGCGGCGGTGGCCGACGGCTCGCTGGCCGAGAATCCGGCGCTGGGCGCCTTCATCGACAACCTCAAGAAATCCGGCGGCGTCTGCCATCTGATCGGCCTGCTCAGCCCCGGCGGCGTGCACAGCCATCAGGACCATATGGTGGCCCTGGCCAAGGCCGTGGCCAAGGCGGGCGTGCCCGTCGTCGTCCATGCCTTCCTTGACGGCCGCGACACCCAGCCCAAGGGGGCCAAGGGCTATATGGGCCGGTTCCTGACCGACCTTGACGCCTGCGAGAGCGTGACCGTCGGCACGGTGACCGGGCGTTACTTCGCCATGGACCGGGACAAGCGCTGGGACCGGGTTTCCAAGGCCTACGACGTGATGGTCCGTGCCGAAGGCGTGGACACGTCCGACGATCCCGTGCGCGCGATCGAGGAAGCCTATAACGTCGGCAAGACCGATGAATTCATGGAACCCTGCGTGATCGGTGATTATGCGGGGATGTCCGACGGCGACGGCCTGCTCTGCGCCAATTTCCGCGCCGACCGGGCGCGGGAGATTTTGTCGGCCCTGGTCGATCCCGGCTTCGATGGGTTCACGCGGGCCAAGACCGTGGATTTCGCGGCGTGCCTGGGCATGGTGGAATATTCCAGCGATCTCAATGCCTTCCTTGCGGCCATGTTTCCTTCGGAAACCCTGTCGGGAATCCTGGGCGAGGTCGTGTCCAAGGCCAAGAAAACCCAGTTACGCATCGCCGAGACGGAAAAATACGCCCATGTGACCTTCTTCCTGAACGGTGGGCGCGAGGACGTGTTCGACGGCGAGGAACGCATCCTGGTGCCGTCGCCCAAGGTCGCGACCTATGACCTGCAGCCCGAAATGTCGGCGCCCAAGGTGACGGACGAACTGGTCCGGGTGATCGGTGAGGGCAGGTTCGATCTGATCGTGGTCAACTTCGCCAACGGCGACATGGTCGGCCATACGGGTATCCTCGAGGCCGCCATGAAGGCGGCGGAAACCATCGACGCCGCGCTGACCCGCCTGGAAAAGGCCGTGATCGACGCCGGTGGCGTCATGCTGGTCACCGCCGACCACGGCAATTGCGAACAGATGGCCGACCCCAAGAACCGCGGCCCCCACACGGCCCATACCCTGAACCTGGTGCCGGCGCTGCTGGTCAACGCGCCCGGCTGGGTCAACGGCCTGCACGACGGCAGGCTCGCCGATGTGGCGCCGACGCTGCTGCAACTGATGGGTCTGGAACAGCCGGCGGAAATGACCGGCCGGTCGCTGATCGACGGCAGCGCGGCCGCGGCCCGCGCGGCGGCGGAGTAGGCGGGGCCCTTGGCCCGGCGCCGCCGGTCACCCTTTGGAATAGTGCTGACGGCGGCCCTGGCTGCCCAGATGTCGGCTTCCGCCGTTCTGGCCGACGACAAGCCCGCGGCCGGATCCCTCGACAAGGTCCAGCAGGAAATCAAGAAGGGCCGGGCGGAAAGCGAACGCCTGAAGGGGGCCGCCCAGGCGCTGGAGGCCGACCTCAAGAACTTGCAACACCGGCTGGTCTCGGCCGCCAAGGTCGTGCAGGACCGGGAACTGCGGGTCATTACCCTGGAGGCCAAGATCGCCGACCTGGTGCGCCAGGAAAGGGAAAAGCTGGCCCAATTGAGCGCCAACCGCTCACAGCTGGCCGGTGTTCTGGTGGCGTTGCAGAAGATGGTTCAATTCCCGCCCGAAGCCTTGCTGGCCATGCCGTCCAGCCCCGACGACCTGGTCCGTAGCGCCATTCTGCTGCGCGCCGTGGTGCCGGAAATCGACCGCCGGGCGACGCGCATCCGCCTGGACCTGCAATCCCTGGCCGATACCCGGGAAAAGACCGCGGATGAGCGCCTGAACCTGAATTCGGCGGCCCAGGATCTGGACCGCCAACGCGCCGAGATCCGCCAGTTGATGGCCGACCGGCGCCGCCTGCTGGACAAGACCCTGGCCGAGGAACGCCGGGCCGCCGAGCGCGTCGCCCGTCTGGCCGCCAAGGCGGAGAACCTGAAGGACCTGATGGCCCGGCTGGAAGAACAGCGTGCCGCCGACGAGCGCCAGGCCGCCCGCGCCGAAGAGGCAGCCAAAAGCGAGGCGAACGCCAAGGAACAGGCTGCCCGCGTGCGTGCCGAAGCCCAACGTCAGGCCCGCGTCGCCGCCACAGTTTCGCCATCTGTGTCGATCACAAGTCGTCGTGGCCGGTTGCCGTTGCCCGTGATCGGCGACCTGATCGGCCGTTACGGCGAGAACCTGCCGACGGGGCTTTCGCGCAAGGGCATCGACATCGCGGCCCGCGGCGGCGCCCAGGTGATCGCCACCTATAACGGGAAAATCGCGTTCGCGGGAAAATTCAGAGGTTATGGGCAATTATTGATTATCGATCACGGCGACGGATATCATACCCTGCTGGCCGGGATGGCCCGCATCGACATGGCCGTGGGCCAGCACGTTTCCACCGGTGAGCCCGTGGGCCTGATGGGGTCCGAGGGGGGCGACCGACCCGTTCTCTACGTCGAACTGCGCCGCAAGGGACAACCGATCAATCCCTTGCCGTGGTTGGCGTCACGCAATGACAAGGTAAGCGGATGACACATAGAATGATGAAGGTTGCGGGCATGCGGGCTTTGGCCGGTGCGGCGGTGCTGGGCGGGTTGGCGTTTCTCGGCCATCCGGCGGTAGCACAGGAGCCGGCGGCAGCCGCGGCGGTGGACGCCAAGAACTCGGAAGAGACCTACCGCCTGCTCAACCTGTTCGGCGACGTGTTCGAACGCATCCGCTCGCAATACGTGGATCAGCCCACGGACGAGCAGATGATCGAGGCTGCGATCACCGGCATGCTGCAGTCCCTGGACCCTCATTCCAGCTACATGAACGCCCGCACCTTCAAGGAAATGCAGGTCAACACGCGCGGCCAGTTCGGCGGCCTGGGTATCCAGGTGACCATGGAAAACGGCGTGGTGAAGGTGATTTCGCCCATCGACGATACGCCGGCGGCCCGCGCCGGGGTCAAGCCGGGCGATCTGATCACCCATCTCGACAGTGAATCGATTCAGGGCCTGACCCTGTCGCAGGCGGTTGAAAAGATGCGCGGCAAGGTCGGCAGCGACATCAAGCTGACCATCTTCCGTGCCGGTCAGGAACCCTTCGACGTCACGCTGACCCGGGCGATCATCAAGATCACTTCCGTGCGCTCGCGGATGGAAGGTGACGATATCGGCTATATCCGCATCACCTCGTTCAGCGAACAGACCAAGCAAGGCCTGGACAAGGCCATCGAGAAGATCAAGAAGGACACCGGCGACAAGCTGAAGGGGTACGTCCTTGATCTGCGCAACAACCCGGGCGGGCTGTTGGATCAGGCGATTGCCGTGTCCGATACGTTCCTGGACAAGGGCGAGATCGTCTCGACCCGGTCACGCGACCCCAACGACACGCAGCGCTTCAACGCGACCAAGGGTGACCTGACGGAAGGCAAGCCGGTCGTGGTGCTGATCAACGGCGGGTCGGCCTCGGCCTCGGAAATCGTCGCCGGCGCGCTGCAGGATCACCGCCGCGCCGTGCTTATGGGCACGCGCTCGTTCGGCAAGGGATCGGTGCAGACCATCGTGCCGTTGCAGGGTCATCGGGCCATGCGGCTGACCACGGCACGTTACTACACGCCGTCGGGCGACAGCATCCAGGCCAAGGGCATCCACCCGGATATCGAGGTCAAGCCGTCGCGAATCGAAGAGATCGATAGCCGCCCCGGCCGCCGCGAGGAGAACCTGCGCGGTGCCCTCGACAACGGTGAGCATGAAAAGGATGCCAAGGACACCGTTCCCCAGGCGAAGTCGAACGCCAAGCCGGAAGCCGGGGAAACGGCGGAAAAAGAGGGAGAAAAGAAGGCCGAGCCGGTTGATTATCAGCTTTTGCGGGCGATCGACCTGTTGCGCGGCGTGGCCCTGTTCTCCGGTGCGTTGACCTCGTCAACCAATTGAGTACCCTGGATTTATTGGGGTGGACTTAAAAACGGCTGCCAAGCCATGCCTATCATGGCGGCCGGCCGCGTCTGCCGGACTGATCCACGGAGGACATCCCGTGGTGCAAGCCGGCCTTGAGTGAACGGGTGATCCGTTGAAATTGCCGTCGATCAAACTGCCGTCGATCAAGATGCCGTCGCTGAAACGCAAAAAGCGTGGCGACGATGATGAGGATGACGAAGAGGAATTCGATCTCGACGAAGGCGAGGACGAGGAAGACGACGACGACGCCTACGACGATGAAGACGACGACGATGATGAGGAAGAGGGAAGTGCGTGGGAGCGCATGGACCCTCAGCGCAAGATTCTCATTATCTCGGCCCTCGCTGGCGGCCTTCTCCTGACCTCTATCTTCGGCGGGGCTGCCTGGTTCCTGCTGGGGTCGTCCGAACCGAAGCCTGTCGCCGAGCAGCGGCGCCCCGACGGCTCCGTCGCCATTCCGACCGCACAGGCGCCCGGCGGCGGCCTGACGCCCCCCGCCGAAACCGGCGCCCCCCCGGCCGGCGAAGGCGCCCCTGCTGCCCCCGGCGCCACAGGTGCCGCCGCGCCGGGCGCGACGCTGACGCCTGACCAAGTGGTTGGCGGCATTACCGCATCGCAGATCGCCCTGCAGAACGAAGGGACGGGCGGGCTGTCCGTCGCCACCGCGCCCAGCGGCATCGGCCAGGATCCGGATCATGGGCGGGTCATCCCCTTCACCACCGCCGAGGCCTATAAGGGCATCGCCTGGATCGAGGGCGTCGAGGCCCTGGCCCGAGTGCCGGACCTGGCCCTGGTGGAAAAAGGGCCCGATGGCCGCGACATGCCCATCGTCGCGCGCAACGGCACCCGCCCCATGGACGCCTACGCCCGGCCGGTGGCCGATGCGGACGCCAGCATCCCCCAGGTCGCAATCCTGATCCGCGGCATCGGCCTGTCGCGGTCTGCGTCCATTACCGCCATTAAATCCTTGCCGCCCGAAGTCAGCATGGTGATTTCGCCCTATGCCCGCGACCCCGGCGATTGGGTGATCCGCGCGCGGTTGGCCGGGCACGAGGTGTTCATGGGCCTGCCCATGGAAAGCGCCAACTTCCCCTTCGAGGACGCCGGCCCGCTTGCCCTGAACACCACCAGGCAGCTCGAGGAGAACATGCGGACGCTCAGGACGCTCATGGGGATGGTGCCCGGATATGTCGGCTTTTTGGCGCGCTTCGGGTCCAAGTTCGGCGTCGCCGAGGGGCAACTCAAGCCCGTGTTCGAGGAGATCAAGGGGCGCGGTCTGATGCTCATTGATTCCGGTGAAAGCGGTAGTGGCGCGATGACGCGGATCGCCGCCGAAATGGCCCTGCCCAAGGCAGTGGTCAATATTCACCTGGACCGAACGCCGACCGAGGGCGAGATCGCATCCAAGTTGCTGCGCCTGGGCGCCCTGGCGCGCAGCCAGTCCGTCGCCGTGGGGATGGGTGATCCCTATCCCCATACGATCCGCGAACTGAAGAACTGGCTGGCGGCCCAATCACCGACGAAGTTGCGCCTGGTGCCCGTCAGCGCCGTCGCCGACCGTCAGATCATCCAATAGCCTGAAACCCCTGGGGCCCCTATTCAACCGGTGACGATATCCCATGACCGATCTTAATGACGACCCGCGCCCGTATCGGCTTGGTGTCGGTGTCCTGTTGCTGAATGGCGCCAGCCGTGTCTGGCTCGGCGAGCGCATCCGCCGCACCGGTCAGCAGATGGATTATCCCTGGCAACTTCCCCAAGGCGGCCTGGACGAGGGCGAGGACCCGCGTGATGCCGTGTTCCGCGAACTGGAAGAGGAAACCGGCACGGCCAAGGCGGAGATCATCGCCGAAACGCCGGACTGGCTGACCTACGACCTGCCCTTAGACGTCCGCGACCGGGTCTGGAAGGGTCGGTTTCGCGGTCAACGTCAGAAATGGTATGCGCTGCGTTTTTTGGGGGAGGATCGGGATTTCGACCTGAATACCCACCATAAGCCGGAATTTTCCCAGTGGCGCTGGGCGCCCATGGCCGACCTGCCGGCCCTGGTGGTGCCGTTCAAGCGCAGTCTCTACCACGATCTGTTGGACGCCTTCGGGCATCTCGACGGTGAAGTTGGGCCCAACAGCCGATGATGTACGTGGAACTTCTGGGCGGGCTCATCATCCTGATGGTTGCGGCCGAGGTCATGATCCGGGGAGCCGTCGGCCTGGCCCGCCTGTTCGGCCTGTCGCCGCTCCTGATCGGGATGACCGTGGTGGCGCTGGGAACCTCGGCGCCGGAATTGGTGGTCTCGCTGGATGCGGCGCTGACCGGAAATGCGGGAATCGCCACAGGTAATATCGTCGGCTCCAACATCGCCAACGTGCTTCTGATCGTCGGCGCGGCGGCGGTGATTTCCCCCATGGCGCGGCGCGGCGATCGGCTTTACCGCGACGGTGCGTTGCTGGTTCTGTGCACGGCGCTGTTCGTCATGCTGTGCTGGGGCGAAACGCTGGATGTGGCTCATGGAGTTCTGCTGCTGATTATCTTCCTGGGTTTCATGGGCAGCGCCTATTGGCGCGACATCAACAATCCCAAGGCGTCGGCCGAGCGCGTCGGCGAGGTCGAGGAGATCGGCGCCGTTCCCCGCAAATCCTGGATCGCCTGGGCAGCGACCCTGGGTGGTCTGGCCGGGATCGCTGTCGGTGCCGACCTGATGGTCGGCGGCGGAGTTGCGATCGCGCGCTCCTTCGGCCTGGGTGAAGAGGTCATCGGCCTGACCCTGATCGCCATCGGCACCTCTCTGCCGGAACTGGCGGCATCGGCGGTCGCGGCCCGGCGCGGCCATGCCGATGTGGCCATCGGCAACGTCGTCGGATCCAATATGTTCAACATGCTGGGCATCGCGGGCGTCGTCTCCATGGCCGCCCCCCTGCCGGTGCCGTCCTCGATGCTTGCCTTTGATTTGTGGGTCATGCTGGGGGCGGCGGTCCTGATCGTGCCGGCGATGATCGGCTGGACCGGCGTGTCCCGGACTGGCGGCGTGGCGCTTCTCGTGCTCTACGGCGGCTACTTGGCGGCCCAAGTCGTGGGCCTGCCGACAACCGTCGCCGACATGCTATTCTGAGGCGGCGATGACCGAGAACGATCCCGCCACCCTTCCCGAAACCGCCCTGATTACCGGGGCGGCGCACCGCATCGGCCGCGCCATGGCGCTGGACCTGGCGGATGCCGGTTGGCGCGTTGCCGTGCATTACAATGGCTCGCGTACCGCAGCAGAGGCCCTTGTCGCCGAGATCACGGCCAAGGGCGGGCGCGCGGCGGCGGTTCGGGCCGACCTTGCGGATGAGGATGCCACGGGCAACCTGATCCCCGCCGCCATCGCCGCCCTGGGGCCGGTGACTCTGTTGGTCAACAACGCGTCCCTGTTCGAACTGGACATGCCGGACACGGTGACCCGGGAAAGCTGGGACGCCCACATGGAGATCAACCTGCGTGCGCCCTTCGTGCTGACCCAGACCTTCGCCGGGTACCTGCCGGACGGGGCCGTGGGCAACGTCATCAACATCGTCGATCAGCGGGTTATGAACCTGCGCGGTGATTTCACGTCCTATACGCTGTCCAAATACGGGCTGTGGGGCCTGACCCAGATGCTGGCGCGGGCCCTTTCCCCGCAGATCCGGGTCAACGCCATCGGTCCCGGCCCGACCCTGCCGAGCCCCCGCCAGACCGACGATCAGTTCGCCGCGCAATGGCAGGCGACGCCACTTGGGCGACCGGTCAGTCTGCGGGATATTTGCCGCGCCCTGCGCTTCATCCTTGACGCGCCGGCCTTTACAGGCCAAATCATCGCCCTGGACAGCGGTCAGCACATGGGGGCCGCCTGGGACAATGCGCCCGCGCCCGAATAGGGCGGGCCGGCCAAACCAACCGGGGAACGGATGACCGTCGACCAATACAAGGTTTCGGACACGGCCAAGATCGCCGACGCGCGGTCGCTGATCCGCCATGTCTTCGTGCGTAATCTGGTGCTGATGGCCAACGTCGGCATCCACTCCTTCGAGAAGACGGGGACCCAGCGCATCCGTCTGAACGTCGACTTGGCCGTGCGCGAGACGGAACAACCGCCCGCCGACGAGATCAACCAAGTGGTCTGCTACGAAGAGATCACGGACGGTATCAAGGGCATCGTCGGGCGCGGTCATGTCAATCTGGTCGAAACCCTGGCCGAAGACATCGCGGCCATGTGCCTGGAAGATCCCCGGGTCCGCTCGGCCCGGGTGCGTGTCGAGAAACTGGACATTTTCGAAAACGCGGAGAGCGTCGGCGTCGAGATCGAGCGCTTCAACTCCCGGGCCTGACAGCTATCTGAAAGCCTTCCTCTAAGTGCTTGAAATCGCGGCTTTGTGACAGACTCCCATGGGAGTTGTGCACAGGGGTGCCCGCCGTTTCATATTTGTGTCCAGCCTGTTTCCGAAAATTTTCAATACCTCGGTCGCCCTTATCGAGGTGGTCTTTTCCATTATATTTCAATAACTTATAGTCATGCACAAATATTAGGCAAAGCGGAGGAATCCCGGGGTTTTCTGGCTCCGGGCCTGTGCGGGCCGGTTTTTCAACAGGTTTATCCACAAGAGTCGTGGATAGTTGTCCGTCGCGAATTTGATCGGTCGGATATATCTTTCGACATAGTATTGATTCACTTCAGGTTTCTTGCCTGAAGGGCGGTTCAAACGAGGATCCTCGGTGACGGTGGACAAAAAAAATCACGACGACGGCACGGCGGACACGGACATGCCGGCGGCTTCGATCACCCGGGGGGCGGAGGTCATCGCCCGCCATCTGAAGACCCTGCCCAATACGCCCGGGGTCTATCGCATGATCGCCGTCGACGGCGCCGTGCTCTACGTCGGCAAGGCGAAGGATTTGAAAAAGCGGGTCGCGGCCTATACGGCGCCGGACCGCCAGCCGACCCGCATCCGCCGCATGATCGCGCTGACCACGGACATGGAGTTCGTGACCACGGCGACCGAGGCGGAGGCCCTGCTGCTTGAATCCAACCTGATCAAGCGCTACGCGCCGCGCTACAACATCCTTTTGCGCGACGACAAATCCTTCCCCTACATCCTGGTCACCGGCGACCACGACTATCCCCAGGTGGTGAAATACCGGGGGGCGAAATCACGGCCGGGCGACTACTTCGGGCCGTTCGCTTCCGTTTGGGCGGTCAATGACGCGCTCAACGTGCTGCAACGGGCGTTCCTGCTGCGCTCGTGCTCGGACAACGTCTTTTCCGGACGCACCAGGCCCTGCCTGCTGTATCAGATCAAGCGCTGTTCAGCGCCCTGCGTCGGGCGCATTTCCATGGACGACTACGCCGATCTGGTCGGCCAGGCGCGGGATTTCCTGACCGGCGGATCCAGGGCCGTGCAGGCCAACCTGTCCAAGCGCATGCAGGCGGCGTCGGACGCGCTGGAATTCGAACTGGCGGCCCAGTACCGCGACCGCATCCAGGCCATGACCCGCATCCAGGCCCATCAGGATATCAATCTTCGCACCGTCGGCGACGCCGACGTGATCGCCGCCCATCGTCAGAGCGGGCAGACCTGCGTGCAGGTGTTCTTCTTCCGCACGGGCGCCAATTTCGGTAATCGGGCCTATTTCCCCAGCCACGGCCCCGACGACGACATGGGCGAGGTGCTGGAGGCCTTCCTGGGGCAGTTCTATGCCCGCGCACAGCCGCCCAAGACGGTGATCCTCAGCCATGCCCTGCCCAATCGGGCCCTGGTCGAGGACGCGCTTTCCGTGCGCGCCGAGCGACGGGTGCAGATCACGGTCCCGACCCGGGGTGACAAACGCAAGGTGGTCGACCATGCGCAGAACAACGCGAAAGAGGCATTGTCGCGCCGCCAGTCGGAAAGTGCCACGCAGCGTAAGCTTTTGGAGGGGCTGGCCGATGTCCTGGGGCTGGAGGCCGCGCCTGATCGCATCGAAGTCTATGACAACAGCCACGTCGGCGGCACCAAGGCCGTGGGCGGCATGATCGTGGCCGGCCCGGACGGGTTCGAAAAGGGCGCCTACCGCAAGTTCAACATCAAGGGCGCGGCCAATGTGCCGGACGCCGACGGCAAGACGGGCGAAGGGTTCGCCCCCGGCGACGATTACGCGATGATGCGCGAGGTCCTGACCCGGCGGTTTTCCCGGGCGCTCAAGGAAGACCCCGAACGCGCCGAGGGCCAATGGCCCGACCTGATCCTGATCGACGGCGGCAAGGGGCAGCTTGGCATCGCCATGGAGGTTTTTCAGGATCTGGGAATCGAGGACGTGGCCCTGGCGGCCATTGCCAAGGGCCCAGACCGCAATGCCGGGCGCGAGCACATCTTCATGCCCGACGGGCGCGAACTGTTGCTGAAACCCCAGGACCCGGTGCTGTATTTCCTGCAGCGCCTGCGTGACGAGGCCCACCGCTTCGCCATCGGCGCCCACCGCGGCCGCCGGGCCAAGGCGATCCAAACCTCACGCCTGGATGATGTGCCGGGTATCGGTGCGCAGCGCAAACGCGCGCTGTTGCATCATTTCGGCCATGCCAAGGCGGTGGAGGAGGCGCGGCCCGAGGATATCGCCGCCGTCGATGGCATTTCCAAGTCGATGGCGCGTAAAATCTATGACTGGTTTCATCCCGACGACTGATGTGGTTGAATGCGCCTCGCCGGTCGTCGTCCGCATTGGGGTGGGATGATCGGTGCGGGGGCGGTGGCGCCGTATGGAATTCAGCGCCTCGCGATGGAGACGTTCTTGCTGACCCAATTACCCAATCTGTTGACCTTGTCACGCATCGCCGCCATTCCGGTGGTGGTTTGTCTGATGCTGTTTATCGAGGCCCCCTTGGGCAATTGGCTGGCCTTTTCCGTCTATTGCTATGCCTCCATCACCGATTTTTTCGACGGCTATCTGGCCCGCGCCTGGGACTTGCAGTCGTCCCTGGGCCGGTTTCTCGACCCCATCGCCGATAAGCTGCTGATTTCTGCGCTTCTGTTGGCGCTGGTCGGGGTCGATCGCTTCGATGGCATCCATATCCTGCCGGCGGCGGTCATCCTGTGCCGTGAAATCCTGGTTTCGGGCCTGCGCGAATTTCTGGCCTCGGCCCGGGTCGGCCTGCCTGTCTCGACCCTGGCGAAATGGAAAACCACGGTACAGATCCTGGCCCTGGGGTTCCTCATCGTCGGTCCGGCGGGCCCCGATTTCGGGCCGCTTTCGACGACCGAGGTGGGCGTTTACGGCCTGTGGATCGCAGCCCTTTTGACGCTGGTTACCGGGTTCGACTATCTGATCGCGGGACTGCGCCATATCCGCCGCGCCGATAGTGCCCCGCCAGCCGCGCCGGGCGGCACGCAAGGCGCTGAAAACCGTTGAATTTTGTGTCATTCTAACCAATATCAACGGCCTTCCGGTGGCGCTCGGCCCGCGGCCCGGCAGGCAGGAAACATCCAAGGGGAAATGGCGGCATGAAGGTATTCGGCCTGGTCGGATGGAGCGGCAGTGGTAAAACGACCCTGCTGGTGCGTCTGATCCCGGAACTGACGTCGCGGGGGCTCACGGTTTCGACCATGAAGCACACCCACCACAATTTCGACATCGACCAGAAGGGCAAGGATTCCTATGAGCACCGCGCGGCGGGGGCCACGGAAGTCATGCTGACCTCGGGCAAGCGCTGGGTCCTGCAACGGGAACTGCGCGATGAGGGTGAGCCCGACATGGATAGCCTGATACGGCGCATGGCACCGGTCGACCTGGTCCTGATCGAAGGCTTCAAGCGTCATCGCCACGACAAGATGGAGGTGTTCCGCGCCGAAGTGGGGAAGGATCTGATCGCCGCCGATGACGGCACCATCGTCGCCGTGGCCTCGGACGGGGCGGTCGCGGGCGTGACCTGCCCGGTCCTCGACATCAACGACGTTAGCGCAATCGCCGATTTCATCATCGCCCATTGCGGCCTGACGGCCTCGGCCGCCCAGGGGCAGCCGGGCAAGGTAAGCCATGGCGCAGCTTAAGGACGATTGCTTCGCCTTCGACGGCGGCCTGATGCCGGTGGACGATGCGCTGGCGATCCTGGCCGGGCGCATCGCCTGCATCGTCGGCACGGAACAGGTCCCGCTGCGTCAGGCCCTGGGCCGTATCCTGGCCGAGGACGTGGCCGCCCCCCGCGCCGTGCCGCCCCACGACAATTCCGCCGTCGACGGCTACGCGGTCTATCATGCGGATCTGAATGCCGACGGCGAGACGCGGCTGCCCGTGGCCGGGCGCATCGCCGCCGGCCATCCGTTGAGCGGACCGGCCGAACGCGGCAAGGCGTACCAGATATTCACCGGCGCCCCCATGCCGGCGGGTGCCGACGGCGGCCCGGACACGGTCTTCATGGCGGAAGATGCAGAGGTCGCGGGTGATGCCGTCGTCCTGCCCAAGGGCCTGAAGAAGGGATCGAACCGCAGGTTCGCGGGCGAGGACGTGAAGCAGGGCGACATGATCCTGCGCGCCGGACAAATCCTGCGCGCCCAGGAAATCGGCCTGGCGGCCTCGGTCGGGCGGGGCAACCTGGCCGTGCGGAAAAAGCTGCGCGCGGCCGTGTTCTCGACCGGGGACGAGGTTCGTGATCCCGCCGAGGGAGCCCCCGAGGGCTGCATCTTCGACGCCAACCGCTACACGGTCATGAGCCTGCTGGACGGACTCGGCTGCGCCGTCACCGATCTGGGCATTCTGCCCGACAATCCGGACGCCATCGCCCAGGCCCTGGCGGGGGCCGAGGCGGGGCATGATCTGCTGATTACCTCGGGCGGGGTGTCGGCCGGCGAGGAAGACCATGTGAAGGCCGCCGTGGAACGCCGGGGCAGCATTCATTTCTGGCGCCTGGCGATCAAGCCGGGGCGACCCGTGGCCCTGGGGCAAGTCGGCGACACCGCCTTCGTCGGCCTGCCGGGCAATCCGGTCGCGGCCATGGTCACCTTCATGCTGATCGCGCGGCCTATGATCATGATGCTGTCGGGCGCGGCGGAGACGGACGCCCCCCGCTTCGCGGTCAAGGCCGGTTTTCCCTACAAGAAAAAGACCGGGCGGCGCGAATGGGCGCGGGCCAAGCTGGTGCGAAACGGCGGCGGCATGCTTGTCGCGGAAAAACGCCATTCGTCGGGGGCGGGTATCCTGACCTCCATGGTCGATGCCGACGGCCTGGTCGAACTGCCGGAAGAATTGACCGAACTGAAAGAGGGTGCGACCGTGGATTTCCTGCCGTTCCGTGAGGTGACCTGAATGACTGCGCCCGTAAAACTGCTGTATTTCGCCCGGCTGCGTGAAAAGGCCGGGGTCGGCGAGGAAGACGTCCAGCCGCCGGCCACGGTCGCGAACGTGGCCCAGCTTATCGACTGGCTGGAAGCACAGGGCGGCGGCCGTGCCGAAGCCTTCGCCGACCGCAAGGTCGTGCGTGTCGCCGTGAACCAGGAATATGTTAGTCTGAACCATCCCGTGACGGCGGGCGACGAGGTCGCGTTCTTTCCGCCGGTGACGGGCGGCTGACAGGGCAGGGCGAACCCATGATCCGCGTACAGACCGAAGATTTTGACCTGGGTGCCGAACTGAAGGCGTTGACCGACGGCAATCACGGCATCGGCGGCTTGTGTTCCTTCGTCGGCCTAGTCCGCGACATGGCGGGCGGCGAGGCGATCGGCGCCATGACCCTCGAGCACTACCCCGGGATGACGGAAAAGGAGTTGGCGCGTATCGAGGCCGAGGCCCAGGCGCGCTGGCCTCTCGACGCGACCCTGATCATCCATCGTTACGGACGGCTGGAGCCGGGCGACCAGATCGTTCTGGTCGCCGCCGCCTCGGCCCACCGCGAGGCGGCGTTCGAAGCCTGCCATTTCCTGATCGATTTCCTCAAGACCAAGGCGCCGTTCTGGAAGCTGGAAGGCACGCCCGGCGGTGGCCAGTGGGTCGATGCCCGCGATTCCGACGACGCGGCGACGGCGCGCTGGATGCAATCTTCCGGGAAGGCCGCCGAGTGACGGCCGGGTCACCCGCCGCCGCCAGTGTCGACCCGCGGGATATCGATGCGGTGTTTTTCGATTTCGACGGCGTGCTGGTCGAATCCAACGAGGTCAAGATTGACGCCTTCCGCCGCCTGTACGAACCCTTCGGAACCGATGTGGTCGATCAGGTGATCGCTGAACATGTCCGCCACGAAGGGGTGTCGCGGGTGGTTAAGCTGGAACGCTTTCACCGGGAATTTCTCGGCATCGTCTTGGACGAAAACGGTCTTGCCGATCTTGCGCAAACCTATTCCGAGATGGTCGAGGACGTCGTGGTCGCCTGCGACGCCGTGCCGGGCGCGGTTGAGGCATTGGACGTCTGGGCCAAACATTGCCCGCTTTATGTGGTGTCCGGAACGCCCCAGGACGAACTGCGCCGCATCGCCCAGCGCCGGGGTCTGGATGGATACTTCACAACCGTGTTCGGATCACCCCGCGTCAAGCCGGACATTGTCGGAGACGAACTTTCGCGGATCGGAGTTCAGGCGGATCGTGTTTTGTTCGTCGGCGATTCCATGACCGATTATGATTGTGCGGTGGCCGTCGGCACCCGCTTTCTCGGACGCGTGCCGCCTTGGCGGCAAAGCCGGTTCCCGGATGATGCCGAGGTCGCCCCGGATATGTGGTCTCTGGCTTTGGCCGGAGGGGCGTCGGCCCGGCCGCAGGCGGAGGCCGGGGCATGAGCGCCGGCGATGACCCGGATCGGGTCTACCATCCGCCCAAGGCTTATAAGAACGAGCGGTTCCTGAATTCCCGGAGCGCCAGGAGTGTGCGCATCCTGTCGGAATATGTCGAGCCGGCGGCACGCTTCAGCGCCCTCGACGTGGCCGATACGGTGGTGTTTTTCGGCTCGGCCCGAATTCTGCCCCGGGACGACGCCGAACGCCGCCTGCAGGCGGCCCGCGAACACGGCGGCGACGTTGCCCGTGCCGAAATGGCGCTGGAAATGTCGCGGTATTACGAGGATGCCCGCGAACTGGCCCGGCGTCTGACCGAATGGTCGAAGGGGTTGGAAGACAAGCACAAGCGTTTCATCGTGTGTTCCGGCGGCGGGCCGGGGATCATGGAGGCCGCCAACCGGGGGGCGTCGGAAGCCAAGGGCATCAACATCGGGCTGGGAATTTCACTGCCCCACGAACAGCACGCCAACCCCTATATCACCCGCGAACTGGCCTTTGAATTCCACTACTTCTTCATGCGCAAGCTGTGGTTCATGTATCTTGCCAAGGCGCTGATCGTGTTTCCCGGCGGCTTCGGGTCCCTGGATGAAGTATTCGAGACTTTGACGCTGATCCAGACCGGCAAGATCAAGAAGCATATGCCGGTCATCCTTTACGGCCGCGATTTCTGGGACGACGTGCTGAACCTGGACGCGTTGGTGAAGTACGGCACGATCAATGCCGAGGATGTCGACCTGCTGCATGTGGTCGATACGGTCGATGATGCCTTCACCTATATCACCGGTGAACTGTCCAAGAGCCTGGAAGCCCCAAAAGGGCCGGAACTCTAAAGTCGAACTGCTGCGCTGAGCTCTATAACCATCGGCTATATATCAATTTTCAGCCCATCTCTCTAAGTTGGCCCATTAATTGGCCGCATCGCCGGGGCTGACGCGCAGATAAACGGCGCTCCAGGAGAATTAGACAGAATGTCGGGTGCCAGCCTTTCACGGCTTAGCATTGTATGGAAGATGTTGGCGCCGACACCACTTGTCGTGCTGATCAGTCTTGTCGTCGTGCTGTTGATCGTGCCGCCCATGGTGCGCACCAACGTCGAGGCCGCCGCCCGCGACGCCGCCCTTGAAACCATCCATCAGTACAAAACCGTACGCGGTATCTACAGCCGCAACGTCGTCAGTAAGGTCCTTGCCCATCCGGAATTTTCCGCGACGGTGGAGCACAGCGACAACATCAATGAAATTCCGCCGCCGGCGACCTTCATCCTCGACATCAGCGAGGCCTTGTCGAAAGAAGGCATCTCACTGAAATTCTACAGCCCCTATCCCTTCGCCAACCGCGCCGACCGGAAAATGGATGCCTTCGGCACCAAGGCCTGGAACTTGCTGGAGGCCAATCCCGACGCGGTGATCAGTGAAGAGACGACCATCGGCGGTCATCGTGCCTATCGCGTTGCCGTGGGCGATGTCTTCCAACAGCAAACCTGTGTGGACTGTCATAACAACCATCCCCTTTCGATTCAGAAGGGCTGGAAATTGGGCGACTTGCGCGGCATTTTTGAGGTCGTCGTCGATGTGGAGCGTCTGTTGGGGACAGGCGACAGGGTCAGCCGCTTCGTCATTCTGGCCTTCGTCGCAAGCGGTTTGTTGATTGTCCTGGTTGGCGTGATGATCGGCCGCCCCATCGCCCACCGGCTGAGCGAGATGCGGGGAGCCGTGCAAGCGGTCGCAGATGGGCGGTGGGATGTGGACATTCCGGCCTCCAAGTCCAACGACGAGATCGGTGCGTTGGGCGGGGCCTTGGAGGTGTTTCGCGAGAACGCCAAGCGGCGTGTCGAGTTGGAGGAAGAGCAGCTTGATCTGTACAATCAGATCAAATCGCAGATCGTTCTGTTGACGGATACGAACAAATCCATCGAACGTTTCGTGCCGAACACCTTCCTCAAACTGTTGAAAAAAGAAAACGTCATTGACGTCAAACTGGGTGATTACGCGCTGCGTGACATGTCGGTTCTGTTTACGGATATCCGTGACTTCACGGGGCTTTCCGAAACGATGACGCCCAACGACAATTTCCGCTTCATCAACAATTACCTCGGCCGCATGGGGCCGATCATCCGCGATCACAAGGGGTTCATCGACAAGTACATCGGTGATGCGATCATGGCGTTGTTCGATGAACCGGACAACGCGCTGTCGGCGGCCGTGGACATGTTGCAGCGCCTTGAACGCTACAACCAGGAAGAACGTATCCGCTACGGTCGCGATGCCATCCGTATCGGCATCGGCATCAATACAGGCTCCCTGATGCTCGGCACCATCGGCGAGGAGCACCGCATGGACGGCACCGTGATCAGTGATGCGGTCAACCTGGCGGCCCGGGTCGAGGGATTGACGAAAGAATATGGCGTGCCTTTGGTCATCACCGACAACACCCTGAATTCCCTATCGGATCCTGGGCAGTATTCGATCCGACCGTTGGATTCCGTGACGGTCAAAGGCAAGACCAAGCAGGTGGCCGTGTTCGAAGTCTTGGATGGTCTTTCCGATCATGATCGTGCGGCCAAGGAAGCAACCCTTGAAACCTATTTGGCAGCGATCGCGGCGCTAAAGTCGGGCCATCCGGTTCGCGCCCGAAGATTGTTCGAGGAATGCCTCGCCGCTAATCCGAACGATACGCCCGTGCGCCTTCATCTGAGCCGGCTGACGGTCGAGGTCTAGCGCGCTTTCTTGCGCGATACCGGGGGCGTGCTTAACGCCGTGGCCGCCGCTTTGGTCGTGCGCCGCCGCCCATCCATCCCTTCCGCTTGAAGTAATAGACCAAGCCCAGGGCGATCGCGGCCATGAAGGCGAGGGCGGCCGGATAGCCGTAGCGCCATCCCAGTTCGGGCATGTTGAACGGGGAGGCGGCCCTGTCGAAGTTCATGCCCCAAAGGCCGGCGAAAAAACCCAGCGGAATGAAGATCGTGGCAATGATGGTCAAAACCTTCATGATCTCGTTCATGCGTGCGCTCAGGCTCGACAGATAAACCTCAAGCAAAGAGGAAACCGTCTCCCGGTCGGTTTCCACGATATCCATCAATTGCACCAGATGGTCGTAACAGTCGCGCAGGTAGATGCGGGTGTCCTTGGTGATCAGCGGGTTTTCATCGCGGATCAGCGCGTTGGCCATGTCACGCATGGGCCAGATGCATCGGCGCAGATGAATCAGGCGCCGTTTAAGGTCGTGAATGTCTTCCACCTGCCAAGGTTCGGGGCGGGCAATGACAAGGTCTTCAAGGTCGTCCAGGGTCTCGCCGGCGGCTTCAAGCACGGGAAAGTAGGCGTCGATCAATGTATCGACGATGGAATAGGCGAGATAGTCGGCGGATAATTGGCGAATGCGCCCCTTGCCATCTCGGATGCGCTCGCGCAGCGGATCAAGGCAGTCCGTGTGGCTTTCGTGGAAGCTGATGACGTATCCGTCGCCGAGGATCAGGGAAACCTGTTCGGTGTCTTCGCTGCCGTTTACAGTGATGGCGCGGCAAACGACAAATACCTTGTCCTTGAACGTTTCCGCTTTCGGGCGCTGGTGAACGTTGACGATGTCTTCCTGGGCCAGGCTGTGGATGCCGAATTGGGCGCCGATTTTTTCGATCAATCGGACATCGGCAAGGCCCGAAATCTGAATCCAGGTGACGGGAATTTGCCCGCTGTGGGCGATGATGTCGGCGTCGGGGGCCGGACGATCCTCGCGAATACCTTCGGGGCCATAGGCAAGGATGCGGACGCGGGTTTCCTTGGCGCCGGAATGGACGATCAACGTTCCGGGGGGCGAGCCTGGCTTGGCGCGACGTACGGCAATGCCGCGCCGCCGCCGGGGAGGATGATCGGAAGGCCTCTTTGCTGTGTCTTCCGCCATCCCGATGGCCTATTCCGCCGCGGCGCTTTCCGTCTTCTTGCCGACGGCCTTTTCGTAGTCTTCGATCAGCCAATGGGTGATCTGGCCCGGCGTGAAGGTCATGTCGTCGATCTGGCCGACGGGTGTCACTTCGGCGGCTGAGCCGGTGAGGAAGATTTCCGTCGCCTTTTTCAGCTCGTCCGGGAAGATCGCCCGTTCGATGACCTCGATCCCCCGGGCCTTGGCCAGGGCGATCACGGTCTGACGGGTGATGCCGTTGAGGAAGCAATCCGGCGTCGGCGTGTGCAGTTTGCCGTCGCCGAAGGAAATGAAGATGTTCGCCCCCGTGGCCTCGGCCACCTGGCCGCGGTAGTCCAGCATCAGGGCATCCTGGCAGCCGTGAGATTCCGCCGTGTGCTTGGATAGGGTGCAGATCATGTACAGGCCCGCGGCCTTGGCGTGGACCGGTGCACATTCGGGTGCCGGGCGGCGCCAGGTCGAGGTTTCCAGCTTGATGCCCTTTTCGCGCAATTCCGGCGAAAAGTAGCTGGGCCAGTCCCAGGCGGCGATGGCGACGTTGATGCGGTTCTGCTGGGCCGACACGCCCATCATTTCCGATCCGCGCCAGGCGACCGGGCGGATGTAGCCGTCGACGATGCCGTTTTTGGTGCAGGCGTCGATGCAGGCCTGGTCGATCTCTTCCACCGTGTAAGGGATTTTGAAGCCCAGGGTTTGCGCGGAATAGAACAACCGTTCCGTATGTTCGCGCAGCTTGAAGATTTGCCCCGAGTACATGCGTTCGCCTTCGAACACACAAGAGCCGTAATGCAGGCCGTGGGTCAGGACATGGACGCGGGCGTCCCGCCAATCGACCCATTCCCCATTGAACCAGATCAGACCGTCGCGGTCGTCGAAGGTAGCAGCTGCCATTGTAATATTCTTTCGTCCATCCGTTTTTCCCAAGAACGATGTTGCGTTTATTATCATTCTCAGGCATATAAGTCAATAACACTGACTTATTTTTGCGGGGTCTTCGAGCATATTTTCCGGCGGCCCCGGTGAAGGAAACCGTCATGGATGAACAGGTCCCCTGGGTCCAGCAGCAGGCCGATCCCCTGGCGCCGCGCGATGACGACCTGCGCCACGCCATGGAACTGCTGTTCTTCGCCTACCGTGACTTCACGGGCGAAGCCGACGCCGTCCTGGCCGATTACGACATGGGCCGCGCCCATCACCGGGCGGTCTATTTCATCGGCGCCAACACGGGCATCAGCGTGTCGGAATTGCTGGCGATCCTGAAGATCACCAAACAGTCCCTCAACCGTGTGCTGTCGACCCTGATCGACGAAGGTTATGTCGTGCAGGAAACCGACGACGGCGACCGCCGCCGGAGGCTCATGCATTTGACGCCCAAGGGCCGCGACCTGGAGCAGCTTTTGACCCGCCGCCAGTCGGCGCATATCGCGCGCGCCTACCGCGACGCGGGCCCCGACGCGGTCGAAGGATTCCGCCGTGTGCTGTTCGGCCTGATCAACGAGGCGGACCGTCATCGCGTGCCCCCGCCAGGCGCCGCCGCCCACGGCTGACGGGCTGCCGCGCCCGGTCCGATCATGATAGGATTTGCACCGGCCCTGTGGCCGTTTGAACGCTTGACCGCATGGCACGGGGGAGTGATGCCGTGAACGCCGACCTGCCGCATCTTCTTGTCGTGGATGACGACGGCCGCCTGCGCGACCTGCTGAGCCGCTTTCTGACCGAGAACGGCTTCGTCGTGGTCACGGCCGCCGATGCGGCCCAGGCGCGCAGCCGGCTCAGCCATTTCGATTTCGACGCGGTGATCCTGGACCTCATGATGCCGGGGGAAACGGGCCTGGAATTCGCGCGCGACCTGCGCACCCGGTCGGCCATTCCCATCCTGATGCTGACCGCCATGGCGGAGACCGAGGACCGTATCTCGGGCCTGGAGGGCGGCGCCGACGATTATGTGGTCAAGCCGTTCGAGCCGCGTGAACTGCTGTTGCGCATTCGCAACATCATGAAGCGCACCCCTCAGGCCCAGACCCCGGGGGACGACCTTCATCTCGGCGATTTTCTGTTCCGCCGTGACCGGGGCGAACTGTTGCGGGATGGGCGCCCGGTGCGTCTGACCGACCTGGAGGCCGGGCTGCTGAGCGCGCTTGCCGCGCGTCCGGGCGACGTGCTGACCCGCGACGACCTGATCGCCCGCACGGGGGCGGCCGGTGGCGGGCGTGCCGTCGATGTACAGGTCACCCGTCTTCGCCGTAAGATCGAGCCCGATCCCCGCGATCCCCGCTATCTGCAGACCGTGCGGGGTAAGGGCTACGTACTACGTCCTGATTGAAGACCCGGCCATGCCCCTTCAGACAACCATCAAGAACGCCCTGCCGAAAAGCCTGCTCGGCCGCGCCCTGCTGATCATCGTCACGCCGCTGATCCTGTTGCAGGTGGTGTCGGGGCTGATCTTTTACGAAACCCATTGGGACAAGGTGTCCTATCGTCTGGCGCGCAGCGTCGCGGGCGACGTGGCGGCCATCGTGCAACTGGTCACCGACGATCCCAGCGAGGAAGGCCGCGAGCGCGCCGCCGCCCTGGCCGGCCGCAACATGGACATGTTCGTGACCTTTCTGCCGGGCGCGATCCTGTCCAACAAAGCCGTGTCGCCTGCCAACGATCTGGAAGAGGTGCTCGACCGCTCCATGCAGAGCTTCATCGTCAAGCCCTACCGCCTGGATTCGGAAAGTTCCGACCGTAACGTAAGCATCGACGTACAGCTTGCCGACGGTGTTCTGCGCATCACCACCACGCGCAAGCGGCTGTTTTCGACCACGGTGTATGTCTTCGTCATCTGGATGATCGGCACGTCGCTGATTCTGTTCGGGGTCGCCACCATCTTCATGCGCAATCAGGTGAAGCCGATCCGCCGTCTGGCCCGCGCCGCCGATAATTTCGGCAAGGGCCGCGATGTATCGAACTTCAAACCCGAAGGCGCGACCGAGGTCCGCCAGGCGGCCCAGGCCTTCATGGCCATGCGCGAACGCATCCAGCGCCAGATCACCCAGCGCACGGACATGCTGTCCGGTGTGTCCCACGACCTGCGCACGCCGCTGACGCGGATGAAGCTGCAATTGGCGATGTTCAAGAACGTCGATGGGGTGGACGACCTGTCCGCAGACGTTTCGGAAATGGAACACATGCTGGAAGGCTATCTTGCCTTCGCCCGCGGCGAGGGCACGGAAAAACCGGCGCCGACGGATCTGGGCATGCTGCTGGAAGACGTGGTCGGTCAGGTCCGGCGCCGTGGCCGGCCCATCGACCTGCACCTGGAAGATCAGTTGAACCTGCCGTTGCGGCCCAACGCCTTCAAGCGCTGTGTCACCAATCTGGTGGAGAACGCCGCGCGCTATGGCCAGCATGTGTCGGTGCGGGCAGGGCACCGGGGCGACGCCATCGAGATCACCGTGGATGACGACGGACCCGGCATTCCCGAAGACAAACGTGCCGAGGTGTTCCGGCCGTTTTTTCGGCTCGACGATTCCCGCAACCCGGAAACGGGTGGGGTCGGGCTGGGCCTGACCATCGCCCGCGACGTGGTGCGCAGCCACGGCGGCGAAATCCTGTTGTCGGAATCGCCGGCCGGCGGCCTGCGCGGACGTATCCGCCTTCCCCTATAGGCATACCGGGCGGGATGTCCCCAGCGGATTTCATGGCAATTCCGCCGATGACATCTATAATGGAAAAAGATCACGTAATGGTCCGATAATCGAGGCACCGCGGCCCTGGGAGGGTTCGGCTTGGTGTCTGGGGGGTGTAGGTGACTGATTCCCTTCCGTCGAAAGTTCTGATTGCCGACGATCATGCCCTGTTCCGCAAGGGGCTGGGCTCGTTGTTGGAAATCATCGATCCCGACATCACGGTGGTCGAGGCCGCGAGTTATCCGGAAGCTCTGCGCACGGCCAACGAAACCGACGACCTGGACCTCGCGCTTGTCGATCTGGGCATGCCGGGGATGGAACGGTTCGCCGGACTGAACGCCCTGATCCGTTCCCTGGACGGCGTGCCGGTGGTGGTCGTGTCCGCCGCCGAAACGTCCGAGGAAATGAGTCTGGCGATGGACTGTGGCGCCCATGGCTACATCCCCAAAACCCTGGACAGTTCCGTGGTGGTCAATGCCGTGCGTCAGGTGATCGCCGGGGAAATCTATCTGCCGCCGACACTGCTCGACTGGGCTCCCGGCGGGGCCAAGACCGAAGGTCCGGGCGGATTGCACCTGACGCCGCGTCAACGCGACGTGCTCAACCTCATGGCCGGCGGCAAGTCGAACAAAGAGATCGCCCGCATTCTGGGGCTCGCCGAAGGCACCATCAAGCTGCATGTCACGGGCCTGCTGAAGGTGCTCGACGCGAACAACCGGACCCAGGCGGTTATCAAGGCGGCATCTCTGGGACTGACACAGGGCCTGGAGCAGGACTGACCGCGCCGACAAGGAGGGCGCCATGACGTCCCGCTGTCCCCATACGGGCCTTGGCACCAGAGGCCGGGAAAACAAAAATTCTCCGTTGAATGTCCGCCGCCAATCAGGCGTGGCGGCCGTTGCCGTCCCGGTATTGATTTCGGCAGCGCCGGCATGGGCGCAATCCGGTGAGGCGATGGCCCAGCCGGGGCCGGCGGTCATGGCCGGGCTGGCGGTCGCAGCAGCGGCGTTCCTTGTCGGGTTGTGGTGGGGCCGTCGACGGCGCGATCCGGCGGCCGTGGAAAATCCCGCGGCACGGGTGGAGGAAGCCCCCCGCCGGCGCGCGATGACGGCCGCCGAACGCGATGCCGAAACGGACGCCCACTACCGCATCATTTCGGAACTGACCTCGGACGTCGTCTATGCCTATGACGTCGCCCCCGATGGCCGCGTGACGTCGAAATGGCAGGTCGGCGGGATTGACGGCTTGGCCGGTCAATCCGGGCAAAGCGACGCGCCCCTTGCCTGGCTGACCCAGATTCATCCCGACGATGTGCCGATCCTGGAATCCCGCGACCAGCGCCTGCGCCTTGGCATTCCGTCGACCGACGAATTTCGTCTTCTGTCCGCCGACGGCCGGGTGCGCTGGCTGCGCGTTTATTCGCGCCCGGAACGGGGGACCAGCGGCGAGGTCGTGCGCGTGGTCGGCGCCGCCAAGGAGATCACCCAGGACAAGCGCTGGGAAGAGGCGCTGGCCGATTCCGAAAGCAAGCTGCAGGCGACGTCGCGCACGGCCCGCGTCGGTTATTGGGAACATTTCCCGGATGACAACCGCACCGTTTGCTCGCCCGTCCTGTGGCGGATCTGGGGCCTGCGTCCCGGTCGCGCGGGGCCCACGGGCAAGGTCTTCCTGGACATGATCCATCCCGACGACCGGCCGCGCATCGCCGCCGCCTATGAAGATCCCGTGCCCAATTGCCGGCATGAGTATCGGGTTCTCAGGCCCGACGGCTCGGTGCGCTACGTCTTTGAGGATCTTAGCGCCGATTTCGACGAACACGGCCGCGCGCGCCGGCTGTTCGGGGTGACTCAGGACATTACCGAGCGCAAGCGGGCCGAACAGGCGCTGCGCGATTCCGAGCTGCGCTACCACGCCATCGTCGAGGACCAGACGGAGTTGATCCGACGCTGCACCCCTGACGGGGTCCGGACCTTCGTCAACGAAGCCTATTGCCAATATTACGGCGTGCCCCGCGAACAGCTGATCGGCCGGCCCGTCGGCTCGGAACTGAGCGATAGCGAAGCCGCCTTGCGCCAGGCCATCATCCGCCGGATCGGCCCGAAAAATCCGATCGAGGAGAACCTTCACCGGGTGATCGGGCACGACGGCAAGGTCAGCTGGCAGCAATGGACCGAACGTGCGGTGTTCGACGACGACGGGCGCATGGTGGAAATCCAGGGCGTCGGCCGCGACGTCACGGCCACGAAAGAGGCCGAGGAAATGCTGGCCGAGGCCAAGGACGCCGCCGAACTGGCAAGCGCCGCCAAGTCGCGCTTTCTGGCGGCTGCCAGCCATGACCTGCGTCAGCCCCTGCAGGCGCTGGCGATGTTCGTCAACGTGTTGTCGGAACGGGACCTGGACGACAAGGCGAAGCAGCTTATCAACCGCATCAGCGACTGTTCGGACGCCCTGGAACGCCTGCTTGGTTCGTTGCTCGACATTTCCAAACTGGATGCCGGGCTGTTCGTGCCGCAGCGGCGCGATTTCAACCTCGGCGCGGTGCTGGAACGTCTGTGTTCGGAAATCCGCCCGCTGGCCGAGGAAAAGGGCCTGCGGCTCAACATGGTGCCCTGCGCGCTTCTGGTCGACAGCGATCCGGGCTTGCTCGACCGTCTGCTGCGCAATCTTTTGACCAATGCGGTGCGCCATACGGAAACCGGCAAGATTCTCGTCGGCTGCCGGCGTGCCGGGGCCAATGTGCGTGTTGAAATCTGGGATACGGGCGTCGGCATTCCGGACGACCAACTGGACATGATCTTCGAGGAGTTCCATCAGGTCGGCAACCCGGCGCGCGACCGGCGCGAAGGGCTGGGCCTGGGGCTCGCCATCGTGCAGCGGTTGTCCAATCTGCTCGACCATCCCGTGGATGTGCGGTCATGGGTGGGCCGGGGGTCGGGGTTCTCCGTCAGCCTGCCCTTGGCGGGTGACCATGCGCCCGCGGAAATGACCCTGCCGGCGGATGAGCATCCCGATGTGGCGGGGGCCGTGGTGGTCGGCATCGACGACGAGGCCGATATTCGCGACGCCCTGGGGTTGCTGTTGACCGGCTGGGGCTATGACGCCGTGGTCGCCGGCTCGGCGGTCGAGGCGATCGCCAAGCTGGAGCAGGAGCGCAAGCAGCCGGAACTGGTCGTCGCCGATTATCGGCTCAAGCTTGGCCATACGGGGGCCGACGCGATTTTGGCCATCCGCCACGTTTGGGGCGGGGATGTGCCGGGGTTCCTTTTGACCGGCGACACGGGCCCGGACCGCCTGCGGGAGGCGGCGGCCAGCGGATTCGAGGTCATGCACAAGCCGATTCAGCCCGAGAAACTGCGCCTGATGGTCGCGGAATCGATCGCTTATGCCCGCCGGATGGCCGCGATCGAGGCGCGTACCCGGGCGCAGGAAAAGGACGAGATGGAACGCCAGGTCTGACGGGCAGCGGGGAAGATCAGAAAAGCCGTCCGCCGTTAGGAACCTTCAGGTCCGGGTGGATCAACACGACCTCGCCGTCCGCGTCGGGAAAGCCCAGGACCAACACCTCGGACATGAACTTGCCGATCTGCTTTGACGGAAAATTGACGACGCCCGCGACCTGACGCCCGACCAGGCTGTCCGGCGTGTAGTGGCGGGTGATCTGGGCCGAGGTCTTGCGCTCGCCGATATCCGGGCCGAAATCGACCCACAGTTTGATGGCGGGGCGGCGGGCTTCGGGAAAGGGTTCAGCGCGGACGATCGTCCCGACGCGGATATCCACGGCCAGGAAATCGTCGAAAGTGATCTGCGGGGTCGGGCTTTCGGGCATGGAGTGTCTCCTTCGGCCCGGAAATTTATCGCGCCCACCCCGTCATGCAATCAAAAAGGCGCGCAACAAAAAAGGCCGCCCTCGGCGGGCGGCCTTCTTCGAAAGACGGAAAAGCCGATTACTTGGCTTTGCTCATCTGACCCTTCATTTCGTCGAAGGCTTCGGCGATGCGGGTGTTGATCACCTTAACGGCGGCGTCGTTGGCTTTGGTGACGACGTCCGTAACCTTCTTGGAATTGGCCAGGGAGGATTCGAAAGCGGCCTTGCACAGGTCCAGTTCCTTGGTCACCAGATCCTGCGGGGAAGAAACCTTGCCCAGGGATTCGGCGGCGGTGCTGGCCTGATCGAACGCGGCCTTGAACAGTTCGGCCTGCTTCTGGGCAGCGGCCTGGACGCCTTCGAAGGCGGCCTGGCTGGCCTTGTTCAGGGCTTCAAGGTTCTTGCGCTGGATGTCCATCACGGCGTTGACGTCGATGGTTTCCATGGAGCCGCCCTTCATCGCCTTCATGACCTGATCGGACATCTTGGCGGGGTCGAAATCGGCATAGATCTTGGTGAAGTCGGTAGCCCAGGCAGGGAAGCCATTTTTGTCGAGCTTGAACATATCGGTGTACATTTGGTCGGTCCTCCATTGGAGCGCGAAAGGGAATATGCTTTGTGCATGTGCGAGAGTTATGCTGCACTGCAACAGTGATGCCTATATGCGGTCGAATGGGGATGTAAGTCAAGCCTTATATTGCAGTGCAATAAAATAAAACTCAGGCCGGGGCGGCCTCGGGCCCGTCCTGGCGGGGGACCGTTTCGGGCGGACCCGGCCGAGAAACCGCATCGCGGCCTCGGCCCGGCGCAGCCCCCTGTCGAGCGCCGCCATGGTCTTCGCTTGATCGGCGCCGTCATCGCCCAGCCACACCCGGAAGGTATCGGCATAGACCAGGGCGAGGCCCTTGGCATGCAGCAGTCCGCAGGGGCCCGAGGCGTTGATCCCCGCGGCCGCAAGCACCCGGGTCATGGTTCGGGCCATGCGCGGGAGAAACCGCAGTGCCACCGGATCGCAGAGCGAATCCTTGGCGATTTCGGCCATGGCGGCCCGGTGCGGGGTCAGGGCGTCGAATCGTTCCATCAACAGGTCGAACAGGCGGTCGCGGATGCCGACGCCCGCGTCGCCCGAGGCTGCATGCGTGTCGGCGGCGGCCAGCATCTGCGCGTCGATGCGGTCCTGGAATGCGTTGACGATGTCGTATTTGGTGGGAAAGGGGATCAGGACGTCGGCCAGCGGCACCCCGGCGTCGGCGGCGACATCGGCCAGGGACAGGCGCCGCCAACCATCGCGCGCGATCCGGGCCATGGCGGCGTCGATCACGGCGTTCCGTGGATCGCCCGGGGCGGCGGTCTTCGCCTTTCCTTTGCCGGTTGTCTTGCCTGGGGTCGTGCCTTGGGGCCGCTTGGCCATGGCGGTGCCTCCTTACCTGCGCTTTTCATTATGTAGGAAGGATCGGCGGAAATGCCAGTCGGATCGCGGAAGTTACTCCGCCAATTCGCGGGACCGCTTGGCGGCGGCGGCGACGCAGCCGGTCACCAGATCGCCCAGGGGTCCATGGGCCGGATCGTCCTTGTTGGGATCGCCGCCCATCAGGACCGTCAATCCGGCCGCGGTGGTGCCGCCGGGGCTGGTCACGTTGCGGCGCAGGGTATCGGGCGTGTCCGTGGCCGATCGGTGCAGCAGTTCGCCCGCCCCCTCGACCGTTGCCCGGGCCAGGGAATTCGCAAGGTCTTCCGGCAGGCCGGCCTCACGGCCCGCCCGGGCCAGGCATTCGACCAAGTGGAAGACATAGGCCGGGCCGCTGCCGGACAGGCCGGTGACGGCATGCAACAGGTCCTCGTCCTCGACCCAATGAACCTGGCCGACGGCGGTCAGCAGATCATGGCATAGCTTCTGCTGGGCGTCGGTGACGCGGGCATTGGCGCAGGCGACGCTGGCGCCCCGGCCCACGGCGGCCGGCGTATTGGGCATGACGCGGACGATCGCCGCGACCTCGCCCAGGCAATCCTCGAATAAGGCGATCGGCGTGCCGGCGGCGATGGACAGAAACACGGTCGCCGGCCCGGCGAACGGAAGGTAAGCCGGGACGACGTCGGCCATGACCTGCGGCTTGACGGCGAACATCACTAGTTCGGGAAGAAAATCCGGGGGCAGGTCGTCCGCCGCGGCGGCGACGGTGACGCCGAGATCGCGGACCAGGGCCGAGGCGTTGTCGAGGTTGGGCTCGACGACGAAGATGTCCGCCGCCGGAATGCCCCGGCTGATCCAGCCGGCCATCAGGGCGCCGCCCATCTTGCCGCCGCCGACAACCAACAAGGGGCGGGCGGCCGTCATGGCAGGGTTCCTTCGATCCTACGGGGCGGGATCAGGCTTCGCCGACCGTGTCCACCATGGCGGCGGCCACGGCGTCGTCGGCGGTCCGCCCACCCCAGATCACGTATTGGAAGGCGGGGTAAAAGCGTTCGCATTCGTACAGCGCCGTTTCGACGATGTCTTCCATCTGGCTCATGGTCGGGCCGTTGGCCGCGCGCATGGGCAGGACATGGCGGAACATGGGCAGGCCTTCGTCGTCCCACATGCCGAAATGGCCGAGCCAGAGCTTTTCGTTGACCCGGGCCAGAAGCTCGTAGACCGGCGTGCGCCGCTCCTGGGGCACGCGCATGTCGAAGGCACAGGTGAAGTGCATGGCCTCGATCTCGTCGTTCCAGGCGAAATAGAGGCTGTAGTCGCACCAGGTTCCCGGCACTTGAACGGCCAGTTCCTGGTCGCTTCGGCGGTCGAAGGTCCAGTCGTTTCCTTCCACGATCTGTTCGATCAGGTCCAAAGGATTGTGTTTATGGGTATCTACGGCGAATTCGAGTGCAGGCATGGCCGCTGCTCCTTCGTGGCTGGACCGGCGGCGCCCGGGCGGGCGCCTCCAGGCATGTCGCCAAAGGGATCGCCCACAACATCTCGGAGGTTACCGAAATATGGTATCTGTGGCCCCCTTGGATACAAGAGGTAGCCTGCCTTAAGGGCGAAAGCCGTGCAAGGGCGGATTGGGACGGTTCTGTGAATATTTGTGGAAGAATCGGGAATCAGAACGGCTTAGACGCAAATGGGCGAAAAAGCGGGTGGCCGCAAGACCCTGAAACGACTCCATATATGGACGGTGCGTCAGGCCTTGGGTTTGCCGGCCGGGGCCTTGCGCGGGGCGGGCTTGGCCGCCGTTTTTTTCGCGGCTGTCCGCGGTTTGGCGGCCCCTTGGCCAGCCATCTGCGCCTCCAGTTTGGCGACTCGGGCTTCCAATTTTTCCTGCGCCGCGCGGGCGTTCTTCGCGACTTCGGCCATGGCATCGAACTCGTCGCGGGGAACCAGGTTGCCGTCGGCCAAATATCGCTCGACCTGCTGGCGGATCATGGCTTCCACCTCGTCCTTCACGCCGGCGAGCGTCGCCACGGCGCCGTTGGCCACCTTGGCCAGGTCGTCGAGGATTCGGTTGGACGTCTGCATGGCGGAACTCCTTGGCTTATGGCGCGTAATTCATAGGTGATATATGGCCCTGTTGGGGGGCTTTCGCAAGCGTGGGCCCGGCGGCGCGCCCGGTTGCTCCCCGGCCCGGCCCGGCCTATAAGCAGCCCATGTATGTGGTCACCGGCGGCGCCGGGTTCATTGGATCGAATATCGTTCACGGGCTGGAGGCCAGGGGCCTGGGCCCGGTGGCGGTCGTCGACCATGTCGATTCGGACGAAAAGGCCCGCAACATCGCCAAGCGCCGGGAGGTGGAGACGGTCGCGCCCGAAGACCTCACCCGGTTTCTCGGCGCCAACGCAGGCCGGATTCGCGGCATCATCCACATGGGCGCCATCTCGGCGACCACGGAAACGCGGCTGGTCCGCATCATCAAGAACAACATTATCCTATCCCGTCGCCTGTGGCATTGGTGCGCGGACCAGGGAGTGCCGTATATCTATGCGTCCTCGGCGGCGACCTACGGCGACGGCAGCCAAGGCTTCGACGACGATGGCGCGATTGCGGCGCTGAAGGCGCTGCAGCCGCTCAACATGTACGGCTGGTCGAAGAATCAGTTCGACATTTGGGTCGCGGAACAGGTCGCGGCGGGCCGGCCCAAGCCGCCGGGCTGGGCCGGGCTTAAGTTCTTCAACGTGTTCGGGCCCAACGAATACCACAAGGGCCGCATGCAATCCGTCGCCCGTCAGGTTTACGAGAAGGCGGCCCGGGACGAGGCCTGTACCTTATTCAAATCCCATAACCCGGATTACCCCGACGGCGGCCAGTTGCGCGATTTCGTCTGGGTCGGCGATTGCGTCGATATGGTGCTGTGGTTGCTGGATCATCCCGAGGCCTCAGGCCTGTTCAACTGCGGGGCGGGCAAGGCCCGCAGCTTCGCCGACCTGGCGGCGGCCGTGTACCGCGCGCTCGGCAAAGAGCCGATGATCAATTTCGTGCCGACGCCCGAGGATATCCGCGACAAGTATCAATATTTCACGGAAGCCCGCATGGACCGCATCCGCGCCGCCGGCTACGCCCATCCGCAAACGCCGCTGGAGGAAGGGGTGCGCCGCTACGTGCAGGACTTCCTCGCCGCCGGCGACCCTTATCTATGACGGGCCGGATGCCATGACCTTCGCGCTTATTCTCCCCGTGCTGGCTTTTCCCGCCATCGACCCGATCATCGTCGAGATCGGCCCCTTCGCCATCCGCTGGTACGCCCTGGCCTATATCAGCGGGCTGATCCTGGGCTGGCGCTACATGCTGCGCCTGACCGGGGACCTGCCCCTGCGCGAAGTTCAGGTCATGGGCGAGGACGGCAAGGCAACGACCGTGCGGGAGCCCATCGTCAGCCGCCTCGCCGTCGACGATTTCCTGGTCTGGGCGACCATCGGCGTGGTCCTGGGCGGGCGGCTCGGCTACGTGCTGTTCTACAAGCCCGGGTTCTATTTCGATAACCCTCTGAACATCCTGACCGTATGGCAGGGCGGCATGTCGTTCCACGGCGGCCTGCTGGGGGTCTGTGTCGCGACCCTTCTTTTCTGCCGCAAGCGGGACATCCCGCTGTTCACCTTCGCCGACATGCTGGGCTGTACCGCCCCCATCGGCCTGTTCTTCGGGCGGATGGCCAATTTCATCAACGGCGAACTGTTCGGCCGCGCGGCCGATGTGCCCTGGGCCATGGTGTTCCCCCATGGCGGCCCGATGGCGCGCCACCCCAGTCAGATCTACGAAGCCCTGCTTGAAGGCATTGTGTTGTTCGTCGTGATGGCGGTGCTGTGGCGGCGGCCGGGCCTGCGTGCCAAGCCCGGCTTCCTCGCCGGCGTGTTCTTCATCGGCTACGGCGCGGCGCGGATCACCGCCGAATTCTTCCGCGAACCGGATGCCTACCTTGGTTTCTTGTTCCAAGGGGCGACCATGGGCCAGCTTTTGTCCCTGCCCATGATCGCCTTCGGCCTGTGGCTGATCTGGCGTGCCAATCAGGCCGGCAAAGCGGACGCATGACGGGGCTGCTGGCGCATCTCCGCCGCCGCATCGCCCTGGAAGGGCCGTTGACCGTCGCCCGCTATATGGAGGAATGCCTGGGCAACCCGGCCCATGGATATTACATGACCCGCGACCCCCTGGGCGCTGATGGCGATTTCACGACGGCACCTGAAATCTCCCAGATGTTCGGCGAACTGATCGGCCTGTGGGCCGCCGTGCAATGGCAGGCCATGGGGGCGCCCGATTCCGTGCATCTGGTCGAACTGGGCCCCGGGCGCGGTACCCTGATGGCGGATGCGCTGCGTGCGGTGGCGACCGTCGCACCTTTCCGGGCCGCCGTGCAGGTGCACTTGGTCGAAACCAGCCCGGTGTTGCGTGACCGGCAGCGGGAAACCCTGGCCGCCGCCCATCCCGGCGTGACGCCGCAATGGTGGAACGACCTTTCCCAGGTGCCGGCGGGCCCGGCCCTGATCATCGCCAATGAATTTTTCGATGCCCTGCCGATCCGTCAGTTCCTGCGCGGGCCCGACGGCTGGCGCGAACGTCTGGTTGCCTGGGATGCGGACGCGGCGGCCCTAGCCTTTGTCCTGTCGGGGGCGCAGGCGACAAGCCCGCTGATTCCACCGCCCCTCAATCAAGCGCCCGAGGGCAGCCTGATCGAAATCTGCCCCGTCGGTTTGCGCAAGGCGCATACACTTGCGGGGCGGCTGGCGGCCCAGGGCGGGGCGGCGCTGATCGTCGATTACGGCCACGACCGCAGTGCACCCGGCGACACCCTTCAGGCGGTGAAGGATCATCAATACGCGGATGTATTGATTGATCCGGGCGAGGCGGACCTGACCGCCCACGTGGATTTTCAACAACTGGCCCAGACCTGCATCCAGGCGGGGGCCGTGACTTTCGGTCCTATCGGGCAGGGGGATTTCCTCATTGCCCTCGGCATCGGTGCGCGGGTGCAGGCCTTGACCGCCCAGGCCGACGACCGTCAGAAGGCGGCGATCGACGCGGCCTTCACCCGCTTGACCGGTGCCGGCCAAATGGGCCGCCTGTTCCGGGTCCTGGCCGTGCAGCACCCGAGCCTGCCGGCGCCGCCCGGATTTGAATAGGTCGGGTCGCAATCCGTGATTTGAACTGGCCCGTGCGAACAAGGTAAAAGTCTTCATGACCGATTCCCTCGACATCGTCCACGCGCCCAACCTGGCCGAACAGGCCGGGGTCGCGCATGGCTTCTTCACCCGCCGGGGCGGGGTCTCGGGCGGCATTTACGCCGGGCTGAATTGCGGGCAGGGGTCGAAGGATACCCCGGACCATGTCCGGGAAAACAAACGCCGGGTGATGGCGGCGATGGGCCTGAAGGCGGATGATCTGGCCTTGGTCCATCAGGTGCATTCGCCGGATGTGTGGACCGCCGATGCCCCCCGTGACCGCACCGCCATGGAAAAGGCCGATGCCTTGGTCAGCCGCCGCAAGGGCTTGGCGCTCGGCATCCTGACCGCCGATTGCGCGCCGGTGCTGTTCGCCGACGGTGCCTCGGGCGTGGTCGCCGCCGCCCATGCGGGCTGGCGCGGAGCGATGTCCGGGGTGCTGGAAAACACGGTCGCGCGGATGGAGGCGGAGGGCGCGCAGCGGGCCGGCATCCATGCCGCCCTCGGCCCCTGCATCCGTCAGGAATCGTATGAGGTCGGCCAGGACATGAAGGACGCCTTCGCCGAACGGCACGCCGACCACAGCAAGTATTTCGCCGGCGGCGACCGGCCTGGTCATTACCAGTTCGATCTGGCGGGTTTCATCATGGACCGGCTGGCCGCCCTGAACCTGGCCAGCACCCATGACGTGGGTCTCGACACCTATGTCGATGCCGACCGATTCTTCAGTTACCGCCGCGCCACTCACCAGGGCGAGGCCGACTACGGGCGCGAACTCGCCGTGGTCGCGCTGGCTGCGGGCTGAGGGCCGGGGCCATGCCTTATCTGGCGGTCTTGACCTTGGCGACGCTCGCGGTGATTCTCGTCACCTGCGTTATTGTTTAGAGGCGCCATCGCCTGATGGCGCGTGAAGCCGAAGGACGGACGGCCTTGCGGGCAACGGTCCAATTCGCAATCTGGGTTCTTGCGGCGGTGGCGCTGTCCGTTGCCGCCTGCGGGCCCGTGCCGCGCGCCTTCGCCCCGGGCGAAGTCGACAGCGTCGGTGCCGCCATCGTGCACGGCACCTTCACCAAGGGCATTCAGGTCAATCCGATCGAAGGCACGGCGCCGATCATGTCCAAGATATTGGCGCGGACCACGGTCGATTCGTTCGAACCCTACGGCCTGCCCGCCGGGGTCGCCCCTTTTGATGCCTCGGAATACATCCTTCACGGCCGTGCCCATCACGACAAAAACCCCAACGCCATTCCCTACGTCACCATTCATTGGCAGTTGTCCAACAAGGACGGCCTGCTGCTGGCCGATCTGGAACAACCCGTCGACGCCACCAGCGGGGAATGGGAATTCGGCACGCCCGAGGTCATCATCCGCGTCTCCGAGGACGTCGCCCATAGGGTCGCCGCCATCCTGGCCGGGATCGCCCCGGCGCAGCCGGAACCGGCCCCGGACAAGGGTATTTTCGTGATGCCGGTCGAAGGGGCCCCCGGTGACGGCGATTTTTCCCTGACCCGTGCCATTGCCGAAGCCCTGAAGGCGCGGGGCACGCGCCTGACCCGGTACCGTGAGCAGGCGAAATACGTGCTGACCGGATTGATGGAGGTCTCCCCCTCGGTCCAGGGCCGTCAGGGGGTGCGCATCACTTGGCGGTTGTCCCGTCCCGACGGCAAGGAAGTCGGCAAGGCGGAGCAGGACAACACCGTGCCGTCGGGTACCTTCGATACGCAATGGATGCCGACCGCACGGCTGATCGCCGCCGCCGCCGTCGACGGTATTCACGAGGTCATCGGCGGCTGGGAAGAGCGCGAACGCACCTTGGCCGAGGGCCGCGGCCTGGGCGTGCCGGACAATCTCGACAACCCCGACCTGCCCACGCCCGGCGGGCCTAAGCGGGTGATCGCCAAGTTGCAGGATCATCTGGTGCCGCCCGATGCCCCCGTCACACAGGGCGTGCCCCCCGAGATGACCGCCCAGGAAGAGTTGGAGGCCTCCCGCGCCAGGGTGGCGGCCGAAGACACCCCGCCGGCCCCCGAGGAAAAAAGCGTTCTCGGCCCTGAGGATGCAGCCGGCGAACAGGTCGTCGAGGACACGTTCACGCCGCCGACCCTGCGGACCCATGACCAGGACGCGGCCAATTCCTTCCTGATCGCCGAGGTCGCGGGAGCCCCCGGCAACGGCAACCGCCTGCTGAGCGAGGCGCTGAAGCGGGTATTGCGCGCGCGCGACCAGAACGTCACCGACGACCCGCGCCAGGCGCGATTCCTGGTACGCGGACTGGTCGTCATGTCCGAGCCCAAGGACGGTAAGCAGAACGCCCGCATCGTGTGGTCGGTCGAGACCACGGAGGGCAAGGCGCTTGGCAGCGCCGAGCAGAACAACACGGTTTCGGCAGGTATGCTCGATGAGAACTGGGGGGACACGGCGCTCAACGTCGCCATGGGGGCGGTCGTGGGTATTCAGCGGGTTCTTGGGGATAAGGCCCGCCCGTTCGCCCGGCGATTACCCGCCGATGCAGTGCCGCCGCCCGCACCAAGCGGAGAGACTCTTCCATGGGACCCCGGCGAAGCCATCCCGCCACCCCGGCGATAATGCGGTAAGCATCTGAAATAAAAGGGTTATGAAAGATCGTTTACAGGCAGGGCCGGCGTTGTTAGAGTCCGCGCGCCGAACAGGGGAATAGGCCCTATCGGCGCTCGGCACCGGGCATCTCCAGGGGTGGTTTTGCTCCGCCTTCGGACGCAAAACGAAAGTGCGCAGCCATGAAAATCATTGCCTGCAATTCCAATCGGCCGCTTGCAGAGGCGATTTCCGCCTATCTCAATCTGCCGCTGACCAAGGCCTCGATCCGGCGATTCTCCGACATGGAGGTGTTCGTCGAGATCCAGGAAAACGTGCGTGGAGAGGATGTCTTCGTCATCCAGTCGACCTCGTTCCCGGCCAACGATAACCTGATGGAGCTGCTGGTCACGCTGGACGCGCTCCGCCGCGGTTCCGCCCGCCGGGTCACCGCCGTCATTCCCTACTTCGGCTACGCCCGCCAGGATCGCAAGTCCGGCCCGCGCACGCCGATCTCGGCCAAGCTGGTCGCCAACCTGATTACCGAAGCCGGTGCCGACCGGGTCCTGACCATGGACCTGCACGCCGGGCAGATTCAGGGCTTCTTCGACATCCCGACCGATAACCTTTACGCCGAACCGGTATTGGCCAAGGACATCCAGGACCGTGAGGACGGGGCCGATCTGGTCATCGTGTCGCCGGACGTGGGCGGCGTGGTGCGCGCCCGTGCCCTGGCCAAGCGCCTGGACGGCGACCTTGCGATCATCGACAAGCGCCGCGAACGGGCCGGTGTCAGTGAAGTCATGAACATCATCGGCGACGTCAAGGGCCGCCGCTGCATCCTGGTCGACGATATCGTCGACAGCGCCGGGACGCTCTGCAACGCCGCCGTGGCGCTGATGGAAGAGGGGGCCGAGGCCGTTTCCGCCTATGTCACCCACGGGGTTCTGTCGGGCGGCGCCGTGGCGCGGGTGTCGTCGTCGCCCATGGACCGCTTGTGCGTGACGGACAGCATCATGGCGACCGAGGCCGTGCGCGTCGCCCATAACATCGAGCAATTGACGGTGGCCCCCCTGATCGCCGAGGCCATGCGCCGCATTTCCGAGGAAAGCTCGGTGTCGTCGCTGTTCAATTGAGAAAGGCCCGCAGGGGTCTTTTCCCGGTTTCCATCCTTTGATTTAATGGCCGCCGCCGCCCCGGGCCTGGGGCGGCCTATTTGCCGTCACATACAGCACGCAAGGACGACCGGATCATGGATCTGCCGAACACTCCCTCGTTTCGTCTTGATGGCCGCAAGGCCCTGGTGACCGGGGCCGGCCGGGGCATCGGCTTGGCCGCCGCCGCCGCATTGGCCGAGGCAGGGGCCCATGTGACCCTCTGCGCGCGCACGGGCAACGAGGTCGAGGCCGCGGCGGAAGCGATCCGCGCCCGCGGTCAGGAGGCCGATGCCCTGACCCTGGACGTCACCGACACAGGGCGCATGCAGGCCGAAATCGCGGCACGGGGGCCGTTCCAGGTTTTGTTCAACAACGCCGGCGGCAACCGCCCGCAGGAGTTGTTGGAGATCACGGAAGAAGATTACGATGCGGTCACGAACCTGAACGTGCGGGCGGCCATCTTCGTCGCCCAGGCGGTGGTGAAGGGGTTGGTTGATGCCGGTCTGCCCGGCTCCGTCATCAACGTGTCGTCGCAGATGGGTCTGGTCGGCGGGCCCAAGCGCACGGTCTATTGCGCGACCAAGCATGCCATCGAGGGCGCCACCAAGGCCATGGCCTGGGAACTGGGCGGCCAGGGCATCCGCGTCAACACGATCTGCCCGACCTTCATAGAAACGCCGATGACGGAAGGCTTTCTGGCCGATGCCGACTTCGTCACCTTCGTGAAATCCAAGATCGCCCTGGGCCGTCTGGGCCAGGTTGAGGATCTGATGGGCGCCGTGGTGTTCCTGGCTTCCGACGCGTCCAGTCTGATGACCGGGGCGTCCCTGGTCGTCGACGGCGGCTGGACGGCGCAGTAAGCCCGGATAAAACCATGTCTTTTCTTGCCGTCATGACCATCGCCTTCGGGCTGTCGGCCGATGCCTTTGCCGTGTCTCTTGGCCGGGGGGCGTCCGGGCGCTTCCGCACCTTCATCCCGGCCGCGCGTATGGGCCTGATGTTCGGCGCCAGCGAGGCGGCGATGACCTTACTGGGCTTCCTGCTGGCGGCCCGCTTTTCCGACTACGTGACCGAGGCCGATCACTGGATCGCCCTGATCCTGCTGGGCGGGGTCGGCGGGCATATGCTCTATGAAGGCCTGTTCGGGGATGGTGAGGGCGACGATGGTGGCGAGGCACCGTCCCCGCGCGGCAAGCGCGGCATCCTGGGCAATATCGCCACCGTGATCGGCACCAGCATCGACGCCGCCGCCGTTGGGGTCGCGCTGTCGGTCATCGCCGTCGACATCTGGCGGACGGTCGCGGTGATCGGTGTCGTGTCCTTCGCCATGAGTACCCTGGGACTGCTGATCGGGCCCCGCGTTGGGCGCATGCTGGGCCGCCGCGCGGAAATCGCGGGAGGCGCCGTTTTGGTCTCGATCGGGGTCTATATCTTCTATACCCACACAGCCCCCTGGTGACAGCGGGCGGGCCGCGGCCCGCCGCCGGACCGGCTACATGGCCTTGGCGCGAAGCCGCTGAGTCAGGAACTCCAGCACCACCACAGTCAGAAAGATGGCGAGCAGGATCGTGGCCACATGGTCGTAGTCGAACAGATCCCAGCGTCCTTTCAGTTCCGTGCCGATGCCGCCGGCGCCGACGATGCCGAGGACGGTCGCCGTGCGGATGTTGCGTTCCAGGATGTACTGCACATAGGCGAAGTATTGGGGCAGGACCTGGGGCAGCACGGCGAAGCGCAGGACCTTGAGCCGGCTGGCGCCTGTGCCGCGCAGCGCCTTCTGGGGCCCCGGATCGGCGTTTTCGATCTCGTCGGCGAAGAACTTGCCGAGGAAGCCGCTGGTATGCAGGGCCAGCGCCAGGATGCCGGCGATCGGCCCGAAGCCGTACATGAGCACGAAGAACAGGGCCAGAATCAGTTCCGGCATGGCACGGTTGAAGCTGCACACGGCCCGCGACGCCTCATAAAGGACGCGGTGCGGGGTAAAGTTGGTCGCCCCGAACACGGCAAGCGGCACGGCGAGAAGGATGGAGAACACGGTGCCCCACAGCGCCATCTCGATGGTTTCCCACATCTTCACGGCGACCTTGACCAGATAGCCCACCGGCTTGATCAGGAACTCGGACGTGACCTCCGTGTAATTGCTTTCGAGCACGCTGTATTCCCGCTCGGTCCGCACCTCCACATAGCTGAACAGGGGCAGGTCGTTCGGATCGAAGCCTTCGATTCGGTTGGTTTCCTGCATCGTGGAAATCTGCATGGGGAAGGACTTGGCGAGGAAGTTCGCGGCCCCGTTGATGACCCTTGATTCGTCGGCCAGACCGACCATGACCTTGATCGCCGTCCAGGTCTCCGTGACGGCCTTGTCCAGTTCCACGTTCTTTGCGGAAAAGGCGGCGCAGAGCGCGATGATCAGCAGTACACCGATGGTCCGCAGCGTGATCGTGCGGTGCAACTCCCAGGCTTCTGACGGCCGGGTGGCGGGACGGGCGGTTTCCGTTGCGTTCGACATGGCCGCTCTACCCCACCAGTTCCGCCCGCGCCGCCAGGGTGGCGGGGGCATGCGCCATCTCAGCTGCGGCGATGTCGGAATGGGGAACAGTGGCCGGCGCCGCCGGCTCGCGGTCATAGATGGCGCCGAGGGTTTCCGGCGTCAGGCCGTCCGGCGGGCCGTCGTAGATGACGGCGCCATGGCGCATGGCGACGATACGGTCGGCGAATTCCTGGGCGAACTCGACCTGGTGCAGGCTGCACAGAACGGTGGTGTTGCGTTGGCGCGAGGCGCGGCGCAACAGGTCCAGGACGTGACGGCTGACTGTCGGATCCAGGCTGGCGACCGGCTCGTCCGCAAGCACCAGGTCCGGATCGTTGATGAAGGCGCGGGCGATGGCGACCCGCTGCTGCTGGCCGCCGGACATGTCCGAGGCGCGGCGGTGGATCTGGCGTTCCTCCAACTCGACCTCTTCGAGTAGGCGGCAGGCCTTGCGCTGCTGGTCGATGGGAAACAGCTTCAACATTGCGCGCCAGGTCGGCGTCACCGGCAGCAAGCCCGCCAGCACGTTGTGCAGAACGCTGAGCCGCGGCACCAGGTGGAGTTGCTGGTGGATCATGCCGATGCGCGAGCGCACGGCCATCAGGTTGGCGGGTTCCACGGGAATGCCGTCGAGCACGACCCGCCCCCCGGTCGGCAGAACAATGCCGTTGACGGTATTCAGCAATGTCGATTTGCCGGCGCCCGACGGACCAAGCAGAACACAAAGTTCGCCCTTGGGCACGGACAGGGAAACATCGCGAATGGCCCGGGTGCCGTCGGGAAACTGGTGTGAGATGTTGTCGAATTTGAGGATCGTCACGCTATCCGCTCCTGTTTTCGCTGTGCGTCGGGACCGGTCGGGCCGCAACCTTTTCCCATTCGGGAAACGCCGGTTGCGGCCCGTGCCGTCATCAGGGCGTGCGGGTCAGCGCAGGCCCGCCTTTTCAACAATTTCCGCCTTCACGGTCTTGGTCAGCGCCTTCAGGGTGCTGAGAGAGCCGAGCATCTTTTCCAGCGGATATTCGGTGTCATAACGATCAACCTGCTTGCCGCCGTATCCCCGGATGAACTGGGGGTCGACCATGGTGTGGATCTTGGCGAAAGCCGTGCGGATCTTCTGCTTCAGTTCGGGCGCCAGCTTGGGATTCATCGCGAGCGGCGGGTTGGGGATGCCGTCGCTTTTCGCCAGGACGACGAACTTGGCCGGATCGAGGACGCCCTTCTTGACCGCCTTTTCCCAGGCGTTGAAAGACGCCGCGGCGGCCGTCACGCGGCCTTCCTTGAGGGCGGCGATGGAATTGGTGTGGCTGCCGGCGACGATGATCTTTTCCAGGTCGCGGGCCGGATCGATACCCGCGGCCATCACCATGGCCATGGGGAAGTTGAAGGATGAGGTCGAATTCGGGTCGCCGACGGCGAGGCTCTTGCCCTTCAGGTCCTTGAGCGACTTCAAGCCCGCGTCCTTGCGCGCATAGATGCCCGAATAATACACGGCGTTGCCCTTTTTCACGTCGACGGCCAGAAGCTCTGCGCCGCACATTTCATGGGCCTGGCCGAAGGTCACGGGGCCGTACCAGCCGATGTCCGCCTGGTCGTTGCATAGTCCCTGGACGGCGGCGGCGTAGCTGTCGCCCAGCTTGAGATCGAAGTGAACGCCGAATTTCTCGGTGATGGCGTTAAACACGGGACGGTAGTCGGTCAGCGTATCGCGCGAACCGATTTCGGCCGGCACCATGATCACGCGGACGGGCTGGCTGGCGCTGCCGTCGGGCATGCCGGCCGCGGCGGCGGGCAGCGCGGCGAGGGCGAAGGTCGCGGCGGCTGCCAGAAGTTTGATGGATCGCATCTGTCGGTCTCCCTGAAACCTGATTGACATGTGAAAGGCGTTCTGGTGGCCGCCGGTGCGACGTGCCGAACACAAGCATGGTCACAGAGAGCTTGTGCAGTGGCCGTGACTCGTTCATGACGAAATCGTGAAATATATTGAAATCAAAGGATATTATGAGGATCAATCTGCTGAATCATCCACATTCTGGCTCCTTTCCGGTTTGCGGTGCGGGTTCCGCGACGGGCCAATCGCCAACAGATGAAGGCGCGTTTCAGCATCGGCATATCCGTCATCCCTGCCCGTGTCTTACGCGCTTGAATTCAAACTTCGTCCGCGCACCGGATCGAACACTCTGGTACGCTTTTGTCAGATTCATCGGAGGGTCAGTGGCCATGCACGGGTCGCGGCGCGTTGGTTTCGGGTTCCTTGGCTTCATTGCAATTTGTGTATTGATCGGCGCCGGTTCGGCGCGGGCGGAATCCTGCGGTGAACTGGTCACGCTGTCCGGCCACGACGGCGTGGAACTCCGCTACAGCCTGGCCGGGCCCGCGGCCGGTGCGCGCGCCGCATTGGTCCTGCTGCCGGGCGGTAGCGGCTTTATCAAACTCGACGGCGACGGTTGCCCCCGCAAGCTGAAAGGCAATTCGCTGATCCGCTCGTGCCCCTTGTTTCACGACGGCGGCATGGTCACGGCACTGCTTGACGCGCCCAGCGACCACCACGGTGGCGAAGGGCTCGGCGGATTTCGCATCGATGCGGCCCATGCCGAGGATATCGGCCGCGTGATCGCCGATCTGCGCAAGCGCACCGGCCTGCCCGTGTGGGTCGTCGGCACCAGCCGGGGCGGCATCTCGGCGGCCAACGCGGCGTCGCGGCTTTCGGGGGCGGAAGCCCCCGACGGCGTGGTCATGACCTCGCCCGTGACCTCGGGCAAGATCGGTGTGGCCAAGCCCTGGGTTGCGGATACGGTGTTTTCCCTGCCGCTGGAGAACATCCGCATGCCTGTCCTGGTGGTGGTTCATGCCGATGACCAATGCGTGCGCACGCCGCCGGGCTTGGCGTCCGACATCACGGACAAGACCAACAGCAGCCGCGAACAGGTGGTGAGGGTGACCGGCGGTCCCGGATCAGGCGGGGGCGATAGCCTCGCGGCCTGCAAGGGCAAGTCGCCGCACGGCTTTCTCGATCAGGAGGCCGAGGTCGCCGCCGGGATCGTGCGGTTCGTCCTGGGCGGCGCCTACTAGAAGCCGGGCGGGTCGGGAACGGCCCGTTTCCGCCCCTTTACCGCCGGTATTGACCCCCGCACCCCGTGGGGCTATGTATGCGCGCCCTCGCGAGAGGGAATTTCGCCGCCGGCACCCCTGGAGGCCGGGGCTTTTCAAGACTGATACGGAGTTATGCCATGTCTGGTAACACCACCATGACGGCGGAACCCCGCGATCGGGCAGGCAAGGGGGCAGCCCGCGCAACCCGCCGGTCCGGCCGCGTTCCGGCCGTGATCTACGGGGATCACAAGGATCCGATCCTGGTTTCCGTCGAACCCGTCGAACTTATGCGTCATCTGCATAAGCCCGGCTTCTTTTCCATGCTTATGGACCTCAACGTCGCGGGCGATCACCATCGCGTGCTGCCGCGTGACGTGCAGTTCCATCCCGTGACCGACGCCCCGCTGCATGTCGACTTCATGCGCATCGGCAAGGGCACCCGCATTACCGTCATGATCCCGGTCCAAGTCGAAGACGAGGACAAGTGCAAGGGCATCAAGCGCGGCGGCGTGCTGAACCAGGTGCGTCACGAAGTGGAAGTGCGCTGCGATCCGGAAAACATTCCGGACATGATCGTCCTGTCCCTCGAAGGTCTGGACATCGGCGATGCGCTGCGCATTTCGGATGCGGGCCTGCCCGACGACGTCAAGCCGACCATCACCGACCGTGACTTCGTGCTGGTCACCATCGCCGCGCCGACGGTGGTCAAGGACGAAGCCGCCGAAGCCCAGGCCGAGGCTGAAGCCGAAGCCGAAGAGGGCGAGGAAGGCGAAGACGAGGAGGGCGGCGAGGAGTAATCCTCTCGTCCGGATCGGTTCCGGGGAGGGCGTTCCATGCTGCTTCTGGTGGGGCTCGGCAACCCGGGCCCATCCTACCGCGACAACCGGCACAACGTCGGTTTCATGGCCGTGGATGCAATCCATGGCCGCTGGCGGCTGGGCCCCTACCGGTCCAAGTTTCACGGAGACCTTGCCGAAGGCACGATTGCCGGCGGCAAGGTCCTCGTCCTCAAGCCGCAGACCTATATGAACGAGTCCGGCCGCGCCGTTCAGGCGGTCATGACCTTCTACAAGCTGAAACCCGCCGACCTGGTCGTGTTCCATGACGAACTCGACCTGGCCGCGGGCAAGTTGCGGGTCAAGACCGGCGGCGGCCATGCCGGGCACAACGGCCTGCGCAACATCCAGGCCCATATCGGCCCCGATTTCCGCCGCGTGCGCATTGGGGTCGGCCATCCCGGCGACAAGGACAAGGTCGTCGGTCATGTGTTGAAGGATTTCTCGAAAGAGGATCAGGCCTGGCGGGACACGCTGTTGGACGCCGTCGCCGACAATGCGGACCTGTTGATGTCCGGCGACGATGCCGGGTTCCAGAACCGGGTGGCGCTGGCCCTCAATCCGCCGCGCCCGAAGGCGCCCCGGCAACAGGACGGCGCCGGCCAAGACAAGGAAAAGAAGGACTAAGATGGGCTTTAACTGCGGCATCGTCGGCCTGCCCAATGTCGGCAAGTCGACCCTTTTCAACGCCCTGACGGCGACGGCCAAGGCCGAGGCCGCCAATTTCCCATTCTGCACCATCGAGCCCAACACGGGCCGGGTCGCCGTGCCCGATGCGCGCCTGGACAAGATTGCCGCCATCGGCAAGTCGGCCCAGATCGTGCCGACGCAGCTTGAATTCGTCGACATCGCGGGCTTGGTTCGGGGTGCCAGCAAGGGCGAAGGCCTGGGCAACCAGTTCCTCGCCAACATCCGCGAGGTCGAGGCCATCTGCCATGTCCTGCGCTGTTTCGAGGACGGCAACGTGGTGCATGTGGAAGCCACCGTCGATCCCGTGCGCGACGCCGAGACCGTGGAAACGGAACTGATGCTGGCCGACCTGGAGAGCCTGGAAAAGCGGGTCGACCCCCTGACCAAAAAGGCCCGCGGCCAGGACAAGGAAGCGGCCAAGCAGCTTGAGATCGTCAACCGCTGCCTGGACCTGCTGCGTGACGGTCAGCCGGCGCGCAAGATCGAACTCAAGGACGGCGAGGGCAAGGCCTTCCGCATGCTGCAATTGCTGACCGCCAAGCCGGTGCTTTACGTGTGCAACGTCGACGAAGGTTCGGCCGCTACGGGCAATGCGCTGTCGGACCGTGTCGCCGAAATGGCGGCGGCCCAGGGGGCGGGCAGCGTGGTGATTTCCGCCGCGATCGAGGCCGAGGTTGCGATGCTCGACGATCCGGCGGACAAGAAGGAATTCCTGGAAAGCCTGGGCTTGGAGGAAACGGGCCTGGCCCGGGTGATCCGCGCCGGCTACGAGCTTTTGGGCCTTCTCACCTATTTCACCGTCGGCCCGAAGGAAGCCCGCGCCTGGACCATCCATAAGGGCACCAAGGCGCCCCAGGCGGCAGCCGTGATCCACAAGGATTTCGAACGCGGCTTCATCGCCGCCGAAACCATCGCCTATGACGACTTTGTCGCGCTGGGCGGGGAGCAGGCCGCCAAGGACGCCGGCAAGATGCGTCAGGAAGGCCGTGAATACGTCGTCAAGGACGGCGACATCATGCTGTTCCGGTTCAACGTGTAGGACTATCCGGCAGTTGAGCGTCAGATGAAGTCGCCGATGATATCCACCATCCGTTGTTTGACCTGCCCGGAAATCTCGTTCTGACGGATGTTCATGCCACCCGCGAAAACGGCAATCGAGGTATCGAAGGTTTTCTTGAAACCACGAAGGAAGACTTCCTTATCTTCGTCCGGGTCATCCACGTTCTTTAACTTCTCGCTGCGTGAGAAGGTGATCCGCTTCTTTGAGGTTCTGTATTCCTTGAGCACAGCGAAGGTGACCTCAGCGACGACGATATAAGTGTCTTCGGTGACGAAGTTACCGGCCACGGCGCCGAAGGCCGCGCCGGCCAGTTGCGCGCCCAGGACCGTGAAGGCGGACTCCGACTTAAAAAGCGCCGCTCCGGCGCCGGCGGTGGCGGCAAGCAGGCCGTATTCCGCCGACATGTTGCGTTGGATATGCCCGGAATAGATGACGTTCACATCCATCAACAGGCCGAAGTCACCGCCGTCGGGCCGGGCGTAGCCTTTCCGTTCATAGGCTTTCACCAGCGTTTCCTGGAAAGCGCTCAGGTCAAAGGCACGGTCGCCTGATGTGTTTCGCGTGCGGACCTTGATGCCCGTGTTGCGGAAGAAACTGGGGTCTGTGACGAGATTGCGCTCAATGACCGATCCGAACATCAGGCCCGTATCCGGATTTTTGACCATACCCATGCGGTTGTCCTGGATGGCGCATCCGGCGATGGCCAAGGCAATCAGCAGGGTCGGTAATTGCCCCCACCAGCGGTAGCGGAGGACTGGGTGGACAGCGCGTATCATCGGGATCTCCTGTTGGCTTCGGCGAAACCGGGCAGATGTTCGTTGAGAAAAGACAGAACCTCTCCGTAATGGATGGCGAAGCTGAGGTTGTCGGCATATTCCGGGGCATAACCCCAGGTGTTGACGCCGATCACGGTGTCGCCGAGGAACAGGGGGCCGCCTGAGTTTCCGGGGTTGATGGCGGCATCGGTCTGGACGTAAAGCACCTTATCGCCGGCCCGATTGGGCAGGTTGATGCTGTATTCCTCGCGGATTGCGCTGACCACGCCGCGGGTGACGGAGAATTCCTTGCGGTGGGGATGGCCGATGCCTTCGACCATGGCGCCGATGTCCAACTGTGCGGTGCGGCGAAAGGCGACGGGCCGGCCGCGTGATTGCACGCGGATCAGGGCGAGGTCCAGGCGGACGTCCTTGCCCAGGACCGAGCCGAAGGTTTCCGTGCCGTCGTACTTGCGCAGTTCGACGATGCGCCGGTTATCGACAACATGCCAGTTGGTCAAAACCACGTCTGGCTGCACGTAGAATCCGGTGCCCAAGCTGCCGGGCCCGGTGTAGATGGCGACGACACTGTCGAAGCGCGGGTCGTTCAGGGGGCGGGCAGCGTAATCGGTATCCTTGTAGGCGGCGATTGCGGTGTTCTTGTCGCGGGTCAATTCGCCGTAAAAGGATTCCAGGCTGCGCCATTTTTGCTGCCGGCCCGCCTGACTCAGGGAGTGGAGCAGGATTTGCGACAAGGCGACGGCGCTGCTGGCTTTTTCAAAGTCGTCCACGTCGCCTTCGCTGTCCGAGGTGTCGATGATATGCCGGTAGCGGGTATCGGCGCGGGCGATGTTGTAGACAACCTCGAAGCGTTCCTGTTCGGCGATGTCGAAGGTGGATTTCACGTAAGCGCCGGCGCGGCGGTCGACCAGATAGTAGTTCACGGTCATTGTTTTGCGCGCGGTGATGCGGGCGCGCTCGTAGCTGTACTGGAAGAACACGGGCGCGGCGGCGGCGCTTGCGCCCACCGCCGGATGACCGGGGATGTTGCCGGCCAGGGGCACGCTGCCTTGAACCTGGGTCATGCTGCGCCGGGAGGCCTGCGCGCCGTCGGTTTCATTGTCGAACTGCACCGCGCCGCCGGCCGGCAGGAACAGCACGGAGGGGACCCGGTCAAGTTGGCTGACCCTGCGGCTCGCCTTGGCCAGGGCGACGTCCAAAACGATAACCAGGCGCGGGCCTTTGGCGCCCGGACCGAAGGTGGCCTCAAGGGTGGATCTGACCGTCTTCACGGGCAAGTCGATGTCAACGCCGACGGGAAAATCGATCTGCCCGTGGCGGAGCAACGTCTGACTGGTCGCCTCGACCAGGGCGATCTCCGTCCCCGCCGGCGGGGATGCGACGAGGCCCGCCCGCTTGGCGGCGGCGGCCAAGGCCAGGGCGGTCAGGGGCGACCGATCGCCGGCGATGCCGTTGTCGCGGCCCACCCGCGCGGCATATAGCGCGCCCAGGTCGGCGGCGCGGCCGGCCTGGGCCAGTTCCCGTTCATAGGTCGTGCCGAAGCGCACCAGGGTGGCAGCGTCCCAGCCGGCCAGCCGGGGACGCAAGGCCCCCCAGGTTTCGGCGACCAAGGCGGCCATGTCGAGATCCAGAGGATAGGCGTCGGCGAAGGCCGGGCCCTGGCCGTGGTCGAAGGCGAGAAAGGCTGCGGCGGCGCCTGCACGCAGGTTGCCGGCGATCCTGCCCTGTTCGGCGCGCAAGGCGGCCAGGGCCGCCGGCTTTCGCGCGGGGTCGGCGAGCAGTCCGGTGGTGGGATAGGCGTTTAGGGCATCCACCGCCGCCTTCAGGGCTGCTGCGGTGCGCGGCCAATCGGTCGCCGGTATGGGGACTGGCAAGGCCCGCAGGTTTGCCAGGGCGGCGGTGAATGCTGTTTCGTGGCGGGCGTTGATCCGGGTGGCAAGGGTGTTGAGTAATTCTTGTGTGCGCGGGGCGGTGTCGGCGTCGAAGGATTCTTGCTGTTCGATATAAAGATGGTCAGCGCCGTCAAGATCACCGGCGGCGATCAAGTCCGCCAAATGGTCGGCCCGGTCGTAGAGGGGGGAATAGAAAGGCTGCGACACGGCGGCTGTCCCGTTTCCGGATGGCGGCGCGGCGGCCGGCAGTGTCTGGCAGGCGGCGACAAGGGCCGCCGCAATCAGGACCATGGCACGACGCGCCGGCCGCCAGGCCGTGTCACCTGTATCTTCAGCGGGAAGAGCCATGGCCGATCAGCATTTGCCGTTCCATTCGATGCTAACCTTTTTAGCCTCGCCGCTTGTGCCCGGGAAATCGGTCAGGATCGCATCGACGATATGCGGCAGGACACCAGTGACGGTTCCGCACGTGCCCTGGCTGGTGGCGCGGGCTTCGTAGACTTTGGTCGGTTTGTCCTTGGATTGGCGAACATCGAAAATGTCGAGCGCCACCTGCCGAGTGTAGACGGTGGTATTGTCCGTGACAGTCTTGTAACCGGTGACGCCGTAAGTGGTGACGGCGTAACCGCCAACGTAGCTGGTCGTCGACCCGCGCTGCGGCATGGTATAGGAACTCGTTTCCTGTCGGCCGCTGTCGATGGCGTAACTCAGGACGGCCAGGTAGTCCGCATTTTCGATGCTGTCGACGACACGGAAGCCGAGCGGCGCCAGTTTGCCGCCGAGAACCGCACTATGGCTGCGGAATTCGAGCGAGTTGCTGATTTCGTCGTTCGGCCCCGATAGAAAAACCGTCCCGTAAGTCTTGGCTGTCGGCAGACTGTGGAACACGGCGACGTTGGATTTAACCTGCCTAAGGCATCCCTGCAAAAGGCCAAGCAAGAAGAAGACGACAAGAAACTTCCGAACCATGAGTGCCTCCCTAAGTTCATGGTATGTTCTGAGATGTGAAAATCTACCATGTGTTGAGTTTGTTAGGCAATAAATTCAATTTAAGATATTTTCGATCCAATGAGTCCATGTTGACGTGTTCCCCCTTTCGGCTTCCGCCCCGCCCGGGCCTGCGCTAGGTTACCCGCCAAACCTGCAGACCATTCCCCGGGAGGACCATCATGGGACAAGACATCACGCTGACCGCCGGCGACGGCTTCCAATTGCACGGCTACCGCGCCGATCCGGAAGGCACGCCCCGTGGCGGCATCGTCGTCATCATGGAAATTTTCGGCGTCAACGAGCACATCCGCGATCTCTGCGACCGCTTCGCCGAGGTCGGCTATCTGGCCGTCGCCCCCGCCCTCTACGACCGCTTCGAAAAAGGCTTCGAGGTCGGCTACACGCCGGACGACATCGCCAAGGGCCGGGTCATGAAGGACAACGGCAACGCCAACTTCGACAACGTGCTTCTGGACGTCGAGGCCGCCCGCAAAGTGGCGGCCGAGGCCGGCAAGGTCGGCATCACCGGCTATTGCTGGGGCGGCGTCGTCACCTGGGCTGCCGCCTGCCGGCTCGATTTCCAGGCCGCCAGCGCCTATTACGGCGGCGGCATCCTGCCCTATGTGGGCGAGCAGCCCAACGGCCCGACCATCCTGCACTTCGGCAAGCTGGACCAGGGCATTCCGCTGACCGACGTCGACCAGATCGCCAAGGCCCATCCCGAATGCCCGGTCTACCTTTACGATGCCGACCACGGCTTCCATTGCGACATGCGGGGTTCGTTCAACCCGCACGCAGCCCAGGTCGCCAGCATCCGCACCTTCCGCCTGTTCGATGAACATCTGGCCGGGTAGGGGCAGATGCCGGATACAGACACGGCGCCGGTGATCGGCGTCATCGGCGGCAGCGGCATCTACGACATCGACGGGCTGGAAAACGCCCGTTGGGAGCATGTGGACTCGTCCTTCGGCGCGCCGTCGGACGACCTTCTCTTCGGCGACCTGGCGGGCCAGAAGATGGTGTTTCTGCCGCGTCACGGCCGCGGCCACCGCCTGCATCCGACGGGGGTCAATTACCGCGCCAATATCGACGCCCTCAAACGCGCCGGGGTCACGGAAATTCTCTCCGTCTCGGCCTGCGGATCGCTGCGCGAAGACCTGCCGCCGGGCACCTTCGTGATCGCCGATCAGTTCATCGACCGTACGATCCACCGGGAAAAGTCGTTCTTCGGGCCGGGGCTGGTCGCCCATGTCGCCTTGGGCCACCCCGTGTGCGGGCGGCTCGGCGACGCGGTCGAGGCGGCCTGCCGGGAAGTCGGCATCGACGCCGTGCGCGGGGGAACGTACCTCGCCATGGAAGGGCCGCAGTTCTCGACCCTGGCGGAAAGCAACCTCTATCGTAGTTGGGGTTGTGACGTCATCGGAATGACCAACATGCCGGAGGCCAAATTGGCCCGCGAGGCGGAGATGTGTTACGCGACCATCGCCATGGTCACGGATTTCGACTGCTGGCATCCCGACCACGACCATGTAACGGTCGACGCCATCATCAAGGTGCTGCTGGAAAACGCCGAAAAGGGCCGTAGCTTGGTCAAGCAGGTGACGCCCAAGTTGTCGGGCCGCACGGATACCTGTTCCCACGGCTGCCACACGGCTCTGGAACACGCCCTGATCACGGCCCCCGAGGCGCGCGATCCCGACATGATCCAGAAACTGTCGGCCGTCGCCGGGCGGGTTCTTTAAAAAATATCGAGGAGGAGACACCCCATGGCCAAGGCCTATTGGATGAGCCTGCGGATTCAGATTCACGACGCCGACAAGATGAAGGCCTATGCGGAAAAGGCCGGGCCGGCCATCGCCGCCGGGGGCGGCACGTTCCTGGCCCGGGGCGGCAAGGTCAAGTCGCTGGAAGGGTACGATCAGGGCCGGGTGGTCATCATCGAATTCCCCGATTTCGATACCGCGCTCAAGACCTATCATTCCCCGGCCTATGAGGACGCCCATTCCCATATCCTGAACGGTGCGGTGGAGCGCGACACCTTCATCGTCGAAGGCATCGAGGATCCGGCGCCCCGGGGCGAGACCGCCGGTCCCGTGGCCTATTGGATCGGCGCCCATATGACCGTCCACGACGCGGACAAGATGGCGGCCTATGTGGCCAAGGCGACGCCGGCGATCCAGGCCGTGGGCGCGCGCGGCTTGGTGCGGGGCGGGCGGGTTCAGACCATGGAAGGCTTTCCGCAGACCCGCATCGCCCTGATCGAACATCTGAACTGGGACGTTGCCGCCGCCTATTACGATTCGCCGCTGTATGCCGAGGCCCGCAAGGCGCTGGACGGCGGCTGCACCCGCGATATCTGTATCACCGAGGCATTGGCGTAAGGCAGGCGCGGCATGAACGTCGACGGCACACCCTACCGCACGATCTGGCTCGCCGACGATGGCTGGGCGGTCGAAATCATCGACCAGACCCGCCTGCCGTTCGATTTCGTCACCCGGCGGCTGGAAAATGTTTCGGACGCGGCGCAATCCATCGCCGACATGTGGGTGCGGGGGGCGCCCCTGATCGGCGCCACGGCGGCCTATGGCATGGCGCTCGCCATGCATGCCGACCCGTCCGACGCGGGCCTCGCCAGGGCCTACGACGCCCTGCTGGCGACCCGGCCGACGGCGGTCAATCTGCGCTGGGCCTTAGATGAAATGAAAACCCTGCTGGCGCCGCTTTCCGCCAATCAGCGGGCGGAAGCAGCCTACAGACGCGCCGCCGAAATATCGGACGAGGACGTCGCCATCTGTTCCGCCATCGGCGACCACGGCAAGCCGTTGATCGACGAGGTCTGGGCCCGCCATGGCAAGGCCCGGCCGGTCAACGTGCTGACCCATTGCAATGCGGGCTGGCTCGCCACGGTCGACTGGGGCACGGCCCTGGCGCCCATCTACAAGGCCCATGACGCGGGCGTGGCGGTTCATGTCTGGGTCGACGAGACCCGGCCCCGCAACCAGGGGGCCAGCCTGACGGCCTGGGAATTGGGCCAGCACGGGGTGCCCCATACGGTGATCGCCGACAACGTGGGCGGCCATTTGATGCAGCACGGCCAGGTCGACCTCTGCATCACCGGCACGGACCGCACCACGGCCCATGGCGACGTGTGCAACAAGATCGGAACCTACCTGAAGGCCCTGGCGGCGCACGACAACAACGTGCCGTTCTATGTCGCCCTGCCGGGCCCGACCATCGATTGGACACTCCACGACGGCGTGCACGAAATTCCCATCGAACAACGCTCGCCCGACGAGGTCACCCGCATGACCGGGCGCAGTGACGCGGGCGACATCGTGACCGTTACGATCACCCCCGACGGCTCGCCCGCCGCCAATTACGCCTTCGATGTGACGCCCCGGCGCCTCGTCACGGGCCTGATTACCGAACGCGGCGTCGCCCGCGCCACCCCCGAGGGCCTTGCCGCCCTTTACCCGGAGAAAGCCCAATGAAGCTCTACTACCGCCCCGGTGCCTGTTCCATGGCCGTTCATGTCCTGCTCGAAGACCTGGGAGTCGACTACGAAGCCATCGCCGTGTCCGACGAGGTTCTGGCGTCCGAGGAATACAAAAAGACCAATCCGCGCAACCAGGTGCCGTCGCTGGCGACGGAGGACGGCCTGCTGACGGAAAGCGTCGCCATCATGCTGTATTTGTCCGACAAGTTCGGCGGCAACCTGACCCCGGCGCGGGGGACCTGGGAGCACGGCCAGATGATGATGATGCTGATGTTCATGGCGTCGCAGGAACACCCGGCCTTCGCCATCAACATGCGGCCCTTCCGCTGGACCGACGATGAAAGCGCCCATGCCGGCATCAAGGCCAAGGCGGAACAGAACTGGCTGGCTTGTCTCGCCCGCACCAACGGCTGGGCCGAAGGCCGCCAATGGCTGGTCGGCGACAAGATGACCCTGGCCGATTGCCTGGCCTGGGTGCATGCCCGCTGGGGCCTGCGCTGCACGCCCAAAACGCCGGACGGCTTCCCGGCCCTCTGGGCGCTGGCCAACCGGGTCGATGCCCATCCCGCCGCCCAGCGGGTGATGGCACAGGAAGGCATCAAGCCGCTCGCTTAACGCGGGCCGGCGGGGGAGGAGACAGGCATGAAAGTCGTCATTACCGGGGGCTGCGGCTTCCTCGGCCAGATGATCGCCAAGGCGATCTTGAAACGCGGTGAACTGCGCGGCCCCGACGGCAAACCGGCCGAGGTCGATGAAATACAGCTGTTCGACCAACTGGCCCCCGTGACGCCCTTTGCCTGGGCGGACAAGCGGGTGACGACCGTCGCCGGTGATATTTCGGACAAGGCCACGGTCGCGGCCCTGGTCGACCGCGACGACGTCTCCGTGTTCCACCTCGCCTCCGTCGTCTCGGCGGGCGGCGAGAAGGATTTCGACATGGCCATGCGGGTCAACCTCATGGGCGGGCTGAACATCCTGGACGCGGCCCGCGCCCGGGGATCGGCGCCGCGCCTGGTGTTCTCCTCGTCGCTCGCCGTGTTCGGCGGCCCGGACCTTCCGAAAGAGGTCGACGACTGGACCCGCCACACGCCGGAAACCACCTACGGCATGACCAAGGCCTTCGGTGAGCTGGCGATCAACGACTATACCCGCAAGGGCTTCATCGACGGCCGGACCGTGCGCCTGCCGACCATCGTGATCCGCCCGGGCGTGCCCAACGCGGCGGCCTCGGGCTGGGCCTCCGGCATCTTCCGCGAACCCCTGCAGGGCAAGGAGCACGTCCTGCCCGTGCACGACGGCTTCTACATGATGCTGCTGGGCTATCGCTCGGCGGTCGAGGGCTTCCTGGCGGTGCACGAAGCCGATGGGGTCGCCATCGGCCCGGACCGCACCGTCTGCCTGCCCAACAAGGCCTATGCCGTGGCTCAGATGATCGAGGCGCTGGAGCGCGTGGCGGCGGAAGAACGCCTCAAGCTCGGCCCCATCACCCGTGAGCGCGACCCGGCCGTCGAAGCCATCTGCGGCTCCTGGCCCTTGAAGATGGACAGCGCCAAGGCCAAGGCGCTCGGCTGTCCCGAGGACGCGGACCTGGACAGCGTGATCCGGGGGTTCATCGAGGATTTTCTCTAGCCGTAAATCCCGAGTGGTCCGAACCAAGGCCCACGACGACGATTTGCGCAAATAAGACAAGGAAACCACAGAGGCGGTGAGGCCGTGAGAAGGGGGCAATCCCTTCTCCGTCATGGCCGGGCCTGACCCGGCCATCCATGTCTTTCTTGGGGGTGTTCGTGGATGCCCGGATCAAGTCCGGGCATGACGATTCTTTCGGCTCGCTTCTCACGGCCTCACCGCCTCAGTGGTTCAAAACAAAAGGCCCCGGATTTCTCCGGGGCCTTTTTTATTCGGTTCAGAGCCGGTCGGGCTTAGTGGACGTCCGACCAGATCTTGCGCTTGAGGGCGAACAGCATGCCCGTGAGCACCAGCAGGAACAGCATCACCTTGATGCCGAGGCGCTTGCGCGCTTCGAGCTCCGGTTCCGCCGCCCAGGCCAGGAAGGTGGTCACGTCATGGGCTTGCTGGGCCACCGTGGCCTTGGTGCCGTCGGAGAATTCGACGCCGTCCTCGGCCAGCGGGTTGGCCATGGCGATCACGCCGCCCGGGAAGTACTTGTTGTAGCTTCCGCCATCCGGCAGTTCAAAGCCCGCAGGAGGCTCGCCGTAGCCGGTCAGCAGCGCATAGACGTAGTCGGCGCCGATGGTGAAGCCGTCCGGGTGCTTCATGGACACCTTGATCACCGAATCGCCGCCCTGGGCGCGCGCCTTGGTGATCAGCGACAGGTCCGGCGGCGCCTTGCCGTTGTTGGCGGCGGCGGCGGCCTTGTCGTTGGCGAACGGCGACGGCAGCGGATCGGACGGCGTGCGCTTGCGGGCGAACATGTCCCCGTCGTCATTGGGGCCGTCCTGGATCTCATACTCGGCGGCAAGGGCCTTGGTCTGCGCTTCCGAGAACCCGATGTCCTGCAGATTGCGGAACTTGATCAGGTTCATGGAATGACAGGCCGAGCAGACTTCCTTGTACACCTTGTAGCCGCGCTGGGCCGACGCCCGGTCGTAGGTTCCGAACAGGCCCTTGAAGGTCCAGTCCTGAACCGCCGGCTTGTGGGCGGCGCTGGCCGCCTGGGCCGGGGCAGAGGTCAGGGACAGCGCCACGACGGCACCGGCGGTGAGAACGGCCGCGAAGGCGGTCTTGATGGTTGGTTTCATCATTTTCCTTACTCCGCGGGCTGAGTGACCGAGGCGGAAATGCTTTCCGGCAGGGCCTTGGGCCGTTCGATGACGCCGAGGATGGGCAGGATCACCAGAAGGTGCGCGAAGTAGTAGATCGTCGAGATCTGGCCGAGCAGAACCCAGATGCCTTCCGGCGGGTGGGCGCCGACCATGCCGAGCACGATCCAGTCGAGCACGAAGATCCAGAAGAACCACTTGTAGATCGGCCGGAACCGGGCCGAACGCACCTTGGAGGTATCGAGCCAGGGCACCAGCGCCAGCAGGATGATCGAGCCGAACATGGCGATGACGCCCGCCAACTTCGCCGTCATCAGCCAGGAAATCGGCCAATACAGGATGAAGTCGTTGGTGAAGGCGCGGAGGATCGCGTAGGACGGCAGGAAGTACCATTCGGGCACGATGTGCGGCGGGGTCGCCAGCGCGTTGGCCGGGATGTAGTTGTCCGCTTCGCCGAAGTAGTTGGGCGCGAAGAACACGAAGAAGCTGAAGATCAGCAGGAACACGCCCATCCCGAACAGGTCTTTGATGGTGAAGTAGGGATGGAAGGGAATGGTGTCCTGCGGGCCCTTCACGTCAACGCCGGTCGGGTTGTTCGACCCGAAGGTATGCAGCGCCCAGATGTGCACGACCACCAGGCCCAGGATCACGAAGGGCAGCAGGTAGTGCAGCGAGAAGAAGCGGTTGAGGGTCGGGTTGTCGACCACGAAGCCGCCCCACAGCAGGGTCACGATGCTGTCGCCGACCACCGGAATGGCCGAGAACAGGTTGGTGATGACCGTGGCCCCCCAATAGGACATCTGGCCCCAGGGCAGAACGTAGCCCATGAACGCCGTCGCCATCATGGCCAGCAGGATCAGCACGCCGATGATCCACAGCAGTTCGCGGGGGTTCTTGTAGGACCCGAAGTAAAGGCCGCGGAAGATGTGGATGTAGACGGCGATGAAGAAGAAACTGGCGCCGTTCATATGCAGATAACGGATCAGCCAGCCGCCGTTGACGTCGCGCATGACGCGCTCGACCGAGGTGAAGGCCAGCGTGGTGTGCGGCGTGTAATGCATGGCCAGCACGATGCCCGACACGATCATGATGATCAGCGCCAGACCGGCCAGGGAGCCGAAGTTCCACCAGTAGCTGAGGTTCTTCGGCGCCGGATAGCCGGAGCCCACGGAATGGTCGATGAAGCTGAAGATCGGCATGCGATGCTCGATCCACTTCACGACGCCGTTCTGCATGAATTTGCTTGTCGATTGTTGTTCGCTCATGACGTCCCCCGTTACCCGATCACGACCTGGGTGTCCGACGCGAACGTATAGTTCGGGACAAGCAGGTTTTGCGGCGCCGGGCCCTTGCGGATCCGACCCGAGGTGTCGTAGTGCGAGCCGTGGCAGGGGCAGAACCAGCCGCCGAAGTCACCCTTCGGCTCGCCTTCTTTCTGACCCAGCGGAATGCAGCCCAGGTGGGTGCACACGCCGACCATGATCAGCCAGTCGTCCTTTTGGACGCGGTCGGCGTCCTTGGCCGGGTCCGGCAGGGCCGCGGTGTCGTCTTTTTTCGCCTGTTCGATCTCGGCCGCGGTGCGGTTGCGGATGAACACCGGCTTGCCCTGCCAGACGACCGTGATGCTCTGGCCGTCCTTGATGGGCTCCAGATTCACTTCCGTGGTCGCCAGGGCCAGGGTATCGGCCGCCGGGTTGAGGCTGTTAACAAACGGCCACAGGGACAACGCGGTACCCACCGCGCCGACAGTAGCCGTGGAAACCAGTAGGAAATCGCGGCGCGTTTGCGCGTCGATTTCGGCGGTTGGCGGGGTGCTCGCCGTGTCGCTCATAAGCACTTCCCCTTAAAAGGTGTTTTGATCTTGTGTTCGCCGCCCCGGCTTGATGGGTGTCAAACCCGGACGGCCCCCGAACTCACCGCCAAATCTAAGGGACCGGCGGAAAAGAGGCAACGGCGGGCTGTATATTACCCAACCGTCATGGAATGTGCGGACGCAGGACGCCCGCACGAACCGGCGAGACCTTATGTCCTGAGGGGCCTTCAGGCAAGCGCTAACTGTTGAGAATAGCTTGCAAACCGGGCCTTTCGGGGCCTTCATGGGGCCGTCATGCCCGCACCGGTCGAAATTGCCCTGTATCAGCCCGATATCCCGCAGAACACGGGCGCCGTGATGCGCACGGCCGCCTGCCTGGGCACGGCCCTGCACATTATCGAACCCTGCGGCTTTGTGCTGTCGGATGCCCGCATGCGGCGCTCGGGCATGGATTACCTGGATCGCCTGGAAATGCGCCGTCATGCCTCTTGGACTGCGTTCCGGGAGGCATTGGAAGGCCGCCGCCTGGTGCTGCTGACCACCGCGGCGGCCACGCGTTTGCCGGATTTCCGCTTCCAGCCCGGAGATATCCTGTTGTTCGGGCGCGAAAGTGCCGGGGTGCCGGACGATGTGCATGCCGCCGCCGATGCGCGGGTGCGGATTCCCCTGGCTCCCGGCACACGGTCCTTGAACCTGGCGGCCAGTGCAGCCATGGTTCTGGCGACGGCGCTGGGCCAACTCAGCGCCTATCCCGGAGACCCAGACACCCCATGAACGACGCAACCCCCTCCGCCGCCGATTACTCGGACGCCCATAAATCCCGCGCCAAGGCCTGGTTCGAGCGCCTGCGAGACGATTTCTGCACGGCGCTGGAGGATATCGAGGACGCGGTCACCGGCCCCAACGGCACCAGTGCGCGGCAGCCGGGCCGATTCGCGCGCAAATCCTGGGAACGTCCCGGCGACGTGGCCGGCAAAATGGGCGGCGGCGGTGTCATGGCCGTGATGCGGGGCGGGCGGGTGTTCGAAAAGGCGGGGGTCAACGTGTCCACCGTCATGGGCGAATTTTCCGAGGAATTCCGGGCGCGAATCCCGGGGGCTGCCGAGGACCCCCGATTCTGGGCGTCCGGCATTTCCACCGTCATCCATCCCAATTCGCCGCTGGTGCCGGCCGCGCATATGAATACGCGCATGATCGTCACCACCCAGGGCTGGTTCGGCGGCGGCGGCGACCTGACGCCCGTGTTCCCCGACGACGCCGACACGGATCAGTTCCACGGCGCCTTCAAGACGGCCTGCGATGCCCATGATCCGGCCTACTATCCCAAGTTCAAGGAATGGTGCGACCGCTACTTCTTCCTGCCGCACCGGAACGAGGCACGGGGCGTCGGTGGCATTTTCTACGATCAGCACAACACGGGCGACTGGGACGCCGATTTCGCCTTCACCCAGGACGTCGGCCGGGCCTTCGCCACCGTCTATCCCGAGATCGTGCGCAAGCACATGAACAAGACCTGGACCACGGACGAGCGCGACGCGCAGCGCGTGAAGCGCGGGCGCTATGTGGAATTCAACCTGCTGTATGACCGGGGCACCATCTTCGGCCTGCAGACGGGCGGCAATACCGAGGCGATCCTGATGTCCCTGCCGCCGGACGTCGCCTGGCCGTAAATTGGGTCCGCGTTTCGTGTCTGGTCATCACGTCTTGTTCCGGAGGCCCTCATGCCGACTTTCTCCCTCGCGGCGCTATCGCCGATCCTGTTGCTCTGCGTGTCCAACATCTTCATGACCGTCGCTTGGTACGGGCATCTGAAATTCAAGTCGGAGGCCCTGTGGCTGGTGATCCTGATCAGCTGGGGCGTCGCCTTCGTCGAATACTGCTTCGCCGTGCCGGCCAACCGCTACGGCCACGGCGGGCTGTATACGGCGGCGGAGTTGAAGACCATCCAGGAGGTCATCAGCCTGACCGTGTTCGCGGGGTTTTCCGTGCTTTATCTGGGGGAAAGCTTTTCCTGGATGCACGCGGCGGGGTTCGCCTGCATCGCCTTCGGCGCGTTCCTGGTGTTTCAGGCGAACTAGCGCCTTCCGAAACCAATGACGGCGGGAACCCGCATTCTGGGATTCCCGCCGCCGTTTGGATCGTTCGAAACGAAGCGTTTCGTATATCGGTTTTTTAGGGCCGCCCGAACGGCCTTGTTCTGGTTCCGCGATCTCTGTGCCGCGGTGGTCGTCCGGCAGAGTATGCCGGGGGATGGTTTACCGAAGATTAACGCCCTGGCCGGGATTAGCCGGTTTTGGTCGACATCATCTGGTCGGCGGTCTGAATGACCTTGGAACTCAGCTCATAAGCCCGCATGGCCTTGACCATGTTGGCAATCTCTTCCACCGGATTGACGTTGGAGGATTCCAGGAAGCCCTGCAGGATGGAGCCGAACCCGGCGGTGCCGGGCGTGCCCACCAGAGGGGCGCCCGAGGCCGTGGTTTCCTGGAACATGCTGTCGCCGATGGCGTACAGGCCGCCTTCGTTGGGGAAGCGGACCAGGTTGATCTGACCCAGGTTCTGCGGCTGCGGCTGTCCTTCGAAGGAGGCGTAGACTTCGCCGGAATTGTTGATTGTGACCTCGATGGCGCCCGGCGGGATGGCGATGCCGGCGCCGACCGTAAGGCCGTCATGGGTGACGATCTGCCCGGCCTGATTCAACTGAAAGGCGCCGGCGCGGGTATAGGCGGTTTCGCCGTTGGCCAGGGTGACCGGCATGTAGCCGGAACCTTGAATGGCCACGTCGAAAGGGTTGCCCGTCTGTGCCAGGTTGCCCTGTTCGACGACCCGGTAGAAGGATGCCGTATGCACGCCCAGGCCGGCCTTGACGCCCCCCGGCACGATGCCGCTGGCGCGCGAATGCTTGGAATTGGGCCGCTTCTGATCTTCATACAGAAGATCGTTGAACGACGCCCGGCGGCGCTGATAGCCGGTGGTGTTCATGTTCGCCAGGTTGTTGGCGATCACGTCCACGCGCTCCTGCTGCGCCACCATTCCGGTGGCTGCGATATAGAGTGGATTCATTTTTCCCGTTCCTTGTACGTTCGCCTTCGCCGGGGTTGACCCCGATCCAGGTGCTGCTGGGGGTGTTTCAATCCCCGTGCCACATGAAGAATTGTTTATTTTCAATCGATTAAATGAATTTCCCGGGGTCCGGGACGGCAGAAACCGCCCGCAAAGGGGAAATTCTTGCCGGGTCGGGCGGCATTGCGGGTCCAGGGGGGGCGCCGATCGGGCTTGTCATCGCGCGCCCGGCGCGTCACCTTCCGGTCAATCCCTTCCGGCGCCGCGAAGGCCCGGACAATCGATGAGAATTCCCAAGGAGGAGACATCCATGCGCGCCTATTGGTATGACCGCGCCGGCCCGGCGGCGGACGTCCTGCAGTTCGGCGACCTTCCCGACCCGGAACCGGGCCCCGGCGAGGTCCGCGTCCGCGTCGCCTATTCCGCCATCAACCCGACGGACGTGAAGCGCCGGGCCTCGGGACGTGAACTGGCTCAGTTCTCGCCGATCATTCCCAACAACGACGGCTCGGGCGTCATCGACAAGGTCGGTGAAGGGGTCAACAACGCCCGCATCGGCCAGAAGGTCTGGATCTTCGGTGCCCAGCATGGCCGCCCCCAGGGCACGGCGGCGGAATACGTGGTTCTGCCGACGCGCCAGGCGGTGTCGCTCGCGGGGGACGTGTCCTTGAGCCAGGGGGCCTGCGCCGGGGTGCCGGTGGTGACGGCCTATCACGCGCTGTTCTGCGACGGCGATCTGTCGCGCAAGACCGTACTGGTGACCGGCGGCACGGGGCGTGTCGGCGCCTATGCGGTGCAGTTGGGCGTGTGGGGCGGGGCCCGGGTGATCGCGACCTGCGGGTCCGAGGCCCATTGCGCCGAGGCGCGGGAGCTGGGTGCGGCCGTGGCTCTCAATTACAAGGAGCCGGGCCTGAAGGAGCGCATTCTCGAAGCCGCCGGTGGTCCCGTCGACCGCATCGTCGAGGTCGCTTTCGGGTCCAACACGGACCTGCTGCCGGATATTCTGAAGCCCAACGGCACCGTCGCGACCTATGCGTCCGACGCCGTGCCGGAGCCTTCGTTCCCCTTCAACAAATGGATGGGCGGCAACGTCAACATCCGCATGTTCACGATCTATCAGCTCGACCGCTTGACCCAGGATGAAGTGCTGCAGACGGTCAGCCCGTTGATGTCGCCGGACACCCTGGTCCACCGCATCGGCGAACGTTTCCAGTTCGAGGACATGGTCAAGGCCCATGAGGCGGTCGAGGCGGGCGACGTCCACGGCGTCGCCCAGGTCGTCGTGGCGAAGACTCTGGAGCATCAGTGATGAAGATGATCAACCATCAACCGGCGACCGTGCATAAGCCGTTTTCGGCCTATGCCCTGGCGACCGAGGTTCAGGACGCCACCCGCTGGCTGCATATTTCCGGCCAGGTCGGGGCGGATAGCGACGGCAATCCGGTCGAGGGGATCGAAGGCCAGCTGGAGGCGATTTTCTTCAAGCTGGGGGAAATCCTGAAAGAAGCGGGGATGGACCGCACCAATCTGGTCAAGATCACCATCTTCCTGACCCGGGCCGAGGACGCGGGCGTCATGCGCAAGGTGCGTGACCGCTTCATGGCCGGGCATCTTTGCGCGTCGAGCCTGCTGATCGTCGCCGGGCTGTCGTCGCCCAACTGGCTGGCCGAAGTCGCGGCGGTCGCGGCGGCCTAGTTTCCCAGGCCGCCGGACCAAGCTGTTTACGGCACGTCGACGACGACCACTTCGGCGTCGGTGTCGGCGTGGATGGTGATGGTTTCCACGTCCGTGACCGCTGTGCCCGAGCGTTCGGGCGCGGTCACGCCGTTGATGGTGAGGTCGCCCACGGCGGGCACGATATAGGCGCTGCGCCCCGGGGCCAGGGTCAGGGTTGTTTCCTCGCCGGCCTTGAGCGTGCCGCCCAGCACGGCGGCGTCCTGTTGGATCACCAGGGCGTCCGTGTCCTTGTCCGCCGCGCGGCCCGAGGCCAGGACCTCCAACCTGCCGCCGCGGCTGTCCTTGGGGAACTTGCGGGCGTCCCAGCGGGGTTGGATGCCCGTCTTATTGGGCTCGATCCAGATCTGGAACAGGGTCGTCGGCTCGTCCTCGCGATTGTGCTCCGCATGGCGGATGCCGGTGCCCGCCGACATCACCTGGACGTCGCCCGCTTCCGTGCGGCCGGTGTTGCCCAGGTTGTCCTGGTGGGTGATGGCGCCCTTCCTGACATAGGTGATGATTTCCATGTCGCGATGGCCGTGCGGATCGAACCCCCGGCCCGGCTGGACCGTGTCGTCGTTCCATACCAGAAGCGGGCCCAGGCCCGTGCGCGCGGGATCGTAGTAGTTGGCGAAGGAAAAGTGATAGCGGGCGTTCAGCCAGTCATTGGCGAAACGGCCCAGGTCGTTCAGGGGGGTGACGGATATCATGACGAATTTCCTTTCGTTGGTCAGGCGGCCTTCAGGCGGTCGCGCCCGTGGGGGGCGTCCAGGTTCTGATCGGGGCCGGCGGGGATGATCCCCGTGGGGTTGATGGTCTTGTGACTGCCGTAGTAATGGGCCTTGATCCCCGCCATATCGACGGTCCCCCTGACGCCCGGCCATTGGTAAAGCTCGCGCAGGAAGCCGGACAGATTGGGGTAGTCGGCGATGCGGCGGATGTTGCACTTGAAGTGGCCGACATAGACCGCATCGAACCGCAGCAACGTGGTGAACAGCCGCCAGTCGGCTTCCGTGATGCGGTCGCCCGTCAGGTAGCGGCTTTCACCCAGCAGGTCCTCAAGCCAGTCCAGGCTGTCGAACAGGTCCGTGACGGCTTCGCCGTAAGCGGCTTGCGTGGTCGCGAAACCGGCCCGGTAGACGCCGTTGTTTACCGTCCGATAGACGCGTTCGTTGACCAGGTCGATCTCGTGGCGCAGGTCATGAGGATAGAAATCCCCCCGCTTGGCGCCGACGCCGTCGAAGGCCGAATTGAACATGCGGATGATGTCGGCGGATTCATTGCTGATGATCGTCTGCGTCTGTTTGTCCCACAGCACGGGCACGGTGACCCGGCCCGTGTAATCGGACTTGGCGGCCGTATAGACCTGATGCAGGTAGCGCGCGCCCTGGATGGGATCGGCGCCGGGGGCGATCTCCCAGCCGTTTTCCAGCATCAGGGGTTCGACCACGGTCACCGAAATCATGTCTTCCAGGCCCTTGAGGGCGCGGAAGATCAGGGTCCGGTGGGCCCAGGGGCAGGCGGCGGCGACATAGAGGTGATAGCGCCCGGCTTCCGCCTTGAAGCCGCCTTTGCCGGTCGGCCCGGGGCCGCCGTCGGCGGTGACCCAGTTACGGAAGGCCGCGTCCTCGCGCTGGAACCGGCCGCCGGTCGCCTTGGTGTCGTACCATTGGTCGCGCCATTCGCCGTTCACAAGCAATCCCATTGTCTTAACTCCTTGTCCTGCGGCCGCCGGGGCTCAGGCCGCCTGGGCGACCTGGGCGATTTCCGCCTGGGCGGCCTTGATGCCGTCGTCGCCCTTGGCCGTGCCTTCGGCATAGATGAACGAGATGTCCTCAAGTCCGATGAAGTTCAAGGCGCGGCGCAGATAGGGTTCCAGATGGTCCAGGTGGTTGAATGGCGTGCCCGGGCCGTAAACCCCGCCGCGCGTGGTCACGACATAGACCGGACGGTCGGTCACCAAGCCCTTGGGGCCCTGGCCCGTGGGTTCGAACGTGCGGCCGATGCGGGCGACCTGGTCGATCCAGGCCTTCAGCGATGACGTGATGCCGAAGTTGTGCATGGGGGCCGCGATGACGATGGCGTCGGCGGCGAACAACTCGTCGATCAATTCATCGGACAGGGCAAGCTTCTGGTTCTGTTCGGCCGTGCGCTCGGCTTCCGGCGTATAGAACGCACCGATGGTTTCCTGGTCCAGATGTGGCGGCGGGTTCGCACCCAGGTCGCGGACGACGACGCGGCCGTCGCCGGCCAGGGAATGGGCCAGTTCCTGCGCCAGGGCGCGGGAAGCGGAGCCTTCGAGATTGGGGCTGGAGCTGATGAGAAGAATGCTCATGGATCGGGTCCTTTCGATTGTCTGATGGGGCCGGCGGGCCCGGAAACTTCCGGGGGCGGGCTGTTGACGGGGACCCTAATCCTGAGTGTAATTGTAGACAATTGGCCTAAATGTAATATAATTGTTTCTTTAAATAAACAATTGAGCAACATATGGATCACCTGACCGGCATGGCCGTTTTCGCCAAGGTGGTGGAAACCGGGACCTTCACGGGCGCGGCCCAGGCCATGGGCCTATCCAAGGGCGCCGTCAGCAAGCAGATCGCCAAGCTGGAGGACCGCCTGGGCGCGCGCTTGTTGAACCGCACCACCCGGCGGTCCAGCCTGACCGAGGTCGGGGCCGCGTTTTACGAGCGTTGCCGGCGCATCGTCGCCGAGGCGGAGGAGGCGGAATTGGCCGTCACCCGCCTGCATGCGGAACCCCGGGGCACCCTGCGTGTCAACCTGCCCATGTCCTTCGGCATGATCCACATGGCCGATGCCCTGCCGGACTTCATGGCGGCCTATCCGGAAATCAGCCTGGACGTGACCCTCGATGACCGGGTCGTCAACGTGGTCGACGAAGGCTACGACGTGGTCATCCGCATCACCGATCTGCCGGACTCCTCCCTGATCGCCCGGCGGATCGCGCCGTTCCGCATCGCGACCTGCGCGTCTTCGGCCTATTGGGACGCGCATGGGCGGCCCAAGCATCCGGGTGACCTGCGCAACCACGCCTGCCTGCTCTACAGCTATTTGTCCAACCTGAACGAATGGCGCTACCGCGGGCCGGATGGCCCCTTCGCCGTGCGGGTCGACGGCCCCATGCGGGGCAACAACGGCGACCTGCTGCGCGCCGCCGCCGTGGCCGGGTTGGGGGTCGTGCGCTCGCCGACCTTCATCGTCGGCTGCGATCTGGTGGAAGGGCGGCTGGAACAGGTGCTGGCGGAGTATGAGGACGACGACCGCGGTATCTACGCGGTCTATCCCCACAACCGGCATCTGTCGGCCAAGGTCCGCGCCTTCGTCGATTTCATGGCCACACGCTTCGCCGACCCGATTTGGCTCGGCATGAATGTCACCTGACCGACGCAGCGCCCGTCAGTGCGACGGGCCGCTGGGCGCGGGCAGGCCTTCCAGTTCCACGTTGACGCAGGCAACCTTGCCGCTGGCCACGGCGCGGTCCAGAGCCGCGTCCAATTCCGCCGGGTCGGTCACGTATTCACCATGTCCGCCAAGTCCGGCCACCGCCAGATCATAACGGGCATCCGACAGTTCGCAGCCGATCAGGCGGTTGGAGCCGTATTCGCGCAGCTGAATTTGATGTTCCGCGTTCCAGCGGTGGTCGTTGCCGATCACCACCACATAAGGGGTGCCGGCGCGGGCCGCCGTTTCGAACTCGGCGAAATGAAAGCCCACGGTGCCGTCGCCCATCAGCGCGAACACGGTGGCGTCCGGCACGGCCTTCTTGGCCCCGACGCCATAGCCGAGACAGCCGCCGATGACGCCGGAAATGCCGTTGATGATGCGCTTGTCGGTCCGCGTCGCGGCCTGGGCCCATTGCCCGAATTCACCGCCGTCGATGATCAGCACGGCGTCCTTGGCCTTGTCGATCTGGCGCTGCACGGCGGCGCAGACCTGGGCCGGGGAAATACCGCCGTTGGCCGCGGGGGCGTCGGGCGCGAAGCTGCGTTGGGCGATCTGGTCCCGGGCCTTGGCGCGCCAGGCTTGATGGGCGGTGCCACCGGCCCCTTGGGCGATCAGGGTATCGGCCGCGTCGCGGGGATCGGCGGCGAGGGCCGTCACGATGCGGTCTTCCAGGTTGCGGTGGGCGCGGTCGCGCTCATCGGCGTCGGCATTGATGCAGATCCACTTGCAGGCGAGGTTGAAGATATTGGTGCCGGCGAAACCCAGGGTGAAATCCACCCGCTTGCCCAGGGTGACGATCAGGTCGGCCTCGGCCATCACACCCGCGATGCTGCCGAGGGACGGATCCTTCAGGCCGCGCGGGCTTTCCATGACGACCACGGGCGCGTCCAAGGCATCCGCCAGCTTGTCGCGGACACCCGGGCCGCGCGCCGTGTTCAGCACCGGCCCGCACAGGACGATCGGATGCTTGGCGGCGGCGACCGCGTCGGCCACGCGCTTGGCGTCTTCGGGCGCCAGCGCCATGGTCTCGCGGGCGAAGGCGTCGGCCGGGGGCACCTTGCCGCCCGTGGCATCGGCCTCGACCACGTCGAAGGCAAGGGACATGTGGACCGGGCCCGGCCGCCCCGATTTGGCGGTGCGGATCGCCCGCGCGGCGGCGGTGCCCAGGTCGGCGGCCCGCACGGGGCGAATCGACAGCTTGGTCAGGGGGGCGGTCATCGGCACCTGGCGCATTTCCTGAAAGGCGCCCCGGCCGTCCTGGCTGACCGGGGAATCGCCGGTCAGCAGCAACACCGGCGTGTCCGATTCCCAAGCCGTGTATAGCCCGCCCATGGCGTTTGCGGCCCCGCCGCCCGCCGTCACCATGGCCACGCCGACGTTCCCCGTCAGCTGGGCATAGGCCTCGGCCATGTACACGGCGGCGGCTTCGTGCCGGGTGTGGATGATCTCGATGCCTGCGTCGAAGCAGGCGTCATAGACCGGCATGATCTGGTTGCCGGACAGTGAGAAAATGCGTGTCACGCCGGCGGCCGCCAGCGACTTAACGAGAAGGTCTGCGCCTCGCACGATCGATCCCCTTGAGTGTTAATGCTGTGTCATGGCGAGAAGCCGCCTGCACAACGGTTGTAGCATTTATGGATATTTCTGGAACCCCGCCGCTTGGTCGCGGGGCCTAGACCGGCACTTCGCCTTCCAGGATCACCCGGTGCATGATGCGGCCTTCGGATGCGTCATAATCCCGATGCGCGATATGCAGCGTCGCCCGGTTGTCCCACAGCACCAGGTCGCCCGGCTGCCAGGTGTGCCGATAGGTGATGTCGGGGGTGATGGCGCGCGCCAAAAGATCCTGAATGAAGGTACGGCTTTCCGCCGGCTCCATGCCGTCGATGCGTTCCGTCTTGCCGGGGTGGACATAGATCGCCTTTTTCCCGGTTTCCGGATGGGTGCGGATCAGGGGATGGCGCTGCGGCGCCTTGGCCAGGGCCTGACGGGCGTCTTCGCCGACGCTGCCCGTGTCCTGTTCGATCACGTTCACGGTAATCATCGGGTTCAACTTGTCGCGTTCTTCCGCCGGTAATCCTTCATAGGCCGCCTGCATGTTGGCGAAGCTGGTGTCGCCGCCCTTGGACGGCAATTTGACCGCGTAAAGCATGGTCATCTTGGGCGGGCGGGCGTGGTTGGTGTGGTCCGTGTGCCAGGCGCGGGACCCGGTGGGAATGGCCTTGCCGTCCTCGCCCTTGTCCGATTGGCGGCTGTCCAGCACGACGATCTCGGGGTGTCCCGGCATCAGGATATTGGTCAGATGCTGCGGCATCAGGTCGCCGAACAGACGGGCGGCGTCCAGGAACCGTTCGGGCGTGAAATTCTGGCCGCGCACGACCATGACAAGGCGCTCGCTCAGCGCCTTCTGCAGGGCGGACAGGTCTTGCGATGCGACCGGGCCACTGAGGTCAATACCTGTCGCCTCGACGCCGAAGGTCGACGACAGGGGATTAAGAGATACAGACATGGGCGTTTCCTCCGATACCGCCCGGCTTTTCCCGCCGGGTCGGATCAAATGCGCCCCCCTGGGGGCATGATAATCACGCCCGCCGGTTGGAGGCAATGACGGGAATTAGGCGATCAGCGTCCTTCGCGCCACCACGCGGCCATCAGGGTGCCGAGCGCCAGCACGGCCAGCAGCAGCCCGGACAGCAGAGGAATGTCCTTCAGCCCCGTCACCACATAGGCCTTATGGGCGACCAGGCCGACCCAGCCGCGCCCGGCCAGGTCGCGCCCCGGATCGACGCGGCGCACGTCGGGCACGCCGTCCGTGAGCCAGCGCACGGACCCGCCGGTGATGTCCGTGACCGGCGTCAGGACCGCGTCCGTGGCGCGCAGGTCCGACAGTTCCAGCGGGTTCAATTCGCCCGACGCGACCAGGGCCTGATGCTCGCCGTCGCTCAGGCGGTAGAGCCCGATTTCCGCCGCCGCCAACTCCCCCCGCCACAGGCCGGGTTGGGCGTTCTTCAATTCCAGTTCCTGAACCTCGCCCGAGGGCGCGGTGACGGTCACCTTGCTGACGGCGTCCTTCAGGCTGCGCCGCTCCACGGTCAGCTTGCCGGCGCGCACGCGGGCGTGCAGGGCTTCTTCCTCCAGATCGGGTTCACGCATCAGCCAATGGGACAGACGGCGCAGCAGTTCGCCCTGCGGCCCGCCGCCGTCGTAGCCCCGCGCCCACAGCCAGATGTGGTCGGACATGACCTGCGCCACACGGCCCTTGCCGACGCGGTCCAACAACAAGATCGGCTTGTCCTGCAGGCCGGTCATCAGCGACACGCCGGCCGAGGCATCGCCCGGGATCTGGCGGAACCAGCGGCCCCAGATGGGGTCCGCCTTGGGGTCCATGCCGGGCCGCATCAGGGCCGCCGTCACCGGATGGCGCAGGCCCGTGTCGGAGACCCGGGGCCGGTACCCGGATTCCAGCACCTCGCCCGTGGGCGCCGCCGGCAGGATTTCCCGCAGCGGCGTGTGATAGAGGCTCGCCCGGCCCGCGAATTCCGGCCCCACGGCCATCAGCAGGGCGCCGCCCTGGCGCACCCGGTCGGCGATGTTGGCCAGGTGCTGGGGCTGCAACACGCCGCGCTTGAGATAGCGGTCGAACACGATCAGATCGAACTCGTCCAGGCGCTCGACGAACAACTCATGGGTCGGAAAGGCGATCAGCGCCAGTTCGTTCAAGGGCGTGAAGTCGTCCTTGTCGGGCGGGCGCAGGATGGTGAAATGAACCAGATCGACGGACGGATCGGACTTCAGCAGGTTGCGCCAGGTCCGTTCCGCCGCATGGGGCTGGCCCGAAATCAGCAGCACGCGCAGGCGGTCGCGCACGCCGTTGACGGACACCAGGGCCCGGTTGTTGACCGTGGACAGTTCGCCCTCGGCCGCCTCCACCGACAGTTCGGCCAGCGACGGTCCCGCGTGTTCCAACTTGAAGGTGAAGGTCTGGTCCTCGCCCACGGGAACCAGGGCGGTCGTGCCCTCGGTCCCGTCGATCTTGAATTCGACCCGGGCCGACGGACGGGCCGTGGTGCCGTCGTTTTTGGCGTGCTTGTCCTCGATCCGGTAGGTCAGGGTGACTTCCTTGCCGACGATGCCGTATCCGGGGGCGTTCTTAATGACCAGGCGGCGGTCGATCTCGTCGCGCTTGCCGGTCAGCAGGACATGCAGCGGCCCCCGCACGCCGGGCACCTTGCCCTCGGCGATGTCCTTGGGCAGGTCGTGGACCTGGCCGTCGGTGATGATCACGGCGCCGGCGAAACGGTTCGGCGAAATGTCGGCCGAGGCCGTGGCCAGGGCTTCCATCAGGCGGGTCCCCGGGCGGTCGTCGGTCGCGGAATCGGTGATCTCGACAATGCGGTATTCCAGGTTTTCCTGGCGATCCAGGGCGGCGACCAGGGCTTCCTCGGCGTCGGAGCTTTGCTTGCGCCGCTCACCCGTCTTCTGGCTCGAGGTGCGGTCGATGACGATCAGCGCCTCGTCGGGCTGTGCTTCGCGCTTTTCGTTGACGATGCGCGGATCGGCCAGGGCCAGCAGCATCACGCAAAGGAACAGGAAGCGGAACAAGGATCCCGCCGCCCGCCGGTAAAGCCCGACGGCGAGCAGCGCCAGCCCCGCGATGCCCAACAGCAGCAGCACGGGCACCGGCACCAGGGGGGAGAACTGTACGGCGGCGGTGGACATCATTGGCCGAGCCTCCGGATGATTGCCGGCAGGTGTACCTGATCGGCCTTGTAGTTGCCGGTCAGCACGTACATCACAAGGTTGATGCCGAAACGAAAGGCCAATTCACGCTGCCGCTCGCCGCCCGGCACGGCGGGGAAAAGGGCCTGCTGCGTGTCTTCGTCCAAGGCCCAGGCGGCGGCCCAGTCGTTGCCGCCGGCCAGCACCGGCGAGACCCCGTCGTTGATCCGCGCCCCCGCCCGTTCGACCCACAGGGCACTTCCGGTCCAACGTCCGGGAAAATCCTGCAACAGATAGAACGACCGGGTCAGGACATGATTGGCTGGGGCAACCACCAGGGGCGGGATGTCGAGCTTGCGCGCCAGGGACCGCAGTTCGCCCAGGTCGGCGCCCCCGGCGCGGTCGCGGGTGTCGAACAGGATGGTGCCGCCGTTCTGCATGTAGGCGTTGACCTTGATCCGCGCGGTTTCGGTCATGTTGGCGGCGCCTGCCGTCACGGGCCAGTACATCAGCGGGAAGAACGACAGGTCGTCACGATCCGGATCGACCCCTTGCGGGTCCGACAGTTCCGCCGCCGTGCGCCGGCGCACGATGAGGCTGAGGCCCGTCAGGCCGAGGCGGCTGATCCGGTCCGTTTCCGCGTCACCGGTCAGGACATAGGCCAGACGCGTCTGGGTGCTGTTTTCCAAAGCATAGGCATCCGTGCCGGACAGCGGAGCAGGGGCGGTAGTGCGCGGCGCCACGGTGATTTCCTGCGCCGCCGCCGTGCTTGCGGCGCCCCCGGCCAGCGCCAGGGCCAGCAGCGGGGCCGCCAGGCGCGGCACCCGCAACAGGCCGCGCAGCCACAGGCTGATGGCGAAATCGGCCAGCGACAGCAGGGCGGCCAGTATGAACAGCCAGGGTCGGATGTCGATGGCCGGGCTGCCGCCGTAGGTCGTGCGCTGCGCCGCCACCGAGAGCTCGCCGAGCGGCATCGGCACCGCCGCGTCGCGCCCCAGGTTAAGGGCCCGGCGGTCGTTGCCGCGGCCGTACAGTCCCGGCGGGTGCAACGGCGACACGGGTGTTTCGGCAAAGGTGTCCTGGGCGATCGAGCCGGTGTCGGGCGGGGCGTCGCCCAAGGCACCATAGGCATCCAGCGTTTGGATCGGTTCCAGCGGCGGTCCGTGGCCGGTATCGACCACACCTTGGCTGAGGCCGACCAGACGTTGCAGCATTTCGACCAGCAGGCCCGACAGCGCCAGGTTGGACCACTGCGTGTTGGCCGTGGTGTGGAACAGCACCAACCAGCCCTTGCCTTGGCGTTCGGCGGTGACCAGGGGCGTGCCGTCGGACAGCCGCGCCCAGGTCTTGCGTTCCAGGTCCAGCGACGGTTGCGCCAGGACCTGGCGGGTCACCGTGACGTCGGACGGCACGGCCAGGCCGTTGAATGGGCTTTCCGCACCGAAGGGGGCCAGGCTGGCCGGTTGGGTCCAGGACATGGCGCCGCCGATGACCCGGTCACCCCGGCGCAGCGGAACGGGAACCAGGGGCGTGTCGCCGCCCTGGACGGCCTGGCCGCTGGTCGCCTGGGCCAGCAACGGTCCGGCGAAGCGCAGCGCGACGCCACCGTCCTCCATCCAGGTCTTGATCGCCACGCGGTCGGGACCGGCGATGGTGCCGGGGTCGGGCAGGATCATCAGGGCAAGCTGGCGGCGCAACAGGCCGCCGATGGTGCCCTGGCGGACTTCGCTGAACGGCTCCAGCGCCCGGGTCAGGTAAAACACGGAGGACAGCAGCGGCAGTTCGGCCCCGCCGTCGCCGGTCACGATGCCGACCGGGCGCCGCCGCCAGCGTTCGTCCAGCAAGATCACGGCGGCTGCCGATCCGGCGTCCTCCAGGTCCAAACGGACCAGCTTGTTGGCCATTTCCGCCGGTAGGTCCAGGCGCACCTCGGCGGCGGCATCGCCGGCATTGAACAAAATCTCTTCCCGCGCGATCAGCCGTCCGCCCAGGGCAAAGGCGCGCAGGAACTGGGTTTCCTCGGCCCGCGCGTCGGCCCGCTCCACCCGCACCGTCAGGACGCCGCCGTCCAGCACGGGCGGGCGCAGAACCTTGGGCATCACCGTGCCGGGGCCGTCGGTGACGACGGTCAGCGTCCCGAACCTGGCCAAGCCTTGGGCGAAGGCGTTGGCGGCGCCGTGGTCGAGCCCGTCGGACAACCAGACGACCTGGGCGCCGCGGTCCTGGGCAAGGGGACTTTGGTCCATCGCTTCAAGTGTTGTCACGTGGTCGGACGGCCAGGGACGCGGCTGCAGGGTCTGGGCGAATTCCTGGGACTGGCGCGGGGTGAACACATGCACCCTGTCCGTGCCGGCTCCGGCCGGCGGGGCGGCCGTGGTGACGATGGTGACGGGGCGGCCGTCGCGCGCCGCCTGATCGGTCAACTGGATCAGCAGGCGCTGGCGGTCCGGCCAGCCCTTGGCAGCGGACCAGCCGTTGTCGACGGCCAGAACCAGCGGGCCGGAACCTTGCCACTGGGCGGCCTGATTGATCAGCGGGCCGGCGGCGGCCAGGACCAAAAGGGCCGCGATGGCGAGGCGCAGGATGATCAGCCAGGGTGGTGTCTTGGACGAGCTTTCCTCGCGCGTGACTAGGCCCAGCAGCAGGCGGAACGGCGGGAAGGTGACCCGCGTCGGCGCCGGCGGGGTCAGGCGCAGCAGCCACCAGATGATCGGCAGGGCCAGCAGGCCGAGCAGCGCCCAGGGGGCCAGAAATGCGAAGGAGCCGAAGGCGAGCATGGGGTCAGATCTCTCCCCCGCCTAGTGCCGGATGACCTGAGACAGCAGCTGATAAAGCGTCATCAGCACGGTCTCGGGCGGGCGGTGGGTCATGTGGCGGGTCAGGCTCCATCCGAAGGACCGCGCCACGGCGTCGAGGCCGGCCTGATGGTGGGCCAGTTCCTCGCGGTAGGCCTGGCGCACGCTTTCGACGCGCCCGATCATGATGCGGCCCTCGCCCTCCGGCCCTTCGAATTCGACCCGTCCGTCGAACGGCAGGGTTTCCTCGGCCGGGTCCAGAATCTGCACCAGATGGCCCTCGACCCCATGGTCCGACAGCCGCGCGATGGCCTTGCGGGTCTCGCCCAAGGGCGCCAGGAAATCGCCGAACAGCACGACGCGCCCATGGCGCGGCACGAATTCCGGGCCCGGCAGGCTGCCGGTGGCGCCCGTCTCCGACCGTTCCAGGGCCGTGGCGATGCGCAGCAGGGTATTGCGGCCCGTAGACGGGATCATGCCGGTCCCCATCAGGGCGATGCGTTCACCCGCGCGGACCAGAAGCGAGGTCAATGCGACGGCCAGAACCTTGGCCCGCCAGCCCTTGGATAACGGCCCGCCGTCGGACGCATAATCCATGGACGGTGATCCGTCGGCCCACAGCCATACACTCTGCGCCGCCTCCCATTCCATTTCGCGGACATAGACCGGGTCGGACTTGGCCGATTGCCGCCAATCGATCAGCTGTGTCGAATCACCGAATTCATAACGCCGGAACTGCCAGAAGGTCTCGCCCTGGCCGACCCGCCGGCGGCCATGCACGCCCTGGCTGACCGTGGACGCCACGCGCTCCGCCGCCACCAGAAGCGGCGGCAGGCCCGAGGCCGCAGTTTCGGCCTGGTGGTGAAGGTCGGGTGTGTCCAGCGGGTTCGCCATGCGTTGTTCGCCCTTGGGCCGTTGCTCGGGTCGCCTCCTATTCGATGATCTGGCAGAGACGGTCGATGATCTGGCCGACAGTCACGCCCTCGGCGCGGGCGCCGAAGGTCAGCGCCATGCGGTGGCGCAGGATCGGATGGGCCAGGGCGTAGACGTCTTCGACCGAGGGCGACAGGCGGCCCTGGATCATGGCCCGGGCGCGGACGCCCAGCATCAGGGCCTGGCTGGCGCGCGGCCCCGGCCCCCAGGACACGTAATTGCGGATTTCCGGCAGGTCCGAGGCATCGGGCCGCCCGGCACGGACGACCTTCAGGATCGCCTCGGCCACGCTTTCGCCCACCGGTACGTGGCGGACCAGCGACTGGGCGCGCATCAGGGCCTTGGGGTCCATGACCCGCTTGGCGTCCTGGGTGTCGGCGCCCGTCGTCTTGATAAGGATTTCCCGTTCCGTTTCCAGGTCCGGATGGGTCACGTCGACCTGCATGAAGAAACGGTCGAGCTGCGCTTCGGGCAGGGGGTAGGTGCCTTCCTGTTCCAGCGGGTTCTGGGTGGCCAGCACGTGGAACGGCTTCGGCAGGTCGTGGTACTGCCCGGCGACGGACACCCGGTGTTCCTGCATGGCCTGCAGCAGGGCCGATTGGGTGCGCGGGCTGGCGCGGTTGATTTCGTCGGCCATCAGCAGTTGGCAGAACACGGGCCCCTTGACGAAGCGGAAGCCGCGCTTGCCGCTTTCGCTTTCCTCCAGAACCTCGGAACCCAGGATATCGCCGGGCATCAGGTCGGGCGTGAACTGGACGCGCTTTTCGTCCATCCCGAATACCTTACCCAACGTTTCCACCAGCCGGGTCTTGCCCAGGCCGGGCACCCCGACCAGCAGGCAATGGCCCCCGGCCAGCAGGGTGATCAGGGTTTCCTCGATAACCGTTTCCTGACCGAAGATGACCCGGCCCACGCCGTCGCGGACCTTGGCGATGTCGTCGACCAGGCCGTCGATGGCGTCAACCAAGTCGTCGGTGTTGCCACCGTCCCCGGTTGCCTTATTCTTGGTGTTGGTCGTCACGGAAGACGCCTCCGTTCAATGATATAAGAGAACAGGACGGGGTCGACCCCGTCCACCAGAGATCGCGTAGCTGCGGATAGCGTATCATCGAAACCATGTCTGAAAATACACCAGATCTTCGTTCCTTTATCGGCGCCGTGCCGCCCGCCGGAGACCTCGCGGGGCCCGTGGGCATTCCTCTCGGCCCGCGCCAGTCCCTGTGCGGCGACATCGACATGCGCATCGGCCTGGACGGTACTTGGTATTATCTCGGCTCTCCCATCGGGCGGAAAGAACTGGTCAAACTGTTTTCCACGGTTCTGCACCGCGACGATGCGGGCGACCACTGGCTGCTGACCCCCGCCGAGGCCTGCCGCATCCGGGTCGAGGACGCGCCGTTTCTGGCCGTCGCGGCCGAGGTCAGCGGCGGCGGCCAAGCCCAGAACATCACTTTCCGGACAAATATTGGCCAAACCGTGGCGCTTGGCGCCGATCATCCGCTGCGGGTCGATATCGATCCGGAAACCCAGGAACCCCGGCCTTATGTGGGCCTGGATCGGGGGCTTGAGGCCCGCCTGACGCGGTCGGTCTATTATCAACTGGTCGATCTCGCCGTTGAAGAAATTGCCGATGGAGCGCACATGTACGGTATATGGAGTGGCGGCCGGTTCTTTTCCATCGGCCGCATGGAGGAATGATGGCAGGCATGAGGACCGGCGGCACATGACACCCGATTGGCTGATCGACCGGTTTGATGCGCTGGACTGCGATCCCGAGGTCTTGCGCGGCGACCACGATCTGAATCCCGGCATGGGCATTCTGCCGGACCTGACCCCGGCCGCCGTGCTGATCCCGCTGGTCGAGCGCGAAACCGAGCTCACCACCTTGTTTACCCAGCGTACGTCGCATCTGAAGCATCACGCCGGGCAGATCAGCTTCCCCGGTGGCCATTCGGACCCGGAAGACACCTCGGCCGAGGACACGGCGCTGCGCGAGACGGAGGAAGAGGTCGGCCTGCATCGCAGCCGTATCCGCGTCATCGGGCGGCTTGCCCCCTACATCACGCGGACGGGCTTTTCCGTCATTCCCGTGGTCGGGTTGATCAGGCCGCCGTTCGACATCGAACCTGACCCGCACGAGGTCGAGGATGTGTTCGAGGTGCCGCTCAACTTTCTAATGGATCCGGCCAACCATCAGCGCCACAAGCGCGAGGTCAACGGCACGCGCCGCGATTTCTACGCCATGCCCTATCAGGAGCGCTTCATCTGGGGGGCCACGGCGGGCATGGTCAAGAATCTCTACGACGTGCTGGTCGGTGACGGTCCAGCCCCCGGTTTCCGCCGAGATTTTCAGGGCGCGAGGCCGACACCATGATCAAGCTGCTGTTCAATTACGTATTTCCCCTGGTCCTGCCGACGGCGGCCTATCTCGCCTGGGTCTGGTATTATCGCAAGCGCGCGGAAGCCCTGGGCGGCCGACCCCCGGAAGTCACTCGCGGGGGCTTGTTCTGGTGTCTGGTCCTGGGCTTGGGTCTGATGATCGTCTCGCTGCTGACGCTTGCCGCAGTGACCGGCGTCGGCCCCGGAGAGGGCGGGTATCAGTCGCCACGCCTTGAGGACGGCCGTATTATTCCCCCCAAATTCAACTGAGCAACGCTGGGCGGATGTCCGGCGTCGGAATGGGATTTGAGTGAGCGCGGTGGAAGACGATTACGTCGAAATCCGGGGCATCAGCCGCGAGCCGCTGGGCAAGCTGGCGATCGACGGCTGGTTGGCCTGGCCGGAAACCCGCCGGCTTGCCGACGTGCTGGGCCGGGATCAACTGCGCTTCGTCGGCGGCTGTGTGCGCGACGCCATTGCCCACCGCCCGGTGACCGATGTCGACGCGGCGACGCCGCTGCCACCCGAAGACGTCATGGCGCGGCTTGAAGACGCCGGGATCAAGGTGATCGCCACGGGCCTCAAGCACGGTACGGTGACGGCCGTGATCGGTGACCGGAAGTTCGAGATCACGACCTTGCGCCGCGATGCCGAAACGGACGGCCGCCACGCGCGGGTCGAATTCACGGACGATTGGATCGAGGACGCCAAACGCCGCGACTTCACCATCAACGCCATGTCCTGCACACCGGACGGCGACGTCTACGATCCGTTCGAAGGCATGCCCGATCTGGCCCATGGGGTGGTCCGCTTCGTCGGTCGCGCCGGCGACCGGGTGGCGGAGGACTACCTGCGCATCCTTCGCTTTTTCCGGTTCTGGGGCGGTTACGGCCGCCCACCTGCCGACCGCAGCGCGCTGACCGCCTGCCGCACCAACGCGGCCAAGTTGAAGGAATTATCCGGCGAGCGGCTGCGCGACGAACTGTTGAAGGTTCTCACGGTGCCGCAGCCGGCGGAGGTCGTGCGGTTGATGCAGGGGTACGGCGTGCTCGACCATATCCTGCCCGAGGCGGGGGAGGTCACGCGCCTGCGCCTGGTCAATTGGTTGACGGCGCGGGGTGTGCTGATGGACGGTGTCGGTCCCGACCCCCTGCGCAATCTGGCGGCCCTGCTGGACACGGATGCCGATGGGGCGTCGGCCGTCGCCCAGCGCCTGCGCCTGTCCAACGCCCAGGCGGACCGTCTGCTGTCCCTGACCGCCCCCGCTGTGGTGCCGACGCCGGATCAGGATGCCCTTGACCATGAAAAACTGTTGCGCCGCATCGGGCCGGAAACCTTCCGTGATCTGGTGATCCTCGGCTGGGCCGCCGAGATCGGTGCGGCGACGCGCCTGCCCGCTGCACGGTCGGCGGCCTGGCGCGATCTTCTGGCGGCGGCGGTCGGCTGGCGGGGGCGGGAGTTCCCCCTCAAAGGCCGCGACCTTGTCGACTTGGGTATTGCCCCCGGACCCCGGGTCGGCGAGGTTCTCGGCCGGGTCGAAACCTGGTGGGAAGACGGCGGCTTCAAAGCCGACCGCAGCACCTGTCTGGCCAAGGCCAAGGACCTGATCGGGAGAGAAGAATGACCCAACTGCGCATCTGCTTCGTCGGCGACAGCCTGACCAACGGCACCGGCGACCATGCCTTCCTGGGCTGGCCCGGTCGTATCTGCCGGCGCGAAGTCCAGGCCGGCCATAAAATCACCTGCTACAACCTGGGCATCCGTGCCGAGACGACGGAGATGATCCGCCCGCGCTGGCGGGCCGAATGCACGCCGCGTCTGCTCGACAGCTTTCCGGGGGCTTTGGTGTTTTCCTTCGGCACTAATGACACGGCCGAGGAAGCGGGCCGGACCCGCGTCGCCACGGGGCGGTCGATCGAGAATGCGCGGGCGATGATCGCCGAGGCCATGGACTGGAAGCCGACCCTGTGGATCGGCCCGCCACCGATTGATGAGAGCCAGCAACCATTCCAGGCCGGGCCCGGATCGCCCGTGCGGATGTTCAGCAATGCCCGCATCGCGGCATTATCCGCTGCCTTCGCCGACGCCGCCGCCGATATGGGCGTGCCCTATCTGGATCTATTCACGCCGTTGGCCGGTGACGACGCCTGGCGCCGGGCCGTGGGCGACGGTGTGCATCCGCCGGACGACGGCTACATGATCATCGCCGACCGGGTCGCCGAATGGGATGCTTGGCGGCGGTGGTTCGCTGCATGAGACATCGTGGCGTGGGCGCAGGTTGTCTAGACCATTGCGGCTATGACCTCCGGCTATGTTGACACTCAAGGGCGTCCGCGCGAGCATTCGATGGTCGTTTCCCCTTGGGATCGTCATATTTACTTAAGTCGGGCAAATAATAGATTCGGCCCGAACAATATCGGGTGGAAAAAACGGGCATGATTGAAATTACGAATGCCTGTATTGCTGTTGAAAAATTGACGACACCCGAACTGCGCGAATTTTTTTCTTATTGGGAAGGTTTGCGCGGCGCCAAGTTTGCGCCGTCCTGGACCGATGTCGAACTGATCGATATGCCGGCCAAACTGTTGCCTTACCTGACGGTGGTTGAGGTGCGCCCTGCCCCCCTGGATTTCATTTATATCTTTTACGGCACCGGCCATATGGCGCTGAAGGGGCGGGACCTGACAGGCCGCTCGATCATGGAAGCGCTGCCCAACGAAAACACGCCGATTGTTTTCGAGCAATACCGGCGCACGCTGGAAGCCCGCAAGCCCTTGGCGTTCCGGCGCATTGTGACGTCGCCCGCGCCGGATAAGGGGAAAAATCCGACGCAGCATACCTTGCGCGTGCCGCTGTCCGCCGATGGCGAAGGGGTGCAATGGATCATGTCCCTGAGCGATCTGCGGAACAGTCCGGAAATGCGCGATTTTTACGAGACCTTTGGCCGCGACCGCCCCTTTCGTCAAAACACTTCGGTAAGTCGGGCAAGCGCCGGCTGACGACGCCGTGATCCCATAAATCCGCCGCCCGTCAGAAGCGGGCCAGCCAATCCAGCACGATCGCCTGTTCAGCCTGTTCGGCCGTATCGATCCAGGCCAGGGCGTGGTGCCCTGCATCCGGCGCGCTGCGCATGTCGGCACTCAGCGCGTCGTAGGCGCGGCGCGCCGCCGGGTCGGCGATATAGAGGGCGAAGACCTTCGTCCGCCCGTCCGCCCCCATGAGATAGCCCACCAAGCCCTTGGCATAATGAAGCGTGCCGGTCTTGGCCCAGATGCGCCCGGCGGCGGCCTCGGTCAGGAAGCGGTCGCGGAACGCCTTGCGGAATCCGGCCGTGGGCAGCAGGCTGACGAACGGCCAGCCGCCATATCGCCGTCCGTGGGCAAAGCGCAGCACCGCCGCCATCTGGTTGGCCGTGACACGGGCATGGCGCGACAGGCCTGAATGGTTGGGCAGGTCCCAGCCCCGCCAATCGACATCCGTGACGGTGCCGCCGACGGCCTTTCGCAGCCAGCCGGACAGCGCGGCGGCCGAGGAGTCCAGGGTATCCGGGCGCCCACCCAGCAGACGGGCCGCGGTCAGGCCGACCAGTTCCGAGACGAGATTGTTGGAATGCTCCAAGCCCAGTCGCGCGACCTCGGCAAGCGGCAAGCCGGCGATTGCGGTGGCGACGCGGCCCCCTTCGGATGCCTGTCCCGGCTGTGGGGGCGGCAGGTCGATCCCGGCCTGCGCCGCCAACCGGCGGAACAGTTCCGCCGTGCCCCTTCCCGGCGCCTTCACGGGTAGGAAGCGGTCACCGTCCAGGCCGGCATCGGCGCCCAGCGTCCAGGCGCGGCCGTTCCATAGAACCTCGCGGCCCGGACCCTGCGGGCGGTCATCGGGGTGCGCGCGGTGGCCGTCCAAGGGCGGCAGGCGGGTCAGTGTGGGCGCCGATCCGTCCCCGTTCCGATGCCATTTTAGGCGCCAGCGGTTGAAGTCGACGGAAAGCGCGCTGACGCCCGGGTTATAACGCGCCTCGGCCGGCTGGTCCGGGTTGATGGCGGGCAGGGCGGGCAGCAGGCTTTCGTCATAGAGGAAGCGGCCCGTGACGCGTTTCAGGCCCAGGTCGCGAAGCCGCACCGCCAGGCCGTACAGATCCTGCGGCGTCAGCAAGGGGTCACCGCCGCCGGCCAGCACCAGATCGCCCGCAAGCGTTCCGGCGGCATCCGGCGCACCGGTCGCCAGCACACGGGTCTGGAAGCGGAAATCGGGGCCCAGCAGTTCCAGGGCGCTGATCATGGTCGCGATCTTGGCGGTGGAGGCAGGGGGCATCGGCCGGTCCGCCGCCTGGGCCGCGGCCATGGCGCCGGTCTCTGCGTCGATGACGACGAAGGAGATCTCGGCCGTCGGCCCCAGCGCCGTGACGGGATCGGTCTCGACCGCTGCCGGCGGCCCGGCGCAGGCCGTCAGCGCCAGCGCGCAGATCGCCGCCAAGGCCAGGATCCCCGTCTTCCGGGGGCTGCCAAGGGATTGAAATGCTTTAACTTGCCGTGATCTGTCCATTACACTAGGGGCCAACAATAACCGGCGAAATGGAGGGATGCATGCCCTATGTGGTGCGTGACGGTGAGGGCAATGTCCGCGCGGTCTTCGATTCACCGGTCGACGGCGCGGAAGAAGTCGCGCCTGACGATCCCGATCTTGGCGCGTTCATCAACCAGAATGCCCAGACCGGCATGGTCCTCGACGAATGGGTCCAGTCGGATTTGGAACTCGTCCGTGTCGTGGAAGATTTGGTCGAGGTTCTGATCGACAAGGGCGTGTTCATGTTCAACGAACTGCCGGGCGGTGCGCAGCGCAAATTGAACACCCGCCGTGGACGCCGTAAGGAAATGGACCTGATGGAAAGCCTGTTCGGCGAAATGGCCCTGCCCGAAGGCGAACAAGGCGGCGGCACCATCGCCGACATTCCCGAAGACAGCGACGATAATTCGATTCTTTAGACGGGGCTTCTAAGCGTCCTCCCGACCTGTCTCGGTTTTCCCTTGGGTCACCAGGTAATAGCCGCTGCCTGCGAAATGGGGCAGGGGGCTGAGCTTGGCCAGCAGACCCTTGCGACGGAGATCAAGCAACAAACGGCCGATGGGCTGGAACAGGGTTTCCCCCGTGTCAGGCCCGGCCGGGTCCAGGCGCACGATGACCGAACGCGCCGCGCGGAACCGCGACCGTTCGATCATGCGGTTCACGGATTCCGTGGCATGGGCAAGGTCGAGGCCGCAGAGGTCGAGCTCGTACTCCGCCGTGTCGTCATAACCGACCAGGCGTTTCAGGCCGACGTCGTCTATTTCAGGAGGGTCAGTGGCCAAGCCGGAATCCTTTCATCTCAGCACCCCAGGGCGATGGCCAGATCCTCGACACTGTCGACGATTACGTCGTAGTCGCTGGTCGCTTCGAAATCCTTGACCTGGTCGACGCCGTATTCCGTGGGACGGTTGATATAGGCCGTGCGCAAGCCTTCCTTGCGCGCCGCTTCCAGATCGTCGTTATGGGCGGCCCCCATCATCACTTCTTCCGGTTTAACGCCCAGCAGGCGCACGGCGTTGCGGTAGACCTCGGGGTCGCGCTTGTAGGCCATGTGCATGTCCGACGAATAGATGAAATCCCAGGGCAGGCCCGCGTGCTTGGCCATGTTGGCCAGCAGCATCAATGAGCCGTTGGACAGCGGCGCGATCAGGAACTTGGTCTTCAGGCGCAGCAGACCGGGGATGCTGTCCGGCCAGGGCGACAGGCGGTGCCAGAACAGGTTGAGATCGGCTTTCTCGTCTTCGGTGAAATGGCCAGCGATGCCGAATTCGTCCAGGATTTCTTCCAGGCGTTCGCGGTGAATGACATCCAGGGGTGTCCAGGCACGCTGACCCGAAATCACCCGGTGCAGGCCCGGCCGGTAGCCGGCCCGCCAGGCCCGGGCGAAGGCTTCCCAATCGACGCCCTCGATGCCCTTTTTCTTGGCCAGGGCCTCACCCATGCGGGTGACCGACCCGCGCCAATCGGTGATCGTCCCGAAGGTGTCGAACACGACGGCCTTCACGTTGTTGAAATTTTTCTGGTCCGCCATGCTGAGATCTCCGTCTTGGTATGCCCACCCCGGCAATTCACATAGCGGGTTCCGGGGCGGGATGCCAGCGTCGCCGTCGGGCAGCGCGGTCACGCAGATGTGCGGGCTGTCCCCTGCGGGAATCGCTTTACGCCGTTCCTGCGGCGGTGTTTCATAGGTTCATGGGCACACGTGGATGGGCGGCGTGCGTGGCGGCGATGCTGACGATGGCGGCGCCGTCCGAGGCCAAAGAGGCCAAGGACGTTGACCTTGAACTGGTGCTGGCCGTGGACGTTTCCGGCAGCATCGACGAGGACGAAGCGCGTTTGCAGCGCGAAGGTTTCGCCACGGCCATCACCAACCCGCATATCCTGCGCGCCATCCGTTCGGGCCCCTTGGGCCGGGTTGCCGTGATGTATGTGGAATGGTCGGGCCTGGACCGCCACCACATTGTCGCCGACTGGACCGTGATCGCCAACGAGGGCGACGCCCGCGACTTCGCCGAAACCATATCCGACGGGTCGCCGTTCCGCGGCCAGTGGACCTCGATCTCCAGCGTCATCGACCAGAGCATGAAGTACCTGGAGAGCAGCCCCTACCGGGGTGCCCGCCGGGTCATCGACATTTCCGGCGACGGCGAGAACAACAACGGCGATCCCATCATGGGGGCCCGCGACCGCGCCATCGCCGCCGGTGTGACAATCAACGGTCTGCCCATCATCAACGGGCGCACCGGCCCCAACGGCATGGCGCCGCCGGAAGACCTGGACGGTTATTACCGGGATTGCGTGATCGGCGGTCCGGGGGCGTTCCTGGTGGTCGCCCGCGGATTTTCCGACTTCGCCCGCGCCATCCGGCGCAAGCTGTTTCTGGAACTGTCGGGATGGCAGCCCGCCCCCCGGCGGGTGCGGGCAGCGCTGCGGACGAAGGTTGATTGCCTGACCGGCGAGAAACGCACGCTCCGCGCATTGCAGGAACTGAATGACATCCAGAAGGACCGATACAAGGGCGGGCCCTCGAAGGCGCATTGAGGTAGGATAACGGCCATGTGGATTGTGCGTCTGTTACCGATGATCTTGGCGGCGCTCGTGGCAGGGATGCCGGGCGCAGCCCGCGCCCTCGACGTTGACCTGGAACTGGTGCTGGCCGTGGACGTTTCCGGCAGCATCGAAAAGGATGAGGCCGAACTGCAACGTGAAGGTTTCGTGCAGGCATTCCGCAACGAGGCCGTGATCCGCGCCGTCACCAGCGGCGAACACAAGCGCATCGCCGTCACCTATATCGAGTGGGCGGGCGTCAGCCATCAACGCATGGGCATTGACTGGCGCCTCATCGACAGTGCCGAGGCGGCCCATGGCTTCGCCGCTGAATTGTCCAATCTGCCCTTCGCCTCGGCGCTTTGGACCTCCATATCCGGGGCCATCGATTTCGGCATGGACCGCCTTGGCGCCAGCCCCTATCGATCCAAGCGCCGGGTCATCGACATTTCCGGCGACGGCGCCAACAACCACGGCGAGGCGGTCCTGCCGGCCCGCGACCGCGCCGTGCGCCAGGGCGTGACCATCAACGGACTGCCCATCGTCAATGGCCGGCCCAGCCCCTACGGCATGCCGCAATTGCCGAACCTGGACTGGTACTTCGAGGACTGCGTGATCGGCGGGCCGGGTGCCTTCATCGTCGTCGCCGACGGTTTTGCCGACTTCGGCCGGGCCATCAAACGCAAGCTGATCCGCGAAATCGCGGACCTGGGCGGGCCGAAGACGATGCGGGGTCTTTACCATCCGGCGCGCATGGAACGCCGCCCGCCCTGCGACGCGGGCGAACAGCGGCTTCTGGAAATGGACGATACCTAGACCTCGATCTCGCCGCGCATCACCGCCGCGCAGGCCCCGCCGACGCGGATCGCCGTGACCGTGCCGCCGGCGACATCGGCCGCGGTTTCGATCAGCGACGGGCGGCCCATCTCGACCCCCTGGATGATCCGGTAATCATAACTGCCGTCGCCCGCCGCCAATGTGCCGAACAGGCCCGTCAACGCCGCCGCCGCCCCGCCCGTGGCCGGGTCCTCGGCAATGCCCAGCCCCGGTGCGAACATGCGCGCACGGAAGGTGCCGGGGACATCGGGGTCGGGAACGTAGACGAATATATGGCCGCCCATGGCGGGATGCCGCGCCATGGCGTCGGCGTTGCCCCGGGCCCGGCCGAGGGCGTCGACTCCGCTCAGTCGGGCGATGGGAAAAGTCATGCCGGCGGACCCCAGCAGCGGCGGATGGGCCGAGGTATCGATATCGGCGGGGGCCAGGTTCACGCAGGCGGCGAAATCCGCGGGTGAAAATTCATCCGTGCGGGAGAACCCCTGGGGCGTCGTCAGGCGTGCCCCCGCCGGGCCGTCCGGTCCCGTTCGGATGTCGACAAGGACCAGACCGGCCGCTTCCTCGAACCGCAGGATTGATCTTATGGGTTTGCCGAACAGGCTGCCCTCGCGGGCCAGCACGAAGGCCGTGCCGACGTTGGGATGTCCGGCGAAAGGCAGTTCGCGGCCCGGGGTGAAGATGCGCACGCGGGCCGTGTTGGCCGGATCGGCGGGCGGCAGCACGAAGGTGGTTTCCGACAGGTTGAATTCGCGGGCGACGGCCTGCATGGCGTCGTCGGAAAGGCCCTCGGCGTCCAGCACCACGGCCAGCGGATTGCCGCCGAAGGCGCGGTCGGTGAACACATCGACGGTGACGAAGCGGCGTTTCATCGCGGGGCCTGCATACAACTGACGAGCGACTTGAAAATTGACCAAGGTCAACATCCGGTCAAGAAACACATTGTATGGGTACAGGGAAAAATCCCGCATTTGCGCGGCCTAGACCCATTACCGAGAGGAGCCAGATGACAAAATCACCATATGTAACCGGCAAGGAGGCCTTCTTCGGAGACGACGAGATCATCGTTTCGAAGACGGACCTGAAGGGGCACATCACCTATGCCAACGACGTGTTCCTGAAAATCGCCGGCTATACCGAGGCTGAGGTGCTCGGTCGGCCGCATAACCTTATCCGTCATCCCGACATGCCGCGCTGCGTCTACAAGCTGCTTTGGGATACGATTTCATCGGGCGCGGAAATCTTCGCCTATGTGCAGAACCGCTGCAAGAACGGTGACCACTATTGGGTGTTGGCGCATGTCACGCCGTCGTTCGACGCGAATAAGACCATCGTCGGCTATCATTCGAACCGCCGCGTGCCCGACCGCCAGACGTTGGAGCGCGTGATCATCCCGCTGTACAGGGACTTGAAGAAAAGGGAAGACGCCTTCGAAAACCGCAAGGACGGCATGAACGCCGCCTTCGATGACATCACCGCCCTGTTGCAGGGCAAAGGCATCGCCTACGACGAATTCATCGCCACGATCTAAGTTTCCCCAATCTCTCTTTGCGCAACCGCGCGGCACATTACCGCGCAGGCCTGGCCTCTTGGCCGGGCAGACCAAACCGAAGGAACGTCAGTCCGTGTTTATGTTCACCAACCACAAGAAGTCGAAAATCGCCGAGGCCTTGAGGGTCTGCAACGCCGTCGCCGACGGCGATTTCGAGGCCCGCATCATCGGCATCAACGACCGTGACGGCGAGATCGCCGAGCTTTGCCATGCCATCAACCGTTTGATCGACCGCACTGATGCCTATGTGCGTGAATCCACTGCCAGCCTGGAATATGTCAGCCAGAACAAATACTTCCGGCGCATTCAGGAGCGCGGCATGGTGGGCGCCTTCCGCACGGCGTCCCGGGCCATCAACACGGCGACGCAGTCGATGCAGGACCGCATCAATGCCTTCCGCGAGGTGACCAGCGATTTCGAAAGCCGCATGGGCGGGGTGACCGAGGCCGTATCCGCCGCCGCGACGGAACTTGAATCCTCCGCCGGCGCCATGAGCGCCACGGCCTCGGCGACCAGCGAGCAGGCGGCGACCGCCGCCAGCGCCGCCGACCAGGCGACCGCCAATGCGCAGACGGTCGCCTCGGCGGCGGAAGAACTGTCGAGTTCGATCTCTGAAATCGGCCGCCAGGTATCGCATTCCACGTCGATTTCCCAATCGGCGGTGGCTCATGCCCGCGAGGCCGACACCCGCATTGAAAACCTGTCCCAGGGGTCGGAACGCATCGGCGAGGTGCTGAAACTGATCGCCGACATCGCGGATCAGACCAATCTTCTGGCGCTAAACGCGACCATCGAGGCCGCCCGCGCCGGCGAGGCCGGCAAGGGTTTCGCCGTGGTTGCGTCCGAGGTCAAGAACCTAGCCAATCAGACGGCCAAGGCCACCGATGACATTGCGGTGCAGGTCGAGAACATTCAGGCGGTGACCGCGGAGACGGTGACGTCGATCGCGGAGATCAGCGCGACCATCGACCGCATGGAAGAGGCCGCCGCCAATATTTCCGCCGCCGTCGAGGAACAGGATGCGGCGACGCGCGATATCGCGGTCAATGTAGAACAGGCCGCCGCCGGCACGGCTGAGGTCACCCGCAACGTTTCGTTGGTGACCGAAGGGGCGCAGGAAACCGGCTCCGCCGCCCAGCAGGTGCTGGCCGCATCGGGTGAACTGGCGCGGCAGTCAACCGTCCTGGAAAGCGAAGTTCGCGGTTTCCTGGATCGTTTGCGCGCGGTTCTTTAACAACGGTCAGTCGGCGGCGTCCTCGTAAGCCTCCAGCGGCGGGCAGGTGCAGACCACGTGGCGGTCGCCGTAGACGTTGTCGACGCGCCCCACGGGCGACCAGTACTTGTCCTGCAACAGTCCCGGCACGGGAAACGCCGCCTGCTGGCGGCTGTAGGCATGGGCCCAGGCGTCGGACGTCACCGTGTCGACCGTATGGGGGGCGTTGACCAGGGGGTTGTCGTCGGCGGGCCAATCACCGGCACCGACCTTTTTCGCTTCCTCGGCGATGGCGATCATGGCCTCGACGAAGCGGTCCAGTTCCTCCTTGGGTTCCGATTCCGTCGGCTCCACCATCAACGTCCCGGCGACGGGCCAGGACATGGTCGGTGCGTGAAAGCCGTAATCGATCAGCCGTTTGGCGATATCGTCCACGGTGATCCCAAAGTCGTCCTTGAGCGGCCGGGTGTCGATGATGCACTCATGGGCGACGAAGCCCTGCTTGCCGGTATAGAGACAGTCGTAATACCCGGCCAGACGCTTGGCCACGTAGTTAGCGTTGAGGATCGCGACCTGTGTCGCCCGCATCAGTCCTTCGCCACCCATCATCGCGATATAGGCCCAGGAAATCGGCAGGATCGACGCCGAGCCCCAAGGGGCGGCCGAGACCGCGCCAACGGTTTCAGCACCACCGGCCGACGCCACCACGGGGCTTCCCGGAAGATAGGGCGCCAGATGCGCTTTGACGCCGATGGGGCCGACGCCGGGACCGCCGCCGCCGTGAGGGATGCAGAAGGTCTTGTGCAGGTTCATATGCGCCACGTCGGGCCCGAAGGTCCCCGGCCGGCACAGGCCGACCATGGCCTGCAGGTTGGCGCCGTCCATATAGACCTGACCGCCGGCGGCATGAATGATGTCGCAGATTTCCTCGATCGCTTCCTCGAACACGCCGTGGGTCGAGGGATAGGTGACCATCAGCGCCGCCAGCGCGTCCTTGTGCGCTTCGGCCTTGGCCTTCAGGTCGGCGACGTCCACGTTGCCGTGATCGTCGCAGGCCACGACCACCACCTTCATACCCGCCATGACGGCGGAGGCCGGGTTGGTGCCGTGTGCACTTGACGGGATCAGGCAGACGTCGCGCCCCGTATCGCCGCGGGCCAGGTGATAGGCCCGGATGACCAGCAGGCCCGCGTATTCGCCCTGGCTGCCCGCGTTGGGTTGTAGGGACACGGCGTCGAAGCCGGTGATCTCGCACAGCATGCGTTCCAGGTAGTCGATCATTTCCTTGTAGCCCTGGACCTGATCGGCGGGGGCGAAGGGATGAATCTGGCCGAACTCTGGCCAGGTGATGGGGATCATCTCTGCCGCCGCGTTGAGCTTCATGGTGCAGGACCCCAGTGGAATCATGGCCCGGTTGAGCGCCAAGTCCTTGCCTTCCAGCTTGCGCAGGTAGCGCATCATCCCCGTTTCCGAGCGGTGGCCGTGGAACACGGGATGGTCCAGGAAGCCCGTGGCGCGGGCAAGGGCCTGGGGAATGCCGCCGGGGGCGTCCAGGTCGATCTTGGCGTCCACCACGCCGAAGGCGGCGAGCACGTCCTGAACGTCTGCCTCATCCGTCGTCTCGTCCAGCGCCATGCCGACCCGGCCGTCGCCGAAGTCGCGCAGGTTGATGGCCTTGGCCCGGGCCGCCGCGATCACCATGTCCGCCTTGCCCTTGTCGCCCAGGTCGGCGGTCAGGGTGTCGAAGAAGGTCTCGTTGGCGAGGGGCACGCCGGCGGATTTGAGGCCCGCCGCCAGGGCCGCCGTCAGGCGCTGCACGTTCGTGGCGATGCGCTTGAGGCCTTCGGGCCCGTGGTAGACCGCGTACATACCCGCGATATTGGCGAGCAGGACCTGCGCCGTGCAGATGTTGGAGGTCGCCTTTTCGCGGCGGATGTGCTGTTCGCGGGTTTGCAGCGCCATGCGGTAGGCGGGCTTGCCCCGGCTGTCGATGGACACGCCAATCAGGCGTCCGGGCAGGGTGCGCTTGAAGGCATCCTTGGCCGCCATGAAGGCGGCGTGCGGACCGCCGAAGCCCATGGGCACGCCGAACCGCTGGGCCGAGCCGACGACGATGTCCGCCCCCCATTCGCCCGGTGGGGTCAGTAGCACGAGCGACAAAAGGTCCGCCGCCACGGTGACCAGGGCGCCCGCGTCATGGGCCTGTTCCGTCAGGGCGCGGAAGTCGCGCACGCTGCCGTCCGTCGCCGGATATTGCAGGACCAGGCCATAAATATCGTCGCCCAGGCCGCTCAGGTCGGTGAACGGGTCGCCGACCGTAACCGGAATACCGAGGGGAGCAGCCCGGGTTTCGATCACCGCGATGGTCTGCGGATGGCAGGCGGCGTCGACGAACAGGGTTTGGCCCTTGGCCTTGCCGACCCGGCGCATCAGGGTCATCGCCTCGGCCGCCGCCGTGCCTTCATCCAGCAGCGACGCGTTGGCCAGTTCCATCCCCGTCAGGTCGATGATCGTCTGCTGATAGTTCATCAGGGCTTCCATGCGGCCCTGGCTGATTTCCGCCTGATAGGGGGTATAGGCCGTGTACCAGCCCGGATTTTCCAGCACGTTGCGCAGGATCACCGGCGGCGTGATGCAGCCGGAGTAACCCATGCCGATCATGGTCTTGGCGATCACGTTGCGGTCGGCCATGGCACGCAGGCGGGTCAACGCCTGGGCCTCGGACATGGGGGGTGCCTCATAGCCGCCCGGCTTCAGGATCGACGGCGGCACCGTTTTTACGGTCAGGTCGTCCAGGGTGGCGAGCCCCAGGGTCTTGAGCATGTCGTCGATTTCGCCCGGGCGGGGCCCGATGTGACGGTCGGCGAAGCTGTCGCCCGATTGCGATGCGGCCATGAGTGCGGTTCCTTACCTCGGTTCGGGGATCAGTCCAGGTCGACCAGCAGAGTGCGGTAGGCCACGTCGTCCAGCATGTCGTCCAACTGCGACAGGTCGTCGGGCTTCATCTTGAAGAACCAGCCGGCCCCTTCCGGATCGGAATTGACCAGGGAGGGGTCGTCGGCCAGGGCCTGGTTGCCCTCGACAATTTCGCCGGTCAGGGGGGCGTAGACCTCGCTCGCCGCCTTGACGGATTCGACCACGGCGGCCTCGGCCCCGGCATCGAAACGGGCACCCGCCTCGGGCACTTCGACGAACACGACGTCGCCCAACTGTTCCTGGGCGTAATTGGTAATGCCGATGGTGGCGACGTCGCCGTCCAGACGGATCCATTCGTGGTCCTTGGTGTACTTCACGGTCATGCCGGTCTCCCTGCCTAGAGTGTTCGGTTGTTGGTTACTGTGGTGTTGGGGGTCAGTCCTTGACGTAGTTCTGTTTGACGAAGGGCGGTTTGACGACCTCCGCCGGTTGCGCCTTGCCGCGCACCATCAGATTGACCCGGGTGCCGGGCACGGCCAGTTCCGTGCGCAGGTAGCCCATGGCGATGGGGCCGTCGATGGTGGGGCCGAACCCACCCGAGGTCACGATGCCGGCGGCGGCGCCGTCCATGTCCTGGATTTCCGTGCCGGCGCGGGCCGGGGCCCGGCCCTCCGGCATCAGGCCGACGCGCTTGCGCGCCGTGCCGTCCTTGATCTGGCCCAGGATCACGTCGGCCCCGGGAAAGCCGCCTTCGGCCCGCCGGCGCTTGCCGATGGTCCAGTTGAGGGCCGCCTCGATGGGCGTGGTGGTCGTGTCGATGTCGTTGCCGTAGAGGCACAGCCCGGCCTCCAGCCGCAGCGAATCCCGCGCGCCCAGGCCGATCGGCATGACTTCATGTTCCGACAGCAGCAGACGGGCGAAGGCGTCGGCATCCTTGTTGGGGATCGATATTTCGTATCCGTCCTCGCCGGTGTAGCCCGACCGGGTGATGAAGCAGGGCACGTCGTTGATGCGGACGGCCTGCCCCGTCAGGAACACCATGTGGCGCACGGCCGGCGCATATCGGGCCAGGACCTCGGCCGCCTTGGGGCCCTGCAGGGCGAGCAGCGCGTGGTCCTCGATGATCTCGAGCTTGGCATCCGTCAGTTTGGCCCGCATATGGGCGAAATCGGCGTCCTTGCAGGCGGCGTTGACCACGATATAGAGCGAATCCCCGCAATGGGTGACCATCAGGTCGTCCAGGATACCGCCCGCGTCGTTGGTCAAAAGGGTGTAGCGCATATTGCCGGCACCCAGCCCGACGATATCGCCCGGCACCAGGGTTTCCATGGCTTCCGCCGCCTTTGATCCCAGCAGGCGCGCCTGACCCATGTGGGAGACGTCGAACAGGCCCGCCTGGGAGCGTGTATGCAGGTGTTCCTGCAACACGCCGGCCTTGTACTGGACAGGCATGGAATAGCCCGCGAAGGGCACCATCTTGGCACCGTATTCGCGGTGAAGCGCATCCAGCGGCGTGGTCTTCAGGGTTTTCGTATCGTCGGCCAATGGAGCCTCCCCGGGCTTGGTCCTAAGGCGCCGCCCGAAAAGACGAGACGGCAGGGTTCAACGGCGTTCCAACGGCAAAACCACCGTCTGAACGCCCCCTCTGTCTCGGAACCTGAAAGATTGATCGGCGAAATCGCTGCCGCCGACTTACATCTTCGGTGGGGCACGGCCCTATCAATCGGCCAGCCTGCCCACTTTCCAGAGCCTCATCCTGCTGCGGTCCGGGTGCCTGAGAGTTTCCGGGGCGGTTGCTCCTTCGGCGCCGGCCATACGTGGACCGGACTCTCCCACAGCGATCAACTGAGGTTGTGGCCCCATTCTATCGACGGATGGGCCAAGGTCAACCGCGACCGCGGGACAACCGGCGGAAGCGGGCATGGGGATGGGATGAAAATCGGTGCCTACAGCCGCGGGCGGCGGTCCCGGCGGTTCATTTCCAATTGCTCGCGGGTGATCACCAGACCGACCAGAATCCGGTAGTTTTTGCCCGTCTGGCCAGCCTGGATCGGCAGAATCAGGGGCACGGGGGCGCTTGCGACCTCACGCCGGCTTTCGTTTTCGGCGAAGGCCAGCTTGATGGTGAAGGCCTCGCGGTACAGCACCTTGTTGGCGCGGTCGGTGACGGAAACGAAGAACTCGACGTTGGTCTTGCGGTCCTTGTTGGCGGGCCCGCGCACCGCCTCCATATGGGTGGTGACGGCGACCTTCATGGTGCCCGCGTGGGTGCTGCGGTCAACGCTCGAATCGCAAACCAGGGAGACTCTGTTGACGATGATCTCGTTGTCGATGTCGATCAGATCGCGGCCCGGACCCGGTTGGTAGGTCAGGCGTCGCGACGCGTCCGCCACGATGTTTTGGGGCGGGCAGGCGAGCTGAACCTTGCCGGCAACGGTGTTCATCACGCTGTCGCTCAGGCTGCTGCAGCCGCCCAGGACGAGGATGCTCAGCAGGGCCGCGACGGCACCGATGGAGGCGCGGGGGAACACCACGGGCTATGGCCTGCCGCTTATGCCGCGGGCGGCGCGGGAATGGGTGGGGGCGCAATGAAGCTCGGGCATCGGGGGCTCCGTCTTTGGCGTGGCCGGCGTCCGGCGGGTCGCCGGGGTGCGGGGGAATCTAATGGACCGGCGTCCGGGCGGCAAGCCCGCCTGCCCGGACCGTGCGGGTTGCCGGTATCAGGGCGAGTCCTTGGACATTTCATCGGCGGTCGCCGCCGTTTTCGGGGTCACCAGATCGATCAGTGTTTGCGCCATCTTGGCCATGGCGCGGGCGCGGGCCCAGGAATTGTCGATCCTGCGGGCTTCGGCCATGGCGCGGTGGAAGGCGACCCAAGCCAGATCGCTTTCGTTGGCCCGCGCGTGCAGGGTGGCGACGTCGCCGTGGATCCAGACGCGGCTGATCACGCTGGGAATGGCGGCGGCGGCGGCGATGGCGCGGGCTTCGCTGGCCTGGGCGTCTTCAGGCGCCATGCCGGCCCGCCGCTGTTGGGCGGAAATCTCGAACAGAACCTGGCCGCGTAGGCGCGGATCGTTGATGCCCTCGGCGGCGTCGCGGGCGCGGACGAAGCGTTCGGCCAGAATGTCGGACGGCTGGTCCTTGATCCGCGCCATATCGCTGAGGGCCAGGACCAGGCGGCTGACGGCGTAGGACCGGGCGAACGGCAGGCCGATTGCTTCGGCATCGGCGAAGGCCTCGTCGATCACGGCGTTGGCGCCGGGGCGGTCGCCCGTCCGTGCCATGGCCACCGCGATTTCGCCCAGGACCAGCACCCGATAGCGTTCGGCATCAATGTCGTGTGCCAGGTCCATGGCCTTGTCCAGCCGCGCCGCGCGGATCGCCGATTGCGCCGCGGCGATCATCACCGTCTCCTTGTCGGAATGCTGATTGACCACATCGGCCACGACAAGGGCATCGTCCAACCTGTCCAGATCGGCGAGCGCCCCCGCGACCTGGCGCCAGGCCGCGACCTGTTGGGGGGGTGGCACTTTGTCGGTGACGGTGACCCGCGCCAAATACAGGGCCGCGTTGGCGGTGTCCCGGTCACCGGCCCGGTAGAGCGTCACCGCGGCACGGGTGGCGAAGGTCACCTGATCGGACGGCGTCTTGAGGTGGCGGGCCATGCTGTAGAGCAGCCCTGCCGTGTCCTGGGCGGCCTTGAAATATCCGTGCCGGGCTTGGGTATCGGCGATCACGGCCAGAGCTTCGATCTGGGTTCGTGATTCGGGGATGATCTCGGCGGCGGCCAGGGCCTCTTCCCCGCGACCGGCGCGGGCTTGGGCCTGGGCGATGTCGCGCAGCGCGACCATGATCAGGCGCGGGTCCTGGATGCGCCGGGTGGTTTCCATGGCCTGCGTCATCAGCCCGGCGCGGGCCTGGGCCGCAAGAATTTCGCCGAGCGCCCAATCGCGCAGGTCGCGCTTGGTCACGGCCTTTGCACTTTCGAAGGCTTCGGCCAACAGGCAGCGCACGGTCGGCTTGTCGAAACAGGGCGTGGGATCGCGGGCCGCGTCGGCGGACGGGACGGCGCCGTCCTCGATCAGATCGCGGGTCGCCGGATGGGCCATCAGCGCCTTGCGGGCGTCGTCCATGGCCTTGCGCCGGGTGTTGTCCAGATCCCGCAGCAGGCGGCTGACGCGCAGGCTGCGGTCGAGATGGTCGCGCAGGGCGTCGGTGATGCGGCCGGTGACCTTGAGGCCCGCCTGCTGCTGGTACAGGCGGATGGCGGACGTCAAATTCTGGTTCAGCTTGCCGTCGATGAACCCGGCATAGAGGCCAAGGCTGGCCAGCGCCGTCTGCACCTGACGCACGGCGGCGATGTCCGGGGCTTCCGTCTCGCCGCCCAGGCTGGGCCGGTCGGGGGCTTCGCGGGCGGCCTGTGCAGGCAAGGAAGTGGTGGCCAGGGCCAAGCCTGCCAGAATCGCCGCTCCAATGATTGGCCGTGTTCGATACATGGCGGTCCGTCTAACCGTTGCGGTTGGCGCGGTGCCAGCGGGTTGCTGGCGCCCCTTCGGGAATTGCTGTTTTATGGGCCCGCACCCAATAGACCGAACGCGTCGGCGTTCGCCGCCCGAAGTCCAAAGATATTACCGCCATGGCTGTCTACACGGAAGTCTCTGACGAGGAACTGGTCGAATTTATGACCGCCTACGACTTGGGGGAGGTCGTTGCCTTCAAGGGCATCGCCGAAGGCATCGAGAATTCCAACTTCCTTCTGACCATGTCATCGGGGGCTTACATCCTGACTCTCTATGAAAAGCGGGTCGATCCCCATGATCTACCGTTCTTCGTGGCGTTGCTCGATCATCTGGCGGCCGGCGGCGTGGCCTGTCCGCTGCCCGTGCGGGCGCGGGACGGCGAGGCGCTTCGCACCTTATGCGGCCGGCCGGCGGCGATCGTCACCTTCCTGCCGGGCCTGTGGCCACGGCGGGTGACGCCTGATCATTGCGCGGGCATTGGCCGCGCCCTGGCGCAGATGCATCTGGCGGGGGCGGATTTCCCGGGTGGGCGGGAAAACGCGCTCAGCGTCGGGGCCTGGCGGCCACTTCTGAAAAGCGCCGGGGATGGGATCGACACCGTGCAGGTGGGCCTGGGGGACAAGCTGAACCGCGACCTTGACGCGATCGAGGCGGCCTGGCCCAGGGACCTGCCGCGGGGCATCATCCATGCCGATCTGTTTCCCGACAACGTGTTCTTTCGCGGGACGGAGTTGACCGGCCTGATCGATTTCTATTTCGCCTGCCGGGATTTCCTGGTCTACGACCTCGCGATCTGCCTCAACGCCTGGTGCTTCGAGGCCGATTACAGCTTCAACGTGACCAAGGCGCGGCGTCTGGTCATGGAATACGCGCGCACCCGGCCGCTGGGCGCCGACGAGGTTCAGGCCCTGCCGCTGCTCGCCCGGGGGGCGGCCATGCGGTTCCTGGTGACCCGCCTGTACGACTGGCTGAACACCCCGCCGGGGGCCCTGGTCACGCCCAAGGATCCCCTGGAATACGTGGCCAAGCTGCGCTTTCACGAACGGGTGGCAAGCGCCGCCGAATATGGATTGGACGTGGACTGAATTGATGACGGAACAGAACGAACGGATCGAAATCTTCACCGACGGGGCCTGCTCGGGCAACCCGGGGCCCGGCGGCTGGGGCGTGCTGCTGCGCTGGCGCGACCACGAAAAGGAGCTTTGCGGCGGCGAGGCGCAAAGCACCAACAACCGCATGGAACTGATGGCGGCGATCCAGGGGCTGGAATCCCTGACGCGGCCGTCCAAGGTCCGTCTGGTCACCGACAGCACCTATGTGAAGGACGGCATCACCAAGTGGATTCACGGCTGGAAACGCAACGGCTGGAAGACCGCGGCCAAGAAGCCCGTGAAGAACGAGGACCTGTGGCGCCGGCTGGAGGCCGCCCTGGCCCCCCACGACGTCGAATGGCATTGGGTCAAGGGCCACGACGGCCATGCCGAGAACGAACGGGCGGACGAACTGGCGCGGCGCGGCATCCTGGAAATTTAGTTCCGGGCCGGCCAGGCGCCCTTTCGCCGCACCGCGTCACCTGATTTTCCCTATATCCGACGGCTTATTGCGGTCGGCTATGTTGCAGTGCATTATACGGCTGCCGGACGCGCCTTCTGCGCGCGGGAAAGGACACCATTCATGCTTTACTACATGCACGAAATGCAGCGTCTCGCGATGGCCCCGTCACGGGCCGTGGCGGATGCGCTTAAGTTTGCCGCCAACAATCCCATGAACGCCTTCAGCCACACCCCCGTCGGCAAGGCCATGGGGTCCGCCGCTGAAATCTATTCGCGGATGACCAACAAATACGGCAAGCCCGAATGGGGCATCGACCATACGATCATCGACGGTAAGAAAGTGCCGGTCGAGATCGAGGTGACGATCCACCGCACCTATTGCGATCTGGTCCATTTCAAGCGCAAGACCGACCGCAACGATCCCAAGGTTCTGATCGCGGCCCCCCTGTCGGGACATTTCGCGACCCTGTTGCGCGGCACGGTCGAGGCCATGCTGCCGGACCATGACGTCTACATCACCGACTGGATCGACTGTCGCAACGTGCCGGTCATGGCCGACATGTTCAATCTGAACGACTACATCGACTACATCATCGATTTCCTGCATTTCCTAGGCCCCAACACCCACGTCATCGCCGTGTGTCAGCCCAGCGTGCCGGTGATGGCGGCGGTCTCCGTCATGTCCGGCTGGCAGGATATCTGCGCGCCCGCCACCATGACCCTGATGGGCGGGCCGGTGGACACGCGCGTCGGCAAGACCGCGGTCAACAAGCTGGCCAAGGAAAACGACAAGAAGTGGTTTGAGAAGAACGTCATCACCACCGTGCCGCCGCCCTATCCGGGGGCGTTCCGCCGCGTGCTGCCGGGCTTCGTGCAGTTGTCGAACTTCATTTCCATGAACCTTGAACGGCACATGCTGTCCATGAACGAACTGTTCGACCATCTGGTCGAAGGCGACGACGAGGCGGCGGACAAGAAATCGGCGTTCTACGAAGAATACCTGGCGGTCATGGACCTGCCGGCGGAATACTTCCTGCAGACGCTGGAGGTCGTGTTCCAGGAACATTCTCTGCCGAAGGGCGAAATGATGTTCCGTTGGCAGAATGTCGATCCGGGCAAGATCACGGAAACGGCGATTCTCTGCGTCGAGGGCGAACTGGACGACATTTCCGGCGTCGGCCAGACCAAGGCCGCGCTCGACATCACGCCGAACCTTGTCGACAAAAAGAAGAAGTACCACCTGGAAAAAGGCGTCGGCCATTACGGCGTGTTCAACGGCCGTAAATGGCGTGAGAACATCGCGCCCACGGTGAAGGACTTCATGCGGACCCACGCCAAGCCGGCGGCCAAGGCTTAAGCACCCCGGCGGGCCAATACCTCGGCGACCAGGGCGACCGGACCTTCCAGGGGCCGCCCGGGGGCGTGGACAAGGACCATGCGGCGAAAGGCCTCGGGCTCTGACAGTCGCCGGGTGACCAGCACCCGGTCCGCGGCCGTCGGCGCCGCCAGTTCCGGCAGCACGGCGATTCCCATGCCGGCGGCGACCAGGGCGCAGACCGCTTCGGGCCGCGACATTTCCTGCACGGGACACACGCGCACCCCCTGATCGCGCAGCACGCCGTCGATCAGCGCCCGACTGCCCGTGCGGGCATCCAGCATCACCATGTCCTGGCCGTCCAGATCCCGCCATGTCGGGGTTCGCTTGCGCGCCAGGGGATGGCCCTGGGGGCAGACCAGGCAGAAAATATCATTGCCGAGCGGCGTCGCGGTGAGGGGCGCAAGGTCCTGCGGTCTTTCGTTGAGCACGCCCAAGTCGGCATGGCCGCCCAGCACCGCCGCCGCCACATCCTCGGCGGCCATTTCCGCGATCCGCAGATCGATTTCCGGATAACGGCCCCGGCATTCGGCACAGCACGGCGGCAGCAGCCGGGTGACCGCCGTCGGCACGGCGGCGATGCGCACGCGCCCCCGCCGGCGCAAGGCGGTGCTGCGGGCGTTTTCCAGCACATTGTCCAGGTCGTCCAGCAGGCCGCCGACCCGGGCCGCCAGGTCGCGGCCGGTTTCCGTCGGGCGCACATTGCGGGTGTCGCGATCGAACAGGGGCAGGCCCAGCTCGGCCTCCAGATGGCGCACACTGGTGCTGACGGCGGATTGAGTCATGCCCAGGTCCTGGGCCGCGCGGGTGAAGCTGCCGTGGCGGGCGACGGCGGTCAGGACCTGCAATTGGCGGAGCGTAAAATTCATAAATTAAATAGATGAATAATTATAATTTATGAATTTGATTTAAGCAACGGCGCGGGAGACCATGGGCGTCAAATCAACCAACACCCCCCCAGATGGAGGACTTCCAATGTCGGCCCAATCAGCACCCGTCCGTATCCTCGGCCGTTCCAATTCGTTCAACGTGCGCAAGATCCTTTGGGTCTGCGACGAGATGGACATGCCCTATGAGCGCGAGGACTACGGCCGCGGCTTCCGCGCCTGCACGGATCCGGAGTTTCTCGCCCTAAACCCGGTCGCCCAGGTGCCCGTGGTGCTTGATGGCGGGGCGGTGATGCGTGAATCCAATACCATCATCCGCTATCTGGCGGCCAAGGCGGGGCGGGACGATCTGTATCCCGCCGACCTGATCAAGCGCCAGCAGGTCGAACAGTGGATGGACTGGATCGCCTACGACCTGACCCACGCGCTGCGCGGCGCCTTCCTGGGCGGGGTGCTGAAGGAAGAGCCCTGGAACAACGACTGGTTCGTCAATCAGGGCCGCAAGGACCTGATCCACGACATGCAGATCGTCGAGGCTCATCTGAAGGCGGGCGGCCCCTATATCACGGGCGAGACCTTCACCCTGGCCGACATTCCCATGGGCCTGGTGGTCAACCGCTGGTTCAAGGTCGAAGGGTTCGAGAAGCCGGAAACGCCGGCGCTTGCGGCCTACTACGAGCTTCTCAGCCAGCGTCCGGCCTATCTTGCCCATGGCCGTAACGGTCTGCCCTGACGGCGGCCGCCCCGGGGGTGCGGGGCACCCCCGGGGCTTGCTACGTAACTTACAGGCTGCCGAGGACGCTTTCGGCGCTGGTCTTCTCGAAGGCGCCGGCGGCGTCGATTTCGATCGACTTCACCGTGCCGTTGTCGACGACCATGGCGAAGCGCTGGCAGCGCAGGCCGAGGCCGCGGGCGGTCAGGTCAAGTTCCAGGCCGGCGGCCTTGGTGAACTCGGCCGAGCCGTCGCCGACCAGCAGAACCTTGTCGTCGGCGCCCTGGTCCTTGGCCCAGGCACCCATGACGAAGGCGTCGTTCACGGACATGCAGACGATCTGGTCGATGCCCTTGGCTTTGAGTTCATCCGCCTTGGCGACGAAGCCGGGCAGATGCTTGGCCGAGCAGGTCGGCGTGAAGGCGCCGGGCACGCCGAAGATGGCGACCTTTTTGCCGTTGAAGATGTCGTCCGTCGAAATGGCGGCCGGGCCTTCGCCGGTCATGTGGTAAAGCGTCGCCGCCGGAATTTTGTCACCAACACCAAGCGTCATTGGATTTCCCCTGAATCTGATTTTCAAACATGGCTTCGGGCGGCGCTAAGGACGCGCCGCACGGGCCGTTCATGCCAGCATGAAATAGTGCATTCCGGCGAAGAGTCCATGAAAAACCGCCCCATGGCGGGGGGCCGGCCTAGTTTTTCGCGATCACCACGTTGCCGGCCCGGGCGACGGCCTCGGTCACCGCGTTTTCCGTCAGCAGTTCCGGCAGGGGGATGCCGTCCGGGGCCTGCGGCCCGTAGACCGCATTGAACGGAATGCCGTAGCGCCCGAATTTGGCCAGATAGGCGGCGATCACCGGATCAGGGCGGGTCCAGTCGGCGATCATGGCGACGATACGCCCGTCGGCGATGGCCGCGTGCACGGCCCCCTGGTTGAGGACCAGGCGCTTGTTGACCTGACAGGTGATGCACCAGTCGGCGGTGACGTCGACCAGCACCGTCTTGCCATCGGCCACCAGTTGGGCGATCCGTGCCTCGTCGAACGGCTGCCAGTGCAGGCGCGCGTCCGCAATCTTGGCGCCGCGCAGGTTGGTTTCGCCGGCGGTTCGGAGCGGTGTCTCGCCCACAGTCGGCAGCACGGCAGTGGCCAGCACCATGGCGACGCCGAGCGCGATGGGAACCCCCGGCACCAGGGCGCGGGCCGATTTCATGCCGCGTCCGGCAAGCCACAGGACAAGGCCCAAGACGGCCAGCCCGGCAGCCAACCCGGCCGTGGCCGTGGTCCCCAGGATGCCCATGACGACCCACAGCAGCCAACCTGCCGTGGCGAGCAAGGCGAGGCCCATGATCTGGCGCAGGCGGATCATCCAGGGCCCCGGGCGGGGCAGGCGGGTGGCGGCGGCGGGCACGGCCGCGATGGCCAGATACGGCAGGGCCAGGCCCAATGCCAATCCGGCGAAGATGGCATAGATCTCCAGCGGCCCCCGGGCCAAGGCAAAGCCCACGGCGGTGCCCAGGAAGGGGGCGGAGCAGGGCGTCGCCAGCAGGGTCGCCAGGGCGCCCTGCAGGAAATGGCCCATCGGCCCGGTATGGTGGCCGGGGTCCGCGGCATGGGCGCCCAGGTCGCCGATGGCCTGGGGCAGGGCGATTTCGAACAGCCCGAACAGGTTGCAGGCAAACACGAAGACGATCACCGCCATGGCGGCCAGGAACCAGGGCTGTTGGAACTGAATACCCCAGCCGATGGTCATGCCGGCGGCTTTCAGCGCCACCAGACCGGAGGCCAGCACCATGAAGGCCGCAAAAATCCCCAACGCCGAGGCGATGAAGCCGCGCCGGACCTGCCCCTTGTCACCGCCGCCATGACCCATGACGCCCAGAACCTTGATCGACAGCACGGGCAGCACGCAGGGCATCAGGTTGAGGATCAGACCGCCCAGCACGGCCAGGGCGATGAACAGCAACAGATTGGGCTGTGGTGCCGGGGTCGTTTCCGCGATGCTGAGGACCGGCGCGTCGGCGGGTGGCGCCAGATCGCCGGGGGTCAGCATCAGCTGCCGTTCGGCGCTGCGCCCGCCATCGACCAGGGTCGCGGTCAGGATTTCCTTGGCCAGTTGCTGGGGCCCGCCGTTCAGGTCCTTGACCCCGTAGACGGTGACATCCAGGCGCGCCTCGCGCCCGTTGTCGGAAAAGGTCACATGGGGTTTGGAATAGGCCAGGACCTCGGGCCCTTCCAGATAGATGTCGGGGGCCGAGAACGGGGTTTCCGATTTCGCCCGCACGCTGATCAGCATTTCGCCCTTGGCGGTGTCGCCGGGGCTCAGCGCTGCCGCGTCGGCCAGCATCAGCCCGTGTCGGGCGCCGTCGCCCGGCACGGTGGCGGCGTAGCGGCTGATCAGGTGGGCGAATTCACTGGGCTCGGCCGCGCCGGCCGGCAGGGTCAGGCTCAGCTTCGCCGTATAGGGGATGCAGATGTCGTCGCAGGTGAGGTAAGGGACGACCGCCTTGACCATGACCGGCTTGCCCGGCTCTGCCGGAACGGCGTCAATGGGGAGCACAACCTTTTTCTTGTAGCCGAGGGTTTCCAAGCCAAGCACGCTGAACCGTTCCGGCGCCGGCCAGAGAATTTTCGCGGACGCAAGGTTGTCCGAACCGTCCCAATTGGGACGCGGTGGAATGCCGGCGTCGCCGGGCGAGCGCCAATAGATCTTCCATCCCGGCTGCATGTGGAATTCCAGGCCCAGGCGCAGCATCGTCGCCGATCCGGTGCCGGTCACGGCGGCGACCAGGCGGGCCTTGGTCTGTTCCGTTTCGTGCCAATCGGATTGCGCCGTACCCGCAGCATGCGCGATGGTCGCGGAGATCAACAGCAAGAGGGCCGCGATCAGGGCGGTCGGGCGGACGGCGCGAAAAAGGGATGCAACGGTCATGGAGCGATTCTTGTTTCCCGGCGGGCTGGTTGTGGTGACTGCGGTGCCCATATTATGGCACGGTGTCGGCGGACACAGCCAATAAATGGCGCGTGATTGCGGCGGTTTCCGGGCAGTGTGCGATGCTTTTTCACGGGCGCGCGCTTGCGGGGGTGCCGCCACGACGCCATAATTATCAGGCGCGGTTGTGCTATAAATTGGTGAAACTGGACGGATATTCGAGGCTCATCCCATGCCCCGGACCCTAGACGACGAAGCCTATCTGGCCGGGCATTTGCTGATCGCCATGCCCAACATGCCGGATGAGCGGTTTTCCAAGACGGTGATCTACATGTGCGCCCATAATGCCGAGGGCGCGATGGGCTTGGTCGTCAATAAACCGTTGGAAACGCTTAAATTCCCCGATCTTCTGGAGCAGTTGGATATCGTGCCGTCCGGGCTCAGCGAGCCCATCAACGTGCATTTTGGTGGCCCGGTCGAATCGGGCCGAGGCTTTGTTCTGCATACCCCGGACTATGTCCAGGAAGCGACCATGGTCGTCGACGATCAGATCGCCCTGACCGCCACGGTCGATATCCTGCAGGCCATCGCCGACGGCATCGGCCCCCGGCAATCGTTGCTGGCGCTCGGCTATGCCGGATGGGGGCCGGGGCAATTGGATTCCGAGATCAAGGCCAACGGCTGGCTGCATGTCGCGGCCGATCCCGCCCTTGTGTTCGGCGGCGGCATGGACGACAAGTGGGAACAGGCGATGCTCAAGATCGGCGTCGATCCGCACATGCTGTCGGACGAAGCCGGCCACGCCTGAACGCCGCCAACCACGTCGGAACCGTTAATATGAGCCGCCCCCCCAAACGCAAGCCCGCGGACGACCTGCGCAAGCTTCTACTGGAGCGCATGGAAGCCTGTCAGACCGCCGAGGCCCTGAATGACCGGGTCATCCTGCCGTTCATCCAGGCGCTGGAGGATGTGTGCGGAGCCCGGGGGTATGTCCTGAACATCTATGGCGAGCAGGCGAACCTGACGTTCACCGGCGACGAGGACGCGGCCGAGGAAATCTACGCCCTGATCGAAAGCTATCTGGACAGCCGCACCGAGGCTTGATGCCGCCGGGCAGGCTCATACGTCCGTAGTCCGAATTCTGTTGAAAACAGCGGCACGAGGCCGCACCGTGGGGGTATTCTCTCCGATAAAGGGGAAATCCGAACGGCGAGAAGCCTGCGAAAAGCGGGCCGGGCGTTTGGGGGGAAACTTAAAATCAAGGGAAGGACCCGGAGTCATGCTGATCCCGCATGACGACTTCAAGGTCTCCCGGATCGTCAAATCCGATTTTATGGATATTGGGGATCTGGATGTTCCCGGCTTGCTCAAGGCCCATGGATATTGGGACAAGGTGCGGGCCGACCGTGTCGGTCCGACGCGCCGTGAGTTTCGCCTGGAAGCACTGCCGGCGGAAATTATTCCCTGCATGGCGGTGGTCGATTTCATCGGCCCGCCGCTCGATTTCTATTACCGCTTTTTTGGCACCCGCATGGTCGAGATCGCCGGTCAGGAACTAACCGGGCGGCGCTACCACGCGGACAAGATCACGGGCTATGGTTTCGTCAACGCCGAGATTTTTCCGATAATGATCGAAAAGCGTAGGCCCGTCTGTTCACGGACCCAGTGGGTTTCCGTCCGCGGGTTCGACATCACCACGACCACGGTACGTCTGCCGCTGTCGGAAGACGGCGAAACCATCACCGGCGGTGTCACGGCGAACAGTTTCCGGAATGGCCATGCTTAGGGGGCCGCGGCGTCACCCCCGATCATTGATCATGACCGGGATGTATTGGATCAGGCGCTGAGTCGGGCCGCGAAAGTGTCGTCGGCCTCCAGGTTGGCGAGCGGCCCGATCGCCGACAGGGTCGGCTTGGTGCTGAACAGGCGTTCGGCCACGCGCACGACGTCACTCGCCGTGACGGCATCGACCTTGGCGACGATTTCCTCGGCCGGAACGGGGCGGCCGTAGATCAGCATCTGACGCGCCAACTGTTCGCAGCGCGACGAAGTGCTTTCCAGGGACATCAGGATCGACGCCTTCAACTGGGCGCGGGCGCGGGCGACCTCGTCCTCGTCGACGGACAAGCGCACCTTGTTCAACTCGTCCGCGATCAGCGGCATCAGTTCGGTCACTTCGCCCGAACCGGTGCCCGCATAAACGCCGAACAGGCCGCCGTCGGCATAGGCGGATTGATAGCTGTAGATGGAATAGACCAGGCCGCGTTTTTCGCGAACTTCCTGGAACAGGCGCGACGACATGCCGCCGCCCAACAGCGCCGACAGGACCGATGCCGCGTAATAATCGTCGTCGTCGTAGGCCAGGCCTTCGAATCCCAGGGTGATATGGACCTGCTCCAGGTCACGGTCGACGCGCACGTCGCCGCCGCCGTAGCGCGCGGCCTCGCGGGCTGCCGGGGCGCCCGCGGGCAGATCCGCGAAGGTATGCCGCACCATGTCGACCACGCGGTCGTGGTCAAGGGCCCCCGCCGCCGAGACGACACTGACCGGGGCCGCGTAGTGGGTGGTCATGTAGTCCAGGACCGCGTCGCGGGACATGCCTTCGATCAAGGCTTCCGAACCCAGGACAGAGCGTCCCAGGGCCTGATCGGGAAAGGCGACGGCCTGGAAATTCTCGAACACGATGTCGTCGGGTGTGTCGTGAAGCTGGTGGATTTCCTGGATCACGACATGGCGTTCGCGCTCCAACTCGTCCGCGTCCAGGGTCGCGTGCTGGACCAGGTCGCCGATGACGTCCATGGCCAGGCCCAGGTCTTCCTTCAGCATCTTGGCGTAATAGGCCGTGTGCTCGCGCGCGGTATAGGCGTTCATATGCCCGCCGACGGCTTCGATCTCCTCGGCGATGGCACGGGCACTGCGTTTTTTCGTGCCCTTGAACACCATGTGTTCCAACAAGTGGGACACGCCGTTGACGGCTTCGGGCTCGTGCCGGGCGCCGACGCCGACCCAGGCGCCGACGGACACGGTTTCGACCCGGTCCATGCGTTCGGTGATGACGCGAAGGCCGTTATCTAGCGTGGTGATCTGTACGGACACTCAGGATTCCCTTAGGCGAGGGTTGATTCGATGGTGCGTTTCAACTGGTCTAGATCGTTGGCCAAGGTTTGGCAACGCTTGGGCCGGTCCAATAAATCCGCCAGACGTGCGGGCAGGGACGGGCGTTGGCCCGTGGCGTCCTCGACCGCGTCGGGGAATTTCGCCGGATGGGCCGTTGCCAGGATCACCATGGGCGTGCCGTCCGGTGCGGGGTTTTCCCGCGCCGCACCCACGCCGATCGCCGAATGAGGGTCGATCAATTCGCCCGTCGCGTCATGGACCTGTTTGATGATTTCCTTGGTGCCGGCGTCGTCGAACCGGGCGCCTGCGAACACCTTGCGGGCGCGGGCCAACTGGTCGGCGGATACTTCGAACCGGCCGGTCTTGCGAAAATCGGTCAGCACCCGGGCGCAGGCCGCGCCGTCGCGGTCGACCAGATCGAACAGCAGACGTTCGAAATTGCTAGAGACCTGAATGTCCATGGACGGGCTGGTGGTCGGCACCACGCCCGCCATTTCCATGGCACCGGAGGCAAAGAAACGGGCCAGGATATCGTTGGCGTTGGAACCGACGACCAGCTTGGCGATGGGCAGGCCCATCTGCATGGCGCCGTAGCCCGCGAACACGTTGCCGAAGTTGCCCGTGGGCACGGAGAACGCGACCGGTTTGTCGGGCGCGCCCAGCTTCACCGCCGCCCAGAAGTAATAGACGATCTGCGCCATCACCCGGGCCCAGTTGATGGAATTCACGGCCGACAGGTTGAAGCGGTCGCGGAAATCCCCGTCGTTGAACAGGTCCTTCACCCGGTCCTGACAGTCGTCGAAGGTGCCTTCGATCGCGATGTTGTGCACGTTGGCGGCCTGCACCGACGTCATCTGCGCTTCCTGCACGGGGCTCACGCGGCCCTTGGGATGCAGCATGAAGATGTCGATGGCGGCCTTGTCGCGGCAGGCCTCGATGGCGGCGGAGCCGGTGTCGCCCGAGGTGGCGCCCACGATGGTGATGCGCTGGCCGCGTTTCTTCAGCACGTAATCGAAGAACCGCCCCAGGACCTGCATGGCCACGTCCTTGAAGGCCAGGGTTGGCCCGTGGAACAGTTCCAGCAGGTATTCGCCATCACCAATTTTCTTCAATGGCAGGACGTCGGGCGCATCGAAGGTCGCATAGGCGTCCTCGACCAAGGTCTTCAGATCCGCCGTCGGGATGGCGTCGCCGATGAAGAGCGCCATGATCTTCTGCGCCAGGGCCGGATAGGATAGATCCTTCATGGCGCGGATGTCGTCGGCGGAAAACTGCGGCCAGGTTTCGGGCACGTAAAGGCCGCCGTCGCGCGCGAGGCCGGCCAGCAGGACGTCCTCGAAACCAAGTGCCGGGGCCTGGCCCCGGGTGGAGATGTATCTGGGGTTTGTCATATCAGGGCGCTAGATAGCGCGTTCTGAGGTGCATCTCAAACACCTTCGGGTCGAGCGGCTTGCCCGTGGCGCTGATCAAGAGTTCCTTGGCGCTGACGAGCGAGCCCTTGCCGTGCACGTTGGCGCGCAGCCAAGCCATCAGCGGCGCGAAGTCGCCGCGGCCGATGGCGGGCTCGATTTCCGGGTTCTGGTCGCGGGCGGCGGCGTAAAGCTGCGCCGCCGTCATGGCGCCCAGAGTATAGGTCGGGAAATAGCCCCAGGCCCCGTCGTACCAGTGAATGTCCTGCAGGCAGCCCTGGGTATCCGTCGGCGGGCGAATGCCCAGCAGCCGTTCCATGCCGTCGTTCCACGCCCCCGGCAGGTCGGGGATTTCCATGTCGCCCTCGATCAGGGCCTTTTCCAGGCGGTAGCGCAGGATCACATGGGCCGGATAGGTTACTTCGTCGGCGTCGACACGGATGAACGACCGTTCGACCTGGGTGTACAGGCGGAACAGGTTGTCCGCGTCCCAGGCCGGCCCCGTGCCGCCGAAGGTTTCGACCATGATCGGGGCTGCGAAATCCAGGAAGGTCTTGGACCGGCAGACCTGCATTTCGATCAGCAGGGATTGGCTTTCATGCACCGACATGCCCAGCGCATGGCCCACGGGCTGGCCGCGCCAATCCTTGGGCAGGCCGCGTTCGTACATGGCATGGCCGGTTTCGTGCAGCACGCCCATGAGGGCCGAGGTGAAATCGTTTTCGTCATAGCGCGTGGTGATGCGCACGTCGTCCGGCGTGCCGCCGCAGAAGGGATGCAGGCTGACGTCGAGCCGCCCGTGATGGAAGTCGAAGCCCAGCATCTCCATGAACCGCTGGCCGAGCGCCTTTTGCTTTTCCTCGGGAAACGGGCCGTCGGGCAGGATGACCTTGGGCGCCTTGGCCTGATGGTCCAGAACCTCGCCGAGGAACCCGGGCAGGAAGGCTTCCAGTTCGTCGAACACGGTGTCGATCTCGGCGGAGCGGCCGCCCGGCTCGTAATCGGCCAGAAGCGCGTCGTACAGGCCAACACCCAAAACCTCGGCCTTGGCGGCGGCCTTTTCGCGGACCAGGGCCAGAAGCTCGGTCACCAGGGGCTGCACGGCCTTGAAGTCGTTGTCGGCGCGGGCGTCGCGCCATACGGCCTCGCAGGCCGAGGAGGCGCGGCTCAACCGCGTCACCAGATCTTCCGACAGGGCCGTGGCCTTGACGTAATTGCGTTTGATCTCGCGCAGGTTGGCCTGCTGCCAGTCGTTCAAGTTCGCTGCATCGGCCTCGGCGGCGGCGATCAGATCGCCGGTTTCGCTGTCCGTCAGCATGCCGTAATAGACGGCGGCCAGTTCGGCCAGCTGTTCGGCCCGGGATTCGTGGCCGCCCCTCGGCATCACCGTGGACATGTCCCAATGCAGGACTTCCTGGGCCTCGCCCAGGGCGTTCAGGCGCCGGAAACGGCTTTCCAGGCGGGCGTAGGCGGGGGTGTCAGGGGATTGGCTGTCCGGCATGTCGCCTATATGGGGTCAAAAGACCGCGACGAACAGGGTGCGGTCGGCCAGCAGGGCCAGAAAAATCCCGAACAGGTAGAGGATCGTATAGAAAAACATCGGCCGGCAGGGGCCCTGCTTGGCGTCGGCGACGTTTTCCGCCCGCCACACCCGCGCCATATGCACGACCAGCCCGACGTTGAGGCCGGCGACGGCGACGGTGTACAGCCAGCCGGACAGGCCGAGCAGCATGGGCGCGAAGGTCGCCGGGATCAGCAGCGCCGTGTAGACGGCCATTTGGATCTTGGTGCGGTGTTCGCCGACGACCACGGGCAGCATGGGCACGCCCACGGTCTGATAGTCCTGGCGGCGGAACAGGGCCAGCGCCCAGGTATGGGGCGGCGTCCACAGGAAGATGATCATGAACAGCGCGATGGCGCCCCAGGGATCGGCCAGGAACCCGGCATTTCCGGTCACGGCGGCCCAGCCGATGACCGGCGGCAAAGCGCCCGAGGCGCCGCCGATGACGATGTTCTGCGGCGTGCGGCGTTTCAGCCAGACCGTGTAGATGAACACGTAATAGAGGATCGTGAAGGCCAGCAGCCCGGCGGAAATCAGGTTGACCCAGACCGCCATGGCGGCGACCGAGGCGATCGCCAGGACCGTGCCGAACACCAGCGCGTTGCCGGGGTCCATGCGGCCGGCCGGGATCGGCCGGTTCATGGTGCGCTGCATGTGCAGGTCGATGTCGCGGTCGTACCACATGTTGATGGCGCCCGAAGCACCGGCGCCGATGGAAATGCACAGGATCGCGACGAAGGCTTCCCAGGTGCCGATGGCGCCCGGCGCCATGACCAGGCCGACCATGGCCGTGAACACCACCAGGGACATCACCCGGGGCTTCAGCAACAGGGCATAGTCGGCCAGCCGGAACTGGGGTTCCGGGCGGGGCGCGGTCTCGGCCGATGCGCTGATATGCGGGGCGACGGTGTCGCTCACGGGTGTCCTCATGGCGTTGGTCGGTGTGCGTTGCCTGGGCGCTTTATATTTTAAGTTCGCGCCGAGGGCCAGTGTCCGTTGGTCCAGGTCGGCGTAAAAGTGCCCGCCCGACGATCCAGATAAACATGACGCCCCCGGCCACGGCGATCACCGCCCCCACCCCCATGCCGTACAGGCCGACCTGGGCGCCAAATGCTTCCAGGCCCGCGATGTCGCCCGCCACCTTGCGCGGCGCACCGTATCCGCCGGCCAGGAACAGGCCCGCCGAATGCAGCGCCTGGCCCAGGCCGTAAAGCCAGAACAGGGCGAACACGGCGCGGCCCAGCTTGGCTGCGCGCTCCAGCGACGGCAGCAAGGCGCAGAACACCAAGCCCATCAGGGCCAGGTTCACGCCGCCGATGACGCCGTGGTAATGAGCCGGCGTGCGGGTATCGGCGCCGTCGACGAACAGGCCGAGCAGCCCGCCCAGGAAAAACACCGCCATGGACAGATAGAGGGCGGACCGCGCCAAACGCGCGCGGTCGTCGGCGGGCGGCGTGCCGCCGCCGGTGAACAGGAAGGCGGCGGCCAACACAACCGGGGCCGGGCCCAGCAGGTATTGCAGGTCGGTGAAGGCCTGGGTCTGTTCAGCGCTGAACGCGGGGAATATCCAATAAAGCGCCGGGCCGATCAGCGAGAACAGGGCGAGGGCGGCCACGGCCCAGAAGAACAGACTGCCCGAAAGCGGCCGGCCGGCGGCCCCGGCCAGCGCCCACCAGGCGCAGAGCATCAGGCCGGTGTTGACGAACTGCAGAACATGCCCGCCGCCCCAGAACAGGCGTTCGTTCAGTTCCACGGATGTCGGCTCGCCCGAGGCGGCCTGGAACGTCACGGCGAAGCAGGCAAAGGCGGCGATATAGATCAGGCCCGTCAACAGAACGCCCAGGCCTCCCGGACCCGGTTCGTTGACACGGCGCAGGAACGCCGCCGCAAGACGCAGGACGACGAACAGCACGCCCATGAACATGAACACCAGACCCAGGTAGTAGAGCGGGTCGATCACCGTCGGCACGTAATTATTGAGGGACGGCTGGGTGTCGTGTTTGAGGGCCGGGATCATCAGCAGGATTTCCCCCGCCGTGACCAACCACACGGCCGAACGCCCCGTCGCGCGGCCGCGCGACCGGCCTCCGTCCAGGTGATAGGTGGTCGCCGCGACAAGCGCGCCGAGCAGGCACAGGAACCACACGACGAAGGAGTAGACGACGTGGATCACCAGGCCTTTTTCAAAGAAATGAAGCGGCCAGGGGATCAATCGCTCCGCACCCGGCACGCGGGATACGGCCAGCATCAGGGCGAACACGCCGGCGATGGCCAGCGCCGCCAGGCCCAGCAGCAGCCAGGCGCGGATTTCCCAGCGTGCGTCTTCGCTGTTGGCGGCGGTGCCCAGGGTTCCGTCAGGGGTTTTATCGTTGTCTGTCATTGGCCTGTATAAGGATAAAGGTGGACGGCCATGACATAAACCACGACGCCGGAAATCCCGACATACATCCACAGCGGCCAGACCCAGCGCGCCAGCGCCTTGTGGCGCGCGAACTGGCCGGTCAGGGCCCGCCAGAAGGTCATGGGCACCAGGGGCGTGATGGCGATGGCGCCGATCACGTGGACGATCAGGATGGTGAAATAGACGGGCCGGATCATGCCTTCGCCGCCGAATTTGGCGAAGCCGGAATTGAACTTGTAGATCACGTAGACCACCAGGAACAGGGCCGAGGCGGCCGCCGCGCAAAGCATCATGGCGCGGTGTTTGTCCTTGGCACCCTGCCGAATGAAGACATAACCGACGGTCATGAATGCCACGGACAGGGCGTTGAAGCCGGCGATCAGGTGGGGCAGGTCTTGAATGGTCATGATGGCGGGGGGGGCTAGCGGGTCGTCATGTTTAGCCAGAACAGAACGTTCATCATCACCGCCACGACGCCCAGGATGGCGCCTAACTGCCAGTTCTTCATCATCTTGCATTCCTTACTCAATTCGCGCCGCCGGCCTGACGGGACGGGATGCCGTCATGTCCCGGGGGGCAAGGCGCCGCCTACCCCAGATTGGACCTTGATGGCGGAAAATCAAGGCTAATAGGCCGATTGTCCAGGGTAAAAAAGCCTTTGCAATGCCGCCGGGGGATGCTAGCTAAGACCTCTCGTCTCCCCGGTGGCGAGGCGCCATCGTGCGCGGCCGGGCGTAGGCATAATGGGTTAAGAAACAAGGGCCTAACGGATTAACTTCTTTTGAGTGTAAATCCCAATGCCCGGTAATTTCGGATGAGGACCATGACCTTGAGATTGCACGCCCTGATCACAGGTGCCGCACTTTTCCTTCTTTCCTTCGGCGGCAGCGCCTTGGCGGACGGCATCGCGACGCCCTGGCAGATGAACTTCCAGGAAGCCGCATCCCCGGTCATGGAGCGGATCGAGGATTTCCATAATTTGCTGTTCTGGATCATCACGATCATCACGCTGTTCGTGTTGGTCCTGCTGATCTATGTGATCGTCAAATTCAACGAAAAGGCCAACCCGGTCCCGTCGAAGACGACGCATAACACCTTCATTGAGGTGTTGTGGACCGTGGTGCCGATCATCATTCTGGTGGTGATCGCCGTGCCGTCGTTCAAGTTGCTGTTCTTCCAGGACAAATACGAAAACCCGGACATGACCCTGAAGGTCGTGGGGCACCAGTGGTACTGGTCTTATAAGTATCCCGATCAGGGCAACTTCGGATTCGACAGCCAGATGGTCCAGGCTGAGGACTTGAAGCCCGGCCAACCGCGTCTTCTGACCGTGGACAACACGGTGGTTCTGCCGATCGACACGAACATCCGCGTGCTGCAGACCGCCGACGACGTGATCCACAACTGGGCCATGCCGGCCTTCGGTATGAAACTGGACGCCATTCCCGGCCGGACCAACGAAAACTGGGTGCGCATCACCAAGCCGGGCGATTATTACGGCCAGTGCTCGGAACTCTGCGGTGTCGGCCATGCCTATATGCCGATCCACGTGAAGGCGGTCTCGAAGGAAGAATTCGCGGCCTGGGTGGTGACGGCGAAGGCGAAATACGCCGACTCCATGCCCGCTCCGGCGGTCGGAGAGTCAGTGGTTAAGGTCGCCCAGGTCAAAGACTGACCGGGCGGTTTGTTCAGCATTTCTAAAGATTCACGGCACGCCGCGGCGGCCGCAATATAACGGAACGAGAAGAGGTTGACCCATGGCCAGTGAAGTGAGCGCCCACGACGGACACGGCGGGCACGACGATCACAACCACGCTCCCAAGGGCATTGGGCGGTGGCTTTATTCCACCAACCACAAGGACATCGGGACCATGTACATGGTGGTCGCGATTTTCGCCGCCATCCTGGGCGGGACGGCGTCCTGGCTGATCCGCCTGGAACTGGCCGAACCGGGCATCCAGTACATTGCCGACGCGCACTTCTACAACGTCCTGGTCACGGCGCATGGCTTTCTGATGATCTTCTTTTTCGTCATGCCGGCGCTGATCGGCGGATTCGGCAACTGGTTCGTGCCGATGATGATCGGGGCGCCCGACATGGCCTTCCCGCGCATGAACAACATTTCATTCTGGTTGCTGGTCGCGTCCACGGTGCTGCTGATCTTCTCGGGCATCATCGGCGGCGGCGCCGCTACCGGCTGGACCGTTTATCCGCCACTTGCCAGTATCGACTTCCATCCGACCATGGCCGTCGACTTCGCCATCCTGTCGCTGCACGTGGCGGGGGCCTCGTCGATCTTGGGCGCCATCAACTTCATCGTCACGATCCTGAACATGCGTGCCCCCGGCATGACGATCCACCGCATGCCGCTGTTCGTGTGGTCTATCCTGATCACAGCCTTCCTGCTGCTGCTGGCCCTGCCGGTTCTGGCCGGTGGTCTGACCATGCTGCTGACCGACCGTAACTTCGGCACCACCTTCTTCGTGCCGTCCGGCGGCGGCGACCCGATCCTGTGGCAGCACCTGTTCTGGTTCTTCGGCCATCCCGAGGTCTACATCATGATCGTGCCGGCCTTCGGCATCATCTCGCAGATCGTCTCGACCTTCTCCAAGAAGCCGGTGTTTGGCTATCTCGGCATGGCCTACGCCATGGTTTCCATTGGTTTCATCGGCTTTGTCGTGTGGGCTCACCACATGTACACAGTCGGCCTGAACGTGGAAACGCGGGCCTATTTCGTGGCCGCCACGATGGTCATCGCCGTACCCACGGGGGTTAAGATCTTCTCGTGGATCGCGACCATGTGGGGTGGGTCGATCCGCTTCGACACACCCATGCTGTGGTCTATCGGCTTCATCTTCCTGTTCGTGGTCGGCGGCGTGACCGGCGTGGTTCTCGCCAACTCGGGCGTCGATCTGGCCTTCCACGATACCTATTACGTGGTTGCCCACTTCCATTACGTTCTGTCGCTCGGTGCCGTGTTCGCCATCTTCGCAGGCTGGTACTACTGGATTGGCAAAATGTCCGGACGCCAGTATCCCGAAGGACTGGGCCGCCTGCACTTCTGGGTGACCTTCGTCGGCGTCAATGTCCTGTTCTTCCCGCAGCACTTCCTGGGCATGGCCGGCATGCCGCGCCGTATCCAGGACTATCCGGATGTCTATTCGGGCTGGAACATGGTGTCGTCCATCGGCGCCCTGATCACCATCGCAGGGACATTGATCTTCTTCGTCGTGCTGTGGCGCACGCTTACGGCCGGTAAGCCCGCGGAAGCCAATCCCTGGGGCGTGGGGGCGACGACCCTCGAATGGACCGTCGCCAGCCCGGCGCCGTTCCATACCTTCGAGGACGTGCCCGACATGACCGGCAAGGCCGAGGCCCACTAAGGCCCGGACCCGGAACTGGCAACGAGGACCCCGCCCGTGTCACGGCAACCCCGCAATTCCAACAATCGGCGGACGGCGCTTGCGCTGTTCGCCGTTGTCGGCGGCATGGTCGGGCTGTCCTATGCGTCGGTCCCGTTGTATCAGCTGTTCTGCCAGGTTACCGGCTACGGCGGCACGACCCAGGTGTCTGACGCCACGACCAGGGCCGTTCCGGCGGCCATGCAGGGCAAGACGGTCACCATCGCCTTCGATGCCAATGTGGCGCGCGATCTGAACTGGGACTTCCGCCCGGAACAGCGCCGGGTGACGCTCCATGCCGGGGAACAGGCGCTTGCCTTTTATTCCGCCAAGAATGAGGAAAGCACGCCGGTCACCGGCACGGCCAGCTTCAACGTGACGCCCCACAAGGCCGGCATCTACTTCACCAAGATCGAATGCTTCTGCTTTACCGAGCAGACCCTGCAGGCGGGACAGCAGGTCGACATGCCGGTGCAATTCTATGTCGATCCGGAGTTCTTCACGGACCCGAATACAAAGGACGTGCGCGAAATCGTTCTGTCCTACACGTTTCACCGGGCGGCTGACGCCGTCCCCGCGGTTCAAAAGACCAGCGCCGTCGCCACGGGCGACGCGCGTCCGGGCGGTTGACCGGTTTCATCTGATAGGCTTACGGGAACCCCGGTTCCCCATACGAACGACCAAAGGGAGTAAAAAGAATGGCGAGTGGCGGTAATCATCCCTTCCACATGGTGGAGCCCTCGAAGTGGCCCCTCGTGGGATCGGTGGCGGCCCTGATAACGGCCTGCGGCAGCATCTGGTTCATGCACGGCGGCCCCTGGTACCTGATGGCGGCCGGTTTCGTGATCATGTTCTATACCTTCTTCGGTTGGTGGAAGGACGTGATCGCCGAGAGCCTGACCCGCAAGTACCACACGGACGTGGTCTCGCACGGGCTGCGGGTCGGTATGCTGCTGTTCATCGCTTCGGAAGTGATGTTCTTCTTCGCCTTCTTCTGGGCCTTCTTCCACGCTTCGGTGCCGTTCCTGTCGAACGTCGCGACCGTGCCTTGGCCGCCGAAGGACATCCTGCCCTTCAATCCCTGGAACATCCCGTTCCTGAACACCCTGATCCTGCTGACCTCGGGTGCGACGGTGACGGTCGCCCACCATGCGATCCGCCACGGCGACAACAAGATGTGCGCCCGCTGGCTGGTCTACACGGTTGTCCTGGGCATGATCTTCACGGGCTTCCAGGCCTACGAATATCACCACGCGGCCTTCGGCCTGAAGGACGGCATCTATCCGTCGACCTTCTATCTGGCCACCGGCTTCCACGGCTTCCACGTCATCGTCGGCACGACCTTCCTGCTGGTCTGCCTGATCCGGGCGTCGAAAGGTCATTTCACGGCGGAAAAGCACATCGGCTTCGAAGCCGCAGCTTGGTACTGGCACTTCGTCGACGTGGTGTGGCTGTTCCTGTTCGTCGCCATCTACTGGTGGGGCAAGGGGTCCGCGACCCAGCTTCTCTAAGCCGGCGACATTCCTTTGGTTTCGGAAACGCTCCCCTTCGGGGGAGCGTTTTCTTTTGTGGGTTTTCATCAGCGGCTTCTGGTAATCGGCGCCTCGCCGCCGTATCTTCAATTCACGATCGGGGGATGTAGAATTTTCAGGAGTTGGCCATGAACGACCTTGCAAGCAACCCATCCCCCATCACGGACGGCGACGGCGCCTCGCCAGTGATGCGTGGCATCAAAGGGCGGTGTCCGCGCTGCGGCGAGGGGCGCCTGTTCAAGGGCTACCTCAAGGTCGCCGATACCTGCGATGTCTGCGGCATGAGCTTCCATGGCCATGACACGGGCGATGGGCCCGTGGTGCCGGTGCTGCTGATCATCGGCGGGATCATCGTCGGATTGGCGTTGGCGCTTGAGGTCGTCTACGAGCCCCCTGTCTGGGTCCATCTGCTGCTGTGGATTCCCCTCGGCACGTTGCTGACCCTCGGCATCATGGTGCCCCTGAAGGGGATGGCCGTGGGCCTGCAGTACAAGTACAGATCGACCGAGGAAGAGACGCGCCCGGGCGGGGTCTAGGGCTGGCCGGAGCGGGCCTGTGCCGGCGGGCAGGGTACGCTTGCGTAGGAACAGAACACGCAGCAGTCGCCCGGTTCCGGCGTCAACAGGCTGCCGCATTCCATGCATTGGTAATAATAGATGCACTGATCCGTCGGCATGACTTCCGTCGCCGTATGCTCGCACATGGGGCAGGTCAGGGTCGTGATCTGGGAAATGGGGCCGTCGATGCTCATGCCCGTGATCCTACGGCAGATAGCCCAGGAAGCGCCACCACAGGAAGCTCAGCGGTAACAGAAAGAGGATGGTCAGGGCCGCCAGCAGCAGCGTGAACCGTCCGGCCTTGCGCAGACTGACGCCACCCAGTTGTATCGCCACCACCAGGGGAGGGACCTGGTAGGGCAGAAACATGGTCGAATACCCCAACACGAAGGTCATCAGCACGGTCACCAGGGGAAAGCCCGTGGCCGTGGCCAGATCCTGGGCGAACGGCGGCAGCACGGCGGGCACGCTGGGCGCCGTGGCCAAAATGCCGGTGACCGAGCCCAGCCCGATCAGGGTCGCGAAGTTGGTCGCCGGCGTCGCGGGGTCGAGCGGCAGCAGCGGCAGGATGCGGGCCGCCAGTTCCCGGCCGACCCCGGAATCGACGATGATCGCGGCCACGGACAGCACGGCCGCGATATAGATGACCGAGGCCGTATTGAAGCGGGTCATGAAATCGTCCTTGCTGACCAGATCGATGCCGGGCAGAAGGCAGACGACGCCCGCCGACAGGGCGACCCAGGCCGGCGAAATGCCGTGCCAGAAATCGAGCGCCCACAGCGCCAGGGTGATCACCAGAACATAGGACAAAACCTTTTCGTCCCGGGTCATGGGCGTCGTATGTGCGGTTTTGGCGGTGGACCCTTCCGCGCGGTCGGGAAACAACATCAGGACGGCGAAATAGATGGCGATGGCCTTGAACACCCCAATGATCGGAAAGTGCAGCAGCAGATAGGCGCCGTATGTGAAATGCAGGCCGTAGAGCGTTTCCGCCGTTCCGGCCAGGACCATGTTGGGCACGTTGGCGGGCAGGATGGCGACGGCGGGCATCCAGGTGCCGCAAGCCACCGCCATGACCAGCCCGTAGCGCCCATTGCGGCCCTCGGCAAAGCCCAGGCGGTCGGCAAGGGCCAGGGCGATCGGCACCAACAAAATCACCCGTCCCATGGTCGACGGCATGACGAACGACAGCGCCACGCCGACCAGGATCATGGCCGCGACCTGGGCCTTGTAGGTTTCGCCGAACAGGCCCGTTAGACGCGCCGCCAGACGGCCGCCCAGGCCCGTGCGGGTCACCGCGATGCCGACGATCAGGCCGCCGAAGGTCAGCCACAGGGCGGTCGATGACCAGCCGGCAAAGATGACGTCTGCCGGCGCGACGGCGATCAGCGAGGCCACGGCGAAGAAGGCAAGTCCGGTCACGAATTCTGGGATGACGCCGGTGGCGAAGAACCCCATGGCGAACAGGATGAGCGCGGCCCCCCGCAAAACTTTAGGTTCCCAGCCTTCGGGGGTAGGTGCCAACAGAAGGATGACGGCAATGGCGAGCACGGCAAGCGCCGTCCACCGGGGCAGAGTCATTATTCGGCTTGATGCTGGCATGGGTCCTCCGCTGCTCCGAATGGGCGCCCCCGTCATGCTTTTAACGGTCAGGCCGGCGCTGGAAAAGCGCTCAATGCCCGGCAATTGACAGAGCCAGCCCGTGGCGCGGGTCGACAAAGAGCGATACACTTGTTTCAGACGTCGCCGTCCATTGCTGGAAGCTGACCGCATGACCAAGACATCCCAGAAATCACCGTCCCGTATCGAGGCCAAGGAAAGTGATCAGGCCTCGCCGTTCCCTGACGCGGAAGAGGCGCAGCGCGCGGCCCAGGCGTTGAACGAACGCTGCCAACGCATCATGCAGCGATTCTGGGACCGTCAGGCGGAACAGCATGGATTTCAAATTCCGGACCCGCTGGTGGTCGGCAAGGCGTTTTTCGAACTGGGTGCCGCCATGCTGCAGGACCCGGCCAAGCTGGCCGAAGCGCAATCGAAATTGTGGCAGGGCTACGCCGACCTGTTTGATTCCGCGTCCAAGCGCCTGAATGGGGAGAACGCCGCCCCGGTGGCCGCGCCCGCCCCGGACGACAAGCGGTTCAAGGATGAGGCCTGGTCGGAAAACGTCCTGTTCGACACCCTGAAGCAATCCTATCTTCTGACGTCGAACTGGATCCGCGAGGCGGTCAGCGATGTCGACGGCCTGGACCCCAAGACGCGGGAAAAGGTCACCTTCTATACCCGCCAATGGGTCAATGCCCTGGCGCCGACGAATTTCGCCGCCACCAACCCCAAGGTTCTTCAGCGCACCCTCGACACCAAGGGTGAGAACCTGGTCAAGGGCCTGGACCATTTGTTGACGGATCTGGAGCGCGGCGAGGGCCAGCTGCGCATTTCCATGACCGACGAAACGGCCTTCACCCTGGGGCAGAACATCGCGGTCAGCCCGGGCAAGGTGGTGTTCCAAAACAACCTGATGCAGCTGATCCAATATGCGCCGTCGACGGAAAAGGTGTTCAAACGGCCGCTTCTGATCGTGCCGCCCTGGATCAACAAATTCTATATCCTGGATTTGCAGCCAAAGAATTCGTTCATCAAATGGGCCGTCGACCAGGGCCATACGGTGTTCGTCGTGTCCTGGGTCAATCCGGACGAGAGCCTGGCCGATAAATCTTTCGAGGATTACATGCTCGAAGGGCCACTGGCCGCCCTGGACGCGATCCAGGACGCCACCGGAGAGGACAGCGTCAACATCATCGGCTATTGCATCGGCGGCACCCTGACGGCGTCGACCCTGGCTTATCTGGCGGCGCAGCCGGAAGGCGCCAAGTACACCGCCGACCGGGTCGCTTCCGCGACCTTCTTCACGACGATGACGGATTTTTCGGAGCCCGGCGAACTGGGAGTGTTCATCGACGAGGAGCAGTTGGACCTGCTTGAGGAGCACATGGCGGAAAAGGGCTACCTGGAAGGCAGCTACATGAGCCAGGTGTTCAACATGATGCGGGACAACGACCTGATCTGGTCCTTTGTCGTCAACAATTACCTGCTGGGCCGCGAACCCATGGCCTTCGACCTGCTGTATTGGAATTCCGACAACACGCGCATGCCCGCCATGATGCACGGCATGTACCTGCGCAAGATGTATCTGGAAAACCGGTTGGTGAAGCCGGGCGGGATCGAACTTGCCGGAACGCCGATCGACCTGACGAAGATCAAGACGCCGGTCTACATGCTGTCGACCTCCGACGATCATATCGCGCCGTGGAAATCGACCTATGCGGCGACCCAGCTTTATGCCGGCACGGTGCGCTTCGTGCTGTCCGCTTCGGGCCATATCGCGGGTGTGATCAATCCGCCGGCGGCGAACAAGTACTGCTACTGGACCAACGCCAAGACGCCCAAGGATCCGGACGTCTGGTTCAACGCGGCGACCCGCCACGAGGGCTCGTGGTGGCCCGATTGGCAGAAGTGGATCGCGAAAAAATCCGGCGGCCAGGTCGCCGCGCGCAGGCCGGGCGACGGCAAGCTGACGGCCATCGAAGATGCGCCCGGTACTTACGCGGCGGTGCGCCTGGGCTAAGGCGGATCAACCGACGATGCCGATGGAAATCCCGTCATCGGCACGTTTCGATTCCTTCTTCGTGACTGCGATCTGCTGTGCCAGGTCATCGGGCGTGATGCCGCCGCGACCCGGTTTCAGGTGCATGACGGCGATGGACACGGATAGCAGGGGGAAGGTCCGCTCAACGCCGCTGCGGTCTTTGGCGACGATGCCGCCGGCATCGCGGGCGTCCTTGTCGTAGAAGGTTTCGACCTGATGGCGGAACGACTCGCGCAGGTCCGCCAGGCGTTCCCGCGCCTGGTCCAGGCCGATGCCGCGCCAGCCGGCGAAGAAATCGTCGCCGCCGATATGGCCCAGGAACGCCCCGTCGGCGATGAAGGATTTCTTCAATAACTCCGCGAACAATAGGATCGCCCGGTCGCCCTGGCGGAACCCGTAGGTGTCGTTGAACGGCTTGAAGTTGTCGAAATCGAAATAGGCGATGACCGCTTCCGTTTCGTCATCGCCGACCAGATCGGTCACGTATTCGACGACCATGTGATTGCCCGGAAGCTTGCTTAAAGGATTGGCGTCCCGCGCCATGGCCAGATGCTTTTCGTTGACGACCTGAAGCAGCGACGCGGCGGTCAGGAACCCGACGTAACGCAGGTTCTCGACCACGATGATCCCCTCCTGCGTGCCGGACAGGGAATATTTCTCCAGCACCCGTTCCGCATTGTCATGGATGTCGGCCACGGGGCAGGGGCGGATGAATTCGTTGAGGTGGCGCTTGTAAGACACGTTGGCCAACAGGTCCTTGCCATAGCGCGAATAGGTGAAATCCTTCAGGTCTTCCTCGCGGATGATGCCCAGCGGTTCATCCATGTCGTCGACCACGGGAAAGAAGGTCATGTTCTTGTTTTCGCGAAAATGTTCGAAGGTCGCCATGATGTCGCTGCTGTTGCGAATGGGGGCCGGCATGGACAGTTCCTGGTCGATGAAGCGGCGGTCCGTCTCGCCCTTGCGCAGGTCGCGCACGCGTGGGTAGGCGCCCCGCAGGTCGGCGCCCATGATCAGCGGCCGTTCGATGAAATAACCCTGGATCAGGTTGCAGCCCATTTCCTTGCAGGTCAGCAGTTCCTTTTCCGTCTCCACACCCTCGGCGATCACCGTGATGCCCAGGGTCTGGGCCAGGCTGACGATCTGCGACACGAACAGCTTTTTCATGCGGTCGGTCTCGATCCCGGAAATGAAGAAACGGTCGATCTTGATGTAATCGGGGTTTTGGTCGTACAGCAGCTTCAGCCCCGCAAAGCCGGTCCCGAAATCGTCGATGGCGATGCGGAACTGCCGGCGCCGGTAGATCTGTGCCAGGGTTTCGGTGTTTGAGGCGTCGCGGTCGATCTGATGGCGTTCGGACACCTCCAATGTCACGCGCGTGGGGGCCAGGTTCGCGGCCCGCGCGGCCTCGACCGTATCGATGGCGCGGTGGTCGTCGGTCAGCAGCACGCGATTGTCGATGTTCAGGAACAGGCGAACGGACGGCCCCAAGTCGAGGGCCGAAAACTGTTTCATGGCGCGTCCGCGCAGCAGGACTTCGACCTCCTGCAGAATGCCCATACGGAAGGAGAAATCGAAAAAGGCGTGGATCGACGTGAAGTCCAGATCCTCCTGCCCACGCATCAAGGCCTCGACGCCGTAGAGATGCCCCGTATAGGGGTCGATGATCGGCTGAAAGGCGAACCGGACTTCCTCCCGCGCCCAGGTCAGAAACCGGGCGGTGGGATCTCTGGAGAGGCGGTGGGGTTCGGCAGTGAGGGCGTCGATGGTGGGGTCGGCGGGGTTCATGGTGTTTCCGGCTGGTTGACGGCCCATGATGGTCGGGCAGGGTGTGGTTGAATATGTCCCGATTTGTCGATGATTTTCGGCATAGGTCGGGAAATGTCCATGGCAATCACCACCTGAAATCAAAACTTCATACTCCGTTCATGGAGTGAGGGCGGCTTGTGCCTCGACGGTGTCGGTGGCGAAAATGGGCTGAAATGCGACCGGACTATTTACCGATGTGATTGAATACGGGCATAGTTCCGGCATGTCTAATGCGCCCGCCCTGAACATCCGCGATGCCGCCGCGGAGGATGCCCGCCGGTTCCAGGCCAACCTGGAACTGTTGGCCGAAATGTCGCAGGATTTCGCCGCCTCGCGCGATCTGGATGCGGCCTTGCTCAAGGCTGTCGGGCATATCACGGATTCGGTCAATGCCGAGGGCGGGGCCCTGTTCCTGCTCGACGAGCAGGGAGAAAATCTGCGCTGCCATGCCTGCGTCGGAGCGACGGAAATCACGGGCCTGGTGATCGCCGCCGACAAGGGCATCGTCGGGCGTTCCGTGCAGAACAACCTGGGCGAGATCGTCCGCGACGTGTCGAAGGACCCGAACTTCTTCGGCGGGGTCGACGAAAAGACCGGCTATACGACCAAATCCATCCTCTGTGCGCCGCTCACGGTAAAGGGCGAACGGATCGGCGCCATCGAGCTGATCAACAAGCGCGGCGGCGATGGACTGTTCAGCCCCGACGACCTGCATTTTCTCGAAGCCTTGGCCGCATCGGCGGCGTTGGCCATTCTCAATGCCCGCCAGGCGGACGCGCTGCTGGAACAGGAGCGCATCAAGCGCGAACTGGAACTGGCCCGTGAAATTCAAAGCTCCCTGCTGCCCCGGCAGCCCGGCGATGACGCGCCCATCGGGGGCGTCAATCAGCCCGCGCGCGAGGTTTCCGGCGACTTTTTCGATCATTTCCCGCTTGAAGACGGGCGCATCTGCTTTTGCCTGGGCGACGTCTCGGGCAAGGGGGTGAACGCGGCCCTGCTGATGGCCAAGACCGCCAGCCTCTACCGCTGTCTGGGCAAGGCCATCCTGTCGCCGGGCCGTCTGTTGGCCCTGGTCAACCGCGAGATTTGTGAAACAGCGGCGCGCGGCATGTTCGTGACCATGGTCGGCGGCATCTATGATCCGCGCACGGGCGTGGTGACATTGTCCAACGCCGGGCACGAGCCGGCCCTGCTGCTGACGCCGGAAGGCGATTTTCAGGCTTTCGAGGCCGAGGGCCCGCCGCTCGGGATTCTCGCCGATCCGCCGACCAAGGACGGCTACCCGGAAACGGCGGTCGACCTGAAGGGTGGCAGCCTGTGGGTGTTCACCGACGGGGTGACGGAAGGCTATGTCGACGACGCCGGCACGGAACTGGGCGTCGAGGGCGTGAAAAGGATTCTTTTGGAAACCAGGGGTGAGACGCTGCGCGCCCGGCTGGATGCCGTGGTCGGGGTTATCCAGCCGGGCGACGGCGGTATGCGCGACGACGTCACTCTGTTGGGTGTCAGCGACACGGCGGTCGAGCGGCCGGCGGCCCTGGCCGCCGCCGAGCGGGTGGCCGGCGGGTCGGAATTGATCATGTCGATGCGCTTGCCGGCGCGGGCCGACCGGCTGCGCGTGATCCGTCATGCCGTGCGCGCGGCCTTGGATTTCCTGACCTGTGAGGATGAAATGACCGAACAGGTCATCCTGGCCGTGGACGAAGCCTGCCAGAACGTGGTGCGTCATGCCTATGGCGGGCGCGCCGACGGCGAGATCGCGGTGGAACTGCGCCGCGACGGCGAAGACTTCGTGGTCGAACTGCAGGATTTCGCGGCCCCCGTCGATACGGGCCAGGTCAAGGGCCGCGATCTCGATGATATCAAGCCGGGCGGGCTCGGCGTTCATTTGATCCGTGAGATCATGGACGACGTTCAGTTCGTGACGCCTCCCGCCGGGGTGGGTAATCTGTTACAACTGCGAAAGCGGCTTCAAACAAAAGCCGGCGCATCTTGAGGGGACTGGACATGAAGCACGAAGTCAAAAACGTGGGCGAATCCGTCGTGATCGCCTTCGAAGGTGACGTCGATCTGCAAACGTCGCCGAAGGCGCGCGAAGCCCTGCTGGCCACCGTCGGCCAGGGCAAGCCCGTGGTCGTCGATCTTGCCAAGGTCGGCTATATCGATTCGTCGGGCGTGGCCTCGCTGGTGGAGGCCTTGCAGACCGCCAAGAAGGGTGGCCAAACCTTGGCCCTGGCAGCGGTCAGCGAAGGAGCGCTTCGGGTGCTCAAGCTGGCGCGCCTCGACGCCGTGTTCGCCATCCATGAGAACGTCGACGACGCCGTATAGAGCCTGCCCTATTCCAGCCGACCGGAGAATCCGCGCGTGACGCCAACCGATGCCCGAAACCCGATCATCGTAACGACCGAAAAGGTCGGCCGTGCCGCCGTCGCCGGGATCGAGGAAATCGGCATGGGCGCCATGATGGTGGTGGAAAGCTTCTATTGGCTGATCTTCGGGCGGCGTGAAAAGCAGGCCGTGCGCCTCGGCGCCATCGCCGAACAATGCATGGCCATCGGTATCCAGGCGGTGCCGATCATCGCCCTTCTGGCGGCGACCATCGGCATGATGTTGGCGATCCAGGGCATCCATACGTTGCGTATTTTCGGGGCGGAAAGCCGGGTCACCGTCGGCATCTCGTTTTCCGTGGTGCGCGAATTCGCGCCCCTGATCACCGGCATCGTCATCGCCGGGCGGTCCGGCTCGGCGCTGGCCGCGCGCATCGGCACCATGAAGATCAACCAGGAAGTTGATGCCCTTTACGTCATGGGCATCAATCCGGTGCGCTTCCTGGTCGTGCCGGCCATGGTGGCGATGGTGATCATGGTTCCGGCGCTGACGCTGTTTTCCGATTTCGTCGGCCTGTTCTTCGCCGGGGTCTACGTCAACCTGGACCTCGGCATCTCGCTTGCCGCCTATATGGATCAGACCATCGAGCTGCTCAGCGTCGATGACCTGATGCACGGGCTCGGCAAAAGCGTCATCTTCTCGATCCTCATCGCCGTGATCGGCGTGGTCAACGGGGCCTCGGTTCAGGGCGGCGCCGAAGGCGTGGGCAAGGCGACGACGCGCGCTGTGGTGCAATCCATTTCGGCGATCATCGTGACGGACATGCTGTTCGCATTCGTGGTTACGCGGTAGGGACGGGGCCATGACCGACAGCGCCATATCGACGCCCCGCAACGTGATCGAGGTCCGCGATCTGGTCACCCATTACGGCGACCGTATGATCCTCAAGGGCATCTCGATGGATGTCCATGCCGACGAGATCATGGTCATCATGGGCGGGTCCGGGTCCGGGAAAAGCACACTTTTGCGCCATCTGATGGCGTTGGAACATCATACGTCGGGGACCATGCGTATCCTGGGTGAAGACATCGACAAGCTGTCGGGGGTCGAACTGGTTGAACTGCGCCAGAAGCTTGGCGTGGCGTTTCAGGGTGGGGCCCTGTTCTCGTCCATGACCGTGGGCGAAAACGTCATGTTGCCGCTGTTCGAACATACGGGGCTTGACCGTAAGACCATGGAAATCATGGCCCGTATGAAGCTGGAAGTGGTCAGCCTGGGCGGGTTCGAAAACCTGATGCCGTCGGAATTGTCCGGCGGGATGATCAAGCGCGCGGCCTTTGCCCGCGCCATCGTCATGGATCCCAAAATCCTATTTTGCGACGAACCGTCGGCGGGGCTGGACCCGGTCGTCGCCTCGGCACTGGACGATCTGATCCTGCTGCTGCGTGACGCCCTGGGCATGACCGTGGTCGTGGTTACCCACGAACTGGAAAGTGCGTTCAAGATCGCCGATCGCATCACCATTCTGGATCGCGGCGAAATTCTGTTCATCGGCACGCCGGACGAGCTGCGCGCCGACCCGTCGCAACGCATCCAGAACCTGTTGAACCGGGTGGCCGAGGACGACACCATGGACGCGGATGCCTACCTGAACCGGCTGACGGGCGAACAGCCCGCCTACCGCCCCCTTTGAAAACCGACACGGTGAGAGCGAAGACGTGAGAAGCAACAAGATAAACTATCTGCTGGTCGGCACCTTCGTTCTGGCCATGATCGCCGGGCTGATCGTGGCATTGTCCGTGTTGACGGGCCGTACGGGGGCGACGGACGCCTACCACGCCTATTATTCAAACGTCACCGGTGTGAAGTTTGGAACCCAGGTCGTCTATGAAGGCTATCCCATCGGTCAGGTCGAGACGGTGACCCCGGAGCCGTCCAAGGGCGGCATGCGATTCCGCGTCGATTTCGAGATCAACGAAGGCTGGAAAATCCCCAAGGACAGCAAGGTGGCGATTGCAGCACCCGGCCTGCTCGCGGCGGTGACGCTGAGCATTTCCGCCGGTGCCAGCCCGGATGCCTTGACGCCGGGTTCGGAAGTCGCGGCGGTTGAGGGCGGCGACCTGTTCGCGGTCGTATCCGGCGTCGCGGAAAAGCTGGGCGGGCTCAGCGACAACAGCATCGAGCCCCTTCTGGCCAGTGTGCAACAAGCCGTGAACAGCGCCAACAGGCTGTTGAACGATCACGGCGAGAGTCTGGCCGGCGATCTGAAGCAAATGATCAAGGAGGCGTCCCTCCTGGTCGCCGACGTCAGCCGCCGCATTCCCGTGGTCATCGACGATATGGAGCTCATCGCGTCCGACGTGCAGTCGTTCAGCGGCGAGTTGAAGGCCGCCGCCACCCCGGCGAACCGCAAGCTGATCGAGGAAACGATCGCCAACCTGAACGGTGCGACCAAGGACGCCCGCGCCGCTATGGCCAACGGCGACAAGCTGATGACGACCCTGACCGACATGGTCGGCAAGAACGACGGCGACCTGCGGCGTACCATCAAGGACGCCCGTTATGTGGTCGAAAGCGTCGCCCGTCGCATTGACGCCATCAACGAAAACCTGGAAGGCATGTCGCGCAATATGTTGGAATTCTCACGCCAGATCAGGCAAAGCCCCGGTCTGCTGCTGAACAGCAAGCCGGTCACCGATGAGGCACAGGCGAAATGAGGATGACCATGATCCGACGATTATCCGCGCTGGCACTGGTTGCCGTCCTGACGGCTTGCGGCGGCAACGCCACGGTGCCGGAAAACCATTTCTACCGGCTTGAGGTCACGCCGCCGGAAGCACCGGGCAAGCAATTGATGGCGGGCGTGCTTGAGGTCGACCGTCTGCTTGCCGCCGGCGAATTGACGCAGCGTTCCATCGTCTACCGCCGCGCCGACAACCCGCATCAGCTTCAGGCCTATCACTACCATTTCTGGAACGAAGCGCCGGGGGTTCTGCTGCAGGCCGAACTGGTCAGCTACCTGCGCGCCGCCGGCATCGCCAGCACGGTGGTGACGCCGGAAATGCGTGCCCGGCCCGACTTCGCGATCACCGGCCGGGTGGAGAAGCTGGAGCGGGTGATCGGCGGATCGAACGCCGGCGTCATCGAGATGAACCTGGTGTTGCGCCGGGTCAACGACGGCACGGTCCTGGTCGCCAAGACCTATACCCGTGAATTCACGCCCAAGGACGATGGCCTGACGGCCCTGGTCAAGGGGTTCAGCGCGGCCGCCCGCGATATCTTCAAGGCCTTCGTGAACGACATTGCCGCGCAAATCTGACGCCCATCGGACCCGCCGGGGACGCGCCGGCGGGCGTTCCGGCAGCCGCCGCGGCCATGCCCGCGCGGTTCAGTTCAAGGAACCGGCCCGTGTGACCGTGACCGCCCTGGCGGCACAGGGCGACGGCGTGGCGGACACCGCCGACGGACGCCGCCTGTTCATTCCCTTCACCGTTCCGGGTGACGAGATCGACGTCGAGATCGGCCCGCCTCGCGGCGATGGGTTCGAGGCCCGCGTGCGGTCCTTCGTCACAAAGGCCCCCCGGGGCGAGGCATTCTGCCGCCATTTCGAAATCTGCGGCGGCTGCGCGGTGCAACACCTGACGGAAGCGCATTACATTGAATGGAAACGCGGCATTCTGATTCAGGCTTTGTCCCGGCGCGGCCTGATGCTCGACGTCCTGGACCTTGCGTCCGTGCCCAGGGACGCCCGCCGCCGTGTCACGTTCCAGGCGGAACGCACGGACAAGGGCGTGGTTCTCGGCTTCGCCGAACGGCGGGGGCACCGGATCGTCGATATCGATGCCTGTCCTCTGCTATTGCCGGATATCAACGCACTGTTGCCTTTGCTGCGCGATCTGACGGTGGCGATGCTGCAAACGGGAGAGCGGGCGCGTCTGGCCGTCGCCCGCACGGAAGGCCCCGAGGGTGGGGCGCTTGATCTGGTGGTCGAACGCGACCGCGAACCCGACCTGGCGGCGCGCGAGGCCCTCGCCGATTTTGCGCGCCGGTCGAACGCGGCACGTATTTCCTGGCGCGACGGAGCGGGGATCGTCGAGCCGGTCGCCCATATCACGCCGGTCGCTGCCGAATTCGGTCCCGCGGTGGTGGAACTGCCGCCGGGCGGGTTCATGCAGCCGACGACGGCCGGCGAGGAAATCCTGCGCAATGCGATTCTGGCCGGGGCCGAGGGGGCCTTCCGCATCGCCGAGCTATATGCCGGCGCGGGCACGTTCACTTTCGTGCTTGCCAAGATGTGCCGGGTTCATGCAGTCGATGGTGACGCCGCGCTGATGCGCGCGCTCAGCACCGGCGCGGGCCGGTCCGGCCTGGGCGGACGGGTGACCACGGAAACGCGAGACCTGGCGGCGCGGCCATTGTTACCCGGTGAATTGAAGGATATCGATACGGTGATCCTGGACCCGCCCCGGGCGGGGGCGTTGCGCCAGGTCGAACAGATCGTCCTGGCGCCGGGCGTGCGCCGCGTGGTCATGGTGTCCTGCAACCCGCAGACTTTCGCGCGGGATGTCCGGGTGCTGGTTGACGGCGGGTTCGACCCGGGGCCGGTTCTGCCCGTGGATCAATTCCCCTATTCCCACCACCTGGAATGCGTGACGGTGCTGACGCGCGGCGGCTGACGCCCCCGGTTCCTACATGCCGACGGCGCGCATGTAGATGGTCAGGACTTCTTCCATTTCGTTGCGGTCGCTTTCATCCATTTTGCGCAGGCGGATGAGCTGACGCATCACCTTGACGTCGAACCCGGCGGACTTGGCTTCGGAATAGACTTCCTTGATGTCTTCCGCGAGGGCTTTCTTTTCCTCTTCCAGACGTTCGATCCGGTCGATAAGGGCTTTCAGGCGCTCGCTGGCGGCGCCGCCGATTTCGCTTTCGCTCATGCTTGGGTGTCCTTGGGCTGTCCTTGGGATTTGGGGGTCATGGGATGTGCGCGCACCATAAGTATCCGGCTCTGTCCGGGCAAGCGGTTGAAAAGCGGGGATAACGAGGTGACGCTTTTTTAACACCAGATATGTTCAGATTTGCCTTTAAGCATGTATGATTAGGGGAACATCCTAGTAAGGGGCAAAAAAAGTGGCGGTTTATAAATTCGACCGCGTATCCGTAATGGTGTGTGAGGACAATGCCTTCGTCCGTCGCACCCTGGAGGATGTGCTGCGGCAATTCGGATTCGAGCGCATCACGCTCCTCAAAAACGGTCAGGAAGCCATCGAAAGCCTGAAGTTGCTGAAGCAGGCGAAGAACCCGGGGCCGGATCTGATCATTGCCGATCTGGTGATGGCGCCGATCAATGGGTTGCTGTTGTGCCGCTGGTGCCGCTCGGCCAAGGAAACGCCGAACCGCATGGTGCCCTTCATCATGCTGTCGGGGGCGGCCGATCAGGATTATGTCGGGTCGGCCCGGGATCTGGGGGCCACGGAATTCCTCGCCAAGCCGTTTTCCGGCGAAACCATCTACAAGAAACTGCTGGAGGTCATCGACTTCCCGCGCCAGTTCGTGATGACCCAGAATTATTTCGGGCCCGACCGTCGGCGCAAGAAGGATCCGCCGCCGGACGAAAATGAACGGCGCGAAAAGACGGAAGAGGATTGCACGGTCGTCTATTCGGCGGAAAAAATGACCAAGCCGAAGTCTGACAGTGACGTCTTCCTGTTCAAGCCGACCAATTACCTGCGCGAAAAATGCGCCGGCGGTAAGATCAACCCGCTGGAGCGCGGTGAGATGCCGACGGCGCTGATCGAAGAGGCGGAAAAGAAGCTGGAGCGCGCGACCCTCGATTTCACCAAATGGGCGCAGGACTATTTGGGCCGCCTGTCGGACCTGTGTACTCAGGCATTGCTGGAACCGGGCCGGCGCACCCAGCAGTTTGTGGAAATCAACCAGGTCGCGTTGGAACTGCGTGGACAGGGCGGAACCTTCGGCTATCCGCTGATTTCGGTGTTCGGCAAGATGCTGTTCGATTCGACCCGTGACGGCTGCCGCGAGGACGACGCCCAGGTGGAAATCGTCAAGGCCCATGTTGACGCCATGCGGGCGGTGCTGCGTGAAAAGATCGCGGGCGACGGTGGCGAGATCGGCAACGAACTGATCAAGGCCCTGCGCGAAGGTATCGAAAAGCAGGAAAAGGCCCGCAAGGCAGCCATTGAGGAAATGAAGCAGCAGGCGGGCGGCTGACGTCCGGCCTGCCGCGCATTACTGTGGCTTGTCGGCTTGAGAGCTTGTTTCCGCCAAATGGCGGATGGCGTCCTGGACCGCCGTTTCGGTAATCCGGGACAGGGCGTCCTTCGGGCCGACCCATTCGCGCTTGCGGAAGTGCTTTTCATCCCAGTTATCAAGCTGCTCGGTGACGAAGAAGGGAAAGATTTCGACCCGGTAGATCCGCCCGAACTTGGAATAGAAATATTCGCCCAGGGGCTGGTCGTCCGTTTTCCCCAAAAGTCCCGCTTCCTCAAGCGCTTCCTTGGCCGCCGAGGCGGCGGCGGTCATGTTCGGCTCGACCGTGCCTTTGGGCACGATCCAGCGTCCGGTGTTTCGCGATGTGATGAGGGCGAATTCAACCCGGATATCGACCGTCCGATAGGGGACGACGCAGGATTGTTCGACGGGGCGGGGCGTCAGCATGGGTCAGGGTTCCGGCACTTGGGTAGTCTCGAGGATCAGACGGTCAACCACGGCAGCCAGGGCCGCGTCAGGGGTTGCACCGGCGGCGAGGGCTTCGGCATGGGCGGCAAGCTGGCGATGGGCGCCGGTGCCGCGCTCACGGATGGTTATCAGATGGGTAATCTGGGCGGTGCAGCCCAGGGCCTCCGCATCCTCGGCGATCAGATTCGTGATCTCGTCAAGCAGCAGACCGAAGGGTATGACGGCGCCCTTGCCGAAATCGACCAGGCCTTCGTCCAGCCCGTAACGCTGGGCGCGCCAGCGGTTTTCCTCCAGCAGCATGGGCGAATAGATGCGCCAGCGCTGGTTCTGCAGCTTCAGCCGGTACAGCATGCGCAGGATGCAGGTGAACAGGGCCGCGACGGCCAAGGCATCCTCCATCAGGGGGCAGACGTCGGCAATGCGCATTTCCAGGGTCGGGAACCGGGCGCTCGGCCGCACGTCCCACCACAGTTTGGTCGCATCCTCGATCAAGCCGGCATCAATCAAAACCTGGACGTGACGCTGATATTCACTGAATGACTGGAACTGATTGGGCAGGCCCGTGCGCGGCAATTCATCGAAGATACTGAGCCGGTAGGATTTCAGCCCCGTATCCTGCCCCCGCCAGAACGGCGACGAGGTCGACAGCGCCAACAGATGCGGCAGGAAGTAACTGATCTGATTTAAAAGGTCGATGCGCAGTTCGTCGTCATCGCCCAGCCCGACATGGACATGCATGCCGCAGATCATCAGCCGGTGCACCGGGGCCTGAATATCGCGGGCGATCTCGTTGTAGCGCGCGCGGTCCGTATGATGCTGGGATTCCCATAGCGAGAACGGGTGGGTCGAGGCCGCGATCGGCGCCAGGCCGTAGCCGTCCGCGACATCGGCGACGGTCGTGCGCAGTTCCGCCAATTCCGCCCGCGCCTGGGTGATGTCGGTGCAGACGCTGGTGTTGACCTCGATTTGGGATGACAGAAATTCGTGGGCAACGCGGCCCTTCAGGCGTTTCTCACATTCCTCGAACAGGCTTTCGGGGGCTTTGTCCGTGACCGCCCGCGTTTCCTTATCGACGAGAAGGTATTCCTCCTCGATCCCCAGGGTGAAGGGTGGGGCGGCAGTCGCCACCTTAGAAGTACTCCACCTTGAACAGGTCGTCGTCGCGCAGGATATCGGCCAAGACGTCGGTGAGAATGCCGGCCCAGCGCTGGACCCCGGCGTCGTCCGCGACCTGATCCTGATTGATTTCAAGGACGCAATTGGCGAGGCCGCAAGCCCCGGCATGGGCATCGATGGTATAGGCCACGTCCTTGCCCGAATAGGGCAGGTTGTCGCCGACATCCAGGCCGCGGTCGTGCAGGGCCTTGATCAGCGGCCGGGCGAGACGCTGATCGTGGTTCCACAGTACGCCCACATCCCAGGGCCGGGGGCTGCCGCCGAAGCGGGGCGAAAAACTGTGCACGGCAAACAGCACCGGCGGCCGGTGATGCAGCCAGACATCGGTCATCGCGCGCCGTAAAAGTTGATGATAGGGCTCGAACAAGGCCTCCAGGCGGGCCGTTACCTGGGCCGGGGTCAGTGCTTGGTTGGCGGGGATCAGGGTTTCGTCCGAAACCTCGGGCATGCTGGTGGGATGACCCGGTGGGCGATTGAGGTCGACCACCAGGCGCGAATAGCCCGCCAGCACGGCGGTCGCGTCCAGGGATTCGGCCAGCAGGCGGGTCACGCCTTCGGCGCCGATGTCATAGGCGATGTGGCGGTCAAAATGTTCCGGGTTGAGGCCCAGGTTGCCCAGCGCGCGGGGCACCCGCCGGCTGGCATGGTCGCAGGCCAGGACCAAGGCGCCGCCGGCGCCGGCATTGATCCGTTCTGCGGCGGGGGTTTCGTCGGCGGCCAGCAGTGGTTGGCCCGCATCGATGGGGTCGGGTGCATCCATGCCCCCAATATAGCGTTCTGACCCGGCGGGGGGAGTCCCTTGTGCGGCCTGCGCGGCATCCCTGGACAGACCGGGCGGTCACGGCAATAGTGCCGGCACTCCACCCGCGACTGCGAAGGAAAATCCTGTGTGACCGATTCCCGGCAAGCCTTGAAAGTCCCTGCTGGTTGGATCCTGGCGGCGCTGGTCATGGGTGCCCTGTTCGCCGGATCGTCGACCCTGTTCGTGCGCTTGAACGAACTTGGCCCCATAACCTCGGCCTTCTACCGGGTGTTTCTGGCTTTGCCGGTGTTGTGGTTCGCCATGGGCTGGGAAACCCGCGCCGCGGCCACGGTGCCGCCGCGCGCCCTGGCGCCGCGCGATTACGGTCTGCTCGCCCTGGCCGGTCTGTTTTTTGCCGGTGATCTGTTTTTCTGGCATCTCGCGATCATGAACACGGCGGTCGCCAACGCGACCCTGCTGGCGACCCTGTCACCGGTCTATGTCACGGCAATTCTGTTCGTGTTGTTTCGTGAACGGGTGCGTCCCCTGTTCCTGGGCGGCACGGCCCTGGCGGTGGCGGGGGCGGCGCTGTTGATGGGCGACAGTTTCGCGTTCCGGCCCGACCGCCTGTTGGGTGACGTCTACGGCCTGATCACGGGCCTGTTCCTGGCGGGTTACATGGTGACGGTGGGGCGGCTGCGGCAGCGGGCCGGGATCGGCACCGGGACGCTCATGTTCTGGTCGACCCTGGCTACGGCGGCGGCGTTGCTGCCGCTGGCCCTGGTGCTGGAAGACCGCATGCTCGCCGGCACACTGTTCGGCTGGGCCATGCTGGCGGCCCTGGCGTTGGTCAGCCATGTCGCGGGCCAGGGGCTTGTGGCCATGGCCATGGCCCATCTGCCGACGGCCTTCGCCTCGGTCGGCCTGATCATGGAGGTCGTCGCCGCCGCGGTTCTCGGCTGGGCGTTCCTGAATGAGCCCCTTGCCCCCCTGCAATGGTTGGGGGCGGCGGTGGTGGTGGCCGGGGTCGTCGTCGCCCGGGGCGGCAGCCGCAGCTGACGGTACCCTTGACGGTCCCCGGGGGCGATGTGCGAGAAAGGGGGCGCAGGAGACAAAACCGTGACCGAAGCCCCCGTCGATAAAACCTTATTGGAACAGTTGATCTGTTCCCCCTGTATCAGCGTCTGCGTGGTGGATGAACCCACAGGCTTCTGCAAGGGCTGCTGGCGCACGGTCGACGAGATCGCGCAATGGCCCCGGATGATGCGTCACCAACGCCTGGAAATCCTCGGCCGTCTGGCCGAGCGCCGCGGCGCCGCGTCCCTCACCGACCGCGGCCGAGGGCCGATGCTGGCGGCGGACTAAACCGCCGGTCCGGCGTATCGGCCAATAATTACCAGCTTCCCGTATTCTCCATGGACGCCCAGGGTTCTGCCGGGGCCAGGGCCTCGCCCTCCTGTAGCAGTTCGATGGAGATGCCGTCCGGTGAGCGGACGAAGGCCATGCGCCCGTCGCGCGGCGGGCGGTTGATGGTCACGCCGCCGTCCTGCAGGCGCTGACAGGTCGCGTAGATGTCTTTCACGTTGAAGGCGAGGTGGCCGAAATTGCGCCCACCCGTGTATTCCTCGGGATCGTAGTTGTAGGTCAGCTCGATCTGGGAATCCGGATTTTCATCGGCTGCGACGAAGATCAGCATATAGCCGTGTTCAGGCCGGTCCGACCGGCGCACTTCCTTGAGGCCGAGCAGATCGCAATAAAAGCGCAAGCTGGCGTCCACGTCGGATATCCGCACCATCGTATGCAGGTATCTCATTTGCCTGTTTCTCCCTGAATGTCCTGGCGGTGTACACTCGGTCTAACAGATTCCCGCAGGCTTTTCCAAGAGCGCCGACCGTGACACGACCGGTTTCCGATCCTCCCCATCCATTGCTTCGCATTCTACCCTGGTTGATCTGGGGCCTCGGCACCTTCCTGTTCAGCTTCGTACATTTCCAGCGGGTGGCGCCCGGCGTCATGGTCGATACCCTGATGCGGGAATTCGCCGTGGGTGGTGCTTTGTTGGGCAACTTGTCGGCGGTCTATTTCTATTCCTATGCCATCTTCCAGGTGCCGGCGGGATTGATCGTCGATGCCTATGGTTCGCGCCGGATCATGGTGCTGTCGGCCCTGCTGATCGCCATTGGGTGTTTTGTGTTCGCCCTGGCGGAGACGGTGCCCGGCGCCTTCGCCGGCCGGCTGCTGATCGGCATCGGCGGCGGGGCGACCTTCGTCGTTGCGCTCAATCTGGCGGCCGTGTGGTTTCCGCCGGCGCGGTTCGCCTTGCTCAGCGGGCTGACCGTGGGGGCCGGGGTCGCCGGCGCCGTCGTCGGCCAGGTGCCCCTGGCCTGGGCGGTCGAAACCATCGGCTGGCGGTCCGCCATGCTGGTGACTGGGGCGGTGGCGCTGGCGGCGGGGATCGGCGCCATTCTGGCCTTGCGTCTGCCCCGGCCGAGTGCCCAGGGATTGCGACCGGTCAGCCCCGGCCGGGGCGGCCTGCTTGTCGGGTTTCGCACGGTTCTTGCGCAGCGCGATCTTTGGATACTGACCGGGGCGGGGTCGGGCAACATGTCGGTGATGCTGGCGTTCGGCGGCCTGTGGGCTGTGCCCTGGCTGGTCCAAGTCCACGGCATGACCCGCGGGCAGGCGGCGGTGGCGGTGTCTCTCAACGCCGTCGGCTGGGTCGTCGGGTCGCCGCTTCTGGGCTGGATCGGACAGCGACTGGGCGGACGAAAAACGCCCTTCGTCTGCGCCAATCTGGTCTCGCTCGCCTGTTTTGCGGCCCTGATCCTGGTGCCCGGCCACGGCACGGTCGCGCTGCACGGGCTGTTGTTCTTGCAAGGGCTTGCTACTGGGGCCGTGGTGCTGGTGTTCACCACCACCCATGAACGGTTCGCCGGCCAGGAAAGCGTGACCCTCGGGATCGTCAACACGGGCATCATGTTCGCCATCGCCCTGTTCCAGCCCCTGGTCGGCTGGGTCTTGGACCTCAACTGGCACGGCGACATGGTGGAAGGCGCCCGGGTCTATGACGCCGCCGCCTATCAAAGCGGGCTCAGCCTGTTGTTGATCGGGGGCGTCGTCGCCGTGTTGTCGGGATTGATGCTGCCGGAGACGGCGAAGGTACGGGCATCCGGCAGTGCGGATTAGGCCGCCTATTCGGCGGGCACGATCTTGGGCGCGCGGCCGCCGACGATGCGGGTCTTCACATGGTGGCCGACGGCGCCGCCGGTGACGATGGACGCCAGGGCGATCAGGCTGCCGAGGGACAGGGTGCTCATCCCCGACAACCCGGCGCCGATGGTGCAGCCGAGCGCCAGCACGCCGCCGAAGCCCATCATGGCCGCGCCCAGCACATAACGCCCCATATGGCCCGGAGAATCGAAGCCCTCGGCCTTGAGAGACCGGGTCGCCGCCGCCCAGGCGAAGGCCCCGGCCAAGGTGCCCGCAATGGCGGTGATGCCGAAATCGGCGGCGGTGCCCGTATAGGTCATGAGAAACTGCAGGGCATCGCCCATGGGGGCGGTGAAGGTCAGGCTGACCGGGCGTGTCGGCTCAAACTCGTCGAAGCCGAGGACGCCGGAGACATACCAGGACGCCGGGATCAGCAGACCGACGACGAGGCCGGCGGCAATCCCGCCCCAGGCGCCCGGCTGATGGCGCAGGCGGAATACGGCAAACAGACCGGCGGCCATCAGGCCGGCGGCGATCACCAGGGCTGTCGTGCCCGCACCCTCCGCGCCTGAGATCAGCAGCGGCAGGGCCTGCGGCGTGTCGCCCAGGCTGAGCGTGCCCGCCTCTTCGACCCAGGTGCGGGGCAGGGCCAGAATGCCGCGCAACGTCGCATAGGCGGTTAGGCCGAGGACCGTGATGACGACCCAGGCCCGCAGATTGCCGCCTGCGGCCAGGACCAGATGACGACCGCCGCAGCCACGGGTGATGACCATGCCGAACCCGAACAAAAGGCCGCCCACGATCAACGCCAGCCAGGTCACGGACGTGCCGAGATAGATGCTGTCCTTCAGGTCGATGACGCCGAGATGGGAAAGGACTTGTGTGCCCAGAATGGCCAACGGCAGGGCAATTGCCCAGGCGGCGGCTTGGCGCGCCGGGCGACGATCAATGACCTCGATCACGGCGGAACGCAGACAGAACCCGGAGGCTCGCGCCACGGTGCCGTAGATGAATCCGACGGCGAGGGCGCCGGCGAGAAGAAGAAATCGGGGTTCGAGCGAGTCCATGTCGTGCCGTTCCTGCGTGTGCCCAGGCCTGCATGGTCCCGGGAATACGGCCCCTTGGGCCATGTGGTCCCTGTATTTAAACAGCGTTTATGGGGGAATCAATAATTATATTCACAAAAATATATGTGATTTAATTATATTTCACATAATTTGTGTACAATTGACGGATGCTGCGGTTCCTGGGAATCCGGGCTTTTCCCTTGGGCGCATCGTGGTACAACCGCCGTTCGCCGGATTTAAGGTTCGGCAGGCCGATCCAGGGGATGCCCATGACCGCCTTCGCCTTTACCGCCGCCGTGTTTCTGACTGCCGCCGGGGCCCTGGTCCTGGAGATCGTCGCCGCGCGCCTGATCGCCCCCTACGTGGGCATGTCGCTATATACCTGGACCGCGATCATCGCCATCGTTCTGGCCGGTCTTTCGATCGGGCATTGGTTGGGCGGGCGTCTGGCCGGGCCTGCCATCGGCCGCGCCGAAGGCGTGCGCCGCACGGCCCTGGCCCTGGCCGCCGCCGCCGTCGCCACCTTGGCGTCGTTGCCGCTGCTGCGTCTCGTCTCCGGGCCGTTGCTGTCGGGCGGGCTGGGCGCCGTCACGGCGGTGGTGGTGCTGACGGCGGTTCTATTCCTGTTGCCGTCCCTGTTCGTCGGCATTGTCTCGCCCCTGGTCACCAAGCTGGCCATCGATGCGGAACCGGATCAGGCCGGGCGGGTGCTGGGGCGTATGTTCGCCGCCGGTGCCGGCGGCAGCATCTTCGGCACCTTGGCGGCCGGCTATCTGTTCATTTCCTGGGTCGGGGCGACGGGGACGGTGATCGCCGTCGCCGTGCTGTATGCCGCCCTGGCCATCGGATTCGCCCTGTGGTCGCGGCGCTGGGCGACGGTCTTGGCGCTGCTTGTCCTGCCGGGGGCAGGGCTTGCGGTTTGGGGCAACACGGTGGCCGCCTATCGTTCGCCCTGTCAGGTGGAAAGCGATTATTTCTGCATCCGCTTCGACGACTTCTCCGCCATGAGCGGCCGGCCCAGCCGCCTGATGGTGCTCGACCACTTGGTTCATTCCATCAACGACCGCGACGACCCGGCGTTGTTGTACAGCCCCTATGTCCACTTCGTGGACGAGATCGCGGACCTGCGCCTGGCCGGGCACCGCGCGACACAAGCCTATTTCATCGGCGGCGGCGGCTATACCTTGCCGCGCGCCTGGGCGCGCCTGCACCCGGACATGAAGATGACGGTGGCCGAATTGGACCCGGCGGTGACACAGGCGGCGGTGGATCAAATGTGGCTCGACCCAAAGGCGGCCAACCTGCGGATCCTGCATCAGGACGCGCGCCGGGCGCTTTCGGCCCTGGACCGATCGGAGCGTTTCGACGTGGTGTTCGGCGACGCCTTTCACGATATCGCCGTGCCGGCCCATCTGGTGACCCGGGAATTCCATGGTGAATTGGCGGCACGCCTGAGCGAAGGCGGGTTCTATGCGGTCAACGTGGTCGATTTGGGCAGCGATCCGCGCTTTCTGTTCGCCCTGGTCAAGACCCTGCGCTTGGACTTTCCCGCCGTCGAGGTTTGGAAGACCTTGGACGAAATGGACGAGACCGGGCGCGTGACCTTCATCGTTCTGGCCTCGGCGCGGCCGACCCCGGAAACGCGGATCGCCTCCCTGCGCGGCTTGGCGCGGGCCTGGGCGCGTTGGCCTGAAAACGACCTGGACCGCCGGCTTGCGGCGGTCGACCCGCCCGTGCTGACCGACGACCACGCACCGGTTGAGCGGTTGTTGTCACGGCTGTTGCGCGCGCCCGACATCTGAGTTTCCCAAGAGACCTAAAAAAGGGGGCCGCAGTATTTCTGCGGCCCCCGTTCAGGTCTTGGGGGAGGGAGAGTCTTCAGGAACGATGCCGGTTACGGCTTGATATAGGTGTAGCCCATCTGCTGCAGATGGGAGAGTTCGGCCACGCCTGACGGCACGATGTCTTCCGGGAAGACCTCGAGAAGGTCTTTCTCGTAGTTGATCTTGCGGCCTTTCAGCGTGTTGTTGCAGACGTTGAATTTGACGTTCTGCGACTTCAGGCTGACGACCTGACCCTTCAGTTTGTCGTTGGACTTGGCGTTCTTCAGCACGCCCAAACCGTTGCCGTGCAGGACGACCTTGATGTCCATGTTTTCCGCGCCGACGGCGTTGATATGGTTCTGAATGTTGCGCAGGGCGCCGCGGTATTTCTTGTCTGCTTCGCCGCCTTCATAGTTGATGTGATAGACGACCTTCTGCTTGCCGTAAGGGTCGGCGGCTTCAGCCTTGGTGAACCCGGCCAGAACGACCCCAAAGACGGCGAGCGCCGTCAACATGCTGGTGAGTACCTTCATTATTTCCTCCGTGTTTTTGTAGTTTAAGGCGCAACCCTATTCTGGGCGCCGACAATGATAGGATTCCACACCTTTTAAACATATTCAATAAATCTTATGTGTTTTGCCGGGTTCGGGGTCAGCCCCAGACTTGACCCATGATGCCGCGCAGCCAAAGTTCCGCCTTGTCGGCGGCGGCCTGCAGGTCCTCGGCCGAGGCGCCCTCGGGCGTGCGCTGCATGGTCGCTTCGTCGACGGCGACTTGGCCGTTCGCGAGATGGAAATCGGTGCTGGCCTCGAACCCGTGGCCGGGCGCGGCCAGGGAATAACAGCCCGCATGCCACTGGGGCGCGGCCACGTCGGCCTGGGTCAGGTCGCGAACGATTGCCTGGGCGCAGGTTGCCGCGACGCTGACCGCTGCGGCGGCGGCCTTTGGCAAGGGGGGGGCGAAGGCGGCGTCGCCGATGACATGGACATGGGGAACACGGGTTGAGGCGAAAGTCGCCGGATCGACCGGGCACCAGCCTGTTTCATCGGCGGCGCCGGCAGCCAACGCAATATCGCCGGCACGTTGGCGGGGGATGAAGTTGACCACATCGGCGGATACGTCGTCGAAATCCGTGGCCACGGTGCGTGTTTCCGGATCGATGGCGCGGACGATGCCGTCGCTTTCCGCCAGCCGGTAGTCGATCATGCCGGGATAAAGCGCCGCCCAAGCTTCCTCGAACAGAGGCTGCAGGGAGAACTTGGATTTGGCGTCGAATACGATGATCTTGGATTTCGGTTTGGCGGCCTTGAAGTAATGGGCGACCAGACTGACCCGCTCGCCGACCGCAGGCGGGCAGCGCAATGGCCCGACAGGGGCGACCAGGGCGAACACACCGCCGTCGGGCATGGCCTCAAGCTGGCGGCGCAATAGGACCGTCTGCTCACCCGCCTGCCAGGCATGAGGAATCCGGTCTGCCGTGGCGGCGGAGACGCCCTCGATCTCGTCCCAAAAAAATCCGATGCCGGGTGACAGCACCAATTTGTCGTATGGCAGAACCGAACCGTCGGCGAGGCGTAGAGTCCGTGCGTTCGTATCCACGGCATCGGCCCGGCCGGTGATGATTGTCACGCCGTCCTTGGCCAGGGCTTCATAGCCGACTGTCTGGTCCTCGATGCGACCAAACCCGCCGACCACGGTGTTGCTGCCAGGACAGCAGACAAAGGACGTATTCCGCGCGATCAAGGTGACATCGATCCCGGGCGCCAACCGCTTGATCGTGCGGGCGACGGCGCTGCCGCCGAACCCGCCGCCGACGACCACGACGCGCCCGCCCTTGGCCCGCGCAATTCCGGGCAGGGCCAGCGTTGAGGCGGTGGCGATCAGGCCGAGGACGGTGCGCCGGGACCAGCCGGAAGTCATGGAGGATTTCCTTTCAATGCTCACCTCGGCTTGACGCCGGGCCCTGCATCATGGCTCTAATCCCGGCCCATGAAAAGCACCTCACCCGAAGGCACGCGCGTACCGACCGTCACATCCATCGTCCTGGGCGTCCTGGTGACGTTGTTGTTGGCGGGGCTGTTTGCGGGCCCGAAGGCCGCGTCGGCGGCGGAACTGGTGTTGTTCGAAAGTGACACCTGCGAATGGTGCGAACGCTTCCACAAAGAGGTCGGGCCCACTTATCCGAACACGACCGAGTCGAAATGCGCGCCACTGCGCCGCGTCGATATCCACGACCCGCGGCCGGACGATCTTGCCCATATCAAGGGCATCGTTTTCACGCCGACCTTCGTGCTGATCGAGGACGGCCAGGAGGTCAGCCGCCTGGTCGGCTATCCGGGCGAGGATTTCTTCTGGAGCCTGCTTGATCGCGATCTCAAGAAACTGCGCCGGCCTTGCGCGGCCCCATAGGGGCCTCGAGGCGGGGGCGCGTGGGGCCGGGTTTCAGGGGTCGAAACTCTGCATTGATATATTATGTTTATTGAATATCATTTATCCAAGAGCCCTCGAACAATCGGGGCATAAGCGCCGCTAAGGCCTCATTATTGGGAGATCATAAGATGTCGAAAAAGCTGTTCATGGGAGTGCTGGGTCTTGCGCTCGGCCTGGGCGCCGCCGACGCCGCGCGGGCCGAAATGGCGTCGCCGATCATTCTCGCCAATACATGCTTTTCCTGCCACGGAACGGACGGACAAAGCGCCGGCGCCATGCCGTCGATCAAGGGCAAGCCCGCCGATTATATCGCGACGATGCTGACCGCGTTCCGAAACGGATCGAAGCAGGGCACGGTGATGAACCGCATCGCCAAGGGCTTTTCGCCCGACGAGATCGCAGCCCTGTCGAAATACTTCGCGAACCAACAGTAAGGAGGGCGCCATGACGCGAATAACGCGACGCACATTCACCCGCATGCTCGGCGCCGCCGGCGCGGGGGCCGCCGCTAGCTTGGCCGCACCGGCCGTGTTCGCCCGCGCGCGCGCCAAGGTCGTCGTCGTCGGTGGCGGCTTCGGTGGCGCGACCGCCGCCAAATACCTGAACAGATTCGATCCGGGCATCGAGGTCACCCTGGTCGAACCTGCGTCCCATTTCGTGACCTGTCCGTTTTCCAACACGGTGATCGGCGGGTTCCGCGACATGGACGATATCACCCGCAATTTCGACGCCATGCGACGGCGCGGCGTGAAGGTCGTTCACGACAGGGCAAAGGTCATTGACGGCGCCAGGAGGAAGGTCGTGTTGGCCGGTGGCGGGGAACTGGATTTCGACCGCTGTGTCGTGTCGCCGGGCATCGACTTCCGTTGGGATGCCATCGAGGGGCTCAGCCCGGATTTGGCGGAAAAACTGCCGCATGCGTGGAAGGCGGGGCCGCAGACCCTGTTGCTGCGCCGCCAGTTGGAGGCCATGCCGGACGGTGGTACGTTCATCATCTCGCCACCGGTCGATCCGTTCCGTTGTCCGCCGGGGCCGGGGGAGCGCATCAGTCTGGTCGCCCATTACTTCAAGCAACACAAGCCGAAGTCGAAGATCGTCGTGCTCGACCCCAAGCAGAAATTTTCCAAGCAGGGCCTGTTCAAGCAAGGCTGGGAAAAGCTTTATCCGGGCATGATCGACTATCACAACCTCGACAACGACGGCGTGGTGGCGCGGATCGATGCGGCGAACATGACGCTGCATACGGATTTCGGCGAATACAAGGGCGACGTCATTAACTTCATCCCGCCGCAGCATGCGGCCCGGATCGCCAAGGATTCGGGCCTGACCGACGCGACCGGGTGGTGCCCGGTCAATCATCAGACCTTCGAATCCGCCTTGGTTCCCGGCGTTCACGTGATCGGCGATGCCAGTATCGCTGCCCCCATGCCCAAATCGGGATTCGCGGCCTCGACCCAGGGCAAGGTCTGTGCCGCCGCGATCGCGGCGATCGTCGGCGGGGGGCGGCCGGGAACGCCCAAGTTCGTCAACACTTGTTACAGCCTCGTCGCGCCGGACTACGGCATTTCTGTCGCCATGGTTTACGGCTACAAAGACGGCAAGATCGTCAAGGTTGACGGCTCGGGTGGGCTAAGCCCCATGGATGTCCCCGATTTCGACCGTAAGCAGGAAGCGCTTTATGCGGACGGTTGGTATCGGTCGATCAGCAACGACATTTGGGGCTGAGAACCATCGCTGGGACTTCAGGGAATTCCAGGGCGCTCAGGCCCTGACGGGATGGCTTTGCGAAAGAGGGCGTGACCACGGCCTGATTTCCGAGTTTTATGGCGGTCTTGCGGCATTCAACCTTGATACATATATTTTTTTATGAATATGATTGCCGCATGAAGAAGGCGGAAACGCCCGTAGAAAGCTAACAGCCGTGATCGGGGCGGCGCAAAACCGCCCCCTGAACCGGCGACAACGTTGGGGAACAGGTATGTCCAAGAAATATACGACACCATTCGTGGCGGCGGTGGCCGGTTGCGCGGTTTTGGCGCTGGCGGCGGTCTGTGCCCAGCCGGTATCCGCGGGCACGGTCGAAGTCGCGGCCATGACCGAAATGAAGGACTCGCTGACCAAACAGCCTGGTGACGCTGCCAAGGGCAAGGGGGTCTTCGCCAACCGCAAGCTCGGCAACTGCCTGGCCTGTCACAAGCTCGAAGCCATGAAGGAACAGTCGTTCCACGGCGAAGTCGGCCCGCCGCTTGACGGCGTCGCCTCGCGCTATTCCGTGGCTGAACTGCGCCTGCGCGTGGTCGATCCCAAGGCCTTGAACCCGGACACCATCATGCCGTCCTTCTACAAGTCGGAAGGGCTTCACCGGGTGCTCAAGAAATTTGACGGCAAGCCGATCCTGGACGCACAGCAGGTCGAAGATCTGCTTGCCTATCTGGCGACCTTGAAGGAATAGGCCGCCCTATGGACGGCGCCGATATCTAGGTTTTCTGTAACAAGGACTAAAGAAAAATGACTGAAACGCATCTCACCCTCTCGCGACGTCAGGCTCTCAAGGGCGTGTCCGCCTTTGCGCTGACTCTGGTGGCCGCGGGACTTTTGGCGCCGGGCGCGCAAGCCGACGCTGCGGCTGTCGACGCCGCCATCAAGAAACTGGTCAAGGGCACGCCTGAGGAAGGCAAGATCAAGCTCGACCTGCCGCAGATCGCCGAGAACGGCAATACCGTTCCCGTCGCCTTCGAGGTCGAAAGCCCGATGTCCAAGGACGACTATGTGAAAACCGTCCACCTTTTCGCCGAAGGCAATCCATCTCCGGAAGTCGCCAGTTTCCACTTCACGCCGCAGTCCGGCATGGCACGGGCATCGACCCGCATGCGCATGGCGGGCACGCAGAACGTGGTCGTCGTCGCGGAAATGAGCAACGGCAAGGTCTATATCGCCAAGCAGCAAGTCAAGGTCACCATCGGCGGCTGCGGCGGCTGATCAGAGCATCGGAGAAAGAAAATGTCAGACGTTAAACCGCGCGTGCGAATCCCGAAATCGGCCAAAAAAGGCGAGGTCGTGGAGATCAAGTCTCTGATTGAGCACAAGATGGAAACCGGCCAGCGCAAGGGCAAGGACGGCAACAAGATTCCGCGCAAGATCATCAACCGATTCGAATGCAAGTTCAACGGCGCGCTGGTGTTCGCCTCGGACTGGCATCCGGCGGTTTCGGCCAACCCCTACCTGGCGTTCCATTTCCGCGCTGAGGAAAGCGGTGAGTTCGAATTCAAATGGATTGAAGACGGCGGCGCCGAATACACGAAGAAGGCAAAGATCAAGGTCTCCTGACGCATCAATAACAACAATGTCAGGAGCGCGGAGAAAGGGATCCGAGTAATGGGAATCAATCTAAGCAGATACGCGCTCTTCGGTCTGGCTCTTGCCTTGACCGCCGGCGTGGCGGCGAATGCCGTTGCCGACGAGAAAAAGAACTGGGGGGCCTATCAGGTCGAGGACCGGCGGTCCGGTTACACCTACGCGGCGCCGGAAACGCGCGCCATGCAGGACGACAACTTCCAGAACCCCGGCATGCTCTGGGCCGAAATCGGCGAGGAGCTGTGGAACAAGGTCGACGGCGAGGCGGGCAAATCCTGCGCGTCCTGCCACAAGGGCCCGGAAAGCATGAAGGGTGTCGCCGTCAGCTATCCCAAGTACGTGGCCGAGAAGAAGAATCTGGAAAACCTGGAGCAGCGCATCAACCGCTGCCGCACGGACAACATGAAGGCCAAGGAGTGGAAATACGAATCCAAGGAACTCCTGGGCATGACGGTGTTCGTGCGCCATCAGTCCCTGGGCATGCCGATCAGCGTCAAGGTCGACGGCGAGGCAGCGCCCTACTTCGAGAAGGGCAAGGCGTTCTATAACGAGCGCCGCGGCCAGCTCGACATGGCCTGCAAGCATTGCCATGAGGACTTCCCGGGCGCGCATCTGCGTGCAAACGTCCTCAGCGAAGGGCAGGGCAACGGTTTCCCCGTGTATCGCCTGAAATGGAACGGCGTCGGCTCTCTGCACCGCCGGTTCCGCGGCTGCAACAAGCAGGTGCGTTCGTCGGCCTACGGTTACGGCAGTGACGAGTATCTGGCACTTGAACTTTACGTCATGTGGCGGGGCCGGGGTTTGCCGGTCGAAACGCCCGCCGTGCGTAACTGATATCACGCAGGTTCAACGTCCGGAGGAACGGTATCTCCGATCCTCCGGACGTTTTTTCTTTAATCGATTTTTCGACCCCCCATCTGAACAGCAGTAAGTGGAGACGAACGTGTTAAGTCGGCGTGAATTCTTTCATCTGGCCGCCGCGACGGCGGCCCTGCCCGCAACGGCGCTGAACTTCCGGTCGGCCATGGCCAAACAAAAGGTCATGCAGCAGGACCTGTTGCAGTTCGATAGCCTGGGGCAGGTCACCCTGCTGCACTTCACCGACATGCACGCGCAGCTCGTCCCCATCTATTTTCGCGAGCCGACCGTCAACCTGGGCGTCGGCGAGGTCCGTGGCCTGCCGCCGCACATCACGGGCAAGGATTTTCTGGGCAAATACGGGATCGGGCCGGGCACGCCGGAAGCCTACGCCCTGACCGATCAGGACTTCACGTCGATGGCCAAGTCCTACGGCAAGGTCGGCGGCGTCGACCGCCTGGCGACCCTGGTCAAGGCGATCCGCGCCGAACGCCCGGACAACACCCTGTTGCTGGACGGCGGCGATACCTGGCAGGGCTCCTATACGTCGCTGAAGACCGGCGGCGCCGACATGGTCGAGGTGCAGAACGCGCTGGGCATCGACGCCATGACCGCGCATTGGGAATTCACCTATGGCGTCGACCGGGTGAAGGAACTGCAGGACAGTCTGAATTTCCCGTTCCTAGCGTCCAACGTGCGCGATGTGGAATGGCAGGAAGACGTGTTCGAGGCGATCAAGTATTTCGAAAAGGGTGGGGTGAAGATCGCCGTGATCGGCCAGGCCTTCCCCTATACGCCGATCGCCAACCCGCGCTATCTGATGCCCAACTGGTCCTTCGGCATCAACGAAGACAACATGAAAAAGCGCGTCGCCGACGCCCAGGCGGCGGGGGCGGATCTGATCGTCCTGCTGTCCCACAACGGCTTCGACGTCGACCGCAAGCTGGCGGCCCGCGTGCCCGGCATCGACGTGATCCTGACCGGCCATACGCACGACGCCCTGCCGGCCCCGGTGAAGGTCGGCAATACCCTGCTGATCGCCTCGGGCAGCCACGGCAAGTTCCTGTCGCGCCTGGACCTCAAGGTCGAGGGCAAGAAAGTGACGGGCTATAATTTCCGCCTGATCCCCGTGTTCTCCGACGTCATCGAACCGGACAAGGATATGGCGGCGTTGGTGCAGAAGATTCGTGAACCTCATATGGCGGAAATCAGCCGCGAGCTGGGCCATACGGAGGACCTTCTCTATCGCCGCGGCAATTTCAACGGCACCTTCGACGACGTCATCTGCCAGGCCCTGCTGGCCGAACGGGACGCGGAAATCGCGTTGTCGCCGGGCTTCCGCTGGGGGGCGTCGCTGCTGCCCGGGCAGGCGATCACGGTCGACGACGTGCACCATCACACGGCCATCACCTATCCCAACGTCTACCGCACGGAAATGACCGGCGAATTCCTGAAGACGATCCTGGAAGACGTCGCCGACAACCTGTTCAACACCGACCCCTATTACCAGCAGGGCGGCGACATGGTGCGCGTCGGCGGCATGTCCTACACCATCGACATCAACAAGAAGATCGGCGCGCGCATTTCCAACATGACCTCGCTGAAGACCGGCGCGGCCATCGACCCGGCGAAAAAGTACGTGGTCGCCGGCTGGGCTTCAGTCAACGAAGGCACGGAAGGCCCGCCCGCCTACGATCTGGTTGCGAACTATATCCAGCACCAGAAGGTCGTGAAGGTGCCCGACAACCAGACGGTCAAGGTCGTCGGCGCCTGACCTGCGGTAGACGGATCATCAATAAGGACTGACTGACGGCCATGGACGTTTCCTACGGTGGCGCCTTCCTGGCGGGATTGCTGAGCTTCCTGTCGCCCTGCGTGTTGCCGCTGGTGCCGCCCTATCTGTGCTTTCTGGCCGGCACCACGTTCCAGGCCCTGGAAGCCCAGGGGGCGGGCGCCGACCGCGCGGCGCTGGCCCGCGTGCGCTGGACCGCGCTGGCCTTCGTGCTTGGGTTTTCCACGGTGTTCGTCGGCATGGGGGCCACGGCCTCGGCCGTCGGCCAGCTGATCGCCGAATACCACGCGGTGTTTTCCAAGGTCGCAGGTGCCATCATTATTCTGTTGGGCTTGCAGTTCCTGGGTGTGTTCCGCCTCGGCTTCCTGCAGCGCGACGCCCGCTTCGAAGGCCCGAAGAAACCCATGGGCGTGTTCGGTGCCTATCTGGTGGGGCTTGCCTTCGCCTTCGGCTGGACGCCCTGTGTCGGCCCGGTGCTGGCGGCGATTTTGATGGTTGCCGCGGGCGGCGACGGGCCGTGGTCGGGAGCATCGCTGCTCGCCGTCTATTCTGCGGGCATCGGCCTGCCGTTTCTGGCGGCCGCCTTCGCCGTCGGCCCGTTCCTGGGGTTCATGAAACGCTTCCGCCGCCATATGGGCATGGTGGAGAAGGCGATGGGCCTGTTCCTGGTGGTGACCGGCGTGTTGTTCCTGACGGGCAGTGTGTCGGACATCGCCAACTGGCTGCTCAACACCTTCCCCAGCCTGGGCAAGGTCGGCTGACCCCGTCTATCCCAGTTTGAAGTAGAGAATTCGGTCGAAGGACATCAGTTCGCGCAGGATGTTGACCACGCCGAGCGCGTCCTTGCGTTCGACCGCCGCCGGCATGGACGAGATCGATGCGTCGGCCCCGTCGTAGATGCGCTTGAAGTCGTCGGCTTTCTTTTTCGCCTCCGGGGCCATGGCGCGGCAGGCGCGCAGGATATCGCGATATTTCTGGGCGGCCTTCATGACGTCGTCGCCGACCCCAGGGGTCGAGAAATCGGGGCGCGCGTGCCGCCATTTGAACAGAACCGCCATGTGGCGGTTCAGGTCGGTGACGCATTCGGAATAGCCTTTGCGCCCGGCCCGGTCGCGCAGCCCGTAGATCAGGTCGCGCACGGGTTCCAGTTCCTCGCGGGCCGCCTTGCCCTTTTCCTCGTCGAGCAGGTCCGCTCCCTTGGCGATGCGGCCTGTGATCGCTTTCAGGTCGGCCGCGAATTGTTTGTCCTTGGCATAGGGCGGGGGCGGGGTGGTCCCGTACTTGGCGAGGATCTCGTCCCACACGGCCTGGGCCTGGCGCAGTTCGATCCCGGCCAGGGCCGCGTTGCCGGTGCGGGCATAGAACAGGGCGGCGCGGTAACCGCCCTGGGCCTCGTCGACCAGGGAATCGAATTCCCCGGCATCCGCCGCCAGGGCCGGCCTGGGCGCGGCCAGCAGCAGGCAGAACGCCGCGGCGATGAAACTTATTCTTGAAATCACGGTCATGGTTTCCTTCCTATAGCGTCTTGCCAGACCGCGGCCCATGCGGTCAATATGCATTCAACAAAACGAATGTGAGGTGCCACCTTGGCATCGAGACAAAAGGACATCCGAACAGTGATACCCCGGCGACGTTTCAACGGATGGGCCACGGGCGCGCTTGCCGCGGCGGCCCTGGCCACCCTGACCCTTGGCGGGACGCGCCCGGCCGCCGCCGCGACCATCGGCGCCGACGGCCTGATGACCGAGACCTGGTTCCTCAATTCGTTCATGATCCTGAAGGAAGACCTGGAGGAAGCGGCCCAGGCGGGCAAGCGGTTCGCCGTCATTTTCTCCCTGGAAGGCTGCCCCTATTGCCGGGAAATGCACGAGGTCAATTTCGCGCGCCGGGACATAACCGATTTCGTGCGCGCCAACTTCAACATCCTGCAGATCAATATCATCGGGTCGCGCATGGTGACGGATTTCGACGGCGAGGAACTGTCGGAAAAGAAGCTGGCGGAAAAATGGGGTGTGCGTTTCACACCGACCACCATCTTCTTCCCTCCGCTGGACAAACTGCCGGCGGGGGTCTCGGGCAAGAAGGCCGAGATTGCCCGCATGCCCGGCTACATGAAGCCGTTCCACTTCATGTCCATGTACCAGTTCGTCCAGGAACAGGCCTATCTGAACGGTAAGTTCGGGCCTTATGTGCGGGAAAAGATCAACGCCCTGAAAAGTGCCGGGAAATCGCCGGAAAATTGGTGATTTCCCCAAAGTTTTTCAGCGTCTCGCCCTGGACAACATATTCATAAAATATATAATGTGAATTCCATCATTGAGCAGGTGACGCCGCCATCCGGGCGGGGCCGCCCCATAATTCTTGGAGCGCGCATTAATGAACAAGACCAAACCGCCGGCAACGCCGGGAAACATCCATACCAAGTCCGTTGATCTGCCGACCGATACCGGCCGCCGCAAGGCGCTTCTGGCCGGGCTTGGGGCCGCCGGCGGGGCCGCCGCCGCGGGCCTGATGACGCCCAGCCGCGCGTTGGCCGATCCGGCCAACCTGCCGCCCAATGTGGCCGACTGGTCGAAGGTTCTGGGGCCGGGCGTCGATGTTGCGCCCTACGGCATGCCGTCTAAGTTTGAGAAGACCGTCATTCGCCGTTATGTCGACTGGCTGACCGCGACCCCGGAAAGCTCCATCAACTTCACGCCGCTTTACGCCCTCGACGGCATGGTCACCCCCAATGGATTGTGTTTCGAACGCCACCACGGCGGCGTTGCCGAGGTCATCCCCGATGACTACCGGCTGATGATCCACGGCATGGTCGACCGGCCCCTGGTCTTTACCTATCAGGATCTCAAGCGCTTCCCGCCGCAAAGCCGGTTCTATTTTCTGGAGTGCGCCGCCAACGGCGGCATGGAATGGCGCGGCGCGCAGCTGAACGGCGTGCAATTCACCCATGGCATGGTTCATTGCGTGCAATACACGGGCGTGCCGCTGCGCACCCTTCTGGAAGAAGCCGGCGTCAAGCCCAAGGCCAAATGGCTGCTGGTCGAAGGCGGCGACAGTGCGGGCATGAACCGCTCCCTGCCGCTGGACAAGGCATTGGACGACTGCATGGTCGTCTATTCCATGAATGGTGAGCGCCTGCGCGCCGAACAGGGCTATCCCATCCGCCTTGTGGTGCCCGGGTTTGAAGGCAATATGTGGGTGAAATGGTTGCGCCGCATCGAAGTCGGCGACGGCGCCTGGATGGCCCGCGAGGAAACGTCGAAGTACACCGACCTCATGCCTGACGGTCGGGCCCGGCGGTTTACCTGGGAAATGGACGCCAAGTCGGTGATTACCAGCCCCTGTCCCGAACTGCCGTGCAAGCAGAAGGGCCCGCAGGTCATCAAGGGCATCGCATGGTCGGGGCGCGGCAAGATCGCCCGTGTCGACGTCACCGTGGACGGCGGGCGCAACTGGCATCAGGCACGTTTGGAAGATCCGGTCCTGCCGAAATGCCTGACCCGCTTCTACCTCGACGGTTGGTCGTGGGACGGGAACCCGGCCTACCTGCAAAGCCGCGCCATCGACGAAACCGGTTATGTGCAGCCGGAAATGGCGGCGCTTCAGGCCGTGCGCGGAGTCAATTCCATCTACCACAACAACGCCATCCAGACCTGGCGCATCAATCCGACCGGGGAGGTGGAAAATGTCCGCTTGGCGTAACCTGACCCTCACCACCGTCGCAACGGCCGGGCTTCTCGCCCTGTCGACAGCTTCGGGCCATGCGGCCGACCGCAAGTTTCCCCAATTAGGCGCCCCCGCGACCCCGGAACAGATTCAGGCCTGGGACATCGACGTTCGTCCCGACGGGCTGGGTGCCCCGCCGGGATCGGGCACGGCACCCCAGGGCGAAAAGGTCTACATCGAAAAATGCGCCGCCTGTCACGGCGATTTCGGCGAAGCGCGGGGCCGCTACCCGGTGCTGGTCGGCGGCCACGGCACCATGAAGGACGACCGTCCGGAAAAGACTGTGGGCAGCTACTGGCCCTATGCCTCGACCATCTTCGACTACATCAAGCGGGCCATGCCGTTCGGCGAGGCCCAGACCCTGACCAATGACGAGGTCTATGCCCTGACCGCGTTCCTTCTCAACATGAACGACGTGGTCGATTCATCCTTCGTGCTCGATGCCTCCAACATCGGCAAGATCGAGATGCCCAACGCCAAGAACTTCTTCGACGACCCGCGCCCCGACGGCCAGACCGCCAAGGTGGCGGCCCTGTGCATGAAGGACTGCAAGCCCGAGGTGAAAGTCATCGGCCGCGCCAAGGTCATCGACGTGACGCCGGACAAGGGCGGGGTGGCGGCCAAGGCCGCGGCCGCGCCGGCGGCGAAAACGGAACCGACGCAGGTTGCGGCATCCGCCCAACCTGCGGGCGATCCTGAAGCCGGCAAGAAGGTGTTCCGCAAATGCGCCGCCTGCCATGTCATCGACAGTGCGGCCAACAAGATGGGCCCGTCGCTGAAGGGCATTCTGGGCCGCACGGCGGGTTCCGTCGACGGGTTCCGTTATTCCAAGGCGTTTCAGGCAGCCAACGACAAGGGCCTGAAATGGACCGACGACGCGCTCAAGGCTTTCGTCGTGGATCCCAAGGACTTCGTGAAGGATCGGATCGGTGCCGACAAGGGCCGCACCCGCATGGCCTTCCCGGGCCTGCGCAAGGAACAGGATGTCGAAGACTTGCTGGCCTTCATGAAGGCCGCCGGCGGCGAATAATCCGCATAGAAAACCCCCGGGCGGTCCGCCGCTCGGGGGCTTCGATCTTAATCAGGAATGGTTCGTCAGGCGGCGGAGCGGGATGCGGCCTTGATCAGGCGGCGGCGCTCCATGGCTTCTTCCGAACAGAACAGGCCGTACATAAGTTCCAGCGTCTTGCCCGCTTCGTTGCTGGCCAGGCTGTAATAGATCGTCTTGCCCTCACGCCGGGTCGCGACAAGATTATCGGCACGCAGCCGCGCCAACTGCTGCGACAGGGTCGGCTGACGCAGATCAAGCGCCTGTTCCAGTTCGGTGACCGATTTTTCGCCGTCGCCCAGCATGCAGAGGACGAGCAGACGGTTTTCGTTGGCAAGGGCCTTCAGAAACTGTGCCGCTTCCTTGGCGCCTTCAAGTACGTCTTCTTCTTTCATGCGAATCCGATCTCTCCAGGTTTGCCGCCGCGACACGGCGGGCATTCCTCCCTGGACCTTATTTTTCGGCTTTGGTCTTCCGGCCAAGCCTTGAATTCTAAAACGCTGCCGATCTCCCCACCGACGATTGGCCAAGTTTACGCCAACTGACAACGGTTCTCAACAATCCTGCCCGTTGGTCAGTGAAAGATGACCTACGGCGTCAATTTGGAAATACGGACTAAACTACACCTTACGAAAACAATTTAATTTAATCGAATATATCGCACAACGGGAAAGTGGCGGCCACCCATATGGGGCCGCTGCCATATCAACGGAATCTTTTGGGGAATCTGAGAAATGGTGCCGCCGCACAGAATTGAACTGTGGACCTCTCCCTTACCAAGGGAGTGCTCTACCCCTGAGCTACGGCGGCATCCGGGAGGTGAAGAGGGGCGGACAATAGTATAGGGGTTCGGCGATGACAAGCACTCCGTGCCCTCATATCTGTCGAAAATTTCACGGGCCCCGAAGAGCGGAATCGCGCGCTTCCTTCGGATTAGATGGTTCCATTCCAAAGGCTCTAGTGGCCCTTTTGGTGGGGCCAGCGCTGACTGATGATGCGGCCCTCAAGATCAATCGGTTCGGCGGAGAGGATTATGGAATCAAAAGTCAGCGGCATGTTCGAGGAATCATTGGATCCAGTCATCCTATCGGACATGCTGGCGCCTAATCTGAAACGTGAATTTCCCGTGGTCTTGCCGTTGATCACGCAGATCAACAAAGCGCACGTTCTGATGCTGGACGACTGCGGGTTGTTGTCACCGGCCCATGCGCGGGCCTTGGCAACCGCAATCCTGGAATTGGAGGAAGCCGGTCCCGATGCGTTCGATCTCGATCCCGCACGGGAAGAATCTTACTTCAACTACGAAGCCGAATTGATCCGGCGGTCCGGGCCGGATATCGGCGGGCGTGTGCACATCGCCCGCAGTCGCAACGATTTGTATGCGACCATGGATCGTCTGCGTGCCCGGAAGGCGGCGTCCGGGTTGTCCACGGCGATCCTCGACCTGCGGGATATGCTTATCAAGAAGGCGCGGGAACACATTGACGTCCTGATGCCGGGGTACAGCCATTTGCAGCCGGCTCAGCCGATTACCTACGGTTATTATCTGGCCGGCATCGCCCAGGCGCTGGAACGGGATTTTTCCCGGCTTTCCCAATGCCGGCAGCGGATCAACGTCTCGCCATTGGGCGCAGGGGCGATGGCGGGGACGTCGTTTCCCATCGACCGGCAGTCGACGGCCCGTTGGCTCGGGTTTGATGACGTCGGGCTGCACGCCCAGGACTGCATCGCCGCCCGCGATTTCCTGGTCGAACTGCTGTCGGCGGCGGCGCTCGCGGCAACGTCCTGGGGGCGGATGGCCCAGGATTTCTTCGTCATGACCACATACGAGTTCGGAACCCTTGAGTTGCCGGACAGCGTTGCCCAGACCTCCAGCATGATGCCCCAGAAAAAGAACATGTCTGCGCTGGAGGTTCTGCGCGCCAGTTCGTCCCAGGTCCTGGGGGCGCAGGTCACCGCGGTTGCCGGATTGAAGGCCACGCATTATTCCTTCGGCTTCGATTCCTGCTGTGACGCCTTCCGGTGGACATGGGACGCATTGGACGGGGCCACCCGGGGGGCGTCCGTCGCCCGGGTCGTCGTTTCTAAAGCCCGCCCCCGGGCGGAAAGAATGGCGAGCCTCGCCCGTGAGAATTTTTCGACGGCGACGGAACTGGCGGATCTGCTGGTGCGGGAATCCGGGTTACCCTTCCGAGACGCCCATCATCTTGTCGGGGCCGTGGTTCGGGCGGCGATGAACAAGGGAATGACGGCCGAGCAGATTGACGGCGATTTTATCTCTGAAATCGCGCAAGAGACATTTGGCCGGACGGTTTCCCTTTCGCCGGAATCAGTGGCACGGGCGGTCGATCCCCGCCAGGCGATCGAGGCACGGCAGGGGTCCGGCGGGCCGTCCGCCCATGACATGGGTGAATTACTCGCCAGCCTGGAAGCAAGCTGCGACCATGACCGAGATGCCTTTGATAAAGAGACCGCCGCGTTGGACAACGCGGCGGCTGACTTAAGCCAGGCATTCAGAAAGCTTGCGACCGCAGGGTGAGGCACTCTTGACGAGGCGAACGCGCACGCGGCACTGTTCTGGCGTACACGCGAATCGGAGGCAGCATGACCCCGTCTGACGATGCGAAGAAACGCCCGGGCCAAAGCGGCGCCGGGGCCGAGGCGGAAGCGGCGCGCAAGGCGCGGCAGGCCGAGCAACTGCGCGCCAACCTGGCCAAACGCAAGGCCCAGCAACGCAAACGGGACACAGCCCCCTACGGCAAAGAGGGCGCCTAGGGGGGCTGGCATGGCCAGGGCCGGCCGGGCCCGGAAATAATCCCATTCCCGCCATGACACGGCCCCATTCCTTCTGTTAATCAACGTTCATGGACAGTATTCGCATCCGGGGCGGCCGCCCCTTGAACGGCACCATCGCCATCGGGGGGGCAAAGAACGCGGCCCTGCCCTTGATGGCCGTCTCCCTGTTGACCGAGGACCCGATCGAGTTCACCAACATGCCCACCCTCGCCGATCTGGCGACCATGGGCAGCCTGTTGGGGGAACTGGGCGTCGAATTGACGCGTACGGTCGATGACACTAGCAACGAGCCCGTGGTGCGCCTGCAGGCGCGCAAGATCACCGCGACGGAAGCCCCCTACGACCTGGTGCGCAAGATGCGGGCCTCGGTCGTCGTCATGGGCCCGCTGCTGGCCCGCGCCGGCAAGGCCCGCGTGTCCATGCCGGGCGGCTGCGCCATCGGCACCCGGCCCGTGGACCTGCACCTGAAGGCGCTGGAGGCCCTGGGTGCGGAGATCGAATTGAAGGAAGGCTACATCCAAGCCACCGCGCCGAACGGTCTGAGCGGCGGACATATCCTGTTTCCCAAGGTTTCCGTCGGGGCGACGGAAAATGCCCTGATGGCCGCAACCCTGGCCCATGGCGATACGGTCATCGCCAACGCGGCGCGTGAGCCCGAAATCACGGACCTCGCCAATTGCCTGACGGAAATGGGGGCCAAGATCACCGGTATCGGTACGGACACCTTGCGGATCACCGGCGTGGACCAGCTGTCCGGCACCCGCCACAGGGTTCTGCCCGACCGCATCGAAACCGGCACCTATGCCGCCGCCGCCGCCATCACGGGGGGCGAGCTGACCCTGACCAACACCCGCGCCGACCTGATCGAAAGCGTGATCGATCTTCTGGAGCGCGCCGGGGTCGAGGTGACGGAGACCAAGGACGGGCTCAAGGTCAACCGCGCCAATTGCGAACTGCGCGGCGTCGACAGCATGACCGAACCCTATCCCGGTTTTCCCACCGACATGCAGGCCCAGATCATGGCCATGATGACCGTGGCCACCGGGGCCGCCATGATCACCGAAACCATTTTCGAAAACCGCTTCATGCATGTCCCCGAACTGTGCCGCATGGGCGCCGACATCAACGTGCATGGGGCCTCGGCCATCGTGCGCGGCGTCAAGAAATTGTCGGGTGCCCCGGTCATGGCGACGGACCTGCGGGCGTCGGTGTCGCTGGTCCTGGCGGGATTGGCGGCGGAGGGCGAAACGCAGGTCAACCGGGTCTATCACCTGGACCGCGGGTATGAGCGGCTGGAGGAAAAGCTGGCCGCCTGCGGTGCCGACATCGCCCGGGTGGCGGGGGTCTAAGGCTTTTAGTATCCTTCCCGGAAAACCGGGAGGATACGCCATGGCGAAAATTCTTAGCCCAGAAGCCCTGCGGCAATTCAAGGAAGACGGCTATTACACCCCCGTCGACGTGCTGTCGGCGGCGGAGGCCCGTGATCTGCGCGCGAAGATCGAGGCCTTCGAGGCGTCCCAGGGCGCGCCCCTCAACGGTCTGCAGCGCAACAAAACACATCTTCTGTTCAAATGGCTGGACGATCTGGTCCATGACGACCGTATCGTCGACATGATGGAGGACATCCTGGGGCCCGACATCCTGTGCTGGAACACCCTCAGCTGGACCAAGGAAGCCGGTTCCGGGCAATACGTTTCCTGGCATCAGGATTCCAACTACTGGGGCCTGGCCGGCGGCGAGGTGGTGACGGCCTGGCTGGCGCTGTCGGAAGCGAGCGAGCAAGCGGGCTGCATGCGTGTCCTGCCCGGCACCCATAAGGGGCCGCCCCTCAGGCACGAAGATCTCTACCACGAGAACAACATGCTGACCCGGGGTCAGGAAATCACCCAGGGCATCGACGAAAGCAAGGCGGTGGCCATGCCGCTCAGGCCCGGGCAGATGTCTCTTCACAATATCCGCTTGGCCCATGCCTCGGGCCCGAACCTGTCCGGGGACCGGCGGATCGGCATTTCGTTCCATTACATGTCGGCCAAGGCCATGCAGAGCGTCGGCCAATGGGATTCCGCCGCCCTGGTACGCGGCCGGGACCGCTTCAACCATTTCGAACACACCCCCCGGGTCAAGGCGGACATGGCCCCGGAAACCGTCGCCTATCACGCCCGCGCGGCCGAAGCCGTGCGCCAGGTGCTGTACCACGGCGCCGACCAGATGACGGGCAAGCTGTAGGGCAATCTGTCGGAATAAGAGGGGATGGTCGAGGCTTAGCCGTCGTTGGGCGACAGGTCCTGCAACACCCAGGTGCCGGCCGCCGTGCGCGCCGCAGCCAGTTCGTACACCGGAATGGTGATCAGGAAAGTAACACCCGCGCGCGGCAGGTTTTCAAAACTGATCTTGCCCTTGTGGCGTTCCAGGATCGATTGCGCCGCTTGCAGGGTGATGGCGGCACCCTCGCGGTCCGGGTCGATGGCCGATGGGTCGATGCCGTAGGCATCGAACAGCCGTTTACCGATGCGCGACGAGATATGCGGCCCGGCATCGGTGATGCGCACGATCAGGCTCAGGCGGTCGCCCATGACCTCGACCAGGATGCGCCCACCTTTGGGGCTGCGCGAAACGGCGTTCAGCAGAACTTCGACCAGGGCCTTGATCAGGCGGTCGGACTGCCCCTTGACGATGCGCCGGGCGACCATGCCGGGGGCGAAGTGGATGCGGATGCCGCGCGCGGTGCCCAGGGGGGCGATGCTTTCGATCACCGTTTCCAGCATGTCGATCAGGTTGATCGGCTCCCAATTGGTGATCAGCGCATTGCGCTGCATGGCGTTGGCCCGCTCCAGGTCCGCGATCAGGGTATAAACGCCGTTCACGCTGCGGACCGCATCGTCGATCAGAAGCCGCGCCTCATTGTCGTTCAGGTTGGCGATCTGCGAACGCAGGATGCCCAGCTTGTCCCGCATGTTGCCGGCGGTTTCCGTCAGATCCTGAATGGTGCGCTGATACAACTCGGTCTTGGCATCGTTCGCCAGTTCGGCGTTCTCCCGCGCCAGGGCGGCTTCGTCGCGGGCGATCTCCATGGCATGGGCGTGGGCGCGCAAAACCCGCCGCGTGACCGTGCGTTGGCTGCGTAGGACCGTCTGCAATATCCATAAGGCATAAGCCATGCCGGCAAGGGCGCAGACCACGATGGCAGCCAGGATGTTGCCCAGGTTCCATTCTTCGAACCGGTGCACGAAGGCGTGAATGCCGCCGAATAGGTCATAATGGATCGTGGCGCCTACCAGGACGGCGGCCGCACAGCCGGTCAGTACCGCGTTCCCCACGCGGCGGCGGATGGGCGTTCGCATTGCTTTCCATCCAATGTCCTCAGGGTTCCCGCGCCGGGCGCGTGAACCGTTTCCCCATGCTTAGAGTGTGCGGGGGCGGGCTGCCTGTAAGTGATATCCATCACAGGAAACCTGGCGACTGCGGTAGCCTGTTGAAATCCCATCGCGAATTCCTGGAACGCCCGGAATACCTGGGTTAGGCTGATGGCCCGACCGTGATGCAGGCTGTCTCCGGTGACCGATAAAATCCGATACCTCGACGCCGCCGGCCGGCATCTGGAATATGCCTGGTGGGGCGGGCCGCCGGCATCTGGGGAGATGGCGCTCGTATTCCTGCACGAAGGTCTCGGCTGCGTCGACATGTGGCGCGATGTGCCCGAAACCCTTGCCGATCTGACCGGGTTGCCCGCCTTGGCCTATTCGCGGGCGGGTTACGGGCGGTCTGAGGGCATCACCTTGCCGCGGGCCGTCGATTATCATGCGCCGGAGGCGTATGACGTTCTGCCCGCTGTGCTGGACGCCGCGGGGATTGGGGCGGCGGTGTTGATCGGCCATTCCGACGGCGGCACCATCGCCTTGATGGCGGCGGGACGTGATGCGCGCATCCGCGGCGTGGTCACCATGGCGGCCCATGTGTTCAACGAGGATGTGACGATCCGGGGCATTCAGGACGCGCGCGCGTCCTGGCAGGAAACTGATCTGCGGGATCGGCTTCGGCGCTATCACGGCGACAACGTGGACGGGGCCTTTTTCGGTTGGAACGATACTTGGCTGACCGACGGTTTCCGCGCCTGGAACGTGGAGGACTGTTTGCCGGCGGTAACCTGCCCTGTGCTGGTGGTTCAGGGCGCAGATGACCAATACGGCACGGAAGCACAGGTTTCCGCCATCGCCGATGGCGTTTCCGGACCGGCCAAGCGTCTGGTCATCACCGGCTGCGGCCACAGTCCGCACTTGGAAGCGCCGGACATTCTGTTTCCGGCGATCGCCCGTTTCATCGCTAATCTGACGTGAAACGGGCGACCGGCCCGGTTCCGTGCATGGTCAAACGGAACGCCCCAAAATTAAGGTGACGCCGTTGGCGGGAGGTCACCCCACTTTCGGTTCTCGCGCCTGTTCCAATACTTGCCGGGTGGTGTCGGTCAGGCGAGCGAAAGGCGAAATGCCTGCTTTGGCCATTTCCTGGCGCGTGCGGCAATTGAAGGCGTGCCAGATGATTTTGGCGGCCACCGCGCAAACGACTGGCGCGGTCAAGACCGCCAATTCGTTGTTCAGGCCGATCCGTATCAGACTGTCGATCTCCAAGCCGATGGCGATGAGGACGGCTGTCCCGACGGTGACGGCCAGCAAGGTGTCGATGTTTTCGCGCTTCAACCAGGCGGCACGGTTGGCGTATCGCATAAGAAGGACAAGGGCTTGAACCAGAGCCAGCGATGCGATCATGGCGATGGTTTCCAGTGAAAATGAAAGGATGGGAGACATGGCAGTTTTCTCATATGTCGCATTTGCATGACGATAAGCAGGCCGGCCGCTGTTTGGGCGCGGCGCCGCGGCTGAGCGCGGGCCGTTTCGGGATGATTGCACCAGGTCATCGCCATAGGCGATGACCCATGACACGGTCGGTTCTCGTCATGCTGAGGGCGGCCTAAGCGGCCGCCGGCTGTAAGGGTGGGTGATACGCGGCCTTCGCCGCAGGAAGGTCAGACGCCCTGCGGCGGCGCGCGCGACTGAAACCCGTCTGTCGGCGAACGCCTGTGTGTTTGCCGGCTGATGGCCACTACGACAGGGGCGCGGCTGTCCGTCCGCGCGGTGGCCGGCACCGTGGCGGGAAGCGCCTGGGGGTCATCCAGATCGGCCCGTGGTTGCAGGGTCTGGGCGGTTGTTGCGACGTTACCCAGCGCACGGCGAAGCAGGGCTTCGCGTTTGTCCCTGACATTCAGGTCCGGGGATCCCGGCAGGGACAGCGGGGCACTGGCCTGGATGATTCCGCCGTTCCAAGGCGCGGCATTTGCAACCGCCGACAGCCATAACAGAACCGCCGCGAAGCAAAGGCCCGCGACCAGGAAATCCTGGGTGGCCCGGAATGTCGATGACCTGGACATGACGGTAATCTACCATGCCTTTGTTCCCGCGGGGAACGGCGCTTTTCGGGCCGGTGGCGGCGGAGGGTGATCGTCCTTCCTGATGGGTTCGAACAAGCGAGAACCGGGGATTTCCGGGGTTTGTTTCCTGGCATCCTGGCGCAAATGGCATTATGTATGCGCCGCAACAACCCGATTGACCGCGACGGAAAACGATCATGAACGCCAATGAAAAGCTCGTCCTGGCCCTGCCCAAAGGGCGCATCCTCGAAGAAGTGATGCCGCTGGTCCGTCATGCGGGGATCGAGCCGGAACCGGCCTTTGATGACAGCAAAAGCCGCCAACTCCGTTTCACCACCAATGTGCCGGAATTGGACATCATCCGGGTGCGCTCGTTCGACGTCGCGACCTTCGTCGCTTTTGGCGCCGCCCACCTGGGTGTCGCCGGCAACGATGTGCTGATGGAATTCGACTATTCGGAAATCTACGCGCCCGTGGACCTGGGCATCGGCTATTGCCGCCTGGCCGTGGCGGAACCGGCGGAAATGGTCAAAAGCGATGATCCCCAGCAATGGTCGTCGATCCGTGTCGCCACCAAGTATCCCGCCCTGACGCGCCGTCACTTCGCCCGGCGCGGCGTCCATGCCGAATGCATCAAATTGAACGGCGCAATGGAACTGGCGCCGACCCTGGGGCTGTGTCGGCGCATCGTCGACCTGGTTTCGACCGGGGCGACGATGAAGGCGAACGGCCTGGTCGAAGTTGAAACCATCGCCGAAATCACCTCGCGGCTGGCGGTCAATCGTGCCGCCTGGAAAACCCGGCCCAAGGAAATCGGCGGCTGGGTCACCAAGTTCAAGGAGGCCGTCGATGCCCTTGCGGCTTGATTCCCGAGATCCCGGTTTCGAAGACGCGTTCAAGGACCTTCTGGGCGCCAAGCGCGAGAGCGAAGCCGATGTGAACGACGTCGTCACGGCCATCCTGGCCGACGTGCGGGCGCGCGGCGATGCGGCTGTTCTGGACTATACCAAGCGGTTTGATCGCTTCGATCTGACCGCCGGAACGATGGCGATCACGCCCGAAGAAGTGGACGCCGCGCGCGGCCAGTGCACTCCGGAAACGCTGTCGGCCCTGGCCACGGCGGCCGGGCGCATCCGGGCGTTCCATGAAAAGCAACTGCCCGAAGATCTGGACTTCACGGATGCCGCGGGTCTGCGTCTGGGTTACCGCTGGCAGGCGGTCGAGGCGGCGGGCCTCTACGTGCCCGGCGGCACCGCAGCCTATCCGTCGTCCGTGCTGATGAACGCGATCCCGGCCAAGGTCGCGGGGGTGGACCGTCTGGTCATGGTCGTGCCGACGCCGGACGGCGTGCTCAACCCCCTGGTCCTGGCGGCGGCGGCGATCGCCGGTGTCGATGAAATCTACCGCATCGGCGGCGCCCAGGCCGTGGGCGCCCTGGCCTACGGCACGGCGACGATCCGCCCGGTCGACAAGATCGTCGGCCCCGGCAACGCCTATGTGGCGGCGGCCAAGCGACTGGTGTTCGGCACCGTCGGCATCGACATGATCGCGGGTCCGTCGGAAATTTTGGTGCTGGCCGACGGGGCCAACGACCCCGCCTGGATCGCCGCCGATCTGTTGAGCCAGGCCGAACACGACACCGCCGCCCAGGCCATCCTGATCACCGACGACGCGGCCTTCGCCGACGCGGTCGAGCGCGCCGTCGAAGGACACCTGAAAACCCTGCCGCGTACGGGCACGGCGGGCGAAAGCTGGGCGACCTACGGCGCGGTCATCACCGTGCCGGATTTGGCCGGCGCCATTCCCCTGGTCGACCGCATCGCGCCGGAACACCTGGAAATCGCCACCGATAACGCCGATGCTCTGGGCCGCAGGGTGCGCAACGCGGGGGCGATCTTCATGGGACGTTACGTGCCGGAAGCCATTGGTGACTACATCGCCGGGCCCAACCATGTGCTGCCGACGTCGCGCAGTGCGCGGTTTTCGTCGGGTCTGGGGGTGCTGGATTTCATGAAGCGATCGTCCTTGATCGAATGCGATGCCGAGGGCCTGCGCGCCATCGGTCCCGAAGCCGTGGCCTTGGCCCGGGCCGAAGGCCTGGACGCCCACGCGCTTTCCATTTCCATCCGCCTGAACACGCCGGCGGGGGACTAGGCCGGAGCAGCCGATCATGAGTGGCGACACGCATCGCATTGTCCACATCGAACTGGATGAAAAAAGCGTCGTCAGCCGCAGTCCGCAGGTCGACCACGAACGCAAGGTCGCGATCTACGACCTGCTTGAGGAAAACAGCTTCCACCCGCTAGAGATCGATCACGACGGACCCTATGCCCTGCGCCTGTCGATCCAGGACAACCGCCTTGTCTTTGATGTGGATGATGAGGGCGGCACCCATCTGGTCAAGATCACCCTGCCGATCAGCGTCATGAAGCGCATCGTGCGTGATTATTTCATGATCTGCGACAGCTATTTCAAGGCAATCAAGACCATGTCGCCGAACCAGATCGAAGCCATCGACATGGGCCGCCGCGGCCTGCACAACGAAGGGGCTGAAATTCTGCGCATGCGGCTTGAAGACCGAGTCGAAATGAACTTGCGCACGGCCCGACGGCTGTTCACGCTGGTCTGCGTGCTTCATATCAAGGCTTAGGGGGACGGCGAATTTGGCTGACCTTCCCTCTGCGGTCCTGTTCTCCTGCACCATGAATTCCATCCGCTCTCCCATGGCGGAGGGCATCCTGAAGTTTCTGCATGGTCATCGGATCTATGTCGACAGTGCGGGGGCCCGCGAAGGTCAGATCGACGGTTTCACCATTGCGGTAATGGACGAGATCGGTATCGACATGTCGAAACACAGGTCGAAGACCTTCGACGATCTGGAGGACGACTTCTTCGATCTGGTCATCACCCTGTCGCCCGAAGCCCAACACAAAGCCATGGAGCTGACCCGAATCATGGCTTGCGACGTCGAATTCTGGAACACCTTCGACCCGTCGATTATCGAGACCGACAACCGCCAGGAAAAGTTGCAGGCCTACCGCATGGTGCGCGACCAACTGATGGACCGTATCAAGGCACGGTTTCCCGTGCATGCGGTTGTCGATACGTAAGGAATCAAGTCGGGAAGGATGGGTTTCAGACGGCCCCAAGGCCCGTCGCCGGGTCGGACAGGGTGTCGAACATTTCCGTCCAATGCCCGGCGTTGGAGCGCCAGTCAGCGAAGGAAATGACGCCCGATACGGTCCGTCCGTCGTTGGCAAGCGGTAAGCGCAGGGTTTCCTGAAACTTGGCAGCCTGGGCAAAGCCCGGGCGTATATCGTGAACGAAGGCCTTGGGTTTGGCGGTGTCGGCGACGGTCCGGTATTCGTCGTTGATCATGCGCCCGTAATCGGCCGGCGCATGATCGCGGGGGGAGCGGCCCGTGTAGTCATAACCCTTCACATCGACATGGCCGGTGCCCCAGTAACGGTAACGGAATTCCCCATCCTTGGTCAGATCGACGACGCTGATGAACGGAATGGCCGCGTGCGGGTAGCGCAGCATGTCGGCAACCCGCCAAGGCGGCCCCATGGCGTCGCCGCGCAGCGCGTCCCATACGGCGAGGACGTCCGCGAACAAGGGGTTGCGCAGATCCTCAATGGTGACCTCGCGCTGAAAAAAGCGGTATGCCGGCTCGGACGCGGTATTCATGATCCCTTCCCCAAGGCACCCCAAAAAAACACACAAATTCACCTCGGCGCGTGTCGATAATCACCGCGTCGATCCATGAATCAGCATGCACTTCAACGTCTAAAAGTGGTTTGATTGTATGCACTGCTGGCGCAGGGGAATGTGACGGCTGTCACGAATGGCGCGAAATATGGACTGCGGGCTCGCTCTGGCGGGTGGCTTCGGTAGAATGGTCGAAAGGGGACTGATCGGCACTTGAACAATGAAATAAGGAGACTGAATGTCGCGTTCATACCGGACCTTTCGGTCCAAAACCGTGCTCACGGCGAGCGTGTTCCTGGCCCTTGCCGCCGGAGGGACGCCGATGGCGGCCCTGGCGCAGGCCGGGGACCTGTTCGACGGCTTGGCGGCGCAGCCGGTGACGCTGATGGACGCCGGGATCAAGCGCGTGCGCGCCGGGGCACAGACGGCGGCGGCCCGCCTGACGACGGCGGTCGGGCCGCCGGCTCAGTACCGGGTTACCTTCGATAACGCCTTGCGCCGCCTCAATGTCCGGTTCGACGTCACGGTCGCGCCGGACAAGGTCAATGAAGGGTTCTGCTGGGCGCGTCGCGGGATCGCGATCCGCGAGATGTTCGGCGTCGGCGCAATCCGTTATTCCCTGAAACTGTCCGACGAAGAACGGGTCAAGCGCCGCCTGGGCGTGATGTTTTCGCGCGAGCCGGAAACCACGGAACGCGAGATCGTGGCCCTGGGGCAACGCCTGGCGGAATCCACTTACGTCGAGTTGAACCTGCTGACGCCGGCCAGCGATGCGTCCACGGCTTGCCGCGCCGTCGTCCACCGCCTGGAATGGCGGTAGCCGGCGGACGCGTCAAACCCAGGCCGAAGCGGCAGATTCCGGGATTAGCGGAACAGCAGTGCGTAGAGATAGAGGGCGAACGGTGACACGACGCCACCGACGACGATGACCATGAACAGGGCAAACCCCGTGATGTCATCGGCGCGTTGCCAGAACGACCTGGCGTCGGGGGCAGGGACGTTCTGCGGCATGCCGGAAGGGGCCGGAGATGGGATGGAGGGCTGCGTCAACATGGCGATTGCCTTTCTGAAAAGGGGCCATTCGTGGGAGGGCGGTTTGGCCGATTAATTGCGATAGAACGAATTCGGTAGACCTAGGCGCAGGCTGGAAAGTTCAAGAAACGCCGCCTGGAGAGGCGTTCCGACGATGGTGCGGCGCTCGGGAACGGGGGGTGCGTCAGTGCCGGCCTTATGCGAGGGGCAGGGCTTTTAAGCCTGTCGTCGACCACTCCCGTTCCCGATGACGCCCTCCCAGGCGCGTTCCTGCAGGGGCGGGCAGATACCCGTCCCAGCATTCCTCGATCAGTTGGTGCGGATGGAAATCTTGCCGCCGCGGATCACGGCGACCTGATCGCCCTGCACGCTGACGGCTTCGTCACCCAGCACGAGTTTGCATTTTTCGCAGAGGTTCGGAATGGTTTCGCCGGCGGCGATGTTCACCAATTCGGAGCCTTCGGAATCGGAAACCGTGAGCTGAATTTCGGTTTCCTGTTCATTGGTCACGTCCACGGCCTTGGCCGGTGCCGCAAGAGCAAGCGCGATCGCGGCGGCGCCAATGAAGGGCAGAACTTTCATGTATTCCTCCAAAAAGGGATATCTGTCCATGATTGGACGGGGAAACTTTCGGAGAAAAGAAGCCATTTCTCAAACGAAATAAAATTATGGTTTATATCAAAATTATCGATGTATAATTCGCGCAAGATCACCCCCGGATTTCCTTCGGAAACGCCCCATGGACATCAATCTTGCGCGAACCTTTCTTGCCATTTGTGAGGTTGGAAATTTCGTCAAGGCGTCGGAACGTCTCTACGTCACGCAGTCGACCGTAAGTACCCGGGTCAAGCTGCTGGAAGACCTGTTGGGGCAGCCGCTGTTCGTGCGCACCAAGGCGGGGGCGTCGTTGACGGCGGCGGGGGCGCAGTTCCGCCCGTTCGCGGAAAAGCTGCTGCAGACCTGGGAACAGGCACGCCACAACGTCGGTCTGCCGACGGAATATTCCGCCCTTCTGACCGTCGGTGCCGAATTCACCTTGTGGGAACGCATGATGGTGAGTTGGATGTCTTGGGTTCGACAGGCCCTGCCCGAGGTCGCCCTGCGCGCTGAGGTCGGTACCTCCGACACCTTGATGAGCCAGGTCGTCGAAGGTTTCATCGATCTCGCGGTCAGCTATACGCCGCAGCACCGTTCGGGCCTGGTGGTCGAGAAACTGGCCCAGGACAGCCTTGTTCTGGTCTCGACGGACCCGGCGACCCGCGGTCCCTGGGACGCCAGTTACGTGTTCGTCGACTGGGGTGCGGAATTCCGCATGGAACACTTGGATGCTTTCCCTGATCTGGCGGCCCCGGCACTCGCGGTCAGCTACGGGCCGCTCGCCCAACAGCACATCCTGCGCGCCGGCGGATCGGCTTATCTGCCCCTGCGCGCCGTGCGTCCGCGCCTGGAGGAAGGTGTGTTGCACTTGGTCGAAGACGCCCCCGTTTTCCGCCGGCCGATCTTCATCGTGCATCTGGAAGGGGTCGATAATCCGCTGTTTCAGACGGCCGTCGAGGGTCTGCGAAGCGCCGCCCGCGACGAGGCCGGCGACGATGGCGACACCTGATCAGGTGCCCGGATTGAGGTGATATCGGCAAATCCCCGCAATCCCTTGATTTTTACCCGGCTAGACGTCATGTTCTGGGGCGTTTCGGCCAAATTATTGGAGTGCTAATGGCGAAAGAAGACGTTTTGGAGTTTACGGGCACGGTGACGGAACTGCTGCCCAACGCCATGTTCCGGGTCAAACTGGACAATGAACACGAAATCCTCGCCCATACGGCGGGCAAAATGCGCAAGCACCGGATCCGGGTGCTTGCTGGTGATCGCGTCAATGTTGAGATGACGCCGTACGATCTGACCAAGGGCCGGATCACCTTTCGTTTCAAATAAAGCTTGGCGGACATGCCCATGGCTGGCCGCTTGATTCTCGCCTCGGCGTCGCCCAGGCGGCTGGATTTGCTGTCCCAGGTCGGGGTCGTGCCGGCCGCCGTGGTGCCCGCCGATATCGACGAGACACCGCGGCCGGGCGAACAGCCGCGCGCGTTGGCACGGCGCCTGGCCTCGGAAAAGGCCGCCGCCGTGGCGCGGGCCCATCCGGATGCCTTCGTCCTGGGCGCCGACACGGTCGTCGCCTGCGGACGCCGCTCGCTGCCCAAGCCCGCCGACGCGGCCGAAGCACGGGGCTGCCTGGATTTGTTGTCCGGGCGCCGGCACCGGGTCATCGGCGGCGTCGCCCTGGTTTGCCCGGGCGGGCGGGTTCTGGTCCGCGATTCGGTAACGGCGGTACAGTTCAAGCGTCTCAGCCGGGCCGAGGTTGATATGTACCTCGCCTCCGGCGAATGGCGGGACAAGGCCGGCGGCTACGCCATTCAGGGGCTTGCCGCGCTGTTCGTCACGTCGATCAACGGCGATTACAACAATGTGGTCGGCTTGCCGCTCGCCCTGACGGCGGGACTGCTGACCGGCGCCGGGACATGGTCCCCGGCGGGGAAAGGATAACCATGCGCGCCGATACGATCCTGATCAATGCCGGGCCGGGCGAGATGCGCGTGGCGCTGCTCGCCAAGGGCGCGGTGGTCCAGGTTCTGTTCGAACGGGACAGTGACGAAGGTGTCGAGGGGGCGGTGTTCGCCGGCCGCGTGACCGCCATCAACCGCGACCTCAACGCCGCCTTCGTCGATATCGACGGGGCGGAACCGGGGTTCCTTGCCGCAGGCGACGCCCGGCAATCGGGCGACCAGCGCATCAAATCCATCACCGAAGCCGTCGGCGAAGGCGATAAGGTTCTGGTCCAGGCCGACCGCGAGGCGATGGACGGCAAGGGCCCGCGCCTGACCTGCCGCCTCGCGCTGACCGGCCGCTTCGTGACCCTGCACCTGGGCGGCGAGGGCATGAAGTTCTCGCGTTTTCTCGCCCCGGCCGAACGCAAGGAACTTGAGGTGCTGGAGGAAATCCTGCCCGGCGATTGCGGGCTGACCTTCACCCCTGCCGCCGGCGGGGCCGAAATTTCCCAAATCTCCGCCGACCTGGACCGTCTGCTGGCCCTGCGTGACGACGTCGACGCCGCCTTCGATGACACGGTCAAGGCGCCGGAGGCCTTGTTGGCGCCGCCCGACGCCATCGAGCGCGCCCTGACCCTGTCCGGGCCGCGCTGCCGCGTCATTTCCGACGATCCGGAGGCCCTGCGCCTGGTCCGGGAACTGGCCCCCGGCGTAAAGGCCGAGGCCTGGTCCGGCACAGCGCCGTTGTTCGAGGAATTCGGTGTCGAGGAAGCCCTCGACGGTGTGCTGTCGCCCGTGGTGCCCTTGCCGTCGGGCGGCCGGGTGATCATCAGCGAAACCCCGGCGCTCACGGCCATCGACGTCGACACCGGCCAGACCAAGGGCGGGCCGCTGGGTTCCGGCTCGCCACAGCGCTTGGCGGCCAAGGCCAACCGCGAGGCCGTGACCGCCATCGCCCGCGAACTGCGCCTGCGCAACCTGGCGGGGCAGATCGTCATCGATTTCCTGGCCATGAAGGGCAAGAAGGAACGCCTGGAAGTACTCGCTCAATTGCGCAGCGCGCTGGCCGGCGATCCGGTCGAATGCCATGTCCTGGGTTACACGGGGCTGGGCCTGGTCGAACTGACGCGCCGCCGCCGCGGCCCGTCCCTGACCCGCCTGCTGGCCCGCCCGGGGGGGCTGATGCCCGATCCCACGGCGGCGGGGCTTGCGGCGCTGCGCCGCGCCCTTGCGGTTCGGGGGGCGGTGATCCGCATCGCCTGCGCCGCCGACGTGGCCGATGCCCTGGCCGGACCGCTCAAGGACGCGTTGGACGATGCCAATGCCCGCACCGGCGGGGCGATCCGGCTGGAACGCGATGGCGCCCTCGGTCCCGGCCGGTTCGAGGTAACGGAGGGCTAACGCCATGAGCGAGAAGACGGGCGCCAAGGTCGTGCCCCTGAAGCGCAAACCCTGCCCGATCTGCAAGAAGCCGCCGGTCACCGAATTCCTGCCGTTCTGCTCCAAACGCTGTGCCGATATCGACCTCGGCCAATGGCTCGGCGGCGGCTACCGCATTCCGACCAACGAAGGGCCCGAGGATCTGGACCCCGAGGGCGGGTATTCCGAGGATTAACCCCCACGCCCGGCCGCCCAACGGCAGGGAAGGGTGTCCAGAAACACTTGGAAATCCGCGTGGAAATTCCCCGCGCACCCGCGCTGGACAGGGCCTCTGATTTCTTCTATAAGCCACGTCTTGCCAACGGGCGGTGGCCTTTCAGGCCGTCGCCGACGCACGGTTTGCCCAGGTAGCTCAGTTGGTAGAGCATCGCACTGAAAATGCGGGTGTCGGTGGTTCAAATCCGCCCCTGGGCACCATTCTTCCTTTCTAAGCCATTGAATAAACCTGTCATTCGCCGTCTCCGGCGACTGCCCGCGCGAGCACGCCATAGACCCGCGGGTCGGTCATCTGGCTGACGTTGAAGCGCATGAAATCTGGTTGGCTTTGCGAGGCGCTGAACACGTTGCCCGGTGCGAGAACCACGTTGTCGCGGAGCGCCCTGCGGGCGACGTCTGCGGCGTCGCGCCGGTCCGGCAGGTGGCACCACAGATAGAAGCCGCCGCGCGGCATCAGCCATGGTTCGATCCCGAGCTTGCCCAACCGTGCCGCCGTTTCGCGGCGGGCGCGGGCCAGACGCCGGCGCGTCGCGTCCATATGCTTGCGGTAACTGCCATCGCTCAAGGCGGAGAAAACCAGGTCGCTGGCGACGGGGCTCGGGCCGCCGAAGGCCGTGGCGACCTGAAGATCGACCAGGGCCTCTACCCATTCCGGCTTGGCGGCGATGTAGCCGCAGCGGATCGAGGCGGACAGCGTCTTCGAGAAACTGCCGATCCGGATCACGCGGTCGAGGCCGTCGAGGGCCGCCAGACGGGGCGAAGGTTCCGGCTCAAATCCGGCGAAAATGTCGTCCTCGACGATGACCAGATCCTGGGCTTCCGCCGCTTTCAGAATCCGGTGCGCGGCCTGCGGCGAGATCGTCGCCCCGGTCGGGTTGTGCAGGGCCGAATTGGTGATGTAAAGGCGCGGCTTGTGCTCGGCCAGTGCTTCGGCGAACCGGGCCGTGTCCGGACCGTTGGACGTATAGGGAATGCCGATGATCTTGGCCTGATGAGCGCGCAGCAGGGCCTGAAAGTTGAAATAACAAGGATCGTCAACCAGAACGGCGTCGCCGGGGCGCAGCAGAAACCGGCAGATCAGGTCGATCGCCTGTGTCCCCGACCCGGTCAGCAAAATCTGATCGGGGCCGATGGCGATGCCGTCATCGGCGATCTGGCGGGCCAGAAGCCGGCGCAGGTTGAGCGCCCCGCGCGTGCCGCCGTAATCCGCCAGCACGGCATCGTCGGCGCTGGCAAGGCCGCGGATCGCCCGGCGGATGGCGGCGTTCGGCATCCAGCTTGCGGGAAGCCAGCCGCATCCCGGTTTCAACATGTCCGGGCCGGCGTCCAGCGATTGCCGCGACACCCAGAACGGATCGATCGCCTGGTCGAGCCGGGGGCCCACCTCGGCAAGGGTCAGCGGCGCGGCGGCCCCGGAAACGAAAAAGCCCGAACCGGGGCGCGAGCGGATCACGCCTTCGGCGGCCAGCCGGTCATAGGCCTCGACGACGGTTGAGGGCGACACGCCCATGGTCGCGGCGAAGCGGCGGATGGAGGGAAGTTTTTCCCCGGGGCTCAAGGCGCGGCTTGCCATCTTGCGGCGGATCGCCTCCATGACCGTTGCCGTGCGGCTGCTCATGCTCTGCCTTTCAAGGTGAATTGTATGGGTTTTGTAAGCAATACAGTTTGGCATAATTGTATTGTTTTGTTGCTGGCGCCGCCAGCCCTGTTCCGCTACATCCGGTCCGTCTGGAAAAGGAAAACACGATGCGGCGACTGACGGCGGGATGGGGTAGCGGGATGCTCGGCGTGATCATATTCAGCGGCTCCCTGCCGGCGACACGCGTCGCGGTCGGCGGCTTCGCGCCGCTGTTCCTGACCTCGGCGCGGGCTGTGATCGCGGCCTTGCTGGGGGCCGCTCTGTTGTACCTGTTGCGGCAGGCGTGGCCGGAGCGCCGGGATTTCGGCTCCCTTGCCATTGTCGGGCTCGGCGTGGTCGTGGGCTTTCCCCTGCTGACGGCGCTGGCGCTGCAGCACATCACCTCGGCCCATTCCATTGTCTTCATCGGTCTGTTGCCGCTTGCGACCGCGGCGTTCGGTGTGTTGCGCGGCGGCGAGCGGCCCAAGCCTGCGTTCTGGCTGTTTTCCTGTTTGGGCAGTCTGTGCGTTGCCGGGTATGCCCTGTCGCAAAGCGGGGGGGCCTCCCTGATCGGTGATCTTCTGATGGTTGGGGCGATCATCCTGTGCGGTCTCGGCTATGCGGAAGGGGCGGCCCTGTCGCGCCGGCTGGGCGGCTGGCAGGTGATTTCCTGGGCGCTTGTTATGGCCCTGCCGGTCATGGCGGTGGTGGCGCTCGCCACCCTGCCCGGGACGTGGACCGGCATTCGTCCCGCCGAATGGCTCAGCCTCGGCTATGTCTCGGTGTTCAGCATGATGATCGGCTTCGTGTTCTGGTATCGCGGGCTTGCCCTTGGCGGAATCGCCGGGGTCGGGCAGTTGCAATTGTTGCAGCCCTTCTTCGGCTTGGCGCTCGCCGGGATATTGTTGGGCGAACCCGTGGCCTGGACCATGGTCGCCGTGACCGTCCTGGTTGTCGGCTGTGTCACGGGGGCTAAGCGGTTTGCCTGACCCCGGCGCCGTCTATGGGCGCCTTGGCCGATACCCGGCACAAGTGGCCCTTCAGATTGGCGTGTTCCGACAGGGAGCGTGCTGGCCCTCGTCCGTCAGAGAATTGACCGAGGCCCGGGGGTGGAAGGGCTGGCTGCAATCCCAGTCGATGGGGATGAACACCGTGTCCATGCGGATGTCCGAATGTAGCCACACCCGTGCCGTGATTTGCCCGCAGCCTGCCAACCTGAATGGACCGCATGAGGCGCTATGATCGGAAAGATTATGACGCTCAGGCCGCCTTGGTCAGGTCGTCGAACAACTGCGCATTCGGGCAGAACCAGTGATAGTCCTGCGCCCCGTCCAGGCCGGCCAGCCAGGAAAAGCACGCGTCTGCGTTTTCGCAGGTCTGGCAGCGCGCATCGGCCAGCCGCATGCGGTCTTGCGGCACATGGACGCTGTCGATGTTAAGGGTTTTCAACGCTTCCCTAAGAAGAGGGGATCGGGCGTCGTCGATTTCAAGAAGATGAACCATGATGATGCTCCTCATCGTCCAGTATGGTCATTGAGGCCATCCTAGGGATCGCGCACCGGTCCGCATTGATCCAGGTCATCCCGCCGTCGTTCGTTGCGGCGGGATGAGTCGGGATCGGATATTCGCGTCAGGCGGCCGGCAGCGTCGCGCGCACGGTCGCCGAACGGTCCCAAAGGTTGGGCACGCTGGTCGCGGAATAGCCCGAGACGAAGGGTTTGATTTCGTCCGTTTCCGGCTTGAACACATGACGCGAGACCGCGCCGATATTGGCGCCGTAGACGTGGATGCTGATCGACGGCTTGTCGGCGAAGGAATTTTCGACGACGTGGATATCGCCGATGGTCGGCGACACGGCTTCGACCTGGCCGGGTGTCAATTCGGCCCAGTCCCCCACCTGATGCAGCTTGCCCTGGGCGTCCTGTTCGAAGCGGATTTCCTTTTCCGCCCCCCGCAGCATGCCGATCAGGCCCCAGACCGTATGGTCGTGGACGGGCGTCTTCTGGCCCGGGCCCCAGACGAAGCTGACGACCGAAAAGCGTTCCAGCGGGTCGGCGTGCAAAAGGTACTGCTGATAAAACTCGGGATGAGGCTGGGCGAATGCCTCGGGCAGCCAATCGTCGCGGGACACCAGCGTGCCCAGCAGCTTGCGGCCTTCGGCGATCAGGGTTTCTTCGGCATCGGTCTTGGACACAAGGTTGGTCATGGCGATGACGAAATCGCGCAGCGGCGCGATGGAGTCGGGGGAAGCGGTCATTCGGGTGCCTTCCGTTTTTCTTTCTCTTGGAGGAGGGGGCGGCCAGGGGCCAGGGGAATAGATGCGGCGGTGGCACCGATGGCGCAGGGATCGATCGGTGTCGGCGGCGTCGGATCACCGGCCAGGGCGCGTTCGACGGCGTCCGCGGCCTTGGTGACCTCGGCACCCAACGCCTTGAATCGGCCCGGGCGTAGGCGTTCCGCCGGGCCCGAAACGCCGATGGCGGCGATCACGCCGCCGGCCGGGTCGTGGATCGGGGCGGCCACGCCGCAGACCGTTTCCTGCCATTCGCCGGCGTTGACGGCATAGCCGCGCGTGCGGATGCCCGCCATTTCCTGAAGGAAGGCCTCGGCGTCGGTGATGCTTTTAGGTGTGTGGGCGTGCAGGTTCTCCGCCAGCGCGCCGAGCGCCGCCTCGCCCAAGGCGGCCAACATGGCCTTGCCCGTGGCGACGCAGCGCGCGGGGGCGCGGCCGCCGATCGCGGAATAGGCGCGCACCGGCTCGGGGCTTTCCAGCTTGTGCAGATAGACCACCTCGTCCCCGTCGAGGACCGAAAGATGGACGCTTTCCCGGGTCCGCGCGAGCAGCGCCTCCATGGCCGGCAGGGCCAGTTGGCGGAGGTCCAGATGAGTGAGCATGGCCGTGCCCAGTTCCCACAGGCGGATCGCCGCCGCATAGGTACCGGTGGCGGCGTCGCGCCGGACGTAGCCCAATTCCGTCAGGGTCTGCAGCAGGCGATGGGCGTTGCTTTTGCCCAGGTCGACCCGGGCCGCCAATTCCGACACGCCGAGCGCGCGGTCGCTATGGGCCAGCACCTCCAAAAGCGCCATGCCGTTGACCAGGGTGTTGTTCATGCGACCACCCCGCCGGCCCGCCATTCGGCGATGTCTTCGGCGCTGAACCCGGCTTCGGCCAGGATTTCGTCACTATGTTCGCCGACATGGGGCGGCGCGCGATCAACGGCGCCGGTGCCGTGGGCCAGCTTGAAGCCCGGCCCGACCAGGCGCAGGGGGCCGTAGGGCGAGTCCACTTCCTGCAGAAGGCCGCGTTCCACGACCTGGGGATGGTCGGCGATTTCGTCGATGCCCTTCACCGTGGCGCAGGGCACGTCGGCTGCGGTCAGGCGCTGTTCCCAACTGTCCGGGTCACCGTCGCGCATGGCACCCTCGATCACGTCGCGGAGCGCACCCGCGTTTTCCGTCCGCGCCGCCCAATCGGCGAAGCGCGGATCGGCGAGCGCGTCCTCCCGGCCCAGCGCCTTCATCAGGTTGACGAACTGCTTTTCCAACAGGATCGCCAGGATGATGTAGCCGTTGCCGCAGCGGAAGCGGTCGGCGGTCACCTTGCGGGTGACCGACAGGTTGCCGTACTGGCGCTGTACGAAACCGGCGACGGTGTATTCGGTGACGTGCTGGGCCAGGAAATTGAGGGTCGAATCCAGCATGGCGACGTCGACGAACTGGCCTTTGCCGGTCTGCGTACGCTGGTGCAGGGCGGCGGAAACGGCGAAGGCGCCGGTCATCCCGCCGATCAGGTCACAGGCGGCGAAGCCCGCGCGCATGGGACCGCCCTCGGCCTCGCCGGTGATCGACATGATGCCGGACATCGCCTGGATCTTGCCGTCGAAGGCCGCCTTGGCGCTTTCCGGCCCGCTATGGCCGAATCCGGAAACCGCGCAATAGATCAGCTTCGGATTGATCGCCTTGAGCGTTTCGTAGCCCAGACCGAAGCGGTCCATCACGCCGGGGCGGAAGTTTTCCCAGACGATGTCGGCGTCCCGGACCAGGCGTTTGACGATCGCTTGAGCCTCCGGCTTTTTCAGGTCGAGGGTCAGGCTGCGTTTGTTGGCGTTGATCGCCATGAAGGCCGGCGCCATGTTGCGGTCGACCCATTCCTGGCTGAGCTGGGCGCGCCGGTTGTCCTCGCCGCCGATAGGTTCGATCTTGACCACGTCGGCGCCCAGCAGCGCGAATTGATAGGTCCCGAAGGGCCCGGCGAAGAACCGGGTGAAGTCGAGAACCTTGATCCCCTCGAAGGGGCGGGGGCCGGGCGCGGTCATGCCGTCCCCCCGGCCGCCGCCTTCTTCAATTCCTTTTCGCGCAGTTCCTTGGCGACGATACGGGCGTTTTCCGCCTCGGCGCGCAGCGCCGCGACCTCTTCGGGCGAGCGGCGGGCGATGTTGCAATAGTCGCCCTTCCAATCCGGATCGTCCGACCAGCGCTGCGGCGATTGCACCGTGGTGCGCGGGCCGATGGCGCTTTCCAACACGCGCAGGCCAAGTTCCAGCGTCTCCGCCTGGGATTTCGGGTCGTGCGGTCGGCCGGCGGCGTTGCCCAGGGGAAAGTCGCTGAACAGAAAGCGCGGCACGCCGCAGTATTCGACGATGTCCTTGGCGCAGCCCATGACGACCGTGGGAATGCCGTTGGCTTCCAGATGGCGGGCGATCAGGCAGAGCGTCTGGTGACAGATCGGGCAGTTGGGGATCAGGATCGCCGCGTCCGCGCCGTCTTCCCGACACCGGTTGAGGATGTCCGGGCAATCGATATTGAGGGTGTGTTGCTGGCTGCGGTTGGTCGGCGCGCCGTGGAAGCGTTTCGTCAGGCCGCCGATCCGCCCGGCCGCCGCGGCGTCCCGCAGGGCGGCCAAGGGAAACCAGGCGCGGGCGTCTTCCATGCTGGTATGAATTCGGTCGATGCCGACATGGGAAATGCGCAGGTCGTGTTCCGCCGCCGTGTCGCCGGAATAGACCTGATAGAACTTGGCGGCCGAGTTGTAGGGCGCCCCCGGTCCCTGCGGGCCCCTGTCCGGCTGATAGGGGGCGGCCGTGGTGATGAAGGTTACCTTCGATTGCGCCAGGGCTTTGGCCAGCGGCGTGAACGGCACGTCGATGTAATGGGCCCAGACATAGGGGTTGTCATAGCCCAGCGCGAGATACCATTCCCGCGTCCGCCGCATATAGGGGACGGGTTGATCCAGTTCCGGCGCGAAGGCCAATCCGCCGTCGCTTTTCGGCGCGGTCTTACTCGATGTCATCCTCATGCCTCGTGTCTTGGTCTCACGGGTCGGTCGGATCGCATGATCCATTGTTCTATTATATAGAACATGAATTCTATTAAATGGAAAATATTTTATCTTCGCCGCAGCACGCTTGCCCCGGCATATCCCCGATATGCCCTAGGGCGCCTTGGCCGATACCCGGCACATATAGCCCTTGAGGTTGGCGTGATCCGACAGCGGGTCGCGTTGGGTCTCGTCCGTCAGATGATTGACCGACGGCCAGGGGTGGAACGGCTGGGCCCGGTCCCAGCCGATGGGGATGAACACCGTGTCCAGGCGGATACCCGCATGCAGCCAGGCCCGTGCCCGGATTTGGCCGTGGTCGGTTTCGACCGTGACTTCCCGGCCGTCCTCGATGCCCAATGCGGCTGCCTTGGCCGGGTGGATCTGCACATACAGGTCCGGCCACATTTCCTGGGCCTGCCAGGCGTAATGGGTCCAGGAATGGAAATGCGGGGCCGCCGGGCGGCCGGTAATCAGTTGCATGTCGAAACCCCGGGCCTTCAGCGCGCGGGCAGGGGAATTTGCGTCCGGTTGCACGATGCGGGATGTCACCGTGTCGGCCGGGGTTTTCGCGAAGGGGCTACGCACCGCGTTACCGTCTGCCGTCCGCACCGCATAGGGCAGGTCGATCAGCTGTTCCCGGTCCGTATAGAACTCGGGCAGGGCGGAAAAGCCAAGAGCCTGGAACTTGGCTTCCTGGGCCGGGGTCCAGAATTCCAGCTTGCCGCTTTTGGTCGGGAAGCGGTGGCCTTCGGGGGAACCGAGCGCGGTCGTGCCTTCCAGGTGCAGGGTCTCGATTTCCGGAGCGTCCTCGTCGACCACGGGGACCCGGACCCAACGCCAGGGCACGGAATGCAGGCGTTTCTGCGTGCAGCCCTTCATCCAGGGATCGTTGATGCACATCTCGTCCCAGAACAGGGCACTGTCCTTGTATTTGTCCTGCAGCACGTCATCGAAGCCGAACCGCTTGCCCAATTCGATCCAGATCCAGCCGTCGGCCTTGGCTTCGCCCGGCGGATCGATGACCTTGTCGATCCAGACCACCCGGCGGTCTTCGCTGGCGCGGCTGATCTCGCCTTTCTCCACGCCCGTGGCGGCGGGCAGGACGTAGTCCGCATAGGCGCTGGTTTCGTTGGCGAACAGTTCGATGTGAACCAGCAGGTCGAGGGATTTGAAGGCCGCGCGCACGCGGTCCTGATGGGGCCAGGCCGACAGCGGATTGTTGCAGGTGATGAAGGCGCGGATCGGATAGGGATCGGCGGTCTGCATGGCGTCGAGCCAGCGCGCCGGGTTGACCCCGGCCATGGGCTTTTCCGGATGACGGATGCGGTCCGCCGGCGCGTTGGCGACCACCGGCGACGGCGTGCCGAAGTTGAAGAAGGCCCCGCCCTTTCGCCCGATATTGCCGGTGATGGCGGCCAGGAACATCAAGGCCCGGTTGGTCTGCGTGCCGTTGGCGTGCTGGTTGACACCGCGCGCCGCGAACATCACGCAGCCGTCGGCCCGGGCGATGTCTTCCGCCAAGGTCCGGATCTGCGCCGCTTCGATGCCGGTGATCCCGGCCGCCCAGTCCGGCGAATAACCCTTGGCCATCAGGTAGTCGCGCCAGGCGTCCCAGCCTTCGACCCAGTTGTCGCAGAACCGCTGGTCCTGCAGATCATGTTCGAACACGTGATGGGCGAGGGCCAGGGCCAGCGCCAGGTCCGTGCCGGGGCGGACGGCGAACCATTGGTCGGCCTTGCTCGCCGTCACCGTCAGGCGCGGGTCGACCACCACCATCCTGGCCCCGTTCTTCAGCCGCCAGTCGTTGATCATGCCGAAGTGGACGGGTCGGGATTCCGCCTGGTTGTCGCCGAAATAGACGTAGAGTTCGGCACTGCCCAGATCGCCCGGGGTATAGCTGTTGCCGCTGCCGAGCATGCCGATGGTCTGATCGTAGGCGACGGCCTTGGCCTCGGAACAGAAGGGCTCCGTATCGGTGAAGTTGGGCGTGCCCCACATCTGGGTGAACAGGCGGATATAGCCCTTGCGGGTCAGCGTGCCCGTGCGGGTGCCGGCGAACAGGGCGAGCGCTTCCGGGCCGTGTTCGGCGCGCACGGCCTCCAGCTTGGCCGCGATCTCGTCCAGGGCCTGATCCCAACTGATGGGCTCGAATTTTCCTTCACCCCGTTCGCCGACGCGTTTCAGCGGCTGGGTCAGGCGGTCGGGGCTGTTGTGAAGCTGCAACAGGAACTGGGACTTGGGGCAGACCTTGCCCTTCCACTGCGGGTCGTCCTCGTTGCCGGTCACGCGAATCACCTTGCCGTCCTTCAGGTGATACTGCGTCGGGCAGCAGTTGAAGCAGATGGTGCAGCCGCCGGAGATGATCTTGTCCGGGGCGCGTTCTTCGCGGGTTGAACGGTAGGGAAAGACCACGTCATCCGGGCTCAGCGCCTGGCGCCGCTTCGGGTCGTCGATCACGGCCGGGCGGTGGCGGCCCGCCATGGTAAATCCCTCGGCGGCGGGGGCGCTGGCCTTGATGCGCTCCAGAAAGATGTTGGAGGGGTTCAACAAGAAGGCGTCATGGTCGACGGCGCGGCGACCCTCGGCTTCGATTTTTTCCAGGTGGTCGGCGCGGTCGCCGAAGGTGATGGCCTCGCCGGGGCAGACCGTGGCGCAGGCGGGCTTGCGTCCGACGGCGCGGCGGTCGTGGCACAGATCGCATTTCACGGCGTGATGGTCGATGGCGTCATAGCCCATGGCGCCGTAAGGGCAGGCGATGACGCATTCGCCGCAGCCCGTGCAGCGGTCTTCGTTGATGCGCACGACGCCGGTGTCCGGGTCCTTGAAGATCGCCTTGGGCGCCACCGGGCAGGCCCGCAGGCAGGCGGGCCGCTCGCAGTGCTGGCAGGACAGGGTCAGGAAATCCAGCGCCGGCTGCGTGGTATCGCCGAGCCAGACCACGCGGTTGCGGTTTTCGCCCGGGCCCAGGCCGTGTTCCGCCTTGCACGCGGCCTCGCAGCTTTTGCAGCCGATGCAGCGTTCCATGTCGATCATCAGGGACAGGCGGGACATCTCTGCGTTCTCCTACCAGGCCGCCAGGTGCCACCAGTAAATGTCGCGCCCATCGGCGACATATCCGGCGAACAGGGTGACCAGGACGACGTGCAGGACCAGGCCTGCAAGGAACAGCCAGGCGAGCGCCATGTGGATCGGTCGCCACCAAGCCTGCAGCCAGGACACGGATTGCCGTGCCCCCATCAGCCGCGATTCCTTGCGCGCCAGCCGGGCGTAGGCCAGGGACGTCAGGGGGGCGGTCAGGAAATGTTTGAGCGTCGGCGAAAACAGGGCCTCGCTGGCCTGCGGGCCGAGCCGTGCGAGCAATGCCGTCTTGGCGTCGATGAGTTTGCGGAGTTTGGCCTTCAGGGCCGGATCACCGGCCTGGAATGGGGCTGACTTGCGCCCGAAGGTCGCCGCCATGCGGGATGACACATACACCCGCGCGACCACACCGGTCAGGACCAGCAGAACCAGGCATGCGACCAGAACGAGCGGTGGACCGGAAAATGCCGCGGCGGCGTGCAGGGAGATCAGGAACATGCCGGCAAGGCTGGCCCCCACGTGCAGGATGAACAGGCGGTTGGGGATCTGGCTGTGGCCGCCGCGCTTACCGAGCGAAAACAGGAAGGGGGCCAGCAGCAGGACCGCGCCCAAGGCCGCCAGGGGCTGCAGGACCTCCGTGCCCGGACGCTGCCAGAGGGCCGGCAGGAACGGCTTGGCGATGAGATAGCCGATAATCGCCAGCACCAGGCCGGCGACCCAGATCAGCAGGCGCCGGTTCGCGAGGTCGGGGCGCTTGGGCGTTTTCACCGGCGCGGTTCCGGCGGGGCTGGTGTGGAGATCCTGCGTGTTCGTGGTCATGTCCCCCAGGGTAGGGCATCGTCCGTTATTGGGGAACATCCCCGGCGACGCTGCAACGGATCATATGGCGATTTTCCGACATGTCATAATCGGCGACGGCGCGGTGGCAGGTCGACCGATTGTCCCAGATCACCAGATCGCCGGTGCCCCACATGTGGCGGTAGATGTATTGCGGCTGGGTGCAATGCTCGAACAGAAAATCGAGAACGCGGCGGCTTTCGGTGAAAGAAAGCTCGTTGATCCGGCGGGTGAAGCCGGGGTTGACGTAGACCGTCTTCTTGCCCGTTTCCGGATGGGTGCGGATCACCGGATGGGTCACCGGCGGCACCTTGGCCCGCTCTTCCGCCGTCAGTGGCGGGCGGTCGGGCATATGGGCGAAGAAGGTATCGTAGGCGTTGGTGTAGTCATGGGTCGCGGTCAGGCCGCCCAGGAACGCCTGCATGGGCTCCGACAGGTCGTCATAGGCCTGCGTCATGCTGCAGAACATGGTGTCGCCGCCGTAGCTGGGAATTTCCTTGGAATGCAGGAACGATCCCTGGGTCGGGCGCGGCATGTAGGACAGGTCCGAATGCCAGTACTGCCCGGCATAGATGGCGCCGATCGGCTTGCCGGCCTTCTTGACGTTGGAGATCAGAAGGACTTCGGGATTTTCCTCCATGTTGAACTGCGTCAGCACATGAGCTTCCAACTGCCCGAATTTCTTCGACAGGTCGACAAGCTGGTCCGGCGACAGGTTCTGGCCACGCAGCACGATCACCTGATGGTCGAGGAAGGCCTGGTACAGGGCCGGGAACAGATTGTCGTAATTGCCGTCGGCAAGATTCAGGCCCTTGATTTCGGCTCCCAGGGCACCGGCCAGGCGTTTCACCTCGAGCCCGGATTGCATCGTGGTCATGGTTCCTTCCGGCATTGTTTGCTCCTCCGGCTCGTGCGTGTGTTTGAATTGCGGGGGAGTGTAGGGGCACCTGACTATGCCCGAGAAATACCTTTGATCGACCAAGATATGCTTAAATGATATATCAAGGCCTTCGATCGTCGCCGGAGCGCATGTCTTGAATCTGAAGGCCCTGCAATATTTCCATGCCGCTGCCCGCTACGGCAGCATTGCCCAGGCGGCGGCCCATCTGCATGTGGCGCAGCCGGCCGTCAGCCGCCTGATCCGCAAATTGGAACAGGATCTGGGCGTGCGCCTGTTGACCCGCACGGCGCAGGGCGTGTCCCTGACGGGGGAGGGGGATCATCTTCTCGCCCGCACGGCCCCGATCCTGAAGCTGTTGGAGCAGACGCGGGACGAGGTCCGTAATTGGGATCAGGAGCCGGCCGGGCCAGTGTCGGTCGCTCTCATGCCTTCCGTTGCGCCGGTGGTGGCGCCCCTTTTGGTCCGACGCGTGCGAGAACTCTATCCCAAAGTTCAATTGCATCTGTCCGAAGGACTCAGCACCGTCATTACAGATGGCCTGCTGACCGGGCAGTTCGACTTGGGCTTGTTCCACGTGGACCGGGAGGTGCCGTCGCTCGCGATTACCCACCTGTTGGATGAGCCCATGTTCCTGATCGGGCCGGCTGCGGATGGCGATGCCGGGCAAGGGACCGTCAATCTTACCGATCTTCCGAATTATCCCCTGCTGCTGCCCGAAGCGCCTAATCCGATACGCCGGATGATCGACGGCCTGACCTCGGACAGGGGCGTTACCCTCGACATCCGTGAGACCGTCAATTCGACGGCCATGATCAAGGCCATGGTGGCGGCGGGGCTGGGGTACACGATCCAGAGCTACAGCATTTTCCACGAGGAAATGCAGCAGGGCAGTCCCCGGTTTCGGGTCCGGAAGATCAAGCACATGTCGCGCAACTGGTCGCTGGCCCGGCTTGAAGGCCGGCCCGCGGGCGGTGCCGTGCTGGCCGTCGCCGGGGTTCTGGCCGACATTGCCCGGGATTTCGCCGATGCCCATTACCGGCAGGTGCCGGCGGGGTGACGTTCAGGACTTGATGCGGGTGCCCAGGTCCAGAATGTAGGGCGAAGGCGGGATAAAGAAATCCTGATAATAAATTGGCCGGGTGTCGACGGAATAGGCCGTGACGTTGACTGTCGAGGCAAGGGCGCCGTCGGGCCAGGCACAGCCTTCGGTGATATAGGCCGGCGGCATTTCCACGCGCAGCCGCTGGCGGATATGGTGCACCGGCATGTGATGGTGTTCGGCCATGACTTCGTGAAAATTCGCGCCATCGAGAGCGGAAAGCGGCGGGGTGACCAGTTCGGGATGGCGGTCGGCCAGGGCGTAGAACACGGCGTAGATTTCCATCGCCGTGTCGATGGTGACGATGCGGTCGAGGCGCACGACCTTGTCCCGGCCCTGTTCGAGGGCGGCGGACCAGGGGCCCTTGTCGCGGCTGACGCGGCGGTCGATCACGCGGGTATAGACGGGCAGCAGGTCATCGGGCCCGCCGTCCGCGGTGCGGAACAGGAAATGCCAGGGTTCGGCGACCTGGGTATGCGGGGAAGCAACGGTGGTGCCGCTGCCGCGCCGGCGGTGGATCAGGCCGTCGTCGACCAGGCTGCGCAGTGCCCGTTGCACGGTGCCGAGGGAACAGGGGGTTACCGCCGCCCATTCGCTTTCCGTCGGCAGGCGCGCCCCCGGGCTCCAGAAACCGTCGGCGATGGAGGCGGTGATCGCCTGACGCAGGCGTTCATGCTTCGGCATGTCGTCCTGCGCCGGCCAATACCGCCGGAGAAATTCTCCGTATCCACCGGGCACGTCCGTCAGCATTCGCGCGAAATCTCCGAAATCATAATGGGATGTGATCGTGCCACATTTCTACGACGAGACGACCATCATGACCATCCCGCTTGACAATGCAATTAACTATATAGTTATTCGATTATCTCATCTCCAGCGCGCTTGCGCCAAGAAACCGGCTGGCTGATCGGATATCGGCCGCCAACACAGGAAACACTGCTTAGATGGAACCCAAAAATCTCATCATCCTGATGTCGGACGAGCATACCAAGGCCGTCACCGGCTGTTACGGGCATCCGTTCATTTCGACGCCTAATATCGACGCCCTGGCGGCCGGCGGCACGCGATTCGACGCGGCCTATACGGTCTGTCCGGTCTGTGTCCCGGCGCGGGCCAGTTTCGCCACGGGCAAATACGTTCATCAGATCGGCGCCTGGGACAATGCGACGCCCTTCGACGGCACGCAGGCCAACTGGCATGCGTTGTTACGCGACCGGGGTCATCAGACCGTTTCCATCGGCAAATTGCATTTCCGGTCGGGCGAGGACGACAACGGCTTCGCCGACGAGGAGCTGGCCATGCATGTCATCGACGGGAAAGGCGACCTTTTGGGCCTGATCCGCGACGAAGACACGCCCAAGCGGGGGGCGTCATGGAAGATGGCCAAGCTGGCCGGGCCGGGCGAGAGCATGTACACGCGCTATGACCGCGACATCACGGCCCGCGCGCAATCCTGGCTGTACGAGGAAGCGCCCAAGCACACGGACAAGCCCTGGGTGCTGTTCGTGTCCTTCGTGGCCCCGCATTTCCCGCTGACAGCACCGTCGGAACATTTCTACCGCTACTACAACCAGGATCTGGCGCCGCCCAAGCTTTATGACAAGCGCAATGCGCCGATCCACCCCTATATCGACGACTATCGGTCGATCTTCACCTACGACGAACATTTCACCACCATGGACATGGTGAAGCGCGCGCAGGCGGGCTATCTCGGTCTGATTTCCTTCATGGACGAACAAATCGGCCTGATCCTGGGCGCCATGGAAGACGCCGGCCTGTCGGCGGACACGCGGGTGCTCTACACCACCGACCACGGCGACAACATGGGCAACCGCGGCGCCTGGGGTAAATCGGTGATGTACGAGGAAGCTGCCGCCGTGCCGCTGATTCTCAGCGGGCCCGACATCCCGGCGGGCAAGGTCATCAAGACGCCGGCGACCCATTGCGACATCTATCCCTTCATCATGGACTGCGTCGGCGCCGCCGACGGCGACACGCTGCCCGCGGATCTGCCGGGGACCAACCTGATGGACCTGACGACGGGGGCGGAGCCCGACCGCGTCGCCTTTTCCGAATATCACGGCATGGGGTCCAAAACGGCGGCCTTCCTGGTTCGTAAGGGCGATTGGAAGCTGGTCCATTACGAGGACTATCCGGACCAGCTGTTCAACCTGGCCGATGACCCCGAGGAACTTGAAGACCTGGCGGGCGATCCCGCCCACGCCGCGGTGATGGCGGACCTTGCGGCCGAACTGCGGAAAATCTGCGATCCCGCCGCCGTGGACAGGGCCGCGCGCAAGACCCAGGCCCGCATGATCGTGGAAAACGGCGGCAAGGCTGCCATCATCAAGCGCGGTGACCTGGGCTTTTCCGTGCCGCCCGGCGTCCAGCCGATGTTCGATTAACCAGGAGACCGAATATGACTGCCAACGTTCCCTTCGCCATGGTGCCGCTGCCCGGCGTGCGATCCCAGAAACCCCGCAAGACCGGCCTGACCATGATGATGGACTGGGGCCTGCCCATGAACCGGGTGGCCGATTACATGGACCTGCTGGCCCCCTATGTGGACCTGGCGAAGATCGTGGTCGGCACGGCGCGGCTTTATCCCGAGGACTATCTGGTCAAGAAGCTCGCCCTTTATAAATCCTACGACGTGACGCCGTTCCTGGGCGGGCAGTTTTCCGAATACGTCTTCGCGACCCAAGGCTGGTCGGCCATGCAGGGATTCTTCGCAGAGGCCAAGCGCCTGGGCTTCGACGCGCTTGAGATTTCCGACAACTGCGTGCCGCTGGACGACGCGGAGCGCGCCAAGATGATCAAGATGGCCATCGCCGAGGGCCTGGAAGTCCATGGCGAGGTCGGCTCCAAGGTCGTCAACCAGACGCCCCAGGACCTGATCGATCAGACCAACGTTTGTTTCGACGCGGGCTGCGAGATCGTCCTGGTCGAAGGGGCCGAGCTGGTCACCGACGGCAAGGTCAACGAGGCCATGATGTCGGCCCTGAAGGACGGCCTGGACCTGGAGCGCACGCTGCTGGAACTGACGGGCCCCTGGATCAAGGGCGTGACCCTCAACGACGTGTTCGAGTTGAAGAAATTCCTGCTCGGCGAATTCGGGCCTGAGGTAAACCTGGCCAACGTCCAGCCCGACGACGTGATGGAGACCGAGGCCCAGCGCTGCGGCCTGTCCGTGGTCGGGCCCAAGACGCGGGCCGAGGCGGCGGAATAACCGCCTTTTAATTGTATACAATTTACAGGCGGGGTATCCGCGCGTTATCGTTGTATCCCCTGCACGAGACCACGGACGATCTCCCATGTACAAGACCCACGGTTCCCACTGGGGGGCGTTCGAGGCCCGCGCCCAAGATAATCGCGTCGTGGATATCCGGCCCCTTGCCGGCGATCCCGATCCGTCGCCGATCCTGGGCGGCATGGCCGAAGGCGTGCACCACGACTGCCGCGTCAAGGCACCGGCCATCCGCGAAGGCTGGCTGAAGCATCGCGACCGGGCGCGGGGCGGCGGCCGCTTTGTCGAGGTGCCCTGGGACGAAGCGCTCGACATCGTCGCCGAAGAACTGCGGCGAGTGAAGGACGCCCATGGCAACGAAGCCATCTTCGCCGGGTCCTACGGCTGGTCCAGCGCCGGGCGCTTCCATCACGCCAAGACCCAGATGCAGCGCTTTCTCAACTGCTTCGGCGGCTACACGGCGCAGAAGCACAGCTATTCCCTGGCTGCCGGGCTGGCCATTCTGCCGCATATCGTGGGCGATCTGGCGCCGCTTCGCGGGCTTACGTCCTGGGCCTCGATCGCCGAGGCCACGGACACCCTGGTCGCCTTCGGCGGCATCCCCATCCGCAATACCCAGGTGGAGCCGGGCGGCACCGCATCCCATACCACCGTGCCCTGGCTGAAGAAGCTTGCCGCGCGCGGCACCCATGTCGTCAGCATCACGCCCCTTCGCAACGACACCCCCGATTTCCTGAACCCTGAATGGATCGCCCCCCGGCCCAACACGGACGTGGCCCTGATGCTGGGTCTGGCCCATACCCTGGTTTCGGAAGACCTCCACAATCCCCATTTCCTCGCGACCCATGCCGTCGGTGCCGATCAATTCCTTTCCTATGTGATGGGCGATGCCGACGGTCAGGCGAAATCGGCTGATTGGGCGTCGGAAATTTGCGATGTGCCGGCGGATACGATCCGCACGCTCGCCCGTCGCATGGCGGCGGGCCGCACCATGATCGCCACCAGCTATTCCCTGCAGCGCGGCGACCATGGCGAACAGACGTTCTGGATGACCATGGCGCTGGCTTGTCTGCTGGGCCAGATCGGCCTGCCCGGCGGCGGCTTCGGCTTTGGTTACGGCAGCATGCACGGCCAGGGCAACCCCGTTCCCAAGATGCCGTCGCTGACCCATTCCGCCGGGGCCAACCCGACCGGCAGCTTCATTCCCGTGGCGCGGGTCACGGACCTGCTGCTCAACCCGGGCGGCGAATACGATTTCGACGGCGAACGGCGGACCTATCCGGATACCAAGCTGATCTACTGGTGCGGCGGCAATCCGTTCCACCATCACCAGGACCTGAACCGTTTGCTGGACGGTTGGCGGCGGCCGGACACGGTGATCGTGAACGAGCCCTGGTGGACGCCCACGGCCAAGCTCGCCGATATCGTGCTGCCCGCCACGACGACGCTGGAACGCAACGACATCGGCCATTCGTCCCGCGACCGTTTCCTGGTCGCCATGAATCAGATCGTCACGCCGCAGTTTCAATCCAAGAACGATTTCGATATCTTCCGGGGCCTGGCACAGCGCCTGGACATCGAAGCGGCCTTCACCGAAGGCCGCGACGAGGACGCCTGGCTGCGCCATCTTTACGATCAGGCCCGCGAGGGCGCCGGGCCGCTGGCCAACCGCATGCCCGATTTCGATGCTTTCTGGGAACAGGGCATTCTGGAACTGGACGCACCCGAAAAGCCCCATGTGGTCTACGAAAGCTTCCGTGCCGACCCGGCGGCCAATCCTCTGCCGACGCCGTCGGGCAAGTTCGAAATCTTTTCAGAGACCATTGCCGGGTTCGGCTATGATGACTGCCCGGGCCATCCGGTGTGGCGGGAGCCGGCGGAATGGCTGGGCGGGCAAACGGCCAAGACCTGGCCGCTGCACCTGATTTCCAACCAGCCCAAGCACAAGCTGCATTCCCAGCTCGATTTCGTCGGGCCCAGCCGCGCCGCCAAGCAGGATGGGCGGGAGCCCGTGTTCCTGTCGCCCGGCGATGCCCAGGCCCGCAGCATTCAGGATGGCGATTTGGTGCGGCTTTACAATGGGCGGGGGGAAACCCTGGCCGTGGCCGTGATCAGCGACGATGTGCGGGACGGCGTGGCGCAATTGCCGACGGGGGCCTGGTTCGATCCGGCCGACTGGGCGGGATCGTCGAGCCTGGAACGCCACGGCAACCCCAACGTCCTGACCCTGGACAAGGGCACGTCCAAACTGGGCCAGGGGCCGATTTCCCATACCACGCTGGTCGAGGTCGAGAAGTTCGGGGGGCAGGTGGAATCTCCGGAGCCCTTCCGGGTCCCGGAGGTGGTGGTCCTGCCCGCCGCCGAATAACCCGCTTAGAGCAGCTTCAGAACGCCCTTGAGGTCCTTGCCCTGGAAGGTCGGCCCCAGGGCCGGATCCATGGGCAGGTCGCCGGTGCGGTTGGACCAGTAGCAGGTCATGCCGTAGGCGATGGCACCCACCACGTCGCCGGCACCGCCCGCGACATGCAGGATATCCTTCGATCCGATGCCGAGCACGCGGGCCGGCAGCTCGTAAACCGAGGGATGGGGTTTGTAGAAGCCCGCCGTTTCCGACGACAGCACATGGTCGAAGGCGCCGGGGCCGAACACGCCCGCGACGCTGTCCAACTGGTCCTGGTCGCCGTTGGACAGGATCGCCGTGGCGTAGCCCTTTTTCTTGATCGCCTGCATCACCGCCGGGGCCTCGGGCCAGGGCGTCAGGGTGCCCCAGCCGGCAACCAGTTTCCGCTTCGTCGCCGCATCCACCTTCTTGCCGGACTTGCCGAGCGCATAGTCGAGGCCGATGGCCGTGCAGTCCTTGAACGGCATGCGGCCCTTGCCGAGGGAATTGCTGGCCGCGGCGCGGCTCATCTGCACCTGGCGCCAGGTACGGGAGAAGGCGGCGGCCTTGTCCTTCCGCATGCCCAGGGTCTGCTGCACGATGGCGGTCAGGCTCGACTGGATGTCGAGCAGGGCCGAAAAGACGTCGAAGGTGACGAGTTTGTAGGGCTGGGTCATGGGGGCTCCTTGGTGTTTCTGCGGTGGCGTTCCGCGCAAAAAGATACCCTCTCCTCGGGCGGAGGAGAGGGTCTGGATGTTCACATATTCGCTATCAGGGTCGTTCAGTCTTAGACCGGGCGCGTGCCGCGGACGGTGGTCCGGTGCATGGAACGTTCCTGGCTGAGGTCGTAGTCCGTGGCCCGGTGCATGGTGCAGCGGTTGTCCCACATCACCACGTCGCCCTGATGCCATTTGTGGCGGTAGACGAACTGGTCCTGAGTCGAATGCTCGAACAGATGCTCCAGCAGGTCGCGGCTTTCGTTGTCGCTCATGCCTTCGACGCGCGAGGTGAAACCTTCGTTGACGAAGATGGCCTTCCTGCCCGTTTCCGGATGGGTGCGGGCGATCGGGTGTATGACATCCACCCACTGGGACAGTTCTTCCTCGGTCTTAACCGGGCGCACGCCGGCGTTCATCATGGCTTCGTACCGGGTGCGGTAGGTATGAATGGCCTTGAGGCCCTCGAGCTTCGCCTTGGTGGCGTCGTCGAGGGCGTCATAGGCAGCCGTCATGTCCGCGTAGAGGGTGTCACCACCCTCCGGCGGGGTGATCAGGCCATGCAGGATGGAGCCCATGGGCGGGACGTCTTCGTAGGTGATGTCCGAATGCCAATAGGCGCCGCCGTTGTTGATGGGCTGCGCCCCGCCCCGGCCCCGGTTCGACAGAACCAGGATCTCGGGGAACTCGGGATGCAGGATTTCCTTCACCGTGTGGCGCTGTAGGTCCCCGAAGCGGCGGGAATACTCCAGGTGCCGCTCCATGGTCAGGTTTTCCTGACCCCGGACCACGAGGACCGGATAGGCCATCCACGCCTTGTGCAGGTCGGCGATGGTTTGGTCGTCCAGGTCCATGTTGAGGTCGAGGCCCACAACTTCCGCCGCCAATGGATTGTCGAGCGGCTTCACGGGGATTTGGATGGTGATGGTCACGGGATGGTCTCCGGTCTTGTTACCGCTGCATACCCCAGCGGTTGATGGTCTTCAGCTCGATGTTGCGGAAGATCAGGTTCTCCACGGTGATCCCGATAAGGATGACCATGAACAAGCCGGCGAACACGCCTTCGGTCTCGATATTTTGCGAGGATTCGAAGATGTACCAGCCCAGCCCGCCGCCGCCCGATGAGGCACCGAACACAAGCTCGGCGCCGATCAGGGTGCGCCAGGCGAATGCCCAGCCGACCTTCATCCCGGTCATGATCGCCGGCAAGGCTGCCGGAACCAGGATCTTGACCACGAAGGGCACGCCCTTGAGGCCATAGTTCTCGCCGATCATGCGCAGGGTCGAAGATACGTTCTTGAACCCGGAATGGGTGTTGAGCGCCACGGCCCAAAGCACGGCGTGAACCAACACGAAGACCAGGCTGGCCGTGCCGAGCCCGAACCACAGCATGGCCAAAGGCAGCATGGCGATGGAGGGCAGCGGGTTGAACATGGCCGTGGCCATGGCGATGAAGTCACCGCCGAGCCGGCTTGACGTGCCCCACAGGACTAGAACCGCGGCAATGGCCATGCCGGTGGCATAACCGATCACCAGGACCTTGACCGAGAACCAGACTTTCGCAAGCAACTCGCCATCAAGAAGGTCGGTGACGAGCCGGTCCAGGGCGGACAGGAAGGTCGGGAACATAAGAGGCTCAACGTTCATGAGCACCGTATAGGCCTGCCAGATCGTAACCAGGCTTAGAAGAATGAAGGCCTTGCGGACGCCATTGATGTTCCACACCTTCTCGATCACCGACAGTTTGACGGCGACGTCACCGGTATGGGCAAGGGCGATGTTCTCGTTGATGAACTCGGGCCGAATGATGGGTTCGGGAAGCGTTTTTTGAGTGCTCATGATGACTGCATCCCCCAGCGCCGAACGGTGCGTGATTCGATTGTGGAGAAAATCAGGCTTTCGACCAGGACACCGACCAGGATGACCGTGAACAGACCTGCGAAGACGTAAGGAATACGCATGTCCATCTGGTTCGCGAACACGAACCAGCCAAGCCCGCCGGACTGAGTGCCCGAGGTGTCGGCAATGGCACCGCCGAACACCAGTTCAGCCGCGATCAGGGTGCGCCAGGCATAGGCCCAGCCGACCTTCAGCCCCATCAGGATGGATGGGAAGGCCGCCGGGATCAGCAGCTTGACGACATAAGACACGCCCTTAAGTCCATAGTTGCGGCCGACCATGCGCTGGGTTTCGGAAACGCCCATGAAGCCCGTGTGGGCGTTCAGCGCGACCGGCCAGATGACCGAATGCAACAGCGTGAACACGACTGAACTGGACCCCAGCCCAAACCACAACAACGCCAGCGGCAACAACGCAATGGCGGGCAGCGGGTTGAGCATGGCCGTCAGCGTCGACAGCACGTCGCTGCCGAACCGGGTCATGATGGCGGCCGTCGTCAGAAGCGTCGCGATGACCAGTCCGATGGCGTAGCCGGTGAGCAGCACCGTCATCGAGTTCTTGATCATGATCAGCAACTGATCGTGGAACACGGCGTCATAAAGGGCGACGGCCGTGTCTGAGAACTTGGGCAGGATGTATTCGGAAACGCCCGAAAGCTGCGTGTAGATTTCCCAGGCCAGCATGAGGGCGATAAGGATGGTCAGCTTGCGCACGCCATCCATATCGACAAGCTTTTCCCAGAGCGACAGCTTGCGGGCGACATCGCCGTGCGAAGCTGCGGAAAGGTCGCCGGCGTCGAATTCCGGACGGACGACCGTTTGCGGAAGTGTGCTCATTTATTTGCGGCCTCTGCCGCCGCCAGCTCGTCTTCGAGAATGCGGTCGGCAAACAGCATGTTGTGAATTTTGGTCTTCAGTTCCGCGAATTCCGGATCGCCTGTGCTGGCATGGGTCAGATGGTGGGCGTTCAGTTCCGCCTTTACCTGGCCCGGATGGGGCGACAGTACGAGAATACGGGAGCCGACGATCAAGGCTTCCTCGATGGAGTGGGTGACGAACAGCACCGTGAAGTGCGTGTCCTCCCACAGCTGCAGCAATTCTTCCTGCATCTGCAGACGCGTCAGTGCGTCAAGCGCCGCGAAGGGCTCGTCCATCAACAGAATGTCCGGTTCCATGGCCATGCCACGGGCAATGGACACGCGCTGCTTCATGCCGCCGGACAGCATATGTGGATAGGTGTCCTCGAACCGGTCGAGCTTCACCTTCTTGATGTATTCCATGGCGACTTCATCGGCATCCGATTGGGTCTTGCACTTGCCACCGTTCATCAGCGCGAAGGTGATGTTTTCCTTGACCGTCTTCCAGGGCAGGAGCTGATCGAATTCCTGGAACACCATGACCCGGTCAGGGCCCGGCTCCTTGATGTCGACCCCTTTCAGCCGCATGTTGCCTTCGACCGGCTTGAGATAGCCGGCGACCCCTTTCAGCAGGGTCGACTTGCCGCAGCCCGACGGGCCGAGCAGGACAAAACGGTCAGCGGGATAAACCTTGAAGCCGACCCGGTAGGTCGCCGTGATCAAGTGTTCCTTGGTTTTATACTGAAGGGTGACGCCATCGACATCCAAGAGGGGGTCAACGGCGGCCGCGGCGGGGGAGTTCCCCGCCGCGGTGTGGGCGCCTTGATCCATGTTTAGCTACCGCTCAGATCGTAGTTGTTTTCCCAGAAGTATTCTTTCCAGTCGGCAGGCATGTTCTTGATCGAGCCGATGGAATGCATGAACTTGGCAAACTCCATGGTCCGGCTGGGCGAGATGGAATAATGCATTTCGCTCTTGTCTTTGATCATCGCCTTGACGTCTTCCAGGGGCAGCTTGGACTTGGTGAACTTGTGGAACAGCGCGGCGGCGCGGTCCGTGTCCTCATTGATCCATTTGGCGGCGGCGCGGAAGGAATCGCCGACGCATTTGAACAGTTTGGGGTTGTCGTTCTTCCACTTCTCGGTGTTGTAAAGCAGGACCGTGGAATGCTCACCGCCCAAAACGTCATAAGAGGTCATGACCGTGCGGACCTTGCCGCTTTTCACTTCCTGATAGGACGTCGGCAGGGTGGCGAAATGGCTTTTCACAGCCTGACCGCCGGCCAGCAGCGCTGCCGCAGCGGACGGGTGCTTCATCGACACGGTGATGTCGTCGAGCTTGAACGCTTCCTTTTCGCCCCACTTCTTGGCTGCGGCCATCTGCAGGACCACCGCCTGGATCGAGACCTTCACCGAAGGGGTGGCGATCTTGTGGTCGGTCAGACCGACGTAGTCTTCCAACTTCGTGACCTTGGGATCGTTGGTGTTCAGCTTCAGCGGCATGGCCGAAACGGTCGCGATGGCCTTGACGTTGATGCGGCCCTTGGTCTTGTCCCAAAGCTTGAGCAGCGGGCCGACGCCGCCGGCGGCGAAGTCGACGTTATTGGACAGCAGCGCCTGGTTGACGGCGGCACCGCCCGAGAAGCGGTTCATGGTGACTTTGACGTCGCCCAGGCCGGCGTTCTTGGCACAGGTTTCAACCATCTTGTGGTCGACGACCACGTGCTGGGGCAGGTAAAGCAGGCCGAACTGCTGCGCGAAACGGACGGTGTCCGTTTCGGCCTTGGCCGAGGTGGCGCTGCCGGCCGTAAAGGCCAGTGCGACAGCGCCGCAGACGGCCGCGGTCGCGGCCTTGCGTGTAAAGCTTCTGTTGGTCATGGTATTCGTCCTCCCTAATGACGATGCGTGGTCTGTCATGAAACGGGTTTCGATGCCGCGTTATGCCCGCCGAACCTCGTTGTCCGGTCGGTAGGGACGTTCACTGCCGTGCCTGATCCCGCATCCCAACCACCTGGGATTTGCGGTGCAGAAGGGCGGAGTGTCTTGTTGTCTATTCGTCCCTAGCATCACAGGTATGAAGACTATCGGGAAAAAACCGATATTCCTATATAGTTTTTCGAAATTTCCCCCGATATAGTGCCTTCCGGAATTACGATATAGTTTTCATGGGTGGGTTGGCAATCACTTGCCACACCCCGTTTCACAAAACGACGCTAATTAAGACAAAACAATGGGACATAGGTCCAGGAGAGGACAAAATGCTCGACCAGCAGGATGACGGCGGACAGGGTGCGCTCAATTCAAGTTCAACCATCGAGGCGCCGATCGCGCCTCACGAACTCGGCCACGCGGTACTGACGCCGTCCGGCGCGTTCGAGGCCGGATCTTGGCAAACCTTCACGCTGGTTTATACCTGCGGCAAGTACGGGATGGACGACAGCGCCTCCATGCGCGTCTGTTTCCGTTTTGCCTCGGACCAAAGCCGCCCGCAGTTCGATGACCCCAAGTGGCGCAACTACACCACGGTCGTGGCTTCCAACAACGCGGTTCTGGAAACCCGCTACGATCCCAAGGGCAACGTGCGTCCGTGGGACCGGGCACTTTATATTAAGGTGGTGAAGGGCTTCATGAAGGAAGGTGACACCATCACCATCACCTTCGGCGAAACCTCGGGCGGATCGCAGGGCATGCGCCTGCAGACCTTCTGCGAGGACAGCCTTGAATTCCGCGTCCTGGTCGATCCCATCGCCACCGCCAACTATCAGGCACTGCCGGTTCAGCCCGTCATCCGCATCGTTCCGGGCAAGCCGGTGACCTTTGCCGCCGTGGTTCCGACCGCGCGCTGCCCCGGCGAAACCTTTGATCTGAAGATCAAGGGCGAGGACACCTGGGGCAATCCGTCGGATCAGTGCGACGTGACCTATAAGGTCAAGAGTTCGCGCCCGGTCAACGGTCTGCCCGACAGCGTGACCCTGGCGCCCGGCGCCTTCGCCACCATCGTCGAGGGATTGAGCGTCGATGCCCCGGGCCTGGTGGATATTTGGTTCGAGGATGTCTCGGGCACGGAAATTTTCCGCGCCAATCCGCTGTGCATTCAAAGCGACCTGGAACTCAAACCCTACTGGGTCGATCTGCACGGCCAGTCCGAGGAAACCATCGGTACCGGCTCGGCCCGGGCCTTCTTCGAATTCGCCCGAGACCGCGCCTTCGTCGACGCCGCCGGCCACCAAGGCAACGATTTTCAGATCACCAAGGGTTTCTGGTCCCATCTGGACAACCTGTGCGAGGAATTCGATGAGCCCGGCAAGTTCCTGACGCCGCTTGGGTATGAGTGGTCGGGCAACACGGCCTTGGGCGGTGACCGCAACATGTTCTACCCCTCCAAGGACCGGGTCATTCGCCGCTCGTCCCATGCCCTGATCGAGGACAAGTCGGACTTGTCCACGGATTGCAACACGGCGGGCGAACTCTTTGAAGCCTTGGCCCGTGATGCGGAATGGGATGTCGTATCCTATGCCCATTGCGGCGGGCGCTATGCCGACGTGAAGATGGCCCATGACGGCCGGTTCGAGAAATCCATGGAGATCCATTCCTCCTGGGGCACGTTTGAGTGGCTGGTCGAGGATGCCCTCGACATGGGCTATCGCACGGGCATCGTCGCCAATTCCGACGGCCACAAGGGTCGGCCGGGAGCCAGTTATCCTGGCGCGTCGCTGTTCGGCGCCGTCGGTGGCCTGACCTGCATGCTGATGCCTGACCTTTCGCGGGATTCCCTGTTCGATTGCATCCGCAAACGTCATCATTACGCCACCACCGGCGGCCACGGCGGCCGCATGGTGATCGACGTGAAAGCGCGGTTCGATGCGCCGGGCACGCTTTATCATGATGATCCGGCGCTTGATTATCCGACGCCGCCCAAGGGTCATGAAGCCAGCGAGGCCATGATGGGCGACATCGTCCATCTGCCGGACGGGGGTGTGCGGCTGGATGTCGATATCCAGGGCGCCAGCCCGATTGAGCGGGTCGATATCTTCAACGGCCGAGAATTGATCGAAACCGTCCGGCCATACGGCCAGGAAGACTTGGGCGGGCGGATCCGCGTCCATTGGGAAGGGGCTGAATACCGCGGCCGCTTCCGCCAGGTTATCTGGGACGGCACGGCCCACGTCCAGGACAACGAGATCGTCCGCGCCCAGGCCTTCAACTTCTTCAATCCGGAAAAGGTGCTGGAGCAAACATCGGAGACGGCGCTCAAATGGATGTCCCTGACCACGGGCAACTTCGCCGGCTTCGATGTTTGGCTGAAGGACGCCTGGGGTGGCACGCTCCAGATCGAGACGCCGCTGGTGCAATGCGGCGTGCCGCTGGAGGAAATCGGCCTGGAGGACGAGATGTTCGACAAGTCCGGCGTCCTGCCCCGGTTCCTCAAGATCTTCCGCCTGCCGGAAGAAAACCCGCACCGCAAGATGTCGTTCTCGCGCAACATCGACCTCAAGGACGACCGGGACAACGCCATCTTTATCCGCCTGACGCAGGAAGACGGCACGCGGGCCTGGACCTCGCCGGTCTACGTCTGTCGCAAGCTGTAAATCCGGCACAAGGTCTTGTAGCCTAGAGCCGCGGGCGGGAAGCCGTCCGCGGCGGGGCATGTCTGTGCCCCGCCGATCCATCCAAGACCATCAATCAGAAATTTGAGGACCAATCTTGAAACCTTATAAATGGGATAGGGAAACGGACGTCATTGTCCTGGGCTTCGGCGGCGCCGGCGTGGCGGCGGCGGTGACGGCGCATGATCTGGGGGCGGAAGTCCTGATCCTGGAAAAGGCGCCCGAAGGACTTCATGGCGGCAATACGCGCATCGCGGCCCAGGGTTATCTGAACACGTCGGATGCGGACAAGGCGGCGACCTATTTGGAAGCCCTTTGCGGGCCCTATGCGGTGCCGGATGAAATGATCCGCACCTGGGCGCAGGAAATGTGCCTGAACAACGATTGGGTCCGAGACCTGGGCGGCGACCCCCAGGAACACCAGCATCAACCGGAAGGCATCGAATACCCGGAACTGCCGGGTGCGACCTGCGTCCACAAGTTCCACGATGGCCCGACCTACGGCTATTCCTTCACCTGGAAACGTTTCGAAAGCTTCGTTGCGGAACGGAACATCCCGGTTCTTTACGAAACGCCGGGCCGGGAATTGATCCAAGACGGCGATACCCGGGAAATTCTAGGCGTGCGCGCGGAGAAGGACGGCAAGTCCGTGCTCATCAAGGCGCGGCGCGGCGTAGTTCTGACCTGCGGCGGGTTCGAGAACAATCAGGAAATGATCCGCAACTACCTGCCGGGCGTGTCCCATTGCTACCCATCGGGGACCCCCTACAACGAAGGCGACGGCATCTCCATGGCACTCTCGGTCGGCGCCGACCTGTGGCATATGAACAACTTCGCGGGTCCGTCCATGGCCCTCAAGGTGCCGGAGTATCCCGCCACCTTCTCGATCCAGGCCCTGCATTTCGCCAAGGAATATCCCGGCGGCATGATCATCGTCGGCCCGGACGGCCGGCGGTTCTACGACGAGAAATTCAAGCATCGCCACGGCAAGGTGCCGATCAACGGCGTGTGGTCGCCGATGCATGTGCCGACCCCCATGTTCATGGTGTTCGACCAGGACATGATGTCGGCGGCGCCGCTCTACAACAAGAACCCCAACCGGGGCTGGACGCCGATCATTTCCCGCTATGACTGGAGCGACGACAATTCCGCCGAACTGGAAAAGGGCTGGATCAAGAAGGGCGAGACCATCGACGAGCTTGCCCGGATAATCGGTTTGGACACAGAAACGCTCTCCGCCACGGTGGCGCGCTGGAACACGCAGGTGGCGGCCGGGGAGGACGCGGATTTCGGGCGCAAGCTGATGTTGTCACCGCTGGCCAAGGGACCGTTTTACGCGATGGAACTGTCGCCTTCGATGATCAACACCCAGGGCGGCCCCCGGCGCAACGAGGAAGCCAAGATCCTGCGCCCGGACGGCACGCCCATTCCCCGGCTCTACAGCGCGGGCGAACTGGGATCGATCTTCAGCTATCTTTATCAGGGCACGGGTAACATCGGCGAATGCCTGGCTTTCGGGCGGATCGCGGGGCGCAACGTCGCCGCCGAAACGCCGCGGCTGTGATCGCAGTCAGGCGTCCGCCGGCTCGCTGACCGGCGCCACGTCCACGGCGACCGCGACCTTGTGCTCGCCGCCGCCCAGGACCATGCCGTTGATCGGGCTGACGTCGCCGTAATCGCGGCCCCAGGCGACGGTGATGTGCTCGTCCCCCGGCATCAGGTTGTTGGTCGGGTCCAGGTCGACCCAGCCGTGGTCCGGCACCCAGACGGCCAGCCAGGCGTGCGACGCATCGGCGCCGATCTTGCGTTCCTGGCCTTCCGGCGGATGGGTGCGTAGGTACCCCGAGACATAGCGCGCCGGCAGGCCCATGGCGCGTAGGCAGGCGATCTGCAAATGGGCAAAGTCCTGGCACACACCGCGCTTGTCAGCGAGCACCCGGTCGATTGGGGTCGAGATGTCGGTCACGCCGCCTTCGTACTTGAAGCCCGTAAAGATGCGCGCCATCAGATCCAGCGCTCCTTCCAGCACCGGGCGTCCCGGCGGAAAGGACTCCTGGGCAAAGGCTTCGGCCTGGGCCGACACGGTGAACGGGCTTTCGAACACGTATTGGCTGGCGTCCAGGCACTCCGGGTCCGACTGTTTGACCAAATATCCCGCAACATCTTCCCAAGGCGGGGTATTGGCCGGGGTGGGGGCGGGCAAGGCATGGATCTCGACCTGGCAGGTCGACGTGACCGAAAGCTTGCGATGGGGCTCCTCGATCGTCAGATAAGTCGTGGGATTGCCGAAAAAATCCACGTCGTTCTTGGACAAGGTCGGTGCCGGCTCGATGATCAGGGCGTGATGGCGTGTGACCTGATGGAGGCAGGGGCGCGGCGCCAGATGAAGAAGGTGCTGCGACAGCGCCACATCGAAGGCGTAGGTGATCGTCGTCTGATGGCTGATGTCGTAGATCACGGCCTGACACTCATGGGACCATGCCGCCCGCGGACGTGCTGCGCGTCGGCAGCACGTGGCTGAAGTACTTGCGCGCAAGCGCGTTTGACATTTCCAGGGTCTGATTGGCGATCTGATCCAGGAACTGGGCCAGTTCAGTGCGCTGGCCGCGCTTGTTGCGCTGATTGCAAAGCTCCATCACGTCGGCCAGGCGAATCTGGCTGTACATGGACTGGACCAGATATTCCTCGCGCGGCAGGGTGGCGCTTTCCTCGTCATGGGGGAAATGGCGGATGTGTTCGCCCAAGGTCGCGACCTGGAAGGCGAGGGATCGGGGATTGGTATCGTCGGCCAACAGCAGGTCGACCACCGCGGGCAACTGCACGGTCGAAAGGTAGCGCGTACGGTAGGTCATGGAGCTGTCGCCCAACTCCAGAAGCAGATCCAGGCGGCCTTCCTCGGCCGGGTTGCCGTCGACCACCAGTTCGCGGATCAGCTTGGCCGTATGGGTCGTGCGGTCGACCCGTCGCCCCGTATCCAGCAGCCGCCAGCCGAGCGAGCGCGTCATGTTTTCCATCTGCATGCCGCTGAAGGCCGACAGTTCTTCCAGGATGTGGTTGAGCAGTTCCAGCGCCGCCGACACGTCGAGCCGGATCATCGCCGCCTGGCCCACGGCGCGCTGGTGCAGGCCGTTCAGCACACGCCAGGAATCCGTGGACAGCCGCTCGCGCACCAGGGACGCGGTGCGTTGCAGGTTGCCCAGCAGGTTCAACAGGCCGTTGGCCCGCCCCCGGTCGAACAGGATCATCGCCATCTCACGCTCGACCGCGCGGATGCCGCCGGCGGCCGCTTTTTGCGCCGTGCGCCGGTTCAGATAATCCAAATCGACCAGGATGTTGGTCAGGCGCGTCAGGGTTTGCGGATCGTCACCGGCGCCGGCTTCACCGGCGAAGCGCAGGATCAAGGCCCGCATCAGGCGGACCGAGCTTTCCGTGCGTTCCGCATAACGGCCGAGCCAGAACAGGTTATCAGCCACCCGGGACGGCAGGTCCGAGCCCGAACGCCGCAGCGTCACCGCCTGGTCGGGCGCGGTGAGCCGCGTGAAGGTCGAGACCGGGCCGTCGGACAGCACCCAGGTATCCTTGGACGCGTCGCCCTGCTGCATGGTGATGGCCTGGGCGGCGACGCTGTCGGCGGTCCGCGTCAGCCCGCCGGGCATGACCCGGTAACTGTCGCCGTCGGCGCAGACGTAGACACGCAGCACCACCGGCCGGGGCTCGATCCCGGCATCGGACCACCCAGGGGTGGTCGACAGCGTCAGGGTTTCCTGGCCGAAGTACTGGTAACCGCGCCGGCCCAACAGGTCGATGATCTCCTGCCGTCGCTCGCCCGAAGCCTGACCGGGCAGCAACGCGCCGTTGCGGTTGTTGAGGATCGAGGAATTGGAGAACGTCGGGCGCAACACCAGATCGTCCAGGTGCCGGCTGACGTATTCCCGTTCCTGTTCCTGGCCGCACCACCAGGTGGCCAGGGACGGCACCTTCAAGTCCTCGCCCAGGAGTTCACGGCAGAGGCCCGGATAGAAGCTCATCAAGGCTTCGCATTCGACGACGCCCGAGCCCAGGGAGTTGGCGACGACCACGTTGCCCGCGCGCACGGCGGCGACCAGCCCGGCGACGCCGAGAAGGGAATCGTTGCGCAACTCCAGCGGGTCGCAGAAATCACTGTCGACGCGGCGCAGGATCAGGTCGACTCGCTTCAGGCCGTTCAGGGTCTTCAGAAAGACGTGGTTGTCACGCACGGTCAGGTCGGCGCCCTCGACCAGGGGAAAGCCCAGGTAGCGCGCCAGATAGGCGTGTTCGAAATAGGTTTCGTTGTGCGGCCCCGGCGTCAGCAGCACGGCCAGCGGATCGTCCCGGCCAGACAGGCTGATCAGGTTGTCGCTGAGCGCCTGGAAGAACCCGGCCAAGCGGTGAACCTGGGCCGAGCGGAAGATATCGGGCAACGTGCGCGCCAGCACGATGCGGTTTTCGAGCGTATAGCCGGCCCCCGACGGCGCCTGGGTGCGGTCGCTTAAGACCCACCAGCGCTGATCGGCGGCGCGCGCCAGGTCGAAGGCCATGAAATGCAGATGCACGCCACCCGGCGGATTGATGCCGCGCATGGGGCGCATGAACGCCGGATTGCCGTAGACCAGCGACGACGGCAACAAATTACGTTGCAACAGGGTCTGGTCGCCGTAGATGTCGTGGACGATGGCGTTCAGCAGCTTGGCACGCTGGATCAGACCGGCTTCCAGGGATTTCCATTCCTCGGCCCCGATCAGGAAGGGGATCGGGTCCATGCGCCAGGGGCGGGTCGATTCTCCGGTATCGTCGTAAATGTTGTAGGTGGTGCCGTTTTCCCGGACCAGGCGCTGCGCCGTGTCCCAGCGATCCTGCAGTTCCTGATCGCTAAACCGCCCCAGGCTTTCCAGGAAATTGTGCCAGTGTGGGCGCACACCGGTATGGGCATCCATCATCTCGTCATAGACGCCGGGGAAGGGGGCATAGTCGTCGGCCAGGAAAACGCCTGGCGAGGTGCCGTTCTTTGCCGGATTGCTGCCGCTCACGCGATGCTCCACGCCCGACCGGGCCCATACCCATATTGGAGGGGGGAGGATAGGAGATCGCCGCGCCCACCGCTAGTGCGTTGTTTGATCAAGATGAATCCAGTCTGAAAGGAAGGGTTCCCGGCCTAGTGCACCGTTTTCGCGCGGCGCAGGTCGAGGGTCATGGGAAATTCGTCATTGTCGCGGCGTTTCGGCGCATCGGACGGACCGGTGGTATGGCCGATGTCCTCGAACCGGGCGAGGCGCCGGCTTTCCGCCTCGTAGGCATTGACGGGGAAATGTTCGAAGTTGCGCCCGCCGGGGTGCGCCACGTGATAGGTGCAGCCGGCCACGGCACGCTTGGTCCAGGTGTCGTACAGATCGAACACCAGGGGCGCGTCGACGTCCACGCCCGGATGCAGCGCCGATGCGGGCTTCCACGCCCGGAACCGCACACCGGCGAAGAATTCGCCCGCCTTGCCGGTCGCCGTCAGGGGGACTTCATAACCGTTGCAGGCGATGCGATAGCGTCCGCCGGTCATGCCGGTGATCCGCACCTGCAGGCGTTCGACCGACGAATCGACGAAGCGTACGGTGCCGCCGGCGGCCCCTTCCTCGCCCATCACGTGCCAGGGTTCCAGCGCCTGGCGCAGCTCGATCTCCATCTGCTCGTACTGTACGGCGCCGTAGCGCGGGAAGCGGAATTCGAAATGCGGCGCGAACCAATCCGCCTCGAAGGCATAGCCTTGGGTGTTCATGTCGGAGATGACGTTCTCGAAATCGGCCCAGACGGAATGCGGCAGCATGAAGCGGTCGTGCAACTGCGTGCCCCAGCGCACCAGGGGGCCCGAATAAGGCGTGTCCCAGAACCGCGCGATCAGGGCGCGCAGCAGCAATTGCTGGGTCAGGCTCATGCGCGCGTGGGGCGGCATTTCGAAGGCGCGGAATTCGACCAGGCCTAGGCGGCCCGTGGGGCCGTCCGGCGAATACAGCTTGTCGATGCAGATTTCCGTGCGGTGGGTGTTGCCGGACACGTCGATCAAAAGGTTGCGCAGGGTGCGGTCGATCAGCCAGGGCGCACATTCCGTGCCCTTTTCCGGAATCTGGGCGAGGGCGATTTCCAACTCGTACAGGCTGTCGTGGCGGGCCTCGTCGATGCGCGGCGCCTGGCTGGTCGGGCCGACGAACATGCCGGAAAACAGGTAACTGAGGCTGGGGTGGTGCTGCCAGTAGGTGACCAAGCTTTTCAGCAGGTCCGGGCGGCGCAGGAACGGGCTGTCCTCCGCCGTCGGCCCGCCGGCGACCACATGGTTGCCGCCGCCGGTGCCGGTGTGGCGGCCGTCGAGCATGAACTTTTCCGTGCCCAGGCGGCTGAGGCGCGCTTCCTCGTAAAGCGTTTCCGTGCTCTCGACCATTTCCCGCCAGCTTTCGGCGGGCTTGATGTTGATTTCCAGCACCCCCGGGTCCGGCGTCACCTTGATGACGTTGAGGCGCGGGTCGTTGGGCGGGGCGTAGCCTTCGATATGCACGGGCATGCCGGTTTCCGCCGTCGCGTCCTCGATGGCGGCGATCAGATCCAGGTAGTCTTCCAGGGTTTCCGTCGGCGGCATGAACACGCAAAGACGCCCGTCGCGGGGCTCGATGGTCATGGCCGCGCGGACCCGGCCCTTGGCGCCGGTCACGGACTGTTCGGAAATGGTCTGGCGGCCGCCGCCCGGATGTTCGGAGCCCTGCAGGTAGGGCTGGCGCGCGGCGTCCGGTTCGGGCAATTCGTCGCGGTCGTCGAACGGGTCGGCGGGTACGATATAGGGATAATCCACGGACCGGACATGGGGCAGGGAATCCAGCGGCAGGCGGTAGCCCACGGGGGAATCGCCGGGGATCAGCACCAGGCGGTCCGTGCGCGTCGACCAGGGCTCGCTGTACCAGCGCCGGTTGCTGGCCCGCGCGTTCCAGCGCTGCACGGGCAGGACATAGCCCGTGGGCTTCGACAGCCCGCGCGAGAACACCTTGCTCAGGCGCTCGCGCTCCAACGGATCGTCGAGCTTGGAATCCTCCAGGGTCACGTTTTCCGGCAGGCGGCGTTCCTGCTCCATGAAATGCCAGGGGTCCTCATAGGCGGGGATGGTCGCGTCGGGCGACACGTCCAGGCGCTCGGCGATGCCGCGGGCGAAGGTTTCGGCGGTCTTGATGTCGGGCTTGTGGTCGTCGACCTCCCGGGCGAAGGCGGAATGGTCGCGCCAGATCGGCACCCCGTCGCGCCGCCAGTACAGCGCGAAGGCCCAGCGCGGCAGCGGCTCGCCCGGATACCATTTGCCCTGGCCGAAATGCAAAAGGCCGTCCGGCGCGTATTTGTCGCGCAGGCGGCGGATCAGGTCGTCGCCCAGGGGGCGCTTGGTCTTGCCCGTGGCGGCGGTGTTCCATTCGTCGGCGTCGACATGATCGATGGACACGAAGGTCGGCTCGCCGCCGAGCGTCAGGCGCACGTCGCGCTGGATCAGCTGCTTGTCGATCTCGTCGCCCAGCGCGTCGATCGTTTGCCACTGTTCCTCCGTATAGGGCTTGGTCACCCGGGGGCTTTCCGCGATGCGGGTGATCAGCATGTCGAAATCGAAGTCGACCTCGCTGGGCCCCACGGCGCCCGAGATGGGGGCCGCACTTCTGGGGCGCGGCGTCGCGGCCAGCGGGATATGCCCCTCGCCGGTCAGCAGGCCCGAGGTGGGGTCGAAGCCGATCCAGCCCGCCCCCGGCAGGTAGACCTCGGTCCAGGCGTGCAGGTCGGTGAAATCCGTTTCCGCCCCCGACGGCCCGTCCAGGGACTTCACGTCGGGCTTCAACTGAATCAGGTAGCCCGACACGAAGCGCGCGGCATAGCCCAGATGGCGCAGGATTTCGACCAGCAGCCAGCCCGTGTCGCGGCACGACCCGCGGCCGCTGGACAGGGTTTCCTCGCAGGTCTGCACGCCCGGTTCCATGCGGATCAGATATTCGATTTCCGTTTGCAGGCGCTGGTTCAGGGCGACCAGATATTCGACCGTGCGGCCTTCCTGCTTGGGTAGTCTGTCCAGCCAGGCCTGCAGCAGCGGGCCTGCCGGCTCGGGCTTCAGATAGGGTTCCAACTCTTCTTTCAGGGCCGGGTCATAGGCGAAGGGTAGTTCCTCCGCGTCCGGTTCCAGAAAGAAGTCGAAGGGGTTCTGCACCGACATGTCGGCGACCAGATCGACCGTGACCTCGAACTTCTCGACCGGGTCCGGATAGACGACGCGGGCCTGGTAGTTGCCGTGGGGGTCCTGCTGCCAGTTGATGAAATAGCCCTCGGGCTCGATCTTCAGCGCATAGCTGAGGATCGGCGTGCGCGCATGCGGGGCCGGGCGCAGGCGGATCACCTGCGGGCCCATCTCGACCTTGCGGTCGTAGATGTAGGAGGTCCGGTGGTGCAGGGCGATATGAATGCTCATGGCCGGGATCGCACCTAGTCATACGGAGGTTAAGGGTCCGCGCCGCCGCGGCACCTGTCGGATGCTATACCAACACGCGCCCATGTGCCCGTCAATCGTTCGCGGGCGCACAAAAAAAGCCCGCCGGCCCCAGGGGGACCGGCGGGAAGTAGCAACAGGGAAGTTGATCTAGTTGCCTTCGGTCTAGTAGGACCTGGGCAACCCCAGCACATGCTGCGCGAGATAGCTGAGGATCAGGTTCGGCGATATAGGCGCCGTTCGGGCGAGTCGCGCCTCGCGCCATTTGCGTTCGATGTGGTATTCGCGGGCAAAGGCGAACCCGCCGTGGGTGGTGAAGCAGGCTTCGCCGGCATCCCAGGCCGATTGCGCCGACAGCAGCCGGGCCATGTTGGCTTCCGAGCCGCAGGGCAGGCCGGCGTCGAACATGGCCGTGGCCTTGCGCACCATCAGGTCGGCGGCTTCGATGTCCGCATAGGCCTTGGCGATGGGGAACTGGATACCCTGGTTCTGGCCGATGGGCCGCTTGAACACGATGCGTTCGTTGGCGTAACCGACCGCCTTTTCGATGAAATAGCGGCCGTTGCCGATGGCTTCCGACGCGGTCAGGCAGCGCTCGGCGTTCATCCCGTCCAGGATGTACTTGAAGCCCTTGCCTTCCTCGCCGATCAGGGAATCGCCCGGGATCGGCACGTTGTCGAAGAACACCTCGCAGGTGTTGTGGTTGACCATGGCGTCGATGGGGCGGATTTCACAGCCGTGCTTCTGCGCTTCCTTCAAATCGATCAGGAAGGTCGAAATGCCGTCCGTGCGCTTTTCCACCTTGTCGGCGGGCGTGGTGCGGGCCAGCAGCAGCATCAGGTCGGAATGGGCGGCGCGCGACGTCCAGACCTTCTGGCCGTTGATGACGTAGCCGTTGCCCTGCTTGTCGGCGCGGGTTTTCAGCTGCGTGGTGTCGGACCCGGTGGTGGGTTCCGTCACCCCGAAGGCCTGCAAACGCAGTTCGCCGGACGCGATCTTGGGCAGGTAATAATCCTTCTGCTCTTTCGAGCCGTGCCTGAGGATCGTGCCCATGGTGTACATCTGGGCATGGCCCGGTGAGGCCGAACAGCCGGTGACGTTGATGGTTTCCAGAATCACCGCCCCGCCGCGCACGGGCAGGCCGGCGCCGCCGTATTCCTCGGGGATCAATGCTGCGAGGTAGCCGGACGCGGTCAGCGCCTCGATGAATTCGGTCGGATAGCTGCCCGACGGCGGCTGGTCTTCCAGCTTGTGCCAGTATTCACCGGGAAAGTCGGCGCAGACCTTGGCGACCTGCTCGCGGATTTCCGGATAGTCGACCTCTAACGGGATGCTCAGTTCGGCGGTCATGTGTTCGTCCTTGAATGCAGGGTCAGGCGGCGTGCGTGGCGGGCGTGAACCCCTTGGGCGGGCCGGCATTGATGTAGGTGCCGTGCACGGGCTCGCCCTTCAGCTGGCGTTCCATGATCTCGCGGGCCTGCAACAGGCCGTCCAGATCGACGCCGGTCTTCATGCCCTGGGCTTCCAGCATGAACACAAGGTCCTCGGTCACGATGTTGCCGCTGGCCCCGGGGGCGTAGGGGCAGCCGCCCAGGCCGCCCAGGCAGGAATCGAATTCCCGCACCCCGGCGTCGAGCGCCGCGAACACGTTGGCCAGACCCAGGCCGCGCGTGTCGTGGAAGTGCGCACCCACGGGCACATCCTTGCCGACCGTGCGGTACAGTTCCGTGAACAGGTCGCGGACCTGCTTGGGATTGGCGTAGCCGACCGTGTCGGCGACGTTGAGGCGCTCCGCGCCGCGTTCCATCAGGCCTTCGGCAACCTTCATGACGTCCTTGACCGGCACCGGGCCGGAGATCGTGCAGCCGAAGCAGGTTGCCATGCCGCCGGAGATGATCTGGTCCTTGTATTCCGGATGTTCGTTCCGATAGGCGACGATCTCGGCGAAGCCGTCGAGGGATTCCTGGACCGAGCGGCGGATGTTGGCCTGGTTGTGTTCTTCCGAGACCGACATGACGACGCCGATCTGATGGGCGCCGGCGGCCAGGCCGTTCACGGCCCCCTTCATGTTCGGCACCAGGGCCGAGACGGTCAGGCCGTCAATCAGGATCGATTGGGCGACGATTTCAGCGGAATCCGCCATCTGCGGCAAAAGCTTCGGGTTGACGAAGGACCCGACCTGCATCTGCGGCACGCCGGCGGCGGCCTCGCTGCGGATCCATTCCATCTTGCCGTCGGTGGTGAAAACCGTCTGGATGCTCTGCAGACCGTCGCGGGGGCCGACTTCGCTGACCAGGACGTCGATATCGCGTTTCATGGTGGTCTCCTTATCTTCGTGCGGTGACTGTGTCAGGAGCCCTTGAACTGGGCCTTGCGTTTTTCGTTGAAGGCACGGACGCCTTCCATGCGGTCGTCGGTGCCTACCAGGCGGTTGTAGGCCTGAAGTTCGAACTGATAGCCCGACATGCGGTCGACCTGGGTGGCGATCGAGGTCGAGCGCTTGGCGGCGCGGATCGACAGCGGCGCATTCGAGGCGATGCGTTCCGCCGTCGCGATGGTTTCCTCCATCAGCTTTTCCGGTTCGCACACCTTGTTGACCAGACCCCAGTCGCAGGCTTGTTGGGCCGTGAACGGCAGGCCGGTCATGACGATTTCCTTGGCCCGCCGCTCGCCGACCGCGTTGGGCAGGTTGATCGTGCCCATGGCTCCCGGCATGATGCCCAGGGTGACCTCGGTCAGGGCGAACTTGGCGTGGCTGGCGGCATAGACGAAATCGCAGGTCAGCGCCGTCTCGCAGCCGCCGCCGTAGGCGGCCCCGTTGACCGCGCCGATCACCGGCACCGGGCAGCTGCGCATGGCCATGACCCCCTGTTCGAAGATGCGGTGCTGGACCTGCCATTCATGGTTGGTCATGCCGTTGCGTTCCTTGAGGTCGCCGCCGGCGCAGAACGCCTTGTCGCCGCGCCCGGTATAGATCACGGCGCGGATGTCTTCGGCGTCACGGTACAGGCCCTCGAAGATTTCGATCTGCTCCAGGCCCATCTTGGTGTTCTTGGCGTTGCGCACCTCGGGACGGTCCATCATGACGATCAGGATGTGTCCGTTCTCGCCGACGCGCTCCAGGTTGTAGGTTTCGTAATCCATCCGCATCACTGGTTCTTCCCTTTTATGGCGTCGTTGTGCTGGCCGACGGTGGGCGCCGATTTCCGGATCGGCGGGCGCGTGCCGTCGAAGCTGAGGGGCAGGCCGACCAGCCGGGGACCGCCGCCCATGGCCGTCTGCAAAATGCCGAGGGCTTCCGTCTGCGGGTCGGCCATCATTTCCAGGGTCTGCTGCACCGGGGCCGAGGGGATGCCTGCGTCATCCAGGGCCTGCTGCCAGTCGGCGCGGGTCCGGGTCAGGACCACGGGCTCGATCAGGGCGTTCAGTTCGGCCAGGTTGGCATAGCGGTTTTGATTGGTGTCGAAGCGCGGGTCTTCCGGCCATTCGGGATGGCCCAGGACCTTGGACAGGCGTTCGAACAAGCGGTCGTTGGGGGCCGCGATGATCAGGTAGCCGTCGGAGCATTCGTAAGCCTGATAGGGCGCCATGCCGCGGGCGCCGGATCCTTCGCGGGCCGGGTTCTTAGGGTCGACGGCGGCGGAGGCGACGGCGTTGTTCATCCAGCCGACGGCGGTTTCGTACAGGGAGGCGTCGACCGTGCAGCCGGTGCCCGTGTCGTCGCGGCGCTTCAAGGCGCCCAGGATGCCGATGGCGCACCACATGCCGGTGCCCATGTCGATGATTGAGGTGCCGACGCGGATCGGCGGCCTTCCTTCCTCGCCGGTGATGGTCATCAGGCCGCCGTAGGCCTGCATCAGCGGATCGTATCCCGGCTTGTCCTTCAGGGGGCCTTCGTTGCCGAAGGCGCCCAGGTTGCAATAGATCAGGTTGGGATTGCCGGCGCGCAGGGTCTCGGCGTCCAGGCCGTGCTTCTTGACCGTGCCCGGGCGCATGTTCTGGATCACCACATCGGCTTCGGTGATGCAGTAGTTGCGCAACCAGTCGCGCTCCTCGGCGCTGCTCATATCCACGGTAATGGATTGCTTTTCCCGGTTCAGGGCGTGGAAGTAGGAGCCGATGCCGTCGGGGAACATCTTGCCCCATTGGCGGGCGTCGTCCCCGGGGCCGGGGCGTTCGATCTTCACGACTTCGGCGCCCATGGAGCCCAGAATCCAGGCGGCGTAGGGGGCGGCCACGCTGGACCCCAGCTCGACGACACGAATGCCGGCCAAGCACTGCCAGGCCCCGACGTTGGGTTCGTTCACGATGTTCTCCCGGAATGCTTATCGGCGGCCGAGGGCTGCCGGTGCATCCTGTTCACATATTGATTTGACGGATCACATGCGTTGAAGAAAGTATCGCATTGTGATACATAGTTTCTGATTGTAAGATTACAACGCAATGCCCTGAGACTGTCAAGGGAGTCCCGATGCTCGATCTTGCCGACGATGTCCTTCCCTATCCTGTCCCCGAGGCGGACCCCGACCGGCGCGGCAAGCCCTTCGTGGCCTCCGTCGGCAAGTGTTTTCAGGTGTTGAAGGCGTTTCGCCGGGGCCAGACCGAACTGCGTCAGCGCGACCTGGGTTTAAGCGAAATCTGCAAACTGTCGGGCCTGGATAAAAGTGCCGCGCAGCGGTTTTCCGAGACCCTGGTGACCCTGGGTTACCTGGAAAAAGACCCGGGGACGCGGCGGTATCGACCCGGCATCGCGCTGATCGATTTCTATTACACCTTCATGGTCTCGCACCGCCTGGCGCAGATCGCCATGCCGATCCTGATCGAAGCATCCAAGGTCTACGACACCACCGTCAACCTGTGCGAGATGGAAGGCACCGACGCGATCTACACGGTGCGCATCCCCCAGGCCAAGGCCAGCTACGGCACCATGCTGGCCGGGCGCCGGGTGCCGGCGTTCTGCGCCTCGCCGGGCACGGTGATGCTGGCCCATATGCCGGAGGACGAGGCCGATGCCGTGCTCGCCGCCTCGGACCTGCGCAAGATCACCGAATACACCCTGACCGACATCGCCGACTTGAAGGCCCAGATGGCCGAGGCACGGCGGCTTGGCTATCACGTGTCCGACCAGCAGTCGCAAATCCACAACGTATCGACCGCCGCCCCCGTGCTGCGCATGGATGGGCGTGCCGTGGCGGCTGTGCACATTCCCGGCTATGCGCCGCAATGGAACCTGGAGAACGTCCACGAAAAACTGGTGCCGCTGGCCGTCGACACGGCGCGGCGCATTTCCGATTCCCTGACCGAAGCCCTGTAGCGGCTCGGCCGACCGCATAAAAACAAAAGACTGACCATCCGCAGGAGGAACCCATGCCCGATACTCATCAGACCGCCCAGCAGGGTGGTGCAACCGAAACCCCCACCCGTGACCTTGCCCAATGGGTCGCCGGCGTCCCGTCCACGGACTTCACCGACCGTCCGCGCCGCTGGGCCAAGCACGCGATTCTCGACTGGTTCGGCGTGACCCTGGCCGGGGCGACGGACCCCCTGGTCGGGATCCTGGCCGATGACGCCCTGGACGCCGGCGAGGGCGGCAACGCGCGCCTGGTCGGGCGTAAGGAAAAGGTCACGCCCACCATCGCCGCGATGATCAACGGGGCGGCGTCTCATGCGCTTGATTACGACGACGTCAACAAGCGCCTGCACGGCCATCCGACCGTGCCTGTGGTGCCGGCCATTCTGGCGTTGGCGGAACAGAAGGGCCTTGCGGGCCGCGCCGTGGTCGACGCCTTCATCGTCGGCTACGAGACCGAATGCCTGATCGGCGAAATGATGGGCATGAACCATTACGATCACGGCTGGCACGCCACGGCGACGGTCGGCACCTTCGGCGCGGCGGCGGGTTGTGCCCGTCTGCTGGGCCTGGATGCCGACAAGGCGGCCATGGCGCTTGGCATCGCCGCGACCCAGGCGGCGGGCCTGAAATCCATGTTCGGCACCATGTGCAAGCCGCTGCATGCGGGCAAGTCGGCCATGAACGGCCTGATGGCGGCGCGCTGGGCGGCGCGCGGCTTCACCAGCCGCCCGGACGCCCTGGAATGTGCCCAGGGCTTCGGCAAGACCCAATCGACGGAATTCCACGGCCTGCCCGTGCGGCCCGATAGCGCCGCCCCCTTCGCGGTCGAGGAGAATTTGTTCAAGTACCATGCCGCCTGCTACCTGACCCATTCGTCGATCGAGGCGATCCGCGAATTGAAGCAGCACCATGAGTTCACCGCCGACCAGGTGACCCGCGTGCGCACCCTGGTCGACGCCGGCCACCGCAAGGTCTGCGATATTCCCGAACCGGAAACGGGCCTGCAGGTGAAGTTCTCGATCCGCCACTGCATCGCCATGGCGCTTTCGGGGATCGATACGGGCGACCGGGAAATCTATACGGACGCGACGGCGGCCCGGCCCGACCTGATGACCCTGCGCCGCAAGGTCGAGGTCGAGGACAAGGTCCACGACAGCCGTCACGCGGCCGAGATCGTCATCGACCTGGCCGACGGCCGGTCCCTGGTGCAGTTCTTCGACGTGGGCGTACCCGCCGATGATTTGGACGCCCAGGAAGCGCGCCTGATCGCCAAGTTTCATCGCTTGGCCGACCCGATCCTGGGGGCGGCCAAGGCCAAGCGGATCGAGGATCTGGTGTTGGGGCTGGACGACGCCAAGGATGTCGGCGATCTGATGGCGACTGCCGGCTGAGGGTTTAGGCGGGGTCGCCCTGGCGCAGTTTGCGGGTTTCGGCGGCGACGTCGAAAAACGCGCTGACCAGGCGCGAATCCCGCCGTTCCATCAGGCAGTTCACATGCGCCGTGGTGTGGATGTCGGCATTTTCGATCTCGATGGTGCGCAGGTCCGGATGTTTGATGAACTCGATATCCGATACCACGCCGATGCCGATGCCGCGGGCGACGGCCAGCCACACGGCCTCGCGGCTGCCGATCTCCATGATCGGATTGATGGTCACGCCATGGCGGGTGAGGGCGGCCTCCAGCGCCCGGCGGGTGGTCGACCCGCTTTCGCGCAGCACCATGCGGGCCCCTTCCAATTCCTCGATGCGGATGCTCTTACGCTTGGCCAGCGGGTGGGACTTGTGGGCGAACACGACGACCTTATGGCGGCTGTAGGGCATGGCGAAGATGCGGGGGTCGTCCTCGACATGGGCCAGCACGGCGACGTCGGCGGAATAGTCCAGGAGGCGTCTGACCATCTCGCTCGAATTGCCGACGGTGACGGCCAGGCGGATGCCCGGATAGGCCTCGCTGAAGGCGCTGAGCATTTCCGTCGCATGATAGGGGCCGACGGCGCCCACATGCAGCGTGCCCGTGTGGAACCCGCCGAAGGCGTTCAACAGGTCCTGGGCTTGGCCTTCCAAGTCCATGATGCGCCGGGTCACGGCGAGAAGGGCCCGCCCTGTCTCGGTCAACTCGATCCCGCGCCCGCGGCGGAGGAACAGCTCGACCTTGAACATGTCCTCCAGCGCCTTGACCTGGCTGGTCAACGTCGGCTGGCCCACGTTCAGCACCTTCGAGGCGGCGGTGAAACCGTTCTCGGTGGCGACGGCGTGGAAGGATCTGAGTTGTGTAAATATCATCGGTTTTCCAAATGGATTATATACGATATTTGAATTTGCCCAATAGGTTTGAATTGCCGATTATGCATGTGACCGGTCGCCAAAAGACCGGCAACCCAGGCAAGGGGGGCTCGATGCAGGATCGGAATTCACATCATCCGTTCAACGAACGGTCGACCTGTTCGAGTGCGTTTCCCTTCCTTGCCGATTCAGGGGCCGCTTTCGACCCCGCCATCCAAAACAGAATCCATACCGCCATCGAAGCGGGGATCCCCGGCGCGGCGCCGTTGCGGCACGCCGGACACGGGAGTGCAACACGTCATGAGGAGACATCCAATGAACTTCGACCAAAGGACACAACTGTCCGGTAAACGCCGCGCCGGCAATCTGCTCTCGGCCCTGGCCCTGAGCGCTGCCGTCACGGTCACCGGCATTTCCGCCGCCAAGGCCGCGGAATGCGAAAATCCCGACGCCTTGACCTTCGCCATCATTCCGACCGAGGAAACGGTGGCCGAACTGCAGCTCTACAAGCCGGTGACCGACCGCATGGCCAAGATGACGGGCAAGAAGATCCAATTCTTCATGCCCACGTCTTATGCCTCGGTGGTCGAAGGCCTGCTCAGCAAGTTCGTCGATGTTGCCGTGCTCGGCCCCTATACCTACGTGATCGCCAATTCCAAGGACCCCAACGTCGAGGTGTTCGCGACTTACGCCAAGAAGAAGGGGCACATGCAGGAAGAAGGGCCGGGCTACAAGGCCGCCCTGATTTCCAAGAAGGGCTCCAAATTCACTTCTATCGACAGCCTCAAGGGGTCGACCCTGGCATTGGCCGATCCGGGCAGCACATCGGGCAACCTGATGCCGCGCGTCGTGTTCTCCAAGGTCGTCAACATGGACATCGACAAGTTCTTCGGCAAGGTCATCTATTCGGGCAGCCATGAGCTATCGGCCGTCGCCGTCAACAAGGGCAAGGTCGATGCCGCCTTCGTCGCGACCCACCGCTTCGACAACGTGGTCAATAAGGGCGAAATCAAGCTGGAAGACGTCAACATCCTGTGGGAATCCAAGCCGATCCCTCAGGATCCCTTCGTCTACCGCAAGCCGCTGTGCGAAGACATCAAGAAGAACATCCGCGAGACCTTCCTGGGCTTGGATAAGGAACCCGGCGCTCAGAAGTTCCTTGCCAACGTGAAGTCCAACAAGTTCGTCGCCATGACGTCGGAAGACTACGACATCATCCGCGACCTGAAGGCCGCCAAGGACGCGCGCAAGAAGAAGTAAGGGTACACTGTACCCCGGCGGCGGCCGGGTTCCGCCGGTTACTCCCTGTCGGGGGCCGGCCGCCGCATACTCTTCCCGCAGAACCGGGCAAAAGAACCGGAATGCCTTTTCTATCAACGACCAGACCTGGATGACACATCATGGCCGTCTTGGAAGTAAGAGACCTGCGCGCGCGTTACAGCGCCCGTGGTCCGGAAATCCTCAAGGGAATATCCTTCGACGTCGAAGGCGATGATTTCTTCGCCATCATCGGCCCCAGCGGAGCCGGCAAATCGACCCTGATCCGCTGTATCAATCGGTTGGTCAATCCGACGTCCGGATCCATCGTGTTCAACGGGCACGACGTGACCAAGATGTCGAGCAAGGACCTGCGCTTGGTGCGCCGCGACATCGGCATGATTTTTCAGGAATTCAACCTGATCGATCGCATGAGCGTGATGGATAACGTGCTGGCCGGGCGTCTTGGCTACACCGGCAATCTGCGCACCCTGTTTCGCATGTTCCCGCGCAAGGACATCGACCACGCCCTGCATCTGCTTGATCGGGTCGGCCTGTCCGATCATGTGGATAAGCGCGCGGATGAACTTTCAGGCGGCCAGCGCCAGCGCGTCGGCATCGCCCGCGCCCTGATGCAGGATCCCAAGCTGATGCTGCTGGACGAGCCGACTTCTGCGCTCGATCCAAAGATTTCCCGTGAGATCATGGCCCTAATCAAGGAAATGGCGCAGGAACTGAACGTGCCCTGCCTGTGCAACATCCATGACGTCAAGCTGGCCATGGAATTCTGCAACAAGATGATCGGCCTGCAGGACGGCATGACCATGTTCGCCGGCCCGACGGAACAGATGAACGAGGCGAAGCTCGACGAGATCTACGCCATGGAAGTTCTGTGAGGCGCGGGGAATGGACAACGCCACAGGATACCGTGTCATGGACATGAGAACCGAGGACATTCTGGCGCGCCGCACCCGGCGCCAGCGCAAGACCGCCGTCGTCGCGGTGGTGCTGATCGGGCTCGTTATCTGGAGTGTCGACGTCACCGTGATACAGGATACGGACTGGGCGCGCATCGGCAGCTTGGGCGAGGTCATGGAGGCCGCCGGACAGTTTGCCGGGATCGATTTCTCCCTGTTCCCGAGCCTGCTTGGCCCGACCCTGGAAACCCTGTTGATTGCCTGTCTTGGCACGGCGATGGGCGCAGTCCTCTGCGTGCCGGCGACCTGGTTTGGGGCAATGAACATCACGCCTTTCGCGCCGATTACATATCCCATCGCGCGCCTGATGATGACCCTCAGCCGCTCGGTCCATGAAATCGTCTGGGCGCTGTTCTTCGTCGCGGTGTTCGGCCTGGGGGCTATGGCCGGGGTGTTTGCCATCGCCATGCGCTCTATCGGCTTCATCGCCAAATTGTCGGCCGAGGCCATCGAAGACATCGATCCAGGCCCCGTCGAGGCCATGCGCGCGACCGGCGCCAATACCTTCCAGGTCATGCTCTACGCCATCATGCCGCAGGTCCTGCCGCAGGTCATCGGTACGGTGATTTTCGAATGGGAAATCAATATCCGCCGCTCGGCCGTGCTTGGCCTGGTCGGCGCCGGGGGCCTTGGGCTGGTGTTCTTCCGCCAGATGAACACCTTCAACTTCCACGGCGTGACCTCGGTGATCATCGCCATTCTGGCCATCATTTTCCTGGGCGAGGCGATCTCTCACGCGATCCGCCGGCGCATGATCTAGGAGGGCGCCGCAATGTCCGCCAACATATCCAGCAACGCAACTCCCGCCATCCCGAAACGCTGGTCCCGCTACAAGCATCCGGAATCGCTGTACAGCTACGGCGCATGGCTCATCGCCTTTTCCGTGGTGGTGTTCAGCATCGAATACCTGAACATTCCCCTGGACCGTCTGTTCGGCATGTTCGGGCGCATGGGCGAGGTCATCGCCCAGCGCTACTACCCCGCCGACATCGACTACATCATGGACCGGGATTACCTGGGTTATGTGATCGAAACCATCCAGATGGCCTATCTGGGGGCCCTGTTCGGCTTGCTCATCACCATCCCGCTGGCCTGGTTCGCAGCCTACAACATGACGCCGTCCAAGTTGTTCGTGTACCCGGGCGCACGCATGTTCTCCATGTCCTGCCGGGCCGTGCACGAGACCATCTGGGCCATCCTGTTCGTCTCGATCCTCGGCTACGGCATGTTGCCGGGCGTTCTGGCCCTGACCCTGTTCAGCGCCGGGTTCGCCGCCAAGCTGTTCGCCGAAGAGATCGAGGCCATCGACATGGGCCAGGTCGAGGCCATGCGGGCGACCGGCGCCAACCTGTTCCAGGTCATGGTGTTCGGCGTGTTCCCGCAGGTCCGCGTCGCCTTCACCGGCATCGCCATCTACACCTGGGACGTGGCGTTCCGGGCGGCGACGGTGGTCGGCTTCTTCGGGGCCGGCGGCATGGGCTGGTACCTCAAGCGCAGCGTGCTGCAAATCGAAACGGAACGCGTCGCGGCGATCATCCTGTCGATCATCGTCCTGGTCCTGATTTCCGAACTTTTGTCCGCCTGGGCGCGCAACACCGTCATGAAGATGAAGTGACGGGCGCCGACATTTTGCCAACACCACCCGGCGCTCCAAGCGGCGCCATCCGATGAAACGGAGATAACAGAATGCAGAAGAATGGCCGGGCCGTCGTCTACGATGCGCCGAACGCGCCCTTTGTCGTCCGCGAATTCCCCGTGCGCGACGTCCATCCGGACGAGGTCCTGGTGCGCATCACCATGTCGACCATCTGCCGGTCCGACATCCATTCCTACCAGGGCCATCGGCCCAACCCGTGCCCGGGTATTCTGGGGCACGAGATCGTCGGCGTGATTGAACAGCTGGGGGCGGAGCGCGAGGTCGACCTGCGCGGCGACAAGCTGGCCGTGGGCGACCGGGTGACCTGGACCGAGTTCTTCCACGACGGCGATTCCTATTACGCCGATGTCCACGACATGCCGCAGAAGGCCCATGGCCTGCGCAAGTACGGCCATGACTTGGCCGATGAAGACCCGCACTTTCTGGGCGGTTTCGCCGATTATTGCTACATCATGCCGGGCACGGGAATCCTCAAGCTGCCGGATGCAATCTCGGATGAGGAGGCGACGCCGCTCAACTGCGGAGCCGCGACCATGGTTTCCGTGACCGAGGCCGGCGAAATCGATGTCGGCGATACGGTTGTCGTTCAGGGCCTCGGCCTGTTGGGCCTATATGGTTGCGCCATCGCCAAGGCGCGGGGCGCGCGCAAGGTGATCGGCCTGGATGCTGTCCCCGACCGCCTGGAACTGGCCGCCAAGTTCGGTTGCGACGTGACTTTCGATGTGTCCAAGCTGAGCGACGAACAGCTGGTCGCCGCCGTGCGCGCCGAATGCCCGCCCGACGGGGCCGACGTCGGGATCGAGGTTTGCGGCCTGCCCAGTGTCATCCCGGCAGGACTGAAGATGCTTCGGGTCGGCGGGCGCTACGTGCTGGGCGGGCTGGTCAATCCCAACGCAATGTTCACCGTCGACGGCAACGAAATTTTGCGCCGCTGGATCACCATCCGCGGGGTGCACAACTATCACCCCCGGCATCTGGTGCAGGCGCTTGATTTCGTCATGGCCAACCGCGACCGGTTCCCGTTCAAGGATCTGGTCGATTCCAAGTTCACCTTGGATCAGTTGGACGAAGCCTTTGCCCGCGCCGCCGACCGTTCGGTCCTGCGCGCGGCGATCGTGCCCTGACCTGAACGGACGGCCTGTTCGGGGCGATCAGCCCTCGAACAGGCTGCCCGTGGGCAGCGGGACCAGAAGCACCTCGCGGAACAGATAGAAAAAGCCCAGCACGATCGCCGTGCCGATCAGCGGGTAGACCAGGATGCGAAAGCGGGTCCAGGGATCGTACATGGCGATCAGGGTCAGGGCCGCGAACACGGGCAGGGCAGAACCGATGAAGCCGACCACGGGCATCGCGATGGTGCCGCCCAGCATGACGGCGACCAGCAGCATGCGCCGTGCTGAGGACCCGCCTTCCGGCGCCGCGCCCGCCTTGGCCCGGCCCAACAGCCACATCACGATATAGGCCAGGGATGCCGCGATCAGGACGCCCGCGAAGGTGCGCGGGAACACGGCGGAATCCGCGTCCATGTAGCTTAGAGAATCCCAGATCACCAGGCAGGCGATGCCGATCATGACCGCCGAGATAACGGCGCCGCCGGTGTCTTTCCGATCGTCAGTCTGCATGGGCCTGGTCCTTGATCTTCTTCAGCCGGGCCAGCACGAAGGGGCTCAGCAGGGTGAAAAGGGTGAATACGATGATGGCGATGGAGATCGGCCGCCCGAAGAACATGCCCATCTGGTTTTCCGTGGCCCGCCCGATGGTCCAGGCCTGCACGAAGCCTGATTCCGCGATCGGCCCCAGGATCAGGCCAAGCACGATGGGCGATGCCGTGAAGCCGAACCGTCCGATGATCCAGCCGAACCCACCCAGAACGATCATGATGATGACGTCGCTGATGTTGTTGCGGATGGCGTAGCTGCCGATGATCGTCATGAAGGCGATGGCAGGCACCAGCAGGGCCTTGGGCAGGGTGATGATGGTGCGATAGGCGTAGCGTCCGATGAACAGCCCCGTGGGCAGCATCAGGATGGTCGCCAGGATCAGGCCCCAGATGAAGGTGTAGACGATCTCGCCCTGGTTGGCGAACAGGCTGGGCCCGGTGCGCACACCCTGAACCAGGAGGGCGCCCAGGATCACCGCATCCGGCGGCGTGCCGGGAATGCCCAGCACCAGGGTCGGGATGAAGCCGCCGCCGACGGTGGCGTTGTTGGCGGATTCAGAGGCGATGATGCCGCCAGGTTCACCCTTGCCGTACTTCTGGCCCGGCTTCGCCGTGCGCTGGGCCTCGGAATAGGATACCAGACTGGCGATGGAGCCGCCGGCGCCCGGCAGAATGCCGACCACGGTGCCGATCACGGCCGAGCGGACGGCGTTGATCTTGTCGCCCCACAGGTAGCGTACGGCCTCGCCCAGGCGGAACCCGCGCGAGCCGCTGTCGACCTTCAGGTGGTGGCCCGGCTGCGCGACCAGGTCGATCAGCACGGGAATGCAGAACAGGCCGATCAGGGCGGCGACGATCTGGATACCGCTGAGCATGGTCTGCGAGCCGAAGGTCAGGCGTACGTCGCCGGCAACCTCGGCGACCCCGATGCAGGACAAAAGCAGGCCGAGCGCGCCGCCGGCGACACCTTTGATCAGGCTGCCTTCGGACAAGGCGGCGATCAGCGAAAGACCGAAGATGGCGAGCCAGAAGTATTCAACGGGGCCGAAGGCGAGTGCCACCTCGGACAGCGGCGGGGCCAGGGTCATCAAGGCCACGGCGCCGATCAGGCCGCCGATGACGCTGGCCAGGCAGGCGATGGTGATGGCGTAGTCGCCGTCGCCTTTTTTGGCGAGCGGATAACCGTCGAAAGTGGTCGCGATGGCGGACGGCGTGCCCGGTGTGTTGAGAAGGATCGCCGAATAGGCGCCGCCGTAGATGGCGCCCGTGTAGATCGCGCCCATGAGGATCAAGGCCGACGAGGTCGGCATGGCGAAGGTGAGGGGCACCAACACAGCCACCGACATGGTCGCGGTCAGGCCCGGAATGGCGCCGATCACCGTGCCGGCGACAACGCCGAACAGGGCGAAAGCCAGATTGAGCGGCGTCAGCGCGGTGAGCAGATGCTCAAACCCTGCCATGAAACGTCTCCGTGGAAATTGAATTGGGCCGATGAAGCGGCCCGGGGGAGGTAAGCAGTCACGGGCCGACCTGATCGGCCGGCCCGTGACGATCTCGGCTGCTTACTTCAACATGCCCGCTTCCTTGGCGGCGGCGGTCACGTCCTCGGCGAACTTGGCGAGGAAGTCGTCCGCCGATTTGCCGTAGGCGTAATCGACGGGGGCGAAGCCGCCTTCTTCCATCTTCTTGAGGAAGGCCGGGTCTTCGTTGACCGCCTTGATCATGGCCGTCAGCTTCTGGCGGATCGGTTCCGGGGTCGATTTCGGAACGGCGATGCCGCGATAGGCGCCGGACACGATGTCGATGCCCAGTTCCTTGAAGGTTGGCACGTCGGGGAAGCGGGGATGGCGCTTTTCCATGGCGACGGCCAAAAGGCGCGTCTTCTCATAGTTGGCGGCCACGGTGGTGAAGGCCATGGCGGCGGTCACCTGCTTGCCCATCAGGGCGGCGACGCTGGCACCCGTGCCCTTGAAGGGAACGTAGGTGGTTTTCACGCCCGCCAGCTTGTCGAAGCGGACCTGTGCCAGATGCGGCGCCGTGCCCTTGCCCGAACCGGAGAAGATCAGCTTGCCCGGGTTTTCCTTGGCGAACTTGATCAGGTCCTGGAGCGTCTTGAAGGGGCTGTCGTCGGTCACCACGATCGCGTCGGGCGTGTAGTGGAACCAGTACAGCATGGTGATTTCGTCGGTCTTGTAGCCGACGTCTTTCTGCTGCGGCTGCAGGACGATGTGCGGCAGGTTGACGCCCATCATGGTGTAGCCGTCGCCCTTCAGGGAATTCAGGCCGGACCAGCCCACGGCGCCGCCGGCACCCGGCTTGTAGGAAATGACCAGGTCCTGGTTGAACTTGTCCTTGAAGAAGGGCTGCTGCATGCGGGCGGTGATGTCGGATTCGCCGCCGGGGCCGAAGGGAATGATGTAGCTGATGGGCTTTTCCGGGTATTCGGCCTGGGCCGGCGCGGATTGGGCGGTCATGCCGATGCCTGCGGCAAGCGCCAAGGCTGCCCCCGTCAATACGAGAGAGCGTCGGGTGGTCTTCATCGTTGTTTCCTCCTGGTGGGGTTGGTAATCGAAGTTTGGTTTTTGCTCTTGTTGTTCTTGTCGTGTCGTCGTCGGCCGGGGTCGCCGGGGCGTTGAACCCGCCGGCCGATTTGCCCGCGCCGGGCGTCTATCCCATATCCCCGACCGAGGTCGGGGACAAGTCGATTTCAAGGCTGACCACGTCGCCGCGATAAGTGATCTCGGCGACGTATATACAGGTGCCGGCACGGTCGCCGATCGTCCGGCGCACATTGGCGACAGGGGCGCCCAAGGGAAGGTCCAGGCGTTCCGCCGCTTCCTGGCCGGCGCCGTCGACGGTCAGGGTCTGGTGGACCTTGCCGATGGCGATGTCGGGCATGGCGGCCAACATGGGCACCACGATGTTGGTGCGGAACTGATCGGGCGCCCGCAGGTAGATGTCGGCGGCCAGATAGATGTCGATCAGGCAGAACGGCTGGTCATCCCGGTAATGCACGCGTTTGATGTGCTGATAGGCGGTTGCCGGTTTGCCCTCGCCGTCCAGAATACGGGGTTGGCGTTCGGCGCTTTCGACCAGGATCAGTTTCGGCTGCAGGGGTTCGACCATGCGCACGAAGGAATTCCAGTCCGACGCCAGGGGCAGCCAGCGCTGCTCCCGCGGTTCGCACTCGACAAAGGTGCCGAGCCCGTGGCGGCGTTTGACAAGGCCTTCGGATTCGATAATCCCGATGGCCTGGCGCATGGTCGCGCGGGCAACATTGAAGCGGGTGGCAAGGTCGTCGATGGCGGGAAGCTGCTGGCCCAGGGACCAAATTCCAGCCTCGATCTCGCCGCGCAGGGTGTTGGCGACCTGGGCGTAGAGCGGCATGGTGTGGCGGCGGGCGCGGGGCGGCAGCATCGTTGTCGATCCGGCGTTGCGGTTACGTTGTGCTGCTAATATAGTCGTATGGACTTATGGATGTCTATCACTGAAGGAAATTTCATGGCACTGAACGATTTTCCCGCGCCATCGGCGGCGCGGCCTTTTCCCGCCGGCGCGTTGCGTCTTCGCCGCATCGACGTCTGGGCGCTGCGTGTCGCGATCCAGCGCCCCGTGGAAACCTCGTTCGGTATCATGCGTGATCGCCCGGCCGTGTTCCTGCGGGTTGAAGGCGCCGACGGCGCCTTTGGATTCGGGGAAATCTGGTGCAATTTCCCCAGCTGCGGCGCCGAACACCGAGTGCGCATGGCCGTGGATGAACTGGCGCCGTTGCTGGCCGGGCGCGACCTGGCCTCGCCCGCCGAGGCCTATGCCCTGATGTGGGAGAAAACCCGCGTGCGGGTGCTGCAAACTGGGGAACCGGGGCCCTATTCCCAGGTTATTGCCGGGATCGACATGGCGCTGTGGGATCTGGCGGCGCGCGCCGCCGGCCGGCCCCTGCGCCACTTCATCGCCGGGGATGCGGTGGATAGCGTGCCCGCCTATGCCAGCGGCATCCATATCGGCATCGCGGCGGACGTGGTGCCCGAATTCCGCGCTGCCGGGTTCCGCAATTTCAAGGTCAAGGTCGGGTTTGATACACCGGCGGACATCGCAGGCATCAAGGCTCTGAAGGCAACCCTGCAGCCGGGCGAGCGCCTGTTTTCCGACGCCAACCAGGCCTGGGACCTGGAGGCGGCCCTGGAATTTGCCCAGGGCGCACGCGACCTGGGGCTGGACTGGCTGGAAGAACCCTTGCGCGCCGATGCGCCGGCGGGCGACTGGGCGCGGTTGGCGAAAGAGGGCGGTGTTCCGCTCGCCGCCGGGGAAAATTTTATGGGTGTGGAGGATTTCGACGCCGCCGTCGCGGCCGGGTCGCTTGCCTATATTCAGCCCGACATGGCGAAATGGGGCGGCGTCACCGGCTGTTTGCCCGTGGCCCAAGCCATTCTGACAGGCGGGCGCACGTATTGTCCCCATTACCTGGGTGGTGGGATCGGATTGCTGGCCTCGGCCAATCTGCTGGCCGCCGTCGGCGGCCCGGGGTTGCTTGAGGTCGATGCCAATCCGAACCCCCTGCGGTCCGACATTCCGGGCATGACCCTGACGGACGGGCGGATCGTGCTGGGGACCGCACCGGGCCTGGGGGTCGAGGTGCTGCCTGAAGCCCTGCTGCCCCAGGTGACCCTGCACGAGATCTGGACGGCCTAGCCGTCCGGGGGTTTCCTCCCACCCAAGAAAGCTGGTAAATACACCGGAAGATTGGAAAATCACCGGGTAGGAATTCCAGGGTCCATGGCGCTCAATCCCAAGGTTATTTCGTTTTTCGACGACCGCACTTTCACCATTACCCATATCGTCATGTGCCCGGAAACGGGCAGCACCGCCGTGATCGATCCCGTGCTGGATTACGACGCGGCGGCAGGGCGGACATACCGGGAAAGCGCCGAGACGGTGGTCAACCAGATCGGCCAGGACGACCTGACCGTGGAATGGGTGCTGGAAACCCATGTCCATGCCGACCATCTGACCGCCGCCCCGTTCGTCAAGGACAGCCTGGGCGGGCGCCTGGGCATCGGCGGCAAGGTCGGTATGGTGCAGGCCGCCTTCAAGAAGATCTTCAACGCGGAGGACAGCTTCGCCACCGACGGATCACAGTTCGACCATCTGTTCGCCGACGGCGAGGAATTCAAGATCGGCAACCTGACGGCGCGGGTCATGCACACGCCGGGCCATACGCCGGCCTGCGTCACCTACGTGATCGGCGATGCGGCCTTTGTCGGCGACACCCTGTTCGCGCCCGATTACGGCACGGCGCGCTGCGATTTTCCCGGCGGCGACGCGCGCCAGCTCTATAACTCGATCCAGAAGATCCTCGCCTTGCCCGACGATACCCGGATCTTCCTGTGCCATGACTACATGCCGGGCGGGCGCGACGTGATCATGCATACGACCGTCGCCGAGCAAAAGGCGGCCAACCTGCATCTGAAGGACTGCAAGGACGCCGAGGCCTTCGCCGCCATGCGCAACGGCCGCGATGCGAAGCTCAGCATGCCAGCCCTGATCATTCCGTCCGTGCAGATTAATATGCGCGGCGGCGCTCTGCCGCCGGCGGAAAACAACGGCGTTTCGTATCTGAAGACGCCGGTTAACTTGCTGTAAAAAAGCAATAAATTGAAATATCCATAAATAAGACCTTATTCATCCGTGACTTTGCTGTTGCAGCGCGCAATCATCAAACCCGCCTAACAATAAAATCAAATCGTGCTTTTGGCAGGAAGGGGGACTTCGGCTGCGGTAAAGGGGATAGGTGAATAATGAGGTTTCTAAACAACGTCAGAATCCTGACGAAAGTTTCGCTCGGCTTCGGTGTGGTCCTGGCGCTTCTTGTGGTGACCGGCATGACCGGTGGGGTGAACCTGAAAAACGGCGACGCCAATTTCGCGCGTTACCGAGGCATCGCCACCGAGACCAACCAGGCGGCTCGGGTTCAGACCAGTCTTCTGGAAACCCAGTTGGAAATCCGCAAGTTCCTGAAAAGCGCGACCGAAGAGACCCTGGAAACCGTAAAAGATCGGGCCCAGCTGACCATCCAATTGAATGACCAGCTGACCAAGATGATCAAGGAACCGCAGGAAAACGCCCTGGCCCAGGAGGTCGGGCGCAATCTTTCCAACTATATCTCCGCGTTTGATGAGGTGGCGGCCCGTCAGGCACGCATTGACGATCTGGTGCAGAACAGGATCGATGTGCTCAGCCGGGAAATGCGGGCGCTTATCGCGGGCATCAAGAAAAAGACCCAGGACGCGATCGACGTTACGGGTGCCTATAACGCGTCGACGGTGCAACGCGATCTTTTGCTGATGCTTCTGAACACGGCCACATTCCTTGTTTCCAACGATCAGGAATCTTTCGATAACGCGATCAAGGAATCGGCCGCGATGAAGGCAAACCAATCCATCATGGTCGCCGACTTCCTGGAAGAAGACTGGCTCAAAATGACGGATGAGCTGGCGGCCAGGCACGAGGCGTTCATTGCCGCCCTGCAGGACGTCTATGAGCATGTGAACGCCCGCAATGCGGCGATCGAAACGCAGTTGGATACCATCGGCCCGGACGTATCCGCCCAGATGGACGAACTGAAGCTGGGCTTCAAGACGGATCAGGACCTGTTGGGGGCGGACACCAGCGACGCCATGCGCAAGGGGTTGATCACCATGGTCAGCGCCGCCGCCGTTGCCCTCGTTCTGGGGATCTCGGCCGCGTGGTTGATCGGCACGGGCATTTCCCGCCCGATCGGCGCCATCACGCGGGCCATGACGGCCCTGGCCCATGGCGACAAGACCGTCGAGATTCCGGGACGTGATCAGAAAGACGAGGTCGGCGATATGGCGCAGGCGGTCCTGGTCTTCAAAGAGAACATGATCAAGGCCGATGAACTGGCGGCCCGCGAGCAGGAAGAGGCGGCGCAGCGCGAGGAGCGGTCGCGCCGTCTGGTCGAGTTGACCGGCAGTTTCGATTCCGACGTGACCGAATTGTTGCGCGCCCTTGGGGCCTCGGCGACGGAAATGGAGGCGACGGCCGCCACCATGTCGGAGATCGCCGGTAACACCAATACCCGTGCCGCAACGGTTGCGGGGGCCGCGGAACAGGCATCGGGCAACGTGCAGACCGTGGCGACGGCGACCGAGGAGTTGTCCAGTTCGATCCAGGAGATCGGCCGGCAGGTCAGCCAGTCGACCGAAATCGCGGGCCGTGCGGTGAATCAGGCGGCGCAGACCGACCAGCAGGTTCAGGGCCTGGCCGATGCGGCGCAGAAGATCGGCGACGTCATCAGCCTGATCGCCGATATTGCCGAGCAGACCAACCTTCTGGCCCTCAACGCGACTATTGAGGCCGCCCGCGCCGGTGATGCGGGCAAGGGCTTCGCCGTGGTCGCCAGCGAGGTCAAGAATCTGGCCAATCAGACCGCCAAGGCGACCGGTGATATCGAGCAGCAGATCGGCGCGATCCAAGCCGAGACGTTGGAGGCCGTCACGGCCATCCGATCCATCACCGATACCATCAAGTCGATGGATGAAATTGCCGCGGCCATCGCCGCCGCGGTCGAACAGCAGGGAGCCGCGACGGGTGAAATCGCTCGCAATGTCGAACAGGCCGCCGTCGGCACGCAGGAAGTCACCTCGAACATCATTCAGGTGACCGCCGCCGCCGAGGAAACCGGAACATCCGCGACCGAGGTAAAGCATGTGGCGGCCGAACTGAATCAGAAGGCAGAACTTCTGCGTAAGCAAGTGGAACGGTTTCTCACGGACGTCCGCGCGGCCTGATCGCTGATCGCACGGAATTGGGCGGAAACCGTTCCCTGGGAACGGCGCGACGGGCCCTGTTCCCGCTATCACGATGGCGTTACGACTTCGGTCTGATTTGTGTTACGGTTCGCGGGCGTAACACGTATTTCGGGTGAGGTTCCATGGCCGAGTTCAAGCCTCACGGCACACGGCTTCTGTCACTGCCTCTCAAGGAACTTAAATCTGACGACCTGCGGTTCGCCCTCGATCTGTGGCGGGGCTGGTGTGGTGATCGGGACGCGCCGGTTTGGGACGATGTCTCCCTTTCCACCTTTCCGCCCAAACTATTGCCGATGGCGACGGTGGTCGATGTCATCGACGGCGGCAAGGATTTCAAATACCGCTATTGGGGGTCGGAACTGTCGCGCCTGTTCAAGCGGGAGGAAACGGGCGTGTTGTTGTCCGAACATGTGGTCAATCAGTCGGGCCATATCCGCTTCAGCCAGTTCTGGGAGGTGGTCGTCCAGGTTCGCCCGTTGCTGTTCATGACCATCTTCGAACGGATCGAAGGCGTGATGGCGGAAAAGCTCAACCTGCGCCTGCCCGTGGTGGATGACCTGGGAGCCGTGGACAAGATCATCTCGCTCAGTGTCATGGACCGGGTTGGGATTCAGGATTTCGAGGACCTGAGCGACCATTGGCAGGCCGAGATCGCCGGCTGAGGACCGTCAGCCGCCCTTGATGGCCGGGAACACGGTGACCTCATCCCCTTCCGACAAAGGTACGTCCGCGCGCCCGGCGATGGGCACCGCATCCTCGTTCAGCATGGTCATATAGGCCTCGCCGATGCCGTCGGGCAGTTTCAACTGCGTGATCAGGTCCTCCAGGCTGGATCCGTCCGCCAGGGTGAAGGCACCCACGCCGTTGCCGTCGAACCCCGGCGGGGCGAACGGATCCATGGCGATCAGCTTGACCGTGACCTTCATGGTCCGGCCGCTCAGGCCAGGCCCAGGCGGGACAGGGTCTGGGTCGTCGGCTCCCCATCGGGGGTCCAGCCGCGCAGTTCGTAATATTCCGGCAGCATCTTATCCAATTCGGCGACATGGCCCTTGCCCGCACCGCCCTTGGCCGGTTCGGTCAGGACCCGTTTGGGCAGGGTGTCGTCCTTGGCGGTGAAGCCGGCGGCGTTGTTGAACAGGCGCTCCAGGTTGTAGATGCGCTCGCCCAGTTCCAAAAGGCGCTCGACCGTCCAATCGCCCTCGCAGGCGGCATCGATCTGGTCGGCGTAGTCGGGGGCACCCCAGGCCGCCTTGGTGAAGGTGCAGAGCCCCGAGGAATCGATGGCGGCGATGTAATCCTGGCTGTCCTTGACGATCTTGGCCTTGCCGTCCGGCGTCACGCGCTGGAAATCGTCCTGGAACGGGGCGGCCTTCAAGTGACAGGCCCCCCGGTTCGAGGTCGCATAGCCCAAGGCCATGCCCTGCATGGCGCGGGGGTCGTAGCCGGGGAATTCCTGACCTTTTACGACCATGGCGAATTCAGGATGGCCGTATTTTTCGCATAGACGCAGGGCGCCCAGGCCAAGGTCCTTGCCGAAGCCCTGGGCCGTGCCCGTGACCTCGGCCGCCCAACAGAGCGCCTCCGCGTTGCCGAAGGAGAAATCGCGGCCTTCGGTCTGCTCCGTGGTGATCGCCCCTTCCATGAACAGCTCCATGGCGGCGGCGACCGTGGCGCCGAAGGAAATGGGGTCCATGCCGTGTTCGTTACAGAGGGCCGAGGCGTAGGTCGCGGCCTCCACATCCTGCACGCCGCACATGGGGCCGACGGCATAGGCGGATTCGTATTCCAGGCCGCCGGTCACGCCGGAATAACGCGCCTTGCCCTTGATGGAGAAATGGTCCGGGTCGATCTTGGCCATGCGCCCGCAGCCGATGGAGCAGGCGAAGCAGGCCTTGTTGCCCTGGTAGGGGGCCTCGCCATCGGATTTCCGCACCGTATGCTGCTTCTTCACGTTGACGTCGGCGATGTGTTCGAACTGAACCTCACGGCAGTTCAGGGTCGGCAGCGAACCGTGGGCCTGGGTCACGTCCATCATGGCCATGGTGCCGAGCCCGGAATAGCGCGCGCGGGCGGGCGAGGGGTCGAGGATTTTGCGTTTCTCGCGGGTCACGTCCAAAAATCGCTTGGGGTCGTTGACGGCGACACCCGTGGTGCCGCGCACGGCCACCGCCTTCAGCAGCTTCGATCCCATGACCGCGCCGACGCCGGAGCGGCCGGCCGCGCGGTCGCGGTCGTTCATGATACAGGCATAGCGCGACAGGCCTTCGCCCGCCCCGCCGATGGAGGCGATGCGGATCAGCGGGTCCTGATGGCGTTTCTTGATGGCGTCTTCCGTGTCCCACACGGTTTCGCCCCAGATGAAGCCCTCGGCGTCGAGCAGTTCGGCCTTGTCGTCGACCAGCATCAGGTACACCGGCTTGGCCGACTTGCCTTCGATGATGACCATGTCCCAGCCGGCCTGCTTCAATTCGCCGCCGAACTGTCCGCCCGAGTTGGAACAGGCGACGGTGCCGGTCAGCGGTCCCTTGGTGACCACGGAATAGCGCCCGCCGGTGGAGGCGCAGGTGCCGGTCAGCGGGCCGGTGACGACGATCAATTTGTTGTCGGGGCTCAAGGGATCGACCTTGGGGTCGATTTCCTCGAACAGGTACTTGGTGCCCAGGCCACGCTGGCCCAAGTACAGCTTGACCCAGTCCATGTTCAGCGGTTCCGGGGTGCAGGTGCCCTTGGTCAGGTTCACCCGAAGCAATTTGCCATGCCAAGCCACGGTCGGTCTCCGTCATCGATGTCAGGGGCGTTGTCTTTAGGTGTAGGCAATCCGGGCACTTGTTTCCAGTGGCAAAAGCGCCGCAACGACGGTGCCGTCGCGTTAACCGCGGTAAATCGGGTGCGTCATGGCGCTGTGGGTCGTCATGGACCAATAGACCGCAGGTTGTATATGGCTAAAGTCCGGTTGTTGATCTTCCGCAATCATTGTCACATGTTGCGATGAAGTTGAGGTTTGTTTGCCAGGAAATCCACCATTTTTCGGACGTTCCCTGCGGCTTGAATGCTTCAGGACATCTTGCGGCTGGTCGTCAATGGCGCGCGACTTAATGGTCTGCTTAAGTGAATGAATTTCGGTCGACCTGCGATGCACAGGGAGCATGCATCAGCAATTAGGGTATCTGCTGCTCAATCATGACATCCCAGACAACCAAGGTTCTGACCTGGATCGCCAATTTGGTCGGCGCCTGCATGATCGCGGCGTTGATTGTGTTCGGTATTGTCGCGGTTGAAAAATTCCGCGTCGTCAATGATTACTGGCGCGAATTCAACGAGAAGTCGACGGTCACCAGTCAGTTTCTCCTGAAGTTGAAATCCGAATTCGGCTACGGCGGGTTCATCCACAATTTCAAGAACTACATCCTGCGGGGAGACGATCAATACGCCTTCTTGGTGGCCGACGATATTGTCAAGGTGCGGGCAACGCTGGCCCAACTGAGGTCGTTGCTGGTGACCGAGGAGGAAAAGGCAGCCTTGGCCAAGGTCGCGTTGGTTTTCCGTGCGTACGCCGACAATCTGGAAGCCGCGGAACGGCTTATTCAGGCCGGCCGCACCCCGACGGATGTTGATGCCGTCGTCAGGGTCGACGACAGGCCGGCGATCGAGGGGTTTGACGAAATCGCGGCATCCTTGCGCGCACGCAGCCGCATGACTGCGACCAAGACGGAAGTCGAATTGAATGCCGCCATTGATTTCCTGGCCTTGGGCGGGGTGCTGATCGGGTTCATTATCCTGATTACGATCATGGTCAATCTGTTCCTGCGACGGATCGTTTCAGACAACGCGAAAATTCAGGCCGCCGACCGGGCGAAATCCGAATTCCTTGCCAATATGAGCCATGAAATCCGCACACCCCTGAACGCCATCGTCGGGCTGTCCGGTTTGGCACTGCGCACGGATCTTACGGAACAGCAGCGCGACTACTTGGACAAAGTGCAGACCTCGTCGCATTCCCTATTGGGGATCATCAACGACATCCTCGATTTTTCCAAGATCGAGGCGGGCAAGCTTGATGTAGAGGAAATCGATTTTCAGCTCGACCGGGTGTTCGAGGATTTGTCCGACATCATGATCGCCCGGGCGTCGGACAAGCCGCTTGAAATGGCGTTCCGCATCGATCCCGACACGCCGCTCGACCTGCGTGGCGACCCGTTGCGCCTGGGCCAGGTCCTGATCAACCTGACCAGCAACGCGATCAAGTTTACCGAGCACGGCGAGATCCTCGTCGAGGTCAAATTCCGGGGCCTGGAAGACGACCAGGTGCGGTTGCGGTTCGAGGTGTCCGATACCGGCATCGGCATGAATGAGGAACAGGCTGCGGGCCTGTTCCAACCGTTCAGCCAAGCGGATGAATCAACGACCCGGCGGTTCGGCGGCACAGGTCTTGGGCTTGCCATCAGCAAGACCCTGGTTGCGCTGATGGGGGGCGAGATCGGCGTACACAGCGCGCCGGGGAAGGGCAGCACGTTCTGGTTCACGGTCACGGCCAGGCGTGCGGTCGCCCCCGTTGCGCGACGCCAACCTTCGCCCGATCTGCGCGGACTGCGGGTTTTGGTCGTCGATGACAACCAGACGGCGCGGACGATTCTGACCGAAGCCCTGCAATCCATGTCGTTCGACGCGACGGCCGTTCATTCCGGCGAGGCGGCCTTGGCGGAACTGAGCCGATCCGTGACCGACGGCGACCCGGCACCTTATCGGCTGGTGCTTATGGACTGGTCGATGCCTGGGTTCGACGGCATTGAGACGATGCGGGAGATCAAGAAAATCAAGGGGCTGGCAGCCCTGCCGACCGTCATCGTCGTCACCGCGTTTGGCCGCGCGCAGGTTCGGGATACGGCCCAGGAGGTTGGGGCCGAGGCGTTCCTCGTCAAGCCGGTCAATCAATCGACACTGTTCGATACGATCATGACCATTTTCGGAAAAGAGCAGGCTGCGCCTGTAGCGGCGTTGGGCGGACGTCGGACGGGGGCACAGATCAGATTGACGGGCAAACGAATCCTGCTGGCCGAGGACAACGAAATTAACCAGCTTGTTGCGGTTGAAATCCTTCAGGCCGAGGGCATGATCGTTGACGTCGCCGGGAACGGCCGCGAGGCGCTGCAAATGGTCAAGGGGCGGCACTATGACGCTGTTCTGATGGATATTCAGATGCCGGAGATGGACGGCTTCGAAGCGACCCAACTGATCCGAGAGGACCGGCGATTTCAACGGCTTCCGATCATCGCCATGACGGCCCACGCCATGGTCGAGGAACGGGCGAAATGTCTGGCGTCGGGAATGAACGACCATGTCGCCAAGCCGATTGATCCTGATCTTCTGTTCGCGGCCCTGGCAAAATGGATCAGGCCTCCTGAACCATTGCCGGCGGTTGCCGATGAAGGGCAGAAGGTCAAACATCGGCGCGCGGAAGATATCCCGGTCATTGCGCTGCCGGATCAGGTCGCCGGGTTTGACATGGCGGCGGCGCGCACGGCGCTTGGCAATAACGAAGCCTTGTTGGCGCGTTTGTTCGCGGATTTCCTGGCCAAGTACACGAGCTACGGAGACAAGATCGGCGAAGCCCTGGCCGCCAGTGACAGGGAGACCGCGGAACGCACCGCCCATTCCTTGAAGGGGGTGAGCGGCACCCTTTGCGCCACGCGGGTATATGCGGCCGCCACCGCCGTGGACGCCGTCTTGCGCGACGATCCGGCGGGCGATGCAGTTCCGGGTCTGCTCACAGAATTATCCGATTCCCTGAACGAGGTCCGCCAGTCTTTGTCCCAAGTTTTTGACGACGACTGAGCTTTTCAGTAATCGACAAGCGCCATTGTCGTTCGGCATTACTGTAAAATTGACCTTATAGGTTGCATGCACATATGATGAAATTGCATGAAAACATTGGGTTTATATCCAGTACATAAATATTCGACGATAAATTGGATATTTCTTTTTATCGCCTAAATAGAGTGGATGAATTGGGGTCACTTCATCCGATTGCGCCGTAAACAGTGGCGTATGTGGGTTGTTGCCTTGGGAGTTGACCGCTGATGACAGATAATGCGGGTCGGAAGGCGTTTGCTTTGCCGCTAACTTTTTACATCCATTACAACGATATTGATCCGCAGCACGAAGACCTGATCGATATCGTCAATGACTGTGCAGCGCGGCTGGTGGACGGCGCACTTAAGGATTTCGAAGAGCCGTTCAATATCTTCGTTGATCGCCTGACCGCCCACTTCCGTCACGAGGAAGGCCTCATGCGGGATCTCGGCTACAGCGGTCTGGAATGGCATGCCGATCATCATGCGGAATGCCTAAAGAGGGTCGAAAACCTGATCGCCGGTATGCAGGCGCAAGGCTACGCCGACATACGCGAATTGCGTGTCTGCTTTCACGACATCATTCACGACATCGTCCATGCGGACCTCAAGTTCGGCGAGTTCCTGGACGGAGCGGGGTTGATCCCACGCAGACATTAGGCCGCATGGACGGGCCGGGATCAGATCAGGCGGCGGCGGATCTGGGCGTCGACCACGGCCAGGGCCGCCATGTTGACGATACCGCGCGCCGTCACGGCACTGGTCAGCACATGGGCCGGCATGTCCGTTCCGATCAGGATGGGGCCGATGGGCAGGCCGTTGTCCAGCGACTTCAAAAGGTTGAAGGCGCTGTTGGCGGCTTCGCGGTCGGGAAACACCAGTAGATTGGCCATGCCCTTGAGCCGCGAATTGGGGAACACGCGGTTGCGTACGTCCTCGTCAATGGCGGCGTCGGCCTGCATTTCGCCCTCGACCTCCAGGTCGGGGGCCTGTTCACGAACCATGCGAAGCGCGTCCCGCATCTTGCGGGCGCAGGGCGAGTCGTCGGCGCCGAAGTTGGAATGAGACAGCAGCGCGATCTTGGGCGTTTCGCCGAAGCTCTGCACGAACTCCGCCGACAGCAGGGTCATTTCCGCCAATTCCTCGGCCGAGGGATCGGCGGTCACCTGGGTGTCGACCAGGAAGAAGGTGCCCTTGGGCAGCAGCAGCACGCTGAGTGCCGAGACGTCGCGTACACCCGGGGCCTTGCCGACCACGTCCATCATATAGCGCAGGTGATAGTCGTAGCGCCCGATGACGCCACACAGCATGGCGTCGGCTTCGCCGCGTTTCAGCATGGTCGCCGCGATCACCGTGTTGTTGGTGCGCACGATCTGGCGCGCGGCCCCCGGCGACACGCCCTTGCGTTCCATCAGCGCATGATAGCTGCGCCAATAGGCTTCGTAGCGGGGGTCGTTCTCCGGATTGCAGATTTCGAAATCCTTCTCCGGCTGAATGCGTAATCCTAAGCGTTCGATGCGCATTTCGATCACGTCGGGCCGGCCGATCAGGATCGGCTTGGCGATGCCTTCGTCGACCAGAACCTGAGTCGCGCGCAGCACGCGATGGCTTTCGCCCTCGGCCAGGACCAGGCGTTTGGGGTCCTGCTTGGCCCGCTCGAAGATCGGCTTCATCAACATGCCGGAGCGGAACACGAACTGTTCCAGCTTGTCGCGGTAAGCCTCGAAATCCTCGATCGGGTGCTTGGCGACGCCCGAGTCCATGGCCGCCTTGGCGACGGCGGTGGCGACCTCGACGATCAGGCGCATGTCGAAAGGTTTGGGCAGCAGATATTCGGGGCCGAACCTGAGGTCCTCGCCCGAATAGGTGCGGGCCACGGTTTCCGAGCTTTCAGCCATGGTCAGGTCGGCGATGGCCTTGACCGCCGCCAACTTCATTTCCTCGTTGATGGTCGTCGCCCCGCAATCAAGGGCGCCGCGGAAGATGAAGGGAAAGCAGAGCACATTGTTGACCTGGTTGGGATAATCCGATCGGCCGGTGCAGATGATGGCCTGCGGGTTTGCAGCGCGCGCATCTTCGGGCAGGATTTCCGGATCCGGATTGGCCAGCGCCATGATGAACGGCCGTTCGGCCATGGTCTCGACCATTTCCTTCTTCAGGATGCCGGGGGCCGACAATCCTAAGAACACGTCGGCGCCGCGCACGGCCTCGGCCAGGGTGCGGGCATTGGTTTTGGCCGCGTATTCGGCCTTTTGGTCGGTCATCTCCTCGGTGCGGCCCTCAAACACCACGCCGACATGGTCGACCAGGGTGATGTTTTCGCGCTTCAAGCCCATGGAGACCATAAGGTTCAGGCAGGCGATCCCGGCGGCGCCGCCGCCCGTGGACACCACCTTGACCTTCGAAATGTCCTTTCCGACCACGCGCAGGCCGTTGGTCAGCGCGGCGCAGACGACGATCGCGGTGCCGTGCTGGTCGTCGTGGAACACGGGGATTCCCATACGTGCCTTCAGTTTCTGTTCCAGGATGAAACAGTCGGGCGACTTGAAATCTTCCAGATTGATGGCGCCGAAGGTCGGCTCCATGGCGGCGATGATGTCGACCAGCTTTTCCGGATCGGTTTCGTTCAGCTCGATATCGAACACGTTGATTCCGGCAAATTTCTTGAATAGGACGGCCTTGCCTTCCATTACCGGCTTGGACGCCAGGCCGCCGATGTTGCCCAGGCCCAGAACAGCGGTGCCGTTGGAGATCACGGCGACCAGATTTTGGCGGCCAGTCAGCTTGGCGACTTGTTCGGGATCTTCCTTGATGGCCAGGCAGGCAAAGGCGACGCCCGGCGAATAGGCCAGAGCCAGATCGCTCTGCGTCGCCAAGGGTTTTGTGGGGGTGATTTCCAATTTTCCGGGCACGGGCTCCGCGTGAAAACGAAGCGCCCGTTCCTTCAGGGTGTCATCCATCCCAAACCTCTTTTCTTATTCATTGCATGTTGATTGCGAGAAAGCTCTTGTAAGACTGCTCGCTGATCGGCAGAAAGACAACGAATTTCATGTTAGGGGTCCTCCCTTGAACACCGACCACCGCCTTGAGCCCAATGCCGTGCTGCCAAAGGTCATCGGTCACCGTGGTGCTGCCGGCCATGCGCCGGAAAACACCCTGTCCGGCCTGCGCAAGGCCCATGAACTGGGCGCGACCTGGGTTGAATTCGACGTCATGCTGACGGCCGAAGGCACGCCCGTCCTGATCCACGACGAAACCCTGGGGCGCACGACCGACGGTAAGGGGCGCCTGACCGATCACCGCTGGGAAGATCTGCGCGGCCTCGACGCGGGGGCCTGGTTCGGCCCGGCGTTTCGGGGGGAACGCGTGCCGTCCCTGCATCAGGCCCTGGCCGTGCTTGGGCATCTGGGGCTCGGCGCCAACGTGGAAATCAAGCCGGCCAACGATCAGGATGCGACCACGGGTGTCATCGTCGCCAAGACCCTGCAGGAAAGCTGGCCGGTGAATCTTCCGGCCCCCCTGTTGTCGAGTTTTTCCGAGAAGGCCTTGGCCGCCGCCGCCGATCAGGCGCCGGAATTTCCCCGCGCCCTTTTGGTGGGCAAGGTTCCTGGCGATTGGCAGGCACGTTGCGATTCGCTGGGGGCCACGGGGCTGCACGCCGGCGCCCGGCATCTGACCGAGAAACAGGCGCGGAGCATCATCGACGCGGGCTATACGCTTCGCGTCTATACGGTCAATGATCAGGCCTTGGCGGACCGTCTTTTCACCTGGGGTGCGGAAAGCGTGTTCAGCGATTATCCGGACAGGATAACGCCACCATGACGGCCGGCGGCTGGGTGTCGGCGGGGGCCTGCTGATGGCGATCATGTCGGCCATGCAGGGTTCCACGGCGCCGGGCCGCGCCATCGCGTTGGCGGTCGCCGGCGGCGCGCTTCTGACCATTTCCGATGCGGGGCTGAAGTATCTGGCGGGCGACTTGCCGCCGGGCCAGATCATGTTCATCCGCGGCGTCATCGCCGGGTTTGCCTTGATCATGGCGACCCTGGGCACCCGTGGGCCGGCGGCGCTCAAACCCAATAAATGGGGCCTGCATCTGGCGCGGGGCCTGATGGCGGCCGTGGCGACCTTCACCTATCTGGTCGGCATCGGCAGCCTGCCGCTGGCCACCGCGACCTCGATCTTGTTCGCCAGCCCGATCCTGCTGACGGCCATGGCGCCGGTGTTCATCGGCGAAAACGTCGGTTGGCGGCGCTGGTTGGCGGTCATCGTCGGGTTCATCGGCGTGCTGATCATCGTGCGGCCGGCGGGCGATGCCTTCCAGTGGGCGGCGGTGATGATCCTGCTGGCGGCGTTCGGCGAATCCGTTCGTGACCTGATCACCCGGGGGGCTTCCGGGCGCGAAACGACGCATTCCATGCTGTTCTCGATGATGGTGGTGGTCGGCCTGGCCGGTCTGTTCGTGCCGCCCTACGACTGGCCGCAGCTGTCGGGCGAACACTGGCTGATGATCATCATGGCCAGTCTGATCTGGACATCGGCCCATTTCCTTCTGATCGAGGCGTTCCAATTTGGTGAGGCCGCCTTGCTCGCCCCGTTCCGCTACTGCAACCTGTTTTTCGCGGCGATTCTGGGCTTCCTCATCTGGGGCGACCTGCCCGACTGGCTGACTTGGGCGGGCAGCGCGGTGATTATTTCCTCGGGCCTGTACATTCTGCACCGCGAGGTTCTGCGCAAGGCTCCGGTGATGGCCGCCGATCCGGTGCACGACACACCGACGGATGAGGACGGGACGGCGCCGCGATGAACATCATCTTCCTTGCCATCGTCGCCGTTGCCTTCGTCATGGGGGCCGTGCGTCAGGTCGTCTGGGACGGCATCGGCGAAGCACCCATGGCGCTACTCGGCAAGGCCATGATCGACGCCGCCGGCGGCGCGGTGACCCTTGCCATCGGTTTGGTCGGCGTGATGGCCCTGTTCCTAGGATTGATGAAGGTGGCGGAGGAGGGCGGCCTGCTGCGCATCATCGCCAAGGTCCTGCGCCCGCTCATGGTGCGCCTGTTTCCCGAGGTGCCGGCTGACCATCCGGCCATGGGCTCGATGATCCTCAACATGTCGGCCAACGCGCTTGGCCTCGGCAATGCGGCGACGCCGTTCGGCATCCGCGCCATGCAGCAATTGGATGAACTCAATCCCCATAAGGGGACGGCGACCAACGCCATGGCCTTGTTCCTGGCGATCAATACGTCGTCGGTTACGCTGCTGCCGACGGGGGTCATCGCGCTGCGCGCCGCTGCCGGGTCCACGGATCCGGCCGGGATCGTGCCGACGACCTTGTTCGCGACCATCTGTTCGACCGCCATTGCCATTATCACGGCTAAACTTTTGGCCCCTTATTTCGCGGTGTCGGCCACCGCCGGGGATGGGGGGGAGGCCTCCGCACCGACAGAGGAATCGGTGCTGGAGGCGACGGAAGACATGGGCGGCGCCGGGTCGGACGCCTATCCCCTGTGGGTGTCGGTCACGGCGCTGATGACGGTCGGCGCCCTGGTGCCGCTGACCGTCGTCTATGGACGCGAGATTGCGCCCTGGATCATCCCCGGCCTGATGGTGGCGCTGCTGGGCTTCGGTGCGGCCAAGCGGGTTCCGGTTTATGAATGCTTCGTCGAAGGGGCCAAGGACGGCTTCAACGTGGCGCTGCGCATCATCCCCTACCTGGTGGCGATTCTGACCGCCGTCGCCATGTTCCGCGCCTCCGGCGCCATGGACGCGGTCGTGGGGCCGCTCGGTGGCCTCACCGAGATGATCGGTCTGCCGGCGGAAGCCCTGCCCATGGCGCTGCTACGTCCGCTGTCAGGCTCGGGCGCCTACGGTGTGTTGGCCTCGATCATCCAGGACCCGGCCCATGGCCCGGACAGTCTTGTCGGTTATTTGGTGTCGACCTTCCAGGGGTCGACGGAAACCACCTTCTACGTCCTGGCCGTCTATTTCGGCGCGGTCGGTATCCGCCGCATCCGCCATGCCTTGTTCGCGGCCGTCGTGGCCGATGTGGTGGGCATCGGCGCCGCCGTGTTCATCGTCAATCAACTCTACGGTTAGCGGAATACGCCGAACCCAACGAAGGGTCCCGACCATGCCTCTCATGACTGCCGTCCAAGGTTCCAGTGCGCCCGGTCGCGCGATTTTGGCGATGATCGGGGGTGGTCTTCTGGTCACCGGCAACGACGCGGCCATGAAGTGGCTGGTGTCGGGATATCCCGTGGGGCAACTTCTGTTCATCCGCGGCATGTTCGCCTTCGTCGCTATCGCCTTTTTCGTGCGCTTCTATGGCGGGCTTTCCAGCCTGCGGATCATCAATCCCCGGTTCCACGTGATGCGCGGCCTGTTGGTCGTGTTCGGCACCGTTGTTTTCATCACCGGCCTGGGCCACCTGACCCTCGCCGACGCAATCGCGGTGGTCTATGCAGGACCGATGTTCGTGACGGCGCTGGCGCCGCTTCTGATCGGCGAGGCCGTGGGCTGGCGGCGTTGGCTGGCGGTCATGGGTGGATTTATCGGCGTGATGATCATCATCCGGCCGGGGACCGAGGCCATGCAATGGGCCGTGATCTTTCCCCTGGCAGCGGCCTTGGCGGGGGCGCTGCGCGATCTGATTACCCGCAGCGCCGCGGCGACGGAACATTCCAATGCGTTGCTGGCGACCAGCACGGCGGCGGCCACGGTCGCGGGGCTGTGCACCTTACCGTTCGGCTGGATGCCGGTTCCCTTGGAGGATCTGGCACTGATGGCCCTATCGGGCCTGCTGCTGGGCTCCGCGCATTTCCTGATGATCGAAAGCTTCCGCTATGGCGAGGCCGGACTGGTCGTGCCGTTCAAATACCTCAACATGGTTTTCGCCGTGACCCTGGGATTTGTTCTGTGGGGCGACCTGCCCGATGCCTGGACCTGGACGGGGTCGGGTGTGCTGATCACGAGCGGGCTTTATATCCTGCACCGCGAACGCATCCGCCATCGGACCCCGACACTGCCGTCGGATGCCCATGGCGCCGGGCCGGCCGGGCGGCGGCCCGACTAAGACTCTAATTACTTCGTGGGTGCCGTGGGGGCGACGTCGACCGGCGATCCCGCGGGCAGGCCGCCGGAGAAGGTCGGCGCCGTCGGCTTGGTGACGTCCGCCGGCAAAGCCTGCTTCAGGGCGTCGCGGGCGACGATCGCCTTCTGGTCGCCGTTTTCGGCCGCCGCGCTAATCCACTTGTAGGCCAGCCGGTCATCCTTGGGCACGCCCTGGCCGTTGTAATAGAGGATGCCCAGGTTGTACTGGGCGGCGGCATTGTTTTTCTCTGCCGAACGGCCGAACCATTCCGCCGCCTTGGCATAGTCCTTGGCGACGCCGGTGCCGTTGTAATGCATGACGCCGATGGAATACTGCGCCCCCGGGTGGCCGCCGATGGCGGCCTGGGCGAACAGCTTGGCAGCCTCTGCCTTTTGCTCCTGGGTCTTGGCGTCGGCGAACAGGGACAGGGCACGCTTGTAGGTCAGATCGGCAGTGGCTTCGCGTTCCTCGGCCGATGCCGGCGGGGCCTCGGCCGGTGCAGCGGGCTCGGGCGTGGCGGCGATCTCCGTGGCCGGGGGGGCCGGTTCCGGCTTGGCTTCCTCGGCGGGCGGATTGGCCAGTGCCAGGGGTTTGTCCGTCGCGGCGGGCGGTGGCGGTGCGGGCGGCTCCGTGGGTTTCTCGGGCTGGGGGGCCTTGGCCATGGGTTTTTCCTCGGCCGGCGGCGGCGCGATTGACGGTTCCTGGGACATCGCCTCGGCGGGCTTATCCATCATCGCGGGGGCGTCCGACGGGGCGACGGCCTGTTCGCCGCCTTCGCGCTGAAGGTCCGGCGGCAGTTTATCTTCGGCCACCTTGGCCTCGCCGGCCGGTTCCTTCGGGTCGTCGGGATGGGCCATGGGCTCCATCTGGGTGACGTGGCGGACCGGCGGCAGGTTCTGCGTGTACTGGGCGGTCAGGTCCAGGTCGAAGCGGTCACGCAGGTCCCACCAGATCGACCGCGCGGTGAAAGCCAGATCGTCGCCGCTGAAATCAGCCTTGTCCTTGATGGCGCCCTTCAGATCCATGACCTTGGCAACCTGCGTGTCCGGCACGCCGGCGCTGCGCAGCTGCGTGGCGAAGGCGTCATCGTCGTAGAACACGGCAAGCGCGATCCCCGCGCCGGCCGCGACGATCAACAGCAGAATGAAACCTGTAAACAGTTGCCCTAAGGGGCCTCTGCGCTTCGCCATGCGGCGAGCCCTCCTTCGCCGAAGCACCTAATCAATTTAATCTAATGTGTTTTTCCGCTTCGTGGAACCCGCCAATAGGCATAGTCCGGTCGTGCCCCATGCGGATACGCAACGGCCGGGCTTGTGCATCAGGGATTTCCTTTCTCCCGGGCCTCGGCCTGGGCCCGCAGGCCCGATAGGGTTGCGGTCGGCGTAATCGCTTCCGGATCGGTGCGCAGTTCGATCAAAGCAGGCGAATCGGCGGCTTTGGCGCGGGCAAAGGCGTCGGCGAACTGGGCCGTTTCCGTGACCACTTCGCCGGTGGCGCCGTAGGCCTTGGCCAGGGCCGCGAAATCCGGATTGACCAGCTGCGTGCCCGACACCCGGCTGGGATACTCCCGCTCCTGATGCATGCGGATGGTGCCGTACATGCCGTTGTTGACGACGATGAAGATGACGTTGGCGCCGTACTGTTTGGCCGTCGCCATCTCCTGGCCGGTCATCAGGAAGCAGCCGTCGCCGGCGAAGCAGACCACGTCGCGTTCCGGATGGCGCAGCTTGGCCGCGACTGCCGCCGGTACGCCATAGCCCATGGACCCGGAGGTCGGCGCCAGCTGCGTGGCATAGCCCCGGTAGCGGTAGAAGCGATGGACCCAGGCCGTGTAGTTGCCGGCGCCGTTGCAGATCATGGCGTCGGCGGGAAGTTCGTCCCGCAGCCAAGAAATGACCTGGCCCATCTGGACGTCGCCGGGGGTTTCCGGCGGCTCGGTCCAGGCCAGGTATTCGTCGTGCGCCGTGCCGGCCCAGTTGTCCCAGCGCCCTGTGACCGGCGCCATTGCCTTGGCGGCGGCGGCAAAGCCCGGCATGCCCGAATTCATGGCCAGTTCGGCTCGGTAGACGCGGCCCAATTCCTCGGCCCCGGGATGGACATGGACCAGGCGTTGCTTCGGTACCGGGATGTCGAACAGGCTGTAGCCGCCCGTGGTCATCTCGCCCAGGCGCGGGCCGACGGCCAGGATCAGATCCGATGTCCGGACCCGTTCGGCCAGCTTGGGGTTGATGCCGATGCCGACGTCCCCGGCGTAAAGGGGATGCTCGTTCGACAAAAGGTCCTGGCGGCGGAACGACACGCTGGTGGGCAAATTGTTGGCTTCGGCGAAGGCGCGAATGTCCTGGGACGCCTGTTCGGTCCAACTGCCGCCGCCCAGGATCATCAGCGGGCGTTCGGCGGTTTCCATCATGGCGCGCAGGTCGGCCATGGCGTCCGGCCCCGGATGGGCCTGCACCACATGGGCCGGGCCGGGGATGGTGACCTGTTCCATCACTTCCTCGGTCAGCATGTCTTCCGGCAGGGCCAGCACGACCGGGCCCGGGCGGCCGGACATGGCCGTGTGGAAGGCGTGGCTGACGTATTCGGGAACGCGGGCCGGGTCTTCGATCTGGGCGACCCATTTGGCCATCTCGCCGAACATGCGGCGGTAGTCGATTTCCTGGAACGCCTCGCGCTCGACCTGATGGCGGGCGACCTGTCCGATGAACAGGATCATCGGCGTCGAATCCTGGAACGCGATATGGACCCCGGCGGAGGCGTTGGTCGCCCCAGGGCCGCGGGTCACGAAACAAATGCCCGGCTTGCCGGTCATCTTGCCGTCGGCGTCGGCCATGATCGCGGCGCCGCCTTCCTGGCGGCAGATCACCAGATCGATGCCCGGCGCGTCGACCATGGCGTCAAGCACGGCGAGGTAGCTTTCCCCCGGCACGCAGAAGGCACGGTCGACCCCGTTGGCAACCAGCGTTTCGACCAGGAGCCGCGCCCCCGTTTGACCCTGTGACATGGTGATGTTCCTCTTGTTCGGCGGTGGTCTTTTGGTTACTCCGCCGGGCCGGCGGCCCTCTGTCTTAGCGAAAGATCGGGGCCGGGGGAAGCCGCGTCGACACCGCAGGCGGTCTCGCCGGAACAGCAGGGATCGACGTTCTGCCCGCAGGTTCGGCATTGCACATGGCCGTGCACGGACACGGGTTCGGACGGCTGGTGGCATAGCGGACAGCGCCAGGGGGCGGACGAGGGAGACATGGCGGGCTCCGGCAGTCTGGAGTGAAAATTGTGTACAATCGTCGCCCCAAGCGGTGACAGAGGCCAGCCCGGAATTTAAGATGCCCGCACGCGGTGGGCTTCGGTCCACCGGCCTGCGCCCGAGGGGCGTGGAAATTTTACGAATCGATCAGGGAGGCACGCAGAACATGAGCGGCAAGGACATCACCATTCAGGCCAAGGACGGCGGCAACTTCACGGGCTATCTTGCCCTGCCTGAAGGCGGCACGGGCCCCGGCGTCGTGGTCATTCAGGAAATTTTCGGCGTCAACGCGGTGATGCGCGAAATCACCGACGGTATGGCGGCGGCGGGCTATGTGGCGCTGTGCCCCGACCTGTTCTGGCGCCAGGAACCGGGCATCCAGATCACCGACCAGACCGAGGCCGAATGGGCCCGCGCGTTCGAACTGTTCAACGGCTTCGACCTGGACAAGGGCGTCGACGATCTGGAATCGACGATCCAGGCCTTGCGTGCCGTGGACGGCTGCACCGGCAAGATCGGCACCATGGGTTTCTGCTTAGGGGGCCGGCTGGCCTTCCTGACCGCGACCAGGACCAGCGCCGACGCCGCCGTCAGCTACTATGGCGTGATGCTGACCGACCATACGGACGAGACCCTGAAAGCCCCCTGCATGCTGCATATCGCGACCGAGGACGAATTCGTGCCCAAGGATCAGCAGGCCGCCGTCCACGCGGCGCTCAACGGCAACGCGAAGGCGGTGCTGCATGATTACGAAGGCCAGAACCACGCCTTCGCGCGGGTCGGCGGCAAGCATTACGACAAGGCCTCGGCCGATCTGGCGCGGCAAAGGACGCTTGATTTCTTCAAAAATCACCTAGGCTAATAAATTGATTCTTCTGGTGTTTTTCAGCCGGGGACTCGTTTTATTAGAAAAATCAGACCGGAGTGACTCCGATCACATCATTTGAGGCGACCTTTTTCTATAAAGGGTACAGATGAGATCCACTCTTACTTGATCCACACCGGGCCGGTTTCACCGCCCGGTGTTTTTTTTGTCTGCAGCCGATTGGCCGGGCCGGTGTCTATGAATTAGATCGTGGGGGCCGGTTTCGCCGCCCGGAGTTTTTTGTCCGCGCGCCGACCGGCGGGCGTGATTAAATGGCCCGTCTCGACGGAGGGGCCTCTCATGAAAAATCTCGTTTTCGCAGTCTGTCTTCTCGCCCTTGGCGGCGGTCTCGGTGCGGCGGTTGCCGCGCCGCGCGGCCCGCTTTGGACCTATCACAACGGCAATACTCTGCAGGGGCAGACCGCCGAGTACCGGCAGGGTTTCATGATCGGCGTCATCGACGGCTATCTGCAGGGCCAGCGCGCCCGGGCGGAAACGGGCGATGACGGCCTGTGGTTGGACAACTGCCTGACCACCGGTTGGACCCTGAAGCGTGCCGACCAGGAACTGGCCGACCGGTTCGAGGCATCGGTTCCCCTTTATGCCAATCCCGCCGCAGCCATCGTGCTGGATAACCTGAAGGATGCCTGTGCGGGGAAATAGCCGTTAAACCGGACTATCGCAGGGATGTCCGTGCGCGTAGACTGTTACCATTCGTTAAGCATAATCATCACGAGGCACCGCATGCGCCCGCCGTCCCCCGCGCTTTTCGAGAGCGAGCCGGATTTCACGCCGACCATCCACATTCGGCCGCGTGTCGACCGGGTGGACCCGCGGCTCAGCGCGCATATCCATCACCTGGTTGAAACCTATCCGCAGGATTCGGTGCGGGTGATCCGCGAATGGATGGCCGAAGGGCCCGCCCGGCATTTCCGTCATTGAACGTTTGCGGGCGAACGAAAACCTTCTACAAATCCCCCAAATCACCATGACCACCCGCCCGACCAGGAGCCTATCCCCTTGCCCGACATCGACCTGAAAGACTCCGCCAGTTTCGATTGGTGGACCGACGTCTCAATCCGTTTCTCCGACCAGGACCCCAACCTTCACGTCAACAACACGGCCTTCGCCCAATATGCCGAGGCCGGACGGGTCGATTACCTGAACGCCATGCGCCGGCATCTGGGAATCGAGCCGCGCTCGGCCCTGGCCAGCGTGCAGATCAGCTATGTCAATCAACTGCATTATCCGGGCAACGTGCGGGTCGGCACACGGCTTCTGCGCCTCGGCAACAAGTCCTACACCCTGGGCCAGGGGCTGTTCGCCGGGGATACGGTGGTCGCGACCTCGGAAGCGGTCCTGGTGTTCTTCGACTACGCCAAGAACGCCAGCCGAGAGGTGCCCGCCGAGTTGCGCCAAGCCTTTGAAAACGGCGCGCGCCTGGTATCCGACTGATCCGCCTATTGCGGCAGGAATGCTTGTGAGGGTTGCGTTGCAACATATTTGCAATGAGTCTGTCACAAAAACTTAAATCCAAAAAATATCTATAAAAAACAATTAGTTAAATTAAATCACAAGCCGCCTTCTGGTGGCCTGATCAAAAGACATATTGTGCAAGTGCGAAGGTGGCGGCAATTTTCAGCAACGATGAATTTTGCCAAAGGTCCAAGTGGTCCTGAGGCCAAGCTGAAAAGGGTTGAGCCATGCTGATCGGTCGCACATCCATCCGGTTCCGCACGTTCCTGGGTTTTACATCGGTGATTGCCCTGATGGCGATGCTGACAGGGTTGTCCGTTTATCGGTTCGGTAATTTTGCCGGCACGGGCGAAACCCTGATTGGTGGCGTCGAACAGGTCGGGATCGCCAACAACTTCGCCTTTCGGCTTTACGAACTGTCGGCTGCGGTGAATGCCTTCCGTGATTCGAAAAGCGAGGACGATATTCCGGCGATTACCCAGGCTCTCGAGATGTCCCAGCAGGCCGGAGACGCCGTTGTGGGCGTGCTGGCCGAGCGGGGGGATGAAGAGAGCGTCGCGATGCTTGAGATGGAGCAGGCACGCTACAAGGATCAACTTGCCGACGTCATCCGGCGCATCAGCGGCGACAAGGAAGGAAGCGACGTGATCCTGCTGGCCGCGGAAAAACTGCCGGCCTCCGCGGACCGGCTGGTCGCGTGGTTGAAGAACTACGAAGACGGGCGCGCCGCGGATCTGGCCAGGGCGGTTGAGAGCGGCGTGCGGCAGGCCTTGAAGGCCGGCCTGGACCTTGCGGTGTCGCGTGATCTGTCCATGGCGCAAATGGCCGCTGATGCCGTTTCGGCCCTTGACGGCACTGTTGTCGCCGTCCGCGCGATGATGAAGGAAGCCGGCGTGCCACGGAGCGATCAGCGGCTCGCCAAGTTCGCGGGACGCGATGTGGATACCCTGCGCCAAGGCGTCGCGTCGTTCACGGGGTCCATCCAGGGGACGGCGGATTCCTGGAATTTGTTCCGAACCACGATGGATACCCTGCAGGCCAGAATCGAAAATCTGCGGGGTGAGGCGATCGCGCGGCAGTCCGTCGACCTGGCCAGTCTGTCGGACGATTCGCGCCTGGCCGTGCAGCAGGGGGTTCTGTTCGGCGCCGCCGGTGTTCTGCTGGCGGCCATCCTCGCCTGGTTGTTGGGGCGCAGCATCGTGCGGCCCCTGAATCGCCTGCGCGACGACGTGTCGGCCATGATCCCCGCGCATGCTGCGGAAACATCGGTTCGGTCCCGCGACGAAGTGGCGCAGTTGGCCCAGGCCTTCGACATCTTCCGCCGCGAGCACGAGGAGGCCGAGCGCCTGCGCCTGGAACGCGACGCGGAACAGCAGCGCCAGTCGCATCGCGCCTCCGCCATCGCCGGCATGACCACGGAATTCGACAACCAGGTTAAACAGGTATTCGACGCCTTCGGTATTTGTATCCAGCGCATGGGCAATACGGCCCATAGCATGAACGAAAACGCCGAACGCACGACGGAACAGGCGGTCACCGTATCGTCGGCGACGGAACAGGCGGCCACGAACTTCCAGTCGGTCGCGGCGGCGGCAGAGCAGATGTCCATGTCCTTCGCCGAAATCGACCAACAGATCCGCCTGTCTTCGGAAAAGGTCAACGCAGCCGTTGCCGAGAGCCGCGAGGCGGGGGGGCGCATTTCCGAACTTGCGCGCTCCGCCGACCGCATCGGCGACGTGGTCAGCCTGATCACCGACATCGCCGAACAGACCAACCTGTTGGCGCTGAATGCAACGATCGAGGCGGCACGGGCCGGTGACGCGGGCAAGGGTTTCGCCGTGGTGGCGGGCGAGGTCAAATCCCTGGCCCAGCAGACGGCCAAGGCGATCAGCGAGATCGAACTTCAGGTCGGCGGGGTGCAGTCGGCAACCCGCGATACCATTCGGGTGATCGAGATGGTAACGGCGAAGGTCGGCGAGATCGCCGAGGTCGCGGATACGATTTCATCCGTTATCGAGGAACAGGTCCGCGTAACCGCCGATATCGCGCGCAGTGTCGAGGACGCAACGGTGGGGGCGTCATCGGCGGCGGAAAATATCGCCACCGTGTCCGAGGCGGCCAAGGCGTCGGGCGCCGTCGCCAACGACGTGCTCGACACCTCGCGCGAATTGGAACAGATGTCGGGTCGTTTGCGCACCGTCATCCAGGGGTTCCTGACCGACGTGCGCGCGGCCTGACGTTGACGGCTCCCGGCGGCGTGGTGCAGGTTCTTGCCAACTGATCAACAACGCACCGGGAAACCACCCATGTTCTGGAATATCAACGAAACCGCGGACCACGGTTTGCCCCGCAACCCGTGGAAGGCCTGCGTCGTGCCGCGCCCGATCGGCTGGATCACCACGATCTCCGACGACGGCGAGGTCAATCTGGCGCCCTACAGCTATTTCAACGCCTGCGGCGAGAATCCGCCCATGGTCATGTTTTCCGGCGGTCCCCGGCCCGAAGGTCCCAAGAAAGACACGGTGGCGAATTGTGAGACCCAGGGCGAATTCGTGTGCAACATGTCGACCTGGGCGCTGCGCGACGCCATGAACCAGTCGAGCGCGGCCCTTCCCGCGGGCGAGGACGAAACCCGTTTCGCGGGGCTGGAAACGGAACCTTCGACCCTGGTCAAGCCGCCCCGTATCAAGGCCGCCCCCATTCATATCGAATGCGTTTATCACCAGACCGTGGTCATGCCTCATAACGTCAAGGAAGAGGGCAACCGCGTGGTGTTCGGACGGGTTGTCGGCCTTCACATCAAGGACGAGGTGCTGACCGACGGCTTCGTCGACATGGCCAAGGTGCAGCCCATCGCGCGCCTGGGCTACATGGATTACGCCCGGGTCGATACGGTGTTCACCATGGATCGGCCGACCCTGAAGGCCGCCGAATAGCCGGAATCCAATTTGTCGGGATCGGGCCGGTCAGCCGGTGCGCTTCAGGCGCATCAGTTCGTGAACGGACACTTGCGGGAAAATCCCCGGCGTGCCTTCGCGATACAGCATCATCACGCCGTTGCGGATGTCGGGAAATCCGTCGCGGGTATCGTCGAAATGACGGATTTCCAGGGACACGGTCTTCTGCGTCACCTTGTCGACGGCCCGCCAAATCATGGTCGGGTTGTCGCGGCGCGCCTGTCCGAAGGGTGCGACCGAGCGGGTCACGGTCGCCGTCGGCGGCCCGAAGCGGCGGACCAGCCAGTCGGCGATCTCACCAAAACCAACGGCATTGAACACGGTATGGATGCGGGTCGGCGCTCCATCGTCGAAGCGCACGACGGCCCCGGTGCCCGTATAGAGGATCGTTGAGACCAGGAACTTGGGTTCGAGGAATGCCGGCCACTGCAGTTCCTTGATGCAGAACTGGGTGCGGCCACCGGTCTTTTCGATACATTCGGGCGCCAGGCCTTCGCCGCCGCGTGCGTTCTCGGGGACGAAGGTGTTGTACAGGCTGGTGCCGGCGCCGACCGACAAGGTAACCCCGTCAAGTGCCCGGCCTTGGTTGGCGAGCGCCGCTTGCGGGGGTGAGCCGTCGGCCAGGGCGGCGCTGGCGGGTGGGTCGATGACGGCACCATCGGCCATCTGGACCTTGGTCACCGGCCAGGCGCTGGCGGCGTTGGCGCCCGCGGGCAGCGGTCCCAACTGGGCGGCGTCCTGCGCGGACTTGTCAAATCCGGCGCGGAAGCTGGCCGGCGTCACATAGGCGCTGGCCAGGTCCTGCACGGGCGGGGCCTGACCAGGCAACACCACGGGCAAGGTCCAGGCGGCGGGCAGTACCGGGCGGCCTTCGACATCCAGGCGAACCTCCGACCCCGGGGGGAGGGCGGCCAGGATTTCCTGTGACGTCGCCACCGGCGGTTCGGCGTCGAGGGGATTGGTGGACGGTTTGTCGCTGTCGAGCAGGCTGGACAGGTCGCCGAGCGCCTGGGACAAAGGATCGTCGGCCTCCGCCGTTTTCTGATCCCCCTCAGGTAGGGCGCCGATGCCCAATTCGGCGGCCAAGGGGTCGTCGGCCGGTAATCCACCGGCACCGCCCAATCCCAGTTCGGCAGCCAGCGGGTCGGCCGCCGGGACCGTCCCGGCCGGGGTGTCCAGGCCCAGTTCAGCGGCCAGCGGGTCGTTCGCGGGCGCGGGTCCGCCGAATTCCTTTTCCAAGGCATCCAAGGAAGCGTCGGCCGGCGTGGCGGGTTTCGCCGCGGGCGTGGCCGGGCGCAGGGTTTCGCGGATCGGCGGCGCGTCGGGCATGTTGGCGGCAAGTTTCTGATCGGAAGCCTTCGCCTTGCCGTCCGGCAGGTTGGACAACTGCGGCACCTTCGGTGTCGGCTCCGGCGGCGTGCCGCGTTCCGGCGGTGGTGCCTTCAGGGAACGATGGGCGGCGCGGACGTCCGGCTCATCCGGCGATACGTCGCGGAACCAGGGATCGCGGGCGAAATTCTTGCGGCCCTTGGGGTCGGGCGGCGGCAGCGGGATTTTCAGGCGACGGGACAGGTTGGTGCCCGGCGGCGGGCCCTCGACGGCGGAAGTATCAGTTTTGAGGTTCTTTTTCTCAGCCGCGCTTAGGGCGGCCTCTGCCGTGTCGGCTTCGGCGGCCTTGCGTTTTGCCCGGTCGCGCAGGTGGCTGAGCGCCTCGTCCCGGCTGTCGGACAGGGATTCTTCCGCGTCGCGGGCGATCGGCTTGGCAAGCAGGGAATCAAGCCAGGCCAGCCGATCCTTGGGCGCCAGGGCCATCAAGTCGACCTTGGCGGGGCTTTCCGTTGCAGCGGGTGCCTGAGGGAGGACCGGTTTGTTGTCCGTGGGCGCGTCGAGCATCGACAGCAGCGGGTCCAGGCCGCCGTCGGGCAAGGGCTCCGTGCCGCCGTCAGGCTGGGCCAGGGCCTTGGCCAGGGGATCGGTGGGGGCGGGGCTGCCGGCCAGGGCGCGCGGCAGGTCCGCTTCCGGCAGGTCGGGGCTTGAGGCCTCCATGGCCGGGTTGTTCTGCGCCGCCAGTTTGTCCAGGTCGGGCAGGGTATCAGCGGCGGGACCTTCGGCGATGGCCGTCGAGATGCCGGTGTCGGTCGGAAGCGTCCGAGGTGAGGAGGGGGTGTTCGTCCGGGCCGTGTCCATCGGCTGCGGCGCTGGTGCTTCCGTGTCGCTGCCGAAGCCCAGCAGGTTGCCGAGCCAGCCCTTGGCGCGGGCCAGCACGCCGGGCTTGGGCATTGCGGCGCCCTGTTCTGGATCGGTCGGCTCAAGAGACAGGGGCGGTGCGTCCTTGTCCACGGTTTCTGCCGGGATCGGTGTCAGGACCGGGGTGGTGTCGTCGTGGGGCGGGATTTTCGGCGCGTCGCGCAGGTCGGCGACATCGGCCGCCGGCGGCACGGCGGCAGGGATTTCAGGTGCGGCCTCGGCGACGGGTTCGGGCAGGGTCACCGGGGCGTCGGCGGCCTCCGTTTGCGGTGGGGCAGCTTCGGGGATCGGGCCCGCCGTCTTTTCCGTTTCGGCGACGGCACGGTCAAGGGCCTGGTCGATGGCCTGATCGAGGGGCGGGTCAATCTTGGGCCGGCGGTAGGCCAGCAGGTAATGGGCGATGACGTGATGGCCCAGGCGGACGGCGGCCTGAGGGGCGGACAGGCCATTGGCGTCGCGCGCCCGCGGATCGGCGCCGGAGGCGACGATCTGTTTCACCGCGTCCAGGTCATTGGCTTGGATGGCGGCGAACAGGGCGCCGGCACCGCTGTCCTGAGCCTGGGCGCGGGGCGCGCTGATCACAACGGCGGCCCCCAGGCACAGGGCCAGGGCCGCCGCGCGGATCGCGGTGCATCCTGTAACAAATTGATTTAAATGGCGTTTCGCCATCATCCCTTGCCCAACCTTACGGCCGCGTCGGAACCCCATCCGCGCGTGCCGACCCCGATAGCCTATCATGGACCGAGCCCCCGACGGGAGCCCGCAGCCACGACCCCGAATCCACCATGGAAATATGGCGATTTAGGGTAAAAATCCAGTTAAGCGGTTGATTCGGCGGGAAATGCGATCTTTCGCGCTTATGCGGCGGCCCGTGCCTTGGCGTCCGCCAGGATCATGTCGGACGCCTTTTCCGCGATCATGATGGCCGGCGCGTTGGTGTTGCCCGAGGTGATCGTCGGCATGATCGAGGCATCGACCACGCGTAATCCAGTCATCCCGTGCACCCGCAGCCGGTCATCGACCACCGCATCCGGGTCCGTGCCCATCTTGCAGGTGCCCACGGGGTGGAAGATCGTGGTGCCGATCTGCCCCGCCGCGTCGGCGAGTTCATCATCCGTGGTGAGGTGGACCCCCGGTTTGTATTCCTGGGGCTTGAATCGGGCGAGCGCCGGGTGGGACACGATATGGCGGGTCAGGCGCAGGGCGTCGGCCGCGACCTTGCGGTCGCCCGGCGTGGACAGGTAGTTGGGCTGGATCGCCGGCGGGGTGAACGGGTCCGGCGACGTGATCGTCACGGTGCCCCGGCTTTCCGGGCGCACGTTGCACACACTGGCCGTGAAGGCCGGGAAGGGATGCAGCGGCTTGTCCCAGGAATCCAGGCTCAGCGCCTGAATGTGGTATTGCAGGTTGGGCGTCTCGCGCGACGGGTCCGACTTGGCGAAGGCGCCCAGGGTCGACGGCGCCATGGACATGGGGCCGGAGCGGAACAGCGCATATTCCAGCGCGATGCCCATCTTGCCGATCAGCGACCCCGCCCGCTGGTTCAAGGTCTTGGTGCCTTCGACCCGGTAGACCGGGCGGATCTGCAGATGGTCCTGCAGATTGCCGCCGACGCCCTTTAACTCATGGCGGACTTCGATGCCGTGCCCTTGCAGCAAGGCCCCCGGGCCGATTCCGGAGACCTGCAATATCTGCGGCGAGCCGATGGAGCCGGCGGACAGGATCACCTCACCCCGGCAGGCCACACCGGCGTCCTCGCCCGCGACGCGCAGGTCCAGGCCGGTCACGGTCTTGCCCGACAGGCGCAGCCCCTTCACATGGGCATGGGTGACGATATCCAGGTTGGCGCGGTCTTTGGCCGGCCCCAGGAAGGCCTTCGAGGTGTTCCAGCGCACGCCGGACCGCTGATTGACGTGGAAATAGCCGCAGCCCTCATTGTTGCCCTTGTTGAAATCGTCGACCTTGGGAATGCCGGCCTCGGCGGCGGCGTCACGGAAGGCGTCCATGATTTCCCAGGTCGTGCGCACGTTTTCGACCCGCCATTCGCCGCCCGATTGGTGGAAGTCGTCAAGCGGGATGGCTGCTTGGTCTTCGGATTTCTTGAAATAGGGCAGGACGTCGTCCCAGCTCCAGCCGCGGTTGCCCATCTGGGCCCATTGGTCGTAATCGCGGGCCTGGCCGCGCATGTAGATCATGCCGTTGATGGACGAACAGCCGCCCAAAACCTTGCCGCGCGGATAATTCAGCGCGCGCCCGCCGAGCCCGGCCACGGCCTCGGTCTTGAAGCACCAGTCCGTGCGCGGATTGCCCATGCAGAACAGATAGCCGACGGGGATGTGAATCCAGTGGTAGTTGTCCTTGCCGCCCGCTTCCAGCAGTAGGACCCGGTTGGCCGGATCAGTGGACAGGCGGTTGGCCAGAACGCAGCCGGCGGTCCCCGCACCGACGATGACGTAATCGTATTCTCCCAGATCGCGCATGGGCTGTTCTTTCGCCTTTCCTGGAATTGATCCCTCGGTCGGTGGTCCGCCCTTATCGTTTGACAGGAGGGCGGTTTCCGCGGTCAGTCGCCGAACAGGCCGAAAAAGCCTTTGCGTTTGGCGGTCGTGCTCAGGGTACTTAACGGTCGGCGCATGGCAATAGCCTCGATGATTCGGAACTGCCCGCCCGTCAGCTTGGTGAACCGGCAGCCCAGGCTGGTTTCCGCGTAATCGATGCGCATGACCTCGCCGGGCGCACCGAGCGGCACACGACCGTCGTCCTCGGTCATGACATGGGTGACGGTGAAGCTTTGCCCCGGGCGCATCTTGCCAATGGCCGATTTCAGCCGGAAACCGCCGACGCTCATGTCGCCGACGGGGAATTCGTGGCCGTTGATGACGAATTTGACGCCCTTGACGTCCAGACGTACGTCGCGGCGTCTGTTGTCATCCTTGAATCCGACGATCTTGCGCCCGCTCATTCACCGAGTCCTGTTTTTCTTACTCCTTTGAATAATACTCTCGAATGCGGGCGCGGGAGAACCAGGCTTTTGATCTTTTTCAAGGGCCGGAAATGCCAAGGCCGGGCGCGGACGTTGAAATTGTGGCCGCATCCTGCCGTCGTTGTTAGAGTGGCCGCCCGCGATTGCCTGAAAGTGCCGCCATGCCAAAGACCCTGATCCTGACCTTCATCGCCGACGACCGGCCCGGACTGGTGGAGCGCGTTTCGCAAACCGTGGCGGATGCCGGCGGCAACTGGCTGGACAGCCGCATGGCGCATCTGGCGGCGAAGTTCGCCGGCATCGCCAAGGTTGAGATCGCCGAGGACGGGATCGCCGCCCTGGAGGACAGCCTCCGGGCGCTCGACGCCGAGGGCTTCCATCTGGTGGTCGAGGAAGCAGCCGAGATTGCATCCGCCATGGGCCCGGTGTTCGAGATTGAGCTTCTCGGGCCGGACCATCCGGGCATCCTGCGCGATATTTCCCATTGTTTGGCGGAGCGCGGCGTCAGCGTCGAGGATATGGAAACGGACATCCGTGAAGCACCCCATTCCGGCGGCATGCTGTTCCACGCCCACGCAAGGGTGCGCGCCCCCCAGGACCTCGGCGACGAAGACCTGCGGGAAAGTCTGGAAATTCTGGCCGGCACCTTGATGGTCGATATTACGGTCGGCAAAATTCTCTGACACCAAACCAAAACCACCCTTCGGGAGAACATCCATGGAAATGACAATGACGGGCCGCAAGGCCCTCGTGACCGGCGGCAGCCTGGGTATCGGCCGGGCCATCGCCCAGGCCTTCTGTAGCGCCGGAGCAGAGGTCGCCATCGTCGCCCGCCGCGCCGACGTATTGAACGAGGCCAAGGCCGCGATCGAGGCCGCCACGGGCGGACGCGTGGTCACCGTCGTGGGCGACGTGTCGACCGCCGAAGGCTGCCAGGCCGCCTGGGACGCCGCCATTGCCGGCTTGGGGCAGATCGACGTGCTGGTCAATAATGCGGGCTCGTCCCACCGGGCACCCTTCGTGTCCGTGACCGATGCGGAATGGCAGGCGGACCTGGATCTCAAGCTGTTCGGCGCCATCCGCCTGTGCCGTCTGGCCTTCCCCGGTATGACGGAACGTAAATGGGGCCGCATCATCAACGTGCTGAATTCCGGCGCCAAGGCGCCGCCGCCGTCGGGCGCGCCGACGGCCGTGACCCGCGCCGCCGGGATGGCCCTGACCAAGGTTTTGGCCGGCGAGGGCGCGCCCCACAACGTGCTGGTCAATTCCCTGCATGTCGGCAAGATCGAAAGCGACCAATGGGTGCGCCGCGCCGCCAAGGACGGCAAGGACCTGGACCAGTTGTATGACGAGATGGGCAAGGAACTGCCCATGGGCCGCATGGGCAAGGCCGAGGAATTCGCCGCCGCCGCCTGTTTCCTGGCGTCGGACGCGGGATCCTACATCTGTGGTGCGGCCATCAACGTCGACGGCGGCCTGTCGCCGGTGGTTTAGGCCGCCAAACGATCATCCATGACGGGTTGTGCGACTTTCAGACTCAACGGTCTGTAGGCAGCACGCCCGTGATGGCTTAAACTCACCCGGGCTGGGGTTGGGAAGATCAGAGGAGGCCGCGGTACATGCCCGCAGACGCCGAACACATGCTCGTCCGCTACATTATCGACAGCGAAGACGGATCGCGCGAGGTGTTCAACCTGGATATCTCCCTGCCCGAGGTCGCGTTGAAGCAGCCGCAAGGCGTGGATCTGCCCGATTGGACGCGCCTGGATTATCACAAGTGCCAGCATTGCCCGCTGACCAAGCAGACCCATCCCCATTGCCCTGTCGCGGCGCTTTTGGTCGATTACGGCCAACGGGTCGGGCGCATGGTGTCTTATGCTCAGGTCGATCTCACGATCGAGCAGGGGGCGACGACGACCAAGGCCAAAGTATCGGCGCAGGAGGCTCTGCGATCCGTCCTGGGCTTGGTGATGGCGACCAGCGGCTGTCCGCATATGTCGTTTTTCCGGCCGTTGGCGCGCTATCACGTGCCCTTGGCGGACATGGAACTGACGATCCTGCGGGCCATGTCGTTCTATCTGGTCGGCCAGTACTTCGGCGGCAAGGAAAAGCCCGATTGGGATACCAGCTTCGACGGTCTGATCAAGATTTACGAGAACGCGCAGGAGGTCAACAAAGGCATGGCGGACCGCCTGCGGAATGCCCAAGTGTTTACGGAGCTCAATTGGCTGGCGGCGCTGGACACCTTCGCCGGGATGATGCCGTTGACCATCCAACGCTCGCTTTTGAAGGCCAAGGCCTACTTCCTGAACTAACCCCCCACTGACGTAAAGCAGACGAGACCACCATGAGCCCAGACAGTACCCATACCGAACAAACCCTGCCCGCCGGCGCCGAATCGGACGGCCGCGTCGCCGCCGAAGACCTGCCCGCCCCCTATGACGGCCCCCGGCCGCAGGATGCCCTGCCGGAATTGTTCATTCAGGACGGCTATGCCAACGACGACCCCCGGCTGTGGGTGCCGCTGGCGCCGGGCCGCTGGTCGCGGCCGTTGTGCCTGAACGTGTCCAACGGCTACTGGGTGCATCTGACCAAGGTGGTCGGCGGCGGCCTGCTGTCGCGCCACCGCCATCCCGCGCCCGTGCACGGCTTCGTCATCAAGGGCCGCTGGCGCTATCTGGAACGGGATTGGATCGCCGAGGCGGGATCGTATCTGTACGAGCCGCCGGGCGACATCCACACCCTGGTGGTGGAACCGGATTGCGACGAGATGATCACCTTGTTCCACAACTCGGGTGCCCTGATCTATTGCGACGCGGACGGCAACACGGTCGGCACCACCGACGTGTTTGACCGGGTTGACGCCTGCCGCAAGCATTTCACCGAGGTCGGCCTGGGCGCCGATTACGTGGAACGGTTTATCCGCTAAGGGTTTTCGCTTCTCCCCCCTCACCCTGTCCCTCTCCCCCGTGGGCGGGGGCGAGGGGACTCGCGGACAAACACTCCCTCTCCCCTCGGGGGAGAGGGTTGGGGTGAGGGGCGGCTCCTCAAATTCTTCCGCTAAGCCAAAACCACCAACGCATCCACGGCGACCGGGCGGTCGCCCGCGATGATCACCGGGTTGACGTCGATCTCGGCGATTTCCGGATGGGCCAGGGCGGCCGCGCCCACGCCGATGATGGCTTGTGCCAGGGCGATGCGGTCGACGGCCGCCATGCCCCGGTAGGGGCCGAGCAGCGCCTTGGCGCGGATGTCATCCATCATCGCAAGGGCGTCCCGTTCGCTGACCGGGGCCAGACGCAGGACCGTGTCGTTCAGGGCTTCGGCGAAGATGCCGCCGAGACCGAAGGTGACGCAGGGGCCGTATTGTGCGTCCCGCGCCATGCCGATCAGGAATTCCCGCTTGCCGGACGCCATTTCCTGGACCAGCAGAGTACCGCCCGGGGGCAGCTTGGCCATCAGGCGGGCCGCCGCCGCCCGGACCGCGTCCGCGTCGGCCAGGCCGATCTCGACCAATCCGGCCTCGGTCTTATGGGCGAGGTCCGGGGCATTGCCCTTGAGCGCTACGGGAAAACCGATTTCGGCGGCGGCCTGTGCCGCCGTGTCCGCGTCGCCGGCAAGGCGTTCCGCCGTCACCGGCACGCCATAAGCGGCCAGGATCTGCTTGGACTGGTGCTCCGACAGAGTGCGGGAGCCCTGGGCACGGGCGTTCTTGATGATCTCGGCCGGGGTCATCGGTTGTCCTCCCCACGGGCGTCCAGGAAGCGCCGGTAATCCAGCAGCGCCCGCATGGCGCGCACGGCGCCCCGGGCCGAGAAATACAACGGCATTTGATTGCGCTTGATCTGCGGGATCGCCTGGGCGGCCAGGGACTGCGCCCCGGTCCAGGCGATGATGACGGGCTTGCCGGTCGCCCGCGCGGCCTCGGTGAAGATGTCGCAATAGAAACTGGCGCGGGGCTCGCCCACCATGGTGACGAGCAGGAACACGCCGTCGATCGTGTCCTGTTCCAGCACCGTGCGGATGGTGTCCTGGTATCCCGTGGGGGAACTGCGGATCTGCTGCGTCACGTCGATGGGGTTGCGCAATGCGCCGAACGGCGGGATGAATTGTTTGAGCGTTTCCTGGGCCGCTTGCGGCAGTTCCGGAACGTCGAGGCCAAAGCGGTGGCATTCATCGGCGCAGACGCCGCAGATGCCGCCCGACGGCCCGATCAGGCCCATGCGCGGCCCCTTCGGCAGTTTGTCCAGCAGGCGGGAAAAGGTGATCGCCGTGGGCAGCAGATCGGCCGCGTCCTCGACCCGCACGACGCCGTATTTCCGGCAGACCGCATCGAACACGGCGTTCGATCCGACCATGGCCCCGGTATGGGACGCGGCGGCGGCGGCGGAAACCTCCGACAGGCCGATCTTATAGACCACCACGGGCTTACCCGCATTAGCGGCCTTGGCGCAGGCGCGGGTGAATTTTTCAGGGTCGCGGATGCCCTCGATGAACATCGCGATCACTTTCGTGTCGGGATCGTCGGCGAGATAGTCCAGATAGTCGGCGACCTGCAGGTCGGCCTCGTTGCCGACGGAAATCCAATGGCTGAACCCGCCCTGTTCCTCGGTCCCGGTGCCGAGCATGGAGCCGCCGACGGCCCCCGATTGCGTCAGAAAGGCGATGTCGCCCTTGTTGAAGCGGGGCATGGCGCAGACCATGGAGGTACAGCACACCATGTCGTTGGCGATGGAGATCATGCCGTTGGTGTTGGGCCCGCAGAACCGCACCCCGCCTTCCTTGGCGGCGGCGATCAGGTCGGCTTCCAATTCCGGCTCCCCGGCCTCGGAAAAGCCGGACGCCAGCACGATGGCCGTCTTCACGCCCTTGGCCCCGCAGTCCTTCATCACGGCGACGCTGGCCTTGGCCGGCACGGCGATCAGGGCGAGGTCGATGTCGTCCGGGATGTCCTTCACGCTGGGATAGCAGGCAAGGCCCCGGATTTCCGTTTCCTTCGGATTCACGGGATAGACCTTGCCCGGATAGTTATGGGCGAGCAGATAATTCAGCGCGACCGTGCCCAGCTTGTCGCCGCCCACTTCATTCTTTTGTTGGGACGCGCCGACGATGGCGACGGAGCGCGCCCGGATCATGGCGTCGAGCACGGCCGTTATTCCTTGTCGTTGCCTTTGTTCTTGGATTTCGCCTCAAGCATCTCGGCCATGGCGTTGACGGCTTCCTCATGCTCCGGCGTGTTATGGGCCAGCGCCTGGAACGCCGCCGACATTTCCAACAGGGTGTCGAGCCGCGCGTGATGGCTTTCGCGCAACAGGCGCTTGGTCAGGCGCAGGGCATGGCCCGGGTTGCAGGCGATGCGGTCGGCCAGTTCGTTGGCGGCGGTCATCAGGTCGTCCGCCGCGACGACCTTGGACACCAGCCCGCAGCCGAGGGCTTCCTGGGCGTCGATGGTGTCGCCGGTGAAGGCCATTTCATAGGCCTTGGAAAAGCCGACGGCGCGGGGCAGAAAATAGGCCCCGCCGTCGCCGGGAATGATGCCCAGCTTGACGAAGCTTTCCGCGAACTTGGCGTGCTCCGACGCGATGCGGATGTCGCACATGGTCGCCAGGTCGCAACCGGCGCCGATGGCCGCGCCGTTGACGGCGGCGATGGTCGGCACCTCGATGTTATAGAACGCCTTGGGGATGCGCTGGATGCCCTTCAGGTAGTTGCTCCTGATTTCGGCGGGGATGCCCTGGGACAGGCCGGCCCTGTTTCGCATAGCGAAAATATTCCCACCGGCGCTGAAGGCTTTTCCCGCCCCCGTCAGGATCACGACCTTGACGCTGGGGTCGTTGTTGACCCGCTCGCAAGCGTCGACGAAATCCTGGGATTGGATTTTTCCCGACAGGGAATTGCGCTTTTCCGGGTTGTTCATGGTCAAAGTGACCACGTTGTCCCGCTGTTCATAAAGAAGGAAGTGTTCCATTTTCCCGACCCAGCTGTTTCCTTATGGTCTTGTTGTAAACCATCCCGTGGCGTTATAAAACGATTGTATACAATCTGAACCAAGAAAATTAGGATTTAAGTCTTGGAGGACATTCGTTTCACGCCGGGCCTTCTGCCGCCCGAGGCCGAGGCCCTTCGCGCCGAGGTCCGCACCTTCATCGCCGATCATCTTAAGGGCTATCCAGGCGTCAAGCGCGCCAAATCCTGGTCCGGGGCCGACCCGGAATTTTCCAAGGCCATGGGGGCCCGTGGCTGGATCGGCATGACCTGGCCCCAGGAATACGGCGGTGGCGGGCGCAGTTTCCTGGAACGCTACGTGGTGCTGGAGGAAATGCTGGCCGCCGGCGCACCCGTGTCCGCCCATTGGGTGGCCGACCGCCAGAGCGGCCCCTTGCTGCTGAAATTCGGGACCGAGGACCAGCGCCGCAAGTACATCCCCGCCATCACGCGCGGCGAAAGCTATTTCTGCATCGGCATGAGCGAGCCCAATTCGGGCTCCGACCTGGCCTCGATCCGCACCCGGGCGGAGAAGACCGCCGACGGCTGGCGCATCAATGGCCAGAAGATCTGGACCTCCAAGGCCCATACGGCCCATCACATGATCGCCCTGGTGCGCACGCAACCCCAGGATCCCAAGGACCGCCATGCGGGCCTGTCCCAGTTCCTCATCGACATGAAGGAAACCAAGGGCGTGACCATCCGCCCGATCCGCAACATGGCGGGCGAACAGATGTTCAACGAGGTGTTCTTCGAGGACGCGGAGGTGCCCGCCGACGCCCTGGTCGGGACCGAAGGCGGCGGCTGGGGTCAGGTGACCACGGAACTGGCGTTCGAGCGCAGCGGGCCGGAACGCTACCTGTCCAGCTATCAACTGCTGTTCGAACTGGTGCGGGAGATCGGTGCCGACGCGGGGCCGGCGGAAGCCGCCGGCATCGGGCGGCTGGCAGCACACCTGTCGACCCTGCGCCAGATGTCGATCTCCATCGCCACCATGCTGGAACGCGGCGAGACGCCGAACCTGGCGGCGGCCATCGTCAAGGAACTGGGCGTCGCTTACGAGCAGGACATGCCGGGCAAGGCCCACGACATCGCGGGCATCTCGCCGCGTGCTGGGGCGGGCGACTTCGATCGGGTCATGGCCTATATGACCATGGCGGCGCGGTCGTTCTCGCTGCGCGGCGGCACACGGGAAATCATGCGCGGCATCATCGCGCGCGGACTGGGGTTGCGCTGATGACCGGAACAAGCGAAATGGCCAACATCCTGGCGGAAGCCGCCGGGCGTTTGTTGCAGGATCACGTCACCCGCGACGTCCTGGGCGCGGCCGAAGACGGCACCTGGCCACAGGACCTGTGGCAAGTGCTGGAGGACAACGGCCTGGCCCAGCCGCTTGCCCCGGAAGATCGCGGCGGCATGGGGGCGTCCTTTGCTGATGCCTTCGTCATCGCCTTCGCCGCCGGGCGCCGGCGCGCCCCGGTACCCCTGGTGGAAACCATGGCGGCGGGCTGGCTGTTGGGCCGGGCCGGGATCGATGTGCCGCCGGGACCGCTTGCCCTGATCGACGGCGGCGCGGTGTTGACGTTCAAGGATGGTGCCCTTTCAGGTGTTGCCGAGGGCGTGCCTTGGGCGGCCCGGGCCGGACATCTTGTCGCCGAAATCGACGGCACGGTGGCGTTGATCCCCGCCGATGCCGTGACCATCACGCCCGACCGCAACATGGCGGGCGAGCCCCGCGATACGGTGACCTTCGCCAAGGCCAAACCCTCGGCCACGGGGACCCTGGGCTTGACTGCGACCCTGCCGGTCGCCCGCACCCTGGGGGCGCTGATGCGCGCGGCCCAGATGGCGGGCGCCATGGAGGGGGCGGTGACGCTGGCCGTGCAGCACGCGGGCGACCGCGAACAGTTCGGCCGGCCCATCGCCAAGTTCCAGGCGATCCAGCAGATGCTGGCCCGCGCCGCCGCCCGCGCCGCCCAGGCACGCAGCGCCGCCGAAACGGCGTTCCTCGCCCTCGACCGGGCGGGGGGCGACCTGACGGATGCGGAATGGGATGTGGCGGCGGCCAAGGTCGTGGCCGGGGAGGCGGCGGAAATCGTCTACGACGCGGCCCATCAGACCCATGGCGCCATCGGCTTCACCTACGAGCACGAACTGCATTTCACCACGCGCCGGCTCTGGGCCTGGCGGGGTGAATTCGGAGCGGAAACGTTCTGGGCCCAGGATATCGGCCAGCGTGTGCTGGCCCGGGGTGCCGATAATTTGTGGCCGGACCTGACGGCGCGGCAGAAGGGCTGAGCGGTCAGACCGCCGCCGTCGCCGCCGTTGCCAGGAACGCGTCCACATCGTCTTCCGGCGTGTTGAAGGCGGTGACCAGGCGGATCTTGCGCCGGCCTTCCTTATCCGCGCCCCGGTCGTAGAACTGAAAACCCTTGGCCTTCAGGGCTTCGGCCATGGGGGCGGGCATGCGTGGGAACACCTGGTTGCCGTCGACGGCACCCACGATTTCCACGCCCAGATCCTTGAGGCCGTCCGCCAGCTTTTTCGCCATGGCGTTGGAGTAGCGCGCGTTCTCAAGCCACAGGCCGTCCGCCAGATAGGCCGCCATCTGCGCCGTCATCAGACGCATTTTGGACAGCACATGGCCGGCGCGTTTCTGCCGATAGAGGAATTCATCCCCCAGGGCCGGGTTGAACACCACCACTGCCTCCAGCGCCAGGGCCCCGTTTTTGGTGCCTCCGAAGCTGAGCACGTCGACCCCGGCCTTCCAGCTCATGTCGGCGGCGGAACAGTTGAGCCCGGCCAAGGCGTTGGCGAAACGCGCGCCGTCCATATGCAGGGCGAGGCCGTGTTTGCGGCAGACCGCGCCGATGGCCGCGATCTCGTCGACCCGGTAGGCCGTGCCCTTTTCCGTCAGTTGGGTGACGGAGACGGCACGGACCTGGGAATAATGCTCATCGCCCCGGCCTTCCAGGGTCGCGGCCTCGACCGCGTCCGGCGCGATCTTGCCGTCCGCGCCCGCAAGGCCGATCAGCCGCGCCCCGCCCGAATACATCACCGGGCCGTTGCATTCGTGGTCGAAGATATGCGCCGTCTCGTGGCACACCAGCGCCCCCCAGGACGGGGTGATCGAGGCGACGGCCAGCCCGTTGGCCGCCGTGCCCGTGGGCACGAAGAACACCTTGGCCTCGGTCTCGAACACCTCGCAGACGCGCTGGCGCGCGGCTTCCGTGCCGTCGTCATGGCCGTAGGGCATGGTCCGCCCGTCGTTGGCGGCGACGATGGCGGCCATGATGTCCGGATGGGCGCCCGCCGTGTTGTCGGATGCGAAGTTCATGGGCGGGGGCTCCTTGGGGCTGGGTTTAATCGGCGACGAGGTTGAGGGCGATGGCGTGAAAGGCCGAGCGGTCGGGTGCCACGCCATGGGCGCGGGCGTCGACGGCCCGACCGTCCTTAACGGCAACGATGACCCAGATCAGGTCCGTCTCATAGGCCATTTTCAAATCCGTGGCGCTCGGCATGGCAGGGCCGCCGGGATGGGAATGGTAATGGCCGACGATGCGCTCATCCGTGCCGTCCAGGGCCCGCATCAGGTCGAACCGCACCTGGGGGTCGACCTCGAACGAATCTTCGGCCTGTGTTTCGGTGACGTTGGGCGAGGGTACCATGCGGGTGACCAGGGTCTCGCCCTTGGCTGAACCGTCCCGGCCCGCCAGCAGGCCGCAGCATTCCAGGGGAAAGGCGGCCTCGGCGGCTTCGGTGATACGTTCCAGCAGGATTTGGGGGATGGTCAGCACGGGAGCAGTCCTTCCCGCCGCTTAAGGATTGATTCGGCCCGTGACGCGGCCCGCGGCCGGATCGACGATCAGCACCTGACCGCACACCCCGGCGGGCTGGGTCAGGATATAGATCTGCCCGCCCAATTGGGTGACGGACTTGATCTCGCAACCCGTCGGCAGGTTCAGCTCGATATCGCCGGACACGGCCAGAGGCGGGGCCAGATGGGCCGGCGGCGGCGTGCCGGCGGTCGCGGCGGCGGGCTTGGCGTCGCCGAACAGGCGCCAGGTCGGGTCCTGGCTGGTCTTGAAGAAGCCGTAGACCAACAGGCCCAGGCCGAGCGCAATCAGAACGCCCAGGCCGATCACCAGTGATTTCAATGCCGCATGCATGGGGGCTTAAGTGCAACGGGGGGCGGGGGCTGTCAAGCATGGTTGACGCCCGCGCTTGACACCTCACGGCCCCCGGCGTTTGCTCGCCGGACCATGAGCGAGACCCATTCCTTGAAAATTCCCGCCGATCAGGCGGGCGAACGCCTGGACAAGGCCCTGACGGCGCTGCTGCCGGACCTGTCGCGGGCGCGCCTGCAGGCGTTGCTGGCCGAGGGCCAGGTCGCGGACGGCGCGGGGCAACCGGTGACCGAGGCCAAGCGCAAGGTGCGGGCCGGAGAGGGCTATACCGTCACCATCCCGCCGCCCGTGCCGGCCACGCCCGAGGGGCAGGCGATTCCCTTGGACGTCGTCTATGAAGACGACGATCTGATCGTCATCGACAAACCCCAGGGTTTGGTCGTCCATCCGGCGGCGGGCAACGCCGACGGTACCCTGGTCAACGCGCTGCTGGCTCATTGCAAGGGCTCGCTATCGGGCATCGGCGGGGTCGAGCGGCCGGGCATCGTGCACCGCCTGGACAAGGATACCTCGGGCCTTATGGTCGCGGCCAAGCATGATATTGCGCACCGGGGGCTGGCCCGTCAGTTCGAGGACCATTCCATCGACCGCGCCTACCGCGCCCTGGTCTGGGGCGTGCCGCGCCCGGCGGCGGGCGAAATCACCGGCGCCATCGGCCGGGACCCCCGGAACCGCAAGAAAATGGCCGTGCGTCCGGACGGATCCGGCAAATGGGCCAAGACGTTCTACACGGTGCTGGAACGGTTCGGCGACCGGGCGGCCCTGGTCGAATGCCGGCTCGCCACCGGGCGCACGCATCAGATCAGGGTGCATATGGCGTCGATCGGCCATCCGGTGATCGGCGATCCTCTTTACGGTGGCCGGCGGGCGCGTATATCCGGTCTGCCGCCTGAGCTGAAAACCCCACTATCCAACTGTAAAAACCAAGCTCTTCACGCGAGTATTCTGGGGTTCACCCATCCAGTGACGGGGGATAGGCTCAGCTTTTCATCTGATAAATATAGTTATATCAATGAGATATGTGACATTCTGCGGTCGATCTAAAATTTTCTGTACCTGACTAAATCCCTCGGCTAATATCCGACCAAATTGGTATGAATTAACGCAGTGCATCATAACCCTCCGTTCTGGCCGTCAGGTAGACGGCGGGTCAGCTGCGTTCGGATATGAGGGAAACCGCACCATGGGATACATGGCCCCTGAAAAGGACTTGAGTTTTGCCCCGGAAGACAATCTGTCGCGTTATCTCTACCGCATCCGGGATTTCCCCATGCTGGAGCCGGAGGAAGAGGTCTCCCTCGCCCGGCGCTGGCAGGAACACGGCGACGAAGCGGCGGCCCGCCGCCTGGTGACCAGCCACCTGCGTCTGGTCGCCAAGATCGCCATGGGCTATCGCGGCTACGGCCTGCCCGTGGGCGAGCTGATTTCGGAAGGCAACGTCGGCATGATGCAGGCGGTCAAGCGCTTCGATCCGGAACGCGGATTCCGTCTCGCGACCTATGCCATGTGGTGGATCCGCGCGGCGATCCAGGAATACATCCTGCGCTCGTGGTCGCTGGTCAAAATGGGCACGACGGCGGCGCAGAAGAAGTTGTTCTTCAACCTGCGACGCATGAAGGCTCAGATGTCGGCCATCGACGAGGGCGATCTACACCCGGAACAGGTGGCCGAGATCGGGCGCAAGCTGGGTGTATCCGAGGTCGAGGTCGTCAACATGAACCGGCGCCTGGCCGGCGGCGACCAGTCACTCAACGCGCCCTTACGTCAGGATGCCGACGGTGAATGGCAGGACTGGCTGGTTGAGGATTCGGAAGATCAGGAATCCCGCCTGGGTGACGACGAAGAGCTGTCGGAACGGCGCGGTATGCTCAATGCGGCGTTGAAATCGCTCAGCGAACGGGAACGCCACATCATCGAGGAACGGCGCCTAAAGGACACCCCGGCAACCCTGCAGGATCTGTCGGCGGAATACGGGATTTCCCGTGAACGCATCCGCCAGATCGAAGTCCGGGCCTTTGAGAAGCTTCAGAAGTCGGTCAAGAACGCGGTCATCGAGCGCCACATCTCGCATTAAGGCCGCATCCCGCATTAAGGAATGCCGACGGCGCGGGCCGTGGGGTGGCGGGGCTAACGCGCCGTGCCCATGGAGGCGCCGCCGTCCGGCTCGTCTTCCTTCGCCTCGATGGCTTCCATCGCCGCCATGGCCGCCTGCACGCCCCCGCCGGGACCGTTGCTGGCGGCGGGGCCGCCCGGTCGTGGGGCGGGCTTGGCCGGGCCGTTGCCGGGGGCACGGACACCCAGGGTGACCTCATCCCCCCATTCGTCAACGATGCGGCGCTGGTTGGCGCGCAAGGCCGACAGGCGGCGTTCGGTCAGCACCGTCATGAATGATGTGATGACCGGTGGGATCACCGTATAAACCATCCAGCCGGCCATGGCTGCGCCGTACATGACGGCAAGGGCGAACACGTCCGTGACGATGTCGAGCGCACCTGTGATGTTGTGATTGCCCGACCATAAATCCATCAGGTAGGGGAACATGCCGGCGAAGTTCAGGCCGCCGATGCAGAAGAAACCGTATTTCTGATCCGTGCGGTCGGTGATCCAGGACGCCATCGCCGGCAGCATGGCGATGCCGACGACGATGATGGTCGGAAAGGCGACGGCGATCATGGTCACCGAGATCAGCAGGAAATAGAGCCAGAACTTACCGCGTGCCCGTCGTGGCGGCGGCGGCGGGATCATGGCGCGGCGCATCGGCGGGCGGCCCATGGTCAGAACACCTTGATCATGAACAGGATCATCACGATGCACATGGTCACCAGGATGGAGCCCATGGCGGCGGCCTGCTGGCCCGTGCGCTCGGCCTTGGTCAGCTGTTCCTCGCCGCGGCCCTCGATATCCTGAATTTCGAGTTCGGCCGCGGCAAACTCCGCGACCGCGTCCTCGAAGCCCTCGATGTCCTCGCGCCGGCGGTCGGCGTTGTCCATCAGGTCGAACAATTCGGGCAACGACCCACGGCGGACCAGACGGGGAATTTCCCGCTCTATCTCCTTGCGGGTGGTGCGCGAGTGATAGGCGTTGATGGCCGGGCCGAGATGTCCACCGACCCAGCTTGCCAGGCCGTACACGGGATCGACCCGCAGCTTCCACTGAATGAAGGCAAGCAGCGACAGCATGCCGATGGTCTGGGTATCTGGGTTTTCCGAGGCCAGGGCCTTGAGGTGGGGGTTGATGTCTTCCTTGAAGCGCGCGGTGATGAAGGCCGCGACATGGCGATCAAGCGGCTTGGACTTCAGGTCCTGCGTGTTGGCGGCGCGGTCCAGCGCCGGCAACAGGTGGTCGGTATCCAGCACGTACTCTTGCAGCAGAAGCGGGCTTTGGCAGGGCAGAGACGGGTTGCTTTCATACAGGCAGCGCTCGATCCCGAAGCCCGGGTCCTTGTTGTTGAGAACGATTTTTAGCTGCGAGAAGTTCTTCTGATGGATTGAGGCTTCCGGCGCATAGGCCAGCTGTGATTGGAACCACAGGTCGGGAATGTCCTTGGCGATGATTTCCACCGGGATCTGCGGATCGCCCGTGCGCAGCAGGTCCATGGCGAAGGCGGCGCCGAACCCGTCGACCATGAAGGAAAACCCCTTGAAGCGGATGGGGCCCAAGGGGTCCATGAGAATGGCGACGCGGGTTACGATCATTTCGTCCGAGCCGGCGAAGGATCCGGCCTGGGCATTGGCCACGTCGAGCACGTTCTTGATGGCGTTGGCCAGGTTGACGTCCTCGACCGAACGCCGAAGCCAGGTATCGAAGCTGTCGTGGCGGATCGCCTTGGCGGCGTCGGGTACGTGTTTGCTGAAGGCGTCGGCCAATTGCCGCACGCTCTGGTACGGGCGGCCCATGAAGGTCAGGGGAGTCTGTCCGCGCTTGCCCGCGCGTTTCTGCTGTGGCGACATCTTGCGGCCCGATAGCCACAGGTCGATTTCCTCGGGTCCCCAGCGTTGCTGGGGGTCGTCGCCGAGCATGCCGCGCAGCGGCTCCAGCAGGGACAGGGGCAGGTTCTCGTTACCGGTGATCGCCGCGTAGGACCCCAGTTCCAGCTTCTCCGCCAGAATTTTTTCCGAACCTTCGGCCGCCCCCGGTTCCTTGTCCAAAATAAGGCCGACGATGGCGACGGCGAAAGCATAGGCGTCGTCGCGGGAATTGCCGACGCCGCGCCCGGCCGGGGGCGCCATGGCGCGTTCCGCCGGCTCGTACACCGCCGGTTGGTCGTAGCCCGGGGGCGATGAATAGCATTCGCCGAAGGCGATCTGTTGCCGTCCGGCATCCATGAAGAACAGATTGTCGCGGCGGATTGCCCGGTGCGCGACGCCGATCGAGGCCATTTCCTGCAACGCGCCGGCCAGCGGCTCGATCACCTTGCGCGGCAGGTCGTATTCGGAAATTCGGAACGTGCCTTTTTGCAGCACGCGTCCGCCAAGCGGCCGCTCGAGGATCAGGATCATGGTGCGCTGGCGGATCAGGGGCCAGAATTCGACCTCCCATTCCAGGACGCCGACCAGCGCCTTGATGCCGGAGCCGCGCAAGGACGTCATGGCGCCCAGCCGTGTCGGCAGTCCCGGGTTGCAGATCAGCGCGAACACGGGACGGTCGATGTCCCGGCGGTCCTCGGCCATGAAGGCCTTGGCGGAAGGAGAATCCAGATCGGGCAGCGGTGTTTTGGGGTCGACAGCGAAGCGGTCCTTGATCAGCACCGGGCGTAGGCTGGTCGCGGACGGGGCACCGTCGCCGGGCTCCGTGCCGGCATCCATGCCTTCCGGTGGCGCGGCCTCTTCGGGCGGCGGGCCCGCAGGGTCGGCCTGTGCAGTGGCGGTTTCAGCCATCGATTGTCGTCTTCAGCCCCAACAGTCGCGAATGGAAAAGGCCCGCAGCACGGTCCTTACCGCCTGCGTGCCTTGAATTTCCCACACTTTCACGCCCTGATGGTACCCGCCATTCCCTTGACAGACAATTAATGCCGGGAACCGGGCCAGGCTGGCCGAATCAGGTCGGCGCGATCAGTCGGCGAAGGGGTCATGGACGAGAATCGTATCCTCGCGCTCCGGACTGGTGGACAACAGGGCCACGGGGGCTTCAATCAGCTCCTCGATACGGCGGATATACTTGATCGCCGTGGCCGGCAGCTCTGCCCAGGACCGTGCCCCTTGGGTGCTTTCGTCCCAGCCTTCCATCTCCTCGTAGATCGGCTCGACCCGGGCTTGCTCGATCTGCGACGCCGGCAGATGGTCAATCTCCTGTCCGTTCAGGCGATACCCCCGGCATACCTTCAGGACCTTCTGGCCGTCGAGAACGTCAAGCTTGGTCAGGGCGATGCCGGTGATGCCGTTGACCTTGATGGCCTGGCGGACCATTACCGCGTCGAACCAGCCGCAGCGTCGGGGCCGCCCGGTCACCGTGCCGAATTCGCGCCCGCGTTCCCCCAGCGTGCGGCCGACATCGTCTTCCAACTCGGTCGGAAACGGGCCCTGGCCGACACGGGTCGTATAGGCCTTGGTGATGCCGAGGACGTAGTTGATCGCGCTCGGCCCCTGGCCGGAGCCGACGGCGGCCTGGCCGGCCACCGTGTTCGACGAGGTGACAAAGGGATAGGTGCCGTGATCCAGGTCCAGCATGGCGCCCTGGGCTCCCTCGAACAGGATACGCTTGCCCTTGCGGCGAGCCTGGTCAAGCTCCTGCCACACGGTGGCGGCGAAGGGCAGAACCTTGGGCGCGACCTCGATCAGTTGCGCCAGCAGTTCGCCGCCGTCGACCTCGGGCATGCCAAGCCCGCGCAGAAGCGCATTATGGTGGAACAACAGGCCTTCGACCTTGTCCTTCAGCAGGCCGTGGTCACTCAGGTCGCCGACGCGGATGGCGCGGCGCGCGGTCTTGTCCTCATAGGCCGGGCCGATGCCGCGGCCTGTGGTGCCGATCTTCGCCTTGCCGGCGGCTTTTTCGCGGGCAAGGTCGAGATTGCGGTGAAGCGGCAGGATCAGGGGGCAGCCCTCGGACAGACGCAGGCTGTCCGGGGTGACCTCGACACCCTGGTCCCGGATCTTTTCGATCTCGGACAGCAGCGCCCAGGGATCGACCACGACGCCGTTGCCGATCACGGACAACTTGCCCTTGCGCACGATGCCGGACGGCAGCAGGGACAGTTTGTAGGTGACGCCGTCGATGACCAGCGTATGGCCTGCGTTGTGCCCGCCCTGGAAGCGCACGACCACGTCGGCGCGTTCCGACAACCAGTCGACGATCTTACCCTTGCCTTCGTCGCCCCATTGCGAGCCGACGACAACCACGTTCGCCATTTTCAGTGTCCGTTCTTGTCCGTGAAAAGGGGTGTTTTCCGGTCACGCCTCGCCGATGGGGGCGGGGCGGCCGTCGTGAAGCCAGTGGGTACAGCCGAGACGCCGGGCCTCGGCCTGGGCGTCGGCGCCGTCGTCCAGTGCGGCGACGGTGATCCATCCCTCGGCGCGCAGGGCGGCCATGCGGTCCGCCGCCGTGCCGGTGGGCACGAACAACCGGCGGCCCTGCGCCGGGCGCGGCAGGGCGCGCAGCAGGGTGTCGGTAAACAGGGTAAAGCCCGTGGCCGGTTCACCCGCGCCGGCGGTCGTGCCGCCGTTGCCGGCCAGATAGCGCCCGCCCGAGCCCAATTCGCCGCGCACGCCGGCGGCATACAGGGTGAAGGTCGCTCCGGCATGGTATTCGAAGCCGCGGTGCTCCACCGGATCGATGGTCAGCGGCAGAGTTGGTGCCAGGGCGCGGACCTTTGCGGCGATGGCCTTCAGCATGTCCCATTCGGCGGCGGCGGCGGCCGGCAGGTCGATGGCATCGACGGCGGCGAGGGTATCGTCGGCAGGGCCGGCGGCAAGCACCAGGCGTTTCAGCAGGTCGGTCAGGTCGCCGCCGATCTGCGTCGCCAGACCGTCGAGGGCCCCTGTGTCCTTGTGGTTCAGGGCCTCGCGCAGGGTGCGTTCGGCAGTGGCGGAAACGGCGTCGCCCAGGATTGCCGTGACCAGGGTCGGCACGGCCAGGTCGATGGACACATCGGCAACCCCGATATAACCGAGTGCGTCGGCAGCCATCACAATGACTTCGGCGTCGGCGGCGGGGGTGGCGCTGCCGATCAATTCCGCGCCGATCTGCGCGAATTGGCGTTCCGGGCGGATCTGGTCGCCGCGCACGCGCAGTACCTGGCCCGCATAGCACAGGCGAAGCGGACGGGGGGCGGATTTCAGGCGGCTTGCGGCGATGCGCGCGATTTGCGGCGTGATGTCGGCGCGCAGCCCCATCATGCGCTGCGAGACCGGATCCATCAGGCGGAACACCTGGCGGTCCATGGCCGCACCCGTGCCGGACAGCAGGGAATCCTCGAATTCCATCAAGGGCGGCTTCACGCGCTGATAGCCGTGCGCCTGACAGACGTCGATCAGACGTTCGGTCACCGACGCCTCGAACCCCGCATCAGGGGGCAGAAGGTCGGACAAGCCAGCGGGCAGCAGCCCGGGATTGGAGGGATTTTCCATCTGAGAGGCCGGGTTCAAGCGTTAAGACTGGCCGGCCGCCAATCAGCCGTCCACGGCCCCGTTTCCTAAACGGTTTGACCCGCCTGGGCAAGCACCGTCGCGGTCGTAAGGGAGCGGCGACGCCTGAACGGGGCCGTGCCGGACAGTGCAAAGGGCTTGAAATGGTTAGTTGGGGAGGGGGAAGACTTCGTTTTTCACGGTCTTGCCCAGGTTCTCAACCAGGGGCACGACCATGGCGCCGATCAAGGTTTCGTTGGTCGCTGCCCCCAGGTTGCCGGTTGCCCAGCCTTGCCAGTACCGTTCGATGCGGCCCGCTTCCGCCGGGCCGTCGATGGTCACCTTCAGGCGGTATTTGGTCGGCGTGACGATCTTGGTCCCGCCCTGGCCTTCGTTAAGGATACCGCCGGTCTTGGAATCGAATACGTTGAACCGGGCTTCGGAGCCTTCGGTGCCAGAACTGGTGCCCTTGGTCCCCTGGACATCCAGGAAATAGCGTTTGTCGGTAAAGGTGAAGGCACCCAGTTCGTCCAGCACCTCGAAGGTCAGGACCAGGTCCGCCTTGGGGTCGAGCCGATAGCCGCGGTTCCTGAGTTCCCGGGTGAATTGGTGAACCAGCTCAAGTGATTCGTCCGAATCATCAAGCGCGCGCACCGCCAATACCTTGCCGTTCGGTAGCGGTTTCGACGAAATGGCATTCAACTGGCCTTCGGCGGCATGTCCCGCCGTGGCAAAAACGGCGGTCAGCATCAGGGCAAAAAGGACGATCAGGGGTCTTTTCATTGTCGTTTCCGTTCGCGCGCGGGCATACTGGCCACCCGGCTTTTCAGTCTCACCTTCGCTTGTCCGGACAATTCCGCAGCATCACAGACCATGCCGTGTTATGGACGGTGCCGTTATGCTTACCCAGGCGATTCACGGTCTGTTTATCGCTCAATTAGAGCATAAAAAAGTTAAAATCGATATAAGGGCGCCAGCGTCGAATGCCAAGTAGGGATGCGACCATTGATCCGCACGACGCAAAGATCGTCGGGCACATGCATCGGTAATTGCCGCGGGAAGTGGTGCAATTTCATTTCCTTTGGAGTTGTGCGCGGTTCTTGCATAAGATCGCAATAATAAATCTGCTCTTGATTATTAGGCGAAGGGGGTTCGCGTGACGGATGGCAATGCGCGGTCATTGGCGCAGATACATCTGCTGGAAGATTTGAGCGCGGTCGAGATCGAGCGGCTGGAGCAAGCCTGTTCGTGGAAGACCTACGCCGCTCAGGAACAGATCATCGACCGCCAAAGCGACACACAGGACGTCTATTTTGTCGTCACCGGCGCCGCCCGGGTCGTCATCTATTCCCTGTCGGGTCGCGAAATCACCCTGGACGACGTCAACGCGGGCGGCCATTTCGGCGACCTTGCGGCGATCGACGGGGAACCGCGCTCGGCCAGCGTCATGGCGCTTCGGGACACGGTCATTGCATCCCTGTCGCAGGAACGGTTCCTGCAATTGCTGTCGGAGCATTTCACCGTCACGTTGCGGCTCATGCGGGCATTGACGCGCATTGTGCGAACCTCGACGGACCGCATCATGGATCTCAGCACCCTGGCCGCCAACAACCGGGTTCAGGCCGATCTTCTGCGCCTCGCGCGCAACAATATGGTCGGTGAAAACCGCGCCGAATTGAAACCCATCCCTGTGCACGGCGATATCGCAAGCCGCGTGTCGACAACCCGCGAAACGGTTGCCCGCGTGCTGTCGGACCTGTCGCGACAGGGCATGGTCGAACGCCAGAAGGATCGCCTGGTGATCGACGATGTCGACCGCCTGGAAGACATGGTTGAAGAGGTCCGCGGCGAGTGACATTGGCCCCCACCGTCGTTTGACTTGCCGGGGCGTTTCGGACACTATCTGGGCTAAGCGCGACGGTGACTTCAGTTCCGATCGGATGCCTTTGATCGGGCCAGGGTCGTGGTGCGGGACACGGCACTGCCAGCGGCCCCAGAAATTGATCGAAAGAATGAAATATGGCGAAAACGATTTTGATTGTTGAGGACAACGATCTCAACATGAAGTTGTTCAACGACCTACTCCAGGCCAATGGTTACAACACCATTCAGACCATGGACGGCCGCGATGCCATTCAATTGGCCCAGGAACACCGCCCGGATCTGATCCTCATGGATATTCAGCTTCCCGAGATTTCCGGCCTGGAAGTTACCAAGATGCTGAAGGCCGATGATTCCCTGAAGGAAATCCCAGTCATCGCCGTTACCGCTTTCGCGATGAAGGGGGACGAGGAAAAGATCAGGGAAGGTGGCTGTGAGGGGTATATCGCGAAGCCGATTTCCGTTCCCACGTTCCTGGAAACCGTCGCGAAATTCCTCGGCTGACCGCCGCGGGCGGGACAGACCATGTCGGCACGAATCCTCATCGTCGATGATCTTGCCGCCAGCGTGAAGGTTCTGGCCGCTAAGCTCACCAGTGAATATTACGATGTTCTGACCGCCCATGACGGGCCCACGGCGCTGGAAACGGTGGCCCGGGAAATGCCCGATCTGGTGCTGCTCGACGTCATGATGCCCGGCATGGACGGGTTCGAGGTCTGCCGCCGGATCAAGAAAACGGCGCGCACGGCGCATATTCCCGTGGTCATGGTGACGGCGCTCAACGACATGCGCGACCGCGTCAACGGCCTGCAGGCGGGGGCCGATGATTTCCTGACCAAGCCGCTTAACGACATCATGCTGTTCGCCCGCGTGCGCTCGTTGGTGCGCATGAAACGGACCTTCGACCAATGGTCCCTGCATCAGCAGACATCGCGCGACCTGGGCTTTGACGTCGACCCGGATATGACGGATGTCCATGGCCGCGCTGCGCGGGTGATCGCGGTCGATTCCAGCGAAATCCAAAGCGACAACATTCGCGGTGTCCTGGAACGGGATGGTCATGTGGTGACCGCGCTGAATTCCTATGCCGACGCCGCCCCGCAAATTTCCGCCGATCTGCCGGACGTGGTCGTCATCTCCATGGACTTCGAGGGGGACGAGCCTTTGCGGCTGGCCTCGCGTCTGCGTTCACAGGAGCCGACGCGCCAGGTGCCGATCCTCTTGATCGGCGACGCCGAAGACGAAAGCAACCTGATCAAGGGCCTGGAACTGGGGGTTAACGACTGCGTCGTGCGTCCGGTCGACGAGCAGGAAATCGTCGCCCGCGTGCGCACCCAGGTGCGGCGCAAGCGCTATCAGGAGATGCTGCAGGCGAATTTCCAGCAGCACCTGTCGATGGCGCTGACCGACGGCCTGACGGGACTGCACAATCGGCGCTACCTGGAATCGCATTTGGACGGCATCGTCAAGCGTGCCGGCGAGGGCGGGCACGGGCTGTCCCTGGTGCTGATTGATCTCGACCACTTCAAGCGGGTCAACGATACCTACGGCCATGCCGCGGGCGACGAGGTGCTGCGGGTGATCGCCAAGCGCCTATTGCGCAACGTGCGCGGGTTCGACACGGCGGCCCGTTTCGGCGGTGAGGAATTCGTCGTCGCCATGCCCGACACCCCCATCGATATCGCCTTCGCGGTCGCTGACCGTATCCGCGCCAAGGTCGCGGAAGAGCCAATCCCCCTACCGGACGGGACGCAACTGTCCGTGACGATGAGCGCCGGGGTCGCGGAATCGGTGGAGCCGGGTGAAACGGCGGCCGAGCTGATCGAACGCGCGGACAAGGCGCTTTATATGGCCAAACACGACGGACGCGACCGGGTCGTGCGCGCGGACCCGCTGGTCAGAAAGACAGGGGAAACCGCCGTCGACTAGATCGGACGGCGGCGGATCGGTTGCTGATTTTTGTGAAAGGGGCCGCCCCGTCAGGGACGGGCCGGCCAGGGACAGGAAATAGGATCGAGGGGCGCCGGTGGCAGCCTTACTTGATCTTTTCTTCCTTGAAGGCCACGTGTTTGCGGACCACGGGGTCATACTTGCGCATTTCGAACTTTTCCGTCGAATTGCGCGGATTTTTCTTCGTCACATAGAAGAAGCCCGTGTCAGCCGTGCTGACCATTTTCACAAGAATTGTGGCCGGTTTTGCCATGGTGCGAAGTTCCGCTTTGGTTTTCTGTCAGGTCGAAGGCGCGAAACATACAGGGCCGGACGCGCAAGTCAAGGGGCACGGCGAAACCGGCGCGTTGCGGCCTATTCCAGGGCCGCCGCATCGGCCCGGGCGGTTGTCGACGTATAGGTCAGAGCACGGGTGTAAAGGGTGCGGTCTTCGATGATTCGCCGCGCCACGTCGCGGTCTTTGGTATCGTCATGGCGTTCCGGGGGGCAGGTATCGCGCAGCCGCGTGCGTTCCTCTTCGCCCAGCGGTCCGCCGCGCCGCCAATGCGCCAAAATATCGGCCTGATAATGCTCTTCGCCGATGCCGGCCAGGACCGGATCCTTGGCTTTGGCGTCCTCGGGAATTTCCGCCAGGGACGACGTGCACACGATGGGGTGGACACCCAGGCCATGCAGGGTATAGCCGGTCGGCGTGATCAGCTTTGACCAGGTGATGGTCAATTCGCCGTCGTTGGGCAGGCGGATCACCGTCTGCACGCTGCCCTTGCCGTAGGACGACGTGCCGACGACCACGGCGCGCCCGCGATCCTGCAGGGCGGCGGCGGTGATTTCCGCGGCCGAGGCCGATTTCCCGTCGATCAGGATGACCAGGGGCAGGCCGTTCAGGATGTCGTCGCCGTCGGCGTTGTAGTGATGGACGCTGTCCGGGTGGCGGCCGCGCGTGGTGATGATATGGCCTTGGGTCAGGAACAGGTTGGCCAGTTTGACCGATTGCCGCAGCAGCCCGCCCGGGTTGCCGCGCAAGTCCATGACCATGCCCTTGAGCGGGACCTTGGTTTCGGCCTTGGCGGTGAGGACGGCCTTCTTCACGGAGGTCGCGGTCTTCTGGTTGAAGCTCTCGACCGCCGCGTAGATGATCCCGTCCTTGACCATGTGGCTGACCGTGACCGGAACGATGTGGGCGCGGACCAGGTCGAGGGACCAGCCGTCGGGCCGGCCTGATCGGGCCAAGCGCAGGCGCACGGCGGTGTCGATGGGGCCGCGCAGAAGCCGCACGACCTTGCGCGCCGACAGGCCCTTGAGCGCCACCCCGTCGGCCGACACGATGACGTCGCCGACCTTCAGGTCCGCCTCCGCCGCCGGTGTGCCGGGGGTGATGCGGTAGACCTCGGTGATGTCGCCACGCTGCCGGAAGCGCACGCCGATGCCGCCGAACCCGTCGCGCCGGGCGCGGTTGCGCTGCGCCTCCTCGCGCCCGGAATAGCGGGAATAGATGTCCAATTCCGTAAGCATCCCGTCGAACACGGCTTCGTAGATTTTTTCCGCGCTGGCCTGGCGCATCTCCTCGGACCAGCCGCGTGCGGCCAGGGAGGCCCGTGCCGTCAGCATGGCCCAGCCATAGGCGTCGTCGCCCTTGGGCAGGGCTTCGCGGATGATTTCACGCCCGCTGTCGGTCAGGCGGACCTCGTTCTTGCCGGTATCAATGTCGATGGCAATGGCCGGGTCGATGGCGCCCAGGCCGCGCAACCCTTCCATGCCGATCTCCTGAACCGGCAGGGCTTCCAGGTATTTTTCGGCGATGTTCTCGTATCCCGCCGCGATGACCTCGGCCGCCGCAGGCATGGAAAACCCACTGTCCTTGGCGGCGATGTCCCGGGGCGGCGGCGTGGCCGCGCAAGCGGCGAGCAGAAGCGCCGCCGAAACGGCGGCAAGGCCCGGGGTCAACCGGATTCCGGGAATGAAGGAACCCATGCGGATCATAGTTACGGATTGTCTGCGATTTTCAGGCCGCCGTCATTATGAAAACTTTGCGACGTCCGAGGTCAGCCGCGCGCGGGCTTGCCGGGTTTTTTGCCGCGGCCCTTCTTGGATTTGTCCTTGCCGCCGCTGCGGCCGCTTTTTTTCCGCCCGCCGCCGGTCGGCCGAGCACCGGGAGTGAACCGCCCGCGGGCATTGCCGCCAGTACTTCGGCCACCACCGTCCATCAGTTCGAAGATCATGCCGCCGGTCAGCGGCCGGGCCTCGACCAGGCGGACCTCGACGGCTTCGCCCAGGACATAGGTCTTGCCGTTGGAACGCCCGCGCAGGCGGTGATGGGCCTCGTCGTGGATGTAATAGTCGTCGGGCAGGGAGCGGATCGGGATCAGCCCGTCGGCGCCCGTGTCGCTGAGGGTGATGAACAGGCCGAAGCGGGTGACGCCGTTGATGCGGCCGATGAACGTCGCCCCCACCCGGTCCGCGAGGAACTGGGTGGTGAAACGATCCACCGACGCACGCTCCGCCGCCGCCGCCCGCCGTTCCGTGAACGACAGATGCTGGCCCATCTCGGCGAAGTCCTTGTGGTCCGTCTCCAGGGCGCCGTCGCCCATCCGGCCGCCGCGGATCAGGGCGCGATGGACCAGCAAATCCGAATAGCGCCGGATCGGCGAGGTGAAATGGCAGTACCGGCGCAGCGCCAGGCCGAAATGGCCGATGTTGTCGGGCGAATATTCAGCCTGGGCCTGGGATCGCAGGACCAGTTCCTGGACCATGCGCTCGAACGGTCCGCCCTTGGCCTTGGTCAGAATCTGATTGAAGATGCTGGACTGCATGACCTGGCCCTTGGCGATCTTCAGCCCGATGGTTTCCAGGGCATCCGACAGACCCGCGACCTTGGTCGGGCTGGGCTGGTCGTGAATTCGGTACATGCAGGGAAGGCTTTTCTTTTCAAGGGCTTCCGCGGCCGCCACGTTGGCGGTGATCATGAATTCCTCGATCAGCCGGTGACTGTCGAAACGTTCGCGCAGGGCGATTTCGGCGACGGTGCCGCGGTCGTTGATGATCACCTTGCGTTCGGGCAGGTCCAGGTCGAGTACGCCGCGCGCCCGGCGGTTGCGCGACAGGGCCGCATAGGCCCCGTACAGCGGCGCGATCACGTCCTTGGTCAAGACGTCCGTCACGTCGTCGGTGCGGCCGTCCCGGGCCGCCTGGACCTGGTCATAGGTCAGGCGTGCGGCGGACCGCATCATGGCGCGTTCGAACCGGTGGCGCGTCAGGTTGCCGTCGCCGTCGATCCACAGGTGGGCGGCCAGGCAGGGGCGGTCTTCCTTGGGCTTCAGCGAGCACCAGCCGTTGGACAGTTCCTCCGGCAACATGGGCACCACGCGGTCCGGGAAATACACGCTGTTGCCCCGATCATAGGCGCAACGATCAAGCGCGTCGCCGGGCCGCACGTACCAGGACACGTCGGCGATGGCGACCACCAGGTGCCAGCCGCCGGGATGGTCCGGGTCCGGTTCGGCGAACACCGCGTCGTCGAAGTCGCGGGCGTCGGCGCCGTCGATGGTGACCAGCGGCAGGCTGCGCAGATCGACCCGGTCGCCCAAGGGGGCGGGGCCGGCGGTCTTGGCCTGGTCGAGGGCTTCGGCGGGAAACTCGCTCGGCAGTTCGTGTTCGTGGATGGAAATCAGGCTGATCGATTTGGGGTCGTCCATGGCGCCCAGTACGTCGGTCACCTTGGCCTTGCGAAGGCCTAAGTCCTTGCCGGGCAGGGCGGCGGCGCGCACCAGGTCGCCCGCCTTGGCGCCGCCCGATTGTCCCGCCGGGACCACATAGTCCTGTTTGGCGCGGCGGTCGGTGCTTTCGATGCGGCCTTCACCGCCGACTTCCCGGTAGACCCCCATGATCGCCGAGGGGGCGGACGGCAGGCGGCGGATGGTGCGGCCCTGGTAAAGGCCGCGCCCAGTCCGTTCCAGGCGCGCCAGCACGCGGTCGCCGGTGCCCAGCGCGGGCTGACCCTTGCGCTCCGCTGCCATGTAGATGGCCGGAGGCGGGCCGGCGGCATCTTCATCCCAGTTTTCCGGGCGGGCCATCAATTCGCCTTCGGCATCAATGCCGGTGATGTGCAGGACCGTGACCTCGGGCAGGGTGCCCGGCTCGGCGAACCGTTTGCTGCGTCCGCGCTGCAGGGCACCGTCGCGTTCCAGGTCCTTCAGGATCTCGCGCAGCATGACCTTGCCCTCTGCCCCCAGTTTGAAGGCACGCGCGATCTCGCGCTTGCCGACGCGCTTGGGGCTCGACTGGATGAATTCCAGGATTTCCTCCCGCGTCGGGAAGGGCCGGTTTGATTTCGGGGGTTTGGCCACGGCGGGCGGCTCGGATCAGGCGTCGCTGGCGGGCGGCGGCGCATCGCCGTCGGCCGGCGTCTTTTTCGCTGTTTTCTTCTTTGCGGCCGATTTTTTGGCAGCGGGCTTTTTCTTCGCTGCGGCCTTCTTCTTCGGCGCGGCTTTCTTGGCCGCGGTCTTCTTCGCGGCCGGGGCCGCTTTGCCGGATTTGGCGGCAATCAGCTCCAGAGCCTTTTCCAGGGTCACGGAATCCTTGTCCATGTCCTTGGGCAGGGACGCCATGACCTTGCCGTGCTGGACGAAGGGGCCCCAGCGCCCGGCCTTCTGAACCACCGGTTTGCCGTCGGTCGGGTGCTTGCCCAATTCCTTGGGCGGGTCCTTGCGCGGCTTGTCGGCGAACAGCACGACCGCACGGTTCAGGCCCACGGTCAGCACGTCATCGTCGCCTTTCAGCGACACATAGGTCCCGCCCATTTTCAGGAACGGGCCGAAACGGCCGAGCCCGGCGGTGATCATGTCGCCGGTTTCCGGGTGCAGACCGACCTCGCGCGGTAGGGCAAGCAGGCCCAGCGCCATCTCAAGGTCGATGGTTGCCGCACTGACGCCCTTGGGCAGGGATGCGCGCTTGGGCTTGGGGCCGCCTTCTTCGGCATCGCCCAGTTGCACATAGGCGCCGTAGGGGCCCTTGCGCACGGTGATCGGCAGGCCGGTTTCGGGATCGTTGCCGAGCAGGCGGGGGAAGATTTCCGCCGCCGCTTCCGCGCCGTCGCCGTTCTCGCCGTTGGGCACGGCCAGGGCCTGGGTGTGTTTGCATTCGGGATAGTTCGAACAGCCGATGAAGGCGCCGAACTTACCCAGCTTCAGGCCCATGCGGCCATCTGCGCAGACCGGGCATTTGCGCGGGTCGCGGCCATCTTCGCCCATGGGGAAGAAATGCGGGCCGAGAAGTTCGTCAAGCGTGTCCAGAACTTCGCGCACGCGGAGTTCCTTGGTGCCGTCGACGGCCTTGGAGAACGCTTCCCAGAAATCGCGCAGCACCTGTTTCCATTCGCGCCGGCCGCCGGAAATATCGTCCAGCCGTTCTTCGAGCTCGGCCGTGAAGCCGTATTCCACGTAGCGTTCAAAGAAACTTGAGAGGAAGGCGGTGACCAGTCGGCCGCGGTCCTCGGGCATGAAGCGGCGGCTTTCCAGCTTCACGTAATTGCGGTCCTGCAGGACCGAGATGATCGAGGCATAGGTCGACGGGCGGCCGATGCCCAGTTCTTCCAGGCGCTTGACCAGACTGGCTTCGGTATAGCGCGGCGGCGGCTGGGTGAAGTGCTGATCGGCGTCCACTTCCTGGCGGGCCAAGTGTTGGCCTTTCTTGACGTCAGGCAGGATGCGCAGCTTGTCGTCATCGTCGCTGTCGGCAGAGGCGTCCTCGTCCTTGCCTTCCTGATAGACCTTGAGGAAACCGTCAAAGGCGATGACCGAGCCGGTCGCGCGCAGGGCGGCGGAGCCGTCGGCGGCCGCGATGTCGACGGCGACCTGGTCGAGCACCGCGTTTTCCATCTGGCTGGCGACCGTGCGCTTCCAGATCAGGTCGTAGAGCTTGCGCTGATCGTCGTCCAGGTACTGGGCGACGTCCTCGGGCCGGCGGGACACGTCCGTCGGGCGGACGGCCTCGTGGGCTTCCTGCGCGTTCTTGGCTTTGGTCTTATAAATACGTGGCTCACCCGGCAGATAGGGTGCGCCATAAGATCCCTTGATCAGGTCGCGGCAGGCGTTGACGGCCTCGTTGGCCATGGTCACGCCGTCGGTTCGCATATAGGTGATCAGGCCGACCGTCTCGCCGCCGATGTTGACGCCTTCATAAAGGCGCTGCGCGACCTGCATGGTGCGCTTGGCGCCGAAGTACAGCTTGCGCGCGGCTTCTTGTTGCAGAGTCGACGTGGTGAACGGCGGCGCCGGATTGCGTCGCGATTGCTTGCGCTGAACGTCGGCGACGGAAAAGGTGCCGGCTTCGACGGTTTTCTTGGCGCGCTCGGCCTCGGCCTGCGATCCCAGGTCCATCTTGGCCAGCTTCTGCCCGTTCAGATGGGTCAGTTGCGCCGCGATCTTGTGCCCGCCTTCGGCGGCGAAGGTCGCCTTGATGGACCAGAATTCCTGGCGCCGGAAGATTTCGATTTCGGCTTCGCGCTCGCAGATCAGGCGCAACGCGACGGACTGCACGCGGCCGGCCGACCGTGATCCCGGCAGCTTGCGCCACAACACCGGCGACAGGGTGAAGCCGACAAGATAATCGAGCGCGCGGCGCGCCAGATAGGCGTCGACCAGTTCACGGTCCAATTCGCGCGGATGATCGAACGCCGCCTTGACTGCGTCCTTGGTGATTTCGTTGAACACGACGCGCTTTACCTCGACGTCCTTGAGCGCGTTGTTCTTGTTCAGGACTTCGCGGACGTGCCAGGAAATGGCCTCGCCTTCGCGGTCGGGGTCGGTCGCGAGATACAGTTTGTCCGCACCCTTGACGGCATTGGCGATCGCCTTGATGTGCTTTTCCGACCGGGCGTCGATTTCCCAGTCCATTTCGAAGTCGGCGTCCGGGCGCACGGATCCGTCCTTCGACGGCAGGTCACGGATATGGCCATAGCTGGCCAGCACCGTGTAACCGGGGCCCAGGTATTTGTTGATCGTTTTCGCCTTGGCCGGGCTTTCAACGACGACGACGTCGGTCATGCGAGACATGCCTTTTCTCGGCCGGCCTTCGGGGCCGCTGCCCGGGCCGGCTAGTGGTCCATGAGCAGCGAAACTTTGCTGCCGGGGTGCCTCTCTAACCGTCCTGCCAGTTCAAGTTCAAGCAAAACCGTAGACACCACGGCCTGGGAGAATTGGCAAACGCGGAGCAGTTCGTCAACAGTCGTCGGTGTCGGGCCCAGGGCGGCAACGATCTCATCGCGTGCTGAAATGGTCGCCTCGACGCTTGTCGATTCGTTCATAGTATATTGATTATCAACAATAATTTTAGATTTTTCCGGAGCGCGGGCATCGGCCAGAACGGCAAATACGTCTTCTGCGCTTTCCGTCAAGGTCGCCCCTTCGCGAATCAAATGATTGGTTCCGCGGGCCCTTGGGTCCATCGCCGCACCCGGCACGGCGAACACTTCACGCCCTTGTTCAAGGGCCATACGGGCGGTGATCAGGGAACCCGACCGGGGGCTTGCCTCGACCACCACGACGCCGCGCGCCATGCCGGAGATGATCCGGTTGCGGCGGGGAAAGTGCCGGGCCTGGGGCTGGGTGCCGGGTGCGACCTCGGACAACAGAACGCCCGTCTCGGCGATACGGTCGTAGAGATCACGGTTCTCGGCCGGGTAGACGATATCAATCCCGCCGCCCAGTACTGCCGCCGTACCGGTTGCCAGGGCGCCTTCGTGGGCGGCGGCGTCGATCCCCCGGGCCAGGCCCGAGACGACCATCAGCCCACCGCCCCCCAGGTCGGCGGCCAATTTCTTTGCGAAACGCCGGCCGTTGGTGGATGCATTGCGGGCACCGACGACACCGATGGTTTTCTTGGTGAGTAGATTCTGCCGGCCGCACGCGTAGATGACCGGGGGCGGGTCGTGGATATGGGCGAGAAGCGGCGGGTAGGTGGGCTCCCCCCAGGCGAGAAGCGTCGCCCCGATGCGTTGCGCATCTTCCAGTTCGCGTGATGCCGCCGCCGCCGTGGCGATGCGGATGGTGCCGGCGCGCCCACCCCGGCGGGCAAGGTCGGGCAGGGCGTCGAGTGCCCGCTGCGCCGTGCCGAAACGTTCCAGCAAGCTGAAGAAAGTGCCCGGCCCGACATTGGCCGAGCGAATCAAGCGCAACCAGGCGATGCGTTCATCGTCGGGAAGGGTTCGCTGGCGGTGGTGGGCCAATCTGTCCGGCATGTCTGGGCTCTCCCAGGGGGGATGTCTGTGAAAAGATTACCCGAGGAGATTTATCTATAAAAGGGAAAGATATGTGTTTATGCGCCCGTTTTGGTTGTGCGCCCCAATATCCAAGCCGGCACCAACGCCGTCGAAAATACGATGGCCGAGACGATGAAGGCATCCTGGAATCCAAGTGTTGTCGCCTGGGCGTGAATGACCTTGGACAGGAAGTTCAGCGCACCGGCCGTTTGCTGAGCATCGGGTAGGCCGCTTTCACCGAGCACACGGCCGACCTTTTCGATGAATTCCCGGCTGAGCGGGTTGCCCGATGTTTGGGTCGCCGCCATGGCGTCGGCATGGAATGCCGTCCGCTGTTCGGTAATGACGACGAATATCAGGGTGCCGAAGGCGCCGCCCAATTGACGCACGAAGTTGTAGGTCGCGGCACCGGCATTGATCTTGTGTTCGGGCACGGCGCGGATCGCCGCGGCCCCCATGGCGGGCATGACCAGCCCGATCGCAAGACGTGACAGCATGGTGAACAGCACCATGACAATAAAGGCCGTGTTGACGTCAGATTTGGAGATGAACCAGGCCGCGATTACGAAAAGCAGCACACCCGCGGTAATCGGATAACGGGGCGACACATGGTCGTTCAGGCGTCCCGCCAAGGGGGTGATGAGGAACAGGAATATCCCCGCCGGGACCAGCACCATGCCCGCCGCCGTGGCCGTGAAGCCCTGAACCTGCTGGGTGAACACGGGAATGGCATAGTTGGTGGCGAAGTTGCCGGCCCCGAACAGGAAGGCGATGACCATGGCCGAGGCGAAGGACGGATCCTTGAACAGGCTGACGTCCAGCATCGGGTTCTTCGAGTGCATCTGGTGCCACAGGAAGATGGCCCCGGCCGCCGTGCCGCCGACCAGAAGAACCAGAACCTCGTTCGAATGCCAGCCCCAGCGCTGGCCGTTGGCCAGACCGCTCATGACGGTGAAGCAGGCGGTGACGACCAGCACCAAGCCAGTCCAGTCAAAGGGGGGTTTGGGGCCTTTTTTCCGTTCCTGGGGCATGAAGCTGAGGCCCAGCAGAAAGGCGATGAAGGCAAGCGGCAGGGGCACGATGAAGATGTGCCGCCAAGTCAGGGCGTCCAGGATGGCGCCGCCGACCACGGGTCCGAAACTGGGGGCCAGGGTCACGCCGACCGAATACATGCTGACGGCGAACCCCCGCCGTTCAAGGGGAAACACGGAAATGATGGTCGAGAGCACCAAGGGCTGCACGACGCCGGCGGAAATTCCCTGCATGACCCGCCCGACGATCAGGGTATCCATATTGGGCGCGAGGGTACAGACGAAGCCGCCCGCGGCGAACAGCACCAGGGTCATGGCATAGGCGTTGCGCTGTCCCAGATGGGCGACGACCCACACACTCATAAGCTGGCTTGCCACCATGGTCGTGATGAAGACCGTGGACGCCCATTGCGCGATGGTCTGGTCGATCCCGTAGGCGCCCATGATCGACGGCACGGCGACGTTGACGACCGTCGCCGACAAAATCATCGATACCGCGCCCAACAGGCCCGACAGGGTGACAGACCAACGGCGGAATTCGCTGATGGAATGGGGATCGATGGGGGCGGCGGCGACTTTACTGGTCAACGTCGATCTTGATTTCGACCATCATCCCGGGGCGCAGCAGGCGGTCCTGCTGGTCAATGGCGATGCGCACCGGTAGACGCTGGGTGATCTTGGTGAAGTTGCCGCTTGGGTTCGGGCTGGGCAGCAGCGCGAATTCCGCGGTGGTGGCGTTGCCGATGACCTGGACCTTGCCCGTGAATTCGCGGTCAGGATAGGCATCGACGGAAACCTGAACGACGTCGCCGACCTTGGTCTTGCGAATATCCGTTTCCTTGATGTTGGCGTCGATCCAGATCACGTCCGGGTCGTGGATCAGGGCCAGGCGTTGGCCGGGGGTGACGTATTCGCCGACTTCGACGAAGGTCTTGTCGACAACACCGCTGATGGCGCTTCGGATCGTGCGGTCGGACAGGTCCAGACGCTGTTCGTCCAATTTCGCCTGCAATTCCTGTTCGCGGTGAAGGTACACGGCGACGGCGCTGTCCAAAACGTGCAGGCGTTCACGCTCGGCCTCGACCTCGGCCAGTTTGGCCTCGGCCGAATGCAGATCGGCGACGGCGATGCGGTGTTCGCGTTCGATCTTCTTCAGTTCGGTCTCTGCCTGATCCAACTGGCGGCGGGACACGACGCGTGTCTGGAACAGGGATTTGGACCGTTCGTGTTCGCGTTTGGCCAGTTCAAGCTGCGGGTCCAGGGATGACACGGTGACCTGGGCGCCGACCAGGCGTGCCTGCTCGGACTTCAACTTGGCCGCGGTTTCCTTGTCGACCAGGCGTTTCTCCGCCAGGGTGCGTTCCTTTTCCGCGCGCAGGCTGGCGATCTGGGCTTCCAGTTCGCGGGCTTTCAACGCCGATTCACGGGAATCGATGGTCAGCAGGACGGTATTCGGCTTGACGTCATCGCCTTCCGTGACGCTGATCGAGGTGACCCAGCCGGCAACCCGGGACGATACGGTAATCAGGTCGCCGCCGATGCGGGCGTCGACTTCATGGATGTTGGTGACGCGGTCATGAATTTCCAGACCCCCGAACAGGGTGCCCAGCACACCAATAACGAGCGCAATCGCAAAGCGGCGCTTACGGGCTTTCAGGCGAGCAGCTTCTTCTGCGAAATCCGTGGTGGATGACGCATTGGCATCTGACCTCGGATCGATATCCGTGGTGTCCGGCATGGAATTTTCCTCTGTTTCTCGGTAACGGTTCTTAATTTTATCAGGCATTGTATACAATTGGCAGCGATTGGAAAGTAGGCCATTCGCCATGGGCAACCGCTCAGCGCGGGTTTTGCGCAAATGAGAAGAGAGCGGCTGCATGAATTTTTATACCGCAGCGCAAAAATTCCGGCAGTCCAAGCCCGGCTTGTATATATTCAGCGCAGGCACTCATTGGGCGGTGCGATGCGGACGCAATACATCACCACACTCATCCGGATGGGAATTCTCGCCGCGGCCTGCGTCTTGGGCGGGTTTCTCGCCGAACAATACGCCCTGCGGGCGACAGCGACACAAGCGCGACTGGAAACGGCCGAAGAGTTGGGCAAGCTTCGTGTGCGCTTGGAAAGTTCGTTAAATGCGGATGTCCAGTTGATTCAGGGGTTGATCAGCTATGTCAAGGCGCGGCCGGGTTTGAGTCAAAACGAGTTTGCCGGGGTTGCCGCAGACCTCATGGAATCGGCGGGCGGGAGGGTCCGCAACATGGCCTTGGCGAAGGATTTGGTGATCAGCCATATCTATCCCGTGGAGGACAATCTAAAGGCGCTTGGCCTGGATTACCGGAAGACCCCGGGACAATGGCGTGAGGTTCAGCGGACCATCAAGGAAAATACCGTGGTCATCGCCGGCCCGCTCGATCTTGTTCAGGGCGGGGTCGGCATTATCGCTCGGTTCCCCGTGGTCATTTATCCGGAAGGTGGGCTGCCCGCGGATCTGTGGGGGCTTGTCTCGACAGTGATCGATTTCAGTGCCTTCGTGCAGGACGTCGGATTGCCGAGCTATCAGGAGCAGTATCGTCTGGCCCTGATCGGGCGCGATGGGACGGGCCGCGACGGCGAGGTGTTCTGGGGCGATCCGTCGGTCACGGGCAGTGATCCCGTGTATCTGGACGTCAATTTGGTTTCCGGCACCTGGGTCATAGCCGGTGAGCCGATCGACGGCTGGCCGACGCGGTCGGACGTAATGTGGCTGAACGTCGCGGGCGCGGCGGCGTTGTTTCTGCTCGGTGCCGCCATCATTTATGCCAACCTGCGCTTGGACCTGGAGACGGCACGGTCGACGGAATTGTTGAAGCGGGCGCGCCAGGAGGCCGAGGCGGCCAAGGATGCGGCCCAACAGGCGAACCGCGCGAAGTCGGAATTCCTGGCCGCCATGAGCCATGAACTGCGCACGCCGCTCAATGCGATCCTCGGGTTCTCCGACATTCTGTTCAATCAGTACTTCGGCCCGCCCGGCGCGGGAAAATACCGAGAATACGCCAACGACATCCATTCCAGCGCCAAGCACCTGTTGGATCTGGTCAACGACGTCTTGGATATTTCCGCGATCGAGGCCGGCAGGACCACGCTGGAGATCGGCGTTATCGAGGTTAAAAGCCTGATTGACGAATGCGTCCATACCGTACGTGAGCGGGCCGGCGAAAAAGGGGTCGTCCTGCGCGAAGACGTGCCCGACAGCCTGCCGCAATTGAAGGCCGATCGCCGGGCGATCAAGCAGGTTCTGTTGAATCTGTTGTCCAATGCGGTCAAGTTCACCCCGAACGGGGGCGGCGTGACGGTGACCGCCGCGGTTGAGGATGGCTTCCTTGCCATCACGGTCGCCGATACCGGCATCGGGATCGAACCGGAACGTCTGCCGCAGATCATGAATCCGTTCACCAGAAAAGATACTAATCCCTACACCTCGGATCGGGGGTGGGGGCTCGGCCTGGCCATTTCAAAGTCATTGATCGATATGCACGCCGGCGAAATTACCATTCACAGCACGAGCGGTCAGGGCACGTCAGTCACAGTGCGTCTGCATCTGGATAGTTCGGCCATCGGTCGAGGCGGACAGATGGACGGAGCCGGGTTTACCTGGGATCGTGAGGTCTGAGCCTTGCGTTTGAAGTATTTGATTGTTTAAAATAATTATTTACTTAATTAATAAAGTATTATTCATTAAATATAATTTATTGTTGTTAATAATATTAAAAACAATCACAAAAATATCGTTATTATAATAAATATTGATTACATTTTTGTATTATATTATTATTCACAATTGTACGATGCGCGAGCGCGGCGAAATGCTTCGCCTTGACCGTCGTCTGACGGCGCAATCATCCATTCATCATCGAATTATGTTTGCGGTCAGAAACCCGGCGTAATCGCCGAATTTCAATCAATCTACAGGAGCAATGTATGACACTGCCGAAAATGACGAGCCCCTTTTTGCTTGGTGCGGGCACGGGGGCATTCGTGCTTGCCGTCCTGGCTTTCAGCAATAACTGGGTGGTCAGCGCGAACACCAATCAAAGCGAGGTGCAGGATGCCCGGATCAACGCGCAGGCTTCCATTTGCGCCGCCCGCGCCGCCGATCATGTGAAGAAAATGGCGAATGCGCCGGACCTGCAGGGCTATCAATCAGAAGCCCGCGCGGTGCGTGAAGGTCTTGCGAAGGATTTCGCAACCGCCCTGCCGGGCAAGAGCGAGCCGGAATCCGGTGTGGTTTCCGCCTGTGCGCAGATGCTGAATAGGGACCTCTAACGCGGCTAAGTACTCGGCGGCGTGTCCGTCGGGTCGGATTTTTGGCCGATCTTGCTTTCCTGGCCGGTGATCAGTCGCTGGATGTTCGCCCGGTGTCGGATAACCGCCAGGATAGCCAAGCCGCCCGCCATCCAGGCCATGGGTATGCCGTCAATCCAATAGGCATAGGCGGGGGCCGCGACCAGGGCACCCAAAGCGGCCAGGGATGAATAGCGGAAGACCCCGGCGACCAGCAGCCAAGTCGCGCAGGCTGCCAGCCCGACCATGATATTCACGGCCAGCAGCACGCCGAGCGTGGTCGCCACGCCCTTGCCGCCTTTGAAACGCAGCCAGACCGGGAAATTGTGCCCGACGACGCCGGCGAACCCGGCGATCATGCCGGCCTCAGCACCCCACAGATGGGCCGCCGCAAGTGCCGCCGCCGCCCCCTTGCCGCAATCACAGATCAGTGTGGCCAAGGCCAAGCCCTTGCGCCCGGTGCGCAACACGTTGGTCGCCCCGATATTGCCCGAGCCCATTGTCCGGATGTCACCCAGGCCCACCATGCGCGTGAAGACCAAGCCGAAAGGCACCGACCCCAGCAGATAGCCGCCGAGGGCGGCCAGGGCGAATGCGAGATTGCTGTCCAGTCCGCCGGCCATGAGTCAGGCTCCGTGGGTGTGGACGGTGCGGCCGTCGATCACGGTGCGCAGGACCATGCCCTGTACGGGCCGCCCGTCGAACGGGGAATTCTTTGATTTGGAGAGCAGCACGTCGGAGGAAACCTTCCAACTGCGGTCGGGATCGAACAACACCAGATCGGCGGGGGCGCCGGGTTTCAGGCGGCCGGCATCCATCGCCATGAGCGCGGCCGGTGCCCGGGTCACCAGGTCTAGCGCTTGGAGCAGGGACAGGTGGCCGTTGTGGTAAAGCTCCAGCGTCATCGGCAGCAGGGTTTGCAGGCCGACGCCGCCCGATGCCGCCTGGGCGAAGGGCAGGCGCTTGGATTCCTCGTCCTGGGGCGTGTGGTCGGACGCGACGCAGTCGATCACCCCGTCGCTGATCGCCCGCACGATGGCCTGGCGGTCGTCCTCGTCGCGTAGTGGTGGGGTCAATTTGGCAAAGGTGCGATAGTCGCCGATGGCATGTTCGTTGAGTGCGAAATAGGGCGGGGCCGTGTCACATGTGATGGCGAGGCCCCGGTCCTTGGCGCGGCGAATGACCTCGACGCTTTCCGCCGTCGACACGTTGACGAAATGCAGGCGCCCGCCGGTCATCTCGACCAGGCGGATGTCGCGTTCGATGATGATGATTTCGGCCTCGCGGGGAATGCCGGCAAGACCCAGGCGGGTTGAGTTTTCGCCCAGGTTCATCACGCCACCCTCGGCAAGCGACGGTTCCTCCGCCTGGTGACAGATCACCAGGCCGAAGGTCGCGGCATAGGCGAGCGCCTGACGCAGAACCAAGGGGTCGGCGATCGTCCGGACGCCGTCGGTGAAGGCAAGCGCGCCGGAATCCCTGAGCAGCTTGAGTTCGGCGAGTTCCTTGCCGGCCAACTGCTTGGTTACGGCGCCATAGGGATAGACCTTGGTCAGTCCCAGCTGACGGGCCCGGCGGGCGACGAATTCAACCACCGACATGTCGTCGATGCAGGGATTGGTGTCGGGAAGACACAGCAGCGAGGTGACCCCGCCCGCCGTCGCCGCGCGCCCGGCGCTGGCCAGGGTTTCCTTCTGCTCTTCTCCCGGTTCGCCCAGATGGGCGCGGATATCGACCAGCCCCGGCGCCAGGCAGGCTCCTTGGCAGTCGATGATCTTGGCGTCCTCGGGGCGGCCCGCGTCGAACAGCCCCGGCCCGGCGGCGGTGATCTTTTCGCCGTCGGTCAGCACACCGCCTGTCCCGTCCCAGCCTTCGGCCGGGTCCAGGATGCGCGCGTTGACATAGGCCACGCGGCCGAGGGGTTCGTCGAGTTTTACCGCCATGTCTTGGGCTCGGGTTCCGTCACAAGTTGGTTTCGGCGAGGGGTTCCAGATTGTGGGCCAGAATCTCCAGCGCGGCCATGCGTACGGCAACGCCCATTTCGACCTGTTCGCGGATGACCGAACGATAGAAGTCGTCGGCCACTTCCGAATCGATCTCGACCCCCCGGTTCATGGGGCCCGGATGCATGATCAGCGCGTCGGGCTTGGCATGAGCCAGCATTTCGTAGTCGAGCCCGAAATAGGTGAAATATTCCCGCACCGAAGGGAAATAATTGGATTTCATGCGCTCTTGCTGGAGGCGCAGCATCATCACGATGTCGCAGTCCTTCAGGCCTTCAGCCATGTCATGAAAGACCTCGACGCCGAGGCGTTCGGCAGCATAAGGGATCAGCGTCTTGGGTGCGATCAGGCGCACCCTGGCACCCATGGTCGTCAGCAAGTGAATGTTCGAACGCGCGACCCGGGAATGCAGAATGTCGCCGCAGATGGCAACCTGCAGCCCGGCTAGGCGGCCGAGCCTGCGGCGAATGGTCAGGGCATCAAGAAGGGCCTGCGTCGGATGTTCGTGGCTGCCGTCACCGGCGTTGATGACCGCGCAGTTGACCTTTTCCGACAGCAGCTTGACCGCGCCGGAATCGGCGTGCCGGACGACCAGCACGTCCGGGTGCATGGCGTTCAGCGTCATCGCCGTATCGACCAAGGTTTCGCCTTTTTTAATCGAGCTTCCCGAGATCGACATATTAATAACGTCGCCGCCCAGCCGTTTGCCCGCCAGTTCGAACGACGTGCGGGTCCGGGTCGAGGCTTCGAAGAAAAGGTTGATGACCGTGCGTCCGCGCAGCACCGACCTTTTCTTGTCAGGTTGGCGGTTCTGTTCGACGTAGGTCTCGGAGCGATCCAATAGGAAAGTGATTTCCGCCGGTGTCAAACCCTCGATACCAAGCAAATGGCGATGGGGGAAATCTGTCGTTGCCGTGTCGCCGGAAATCATGGTGCCGGAATATAGGCTGGAGTGTCCGGCGGGTCACGAAAAATTGCGGGTCCTGGAGGCCGGCGGTCGATGGCGGCATGATTGGCGGCCCGATCGGCGAGGGTGAGCGAATGAACACAAGGGTTTTTGCCGTGTCTTCCCGGAATTCGATCACAGGCCCGGGAACGGGCCAAATCGACATGGCCGAGGTTCGGGACCGCCTGCATGACGGCGTCGGGGGTTTCGATTCGGATGACAACCTGATTTTCGCCAACGATGTCTGCCGTGACCTGTTTCGGCCGATTGCGGAAAATTTTACGCCGGGCCTTAAGTCCCCCGGTCACCGGGCGTCCAGCGCCCCTTGTAATATATAAGCCGCCGCCAGCTTATCGACGACCTGCCCGCGCCGGGCGCGGGTCATGTCCACGTCATCGACCAGCATGCGTTCGACCGCCACGGTCGACAATCGTTCATCCCAGAAGGCGATGGGCAGGTCGCGTTTTTCCAGCAGGTTGGCGGCGAATTGGCGGGTCGACTGACAACGCGGCCCTTCGGTCCCGTCCATGCTGATCGGCAATCCGATAACCAGGGCCCGGACATCCTCGGCGTCGATGGCGGCAAGCAGGGCCTGAGCATCGGCTGTGAACTTGGTGCGCCGGATCGTGTCGTAGGGGGTTGCGATGGTGCGCATGACATCCGACAGGGCAAGGCCGATTGTCTTCGAGCCCAGGTCGAGCCCCATGACGCGGCCGTGCCGGTCCAGGGCCGTTTTCAATTCCGTCAGTGTCATGACCGCCATGGCATTGTCCTTACGATATCCACCGCAGATCCATCCGCCTCGCCGGAAAAACCCGGCGCGGGAAAAGTTAGGTGGTGCTAACTTGTTGATAGAGGTAACATATATCCTCTTCTGAGGGGCACTAGTTTACTTCGGCGCGGGGGCTCCGCGGGCTGATTAGGGCGGTTCGGCGATGTATGGGGCATTGCATTTAGTCACTCCAATTTTGCGGGGCGGGGGTTGCGCGCCGTCTGCCGGTCGCCGTGCCTTTTGTTTGTGCATTGCCGGGGTGCTGGCTGTTTTTGCCGCCTTCGGGGCTGCGGCTCAGGACAAATCGGAAAAGACCTTTCTTGGGCAAGCCGTGACGCCGCTTGCGGGAACCTATGTGGTGACCAAAGACCTGAATGTGCGGGGAGAACCGGATACGAACGGCAAAAAAGTCGGCAGCTTCCGCGAGGGCGACCGGGTGATGGTGGTCGGCAAGGCCAAGGGAAGTTGGCTGGCCGTGCGTGCCGACGGCGAGGATTTGGGCTTTGTTTATGGTCCGGTTCTGATGCCTTTGATCGATGCCGTGATTAATGAGCCTTTGACGGGCACGGCGACCATCACCGGGGGAAGCTGTGCCTATCGCGCGGTGTTCGAAGGCGAAAGCCCCATCGAGGGCCAGATGTTCAATTCCGTTGATTATCGCGCGATGCTCGAATGCCGCCGCGACGGAAAATCCTTTGCCTTCGAGATGCCGTTGTTCATCACCGAAGGGCCGTACAACGGCGGGGTCAAGTCGGTGCACCAGATCGGCATGGATGTTCTGGAACTGGCCCAGGAATACGAACGCGTCTTCTCAACCAACCTTTTATATGACGCGGAAAAGGGCGAAGTGCGCCTCGACACCGTCAGCGTCGACAAATACCTGACCGCCGGCAAGGTACGGTCAATGCCCGCAAGGGATGTTTCGTCGGCGTTGGCCGCGGCCATCACCCTGGCGGTTCAATCCTGGTCGCCGGCGTTTTGGTCCGACTTCGCCAAGGCGTTGCGGGGCTCCGGCGGATAGCCCTCGCCGGTGGGCGTATCTCATTCAACAGCGTGACCTTTTTGCATCGGTCGGGAACAGGATCGTCACCTGTCTTGCTGCCTGTCTTATTGTCTGCCAGGGGCGCTGAGGCGGTTTTGTTCGAATTTTCAGCTTTGATCGAAAATTCGAGTCCTGTTTGTCGGTTTTCACCTTCAAAAATGCCTAAAATATATGCAATTTTATTTTCATGCGGTTTTTATGCGCATTTAGCTGTGTTGTTTTTGCCACGATTGCCTAAAAAATATCACTTAAGTAATTGAATCATAACAATAAAATAATTTGTACGCTTCTGGCATCCAATTTGCTACCACCATTCTCAGTGGGGTGTACGCCTCGGGTAAACTGTGAAAAAGGATCAAGAAAATGGCATCTGTGGTGCGGCTTTTGAGTGCCCTCGGTTTTGTGGCGGTGGTGGGTGCGTCCCTCCCGGCGCAGGCCGAAGATATGAAATTCCCCGGTACCTTCTCCGCCAATGCTGGCGTCGTTACCGAATATCGTTTCCGCGGTCTGGATCAATCGTCCCAGAAGCCGGCCATTCAGGGCGGCATCGATTGGTCGATGGACACGGGCATTTCCGACACGTCCGTCTATCTCGGCACGTGGGGTTCCAACGTTGACTTCGGCGACAGCGACAAGGCCAGCGCCGAAATCGATTACTACGGCGGCATTTCCGGCTCCGCCGCCAACATCGGTTGGGACGTGGGCTTCATCTACTACTCCTATCCGGGGGCGTCGGATGACGTGAGCTACGACCTGTGGGAAGCGACCCTGGGCCTGAGCTACGACGTCATGGACGGCCTGTCGGTCGGCGCCAACTATGCCTATTCGCCGGATTTCTTCGGCGGTAGCGGCACCGGTCACTGGTTCGCCGCCAACGTGTCCTACGCAGTGCCGATCAAGGTGCTGGCCGGGATCACGCTGGATGCATCCGTCGGCCGTCAGTTGATTGAAAAGAACGCTACCTTCGCGCAGCCCGACTACACCACGTGGTCGATCGGTGCGTCGCTGGGCATCACGGAGAATGTCTCGCTTGGTGTGCAGTACATCGATACCTCGATCAGCAACAGCCGTCTGGCGGAAGACGTCGTCATCGGTTCGTTGACCGCGTCCTTCTAAGGGCGACCGGTTGATCGTCTGAAATCGGCCGACGCGGGGTTCGTCCCGTCGTGCAGGCCGGTTAAGAAAAGGCCGCAAGCCCCCCCTGCCGGATGATTGTCCGGCAGGGGGTCTTGCGTCTTTTTTTGCCTGCATGCATTCGGGCGCGGCGGCGCTTGCCGCCCGGGAATGTCGATGGTAATTTCCGCGCCCGCAGCCGGGCCCTCGAAATACCCGGCACGCCGACCGCCTTTTAAGTCTGGATCCGCCATGTCTTTAGATAAAAACGACGTCCGCCGGGTCGCCTTTCTGGCCCGGATCAAGGTCGATGAGGCCGATCTGGAGCCCGTCGCCCAGGACCTGAACAACATCATCGGCTGGGTCGAGCAACTGGCCGAGGTCGATACGGACGGGGTCGAGCCGATGACCGGCGCCGCCGGCATGGTCATGACGCGCCGCGACGACGTGGTGACCGACGGGGGGGATCCGGAAAAAGTCTTAAGCAACGCGCCGGACCGGGTGGGCGATTTCTATACCGTGCCCAAGGTGGTCGAATAATGCCCAAACTTAACGAACTGACCATCGCCCAGGCCGCCGACGGCCTGGATAAGGGCGAATTTTCCGCTGTCGATCTGGCCGAGGCTTCGCTGGCCGCCGCCGAGGCGGCGAAGGGCCTTAACGCCTTCATCACCCTGACGCCCGAGGTTGCGCGGGACCGTGCCGCGGCGTCGGACACCCGCCGCGCCAAGCACGGCGCCCTGGGGCCGCTCGACGGCGTGCCCGTCGCGGTCAAGGACCTGTTCTGCACCGAAGGCGTGCTGACCACGGCGGCGTCGCACATCCTGGACGGCTTCACGCCGACCTATGAATCGACCGTCGGCCGCAACCTGATCGACGCCGGTGCGGTGATGATCGGCAAGACCAACCTGGACGAATTCGCCATGGGTTCGTCCAACATGACCAGTTATTACGGCCCGGTGAAAAACCCGTGGACCGGCCCCGGCGGCGAAGACCTGGTGCCCGGCGGCTCGTCCGGCGGCTCGGCCACGGCGGTGGCGGCGCGCATTTGTCCCGGCTCCTTGGGCACGGACACGGGCGGCTCGATCCGACAGCCGGCATCGCTGTGTGGCATCGTGGGCATGAAGCCGACCTACGGGCGCTGCTCGCGTTGGGGCATCGTCGCCTTCGCCTCGTCGCTCGATCAGGCCGGCCCCTTCGCCCGCACGGTGGAGGACGCGGCCATCCTGCTGGGCGCCATGGCGGGCCATGACCCCAAGGATTCGACCTCTGCCCCCCATGTCGTCCCCGATTTCCGGGCGGCAGTTCAGGGCGGGGTCAAGGGCCTCAAGGTCGGCATTCCCCGCGAATACACCATGGACGGCATGCCATCGGAAATTCAGACCCTGTGGGACCGGGGGGCGGATTGGCTCAAGTCCCAGGGGGCGGAGATCAAAGAGGTCTCTCTGCCGCATACCAAATACGCCCTGCCGGCCTATTACATCGTCGCCCCGGCGGAAGCCTCATCGAACCTGGCGCGCTATGACGGCGTGCGCTACGGCCTGCGGGTCGACGGCGATACGTTGGACGACATGTACGCCAACACCCGCGGCGAAGGTTTCGGCGCGGAGGTCCGCCGCCGTGTGTTGATCGGTACCTACGTGCTGTCGGCGGGCTATTACGACGCCTATTACGTGAAGGCGCAGAAGGTCCGCACCCGCATCCTCGAAGATTTCACCAAGGCCTTTGACGACGTCGATGTGCTGCTGACGCCGACGGCGCCCAATGCGGCCTTTGCCATCGGCGCCAAGATGGACGATCCCATCGCCATGTACCTGAACGACGTGTTCACCGTGCCTGCCAACCTGGCCGGCCTGCCCGGCATCAGCGTGCCGGCGGGGCTGGACAAGGACGGCCTGCCGCTCGGCCTGCAACTGGTCGGACGGCCCTTCGACGAGGAAACGGTGCTGCGCGCCGCCCAGGCGATCGAGGATGCGGCCGGGTTCGACGCCCTGCCGAAATATCTCGGGGGGCAGGGCTGATGAGCTACATCATCCAGGGCGATACGGGCGACTGGGAAGTGATCGTCGGGCTTGAGGTCCATGCCCAGGTGTCGTCCCAGGCCAAGCTGTTTTCGGGCTCGCCAACGGCCTTCGGCGCGGGGCCCAATTCCCAGGTTTCGCTGATCGACGCGGCCATGCCCGGCATGCTGCCGGTGATCAACGGCTATTGCATCGAACAGGCGGTGAAGACGGGCCTGGGCCTGAACGCCCAGATCAACAAGACCAGCGTGTTCGAGCGCAAGAACTACTTCTACGCCGACCTGCCCCAGGGCTATCAGATTTCCCAGTACCTGCACCCCGTTGTGGGGGAGGGCATCGTCACGGTCGATCTGGCCGACGGCACCACCCGCGACATCGGGGTCGAGCGCCTGCACATGGAACAGGACGCCGGCAAGTCCATGCACGACCAGGACCCCAAGCGCTCGTTCATCGACCTCAACCGGGCCGGCGTCTGCCTGATGGAAATCGTTACCAAGCCGGATATCCGCTCGCCGGAAGAAGCCGGCGCTTTCGTGCGCAAGCTGCGCTCCATCCTGCGCTACCTCGGCACCTGCGACGGCAATATGGAGCAAGGCTCCATGCGCGCCGACGTCAACGTCTCCGTGCGCAAGGTCGGCGAGGACGGCTACCGCACGCGGGCCGAGATCAAGAACGTGAACAGCGTGCGCTTCATCATGCAGGCGATCGAGATCGAGGCCGAACGTCAGGTCGACATCCACGAAAGCGGCGGCGAGATCGTTCAGGAAACCCGCCTGATGGACCCGGTGAAGGGCGAGACCCGCTCCATGCGGGCCAAGGAATTCGCCCATGACTACCGCTATTTCCCGGACCCGGACCTGCTGCCGCTGGAGTTGACGGATGCGTTCATTGAGGGCCTGCGCAAGACCCTGCCTGAACTGCCCGACGCCAAGAAGCAGCGCTTCATGGACGACATGGGCCTGTCGGCCAAGGACGCGTCGGCCCTGGTCGCCGACCGGGAAAGTGCCGAATATTTCGAGGCCGTGGCCGCCGCAAGCGATCCGAAAAAGGCCGCCAACTGGGTGACGAACGATCTGTTTGGCGCACTCAACAAGGCCGGCCTTACGATCGCCGACAGCCCCATTTCGGCGGCCCATCTGAGCAAGCTGTTGGGCCTGATGGACGACGGCACCATTTCCGGCAAGATCGCCAAGGACGTGTTCGAGATCATGTGGGAAACCTCGGGCGATCCGGAACAGATCGTCGAGGACAAAGGCCTTAAACAGATCACCGACACCGGCGCCATCGAGGCCGCCGTGGACGCCGCCATTGCGTCCAACCCGGAACAGGCCGATGAAATCCGCCAGGGCAACGACAAGGCCATCGGCTGGTTCGTCGGCCAGATCATGAAGGCGACCCAGGGCAAGGCCAATCCCCAGCAGGTCAACCAGCTGCTGCGCGAGAAGCTGAAGGGTTGACGGCGGTGCTTATCCGACCCTTCACCCCGGCCGACCACGCCCGGGTCCGCGACATTTTCATCAACTGGAACCGCCACATCACCCAGCCGGGGATGGAGGACCTGTTCGAGTCCTATATCCAGCTTGCCCTGGACGAAGAGATCAACTGCATTCCCGAATATTACGGGCGGCCTGGCTTCGGCTTTTGGGTGGCGGAGATCGACGGTACCGTCGCCGGTATGGTCGGCCTGGAGCGCCTGAACGACAACGAGGCCGAGGTCCGGCGCATGTACGTTGCTGCCGAATTCCGCCGCAAGGGGCTCGGCCGCACGCTGCTGGCCTTTGTCGAGGATCGGGCCCGCGATCTGGGCTACACGCGCATCGTACTGTCGACCTCGGCCCTACAGCCTCAGGCCAAGGCACTTTACGAGGTTTCCGGCTACGAACTGGAGCGCGAGGAAGCATCCACCACTCAGACCAAGCGCACGGTCGGCTCCGGCCTGACGCGTTATTACTTCGCCAAACCGCTGGTCTGAATTTCCGAGATTTGAAATGAAACCTTAGTCGGCGGCGTCGCTTGCGGAAACATTTTCCGCCACGGCCAGCGTGACCGTGAACACGGTGCCGCCGTCGGGGTTTGCCTCGATGTTCAGGCGGCCGTCGTTGACCTGCACCAACTGGCGGCATAGCGCCAAGCCGACGCCGGTGCCGATTTCGCCCTTGGACCCGGTCGCCAGATCGGCGCTTGCGCCCGACAGCACGCGGCTGACCAGATCCTGGTCCATACCGATGCCGGTGTCGGCGATCACGACCTTCGCGTCCTTACCGTCGTAACAGACGCGGACGGTCACTTGGCCGTCTTTGGGCGTGAATTTGAGCGCGTTGTTCACCAGATTGCGGATCACCGTCGACATCTGATGTCGATCGATCCTGACCTTGACCGGCGGCCCCGCTTCGATCCGCAGTGTGACGCCGCGCAGGGTCGCGTCGGCGGAATAGACGCCCGCCGTCTGCCGGGCCAGGGCGCCAAGGTCCGTGACCTCCAGGTTTGTCTGGCGCTGGCCCGTGCGCACCAGGGCCCACTCCAGAAGGTTTTCCAGAACCTCGGATGCGTTGCGCCCGGCCTCGTACAGCTTTTCGCCGTATTCCTGCACCGTCTTGGGGTCAAGCTTGCGGCTGGGATCGGCCAGCAGTTGGGCGTAGATCAGCAGCGGATTGAACAAATTGCGGATGTCGTGGCCGATGACGGTCAGCAGCACGTCCTTCTGGCTGTTGCTTTCCTCCAACTCGCCCGTGCGTTGGGCAAGCGCCCCCTGGGCCTGTTCCCGTTCTTCCATTTCCCGGCGCAGGCGCTGGTTGAACGCCGCCAGCCATAGCCCGGCCAGCAAGGCCAGCAGGGCGACAATCGTGGCGCCCAAAAGCGCCTTGGGCATCCAGTCGGGCAATGTCTGTATGCCGTCCTGCTCATAGATGAACCCGTCGAGCGACATGTCCTTGGGCAGCAGGCCCAGCCCGGCATAATGCTGGGCGATGCGCTCCCAGCGGGCCGGGTTGATGAAGCCCACGGGTACGACATCGGCCAGGATCAAGTTGGCTGATTGCCGCGCCTCGAACAGCAGATTGTCGCGGGCCTTCCGCTTGCCGTAGGTGGCGAGGATAAGATCGACGATCTCTTCCTGGTGTTTCATGGCATAGCGCCAGCCCTCAAGCGAGGCATCGAGGAAGGCCTGGACCATCTTGGGATCCTTTTCCAGCAGGCCTTCCGTGGTGAACAGGTTGTCGCCGTAGAAATCGACACCGCCGTCGATGGGGCGGAACAGGCGGACCGGTCCGACTTCCTTCGCGTATTGATAGGGTTCATCCGTGGAATAGATGCTCATGGCATCGACACGCCCGGACTTCAGATCCTCGACGTCGAAGGTATGGTCGACGAAATTCATCTGATTGATGTCGAGCCCTTCGGCGGCGAAATAGGCGCTCAGTTCCGTCTCATGTGGGGCGACCATGATCTTGCCGCGGGCGAGCTGATGAATGTTGCGGATGTCGTTGCGCGCATCGAGCATCAGGGTCAGCGGCGAATGCTGATAGATCACGGCCAGCACCACCACGGGAACGCCGGCGGCGCGCATCATCAAAAGGTCGGTGGTGCCGACGCCGAACTCGGCTTTGCCTTCGGCCACGGATTCCATCGGCTTGTCGCCGGGTGTTGCCGGCAGGATCGTCACGTCCAGCCCCCGGTCGCGGTAATATCCCTTGGCCTTGGCCGCGTAATAGCCGGCGAACTGGAACTGATGCGCCCATTTCAGCTGCAGGGTGACCTTGGTCAACTGGCGCGGGGCGTCCTCGGCTGCCCATGCCGGCGCTGGGCGCCCCAGGCCGACGAACAGAGCAGCAGCACAAACGGCAAGGAGCAGCCAACGCGGTGTCCGCATGTTGCTTCTGTATGCCGCCTTTGCGCCTGTCATGGTTTGCGTTCGTTGTTGGAAGAATGGCACCGGCTCGTATCCGGCGGAAGAGAGCCGCGCACCGCGCCCGGCCTGTAAAGGAAAGCTGGTCAAATAGGGTGCAAAATTGAGCATAATTTTACAAGGGGGACTAATATGAGATCTGGATTTTAGGGAGTGGGCCGGTGTTCGATGCTGAATTGGAGACCGCCGCCGCGACGAAGTCCGCGGAAAAGTCCGATGACGGCCTTTATTGCGCGCGCTGCGGGCATCTGGTGACGCGCCGCCGTTGGGCATTGGCACCCGACGGCGGGCACGAGCGAATCTGCGCGAATCCGGCGGGCCGCATGTTTACGGTCGTCTGTTTTCTGGAGGCGCCGGGAGCAACCGATCACGGCGCGCCGACCGAGGAATTTTCCTGGTTCACCGGCCATGCCTGGAACTTCGCCCATTGCCGGGGCTGTGCCGAGCATCTCGGCTGGCGTTATACAAGCGATCTTGACCCACCGATATTCTGGGGCCTCATCAAGGACCGTCTCAGCAGCTTGTCGAAATAGGAACCACCCATGTCCAAACCGCTTGTCGTCATCACCTACTGCACGCGCTGCCGCTGGCTGTTGCGGGCCGCGTGGATGGCACAGGAACTGCTGAGCACGTTCGAGGACGATCTGGCCGGCGTGACCCTAGTGCCCGACGACGTGGGCGGGCGGTTCTGTGTGCGCGTCGGCGATAGCGTCGTCTGGGACCGCAAGCGCGACGGCGGCTTCCCCGAGATCAAGGTCCTGAAGCAGCGGGTGCGTGACGTTGCCGTGCCGGACAAGGAACTGGGGCATTCCGAGGGCGGGTGACCTTGTCCCGTTCCCGCGGCGGGCGAAAAATGGCATAATCGGCCCATGGCAACGACGCTTGAAGGGATCCTGTTCGATCTTGAAGGCGTCCTCTACCAGGGAGGGACGCCCATCCCCGGTGCGGCCGAGACCCTAGCGTGGGCCCGGGATCGGGGCCTGAAAACCCGTTTTCTCACCAATACCACCTTGCGTCCGCGCGCCGCCGTGTGGCGGCGGCTGCGCGACATGGACCTGCCCGTGGATGCGGATGATATCGTCACCCCGGCCATGGCGGCGGTGTCGCTGTTGCGTGACCGCGGCCTGCGGCGGGTGCATCTGGCGGCGGAACCGTCCCTGGCCGAGGATTTCACCGGTTTTGATCTGGTCGACGTCGATCCCGACGCCGTCGTCATGGGCGATCTGGATGCCGGGTTCGATCGGGCCCGCCTGTCCGGCTTGGCGGGCATGCTGCTCGACGGGGCGGTGCTTGTGGCGCTGCATAAGAACCGCCTGTCGCGGCCGGGCGGTGATCTGATCATCGACCTGGGGGCCTATGTGGCGGCGCTGGAGTATGCCGCCGGGGTGGATGCCGTGATCATGGGCAAGCCGTCGGCGGATTTTTTCGCCCGCGTGCTGGACGACATGGGTATTTCCGCCGCCGCTGGCCTGATGATCGGGGACGACGCGGAATCGGACATTGCCGGTGCTCAGGCGGCGGGCCTCCGGGCGGTGCAGGTCATGACCGGAAAGTACGATCCGCGTACGGCGGACCGCGCCGTGCCGGATGCCATGATCGCCAGCGTCGCCGACCTGCCGGGCGCCATCGCCGCTTGGACCTAGGGGGCGTTTGTTGCTACCGTCCGGGCCGTTCGATGAAGAAGAAACCATGAAGGAGACGATCCATGGACCTGGTGATCCGCGGTGCTGATATCTATGACGGCCGGGGCGGCAGCCCGTACAAGGGCGACGTCGGTGTATCGGATGGGCGCATCGCTGCCGTAGGTGTGGTCGATGCCAAGGGGGCGGAGGAAATTGACGCCTCGGGCCTGGCCCTGATGCCGGGGATCATCGACAGCCATACCCATTTCGACGCGCAGATCACCTGGGATCCCTGGTGCACGCCGTCACCGGCCTTGGGCGTGACCAGTGTGCTGATCGGCAATTGCGGCTTCACCATCGCCCCCTGCAAGGCGCCCGACCGCGACCTGATCATGAAGAACCTGGTGCAGGTCGAGGGCATGTCGCTCGACGTGCTGCGCTCGGGCATCGCCTGGGATTTCGAGACCTTCCCTGAATATCTGGACATGCTGGAAGCCCGCGGCTCGGCCCTCAACGTCGGGGCCTTCCTGGGCCATTCGTCCCTGCGCACCTATGTCATGGGGGATGCCGCGACGGAACGCGCCGCCAACGACGACGAGATCAACACCATGGCGGACATCGTCCGCGCCGCCATGAAGGCGGGTGCCGTCGGCTTCGCGACCTCCACCGCGCCGCAGCACAACGGCTGGGGCGGCGTGCCCATGCCGTCGCGCCTGGCCGATGCCCGCGAACTGGAAACGCTTGTCACCGCCATGGGCGAGGACGGGCGGGGCGTGTTCATGCTGACCAAGGGCAACACCACCGACGTGCCTTATCTGGAAACCGTCGCCGCCAAGTCGGGCCGGCCGGTGATGATCGCGGCCCTGCTGCACAACCCGACCAACCCGGACGGCACCTTCAAGGACCTGGCCGCCGTCGCCGCCGCCCGCGCCAACGGGCGCGAATTGTGGGGCCAGGTGTCGTGCTGTCCGCTGTACATGGATTTCTCGCTCAAATCCGCCTATCCGCTGGAAGGGCTCGCGGCCTGGAAGCCGGCCATGGAGGCCTCGGGCGAGGCGCTCAAGGCCGTCTACGCCTCCGATGCCTTCCGCCAGGCCGTGAAGGATGAACTGTCCGGCCCGGCAGGCGTACGCCTGTTCAACGGCGAATGGGACAAGATTGAGGTCACGGAAACGGCGCGGCCGGAAAACCGGGCCTATGACCAGAAGAAGGTCGCGGGTCTGGCCGAAGCCGCCGGCAAGCATCCCTTGGACTGGATGCTCGACCTGGCGATTTCGGAAGACCTGGAAACGCTGTTCATGGCCGAATTGCTGAACACGGACGAGGACGCCGTGGGCCGCATGATGCAGGACCCCAACGCCTCGGTCGCCCTGTCCGACGCGGGAGCGCATCTGACGTTCTTCTGCGACGCCGGGTTCGGCCTGCACCTGATGGGCCATTGGAGCCGCGACCTGGGCAAGCTGACCCTGGAACAGGCGACGCACGAGCTGACCGCCAAGCCCGCCGCGATCTACCGCATTCCCGAACGGGGGGAGATCAAGGAAGGCTATCACGCCGATCTGCTGCTGTTTGATCCCAAGACCGTGGGCCGCGGGCCCAAGCGCCGCGTTCACGACCTGCCCGGCGGTGCGCCGCGGCTGACCACGGATGCCGTCGGTGTCGAAGGCGTGTGGGTCAACGGCATGCGGGTGGCCGACGCCAAGGGGCCCGTCGGCGCGAAGGGCGATCCGTTGCCGGGCCGCGTGCTGCGCGCCTTCGGCAGTTGAACGAATAGGGAGAAACCAAGCGATGACCGCATCCTGCATTGCCGTCATGGCGCCGGGCGACATGGGCCATGCCGTGGGCAAGGTCCTGGGCGACCACGGCCATGACGTCATCACCTGCCTGGCCGGGCGAAGCAAGCGCACGCGGGGCCTGGCGGCCAAGGGCAATTTCCGCGACGTGCCGGACCTGGAAACCCTGGTCACCCAGGCGGACCTGATCCTGTCCATCCTGCCGCCGGCCCGGGCCATCAAACAGGCGAAGGACATGGCGGCGGCCATGAAGGCCCAAGGCACCACGGCGGTTTATGTGGACTGCAACGCCGTGTCGCCGGCCACGGCGGCGGAAACGGCGGCGATCCTGGCCGAGGCCGGGGCCTCCTTCATCGACTGCGGCATCATCGGCCTGGCCCCCCAAACGGGCAGATCGACCAAATTCTACGTCTCCGGCCCGGACACCGCACCCATGACGGCGCTGGACGGGCAGGGCATCACGGTGATCGACCTGGGTGACGGCATCGGCCGGGCATCCGGGCTGAAGATGGCCTACGCGGGGCTGACCAAGGGCACCAACGCGCTGTACACGGCGGTCCTCATGCTGGCTCAGCGCCTCGACCTGTTCGACGAGCTGATCGACGAGTTCGAGGACAGTCAGCAGGCAGCGCTCAAGAACATGCGCGCCCGGGTTCAACGCCTGCCGGCCGATGCCGGCCGCTGGGTCCGCGAGATGGAGGAAATCGCCGATACCTACCGCGAAGCGGGTCTGCCCGGCGGATTCCACGACGCGGCGGCGGACATCTTCCGCATCCTGGACGCCACACCCTTCGGCGCCGAGACACGGGAGACCATCGACCCCGACCGCACGATGGAGGCCTCCGTCCCCGTCTACGTCGATCACATCAAGCCCAAGGCCTAGGGAGCCGCCGATGACCGAGCCCGCGACCCCGAAACACCTGAGCCTGGGCGAGGTCCATGACCTTGCCTTCAATTGCCTGATCGCCAACGGCTGCGACGACGCCAATGCCCAAGCCATCGCCGACAACCTGACGGCGGCGGAACGGGACCGCTCGGAATCCCACGGCCTGTTCCGGCTGCCGGGCTATGTCGCGTCCTTGCGCAGCGGCAAGGCCGACGGCAAGGCGGTGCCCCGGGTCGAGGACGCGGCCCCCGGCGTGGTGCGAGTCGATGCCATGGGTGGGTTCGCGCCCCTGGCGTTGGAGGTCGGGCGCAAGCCCCTGGCCGCCAAGGCGCGGACCCAGGGCATCGCCGCCTTGGCGTTGGTCGGCGTGCATCATTTCGCGGCGCTGTGGCCCGAGGTCGAGGCCCTGGCCCGTGACGGCCTGGTCGCCTTCGCCTGCACCTCGACCCTGCCCTTCGCGGCCCCGGCAGGGGGCGCCAAGCCCCTGTTCGGAACCGATCCCGTGGCCTTCGCCTGGCCGCGCAAGGACGGCCCGCCCGTGGTATTCGACATGGCGACCACGGCCATGGCGCGGGGCGAGGTGATGATCGCGGCCCGGGAAGGCCACGACGTGCCGCTCGGCGTCGGCCTGGATGCGGAGGGTCAGCCGACCCGCGACCCCAAGGTGATTTTGGAGGGCGGTGTGATGCTGCCGTTCGGCGGCTACAAGGGGTCGGCCATATCCATGATGGTGGAATTGCTGGCCGGGGCCCTGATCGGCGAAGTGTTTTCGTTTCAGGCCGGTGCGGCCGACAACCGCGACGGCGGGCCGACCCGGGGCGGGGAATTCATCCTGGCCATCGATCCGGCACGCACGTCCGGCGGGGCGGACTGGATCGGCCAGGGCGAGGCATTGTTCCGGCAGATGCTGGAGACGGGGGCGGCACCCGGCGGCGTGCGCCTGCCGGGTGACCGGCGTTATGCCAACCGCGAAAAAACGCCCCGGGACGGCGTGGCCATCCCGGGGGCGCTTTACGACAAGATCGTTGAACTGACCGGCTAGCCCGTCAGTAAGGGCGGTCGCCGTTCACGGTCACGCGGTGCATTTCCCGGCGATGGCCGTGGTAATCGTTGAGCGCGTAATGGTGGGTACAACGGTTGTCCCAGAACGCCATGGAGCCGACCTGCCAGCGGAACCGGCAGGTGAATTCCGGGCGCTTGATGTGGGCCAGCAGGTAATCGAGGATCGGGCGGCTTTCCGCAGCACTCATGCCGTCAAAGCGGACCGTGAAGGGCTCGTTCACGTAAAGGCATTTGCGGCCGGTTTCCGGATGGGTGCGGACCACGGGATGGATCGTTTCCTTGGTCTCCATCTGGCCGCCGCGCAGCTTGGTCGAACGGGTCGCGTTGCGTTCCGAATTGACCTGGGTCAGGAAGGCGTCGCTGTGCACGGCGTTCAGGGAAGACAGCATGCGGCGCATGCCGTCGGTCAGCATCTCATAGGCAAGATACAGGTTGGCGAACAGGGTGTCGCCGCCGAACGGCGGAACTTCGCGGGCGTAGAGGATTGATCCCATGGGCGGTTCGGGCAGGAAGGTCGCATCCGAATGCCAGGTGTCGCCGATGTTGTTGAGGGCGTCCGCTTCCTTGACCACCTGTAGGATTTCCGGATGACCGGGCAGGGGTTCATACACCGGATGGATGTTGAGGCTGCCGAAGCGCAGGCCGAAGGCCTTCTGCTGGTCCGGGGTCAGGTCCTGATCGCGGAAGAAGATGACGAGGTATTCGTTCAACGCCTTGCGGATTTCCGCCAGAACGTCATCCGAAATGTCCGCCGACAGATCGACGCCGTCAATCTCGGCGCCCAACGCACCACAGATGGGCGTGATGCCGATGTGCCGATATCCTTCGGGGACTTTCGACAGCGTGGGCACGGGGTTCAGCATTTTAGGTCTCCTAGAGTTTTTCCGGTTGCGTCCGTCTGGACATGATCCAACGGGTTCCCAAGTGGCAAATGACGATGGCGATGCCGAGCAGGTCCAACCCGTGATCGGGAACGACCAGGCAATAGGCGGCGAACAGGTAGAGGGCTCTTTCCACCATGGTGCGGGCCGGGTAGCCGCTGATCGCGACGCCGAACAGGATGGCGCCGACGGTGGCGGTCAGGATCGACAGGAGGATCGCATACCAGGCGAAATCGCTGCCGATGATCAGCAGGTCCGGGTTGAACACGAACACGAAGGGGATCACGAAGGCCAGGGCGGCATAGCGGATGGCCGCAAGGCCCGTGCCGGTGACCGAGCCTTCGGCAAGGGCCGCCGCCCCGAAACTCGCGACCATGACCGGTGGCGTGATCAGGGACAGCACGGCGAAGTACAGGATGAACATATGGGCGGCCAATACGGGCACGCCGAGTTCGATCAGTACCGGCCCGCCGATCGCGATGGTGATGATATAGGCGGCGACCGTCGGCATGCCCATGCCGAGTACGACGCAGGTCAGCATGACGAAGATCAGGGCCAGGAACATCTGGCCGTTGGTGATGTTGATCAGCTCGCTCGACAGGCGCAGCCCGAACCCGGTCATGTTCAATACGCCGACGACGATCCCGGCGGCGGCGCAGGCGATGGTCGCGACCACGGTCGTCTTGGCCGCGGTGTGCAGGCAGCCCAGAATTTCCGGCAGGGACAGGCGGGTTTCCGCCCGCAGGCTGGACACCACGATCGCCGTGGCGATCCCGACCAGGGCCGACATCATGGGTGAATAGCCGGCGACCAGGGCGACGACCAGGGTGACGATGGGCAGCACCATATGGGCGAGCTGCATGATCTCGCCTCGCTTGGGCATCATTTCGTCGGGCACGCCCTGCATGTTGTCGCGCCGTGCCGTCAGGTCGATGGCGACGAACAAGGACACATAGAACAGCAAGGCAGGCACGGCGGCGGCGACGATGATGTCGGCATAGGGAATGCCGGTGATGTCCGACATCACGAAGGCGACGGCACCCATGATCGGCGGGGTCAATTGTCCGCCCGAGGACGCGGCGGCTTCGATGCCGCCGGCGTCTTCCTTGCGGAAGCCGATGCGTTTCATCAGCGGGATGGTCACCGCCCCCGTCGCCATGACGTTGGCCAGGGCGCTGCCGGAAATGGTGCCGAACGAGGCGCTGGTGACGACGGCGACCTTGGCCGGCCCGCCGGGGGATTTGCCGGTGGCTTTTAGGCCGACCCGCTGGATCAGCATGCCGGTTTTACATTTTTCGATATAGGCGCCGAAGATGATGAACAGGAACACATAGGTCGCCATGGCGGCCACGGGGCTGCCGAAGATGCCGAAGGTCGTCATGTACAGACCCTGGAACACTTCGGGCGTCGGGATCGGGCGATGGCGGAAAATGGAAAAGCTGTCCCCGCCCCAGATGCCGTAGGCCAGGATGATGACGATCAGAATGGCGATCGGCAGACCGATGCAGCGCCGGGCCAGTTCAACCACCAGTGCTACCAGCGCGACGGCGGCAACGGTGTCCAGCGTCGTCGCTTCCGAATAGGCGAAGCGTTCTTCCAGCCCGGTCGGGTCCATGAGGATATGGACCAGGGACAGTGTCAGGGCGACGCCCAGCACGAAATCAATCGCCCAGGTCCAATCGGGCTTGGAGAAATCCCGTTTGCCGCCGCGAATGGCGAAGGAAAGCAGGCCGACAAGGCTGATCAGCAACAGGTGCAGCGGGCGCAGGACAAAGGTGTCATAGGCCCCGACGATGGGAACGTACAAATGGTACAGGCTGGCAAAGGTGCCGATTGCCACGGTCAGGATCGCGAGAACCTGCCACCACTTGCGGCCCGCGCCGGCAAAAAACTGGCGCGCGGCGGCGAATTCGTTGACCGGAGCGTTTGTCTTGATTGTTTGATCTTGCATCGGTTTTCGCATTTTCCTAACGCCCGCCGCCGCCCGTCGTGACGGGTCGGGGCGGAGGCGGGTGCAGGTTGACAGATAAGGACCGGACGGCTGCTTACTTCAGCAGGCCGATTTCCTTCCAATACTGGGCGGCACCCGGATGGAACGGGATGCGCACGCCCTTGACGGCGATCTCTTCACCGAATTCGCCATAGGCCTTGTGCGCCTGGACCATCCGCTTGCGGTTTTCCCAGGTCGTCTTGACGATGTTGTAGGCCCATTCGTCGGGCATTTCGGCATAGGTCGTCACCTGGGTGACGGAACCGATGGTCGGAACGTCCTTGTCCTGGCCCTTGAAGGTGCCGGCCGGGATGGTGACCTTTTCATAGTTGAAGGCCTTGCCCAGGGCGTCTGCGACGGCGTCGTCGACGGGCAGAAGATGGCCTTCGGACACGGACAGGATTTCATCGACCACCGGATGGGGGATGGAGCCGATGACGGTGGCGGACTGCACCACGTTGTCCTGGAACAGGGCGGACATTTCGCCGTAACCGGTGTTGACGATCTTCACGTCCTTGGCGACGCCCATCTGGTTGACGATGCGCTCGAAACTGGCCAGGCCCGTCATGCCGGCGCGGCCGGGGGCGGAACTTTTGCCGGCCAGGTCGGCATAGCTTTTGATGTCCGGCTTGGCGACCGTCGACAGGTAGGCACCGTTGGTCGACATCAGGGCGCGCAGGTTCTTGACCGGCTTGCCTTCGAACTTGAGCATGCCCTTGTAGGCGGCGGTGACGTCCATGGCGAAGGCGAAGCCGACTTCAATCTTCTTGGCGCCGACGCCTTTCAGGTTGGAAATGCCGCCGCCCGGGGTGACGGTGGTTGCAACGCCGGGCCAGATCTTTTTGCTCAGCTCCGCGATGGCGGCAGCGCCCAGATACCAGGCACCGCCCTGACCACCGCCGACCATGGTCAGGTATTCAGGCGTGGCCGCCGCCGCATGGGCCTTGCGGGCCAGGGCCGCGGGCAGAACCAGGGCCGAGCTCAAGGCCAGGCCGGTTCCCATTTTGATGAAATCTCGTCGTCCGAAGTCGCGCATGTGTCGTTTCCTCCTGGTGGTGGTTTTGTGGTTCGGGTTGGTTAGGTGGGCTGTACACCGCGATAGGGCCGGGGCGGCAATTGCCCGACCCAGTCGGCGGTTTGGAAATGCTGTGCCAGATCGGCAAGCCGGACCCCGAGGTCCGGCAGTGAGTCCTCGGTGATGCGCGATGACGGGCCGCCGCAGTTGAAGGCCGCCAGAACGTCGTTCGACAGCGTGACGGCGACGCCGACGGCGTTCACGTCGTCTTCCCAGATGCCGACGGCCGTGCAATAGCCTTTGTCCGCGTATTCCTTTTCGGCGGCGCGCAAGGTTCGTTCCACGTCCTTGAACCGGGACGGATCGTGGGTCTTGAACTGTTCCAGGATGGCGGCCTGTTCCGCCGTGCCGGCGGCCGCGAAATAGGCATGGCCCATGGACGTCGTTTCCATGGGGATGCGCGAGCCGATGTCGAGGGGCAGGGCCCGCACCGTGCGGTCGCGCGAGCGTTCGATCAGGATCATGGACAGCCCGTCACGGATGCCGAGCGACACCGTGCCCCGCGAATAGTCGGCCAGTTCCTGCATCATCGGCAACGCGACCAGGCGCTTGTCCATCGACGCCATGACCGGATAGCCCAGGGTCAACACCTTGGGGTGCAGGCTGTAGCGGCCGGAATCGGGACAGACGTATATGTAGCCGGTTTCGACCAGGGTATGGACCAGGCGGGCGATCGTCGATTTCGGCAGGCCTGTGGCCTTGGCCAGGTCGCCAAGGCTCATCCGGTTGTGTTCCGGAGAGAACGACGCCAGAACCCTAAGGCCCCGCGCCAGTCCGTTCACGAAGGCGCGGTCCTTGCCGGCGCCCGGGTCCGAGCTGTCGCTCACAGAAGTTTCCAATCCCCAAGGTGAGTTCGTTTGTCGAACTCTTGTTTGCATTCCGGGATTAAACTTCATATCAAATTGCAGTGTCAATATGCGGTACGCTATACCGCTATGCGGTACGATTATGGGAGAGCATCAATGAACGCGACGACAGTCGTCACCGGGGCGAACCGGGGCATCGGCCTGGCCACCGCCCAACTGCTGGCCGATCAGGGGCATGAGGTCGTGGGCACGGGCAGGACCGCGCCGGAAAACTTCCCTGGAACATTTTACGAAGTGGATTTCGCCGATTCCGCCAATCTGGCGGCCGTCGGCGCGGAAATCGCCGAGCGCCACGCCGTCACCGGTCTGGTCAACAACGCGGGCCTGTCCCAGGCGCGGTCCATCGAGACGGTGACCATGGAAGACATGGACGCCCACTATCAGGTCAACCTGCGGGCTCTGGTGCAACTCACGCAGATCATGCTGCCCCGTCTCAAGGCGGCCGAAGGCGGGGGACGGATCGTCAATATCGCTAGCCGCGTCGTCGTCGGCCGCGCCGTGCGCACGCCCTATGTAGCGACTAAGGCGGCGTTGGTCGGGCTGACGCGAAGCTGGGCCCTGGACTTGGCCCATGACGGCATCACCGTCAACTGCATCGCGCCCGGCCCCGTCGCGACCAAGTTGTTCAAGGGAAATCACCCGGACGGATCAAAGGAACTCGCGGATGTTCTCGCGTCCATACCGCTGGGCCGGGCCGGCGTGCCGGAAGAGATTGCGGGACCGATCGCGTTTTTGCTGTCGCCGGCGGCATCCTACATTACCGGGCAGACATTATATGTCTGCGGCGGCGGCAGCATCGGGCACGTCCCGGTCTAACCGACCGGAGGGCGTTTCGGTTTTACTGCGTGGGCTTGGTGGCGAGCGACGGGCTTTCATCGGCCAGGGTCGGGCCGTCGGCCGGCGCGCTGACGGCGCCGTTGGAAACCTCCCACTGGCGGTGCTGTTCGTACAGCGCCTTTTCGGTCGTGTAGGGGTCAAGCGAATTGGCGGTCGCCGCCTTGATCGCATCCTGGTTTTCCGAATAATTCACCGTGCCCTGGGCCGCCTTGCCGACGAGCGGCAAAGGATTGGCGATCGACGTCAGGATGTCGCCCGTGGCGTCGCGCAGGTTGCTGGGGCCCAGGATCGGCAGGACGATATGCGGGCCTGGCGCCATGCCGCCCGCACCGAAAGCCTGTCCCAAATCTTCGGGCCGCGACTGCAGGCCCATGTCCGTAGCCGGATCGCTCAGGCCGCCGACGCCGATGGTCGAATTGACCAGAAAGCGTTTGGTTGCGTTGCCGGCATTGTCCGTGTCGCCCTGTAGGAACGAGGACACGGCGGTGACCGGTTCCGCCAGGTTGCTGGCGGCGTTGGCGATGGCTTCCTGCATGCCATCCGGCGTTACCGCCTTGTAGCCCGAGATCAGGGGGTCAAGGATCAGGCCACGGAAGATGGAATTGAATTCCGAGGTCACGCGGTTGATGGATTCCAGCGGATCGTCGTCCTTGGCCTCGGCCTCGGGCGCGTGGAACTGCATCTTGATTTCTGCGGGCGGGGTATTGGCCTGCTCCTGGGCAGGTTCCGCAGCATGGGTCGTGCTCATGCCAACCAGAAATGCCACGACCGCGACCGCGGGAAGGCGGATGAAGCCGTCAGAAAGGCGGATTTTGTCCATGTTCAGATCTCCAAACGGCGCGCCCCCACGCACCAGCGTCTAAGTCCCCGGATCCTCTTACATACAACTGTGCCACAGTCTTTCCTGGTCCGGAAAGTTAAATGTTAGATAAAGAGTGGATAACGAGCCGGCATTATTTGTCCGGCAGTTTGGCGCCGTAATTCGCCGCCGTCAGGCGAAGGCCCGCAGGGCCAGATAGGCCCCCAGCAGCAACAGGCCGCAGAAAAACACCCGGCGGAAGGTCTCGGCGGGAATGCGACGGCGGATCATTTGCCCGCCGGCCATTCCGACCGCCGCCGGGACCAGCGCCACGGCCGAGGTCAGGCCCAATTCCGTGGTCATGATACCGTGACCGGTCAGGCTGACGGCCTGGGCCGCCGTTGCGATGGTGAAGGCAATGCCCATGGCCTGGACCAGTTCATCACGGGTCAGGCCGAGTGCCTGAAGATAGAGCGCGCCCGGCATGGTGAACGAGGCGACGCTGCCGGTCGCCACGCCGGCCAGGAAGCCGATGATGGGGGCCAGCGGCTTTTCCCAGCGTCCGGGCGGCGGGATCTGCGGCGTCATCAGGGAATACAGCGAATAGACCGCCAGCAGAATTCCCAAAGAGCCCGACAGCAGATGGGCATCGACGATCACCAGCAAAGACGCACCAAACCAGGTGCCGACGCAGGCCGCCGCCAACAGCGGCCACAAGCGGCGAATCAGGACGGTGAAATTGCCGCCCACGGCCCCTTGCCAGATATTGGTCACCAGGGCCGGAACGACGACCAACTGCACCGCTTCGTGCAGACCGATGACGGCGGTCATCAACCCCATGGCGACGGTCGGCAGGCCGACGCCGACGACACCCTTCACGCCGCCTGCAATCAGGAAAATGACACCGACAAGAACGAGAATCTGGGGTTCTGGCATGGCGGCGTGCGGGATCCTGGGGGCGGCGATGGCGGGATGATCTGCGGGACGGCACTGATAGCATAATATCCCGTGGCGTCCGGTTGAAAACGTTTCGGCGGACACCGAAGCGTCCCGCGGTGAAGCCGTGGGCCGAGAATGCGGCTGCCGGTTGTTTTGCGGGGCCGGACGGGGGTATTGTCCCGGCCTCTGCCATCGCAAACCTTTTGATATTGAAAAGTGAACGCCCGTCCGTGATCAAGCGACTCTGGAATATGTTCTATGGCCCCGAGGCCGAGGCCAAGCGCCTTAACCGCGACGTGGCCTATATCGTGCACGCCCTGAACGAGGAGCATTACGGCCCCATCGCCAAGGATGTCGCCGCCGACCTGCGCAAGGACATCGACTACACGATCGAGACCTTCATCCAAAAGGATGAGACCTATGGCTTCAAGCGGGGCCTCGACAACCTGAGCCGCATGCACAACGAAGCCCGCAAGCGCCGCGACCAGCGCGCCCTGACGTCCCTGACCCTGGCCATCATTTACATGCGGGCGGGTAAGGTCGGTGACCCGGCCAAGCCTGCGATCGCGGCGATCGAGGCCTTTGTCGAGGAATGGTCGCCCGTGACCGAAGAGAACAGCGGCACCCTGCCACCATCCCCGAATTGACGGTCCCGGCACGGTAAGCAAAGCCTTGCCCGTGACCGGCGTTCGCTTATGCTGGCGCGCAATGACCAAATACCGATGACGGAGGAGGATCCCCGATGATCGATCTATATACCTGGGCCACGCCCAACGGGCGCAAGGCGTCCATCATGCTGGAAGAAGTCGGCCTGGAATACACCACCCACCAGGTCAACATCTCCAAGGGCGAACAGCACGCCCCCGAATTCCTGAAGATTTCACCGAACAACCGCATTCCGGCGATCGTCGACCCCGACGGCCCTGACGGCAAACCGATCTCGGTGTTCGAGACAGGGGCCATCCTGATTTATCTGGCGGAAAAGACCGGCAGCGAACTGTTGCCGCGCGCGGGCCGCGAGCGCGTTGCCACCTTCGAATGGCTGATGTGGCAGATGGGCGGCGTCGGACCGATGTTCGGCCAAGCCCACCACTTCCTGTTCAACCCCTCGGAAGTCGTGCCCTACGGCCAGAAGCGTTACCACGACGAGACCAAACGCCTGTACATGGTGATGAACGACCGCCGCCTGAACGAAACCGAATACCTGGCCGGCGATTTCTATTCCATCGCCGACATCGCAGTGTATCCCTGGGTGTCGCGCCACGAACGCCATCAGGTCGACCTCAACGAATTCCCCAACGTGAAGCGCTGGTTTGATACAATCTCGGGGCGCGAGGCAGTTCAGAAGGGCATGGCGGTGCCGTTCGCGAACTGACGGCGCCTTCGGCGATAGACGGGAGCGGGCGGCGGCCATGGCGTTCAAGACGAAAAAATCGGTGCAACGGGTCATCGCGGCGCTCAAGGCCGCGGGCCTGGGCGACCGGGTAGTTGAACTGACTGCAACGGCCAAGACGGCCGAGGACGCGGCCCGCGCCGTCGATGCCAAGTTGGGCCAGATCGTCAAGTCGCTGACCTTCCGCATCGGCGATCAACCGGTGTTGGCGCTGATCGCCGGCGACCATACCTGCAATTCGGCGGCGTTGCCCCGTGTTCTCAACCTGGAAGGCAAGGTCACGAAGCCACAGGCCCAGCGGGTCAAGGACGTCACCGGGTTCACCATTGGTGGCGTGTCGCCGGTGGGCCTGGTCAACGACATACCCATCGCCATCGACGCCAGCCTGCGCCGTTTCGACCAGTTGTTCGCCGCCGCCGGGCATCCCCATTGTCTGTTCCCCGTCAGTTTCGACGAATTGAAACGCCTGACCGGCGGGATCGTGTCCTATAACATTGCGGAAGCCATCGACCCCGACGCGGTCGAAATGCCGCGCTTCAAGCGCAGCCGGACATTCTTGAAGGCTGAATAATATTACCTGCGACGAAATATATAGTACGCAAATTTTATAATTAGTAATTCCTCATTTAAATTAAAAACCAATACTTGTGGACAGGTGTTCGCCGTCAACAATTCACCCTAATCTCCGCGCTGCTCGCGCATAGCGAGCCCGTCGTGTGGCTTCGCCCGGAATTGGGGGGAGGAGACTGCGGACGGCTTCAAAACAACAATCCGAGATGGGGCGGCTGTTTCCGGCTGACAGCCCGTGACGTCTACGGACGATCGAGAATTACGGTGAAACCATGAAATTCAAGCTCTCCCTGTTCAACGTTTTTTTGCTGCTTGCCCTGATCGCCCTGATCGGGGTCGCCACGCTGTCGGGCATCAGCGCCACGACCATGCGCAACACCATGCTGAGCGACCGGCAGGACAAGGTTAAGCAGATCGTTCTGGGTGTTAACACCATTGTCCGACACGAGCTGGCCAAACAGAAAAATAACGAACAAACGCCGGAAGCCACCCGGGAGCGCATCCTGAGCGCGATCCAAAGCGTCCGTTTCGACGGCGACAACTACATCTTTGCCATCACCTACGATTTCTGCACCCTGGCCCACGTCGATCCGACGAAGATGGGTAAATGCAAGAAGCTACCGCGCCGCGAAGTCTTCAACGAGCTTGCCAAGAACGGCGGCGGGTTCAGCCGCTACAAGGGGCCGAAACCGGGCTTCCAGGGCGACACCTTCGACAAGGTGTCCTACATCCATCCCGTGCCCGAGATGAACATGTACATCGGTACCGGCGCCTACTTCGATGATATCGATGAGGTTTACAACCGGCGCCTTGTGCAACTTGGCGGGATCGGCTTGGCGATCATCACGGTGATCGTCGGGTTCGGCTTTCTGGTCGGCCGCAACGTGTCGAAGTCACTCAGCACGCTGTCATCGCGCATGAACGAGCTTGCCCAGGGCAAGCTGGATGTCGAACTCGATCTCACAAGCTTCGTAAAGGAAGTCGACGGGATGATCGGCTCCGTGAAAATTTTCCGGACGGAGCTTGAACGCAACAAGAAGCTCGAGGAAGAAAAGGTCGTGCTTGAGAAAAAGGCCGAGGAGGAGCGCCGCAAAGCGACCCTGCGGCTGGCCGACGAGTTCGACGCCTCGGTCGGTGAGATCGTCAAGGCGGTCGGCAATTCGGCCGGCGAAATGGACACCACCGCGACCCAGATGAGCACCGCCGCCAACCAGGCGACGGAACAGGCGATCGGCGTTGCGGCGGCGGCCGAACAGGCCAGCCGCAACACGGCCTCGGTTGCCTCGGCGACGGAGGAACTGTCGTCCTCCATCGAGGAAATCGCCCGCCAGGTTCAGAAGGCGTCCGAGGTCGCCAATCAGGCGGTCGGCGAATCCCAGATGGCCAACGAAAAGGTCAGCGGGCTTGCCGACGCGGTCGGCAAGGTTGGTCAGGTCGTGACCCTGATCACCGACATCGCTGAACAGACCAACCTGTTGGCCCTCAACGCCACCATCGAGGCGGCCCGCGCCGGAGACGCCGGCAAGGGCTTCGCCGTGGTCGCCAGCGAGGTCAAGAACCTGGCCAGCCAGACCGCCAAGGCAACCGAGGAAATCTCGCAGCAGATCGCGGGCATCCAGCAGGCGACCAATTCGTCCGTCGGCGCCATCGGCAACATCGGCGCCACCATTGACGAGATCAATACGATCTCGGCGACCATTGCCGCCGCCATCGAGGAACAGGGCGTCGCGACCCAGGAAATCTCGCGCAGCGTGCACGAAGCCTCGGCCGGAACGGATCAGGTCACGCAGAACATCGCCAACGTGCGGAAGTCTTCGGAAGAAACCGGGCAGTCGGCGGATCAGGTCAAAACCGCGGCCAACGGGCTTTCGGAACTGGCCGCGACCCTACAGTCCCAGGTCGAGCGTTTCCTGGCGGGGGTTCGCGCTTAAGGCCTTCGACAGCCTCCTTGTCCGTGATCCTGCCCCGCGGCGACCGTAACGTCGCTGCGGGGCCGTTCCGGCAATCGGCAGAATTCCGAACAGGCTAGTTGAAAGCGGGCGGCGGCTTCGTTATGACTGCGGTTCCGCAGGTGCCCGGATGTCTCGTTTCCGGTGCCATGCGGACTTGGGGACAGGTGCGCGAGTGGCTGAAGCGGGCTCCCTGCTAAGGAGTTAGGCCCCCATAAGGGCCTCGAGGGTTCGAATCCCTCCCTGTCCGCCAACCTTCGCTCTTCGAGCTTCGGCTGGCTTACGCCGGTAAGCCAGCCGAAGCTCGATTAGAGCGAGGTTGCCCTCCGAAGCTCCGCAGGAGCGAAGGGGGGCTGATCGGGATGTGTCGTATGTATTACGTCTATCTCATCCGCTCGGACGCCCACGCCGCACAGCGCTATGTCGGCTTTACGACCGACCTTAAAAAACGCTTGGCCGCGCACAACGCCGGAAAATCACTTCACACAGCAAAATATAGGCCCTGGTCTTTGGTTAGTTACCATGCGTTTGCTGATAAGCGGCGTGCGCAGGAATTCGAACATTACCTTAAGTCGGGTTCGGGCAAGGCCTTCGCGAATAAACGATTTTGGTGAATCTCTATGCCGGAACGCTCACAACAGGGAAAAAGCCCCAAGCCGCCCGCCGCCCGCCGCCGCCCGGCGGGGGTCATGGGATCGGTCTTGAAGGCGTTCGAGGTGCTTGAGGTGTTCGAGCGCAAATGGCGGCCCCTCGGCGTTACCGAACTGGCGCGCGAGACGGGCCAGCCGAAAAGTTCTCTGCATCGGGTGCTGTCGACCCTGGTCCATGCCGGCGTGCTGGAGCAGAACGAACAGGGGCTCTACGGCCTGACGCTCAAGCTGTGGCGGATCGGCAGCCTGGCGCTGGCCGAGGTCGATCTGGTCCAGGTCGCCTTTCCGTTCCTGGAAGACCTGTGCCGGGCCACGGACGAGACGATCCATCTGGCGGTGCTGGAGCCCGGCGGCGGCGTGGTCTATCTGTCCAAGGTGGAAAGTCCCCGTTCAATCCGCGTGCAGACGCAAGTCGGGCGGGTCACGCCGTCCTGGTGCACGGCCACGGGGCGTATGCTGCTGGCCCATGACCAGAGCCAGCGCGACCGGGTGCTGGCTGGGCCGATGGTCCGGCTGACCCCGGACACGGAGACCGATCCCGAACGCCTGCGCCGGATCATCGACAAGGTGGCGGAAGACGGTGTCGCCGTCACCAAGGGCGAGAACAATCCGGAAATGGGCGGCATCGCCGCCCCGATCCGCGATCACACGGGTGCCGTCGTCGCGGCCCTGGGGCTGGGCGTGCCGGCCTTCCGCATGGATGCACCCTTGATCGAACGCTGTGCCGCGCAGGTCGTGCGGACGGCGGCCGAGATATCCCGGGCCCTGAACTACCGGCCGGTCGACGGGGAATAGACAATGTTCCGTATTGTGGAACAATATTCGACTTTACGGCGTAATGATCCTTTTAATAGCTGATTTTAAGGGTTGTTCAGCATTCAGTTTGTTCCGCAATATAGAAAAAATCTTTTCGTATTTGTCGTGGAATGGTAACTTGGGGCTGTCGATACCCCGGCCTTTGGAGACAAGACATGCAAGCCGCTGAACTGAGGAATGATCCTTTTCGCCGTATCACCGTGGTCCCGTTCACGGGTGTGTTCGGCGCTGAAATTTCCGGCGTCGATCTGAACAACCTTGATGACGAGACCGTGGCCGAGATCCGCGAAGCGCTGCTGCGCTACAGCGTCGTGTTCTTCCACGGACAGGATTTCACGCCGGATGCCCAGGCGGCGTTCGGGCGGCGCTTCGGGGTGTTGAACCGCCATCCTTACGTAAAGCCCATGGACGGCTATCCGGACGTGTTCCGCATCGTCAAGGAACCGACGGACAAGCATCACTTCGGCAGCGGCTGGCATACGGATCTTGCGTATACGGAAACCCCGGCGCTCGGCACGATTCTGTACGGCGTCGACGTGCCCGAGGCTGGCGGTGATACCATGTTCGCCAGCCAGTATGCGGCCTATGATTCTCTGACCGACGGCATGAAGGGGATGCTGGCGGACGTGAAGGCGGTCTATACCAACGCGAATACCTACGGAAAGGACGCCAACCGGTTCAAGGACGGCGTGTCCAAGGCGATGAGCGTGCAGCCCGCGGCGGTGAAGGAAGTCGCCCATCCGGTGATCCGCACCCATCCGGAAACGGGCCGCAAGGGCCTGTACCTGAGCCCGATCCATTTTTCGCGCTTCGAAGGCATGACGCCGGAGGAATCCAAACCCCTGTTCGACACTCTGGTCGCCCACGCGACGGGGCCGGAAGTCACTTGCCGATTCCGCTGGAAGAACGGCTCGGTCGCCATGTGGGACAACCGCTGCACCATGCATTATGCGATCAACGACTTTTCCGGCGTCGGGCGCACCATGCAGCGCGTGACCCTGGAGGGTGACCGCCCGGTATAAGGGAGCGGTCTTTCCTCCGCCTGTGAGGGCCGGTATAAACGACGGAACAGCCGGGCGGCCCCGCCGCCGGCATAGGAGCATCCGTCGGATATGCGGGCCTTCGTCTTCATCGCGATTCTGATCCTAACCACTGGGCCGGTCCTGGCCGACATGGAGGGCCAGCCGGCCGTGATCGACGGCGACAGCCTGTCCATCGCAGGGGTCGTCTTCAACCTGCACGGCATCGACGCGCCGGAAAGCGACCAGACCTGCGATAAGGATGGTGAGCGCTATCCCTGCGGCTTCCAGGCGGCCAACGTGCTGGGCTATATGACGGCCTATCAATGGGTCCAGTGCCGCGACAACGGCACGGGGCGCGACGGGCGCTACACGATGACCTGTTTCCTGGGCGGCCGTTACGACGTGGGTGAGAAGATGATCCGCCAGGGCTGGGCGCTCTACGACAGGGCTTACCGCATCCCGGCCTATCAGGCGGCGGAGGATGCGGCCCGGGCCGAACGCGCGGGGCTATGGGCCGGCGACTTCGTTGCCCCCTGGGACTGGCGCCAAGGAAAGCGTTAGTCGGCGATTGCCGGAAACAGATCGTCCAGGCGGTCGAAGCAGACCCCCCAACCTTCCAGCATCGGCGTCTTCATGGCGTTGTCGCGGGCGGTCTGGGACGAATACAGCACCGTGGTGGTCAGGCGCGTTCGCATGCCGTCATCCAGATCTTCGAAGGTCGTGGTGCAGACGGTTTCGCCCTCGGTCCAGTCCTGGTCGAACAGTTCGGTGACGACCAGACGTTCCGGCGGGACGATTTCAAGAAACCTGCCGCCCATGCCCATATCGCCCAACTGCGCGTTGCGCCAGACATAGCGGTAGGCGCCGCCGACCCGAAGATCGATCGTGCATTCCACCATGGGCCAGTCGTCGGGCCCCCACAGCCAACGTTGGACGAGGGCCGGGTCCGTGTAGGCCTTGAACACCAGGTTGCGTGGGGCATCGAATTCGCGGCTGACCCGCAATTCGCGGTCGGAGGGCAGGGTGGCGGTGAGGGGAGTGCGCGGGTTCATTGGATATCGTCCTTCGGCGTATTTTCGTTATCTGCGGGGGCCTGCAGGTCGGCGAGCAGGGCGTCCAGGCGCTGGAACCGCGCCTCCCAGAATTCACGGTAGGTTTCCAGCCAGTCGACGGCCTCGGCCAGGGGGGCCGCCTCCAGCCGGCAGGGCCGGCGCTGAGCGTCGCGGCGGCGGGAGATCAGCCCGGCGGTCTCCAGCACCCGCAGGTGCTTGGACACGGCCGGCTGGCTCATGGCGAAGGGTTCGGCCAGTTCGGCGACCGAAGCCTCGCCGGCCGCCAGGCGCTGGATGATGGCCCGCCGGGTCGGGTCGGCCAGGGCGGCAAAGGTGGCGTCGAGATGGTCGGTTGAGATCATAATATAACCATATAGTTATAGAACTATCTGGTTATATTATGATGTTTGTCGTCGGTCAAGGCCGCTCCGCAACGGCGGGTCTTGGCGGCGGAGAAAAAATCCCGCAGGATGGTTCCCAAGAAGGCGGGGCGCTTTCAACAAGTCCGGGCACGAACCCGGACGGGAGGGGACATGTCTCCCATCAGACTGATGGCTACTACGGGAATCCTCGGCTACGGCTTTACCGAGGAGGCCTTCAACGCGGGCATCGCCATGAAGCCCGACCTTATTGCCTGTGACGCCGGATCGTCGGATCCCGGGCCCCATTACCTGGGTTCGGGCACGGCCTTCGTATCGCGTGCGGCGGCCAAGCGCGACCTGGGCCTGATGGTCGGCGCCGGGATGGAGCACGGCATTCCCGTGATGGTCGGCTCGGCCGGCGGCAGCGGCAGCGATGCCCAGGTCGACTGGACCTTGGAGATCCTTAAGGAAATCTGCGCGGAGAAGGGTCTGAAGCCCAAGGTCCGGGTGATCCGCACGGAACAGACCAAGGACGCCATCAAGGCCAAGGTGCGGGCCGGCAAGATCACGCCCCTGGGCCCCATCGCCGACCTGACCGAGGACGATGTCGATCAATCGTCGCGCATCGTCGCCATGATGGGCCCGGAAGCCTATCAGCAGGCCCTGGCCGACGGCGCCGACGTGGTGATCGCCGGGCGCGGCACGGACGCCGCCCTGTTCGCGGCCCTGCCCCTGATGAAGGGCGCCGACCCGGGCCTGGCCTGGCATCTGGCCAAGATCATCGAATGCGGCGCCCAGGTGGTGGAACCACGCGAAGGACAGGATTGCGTCATCGGCACCATCTATGACGACCATTTCACGGTCGAGCCGGGATCGCCGATCCGCCGCGCTACGGTGACGCGGGTGTCGGCCCATACCTTGTATGAAAACCCGGAACCCTACCGCCTTAAGGAGCCGGACGGCGTCCTGGTCACCGACCGTTGTACGTTCGAGCAATTGGACGAACGCACGGTCAAGGTCTCGGGCAGCCGGTATGAGCCTTCGGAAAAATACACGGTGAAGCTGGAGGGGGCCCGCCCGCTCGGCTACCGCACGGTGTTCATCGCCGGCATCCGGGACCCCATCCTGATCGACATCATCGACGATTTCGTCGAGGCCTGCCGCGGGCGCATCGCCCGCGACGTCGGCACGCTCGGCATCGCGGCCGAGGACTACACCCTGTCCGTCCATCTGTACGGCAAGAACGCGGTCATGGGATCGTTGGAGCCCGAGGCCGATCAGCCGATCCACGAGATCGGCCTGCTGCTCGACGTCCTGGGCCGGACCGAGGACATCAGCCGCGCCGTCCTGGCCAAGTCGCGCTATGCCTTCCTGCACACGGACTTTCCCGGGCGCATGTGCATTTCCGGCAACCTGGCGATCCCGTTTTCGCCGTCCGACATGCATGTCGGGCCGGTCTATGAATTCAATGTCTGGCACGTCATGGAATGCGATCCCATGGAGCCGGTGCGCATGGAGTGGCTGGAGGTCTAAACCATGAAGATTACGCTTTTGGGCACGGGCACGCCGACGCCGTCGTTGAAACGCATGAGCTCGGGCTATCTTGTCGAGGTCGCGGGCGACGTCATGCTGTTCGACCACGGCCCCGGCGCACACCACCGGCTTTTGGAGGCCGGCAAGCGGGCGACGGACGTGACCCATGTGTTCTTTTCCCACCTGCATTACGACCACTGCCTGGATTACGGCCGTCTGGTCCTGACCCATTGGGATCAGGGCGTGGGCAAGCTGCCGGAATTGCAGGTCTACGGCCCGCCCTTCACGGCGCGCATGACGGAGCTGCTGTTCGGCGACGACGGCATCTGGGGCCCGGACCTGAAGGCGCGGACGGAACATCCGCTCTCGACCGTGATCTACAACGCGCGGGGCGGTGAAGGGGCGCGGGCGAAGCCCAATCCGAATGTGACGGAGCTGAAAAGCGGCGACGTGATCGAAACCGACCATTGGAAGCTGACCTGCGCCAGCGTGCGCCATGTGCAGCCGTTCCTGCATTGCTACGGCTACCGCCTGGAAACGGACGACGGCGTGTTCGTCTATTCCGGCGACACGGGGCCGTGCAAGGCGATCGAGAAGCTGGCCCAGGATGCCGACGTGCTGGTCAACATGTGCCACTACCTGTCGGGCACGGAACTGGGCAAGGAATTCGCCGAGGGCTGCATGGGTCATCTGGAAATGGCCGACTTGGGCGCCGCCGCCGGGGTCAAGAACCTGGTGATCAGCCACGTCACGGAACAGATGGACCGGCCCGGCGTGCGCGAACGCATCCTGCGCGAAATGGGCGCGCGGTATTCCGGCAACCTGTTCTTCGGCGACGACCTGATGGAAATCCCGATCGGTGGGCCGGCCCCTGCCAAGCTGGATTGACGCGCGAGACACGAAAGATAAGGACGGTACATTCATGGCCAAGCTGAGAGACATCGCGCGGGTGGTCCGCGGCAAGAACGCGGGCGCGCTCTACCTCACCCTCGACGTCATGTTCGACGACGACGCGACCTACCGCCGGGTGCGCGACTGCGGGGTTCTGAGCCCGCGCGCCCTGGCGCCGCTGTACGGCGTGACCGACAACGAGGTCGCGATCATCCCCTTTGACGTTGCCCGCGCCATCAAGATCACCGTGCCGCGCCGCGTGCGCTCGGGCTCGCCCGGCGACACGGACGTCTACGGCGCCCAGCAGCACGTGCCGCTGATGCAGCTTGAGGTGCCGGAGTAGGGTTTAGAAGTCCATGGACATGGATAGTTTGACGGTGAACGGCGCGCCTTGCACCAGATAGCCACCCTGGGACGAGGCCCAGTACCCGCTGTTTGCGATGTTTTCCACATTCAACAGGAAGTTCGCTTCGCGTCCGGCAATATTCCGGACCAGGCGAGCCCCCATGTCGAACCGGGTCCAGGATCCGATTTCCCGGGAATTGCCGGTGTCGATGTATTGCCGGCCGGTATGCAGGGCCCGCGCGCTCAGGGTCAGCCCGTCGAGACAGGGGCAATCCCATTCCACGCCCGCATTCAGTTGGTACAGGGGCACGCCGACCGCGACGTTGCCGTCGTTTGTGCCGCCCGCGGTCTCGGTCAATTTGGCCTCGGTGACGGACGTTCCGCTCAACAGACGCAGACCGGGGACGGGTTCACCGAATACGGAAATCTCGATCCCCCTGTTCCGCTGTTCGCCGTCGGCGGAATAGATGTTCGTTGTGGGGTCGGTTACCGCGCTGGGCTGGGTCGTTTGGAATAGGGCCAGGGAAGCCCCCAAGGTGCCCAAGTCGACCTTGCCGCCGACTTCATATTGGACCGACGTATAAGGGGCCAGCACTTCGCCCGAGTTCGCGGCGCTGGAGGGTGCCGAACCGCCCGGTTGGAGGCCCTCGATGCGATTGACGTAAAGCGAGATGCTGTCCGCCGGTTTGTAAACCAAGCCGACCACCGGGCTGATGGCTGTGTCGTTGAAGTTGCTGGTCTCCAGGTTGCTTGTCCGGTTGAAGTTCAGGCTTTGAATTTGCTGGTAGCGGACGCCGACCGTCAGCAGGACCCGCTCATCCAGATCAGAGATCGTGTCGGACGCATAGTAGCTGCGCAGCAGGACCTTGCTGACCAGGGGCAGGCGTTCGAAATCACCGCCGCTCGACGTTGTGGCGCCGCGTGCCAGTTCGACGGGGTCATAAATGTTGGTGTTTTCGGTGGTGCCGAATTCGTAGGCGTTACGGTTGGCGCTTTTCAGGACGGACATGCCGGCATTCACCTTGTGTCGCAACGGCCCTGTATCAAGGTTGCCTTTAATTCCGGCCTGGCCGGTGAGACTCAGATCCTCGCGCGGCACGGTCAGGCGCCGGGCCGTCGCGGTGCCATCGTTGCTGCTCACCCGGATCGAGGCATAGTCGCCATCCTCGCGCAAGGTATGCACGCCGAAGGCGGCCTGCAGGGTCAGGTTCTGAAGCAGGTCGTATTCAATCCGCGTCTGAGCAAAGGAATCCTCCAGGTCGGTATAGGAATAGGTTGCCGCATAGTTGTGGCTGGCGTCCGGCGCATTGGGCACCTGGCTTCCCGTGATGAAAACGGTCGGCCGGCCCTGGTCGACCCGCTGACGCTGGGTCGCGATATCCACTGTCGCGCGGAGTTTGTCCCCCCGGTAGTCGAAGGCGCCGGACGCCATGTGCATATAGCGCTCTTCGTTTTTAACGGCGGTCTCTCCGGCGCGCAGGGCGCTGTTGATCCGCACCCCGAAGGCGTCATCGGGGCCGAAGCGACGCCCCATGTCGGCGTGGACCCCGGCCCGCAAGGTCTGACCGTAGTTCGCGGTCACCCGCGTCAACGGTTCGTCGCCCGCACGCTTGGGGACCAGGTTTATGCCGCCGCCAATGCCCGTGGCGCCCGGAGCGGCACCATTCAGGAAAGCGTTGGCACCTTTGAAGACCTCGATGCGTTCGAACATGTCGGTCGACGAGATTTGCCGGGGCGACGTGCCGTAAAGACCGTCAACGGACAGATCGTCGTTGTATAGAGGAAAGCCGCGGACAACGAAGAGTTCCGCAAAGTTACCGTAGCCATAGGTGCTGCGAATGGCCGGATCGTTGTCCAGGATATCGCCGATCGTTTCCGCCTGTTGGTTGCGAATGGCGGTTTCCGTATGGGCCGTCATGGTGAAGGGGACCTCCATCATGTCCTGGTTCCCAAGGACACCGGCCCGCGCACCGCGCGCGACCTGACCACCGGCAAATTCTGTGGGCAACGTGCCGATCTCCGCCTGGGCGGGAACGATCCGGCCTTCGACGGAAACGGTGCCCAGCGTGATGCGGCCGCCGCTTGCCTGCGGCCCGTCAAGGGCCACCGTGCGCGCGCCGGTCAGGCGGAAGGTGACACCCGTCCCGGCGAGCAAGCGTTCCAGGGCGACCGTCGGTGTCAGCCTGCCGGTCACTCCCGATGACTTTCGGTCGTGGGTGACCTCGGCCGCATACCCGACCTGCCAGCCCGTGGCGGCGATGAAGGCGTCGATGGCGGCGCCGAGCGGCTGGGCCGCGATGTCGAACGCGACCTGCGCGTCTTCAGCGACTTCCGCCGGGGCGCGTTCAAGTGTGGACGGCGGGGTTTCCGCTGCGCAGGCATCGCCCGGCAGGGCAAGGGCGCCGGTCATGGACAGGCCAAGGGCCGTGCAGGTCATCAAGGCCGCCGTGAAGCGGCGGGTGCGGGTGGTGGTCATGTCTCGTTATTCCCCTTATTGGCCCTTATGGCCTTCGCGGTGGCGCATATTTGAATTTGCGACGCATTCGCATTTATGAAGCCGAGACGAACGGGGGGCAGTCGTCTCCCAACAAAAAATCCAAAAAAATTGCTAGTGCAGGACGGTCAGCAGGCCGGGAAGGCGGATGACCTCGGCCCCGGCCACGTCGGCCAGGGCGGCGACCACGGCGGCAGGGTCGTTCAGGCGGTAGTTGCCACTGACCCGGAGCGTGCGCAGGCGGCCCGTCGCCAGGACCACCGGGTCCTTGTGGTGGCGGGCGAGCTGCGCGATGACCTCGGCCAATGGCTGGTCATGGAACACCAGGCGGCCGTCGATCCAGGCGAAGGTTGTTTGCGACACGAATGCCGCCGCATCGCCCACTTGGCCGGCGGTGACAGTCACACCCTCGCCGGGGGTCAGGTCCACGGGCGTGCGACCATCGTCGCCCGCCACTCGCACATGTCCGCGTTTCACGCGGACTTCGGTATCCCCGTCTTGCAGCGTGACGGAAAAAGCCGTGCCGACGACGCGGGTCAGGGACCGCCCGGCGGCGACCTCGAACGGCCGTTCAGGATCAGGCCGCACATCGAAGAAGACCTCCCCCCGGAGCAGTTCCACCCGGCGCCTGTCGGGATCGAAAGAAACGTTCATGGCGCTTTCCGCGTTCAGCACCACCACCGACCCATCGGGCAGGGAGACTTCGGCGCGTTGTCCCGTTTCCGTCCCATGGTCGGCTGATGGTTGGAACGGATTGCCGCCGAGCAGATGGCCCAGGCCGACGGCCAGAACCAAAGCGGCGGCCAGGGCCAGCACCGGGCGCAAAGCGGCGCGCGGGCGGGCGGAGCGGGGCGTGGTTGCGGGTGCTTGGGTTTCCACGGCGCGGGTGAATTCCGGCGAGGCCCAAAGTCCGGCCACGCGCTCATAAGCGTGGGCATTATCCGGATGGGCGGCGTACCAGGCGGCGAAGGCGCGCACCTCGCCCGCCGTCATCGTCCCCGATTGACGGCGCGTGAACCAATCCAGGGCCTCGGCCATTGCCGTGTCGTGATCGGGGTTTTCATCGTCATGGGTCATGGTGATGCGTCGTCGGTTGCCATCCACAGATGACGCTGCGGATATAGACGAGACGGATGAAGGGGCGGTTACTCCCAAAAGATACTTGCGAAGACTCACATTATGTCCCCGTCATCCACGGCGGCAAGACAGCGGGCCAGGGCGGCGCGGATGTCGTTGTAGACCGTGTTTTCGGACACGCCCAGGCGGTGCGCGATCTCGGGATAGGTCAACCCTTCCAGGCGCGACAGCATGAGGGCTTGGCGCGCGCGTTCGGGCACTTCGGCCAGGGCGCCCTCGACTTGGGTCAGGTTCTGGGCGTCCATCACCGCCGTTTCCTGGGACGGCTGCGGGGCGGCGACGGCATCGGTGGTGCCGTCGGGGGCTTCGGATATGAAGGTGCAGCGCAGGCGCTCGCGACGCAGGTGGTCGAGGGCAAGATTGCGCGCGGTCTGGTACAGGAACGCCTGCAGGTGCGTCACCGGACGCTCGCGGGCCGCCTTGGCGACACGCAGATAGGCGTCGTGGGCAAGGTCTTCCGCAGTATGCAGGCAGCCGACCATGCGGTACAGCGTGCCGATCAGCGCACGCCGCTGGGTCTGGAATATCTGCGTCAGAAGATCACGTTGGCTGTCCGTCGCCATGTCGTCCCCGAAAGTGGGCCCGGAAGTGGAATGGGTGGTGCCGCGGGCGGCCCGCAGATTGTTGCAATTAATTATCATTATCGAATTATCGACGCCAGAACGAAATCCCGGTGCTGGGTCAACGGCATCTGCTGATGCCGCCTTGACGTGGCGGATAAATCAAAGGGGGCAAAAATTCTCTGGAATTGGCGGATTGCCGACGGCATCCGCCCTCACATTGCCTAAATTGTAACCAAATTCGCGGCATCCCGTCAGCCTGCATGAATCTGACGCATTTTTGTCAATTGGATGTAGCCAACGGGTATGCGGCTGTGCAAAATCGCACCCAACAATCAAAATTGCCTACTACGACCAACCACGCCAACAGGGAGAATTTTCATGAAAAGACGTGAGTTTCTTAAAAAATCCGCAGTTGCCGGCGTCGCCGGCGCAGCCGCTGTAACGCTTGCCAAACCTGCGATTTCGCAGGGTCGCAAGGAGATGATCATCGTCTCCACCTGGCCGCGCGACTTTCCGGGTCTCGGCCTCAGCGCGCAGCGCCTTGCCGCCCGCATTCCGGTCCTGACGGACGGCCGCATCCAAGTCAAATATTTCGCCTCTGGCGAACGCGTCGGCGCCTTCGATTCCTTCGACGAAGTGGCCTCGGGCAACTCGCAGGCCTACATCGGCGCCGACTACTACTGGAAAGGCAAGCACCCGGGCTGGGCCTACTTCACCGCCGTTCCGTTCGGCTTCGCCTATGCGGAAATGGATGCCTGGATGAAGTACGGCGGCGGCCAGCAGCTGCATGACGAACTGGCGGCCGGCTTCGGCATCAAGGGCTTTCCCTGCGGCAACACCGGTTGCCAGATGGGCGGCTGGTTCAACAAGGAAATCAACTCCGCCGCCGACTTCAAGGGCCTGAAGATGCGTATCCCGGGCCTGGGCGGCGACGTGCTGGCCAAGCTGGGCGCCTCGACCGTGTCCCTGCCGGGCAGCCAGATTTATGAAAACCTGGTTTCCGGCTCCATCCAGGCGACGGAGTGGGTCGGTCCCTACAACGACTACTTCATGAAGTTTTATGAAGCGGCCAAGTACTACTACTATCCGGGCATGCACGAGCCGGCTTCCCAGCTGCACATGGGCATGAACAAGAAGTGGTGGGACAGCCTGTCGAAGACGGACCAGGCCATCATCGAAGCCGCCTGCATGGAAGAAAACGCCCATCAGATGGCGGAAACCAACGCCAACAACGGTACCTACCTGAACAAGCTGATCAATGATCACGGCGTCAAGGTTCGTGCCTTCAACGACGACGTGTATGACGCCTTCGGCAAGGCCGCCGAAGAAGTCTTCGCCGAAGTGCAGGCGCACAGCCCGCTGGCCAAGAAGATCCACGACAGCTTCTTGACCTCGCGTGCCGACCTCGGCCGTTGGATGATCCTGGTCGACTCCGGCTACATCAACCAGCGCAACCGCGTTCTGGGCATCAAGGTCTAATTGCCCGCATAATCGGGTATTAAGTTGGGACGGGGCATGGCCCCGTCCCATCCTTATCCGCCCGGGCTTGTTCTTGTGGGGAATTGGGACAAGGGATTGCCTGTTCATGGCCGCCGAACAAATGACAATTGACGCGACCGGCGAGGATATTTCGCCCGAGGTGTCGCTACGCACGACCATTGCCGTCCGGTTCTTCGGTTGGGCGGTACTGTCTGCTCTGCTTATTTTCTTGATCAATAACTACCTTACCTTCTGGCATGGCTGGCCGGGCGAGGGGGCCGCGCTGCAGCTTGGCCTACGCGGTGCTGCGACCCAATCGTCGCCGCTGGCCTGGGTGCAGTTGGTTGCTTACGCCGCCGGCATTGCCGCCGCGGCGATCTACACAGTCAAAAGCTGCTCGCGCACGCTGCGTCAGGACAGCAAGCGGATGTCCGATTTCAACGCGCTTCTCATCCGCATGGCTTTTTTTGCCGTTCTCTACATCGGTGTGGTCGACGCGATCCTGTCGTTCATGCGGGTCGAGGGCCTGCTGCCCGCCGTGTTCGGTGACGCGCTTGCGCTCGAACTCGGCAAGTCACAATTCCGCGGCCCTTACGTGCACCTGCCGCTGACCGCGGCCGCCATGATCACGGCGTTTTTCTCGCGCACGTTGGGCTTTACCTGGCTGGCGCTGCTGATCGTCATCGCCGAATTGCTGATCGTCATCACCCGCTTCATCTTTTCCTACGAACAGGTGTTCATGGGCGATCTCGTGCGGTTCTGGTACGCGGCCCTGTTCCTGTTCGCCAGCGCCTATACCCTGCTGGAGGAAGGCCATGTGAGGGTCGATGTGTTCTATGCCGCCTTCGATTCCCGCCGAAAGGGATTGGTCAATGCCTTCGGCTCCATCTTCCTCGGTATCACCCTCTGTTGGGTGATCCTGATCGTCGGCATGGGCGGAAAGAACGCGGTGATCAATTCGCCGGTTCTGACATGGGAAACGACCCAGACCGGATTCTCCATGTACGTCAAATACATGATGGCCGGTTTTCTTGCCGTCTTCGCCATATCCATGATGATTCAATTCGTCAGCTACATGCTGGACGCCGTCGCCGACGCCAGGGGAGAGCCCGGCGGCCGTGACCATTCAAGCCACACGATCCAGTAAGCGACAGGGGCCGCTAGTCAATGGAACTCGTCTTCCTCGTCATTCTCATGATCACCATGGCCTATGCGCTGGGTGTCGGATTTCCCGTCGCCTTTGCGCTGCCCGGATCGGCCATCATCACCATTTCCCTGGCCGCCCTTTGTGGCTGGCTGTTCGCGGGCAATGTGGACGCCTACTTCGCCCAGGGCGGTGCCTGGCAATGGCTCAGCGCCGGGGTGACCAACTTCCGCGGCGTCTATTGGGAGGCCGAGCGCGACACCCTGATCGCCATCCCATTGTTCATCTTCATGGGCATCATGCTGCAGCGCTCGAAACTGGCCGAAGACCTTCTGGTCACCATGGCGCAGCTGTTCGGGCCGGTGCCGGGCGGCCTTGGCATTTCGGTGATCTTCGTCGGCGCCCTTCTGGCCGCGACCACGGGCATCGTCGGCGCCACCGTCGTCGCCATGGGCCTGATCTCGTTGCCGGCGATGATGCGCAACAAATACGCCAACTCGCTGTCGACCGGCACAATCGCCGCGTCGGGCACCCTGGGTCAGATCATCCCGCCGTCCATCGTGCTGATCATCCTGGCGGACCAGCTTGCCAGCGCCGTCGATCAGGCATCGACCACGCGTAAGGAGCTGTTCAAGGAATCGACGGGCAATCTGCTGATGCCGTCAGGCTTCGACGTGACCTCGACCAGTGCCGGTGAAATGTTCCTGGGCGCCTTTGTGCCGGGCTTGGTTTTGGTTGCCCTGTACATGGCCTATGTCCTGATTTTGGCCTTTTTCAAACCGAAAATGGCGCCTGCCGTACACCGCGATGGCGCACTCGACCGCGCGTTCATGGTCAAGGTGTTTGTCACCCTGGTGCCGCCGCTGACCCTGATCTTCCTGGTCCTGGGTTCCATCATCACCGGTGTCGCGACGGTCAACCAGGCCGGCGCCATCGGTGCGGCGGGGGCGCTGATCATGGGCGGCTATCGCCTGCGTGACGGCCATCGAAACGCCTATTACCCGGCGATCATCGCCCTGGTGTCCCTGGTCGCGCTCGCGGTCATCAGCACGTATTTCAAGATCAACATCAAAGCGATCGACAGCGATTTCGACAGGATCGGTCTGGTGCTCGGCCTGATCTTCACGGCGACGCTGATCTTTTCCATCGGCTGGAGCGGCTGGCGGGCATTGAAGATCGAGGACACGCTGCAAGGCGTGATGGTTGAAACCGCCAAGACCACGGCCCTGGTGTTCATCATCCTGATTGGCGCCGCGATGCTGACGGCCGCGTTCCGTGCGTTCGGCGGCGAGGAACTGGTGCGCGAATTCCTGACCGGCATGCCGGGCGGGTTCTGGGCTCAGTTCACCATCGTCATGCTGGTCATCTTCATCATGGGGTTTTTCCTGGACTTCATCGAAATCGCCGTCGTGGTGGTACCCATCGTGGCGCCGATTCTGCTGATGGATCCCTCGGCCAACATCACCGCTGTCTGGCTGGGCGTGATGATTGGTTTGAACATTCAAACCTCGTTCCTGACGCCGCCTTTCGGCTTCGCCCTGTTCTATCTGCGCGGCGTCGCCCCGCCCAGCGTGGCGACCATCCAGATGTACAAGGGCGTGGTGCCGTTCATCTGTCTGCAGCTGTTCGCCCTTGTCATCGTCGGCCTGACGCCGCAATTGGTGAACTATCTGCCGCAGCGCGTGAGTCTGACGTCGGAAACGGCGCCGCCGCCGCGCAACCCGGCGCTGTCGTCCTGCGTGCAGGACCATCTGTTCAAGGTTTATGACGCCAAGGGCGACGTCCTGCGCGCAGCCATCGCCAAGGCCAGGACACTGGACTTGTCGCCGCTTCCCGGCGAACTTCGCGGCGACCTGAAGGGAAGTTTCGACAAGGCTGAAAAGACGTTCGATCTGGTCGCCAAAATCCGGGCGACGCAAAAGATCATCGACGAGGCTACGCCGGGCTACCTGCCGTTGCATGTGGAGGTGCGTGAAACCCAGCGCCAGGCCCGCCGCCTGAAGGAAGAGATCAAGTACCTGCAGTCGACGATCCGCCAACTGCCCCGGAATGAACGGGGTGAGGCGCGGAAGAACAAGCTGGAGGCAAAGATCGAGGAACTTCGGGCCGAGGTCAAAGTCTACGAAGCCAAGGTCCCCGACAACTGGCGGGCGGACCACGCGGCTTTCGCCAAGTTACAGAAGGCGGAGACGCTGGCCATTCGGCTGTATGAACGCAACGTGGATGGGGCCTACGAGCCGCTCCAGGAGGTCACTAAGGTGATCGCCGGGGCGGATGCCCTGGCGGCGCTTGGTAAGGAGCTGGCGGGCCTACCTGCCGCCGTCAGCGGCGCGGCCGATCCTGAGAAGGCCATGGACGCCGTCAATGAGATCGAGAAGGTCATGCGCGAGGTGCCGGGTACCCGCGAGATCCAGAAGCCACTGGCGGATGCCCGTCGTGCCATGCGCGGCGACAAGCCTGATGTAGAGAAATCACTGAAGGCTCTGGCCGATGCCCAGGCGGCGTACGACAAGGACATCGCCTGGCGTAAGAAGGCGGCGGCGGAGCTCAGCGCGGGGCTTGCCGAATATGAACAGGCGATCCGCATGAACATCGGCCTGCGCCTGCAACCGAAATTGTCCAAGGAACAGGCCCTCGACGTTGCTTCCTGCATGGCCAACCCGCGTGACCTGACGTTGCACTTCTAGATCCGGCCGGAGGAGGCAGCCCATCATGCCGCCGGTCCTGAGGGCAGCACTATGGATGCTGGGGACGCTCACGTCCCTGGCGCTCATGGCCATCGCCGGGCGCGAACTGTCGGCGGAACTGTCGACCTTGCAGATCCTGTTCTTCCGCAGCGCCATCGGTCTGGTGATCATTCTGGCCGTGATCTGGCGGGTGGGCCGGCACCATCTGACGACTCTTCAGCCGGGCCTGCAGATTCTGCGCAACGCCGCCCATTACATCGGGCAGTTCGGCTGGTTCTACGGCATTTCATTATTGCCGCTGGCCCAGGTGTTCGCGCTTGAGTTCACCATGCCGGTCTGGGCGACGCTGCTGGCCCCGCTGCTGTTGAAGGAACAGATCACGCCCAGACGGGCCCTGGTCGTGGCCATTGGCTTCGCCGGTATTTTGATCGTCGTGCGCCCGGGGCTGGTGACGATCAGCCCGGCCGCCCTGGCCGTGCTGATGGCGGCTGTCGGATACGCTTTCGCCTATACCCTGACCAAGAAACTGACGCGCACGGATACGGCGCTCGCCATCGTGTTCTACATGTGTCTGGTGCAGTTGCCGCTTGGCCTGATCCCGTCACTGTTCGATTGGGTCAATCCGTCGGCCGCCATGTGGCCCTGGATCCTGGCGGTCAGCGTTACCGGGCTTAGCGCCCATTACTGCCTTGCACGTGCCTTCGCGGAAGCCGACGCGATCATTGTCGTGCCCATGGAATTCCTGCGCCTGCCGCTGATCGCTGTTGCCGGGCTACTGTTCTACGGAGAGCCCCTGGACCCCTGGGTCCTGGGTGGCGCCGCCGTGATCTTTGCGGGAAATTTCCTCAACATTCTGGGCGAACGCAAGCGCGTCTAGAGACGCGCGTGGTGTGCCGCTTGCCGCCTCCGCGATGTTCGCGGCATCGGTGATTCCGGCATTATTTGCAAATTATTCTTATTCCAGTGACTGGGGTCACATCCCGCGACATAGCCCTTACCCAATATAGGTAAGGGTCGTTGACCGATGTCGTTTGTACGGCTGTGCTTGGGGGCAAGCAATAGAGCGAAGGTAATATAATGGATACCCGTTTCGTCGTTCGTGGTCCGCATTCTCCGGAAAAAATAAAAGCATATCAGCGCCTTAAGGGTGCGGGGCGTGACTTGGCCGAAGCCATCGCCGAACAGCGTGAGCAGATGAAGCGCCTTCAGGGGAATCTGAATTCCCTGGATGAGGCCCTCGACCGGGTAACCGATTCGATGGCACGGGCGGCATCGGTTGGAGGTGATGAGGAATAACCGTTGCACAGGCAGCGCAGGTTGCCGGACATGCGTCGTCGGACACTATGGTTAGGTCCGCCGTTGGACTGGCGCACTACTCGGGCAGGGGAATGAACTCCGTCTCGCCGGGCACCTTCGCGAACCGGCCGTTCTTCCAATCGTCCTTGGCCTGTTCGATACGGTCCGACGAATGGGACACGAAATTCCAGAACATGAAACGGGGCTGATTCGGCCGCGCGCCGGGCACGGTGTCGAGCGGTGCGCCGCCCAGAACCATGACCTTGGCTGCCGTATGGCCGGTCATGACCACATCGGGGCCTTCGTGGAAGATCACGGTCTGTCCGGCCTGGAAGATCTGGCCGTCGATCACCACTTGGCCCTCGGCGATATGGGCCGCGCGCTCGGCATGGTCGGGCGGCAGGGTGAAGGCCGACCCGGCGGCAAGGCGCAGATCGGCGTAAAAAATGGGAGAGAAGAACTCCACCGGCGACGTTCGCCCGGCCATGGTGCCGGCGATCAGCGCGACCTCCGCGCCGTTGTCCTGCCAGCGGGGCAGGGCGTCCGCCGGATAGTGAACGAAGGACGGGGCCGTTTCTTCATCCGCGATGGGCAGGGCCACCCAGGCTTGCAGGCCGAACAGCGGGCCGCCCGCCGCCCGCACGTCGCCGGGGGTGCGTTCTGAATGGACGATGCCGCGGCCAGCGGTCATCCAGTTGATCTCGCCGGGTCGGATGTCCTGATCGAAGCCCAGGCTGTCCTTGTGCCCGATCACGCCGTCGTACAGATAGGTGATGGTGGCGAGCCCGATATGCGGATGTGGGCGCACGTCAATCCCCTGTCCCGGCTTGAACACGGCCGGGCCCATCTGGTCCAGGAATACGAAGGGGCCGACGCTGCGCCGCTGGGACGACGGCAGCGACCGGCGCACGATCAGCCCGCCGATGTCATGTTCCTTGGGCGTGATGACCAGGGCAATCACACCGTCGTCCGGCGCGTCCTTGCACTGCGGATCGTCGGCGGGCTGCCAGCTCATGTCCTGTCCCCTGTCATTATTCGGAAAGCCAGCGGTCGCGGATGCGGTTCACTTCGTCGAAATGATGGCGTGCCATCTTCATGGTCGGGGCCAGGGGCTCCTGATAGAAGAAATCGGGCAGTTCGTCGTCCTCGCTGGTAAATCCGGCGGCCTTGTTGAACTTTTCTTCAAGAACCAGGGTTTCCTTGCCCAGGCGGTCGAAGAATTCGGTCTCGAAGGTCGTGCCGACGGCGTCGTTGAGGGCGGTGACGATCAGATCCGGATTGACGTTGGTCACGGACCGCCCGAACACACAGATCCCCAGGGAATCGACAGCGGCGCATTTGGCCTGGATCTTCAGGCTTTCCAGGGCCAGTTCCTCCGTCGACTTGCCGGCGCATTCGAAGGTCGGCAGGTTGCCGGTCGTGTGATCGGCCCCCTGTGCCGTCAGCATCATGGAAATGCCCGTAACCTCGATGACCCGGGGGTCATAGGCGCTGAGCGCCTGCTTCTTGATCACCGGCAGGCGCTTGATGCCGTAATGTTCACCGACCCGGGCCGTTCCCTGAGCCAGGATCCGGCCCCGTTCGTTGCCTTCGCGGATGTCGGCCAGGGCTTCCAGCATGAAGTTTTCGTCGCCATATTCGCCGTGCCCCGCGTCCATCAAGGCGCCCAGCAGGGCCCCCGTCTCGATGGTGTCGATGGCCAGATCGTTGGCGACCGCGTTGAGGCGGGCGACCTGGTCCGGATGGGTCAAGCCGCAGTTGGTGCCGAGCAGGCCGATGGTCTCGTACTCAAGTGGTGCCACCAATTCATTGCCGTTTTCATCGGCGTAGACGTTGGAGCACTTGATCATGCAGCCGGGCATGCAGGCATGGGTGGTTTCGCCGCCGCGTTCCAGGTTCTGTTCGCGGATATAATCGCCGCCCATCTTCAGGCGTTCCTTGGCCGTGTCGACCAACTGCCCGGATGAGAAGTTGCGCACCGGCAGGCCGCCCAGATGGTTGATCACGTCGGCGACCAGGGCCGTGCCGCGCGCACCTAGGTTCTGGGTCGCCGGGTCGTCCTTGATCATGCCGCCGTAGGTTTTGATCGACTGCATCAGCTTCTTGCGCTCGTGGAAGTCGGGCATCTTGTGTTTGTCGCAGACGATGGCCTTGACCTTTTTCGAGCCCATCACCGCCCCCACGCCGCCGCGCGCGGAAATGCGCGTCGGGCGGCCTTCGGGGTCGGTGAACACGATGCCGGAAATCAGGCCGCCGTATTCGCCGACCGGGCTGCAGATGCCCAGGCTGACCTTGTCGCCGTATTTTTCGAACAGCATGTCGGCGGTTTCGAACACGCCTTTGCCCAGATAGGGGGTTGCGTCCTCGAACGTGATATCGCCTTCCAGGGGGATACGGATGACGACCCAGTCGTCGGATTGGTTTTCCAGGGTGATTCCGGCGATGCCGATCTGGCCCATGGCGAAGGCCATGGTGCCGCCGCCGTTGGATTCCTTGACTCCGCCGGTCAGCGGGCTTTTGCAGCCGACGCTGATGCGGTTTGCGTTGGAGAAGTTGGTTCCTGCGAACGGGCCGGCAGAAAAGATCAGGGGGTTTTCAGGTCCCAGAGGATCGATGTTTGCCAGGTCGCGGTCGACCAGGGTCTTGGCGATCAGATAGCGTCCGGCGCGGGCAAGAGCTTCGCCGGATAGCTCCTCGCTTTTAATGTCGCGGGTGGCAAGGTCGATGGTCAGGTACTTACGCATGGTTCGTCTGATCCCCAAGTCATGGTTTGGTCGTCGGCTCACCATCCATCCGATACCGGCGCCGGTGCCGTTGGGAAAGAGGACGATGAAGCGATGAACTTATCTTAAAATGGGGGAAGGCCCGGGGAAATACCAGGATTTCGCGGCCCTGCCGGTCAGGCCCCGCCATCGGCGTAGCCGAACCCCTTGATAAACGGCCGCAGGCGCGGCAGATAGGGCGCCATGTGAATTTCAAAAGTGCGCCAGCGGCCGGCAGGCATTGATTCCCCGCCTTCGGCGGCCAGCGGCGCCAAAATCCCGTCGTGCCAGGAAACGCCCAGGAATTCCAACAGCTTCTGGGCGGTCTCTTGTTGCCCGGAAATCAGGTCTTCATGACGGACTTCATGGACGTTCAGCGCCAGGGTTTCGCGCTGCGTTTGCCACAACGCCATGACTTGTTCGTAGAAGCCGACGGCGTCGTCCAGGCGCGTGAAATGGACCGTGCCGTCGTTCATTGCAAAAGGATGCGTGAAGCAATCCAGACAGACGTCGCAGGGATGGCGTTGCGCCAGAATGAATTTGGCGTCCGGAAACAAGCGGTGGATCAGGCCCGCGTCCAGAATATTGAGGGGCAGCGTGTCGATCAGCAATGTATCCGGCGCGCGTGTAACGGTGCGGTCGACGGCCTGGAAATAAATTTCCCGCAATGCCGTAATATCGGTGTCGGAAATATCGAACAGATTGGCCGGAAAATTGTCTCCGCGCGCTACAAGATGGCTGCGGACCACAGACAGGGCGGCCTGTTCCTTCGGTACCTGAATTTCCGGATGAGCGTCCATCACCTGTTCCAGGAGCGCCTCGCCCGATCGGGGAAACCCGACCAGGAACACGGGCGTCCCATCGTCCCCCGGGACGATGTTACCGGCAGGCTGGGCCGCCGGGCCATCATAGGCCCGCTTCAGACGTTCCAAGTACTCTGCCGAGCGGGAGCGGAACATGGCCACGGCTTGCGCATCGCGGGCGAGGAAGGCGTTGCCCAATTCAAAATTCTTGACCGCGTCGCCGGGGCGGTTCATGCGCTCATAAAGCATACCCATTTCAAAGCGGATGTTTCCCAGGGCGGGAGACGCATCCCGCGTCGCCGGATCAAGCCCGTTCAGGCGGGCCAGGGCCTTGCCAGGATCGCCCGCCCGCTGCTCCAGGCAAGCCGCCACAAGGTTGAGCGCCGGGTCGCCGGGATGGCGGACAAGCGCCGGGGAAATCACCGCCCAGGCCTCGTCCGTCCGCCCCATGATTTCCAGCAGATGGCCTATATCGGCCTGGCTGACCGGGGAGTCTGGATCCAAGTCGGCGACCTTGCCGTAATGGTCCAAGGCCCCGTCAGCATCGCCCAAGGCGAGCAACGCCGCCGCCTTCAGGCGCAATGTCTCAGGAGCGTCGGGCTGCTTCGACAACAGCCGGTCGTAGTAATCGACCGCGGTCTGAAAATCTCCCATCTGTGCCATAAGGTCGGCATAAAATCCCAGCACCTCGGGGTCGTCCTGGGTCAGCATCAAGGCGCCTTCAAGGATCTTGCGGGTCTGTGGGTAGCGCTTTCTGAAGTAGTGGGCACGGGCCAGGAGGACGCGGGCCTCAAGGTCATTGGGTGCGCGGTCGACCACGCGTTGCATAACCTCCGCCGCTTGTGACAATTGGGACAGGTTGTAGTGGCATTGCCCCAGATTGAATAATGCGTTCAGATTGTCCGGATCAAGGTCGACGGCCTGCTTGTAATGTTTCGCCGCGAGGGGAATCTGGCGGTCGTCACGATAGGCATTTCCCAGGTTGTAATGGATGTTCGCGGCGTTCGGGGCAATATCCAAGGCCTTGCGGAACTGTCGGATCGCGGCATTAACCCGGCCCGACTGGCGCAGCGCGCAGCCGAGCAGGTCATGGGCCTCGGCTGAGCCGGGGGCAAGATCGGTCAGTTTCTTCAGGTTGTCCGCCGCTGCATCCGCCTTGTCCTGGCGAAGCTGCGTCAGGGACAGGAGATGCAGGACATTTGGATTGTTTGGCAAAGTCAGCGCCAGCGCCGTCAGCCCCGCCTCGGCGCCGGGGAAATCACCCGATTGATACATCTGGGCGGCGGCCTGGAATTGCTGTTCTACGTCCATGTTCCGGTCTGTAAACGGTGGGTCGGTCGCGGGAATTACGACGAAAAAGGCAGGTCGGCCAGGGTCAATCGATTGTCCAGCCGCCAGCCACCGGGCTTGTCTACGTCCGACGCAAGGCCCGGGTCAATGCGTAATGCCTCTGCACGGTCACTCTCGGCAGCATCGGCGTCAGGGCGCGCCGCGTGCACATTGGCGCGGCCGAGATAAGCGCCCGCGAAGCTGCCATCAATATCAAGGGCGCGGGTGAAGTGCTGCAACGCGTCGCCGTAACGGCGCAGGATTTTCTCCGCTTCGGCTTGGCCGGCCCAGGCCGCCGCGTCGCCCGGATTGACCTCGGTCGCCTTGGTGAAATCGGCTAGCGCGTCGTCGATAAGGTTCAGCGTCAAGCGGGAAAATCCGCGAATGCGCAACAACAGGGATGTCGGTTTGCCCTCGGCGATCAGGGCGGAGGCGGCAATGGCCGCTTGTTCGGACTTGCCTTGGCGGCGTGTCAATTCCGCCTGCAGGGTGCGCAGCCAGGGATCGCCCGGCGCCGCCGCCAGTCCGCGCGTAATATCCGCCCCGGCTCCCGCAAGGTCGTCCGTGCGAAGCCGCAGGAACGCAAGCACGCCATGTGGTTCCGCGTCGTTGGGTCCTAAGGGAACCAGTCGCTCGTAGGCGGCTGAGGCCTCGCCCCAGCGCCCGCCGAACAGGAGGGCGCGGGCCTTTTCCCGCAGTGCTTGGGCTTGATAGGGCTGCATGCGCTGGGCCATGTCCAGGTCGGCGACGGCAGCCTCCGTTTGATTGAGGCGCCGGTAGGCGCGTCCCCGCAGGATCAGGGCGGCGACGTCCGTATTGCCGCCGCGCGTGCCTTCCGAAATGGCGGCTGTGGCATCGTCGACGGCGGCATCTGCGTGCCCGGCCGACAATTGCGCTTCGCCGCGCGCCAAGAGGGCTTCGGCATCATCGGGATGGGCAGCGAGAACCTGGTTCAGATCGGCAATGGCGCCGGCGTAATCACCCATGGCCTGGGCGGCGGCGGCGCGCCGGCGGCGCAGGTCCAGGGCATCCGGGCGGGCTTCGAGGATGCGGGTCAGGTCGCGGTGGGCGCTGGCCGGTCGGGCGGCCGTGGCGTGCAGGGCGGCGCGAAGGTCGAGCGCCGCCAGATTGGCCGGGTCGCCCAGCAACAGATGGTCGAGGTCTGTGAGCGCGCGCGCCGTTTCACCGATGTCGCGGTAGGCGCCCCCTCGGATCAGCCGCGCGACAGTGTTGTCCGGCGCCAGGGCCAGGGCGGCGGTCATCGACTGCACCGCATGCTGCGGATCGCCCCGCCGGTAATAGGCTTGGCCGCGCAGGACCAGGGCCGCCGTATGGGTCGGGTCCCGGCGCAGGACCGCGTTCATGTCGGCGATGACGCCGGCGAAAGTTTCAAGCTGGAACAACTGTTCCGCACGCATGAATCGGGCGGCCGCATTGTCAGGGTCGGCAGCAATGGCGGCATCCAGGTCTTCCAGGGCCAAGCCGGCTTCGTCCTGGCGCAGGTGGATGCGGGCGCGCAGCATGTGGTGGCGGCTGTCCTTCGGAGCGAGGGCAATCGCCTGATCGACGTCGTCGAGGGCCAGCTGCAACTGCTCCATCTTCAGGAAGACCTCGGCGCGGGCGGTCCAAGTTTCCGGTGTCATGGGGTCGGCTTCAAGCGAGGCTGATAGATCGGCGCGGGCAGCCGCCAGGTTTCCGTTGGCGAGATGAGCTTGTCCGCGAAGTCGCAGGAGCGCCGCGTCCATGGGTGCCATGTCCAGGGCCTCGCCGAAGTCGGCGACGGCCAGCTCAAATTCCTCGGTTGCCATGTGCACAAGGCCGCGCTCGCGGTAGCTTTCAAGGGGGCGGCGCAGCTGGCGGATCGACAGGTCCAGGTCGGCGATGGCCAGGCGGTGCAGGCCCATGCGGCGCAGCAGGGCACCGCGCACTTGCAAAGCCTCGCCGTTTTTCGGGGCCAGGGTGACGGCGGCGTTGAGATCAGCCCGCGCGAGCTGGTGGTGGCCCTGCGCCAGATGGGCAGCGCCCCGCTGGATCAAAGCGCCGACATGATGAGGGGAAGCATCGAGTGCCCTGGCGGCGCTTTCAGCCGCGGCGCCATATCGACCGATGGCGATCAGGATACGCGCGCGGAGCGCCAAAGCGTCGGCATTGCGGGGGTCGAGCGCCAAGCCCGCATCGGCATCGGCGAGCGCCACCATGTCGCGCCCGGCGGCATGATTGATACGGGCGCGCAGGAAGTGCACGCGTTTGCGCCGGGGGGTCAGGCGCACGGCGCTGTTGAGGTCGCTCAGCGCCTTATCGGGAAAGCCTTCGTCGATCAGCGCGTCGGCCCGGTTGATGAACAGGTCGGCGAATTTCTCGGGATCGGTTTCGCCCTGGGTGATGGCCTGCGTGCAGGCGAACACACGCATGGCGGCGGGCAGGGCCGCGTCCAGGCAGTCAGGCGTTTGCGCGCGTGCGGGCTGGGCCGCCGTCGCCGCCCAGGCCATTACGAATAGGGATGCCCCCCGGATCAGCCGCATCGCTGCCTCGTTTCCGCCAAGTACCGAGAATACTTAGCAAAAAACCAGAGGAAACGCCATCCGGGCTGGTCCGGGGACAACCGTTCGTTCAGGTTTCCGTGCCGCCGTTGATTTGGATCAGTTGGCCGTTCATGAATCCGCCCTGATCGGACACCAGATAGGCGATCATGCCGGCGATTTCCTCGGGCGTGCCCAGGCGACCCACCGGCACCCGCGCCTTCATGGAGGCAATGTGCTCGGCCATGGCCGGGTCGGCGTGATCGCCGGCGATGGGGCCGGACGAGATGATGTTGGTGGTGATACCCTTGGGGCCGAATTCCTTGCCCAGTGCCTTGGTCAACCCCCAGGAGCCGTGCTTGGATACGCTGACATGCGCCCGGCCGTTGTAGCCGTGGATGGCGTTCATGCCGGCGAAATTGACGATGCGCCCCCAGCCCCGGTCGACCATGCCTGGCAGGCAGGCGCGGGCCAGCCGGAAGGCGGCGTTCATGTTGACGTCCAGCACCCGTTCCCAAGTTTCGTCGGTGATGTCGAGAAAGCTGTGGCTGGGGCGGATTGCGGCGTTGTTGATCAGCACGTCGATGCCGCCGAAATGGCCGATGGCCTCGGCCGCCATGGCGTCACAGGCGGTCTTGTCGCCGACGTCGGCCATGATGACCAGGGCGTCCGCGCCCAAGGCCCGCGCGGCGTCCGCGGTGGCGTCGCAGGACGCCCGGTCGCTGGAGCCGTTGATGACGACATTGAAGCCGTCCTTTGCCAGGGCCAAGACACAGGCCCGGCCGATATTCTTCCCCGACCCTGTGACCAGGGCCGCGCGCTTTCGTTCAGTCATGAATGGTGTTCCTCCCGGATGTCGATGCCACGACCCTACGCAAGGCGGCGGAGGCTGGCAAGCGGCGGCGGCGGGAAGGCGGATAACACAGTGCGGTTAGCCGCTATAATCCGGCGATGGGGTGAACAGATTTTTCAGATTTTCGGTGACGCCTCGCCGACCGACGAAGGCGAACATCTGGGTAATGGTGTGACCGTCTTCGGACAGCGGCATGCGCAGCGACCGCAAGGGTTCTTCCACCCCTTCGTAGGTGTTGAGAAAGACCAGGGGGCGGCGGACCTCGAATACGGCCATGTACTGCCGCGTCAGCAGGGTCGCGGACCAAGCGTCGGCCATGTCGGTCAATTTCTTCCCGGTGTAATCGCGCCGATGATAGTGGGTATGGCCGGATCCCCAGTAACGGTAGGTGAATTCCGCCGGATCGCCCGTGACGTCGAGGACCAGCGCATAAGGTAAAACCCTTGCCGGCAGTTCATGCAGGTGGAAGTTCGCCCAACTGGGTGCGAAGGCATCGCCCTTCGCGTCGGTCCAGTACGCCATGCAGGCCTGGATGTGCGGATCGTCGACCGTTTCCGGTTCAATCGCAACCGTACTTACGACAGGCCGCATCTGGCCGTCCAGCACGATGGGAGGCAGGATTTTCATGTCACCGTGGTCTCGATCTTCCGACGAATTGGGGAGAATGTCGGTTTATTAGACAAGACTACAGCGGCCGAGCCTGCGGGGGTAACCCTGACTTTGGTCTATATTTTGGGGAATTCTAATGTATGCGGCGCGCGGATGAAGCGGCGGAATCAGGCATGGCGGTCGAGCCGGCCAATGGCCTCGGCGACGGCATCCAAGTCCGAGCCGTCGGCGTCGAACTGAACCGCGAAACCGCCATCGTAGGTCCGCGCGACACGGCCGGAAAGATGGCCCAGGCCCTCGACATGCATGTCGACGAAGGTGCCGTTGTCGACCGTCACCCCGGCCTCCCCAAGGGCGATCGCGGCCCCCGTGGCGGAGACATTTTCCACAGAGCCGTGGAAGGCACGGTTACCGTACCGGCCGTGGGCGGGCTGGTGATAGGGATGGCGGGTCGGGCGGGCGACGTGGTTGTTGGCCGCGACATGCATGAAAATTTTCCCCGGCGGCGGCCCGAACGGCGGACCTGTCCAATACGGCGGACAGGATCGCGCAGCTACATTAAGAAAACGTAATTAATTGACGGGACGTGAGTTGTCACCCCGCCTGGCGGGGAGCTTCCTGGGGGATGGTCGGGACCTCGTCGGAAATGGTGGTTCGGCGCATGTCGCGGACGTCCGCCGGGTCGTGCCAGCGGCCCCGGTGCATGGTGCAGCGATTGTCCCACATGACCACGTCTCCGGGTTGCCAGACATGGCTGTAGACATATTTGGGCCGCGTCGCGTGCTCCATAAGGTCCATCAGGATGATGCGGCCTTCGGGCACGGGCAGGCCCTCGATGCTGCCGGCGTGGGACGCCAGATAAAGGCTTTTGCGTCCCGACCCCGGATGGGTGCGCACCAGGACCTGGCGGACCGGCGGCAAGCCCGTGCGTTCGCCCTCGTCGAAATCGGTATACCCCAGGCGTTCCCGGGAATTCATGATGGAATGGATGCAGACGTAATGTTCGATGCGGGCCTTGGTGGCATCGTCCAGGTCGTCGTAGGCCGCGCGCATGTCGGCGAATTCCGTATTGCCGCCGCCGCCCTTGGGCAGGACATGGGCCGCCAGGATGGAATAGCGGGCGGGAATGGGTTTGAACGACGAATCCGTGTGCCACAAACGGTTGGCGTACATGTTGAGCAGGCGGAAATCATCCTTCGGCAGCGGCTTGCCGCTTTCGTCCAGGTTGGAAATGTCGCTCATCTTCGGATCAAGCCGCGGGACATAGCCCTTGCGATGCAGTTTGCGGCTGGTTTCCAGGGGGCCGAAGTTTTCCGAAAACCGCCGTTGTTGCGCGTCGTCCAGGGACTGGCCGCGAAACGCGAGGACCCCGTAGGTGTCCATGGCGGCGCGGATGTCGGATACCTGGTCCGTGGTCAATTCGGCGGCAAGGTCGATGTCCGTGACCTCTGCGGCCAGAACGGGATGAAGGGGCGTGATCTTCACGGTCGAATGTCCTCCCAAGTCGTGCGGGGCGCCGGGGCGCCTTGGCCCGTTTCGAGCCCATTTATTGTATACAATTTACCCTTTTTGGGATGGCTGATCCAGCGTCCCGTGCAGGTTGGCGCCTTTACGGCCCGGCGCTTAAGGCTCTAAGGTCGCCGGCAAGACGGGGACATGTATCCCCTACGCAAACCACCGGGTGGAGACGATCATGACAGTCAGAATGGCCCCAGCGCTGGCCGCGGCCGGGATAACCGCCATCACGATGATGTCGAGCCCCGTCGCGGCGGACAATCTGGTGTCGCACAAGGCGGTCTACCATCTTCTGCCCGGCCCCATTTCGGGACAGGTGCCTTACGACGGGGTCGAGGGCCTGGTCACCCGCTCGGTCGAGCGGACCTGCGACGGCTGGATCGTCGCCGAGCACATGGTCATGCATATCCTGACCCGGGTGGGTGGGGTGATCGACAGGGAAATCCGCTTCACCAGTTGGGAAGCGGCGGACGGCACGCGCTATCGTTTCGCCGCGACGATCAAAAGCAAGGCGGGCGATGAGGATATCCGGCTGAATGGCCGTTTGGAGGTCGCCCGCGAAGGGGCCGGCGGCGAAGCGGTCTATGCGGAGCCGGACGGCAAAAAGGTGAAAATCCCCGAGGACACCTATCTGCCGGTCGGGCAGGTCCGCAAACTTCTGGCGGCCGCCCGGGGCGGCGAGAAACAGGTGCGGTTTAACGTTTTCGACGGGACCGAGGATATCGGCCCTCAATTGATGTCCAGCGTGATTACCGGCCGCTTCAAGGCGGGTGAGGGCAAGGGACTGCAGACGGCCTGGGGACCCTTGGGCACCGGGCCCGGTTGGCGCGTGTCCTCAGCCTATTTCGAAACCACGGGCACACAGCCGCAATCGACGCCCAGTTTCCAGTTCACCATGGAGTTGCTGGACAATGGCGTGCCGCGCCGCATGGAGATGGACCTGGGCGGGTTCGTCGTCATTCAGGCGCTCAAGGAAATCCATCCGCTACCGGAACCCAACTGCGGATAAGGTGCGGCCAGCGGCAAGCCGCGGAGGCGTCAGCCTTTGCGTGCCTTGGCGATCAGTTGGCGCAGGGTGTCGACATCGACCGCGCCGGGCACCAGTTCGTCGCCGACGATGAAGGCCGGTGTGCCGCGAATGCCGAGGGTTTCGGCGATCTGGTGATTGCGGTTGATCTCGGCGGTGACGGAATCGGACGCCATCTCTTTTTTGAGCTTGTCCGCGTCGTATCCGGCGGTTTTGGCGATCTTCAGGATGCGGTCTTCGGGCAGGCCGCCCGAGGTCGCCATCAGGGCGGCATGGAAGGCCAGGTACTTGGCCGGATCAAGCTTCCAGGCGGCCAGCGCGGCGCGTGACGCGGTCACCGATTCCGGGCCCAGGATTGGGAATTCCTTGAACACCCAGCGCAGGTTCTTGTCCGAGTCCAGCAGTTCGCGCAGCACCGGAAACACCCGCTTGCAGTAGCCGCAATGGTAATCGAAAAATTCGACCACCGTGACGTCGCCCTTGGGATTTCCGGCGACGGGGGCGTTGGGGTCGTTGATCAGGCTGTCCTTATGCGCCGACAGCGCCATTTTGGCCTGGTCCGCCTGGGCCTGCTGTTCGCGCTCACGATAGATGCGGATGGCGTCGACGATGACCTCGGGATTGGCGAGGAGATATTCGCGGACGATGCCCTCGATGGCGCCGCGCTGTTGCGGGTCCATGGCGGGGGCCTTGTCCTGGGCCTGTGCGGCCGGCGCGATGAGCAAAATCCCCCCGACAAGAGCGGCGGCGATGAGCGAGACGCCTGGCAAGGCGGCAAACCGAAAGGTCATGGTCATTCCTTATCCAAATGGTGGGCGCATATTGGTCCAGACCGCGGCAAGGGGCAAGCGGGCGCGCAGGCCGTCATGTCACGATCCCGTCAGCGCAGCAGGCGAATGTCGGAAATCAGGGCCGCTGGAACGGATGTGCCGGGCCGGGCCGGCGGCGCGGCGGCCACGCGGGCGGCGACGAACACGATCCGCGTATGGCTGGTCGACAGGCCCGGCCAGGCCGTGTCGTGCAGGGAAATTAGGTCGATGCCTTCCTGCCAGCGCTTGCCCAACGCTTCCTCGCCGCCGCGCACCGTATAGCGCGCGGGGGTGCCGTCCTTGGGCATGTCCATGGTCCCGCGGCGCAGCGCCTTGTCGTTCCACACCAATTCCAATACCCGCACATCGTCCGGCAGGCGGCGCAGGGTTATGTCCTCGGGGTCGAGCGGACGGGACGTGTCGGCGAACCCGACGATCACCCGGACCGGATGATAGGGCGCGGCATGGGGCGACATCTTCCAGTTCCAGGTCAGAAAGGGGGCGGCCAGAAGGTGTTGGTCGATGCGCCGGCCCAAAATCAGATCGTCCGGCCCTGCCGACAGGTGGACAACCGGCAGGCCTTCATCCATCGCCATGCGCGCGCGTCCACCCAAGGGATCGCCGACGATCAGCCAGCGGTCGCCGGGGTCCAGGCCGGCGAACAGGGGCGAGGGGCCCAGGGTCGCCATGATGTTTTGGATGTCGCTGGGCGGTTGGCCGGGCGCGGGCCGGTCGCCGCCGTGCGGACCGGCCATGCAGCCGGTCAATGCCGCACTCAGCACCGCCGCCGCGACAACCATCCGCATGGCTGCGGGGTGCCGCCGGGGTGCCACGCCTATTGTCCCTTCCGCTTCTGCTGCTGGACTTGGGCGGCGTTGATGATGTCCTTGGCGCGCACCCATTCGGGGCTGCCTTCGGGGAATGAACGGGCGGCGACTTCGCCGTTGTAGATCGCCTTTTCCATTTCGCCCCGTAGGAACGCGGCGTCGGCGTGGTAAAGCCGGGCCCGCGGCTCGTCGCCCTTTTTGTAATAGGCATTGCCGAGAAGCTGGTAGATGGATGGTGAGAACCGTTCGTAATGGGCCGCGAACTTCAGATTCTCGATGGCGTCGTCAAGCACCGTGTCGTCGCCGGTCGCCAGTTCGATGCGGGCCAGCTCCAGACGCAGCAGATCCGATTCAGGCTTCAGTTTCACGGCTGCGGCGTAGGACGGCATGGCGTCCTTGGCATTGCCGTTTTCATACAGGCCCTGGCCCCTGATCTCATGAAAATAGGGATCATCGGGATACTCGGCGATCAGACCGTCGATGACCTTTAGAAATTCGTCGACCCGCGCGGTCCGGAAATAGGCGATGGCCCGGGCATATCGGGCCGGCACGCTGGTATCGTCGCTCTTGAACTTGCGCAGCGCCTGCCCCGGCGTGAGAAAGGCCAGCAGCTTGGCCTGCATCCGTGCATGCCGGGCGACCAGCCTGGGGTCGTCCTCGATCTTGGAATAGGGGGAGCGCGCCAGATGCGCTTCCAGCGCGTCGATGCGTTCGCGGGTCAGCGGGTGGGTCAGCAGATAGGGGTCGCGGCTGGCGCTGATCAGAAGTTCGTTGGATTCCAATTTGCCCATGAAGTCCAACAGGCCCTTGGTCGATTGTTTCGTGCGGTCCAGGTAGGTCATGGCGGCCTGGTCCGCGGACGCTTCATGGCCGCGGTTGTAGGCCAGGAACGAACGTTGCAGCATGCTCTGCCCACCGCCTAGGATCGCCGCACCGGCATCGGGGGCACCGGCGATGACCGCGGCGCTGCCCAGGATCATGGACAGTATTTGGGCCGCCGCCGTGCGCGATAGGGCCTCGTGGGTGCGTGCCAGGTGGCCGCCCGCAATATGGCCCGTTTCGTGGGCGATCACGCCGATCACCTGCCCGGGGGTGTCGGCCTGCAACAACAGGCCCGTATTGATGAACATGTTCTGGCCGCCCGCGACAAAGGCGTTGAGTCGGTGGTCGTTTACGAGGTAGGTCTTGATGGACTTGGGATTCAGTCCTGCGGCCTCGAAAACTGGCGTCGCGTATTCCTGGATGATATTTTCGATTTCGACGTCCCGAATCATCGATAAGCGCTGGGCAAGGGAAGCCGTCGACCAAAAGCATAGGCCGATGCCAAAAACAATGATTAAAAACAACGGTTTAAAGATGCGGCTTTTCAAAGCAATCAGCGCCGGTTGGGACGCGTTCCCTTCTGTTTCCGGGCACGGTAAACGTAGTCACGGTCCGGGGCCCCGTCAATTCACCATGCCGATAGTGACCGTTGCGCTTTGCGCAGGGCTTGTCGCCGGCTGTTCGGGGGGGATTCCCAATCCGTTCGGCGACAAAAAGGGAGAAAACACCAAGCAATTGGGCGAGACCGGCTTCGTGCGCGGTTTCCTGGGCGGTATCGTCGCCGACGATCCGCAGGCCGCCCTTATTGGGCGTGACATCCTGTCGGCCGGCGGGTCGGCGGCGGATGCGGTGACGGCCATGTATTTTACCCTGGCGGTGACCAAGCCGACCCATGCGGGCCTGGGCGGCGGCGGTGTCTGCGTCATTCGCGATAACGTCAATAAGCGCAACGACGTGCTGTCCTTTCCGGCGCTGGTTCCCCAGGGCGCCGGCGGCGCCGATCGGGGCAAGGTGCCCGTGCCGGGCAATCCCAGAGGGTTCGCGGTGCTGCATGCGCGCCTCGGCAGTCTGAAGTGGGGTCAGGTGGTGCAGCCGGCGGAAAACCTGGCGCGGTTCGGCGGCATCGTGTCGCGCGCCTTTGCCATGGATTTGCGCCAGCAGGCCGGGCGCCTGGCGGGACTGCCCGACGCGGTGGCCCTGTTCCGCAAGGCCGGGACGCCGAACCTGGCCAAGGAAGGCGACCGCATGGACCGCCTGCGCATCGCGGGCGTGCTTGGCCGTCTGCGGGTGCGCGGGGTCGGCGATTTTTATCAGGGTCAGCTGGCGCGCGATTTCGTCGACGACGCCAACAGCCAGGGCGGGGCGCTGACCATCGAAGACATGCGGGCCTACCTGCCCGAGGTCCGGCCCGCGATCACGCTGCCCTATATCGAACGCACGCAATTCCTGTTTCCCTCGCCGCCCGTTCTGGGCGGTGCCTTGGCGGCGGATCTGTCGGGCATTCTTGTCCAGTCCAAATATTTCGAACTGGACGGCGCGGCCCGCACACATGTGTTCGCCGAAGCGACCTTGGCGGCCCAGGCGCGGCGCACGGATTGGCTCCGGCGGGACGGTCTTGTGACGCAGCCGGCCTATTATCTTGTCGATGCCGACCGCCATGCCATGATCGCCAGCGCGCTTGATGAAGATCGCCATGCTCAGCGCCCGCCCGCCGGGGACGCGGCGATTCCGCTGCCGCCGGGGGCCGACGCAACGGGTATTGTCGCGATCGATCAATTTGGTTCGGCCGTTGCCTGCACCGTGTCCATGAACGGGGCTTTCGGTTCCGGCAAGGTCGCCCCCTCGCTCGGGTTTCTTCTGGCCCGGCCGTCGGGCAAGGACAGCCTGCCGCCGGTGACGGCGACGCCGCTGCTGTTGGTCGGTGAGGCGCGCGTCAAGAAAGACGAGGAACGTGTGTTCATGGCCGCTACGGTGACCGGCGGGCCGGGGGCCACCGAAGCCCTGGCCGATCTGGCGCTTCGGGTGTCCGGTGGCGGACAGGGCCTGGAATCGGTGCTTGCGGGCCCACGCCTCTATTATGCCGAGGGCACGGATGCCCTGGTCATCGAACCCGGCCTGCCCAAGGACCAGCAGGCGGCGCTGCGCGCACGGGGCCATACCCTGCATCCGGGTGCCTCGGGCGTGCGCATCAATGCCATCTATTGCGACAGCGGCGTGCCGAATGAAAACCAAGCCTGCGCCGCCTTCGCCGATCCGCGCGGTTTCGGGCTCGGCGCGGTCGGCGACCGCTAGGCCGGGGGTCGGCCGCAGGCATATGGCGTTGAAATCATCCAACCGCGGCCAAGTGCCGCCGTTCATCGTCATGGACGTCATGCGCGCCGCCGAGGAACGCGAACGCGCCGGTGAAAAGATTCTTCACCTGGAGGTCGGCCAACCTGGCACCAGTGCCCCTTCCAAGGTAATCGAAGCAGCCCGCCAGGCCCTCGACCAAGAGCGCATCGGCTATACCAACGCACTTGGCATGTGGGGTCTGCGTGAAGCCATCGCCCGCCATTACGGACGGGCCTACGGCGTTGCCGTGGATGCCGAGGACGTGGTGGTGACGACCGGTTCGTCCGGCGGGTTCGTGCTGTCCTTCATGGCGGCCTTCGACCCCGGCGATCGGGTTGCCCTGGCGTCGCCAGGATACCCGGCCTACCGCAATATCCTGACCGGCCTGGGGGTCGAGGTGATCGACCTGCCGACGACGCTTGAGGATAATTTCCAGCCGACGGTGGCGCGGCTCAAGGCGCTCGACCAAGACCCCGACGGCCTGATCGTCGCCAGCCCGTCAAACCCGGCGGGGACCATGATCGCCCCGGCGGAATTCAAGGCCCTGGTCGATCATTGCCGAGAACGCAGCATTCGTCTGATTTCCGATGAGATCTATCACGGCATCACCTATGGCGTGCCGGGGGTGACGGCGCTTGCTCATACGCGGGACGCCGTCGTCATCAACAGCTTCTCAAAATACTATTCCATGACCGGCTGGCGGCTGGGCTGGATGGTCGTGCCCAAGGATCTGCATCGAGCGATCGAATGCCTGGCGCAGAACCTGTTCATCTCGCCGCCCGGCATTTCCCAGCACGCGGGCATGGCGGCCTTCGATTGTACCGAGGAACTGGAAGCCAACGTCCGCCATTATGCCCGCAACCGGGCGCTGTTGCTGGACAAGCTGCCGAAGGCTGGATTCACGCGCCTGGCTCCGGCCGAGGGGGCGTTCTACATCTACGCCGACGTCTCGGACCTGACCAACGATTCCACGGAATTCTGCCGCCGCATGCTGGCCGAGGTCGGCGTCGCGGCGACGCCGGGCGTTGATTTCGATCCGACCCGGGGCGGCCATTTCGTACGGTTTTCCTTCGCCGGCGGCGAGGACGAGGTATCGCAGGCAGCCGACCGTCTTGTGAGTTGGAAACGCTAACGAAAAACGCCGGCGAGTGAGGCACCCGCCGGCGTTTTCTTAACGTCACTTACCGTTCAGATCTAATCGACCAGCCGGTTCCACCAGCCACGGCGAGGATTGGGCGGAGGCGTGTCAGCCCCGACTTCGATCACCACGGTCTTGGCGCTGTCTGCTTCCGGCTCGGCCGGTTCGGGTTCGGCCGCCGTCGCCACGGCCGGAGCGGCTGCGGGTTCAGGCTGAGGAGCGGGCTCTGGGGCTGGTTCCGGCGCAGCCTCGGGCTGGTCCGCGGCGGGGGCGTCCGCCGGTTCCGCGGCCTGCGTCTCGGCAGCCGTGTCCTCGGCCTTCTTGGTGGTTCGCCGTCGGCGCGGCTTGGCGGGCTTGTCCTCGCCGTTGCCGTCCTCGGCCGCCTTCGGGGCGCGCCGTGTTCGGGTCCGCTTCGGCTTTTCCGCGACCTCGGGGGGCGTTTCGCTTGCCTCGGCGTTGGCCGCTTCCGCAGCCGGTGCGTCGCCGGCTTCGGCATTTACCGCAGGGGCATCGCCGTCGGCAGCCGCATCATCGGATGCAGGGGCGTCGGGGGTGGGGGTATCCGAGGCCGCATCATCGGCCTGGGGCTCACCACCGGCGTCGGCCGCGATCTCGGTCTGGCCATCTTCCGAACGGTTTTCTTCCGGCCTCCGCCGCCGGCGTCCGCCGCGGCGTCCGCGCCGGCGCCGCTTGGGCGCGCCATCTTCCGATTGTTCGCCTGCGCCTTCCCGCGTCTCGCGCGGCTCGCCGTCGCCGTCGGTATCGGTTTCCTCGCCGGCTTCGGCGGACTCGTTGGCGTCACCGTCGGTCCGCGTCTCCTGCGTGTCGTGGGCATCGCCCTCGCCACCACGTTTGCGCCGCCGTGAGCGCCGCCGGCGCCGCCGACCGCCTTCTTCCTCGGACTTCTCGCCGTCGCTGTCGCCATCGGCGGTTGTCGTTGTCGCTGCTGCCGGTGTTGCCGCGGCGGGGGCTTTCGTCACTGTTTCCACGGCACCGTCGGACTTGATGCGCTCAAGCCGGTGGTCGGGCGGGATCAGGGTGTCGTCGGCTTCGATGCGGATGGTCAGGTCGAAGCGCTGCTCCATGTCGGTGATGGCATGGCGCTTGTTGTTGAACAGGTACAGCGCCACCGCCGTCGGCGTGATCAGGGTCAACTGCGATGAGCGGCCCTTCTGACCTTCCTCGCCCAGCACGCGAAGCATTTGCAGTGCGGTCGATTCCGTCGATCGGCGGATGCCCGAACCGCCGCAGTGGGCACAGGGCTCGAAGCTGGTTTCATGAAGTGCCGGTCGCAGGCGCTGGCGTGACAGCTCCAACAGGCCGAAGGGGCTGATGCGGCCGATCTGGATGCGCGCGCGGTCGTTGCGCATGGCGTCCTTCAGGCAGCGTTCGACCTTGGCCTGGTTGCGGCTGACCTCCATGTCGATGAAGTCGATGACGATCAGGCCGGCAAGGTCGCGCAGGCGCAATTGCCGGGCGATTTCCTCGGCCGCTTCCATGTTGGTCTTGAGCGCCGTTTCCTCGATGTTGCGCTCTTTCGTCGCGCGGCCCGAGTTGACGTCGATGGAGACCAGGGCTTCCGTCGGGTTGATGACGATGTAGCCGCCCGAGCGAAGCTGAACTTCGGGCTCGTGCATGGCGTCCATCTGGCTTTCGACCTGGAACTGCTGGAACAGCGGGATCGCGCCTTCTTCGTGAGGCTGGACCTTTTTCGCATGGCTGGGAATCAGCAGCTTCATAAAGTCCTTGGCCGCGCGGTAGGCCTCGTTGCCCTGGACGATGATTTCGTCGATGTCCTTGGTATAGAGGTCGCGGATCGCGCGTTTGACGATATCGCTTTCCTCATGCACCAGGGCCGGGGCGATGGATTTCAGGGTCTTTTCCCGAACCTCGCCCCACAGGCGCAGCAGATAATCGTAATCACGGCGGATTTCCGCCTTGGTCCGCTTCGATCCCGCCGTGCGCACGATCACCGCCATGCCCTGGGGGATATCCAGTTCGCCGAGAATCTGCTTGAGCTTCTTGCGGTCGCCCGATTGCGCGATCTTGCGCGAAATGCCGCCGCCGCGGGCGGTGTTCGGCATCAGCACGCAATAGCGTCCGGCCAATGACAGATAGGTGGTCAGCGCAGCACCCTTGTTGCCGCGCTCTTCCTTGACGACCTGGATCAGCAGGATCTGGCGCCGTTTGACGACTTCTTGAATTTTGTACTGGCGGCGCAGGTTGACCGGCCGGCGAACGGGAATTTCCTCGTCCTCGCCGCCGAGAACCTCGACGCCTTCGCCGTCGTCCTCGTCGCCGTCCTCGTGCGCCTTGGCTTCCTGTTCCTGGTGCTCGGCGACCAGGGCTTCCCGGTCGGCGATCGGAATTTGGTAGTAATCGGGATGGATTTCGCTGAAGGCCAAGAAGCCGTGACGGTTTCCGCCGTAGTCTACGAAACAGGCCTGCAACGAGGGTTCAACCCGCGTTACTTTGGCCAGATAGATGTTTCCCTTAAGCTGCTTCCGTGACTCTGACTCGACGTCAAATTCTTCCAGGCGGCTGCCGTTTGCGATCACGACCCGGGTCTCTTCCGGATGCGACGCATCGATGAGCATTCTCGTGGTTGGCATAAAAAGGTGTTCTCCAGTGCCCGGCGGCGCGCACATTCGCCGGTTCCGGCAGGAAGTCGTTCCGCCGCGGGGCACATTTCTGTGATGTTAAGCTGGCCGCGCGCGCAGACATCCGGGCGTTCGCAAGCGAATACGCCAAAACTCTTTCCGGAGACTGCACGGCCGTTGCCAGCATCATTGTTCCTTAGGTGAGGTAAACCTCGTTCGGACACTCGTGGGCTCCGGCGAAAATCGCCTCGACATCGCCATGGACAAAGGGGGGAGACCCATGCCCAGACGGTTCCGGCTACGACGGAGCCATTCCTCGCCCGTTTCCCCTACGATCGGGGAGAGGCGGGCCGGTGGAATTCTTCGCTTACTAACATAGACAGTGACCGCCTATTCCACAACGCTGTTTATGCCCTGCGCGACGATAGGAGACTGGGATTGCTCGGGAATTCCGGGCGGCCCCGAAGAATGCCGCAACTGCGATAAAAAAGCGGACGGAATCAAAGGATTATCCTAAAATGCCGTCGGCATGACAGCAAACCGAACCATCGACGTCGCGGCACGGGGGGGCGTGAGTGCGCGGCCCCTCTATCGAGCCGTGGGGATTGGCAGGCGAATCCGCCGTTATGCCATTATTTTCAGTGCTTTATGTCTTGGGGCCTTGGCCGCGGGCCAAGTCCGCGCGGCGGACGCCGTGGTCACCGATCTGCAAAGCGGGATCAGCGGGAACGGGGCCCGATTCGCCTTGCATCTGGACCGCCGGGTCGCGTTCCGCCTGTTCACCTTGGCCAATCCCTACCGTGTCGTGATCGATCTGCCGGAAGTCGGCTGGCAACTGCCGGCCAAGCCGTTGCCGGGCAAGCAGGGCGTGTTCAACGGCTTGCGCTATGGCCTGTTCCGGCCGGGAAATTCAAGAATCGTGTTTGAATTTCAACACCCGGTGCAGGTGGCGGACGCCTATGTCTCCCCGGGTACGGGCAGCACTGCCTTCGAGCTGGTAATCGACGCCCAGCGCACCACCGATGACATTTTCGCGGCGTCCGTCGCCATGCCGCCCCGCGAGATCGCGGGCCTGCGCCCGCGTGGTGCCGCCAAGCCGCCGGCTGTTGCCGCGTCCAGCCGGCTGCAATCCGTCGCGCGGCGCACTGCCGCCCTGGTCGCGCCCGCGAATGCGGCCCCGGTCCCTGCCGGGGGGCAAGCCCAAGTCGCCAATTATCTGCCCATGCCGCCGCGCCGTCCGGGTGGGCGTCCGTCCGCCCATCGTCCGCTGGTGGTCATCGACCCCGGCCATGGCGGCGTCGACCCCGGCGCGCAGAGCCGCCACGGCATTTACGAAAAACATGTGGTATTGGCGCTGAGCCGCGAAATTACCCGCCAACTGCGTGCCTCGGGCCGCTACCGGGCGGAACTGACCCGCGACCGCGACGTGTTCATCCGCCTGCGTGACCGGGTTGCCATCGCACGCAAGAAGGGGGCCGACATCTTCATTTCCGTGCATGCGGATTCCATCCGAAATTCCAAGGTTTCCGGGCCCTCGGTCTATACTCTGTCGGAAAAGGCGTCGGATAAGGAAGCGGCCGAATTGGCCGAGCGGGAAAACAAGGCCGACCTGATCGCCGGCATGGACCTGAGCCACGAAAGCGCCGATGTCGCCAACATCCTGATTGATCTGGCGCAGCGTGAATCCATGAACCAGTCGGCGCGCTTCGCGGGATATCTGGTCAGCGAATTGGGCAACAAGACCGAGGTTCTGCCCCGTCCGCACCGCTTTGCCGGGTTCGCCGTGTTGAAGGCGCCGGACCTGCCGTCGGTGCTGCTGGAAACCGGGTTCCTGTCGAACCGCGACGACGAGCGCCGCCTGACCAGCAAGTCCTACCGCCGGCAGTTGGCGTCCGCGATTGCCGCCGCGATCGACCAATATTTCGGCGCCGTCGAGCAAGCCAAGGTTCGTCAGCCGTAGTCGTGGCGCCATAATTTGTTCATAAACCCCTGGAAATGTGCAATGAACCCGCCCGCCGGTCCTGTCCGGGGGCGGTTTCTCGGGCGATTGCCCGGCAAAACGAAAGTGCAGCGTTAGCATGTTCCGCCTGTTGTCCTCGATTGTCGGATTGATCGTCATCGGCGCCGTGGTCGGCGGGGCGGGGCTACTCTATGTGTTGTACATTTACGGCCAGGACCTGCCCGACTACCGGCAGCTTGCCAATTACGAGCCGCCGGTGATGACACGGGTGCACGCGGGCGACGGGCGCCTGCTGGCCGAATTCGCCCGTCAGAAACGCGTGTTCGTGCCGATCGAGGCGATCCCCAAGCGGGTCATCAAGGCCTTCCTGTCGGCCGAGGACAAGACGTTCTACGAACATCCGGGCATCGACATTCCGGGTGTGATGGCGGCGGCGCTGCGCAATTTGAAGAACATCGGCTCCGACCGTCGCCCGCAAGGGGCATCGACCATCACTCAGCAGGTCGCCAAGAACTTCCTTTTGACCAACGAGGTCTCGTTCGAGCGCAAGATCAAGGAAGCGATCCTGGCGTTCCGCATCGAGCGCGCGTTCTCCAAGGACCGGATTCTCGAACTATACCTGAATGAGATCTATCTTGGGCAGGGGTCCTACGGGGTCGCGGCGGCGGCGCTCAACTATTTCAACAAGTCCATGGACGAACTGACCGTGGCCGAGGCCGCCTACCTGGCGGCCCTGCCGAAGGCCCCCAACAACTATCATCCGATCCGCCATCTTCAGGCGGCGCAGGCCCGCCGCGACTGGGTCGTCAATCGCATGCTCGAAGACGGCCTGATCACCGATGAAGAAGCCAAGCACGCCTGGACAGAGCCGCTGCGCGTCAGCCAGCGCATCGATACGGAATTCGTCGAGGCCGATTATTTCGCCGAGGAAGTGCGCCGCGAGCTTCTCGATCAATACGGCGAGGATCAGCTGTACAACGGCGGCCTGTCCGTGCGCACCACCCTGGACCCGCGCCTGCAGCAGATCGCCGAAAAAGCGCTGCGCGACGGCCTGGAGAACTTCGACCGCCGGGTCCGTGCTTGGCGCGGGCCGCTGGAACGGGTGCCCGACGGGGTCAGTTTCGGCGGCGCGCCGGAATGGCGCTCCATCCTGGCCGCCTACAAGGCGCCCAAGGGGCTTGAGCATCACAAGATTGCCATCGTCACCGCCGTCGACGGCGAGGCGGCCCATCTGGGCCTGGCCGACGGCACGGCCGGGCGGATGCCCATGTCTCTGATGTCCTGGGCGCGGCGGCGGGTCGACGAGGATACATGGGCGCCCCGGCCCAAGCGCCCGGCGGACGTCGTGGTGCCGGGCGACATCATCGCCGTCAGCGCCGAGACCGAGGACGAAGACGGCAAGCCCGTGCCGCAAGGCAGCTACGCGCTGCGCCAATTGCCGGAAGTCCAGGGCGGCATCGTCGCGATGGATCCGCATACGGGCCGCGTGTTGGCCATGGTCGGGGGCTATTCCTTCCAGATCAACCAGTTCAACCGGGTGACGCAGGCCTGGCGGCAGCCCGGCTCGGCGGTCAAGCCGTTCGTCTATCTGGCCGGGTTGGATGCCGGGTATACGCCGTCGACGCGCATCCTCGACGCGCCCTTCGTGGTCGACCAGGGCCCCGGCCTGCCCAAGTGGCGGCCCGGCAACTACACCAATAAATTCTATGGGCCGTCGACCATGCGGCTGGGGATCGAAAAATCGCGCAACCTGATGACCGTGCGCCTGGCCCAGACCATCGGCATGGAGAAAGTGTGCAACTACGTCGAATCGTTCGGCATCGTCGACCATCTGCCGCGGGCCCTGTCCATGGCCCTGGGCGCCGGGGAGACGACGCTGCTCCGCCTGACCACGGCCTACGCCATGCTGGTCAACGGCGGCAAGCGGATTGAGCCGACCCTGATCGACCGCATCCAGGACCGCAAGGGACGCACCGTATTCCGCCACGATGAGCGGCCCTGCCCGCACTGCCGCACGGGGGCCTGGACGGGGGCGGAACGTGTGCCTGACGTGCCCGATATCCGCGAACAGGTCGCCGACCCGGCCAGCGCCTATCAGATGGTGTCCATGCTGGAAGGCGTGGTCAAACGCGGCACGGGGGTGCGCATCGGCCAGGAGGTCAAGAAGACCCTGGCCGGCAAGACCGGCACCACCAACAAGAACCGCGATGCCTGGTTCATGGGGTTCTCACCCGACCTCGCGGTCGGCGTGTTCGTCGGCTACGATACCCCGGAAACCCTGGGGCGCCGGGAAACCGGGTCGTCCGTGGCCGCACCCATCTTCGCCCAGTTCATGAAACAGGCGCTGAAGAACACGCCCGCCATCCCGTTCCGAATTCCGCCCGGCATCCGCCTGGTCCGGGTCGACGCACAGACCGGCCTGCCGGCCCTGATCGGCCAGACCGAGGACGTGATCTGGGAAAGCTTCAAGCCCGGCACCGTGCCGAAGGAGGACACGGAAGTCATTTCCGCCGGCCAGGGCATGGGCGGCGGCGGCGACGCCACCCAGCAACCCTTCGGCGGGACGGGCGGGCTGTACTGATCCTGCCCTTGCACCCATATTGATCCGGCGGCCCGCGTCCGCTACAACCCCCTGCCGACCTAACAACGGAAGCCACAGAGCCCCGCCATGCGCGCCGAAATCACCAGCATCGTTCAGGATATCGAGCAGTCATTGGAACTGCTGAGGAGGCATCTTTGACTACGACGATGCCGTTCTTAAACTCCAGGAACTGAACGCCCAGGCGGAAAATCCCGAACTGTGGAACAACCCGGAAAAAGCCCAGGCCCTGATGCGCGAGCGCAACCGTCTGGAAGCCGGGATCAAGGATATCGACGCGGTCGAGCGTGAACTGACCGACAGCGTCGAGCTGATCGAAATGGGCGAGGCCGAAGGCGACGACGCCATCGTCGCCGAGGCCGAAGCGGCGCTGACGGCGCTGAAGGTCCGCGCCGACGCGGCGGAGCTGGAAACGCTCCTGTCCGGCGAGGCCGACGCCAACGACGCCTATCTTGAAGTCCACGCCGGGGCCGGCGGCACCGAGGCCCAGGACTGGGCCGAGATGCTGCTGCGCATGTATGCGCGCTGGGCCGAGGCCCATGGCCACAAGGTCGAATGGCTGGAAGAAAGCCCCGGCGAAGAAGCGGGCATCAAGTCGGCGACGTTGAAGATTTCCGGCCATAACGCCTATGGCTGGCTCAAGACGGAAAGCGGCGTGCACCGCTTGGTCCGCATTTCGCCCTATGATTCCAGTGCCCGCCGCCACACCAGTTTTTCCTCGGCCTGGGTCTACCCGGTGGTCGACGACACCATCGATGTCGTGATCGAGGACAAGGACTTGCGCATCGACACCTACCGGGCGTCGGGCGCGGGGGGGCAGCACGTCAACAAGACCGACAGCGCCATCCGCATCACCCACCTGCCGACCAACATCGTCGTGCAGTGTCAGAACGATCGCTCGCAGCACAAGAACCGGGCCCAGGCCTTCGCCATGCTGAAGGCGCGGCTGTACGAACACGAACTGCGCAAGCGCGAGGAAGAGGCCCAGGCCCAGGCCGACGCCAAGACCGACATCGGCTGGGGCCACCAGATCCGCTCCTACGTCCTGCAGCCCTACCAGATGGTCAAGGACCTGCGCACCAACGTGGAGACGTCGAACACCCGAAGGGGCGGGGTGAATGGTGGCGCGAAAGCGTGGTGAGAAGTATTGAGTCTCGGTATGAATTTGTCATACCCTGATGGGGGTCATCGAACGGAAGGTGTTTCCCATGGCGGCGTCTCAAAAACGAACCATCAGCCTACCCGACGAACAGGCGAGCTATATCGACGGTCTCGTCAAATCCGGGTCCTATGCGAGCGCCAGCGAGGTGGTGCGCGCCGGCCTGCGCGCCTTGCGGGAACGCGACGATGCCGTTGAGCGCTGGCTGCGCGAAGAGGTCGTGCCGGTGGCGGCCGGGGTTCAAGCCGACCCGTCCCGTTTGATGCCCGCAAACGCGGCGTTCGATGGCGTGCGGTCCCTTCATGCCGAACGCCGGAAGGGACGGAAGGCGTAGGGCGTGACGCATCGGGTTTTGTTCGTGCCGGAAGCCCAGAACGACCTGAAGGAACTTTATCTATACATCGCGGCGCGGGCGGGCGACGGTCGCGCCATGGCTTATGTCGAACGGATCGAAGCCTATTGCCTGGGGTTCGCCGACTTTCCCGAGCGGGGCACCCGGCGCGACGATTTGTTCCCCGGACTTCGGATCGTCGGTTTCGAGGGCCGTGTCACGCTCGCCTTTCTGGTCGGGGCGGATACGGTGAGTTTCCTGCGCGTTCTTTATGGTGGCGGCGATCTTGGGGCCTTGACGGATGATTCGCCTTAGGTCGCGCAGACCCCCTTGTTACCGACCGTCACTGAATAATCAGGTCCTTAAACAGGACCGTATGCGCCTTCACCGGCGCGATCGCGAAATTGATGACGTTCAGCAGCTCGAAGCGCAGGCGCTCCGAGCCTTCCTTGCCGATCACGTCCTTGTATTCCAGGTCGCGCAGCTGGGTTTTGATGTTGTCCACCACCAGCGCCATTTTCGCCTCGTCCTGAAGGGCGTGCAGGTCGTGTTCATCGACCTGCACGATCAGGTTCAGTTTGATGAAATGATTGCGCCTGCCGATCTTCTTCAAGTCGGTGCGGATTTCCGGCAATTGGTGAATGACCGGCTTGCCGATTTCCAGGGTCACTTCGGTGATGGCCGGCTTGCCGAGGATGGCCTCGGTCGCGCCCAGCATATGGGCCGTAAAACCGCCGCCGATCAGGACAAGCAGGACCCCGGCGATGGCCGCGATCTTGAGGGTTTTTTTCTTCTTGGCGGCCGCAAGCTCTTCCTCGGTGGGTTCGTCGTCTTCGTCGTCCTCCCACTCTTCGTCGTCGTCTTCCCACTCCTCGCCGTCCTCGAGTTCGTCGTCGTCCTCGTATTCCTCGCCGTCTTCGAGTTCGTCGTCGTCTTCGATTTCTTCGGTCTTGTCGGCCATCGATATTTCCCCAGAGGACGCCGGCCCGATGGTGCTGCGGGCCTGACGCGATTTTATCGCGGGCGGAGACTAGCGCAAAATCAGCGCCGTCAAAACCATCCAATGGTCGAGGGCGCGGCCAATCAACGCGGAAGGACCTAGAGCGCCTTGACCGCTGTCAGCACCTCGTCGGCGTGTTCCTTGACCTTCACCTTGGGCCAGATGTTGCGGATCACGCCCTTTTCGTCGATCAAAAAGGTGGCGCGTTGAATGCCCATGTACTTGCGGCCGTACATGTTCTTCTCGACCCACACGCCATAGCTGTCGCAGAGCGTGCCGTCCTCGTCGGACACCAGATGAAAGGGCAGGTCGTACTTGGCCTTGAACTTGTCGTGGCGGGCGACCGTGTCCTTGGAGGCGCCGACGATCACGGCCCCTTCCTTTTCGAACGCCTTGATGGCGTCGCGGAAGCCCTGGGCCTCGGTCGTACAGCCCGGCGTGTCGTCCTTAGGATAGAAGTACAGCACCACCTTCTTGCCCTTCAGGTCCTTCAGGGCAAGCATGCCGCCGCCGTCCGCGGGCAGGGTGAAATCGGGGGCCTTGTCGCCGATGGAAAGGGTCATGTCCGGGGTCTCCTTATGCGTGGGGATCTCATTCGGTTGTGTCCTCGGCGGGCGGCAGTTCCGCCGCCGGGCCGTCGATCAGGTCCTGGTATATATCGAACACGGCCTGGGCCGTTTCCATCATCATGCGTTTCAGGCCCGCGAAATCGTCCGCCCCCGCGACGCGTATCAGGTCGTCCGCCAGGGCGCCGGAAATCAGGTTTTCCTTTTCCTTGGTCAAGGTGCCTTCGATGGTTTCGGCCAGCAGGCCGAGAATGCCCATCCAAAGGTCCTGGGCCCGCATCAGAGTCTGCCAATGGGCGGTGGCGAGCACGCCCGCCGATTTCAGCTTGTCCAGGCTGGCTGCCGTGTTGGCGTCGCGGATGCCCGGATGGTCGCCGATATGGCGCAGGGTCAGGTACTGCACGATGAAGGCGATGTCGACCAGGCCGCCGCGCAGGTTCTTGACGTCCCAGATGCAGTCCGACGTCTTTTCCTTCGCGATGCGCTGGCGCATGTCGGCGGCGTCGCGCAGCAGCTTCACGGGGTCCACGGGATCGCCCAGGATGGCGGCGATGGCGTCCTCGACCCGGCCGCGCAGGTCGCCGGTGCCGGCCACGGCGCGGGCGCGGACCAGGGCCATGCGCTCCCAGGTCCAGGCCGATTCATCGTGGTACTTGCGGAACGCGGTCAACGAGGTGGCCAGCGGCCCCTTGGTGCCCGACGGGCGCAGGCGCATGTCGACCTCGTACAGCGGCCCTTCGACCATCATCGCCGTGACGGCGTTGATGGTGCGCTGGGTCAGGCGGCCGAAATACTGCGCCGGGGCAAGGGGCCGGTCACCGTCCGATTCCTCGGCGTCGTCGTCGGTGTCGTAGACGAAAATCAGGTCCAGGTCCGAGGCCGCGGTCATTTCCCGGCTGCCCAAACGACCGAGCGCCACGATGGCGATCTCGCCGCCGGAAATGCGGCCGTGACCGGCGGCGAAGTCGTCGGCGACGCGGGTCAGCACCGCGCCCAACGCCGTTTCGGCGATGTCCGAGAGCGCGCGCGAGGCTTCCAACGGATGGATCCGGGCGTCCAGACGCTGCACGCCGACCTGAAAACGCCGGTCGTTGGCCCAACGCCGGCAGGTGATCAGCACGTCTTCCAGGTCGCGGCAGGCTTTCAACTGGGCTTCGAGTTCGTCGTGCAGGCCCGAAAGGTCCGGCGGCGGGTCGAAGAAATCGGCGGTCAGCACGCTGTCCAGGATCGACGCATGGTTGCCCATATGCTCCGCCAGCTTGGGCGCCTTGCCGGCGATTTCGACCACCAGGGACAACAGGTGCGGGTTGGAATGGAACATGGAAAACAACTGCACCCCGCCGGGCAGCACCTTGAGGAAGCTGTCGAAGCGCAGGAAGGTCTTGTCCGGTTCCGGCGTCTTGGCGATGGCACGCAACAGCACGGGCATCAGTTCGGTCAGCAACTCGCGGGACCGGGTCGAGCGCATGGCCCGGTAGCGCCCATGGTGCCAGGCCCTTATCTGAGCATCGACGCGGGCCGGTTCCTCGAACCCCATCTTACGGATGGTCGCCAATGTGTCCGGGTCGGCCTCGCCGCCCGTGAACACAAGATTGCCGCCGGCGCCATCCTGGTCCGCCTCGGCGCTGAGCGCAGGTGCGTCGCCGAACAGGGCCCCGTAATGGGTCTGCACGCGCTCAAGATGGCCGGTCAGGACCTCGGCGAAGGCGTTACCCGTGGCATAACCCATGAAGCCCGCGAAGGCGTCGAAGGTCTCCTGCTCGTCCGGAAGGGTATGGGTCTGTTCGTCATTAACCATCTGCAGGCGGTGTTCGACTTGGCGCAGGAAATCATAGGCGGCCTTCATGTCCGCCGCCGCCTCGGGCGTGACCTGTTCCAGGCCGACCAGGCAGTCGATGGCGGCCTTGGTGCCGGACAGGCGCAGTTCCGGGATGCGCCCGCCCCAGATCAGCTGTTGGGTCTGGGCGAAGAATTCGATCTCGCGGATGCCGCCGCCGCCCAGCTTGACGTTATGGCCAAGCGCCTTGATCGCGCCGATGCCGCGATGGGCATTGATCTGGCGCTTGATCGAATGGATGTCCTGGATCGCCGCGAAGTCCAGGTGCTTGCGCCAGATGAACGGGCGCAGCCATTCCAGGAACCGCGTGCCGGCCTCCAGGTCGCCGGCCACGGCGCGGGCCTTGATCATGGCGGCCCGTTCCCAGTTCTGCCCCAGGCTTTCGTAATAGCTTTCGGCGGCCAGGACCGAAATCGCCAACGGCGTGGCGCTGGGGTCCGGGCGCAGGCGCAGGTCCGTGCGGAACACGTAACCATCGGCCGTGCGCTCGTCCATGATCCGCAGCATTTGGCGGACCAGACGGACCATGGCCGGCTGTAGATCATCGGGCTTGGTCGTGCGGATGACCTCGGGGTCGAACAGCACGATGATGTCGATGTCCGAGGAATAATTCAGCTCCCTGGCGCCCAGCTTGCCCATGCCGAGAACGACCAGGCCCGATCCTTGCGACGGTGATGCGGGATCGGCCAATTCCAGGGCGCCGCGCCGGGCCATTTCCCCGAGACAGAAATCGCAGGCGGCCTTGAGGCAGGCTTCGGCCACATCGCTGAGCCCGCCGGTGACCTGTTCAAGGGACCAATCGCTGCTTATATCAGCCATGGCGATGGTCAATGCCGCGCGTTTCTTGGCGATGCGCAGGCGCGTCTTGATGGCGGGTTCGGTCTCGCCCTCGGGGGCGGCGGCAATGTCCGACAGGATGCCGGCCAGGGCCGCGTCGGGGCCGTCGGATAAAATGCGCAGGGTGAACGCCGGATCGCCCGAGGCCAGGCGGCCGAGGAACGGGCTATGGGCGAACACCGCGTCCAGCAGAGCCTTTTCCGGGCCGCCGTCGGCGATTTTCGCCGCCGCCGATTCGGTGCTTGGATCGGCGCAGCGAGAAACGGCGGAATCCCAATGTTCCCAAGCAACTGCCAGGGATTCGGGGTTTCCCGGGCTTGGCAGATCGGGTTTACTGTTGAAGGCCGAATTTTCAGGCATACTAGTCACTTGTTTCTCAGGCCTTGGGGGGCCTGAACACTGCGGTAAGCAAAAACTGGGGTCAAGCGCGCTAACGGAGGCGTGGTGACAGACGACGTCGAACAACACGGCGGGCAGGGTGAGAATCGGACGGGCGGCCATCTGAAGCGATGGTGCCGGGGTGCCGCGCATCTTGCTGGCGGACTGCTGGCGGGCGTGGCCATTGTCGCGGGCCTGTTGTCATGGCAGTTGTCCAAGGGGCCGATTTCCCTCAGTTTCCTCACGCCCTATATCGAACAGGCGCTCAACGAACGCAGTCCCGACATGCAGGTCGAACTGGGCGACACCATCCTGACCTGGGCCGGGTGGGAACGGGCCCTCGATATCCGCGTGCTCGACGTCCTGGTGTACGATAATCTGGGCGCCATCGTCGCCGCGATCCCCGAAGTCTCGTTTTCGCTGTCCAGCCGGGCCCTGATCCGGCGCGGCGCGATCGTGCCGAAAAGTGTGGAGCTGTTCGGCCCGCGTCTGGTCCTGCGGCGTGGCGCCGACGGTACGTTTGAGGTCAACCTTGGCAACGCCAGATCCGACGGCCAGGGTCTGTCAGACGGCACGGGGTTGGGCAGCGGGTTGCTCGACCTTCTGATCGCCAAGGCCGGGGCCGGTCCGGATGCGGGTGCGCAACTGGCCTATCTGTCGCGACTGAACATCATCGGCGCGGAAACGGTGATCGTCGACGAAATCCTGGGCCGCCGGTGGACCGCGCCGGTCGCCGACATCCGCCTGGTCCGCGACGATGCGGGTATCCAGGGCGAGATCGTCTTGCAGATGGATTTGAACGACCGCCGCTCCGAGGTTACGGCCAAGGGCAGCTATCTCGTCAACGAGGGGCGCGTGGCGGTCAGCGTCGCCTTCACCGATCTTGACCCGAAGGCGCTTGCCGGGTTCCACGAATCCCTCAAGCGTTTCGAAAGCATTCAGCTTCCGCTCAAGGGCACGGTCACCCTGGGCATGACCGTCAACGGCCCGCCCGAGGACATCGGTTTCCGCTTCACAGGCGGTGAGGGCGAAATCCGCACCCCTGATCCGTATCAGGAAGCGATCGCGGTCAAGTCCCTTGTTCTGGCCGGCCGCTATGACGGCCGTGCCCGAACAGCGGAGATCCATGATTTCACCATTGCCACGAAGGAGGGGGCAAGCGTGCGCTCTCCGGGTTCGGCGGCGCACCGCCTGCCGGTCGCCGGTCTGCAGTTTGCCGGCAAATACTGGATGGATGATGACCGCTTGGAAATCTCGCGGCTTGCCGTCGACACGGGCGGCCCCCAGGCCGTGCTGGCCGGCACCGTGGAAGACGCGACGGGAGCGGCCGTGGGCGCCTTCGACGTGGCGCTGCGGAATACCCCGCTGAAGGACATCCGCAAGTACTGGGCGCCGGAATGGGCGCCCGATGTCTATAATTGGTGGACGGAAAACATTAAGGACGGCGTTGTTCCGAACCTCAACATGAAGGTCCGCGCCAGCGGCGGGCCGGGCGGCTGGGCGCTGACCTCGGTGGTTGGGGACATGGATTTCCGGGACACGGTCTTGTCCTACCTTCCCGGCATGCCGGACATCACGGATCTGGCGGGCAAATCGACCTTCACCCACAAACGCTTTGACGTCTTTGTCAGTCAGGGCAAATCGGGCGGGATGGTGCTCAGCGAGGGGCAGTTGTTCATCACCGGTCTGTCGACCGGCAAGGAACAGGCGGAAATCCAAGCCACGATCGCGGGCCAGCTCGACAAAGCCCTGGCCTTGATCGATCATCCGCCGCTCGCCTATGCGGCCATGATGGAAGTCGACCCCAAGGGCACCAAGGGGGCGGCCAAGGTTCGCCTGCGTATCGGGTTTCCGCTGATCCTCGATCTAAAGCTGGAAGACGTGAACATCGCCGCCGACGCGCGCCTGCGCGAGGCCGCGATCCCCCATGCGTTGCACGGTTTCGACTTGGACGCCGCCGACTTGACCATGTCCATCGACAAGCGCGGGATGGAGGTTAAGGGCAACGGCATCGTCGCCGGCATGCCGGCTGATATTTCCTGGCGTGAAAACTTCGGCGATAAGGTCGCCTTCCGCACGATCCTGGACCTGTCCGGGCGCATTCCCGATGTCGAGCGCATCCGCGAATTGGGCCTGAACGTCGGCCTTCTGAACGAGGAATACGTCAGCGGTGCCATCGGCGCCAACCTGCGCTTCACGGTGCTGAACGATGACGAAACGCGGGTCGAAGTCCGCGCCGACCTGGCCGAAGCACAACTGGCCGTCGACCGGGTGAAGTGGAAGAAGCCCTTTGGGGCCGCCGGCCGGGCGGAAATGAACGTCACCTTCAGGCAGGATAAGGCGCGCGAGATCACCCATTTCGCGCTCTATGCCGAAGACTTGGCCGTCGCCGGGCGGGGGACGTTCGAGGACGACGGAAAGTCCGTTCAGCGCATCGATTTCACGCGCATCAATCACGGCCGCACGGACATGAAGGGGGCGCTGATCCGGCGCGCCGATGGCGCTTGGGATCTGGGCTTCCATGGCGCCGGGCTTGATCTGTCGCCGGTGTGGAAGGACCTGACCGAAAGCGAGGGCGGGGAGGTGTTGGGGGATTTCGTACTCGCCGCCGAGTTCGACAAGGTCTGGATCGATGACAAACGGGCCCTGAGCGACGTATCCGGCACGTTCCAGCGCGAAGGCAATATCTGGCGCACGGTTTATCTGAAATCCATCCTCGACGGCGCCACGGCGTTGAACGTGGAACTCAAGCCGGGACTGAACGGCGCCAACCGCACGGTTGATATCAGCACCGCCGATGCGGGCGTCGTGCTGCGCACGCTCGGCTTCTACGACAACATGCAGGGCGGCGCTCTGCAATTGACCGGCACCTTCGATGACAGCCATCCCGATCATCCCTTGAAAGGCCGCTTGCTGATCCGCGACTACCGCGTGCTGAAGGCGCCGGCCTTGGCCCATCTGGTCAGCATCATGGCGTTGACCGGCATCCTTGATGCGCTACAGGGTGATGGCCTGGGCTTTGCCGTGCTCGACATTCCCTTCACCATGCGTTCGGGCGTGGTTGAAATCGCCGATGCCCGCGCGGCGGGGACGTCCCTGGGCTTCACGGCCTCGGGCACGGTCTATACCCATGCCGACATTGTCGATCTGGAAGGCACGGTGGTGCCGGCCTATGCCATCAACTCGGCCCTGGGGCGCATTCCGATCCTGGGCAACATCTTCACCGGCGGCGAGAAGGGCAGCGGCCTGTTCGCCGCCAACTTCCGCATGACTGGCCCGCAGGAAGACCCCAAGGTTGACGTCAACCCGCTGTCGGCGCTCGCCCCCGGGTTCCTGCGCCGCCTGTTCGGCGTATTCGGGGATTCACCGTCTGCGCCTAAAGACCTAAACCCCGTACCGACGCCGAAATGAACGCTTTGACCGGCCGGATCATTGCCGCCGGTCCGGGCCGGTTGGCCGTGGCGTTGGCGACCTATGTGACGGTTTTGCTGGTCCTGCGCTTGGCGCTGTTTCCGGGAGGTTCCGACGATGACGCGGAAATCCTCTATTACACACAGTCCTGGGCGCTGGCCTATAAGACCGGCCAGCCACCACTCTATGCCTGGCTGATCCGCGCGGCCGAGGCAGTCATGGGCCCGACCATGGGCCCGACCATGGGGGCGGTGGTCGGGGTCAAATATGTGCTGCTCGCCGCGTTCTATGTATTTGTGTATCAGGCAGCGCGGCGGCTGTTCGCGGACAACCTGTTCGCCGCCCTGACGCCGCTGGCACTGGTTGCCTGCTATTTCATCGGCTGGGAAACGGTCGTCAATTATTCCCACACGGTCCTGCTGCTGGCGGCCATGGCGGCGGCGTTCTGGCTGGTTCTGCGCCTGGAAACGCGATCCGGCTGGACGGACTATCTGTGGATCGCCTTGGCGATCGCCACGGGTCTGCTCGCGAAATACAATTTCATCCTGTTCCTGGTGCCGCTGCTGGCCGCCGCGTGGCGGCACCCCGGGTTGCGGCCCCGGGTGTTCTGTCTGCGCTTTTTGGCGGCGCTCATCCTGGCGGCGGGGATCGCGGCATTTCCTCTGGCCCATTTCCTGACCGATGCCGACGCCGTGGCGGGTGCTGCTGGGGCCGGGCGCCTGTTTCCCGTGATCGACGACCGGCTGGCGGCGGCGGGCCAGGGGCTTTGGCAATTCGTCCTTGCGACCCTCGGTCTGGTATCGCCGTTCCTGCTTTTTGCCTTTGGGATGTTTCCCGGCGCCTTGGCGCCGTTGCCCCATCCGTCGGCGCGTCTGATCAATTCGGGACGGTTTCTGGAAACCTATCTGCTGGTTCTACTGGTGGTTTGCGTCGCGGCGATCCTGGTCATGGGGGCGGCGGACGTGCGCAACAACTGGATGGTCGTGTGGTTCCCGCTGCCGCTTTACCTGTTGCTGCGGATCAAGGTGTTCACCGATGACGGCGGGGCAAAGCGCCGCCTGCACTGGTTTACGGCCGCCCTTCTGGTTGTCGCGTTGGCCGTGCCGGCGGGCCTTGTCGGACGGGGGCTTGTGGGGCCGGAAACTTGCCGCAAGTGCAATTTCTTCATTCCTTACGAGGAACTTGCCCGCAGTTTGGTCGTCGCCGGGTTCAGTGCGGGGACCATCGTCGCCGTGGACCGTCCGAACCAGATTGCCGGAAACCTGCGCCGCTATTTTCCCCACGCCCGCGTCATCAGCACCCGGTGGCGCGATTACATGCCGCCCCTGAACGCCGCCGGGCAGGCGGGGAAAGGCGGCAAATGCGCGCTGATCTGGTCCGGTGGGCCGTCCGGCGGTGGGGAGGGGCGGATGCTGGTCGAGGAATTGCGGGGCGGCATTCCCGTGCCCAAGCAGACGATCTTCCGCCGTACCTCACATCCCCTGCCGCGCAATCCGGAAAAGCGCCTGTCCTGGTCCTTCGTGGTGCTGGACGGTGAGGGCACCTGCCGTTAGGCAGGGTTTAGCGGCAATCGCCCGCGCCGGGGGTCAGGATCACGCCGAGTGCCGCCGTCTTGCCGCTGGTCAGCATCGGCAGCCCCTCCAGCGGTGAAATCACCAGACGCTGCGGCGTGTCCGGGGCGATGCCGGCGTTGAGAAAGCTGTTGGCGCCGGCAATGGTGGTGGATCGGTTGTCCCGCGCGGCATCCGCCGACCAGACGACAAGGCATTGGCCTGCGGCCTCGGGCGCCAGGGGCGGGATGATGTCGGGATGCTTCAGGCTGATGACCCGTGCGTCCGGCAGGGCCGCGCGCAGGTTGCCGGGCAGGGGGTCCGGATGCCAATAGGCGACGACGGTGCCGCCCGCAAAACCCAAGCCCTTTATCTTGGCGGCCAGGTCGGCGTAGGGAATGTGGTGCTGGCAGCGCCCACAGGATAGCGGTTCGAACAGATATTTGGCGATCAGGGCCGAGGGCTGGGCCCAGAGAACCAGGGTGATCAGGGCCGCGAGTGTTCGTTGGCGGGACGCCGGGGCGCCCGCCGCCTGGGCCCGCAGCAGCACCCAGAACGGCGCGAACAGCAGCACGAACATGTAATGGGTGCGGATGCGGAAGTCAGGTTGGATCAAGGTGCCGACGGCGGTTACGGCCAGGACCAGGATCATATAGGTGCCGAGAACACGGACCATGGGGTGGGCGGGCGTCTTCAGCGGGCGGAACGCCGCCGGAAAGCAGAGCAGCGCGATCAGCCAGAACGGCGACAGGAATCCCGCCGCCGCCTTCACGCCGTGTCCCAGGCCGGTCAGGGAAAACCCACCGTGGACGGCGGCCGTGTCGCCGGCCTGTGCGGCCAGGACGTCCAGACGGTCGGCCAGCCACAGGTAATGAGGCGCCATGACCGCCGCGGCCACGGCCAGGGACAGGACCATCCAAGGCGACAAAATCCGGCGGCGCAAATCACGATCCATCAGCGCCGCCGCCAGCAGGCAGATCAGAAAAATCCAGAAAGCGTATTTCGCGAGCCCGCCCAGGCCGATGGCGAGCCCGAGCAGCGCATAGTCCGACAAACGGCCAGGCGTCGCGTCGCGCAGGCGCAGCAGCAGCCATAGGACCGCCGCATAGAGGCAGGCTGTCAGGACCGTATGGCTGAACCCGGTGACGACCTCCCAGGCCACGAAATAGAACAGCACGGGCGCCAGGGCCGCCAGCCCGGCCAGGGCCCGCGTGGCGAACAGACGCAACGCCGCCCGCCACAGAAACAGATACATGGCGTAAAGCAGGCTGAACTTGACGATGTTGACGGCCCACAGGCCGGGACCCGTGACCTGGGATACGGCCATGACCAGCCAAGTGTAGAGCGGTGGGTTGCGGACCTGATAGCCCCAGGCGAAGAACTGCGAGAAGATCAGTTGTTCACCGTCGTCGCCGCCGGTGCCGGGGAACAGGGTGGCGCGGATCAGGGCCATGGCCATGATGACCGCACCAACCACGAGGGGCGGGCCCGGCTGGTCGGTCAGGATCGCTAAGTTGCGGTCAAGCAGGCGGGACAGACGCGATGCGCTTTCCGCCATCGAGCCTGTCAGACCGCCCGTACCAGGGCGTGGCGTTTCTTGCCGGCGCTGAGCTTGAATACCCCGTCCTTGAGGTCATCGGACCCGGCGGTCGCCGTTTCGGAAGTGATCTTTTCGTCGTTGAGGCGCGCCCCGCCGCCCTTGATCAGGCGCCGGGCCTCGCCGTTCGATGCGGCCAGGCCGACCTCGCGGAGCAATTCGAACAGGGGCACGCCGGCGTCAAGGCGGGCGGTCGGCACGTCGATGGTCGGAAGATCATCGCCGAGCGCTCCCTGTTCAAAGGTCTTGCGTGCCGTTTCGGCCGCACTTTCGGCGGCGTCGCTGCCGTGGCAAAGGCGCGTGATCTCCGTCGCCAGGATCTTCTTGGCCTCGTTCAATTCGGCCCCTTCAAGGGCTTCCAGGCGGGCGACCTCGTCCAGGGGCATGTCGGTGAACAGGCGCAGGAATTTGCCGACGTCGGCATCCTCCGTGTTGCGCCAGTACTGCCAGTAGTCGTAGGCGCTCAGCATGTCTTCGTTCAGCCACACGGCCCCGGCGGCGGTCTTGCCCATCTTGGCGCCCGACGACGTGGTCAAAAGCGGCGTGGTCAGGCCGAACAGGCCTCTGTTGTCGACCCGGCGCGCCAGTTCGACCCCGTTGATGATATTGCCCCACTGGTCCGATCCGCCCATCTGCAGGGTGCAGTCGTGGCGGCGCGACAGTTCCAGGAAATCATAGGCCTGGAGGATCATGTAGTTGAATTCCAGGAAGGTCAGCGGCTGTTCCCGCTCCAGCCGCAGCCTGACCGAATCAAAGGTCATCATGCGGTTGATGGAGAAATGCCGGCCGACGTCGCGCAGGAACCCCAGGTAGTTGAGATGGTCCAGCCAGTCGGCGTTGTTGACCATGACCGCGTCGGTCGGCCCGTCACCGAAGGTCAGAAACTTGGCGAACACCTGTTTGATGCCGGCCATGTTGGCGGCGATGTCGTCGTCGGTCAGGGCCTTGCGCATTTCGTCCTTGCCGGACGGATCGCCGACCTTGGTCGTGCCGCCGCCCATCAGGACGATGGGTTTATGCCCGGACTTTTGAAGCAGGCGCAGGGTCATGATCGACATCATGTGACCGGCGTGCAGAGACGGCGCCGTGCAGTCGAATCCGATGTAGGCGGTGATCGTTTTCGTGGCCGCCAGGGCGTCCAGGGCGTCCATGTCCGTGCACTGATGGATGAAACCGCGCGCCTGGGCGTCGTTCAGAAATTGGGATTTCAGCTTGGTCATGGCGGCTTTTACCGCGCCCGCGCGGGTTGGGCAATATTCCCGTCGTCTCGGCGGCGCATTCTGGCCTTGCCCGGGCGGGAACAGGCCGACACAATCCGGCGCATCTTTTCCGGGGGGAACCCATGCCTGAAGACACCTGCCTTGCCGTCGGCCTGATGAGCGGCACGTCCATGGACGGCATCGATGCGGCGCTGATCGAAACGGACGGCGAGGCCGTCGTCTGGCGCGGCCCGGCCCTGACCCATCCCTATGACGCCGATTTCCGCCGCGATCTGCGCGCCGCCCTTGGGCATGATCCCCTGATCCGGGTGCCGGAAAACGACCTGATCGGCCGCCTGACGGATCGTCACCGCGATGCGGTCCGGGCACTTTTGGCGGCGGCGGGCAAATCGCCCGGCGACATCCGCGTCATCGGCTTCCATGGCCATACGGTGCTGCACCGTCCCGAATTGGGGGTGACGCGGCAGATCGGCGATGCAGGGCGGCTGGCACGGGAAACGGGGATCGATGTGGCCGGCGACCTGCGGCTGAACGACGTCGCGTCGGGGGGCGAGGGGGCGCCGCTGGCTCCTGTTTATCATCGCGCGCTGGCGCGGGGCCTGGAAAGGCCGCTTGCCGTTCTCAACCTGGGTGGGGTCGGCAACGTGACCTGGATCGGTCCTGACGAGATCGGCAACGGCGGTACGCTTCTGGCCTTCGACACGGGGCCGGGCAACGCGCTGCTGGATGACTGGATGCAGGAAAAGACCGGGGAGCCCATGGACCGGGACGGCGCCGTGTCGGCCCAGGGAACGGTCGATCAGAGCGTTCTTAAGCGTTTGATGACCCACGACTATTTCGAAATGCTGCCGCCCAAGTCCTTGGATCGCAACGCGTTCGACCTGGCCCCCGTTCAGGGGCTTTCGACGGATGCCGGGGCGGCGACGTTGGCCGCTTTCACGGTTGCCTCCGTGGCCCGTGCCGCGCAGTTCTTCCCGCAGCCCGCGAAACGCTGGCTGGTCACCGGCGGCGGGCGGCATAACATGGCCCTGATGCAGGGCCTGCGCCGGGCACTTGGGGCCGAGGTCCAGCCGGTCGAGGACGCGGGATGGAGCGGTGATACGCTGGAAGCCGAGGCCTTCGCCTTCCTGGCCGTGCGCGCGCTGAAGGGATTGGCGCTGACCTATCCGGGGACCACGGGGGTTGGCGAACCGCTGTCAGGCGGCCGCCTGTATCCTGCTCGGGGATAGAGGGGCGGCGGCCTAGAGGCTAGGCCGCTTTCTCCACCAGACGCTTGTCCAGATAGTCCTCGACATGCTTCAGCATGTTGTCCAGATGCTCCGAGAAGTAGTGGTCGCACTTGTCGATGGTGCGGTAGTCGATCTCGATATTCTTCTGTGACGACAGCTTTTCCACCAACTTGTCGACCGAGCCCACAGGCACGACTTCGTCAGACTTGCCGTGAATCAGCAGGCCCGAGGCCGGGCAGGGGGCGAGGAACGAGAAATCGTAGATCGAAGCCGGCGGCGAGGCCGAAATGAAGCCGGAGATTTCCGGCCGGCGCATCATCAACTGCATGGAGATCCAGGCGCCGAAGGAGAATCCGGCGATCCAACAGGTCGAGGCATTGGGATTGTGCCCCTGCATCCAGTCGAGCGCCGTTGCGGCGTCGCTCAATTCGCCCTGACCGTTGTCGAATTTGCCCTGGGACCGTCCGACTCCGCGGAAATTGAAGCGCAGGGTCGAGAATCCGCGCTTAACAAAGGCCTGATACATGGCATAGACGACCCGGTTGTTCATGGTCCCGCCGTATTCCGGGTGGGGGTGGAGCAACAGGGCGACCGGCGCATTCGGGTCATTGGCGTGGTGATAACGGCCTTCGATGCGGCCTTCAGGCCCGTTGAAAATGACTTCTGGCATGGGTGTTATAGGTCCTTGAAACGGGTTCTTCCGGTTAATATCCGAGTGTCAGGGTCTGGCTTAATATGCGTGCAGCCTTAATTAAGCCGCCGGTTGCCTGGAAATACTTGATAGGATTAGTCGGGCATCTTATATTCCGGGTACCGACGCCTGGGCCACCCAGGGGCGCGCAGACGCGCCTTGCGGAAAGCCCCGATAACATAGTGTGAAGCCCATGATTTTCAAGAGTATTCAAGAAGATATCCGCGCCTTTCAGGAACGCGACCCGGCGGCCAAAGGGCCGCTTGCCATCTTCTTTACCTATCCGGGCTTCCACGCGGTCGTCTGGCACCGCGTCGCGCATTGGCTGTGGGGCCATAAACTGTTCTTCGTCGCGCGGCTGATTTCCAATTTCGCGCGCTGGGTCACTCTGATCGAAATCCACCCGGGGGCCCAGATCGGCCGGCGTCTGGTCATTGACCATGGCGGCGGCGTGGTGATCGGCGAAACCGCCGTGGTCGGCGACGATGTGACAATCTATCACCAGGTTACCCTGGGCGGTGTGGCCCCCTCCGTGGATGCGGACAGCCAGCGTGGCCAGAAACGCCACCCGACGGTCGCCGACGGCGTCATCATCGGCTGCGGGGCGGCGATCCTGGGGCCGATCACCGTCGGCCGGCAATCGCGGGTCGGCGCCAACGCGGTGGTTACCAAAGACGTGCCGCCGGGCGTCACCGCCGTCGGCAACCCGGCCCAGGTGGTTCTGCCCAAGGACAAGGAGCGGGCGAAGGCATTCCAGGCCTATGGCACGCCGACCGACGGCCAGGACCCGGTCATGCAGACCATCGAAAACCTGCGTTCGCAGTTGAACGTGCTGATGGACCGGGTCGCCGAACTGGAAGACCACGAAAAAGCCGCGGAAGACGACAAAGAAGACAGCGAACCAACCCGGGGCATGCGCCCCAAGGCCGCCGCCGGGGACAAGTAGCGGGGAATATGATCGATGCCGCGCACGGATACGCCGTGCAGGGTGCGATCTTTGAAGGAGACGGAACGTGAAACTTAGTACAAAAGGCCGATATGCCGTGATGGCCATGGTCGATCTCGCCGCCAATGCATCGGCGAAGCCCGTGGCGCTGGCCGATGTGGCCGACCGGCAGGACATTTCCCTGTCCTACCTGGAACAGCTGTTCGGCAAGCTGCGCAAGGCCGGCTTGGTCAAAAGCGTGCGCGGCCCGGGCGGCGGATATCTGCTGGCCTACGGCGCCGCCGACACCCGCGTCGCCGACATCATCATGGCCGTGGACGAACCCATCAAGACCACGCGCTGCACGCCGGGCCAGCCCACGGGCTGCCAGGCCGATCGGGCGCGCTGCCTGACCCACGACCTGTGGGAGGAACTGGGCAACCAGATCTACCTGTACCTGTCGTCCGTCTCGCTGGAAGACGTGGTCGATAAAAAGGTGCTGGGCACCTCCGGCCGCCTGTACCAGCAGGAACAGGACCGCAACAACGCCGCGACCGTCGCGGCACAGTAGAGAGTTCGAGGCAAAACCGAGACCCCGATGACCGTCTATCTTGACCATAACGCGACCACGCCGGTCCGGCCCGAAGCGGCCGAGGCCGTGGCCGCGGCGCTGACCGCGACGGGCAATCCGTCGTCGGTGCACGGCGCCGGCCGCCGGGCGCGCATGCTGGTCGAGGATGCGCGCGAACAGGTCGCGGCGCTGGTCGGTGCCCGGGCCGAGGACGTGATCTTCACCTCGGGCGGGACCGAGGCCAATAACCTGGCCCTGGCCAACGCACCGCAGGGCGGGGCCGAAGGGCCCGTGTTCGCCTCGGCGGTCGAGCATGTGTCGGTTCTGGACGGCGCCGATAACGTCATTCAGGTGCCTGTCGATGGCGATGGTGTGGTCGACCTGGCAGAACTGAACACCTGCCTGAAGGATGCCCTCAATCGGGTCGAAGGCGGCCGTGCCCTGGTCTCGGTGATGCTTGCCAATAACGAGACAGGTGTGATCCAGCCCATCGCGCGGATCGCCGAATTGGCGGCGGAATACGATGCCGTGTTCCATTGCGACGCGGTTCAGGCGGCGGGCAAGCTGGCCATCGATTTCCCCACCCTGGGCGCCCATATGATGACCTTGTCGGCGCATAAAATCGGGGGTCCGCCGGGCGTCGGCGCCTTGATCGTCGCCCCCGGCCATCAGGCAACCGCGGCAATCCGCGGCGGCGGGCAGGAACGTTCGCGCCGGGGTGGTACGGAAAACGTGCCGGGTATCGCCGGTTTCGGCCGCGCGGCCGAGGCGGCCAAGGCCGACATCGACCGCTTGCAGGGTCTGATCACTCTGCGCGACCGTATGGAGGCCGAAATCACGGCCGCCGTACCGGACGCCAAGATTTTCGCCAAGGATCGTGACCGCCTTGCGACGACAAGCTGCCTGACCATGCCGGGCGTGTCGTCGGAGACCCAGGTCATGGCCTTCGACCTGGCGGGCATTGCCGTCAGCGCCGGGGCGGCCTGTTCGTCCGGCAAGGTCGCGCCCAGCCATGTTCTGGCGGCGATGGGCGTGGACGAAGACGATTTGAAATCGGCCATCCGGGTCAGCCTGGGATGGACCACAACCGCAGACGACATCGACACATTCACCGCCGCCTGGACGGGCCTTCATGCCCGTATCGGCGGAGGCAGCCTGGCTGCCTGACGCAGTAACTAGACGACGACACCTGGAAGGAATTGACGCTATGAGCGCCATGACAACACAAGAAAAGAACGAACTTCCGCACACGCTGAAGAATCGGAAAGCGCCCATCTATCTGGATTACCAGGCGACCACGCCGACCGATCCGCGGGTGGTGGAAAAGATGCTGCCGTTCTTCTCCGAACAGTTCGGCAACCCGCACTCGCGCAGCCATTTCTTTGGTTGGGAAGCGGAAGACGCGGTCGAGATCGCGCGCGAACAGGTCGCCTCGATCATCGGTGCCAACCCGAAGGAAGTGATCTTCACTTCGGGCGCGACGGAATCCAACAATCTGGCGATCAAGGGCGTGGCCCATTTCTACAAGGAAAAGCGCAATCACATCGTGACCGTGGTGACCGAGCATAAATGCGTGCTCGACAGCTGCCGCCACCTGGAACAGGAAGGCTTCGAGGTCACCTATCTGCCGGTCAAGGAAAACGGCCTGATCGACCTGGACGTGCTGCGCGAGACGGTCACCGACAACACCTCCATCGTGTCCGTGATGGGGGTGAACAATGAAATCGGCGTGATCCAGCCCTTGAAGGAAATCGGCGCCATCTGCCGCGAGAAAGGGGCCTTCTTCCACACCGACTGTGCCCAGGCGGTGGGCAAGATTCCACTCGACGTGGAAGACATGAACATCGACCTGATGTCGATCTCGGGTCACAAGATTTACGGCCCCATGGGGATCGGCGCCCTTTACGTGCGCCGCCGTCCTCGGGTCCGCCTGGTGCCGATGATCAACGGCGGCGGCCAGGAACGCGGCATGCGCTCCGGCACTTTGCCGACGCCGCTTTGTGTCGGTCTGGGCGAAGCCTGCGCCATCGCGGAAAAGGAAATGGGGGCCGAGAACGAACGCCTGCGCCGTCTGCGCGACCGCATGTATCAGTCAATCGTCGGCCGCCTGCCGGAAGTCTACCTGAACGGCGACATGGATCAGCGTATCCCCGGCAACCTGAACATCTCCTTCGCCTTCGTCGAGGGCGAGGGCCTGATGATGGGGATCAAGGATCTGGCCGTGTCGTCGGGTTCGGCCTGTACCTCGGCCTCGCTGGAGCCCAGCTACGTGCTGCGCGCGCTCGGTGTCGAGGTCGAAATGGCCCATACAAGCCTGCGCATCGGGTTCGGCCGCTTCACGACCGAGGAAGAGGTCGACGAGGCCGTTGAATGCATCATCCGCGAGGTCGAACGCCTGCGCGAAATGAGCCCGCTTTGGGACATGCACAACGAGGGGATCGACATCTCCTCAATCGAATGGGCGGAACACTGATCCGCCTCCAAACGACCACAATAACCAAATACAATAAGTTCTTAGGAACAGGAGACTAAAATGGCCTACAGCGAAAAAGTCATCGACCATTACGAAAAGCCGCGCAACGTCGGAACGCTGGACAAGAACGACACCAGCGTCGGCACCGGTCTGGTGGGTGCGCCCGCCTGCGGCGACGTCATGAAGCTGCAGATCAAGGTCTCGGAGGACGGCATCATTGAAGACGCCAAGTTCAAGACCTTCGGTTGCGGCTCGGCCATCGCCTCGTCGTCGCTTATCACCGAGTGGGTGAAGGGCAAGACCATCGAGGAAGCCGGCTCGATCAAGAACACCCAGATTGCCGAGGAACTGGCGCTGCCGCCGGTCAAGATCCATTGCTCCGTGCTGGCGGAAGACGCCATCAAGGCAGCAATCTCCGACTACAAGACCAAGAAGGGCGCTTGATCCGATCCGCCGGAACGGCAGGGGGCGCTTGCCTCCTGCACGCCGGCGGGGTTAAGCAAAGGCCCAGAACAGAAGTAGGCGACCATGACTGAACGACCACAAATGATGACCATCACGGATCAGGCCGCAGAGCGCGTCAAAGCGCTTTTGGCCAGCCGTGGCAAACCGTCCGCCGGGGTGCGCATCGGCATCCGGACGAAGGGCTGTTCGGGCATGTCCTATACCCTTGAATTCGCGGACGATAAGAACGAGTTCGACGAAGTCGTGGAGGACAAGGGCGTGCGTGTCTTCATCGACCCGAAAGCCACCATGTTCATCATCGGGACTCAGATGGACTTCGTGGAGGACAAGCTGGAATCCGGTTTTACCTTCGAGAACCCGAACGAAAAGGGGCGCTGCGGCTGCGGCGAGTCGTTCCACGTGTGATCGCCCGCCCGGGGGTAATCCCGGCGCATGAATGCAACTTCGGAATATTCGGCGAAAAGGAAAGTGACGCTGGTGCAAGCGAAAGCAGACGGCGCGGCCCGACGTGATGCCACAGAGGCCCCCGGGGACCGGATCGTCCAGGCCTGTTGGTCCTGTCAGGGACCGGTGGCGGTGGGCGAACCCTTCTGCTCAAGCTGCAAGGCCGTGCAGCCGCCGGGGCAGGCCGACCATTTCCAGCGTTTGGGCCTGCCGCGTGGGTTTGAGATCGATACCGCGGCGCTTGAGAAATCATATTTTCAAATGCAGCGCCTTCTGCACCCCGACCGTTTCGCCACCCGCACGCCCAAGGAGAAGACCCTGAGCCAGCAACAGGCAACCAGCCTTAACGATGCCTATGAAACCTTGAAAGACCCGTTGGCGCGCGCTGCCTACCTGGCCAACCTGATGGGCCGGGACGTGTTGAAGGAAGACGGCAATGGGCCGGTCGACCCGATGATCCTGATGGAAGCGATGGAAATGCGCGAAGCCCTGGCCGAGGCGGAAACCGCCGAGGACGTGGCAACCGTGACCAAGCGCGCCCAGGGCGAGATCGCGGACTGTGAAAGCGAATTGTCCGATGCCTTCGCCGCTGACGACCTTGATCAGGCTGCGTCCCTGATCACGCGCCTGAAATACCTGCGCAAGCTTGCCGATGACACGCGCGCCCGCCGGGCCGAGTTGCGCGGAAGGGGCTGAGCCATGGCATTGCTGCAGATTCACGAGCCCGGCGAGACCCCGGCCCCCCATGAAGGCGACGCCAATGTCGCCGTCGGCATTGACCTGGGCACCACCAATTGCGTGACCGCCGTTGTTGTCGACGGCAAGGCGGAAGTGCTTCGTGACGAGGATGGACAGGCCCTGGTGCCTTCCGTCGTCGCCTATGCGCCCGACGGTTCCCCCATCGTCGGCGGATTGGCGAAAAGCCTGATCGCCATGCGCCCGGACAGTGTCGTCAGCTCCATCAAACGTCTGATGGGGCGCGGCATCGACGACATCAAGGCGGTGGCCGGTCATCTGCCGTTCCAGGTCGAGCCGTCGGAAGACGGCTCCGCCATGGTGCGCATCAACGTCGGCGGCCACAAATTGACGCCGGTGGAGATTTCCAGCCATATCCTGACGGCCCTGAAGGAACGGGCTGAGGGCGTGCTCGACCGTGAGGTCACCCGTGCCGTCATCACCGTGCCCGCCTATTTCGACGACGCGGCGCGCACGGCGACCAAGGACGCGGCCCGTCTGGCGGGGCTTGAGGTTCTGCGCCTGGTCAACGAACCGACGGCGGCGGCGCTGGCCTATGGCCTGGATAAGGAGGCCGAAGGCCTTTACGCCGTTTACGATCTGGGCGGTGGGACTTTCGACATCTCGCTGCTGCGGATGGAAAAGGGCGTGTTCCAGGTGTTGGCGACAAGTGGCGACGCGGCGCTTGGCGGCGACGATTTCGACCACGCCATCGCCGAACATTTCCTCAAGGACTGGACCGGCGAAACGCCGGGTGCCGGCGCCGTCAAGCAGGCCATCGCCATCGCCCGCCAGGTCAAGGAAGATCTCAGCACAGCCGACAGCGGCACCTGGGCCCTGGACCTGGGCGGCGAACAGCAATCGTTCTCCCTCGACCGCGCGGCCTTCGAAGAATTGATCACGTCCCTGGTTGCCCGCACCCTCAGCATCTGCGAGGACGTTCTGGACGACGCCGAGGTCACACCGGACGACGTCAATGGCGTGGTTCTGGTCGGTGGCTCAACCCGCGTCCCTCTGGTCCGCAAGAAGGTTGCCGAGCTGTTCGGGCGCGAGCCGCTTGCCGATATTGATCCGGACGAGGTCGTCGCCGTGGGCGCCGCATTGCAGGCCGAGGCCCTGACCATCGGCTCCGACACCCTGTTGCTGGACGTCACGCCGCTGTCGCTTGGCATCGAGACCATGGGCGGGCTGACGGAAAAGATCATCCCCCGCAATACGCCGATCCCGGTCGCCAAGGCCCAGGAATTCACGACCTATCAGGACGGCCAGACCGCCATGGCCGTGCATGTGGTTCAGGGCGAGCGGGAAATGGTCGACCAGAACCGCTCCCTGGCGCGCTTCACCCTGCGCGGCATTCCGCCCATGGTCGCGGGCGCGGCGCGCATCCGCGTGACCTATGCGGTGGACGCCGACGGCCTGATGACGGTCAGTGCCCGCGAGGAAACCACCGGCACGGAGCAGAGCATCGAGGTCAAGCCGTCCTATGGTCTGTCCGAGGACGAGATGTCGCAGATGCTTTACGACAGCATGAAGAATGCCAAGGAAGACATGACGCAGCGTCTGATCGCCGAGGCACGGGTCGAGGCCGGCCGAGCCCTGGGCGCGGTCAAGGCCGCGATGGAGATCGACGGCGATCTGTTGGACGATGGCGAGCGCACGGAAATCACCGCGCTTTTGGCGGCGACGGAGGCGGCGATCACCGGCGACGACCGCGATGCAATTAACGCTGCTGTCGAGAAATTGGAAGAAGGCACGCGATCCTTCGCCGAAAAACGCATGGACCGCGGCATCCGCGCGGCCCTGCGCGGTGTCGAGGTCGACCGCCTGGATGAGGCCGCCCACGAACGGGACGATGTCGTGCGCGATTACAACCATGCGCGCAAGTCCGCCGACGTTGGCGACTGACGGAACGAGGAACGAAAAAAATCATGACAAAGATGTTCAAAATGACCTTCGTGCTGCCCGACGGCACGCCCAAGGAAGTCGACGCACCGGAAGGCCTGTCCGTCCTTGAGGTCGCGCACCGCAACGGCATCGACCTGGAGGGCGCCTGCGAAGGCTCGCTTGCCTGTTCGACCTGCCATGTGGTTGTCGATCCGGATTTTTACGCCAAGCTGGATGAGCCGAGCGAGAATGAAGAGGACATGCTCGACCTGGCCTTCGGGCTGACCCATACCTCGCGCCTCGGCTGCCAGATCGTCATGAGCGAGGACCTGGACGGCCTCAAGGTGACCCTGCCCAAGGCGACCCGCAACATGATGGTCGACCGCAAGGTCTGATCCGCAAATCCCGAGCGGCCTTTGGGGCGCGACGACGATTTGCGTAAATCAATAAGCTCAGCTAGGGCAAGCTGTCAGGGAGGAAAACATGGGACTGCGCTGGACCGACACCATCGACATCGCCATCGAGTTGGAAGAGGCCCATCCCGACGCGGATGTGGTCAACCTGCGGTTCACGGACCTATGGAAATGGGTTCAGGAACTGCCTGGCTTCGACGACGATCCGCAGAAATCCAACGAAAAGGTTCTGGAGGCCATCCAGATGGCCTGGCTTGACGAGCGGGATTGACCGTCAGCCGCTTTCCATGACCCGAAGCCGCGCCGCTGGAAAGCGGACGGTGACCGCCGTCCCTTTGCCGGGTTTGCTGTCCAGTTCCAACGTGCCGTCGTGCATTTCCGCCAGGTTCTTGACCAGCGGCAACCCCAGGCCGACGCCCTTGAAGCGTCTGGCAAAGGGGCCTTCGGCCTGGCCGAAGGGGCTCAGGACCTTTTGCCAATCCTTTTCGGCGATGCCGATGCCGGTATCAGAGACACGGACGAGCAGGCCGCCTTCGGCGGTTTTTTCAAGATCGACCCGCACGGTGCCGTCGTCGGGCGTGAATTTGATCGCGTTCGACATCAGATTGATGACGATCTGACGCAACCGCCGCTCGTCGCCCATGAACGGAGGCATCGTTGCCAAGTGGGCTTCCAAGGTGATGTTCGCCTGTTTGGCCTCTTCCTCCATCAAGGTGACGCAGGCTTCGACCGCGGTGCCGATGTCGAAAATTTCCTCCTGGAACTGGATTTCTCCGGCCTCGATCAGGGAAATGTCCAATACGTCGTTGATGAGTTCCAGCAGGTGGCGGCCCGAGTGTTTGATGTTGGCGATATATTCAGCATATTTCTCGTTGCCCAGGGGGCCGAGGGTGCCCATGCCGATGAGTTCCGAATATCCGATGATCGAATTCAGCGGCGTACGGAACTCGTGGCTCATGTTGGCGAGGAATTCGGTCTTGGCGCGGTTGGCGCGTTCGGCCGCTTCCTTGGCATGGGCCAGATCACGTTCCGCGCGCCATTGCTTGGTGATGTTGCGCCCCGTGCCGCGATAGCCCTTGAAGGCGCCGTCCTTGTCGTAGACGGGCTTGCCGCTGATCGCCAGATAGTTGACCTCGCCGTCGGGGCGGACGCGGGAATGGATGAAATCGCGGAACGAGCGATGGGCCTCCAGGTCCGCGATATGGCTTTTCCAGGGTTCTTCGTCCGGGTTGTCCCACAGGGATTCCCGGCGCGACCGGCCCAATAGCTGTTCCGGGCGCACGCCCGACGCCCAGTAGAAGCGGTCTGAGAAATAGGAAAACCGCAGATTCTCGTCCATTTCCCACAGCCAGTCCTGGGATGCCTCGGCGAAATCGCGGAACCGCTCCTCGTTCTCACGCAAGGCCGTGGTGACGGCGATCCATTCACTGACATCGCGGCGGATGGTCAGGATGCCGCCGCCCTGCAGGCGGTATTCCATGAGTTCGTACCAGATGCCGTTGGCGAACCGGTGTGCCGGCAGGCCCATGGCATTGCGGTGACGGTCCAGGCGGATGCGGATGAATTCCTCCTCGCGGCCGACCGCCTGGTCGATCAGGCCGCGATCCGTATGGGCGCGGACCAGGTCCTCGAACACGGCACCCGGGACATAGATCGCCTTCAAATCCTCGGGCAGATAACGCAGGTAGGCCTTGTTGACGAAAACCAGGCGGTCCTCGGCATCGTAGACCACGACCCCGTCATCGACCCGTTCCAGGGCGTCGATCAGGGCGGGAACGGCCTGAGCGGCAAGGCCGCCCGCGGCCGGCAGCGGGATGTTTTGCGAACGGGCATGGGCGCGCAGCTGCGCAAGCTCGGCCTCCAGAGCCTCGACCCTGGCGATCAATGCGCTTTCCGTTAGGCTTTGCGGCTCTTTCTTCCCCGGCATCCCGGCCTCTTAGACCTGCTTAGGGCGGAATTCGTGTGTAACCTATTTGCAGACCGAATGACATAGACCGATAGTGCAGGTCGACGTTCCAGTTGATGAGGGGGTTTCATGTCGCTAAGCGAGACCATGTTGTTTAACACGTCCATACCGCTGCTGGACGCCCTGGCGCTCGCCTGGTTTCTCGCCGGGGCGACGCTTTATACGGCGCTCGCCGACCAAATCGCCTGGGGCAAACGGCCGATGGCGGTCGTGCTGCACGACTATCGCCTGCGCTGGATGGAACGCATGTTGGAGCGCGACAACCGCATGGCCGACGTGCAGATCGTCAATTCCTACATCCGGTCGGGCAGTCTGTTCATTTCCACCACGCTGCTGGTGTTGGCCGGGATCGTGGCCTTGCTGGGCCAGATCGAGGATCTGCGCGTCATCATCCATGATGTGTCCATGGCCCAGCCGGCATCCCGGCGGCTGATGGAATTCCGCGTGTTCATCCTGGTGCTGGTGTTCGTCTATGCCTTCTTCAAATTCGCCTGGTGCCTGCGCCAGTTCAATTACACCCTGGTGATGATCGGCGCGGCCCCTCAGGCGGGACAATGCGATGCCGCGATCACGGCCCAGTTCCCGCCCCGCGCGGCAACGATCCTGTCGCGCGCCCAGGACAACTTCAACCGGGGGCTTCGGTCCTACTATTTCGCCTTGGCGCTGCTGCCCTGGTTCATTCATCCGCTGATGCTGTTCGGTACCACGGTCTGGGTCCTGCTGGTGCTTTATCGCCGGGATTTCCGCTCCGTCACGCTGAAGACCCTCGATGAACTGGGCGCGGCCGATGACGCGGCGGCGGACACCAGGGGGCCGCGCATGCCCCCGGCGGCCTAGATGCCTTGCGCGGGTGCCTTGTTTCCCCCGGCGAAAGCCCTATATTCCGCCCCATGAGTACTCCCGTGATCGATCTGGCCCTGGGTAAGAATCCTAAGGACACCCGCGTCGTCGTCGCCATGTCCGGCGGCGTCGATAGTTCGACCGCGGCCGCGCTCGTGCGGGAAGCGGGCTACGACGTGGTCGGCATGACCATGCAGTTGTACGACCAGGGCGAACCCAGCCCGGGGCAGAAGACCTGTTGTGCCGGCAAGGACATCTTCGACGCGCGGCGCGTCGCCGATCAATTGGGCTTTCCCCATTACGTCCTGAACTACGAAAGCCGGTTCAAGGACCAGGTTATGGACGATTTCGCCGACACCTACCTGCGCGGCGAAACACCCATTCCCTGCGTGCGCTGCAATCAGACGGTGAAGTTCAAGGACATGTTGGGCCAGGCCCGCGAATTGGGCGCCGATGCCCTGGTCACAGGCCATTACGTGCGCCGTGTTCAGGGGGCGGCCGGGTCCGAACTGCACCGCGCCGCCGACGCGTCCAAGGACCAGAGCTACTTCCTGTTCGCCACCACGGGCGCGCAGTTGGATTTTCTGCGCTTCCCGCTGGGCGGCATGGACAAGGCGGAAACCCGCGCCCATGCGACGCGCCTGGGGCTTGCCGTGGCCGACAAGCCGGAAAGCATGGACATCTGTTTCGTGCCCGACGGCAATTATGCGCGCATCGTCGAACGCCTGCGCCCGGAAGCCCACGATCCCGGCGATATCGTCGATCAGGCGGGCAAGGTGCTGGGCCGCCACGACGGCATCATCCATTTCACTGTCGGCCAGCGAAAAGGCATCGGCATCGGCGGGATGGGTGACCCGCTTTACGTGCTGCGCCTGGAGCCCGAAACCCGGCGCGTCGTCGTCGGGCCCAAGGCGGCCCTGGGCCGGGAAAGCCTGAACGTGCACGAGGTCAACTGGCTGGGCGACGGCCCCCTGCGGGCCAAGGTGCATCGGGTCGAGGTCAAGATCCGCTCCATGTTCAAGCCCGTGGCGGCCACCCTGTTCGGTACCGGCGACGATACGGCCGCCGTGACGTTCGATGAACCCCAGAACGGCGTGGCGCCCGGCCAGGCCTGCGTGTTCTATCAGGGTGACCGCGTTCTCGGCGGTGGCTGGATCGCGCGCTAGGCGGCGCCGTTCAGCCCGGCCAGACGATGGCCACGATCATCGATATACCGGAAAACATCAGCAGCGCCAGGACGACCTGGTTGAACGAGCTGTCGCCCAGGCGGTTGTAGATTTTGCGCCCGACCCAGGAGCCCACGATGGTGGCGGGGAAGGCGATCAGGGCCACGCGGCCGACTTCCAGGGTCATGAAGCCGCCGATTGCCTGAGTAACCACGGCAAACAGCAGAATGGCCGTGTTGTAGCCCTGGAATACGCCCCGCTTTTCGTCCTTGGACCAGCCGCGCAGGGTTGCCCAGATGGTCGGCAGCGGCCCGGACAGGCCGGTCAGGCCGCCCAGCACCCCGCCGCCCAGGCCGACGATGGCGTTGGCCAGCTTGCCGCCCCAGGCAAGCTTGGGCGCGGATCGCTGGGCCAGGGTGAAGGCGCAGTAGAGCACCAGGAAGATTGCGAAGAACAGCTTGAAGCCGTCGACCGAAACCATCGGCAGGATCATCGTGCCGAGCGGCACGCCGACCACACCGCCGACGATAAACGGCAAAACGCGCGGCCAGGAGATCGCGTGCCAAATCGCGGGCAGGGTGAAGAACTGGGAGATCAGCGAACAGATCACCACCAGCGGTGCGGCGACCGCCGGCTCGATCACCGTCAGCCAGACTGCCAGTGCCGTCAGGCCGGTCCCGAACCCGGTCAGCCCCGATACGAAGCCGCCCGCAAGCGCGCCGGCCAGGATGGTGAGTTCCAAAATGCCCATGGTGTTCCGTGTCGGTCGGGGGATGGAGGGGAAGGCTTAATGAGGAACAGGCACGGAATAAAGAGCCAATGGTTCGGTTTTGACCGAACCATTGGGGGACAGGCGGGGTTATTCCGCCGCCGGGCTTTCGGCGGCGGCGCGCACGCTGATGCCCACGTCGCCATCGGCCAAGGCCTCACGGGCCTTTTCCTGCTGCTGCTGGCGGGCCCACATGTCGGCATAGCGTCCGTTCGTCTTCAGCAGGTCCGGGTGACTGCCGCGTTCGACGATGCGCCCCGCTTCCAGCACCAGAATCTCGTCAGCGTCGACCACGGTCGACAGGCGATGTGCCACGGTCACGGTGGTGCGGTCTTTGGATACGGTCTTCAGGGCTTTGACGATGTCCTGTTCCGTGCGCGAGTCGAGCGCCGAGGTTGCCTCGTCGAAGATCAGGATCGCCGGCGCCTTTAGTACGGTGCGGGCGATGGCGACGCGCTGCTTCTCGCCGCCGGACAGTTTCAGCCCCCGTTCGCCGACCGTGGACTGATAGCCATCGGGCAGGGCCATGATGAAGTCGTGAATCTGCGCCGTGCGGGCCGCACCCTCGACCTCGGCCGGGCTGGCGCCGGGGCGGCCGTAGGCGATGTTGTAAAATACCGTGTCGTTGAACAGGACCGTGTCCTGAGGGACCATGCCGATGGCGGCGCGGAGGGACACCTGGGTCAGGTCGCGGACGTCCTGGCCGTCGATGGTGATGCGTCCGCCCGAAACGTCATAGAACCGGAACAGCAGGCGCGAGATGGTCGACTTGCCGGAGCCCGAGGGACCGACGATGGCGACGGTCTTGCCCGCCGGCACGGTAAAGGAAATGTCGTTCAGAACCTCGCGCCGGGCGTCATAGGCGAAGGACACGTTCTCGAACCGCAGTTCGCCACCCTTGATTGCCAGCGGGACCGCGCCGGGGCTGTCGGCGACTTCGGGATTTTCATCAAGCAGACGGAACATCTGTTCCATGTCGATCAGCGACTGTTTGATCTCGCGGTAGACGAACCCCAGGAAGTTGAGCGGCATGTACAGCTGGATCAGGTAGGCGTTGACCATGGCGAAGTCGCCGATGGTCATGGTCCCGGCGACCACGCCATCCGCCGCCATCCACATGATCATCGTCAGGCCGACGGCGATGATCGCACCCTGGCCGATGTTGAGCAGGGCCAGGGAGGTGTTGGACTTCACCGCCGCGTCCTCGTAGCGGGCCAGGGCCTTGTCGAAACGCCTGCTTTCGTGGTCCTCGTTGCCGAAGTACTTGACCGTCTCGAAGTTCAGCAGACTGTCGATGGCCTTGGTGTTGGCCTCGTTGTCGGTGTCGTTCATGGTGCGGCGGAACTGGATGCGCCATTCCGTGACGGCCAGCGTCCAGAAAATGTAGATGCCGATGGTCAGAAACGCGACCAAGGCCATCCAGATGCCGAACAGGTACCACAGGATGCCGCAGGTCAGGACGACCTCGACCAGGGTCGGCACGATGTTGAACAGCATGAAGCGGAGCAGGAATTCAATGCCCTTGGTGCCGCGTTCCACCGCGCGGCTGACGCCGCCGGTCTTGCGGTCCAAGTGAAAGCGCAGGCTGAGCCGGTGCAGGTGGCGGAAAGTTTTCAGGCCGGCCTGGCGGATGGCGCGCTGGGCGACCTTGGCGAACACGGCATCGCGCAGTTCGCCCAGGGCCTGGGACAGCACACGGGCGACGCCGTAGGCGATCAAGGCCATCACCGGCACGGCGATCAGGGCCCCCTGTTTGACGTCCAGCGCGTCGATTGTTTGTTTGTAGATATAGGGGACGGCGACGCTGGCCCCTTTCGCCGCAGCAAGGAAAAGCACGGCGAGAACGACGCGCATGCGCAGCGCAGTTTCCCCGGCGGGCCATAGGTAGGGCGCCAGGGTCTTGATGGTCTGCCAGTCGTTCCGGCGGGGACTGTTGGCGGGGTCAGCGTGATCGCGCCGCATGAGCCGTGTCATCCTGAAAAAGAAGTCGGTTCATATAGTTGGGTTTGCGCGGGCTGATCGCAAGCAACGATGTCGACTTAAGTCATATAAGGGACGTCCAATAATCCGTGTATAAGCCGGGGCAATTGGACGAACAGCCAAATAACGCACCTCGAAAAACGTGTCTCGGTGTTCAGGTTTTTGTCAGTTTAAGCTGTAGGATTGCCCTAGGGGGCAAAAGTTTGGATAGTGGCCCATGAGCCTTGAAACGAGTTGGGAAAGCGTCCCGGCATCCGCCGGTCATAAAGCATCGATGAGCGACGGATACGACTTCAGCGCATTAAGGATTTTGGTGGTGGACGACAGCTTCCACATGCGGGAGCTTGTGCGCACCTTCCTTGAAGGATTCGGAATCAAGGAAGTCACGGTGTCGTCCGATGCCGAGGAAGCCTATGACCTTGTGGTCAACCTGGACCCGGACCTGATCATCACCGATTGGAACATGGCGCCCGTGTCGGGGTTGGAGTTCGTTGAACGCATCCGCAAGGGCGCCAACGTGCCCAACCGGTTCGTGCCGATCATCATGCTGACCGGCTACACGGAAATGAAGCGGGTCGAGGAAGCGCGCGACGCCGGCATCAATTCCTTTCTGGCCAAGCCGATCTCGGCAGCGTCACTGTACAAGCGTTTGGTCACTTCGGTGCAGGACAAGCGCCAGTACGTGGAATCCACGGGTGGATATTTCGGCCCGGATCGTCGGTCGACCAAGCGGCGCGAATTTCGCGGCAAAGAACGACGCGGCGGGGCATAAGCACAATCATGGCAGAAACCCGCTTCCTGAAGCCGCAGAAGCATATCAGCCAGAAGGTTCGTCCCGGTGGGCCGTCCATGGAACAGGCGATCCTGCAGGCGGTGAATGCCGCCGACGACCTGATCGGGCAATATCAGGGCTGGGCGGTCGATGACCTGGAAAAACTCTGGCAGTCCTTTGTCGAGACCTCACGGTCCGGGCGGGCTGACCCGGTGCGGCTCAAGCAGCTTTACGACATGACGCACGAGGCCCGCGGGCAGGGCGGCAGCTTCGGCTTTCCCCTGATTTCCGTGGTTGGCGATTCGATGTGCAAGTATCTGGAAGGGCGGCCACGCCTGAAGGCCCGCGATCTCGACGTCATTCGCGTTCACATCATGGCCATGAAGGCCGTGTTCCGGCAGGGCCTGAAAGGCCATCAGGGTGCGCTGAGCAAGGAACTGCACGAACTTCTCGGCATGTTCCGCGCCAAGGTCGCGCAACAGCAGGCCGGCTGACGCCGTCCCACCGCCGCATCCTCAAGAGTATTCCTTAGAATTCAGCCCGTTCGAGAAACCCGGTCTGCGCCAGATGGGCGTCGAAGATCAGGTAGTCGCGCACCTTGTAGCGGCGCGCCAATTCCCGTTCGGCGGCCTTGAAGGGATTTTCGCCCCGCCGCGCGGCGAATGTCCGCGTCATGCGGCGACCGAGCGCCTGGTTCTTCAGGACGGGATAGTAGGTAACCTCGACCGTTTCCCGGTCGGGCTGGTCGATGTCGGTATCGAAGCCGGTGTCCGGCTGCGGGAGGGCTTGGGCTTGGTGGTGGGCGTTCATGGCAAACTCCAATCTGACTCCCAAAATGTTCTTATTTTGTTCTCATGTCAAGAGCCTGTGGATAACTACGCCTGCGGGGCCTCATATTCAATAGGCCTTAAGTATGTATATCCTCTGTATAGGGTGTATGTGGTCTAATTATGGCCACTAGCCACCATATGTTGTGTTTATGCATTGAAAGGGTATGTTGGCTGCCAAATTCGCATGACGAATAGGCGTGGCGCCGGGGCCGGCGGGGGCCGGCGCGGTCCGTTTCGGCCGCCGGAACGGACGGATTCGCAAGGTTCCGTTATCGCGATGGGGTGCTGCGGGCCGCGTGGGCCAGGCGGTCGACCGCTTCCGGGTGGGGGTCGTAGGCGCCGGTCCGGATGTAATGCTCGATGGTCGGGCACATGCGTGTGGCAAAGACGTCCTGCGGCATGCTGTCGTGGGCTTGGCGGGCGTTGTTCCGGCCGGGTGTCAGCAGATCGAGGATCCGCGTCGCGTCGGTGATGATGGTGGCGTGGCGCGCCTGCCAGCGTACGATGCCGCGATGCATGTCGGCGGCGCAATCGCGCTTTGCGCGGGTCAGCACGCTGTCGTAGCTGTCGATCATCGCCGCGTAGACGAAGGCCTTTTGCGTGTCGGTCAGGCGTATGGCGTCGGGCACGCGGCCGTCCGGCGTTAGGGTCAGCTTGGTGGGGATGCCGCGCCGGGTGAATGCGGCCGGGTTCCAGTCGTAGGTCCCGTCCTGGGCGGTTTCCGGTTCATCCATGGCGGGCGCTGCCGCTTGCGGGGCGACGGAGGGATGGTCGACGATGATGCCGAGGAGCACCCGCAGGACGCCGAGAAACAGGATGCCGAGAATGAGGAAGCGTTCGAGCCGGGACATGGCCGTACTTTAGCCGATTGCCGGATCAGGCAAAGCTATTCCCACTCGATCGTGCCGGGCGGCTTCGACGTCACGTCGTAGACGACGCGGTTGATGCCCTTGACCTCGTTGATGATGCGGTTGGCCGTGCGGCCCAGGAATTCGTGGTCGAAGGGGTAGTAGTCCGCGGTCATGCCGTCGGTCGAGGTCACGGCGCGCAGCGCGCAGACGAAATCGTAGGTCCGCGCATCGCCCATCACGCCCACGGTCTGCACCGGCAGCAGCACGGCGAAGGCCTGCCAGATGGTGTCGTACAGCCCGGCGTTGCGGATTTCTTCCAGATAGATCACGTCGGCCTTGCGCAGGATGTCGAGCTTGTCGCGCGAGATCGCGCCCGGAATGCGGATCGCCAGGCCCGGCCCCGGGAAGGGATGGCGGCCGACGAAGGTTTCCGGCAGGCCCAATTCGCGGCCCAGGGCCCGGACTTCGTCCTTGAACAGTTCGCGCAAGGGCTCCACCAGGGCCATGTCCATGCGTTCCGGCAGGCCGCCCACGTTGTGGTGGGATTTGATGGTGACGCTGGGCCCGCCCGTGAACGACACGCTTTCGATGACGTCGGGGTAGAGCGTGCCCTGGGCCAGGAACTTGGCGCCGCCGACGTTCTTGGCCTCTTCCTCGAACACGTCGATGAACAGCTTGCCGATGGTCTTGCGCTTGATCTCGGGGTCGGTCACGCCGTCCAGTTCGCCCAGGAACAGGTCCGAGGCATCGCGGTGGACGAGGGGGATGTTGTAGGTATCGCGGAACAGGGAGACGACCTGATCGGCCTCGCCCTCGCGCATCAGGCCGTGGTCGACGAACACGCAGGTCAGCTGATCGCCGATGGCCTCAAACAGCAGCACGGCGACGACGGAGGAATCGACGCCCCCCGACAGCCCGCAGATCACCCGGCCATCGCCGACCTGGTCGCGGACCTTCTGGATCGCTTCGTCCTTGAAGGCGGCCATGGTCCAGTCGCCGGCGCAGCCCGCGATGTTGTGCACGAAGTTGGCGAGCAATTTGGCCCCGTCGGGGGTGTGCACGACCTCGGGGTGGAACTGCACGCCGAACATGCGCCCGCTGTCGTGGGCGATGGCGGCGAAGGGCGATCCGTCGGACACGGCCACGGGGCGGAAGCCCTCGGGCACGCGGATGATCTTGTCGCCGTGGCTCATCCAGACCTGATGTTTTTCGCCCTTGGCCCACACGCCCGCGAACAGGGGGCAATCCTCGGTCACCTGGATGAAGGCGCGGCCGAATTCGCGGTGGTTGGAGGGTTCGACCTCGCCGCCGGTCTGGGCGACCATGGTCTGTTCGCCGTAACAGATGCCGAGCACGGGCAGGCTGCCCACGGCCGACGCCGTATCGAACAGGGCCTGGGGGGCGCGGGGCGTGGTCTGCTCATGGACGGAGGCCGGGCCGCCCGACAAGATCACGCCCTTGGGGCCGAACGCCTGGATGAAGGCTTCGTCGACGGCATTGAAGGGGTGAATTTCGCAGTAAACGCCGGATTCCCGAACCCGGCGCGCGATCAATTGCGTCACCTGGGAGCCGAAATCGACGATCAGGATTTTTTCCGCGTGAAGATCGCTGTGTGACGCCTGGGACATGGGGTGCTTCTATCGCGAACCCATCCGTGAGTCACGCCCGGAGATGTCCTGATACATCGGAAAAATGCGGTTGCGGAAGGCGCCGGGCTACATCCGCGCCAAGCGGGCGCAGTTGACCGGGCGTTCGCCCACGCCCTGGTCGCCTGCGGCCATGAATACACGGTCGACAACATGGCGGCCGAGGGCGCTGTTGACGCGGTCGGCCAGTTGCTTGTCCAGGCCCGAAGCGGCGATGTTCGGCCAGGAGAAAGGCCCCCGCACATTGGTCTGCATGAAGGATTTGACTTCCATCTGGATGCGCGCGAGGTCACGGCAGAACTCGGTCCCCGCCTGCTTGTCGGTCACCCGGAAGGCGATGGAAATGGGCACCAGGGCCGACGATCCGCCCTGGTAATCGACCCGCGCCAAATAGGGCGAGACCTGCATGTCATAGACCTGGCCGCCGCGCGCCGCCGATTGCGCGCCGACGCCGTCGATCGAGCCGCCCGGACCGAGTATCCAAACGGCGGCGACGGCCGCTGTCATCGTGGTGCCAAGCGCGGCCCCTGCAACATAGAGGTTCACCGTTGCTCCCCTTTATCCACCTTCCTCCCCACGCATCCACCAAGCATCCAACAGAGGGAGGTTATGGTTAATATTATCACCCTATCATATGGTTCGTTGTTCACTTTTTCCAGGGTCAGCCGCTCAGTGATGTAAATTGTTGAATTCGTGCCCATATATCTTGTGCCGAGCAGCGCGGCAGGGGCGTTCGGCGTTAACGGAATCGATACGGGATCCGGGGAAAATGGCCGCAATCGGGCCAGGGACAGGCAACGGACACATGGACATGACGGTATTAAGATACGCATCCTGTTCGCTGGCGGCAGCCGTTCTGGCGGCGGTTCTGTCGGCCGGCCCCGCCGCCGCGCAAACACCGCCGGGTGCCGCTTCGGAAGCGCCGCCGCCCGCCGCCAAGGCGCGGATCACCAAACGGGACTGCCGCCGTGTGCTTCGCCATCAGCCGAGCGGCGACGTCGCCTACAAGCCCGGCGTCGACGCGCGCGGCAAGGCCGTGGCCCCGGCCGACCTGTCGGGCGGCTTCAAGATGGTTCTGCCGGACGTGTTCGAATTCAACGTGACCAAGGATCTGACCGCCTACCTGGGCGGGGCGGAGGATCAACTGGCCGCCGACAAGGCCGCCGCCCTGGCGGCGGAGAAATCAGCCGCCGCGACGGATGCCGCCGTGTCGTCGGCCACACAATCCCTGACCGCCGCCCAGACCACCTATGACAATGCGGCGGCCGCCGCCGAGGCCGCCACGACCGCCGCCGCCGCGGCCCCCAATGACGCCGACCTGGCCGCTGCCGCCGCCACGGCCAGCGCCGCCGCCGAGACGGCGCAGACGGGGCTGGCCGCCACACAGTCCTATTACACGGCAACCCAGAACGCGGCGTCGGCCAACGATGTGTCGGCGGCCCTGTCGGGCGCCAACGCGGCGCTGAGCGCGGCCGAAAGTGCGGGTTATGTCTCCGGCGCCGATGATCAGACCGCCGCCACCGCCGCCGCGACGGCAGCCTCGGCCTCGGCCGCCGCCGATGCGGCGGCGCTTTCGGCGCGCGAGACCGTGGCCAAAAGTGCGGGGATGGAGTTGAACGTCGGCACCGTGCGCTTCAACATCAACACCGGCGCCATGACCTTCAACGGTCAGCCCTTGAACGACGCCGCCATGGGCGAGATGGCCGTGATCTGCAAGGACATCCTTGCGGGCGGAAAATAACGGCCGCCCGTTAGCCTAGTAGCACTGCTTGCGCGCTTCGCGGCATTGGGTCTGGCAGGCCTTGTCGGACCCGCAGGCCTTGCGGCACTGCTTGAACAGCGCCCCGCAGTCCTTCTGCCCCTGGCCCATGCCCGATCCCGAATTCCCCGTAACGCCGCATTGCATGGCGCAGGAGGCCTTGGCGTCCGCGCCGTTTTGTTCGATGCAGTTGCTGAAACAGACATGGCCCGCGTTCTGGCCCAGCTGCTCGCCGTGGAAGTGCAGCTTGCCCGTGTCATGGGCGCTGACGGCGGCGGGCAGGGCAAGGATCAGGGCGGCGATGGCCAGGCCAGCGAAGATAAGGCCAGCGAACAGGCGTTTCATGGGGTGGCTCCCGTCTTTCAATGTCATCAATGCCCCATGGTAGCGCGGCCGGGCGCAGGCGGAAACCGGGCAGGGGCGTGGGTTACGAGGGGGGTTCCGTCCGGCCCGCCGGGATTGTATACAATGACGATGAAAGGGCGGCCAAAACGCCCGCAACCGGCCCAAGCCGGACCTAGGGAGGAAAACCAAAAGATGTCCAAGCATCCCCACGATGAATGGTCGCAGGTTCTGTTCCGTCAGTTCAAGGACGCGGGCGTGGACCTGTTCACCTATATCCCCGACGCCGGCAACGCGCGCCTGGCCGAACTGGCCGAGGAAGACAATGAAACCCGGCTGGTCCTTTTGACCACCGAGGAAGAGGGCGTCGCCATGGCGGCGGGGGCCGATCTGGTCGGCAAGAAGTCGGTCCTGATGATGCAGTCGTCGGGGGTCGGCAATTGCCCCAACTACCTCAGCTTTTCCAAGGGCGGCAATTTTCCCTGCCTGATGATGGTCTCCATGCGCGGCGACTATGGGGAGCAGAACCCCTGGCAATACCCCATGGGCCAGGCCGTGGATAAAATTTTGGAAGCCATGGGCGTCATGGTGTTCCGCGTCGACCGCCGCGACGAGCTTGAGGCCGCCAGCCAGGCCGCCATCAACGCCGCCTTCCGCAACAACCAGGGCGCCGCCCTGATCCTGACCCAGAAGTTCCTGGGCGCGAAGGCGTTCTAGGCGCCTGCGCGGACAAGGACATGAATTGAACCACAGAGACACAGAGGCAGTGAGGAAAAGAGAGAGATGATTTTATTTCTTCTCATCGTCTCACCTCACCGTCTCACCGCCTCAGTGGTGAAACAATCGATAACGGCGATTGACGCCGTTTGAGGGAGGAACCTTCAATGACCAAGATTACGCTGGACCGCCGCGAGCTTCTGGCCCCCCTGTTCCCGGACAAGGATAAATGGTTGTTCGTTTCCGGATTGGCCGGCTCGTCCAAGGACGCGGCCGGGCTGACCAACGACGGCCCCAACCTGTTCACCATGGCCGGCTGCATGGGCTCCGCCGTCGCCACGGGCCTCGGCATGGCGCTCTCGGCCCCGGAAAAACAGGTCGCCGTTATCACCGGCGACGGCGAATTGCAGATGGGCCTGGGCTCCCTCAACACGGTGGCGACCCAGGCCCCGGCCAACCTGACCATCGTCTGCATCGACAACGGCACGCACGGCGAGACCGGCGGCCAGGAAGGCCACACGGCCCAGCGCACCAACCTTGCCATGATCGCCCAGGGATCGGGCATTCCCAGCGTCAAGGAAATCACCTCGGCCGATCAGATCGCGGATGCTCATGACTTCATCCGCAGCGCCCCCGGCCCCCGCTTCCTGTGGTGCCGCGTGCTGCCCGGCGACCCCACGGCGTTCAAACGCAACCTCAACCCGGCGGAATGCCGGATCGCGTTTCGGAACGCCTATTTGAACGCCTGATCGCCGAGCGACAGACAAAAGAAAAGGCCGGGTATTACCCGGCCTTTTCGTATTCGGTGGAGAGGTGGGTGACGGTTAGTCGTCGTCGCCCGCCGCCGCCTTCTTGTCCAGGTAGTCTTCCTTGTAGAGCTCCGCGCCCTCTTCCTTGAACTTCTCGCTCATTTCATCCATGCCTTCTTTCGCATAATCACGAACCAAGTTCGTGATTTCCATGGCGCAGAACTTGGGGCCGCACATGGAGCAGAAGTGGGCGGTCTTGTGGGCGTCTTTCGGAAGCGTCTGGTCGTGGAAGTCGCGGGCCCGGTCCGGGTCAAGGCCGAGGTTGAACTGGTCTTCCCAGCGGAATTCGAAGCGGGCGCGGGACAGTGCGTCGTCGCGGGCGGCGGCGCCCGGGTGGCCCTTGGCGACGTCGGCGGCATGGGCCGCGATCTTGTAGGTGATCACGCCTTCCTTGACGTCGTTGCGGTCGGGCAGGCCCAGATGTTCCTTGGGCGTCACGTAGCACAGCATGGCCGTGCCGAACCAGCCGATCATGGCCGCCCCGATGCCCGACGTGATGTGGTCGTAGCCCGGCGCGATGTCGGTGACGAGCGGCCCGAGCGTGTAGAACGGGGCTTCGCCGCAGACTTCCAGCTGCTTTTCCATGTTGACCTTGATCTTGTGCATGGGCACGTGGCCGGGGCCTTCGATGATGACCTGACAGTCCTTTTCCCAGGCGACCTTGGTCAACTCGCCCAGCGTTTCCAGTTCGGCGAACTGGGCCGCGTCGTTGGCGTCGGCGGAGGAGCCGGGGCGGAAGCCGTCGCCCAGCGAGAACGACACGTCATAGGCCCGCATGATGTCGCAGATGTCCTCGAAATGGTCGTACAGGAAAGACTCCTTATGGTGCGCCAGGCACCACTGGGCGATGATCGACCCACCGCGCGAGACGATGCCGGTGACCCGGTCGGCGGTCAGATGGATGTGCTTCAGGCGGATGCCGGCATGGATGGTGAAATAATCCACGCCCTGTTCGGCCTGCTCGATCAACGTGTCGCGGTAGATTTCCCAGGTCAGGTCCTCGGCCCGGTCGACCTTTTCCAGCGCCTGATAGATCGGCACGGTGCCGATCGGCACGGGCGAGTTGCGGATGATCCATTCGCGGATGTTGTGGATGTTGCGGCCCGTCGACAGGTCCATGACCGTATCCGCACCCCAGCGGGTCGACCACACCATCTTGTCGACTTCCTCGGCGACGGAGGACGTCACGGCCGAGTTGCCGATGTTGGCGTTGATCTTCACCAGGAAGTTCCGGCCGATGATCATCGGCTCCGTTTCCGGGTGGTTGATGTTGTTGGGGATGACGGCGCGGCCGCGGGCGACCTCTGAGCGGACGAATTCCGGGGTGATGAAATCGGGGATTTCGGCGCCGAAGCTTTCCGCCCCGTCGCGGGCCTTTTTCAGGACCTCTTCGGGCAGGCGTTCGCGCAGCATGTTTTCGCGGATCGCGATGAATTCCATTTCCGGGGTGATGATGCCCTGGCGGGCATAGGCGATCTGCGTCACCGCCTTGCCGTCAATGGCGCGGCGCGGCGCGTTGCGCACGGGAAATTCGGGAACCAGATGGTCGTCGTCGACGTTGCCGTTGTCTTCCGGCTTCACGTCGCGGCCGTCATAGGGCTCGGTGTCGCCGCGGGCCACGATCCATTCCTGGCGCAGCTTGGGCAGGCCGGCCTCGATATCGATATAGGCCTTGGGGTCCGTGTAGGGGCCCGAGGTGTCGTAAACCACCGTCGGCGCTTCCATGGCGCTTTCGTGGACGTGGATTTCGCGCATCGGCACCTGCACGCCCGGCAGGGTGCCTTCGACGAAGATCTTGTTCGACGCGGGCAGCGGCCCGGTGGTGACATCGCCGGTGGTGGGCTTGCGGATGACGTTCATGGATCAGGACTCCCAAGGTCGCGTTATCAAATGGTCGCTCAAGCGATCCGGCGGATAGCGGCGCGTGGGAGAAAAAATAGAAGAGCCCCTTTGGGGGTTCCGTTCCCTACGCCGGTATTGCTCCGGATCAGGTTCGAAGGGTCACCGCGTTGTCTTCCTTCGCGCTGATGCGCTTCGGACGACCGTCGGAATCTCAGCCCCCTATCGGGGCCCCCCGTCGGAACAGGGGGAATCTGGGGGTTAACGCGGGCGAGGTCAAGGGATTCCGCCAACGGATGGGGTTGTCTTTCGACTATATCGCGGGTTATTCCGGATTCTGGTAAAATCGCGCCATGAAAAAGGGTTTGGTGGTAACGGCTTGCCTGCTGTTCCTGGTGATCGCCTGTTCGCCCGACGGCGATGACGGGGGGCTGAAGGGGCGCGCCTGTGTGATGGACGGCGATACGCTGATGATCGGCGGTACGCGCCGCCATACGAAATGCGCCGAAGGCCAGATCGTCGATATCTGGGGCATTACCGCCTTCGGCCTGGATCAGCTTTGCCCGCATCCGTCGGGCCGGATGGTCCGCTGCGGCCTGTATGCCGCCGCGCAGTTGCAGGAAAAGGTCAAGACCAGCGAGATTCGCTGCGAGCAAAAAGAAAGCAAGTTCGGCGGGGTGATCGTGGCGCAGTGCTTCGTCGGCGACGACGACATCGGCCAGTACATGGTCGTCAATGGCTTTGCCAAGGCGAACGCGGCGGTCACCGAACGCTATACCGGTCATGAAGCCCAGGCCAAGGCCCAGCGCCGTGGTTTGTGGGAGACGGGCAGCAGGTGATCCGCTGCCGATTATTCTGTCGCCACGCTCCGGACCGGCCCCTAATATCCCTGCATGCTGTCGATCCGAAACCTTCGCGCGCACCTGGTACAGGTTGACGACCTGGACCTGGACGCGGGCGACTGCATTGCCGTCATGGGCCCTTCGGGGTCGGGCAAAAGCTTGATGTTGCGGGCCTTGGCCGACCTTGACCCGGCGGAAGGCGAGATCACGCTGGACGGCCACGAACGCATGTCCATGACCGGCCCCGACTGGCGCCGTCAGGTGATGTATGTCGGCCCGGAATCGGGCTGGTGGGAAGACCGGGTGGGCGATCATTTCGAAGACCCGGAGGCCGTCACCGGCGTGCTGCAGCGCCTGGGTTTCAAGGCCGAGGCCCTGACCTGGCCGGTATCGCGCCTGTCGACCGGCGAACGCCAGCGCCTGGCCATCGCCCGCGCCTTCGACCGGGGGCCGCGCGTGCTGTTGCTGGACGAACCCACGGGCGCCCTGGATCAGGCGGCGACGGCGTTGGTCGAGGGCGTGATCCACGATTTCCTGATGGACGGCGGCATCGTCATCCTGGCGACCCATGCCAAGGACCAGGCGGCGCGGCTCGGCAAGCGGCTTCTGACCATGACCGACGGCAGGCTGTCCGCATGACCAGTCAGGCCATTCCCCTGTCGGCGATCGATCTGGCCCTGGCGGCTCTGCTGCTGGTCATCAACGGCGGCCTGTCCCTCTGGCTCGGCCTCGGCATTACCCGCTCGCTGGTGATTGCCGCCGTGCGCATGACGGTACAACTGCTGCTGGTCGGCCTGGTCCTCAAGGCCCTGTTCGCGCAGCAGTCGCCCTGGCTGACGCTCGGCGTGGTCGGGATCATGGTCGGCTTCGCCGGTTACGAGATCATGAACCGCCAGGACCGCAAGCTGACCGGCTGGTGGTCCTACGGGATCGGCGTCTCGACCATGACCTTCGCCGCGATATCGGTCACCTGCCTGGCCCTGACGACGCAGCTCAAGCCCGACCCCTGGTGGGATGCGCGCTATGCCGTGCCCATCCTGGGCATGATCCTGGGCAATGCCATGACCGGGATCAGCCTGGGCCTGAACACCCTGTTCAACACGGTGGTCCGCGAACGCTGGGCGGTCGAGGCGCAGATCGCCCTCGGCTTTCCGCGCCAGGTGGCGCTGCGCCCCTTTATCCGCCGCGCCCTCAAGACCGCGCTGATGCCGACCATCAATTCCATGGCCGCGACGGGCGTGGTGTCCCTGCCGGGGATGATGACGGGCCAGATCCTGGCCGGCGCCGACCCGGTGGAAGCCGTGAAATACCAATTGCTGGTCATGTTCCTGATCGGCGGGGCAACGGGCATCGGCGCCGTCATGGCGATCTATGCCGCCGTCTGGCGCCTCACTGATCCGCGCCATCGCCTGCGCCTGGACCGAATAGAAGGATCCGACCAATGACCGACACCGTCACCGCCGTGCGGGCCCGCCCCGTGGTCGTGCCCATGCGCCGGCCCCTGGCCACGGCGGGGGGCGTGGTATCGGAGGCGCCCCTGGTCTTGGTCGATGTCGAGGCTTCGGGCGGCATCACCGGCCGCGCCTATTCCTTCGCCTATCAGGCCTGGGCGCTCAAGCCGCTGATGGCCATGTATGCGGCCCTGGGCGAGCGCATCATGGGCAAGCCGCTGGACCCGCAGGCGCTGCAGGCGGACCTGATGGCCATGACCCGCCTGGCCGGGGCCAAGGGGGCGGCGGGGCAGGCGATCTCGGGCCTCGACATGGCCTTGTGGGATGCCGCCGCCAAGGGTAAAGGCCAGCCTTTGTACAAGTTGCTCGGCGCCGAGGCGGTTGCCACGCCGGCTTATAATTCCAAGGGCCTCGGCATGATCGGCGTGCCGGCGGCGGCCAAGGAGGCGCGGGACCTTCTGGACGAAGGTTTCGCTGCGGTGAAGCTGCGCCTGGGCTATCCGACATTGGAAGAAGACGTCGCCGTGGCGCGGGCCGTGCGGGTGGCGATCGGCCCCGACGTGCCCTTGATGAGCGACTACAACCAAAGCCAGGAGGTCGAAGAGGTCATCCGCCGGGTCAAGGCGCTGGCTGCGGTGGACCTTTATTGGGTGGAGGAGCCGGTCCATTACGACGATTTCTACGGCCATGCGGCGCTGCGTGCCGTGGTGAAGACACCGGTCCAGACGGGGGAGAATTGCTGGTATCCGGGCGAGATGGCGAAATGCATGGCCGCCGGCGGATGTGATTATTTCATGCCCGACGCGGGCAAGATCGGCGGGGTCACCGGCTGGCTGGGGGCGGCCAAGCTGGCGGCGGCGGCCCATCTGCCGTTGTCGAGCCATCTGTACCCGGAAATCAGCGTGCACCTTCTGGCGGCGACGCCGACCCGCCACTGGCTGGAATACGTCGACTGGGCCGAGCCGATCCTGGCTGAGGCGCTGTCCGTGACCGGCGGTCATTGCCATCCTGCGGAAAAACCCGGCATCGGCATTGAATGGAACGACCGGGCCGTCGATAAGTATGGGGTGTAATCCCCAGCCCGAAAGTTCCCGCCATGACCGATACCATCGTCTTCCTTGATCACGGCTCCCTTGCCCCCGGCACGGTGCTGCGCCCGCCCGCGTTCGCCCATCAATGGATCGACCATGACGAGACCAAACCCGGCGAGGTCGCGGCCCGCATCAAGGATGCGACCATCGTGGTCTCCAACAAGATCAAGGTGGGGGCCGCCGAGATGGACGCCGCCCCGGGGTTGAAGCTGATCGCCGTCTGCGCGACGGGCACGGACATCATCGACCTGGCCGCCGCCAAGGAACGCGGCATCACCGTCTGCAACGTCAGGGGCTATGCGGAACATTCCGTGCCGGAACATGCCTTCGGCCTGATCCTAACCCTGCGCCGCCAGATCATCGGCTATCTTGCCGACGTCAAGGCCGGCAAGTGGCAGCAGGCGGGTACCTTCACCTTCTTCACCCATGAACTGCGCGATCTCTACGGCACGCGCTTGGCCGTGGTCGGGCGCGGCTCGCTCGGCCAGGGTGTTGCCACGATTGCAAAGGGCTTCGGGATGGAGGTCGTGTTCGTCGGCCGCAAGGGCGACGCCGCGCCGGAAGCCCCCCTGATCCCCTGGGACGAAGCGATCGAGACGGCGGACGTGCTGACCCTGCATTGCCCGTTGACGCCGGAAACGCGCGGCATGATCGGCTTGGCGGAATTCAAGCGCATGAAGCGCACGGCGCTGGTCATCAACACGGCCCGGGGCGGGCTGATCGACGAGGACGCCCTGGTTCAGGCCCTGACCGGGGGCCTGATCGCCGGGGCCGGGATGGACGTGGTGTCGTCGGAGCCGCCGCCCGCCGACCACCCCTTCATGGCCCTGGTCGGGCGGCCCGACTTCATCCTGACGCCGCATACGGCCTGGGCCGGAAACACGGCCCGTGCGGCCATGGCGGAACAACTGATCCGCAATATCGAGAATTTCAAGAACGGGACGCCGGCCAACATCGTCTAGGCGCCGTCATGGCCGGGCTTGACCCGGCCATCCATGGGGACCCCCGGGTCAAGCCCGGGGGTGACGGGAAGGTTGCGGTTGGCGGCGGCCAGCCTCATCTAAGGGCGGCTCCTAAGGCGTGATGTCGCTTCCCGGTCGTTTGGCGACCTCGGTCGTGCCGGCGGCGGGCGCGTCCTTGGGGCCGCTGCCGTCAGGCGGGGCCCAGTCGCCGGGGCCGCCGGAAAAGCCCGCCGATCCCATGCCCGCCATGCCCGGTTTGGGATGGCGCAGGGTGTCCGGATCCTTGTAGCCGCCGAAGAACCGCCGGATGCCGCGCCAAATTTTCGGCACCAGCCAGATCACCAGCAGGGCGAACAGGCCGAGGCCGATCAGGAAGGCGACCGGGTTGAATACGGCCAGCGCCAGGCCGCCGAACACCAGAAAGTCCTCGAACAGACTCATGCCCCAGTTGGAGAACGGTTCGGGCGAGGTGTTGATGACGGCGCGCGATCCCGCCTTGGCGGCGTGGGTCCCGGCGGCGATCATGCCGCCGCCCAGAAGGGCCGCCACGGTCTGCAGTTCCGCGTTCATGAAATCCAGCCCGCCGACGGCGCCCGCCGCCATGAGGGCGCCCGCCGGGATGCGGATGAAGGTGTGGATCAGGTCCCAGATGGAATCCAGGCCGGGAATCTTGTCGGCGAAGAATTCGATGAAATACAGCAGTGCCGCCGCCGCCAGCACCCAGGTCGAGGACAACACGGCCATGCTGTCCGGCAGCGAGATCACACCGAAGGCATCCAGCCCGCCCAGGATCAGCACGGTGGCATACAGGTTTAACCCGCTGCCCCAGGCGGAGCCCAGGGCAACGGCAAGGGCGGTCAACGGCTCCATCGGGGGCTCATGCCTTTTCGTCGGGAATGTTGGGGAGGTCGTCCACGTAAAGGCCGAGTTCCTTAGGCTCGATCCCCAGGCGCGAACACAGGCTGACGACCTCGATCTGTTCGGTCAGGTTGTCTTCGCCTTCGACCTCGAGAATGCCCATGCAGACACGCAGGATGAGCGACGCCGTTTCGGGGTTGTCGGCCACGGGTTCGATGCGCTGGAACGCGGCTTCGCGCCCTGTTTTCGGATCGTCCTGGATTTCCGCCGTGTAATCGTTGAACAGGTCGACGGCTTCGTGGGGGTCGAACACCTGCAACTGTTTGATGGCCTCGACGATCTGGTCCAGGCGCATGCGTTCGGGAAAAGTCACCTGCCCGTCGGCGGCGCAGACCAGGGCGGCGGCCGACATCACGGCCTCCAGGAACGGGCGGTTCTGGTGCCGCGCCATCTGGTCCCGATACAAATCCGTCAGGGTGTCGAGCACGCCCGCCATGACTTAATGCCTCCGTTGCTTCCCTCGTCTCGATTATTGGCCGAGGGGCGGGGGTGAGGCAACGGCTTATGGGCGGTCAGTAGGGGGCGAGGGTCTTCAGGGTGTTCGTCAAGGTGTCGGCGAATTCCTCCGCCGTTTCGTACATCACCCAATGGCCGGCACCCTTGATGATGTGGAAGGGGGCCTCGGGCTGGAAGCTTCGGATGATTTCCTTGCGCTTATCCAGGCCTTCCTGGCCTTTTACCGTGATGTCGTATTCACCCCAGATGCCGGCCATGGACGCCTTGATGTCGGGCAGGGCGCGTAGCAGCCGGTCGGTCAGCGAGATCGGCCGGGAGCGGATGCGTCCGCGCTCCAGATTGCGGCGATGGATGTGCACGGCCAGATCGTCGATGTTGGCCGGATCGCGCATCATCAGGATCTGCAGGTTGCGGCGCTGCAATTCGTCGATCTCGTCGTCGGTCATGCCGTCCTCGGCCAGGGCCGTGCCCTGGGGCGGCGCGTGCAGCACGCCGAAGCCGCTGGCCCCGACCATGACGAAGCTGCGGCAGCGGCCGGGGGTTTTCGACGCGACGACGCTGCCGATCAGGCCGCCGAAGGAAAACCCGGCCAGATGAAAGGTCTCGCCCGCGGGCACAAGCTGGTCCAGACCGGCGACAAGGATGTCGGCGATGTCGTCGGGCGACGTCGGCTTGGGCGGGGCGCCACTGTCACCGAATCCCGGCGTGTCGGCGGCCAGCACGGTGAAATGCGGCGTCAGCAGGGGGATGGATCGATACCAGTGGGTCCACGATCCCCAGCCGCCGTGCAGCAGGACTAGGGTCGGGCCGCCGCCTTCCCAGCGGTGCCAGATACAGGGGCCGTTGGGGCCCGGCGTTTCGATGCGTTGAGCTTTGGCGGCGAGTGCCGCCACGTCTTGGGCGAGGGCTGCGTGGTCCATGATGAAAGTGGTCGGCCTTTTATTAGGGGGTTAGTCTTTTTCGGAGATGTGAATGTAGCCGCGCTCGATGGCGTGGGTCAGTTCCTCATAAGCTTTCCGCGCTTCTTCGTAAATGTCGCGGTATTTGCGGAGATTGGTGATCTCGGCGTCGGAGGGCGCCTCGCCCTCGGCGACGTTGGAAATGTTGAATGAGGCCTGCAGGTAGCGGCCGCGAAGGTGGGCGACGGCGCGGGCGAAATTGATGACTCGGGCTTCATTGATTTCGGGAATCATCGGGCCGATGATTTCGCGGTTGGCCTGGGAAATCAGCAACTCGGCCTTGCGCAGGAACTGCTGCTGGCGGCGCAGGTCGTCTTCGTAGGAACTCATGGCGTGCTCCCTGGGTGTTGGGCCTTGTTGAGAATTTTTAGCGGAAAGGCGGGGGAATGTCTGCATCGGCGAGCGATGCAGTGATGGTCCTGCAACGGGCCTACTGGTCCGCTTGGCGTCCGTGATGAAACGGCGCGACGGAATTGGCTAAAGCGCAGCCCGGACGCGGGGGCGTCCGGAAAGGGCGGACCCGGCCTCAGTCGGTCGGGTGCGGGCCTTCCAAGGGATGATCGCTTTCGCGGGGGGCTTGCGTGTGCTGGGCCTGTTTCATCTGTCTTCTCCCGATGAACGAAAAACCCGGGCCAGGGCTCCAATCCCCGGCGCCGATGCCTCGTCCGACGTCTCCGCCACACAAGGCGTTTCCACCTTCTGGTAGCGTAGCAACAATACCATAACGAACCGTTAATTTTGATAATAAAATTCCGGTATTGTGTCAATGGAAGAAATTTTATATCGCGATGCGATGTGTCGTTTCGAACAGGGGGCCGAATTCCCGGGTTTCCGCAAAGGCCGGCGGCAAGGCGAGGCCATCCTCGATGCCGAGCCACAGGCGCAGCATGTGCCGCTTTTCGCCGGACGCCGGTTCCGGGTCGGTGAAGGCGGTGCGGGCGTGCAGAGTGGTGAAGTTGTTGCCGACCACCATGTCGCCGGGCGACATCTCGAACGACAAATGGTACGTGGGGTCGTCGCAAAGCGCGTCCAAAAGGTCCATGGCCTCGATCTGGGCCGCGGTCAGGCGGGGAATTTCGTCGGACCGCTGAGCGAGGTCGATGTAATGGCGCTTGTACATGACGAACCAATGCCCACCATGGAACTGGAAGATCGGCAGGGCCTGGTACCAGGGGCGGCCGGGCAGAGCCTGGCCGCGGGCGTCGAAATAAAACGGTTCGGTCAGCACCTTGGCAAGGTCGGGCCGGCGACGGAGGATTTCGTTGAACACGGTATGGGCGCTGACGATCAGCGATTTGCCGCCGCCCGTCGACTGCCGGCGGCACAACAGGGCGAAGATATCGCCGCCGTCGTTGTGGAAGGGCTGTGCCTCGTTGGTCTGATAGGTGCGCACGTCGGACTGTTTCTGCAGGTTGGCACCGGTGTCGCGCACATCGTGCAGCAGGGTGCGGCGGGCATCCTGGATCTGCGGAATACCCAGATACTGACCCATGCCCCAGATCATCCGCCGGGCCTGCTCCTCATCCAGGGTATCCAGTCCCGTGCGCAGCAGGAAAAATCCAGTGCCGAAGGCGGCCTCGCGGCGCAGGGCAGCCAGGTTCTCAGCAAAGGCGCCGACGGGAAAATCGTCGGCGGTCATGGTCAGGGGATCGCAGCCGGCGCTGGCGTCAAGCGCCCCCATGACGGCGGTACGGTCCGCGTCGGACATTTCGACGATCCAGGAACGAGACCCGGCCAACTGCGGGCCGGTCCAGCATGAGGCACCTTGGGCGGGTTGCAGATTGTCATTGGTCGTGGTGGGCATGGCTTCCTCTCCGGCAGACTATATTTTGTATACAATGTTAATCTGATTTTTCCAGAACTGCGCAGAAAAATCCATCGGTTCCCGTCGATGCCGGTGACAGGCGCAAAAAATCGCCTTCGTTGGGGGGCGGTCCACCGACGGTTTCGGTCCAGACTTCGGCCAGTGGCAGTATCCGGAAGCCGGGGATCTCGGCCATGAACCAGTCGATCTGTTCCTCGTTCTCCTCGCACAGCAGAGAGCAGGTGGCGTAGACCAGCCGGCCCTTGGGGGCCACCAGGGACGCCGCCTGAACCATGATCAGGCGCTGCATTTCGATCAGATGTTCCAGGTCGTCAGGGCGAAACCGCCATTTGGCATCCAGGTTGCGCCGCCACGCTCCCGTGCCCGTGCAGGGCACGTCGGCCAGCACCCGGTCGGCCATTTCGTGGTTGGCCTTGACCCAGCTGTCATCGCGCGCCGAGACGACCTGTCGGCGCACCATGTCGGCACCGGCGCGTTTCAGGCGCGGCGCCATGCGGTCCATGCGATAGCGCGACACGTCGCAGGCAATCAGGCGGCCGCGCGGCGCGCCGTCCTCCGCGCCCTTACCGCCACCGGGGCCAAGTGCCGCCGCCATGGCCAGAGTCTTGCCGCCGGCCCCGGCGCAATAGTCGATGACGGTCATGCCCGGACGCACGCCGCACAGCAGCGCGATAAGTTGTGAGCCCTCGTCCTGAACCTCGAACAGCCCGCGTTTGAAGGCATGGGTGCCACCCAGCCGGGCGCGCGATTGCAGCCGTAGGCCCAGCGGCGACAGCGGTGTCGGCTCGACCTCGATGCCGTCGCCGGTCAATGCGCTCTGGACCTGTTCCCGCGTCGCCTTCAGGGTATTGACGCGGAGGTCGACAGGCGCGGTCTGGCTTAGCGCCTGGAGTTCCGTTTCCAGCCGCCGCCCGAAGATGGCGCGCAAGGACGGGCCCATCCAGGATGGATATTCCAGGCGCACCCAGTCGGGCATGTCGATGTGCATGGGGGGGCGGCCGTAAAGGGATTCCGCCAATTCCTGTTCCCGGTTATTGAGGGTCGGCGGACAGTGCCGGGTGCCTGAGAACAGGCGCGCCAACTCGTCCGGCGATACCCGCTCATAGACCGCCATCTGGGTCAGCACGCGGGTTCGCGAGGTTGAATCAAGCGCCACGCCCGTGCGCTGGATCCACCAATCCAGACGCGCGCGGTGGCGCAGGTTTTCATAGACCCGATGCGTCACGGTACGGCGGTCGCCGGCCCCGGCATAGCGACGGGTGCGGAAATAGGCGTCGATGACGGCGCTGGCATCCTGTGCCTCGGCGGCGATCTGCGCCAACAGTTCAATGCAGGCCTGTACGCGGGCGCCCGGCGTCATGGATCGCGCTCCCTGGTGTCGCTGGATTGTTGAAGTGTTCTTCTTTGCGCCAGAGATTACCCGCCGGCCCGCCCAGGGGCCAAGGATTTCCGTCGGCGGCGGAAAGGGCGGCGGGGGATCGCAATTGCGTGAACCGCGTCCGAAATCGCGATCAGGGCGGGAAGATCGTGGTATAAGGGCAGCGTTCCCGGGTGTGGACGCCCGCATCCCGATGCAGGGGAGTGGCCTGACGGTGCTGTACCGGTATCTGCTTGTCGCGTATTTCCTTTTGGTCAATGTGGTCGCTCTCGGGTTCGTCGGGGCCGCCTATCTTCAGGGGTGGCTCGACCCCATCATCAATGCCCCGCTTCTTGAATTGACCGGCGTGATCTGCGCCGTGTTCGCCTACGGCACGGCGCTGGCGGCGTGGAAAGTGTGGCAGGCCAGCCGCCAGACGGTCGAGGTCGAGGACGGCCGTTCGCCGGCCGGATCACCGGCCGCGGCCTATATGGCGGCCCTTGCCGCCGGCGATGATCGGGAGGCCGACCGCGCGGCGCAGATCCTGCGCCTGACCCTGTCCAACCGCATCGTCGTGGTCCGCCACATCGCCAATTCTCTGGTCCTGCTGGGCCTGATCGGCACGGTCATCGGCTTCATCATCGCCCTGTCGGGGGTCGACCCCACGGCCGCGTCCGATGCCAACAAGGTCGGGGCCATGGTCGCGACCCTGATCAGCGGCATGTCGGTGGCGCTCAACACCACGTTGGTCGGCTCGATCCTCTATGTCTGGCTGATCGTCAATCACCGCATCCTGGCCACGGGCACGGTGCGCCTGCTGACCGCCGCATTGCAGGCCCCGGCGCCGGCCGACACCGCCCGGCGCCGGGCGGCCGAATAGACGGGGAGGGGGCGGCACGCCGCCGGCAGGCGCCATGGAAGAACTCGACACCTTCGATGACGAGGATACCGCCGGCACCGTGTTCCGGGACGTCATCCTGCTGGCCCTGATCGGCTTCGTCGCCATGGTGGTGATGCTGCTGCCGCATTTGCAGCCCCCCCAGGAACAGCGGGAAGAGGCCAAGGCGCCCGGCAACGTGATGGTCGAAATGCATTGGCCCAACGACATGCCCTACGACGTCGACCTGTGGGTCAAGGCGCCGAACGAACTGCCCGTCGGATTCTGGAACCAAAGCGGCCTGACCTTCAACCTGTTGCGCGACGACCTGGGGATCGAAGGCGACGCCACGGACCGCAATTACGAAATGACCTACAGCCGCGGCGTCCCCGCCGGGGAATATGTGGTCAACGTCCATATGTACGGCCCGCTGCCAAAAGGGACAGCGGTGCCGGTGCGGGTGGTGGTCAGCGTCAAGCGGCCGTTGGAAGAAGCGGAACAGATCGCCGCCACCACGGTCGAACTGCGCAGCAAAAATCAGGAAGAAACCGCCTTCCGCTTTCGCCTGGACGGCGAAGGGCATCTGGTCGAAGGCAGCGTCAGTAAGCTGCGCAAGCCCCTGATCACTGAATTGCACTGAGACCCAGGCAAGGAAATCGACCATGGACATCATCTATTACATCTTCGCGGCGATGACCCTGACGGCCTTCGTTCTGGGGGCGCTTGCCGTATGGGCCCCGCGCCGGACCTGGGTTCGTTTCGTCGCCGTCGCCGCCGTCTCGCTGTTCCTGCCGTTGGCCTATGTGCAACTGATGGAACTTTTGTCGCGGCCCAAGCCCATGGAATACGCCTGGTACGAACGGACACGGGACAAGGCCATGGTGCTCGGCGTCGATTTCGACGAGGGGCAGGCCATCTACTTGTGGCTTCGCCTGCCCGATGAGGTCGCTCCTCGGTACTATTCGATTCCGTGGAACCCGCGCTTCGCCGAACAATTGCAGGACGGGCTGGAAGACGCCGTGCGGCGCAATTCGGTCCTGATCATCACCAACCCGTTTTCCAGGCAGGGGCCGGAAGACCTGGGGGACCTCAACGTGGAAATTCAGCCGCCGCCGCAGCCGCCCCTGAAGGCCCCTCAGGTGCCGCCGCGGATCATTGACCCTCGGGAATTCAAAATTTGAGGGGACGGATAAAGGCAGTTAATTCAATACCCTATACCTAAGGCATAGAGGCTATGGCGCGGCTTTCGCGCGATAATGCAAGGCCCTGTCAGTTGCAAAGGAGCACATCATGGCTGACAAAGAACCCGACGACCTGGACGAGCCCGTTCCCGATCCTATCGACGACGAGGTCCGTGCGGAACTCTCCCTGATTTATACCAAGGCCAACGACGCCTTGCTGTTCGTCAAGGCCCAACAGTGGTGGACCGTGGGCTCGACCCTGGCGGTCTTCATGGGGTTGTTCGTGATCGCCAAACTGGTCGGGGCCAAGTCGGGATACGTCAGCGCGCTGACCGGCCTGATCATTCTCATGACCTGCGCCTGTGTGTTCATGCTGGTGATCTATCAGTTTTGGCAGCACAACGAACTTGCGCGCATTCAGGCCGTGGCCGGCCATTTCAGCGCCACGTTCCAGAAAATCCATGCGATCAAGTCATCGGCGGAAGGAAACTTCCACCGCTATACATTGTTGGCGTTCATGATCGCCCTGGTGATCCTGGGGGCGATCATCACCTACATGGGGCTGGACCAACTGCCGCGCTGGCCGCGCTAGGGAAGGCTCAGTACAGCACTTTCTTGTAGCGTGCCGCCGCTTCTTCGGTGGTCTCGTCGGCGATGGTCTGATCGCCCGTCTGGGCGCGCATCATCTCCGCCGCGGTCGGCAGAGCGTCGCGCGGGACGCGGGCTTCGGGGTCCCACAGGCGGGAGCGCATCAACGCCTTGGCGCAATGCATGAAGGCTTCCTGCACCGTGACCACCAGGCAGCTTTTGGGCAGCTTGCCGGAAACCTCGAACTTGGCGAGCAGGTCCGCATCGTCGCGGATTTCACCCGTACCGTTGATACGGAAGGTCTCGTTGATGCCGGGGATCAGGAAAATCAGGCCGACGGCCGGGTTCGCCAAAATGTTCGCGTAACCGTCGAGACGATTGTTGCCGGGGCGGTCGGGAATGGCGACGGTGACATCGTCGAGCACCTGAATGAAGCCGGGCAGGTCGCCTTTCGGCGACACGTCGGCGCCGCCGGGTCCCTGGGTCGCGATCACCACGAAGGGGCAAAGCGAGATGAACCGCCGGGAATTCTCTTCCAGCCGATGGAAGACCTTGGTCACCGCGCGGCCCTTGGGTTCGGCATAGATTTCACGCAGTTTCTGTTCGGATTCGATGCGCGCCATAAGGCCTGTCCTCTTAGGGTTCCGAGCGATAGTTGGGGGCCTCGCGGGCGATGGTGATGTCATGGACGTGGCTTTCGCGCAGTCCCGCCCCGGTGATACGGCGCATTTCCGGTTTGGTGCGCAGTTCCTGGATGGTGGCGCAACCGGTATAGCCCATGGCCGCCCTGAGGCCGCCGACCAACTGATGGACGATGGTGCCAAGCGGCCCGCGGTAAGGCACGCGGCCTTCGACCCCTTCGGGCACCAGTTTCAGGCTGTCGGACACTTCCGCCTGGAAATAGCGGTCGGCCGATCCCCGCGCCATGGCGCCCAGCGATCCCATGCCCCGATACGACTTGAACGACCGCCCCTGGTAGAGGAACACCTCGCCCGGGCTTTCGTCCGTACCGGCGAACAATGATCCGATCATCACCGCCTCCGCACCCGCCGCGATGGCCTTGGCGACGTCGCCGGAATACTTGATGCCGCCGTCGGCGATGCAGGGCACGCCCGCCTTGCCGCAGGCTTCCGCCGATTCCATGATTGCCGACAATTGCGGCATGCCGACACCCGCGACCATGCGCGTGGTGCAGATGGTGCCCGGCCCGATGCCGATCTTGACGGCGTCGGCGCCGGCGTCGATCAGCGCCTTGGCGCCTTCCGGCGTGGCCACGTTGCCGCCGATGATCTGGGTCCGGTTGGACATTTTCTTGATGATGTTGACGGCGTCCAATACGCCCTGGGAATGGCCGTGGGCCGTGTCGACGACGACCACGTCGACCCCGGCGTCGATCAGCGCCTCGGCCCGCGCCCGGCCGTCGTCGCCGACCCCGGTGGCGGCCGCGACGCGCAGGCGGCCCTGGTCGTCCTTGCAGGCGTTGGGATGGGCCTGTTCCTTTTCGATGTCCTTGACCGTGACCAGGCCGACGCAGCGGTAGGCTTCGTCGACCACGATCAGGCGCTCGATGCGGAACTTGTGCAGAAGCCGCTTGGCTTCGTCGCGCGACACGTTCTCCTTGACCGTGATCAGCGGCAGGTCAGGCTGGTTGCGGGTCATCAACTCGGACACCGGCTGCTTCAGGTTCTCGGCGAAGCGGATATCGCGGTTGGTGATGATGCCGACCAGTTTACCCGTGTCGCGTTCGACCACGGGCATGCCGGAAAATCCGGTGTGTTCCTTGATGCGCAACGCGTCGGCCAGGGTCTGGTCGGGGAACATGGTCACCGGATTGATGACCATGCCGCTTTCGAATTTTTTGACTTTGCGGACCTCGGCGGCCTGATCCTCGGGCGTCATGTTCTTGTGCAGCACGCCGATGCCGCCGGCCTGGGCCATGGCGATGGCCAAAGCACTTTCCGTCACCGTGTCCATGGCGGCGGACACAAGCGGAATGCCCAGCGTGATCTCGCGGGTCAGGCGGGTCGTGGTATCGGCGGTGTTGGGAAGAACATTGGACGCAGCCGGGACCAGGAGAACATCGTCAAACGTCAGCGCTTCTCTCAGGTCGGCCATGCCATCCTCGTCTGTGGGTTCGAGTTGGCGGCCCATCATACACATGCGCATGGCCTTGCCAAGCACCTTTGCGAGCCCGCAAAACCCCCGGGTTTCAGCGGGTCTCAGGCCTTGGGATCGGGGCGGAATCCGGTTGCCACGACATAGCTTTCGGCGGAATCGGCACGGCTGGCCGGCGGCTTGGCATGCTTGACCACGGCGAAGCGCCGTTTCATTTGGGCCAGAAGCTCGTTTTCCGTCCCGCCCTTCAGCACCTTGGCGACGAAGCCGCCGCCGGGGGCCAGGACCTCGCAGGCGAAATCGAACGCCGCCTCGCACAGCCCCATGATGCGCAGATGGTCGGTCTGCCGATGGCCGGTGGCGGGCGCGGCCATGTCGCTCAGCACCAGGTCGGCGGGGCCGGTCAGGGCGTCCTTGATGCGGTCGGGGGCGTCCGGGTCCATGAAGTCCTGCAGGATTACCGTGGCGCCCTGGACCGGGTCCATGCCTTGAATGTCGATGGCCACGACCTGCCCGCCTTTCGGGCCCTTGCCGGCGCCGACGGCATCGACGGCGACCTGGGTCCAGCCGCCTGGGGCGGCGCCCAGATCGACCACTCGGGCGCCCTTCTTCAGCAGGCCGAACATGGAATCGAGCTCCAGCAGTTTGAACGCCGCGCGGGACCGATACCCCCGCGCCTTGGCCTCGGCCACGTAGGGGTCGTTCAACTGACGTTCCAGCCACATCTTGGACGACGTCTTGCGGCCCTTGGCGGTTTTTACGCGGTTGTGCAGGCCGCGCCCGGAAAATTGCGTCGTGCGCGTTTTCGTGGTGCCGGGGCGGCCTGAACCGGACCGCCCGGACCCTGACTTGCCTGAACCCGTGCTCATTGCTTGGCCGCGTCCTGCATCATGCGGACCAGCAGGCCCTCGCGCACGCCGCGGTCGGCGATGCGCAGCCGCCCGGCGGGCCAGCGCTTGGTGATCGCCTTGAGGATCGCGCAGCCCATGACCATCAGGTCGGCCCGTTCCGGCCCGATGCAGGGCAGGGCCTTGCGCGCCTCGCAGGGCATGGCCGACACCCGGTCGGCCAGCCGTTCAATATCGGTGAAGTCCAGGGTCAGGCCGTCGACCTGGGAACGGTCGTAGCGGCTCAAGCCCAGGTGAATGGCGCCCAGTGTCGTCACCGTGCCCGAGGTGCCCAGCATCAGGGCCCCTTCGCGGGCGAAGGTTTCGGAAATCCCGTATTCGGCATCGAATGGGGCGAGCAGGGCGTCGATTTCTGCGACCAGGCATTGAAAGCGGTCGGCCGTGCAGTCGGGCGACGCGTTCTTTTCCATCAGGTTCACCACGCCGATCGGCAGGGACAGGATGCCGATCGGATGCGGCACGCAGGTCGTCAGGTCGATCCAGCTCAATTCCGTCGAACCGCCGCCGATGTCGAACATCAGGGCCCGGGAATGGCCGCCGGTCAGCAGCGGCAGGCAGCCCGCAAGGGTCAGGGTCGCTTCTTCCTCGGCCGGGATGGCTTCCAGCATGATGCCGGTTTCCGCCTCGACCTTTTCAAAGAAGTCCTTGCAGTTGATGGCCTGGCGGCAGGCTTCCGTCGCGATATGACGGGACCGCACGACGTTATGGCGCCGGATTTTGCCGGCACAGACGCGAAGCGCCGAAATGGTCCGCTGGATGGCGTCCTCGCACAGGTTGCCCGATTTCCCCAATCCTTCGCCCAGGCGGACGATGCGGGAAAACCCATCGATCACCACGGGGCCGTTGTCGGACGGCTCGGCGATCAGCATGCGGCAATTGTGCGTGCCCAAGTCGATGGCCGCAAAGCAGGGCGCAGTGCCCTTGCTGCGGCGGCGGTGCCGGTGCGGCGAATTTGCTTGGGGCCACTTGGCCATTGAGACTTCCAACGGTTCACTGCGGGTTATTCCCGCTTGACCGTCCATTCTAGTGATCGGCGGGCTCGGGTCCACCAATTCTATATCGTAATTAGGGTTTTGGCATATACGACGAAAACCGAGTCTCGTCAGTTGCGTTCCCGAAAGCCAATCGGTATATAACCGCCTTGGCGCGGTCCTGCCCCTCATATGGGGCGGCCAGCCGGACTTTCCAATGGGGTGTGGTGTAATTGGTAACACGACGGACTCTGACTCCGTTATTCAAGGTTCAAGTCCTTGCACCCCAGCCAAAATGAAAAGGCGCTCCCCGATCAGGGAGCGCCTTTTTGATTTCGTACGTCGTGGTCGGGCGAGCGGCTCAGGTGCCGGCGCGCCGTTCCTCGGTGATCGGCTCGCTCACCTGGCGCCGGTCGGGGCCGATGTAGGCGCCGGCGGCGACCTGCGGTTTGTGCTGGGCGGCGATGGCCGAGACGATGCGGCGCAACAGGGCATCCGCCGTCACCGGTTTGATCAAAATCTCGTTCACGCCGGCGTTCATGGCGCGGGAAATCTTCATGCGGTCGACCGAGGCCATGGTCATGATGATCGGCAGATTGGGTGACGGGCTGCCCTCGGCGCGGCGCAGAAAGGCCGTGAATTCAACGCCGGGGATGGCCTTGAGGTCCCAATCGATGATGGCTAGGTGCGGTTCCTGGGTGCGCACGAGGCCAAGCGCCTCGGCCCCGTCGCGGGCCAGGTGCATGTCGCGCACGCCAAGCTGGGCCAGGGTGCGGCGCGTCTGGTGCAGGAAAAAATCCTGACTGTCGCCGACGACCACCGATAGTCGTGCGAACCGTTCGTTTTGCGGGGTTCCTGGTCGGAACCGCGTATTCGACATAATTCCCATGGACCTGTTCTCCTGTCCGCGTTTCAGCCCCCTTCTGGGACCACCTCGCGCAGGATAAATCGCCAGGAATTACCAACTGGTTAAAAAACCTTAAGGATTGAGGGGGAGGAGTGGAATTGAGCGCCGACAGATCGCCCATCCTGATATAGAAAAAGCCATGACCCAGGAAATGTCCTCACCCGGCGTCCCGCCCCTGGGGCGGGCGCGGCTTGATTGGCGGGACGGCGTGCCGTGTTCCGCCGACTTCGGGGACATCTATTTTTCGCCCAAAGGCGGCCTGGACGAGGCGCGCCACGTGTTTCTAGACGGCATCGGCGGGCCCGAGGTCTGGCAGGGGCGGCCCCGGTTCACGGTCGGCGAATTGGGATTCGGCACGGGCTTGAACGTGCTGGCCCTGTGGGATTCGTGGCGGCGCACGGCTCCGGCGGCTGCGCGCCTGCATGTCGTCTCGGTCGAGGGCTTTCCTTTGGAGCCGGGCGATCTGGCCGACGCCCATGCGGGGTTTCCCGAACTGGGCCCACTCGCGGCGGAACTGCGGGCGGCCTATCCGCGCCGGGTGCCGGGGTTCCACCGCCTGCGCCTCGATGGCAGCCGGGTCGCCCTGACCCTGCTGTTCGGCCCGGTCGGGGAGATGCTGGAAAAGCTGACCGCCCGTATCGACGCCTGGTTCCTGGACGGCTTCGCGCCCCGCCGCAATCCGGAAATGTGGACCGACGGCGTGTTCCGCCAACTCGCGCGTCTGAGCGCGCCCGGCGCCCGTGTCGCCACGTTTTCCGCCGCGGGCACCGTGCGCCGGGGGCTGGCGGCGGCGGGGTTCGTCATGGCCAAGCGTCCGGGGTTCGCCGGCAAGCTGGAATGTCTGGCGGGCCGATTCGACGCCGCCCCCGTGGATGACGGGGACGTTCCCTGGTACGCGGCCCCGGCCCCCCTCGGCCCGGGTGCGGCGGTCGCCGTGATCGGCGGCGGCATCGCCGGGCGGGCGGCGGCGCGGGCCCTGGCCGGGGAAGGCTTCCACCCGGTTCTGTTCGACGCGGGCGATGCGGCGGCGCAGCCGGAACGGGTGCTGATGTCGCCCCGTTTGGCCGGCCCGGACGATGTTTATGGCCGCTTCATGGCCCAGGCGTTCCTGCAGGCGGAAGGGCAGGGGAGCCTACCGCCCGCCTCGGGCGCCCTGCATCTGCCGGCGGCGGCCGAGGTGCCGCGTCTTCAAGATTTTGCAGCCCGCCTGGGCTGGGACGGCGGGCTTGCCCAGTCCGTGGATGCGAAAACGGCCTCGGACCTTGCCGGAATTAAGACCCCGCGCGGCGGCATGTGGTATCCGGCGGCGCGGTTCGCGGGCCCCGCGACTGTCCTGGTATCGGCGATGCGAACGGCGCGGGTCACCGGGCTGTCTCTCGCCGATCCGGGCTGGCGGGTTGCCTTTGAAGACGGCGGAACGGAGACCTTCGATGCCGTGGTCCTGGCCGCGGGGCCGTGGTCGGGGACGCTGGTTCCCGGCGGCATTCCGGGCCTGCGCGCCAATCGGGGGCAATTGTGCCATCTGCCCGCCACGGCGGCCTCCGCCCGTTTGCGTCTGCCGGTCAGCTTCGGCGGCCATCTGACCCCCCTGACCGGCACCGGGGACGGGGCCATGCATGTCCTGGGGTCGTCCTATCGGCGCTGGGACCTGGCCGGCCAGGGCGACGGCTGGCGCGGGCTCGACGCAGGAGACATGACCTCGGCGCTGGATGGATTGGCCAAGGTGTTCCCGGACTTGGCGGGGGCCTGGCGGAAAGCCCCGCTCAAGGGCTGGGCGGGCCTGCGCGCAACAACGGCGGATCATCTGCCCTTCGTGGGGCCACTGGCGGATGTGGCGGGCTATGAAGACGCTTATGCCAACCTGCACCATGGGCGGCGGGGCGACTGGCCGACGGCGCCCTATCTGCAGAACGCCTTCGTGCTTTCGGGCCTGGGCTCGCGTGGCTACCAGACGGCGTTTCTGGGGGCGGAAATCCTGGCGTCGGTCATGGCGGGGGCGCCCAGCCCCGTGGACCGCGCGGTGGCCACGGCCCTGCATCCGGCGCGATTCCTGATCCGGCAACTGCGCCGCCCACCGGACCGGCGGTGATATTGAGCATTAGGGTGTCGAGTAATGATCGGATAGCGAAAGCAGCCCGAACTCAGACATTGGATAATGCTTTGAGAATTATGCCAACCGCGGCGATCAAAGCAGGAAGCGTTATCATCGTTCCTGCGATAATAAGGAAAGTATTTACACCCAACATAATCAATATCCGCCAACCTTCGCTAATTGATCCAGGTAGGCGATTAAATGCTTTTTCTTGATAGTGGATCATGGCGTTCATTACTGACGCAACCGCTGCAATAAACATCAATACGATCAAGGAAATTACAATGTATCGCAGTTCTTCGATCTGCGATTTTTGGTGAAGGGCTTCAATCGCGCCTATTAATAACGCCCATCCGGTGATTTTGAATATGCGGTCTGCAACGTTCCACCCGTGAGCAAGTGTTTCGAGCCAGAGCCACTCGATCGTTTCAGCGAATCTGTCCTCTAGGTCCTTTGCCATCACTGCCACCACATTCCTTTTCTCAAACAGAAATTGGATATTCGGCCTTTGCAAAATCGGATGGGCGTGTACGGCGGCTGAGGGAAGATATTTAGGACACGCAGACCTTGTCGGCCAGACGGGCCATGAAGCCTTCGCCCTTGGCGACCTGATCCAGGGAGATGAATTCGTTGGGCTTATGGGCCTCGTTGATGGAACCCGGGCCGATGATGACGCAGGGCACCCCGGCGGACTGCTGGAACAGGCCCGCTTCCGTGCCGAAGGCGACGGCGGCGTGGTCGTTGCGCCCGGCCAGTTGCTTGGCCAGGGTCACGACTTCGTCCGTCGGGTCGGTATCAAGGGCAGGAATGCCGGACAATTCCTCGACCTCGATGCCCGTTTCCGGCGAATGGGCTTTCATCTCGGCCTCCAGTTCTTGGACCATGGCCATGATCTCGGCCTGCAGGGCATCCGGGTCGTGTTTGGGTAGGTGGCGGAATTCGAAATCCATGCGGCAATGGCCGGGCACGATGTTCAACTGCTCGCCGCCCTTCATGACGCCCGTGTGCACGGTGGTGTAGGCGACGTCGTACAATTCGTCGAACGGGCCGTCACCGGCGATGCGGTCGGCCATGCCGCGCAGGAACACGGCCAGACGGGCAGCGTAGTCGACGGCGTTCACACCCATCGGCGTGAGGGACGAATGCGCTTCCTTGCCTTTGAAGATGGCGCGGAAGCTGCGCTTGCCCTTGTGCCCGACGCAGACCTGCATGCTGGTCGGCTCACCGATGATGCCCATGACCGGGCGGATCGGCTGCTCGTTCATCATTTTGATCAACGAGCGCACGCCGATGCAGCCGACTTCCTCGTCATGGGAGAATGCCAGGTGGATCGGCGTGGCCAGGCCGCGCTTGAGGAATTCCGGGACGTAAGCCAGGGCGATGGCGATGAAGCTTTTCATGTCCGACGTGCCGCGCCCATACAGCTTGCCGTCCTTTTCCGTGACCTTGAACGGGTCCGTCGCCCAGTCCTGGCCGTCCACGGGGACCACGTCCGTATGGCCGGACAGCATGATTCCGCCCCGGTCGGTCGGGCCCAGGGTGGCGTAAAGGTTGGCCTTGGTCCCCGTGGCGTCATGGATCAGTTGGCTGTCGATGCCATGGCTTTTCAGGTAGTCCTGAACGAAGGCCATGAGTTCGAGGTTCGAATAGTGGCTGGTGGTATCGAAGCCCACGAGCTTTTCGATGAGCGGACGGCTGCGGAGGTCGGTCATGGGGTTATGGGTCTGTATCTATTGTCGGGGATATGGGCACAAAATCGGCGCTTCCGTGGCGAAGGTCAAGGACCGCTATGCGGGTCGCTATCAGTTGCGTCGGGACGGGGCCCCACGCCGACGCGGCGCGCCAGTTTCGGCAGCATCAGGCCCATGGTCAGGCCGCGCAGGCTCATGAACACGGTGAAGGCGGCCCACAGGCCGTGATTGCCCCAGGTCGCGGTGACGAAGGGCACCGCGACGGCGAACGCGGCGAAGGAAATCGCCATGCTGTTGCGCATTTCGCGGGTCCAAGTGGCGCCGATGAAAATGCCGTCGAACTGAAAGCTCCAGACCGCGATGACCGGCAGTGCAACCATCCAGGGCAGGTAGGCATAGGCCGTTTCGCGGACCCCCGATACGGTCGACAGCGCATCGATGATGGCGTTGCCGAACAGCCAGTAGGCGACCATGAACAAAAGCGCGAACATCACGCCCCAGCCGGTCGTGATCTTCACCGCCTGGCGGAACAGGGTGCGGTCGTGCGCCCCCACGGCCTGGCCGACCATGGCCTCGGCCGCGTTGGCGAACCCGTCGAGCGCGTAGGCCGTGAACATGGAGAACTGCAGCAACAAGGCATTGGCGGCCAGAACCTCGTCGCCCATGCGCGTGCCGGCCGAGGTGAACACGACGAAGGCCGCCTGCAGGCACATGGAACGGATGAAGATATCGCGGTTGACGCCCAGCATGCGGCGGATGCGCGAGGTGTCGCGGATGCGCTCCCAGCGCCAGCGTCCGCCCAGTTTGGCCAACTGACGGACGGCCAGCCACAGGCCCAGCGCGCCTGCCGAATATTCGGAAATGATGGTGGCCCAGGCGACGCCGTCCACGCCCCAGCCAAGCCCCAGCACGAACCACACGTCGAGCACGATGTTCAATCCGTTCAGGAACACCTGGGCGATCAGGGCGGCCCGCATGTTCTGCACGCCGAAGAACCAGCCAAGCAGGGCGAAGTTCAACAGCGCCGCGGGAGCCCCCCAGATGCGGATCTGAAAATAGCTTTCCGTAAGCGGCCAGACGGCGTCGCTTGCCCCCATCAACCAGTGCGAGACGCCCAGGATCGGCAACTGCAGGGCAACCAGGCCGAGCCCCAGAACCGTCGACAACAGGCAGGCCCGCGCCAGCCAGGAGCGCATTTGGTCCGCGTCCCCGGCCCCGTAGGATTGCGCCGTCAGTCCCGTCGTGCCCATGCGCAGGAAGTTCAGGGACGAATAGATCACGTTCATGATGACGGCGCCGATGGCGACCGCCCCCATGTATTCGGCCCCCGGCAGGCGACCGACCACGGCGGTATCGACCAGGCCCAGGAACGGCACGGTGACGTTGGTCGCGATGATCGGCAGGGCGAGCGCCCAGACGCGGCGGTTGAAGCTGGCTTGGCTCATTGGGGGCGGCGGAGGCCGGTCAGCCCGTCGCGGCCGGGCCCGGATCGGCCCTGAGATTGGTTGCGCGCAGGCGCCGGGACAGATGCAGCAGCAGGTCCTTGTACAGCCGCCCGGCAAAGGTCGGATTTTCCGACATCAGCGCGTCGATGGCATTGCGGGGAATGGTCAGGACTTCCGTGTCGCCATCGGCGATCAGGGTGGCGCTGGCCCCCTGGCCGTCGACGAAGGACATTTCGCCGACCACGTCGCCGGGGCCGAGCGGGCCGACGAATTCGCTTAGATGCCCGCCTTCGAACACATGGGTGACGCGCAGCATGCCCTGCGCGACGACCATCAGGTTTTCGACCCGGTCGCCCTGGTTGATCACCGTGTCGCCGCTGCCGTAGGCATGGCCGACCGCGACCTGCATCAAGGTCTCGCGCTCGTCATCGGTGAGGTTTCGGAAGGAATGTTCCAGGGCCATGAAAACCTGCCTTGCCCCTCGGGCGGCGTGAATGGATCAAGGAACCTAGCAGATGTTTCGCCGTCAAGGTAAGGCCCGGACGCGCGGACATGAAATTCTTCAAGGCCGCGCGGGGAAAGCTTCGCCGATCCAATCCCGAAGCCGGTCCCCCGACCGCGCGCCCAAAGCCGCAGCGGCGGCGTTGACGTGAGAGATCACGCCCGTTTCCCAAGCCGACGCGGCGTCACCGACACGCGCCGAGGTATGGGCGACGGTCACCGCCGGAATGGCGCGGGCGTCGAGGGCGGGCAGGCGGGTCACTCCCGCGCCGTCGATGCCGCCGCCGGCGTCGTTGAACGCGGCCAGGGATGCCACCGCCTTCAGGGCGCGGGCCGGGTCGCCGCCGACCAGCCCGCCGTGGGAGCCGGTGATCACGATCCGGCCGACATCCTCGGCCCTGACCAGAGACGCCGAGTCCGCGAGCACCACATCGGCGCCGCCGTCCCGGGTGATGAGGCGGCGCCCTTCGTCGACCGGGGACAGGCGGCCGGTTGGGAGGGCCGCATGGACAAGGCGCTCAGCGGCCTCGGCACAGGTCATGCCGCTGATGACACCCAGACCGGCGGCAATGACGTTCACGGTGGAGATAACACCCCGCGCCGTCATGTCGCCGGCGTCACCGATGCGCGCCGACAGGTGGGATACGGCCGCGGCGGCCATACCGGCTTGGTCGAGGGCATGGATGCCGGCAACCCCGGCGCCGTCCAGCCCGCCGCCGGCGTCATTGAGGACGACGGCCCGGAGGCCCGCCTTGGCCGCCAGATATCCGGGATAAAGCCCGCCGTGGGAACCGGAGACGACGACGCGCCCGCGATGGTCCGCACCAGCGTCGGTGATGGAAGGCAGCAGAAGGAGGTCATCGGTCATGGCGGGGAGTTTACCTCACCGCCGGACGATACGCCCGAAAAGCCACATGCCCGCGGCCATGGCGGCAAGAAAGATAAGCGCCTTGGTCTCGCCCGTACCGAGGGCCGCCAGGGCCGGCCCCGGACAGAAGCCGACAAGTCCCCAGCCGACCCCGAACAGCACGGCGCCCGCGATCAGGCGGCCGTCCGGGCGGCCCGGCGGGGGCAGGTGGCTGTTGCGGTCGAGGACCGGCGTCCCGATGCGACGAACCAACCAGTGGCCGGGAACAGAAACGGCGAGCGCGCCCGCCAGGACGAACGCGAGGGTCGGATCCCAGAGACCCGCGATATCAAGAAAGCCCAGCACGCGGGCCGGGTTGACCATTTGCGAGACAATCAGGCCGGCGCCGAACAGCCCCCCCGCGATCAGGCTGACAAGCAGGCGCGCCATGGTCCTCAGCCGCCGATCAGGTGGCGGGTGACGAACACGGTCGCCACGGCCACGGAGATATAGACCGCTGTCGCGGCAATGGATCGCACCGACCCCCGCGCCATGCCGCAGACGCCGTGGCCGCTGGTGCAGCCGCTGCCGAGCCGCGTACCGATGCCGACCAGCAGGCCACCGGCGATCAGCACAGGCCAGCCGGCCGCGATATCGACCTGCGGGGACACCAGATTCAGACCGACATACCCGGCCCCCACCAGACCCGCGACGAAGGCCGCGCGCCAAGCCAAATTCGTGCGTTCGCCGTCGAGCAGGCCGCCCAGGATGCCGCTGATACCCGCGACCCGGCCGTTGAACAGGGCCAGAATCACCGCGCCCAGGCCAATCAGGACGCCGCCGGCAAGGGCGGAGATGGGATCAAAGGGGATCATGGAACAGGTTTATCACGGCTGTTCACGGCAAAACACATTCAAATATATGAATGTCACTTTGTGGGGCGAACGCGGGTCTCGCGGTGCCAGATATACAGGCCCGTGGCGATGACGATGCCCGCCCCCAGGACCGTGGTCAGGTCGGGCAGGACATTCCAGATCAACAGGTCGAACAGCACGGCCCAGCAGATCGCCGTGTATTCGAAGGGCGTAACCACGGCGGCCGGCGCGAACTTCATGGCGAAGGTCATGAGAATCTGGCCCAGTCCGCCGACCAGCCCGGCGCAGATGTAGAAGATCAGATGCTCCGTCGTCGGCGTGATCCAGACGAAGGGCAGGACCAGAAGCGACACGGCGACGCCTGTGATCATGTAATAGAACACGATCAGATAGGGCGTTTCCGTGGCCGATAGCTGCTTGATCAGGATCAGGCTGGCGGCCCAGCACAGGGTGCCGAACAGGGCAAAGAGGGCACCGACCTGAAAGTTCCCCGTGGGGTCGAGGGCGACCATCACGCCGATGAAGCCGATGGCGATGGCGACCCAGCGGCGCAGGCCGACCTTTTCACCCAGGAACGGAATGGCCAGAAGGGTCGTGAAGATGGGAACGGACATGGCGATGGACATGCCGTCGCTCATGGGAATTGTCGAATAGGCGTAAAAGAAGCTGGCATTACCGACCACGCCGAACAGCGCGCGCACGAAATGCCCCACTGGCCGCGTGGTGCGGAACGATGTCGGCCCGGCGGCATAGAAGATCAGCGGCACCACCATGATCGTGGCGATGGCGTTGCGGAAGAACACGGCCTGAAACGGCGAATATTCGGGGCCCACCAGCTTGACGAACATCTGCATGCTCGCCAGCGCCCCGACCGACCCTGCCATGCACAGGATTCCCAGCGCCAGCGAACGCCGGGTCGTGTCGGCCAAAGGGGGATGGGCGGCGTCAGTCAGACAGGGCGGCCTTCAGTTCGGGAACGGCGGTGAACAGATCCGCGACCAGGCCGTAATCGGCGACCTGGAAGATCGGTGCTTCCTCGTCCTTGTTGATGGCGACGATGACCTTGGAATCCTTCATCCCGGCCAGGTGCTGAATGGCGCCCGAAATGCCGACGGCGATGTACAGTTCCGGGGCCACGACCTTGCCGGTCTGTCCGACCTGATAGTCGTTGGGCACGAAGCCCGCGTCGACGGCGGCGCGGGACGCCCCCACGGCCGCACCCAGGATGTCCGCGACCTCTTCCAGCAGGTGGAAGTTGTCGCCCGACTGCATGCCGCGCCCGCCCGAGATGATGACCTTGGCGCTGGTCAATTCCGGGCGTTCGGACTTGGTCAGTTCCTGGCCCGCGAAGGTCGCGAGGTCGCTCGCCCCTTCACCGGCGACGTCCTCGATGGCGGCGGAACCGCCCTCGGCGTTGGCCGCGTCGAAGCCCGTGGCGCGCACGGTCAGAACCTTCTTGGCGTCCGACGTCTTGACGGTCGCGAGCGCGTTGCCGGCATAGATCGGACGGATGAAGGTATCGGGGCCTTCGACGGCGGAGATATCGGAAATCTGCTGCACGTCGAGCAGGGCTGCGACCCGCGGCATGACGTTCTTGCCGCTGGTGGTGGCGGCGGCCAGGATATGGTCGAAACCGTCCGCCAGCTTGGCGATCAGGGGGGCGGCGTTTTCCGCGATTTCGTTGGCATAGGCCGCGTCGTCGGCGATCAGCACCTTGGCCACGCCGTCGATCTTGGCGGCGGCCTCGGCGACCGCGCGGCAGCCCGATCCGGCGACCAGGACGGTGACGTCGCCCAGTTGCTTGGCGGCAGCGACGGCGTTGAGGGTTGCTGCCTTCAGGGCCGCGTTGTCGTGTTCCGCATAAACCAGGACAGCCATGATCAGATCACCTTCGCTTCGTTCTTAAGTTTCTCGACCAGTTCGGCCGCGCTTTCGACCTTCACGCCGGCCTGACGGGCAGGAGGCTCGGTCACTTTCAGGATTTCGACCCGCGGCGCCGTATCGACGCCCAGTTCGTCCGCCGTCAGCTTGGCGATCTCTTTCTTCTTGGCCTTCATGATGTTGGGCAGGGAGGCATAGCGCGGCTCGTTCAAGCGCAGGTCCGTGGTCAGCACGGCCGGCAGCTTGAGGTCCAGTGTTTCCAGCCCGCCGTCGATTTCGCGGGTGACCTTGGCCTGTCCGGCGCCCAGTTCGATCTTCGACGCGAAGGTGCCCTGCGACCAGCCCATGAGGGCGGCCAGCATCTGGCCGACCTGGTTGTTGTCGTCGTCGATGGCTTGCTTGCCCAGGATCACCACGTCCGGGTTTTCGCGGGCGATCAGTTCCTTGAAGATCTTGGCGATGGCCAGCGGCTCGACCCGGCCATCGGCGACCACGTGAATGCCGCGGTCGGCACCCATGGCGAGTGCCGTGCGGATGGTCTCCTGAGCCTGATCCGGGCCGATCGACACGGCGATCAGTTCGTCCGCGGTGCCGGCTTCGCGCAGGCGCACGCCTTCTTCGACGGCGATTTCGTCGAACGGGTTCATGGACATTTTCACGTTCTGGGTTTCAACACCCGTGTGGTCCGATTTGACGCGAACCTTCACATAGGCGTCGATCACGCGCTTGACGCCGACCAGGATCTTCATGGTTTACACCTTCTTATTCAGCCATTTGCAGGCTTATTCAGCCACTCGCGAGGGCCCGCCGGGCCCCGGCCTTGATTGCTGCACTGCGAGAAATGATCCGCTGGATTTAAAGGACGAACCCCATCCCGTCAAGAAACGCCATTTCATTCCGCGATGCGAACGGCGGAAGGCGGAAATGCGGGAAAATTCGCGATGGGTAAAATTTTAAACTTATTTGACTAAAAACTACTTTAAATAAAAAATATTGCCGTTCTCTTCAATTAATACGAACATTATGAAAGACGCAATAAAAAACGATTCGGGGACCGGACTGCGGTGATTGAACGAAAGATGACAGCCACCATGCCCCAGAATTATTCAGATCTGCCCTATGGCGCCGGCCGGCCGATGGTCCCGGGGTTCGGTGCGCCCGGCAAGCCGACGCTGAAAGGCCTGCTTCTTCTGCCGGTCCTGCCCGCGCTTTGGGTGCTGCGCCGGTTCAAGCGCCACCGCGACAAGGACAAGACCAGGCTGCAAAAGGAGATTCTGCAGCTTCGGCGTGAACTTGCGGGCCTGCGCACCGTCAATCTGGAATTGCTCAAGGGCAAGGAACAGGCGGAAATCAACGACCAGCGCAAGACCGAGTTCCTGGCCCGCGTGACCCACGAACTGCGTACGCCCTTGAATGCCGTGGTCGGCTTTGCCGATCTGGTGCGTCAGGAACCTTATGGCGAGTTGGGCAGCCCCAAGTACGCCGAATACCTGACCGATATTCGCGCCACCAGCGCGCATATGTTGGACATCGTCAACGACCTGCTGGATGTCGCGAAGATCGAGGCCGGACGCATCGAGATGCGGGAATCCTGGTCCCCCGTGCCGGTGATCCTGGACGATTGCCGGCGCCTGATGCAGAACCAGGCCGAAGCGAATGGCATCGACATCAGGATCGAAACGCCGCCGGACCTGCCGGGGCTTTACTGCGATCCCGGCAGGGTTCGCCAGATCGTCGTCAACCTGCTGTCCAACGCGGTCAAGTTCACGCCCAAGCGCGGGCATATCATGCTCGCGGCGCGCACGGACCGGGTCGGCGGCATCGTCATTCGTGTGTCGGACACGGGCATCGGCATTCCGCAGGACGCCCTCGACGACGTGTTCGAACCCTATACCCAGATCCGCGGCAACCACTTGGTCAAGGGCCAGCAGGGATCGGGTCTGGGCCTGTCCCTGGTGCGCATCCTGGCCGATCTGCATCAGGCGTCGCTGGGCATCGAAAGCGTCGAAACCCGGGGCACGACGATAACCGTCCGCTTCCCGCCGACGCGGGTGCGGGCGATTTCCTGAACGGCATCAAGCTTTGTCCAACGCCGATTGCGGTGGTGGCGGGGCGAGTCTAAGCTGCGGCGAGCATCCCGCAGCTTGAGGGTTCCCATGCCGCGCCTGTTCCATCTGATATCGTCGCTGTGCCTGTTGCTGGTTGTGGCCGCGCCGTTGTCGGCGGCGGAAACGCCCAAGGTTCTGACTTGGGAGGGCCTGATTCCCCAAGGTCCGCCGGTCGACAATCCCTATCAGTACCTGCCGATCGATCAGCAGGTCGAACTGGAGATGTTGGCGACCATCCGCGCCCAAGTCGCCGCGGGCCTGATGAACGAAGTGCACCCCATGTTCGAGGATGCGCGGGAGATCGAATTCAAGCTGCGCCAGGAAGGCATCGACGTCGACCGCATGGTCGGCCTGGTGCAGAAGATGCAATCCGAGGTCGCGGCGCGGAATAGTGAACTGGCGCATGATCTGGACGGCCAGTTGGTGCGCCTGCCGGGCTATGTCCTGCCGCTGGAGTTCGAGGGCACGTCGGTCAAGGAATTCCTGTTGGTGCCTTATGTCGGGGCCTGTATCCACGTCCCGCCGCCGCCCATTAATCAGACGGTGGTGGTGCATCTGAACCAATCCTACGCCGCCAAGGAACTGTACGAGCCCGTCTGGGTCACCGGGCGGATGACCGTGAAGCGGAGCAAGCGTGCGCTCACGTTGGTTGACGGCGATGCCGATGTCGAGGCCGGCTACACGATCCAGGGCACACGGGTTGAGCCCTATACGGAAAAATAGGCTGTGCAGGGCACCCGTCACTTTCACGACTGAATAATCGGATGATCAGGGCAAAGAGCGATTGTCAGGCAAAAAATGTTATCATATAACATTACAATACTTGCCCCGCTTTATCTCACGCCAAAGGAGCTCTCATGAAGCCGATGTCCTTGCTGCTGGTTCCGCGCGCCGGATTTTTTGTTTCTGCCACGTTGCTGGCGGGACTGTTCGTTGCTGCCGGGCCGGCATCATCGGCCGAACGCGAACACGGCGCCCATGAACACGGCGTCGGTCAGTTGAGCCTGGCCGTGGAAGGCAACGTGGTCGAGATCGAGATCACGGCGCCGGGGGCGGACATCGTCGGGTTCGAGCGTGCGGCGGAAACGGAGGCTGACCGCGCCGCCCTGACCGCCGCCGCGGCCCGTCTGAAAGACGGGGGCAGCCTGTTCCGCTTCCCGCCCAAGGCCGAGTGCCGCCTGGAAGAGGCGGAGGTCCATTCCGCCCTGTTGGACGGCGCGCATGACCATGAGAAGGGGCATGGCCACGGTAAGGGACATGACCATGAAAAGAAGCACGACCACGATAAAGGACATGCTCGTGAGGCCGAGGGACATGCGGAATTCCGTGCTCATTACCATTTCCATTGCACCGATCCGGCGGCGCTGAGCCATGTCGATCTGGGCTACTTTGCCGCCTTTCCGGCGGCCCGCGAACTTGAGGCACGGACCATCACGGCGAAGGGCCAGGGAGCCCAGGAGTTGACAGCGGAGCGCTCGCGCCTGACCTTCTAAACGGTCTGAATTCACGCCTGGAGGAAACGGCACAAGCATGAACGGCAACGCGATCCGCCTGTCCGGTGTCCGCTTCCGCTGGCGCGCCGGGGCGCCGGTGGTCTTGGACATCGCGGAATTCGCGGCGCGGCCCGGTGAGCGGCTGTTCGTCCACGGCCCCAGCGGCAGCGGCAAGACCACGCTTCTGAACCTGCTGGCCGGGATCTGCCTGCCCCAGGAAGGGGTGGTGGAAATCGCGGGCGAGGATCTGGCCCGTGTCCCGGGGCCCCGCCGCGACGCCATTCGCGCCGATTGCATCGGATTCATTTTCCAGATGTTCAATTTGCTGCCGTTCCTGTCGCTGACGGAAAACGTGCTTCTGCCCTGCCGGTTTTCGCCCGTCCGCCGGGCCCGCGCCGACGCCGCGCCGGGCGGGGCCGAGGGCGAGGCGCTGCGCCTGCTTGCCCATATGGGGTTGGGCGAGGCCGCCGCTACCGGGCGCGCCGTCGCCGAACTGAGCACCGGACAACAACAGCGCGTCGCCGCCGCCCGCGCCCTGATCGGCGCACCGCCGGTCATTATCGCGGACGAGCCGACCTCGGCCCTCGACGCCGACGCCCAGGCGGCCTTCCTCGACCTGCTGTTCCAGGAAGCCGGACAGAGCGGCGCCACGGTGCTGTTCGTCAGCCACGACCGGCGCCTCGACGCCGGGTTTGATCGGGTGGTGGCGCTGGCCGAGATCAACCGGGCGGCGGGTGCCGAAGGCAGGGCCGCATGAGAGGGGCGCCGATCCTCGGCCTCGCGGTCAAGAGCCTGCTGAACCGCCGGGCGACCGTGGGGTTGACCCTGCTGGCGCTGGCCGTCAGCGTGATGCTGGTGCTCGGTGTGGAAAAGCTGCGGACCGAGGCCAAGTCCAGCTTCGCCGCCACCATTTCCGGCACGGATCTGATCGTCGGTGCGCGCAGTGGTTCGGTTCAATTGCTGCTGTATTCCGTGTTCCGCATCGGCAACGCGACCAACAACATTTCCTGGCAAAGCTACCAGGAACTTGCCGCGCGGCCCGACGTGGCCTGGACCGTGCCCCTGTCATTGGGCGATTCCCATCGCGGGTTCCGCGTGCTGGGCACCACGGGCGACTACTTCCGCCATTACCGCTACGCCCGCAAAAAGCCCCTGGCGTTCAACGCCGGTGGGCCGTTCACCGACCTGTTTGACGCCGTTCTGGGGGCCGAGGTGGCGCGGGCCCTGGGCTACAAGCTGGGCGATCCCCTGGTCGTCGCCCACGGCCTGGGGGCGGGGGGCTTTTCCAACCACAAGGACAAGCCCTTCCGCGTCGCCGGCATCCTGGCCCGCACGGGCACGCCCGTGGACCGCACGGTGCACGTCAGCCTACAGGCCATCGAGGCCATCCATGTCGATTGGAAAAGCGGCGCCCCCGTCCCCGGCATGCGCGTGACCGCCGATCAGGTCCGGCGCATGGACCTGACGCCCCGCGCCATTACCGCCGTTCTGGTCGGCGCGAAATCGCGGTTCGCCGCCTTCACCCTGCAACGCGCGATCAATGAATACCGGCCAGAGCCCCTGCTGGCCGTGTTGCCCGGGGTCGCGTTGCAGGAACTCTGGGACCTCATGGGCACGGCCGAGGCGGCGCTGGCCGCGATTTCCGTAGCGGTGGTCGCGGCGGGGCTGCTCGGCATGATGATCATGATGCTGGCCGGGTTGAACGAGCGGCGGCGGGAAATGGCGATCCTGCGCTCCGTCGGGGCCCGCCCGCTGCACCTGTTCGCCCTGCTGGTGTCCGAGGCGGCGGTTTTGACCGCGGCCGGGGCGGCGGCCGGTCTCGGCCTGTTCTATGCCGCGCTGGCCGCGTTCCGCCCCGTGCTCGACAGCCGCTTCGGATTGTTCCTGGAAATTTCCGCGCCGACGGCCCACGATCTGGCGATCCTGGGGGCCGTCGTTCTGGCCGGGGTGCTGGCGGGGGCGGTGCCGGCGCTCGGCGCTTACCGGCAGTCGCTGGCCGACGGGATGACGGTCAAACTCTAACCTGGGGCAATCATCATGGGCGACGCGCGAACCATCGACATCGACGGGGTCACCGTGCCGCGCCTGCTGTACGGCACGGCCTGGAAGGAAGATGCGACGGAGCGTCTGGTTACCCTGGCGCTGGAACAAGGGTTCCGGGGCTTCGACACGGCCAATCAGCGAAAGCATTACTACGAGGCCGGGACCGGTGCGGCGCTCGCCAAGGCGGTCCAGGCGGGCCGGGTGCGGCGCGAAGACCTGTTCATCCAGACCAAGTTCACCTTTCGCCGCGGCCAGGACCATCGCCTGCCTTATGACGAGAACGCGCCCGCCGCCACGCAGGTCGCCCAGTCCTTCGAGAAATCCCTGGAACATCTGCAGACGGATTACATCGACAGTCTGGTGCTGCACGGCCCCTGGATCGGCGAGCGCCTGCACCCCATCGACTGGCAGGTATGGCGGGCGATGGAAGCGATCCACAAGCAGGGCCGGGTGCGCCTGTTGGGCGTCAGCAATTTCAAGTTGGAGCAGGTCCGCCTGCTGTGCGCCTGGGCCGAGGTGAAACCCCGTTTCGTGCAGAACCGCTGCTATGCCGCGCGTGCCTGGGACAAGGACATCCGGGACGTCTGCGCCGAGGAAGGCATCCGCTATCAGGGGTTTTCCCTGCTCACGGCCAACCGGGCGTTGGTCGATCACGCCCTGGTCAAGGACATCGCGGCGGGGCACGGCAAGACCCCGGCGCAGACGGTGTTCCGCTTCGCCCTCGACGTCGGCATGATCGCCCTGACCGGGACCAAGGACGCGGCTCATATGGCGCAGGATTTGGACGTTTTCGATTTCACCCTGACGCCCGCTGAGATCGCCGCCATCGAGAAGGCCGCCATGCCCCGTTGACTTGCCCGGCCGCCGTCGTTCAGGTTCTGTGTGATCTGCGGCGGTGTTTTTATGATGCCGCCTTTGCCCCAGGAAGCGGAAAGATCCCATGGCGCCTACCGGCCCCGTGTCCCTTGAACAGGCCTTTGCCCGCCATCAGGCCGGTGACATCGCCGGCGCGGCGGCAATGTACCGCGCGTTCCTGGCCGCCAATCCGGGGCACGGCGATGCCGCGCATCTGCTCGGCGTCGCTCTGATGCAGGGCGGCGATCTGGCGGCGGCACGGTCGATGCTGGAACAGGCCGTGGCCATCGACGCCACCAAGGCCGCGTGGTGGAACAACCTGGGCCTCGCCCGTTATTACGCCGGGGATTTCCCGGCCGCCCGGGCGGCCGGTGAGCGCGCCCTGGCGCTTGATCCGGGCAATCCGGATTTCCTCAACAACAGGGGCATGGCGCTGCAGAAGCTGGACGCCTTGGACGCGGCGATCCGCGATTTTGAAGCGGCCTTGAAACGCCAGGGCCGCGATCCGGAATTGTTTCACAACTACGGCGTCGCCTTGCAGGCGGCGGCGCGGCCCAAAGACGCCATGTGCGCGTTCGAGGAGGCGCTGCGGATATCCGGCGGCTGGCCAGATTCCCATGCCAGCCTGGGTGCCATCTATTTCGAACTCGGCCGCCGGGAGGACGCCTACGAAGCCTGCCGCAAGGCGGTCGCCCTCGACCCCTTCCACCTGGGCGCGCATGAATGTTTCAAGACCCTCAAATGGGAAAGCGGCCAACAGGATCAGATGCACGACACCTACCGATGGGTGTGCCGCGAACTGCCTGACCATCCCATGGCGCATCTGCAATACGGACGATGCCTGGTGACGGATCATTGGTTCAAGCAGGCGGAGCCGGTGTTACGCCGGGCCATCGCCCTGGCGCCCGACAGCGCCCAGGCCCATGGCCAGTTGGGTGCCGCCCTGTCATCCCTGGGGCGTCATGACGAAGCCTTGGATGCCTTGGCGCGGGCCGTTGAATTGGACCCCGAGGATCCGGAGATTTTGGAAATTCAGGGCGAGGCCCTGCTGCACGTCGGGCGTCCCGACGCGGCGGTGGCGCCGCTGCAAGGGGCGCATGCCCGCAATCCCCGGCGCTCGGGTGTCCTGGGCCTTCTGACCATCGCCATGACCGAGGCGGAAGACCCGGATGTTGCCCGTATTGTCGATTACGACAGCGCCGTGACCGAGATGTTCATCGACGTGCCCGACGGCTATGCCGATCTGCAGGCCTTCAACGCCGCCTTGCATGCCGAACTGGAAGCCCGCCATAAGGCCCTGCCGCCGCCGATCAACCAGACCATGCGCGGTGGTACGCAAATTCCCGACAACCTGTTCAATGGGCCGACCGGCACGGTCGCTTTGGTCAAGACCGGGATCGTGAAATCTCTCCGGCGCTATATTGCCGGGCTGACGCCGGATGCCGATCATCCCTTCCTGCGGTTCGTCAATCCGGATTTCCGGTTTACCGGCGCCTGGTCGACGATCCTGCGCGGCGCCGGCTACGACGCCAGCCACATCCACAACGAGGGCTGGCTGTCCGGCGTCTATTACGTGAAGGTTCCCGACCTGCCGGACGAAGTATGGCAGACCGGTGAGGGCTGCCTGCAGATCGGCGGTCCCCCCGACGCCTACGTCAGCGCCCGCAACCGCCCGCGCTTCATGGTCCGGCCCGAGCCGGGCAAGCTTGTCCTGTTCCCGTCCTATGTGTGGCACGGGGTCCAGCCCTTCACGCGCGAGGACACCCGCCATTCGATCGCATTCGACGTGATTTAAAGGGGAGGAGGTCTGGGGGGGCTTGGGCGGCGCAAGGCCGACCCTGCCGACCTCACGCACGGGCCATCGAAGGGCCCGTTCAAAAAATTAGGGGTCTGCCTCAAGGATCGCGAAGGGGGGCTGGAGCGATCCAAAAAGCAGACCCCAAAGGTGGGAAGTCGAGTCCCGGTAAGAACCGGGGGTAGGGAGATAATCAGGTAGTCGTGGGCAAGTAACAGGTTGTAAGCGTGTATCTCAGGCAGTCAGGCGTCGGCGCCATCCTTGGCGATGAAGCGGGTCTTACTTGAACAGACGACCGATGACGTTGCGGACGTTGCGGACATCGCGGTTCCAGGCCTGATGGCGCAGGGCGCTCATTTCTTCCTGGGTCGGCAGGGCGCCGTTCGGCAAGGGCGCGGAATGTCCGATGTAGCGATTGTAAGCCATGTTAATTCTCCTTAAGCATCGAATGGGGTTCCGGGGTTGGTAACGGTAGGCTTGGAAGGTTTTTCCCTATTCGAACTTATCTGTTTGACCGGTCAAACCCTTGTGGTTCGGCGGGTTCCCGTGTTCTGTTGAGGAAAACTTACGGATTTCAGGGGCATGGCGCAAACGACCATTTCTCACTCTTGATTTTAGAAAATCTATAAGGTAAGCCTGGATGCATGAGAACGCTGCCGCCCCTGAACGCGCTCCGCGCCTTTGAATCCGCCGCCCGGCACTTGTCCATGTCGCGTGCCGCAGATGAACTTCATGTAACGCCAGCGGCCATCAGCCACCAGGTCAAGGGGCTTGAGGAATACCTTGGCGTGCAGTTGTTCCACCGCCAGCAGCGGGGGCTTGCCCTGACCGAAACGGGGGCTGCCTATCTGCCCGGCCTGCGCGAAGGGTTCGCCAAGCTGCAGGCCGCGACCCAGGCTTTGTACGATTCCGAATCCACGGGGCCCCTCACCGTATCCGTCACGCCGACCTTCGCCGCCAAGTGGTTGGTTCATCGGCTGGAAAAATTCACCAATCTGCATCCGGAAATTCAGGTCATGCTGGTCGCGACCTCGCTGAAGGTGCGGTTCGAAATGGGCGAGGCGGATGTCGCCGTGCGCTACGGCCCCGGCAATTATGCGGGCTGCCGCGTCGACAAGATGTTTGAGGAAGAAGTCTACGCCGTCTGCGCGCCGGCGCTGATGAACGGCGAAAACCCGATCCGCGAACCCCGTGATTTGCTGAGCCACACGCTGTTGCATCCCGTGCAGCAGGATATCGACGACAGTTTTCCGACCTGGGAAATGTGGTTGCGCGGCCATGGCGTGCGCACCCAGGGGCCGATCCCCGGCCCCAATATCTCGCCCCACTGGATGCTGGTCGAAGCCGCCGTCAACGGGCAGGGCGTGGCCCTGGTCAAGGCCTCCGTCGCCGAGCGTGATCTGGAAACCGGGCGTCTGGTGCGGCCCTTCGCCGAGACCATACCCGTCGCCCATGCCTATTGGCTGATCTCGCCCGAGGAAACTGCCGACAAGCCCAAGGTCAAGGCGTTCCGCGAATGGATCATGGCCGAGGCCCGGGAACACGCCGAGCATCACGCCGAGCTGGAAGCCAAGCAGCAGGCCGAATGGGCGGCGGCACGCAAGCTTCAGAAAGCGGCCGGCGGCGTCTGAACCGCGCGTATCGACATCCGAAGGGGGGCCTTCGACCGGAGACCGACATCCATGAAGATCACCATTCTCGATGATTATTTCGACGTTATCCGCGCCCTACCCAGTTTTCAGAAGATCGCCGGTCATGACGTCACCATCTGGAACGACCATGTCCAGGATACGGACGCATTGGCCGAACGCCTGAAGGACACGGAGGCCCTGGTCCTGATCCGCGAGCGCACCAAAATCCGCACACCGCTTTTGGAACGTCTTCCCAATCTGAAACTGATCAGCCAGCGCAGTGTCTGGCCGCATATCGATGTCGACACCTGCACGGCACAGGGCGTTGTCGTGTGTTCGGCCCAGCATGAAGGCACGCCGTCCTGGGCCACGTCGGAGCTGACCTGGGCCCTGATCCTGGCCGCCATGCGCCAGATTCCGCAGCAGATGGCCTCGCTCCGGGCCGGCACATGGCAGATGGGCATGGGCCATTCCCTGCGCGGCAAGACGCTGGGGCTTTACGGCTATGGCCGTATTTCCCGCGCCGTCGCCGAGGTCGGCCGCGCCTTCGGCATGCGCATTTTGGTGTGGGCGCGTGAAGCGTCCCGCGAGGCCGCCCGCGCCGAGGGCTGTGATGTGGCCGCCAGCAAGGAAGATTTCTTTCGCGATTGCGACATCCTCAGCCTGCACATGCGCCTCAAGGACGCGACCAGGGGAATCGTCAGTCAGGCGGACCTGGAGCTGATGAAGCCCACGGCGCTTCTGGTCAACACGTCGCGCGCGGGCCTGGTCCAGCCGGGGGCGCTGGCGGCGGCGCTCAAGGGCGGGCGGCCCGGCATGGCGGCGGTCGATGTGTTCGACCATGAACCCGTGACCAAGGGCTCCGAGCCCCTGGTCGACATGCCCAACGTGATCTGCACGCCGCATATCGGCTACGTCACCGTCGACGAATGGGAAATTCACTTCACGGACATCTTCGACCAGATCGTGGCCTTCGACAAAGGCGCCTCCATCAACGTGGTCAACCCCGAGGTTCTGACGGGCTAGGGCCCACGACAGCAATAAGGAATGGCCATGACTAACCTGATATCCCGTGACTGGGTGCCCGGTGACTGCGAGGCCTTGGTCCAAAGGATCGCCGACGCCACGGCGACGGACGGGACCGACGCGGTTGCCGCCCGCATCGATGCCCTGATCGCCAAGAACCGCGATATCCACGATGCCGAATGCTTCAATCTGAACCCGGCAACCAACGTCATGAATCCCAAGGCGGAGGTCGCGCTGGCGTCCGGCCTGGGGTCGCGCCCATCGCTCGGCTACCCGGGCGCCAAGTACGAAATGGGGTTGGAGGCGATCGAGGAGATCGAGGTCATCGCCGCCGAACTGGCGGCCGAGGTGTTCCGCGCAGGCTTCGCGGAAATCCGCGTCGCCTCGGGGGCGCTTGCGAACCTGTATGCCTTCATGGCGACCTGCCGGCCGGGCGACGCGATCATCGCGCCGTCGCCGGAGATCGGCGGCCATGTCACCCATCACGCGGCGGGCTGCGCCGGGTTGTTCGGCCTGACCCCGCACCCGGCCCCCGTCGACGCCTCCGGCTACACGGTCGATCTCGACGCCTTGCGTAAACTTGCCCAGGACATGCGGCCCAAGCTGATCACCATCGGCGGCAGTCTGAATCTGTTCTCCCATCCCGTGGCCGATATCCGCGCCATCGCCGACAGCGTCGGGGCCAAGGTACTGTTCGACGCGGCCCATCTCTGCGGCATGGTCGCGGGCGGCACCTGGCCCGATCCCCTGGTCCAGGGCGCCCATCTGATGACCATGAGCACCTACAAAAGCTTAGGGGGACCGGCAGGCGGCTTGATCGTGACCAACGACGCGGACCTGGCCGAGCGGCTGGACGCCATCGCGTTCCCGGGAATGACGGCCAACTTCGACGCGGCCAAATCGGCGGCGCTGGCCATCACCTTGCTGGATTGGCGGGAATTTGGCCGGGCTTATGCCGATGAAATGGTGGCCACCTCCAAGGCATTGGCCTCGGCCCTTGATGACGAGGGCGTGGCATTGTTCGCCAAAGACCGGGGCTTTACCACCTCGCATCAATTCGCGATCCTGGCGGCCCCTTACGGCGGCGGACAGACGGCGGCCAAGAAGCTGCGCCGGGCGGGCTTCCTCGCCTGCGGCATCGGCCTACCGGTGGACCCGGTTTCAGGGGATTTGAACGGCCTTCGCATCGGCACGCCGGAACTGGTGCGCCGGGGCATGACCGTGGACGACATGCCGAACCTTGCCGGCCTGATAGCCCGGGCCCTTGCGTCCAACGATCCGGGGGCAATGGCGGCGGAGGTCCGCGACTGGCGGGAAACCTTCGACGGGCTGCGCTTTGTCAGGGCCTGAGGCGCCGGGTCAGAACGGCCAGAACAGCAGGATCGCCGGCACGGCGACCACCAGCACAACCCCCTGCAAGGGCAGGCCCAAACGCCAGTAATCACCGAAGGCATAGCCGCCGGGGCCCATGACCAGCGCGTTGTTCTGATGCCCGATGGGCGTGACGAAAGCGCAACTGGCGGCGACGGCGACGCCCATCAGCATGGGGTCAGGGTCGACGCCCAGGCGTTGCGACAGGGTGAGCGCGACCGGCCCCATGATCACGGCCGTGGCGGCGTTGTTGAGCACCGCCGAAAGGGCCATGGTCACGGCCATCAACAGGGTCAGCACGGCAAGCGGGTTGAGCGGCAGGGGGCTGTCCAAAATGCCCTGGGCGATCAGCCCCGTGGTGCCCGTGGCATCGAAGGCGTCGCCGACGGGGATCAAGGCGCCGATCAAGACGACCACGGGCCAGTCGATGCCGTCGTAGATTTCCCGCACGGGCAGGATGTTGAACACCACCATGGCCACGGCGGCGAGGCCGAGGGCAATGGTGATCGGAATGATGTTGAAGGTCGTGAGCGCCACGGCGGCGGCGAAGATGGCGATGGCCATGCGCGCGTGGCGGAGGCTGGCCTCGCCGAACTGAATCCGTTCCTGCAGGGTCAGGCAGCCCATGCGCGACATCAGGTCGGGCATGTGGTCGCGCGGTCCGTAGAACAACACCAGATCGCCGGGACGGAACTTGAACTGGCCCATGCGGCCACGAAACGCCCGGCCCTGGCGCGACACGGCCAGAATGTCCGTGTCGTAGCGCGACCGCAGGCGCAGGGACAGAAGCTCGCGCCCGATCATGCGCGATCCGGGGCGCACGACGGCTTCGGCCAGGTCCATGTCCTCGTCGATCATGTTCTCCGACTTGGTGCCCTTCATTGTGCCGACCTTGAGGTCCATGGCCGTGGTCAGGCGGTCCAATCCCTCGGACGAGGATTCCAGGAGGAGCTTGTCGCCGACCTTCAGCCCGTCGCCCTGCGGCAGCTTGGCCATGCGTCGGCCGCGGCGGATGATGTTGACGATCAGCACGTCGCAATCGGTCGCCAGCATGCGCAGTTCGCCCCGCGTCATGCCGACGGCGTCCGTGCCCTTGACCACCGTCGCCTCGGTCACGAACTTGTCGATGCCCATGTGATCGCGGGTGGCGTCCTGCAGCAGGCGGCGTGTGGGGATCAGGAACCGGGCAGAGACCGCCAGAAAGGCGACCCCGATGCCGGCGACCAGAATGCCGACGGGCGTGAAGTCGAACATCCCGAAGGGTTCGCCCGTTACCTTGGCGCGAAAGGCGGCGATGATGATGTTGGGCGGCGTGCCCAGCAAGGTAATTAGCCCGCCCAGAATGGTCGCGAATGACAGCGGCATGAGCACCGCCCCGGCGTGGTACTTGGTCTTCAGCGTCGTCTGGATCGCCGCCGGCATGAGAAGCCCCAGCGCCGCCACGTTGTTCATGACCGACGACATTAACGCCCCCAGGCCCGACAGCACGGCGATGTGCCGCGCCATGCCCGTTGCCGAGCGTTCGATGATCCGGGCCAGGATGTCCGATGCCCCCGTGCGGGCCAGGGTATGGCTGAGGACCAGGATCGCCGCCACGGTGATGGTCGCCGGATGGCCGAAGCCGGAAAAGGCCTCGCGCGCGGGAACCAGTCCCAGGACGACGGCAGCCAACAGAACGCTGAAGGCAACCACGTCGTAGCGCCAGCGGTCCCAGACGAACAACGCCAGGGCCGCCGCGATCAGTCCGACAATGGTCATCTGGTCAAGGGTCATGCGAACTCACTCGGCTTTCAACGCAGGGACCGTCCCGTGAGTGTGCGGTTCCGAAAGCCAAATTGAAAGGGGGCAATGGCGGTGCGGCCCATATGCGGGCACAAAACAAAAAAGGAGGGCGGCCCTTTTAAGGGCCGCCCGTCAGTTTGCCTATCTACTTCACAAGTAGGGAGATGGCGCCGTTCCGCCCCGTTTCGCCGGCAGGGGGGCTCGCCGGCGGGAGACCTAAGTCCCTGGGGCGCCGCTGGCAACCAAGCGGCACATCGGTTGTGTCAGCAGGGTGCGGGAACACCAGCCCGGGAAATGCGGGCCTGACGGTCGCCGATTGGCGAATGGCGGAACATCCGGCCGATCACGTCACGGATGGCTTCGGCCCGGAGTTGCCGGCCTCGGCGCACGCCGGCTTCGATCTCCGCGTGCGGAATGGCATTTCTCAGGTCAAGCGGTGTCATGGGCATGGTCGTTCTCCTCAAATCCGGATCAACGCGAAACGCGTCACCAATTGTTGAGGGAAGCCTAACCTTTGCAGATTTTATTGATAATTAGGATAAACGGATTATGATTTATGAAATTAATTCACTAAATAGTCGGTTTGGGAGACGATATGGACCGGGACAGTGAAATGGCGGTATTTGTCCGTGCGGTAAACGGCGGCGGGTTTTCCGCCGCGGCACGGGATCTGGGCATCACGCCGTCGGCGGTAAGCAAACTGGTCGGGCGGCTCGAAGACCGTCTGGGCGCGCGGCTTTTGAACCGCACCACGCGGTCGATTAGCCTGACCGAGGAAGGCCGCACCTATTACGAGCGTGCGGTAACCATCCTGGAAGAAATCGATGCGGCGGAACTCGCCGTGCGCGAACTGCATGCGGAGCCGCGTGGGGTTCTTAAGGTCAATTCGTCGACGGCCTTTGGCCGCTACGCGGTGATCCCGCATCTGCACGAATTCATCGAAGCCTATCCCGAATTGCAGGTTCAATTCATCACCTCGGACAGCATGGTCGATCTGGTCGGGGAAGGTGTGGACGTCGGCCTGCGCATCGGCACCTTGACCGATTCCTCGCTGATCGCCCGGCGGCTGACGGCGGTCAAACGGGTCGTTGCCGGGGCCCCCGCCTATTTCGAACGTCACGGCATCCCGCAGACGCCTGACGACCTGGTCCATCACAACTGCCTGCGCGTCAGCTTCGAGACCACGATCAACCGTTGGGAATTTAAAGGTACGGACGGCCCCCGCATTATGGACGTCAATGGTTCGCTGGTGGTGAATGATGCTTCATTGCTGTACGACGCGGCGATCGCCGGGGTCGGCCTGATCCGCGCGGCCCAGTTCCTGACCTGGGAAGCCTTGCGCGACGGCCGTCTCGTGCCGGTATTGCAGGAGTACGAGACCGAGGAAGGGCGCAGCGTGTTCGCCGTCTACCCCCCGGGCCGCCATCAGGCACCCAAGGTGCGGGCCTTCATCGATTGGCTGGTTGAACGCTTCGTCAAGAACCCGCCCTGGGAACAGCAAGACACAGGGGCCGGACAAGGCTAGCCGGTCATCGCCTGCAGGTTGTCGTCGAACAGCCAATTATAGGCCCGGTCGAGATCATGGAAACCAGACACGCGGTGGTCGGTGATTTTCCGGATGGCGTTTGATGCGGAGCCAAAACTGTCAAAGCCTGCCGGAAGGTTGCGGTTCGGCGGCAGCACCATGGCCTTGCGTTCAAGACCGGCGGAAACCGCGCGCGGAAACACATCGTTGGCAAGCCAGTCTTCGGAACAATAGAAGCTTTGCGTCAGATGGCGCATATCGGCCATCCAATAGCTGTAGGCGCCGGTTTTCAGCATCTCGCAGACATGGCTGCCGACAAGCCGGAAGTTTTCCTCCGTTTCGAAATTGCCGAACCAGAAGTCAGTAATCAGGCGTTCCTGCGGATTATGGCCGATGATCGCGAAGGGTTGCCCGCTCTTCAACCTGAAGGTACGGACTTCCTCCACTTGTATATCTGACTTGGGATTGAGGTCGGAGGCGGACATATTCATGGGATGGCTCCTGATCATTTCCCGTATCAAGTGCAATGCCCATGCCAGCCATAAACACCCGGCTTTGGCGGGATATGAGGATCGTCTAACCCAATCTGACCAAGACGAACGTCATAATGACAAAAGTCATAGTGGCGGGGCGGTTTGCACCGCCTCATCGCCATCGGTATCGAGTGCAAATAAATAACGGCCGATGAAATATATCGGCTTGATATAGTATAAGATTGCATATAGTTTCCGCGCCGATTTCACACCGCAAAGGACTGGGCCTGCTGAGCGGGCCCGATTTCGGAACCATGGACGCTAAAACCCTTTGTCTGGGCGTGCTCGTGATGGGCGATGCCTCAGGCTATGAAATCCGCAAGATGTTCGAAGAGGGGCCGTTCGCCCATTTTCAGGACGTCGGCTACGGATCGATCTATCCGGCGTTGTCGAAATTGTCCGAGGAAGGCCTGATCGCGGTGACCGACACCCCCGGCGAAGGCCATCCGGACAAGAAGGTCTATGCGGTGACGCCGGCCGGGCGCGAGGTGTTCCGGCAATCGTTGGGGCGGGCACCCATGCCGGACAAGGTCCGGTCCGACGCGGCGTTCCTGATGTTTTTTGCCGAATTCCTGGATCGCGATCATCTGAACGCGGTCTATGACGATTACCTCGCCTTCTATCGCGCGCGGGTCGAGATCATGCAGGGCCTGGATCCCGAGGGCGTCCCCGAAGGCCGGTTGTTCGTGCGCGGTCTGGGGCTGGCGTTTTATCAGGCGGTGGTCACCTACATGACGGAAAACCGTGACCTGCTTTTGAACGCAGGGTCCGGCAAGGCCGACGCGGCGGAATAGGGATAGCTTCATGAAACTGCCCATCAAACCATCGTATATCGCGGCCGTGATCCTTGCCTTGGGGGCCATCGCGTGGATTTTCTCCGGCAATCTGGAGCAGGCGAAACGCCATTACGGCGTCACCGCCGCCGACCCCGCCGCCACCAAGACGTCGATCGAGCCTGCCCCCGCCGGCGGCCCCGAAAAAGCGCTGACCACGGTCCGCGTGCGGCGCATGGAAGCGTTGGACCGGGTGCGTGAAATCACCGTGACCGGGCGCACGGACGTTATCCTCGACGCCGAGGTGACGGCCGAGACAACGGGCCGGATCGTCGAGATCGCGGCCTCCAAGGGGGCCTGGTTGGAAAAGGGCGACGTGATCCTGAAACTCGCCGTGGATGACCGCGAGGCGAAATTGCGCGAGGCCGAAGCCCGTCTGGCTTACGAGCGCATCGGCTTTGAGGCCGCCAAGAAGCTGACCAAAAAGGGCTTCCAGTCCGAGGTCAAGCTGGCTCAAGAGGAATCGGAGCTGGCGCAGGCGAAGGCCGAATTGGCCGCCATCAAGCTGGATGTCGAGCGCACGACCGTGCGCGCGCCCATTTCGGGTTACCTGGAAACCCTGCCCATCAACGTCGGCGACTATCTGAAATCCGGGGACAAGATCGTGGTCATGATCAACCCTGATCCTATCCGCGTCGTGGCCCAGGTGTCGGAGCGGGATGTCCCGAACCTGAAATCGGGCGACACTGCCATCGCCCGCACGGTACAGGGCCAGGACTTCGCGGGGGCGATCCGCTATGTCGCGCAGCGCGCCGACGAAGCGACGCGCACCTTCCGGGTCGATGCCTGGCTGGAAAATCCGGACCATGTTCTGCGCGACGGTCAGACAATGGAGGTTCAGTTCCGGGCGGGGCAGGAAAAGGCGCACAAGGTATCGGCCGCCGTGCTGACGTTGAACGATGCCGGCGAGGTCGGCGTCAAATTCGTGGATGAGGCCAATCGGGTCCGGTTCTCCAAGGTCCGCATCATCGCCCATACGCCCGACGGCATCTGGCTGGGTGGTCTGCCCGACAAGATGACGCTGATTACCGTGGGCCAAGAATTCGTCACCGAAGGCCAGCTTGTCCAGCCGGTGGACGAAGGCAGCCTGACAACCGGCGAGGATGCCCCCGCATCATGAATGCGCTGATCGACGCGGCTTTGGGCCATGCCCGAACGGTGATCCTGACCCTGGTACTGATTCTGGTGGCGGGCACGATCGCCTATGTGGAAATCCCCAAGGAGGCTGAACCGGACATCAACATCCCCATCATCTATGTCTCGATCACCCATGAGGGCATTTCGCCCGAGGATGCGGAACGCCTTTTGATTCGCCCCATGGAAAAGGAAATGCGCGGCATCGACGGGGTCAAGAAGATGACCGCCAAGGGCTACGAAGGCGGCGCCAACGTGACCCTGGAATTCGAGGCCGGATTCAATGCCGATCAGGCATTGACCGACGTGCGCGAAAAGGTCGACCTAGCCAAGCCGGAACTGCCCGATGACACGGATGAGCCGTCGGTCAACGAGGTCAATTTCTCCTTGTTCCCGGTGATCGCGGTGACGCTTTCCGGGAACGTTCCCGAACGCCTGCTGCTCAAGCTGGCGCGCGATCTGCGCGACAAGATCGAGGCCGTGTCCGCCGTCCTATCGGCGCAGATCGCCGGTGACCGCGAGGAGCTTCTGGAAATCCTCATCGATCCCATCAAGCTGGAAAGCTACAACCTGTCGCCAATTGATACGGTGCAGCTTATCGAGGCCTCCAACAAGCTGGTCGCGGCCGGCGCACAGGACACGGGCCAAGGCCGGTTCTCCATAAAGGTGCCGGGCCTGTTCGAAACGCTTGCCGACATCGTCACCATGCCCGTCGCTTTCAAGGGCGACGCCGTGGTTACCTTCGGCGACGTCGGCGAGGTCCGGCGCGGATTCAAGGACCCGGACGGTTTTGCGCGTATCCATGGCGAAAAGGCCATCGTGCTTGAGGTCGTCAAGCGCACCGGCGAGAACATCATCGACACCATCGAAACCGTGCGCCGCGTCGTCGCCCAGGAACAGGCCGCTTGGCCCGAGGAAGTCCGCCGCGTCGTCGCGGTCGACTTCATCCAGGACAAATCGGTCCAGGTCCGAACCATGCTTCTGGATCTGCAGAACAATGTGACCGCGGCGGTTCTGCTGGTCATGGTGGTGGTCGTCGCGGCGCTCGGCCTGCGTTCGGCCGGGCTGGTCGGGCTTGCCATTCCGGGTTCATTCCTGACCGCCATCCTGGCCCTGTCGGCCATGGGGCTGACGGTCAATATCGTCGTGCTGTTCTCGCTTATCCTGGCCGTCGGCATGCTGGTCGACGGGGCCATCGTCGTCACCGAATACGCCGACCGCAAGATGACCGAAGGGGCACAGCCCAGGCTTGCCTACGGCCTGGCCGCCAAGCGCATGGCCTGGCCGATCACGGCGTCGACGGCAACGACCCTTGCCGCCTTCCTGCCGCTTCTGTTCTGGCCTGGCGTAGTCGGCGAGTTCATGAAGTATCTGCCGATTACCCTGCTGATGACCCTGGCTGCGTCGCTTCTGATGGCGCTGATCTTCGTGCCGACCCTGGGCGCTGCGTTCGGCCGTGCCGGTGGTGCCGCCGATGCTGAAACGGCAAAGCGCCTGGCCGCCGCATCCGAGAACGAGGACGATGAAGGCACGGGCAGCCTGGAGGGCATCGGCGGGCTGACGGGGGCGTATCTCGCGACCCTGCGGGGTGCACTGAACCATCCGGCCAAGGTGTTGGCGGGATCGGTGATGCTGCTGGTCGTGGTGCAGGTCGGGTATGCCAAGTTCGGTCACGGGATCGAATTCTTCCCCGACGTGGAACCGGAACTGGCTCAACTTCAGGTCCGCGCACGGGGCAACCTGTCGGCTTGGGAGCAGGACAAACTGATGCGCGAGGTCGAGGACCGCATCCTCGACATGCGTGAATTCAAAAGCATCTACACCCGCACGGGAAAGAACCGGGAAACCCAGGAAGCCGAGGACATCATCGGCACCATCACGCTGGAGTTCGCCGATTGGACGACCCGGCGCACGGCGGATGAAATTCTCACCGACGTCGAAAAGCGCACCCACGGATTGGCCGGCATCCATGTCGACCGGCGCAAGCAGGAAAAGGGCCCGCCCGTCGGCAAGCCCGTTAACGTGGAATTGACGTCGCGCCTGCCGGAACTGCTGCCCGCCGCCGTGCAGAAGGTGCTGGAAGGCTTCGATGCCGTCGGCGGATTGATCAACATCGAGGACGGCCGCCAGCTTCCGGGCATTGATTGGGAAGTGCAGGTCGACCGTGCCCAGGCGGTCAAGTTCGGGGCCAACGTGCAATTGATCGGCCGCATGGTGCAGACGGTTACCACGGGCATCAAGGTCGGCGAATACCGCCCGGACGACAGTGACGACGAGATCGATATCCGCGTCCGCTATCCGGCCGAATTCCGCACCCTCGAACAGCTTTATGCGATCAAGGTCAACACCGACAAAGGTCCGGTACCGATCCGCAATTTCGTGACCATCACGCCGAAGCCCAAGATCGGCACCCTGTCGCGATCCGACGGCAAGCGGGTCCTGGCGGTCAAGGCCGACGTGGCGCCCGGCGTGCAGGCGGCGGAAAAATTGGCGGCGCTGAAGGCGTGGATCGCTCAGGCGGGCCTGGATCCGAACATCGGCGTCGACTTCAAGGGCGAGGACGAGGAACAGGCCAAGGCCGAGGCGTTCCTGTCCAAGGCCTTTTCGGCGGCGCTGTTCATCATGGCGATCATCCTGGTGACCCAGTTCAACAGCTTCTATTCCGCCTTCCTGATCTTGTCGGCGGTCATCATGTCGACCATCGGCGTGTTCATCGGCCTGATGGTCACGGCGCAGCCCTTCGGCATCGTCATGACCGGTATCGGCGTGATCGCCCTGGCCGGGATCGTGGTCAACAACAACATCGTGCTGATCGACACTTTCGACCGCCTGGCGAAATCCGCCACGGACATAAAGGGCGCGATCCTGCGCACAGGCGCCCAGCGTCTGCGCCCGGTGCTGCTGACCTCGGTGACGACTGTTCTGGGGCTGATGCCCATGGTGCTGGGCATGAACATCGACTTCGTCAATCACGAGGTTACGGTGGGCGCCCCCTCGACCCAATGGTGGCGTTCGCTGGCCACGGCCATCGTGTTCGGCCTAGCCTTCGCTACGGTGCTGACGCTGATCGTGACCCCGGCGGCGCTGATGGTGCGGGCCAACTTCCAGGCCTGGCGGGGGAAGCACCGCGGGCGGCGCGGCGGCGCGGTTCAGCCCGCGGAATAGGCGGTCAGTCGGATGTCGGTTCGGGCGCCGGGACCGGGTTGGTCGAGCGGCTTTTGTGCCATAGGTAGGACCGGATGGAGAGCGGGAAGCTGGCAAGGTAAAGCACCAGGATCGCCGTCAGCGCCAGCCAGGGGTCGGACACCACGAAGGCGGCCAGGATCGCTACGGCGATCATCAGCGGCATCATCCAGGCCCGCGCCATCTTCATGTTCTTGAACGAAAACGTGGGCAGGGTGGAGACGAACAACCCGCCGCAGGCGATCAGCACGACCGAAACCAGATAGGGGTTCTGCAGGTAGCCGACATAGTCTTCCGGCACCTGGAACGACAGGATCATCGGCAGCAGAACCAGCCCTGCACCGGCCGGGGCCGGCACGCCGGTAAAGAAGCGGCCCGCCCAGACGGGCTTTTTGTCGTCTTCCAGCATGGTGTTGAAGCGTGCCAGGCGCATCGCGCAGCACATGGCGAACAGCACGACGATGAACCAGCCGAACCGTCCGGCGTCTTCCAGTGCCCAGTGATAGAGAATCATCGCCGGCGCCACGCCGAAGCAGATGAAATCGGACAGCGAATCAAGTTCCGCCCCGAACTTGCTGGAGCCCTTCAACAGGCGCGCGACGCGGCCGTCCAGAGTATCCAGGATCGCCGCAATCAGGATGGCGAAGGCGGCGGCTTCCCAGCGCTCGTGCAGGGCAAAGCGCATCCCCGTCATGCCCGAGGCCAAGGCCCCCAGGGTCAGCATGTTGGGGATCATCTTGTTGATCGGCATGACCCGCAGGCCACGGCGCAGGCGGCGCGGACGTTCGGCGGGATCGGGTGTCTGATCGGGGGTGGCGTCGCTCATGGTTTTCCGCTTTCCGATCCGTTAGCGGCGCTGGGCCTTGCGCGCGCCCTCGGCGCCGATTTCGGCGATCACCGTTTCGCCGGCGATGGATGTCTGGCCGACGGACACCAGGGGCTCGCAGCCCTCCGGCAGGTAGACGTCGACGCGGGAGCCGAAGCGGATCAGGCCGAAGCGTTCACCGGCGCTGACCGTGTCGCCTTCGCTGAGATTGCACAGGATGCGCCGCGCCACCAGGCCGGCGATCTGCACCACGGCAATTTCGTTCTTCTTCGGCGACCGGCTTTTCACGCCGGCGATCTTCAGGCGCACACTCTGGCGTTCGTTCTCCACGCTGGCCTTGTCGAGGGAGGCATCAAGGAACGCGCCGGGCCGGTAGGCGAGCTTGACTACCTTGCCCGACACGGGCGTGCGGTTCACATGCACGTTGAATACGTTCATGAAAATGGCGATGCGGGTGCGTTCCTCGTCGCCCATTTCCAGTTCCGGCGGAGGGGCGGCGCGGTCGATCATCTGCACGGCGCCGTCGGCGGGGGCAATGACCAGGGTGTCGCCCAGGGGCGTCATGCGGTCCGGGTCGCGGAAAAAATAGACGCACCAGGCGGTCAGGATGACGCCGAGCCAGCCCAGTTCCTCGGCGATGAAGAACAGGACGATGGTGACCGCCGCGAACAGGGCGATGAACGGCCAGCCCGCCTTGTGGATGGGGGTCATGACGGTATCCAGGATGATATTCTGTTTCATGTGCCGCCGTTGATGTCAGTTGCGATCGTTCCACCGGCAAAGCCGACGGTTCGGGCGCCCTACATAGCATATTTTACCCGGAATGCCCGGTCGAAATACCCGCGATCTGTATTGCGGGTGCTTGTCAGGGGCTAAGCAAAAAGACGATAATCCGGCAAGCAGACAGGAGACACCCGTGGCTACAGCCTCTTCCGCCGAAAAGACCAAAGCCCTCGTCGACTCTGCCACAACGCCCGCCACGGCCATGCCGTTGGGGGCCATGGGGCTGGACAGTGAGGGCCAGCTTGTCCGCAAGAACAATGACGGACTGATCAGGTTCACCTTCAATTACATGGGGTATCAGTTCGCCGTGCGGGCCGAGGTCGCGCCCGGCCACACCCGCATGCGCATCCATGCGGTGCTGGGCCATCTGCCCTATACGGCCGAGGCGCCGGACCTGCGCAGCAACATGCGGGCCGTCGTTCACGAGGCGGGGCGGGCGCTTGGCGGGCGTATCAGCATCACCTCGGAACAGCGCATCCTGTTCCTCGACGAATTCAATTTCGATGAAACCCTGACGCCGCAGTCACTGCTGACCAAGACGGTTGCCTTCCTGCTGTCGGCCAAGCCGTATCTGGAACTGTTGGCGCTGATCGCGGGGGCGAGCAAGGCGGTCTATGCCCTGCTGCCGGCGCCCGAGGCCCCGTCTCCGGCCGAATAGCCGCCGTCCGGCGTCAGTTCGCCGGCTTGGGAACCTGGAAAACCTGTCCTGGATAGATCAGATCGGGATCGCCGATCTGCTGTTTGTTGGCGCGGTAGATGATCGTGTACTGCACGCCTTCGCCGTAGACCCGCCGCGCGATCCGCCACAGCGAATTGCCCGGCTGCACGATGACGACCTGTCCGGCCGCCAGATTGGGCATGATCTCGTCCTGACGGAAGGGAATGGATACCTGGCCCAGAACCTTGCCCGCGGGGTTGACGCGTTCCGCCTTCAGCTTGTGCACGCCGGGTGCCACCTTGTCTTTCAAGGTCAGGGACCAGCGGTTTCGGGCGTCGGCCTGGGCTGATCCCAGGGGCGTGCCGTCCATGTATAGGGTCACGCTGTCGCCGGCCGGTGCGCGGCCGCTGATGATGACCCGGCCGGCGGGGGTGTAGTCGACGGCGCTGATGTCGAATTCGATCTTCTGCGGGCCGTCGCCCTGGATCAGGCTGCTCGGCCCTTCGCCTTCGCGGGGCATACGGATGGCGAGCGGTTCCGTGGTCCGTTCCTCGGCCACCAGGGGACCCGTGTCCGTGCGTTCCGGCACGGCCAGGACGACGACATCCGGCGAGGTCAGGATACTGCCGTCGGGGCCGACGGTTTCCAGGGACAGATAACGGTTGCCCGGCGGCAGGGGATCGCTTGGGATGTAGACCCATTCGCCCTTGTCGTCGGCGGTGATGCGGCCGATTTCGGTCTGTCCGTCCTTGATGATGACCGTGGCGCCGGGGGCGGCGCGGCCGGCGATGACCGTGTCGCCCGTGGGGCTGACACGGACCACGTCGAAGGTCGGCAGATTCGGGTCGCCGGTCCGGGCGGCGCGTTCCGGCGCCGTGGCGGGGGTGCCCTTGCCGGGGGCGGTCAGGGCCTGCGCCGGCGGGCGGGCGGCATCGTCGTCCTTGCCGTCGTCGGGCGATGTCAGGTTGACGACGATGGCGAACGCCACCACGACCATTCCGATCCCGACGATGAAAAGTGGATTACGCCACATTGCGTTCACAAATGCCGCAAAACGGCGGCACTCCCCGATTTTCCCCCAAATTCGATCCTTCACAATTAGTCGCCCGAACGCGCCAACGCAATCGGCATCTGGCGGAACCTTGCCAGCACGGCCGCCAGGGGGCATTTTTCTTGAAACAGAACAGGAGATTCTCCCGTGGCGCCAGACAATACAAAACCTGCGGCCCCAGGCCAGGCAGCGGAAACAGGGGTCCGAGTATGGGATCTGCCCGTGCGTCTGTTCCATTGGACCCTGCTGGTCGCCGTCACCACGTCGGTCGCGACCGGGCTGACCGGCGGCCTGTGGCAGATGGACCTGCATGTGGTGTCAGGCTGCACGGTCCTGGGCTTGGTGCTGTTTCGCGTGTTGTGGGGGCTGGTCGGCGGGCGTCATGCGCGCTTTGCCGCCTTCGTCAAAGGCCCGGTGACTGTGGTTCGCTATGCCGTGGATTTTCTCAAGGGGCGTGCCCGGCATACGGCCGGGCATAACCCGCTAGGCGGTTGGTCCGTGGTCGTGCTTCTGCTGGCATTGGCGGTGCAGGCGGGCACCGGCCTGTTCGCCAACGACGATATCTTTGTCGAGGGCCCGCTTTTCAAGTACGCGGGCAAGGAACTCAGCGACCGGCTGACCGCTTGGCACCACTGGGTCAGCAACCTTATGTATGGCCTGGTCGCCCTGCATGTGGCCGCCGTCGTCCTCCATTGGGCGCGCGGCGACAACCTGGTTAAACCGATGATCACAGGGAGCAAGCCGGGCCTCGACCCCGCGTTGGGCGACGGCCTGCCGCGCCGGGGGTGGGCGGCCGCGGCCTTGGCCGTTGCCGCCGCACCCGTCGCGTGGATTTTGTGGCAGTGGTAGGGCTGAATTCGGCCTACTTTTTCTTCTCCCGATAACCGTCGTGGCAGGCCTTGCAGGCGTTCTTGCCGAGGGCGCCGACGGCGGCTCCGAGCGCTTTGGGATCGCCGGATTCCGCGGCGGTCACCAAATTCCGTGCATGGTCGACGAAAGCCGCATTGACTTTCTTGAAACCAGCTTCGTCTTCCCAGACTTTCATCAGGGCCTCTGTCTCGCCGGCCATGGCGTCCGACCCCTTGGGGAACAGGTGCTGGGAAATCTTGGCCAGCGCCAGCATTCCCTTGGACAATTCCACCATATCGCCCTTGTTGGCGGTCTCGCCCTTGACGATCCCGACCAGGGCACCCATGTGCCCGCCGACGGCCTTCATCACCGCCTTGCGATAGGTGATTTCGCCGGCGTCACTGGCGTTCGCCACTCCCGCGGCCGCCACAGTCGCCACGGCGGCGGCTGCCAGGATGCCTCGGGTCATTGCCTTGAATTTCTGCATTTTTTGCCGATCCTTCTGAAACAAAAGAGTATCACCAATCGGACCTGGTCTGGCATATACTGCCCCGGGCCAGCCTGGACCTTGAACAGACTGTAATCACTCAGGTGCCGCCTGTGAACGGCCAGCTTCCCAGGTCACGAAAAGTTCAACGGAATCAAAACGCTTCCATGTCCGATATTTCCGCCATCTGTGTCTTTTGCGGCTCGCGCACGGGCAGCGATCCGGCTTATGAAAACGCCGCGCGGGCCCTTGGCCGCTTGATGGCCGAAAAGGGCATCCGCCTGGTTTATGGCGGCGGGCATGTCGGCCTGATGGGCGTGGTCGCCGACGCGGTGCTGGACGCCGGTGGCCAGGTCACGGGCGTGATCCCGGATTTCCTGCGCCGCCGCGAAGTGGGGCGCGACGATCTGACCGAACTGGTCGTCACCGACAGCATGCACAGCCGCAAGCAGCGCATGTTCGAATTGGCCGATGCCTTTGTCGCCCTGCCGGGCGGGCTCGGTACCCTGGATGAAACCATCGAGGTCGCGACCTGGAAACAGCTTGGCCTGCATGCCAAGCCGATCGTGATCCTGGACGCCGCCGGTTACTGGGGGGCGCTGTCGACGCTGCTCACCTCGGTGGTCAATGGCGGCTTCGCTTATGGCGACATCCAGACCCTGTGGTCGGTGGTCGATAGCGCCGAACAGGTGTTCGACGCCATCGATGCCGCCGCCCGGCCAGGGCCCAAGGCGGCCTCGGCCCGCCTCTGACCCCCATTATCCGCCGCACATTTCGCCACGCCTGCGTCTTGCAGGGAAAGAGGGCAGGATATAATGTGCGCCGCAACTTCAATCGCAGGACAACCGGAGCACCGAACTGATGGCGAAAATTCAGGTCAAAACCCCGATCGTGGAACTAGACGGCGACGAGATGACGCGGATCATCTGGGCCTTCATCAAGGACAAGCTGATCCTCCCCTATCTCGACGTCGACCTTAAGTATTACGATCTGTCCGTCGAAAAGCGCGACGAGACCGATGACCAGATCACCATCGATTCCGCGAACGCCATCAAGCAGTACGGCGTCGGCGTCAAGTGTGCCACCATCACGCCGGACGAAGGCCGGGTCGAGGAATTCGGCCTGAAGCAGATGTGGCGCTCGCCCAACGGCACCATCCGCAACATCCTGGGCGGCACCATCTTCCGCCAGCCCATCGTGTGCAAGAACGTGCCGCGCCTGGTGCCCGGCTGGACCAAGCCCATCGTCATCGGCCGTCATGCCTACGGCGACCAGTACCGCGCCACCGACTTCTTGTTCCCGGGACCCGGCACGCTGACCATGAAGTTCGTGCCCGACGATGGCGGCGAGGTGATCGAACGCGAAGTGTTCAAGGCGCCGGAAGCCGGCATCGCGCTCGCCATGTACAACCTGGATGAAAGCATCCGCGGTTTCGCCCGGGCGTCCATGAACTATGCCCTCGGCCTGGGCTGGCCCTGCTACCTGTCGACCAAGAACACGATCCTGAAGAAATACGACGGCCGCTTCATGGACCTGTTCCAGGAAGTCTTCGACGCCGAATTCAAGGACAAGTTCAAGGCCGCCGGCATCACCTACGAACACCGCCTGATCGACGACATGGTCGCTTGCGCCATGAAGTGGGAAGGCGGCTTCGTCTGGGCCTGTAAGAACTATGACGGCGACGTGCAGTCCGACACCGTGGCCCAGGGCTTCGGCTCGCTGGGTCTGATGACCTCCGTGCTGATGACGCCGGACGGCAAGACGGTCGAGGCCGAGGCCGCCCACGGCACGGTCACCCGCCACTACCGCCTGCATCAGCAGGGCAAGGAAACCTCGACCAACCCGATCGCCTCGATCTTCGCCTGGACCCAGGGCCTGAAGTACCGCGGCGAATTCGACGGCACGCCCGAGGTGGTGAAATTCGCCGACGCCCTGGAAAAGGTCTGCATCGATACGGTGGAAAGCGGCTCCATGACCAAGGACCTCGCGATCCTCGTCGGCCCCGATCAGGGCTGGTGCACGACCCAGCAGTTCCTGGACGTGCTGGACGGCAACCTGAAAACCGAAATGGCTAAATGGTAAGCGAGACTGCTTGAGGCAGTCTCAAGCGGCTTGGGGTTGGCCGGGTCGGCCAAGCCGCGCCCCCAGGCCCCACGCAGAATGATTACGGAAAACCCGGGCTTCGGCCCGGGTTTTTTCATGGTCAAGGCATGCGGGCTTGCGTCATCGCTCCCGCGCCGCGATGCGGATGGGGGTCGGGCCGAGGTGCCGTATCAACGCCTCAGCCGTTTCCGCGCAGGGCACGGGGCTTTCCTCCGACTCGCTGATGACGATACTGCGAATGCTGATGTGTTTCTCGCGCAAGGCCAGGGCCGCGGTCAGGGTGTGCGAGATTGTCCCCAGGTAGCTGCCGGTCACCAGGACCACGGGCAGGCTCAGGGCGGCCATCCAGTCCAGGACCGTCTTGTCCTCCGTCAGCGGCACCATGACCCCGCCCACGCCTTCGATCAGGAGCGTGCCGTTGTCCCCCATGCCTTCGGCGGCATGGCGGCAAAACCCGACGACCCGTTTGAAATCGATAGTCGTGCCTTCGCGGGCGGCTGCCATGTCCGGCGAAAGCGGCGCCTTGAACCGATAGGGGGAGCAGGCCTCGATATTCTCGGGGCTGAGATCCAGGCCCTGGGCCGCCAACAGGATGCCGGTGTCCGAGGCCGCGACGGCGGCGGGATCATCGTCCCAGTCGGAAATTATCGGTTTCACGGCGCGCACGGGCTTGCCCTGGGCCTTCATGGCCCGGACCATGCCCGCAGCCACGTGCGTCTTGCCGATGCCCGTGCCGGTCGAGGTTACGAAGAGGCCCTGAATGGTTCGTCTCCCACAAGAACCTTGTCGGCGATCAGGTCGGCAAGGCGGTCGATATCCGCATCCGCGTGCAGGGCGGTGAAGGTCAGGCGCAGGCGCGCCGTGCCCTCGGGCACCGTCGGCGGGCGGATGCCGATGACGAGGTAGCCCGCGTCCTCCAGCACCTTCTGCGCCGCCATGGTGCGGGCACTGTCGCCCAGAAGAATGGGCACGATGGGGCTTTCAGCAGGCGGCAGGCCCAGGCGCCGGGTGAAGCGCTGTGCCTTCTTCACCGGCCGGGCGGCGTATTCGGGATCGCCCTCGATGATGTCGAGCGCCGCGATGGCGGCGGCCACGGTGGCGGGCGGCAGGCCCGTGGAATAGATCAGCGTGCGGCAGCGCGTTTTCATCAAATCAACGACTGGCTTGGAGGCGCAGAGATAGCCGCCGTATCCGCCGACCGCCTTGGACAACGTGCCCATCTGCAGGTCGACCGCCGCCTTGGTGCCGCCGGCGAAGGTCGAGCCGCGCCCGCCGGCGCCGACCACGCCGATGCCGTGGGCATCGTCGGTCATCAGCCAGGCGTCGAATTCCCGGGCCAATTCGGCCATTTCGTGCACCGGGGCCAAATCGCCGTCCATGGAGAACACGCCGTCGGTAACGATCAGGCAGCGCTTGTGGCCGGCCCGCTGTTGTTCCAGCAAGCCCCGCAGGTGGTCCATGTCGTTGTGGCGGAACAGGTGCTGCGTGGCGCGCGACAGGCGGCCGCCGACGATGATGCAGGCATGGCTCCATTCGTCGGCCAGGACCAGATCGCCCTCGGTCATCAGGGTCGGGATCACGCCCGTGTTGGTCAGGAAGCCCGAGCCCATGACGCAGCAATCCTCGGTGCCCTTGAGGCGGGCGAGGCGGGCCTCAAGCTCCGGCAGCAGGGGATGGTCGCCGGTCACCAGGCGCGACGCGCCCGAGCCGACGCCCATGCGGTCGATGGCGTCCTTGGCGGCCTGTTTCAGGGCCGGGTGCTGGCTGAGGTTCAGATAATCGTTGCAGGAGAACGAGACCAGCCGCCGGCCGCCGCGCAGAACCTCGATGGCGCCCGTGCGTTCCGTCACCGTCAGGCGGCGGCGCAGGCCCTTGGATTCCAGATCCGTGAGCTTTGCCTGAGCGAATTCGTCGAGTGAGCGGGACATGAGCCTATTTCTTTTCGAACCGGGCGGACCAGCCGGTGACGACCTTGATTATAGCATCACAAAGCCGTCCCAGGTCATCCGCCGGAATGTTGTAGGCCGGGGTCAGGTAGACGATGTCGGTGAACGGGCGGATGAACACCCCTTCCTCAATGAACCGGCCGCGCAGCCAGGTCAGTTCCTCGAACCCGCCGATGTCCAGTTCGACCACGCCGATGGCCCCTTGGCCGCGCACGTCCTTGACCCCGGGAATGTCCCGGCAGGGGGCCAGGGCGGGGACCAGCATCTGTTCCAGGGCCTGGACCTGGGCGAGGCGGCCTTCGCTTGCGAACAGGTCCAACGACGCGTTGGCGGCGGCGCAGGCCAGGGCATTGCCGGTAAAGGTCGGCCCGTGCATCAGGCAGTCCTCCAGCCGGTCCGACTGGAAGGCGGCGAAGACATCATCGGAGGCCAGCGTCGCGGACAGCGGCAGAGTGCCGCCGGTCAGGGTCTTGGACAGGGTCAGGATATCCGGCTTCACGTCGGCCAACTGCCCGGCCAGCATGGTGCCGAGCCGCCCGAGGCCGGAGAAAATTTCATCGAACACCAGCAGGACGCCATGGGCGTCGCACAGGCGGCGCAGGCGGGAAAGCACGTCGGGGGCGTGGAATTTCATGCCGCCCGCTCCTTGGACGATGGGCTCAACAACCACGGCGGCGATGGTGCCGGCCTCGGCCGTCAGCAGGGCGTCCAGCGCCGCCTCCGACCCATCGTCGCGGGGCAGATCGGCGATCAGCTGGCCCGGCACCACGCCCTTGAAGGCGGCGTGGAAGCCGTCAACGGGATCGCACAGCGCCATGGTCGCGAAGGTATCGCCGTGATAGCCGCCGCGGAAGCTGAGGAACTTCTTGCGACCCGTCTCGCCCTTGTTGTGCCAGTACTGGGCGGCGATCTTCAGCGCGACCTCGACCGCGACGGAGCCCGATTCCGAAAAGAACGCGCGGTATCCGGGAAGGTCGAGAAGGTCCGGCAGGCGGGCCGCCAGGGTGAACGCGGGCTCGTTGGCCAGGCCCGCCAGCATGACGTGCGGAATCTTGGCGGCCTGGGCCTGGATGGCGTCCACGATATGGGGGTGGTTGTAGCCGTGGCAGGCGGCCCACCAGCTGGCGACGCCGTCGATCAATTCCCGCCCGTCGGCAAGCGTGATGCGCGACCCTTGGGTCGCCACGGCGGCCTGGGGCAGGGGGGCGGTCTGCATCTGGGTATAGGGCATCCAGATGCTGTCGTAGCCCGCCTGAAGCCAGTCGGGGGCAGTGCCGTCAGCGGTCATAGGGTGTCGGTCGAAACCGGGCCGATGTCCTCGCCTTGGATGCCGAGGCGCCGGAACAGGGCCGCATCCCGGTCCTGTTCCGGATTGGCCGTGGTCAGCAGTTTGGGGCCGACGAAGATCGACCCGGCGCCGGCCAGGAAGCACAGCGCCTGCAGTTCGTCCGACATTTCCTCGCGGCCCGCCGACAGGCGCACGGTAGAGGATGGCATCATGATCTTGGCGACGGCGATGGTGCGCACGAAATCCAGCGGATCCAGCGCGTCCCGGCCTTCAAGCGGCGTGCCCTCGACCTGCACCAGCATGTTGATCGGCACGCTTTCCGGATGGGGCCGCAGGTTGGCCAGGGTCACCAGCATGTCGGCCCGGTCCCGGGCCGCCTCGCCCATACCCAGAATGCCGCCGCAGCACACCTTGATGCCCGCGTCGCGCACGGCCTGAAGGGTATTCAGGCGGTCGGCATAGGTGCGGGTGGAGATGATTTCCGAATAGAAGTTTTCCGAGGTATCCAGGTTGTGGTTGTAGTAATCCAGCCCGGAATCGGACAGCCGCTTGGCCTGTTCCGGCGACAGCATGCCGAGCGTGGCACAAGCCTCCATGCCCATGCCGCGGACGCCTTCGATCATCTTGCAGACGGCATCCAGGTCCTTGTCCTTCGGCGACCGCCAGGCCGCACCCATGCAATAGCGGGTGGCGCCGGCATCCTTGGCCCGCTTGGCCTCGGCCAGGACCGTGTCCACGTCCATCAGCTTGGCCGCATCGACGCCCGTGTCGTATTGCGCCGCCTGGGGGCAATAGGCGCAGTCTTCCGGGCAGCCGCCGGTCTTGACCGACAAAAGCGAGGCCATCTGCACGGTATTGGGGTCGAAATAGCGGCGGTGCAGGGTCTGCGCCCGATGAATCAGGTCGGCGAAGGGCAGGGCGAATAGGGCCAAGGCCTGTTCCGCCGTCCAATCGAAGCGGACGGCCGGATCGTCGTTGAGGGGGGCATTCATTTCGTTCATGATGAGGTTCAGGGCCTTCCTGGGCGTTCGGACCGGTTGGGCGCGGGGGTCGGGCCGGGATATGCCGCCCGAAACCCCTGGTCAAGGAATTTAGCACAAAGCGTCTTGCTTTGGTTGACGGGGCGCGGTGATTGCCTTAAAAAGCCGCCTCCGACGCGGACTCCGGCCCGCATCCAACGGTTTATTTACCAGCGAAAGCTGATCATAGGAACGTAGAAGTCATGTCCAGAGTTTGCGATCTGACGGGCAAAGGTGTCATCACCGGGAACAACGTGTCCCACGCCCATAACAAGACCCGCCGCCGGTTTTTGCCGAACCTGCAGGAAACCAGCCTGTGGAGCGATTCGCTCGGCCGCATGGTGCGTCTGAAGGTGTCGGTCAGCGCGATCCGCACTGTCGAACACAAGGGCGGCCTGGACGCCTTCCTGCTGGACGCTTCCGATTCTGACCTGGCACCCGCCATGGTCAAAATCAAGAAGCTCGTAAAGAAAGCGCAGGTCAAAGCGGCGTAGCCCAGCCATACAAATTTGCCAGACGGCAAAGGCCCGCGCCCCACAACGGCGCGGGCCTTTTTCTTTGTCTATTTGCCGTATCCAGCCCCGGTCGAGGTAGAGGAGACCCAGACGATGACCGACATGTCCGTGACCCAGATTTTATTCCGTGATGCCGAACAGGCCGATGCGCGCGAGATCGCCGCACTCTATCGCCTGGCCGCCGGCGGGGTCGCAGACGTCATCTGGGACGCCCTGAAAGAACCGGGTGAGAATATTATCGACGCCGGGGCCCGCCGCTATGCCCGGGAAGACATGGATTTTTCCTATCAGAACTGCGCCATCGCCGAATGCCGGGGACTGCCGGTCGGTCTGCTGCATGCCTATCCCATGCATGCCGATCCGGATTTCGATCCGGCTTCGGTCGACCCGGTGCTGCGTCCCTATGCGGAACTGGAAGAAGACGACAGCTATTACATCGCCGGCATCGCCCTGAAGGCCGATTACCGCAGGCGCGGCATGGGCACCAAGATGCTGCGTCTGGCCGAACTGCGCGCCTTGACGCGGGGGCTCGCCAAGTTGTCGCTGATTGCGTTCGAGGAGAACACGGATTCGGTCCGTCTTTACGAGCGCCTGGGCTACCGCGTCACCGATAGCCGCGACATCGTGCCGCATCCCTTGATCCAGCATGACGGGCGGGCGCTGCTGATGGTGAAGACACTCTAGGGGCGATGAATTCATGAATGTGCCCATCATCGAGACCGAACGCCTGCGTCTGCGCGGTTGGCGGCGGGAGGATTTCGATCCTTTCGCCGCGCTGCGCGGCAGCGCCGAGGATCAGGCTTACACCGGCGGGGCGGTTCCGAGGCAGCAGGCTTGGACCGAGTTCTGCGCCAAGGCCGGAGAATGGACGGTCCAGGGCCTTGGCGTGTTCATCGTCGCCGAGCGGGAGACGGACCGGGCGGTCGGCTATGCCGGGTTGTGGTTCCCGCCCTATATCGAGGAACCGGAGTTGTGCTGGTCCCTGTTTCCCGGAAATACGGGGAAGGGCTATGCCACCGAGGCCGCCCTGGCGGCGCGGGACTGGGCCTACGAGGCCCTGGGCCTGGGCCCCCTGATGAGCTTTGTCCATCCTGACAATTTGGCGTCGCGCGCCGTCGCCGAACGCTTGGGGGCAGTCGCCGAAGGTTGGGGAGAGCTCAAGGGCGAGCCTCGACTGATCTACCGCCATTCAGGGCCTGAAAAGGTCGCCGGATAAGGCTGGCCGGCCTCGAAAACAGGGCTGCATTCTGCAACAATGCGGCCCTGTTCACCGCCGCCCCCATGGGACGGGTAAAGAGGCCGGGATGTTCCGCGCAAAATCAATCCGACCGATCATTGCGTTTCTGTCCGCCGGGGCTCTGGCGGCGGGCCTGGCGCTTGCGCCGGCGGCGGCGCAGGCGCAAAGCGAACAGGACCGCTGGCAGGCGGAAATGGACCCGGCGGACCACGCCCATATGCTGGGCAATCTCGCCGAGGCCGAGGACCATTATCTGGAGGCCCTGAAGCTAGCGGAACGGTTCGACCGCGCGGGTGGTTATCTGGAACGTTCCATGGCCGGGCTTGGTGGGCTTTACGCCACCCAGAACCGTTTTGCCGAGGCGGCGGCCCTGTACCGTCAGGCCCTGAACATTGCCGAAGCCTTATACGACAGCGGAAATACCCGGCACGGCGTGATCGGCGTTTATCGTTCGGCCCTGGCCGAGGCCGAGGCGGGCCGCGCCCGTCAGGAGGCCGCGGCGCGACGCGCCCAGGAAATCGCTACCGCCCGGGTGAAGAGCCCGGCATCGCCGCCGCTCATCCGCGCCCAGGCCGAACCGGCAGCGCGGCCAGTCCCGGCCCCGGCGTCTGCGCCGGTTTCCGCTCCCATCCGGTCCGCGGCAGCCCCCGTGCCCGTTCCGCCGCCGCCCGCGCCGTCGGCACCGGTGCTGTCCCATTACCGGCTTGCCGGTGCCGTGGTGCCCCCGCCGCCCCCGGCCGAGGTCCTGGCGCCAATTCCAGCCTCGTCGCCTCCGACCGCCGCTGCCAAGCTGCCGCCGGCCGTCGCGGCGGTCGAAGTCAGCGTGCCCGAGGCGGCCTTGCCGACGGCCGGATCGCCGCCCGAGCCGGCTGTTTCGGCCGCGCGGCCGGCGCCAAATGCGCGGAGCTTCGTGCCCTTGCGGGGAACGCCCCTTTCACCGGCATCGGCACCGGCGCCGTCCGCGCTACCGCCGGCGGTCGAGGTGGCTGACGCTGCCGTGCCCGAGGCTGCGGTGATGACCGCAACGCCGCCGGTCGACGTACCGCAGACATTGGCGGGTGTCCGTCCGCCGGAAGCTGCGGGCCTGCCCCTGCGGGGGGCGCCGCCGCCCATCGCCCGGCCGAACACCGTCGCCCCGGAAGAAATCGCGGCAATCGCCGAGCCCCCGGAAATTGATGTGAAAACGGTGCCGGTCGTGGCCGAGGCCGAGACGTCGCCCGCCGAGGCCCGGTCTTGGAATTCCCGGCCGACCGAGATCGCGGGGCAGCCGGTTGATGCGGCGGCTACCCGCGCCCTTGCCGCTGATCCGGCGGCCCCGCCCGAACTGATGGTTCGTGCCGTCGCCGAGGAAACGCCCGAGCAAATCGCCCAGCGCAAGGCCCTTGAGAAACGCCATCCCGTCCTTGGCGTGCGGTTGGGGGAAGCCAAGCGCAACATGGGGCCGATTTATCCGAACACGCCGCGCCTGGCCGACACGGAACAGGCCTATCTGGCGGAACTGGAAGCCCTGGAACGCTCGTTTGGGAAGGATCATCCCGATGTCGCCGCCATGCTCTACAAGCTCGCGCGGCTGTATCAGCGGCAAAGCCGGTACGAGACGGCAGGCAGGATGTACGAACGCTGTCTGGCCCTGCGTGAAAAAACCCTGCCCGAAGGTCATCCAGACATCATCGAAACGATGACAGGCTATGCCCGCCTGTTGCGGGCCAGCGGATTTTCCGACCTGGCGGCGGCGATGCGCAAGCGCGTCGAGGCCGAGAAAGCCGCCGCGGACTGACGGCCTTAGGGGGCTGATAAACTCCCGCTTTGATTGTCCGGTGACAATACTTCCATTGCGCGTGGCCGGGCGCCGCCGCTAGCCTTCACCCAGGTATCGCGTTCGGAGGCAAAGATCGTGGACGGCCAGGAAACCTTCATCGACAGATTGGACGGTCAGGTGCGCGCCATCGCCGACGCCTGCACGGCCTGTGGTGCCTGCGTGCGGGCCTGCCCGACGCCGGGGATTTTGGGGCTGGCCGCCGGTGACGGCAAAGCCGTCGCGGACGGGGTCCGGGACATCCTGCGGGATGGCCAGGGTGATGCGGTTTCGGCGGCCTGGGCCGGGGCCTGCTGCGGCACGGGCAATTGCCTTAGCGTTTGCGAAGAAGGCATCAACCCGCGCGTCATGCTGGCCATGGCGCGGCGCCGGATGGCCGAGGCGGCGCCCGAGGCCGAACGCAAGGATGCAGGCAAGGCTGCCTTCAAGGCGATGAGCCGGGGCGTACGCGTGCTGTCGCGCCTGCAACTGCCGCCGGAGCTCATGAACCGGCTCAGCCCGGCATCCCATCCCGAACGGGACACGCCGCCCGACATCGTATTCTACACCGGCTGCAACATGCTGAAGACGCCGCACATCGGGTTGTTGTGCCTGGATGTTCTGGACCGTCTGAATGTGTCCTACGAAGTGTTCGGCGGGCCCGCCAACTGCTGCGGTATCCTGCAGTTCCGGCCCGGCGACACGGCCAATTCCGGACGCCAGATCAACAGCACCATGGACCGGTTCGCCAGCACCGGGGCGGCCCAGGTGGTGTCCTGGTGCCCGACCTGCCAGATGCAGATGTCGGAGATCATGACCGCCGTCCCGGCCCAGCCCAAGCCCTTCGACAACCTCATGATGCCCGTGTTCCTGGCCGATCACCTGGACGACCTGCGCCCGCTGATGACGACGCCGGTGAACAAGCGTGTGGCCCTTCATGAATATCCGGGATCACCCGGCGTGGTCGATGCGGTGAAGGCGCTGTTGGGCGCCATCCCGGGGCTGGAGCTTGTCGACCTGGAACACCCCGGGGTCGGCTATCAGTTGACCTCCCTCGACGCCATGCCGGACCTTCAGAAACGCCATATCGCCGGCACCTTCCGTCAGGCCGAGGCCAAGGGTGTGCAGGCCCTGGCCGGGGTATTTCACGCCGACCACCGGGAGCTGGTCAGTCATCAGAACGAATGGCCGTTCGAGATCGTCAATTATATGGAACTGATCGGCGAAAGCCTGGGTCTGCGCCATCCCGACCTGTTCAAGCGCATGAAGCTGATGCAGGACGCTGACGAAATCCTGGCGGGGGCAAAAGACATGATCGCGCTCCACGGTCTGGACGCGGACGAGGTCCGGGCGGTGATCCTTTCCGACATCCTGGGCGAACAGAAGCTGCCTTCGGACCGGGCCCTGCATCCGGCGGACTGACGCCGGTCAGTCCGTCAATTCGAACATCATCAGCAACGTCCGTTGCGGCCCGAAGCGGTTGAAGTTGTTGTCGGAAATCAGGAACAGCAGGGTTTCGCCCTTGGGACCCTTGATCGCCTCGATGCCCTCGAAATTGTCGACGGTCAGGGGGGCTCGGATATCGGCCAGCAGTTCCCCGGATACTTCGGCGCCGGCGCGGATGCCGTCGGCCTTGATGCGCCGGACGCGCGACCGGGCCCCTTCACGCGGGGTGAAATAGCGTTCGAGCACCACCACGTCGCCGCCGGGCAGGGTCGCCGCACCCGTGGGGCGGTAATTGTCCTCGGTCCGGTAGATCAGCACGCTCCATCCCTTTGGATTGCTGACCCAAGCCAAATAGGTGCCGCCACGGCCCTTGCCCTCGGCGACGGCGAACAGGCTGCCGTCGTCCAGCAGGGTCAGGGCCTCGATGCCGCCGTTGTCGGGGGCGTTTTTCATCTCGGCGGGCAGGGGCAGGGGGATTGGTTCGGTCTGGTTCGGCGGATAGGCCCAAAGCCGGTGAATGCGTTCGAAGGCGACGATGATCTCGCCGTCGACGCCGGGCGCCATGGATTCCGCATCGGCCATGGACTTGTCGATCAAGGGAATCCCGCCGGGACCCGTCAGGGTGAAGATTTCCGTGTTCGTAATCCCGCTCAGGTTGCCGTCGGGGCCGTAGACCAGATGGGCATCCAGACGGTTGCCCTCGTCCGTCAGCGAGACCAGACGCCTGCCGTCGGTGCTGAGCCCCAGGGCGGAAAACCCGCCGAAGCGGTCGGACCGGCTGAGCAGTTCGACCCCGCCCCGGTAGGTCAGCTTGCCGATGACCTTCTGTTCCGGATTCTCGGCGTTCAAGGGGACGGGGATGGACCGGACCTCGACCGCGTCGGCCAACGCCGGGGTCTGACCGGCCAGAAAAACAAGGGAGGCCCCGGTCAGGATGCGGGAAATGATGCGGGCGATGCGGCGGTGCATGGCGGCGGGGGCCTCTCCCATGAAACGGTTGTTTCCAAGATGGGGGGACAGGCAGGCGTTGTCCAGCGCGGGCAGGGGGCAGTGGATCAGAACCCGGTGTCCGCCTCGGGCGTGGCCTGGGCGCGCATATGGGGCGGCACACGGTTTGCCTCCCCGGGGCCCAGCTCACGGCAGGTGCTGCCCGTTACGGTGACCGGCGTGCGAGCGGCGTCCTGCTTGGGGCCCTGCGGCAGGCTGTACATGGGCTGTTCGGTGAATTTCGACCGGGCGAAGGTGCAGTAGGATTCGCGGGAAAACCACATCTCGACCTGGACTGTGCCCTCGACCTGCGGCACGGCGAGCATCAGGGTCAGCAGCCAGCCCATTGCGGCGGTCCTTTGCGGGGGTGGGGCGTCAGGCTCATGGTCCTGATCTTACGGGGTCTCTGTGAAACCTTGATGACCCCCAAACCCGTGCGGCGGGGGCGTTAAGGCTTCTGCTTGAGCTTCTTTCGGCCCTTGCGGATCGTCACGTAGTAGTCGTCGAACAGGTCGATGATCTCGGACATCAGGAAGCGGCCGGAATCCCATTGCTGCATCAGATCGGGGCGGATGTGGCGGACATAGCGGCGGAAATCGTGGCACACCCGGCGGTCCGTGGTGCGGCGGAAGGCGACCATCTCCTGGGTGTCCTGGGGCATGCCGGCGTCGGTGATGTACAGCTGCTGCCACAGGCGGGCCTCGCACTCCAGGTCGATGGGCCGGTCGTGGCCGAAACGGTTCTTGAGACGCTGCAAACCGTGGCCGATCAACTCGTGCACCAGCACCGCCGCCAGTTCGTCTGCCGGCCAGTTGGCGCCGAAGCGGCTGACGATCACCGTGAAGTCGCGTTTGCCGTCCTGGGGCTGGAATTCGCCGACCAGGAAGGCCGCGACGATGACCCTGGACAACGAGCGTTCGGGAAAGGCGGCATCATAGATAATTCGGATCTGCCCGGCCTTGGACAGGGTGTCGAGGCCCCTGGCGGCAACGGGCGACGCCTGCAGCACGCGGTCGACGGCCGCCTTGATCTTGGCCACCGTGGCGGCGGGATCTGCCAGCGGAATGTCGAAATCGGCCTTGGGCGGCAACTGCATACCGACCAGGTCGATGCCCCGATGCGCCTCGCGCAGGGCGGCCAGGGTCATGGGCCGGAGACGCCAGACCGTATCGACAAGGTTCTGCGCCTGGCTGTCACCCGGGGCGATCAGGACAAATAGGATGGTGGCAAGGGCGGCCAGAAGGGGAAACCGTCCGGAAGACGGGAAGAGCGGTCCGCGGCGGCGGGCCGAAGCGGTCATCCCGCCCGGCGGCGGCCGCGGGCAGCACCGGAACCGGCGGCCGGATTATCCTCGTCGAACAGTTCGGCCAGGTTGGCCATCATGGTGCCGCCCAGTTCCTCGGCATCGACGATGGTTACGGCGCGGCGGTAATAGCGGGTCACGTCATGGCCGATGCCGATGGCGGTCAATTCCACGTCGGACTTGTTTTCGATGAAGTTGATGACGTCGCGCAGATGTTTTTCCAGATAATTGCCCGGGTTGGCGGACAGGGTCGCGTCATCGACCGGCGCACCGTCGGAAATCACCATCAGGATGCGCCGCTGTTCGGGGCGGCCCAACAGGCGGTTGTGGGCCCACATCAGGGCCTCGCCGTCGATGTTTTCCTTGAGCAGCCCCTCGCGCAGCATCAGACCCAGGTTGCGCCGGGCGCGGCGCCAGGGCATGTCGGCGGCCTTGTAGACGATATGGCGCAGATCGTTGAGGCGGCCCGGGTTCTTGGGCTTGCCCTTTTCGACCCAGTCCTCGCGGGACTGCCCACCCTTCCACGACCGCGTGGTGAAGCCCATGATCTCGACCTTGACTCCGCAGCGTTCCAGCGTGCGGGCCAGGATGTCGGCGCTCATGGCGGCGACGGTGATCGGCCGCCCGCGCATGGATCCCGAATTGTCGATCAACAGACCGACCACCGTGTCGCGGAAATCCGTATCCTGTTCCTGCTTGAACGACAGCGGGTGCAGGGGGTCGGTCACGACCCGCGACAGGCGGGCGGCGTCCAGGACGCCTTCCTCCAGGTCGAAGTCCCAGGACCGGGTCTGCTTGGCCATCAATTTTCGTTGCAGGCGGTTGGCCAGGCGCGCGACCACGCCCTGCAGATGTGACAGCTGCTGATCCAATTGCGCCCGCAGGCGGGTCAATTCCTCGGAATCGCAAAGCTCTTCCGCCTCGACGACCTCGTCATAGGCCTGGGTGAAGGCCTTGTAGAGCGCCAGATCGTCGGGCGCGTTGCGTGGCCAGCGGTCGTCCCAGTCGGTCGGCCCGGCGGGTTCTTCCTCGCCGTCGCCGGACATCACGTCGTCGTCGAACCCTTCGGTCGAAAACTCCATGTCATCGGACATTTCCGCCTCGCCGGATTCGCTGGACAGCGAGCCGTCGGTGTCCATGTCGGCATCCGGGTTCTGGTTCTGGTCCTGGCCCTGCTCGGCGTCGTCATCCGCGGAATCCTGCTGATTTTCAGGTTCCGAGGGTGCCGGTGCGTCGGTCATCATGTCCAGCGCCACAATCATCTCGCGCACCAGGTTGCCGTAGGCTTCCTGATCCAGGGCGTTCTTTTCGAGTTCGGCAAGTTGCGGGCCGACCTTGCGGTTCAACTCGTCGCGCCACAGATCGACGATATGCTTGGCTTCCGCAGGCAGGTTTTGGCCGGGCAGGCGTTCACGGGCAAGCAGGCCGAGAACCTCGGGTAACATCGCGTCTTCGCGTTCGGTTACGCCGCCATAGCCCTTGGCGCGGCATTTTTCCGCCAACAGGAAGCCCAGGTTGCCGGCCACGCCGACCATGCGCTGGGCGCCCAGGCTTTCGCAGCGCGCCTGTTCCAGGGCTTCGAACACGGCGTGCCCGTCGGGACCCGTGGGCGCCATGCGACGGTGCACGTCAGCGTCGTGATAGCGCAACCGCAACGCCAAGGCGTCGGCGACGCCGCGCAGTTTGGTGATGCCTTCGGCGCTGGGCGGACCGGATGGGGCGGGCAGGTTGACGGCTTCTTCGGTGGCCGAAGCGCCAGAAGCCTGAAAATGAACCTCAAGCTCCGGGCGATTGGACATCGCCTTGACCGCGGCCGCCGTGACGCGTTTCAGAAGATCTGCCGGGCGTTCCGAATTGTTCATGTCCTATGGCCCCGATTCCCGTCCGGACAAGGTCCGGATGGGCGTGGGTGTCCTATTGCAGCACCGCGCGCATGGCGGAATCGGGAAGTTCCTCGCCCATGCAGCGCTGATAGTACTCTGCCACGACCGGGCGTTCGATCTCGTCGCACTTGTTGAGGAACGTCACCCGGAAGGCATAACCCTCATCGTTGAAGATGCGGGCGTTTTCGGCCCAGGTGATGACCGTGCGCGGCGACATGACGGTCGAAATGTCACCGTTCATGAAGCCTGAACGGGTCAAATCGGCCAGTTCGACCATGGCACTGACCTGTTCCTTGCCCTGTTTGGAGGCATATTCCGGCACCTTGGCGCAGACGATTTCAACTTCTTCGTCATGGGGCAGGTAATTGAGGGTCGACACGATGCTCCAGCGGTCCATCTGACCTTGGTTGATCTGCTGGGTGCCGTGGTACAGGCCCGTGGTATCGCCGAGGCCGACCGTATTGGCGGTCGAGAACAGGCGGAAATAGGGGTGCGGCTTGATGACCTGGTTCTGGTCCAGCAACGTCAGCTTGCCGTCGACTTCCAACACGCGCTGGATCACGAACATCACGTCCGGGCGGCCGGCATCATATTCGTCGAATACCAGGGCCGTCGGATTGCGCAGTGCCCAGGGCAGAATGCCTTCGCGGAATTCGGTGACCTGCTTGCCCTCGCGCAGGACGATGGCGTCCTTGCCGATAAGGTCGATACGGGAAATGTGGCTGTCCAGGTTGACCCGGATGCACGGCCAATTAAGGCGCGACGCGACCTGTTCGATATGGGTCGACTTGCCCGTGCCGTGATAGCCCTGAATCATGACGCGCCGGTTGTAGGCGAAGCCGGCCAGGATCGCGAGCGTCGTTTCGCGGTCGAAGCGGTAGGCTTCGTCGCGCTCGGGGACATGTTCCTCGGCTTCGGAGAAGGCCGGGACTTCCATGTCGCTGTCGATGCCGAAGGTCTGGCGCACGGAGACGGTGACGTCCGGCACCTGATGGGCCGCATCGATCCCGGGGGTGGCGGTCGATTCCAGAGTTGTCATGCAAATGTTCCAGTTTCTTGAGGCCGTCCCGACGGGCGCGGGACGAAGATCGGTCATGTTTGGCAAACGTCGTAGGGGTTAAGCGGCGGGCCGTCAAGGGCCGAGAAAGTCCAATAACGCCTCATAGGCCTCGGTGACTTTCTTGAATTCTTCCTCCGCTGCCTTGGTGCCGCCGTTGGCGTCCGGATGATGGCGCTTCACCAGTTCCTTGTATCTGGACTTCACGTCGTCAATGGTCACCGGGATTTCAAGGCCAAATACGGAAAGGGCCCGTGAGGTCTTTGGGTCGGTCTTGCGCGCGTCGGCCGCGCGCGGGTCCGCCTTGGGGCCCTGCGCGCGCGCATCGGCGTCACGAATCGCGTCGTCATTGCCGAAGGGGTTGAAAATGCGTGCGCGGGTGAATTTGGGGGCATCACCTGCTCCCAATTTCCAGGTCGGCCGCTGCCAGACCGTGTCGTTGCGCACGTCCGCCTCGACCTGATTTTCGTCCATGCCTTTGTAATAGTTCCAGTTGCGGTTGTACTCCCGGACATGGACCAAGCAGAACCAACGATAGTCGTTCAAGGCATCACGCGATCGCGGAGCCTTGAATTCGGCATTGCCGTCGCAGCCGGGCCATTCACAGGTCGACTCCGCCTGGCGGGATTCGCGATTTTTAAGCAGTTCACCCATGCCAACACTATGCGCGTGCCCTTTGTTTCAGACAAGACATGTGGATGTTACGGGGGCGAAAATGCGCCCGGTTTCCGCCGTTATCCGAAGGGTTGAAAAACAGACTTATAACCTTCGTCTAACTTGAATTTCCTTGCGTTATCCCTAATTCTGAAGGCAGTGAGCGGATGATTCCGCCATAACGTCGGTAATTTGGCGCCTTCATGTGGCGTCTGTGAACCGGTGGGGGAAAGTTTCGGAGGCGGCAGGGCTATTTGTTCTGCTGGGGTGACAGGCGTAATGCGAGTATAATAATCGCCGCATACAATAAAAGAGGGTGTTAATCGGACTATGCAAAGCAAACTTATAAGCCGAAACGTGACCGTCAACGGCCGCAGAACCAGCCTGCGGCTTGAAAACGCGACGTGGGATGCTTTGGATCAAATCTGCCAATGCGAAAAGACGACCGTTCACGAGCTCTGCTCGATGATTGAAAGCGTTCGCTTCGGCTCGTCCCGGACATCAACGGTGCGGGCCTTCATCGTGACCTATTTCCGTCTGGCGGCGAACCGTACCAGCATCGAAGTTGGAATTGCCGACAAGGCCCTGACGGCCTTCAAGACGACTTGACGTCCGGGCCGGTTCAGCCGGCCTTCTTTCCTTCGGCCCCGGCGGGGCCATCACCATCTTCTTCATAGAATTCGGGCCAACGAACCTTAACCACTGGGCCGTTGCTACGAAACGCATAGCAGGTATCGATCAAGGGTGATTTCTTGCCGGGGCCGGGTTCACCCCGCTTCTTGCGGGCGGGAAAAATGGTTTGGAACGCGGTCACCGCCATGGGCCCCATCACGAGGTCGCGCAGATGGGTGCAGCCGTGCACGCCGCCCATGGCTTCGGCAACGGCCCTGCGCCAACCCGGCCCGACTTTCAACCCGACCAACTTGGAAAAGGCCTGGGCCACATCGCCGCACATGGAAAATGGGCTCGATTCCGTCGATGCTTCGGCAGCCGCGACCACCATGTCGCCGGTCAGGGTCAGGCGGATGAGCATGTCGTGAATGGGCTCGCCCGCCGCGATGCCGCCGCGGTCATGGTTATCAAAGGTATAGGTCTTGGTGTCGGTCAGGCGGCCCTCGATGTCCCACAGGCCATCGTCGCGCTCAAAGCCGAGACATTTAATGTCACGGGTGTGGATATGTTTGCGGGCGGCGGGTTTGCTGAGAGGCATGGGCGGGTTTCCTGTTAGGCGAATTGAGGCCGCCGCTGGGAAGCGGGCGGGGCGTATCGTCCGATGACTTTATCGGCTGTCGGCCACGGGCGGCAAGAGATGCGGCGGGCCGCTGGCGGGGCCCCATGAAAAAATAATTTATCTCAATAGATTAAGCGCTGTATCGATCGCCAAAGACGAAGGCCTCGGTCTCGCGGATGTTCTCTTCCAGGCCTTCCTTGACGGCTTCGTAAAGATCGCGGATCGACACCATGGCGACGCATTTGCCGTCCTCGCCCACGACCGGAAGGTGGCGATAGCGTCGAGTCAGCATCAGCTCAAGCGCGTCCGAGGCCCGGTCATTCGGCGCCAGGGTGTCCGGATTGGCGGTCATGATGTCACCGACCTTGATTTCGCTGGGGCGTTTGTTTTCCGCCACCACCCGGCGGGACAGGTCACGCTCCGTCAGAATGCCGATCAATGCCTTGTTCGCGTCCAACACGATGATCGCCGCGACATTGGCCGCAGTCATGTCCTTGGCGGCCTGTTCCGCCGTGGCGTCGATGGTGGTCGCGGTCAGTTCCGTGCGCTGAACGATGTCAGGAATAATCTTACGCTGCATCGGACGTTTCCTCTCGTTGACCGTGTTGCCCGGACGTTTGCCGGGCTTTGCCACGGTGCGACAATGTTGCGTCATTGTACGGGAATTGCACCGCTGGGTTAAGAATTAACGGATGCTCATGTTAACCGTTAACCGGCAGATACATCAGGGCTTGATGATGCATCGCGCCTCGGAGCGGTAGGATCAGTCCGTGGCTTCGCCGGGCTTGGGCGGGGTCACGCGCAGGCGGGTGATTTGATGGCGCTGACGGGCCACGATGTCGATGCGGAATCCGAACAGGCGGAACGACTGGCCGACCTCGGGTATGCGCCGGGCTTCGTGTAGGACCAGGCCCGCGACGGTCGCGGCTTCCTCGTCGGGCAGGCGCCATTCATACTGGCGGTTGAGGTCGCGGATCGTCACCGTACCGTCGACCAGATACGATCCGTCGCTTTGGGGTTCGACCCCGGCAACGCTCAGGTCGTGCTCATCGTCGATGTTCCCGACGATTTCCTCGATGATGTCCTCAAGAGTCACGATGCCTTGCAGGCTGCCGTATTCGTCGACGACCAGGGCAAAATGCTCGCGCCGCTCGCGGAACGCTTCCATCTGATCCAGCAGTGGCGTGGTTTCCGGAATGAACCAGGGCTCGGAGGCGATTGCCTTGATGTCGAGATTCGAAAGGTCTTCTCCGGCGGCGTTGACGGCGCGGAACAGGGCCTTGGCATGCAGAACGCCGATGATGTTGTCCGGTTCGTCCCGCCACAGGGGAACACGGGTATAGGGGCCGTCAAGAACGGCGGCGATCAGTTCCGCCGTGGGCAAGCCGGCGTCCAGGGTGTGCACGCTGGATCGGTGGATCATGATTTCCCCGACTTCGACGTCGGCCAGGTCGAGGACGTTGCGGAGCATCACCCGCTCAAGGCCCGTTTCCTCGTCGCCGGTGTGCAGGTCGATGGCGCCGCGCAGTTCTTGCTCGGGCTCGTGCTCGGCGTCGTCAGACGCGCGGATGTCGATCCCGCACATATGGAATAGGCCGCGCACAATCAGCTCGACCGTGCGCGTCACTGGCGACAGAAAGGCGACCAGGATCCTGACCGGCGTGCTGACCGCGAGGGCCACCGTGTTGGCGTTCTTGATGGCGTAGGTCTTCGGCATGACCTCGGCGAAGATCAGCACCAGAAGGGTCATGACCAGGGTCGCATAGGCGACGCCGGCCTCGCCGAAGTAGGTGATCAGCAGGCTGGTCGCCAGCGACGAGGCCAGGATGTTGACCAGGTTATTGCCGAGCAGGATGGCGCCGATCAGGCGCTCTTTCTGATCATACAGCCGGTTGACCACCGCCGCCCGCTTGTCGCCGCCCTGTTCCAGGCGGTGCATCAGCGGTTGCGAACTGGCGGTCAATGCCGTTTCCGAGCCCGAAAAGAACGCCGACATCAAGAGCAGGAAAAAGATGATGATCAGGCTTGTTTCGTCTTCCATGACTTCCGCTCATTCAATGTGCCGGGTGCCGTCTTGGGCGCGCCGGCGGGTGGGCCCGGGTCAGCCCCGGGCACTGAGGAATTCGTTGAGGACATCGGCCACCGGGCCGGTCGGCACGTCGTGTTCGATGAACGCCTCGCCGATGGCCCGGGCCAGGATGAAGGTCAGCTTGCCGTCCTCGGTCTTCTTGTCCTTCATCATGTGCGCCAGAAGGCGGTCTGCTGTCCAGCCGCCGGTGTCGAGCCGCGCGAGGTCGCCCGGCAAGCCCGTGGCGTCAAGGTGGGCGCGAAGCCGCGCCGCATCGTTGCCTTTGCAATGCCCCAGGCGGTTCGCCAGGGTCAGGGCCATGACCATGCCGATGGCCACGGCTTCGCCGTGCAGCAGGCCGCCGCCGTAGCCGATCTCAGCCTCCAGCGCGTGGCCGAAGGTATGCCCCAGATTGAGCAATGCACGCTGCCCTTGTTCCGTTTCGTCGGCACTGACGATGCGCGCCTTGGCGTCGCAGCAGGTCAGGATGGCGCGGCGGCGGGCCGCAGCATCCCCAGCCAGCACGGCGGGACCATTGCCTTCCAGCCAATCGAAGAAATCGGGCATGTCGATGACGCCGTATTTCACGACCTCGGCATAGCCGGCCCGCAGTTCGCGGGGGGGCAGGGTGTCGAGCACGCCTGTATCGGCGAGAACCAGACGCGGCTGATAGAAAGCGCCCACCAGGTTCTTGCCCTGGGCTGTGTTGATGGCGGTCTTGCCGCCGACCGATGAATCGACCTGGGCCAGCAGGGTTGTCGGTACCTGGACGAAATCAACGCCACGCAGGGTCAGTGCCGCGCAGACGCCGGTCAGATCGCCGATGACCCCGCCGCCGAGGGCGATCAGCGTCGTCTTGCGGTCGATCCCGCCGGCCAGCAGATCGCCGATGACCTGTTCCAGATGGGCGAAATCCTTGGTCTGTTCGCCGGGTTCCAGAATGATCGTGCGGCTGATGATGTCGGCGCCGGCCAACGCCGTTTCCAGGGTCGCAAGATGCCCGGCGTCGGCGACGTTGCTGTCGGTGATCACGGCCACCCGGCCGGACCGCAACACGGGCGCGATCAGCCGCCCGGCGTCGGCCAGCAGGCCCGCACCGATCAGAATGTCGTAGCTGCGTTCGCCCAGGTCGACGCCCAGGCGTTCGATCGTCGTGCCGTCAATGGTCATGCTGTGCCGTCCGTCAGTTTTGCAATGATCTTGTCGGCGGTCTTTTCCGGGGTTTCATCGACGCTTTCAATGATGATATCCGCCTGTTCGTACACAGGATAACGCTCATTTATCAATTGCTTCAGTTTCTCCGTCGGATCCGTGCCCTTGAGCAACGGTCGCCCGGCGGCCCGCCGTTTGGTGCGGCGCTCCAGAATCGCCAGATCGGCGCGCAGCCAGACGCTGATCGCGGCCTCGGCGATGCGCGCACGGGTTCGCGGGTTCATGAATGCGCCGCCGCCGGATGATAGAATCATTGGCGGGCCGTTCAACAGGCGGTCGATGACCCGTTCCTCAACGTCGCGGAACGCCGGTTCGCCGTAGATTTCGAAGATATCCTCGATGCTGCAGCCGGCGGCCGTTTCCACTTCGTCGTCGGAATCGATGAACGGTAAGTCAAGTTTGGCGGCCAAGATCCGGCCGACGGAACTTTTCCCGGCGCCCATAAGACCGACCAAGACGATAGTTTTTTGTTGTTTTTGAATGGGTTGAGAAGACATGGACCTGTAACTTGTAGGCTGCGGATGACGTCGGGCGGGCGGCGTTGAAAGCGGCGTGGTGAGCCGATAAACTCCGGCCTGCCCGCCGCCGCCGGAAAAATGCCATAGTCACAGTCTAGCAGAAAGCCTGAAGACAGTGGCAAACCCCGATCCGACGGTCACCAAGATCACCCGCGAAGACGAATAGGCCCGCCCTCCAGATGAAAAGCATTTCCAAGATCATCCTCATCCTCGCCCTGGCCTTGGTGCTGGGCGGCGGGACGTTCCTGGTTACCTGGGATTTCCCCGCGCCGTCCAAGGACGTGACGAAAGTTCTCCCCGATGACCGGTTCCCGCGCTAAGCGCCCGGTTTCGGTATCGTGGCTGGCCGCCTTCGCGGTGGTGCCGCTGTTGCTGATCACCCCGTTAAGCTATTCGCAGGCCCAGGCGCCCGCAGCGGATGCGCCGGCGGCCCTGCAGCTGCCGGCCGCACTGGCGCCGCCGCAAGCCCTGAAACCACACGCACCCGCAGCCCCCGTTCAACCCCCGGTGGGCATAGGGGCGGCCCGGCCTGCGCCGGGCGCGCCTTCGGGCGGAGAGCCGGGCGTCCAGGTCGATACCCTGGATAAAGTCGATCCGGAGACGGCGGGCGTCATCGGCCCCGACGAGGGCGGACTGGGCTTCGATCTCTGGCAAGGTGCGGACCGCGCCTATGTCGCGGCCCTGATGACGAATCTGCCCGTGCGGGCACCTTCGCCGGTGATGCGCGCATTGATGCGCCGGCTGCTGTTGACCGCAGCCCAGCCCCCCGCCTTGGCCAAACCGGCTGAAGGCGACGGCGCGGATGCGGCCAAGACGAAACCGGTCAGTCTGATTACCCTGCGCGTGCAACAGCTTGCCGCTATGGGGGACGTCGCCGGGGTTGGCGACCTGCTGGCGGCGATCCCCGGCAGCATCACCGATCCGTCCTTGCTGCAGGTTGAAGCCAACGCCCGTTTCCTGGCCAATGACAATGCCCGCGCCTGCGGCATCACGGCATATCAAATTCAGGCCGGCGGGGGGGCTTACTGGCAGAAGGCGATGATTTTCTGCCAGATCCTGGCTGGCGAGCCGGAAAAGGCGGAAATCGGCATTTCCATGCTCAACGAACTGGGGGCAAGGGACCCGGCGTTCTACGCCCTGAGTGACCGCCTATTGGGCGGCACGACCGGGGAACTGACCACGGTGACCGAAGCCGATGGCCTGTTGCTGGCCATGGCGCGGGCGGCCAAAACGCCGTTGCCGGCCGACGCCACCCGGTCTGACCGCCCGGGCGTGCTGCGCGCCATCGCCGTCAACCCAAACGTGGGGCCGGATATCCGACTGGAAGCCGCCGAGCGTGCCGAGGCCGCCGGCGCCCTTGATACCGAGGCCCTGCGCCAGCTCTATTCCAGCGTCACCTTCGATCCGGGCGACCTTAAACGTTCGTTGTCGCGGGCCGACGAAATCGGCGGGCCCGTTGCCCGCGCGCTGCTCTACCATTCCGCCCTGTCGCAGACCGTGCCGACGGCCCAGGCCGAGATTATCGACAAGGCGCTCAAGATTGCCGTTGGCGAAGGCCGGTATGGCGCCGCCGCGCGGGTGTTTCATCCGCTGGTATCGAAAATTCCACCGTCCGCGGACCTGTTGTGGTTCGCCCCGGACGCGGTGCGTCTGATGTTGTCGACGGATGATCCCACGGGTGCCGAAGCCTGGTTCAAGCTGCTGCAGGCGAGTGCATTGTTCCAGGACGATAGCCGCGACCTGCTGATCCGCATGACGCCGTTGGTTCGGCTGGTCGGCACCATGGGGCTGGAGAACGAGCCCCGCGACCTAAGCGCCTGGTGGCGTTCGATCGCGGGCGAGAAAGACGCAGCCCGCCGGGCGGCGCTGCTCTATGCGCTGCTGGATGGTCTGGGCGAGGATGTGCCGCTCGACGCTTGGCAGGCGATGGGCCCTGTGATCGGCCATTCCTCGGCTGAAACGGTCCATCCGGCGCTGTGGTTCCGCCTGTTGTCCGTGACCGACAAGGTGGCCGCATGGACCGCTGAACGCGAAGCCCGTGAAACCGCGGCTGAATCTTCGGCAGCCCTTGACGTGGTGCAGGCAGCGCCGACGGGCGAACCTGTGCGCGAAGCGCAGCTTGGCACAACAGACGTGCTGCCGGCACCCGCCGTGGCCGATGAAACGGTTCTGCCGCCCCATCGCGGCGAGGTCATCCTGATGGTGTTGGCGGCGATCGGCGACGGCGGCACGGCGCGGGCTCAGGCTCAGGTTCTGCGTCAGGCGGTGATCAGCCTGCGCGCCATCGGCCTTGATCAGGAAGCCCATGACCTGGCGCTGGAGGCGGCGCTCGCGGCGGGCCTGTAATCCCGGCGGAAACTCGCGAAGGGAGGCAACTCCTGTCCCGTTATATCAGCCTATTTCTCGACATGCTGGCCGCCGAAAGAGGTGCTGCCCGCAATACGATCGAATCCTACGGCCGGGACCTGGACGATTTCGCGTCGTTCTGCGCCCGGCGCAAGACGGCTGCCGACGCGGCCGGCCCGGAGGACGTCACGGCCTATATGAAGCGCTTGTCGGGCGCCGGCATGGCGGCCAGCACCCAGGCCCGGCGGTTGTCGGCCCTGCGCCAGTTCTTTCGCTTCCTACAGGCGGAACGCATCCGCGACGACGATCCGACCCAGGCCGTCGATGCGCCACGTCAGGCGCGCTCTCTGCCAAAATACCTGAGTGAGGAAGAGGTCGAACGCCTGCTGACCGCGGCCCGCGAACGGCCGGGCGCTGACGGCTTGCGCACGGCGGCCTTGCTGGAAGTGCTTTACGCCACGGGCCTTCGCGTGTCGGAACTGGTCGGCCTGCCCATGGCGGCGGTCGCCCGCGACGGACGGGTGCTGATCGTGCGCGGTAAGGGCGGGAAGGAACGCATGGTGCCCATCGGTGGTCCGGCACGCGATGCGCTTGGCGATTACCTGGCCGTGCGCGATGGCTTCCTGGGCAAGGACAAGGATGCACGGGCGGCCTTCCTGTTTCCGTCCCGGGCGCAGCAGGGCCATCTGACGCGCGCCCGCTTCGGGCAGATTCTCAAGGAACTGGCGGTTGCCGCCGGCATTCCGCCGAAACGGGTATCACCGCACGTTCTGCGTCATTCCTTCGCCAGCCACCTGTTGGCCCATGGCGCCGATCTGCGGTCCCTGCAGCAAATGCTGGGACATGCAGACATCTCGACCACGCAGATCTACACCCATGTTCTGGAAGAGCGCCTGAAGGCGTTGGTTGACCAAGCCCATCCGCTTGCCAGGGCGCCCCTGGATTAGGCAGAGAGGGCACTCAGGGCGGCGCGACCGCGCGGCGGTAGAGATGCCAGGTGGCGTGGCCCAGCACCGGCAGAACCAGAAACAGGCCGATCAATCCGGACAGCAGGGCAAGGGCGATCATGGCGGCGATGGTGGCGCACCAGATCGCCATTACCCGTGGGTTCAGGGCGACGAACCGGACGCTGGTCAGCATCGCCGTGATGAAATCGACATCGCGATGGAACAGCATCGGAATGGAAATAACCGAATAGGAAAAAACGGCGAAGGCGATGAGCGCCCCGGCTGCATTGCCGACCATCAGGAACAGCCAGCCCGACGGCGTGGTGAAGATGTCATAGATCAGTTCGCGGAATCCGAAGAACTGGAACCCCATGAAGCCAAAGGACAGCAGGGCGGCGATGTCCATCCAGAAGAACAGGGAGAACCCGGTGACAAGCGCCATCCACCCCAGTTCACGGCTGAACATGGATTTCACGGTTCCCAGCACGATGCCCCAGCTGAGCACAGCCCCCCCGTCCGGGGCAGGGGCTTCCAGGCGCTTGCTGATTACATAAAAGCCGCTGGCGATGAAAGGCGCGATCAGGGCAAATCCCGCCGCCAGAGGATAGACCAGATACGGCAGCTCGAAGGCGACCAGCATCAGAATCAGCAGCCAGCCGCCGAGCGCATAAATTCCCGCGAAAAAGATGTCATAGGTGGGGGCTGCCCGAAAATCCCGCAAGCCCAGGGCGAGAACGTCGATCAGGTCGTTGACGCCGACCCGGTTCACCTGCGGCGGCGGCGGACGGGTTCCCCGGGGGGCGGTCGGCGCGGTGTCGACGCTGGGGTCGGTCATGCGCTTATCCTTCCAGACTCGCATCCATCGAGCCGTGTCTAATAACCATATAAAAAATGTGGATTGATGTCGACGAAGATCGGCGGACGAACACAGGATAAATAGTGAAGGAAGGAACGGGGGGCGCTTGTCAGCCTTCCGCCGCCACCTTTTCGACCAGCCAGCGCGCCGTGCGCAGCAAGCGCGCGTCATCGTTTCGCGCGCTGACCAACTGAACGCCGATGGGCATGCCGTTGGCCCCCTGCATCAGGGGAAGGGTCACCGCCGGTACACCCAGGTATGTCCAGGTTGAGCAAAACACCGGGTCCCCCGTTGCATCCAGGCCTTTGGGCGCTTCGCCGCAGGTCGCCGGGGTCAGGATGGCGTCGAATTCCTCGCCCAGGCTTTTCACCCAGCCGGCCAGGTGAACCCGCATGTCGACGCATTCATTGAAATCGACGGCCGTGACCGACTTGCCTTCCTCGATCATGGCGCGCAGCACGTCGCTCAGCTTGTCTTCGCCGCGGGCCATGTATCCGGACAGGTAGCGCACCAGATCGGCACACATGATCTTACGCAGGTTGTCGACGGCGCCATTGAAGTGATCGGGCAGGGTGACTTCTTCGCATTGATCGCCAAGGAACTCGCGCAATTCTTCGAACGCTTCCTGGGCATCCGGTTCCGCGCGGTCCCAGACCGGGGATTTGACGAAGGCGAAGCGAGGTTCGATGGGGGGCTCTTGGTGGGTGATCTCTGACAGGCGCGGGGCGGCGGCCGGCTTGGTGTCCGGATCGGCCGGGTCGTGGCCGATCAGGCAATCGCTGATCAGGGCAGCGTCTTCCAGGGTGCGGGCGAACACGCCGACGTGGTCGAGGGTTCGCGACAGGGCCAGGGCGCCGGCGCGGGAAATCCGCCCATGCGTCGGCTTGAAGCCGACGACACCGCAGAACGACGCGGGGCGAATGACGGACCCGTTGGTTTGCGAGCCGATCGCCAAGGGCACCATGCCTGATGCGACGGCAGCGGCGGAACCGCTGGAAGAGCCGCCGGGGGTGCGTTCCGGATCGTGCGGGTTACGGGTCTTGCCGGGGGAATAGACGGCCAGTTCCGTGGTCACGGTCTTGCCCATGATCACGGCGCCGGCGGCCCTCAACAGGCGGACGGCGGTGCTGTCGTCATCGGGGCGGCGGCCTTTGGACAGCACGGTACCGTTTTCCGTGGGCAGGTCCGCCGTGTCGAAGATGTCCTTGATGCCGACGGGAATGCCGTGCAGCGGTCCGGTCGGCGCACCACTGGCATGCAGTTCGTCACAATGGGCGGCCTGGCGGCGGGCAAAGTCCGGGTCGAGGTGCGCCCAGGCGCCGATGGCGTCTTCTTTCGCTTCGATCCGCGCGAGGCAGGCCTCGACCAGTTCCGTAGAGGTGATCTCACCCCGTTCGATCATCCCAACCAATTGGGATGCGCCCAAATCCGCCAAATCCATGGTGCCGGTTCCTAAAGGTATGCCAAACCCGCGATGGTTCAGTCTGATGTGGTCTTCTTCAAGGTGGAATCCCAGAGGTCGTAGAGGACCAGGGCCAGCACGCCGAGGCTGATGATCCAGAACGGCAGCCCGCCCCAGAACCCGGCGAAGCCGTGGGAGATACCCCAGGCGAGGCCGAGGACGAAGGCCGCCACCATCGCGGTGCCGAGGATGCCGCAGATTTGTTCGAATACCCTTGATCTCATGATCGGTTCACTCCTGAAATCCTGGCTTGGATCGCCCTTGTTTTGGTTTCGCTCATGCCGCTGTTACGGGATGTACTTGCCGAAGAAGTAATCGGGCAGGAACAGCGCGATCCCCGGGTACTGGTACATCAGAACCATGACGGCAATAACGATGCCCAGGTACGGCATGATGCCCCTGAAGATTTGCATCAATTCGACGGCCTTGCCCATCACCCCTTTTAGATAATAGGCGGACATCGCCATAGGTGGGGTGAGGAACGACGTCTGCAGGTTGAGGGCAACCAGCATGGCGAAGAAGTAGGGATTGACGTCGAAGGTTTTCAGCATGGGCAGGAAGATCGGCACGAAGATGATCAGGATTTCCGACCATTCCAGGGGCCAACCCAGCAGGAAGATGATCACCTGTACCAGGACCAGGAACTGCCAGGGCTCCAGGTTGAAGCCGAGGATGAAGTGTTCGATGATTTCGTGCCCGCCCAGATAAGAGAACACCGAGGCGAAGGTCCAGGACCCGACGAACAGCCAGCAGACCATGGCCGTCGCCTTGGCGGTCAGGTAGACGGATTCCTTGAGCATCTGCCACGTCAGGGAGCGATACATGCCCGCCAGGACAATGCCGCCGAAGGCCCCCATGGCGGCGGCTTCCGCCGGCGTTGCCAGACCGCCCAGGATCGAGCCGAGAACCAGCAGGATCAGCGCCGTCAGCGGCACGAAGGACGTCAATAGCTGCCAATAGACGATATGCCGGGGCGGCACGTCTTCGGCCCGCGGTTTCGGCGCGATGGACGGATTGATCATCACGCGGATGATGACGTAGAGAATGTAGGACCCCGCGAGCAGGAAGCCGGGGAAAATCGCGGCGGCATAAAGTCGTAGCGGCGACAGTTCGGCGATCGCCGCATAGACGATCAGCATGATCGACGGCGGGATCAAAATCCCCAGCGTGCCGCCGGCGCAGATCACGCCGGATGCGAAGCTCTTGTCATAATTCGCCTTGGCCATGGCCGGAAACGCCAGCAATCCCATCAGGGTCACGACGGCGCCGACGATCCCGCTGGCCGTCGAGAACACGGCGCAGGTAATCAGGGCGGCGATGGCCATGGAGCCCGGCAAGTTCCGCGCCGCCATCTGCAGTGCGTAAAACAGCTTGTTGACGATGTTGGCGCGTTCGACCACGTAGCCCATGAACAGGAACAACGGAATGGCGACCAGTGTGTCGTTCTCCATCACCGAGTAGGTGTTCTGGTTCAAAAGGTAGAAGATCTTGTTGTTAAAGATGTCGGCGAAGGTCGTGATGCTGCCGGCTTCGTAATAGGCGAAATAGCCAAAACCGACGCCCATGGCGAGCAAGGTGAAGGCCACCGGAAATCCGAGCAGGACCATCACAATGAAAAGCGACAACATCAAAATCGCTACTTCGGGGTTCGTCATTCTATAACGTGCTCCGTCTCACCAATACGTCGGTGTGTAATTATGAGAATTAGGCTTGTGCCTTGGCGGCCGCGGCCTGCTGTTGCAGCAAGATGTCTTCGGTTTCCTGGGCGTCCTTGAGACGCGGCAGCCAACGGCCCGACTTGATCGCAAGATAACAGCGCATGCATTCGGCGATGCCCTGAATGATGAACAGGCCGGCGGCCAGCGGGATCAGGGTCTTGAAGAAATAGATTTGGATGCGGGCCGGGCTGTTCCAGCTGACTTCCTTGTAGCGCCATGAATCGGAAGCGATTTCCGCGCCGTACCAGGCCAGGGCCAGCATGCCCGGGAAAAAGAAGCAAAAGTACAAAATCAAATCAATGCGCGCCTGCCAGCGGACCGACAGCAGGCGATAAACCACATCCGCCCGTACATGAGTGTCCTGGGCAAGGGCATATGGCCCGGCCATCAGGAACAAGGCGCCGTACATCTGAACCATCATGTCGAAAGCCCAAACGGTCGGGGCATTCAGGACATAACGGACGAACACCTCATAGGCGACCGACAGGGTGAGGATCAAAATGCACCAACCAAAGGTGCGCCCGACCCAGATGCTCAATTCTTCAATGGCATGGATAGTTTTTATCACGGCTTGGTTTCCCGCCCTTGATGTCTCAGATATGTGAGGGACAGCCGGTTAAGGCTGCCCCTCAATACCTACTTTTCCGGATTGATCCCAGATGAAAGGATCAGATCAACCGAAGTGATGCTTGTAGGCCAGCTCGTAATCGGGCTGGTTCAGCAGCAGATAGCCCATGACCTTCTTGGCGTAGGCCTTCTGCGAGGCAACGACCTTGGCGAAGAACGGATCTTCGTCGGAGATCTGCTTCACGATCACATCCCAGGCCTTCAACTGTTCGGACATGATGGATTCCGGCGTCCGGTAGACATTGACGCCGTGCTTTTCCTTCAGCGCGATCAGGTCGTCGGCGTAACGGAGCGTGTTGTTCCAGTAGAAGTTGGAGTTTTCCGCTTCCGACGCATATTCCAGGATCGCCTGGAGTTCCTTCGACAGGGAATCGAACTTCTTCTTGTTGAAGGTGATTTCGAAACATTCCTGTGACTGGTGGAAGCTGGCCAGGTGGTAGTGCTTGGAAACGTCCTGCATCCCGAAGTCTTTGTCCGAGGTCGGGTTGTTGAACTCGGCCGCGTCGATCAGGCCGCTCTTCATGGCGGGCTGAATTTCGCCGCCCGGCAACTGAACGACCGACATGCCCATTTCCTGCAAGACGTTGGCGGCCAAGCCGACGGTGCGGTACTTGAGGCCCTTCATCTGGGAGGCGTCTTTCATTTCCTCCTTGAACCAACCGAAGGGCTGGGCGGGCATCGGGCTGTTGAAGAAGCTGACCAGGTTCAGGCCGAGGCCGGACATCAGTTCTTCAAACAGGGCCTTACCACCGCCGTAGTGGATCCAGCCGAGCATTTCCTGCGCCGACCAGCCGAAGCAGGGGCCGGTACCGAACAGGGAAGCGGCTTTCGACTTCGAATACCAATAGGCCGGCACGTAGTGGGCGCCGTCGAGGACGCCACGATGGACGGCGTCCTGCATCTGGCTGGTCTTCACGACCGAGTTGACGGACAGCAGATCGAGCTTCAGGCCCTTGCCGGCCATTGCATTGACGCGTTCGACATAGCTTTTGGCATTTTCAAGGAAGATGCCACCGCCCCAGGCGGCCTGAATTTTCAGAACCGTGGGGGCCGCCGTCGCGATGTTCGGCATGGCAAGAGTAGCAGCAGTCGCTCCGGCGGCAACGGCGCCGCCTTTAAGGAACTTACGCCGGTTCACTTTCGTGGTCGTCATGTGTTTCCTCCCAATTAATAATCAGCGGACAACCACCATCCGCCGATGGGTATAATTTGCGCGATGTTCGCGCGTTTAATGAACAGCCCAAGACGTCGTGTTGATTTTTTTTGCAATCCCCCGGGCCCGGTTACAACCGCTCCCGCACCATTAGTGGCGGGGAACTGTTATATCCTGTCGGGAATCTTCCCAATACGCAACGCGAAGGCAAGGATTTTTCCCTGTAGGACTTTTCCTGCGGACGATGCGATATGGATTCGTAGAGGGGGCGTCACAGGGTACGTGGGTCGACATTTGGGGCTGCGCACGGCGGGAAATCGTGATTCAGGGTGGCTCGCCCAACCGACGTCGCCGCGATTGCGGGGGGCGGGGGGTTTTTCACGATACGGAATAGCGCGCTGATTACAGTGCCTCAGGCGACCCGGTCGCCGGGGGCGCCACCTGCGAAATAGGCGTCGAGATTATCGAGGGCGCGGAACCCCATGGCGTCGCGGGTTTCCCGGTTGGCGCTGCCGATGTGCGGCAGCAGGAACGTGTTGTCGAGTGCGATCAACCGCTTATCGACGTTCGGTTCATTGTTGTAGGCATCAATCCCCGCCGCGAACAGTTTGCCCGATTTCAAGGCGTCGACCAGCGCGTCGTCGTCGATCACCGCCCCCCGGGCGGCGTTGGCCAAGACGGCCCCATCCGGCAGCAGGGCGAAGCGCGCGGCGTTCATGATGCCACGGGTCTCCGCCGTCACGTTGCAGTGAAGCGAGAGGAAATCGCAATGGGGCAGCATGTCGTCCAGGGTGTCGTGCCAGACGGCCCCTTTCTCCTTGTCCGGGCTGAGGCGGGTGCGGTTGTGATAGTGGATTTCCATGCGGAAGGCGCGTGCCAGGTCGGCGACCGTCTGGCCGACCCGGCCCATGCCGAGAATACCCAGCCGCTTGCCGGTGACGCCCAGGCCGACCATGAAGGCCGGAGACCAGTCCTTCCAGCCGCCGGAGCGCACCAGGCGCTCGCCCTCGCTGGCGCGCCGCGCCGCGCCGAGCATCAGCAGGATGGTCGTCTCCGCCGTGGCGTCGGACAGAACCTCGGGCGTGTTGGTGACGATGACGCCGTGTTTCTTCGCCGCCTCGACGTCGACATGGTCATAGCCGACGGAGAAATTGGCGATGATCTTCACGCGTTCGGGCAACTTGGCGAAGACCTCTTCCGTGAAGTGCTCGGTGTGGCAGGGCATGATGGCGTCCACGTCCTGGGCCGCCGCGATTAAGGCGTCCTTTGTATAGAGCTTGTCTTCCGGGTTCAGGCGCGCGTCGTAGTCGCGGGCAAGACGCGCATGTACCGCGTCCGGCAGCTTGCGGGTGACAAGAACGGTCGGTCGCTGGGATTTGGCGTCGGCCATCGTTTCTTCCTCCAATTCGATTTCGAAGTGAGGTACACCATGGGATCGTGAGGTGTCGAGTGCCGACGCCGTCCGATCCACGGAGCCCCGACATGACCAAAGACCGCTTCGGCAACGATTTCGCGCCGGGCCTGTCCTATGCGCGGGGCGACATCCTGTCCTCCACCGCCGACGACCTGGCCAAACTGCGCGCCGCCTGGGAGCATATCCGGGCGCGCGAGGCCAAGGGCGAGGAGACGGTCAACGCCTCGGGCCTGGAACGCTGCATGTCCGTGGAGCCGGGGGAGGAGCGCCTGCTCGACGACGAGATGGCGGCGGCGCTGCTGACGGACGAGTTGCGCGACCTGGGGCTCAGGATGTTCGGCGGCGACGCCGACCACCACGATATCATGATGACGAACCGCCTGACGGCGGGCCTGCTGGTCGCCGCCGACGTGATCGTGCCCGAAGAATCGCACGTCATCGGGTTCTCGCCGACCTACAGCCATCCGGCGGTGCAGCGCGCGGCCAGGCACGCGCGGGCGACCTTCACCGACCTGACCGACATCCGCGACGTGGAGGCGGCGCTGAACGCCGATCCCAAACCGGGGGCCCTGTTCCTGACCCGGCTTGCGGTCAGTTATCAGATACTGGACGAAGCCGACCTGCGCCGGGCGGCGGACATCGCCCACGGCCGGGGCATCCCGGTGATCGTCGATGACGCCGGGGGGGCGCGCGTCGGGCCGGCCTGCTTCGGCCAGCCGCGTACCCTGGAACTGCCCGTCACCGTGGCCTGCACGGGCCTGGACAAGTACGGCACCCTGGGCCCGCGTTTGGGTCTGATCGGCGGCGAGGCTTCCGTCATCGCCGCCATGCGCGCCCGCGCCTACGAAATGGGGATCGAAGCACGCGCCATGCTGTTTCCGCAGGTCGTGCGGTCCCTGAAATACTACAGCGACGACAAGGTCCGCGATCTGGTCGCCTGCACCATGACCGTGCGCGATGCGGTGGTTGAGGCGCTTGGCGCCGACCGGGTGCACGTCACGCCGGTAACGGCGCAGCTGAAGGCCGAGGATATCTTGGAGATGGCCATGGCGCGCAGCGGCGTCAACGAGGCCCCCTGCGTGCCTTATGAGGCGACGGCGGCCCTCGCCATGCTGCTGCTGCGCGATTACGGCATCCTGACCGTGCATTTCGCGGGCATCCCGCCCGGCACCTCGGCGCTGATGCTGAAGTTCATTTCCCCCCAGGTTCTGGACGCGGTCGGCGGGGCGGACGCCTTCGCCCGCGCCATCGACGCCTCGATCGGCAAGCTGGGCGAGATCATCACCGATCCGGCCGCCCTTGCCCGCCTGCTAAAAGGGGCGGAGGCGTCGGTCCCCCGCGTCGCCGCCGAATAAGGCTGGACAACGGACCCGAGGGCATTATTCCGCATTGCGGTAAGCCTTCCATTCCTGGCTGATTTGCCCTTGCGGGTGATTGGGGGGATGGTTATGTTGCGCCCGCGAAATAACAATTCATAAGCGGTGGCGCCATCGGCTTCGAAGCCCGAGAACGCCGCCTCATTCGGACGCAGGAGATTCAGATGAGCTTTCATATCGTCGAACAGGCGCCGGCGCGCTTGAACCGCAGCGAGCTGGCCGTTCCCGGCTCCAACCCCACGTTCATGGAAAAGGCTGCCAAAAGTAACGCCGACGTGGTGTTCCTGGACCTGGAAGACGCCGTCGCCCCGGACGACAAGGCGCCTGCGCGCAAGAACATCATTGCCGCCCTGAACGATCTGGACTGGTCGGGCAAGACCGTGTCCATTCGCATCAACGGCCTGGACACCCATTACATGTACCGCGATCTGGTTGAGATTCTGGAAGGGGCGCCGGGCAAGCTTGACCTGATCATGATCCCCAAGGTCGGCACGGCGTCGGACGTCTATGCCATCGACATGATGGTGACCCAGATCGAAGACGCGACCAAGGTGTCCAAGCGCATCGGCTTCGAGCTGATCATCGAAACGGCCCTGGGCATGCAGAATCTTGCGGAAATCGCCCAGGCGTCCAAGCGGAACGAATCCCTGCACTTCGGCGTCGCCGACTATGCGGCCTCGACCAAGGCGCGGACCACCGTCATCGGCGGCCCGAACCGGGACTATGCCGTACTGACCGATCCCGATGACGCCGGCAACCGTGACGTTCACTGGGGCGATATGTGGCATTACCCGATCGCCAAGATGGTCGTCGTCGCGCGCGCCAACGGCCTGCGTCCGATCGACGGCCCGTTCGGCGATTTCTCCGACCCGGACGGCTACAAGGCCCAGGCCATGCGTGCCTCGACCCTTGGCTGTGAAGGCAAATGGGCGATCCATCCGTCGCAGATCGACCTGGCCAACGAGCTGTTCAGCCCGTCGGAAAAGGAAGTGACTCAGGCGCAGCGCATCATCGACGCCATGGAACAGGCGCAGAAGGAAGGCAAGGGCGCCGTTTCGCTCGACGGCCGCCTGATCGACATTGCCTCCATCCGCCAGGCCAAGGTGCTGGTGGAAAAAGCGGCGCAAATTAAAAGCAACTGATCTGCCTTTTCGGCATTTTCGAACAACGAACGGCGGGTTTCCTGGTTATGGGACCCGCCGCTTTCGTTTCTGTCCCCCGGTTTGTCGACCCTATCCCTAAAGTAGGGATGTTCATCACCCGCCGAAGGTTCCTATAATGCCCGCAAAACACAAAGGGCAGGGATGGATATGGCGGAAACTTCCGCACAAGAAGGTAATGGCGCACGCCGGGTTTCGGACCGGGAGCGGTTCATTGCATTCTCCTTCTGCTGGGCCGAAGCCATCATCGAACTCGACAGCGAGCGCACCATCACCTTTGCCGGCGGTATCCTGCCGCTTTTGACGGGCAAGGATCCGCGCACCCTGAAGGGCATGACGATCCTCGACATCATCGCCGACGAGGACCGCCCGTTGGCCGAACAGATGCTTGACGCCATCGCCCGCACCGGCCGGTTCGACAATATCCATTTGCGCTTCAAGGGCGCCAACGGCAATTCCCAACCCCTGGTGACCTGCGGCTACCGCAACCCGGAATTGGAAAACCGCTATTTCCTGGCGTTCCATATCATGGGCGGTCTGACCTCGGACAAGTCCCTGAAGAAGTCCGGCAAGGAAGGGCTCTACGACGCCGACAGCTTCGGCAAGATGGCGTCCAAGATGCTGGCCGAGGGTGTCGACGGCGCCGGCAAGATGACCCTGGTTGAAGTCGACGGGTTGGCCGAAGCCCAGGAGGAAATGGACGAGGCCCAGCGCGAAAACCTGATGGGGGCTGTCGGCTCGGTCCTCAAGATGTCGTCGGTCAACGGCGACGCGGCGGCCAAGCTGGGTGACGGCAAGTATGGCGTGGTCCATGGCGATGGCCTGGACGTCGACGCCATGAAGGCGCGCATTACGTCCCTGATCCAGAACATCGCGCCCGAAGCCGAAGGCATCGCTGTTGGCGCGGCGACCATCGACACCGGCGATGCGACGGGCCTGACCGAGGAAAACCTGACCAAGGGCGTCATTCACGCGCTCAGCGAATTCTCCAAATCCAAGGGCGGGGCGATGTCGATCGAAGCCCTGTCGGGCAGCATGGATGACCTGGTCAAGGACGCCATGGAAACGGCGGAAACCTTTAACCGGGTGGTCAAGAAATCCGACTTCCGCATGGCCATGCATCCGATCATCGGCATCAAGGACGGGGTCATCCACCATTACGAAGCGCTGGCCCGCTTCCAGGGCAAGCATGGCGAAAGCCCCTACAAGTACATCACATTCGCCGAGGAAACGGGCCTGATCGGGGCCTTTGACCTGTCCGTCATCGACAAGGTCATGGTCTGGATCGATGAGAACAAGGACGCGCCCATGTTCGCGTCGGTGGCGGTGAACATATCGGGCAATTCGATCGTCGACAAACGCTACATCGACGGCCTGCAGGACCGCCTGAAGGCCAATCCCTGGACCCAGGGCAAGTTGATCTTCGAGCTGACGGAATCATCGCGGGTCGAAGATCTGGAAACCGCCAACGAATTCATCCAGAACCTGCGCGGTATGGGCTATCCCGTGTGTCTTGACGATTTCGGCGCGGGTGCTGCCAGCTTCCAATACCTGTCCGCCATCGACGTCGACGTGGTCAAGATTGACGGCCCGGTGGTCAAGAACGCGGAAGCCATCGAGCGTGGCCGGGCGTTCCTCACGGCGTTGGCGTCGTTCTGCCGGGAACTGAAGGTCGAAACCATCGCTGAAATGGTCGATACGCCGGAAACGGTGTCGTTCTGTCATGCCTGCGGCATCGACTTCGTGCAGGGCTTCCTGTTCGGCCCGCCCAAGTTCGACCTGACCGAATACAGCGATTTCCGCGAGAAACTGGCGGCCTCCACCGCGCCGGGGGCGAAGGCCACGGGGCCGCTGACCTCAAGCCACGCGACCTCCTCCGCGCCGGCGGCTTCCGTCGCACCGCCCGCGGCACCTGCGCCGGATCCGGCGGCGTCCTAACCGGGCCACGGCCGATGGACGTCTATCATATCTGGTGCACCCTGAAGGACGGCGTCGGCGACATGGCCTTCGCCGGCCATGTGGGCAAATATCTGGACCATCTGAAGGATCAGGGGCACATCGCGGGCTGGCGGCTGACGCGGCGCAAGCTGGGCCTAGGCCCGGAAGATCTGCCCGAATTCCACATCATGGTCGAAGTCACCGGCCTGGCCCAATTGGATGAGGCGTTCGGCCATGTCGCCACGCGGGCGGAGCCCGTGGAGGGCCTTCACCATTGCGTCAACAGCCTGGTTTCAAAGGTAAAATTCGCGCTCTACCGGGACTTTCCCGACCCCGTCCGGAAAATGGGCGAGGAACGGTTCTAGCGGCGATTTCGTCGATTTTCAGCGTCGCCAAGGTGCGAAGGCCTGTGCTAGAAAACGCAGATGCACAATTACCTGGATTTCGAAAAGCCCATTGCCGAGCTTGAGGGCAAGATCGAGGAGCTTCGGCACCTCTCGTCCGACGGCCAGATGAACATCGCCGACGAGGTCGGTAAGATGCAGGCCAAGGTCGACAAGCTTCTGGTCACGACCTATCAGAAGCTCACGCCCTGGCAGAAGACGCAGGTGGCGCGCCATCACGACCGCCCCCATGCCATGGACTACATCAATTCCCTGATCGACGATTTCACGCCCCTGGCCGGCGATCGCCAATTCGCCGAAGACCCGGCCGTGGTCGGCGGCATGGGCCGGTTCCGCGGTCAGTCGGTGGTGGTCATCGGCAACGAAAAGGGATCCGACACGGTCGCCCGCGTGCGCCACAACTTCGGCATGGCCAAGCCCGAGGGCTACCGCAAGGCCCAGCGCCTGATGAAGTTGGCCGACCGCTTCAACCTGCCGGTCATCACCCTGGTCGATACGCCCGGCGCCTATCCGGGGGTCGAGGCCGAGGCCCGTGGCCAGGCGGAAGCCATCGCCCGGTCGATCGAAGTCTGCTTCGGCATCAAGGTTCCCTTCGTTTCCGTCGTCATCGGCGAGGGCGGGTCCGGCGGTGCCATCGCGCTTGCCGCCGCCAACGTGGTGGTGATGATGGAACATTCGGTCTATTCGGTGATCTCGCCCGAAGGCTGTGCCTCGATCCTGTGGCGCGACGGCGATATGGCCGAAACGGCGGCGGGGGCGCTCAAGCTGACGGCCCAGGACCTGGCTGACCTGGGCGTGATTGACGCCATCGTTGCGGAACCGCTCGGCGGTGCGCACCGCGAACGGGATCAGGCGATCCAGAGTGTCGGCAAGGAAATCGACAAGCAACTCGCCGAACTGGCGGCCCTGCCCGGTGATGCCCTGCGCAGTGCCCGGCGCGAGAAGTTCCTGAAGATGGGCACCAACGGCCTCGCCTGATTTCTCGCCGTCTTCCGTGCAGGCGCCGGCAGGGGTAGTCTCACAGGATGACATCCGCTCAGAAAATGACTCTCTGGCTCAGCGCCCTTGGCGGCGCCGGTTTGGCGCTCGTGCTCTGGGGGCTGCTGGTTTGGCTCGACGGTTGGCCGGGGCCGATCCCGGACGCGGGGGAGCGCATCGGTCTTGCCCTGAAACTCGCGGTCCTGCCTGCCGGGTTTTTGCTGGTCGTGGTCCAGGTGGTGGCGCTTACGCGGCTGATCACCGGGGCAATCGATCCACTTACCGATACGCCTTCAACTTGGCGCCGCGTCGACATGCGCGTGCTCGCCAATACGGTCGAGCAGACGCTGATCTTCCTGCCGCTCTATCTGGCGGTGGTGATGGTGATCAAGGCCGATGAAAGTGCGTGGCTGACGGCGCTGCCGGTCGCCTTCGTGCTGGCCCGCATCGCGTTCTGGGTCGGCTACCGCATCAGTCCCATGGGCCGGGCAGCCGGCATGGCGGCTGGATTCTTCATCAACCTGGGGATGCTGGGCTTCGTGATCGCGCGGTTTCTCGGCTGACCGCTCGGGGTTTGTGACTAAACCTTACCGTGGCAGTGCTTGAACTTGTTGCCCGACCCGCAGGGGCAGGGGGCGTTGCGCGGCACCTTGCCCCAGGTCGCGGGGTCGTTGGGGTCGACCTCGGGGGCGGCCTGGCGATTGACCACGGTCATGGTCGCCGAACCCTCGGCCTGTTCGTCCTCGCCGCCCATATATTCGGGGCTGTCGTGATGGGCCTCGCCCTCCTCACCGGCGCGGGCGGCCAGGTATTCTTCTTCCGAGAAGTCCATGCTGAGTTCCACATGGGCCAGCATCATGGTGGTGCGCTCGCGCAGGCCGACCAGCATTTCCTCGAACAGGGCAAAGGCTTCCTGCTTGTACTCGTTCAAGGGATCGCGCTGGCCATAGGCACGCAGCCCGATGCCGTGGCGCAGGTGGTCGAGGGTCAGCAAGTGATCCTTCCACAGCTGATCCAGCAGTTGCAGCAGCACGGCCTTTTCGACCGAGCGGAAGATTTCCGGCCCGGCGTTGGCGGCCTTGGCGGCGATCTGTCCGTCCACGGCATGGACCAGACGGTCGCGGATTTCGGCATCGGCGATGCCTTCTTCCTTGGCCCATTCCTGGACCGGCAGGTCGAGCCCGAACACACGCAGAATTTCCTCGTGCAGGGTGTCCATGGCCCATTGTTCGGCATAGGCCTTTTCCGGCATGGTCAGGGCAACCATGTCGTCGATCACCTGGTGGCGCATGTCGGCGACGTCCTCGGACACGTCCTCGGCCGCCATCAATTCCTTGCGCTGTTCGTAGATGACCTTGCGCTGATCGTTCATGACGTCATCGAACTTCAGCAGGTTCTTGCGGATTTCGAAGTTCCGCTCTTCAACTTTCTGCTGCGCCTTTTCCAGGGCCTTGTTGACCCAGGGGTGGACGATGGCCTCGCCTTCCTGAAGGCCCAGTTTCTGGAGCATGCTGTCGATGCGTTCCGACCCGAAGATGCGCATCAGGTCGTCTTCCAGGGACAGGAAGAAGGATGAGGCGCCGGGGTCGCCCTGACGGCCGGAACGGCCGCGCAGCTGATTGTCGATGCGCCGGCTTTCGTGGCGTTCCGTGGCGATCACGTAAAGCCCGCCGGCCTGCTTGACGATCTCGCGGTCGGTCGCGATCTCGTCGGCGATCTTCTTGTAATGGGCTTCGTATTCCGGGGTTCCCGGCTCGGCCTTGATCTCGATGAGGGCCCGCATGTCCACGTTGCCGCCCAACTGGATGTCGGTGCCGCGGCCGGCCATGTTGGTGGCGATGGTGACGCCGCCGGGCCGCCCGGCCTGGGCGATGATCTGGGCTTCCTGGTCGTGGAAGCGGGCGTTCAGCACGTTGTGTTCGATCTTGCGCTTCTTCAGGCGGGCCGACAGTTCCTCGGACTTCTCGATGGACACGGTGCCGACCAGGACCGGTTGCTTCCTTTTGTGGCAGTCCTCGATCAGGTCGAGGATCGCCTCGAACTTCTCGCTGCCCGTGCGGAACACGATGTCGTCCTCGTCCTTGCGGATGCAGGGCACGTTGGTCGGAATCTCGATCACCTCGAGGCCGTAGATCTGATGGAATTCGCCGGCTTCGGTCATCGCCGTGCCGGTCATGCCGGCCAGCTTCGGATACAGGCGGAAATAGTTCTGGAAGGTGATCGAGGCCAGCGTCTGGTTCTCGTTCTGGATCTCCACGCCTTCCTTGGCTTCCAAGGCCTGGTGCAGGCCTTCGGAATAGCGCCGGCCCTCCATCATGCGGCCGGTGAATTCGTCGATGATGACGACCTTGCCGTCCTTGACGATGTAATCCGTGTCGCGCTGGAACAGGATATGCGCGCGCAGCGCCGAATTGGCGTGATGGACCAGGGCGATGTTGTTGATGTCGTAGAGCGAGCCTTCGTCGAGCAGGCCCTGCTCGCGCATCATCGCTTCCAGCTTTTCCATGCCGGCTTCGGTGAAGGTGACGGAGCGCGCCTTTTCGTCCTTTTCGAAGTCATCGGGGGTGACGTTCTTCAGCAGCTTGTCGACGGAGACATAGAGGTCCGAATTGTCCTCGGTCGCGCCCGAGATGATCAGCGGCGTGCGCGCCTCGTCGATCAGGATGCTGTCGACTTCGTCGACGATGGCGTAGTTGAAGGGCCGCTGAACCATGTCGTCGAGCGAGAACTTCATGTTGTCGCGCAGATAATCGAAGCCCAGTTCGTTGTTGGTCGCATAAGTGATGTCGCAGCCATAGGCGGCGCGCCGTTCATCGTCGTCCAACCCGTGCTTGATGACGCCGACGGTGAGCCCCAGGAAATCGTAGACCGGCCGCATCCAGTCCGCATCGCGTGACGCCAGGTAATCGTTGACCGTGACGACATGGACGCCTTCGCCGGACAGGGCGTTGAGGTAGACCGCCAGGGTCGAGACCAGGGTCTTACCCTCACCGGTCTTCATTTCCGCGATCTGGCCCCGGTGCAGAACAATGCCGCCCAGCATCTGTACGTCGAAATGGCGCAGGCCAAGGGTGCGTTTGGAGGCTTCGCGCACGGTGGCGAAGGCTTCGACCATGATGTCGTCGACGCTTTCCCCCGCCTCGAGTCGCTGTCGGAAGGTGGCGGTGCGGGCCTTGAGCGCGTCGTCGGACAGCTTCTCGAGTTCAGGTTCAAGGCCGTTGATGGCATCGACGTCCTTTTGCAGGCCGTTCAGGTACCGGTCATTGGCGGAACCGAACAGGCTCTTGGCGATGGCGCTGAACATTCGGGGGTCGTCCTTGAATGGGTAAATGAATATGACAAGTATGAAGCGATTGTGGCGGTTCCTGGGCGGAATCGCTGGGGAAGAGATAGAGGGGCTCCCCGGTCCTGTCAATGCGGGCCGCCCCATGAGGTTCTTGAAATTACCCTCACATTCAAATGATTGTCACGGCGACCGGTCGGCGGGTAGGGTGGGGCCCAATTCAGCGGCCGAAGGTTCGGCCGTCTTTCAACGAAAAGGATCTGTTTATGACGTTTCAAATCGCCCTGCGCGCAGGTGGTGTCGCGGTCTTGATGGGTCTGGCGCCCCTAAGCCTTGCCGCGGCGCCGGTTCTGGCCGCCGACGACCCGGTGGCCGCCACGGTGGACGGCACCAAAATCATGCGCTCCGAGGTCACCGAGGCCTACAGCCGCCTGCCGGCCGAATACCAGCAGGTGCCGCTTGAGCAGATCTACCCGGCGTTGCTGAACAGCCTGATCGACACCAAACTGGCGGCCATCAAGGCGCGCAAGGAAAAGATCCATGAAACGGCCGAGTTCAAGGAGGAACTGGCGGCGTTCACCGAACGGCTGTTGGGCTCGACCCTGATTCAGCGGGCGGTCGATGCCAAGGTCACGGACCAGGCCGTCGCCGCGCGTTATGCCGAAGTGACCAAGGACATGGGCGGCCAGGTCGAAGTCCATGCCCGCCATATCCTCGTGAAAACCGAGGACGAGGCCAAGGCGGTGATCAAGGACCTGGCCGGCGGCGCCGATTTCGCCGATACGGCGAAGAAGAAGTCGACCGGCCCTTCCGGCCCCAACGGCGGCGACCTGGGTTATTTCGGCAAGGGCCAGATGGTGCCCGAGTTCGAAAAGGCGGCCTTCGCCCTTGATAAGGGAGCCATGACCCAGACCCCGGTGAAGACTCAGTTCGGCTGGCATGTCATCAAGGTTGAGGACAAGCGTTCACAGCCGGCCCCCTCGCTTGAGGAAATGGAACCGCAGATTCGCGACAGCCTGACCCGCGAGATCGGCGCCGAGGTGACCAAGGGCCTGCGCGAGACGGCGAAAATCGAACGCTTCAATTTGGACGGCACTCCGGCTAAGTAGGAGGCGATTCAAGGCCTTCCCCGACCAGGGAAGGCCCTTCCAACTCCTTGCAGACGCGAGTTCGACCATGGCCAAGACCAAGCCCAAAGTCTCCCCCCTGGCGCCCGAAGCCTTCCCGACCATTCCGCCGATCGACGGTGTGCGGGTGGCCACCCGTGCCTGCGGCGTGCGTTACAAGGGGCGGACGGACGTCCTGCTGGTTGAACTGGCCGACGAGACCCAGGCGGCGGGGGTGTTCACCAAATCGCTGACCGCGTCGGCCCCCGTCGATTGGTGCCGCAAGTCCCTTCCGGGCGGCATCGCCAACGGGCTGATCGTCAATTCCGGCAATGCCAACGCCTTCACCGGGCGGCTGGGCGAGGACGCGGTGGAACAGGTGGTCGAGGCCGTGGCCGACCGTCTGGCCTGCCGGCCGTCGCGCGTGTTCGCGGCATCCACGGGCGTGATCGGCGAGCCGCTCAACTTCAAGTCCATCACCGACAACCTGGACGCCCTGGCCGCCGATCTGGCCCCCGGCAAATGGGACGAGGCCGCCAAGGCCATCATGACCACCGATACCTTCCCCAAGGGGGCGGTCAAGGAAGCCCAGATCAACGGCACCAAGGTCACCATCGCCGGCATCGCCAAGGGATCGGGCATGATCGCGCCGGACATGGCGACCATGCTGGCCTATGTGTTCACGGACGCGAAAATTCCGGCCCCCGTGCTGCAGGGCATCCTGGCCCCGATCTGCGAACGCACGTTCAATTCCATTACCGTGGACAGCGATACCTCGACCAGTGATTCCCTGATGCTGTTCGCCACCGGGGCGGCGGGCAACGCCGACCGGTTCTCGGGCCCCGACGATCCAGCGCTCAAGGATTTCCGGACCAAGGCGGAGGCGGTCATGCGCGACCTTGCCCACCAGATCGTGCGCGACGGCGAGGGGGCGTCAAAGTTCATCGAAATCACGGTCACCGGCGCCGATAGCGACGCCGCGGCCAAGCGCATCGGCCTGTCGATCGCCAATTCGCCCCTGGTCAAGACCGCCATCGCCGGCGAAGACGCCAACTGGGGCCGCATCGTCATGGCCGTGGGCAAGGCGGGTGAGAAAGCCGAACGCGACCGCCTGAACATCGCCATCGGCGGCATCACCATCGCCAGTAATGGATTGGCCGTGGACGGCTATGACGAAGCGCCGGTGACGGCCCATATGCAAAGCCCGGAAATCAACATCGCCGTCGACGTTGGCGTGGGCAACGGGCGGGCCACCGTGTGGACCTGCGACCTGACCCACGGCTACATCGACATCAATGCCGACTACAGGTCTTAAAGTCGAATTCTAGGGTTCGATCCTCAGGTGTCATTCCCGCGAAAGCGGGAATCCAGGACTGGACCCCCGCTTTCGCGGGGGTGACGAAAGGTAACGCATGGACATTGATCTTCCCGAAGGCGGCTGTTGGGATGCGGAATTCCGCAAATCACAGGGCGATGTGCGCACCGTCATCGTGGTCGCCGCCGTGCTGGTCGATATCGACGGGCGGGTGCTGGTCGCGCAACGGCCCGCGGGCAAGGCCATGGCCGGCCTGTGGGAATTTCCCGGCGGAAAGCTGGAAGCCGGGGAGCTGCCGGAAACGGCCTTGGTTCGCGAACTGAAGGAAGAACTGGGCATCGACCTGACGGAAAGCTGCCTGGCGCCGCTGACCTTCGCCAGTCACCTTTATGAAGATTTCCACCTGTTGATGCCGGTCTATGTCGCGCGGCAGTGGAAGGGCGAACCCCGGGGGCTCGACGGTCAGGCCCTCAAATGGGTGCAGCCGGTGAAACTGCGCGACCTCGCCATGCCGCCGGCGGACGAACCCCTGATTGCCCTGATCCGCGATTTTCTGGGTTAGCTGAAATACCAGAGGTCCACCACGAAATGGACCAGGATGACCAACGCCAGGCTGCGGCTTTGCCGGTAGAGCGCCATCAGCAGAACGCCCCAGACGATGGCGATGGCCGTATCGGCCAGCCCCTGGGGCAGGTGCAGCAGGCCGAACACCAGGGATGACCCGACGTACAACCCGGTGACGCCGCCGCCCCGGGCATTCCACCAATCCGCCCACAGGCGGCGGAACACCAATTCCTCCGACACCGCCACCAGGACCAGGCCGAAGGTCAGGTCGACGGCCTGCCAGACCTCGTTTTCCAGGGGCGGGAAGGAAACTTCGGGGAACAGGGCCGTATCGAAGGCCGCGCGCTGGGCCAGGCCGCCGGTCCAGGTATCGGCCGCGATGATGGCGGCGGCCCCGGCGATGGCCCAAAGCCAGACCCGATCGGTGATCGGCGGCAGGGGGCGGCGAAAACTGTTCGTCAGCGCGGCCCAGCCGAGCACGATGATCAGCGCGCGCTGGGCGTAGTCGATCAGGTAGACGTCCGTATCGGCGGCGGTGAACTTGATCCAGCCGGCGTAGAACAGGACGAGAAGAAGGGCGAGCCGGAACCCCGGACGGGCCGTCACGGCGCTCACCGCATGCCGTCGATCAGCTTGCAGGTCTTGAACATCTCGGTGATCGAGCAGTCATAGAACGCGTCCATGCGATTGCGCAGATCCGCCGACAAGGTCAGCAGTTTTGAGCGCGCGTCCTTGGGATTGTCCTGTTCGATCAGAAGGCCCTTCTTCAGGGCGACGTCCAGGTATTTGCCCGCCGTATGGGCGCTTTTGATGCTGGTCATGAACTTGAGCGCATCGGTCTTGCGCACGGGCGTGCGGGCGCGCCACATGTTGTTGAACAGGTCCCAATAGGCGGCGTCGTAGAAATCCGTGTCGCCTTCGAACACCTCGACCCACGCGCGGCCGACGGTGTCGTTGAGCTCCATATAGGCGCGATGCTGATCGTTGCTGAAAGACAGCGTCATTGCTTGTTTTCCCCATAACCTTTTTGCGGTGCCCAGGTTCCCCCCATGGACGGCCGCATCCCCGCGTTTCTTATATCGTAATGGAAACTATATGCAAAAATGAAATTAGTTATTGACATCAATTTTGCATGTAATTATACATATGATGTTTCATCAATCCGCCAACGGGGGACATACCGGTTCCGGCGGACCATTGAAGGAGGACGTTATGAACACGACCAAGATGCAGACGACTGAACAGGCTGGCCCCACGGGCAGCCATCGGACGGTCCGGCGTGCGGCCCGCGGGCCCGTGTTCGCCGCCGTCGCCGCCCTGATGGGCGTGGTGATGCTGGGCGGTTGCGTGACCGACGGCAGCACCGGCATGAAGCAGGGCGCGGGCACGTTGCTCGGCGCCGGGCTGGGCGGCCTGGTCGGCTCGAAGATCGGCGGCGGCCGGGGGCAGTTGGCGGCGGTAGCGGCGGGCGCCCTCCTGGGCGGCTTCATGGGCAACGAGGTCGGGGCCTCCCTCGACCGCGCCGACCAGATGTACCAGCAGCGCGCCCAGACCACGGCGCTCCACACCGCCGATTGGCAGCCCGTCGCCTGGTCCAATCCGGACAGCGGCAATTCCGGCACCATCACGCCGGTCCGCACCATGCAGAACGCCAACAACGGCGAGGTCTGCCGCGAATACCAGACCTCGGTGACCATCGGCGGCCGGGTCGAACAAGGCTACGGCACCGCCTGCCGCACCGCCGACGGCGCCTGGCGCCTTTCCAGCTAGTCAAAATCCCCCCGACAGGGACGGTTCGACCTCCTTCCCTGTCCCTGTCCAAGCCCGGGCCGTCCCGCATCCGTGCGGGGCGGTCTTGCTTTGGGACGTTGCCTTGGGCCCATTGTTCGGGCTAGCTACATGCCGCCGCGCCGGAGGACACATGAGCGAACCCAAGACCGTCACCGCCTGCCTGATCATCATCGGCAACGAGATTTTGTCGGGCCGCACCCGCGACGCCAACCTGCAGTTCCTGGGTGAAAACCTGAACGCGCTGGGCATCCGCCTGATGGAAGGCCGCGTCATCCCCGATGTCGAGGCCACCATCATCGCCAATGTGAACGAAGCCCGCGCCCGTTTCGACTACGTGTTCACCACCGGCGGCATCGGGCCGACCCATGACGACATTACCTCCGCCTGCATCGCCAAGGCCTTCGGCCGCAAGCTGATCCGCCATCCGGACGCGGAGAAACTGCTGCTCGCCCATTACAAGCCCGAGGACGTGACCGAGGCGCGCATGAAGATGGCCGACGTGCCGGAAGACTCCATTCTTCTGGACAACCCGGTCAGCCGCGCGCCCGGGTTTCAGGTCGGCAACGTGTTCGTCCTGCCGGGCGTGCCCCGGATCATGCAGGCCATGTTCGACCTGTTCAAACACCGGCTTACGGGCGGGGCGGAGATGCTGTCGAAATCCATCGCCTCCTACACGCCCGAGGGCAAGATCGCGGCCCGTCTGACGGCCTTGCAGGACGAACATCCGGCGTTGGAAATCGGCAGCTATCCGTTTTCCCGCGACGGCAGGCACGGCTCGACCATCGTCATCCGCGGCACGGACGCGGCCGACATCGCCGATGCGGCGGAAAAACTCCGCGCCATCATGCGCGACCTCGGCAACGAGCCCCAGGAAGTGGACCTCTAGCCGGCCGCCGCCCCGCGTTCCCGATGCGGGAAGGGAACCACTGAGGCGGTGAGGCGGTGAGAAGGTGGAAAGCGAAAATCTATGGGGTTTCCGCCTGCGCGGGCATGACGGAACAGACGGCAGCAATCAGTCGCCCCCACAAGGCGGGGGCAAGAGGTCTTCTCACCGCCTCACCGTCTCTGTGGTTCAACCTTATCGGCGCAGGATGAATTCGGACACGTCGGCCCGATCCTGCCAGCCGGCGCGCACCAGTTCCGGCTCCAGATGCTCCTCCTCCGGCAGGCCCAGGCACAGATAGGCGACCAGGTGCCAGTCTTTGGGGATGTCGAGGATTTGCGACACACGGCCGGGATGCAGGATCGACACCCAGCCCACGCCGACCCCCGCCGCCCGCGCCGCCAGCCACAGGGTGTTGACGGCCGCGACCACGGAATAGGGCAGCATTTCCGGCATGGTGTTCTGGCCCAGGCCGTGCCCGCGCTCCGTCGCCCGGTCGGCGAACACGGCCAACTGCACGGGTGCCTTGTCCAGCCCCGCCAGCTTCAGCCCCGCATAGGTCTGGGCGCGCTCCCCGGAATAGCCGGCAAGGGCGTCCTGGTTGGCCTGTTCGAAATCGTCGCGCACCGCCTTGCGGCGGGCCGCATCCTCGACCACGACAAAGCGCCAGGGCTGGGAATTGCCGACGCTGGGCGCCAGCGCCGCCTGGGCCAGCAGGCCTTCCAGCAGGCCGTCGGGCAGGGGGGTGCCAAGGAACCGCCGCACGTCGCGCCGCCACAGCAACAGATCGCGCAGCTTGTCGCGGAAGGCCGCGTCGAAATCCGGCGGTTGCGTGCCGGGGCCTGGGTCGGGGCGGTCGCTCATGGGGTCGAGGTGTAGCCCCTGGCGCGAAAGCGGGCAACCCGTCCTTGGCCCTTGCGATGGAAAGCCCGTAGGATTACCAGAGGCATGCCGCAACGGCGGCCGCGCGCGGGCGTGGTGAAATTGGTAAACACAAGGGACTTAAAATCCCTCGGCCTTACGGCCTTGTCGGTTCAAGTCCGACCGCCCGCACCACCCGCTTTCGCTTACGCTACAGCGCGGTTACGCGTTGGAGCGTTAGAGAAACGGGTGCCGCGCTGTAGCGAAGCGGAAGCGGGCCATGAAGTACGTTTACATCCTGCAAAGCGAAATCGCCCCGGACCGCTATTACGTCGGCTCAACCGTCGATCTGAAGCGACGGCTGAGCGAACACAACGACGGTCACTCCATCCACACCAACAAGTTCAAGCCCTGGCGGCTGAAGACCTATCTGGCCTTTGACGACCACGCCAAGGCCGATGCGTTTGAAGCGTTTCTGAAGACCGGGAACGGTCGGGCATTTGCAAAGAAGCGGCTGTAGGAAGTTCCCATAGGCTGTAAATATGTGTATTTTACATTTAATGCATGTGCTCTGTTGTGGAGAGGGCTGCATTTTGGCTGAAAACTGAGCTGTAGCTGTTTAGGCGAAGGTGGGGCGGTGAAAACCGTAGATGCTAAGAAAACCCCTCGCCCTTATGACCTTACCGGTTCAAGTAGGGTCGCCTGCACCAACTGCTACTAGGGGGGACTTTTCGATGGAGTTTGATCTAACTGCTCGCTTCACAGGCGATGAAGCGGATTTGCATAGGCTGCCTGCCTACGAGGGAACGAACTCATTAATTGGTTTGTCCCGGAGTTTGGTTTTGATCAACCACTATTTGATTACTGGAACAGTTCGCCAAAGGGCTCCGTTCACTGATTCGATAAAAATTTACATTCGCCCGGCTCGCGAGGCCTGCTTTGAGACTGTCTTCTCATTTATTTCCGAGATAGGGGCGATCAGTGCTCTTGGTGGCGCCGTGGCGGTCAATGTCAGCGCAAATTTGATCACTGATGGTGTGCGGACTGTTTTGTCGCGGGTTACAGGGCGGCCAACGGAACCTGCTACGGACGACTTGGCTGAAATTGAAAATGCGCGCCCAGGAGATCTGGAAGCTTTGGTTGATGCGGTGGAGCCAGCTATGCGCCAAGGCCATACGGCGATTGGACAAGGGAGCCAGAACATCATCGTTATCAAGGGTGACAACAACGTTGTCACCTTTAACGCCCGCACCAAAGAATACGTAAACAGTGAAATTCTTACCGATGATGATTTCATTCAAGATGTCAGCGTTGGCGCTCTCAACGTGAATAGTGGATACGGTCGCGTCTGGTTTGATGATCTTGGTAAAACCGTTCCCTTCAAATTGGATAAGGAGAAGACAGCACGAACGGTAGGCGCGCTTGCAAGAAGTCTCGACGGATACGCAAATGGAGAACCCAGTGACGTGCGTGTGAGGTTTCGCAAGGTTAAGGCGGGAGATGGTCGAATCAAAAAAATCATCATTTCAGACGCTGAAGATTTGTACGAAGAATAATTCGTAAGCACACTGAAATCATTTGTGGGTTCAGATGGTGTAGATGTTGCCGATTCCCAGAAGCTGCATTGTTTAACTTTAGATACCTAAGTTTCCAAAACAGGGTTTGAAATCCCACGGCCTTACAGCTTTATCAGTTCAAGTCCGACCGCCCTTCGCTTTCGCTTCGCTACAGCGCGGTTACCCCCAACACGAAGTCGTCACCCCGCCGCCACAGGATCGCCCCGTTCGTCCCTAGGATGCGGCCCTGCCGGTGCCGCCGGCGCCGGCCGAACGAAAAGGGGACGCGATCCATGACCACCGAGAACCTGACCGCCCGTTTTCATGAGCAGTTGGGTGGCGACGCCCTGCTGTCGGTTTTGTCGGAGGCCCAGGACACGGTGCGCAGTTACGACAACAAGGCCCAGATCATGGGCGTGGGCTACATCCTGGCCCTGCAGGTGGTGCTGCGCAGCGGCGCGCAGGTCCCGGTGCCGATCGATCAGGCGGGGCTGTACGTGTTCGCGGGCTGGGCCATTCTGGTGCTGCCGATCATCATGTTCGCGTTGGTGCTGTACCCGTCGCATGCCAACAAGGTATCGCGGAAACGCGATTTCGGGGCCTGCGCGGGGGCGATGTATTTCGATCCGCGCCGCAGCCCCGATGTGGACGCCTACGTGCGCACCGTGGCCGGCGCCGATTGGGTGCGCGAGACGGCCTGCGAGATCATCAAGGTGTCGGACATCCGCGACAAGAAACGCACGCGCTTCCTGCGGGCGCTCTATTGGACCGGCGGGTCGTTCGTCATGCTGTTCCTGGCGCAGATGGCGCGGGCCTCGGGCCTGCTCGCCGAATAGGCCGAAGCCGCTTACGCCGACGACGACAGTTTCAACCCCACGATGCCCGCCGCGATCAGGCCGATGCAGGCGAGGCGCATCGCCGTCGCCGGTTCGTTGAACAGGAAAACGCCGAAGGCGGCGGCCCCCAGGGTGCCGATCCCGGTCCACACCGCATAGGCGGTGCCGAGCGGCAGGTCGCGCACGGCCAGGCCGAGCAGAAGCATGCTGGCGATCAGCGCCGCCGCCGTGGCGATGCTGGGCAGGGGGCGGGTGAAGCCGTCGGTGTATTTCAGGCCGATGACCCAGGCGATTTCGAACAGACCCGCGACGAACAGGTAGATCCAGGACATGGGCGCGCTCTCATGATGGGTTGGTATGATGGTTGGACACGGCGATCCGGGCGTGACGGCCTGTTCCCGATGATCTGGGGCCGCCGCCCGGATGGGCATTCATGAATGCGGGATGCGGCGCCGTCAACCGGCGCGGTCAACCGGCGCCGTTAATCGAGCGCGGGAAAGGTCGTGCTCAGGGTGTCCAGATAATGTTCGAGCTTCTTGCGGAAGGTGTCGTGCAGGGTGACCAGCTGCGTGCGGGAATCGTTTTCCTTCTGCCGCTTGTCGATCACGCTGTCCGTGGCCAATTGGGCGATCAACTTCAGGGTCGTCGATTTGGACGCGGCCACGGACACGCAGATGTCCGAGACGTTGAGGTTCTGTCCGGCGTATTGGGCTTCGGCGATTAGGAAAAGAACGTCCCAGGTCAGGTTCTGGGTTCCCGCATTTCGATACAGGGCGTTCTGGGTCGCGCGGGATTTTTGCACCCAACGGACCTTTTCCAGGTATTTCGTATATTCCGCTCTTGCTTGAGTTCGAGCGTTCACCATGCTGACCCCCTCCCCCGAAGGTTTTGCTTTTAATGCGCTGGATTCCTTACGGAACATCACTCGTATATTCTTTTACAATCGTAAGCGTGAGCAAAAAAAGGTCTAGAAATTAGAGGGAATTCCCGTTTCACGATAGTAAGCGCGGATTATTCCTTCGCGAAAATTTCACAGCGCGCCCGCATGGCAGCCTTTTAAGGTGAATTTGTCCAGAGACTTGCGCCTGATAATCATACGCGGCATCCTAACGGCAATTCTCGCTCGTCGGAACAACCGGCGGCGTGCTTTTCTGAGGGGGTGCGATTGGTACGCGGCGGCGTCTGCAGGAGACGGCGCCCAGATCAGCGCTTGGGGACCTAACCGACATGCAAACGAACCTTGCGGGAAAGACCTATGAGGTCCAGACCGAATCCGACGGCAAGTGGACCTTTTTCGCCTCCCATAACGTAAAATCGCAGGCCATCCAGCAGGCGCAGGCCCTGTTGGATTCCCACAAATATTCGGGCGTCAAGGTGATCGCCGAAAGCGACCGCAAGGGCGACGAGATCATCTTCAACGAACGGGCCGAGGTCACGGACAAGGGCCTGACCGTCGTGCCCATCGAGTCCTCGCCGGTGTGCGAGACCCTGGCCGATTGCTATCAGCTGGAGGCCCGCCGCACGATCGGGCGCCTGCTGCGTCAATATCTGGACGACGTCGGCATGACGGCCATGGAATTGGCCTTCGATTTCGGCCGCCTGAAGATGCTGGAGCGCGACGACAAGCTTTATATCGGTGCCTTGTCGCGCCTGGCCAGCCTGCAGGTCGACAAGGACGCCGGCGAAAAGCCCGTCGACCGCCAGAACAAGCTGGAACGCCTGTACAACCAGCTCGTGGCCAACGCGCAAAAGATGATGAAGCGCGAGGACCTGAACGAGGCCCTTCAGGCGGGCGGCCTGCAGGCCCTGATCGACAAGGTCAATGCCGAGGCCCCGGCCGATGAACGCCATATGCTGATCCTGGCCGGCCTTGCGGTCCATATGGGAGAGCAGGGCGATTGGAGCGGCAAGATCGAAGGCCTGGTCAAGCTGCTGGACGGGCAGGCGGGCGTCGTCGTCCAGGCCTATGTCGACGAGGCCTTGGCGGAAATCCTCGACGGCACCGCCGCCATCACCGAACTGCTTGGCGGCGTCGCCGACGCGGCATCCGCCCACCGCATGCTGGTTCAGCTGTGTCAGGGACGTCTGCCGGAAGTGAAAAATCCGCTCAGCTGTATCAACGAGCTGAACAAGACCATGGCGGCTTACGAGTTGGAGAACGCGCGAGACGCGATCCTCGGCCGGGTCGCCCGCGGTATCGGCGGGGTCAAGCCGATGACCCGTGAGGGCAAGGAAGGCGAGCGCACGGCCCTGGTCACCCTGATCCGCAATCTGGAAGGGTATGCCGGGCTGCTCGGCGGCCCGCAGATGGCCGAGGCCCTGACCCTGCGCGCCAAGATGGCCCTGGGCCGCGAGGACGGCGATCTCAGCGCCGAGGACGCCGTCGCCAGCATCCTTGCCTATCTGCCGTCCCTGCCGTCGCGGGCGGGCTTCGTGCTCGACCTGTCGGCCACGGACACGGGCGCCAAGCAGCAGGCCGCCGTGGTCCGTAATCTGGCCCAGGCCATGCGCGGGCTGACCGGCGTCGACGCCCTGACCGGCGGCGGCCAGGATGCGAACATGGCCAAGCGCGTGGCCGATGTGCTGAAGGAAAAGATCGCCGCCGCGGGCCTGCCGGATGAACTGAAACGCACGGCCGCCGCGACCTTGGACAAGGCCCTTGCCAACGGCGCCGCGGCGGGAGGGGCGCCGAACGGCGCGGCACCGCAGGAAAAGCGCTGGGACGAAGGGGCTCAGAAACCGGCGCAGCCGGCACAACCGGCACCGGCCGCAGCCCCCAAACCCGCCCCGGCGCCGGCACCCGCGGCGGCGACCAACGGCGGCGGCAAGGGGCCGGAGCAGCGCAAGCTGGTCAAGGGCCAGATCTTGTTCGAGGAAGGCGATGCCGGGACCGAGGCGTTCCTGATTTCCACGGGCGCGATTGAGATCTACCGGCGCGGCGCCATCGAGCAGAGCCTGGCCACGCTCGGCGCCGGCGAACTTCTGGGGGAACTGTCGCTGATCGACGATCAGCCGCGCGCCGCCTCGGCCCGCGCCGCCGAGGATTCGGTGCTGATCGTGCTGTCCAAGGAATCCCTCAAGGCCCGCCTGCAGCGCCTGGAGCAGACCGACAAGGTCCTGCACCGTCTGATGGGTGTGCTGGTCAACCGTCTGCGCGGGATGGCTCGCTCGGCGGAATAGGCGTTCGGCCTAACCCCAGGGAAAGGCTGCCCGGGGCGGCAGGGCGGCGGAGCCGATGGCGTCGGCGACCCGCAGGCCTTCGTTCCACTTCACCATGCGTTCGGACCGCGTGAACGATCCCACCTTCAATTGCTTGGCGCCCCAGCCGACGGCCAGGTGGACGATGGTCACGTCCTCGGTTTCGCCCGATCGGGCGGACACGATGGCGCCGATCCCGGCATCCCGGGCGGCGTCGAAGGCGGCCTTGGTTTCCGTGATCGTGCCGGCCTGGTTCGGCTTGATCAGGGCGCAGTTGAGGGCCCCGTCACGGGCCGCGGCCTGGACCCGGCCGGCGTTGGTCACCAGGAAGTCGTCGCCGACGATCTGCAAGGTCTTGGGGGCGGCCTGGGCAAAGGCCAGGAAGCCTTCCGCGTCGTCCTCGCTCATGGGGTCCTCGACGGACACGATGGGATAGCGGCCGACCCAGCCCAGCAGCATTTCAGCCAATTCCTCGCGCGACATGTCGCGGTCCTCGCGGGCCAGGCGGTAACGCCCGACCTTGCCGAATTCCGACGCCGCGATGTCGAGCGCGATGGCGACCTGTTCCCCCGGTTTCAGCCCGGCCTTCTCGATGGCCTGGACCAGGGTTTCGGCGGCGTCCTCGTTGGCGTCGAACGCGGGCCAGAAGCCGCCTTCGTCGGCGACGCCCTGCAGCACGCCGCGTTCGGCCATGATCTTGCCGGCGGCGATATAGACCTCGGCGGTCCAGGCCAGGGCCTGTTCATAGTCGTCGGCACCGGTGGCGATGACCATGAAGTCCTGCACGTCGATGCGCCGCCCGGCATGGGCGCCGCCGCCGAAGATCTGGATTTCCGGCAGGGGCAGCAGCGGCAGGCCCGGCGTGCCGCCCTGATCCCACAGGTACTTCCACAAGGGCTGCCCGGCTTGCGCGGCGGCGGCATGCAGCACCGCCATGGACACGGCGATGGTCGCGTTGCCGCCCAGGTTGGCTTTGTTGGGCGTGCCGTCCAGCGCGATCAGCGCCTGGTCCACGGCCGCCTGATCGCCGGCATCCATGCCGATCAGCGTCTTGGCGATGGCGCCGTTGGTCTGCTTCAGAGCCTCCGTCACGTCCCAGCCGCCGAACCGGGGGCCGCCGTCGCGCAGGTCGATGGCTTCATTGCTGCCGCGCGATGCCCCCGCGGGCGCGATGGCCCGGCCGAGCGCACCGCCGGCCAGGGTCACGTCGGCTTCGACTGTCGGGCGTCCCCGGGAATCCCAAACGCGGCGGGCCTTGACGGCGGTGATGGTGGTGGCGGAGGAGGCCGTCATTGGCGGAGTTCCCTTTCCCAGGCGTGGCGGACGTCCGCCAGAGCAGGCGGCGGTGTGGTGATCAATGGTCGGGCCGTGCGCCGCACGCGGTCGCGCTCAGCTTCGGCGGTGATGTATTCGACGGGAGACTTACCGTCCACGCGGGCCAGGAACAAGGCCGGAAGCAGGGCGGCGGCCCGGGCTTCGATCGCGGACGCGGCGGCGTATCCGGCGGCCAGCGCGTCGAAGCAGGCGAGGAACCCGTCCGTCGCGGCGGGCGTCCACAGGCATTTCAAAAGCAGATGGTTGAGGCAGAAGGCCAGGTCGAAGGCCGGGTCGCCGTACCACGCGCATTCGGCATCCAGGAAGACCGGCGCGGTTCCGTCGACCAGGATGTTCTTGGGGCTGACGTCGCCGTGAACCAGGGCCTCGCGATGGGCCGCCGTGGTCTTGGCCAGGGCGTCCAGGCGGGGGGCGAGGTCCGCATGGGCCCGGCCCGTGGCGATCAGATAGGGTTCCAGGCGGATGGAATAGAAGGTTTCGTCCGTGCGGAAGCGGGCGGCCACGCCGTCGTCGCCGGCCGTCCCGGCATGGACCCGTTTCAGGCATTCCCCGACCCGGCGCGCGAAGGCGGGGTCCGCCCGTCCGGCGTGCAGGTCGTCTTTCCAGGTCGGGTGAGCCTTTGGGTCCAGATAGGCCATGGCGAACACGCCCTGGTTCGCGTCATGAGCCAGCACGCGGGGGGCGATGCCGGGCTGCAGGGCGTTGGCGGTTTCCATCCAGGCGACCTCGAAGGCGTTGCGCTCGACCGGCGCGAACCAGTCGGCCTTGACCTTCAGCTTGGCCAGAGCGCGTTTGACGCAGACCGGCCCGCGCGCCAGGTCCGCGCGCCAGATGTCCGACGACACGCCGCCGGCCAGCGCCGTATAGGCGGGGGTTTCATCCGGGGCGGCGAGGCCGCTTTGACGCAGGAAGGCCGTCAGGAAGTCATCCGCGTTGGTGGTGTTCATGGTGTTATTTCCCTGCGGCCGCTTGGGCGATGAATTTGAACAGATCGCCCAAGGGCAGGATCGCGTGGCAGTCCCCGGCGGCGGCCACCGCCCCCGGCATGCCCCAGACGATGCTGCTGTCCTTGTCCTGCACGGCGACGGTGCCGCCGCCGTCGGCGACGGTCTTGGCCCCCACCTTGCCATCCGACCCCATGCCGGTCAGCACGACGAACAGGATGTTTTCCGCGCCATAGGCCTCGATCAGGCCGCGCATCATGGGCTCGGCCGAGGGCTTGCAGAAATTTTCCTCAGGCCCGTCGTCGATCTTGAGTTTTACGCCGTCGGCGTTTCGTGTCGGGATCATGTGGAATCCGCCGGGCGCAATATAGACCTGCCCGTTCTTGACCGGATCACCGTCCTTGCCCTCGGCGCAGGGCCATCCCGTGCGCCGGGTGATGTGTTCGGCAAGCGCGGTCGTGAACCCGGGGGGCATGTGTTGAGTCACGAAGATCGGCTGAGTCACGTCACGGGGCAGGTCCTTGAACAGGGCAAAAAGCGCCTGCGGGCCGCCGGTCGAACTGGCGACGGCGATGGCTTTCGGGACATGGGGGCGACGTTGGCGAACCTCCCCGGCGGGTTGGTGTTCGAACCGATGGGCGACCGGCGGCGGGGCGATCACGCGGGTGCCTTTGTCGCGGCGTGCCCGGCCCAAGCCCAGGGCCAGCTCGGCGATCTGGCGGGTGAACTCGGGCTCTGCAATGTGCGGCGTGTGGCGGGACGGTGCCTGCACGAATTCGGCGGCGCCGGCGACCAGGCCCGCCATGGCGTTCTTCACGTTGGCGAAGGTCAGGGTCGCGACCAGCACGATCTGGGCGTCGTGATCGACCTTCAACAGACGCGACAGATCGGTCGCCAACTTGACCTTGGCGTCGCCGATGTCGATGAAGATCACATCGATGGGTTGCCGGCGCAGATGGCTCACGGCATCGATGCCGTCCGTCGCCTCGGCGGCAACGTCGATTCCGTCCAGGCCACGCAGCACCATCTTGACGGGCGCCGCGACAACGTCCGATGTGCCGACCACCATGGCCTGAATCGTGCCGGAGGGGGTGCCTGAAGTGCTGGTGATGCTGTCCGCCATTGCGGCTATGCTCGTTTCCTCGTTTTTTCCGACCATAGTCGCTGGACTTGGGCGAGACAATGGCGTGCGGCGGCCAAACCGTGCCTCCCCTGCGGGTGGTGATTGACCGAAGCCGGGCAACGGGCGTATACCCGCCGTGGGCCAGGTCCCCCCAACGGGATCGGACCCTTCTGGAAGCGAAGGGAGTAAAATTCGATGCCAGTCCCTCAGAAGCCGAGCACCCGCCCGGCCAATCCGTGCTTTTCGTCCGGCCCTTGCGCCAAGCGCCCCGGATGGACCGTAGATGTCCTCAAAGATGCCTTTCTCGGCCGTTCCCACCGCCATGCCACGGGCAAGGCGAAGCTGAACGAGGTCATCACCCGATCCCGCAAAATCCTGGGCATTCCCGACGACTACTATGTCGGCATTCTGCCCGGTTCCGACACCGGCGCCTTCGAGGCCGCCATGTGGAACCTGCTGGGCGAACGCGGCGTCGATATCCTGTCCTGGGAAAACTTCGGTAATGAATGGACCAAGGACGGCGTCCAGGAATTGAAGCTGGACAACCTGCGCACCTTCACCGCCCCCTTCGGCGAACTGCCGGATTTGTCCCAGATCGATTTCAACAACGATGTGGTGTTCACCTGGAACGGGACCTCGTCGGGCGTCATGGTGCCGGATCGCGGAGCCTGGATTCCCGCTGACCGCGCGGGCCTGACCCTGTGCGACGCGACGTCCTGCATCTTCGGCGTCGATCTGCCGTGGGACAAGCTCGATGCCGTGTCCTGGTCTTGGCAGAAGGTCATGGGCGGCGAGGCTGCGCACGGCATGATCGCGCTGAGCCCGCGCGCGGTGGAGCGGCTCAATACCTTCCATCCGGATCGCCCGATTCCCAAGGTCTTCCGCATGAAGAAGAACGGCAAGATCAATCCCGAGCCGTTCGAGGGCGCGACCCTCAACACGCCGTCCTTGCTGTGCGTCGAGGACGCGCTCGACGGCTTGAAGTGGGCCGAGGATATCGGCGGTCTGCCGGTCCTCTTGGGCCGCGTGCAGTCGAACTTCGAAGCCCTCAGCCGTTGGGTCGAGCGCACGTCCTGGATCGACTTCCTGGCCACCGACCCCAAGGTGCGGTCGTGCACCTCGGTGACGCTGAAGATCGTCGATCCGGCCTTCAACGGCCTGAGCGAGGACGACCTGCGCAAGACGCTGCGCCGCATTCCCAAGATGTGCGAGGCCGAAGGGGCGGGGTACGACTTCTCCGAACATCGCGCGGCCCCGCCGGGCTTCCGTATCTGGTGCGGTGCCACGGTGGAGACCTCGGACCTGGAAGCCCTGTTCCCCTGGATCGAATGGTCGTTCCACCAGATCCGCGCCGAACTTGCCGGTGAAGCCGCCTAAGGGCGGAAACCGTCATGCCAAGAGTGCTGATTTCCGACAAAATGTCGGGCCTTGCGGCGGAGGTCTTCCAACGCCGCGGGATCGAAGTGGACGTGAAAACGGGCCTGTCGCCCGAGGACCTGTCGGCCATCATCGGGGACTATGACGGCTTGGCCGTGCGTTCTTCGACCAAGGTGCGCGGCCCGGTTATCGAGGCCGCCAAAAATCTGAAGGTCATCGGCCGTGCCGGGATCGGCGTCGACAATGTCGATCTGAACGCGGCCACGGCCAAGGGCATCGTGGTGATGAACACGCCGTTCGGCAATTCCATCACCACGGCGGAGCACGCCATCGCCATGCTGCTGGCCCTGGCCCGCGACATTCCCTTGGCCAATGCCTCTACCCATGCCGGGAAGTGGGAAAAATCCCGCTTCATGGGGGTCGAGATCACGGGCAAGGTGCTGGGCATCATCGGCTGCGGCAATATCGGATCGGTGGTCGCCGACCGGGCCCAGGGGTTGAAAATGCGGGTCATCGCCTTCGACCCCTACCTGGGCGAGGACCGGGCCACGGAACTGGGGGTCGAGAAGGTGACCCTCGACGAGCTTCTGGCCCGCGCCGATTTCATCAGTCTGCACACGCCATTGATCGACGCCACGCGCCATATCATCGACGCCGATGCGCTTGCCAAGACGCGAAAGGGCGTGCGCCTGATCAATTGTGCCCGCGGCGGCCTGGTCGACGAGGCCGCCCTCAAGGCGGCATTGGACAGCGGCCATGTGGCGGGGGCGGCGATCGACGTGTTCGAGGAAGAACCGGCGACGCAAAGCCCGCTATTCGGCATGGACCAGGTGGTGGCCACGCCGCACCTGGGAGCGGCCACATCGGAAGCCCAGGAAAAGGTCGCCGTGCAGGTTGCGGAACAGATGGCCGATTACCTTCTGGACGGGGCCGTGTCCAACGCGCTCAACATGCCGTCCGTGACGGCGGAGGAAGCGCCCCGCCTGAAACCCTACATGACCCTGGCCCAGCAGCTCGGCAGTTTCGCCGGACAGGCGACGCGCTCGGCCATCCGCGAGGTCACGATCTCCTACGAAGGGGTGTGCGGCGAGCTGAACTGCAAGCCGCTGACCGCGGTGGTTCTGCAGGGGCTTCTGGGCCCGTCCATGGAAGGCATCAACATGGTCAACGCGCCGACCATCGCCAAGGACCGCGACATCATCGTGCGCGAGGTGCGGACCGACGACGCGGGGGCTTTCCATTCGCGCATCGAGGTGACGGTGACGACGGAAAACCAGACCCGGTCGCTGGCCGGCACTCTGTTCCACGACCGCCCGCGCCTGGTCGAGATCAAGGGCATCCCCATCGACGCGACCTTGGGCAGGAACATGCTTTACATCACCAACTACGACAAACCGGGCTTGATCGGGGCGTTGGGGTCGTTGCTGGGCGATGCCGGCATCAACATCGCGACCTTCAACCTGGGCCGTGCCCAGGCCGGCGGCGACGCCATCGCGTTGTTGGAAGTGGACGAGGCCCCGCCGCCTGCGGTTCTGGCCAAAATTCAGGGGCTGGAACATGTCATCCTGGCCCAGGCCATGAAGTTTTGATCGGGTCGGCGTAATCCGCCCTTTGTCATTCAGGCTTAATGTTCGAGCGATATCCTCTGTTCCGTAAGCTGGCCGGGACGTTTGCGTTGCACTTGGCCTGCTCCGGTTCGAGAGGAAAAAATGCGCCAATTCTGCAGTGCTGTCGTCGTGACGCTGCTGTTCGCCCTACCGGGGCGGGCGGAAACCATCCGGCTGGTCTACGAGCCCGTCGAAAACCCGCCGCGCTATTACGGCACCACGGCCAAGGTTCCGAAAGACAGGCCCGGGGTCACCATCGAGGTTTTCCGCGAGGCCGCGCGCCGCCTGAATGTTTCGCTCGATTTCGAACGTGTGCCCTGGAACCGGGGCCTGTTCATGGTCGAAACAGGCGAAGTCGATGGTATTTTTCACGCCAGCTACCATCCGGAAAGAGCGGAATTCGGCGTTTATCCGACGCTTTCCGACGGCAAGACGCCGGATGAGTCCCGGGCCGTCTTCTTTCAATCCTATTCCTTTTATGCCCGCCGCGAGGCCGGTGTGTCCTTTGATGGGCGTAGGCTACGCGGTACGCAAGGCCGCGCGGTGGCGGTGACGCGGGGATATTCGATTATCGACGAACTTAAAGCCCTTGGTATTCCTTTTGAGGAAGAACGCACGCAAACATTGAATCTTGCGAAATTAGACAACGGACGCGTTGCGGCCTACGCGGAACTTGATAACATGATCGCGCCCTACTTGGCGGATAACGGCGGGCCATTCACTGGAATCGTCATGCTGCGGCCCGCGATTTCGGTGAAAGCCTACTACCTTCTGTTTTCCAAGTCCTTTCATAAGAACAACACAAAACTTGCTGATGCCTTCTGGAATGAAATCCGCGCCATCAACCGCTCGCCCCTTATCGGCGAAATCATTGGGAAATACCGCTAGGGCCAGCGGCATGCCGAACGCAGGCAGCCGCACCCTTGCCGGGCGCTTGTTTTCATCCATCTTCCTGGCGTTTCTGGGTATCGGTCTTTTGATCACAGCCATTTTGATCTGGGATGTCCTGCGCCGCGCGGACGAAGAGATCGACCGCGAAATCCGCATCGTCAAAAGCGCCTTCCATGATCCCATCGCGGATCAGCTTTGGGCCTATGACGAGAAGGAGCTGGGGGCGGTTCTGACCGCCCTGGTGCGACTGTCCGTGGCCCAGGGGGTGATTGTCGAGGATCCGTTCAGCGGCCGCCGCTTGGGGGCTCATGGCGTGACCAGCAGCGGCGACGGCTCCGGCATGGCGGTTCACTCCTTCGATATCCACTACGTCGCCCAGGGCTCGGACAGGGGCCGGCATCTCGGGCATGTCAGCCTGTTGGTGCCGGCGAACTTGGCGCTTACCCGGTCGTGGCTGTCGATTATGCTGATTTTCACCGCGGCGATGGTGAAGCTTCTGCTGATCTGGATTCTGTTCAGCTATTTCGCCCAACGCCAATTGGTGCGACCGCTGTCCCGCCTGTCCGATGCGGTCGACCGCATCGATCCGGGCTTCCGTCCCTATTCGGACATTCAGGCGGTGGGGCCGAGTGACGGCGAGCTCAAGCATCTGCAGGATGCCTTTAACCGCCTTCTCAACCGGCTGGAATCCGCCCATGCGGAACGCGCCGCCTATGAAGAGGAATTAATCGGCGCGCGCGCGCAGCTTGAAGACGCCGTGGCCGAGCGAACCCGGCAGCTGGACGGGGCACGCCGCCGCGCCGAAGAAGCCAGCGTCGCCAAGTCGCGTTTCCTTGCCATGATGAGCCACGAATTGCGCACGCCGTTGAATTCGATCCTGGGGTTCTCGCAATTCATGGTCGATGAGATCATGGGCCGGATGGGCAATGCCCAATACCTGGAATATGCCGGTGACATTCAGCATTCGGCACGCCACCTGTTGGATGTCATCAACGATATCCTGGACATCTCCAAGGTCGAGGCCGGCGAAGCCAAACTGGAAGAAGAGGATTTGGATCTGCGCGACCTGGCCGCCGCGGTACGGCGCCTGATGTCGCCGCGCGTCAGCGCGAAAAGCCAGGTCCTGTCCATCAATATTCCCGACAACATGCCGAAACTGCGGGCCGACGGTCGCGTGATCCGTCAAGTCCTGGTGAACCTGTTTTCCAACGCCAACAAGTTCACGCCCGAAGGCGGTGCCCTGACAATGTCGACCGGCGTCGATTACCGGGGCGGCATCCGGATCGAGGTCGCCGACACGGGCATCGGTATCGCTTCCGAAGACGTTCCCCTGGTCCTCGAAGCGTTCGGTCAAGTCCGCACCAGCCATACCGTGACCCATGAGGGCACGGGGCTGGGCCTGACCCTGTCGAAGCAACTCGTCGAATTGCACGGCGGCGACCTTGCCATTCAAAGCGAGGTTGGTAAGGGAACGACGGTGATCCTGCGGTTCCCGGCGGATCGGACCATCGGGGCCGTCTGACACCCCGTATCTTCGTGTATGGCACGTACCTTGCGTTATCGGTTCTGAATTGGGCGTCATTGTCAAAATGACGCTGTCGAGCCGAAATACGCGACGCCGGAGCCGAACATGGATCGAGAAATCAGCACCCTGCACCAGAAGATCAGCCGTCTGGTGGCCGAAGCAGAGAAAATAGCGGAAGAAGAACAGGGGGAAATCGACCTCGACAATATTACCGAGACGAAATGGCGTCAGCTTGCGTCGCGAATTGACATTCGCGTCAAGGGGGCGGCGGAACATCGCGTCCCGGCGTGATGTGACCTACCTGCGGTTACGGCCGGCCCGCCCTATACCGATGCTCCAGTTCTGCATACTTCCGTGTGAAGTTCCGCGGGCCTGCGGTGACCTACAACAGGTCGTAATGAAGTTTTGAGAGGTGGCGGTTTTGAATAATGAAATCAACGACCTGCACAAGCAGATCAAGACCCTGTTGAATGAAAAAGTCGGCGGCAACGGCAATGATCCGAACAGGGCCAGCCCATCCCGCATGCCGGCTTCGGAACGCAAGATGCTGGAAAAAGCACGGCAGGCCTGTGGTCCTCATGCCGGCAACGAATGGCGCAAGGCGGCCGTCTGAGCCCGCCGAGATTTCGATAACGATTTTCCGCTGTATCCGAAGTGTCTTGCCGGCACCTGGGGGGGCCATTATTGGGTTTGGTGATTGCCCCGTTGCATGATGGTGACATCGGGAGATACCTTAGGTCAGCTTATGGAAAGGCTTTGGCGTGCTTGGCCTTTCCGGATTTCCTGTGTGGGGGGAACCACTAAGGGATCAAGCCATATGGCTGCCGGTCGTGCCATCCGCCCATCTACTGTTGCCTTGTTGGGCATCGCCCTGACAGTGGCGGTGGCGGCGTCTGTGGGGGCCTTTCAGTATGTCCGAAACAAGAACGATTCTCGCGAGCAGTTTTTGGCGCTTACGCGGGAGTTTACGACGCTCGTCGAGGAACGCTTTCAGCTGTACCAATACGGCCTTCGCGGGACGCGCGGCGCGATCATTGCCGGCGGTCGGATAAACATCCCCCGAAATACCTTCAAGGAATACTTTACGTCGCGTGAGCGGTTCCAGGAATTTCCCGGCGCCCGTGGTTTCGGGTTCATCGTCAAAATATCGAACGAGCTAACGGCGCAGTTTATTGCGACGGCACGTGCGGACGAGTTTCCATCCTTCAATTTGCGCGAACTTGCCCCGAATACGGGCGATCGTTTCATCATCAAATACATCTATCCCCTCAAGGGTAATGAAGGGGCGACGGGTCTTGATATTGCGTCGGAAAGCAACCGGCGCACCGCCGCGCTGAATGCGGCGCGAAGCGGTGAAACCCGGTTGACGGCACCAATCACGCTGGTACAGGCGTCGGGTGAGACGAACCACGGGTTTCTCATCCTGATGCCGATCTATTGGCGGGCGGATGTGCCGGATGACCCGGAAGAACGTGTGAAGCAAACTGTCGGGTGGAGCTATTCGCCCCTTGTCGTCAGCGAAGTTCTGAAGGATCTGGGAGCGCGCCGGGAAGAAATTTCGTTTTCAATTACAGACATCAGTGACGAGATCCAATTTTATCGTTCGCCGGGATTTGATCCTAAGTTCGAGACGATCGTCGGTGAAGAGGTGGAGGTATTCGGACGCCATTGGCGCCTGAACTTTCATCCCCGACCCGCATTCGCCCAGAAGCATGCCGGTTTTTCCCCGGGCATTCTTAGTCTAACCCTGGCCTTGTTGGGAATTCTTGGAACCGCGACCGCGTACAATTTCTCGCGAAACCGGGCACAAGCCTTGCTGGCCCGGCGGGAAGAAGAGGAACTGGCCTACAAGATCATCGACGCGACGCCCCAGGCGTTGCTTGTCATCGACCAGGCCGGGATCATCATCCGCGCGAATGCCTATTGCGAACGTGTTTTCGGCTGGTCCATGTCGGACCTTCTTGGGAAGTCCGTTGACGACCTGGTGCCGCCCGGCGTGCGGGATGCGCATAAGCATTTGCGTGAAAACTACGATTATAAGCCACGCGATATGGGCAGCCGCCAGGATTTGGAGGCGGTGAGGGCCGATGGCACACCCTTTCCCATTACCGCGCGCCTCGCCCCTCTGTCGATCGGCGACAGAAAACTAGTCGTGGCGGGCGTCACCGACATCTCGGCGCAGCGCGAAGCGGTCAAGGTGATGGCGGCCAGCGAACAGCGGTGGCAGGAAATGGCCAACTCCCTGCCGCAGCTTGTCTGGACCTGCGACGCCGACGGCGTCTGCGACTTTCTCAGCCAGCAATGGGCCGATTATACCGGTGCGCCGACGGCACCGCTGTTGGGCGCCGGCTGGCTGGAAGTTGTCCATCCCGACGACCATGAACCCTTGATGGCTGTCTGGCGGAAATCGGTTGAAACCAAGGTGCCGTTCTCGTGTGAATTCCGCATCAGGGGGCACGACGGGGCCTACCGGCTGTTTTTCTCCCGCGCGGATGCGGTCGTGGACGCGGACGGAAACGTCCTGCGGTGGATCGGCTCGAACACCGATATCGAGGACCGGCACCAGGCGGAACTACAGGTTCGCGCCCTGCTGCAAGACATGGAAGACCGTGTCACCACACGCACGGCAGAACTGAACATCGCCTTGCGCGATCTGAGGAACGTGTTGGACAGCGTGCCGTCGATGATCGCCTACTGGGATCGCAATCAACGCAACCGCTTCGCCAACAAGGCCTATGAGGAATGGTTCGGTGTAACCCCCGAATGGCTGCAGGGACGCCTGATGACCGAACTGGTGAACAAGGACACCTATCAGGAAAGCCTGCCCCATATCGAAGGCGCGTTGAGGGGAGAGCTCCAGTCCTTCGAACGAGAACTCACCGATATCCACGGGACGGCGCGTTCCTTGCAGGTGCACTACCTGCCGGATGAAACCGATGGAGAGGTTCTCGGGTTCTATGTCGTCGGCTTCGATGTCACGGCGATCAAGGCATCGGAAATTGCGCAGAAGCAGGCGCGGGAGGCCGCCGAGGCGGCGACCCGCGCGAAATCCGCATTCCTGACCTCGATGAGTCATGAGCTGCGTACACCGATGAACTCCATCCTGGGGTTCACCGACATTCTGATCTCGCAGCATTTTGGTGTGCTCAACGACAAGCAGCTTGAACATGCGAGCCTGATCAAAAGAAGCGGTCAGCATCTCTTGAACCTGATGGACAGCGTGCTGGAGTTGAGCAAGATCGAAGCCGGCCGCATCACGATTTCGATTGAGCCCGTCAACGTTATCGCAATTGTGAAATCCGTCATGGCGACCCTTGAGCCCTTGGCGGCGAAATTCGGGGTTGAAATGCGCGCGCCTAACCTGGGCAAGGACGACAGTTTCGTGACGGCGGACGTGACGCGTCTGACGCAGGTTCTGATCAACCTTGGGTCCAACGCCATCAAGTACAATCACGCGGGCGGTTGGGTGGAGTTTTCCTGCGAGGCGGTTTCTCAGGAAACGACGCGCATCACCGTATCCGATAACGGCCGCGGTATTCCGGCCGACCGGCAAAGCGGCGCTTTCCAGCCGTTCAACCGCCTTGGCGCCGAACAGGGTAAGATTGAAGGCAGCGGCATCGGCCTGGCCTTGGTCAGGAACTATGTCGAGCTCATGGGCGGGGGCATCGGTTTCGAAAGCGTGGAGGGCCAGGGAAGCCAGTTCTGGGTCGATCTGCATTCGGCGGATGTCGGCGATATAATCGATCGCCAGGAAGCGACCGATGTGGCCAGCCCCAAAATACGCCGCATTTCCGGCCTCATGAAGGTTCTTTATGTCGAGGACAACGACATAAACCGGGCATTGTTCGAGAACTTCATGGAGATGCTCGACGACGTCGAATACCTGGAGGCGGAGGACGGTACCACGGGGTTGGCCATCGCGCGGGACGTTCACCCGGACGTCATTTTCCTGGATATCGACCTGCCGGACATGAGCGGATACGACGTCCTCTCCGAAATCAGAGCAGATCCTCAACTGAGGCATACGCCGGTCATCGCATTGACCGCCAATGCCATGACCGGTGATGCCGAACGCGGCCTGGACGCGGGCTTCGACAGATACCTGCCGAAGCCCTTCAAGCTTGAGGAAATCCTCGCGGCCGTGACAGAGCAGCGGAACGCCATCGAACGAAGACAGCGCCCGCGGGTGAAGAATTAAGCGGTCACGACAAGATTGAGGTGGTTCGTTATCAACCTTTCTTGAAGTGCAGGATGCCCCAGGCAAGGTAACCCTTGTCGGCGCCGTCGACCCAATGGTCCAGTCCGCGCAGCATGTTGTCGACGTAGGTCTTGCCCGACAGGCGGACGATCTCGTCGTACCGGCGTTTCAGGTCCTCGCCAACACGGAAATAATGGGTCCGCAGTTGGTTCAGCATGGGCGACAACTGCACTTCTGAGAAACCGCGTTTGGCGAATTCAGTGCGGTAAAAGGCGAAAGATCCCAGCGTCGTCAGATGAATGCGGTCCAGGATGGGCTGCAGCACGCCGTCGGGCACGTCGTCGGCCTGCATGGGGTCGGTAAAGATGACATGCCCACCCGGGGCCAGAACCCGGGAAATCTCGTCCAGCACACGGGGGCGGTCCCCGGAATGGAGGATGGCATCCTGAGACCACACAAGGTCGACGGAGGCATCCTCTGCCGGGATGTCCTCGAACGAGCCGTGCACAACGTCGATCAGGGCATCCAGATCCGTTTCCGCGTTCTTATCCCGGTTCAGGTCGTTCTGGGTCTCGCTCAGATTCAAGCAGGTCACGTGGCAACCGTAAGTCCCCGCCAGATGGCGGGCGGAGCCGCCGTAGCCGGCGCCAAGATCAATGATGCGGGTCTTCCTGCCTAATCCCGGGATTTGCAGGGCCATGGTTTCCACGGTTCGCCGGCTGGCCTGGGCGATATCTTCATCAGGGGTGTTGTAGATGCCGATATGAATGTCCTCACCACCCCAGACGTTCTTGTAGAAGGCGTCGGCTTCCGACGAATCGTAATACTCCTCGGCCTTCTGGACCGCCTGTGATCGCCTACTCATGATAATTCTTCTCCGCGACATGGACGAAAAAGTCCGGGTCGTTTTCCTGATAGGTTTCCTGGAAATCGCCGTAGGTCTTGATCTTCTGGAACCCGACGTCGGTCAGCAGCTTGCGCGTATAGGCCTTGCGCAGCGGGAACATGTTGAGATGGAACTGCGAGCCGTCGGGGAACGAGTAGCAAAAGCGGGCCAGACCATCGTCTATATGCTCGGGCTCGGCCGATACCTGATCGCCGCAGTAGTAGTATTTGTGTTTCGAAGAGAAGCCGTGATCGAGCATGCCGTCGTAATTGCGTTGATCGAGAATCAGAATGCCGTCCCATTTCAGGGCGGCGTAGAATTCGGCCAGGGCCCGGCGGCGGTCGTTCTCATCGAACAGATGGGTGAAAGAATTTCCCAGGCAGATGATGGCGTCGAACTTGCCGTGCACGTCTTTGTTCAGCCAGCGCCAGTCGGCATGGGCTGTGTGCAGCACGAGGTTGCGTTCGCGCGCATTTTCGAACGCCTTGGTCAGCATCTCCGCGTTGCCGTCGGCGCTGGTCACGTCGAACCCGGCCTTCAGCAACTGCACGGAATGGAATCCGGTGCCCGTGGCGACGTCGAGCACGCGATGCTTGCCGCGGGCCTTCAGGATGTCGATGAAAAAGTGGCCTTCACTTTCCGCGCGGGCGTCCCAATCGATCAGTTCGTCCCATTTTTCCACAAACGTTTGGACGTACTCCCGCTGGTAGTGGTCGGTTTTGCGGGTTTCCAGCGGATTGTCGCCGAAATCCTGTTGTTTTTGATTGATGTCGTCCATTGCGTCCCTCCAAGGCGTCGTGATTGATCTATGACCGCCTGAAAACAGACGGCGCACAGCAACGGGCGGACCCGAAAGAGCCCGCTCGAGTGGTCAACGGCACGGCGCAACTCGGGGCGACAAGGCCCGGACGTGCCGAAGCGATCTGGTTTTATTTGGCGGTTGAAAGGATCCAGAACCCGGTCCGCGTTATTGCGATGGGGGATCCGAAAGACGCGTTTTCCTGTTGTCGTTACCCACCCCGTAGGGGTAGCGGGACCGGTGGGGTCCCGACGCGTCCACCGCCTGGACAGCAGGTTTTCATGCCCAACCAGCCTTTGCGTTCCAGGCAAAAGCCAGCATGCCGCCCACGGGCAATGGCGCAAGGGTAACAGTCGGGGCGGGTCGGATCAACCGGACCCCCCGGGGAAAACCGGCCGTACAAGGGGTGGGTGGATGGCAAGGGCCGGATTACCGGGCCTTGCGCGGAGTGTGAAAGTTTTATGCTGCCGCCTGATCGGCCGTTCTAGCGGTATCCATGGCGGGATTACAGGTGCTGGCGGCCGCCTTATCACGGGTCAGGCGGGCGGTGTCCCGGCGTTCCAACACGAACATGGCAGTCGCCGCCAGGAACGGCAGGCTCTGCACCAGCAAGGTTCCGGCGAACAGGTAAAGCTCGATGATCCCTGTCGTGTTGACCGCGAACAGGGCGGCAGAACTGGCCATCAGTGCCAGGCCGATGCGGGTTTCCGTGCGCACGGGTGATGCCGGGGCGGCCTTGGCGGTCGGGCTGCCGGTCTTTTGGGCCTTGCCCTTCTGGGTCACGCTGAACGGCAGGTCCGGCACCTTGATGCCGTCATAGATGGCGCGTGCCACGGTCCATTGCAGGCTGGCGGCGGCCAGGGCGGCGCCGGCGATGCGCGCCGGGCCGATCTTGACCCGCGCCATGTAAAGCAGCACGCAATGCAGCAGCCCGGCCGCGAAGGCGGCCAGAATCGGCAGGGTGAAGGGGATCGGCGGCAACATCACGCCGACGAACAAAATGAACGGCACCCAGGCCAGGTTGACGACGGCGGCGAGTGCGCCCACGGCGTCCGACAGCCAGTGCAGCCAGCCGGTGATGTAATGGACCTTCTGTCCCCGGGTCAGGGTCTTGGCGCCCGGCAGCATATGGCGCCAGTGCTTGAAGAAAATCTGCACGGCGCCGTAGGCCCAGCGGTGGCGCTGGGTCTTGAACGCGCGGTAGGTGTCCGGCAGCAGACCCCAGCCATAGCGCCGGCGCGTATAGTGGGCGTGGTATCCCGCCTCGAACAGGCGCAGGCCCAATTCCGTGTCCTCGGTGATGGTGTCCGGCGACCAGCCGCCGACGGCATCGAACGCGGCGCGGCGGACCAGCAGCATGGTGCCATGGGCGATGATCGCATCGGCCTCGTTGCGCTGAACCATGCCGATGTCGAAAAAGCCCGTGTATTCGGCGTTCATGCAGCGCGCCAGCAGCGAGCGTTCGCCGTCGCGGTGGTCCTGGGGGGCCTGCACCATCGCCACCTTGGGGTCGGCAAAGGCGGGCGCCAGATCGCGCAGCCATTTGGGATCGACCACGTAGTCGGCGTCGAGCACGGCGAGAACTTCCGCGTCCGGGGCGACATGGGGCATGGCCGCGGTCAAGGCCCCGGCCTTGAAACCCACGATCTTCGGGAAGTTGAGGAACTTGAAACGCGGGCCCAGTTTCACGCAATGGGCCTGCACCGGGCGCCACAGACTTTCGTCGGCCGTGTTGTTGATGATCACCACGACTTCGAAATCCGGATAATCCAGACCGGCACAGGAATTCAGGGTTTCGATCAGCATGTCCGGGTTTTCCCGATAGGCGGGAATCTGGATCGATACCTTGGGCAGGGGGGCATCCGTCGGCGCGTCTTCGGCCCGCCACAGGCGTTTGGGCCGAGGGCCCAGGGTGACCTCGGCGACCTCGTCCAGCTTGCCCAGGGTAACCAGGGTCAGCGGCAGCATCAGCACCATGCCCAGGCCCCAGGCGATGGCGGATCCCACATTCAGATAGTTCTCGAAAGGATAAAGCAGCGCCACCGCCACGGCGGCGGAAAGCGCGTTGGCGGCAATGGCCATGGCCAGGGCATGGCCGAAGGTCGGCCGCCGCGTCATCAGCCACAGCACGGTCATCACGACGCCCAGGATCAGCGCCAGGATGCCGCGCCGCCATTGCTCGGGCTGTTCGACCGCGCCGGCCAGGGAGAACTTGGCCGTGCCGTCATGGTCGAACACGCCCCAATAAGGGCCGACGCTTCCTTCCATGGTCTTCCATGGTTGGTCGAAGGCCTCCATCAGGTTGTAGCCGATGCCGTGGCGCGAGGCTTCGGCGATGAACTGGCGGATGATGGTGGCCTGTGTCATCGGATCAGGCCCGGCCTCGCGGTTGCGATAGCCGCGCGACGGCCAGCCGAATTCGGCGATGATCGCCTCTTTCCCGGGGAAGGTATCAAGCACTTCGCGGTAGCGTTCGAAGGTATAGGAAACGGCATTTTGCGCGCCGACGGCTTCCCAGTAGGGCAGCACGTGGATCGACATGAAATCGACCTCGTCGACCAAGTCTGGATGGGAAAGCCAGCGATCCCAGGTTTCCCCGGTGGTCACCGGTACGGGCACGCGGGTGCGCACCTCGCGGATGATGGTGATCAATTCTTCCAGCGTCAGGTCTTCGCGCAGCAACGTTTCGTTGCCCACGAACACGGCGCGGATGTTTGAATACTTGCGCACCAAGGCGACCGCGGTCTCGATCTCCCGCCGGTTGGAGGCGTCATCGCGGCCCAGCCAGATGCCGAGCATCACCTCGATCCCGCGTTCCTTGGCAAGCGCGGGCACCTGGGCCTGAATGCCGCTGACCGTGTAGGTGCGCACGGACCGGGATACGGGCTTGATGACGTCCAGCGCATGGGCCAGTTCCCGCAAGGTCGCCGACCGCCCGAACCAGACTTCGCGGGGCGCGCCGATGTTGAAGGACATGGAATGCACCTTGCCCGTCACATCGGGCAGCACGGCCGTTTCCAAGGTCGTGGCCCAGGCCAACCCATGCAGGACGGCGGCGACCAGGGCCGCCGCGAGAACGTTTTTCATCTTATTTCAGGCATCCAAGAGCGGTAACGCGGTTGAACCACTTCACGCGGCGCTTCCGGGCCGCACGGCAGAACGATGGATACTTAAGGCGCGCTGTACCCCGCGCAAGGGGCGATAAGGCGCTGTCAGAGTCTCAGACTCTTTTGGCTGCCACGGCGCAGAGATTGCGCCAGTTTGCACCTGCGAACAAGAGGCAGAATTCACAAATTTTCAATCACCCGAAGCGACCGACGAGGGCAAACGAAACGGACGTTAAGCTTTCGTTTCCATGAGCTTGGCGAGTTCGGGAATGCTGGCCGCGGTCTCCAGGGACATCAGGCCGTCGAACAGCGGGCGCAGGCGCTCCGCCGGCAGGGCCCGGCCGGCGCAATCTTCGAATTTGTCCCACAATTCGTCCCGCGACATGGTGTTGTCACCGCTGCGTCCGATGAGGTTCGACACGGTTTCCGTAAGCTTGCGCCCGTCCTTCAGGGTGACGATGACTTCCGCCCCCCAATTGTCCTTGTCGTCGCCGTCCAGGTCGGGATGGGGCCGTGCCGTGGTGACCGCAAGCAGGCGCCTGACGGCCTCCTCGCGGAAGGCGTCGCCTTCGAAATCCTTGAGCCGCACCGTGCCGTCCAATAGCGTGCGCGCGACCGCGTACTGGACAGAGAATTTGGCTTCCAACTCACTGTCGGGCGTCGGTGTGTTGGTGTGCCTGAGGCGCCGCTGATGGGGCATGATCTCGATGCCCGCCACGGCTTCGGCCGGGATCTCGTGCTTGTCGGCCAGACGCTGCATGGCGGTGATGCATTGATGGGTCGATCCGCAACAGGGGAACTGCTTGATCGCCAGATCCTCGGCCTCGATCTCCCAGGGGCCGTTGTCCCAGCCGTCCAGCAGGCGTTCGGCGGCATAGGTGCCGGCGCCGTTGAAGACCTCGAAGAAGCCTTGATGGTGCTCCATGGCCCCGGGGTTGGCGTCATGGCCCTGTTCGGCCAGCAGCACGGCCAGCACGCCGGACCGTGCCGAATGACCGACATGCAGCGGCTTGGTCATGGTCCCGAAATTGGCCTTCAGGCCGCTGGCCAGGGAGGCCGCCATGGCCAGCGCCATGGCCGTCTGTTCGACGGACAGGCCGATCAGCCGCGCCGTGCCTGCGACGGTTCCGAAAATGCCGAGTGTCGCGGTCGGGTGCCAGCCTTTGTCATAGTGATGAGGGTGGACGGCGCGGGCCAGGCGCATTTCCGCCTCCAGCCCCACGGCGTAGGCGGTGATCAGGTTTTGGCCGGAAAGCCCCCGGTCTTCGGCCAGGGCGAACAGGGGGGCGACCAGCGGCACCGACTGATGGCCACCGAACACGGAGGAGAAATCGTCGAAATCGAGCGCGTGCGACGCGATGCCGTTGACGAAGGCGGCGTCGAGCGCGCTGGTCCGGCGTCCCGTGCCGAACACCAGTGCCGAACCCGGCGCCGTGGCGACGCCCGGTGTGCCGAGGGCGATCTGCGTGCTGGCTTCGGGCAGGCCTGCCAGGGTCACGCCGACGGTATCGGTGATGCCCAGTTTGGCGAGCCACAGACCCTTTTCGGAAATCACCTTGGGGTCGTAGCCGATGATACGCTCCGCCAAACGCGTCAAAAGGGCGCGCTGGTCCGTTGCGGAAATATTGTTCATGGTTGCCTCATCCCTTTATCGCCGGGTTTTCAAGCCCGTGCGCCTCCCTTGATTGTATACAATATCAAGGTGCGGCCGGCGTCAATCCTCACCGATCCTGTGGGGATCGAACGGCGTCGACTGATAGACCATGTTGATCCAGTTGCCGAACAGGATGTGGGCATAGGCGCGCCAGCGGTTGACCGGCGTATTGGCCGGGTCGTTGCCGGGGTAGTAGTTGGCGGGGACCTGAATGTCCGCGCCCTTTTCGGCATCGCGGCGGTATTCGGCGTCCAGCGTGTCGGAATCGTATTCCAGATGATTGAACATGTGGACATGGTTGAGCTTGTGGTCGTGGACCAGGGCGATGCCCGTGGCCGTCCCCTCCATGAGAATTTCCAACTGCGGGAAGGGCTTAAGGTCGGCGGCGTGATTTTCCGTGTGGCGTGACACGGGAATGTTCAGGGTGTCGTTCAGGCCCCGGCACAGTTCCGACGCGGTGTTGAGCACCTGGTGTTCGAACACACCGAAGGCCTTGTGCGGCAACTGATATTTGGGAATGCCGTAGAAATGGTGAAGCGCCGCCTGGGCGCCCCAGCACAGGTTGAACAGGCTGTGCACATTGCCCCGCGACCAGTCGAAGATCTGGCACAGTTCATCCCAATAGGTGACAGCTTCGAACGGCAGTTGTTCGATGGGCGCACCGGTGACGATCAGCCCGTCGAATTTCTGGTCTGTGACCTGGGTCCAGGGATGGTAGAAGTCGATCATGTGCTGTTCGTCGACAGTCTTGGGTTTGTGCGTCGTCAATGCCAGCAGATGCATCTCGATCTGCAGGGGCGTTGCGCCCAGCACGCGGGCCAACTGGGTTTCCGTCTTCTGCTTCAACGGCATCAGGTTCAGCACCGCGATGCGCAGCGGGCGAATGTCCTGAAGCATCGCCTGATCATCGCCGATGATCGGCACGCCCTCTTTTTCCAGGACGGCGCGGGCGGGAAGGTCTGACGGAATCTTGATCGGCATGGCGGCCTGTCCGGCGTTGATTTCAGGTTAGGTCTGTACGTGTCTGGTGCGGTGCCGCGGGCGCGGCGGGGACGGTCTTAGAAATCCAATGCCCGGCGTTGGGCGCGGGCAAGGCATGCGTTCACATAGTGTGTGGCATTGGCCGCGGCAACCTCGTTGTCGGCGGATTGCGCGCGCATGGTGTCGAATACCCGCCGCAATACCTTATCGGCGTCGGGCACCAATTGACCCTGGGGCGGGTCGGTGAACAGGGCGGCGACGTCGATGGTGAAGCCGTATTTTTCCGCCATCCGGGCATAGCGCGGCTTGCGGTCCTGGACCAGGGCGGGGAACAGGGTGCGGGCGAAATCCTTGGGCCCGACACCCTTGCCGTCGGCAGGCTGGCCGGCCAGGTGCTTTTCGATAAACGAGGGATAATAGAACAGGGGCTTGGGGTCGCTCTCGGCGCGTTCCTTCAGTGCATCCTCGTCGGTTTTACCGGCACGGATATAGAGGATCAGGGTATCGGCGCGGAGTGCCGTGATCACGGGGTCGTCGGGATCGTCCAGATCGACGATTTCGCACAGGCTGCCCGAGGCATCGTTGATGAAATCCTTGCAGCGGTAGATTTCCCAGGCCTTGGCGATGAAGTGACCGGTGTCCTTCATGGCTTCCTGTTCGCCCCAGCGATAGAGCCCCTGGCGCTTCAGGAACGTGGCCTTGTCCAGGCCGCCTTCGGCCGGGTCACCGTACATGCCCAGGAACGTGGATACCGGATCCAGGTTGTCGACGCTGATGTTGTGGTTGATGTAGATGGAATCCGAGCGCAGGAGGTTGGCCACGAACCTGTCCTGCATGTGCATGATCTTGTACTTGATGTTGTCCAGGATGTGTTCGGCGAGGTAGCGCGTGCCGATGCGGTAGTCGGCCGAATAGTGGTACCAGTCCGCATGACGGCGCAGGCTGGTGGACAGCATGGTCTTCCCCACGCCGGACATGCCCAGCAGCGTGATCGCGTGGGGCAGTTGGCGGAACGCCTCGAAATCGTTGAGATATGCTTCAGAGCTCATGCCCAAGGTTTGGCCTGCGCCGTTTCGCTTGTAAAGAGCTTTGATCGGGCTGCCACCGGCAAAAATTAATTCCAAGCCCCCGTGGGTGGAGTGCTAAGCTTGTGTCAGGATAAATATGGCGTCCGGCGCCGCAAAAATGCGGACAAACGACCGGAACGCCCACACCAGCAATCACCGAACGGGAGGATTTCATGCTGAAAGCCTTGAACATTGATCCTGGCAAGTGCACGGGTTGCCTGCAGTGCGAACTTGCCTGCTCTTTCGAAAACGAGGGCGTGTTCAATCCGTCCAAGTCGCGGATCAAAGTCTTCAATTTCCACGACCAGGGCCGTTTCGTGCCTTATACCTGCACGCAATGCGACGAGGCCTGGTGCATGCACGCCTGTCCGGTCGACGCCATATCCTTGAACAAACTGACCGGGGCCAAAGAGGTCAACGACAACCTCTGCGTCGGCTGCAAGGTCTGCACCATCGCCTGCCCCTTCGGCACGGTGAATTACAATTCCGCCACCGGCAAGGTCATCAAATGCGACCTGTGCGGCGGCGATCCGGAATGCGCCAAGGCCTGCCCGACTGACGCCATCACCTATGTGGACGCCGATTGGACCGGCCTGGACAAGATGCGCAAATGGGCGGCCAAGACCGACACCGGCCAGCAAGCCGCGCACTGACGGGGAGGATGATGTCATGGCATGGGCACGACGGATTTTGCGGGTCAACCTGACCAAGGGCACCTGCACGCATGAACCCCTCAACATGGAATGGGCCAAGCGCTATCTGGGTCAGCGCGGCCTGGCGACCAAATACCTGACGGAAGAGATCGACCCCAAGGTCGATCCCCTTGCCCCGGAAAACAAGCTGATCATGGCGACCGGGCCGCTGACCGGCACCTGCGCGTCCACGGCCGGGCGCTATTCGGTGATTACCAAGGGGGCGCTCACGGGCGCCATCGCATGTTCCAATTCGGGCGGCTTCTTCGGCAACGAAATGAAGAACGCCGGGTTGGACATGATCATCTTCGAGGGCCGCGCCAAGGCGCCGGTCTATCTGTTCATCGACAACGACGACTGCCGGCTGCTGGATGCCTCTGGCTATTGGGGCAGCTCCGTGTGGGACACGGAGGAAGGCATCAAGGAAGCCCACGGCGACGCCCAGATCCGCGTCGCCTCAATCGGCGTGGCGGGCGAAAAGGGCGTCAAATTCGCCTGTGTCGTCAATGATATGCACCGCGCCGCCGGGCGTTCCGGTGTCGGCACGGTGATGGGCTCGAAGAACCTCAAGGCCGTCGCCATCCGCGGCACCAAGGGCGTTTCCGTGGACGACATGCCCACGTTCCTGAAGGCCGTGACGGCGGGCAAGAAGGTGTTGGCGGAAAACGCTGTGACGGGCCAGGGGCTGCCGGCCTACGGCACCCAGGTTCTGATGAACGTGATCAACGAAACGGGCGCCCTGCCGACCCGCAACCACCGCGACATTCAGTTCGAAGGGGCGTCGAAGATCTCCGCCGAGGCCATGGCCGAACCGCGGGAATCCGACGGCAAGCCCAACCTGATCCGAAACGCCGCCTGCTTCGGCTGCACCATCGCCTGCGGGCGCATCTCGACCGTCGACCGGACCCATTACACGGTGGTTGACCGGCCGCAGTACCAGAAGGCATCGGGCGGGCTGGAGTACGAGGCCGCCTGGGCCTTGGGGGCGGCCACCGGCGTCGATGATCTGGACGCCCTGACCTTCGCCAACTTCATCTGCAACGAACAGGGGATCGACCCCATCTCGTTCGGCGCCACGGTGGGTGCTGCCATGGAGATGTTCGAGGACGGCATCATCACCACCAAGGACACCGGCGGGATCGAGGTCAAATTCGGATCGGCCAAGGCGCTGACCGATCTGGCCGAACTGTGCGGCCGGGGCGAGGGCTTCGGGGCGGAGATCGGCCTGGGTTCCAAGCTGCTGTGCGAAAAGTACGGCAAGCCGGAGTTGTCCATGTCCGTGAAGGGCCAGGAATTCCCGGCCTATGACGGCCGGGGTATCCAGGGTATGGGACTGACCTATGCCACGTCCAACCGGGGGGCCTGCCATCTGCGCAGCTATACCGTGGCGTCGGAAATCCTGGGCATTCCGGAAAAGACCGATCCGCTGGTCACCGACGGCAAGGCGGGCCTGGTCAAGGCGTTCCAGGACGCGACGGCGGCGGTCGACAGCGCCGGCATCTGCGTGTTCACGACCTTTGCCTGGACCTTGGAGGACATCGCCCCCCAGATCGATGCCGCCTGCGAGGGCGACTGGAGCGTCGAGGCTCTGTTGGCAACGGGGGAACGGATCTGGAACCTGGAACGCCAGTTCAACCTGGCGGCCGGCTTCACCGGCAAGGACGACAACCTGCCCCCGCGCCTGATGAAGGATGCGGCCAAGACCGGCCCGGCCAAGGGTTTGACCAGCGGTTTGGACAAGATGCTGCCGGAATATTATCAGCTGCGCGGCTGGTCCAAGGACGGCGTGCCGACCAACGAGACGGTCAACCGGCTGGAGCTTTAGGCGATGACCTATGTCATCATCGGCGCCGGCCCGGCAGGGGTCGTCGCGGCGGAAACGCTTGCCAAGACAGACCCGGGGTCCGACATCGTGCTGCTGGGCGGGGAAGCCGATCCGCCCTATTCCCGCATGGCCATTCCCTATGTCCTGACCGGCATCATCGATCACGGCGGCACGCACCTGCGCAAGACGGCCGGGCATTACGACACGCTTGGCATCACCTATCGCCAGGGCCGGGCGGCGGGCATCGACGTCAAGGGTAGGAAGGTCGCCCTGGAAGGCGGCGGAGAGCAAGCCTACGACACCCTTCTGATCGCCACCGGGGCGAGCCCGATCAAGCCGCCGGTGCCGGGGCTCGACCGGCCCGGGGTTCACCACTGTTGGACCCTCGACGATTGCCGCGAGATCGAAAAGCTGGCTAAGAAAGGCTCCGAGGTTGTTCTCATGGGGGCCGGGTTCATCGGCTGCATCATCCTGGAAGCCCTGGTCGAACGCGGCGTCAAGCTGACCGTGGTCGAAGCCCTGGACCGCATGGTGCCGCGCATGATGAACGAGACGGCGGGCACCTTGATCAAGGACTGGTGCCAGGCCAAGGGCATCACCGTGCATACCTCGACCAAGGTGACGGAGGTCGGCGAACAGGACGGCCGTCTGGCCGTCGCCATGGACAATGGGGAAACGGCCTCCGCCGACTTGGTGGTCGTTGCCGCCGGGGTGAAATCCAACATCGGCTTCATCGACGGCACCGGCATGAAGGCCGAACAGGGCATTCTGGTGGACGAATTCCTGCGCACCTCCGCCGACAACATCTATGCCGCCGGCGACTGTGCCCAGGGCCCGGATTTCGGCGGCGGCTTCAATGTCCATGCCATTCAGCCGACCTCGACCGAACACGGCCGTTTCGCAGCCCTCAACATGGCGGGTAAGGTCACGCCCTATCGGGGCTCGTTGCAGATGAACGTGCTGGATACGGCGGGGCTGATCTCGACCTCGTTCGGCGACTGGGAAGGGGGCGACGGCACGGAAAGTGCCGAAGCCCTGGACCGCGACCGCTTCAAATACCTGCGCCTCAACTTCAAGGACGACGTGCTGGTCGGTGCCCTGTCCCTGGGGCGCACGGACCACATGGGCGTGCTGCGCGGCCTGATCCAGAACCGCACGCCCCTGGGCATTTGGAAGGCGCGGCTGATGGATGATCCGCACCGCATCATGGAAGCTTATGTCGCCCATGCCTATGCCTGACGGCGGGGGCGCCCCATGAAGATCCGGGTCAAGCTCTATGCTTCCCTCGCCGAACATCTGCCGGCGGGGACCAAGGGCAATGAGGCTGACCTGGAGGTTGCCGAGGACGCGACCCCGGCCACGGTCATCGCCCAGCTCGGCCTGCCGGAAAAGATGTGCCATCTGGTGTTGCTGAACGGCGTCTATGTCGAGCCCTCGGCGCGCGCCGCGACGGCCCTGGACGCGGGCGATGCCCTGGCCATGTGGCCGCCGGTGGCGGGGGGCTAGGAACCTTGACCGCGCCGGTCGTCATCACCAAGGAAATGGCCCTGACGCGGGCCGGGTTCTTCCGCGGCATCGCCAAGGCGCTGGGCACCGGCGCTTATGCCGAAACCGCCGATGGTGTGGTGCTGGAACAGGGCAGCCGCCGCCTGGAAATCACCCTGGGCCCGGAACGCCGGCGCAGGATCGCCTTGATGGAGATCGAGATTATGGACGTCGCCCTGGCGTTTTCGGGATACTCGGAGGAAAGCCGCTTGGCGGCGCTTGCGCTTTTCGACAGGGCGTTTCAACGGGGTGGCGGATGACCGAGTCATTAAATTAGAAACATTCTAACTTTGAGCGTTGATCCCGATGGTGTATCCATTATCTTTAATGTCCACACACGATTTGTATTAAGGAGTTCCCATGTCGAGTGAAGGTTTCCACGAACCCCTGGAAAAGCTGTCCGAAGAGACCATGGACCGTCATCGCGCCATTGTCTCCCTGATGGAGGAACTGGAGGCCGTCGACTGGTACCAGCAGCGCGTCGACGCCACCTCGGATCCGGAGCTCAAGGCGATCCTGGCCCATAACCGGGACGAGGAAATCGAACACGCGGCCATGGTTCTGGAATGGCTGCGCCGCAGCATGCCGCAGTTCGACAAGGAACTCCGTGAAAACCTGTTCAAGGAAGGCCCCATCACCGGCCATCACGGCGACGACCACTAACCGTCGGTTTTCTCAAGCTTTCAGATCCCCGCGTGTCATCGACACGCGGGGTTTTGCATGTTCGTTGACCTATGTCATGGCGCGGTCCGGCCCAATAAATCACTCTTCCCACATATACCGTGCCATTGAACGTGGAAGGATGAGACCGATGAGTACCGCACAGCAATCCACACCGGAAAAAAAGGTGGAAGCCAAGCGCGCCGAGGGTGGCGAAGTTTCCGTCAAGCAGGATGCCACGACGCCGGCGGAAGCTTGGCGCACCGACATGGAACGCCTGATGGGCGACTGGTTCAGCGCCTGGAGCGGGCTTGGCCGCCTTCAACCGTTCGCAGGGTTGTCGAACGGGGATGCGACAGCGGCAAGCGGCCTTGAGGAATGGCGGGCCCAGGCGGACCGCTATTTCGAGGATATGAACCGGCGCTGGGCCGACCTGGCCCGCCTCAGCCCGCTTGAGATGTTCGGCGTTCCGGCCGGGGTTGCCCTCAACCCGGAAGTCGATGTCAGCGACGGCGACGGCAAGTTCGTGTTGAAGGCCGATCTGCCCGGGTTGTCGGAAGACGATGTCGAGGTCGCAGTCGATGGCGATGTGCTGACCATTTCCGGCCACAAGTCGGAAACGACCGAGGATAAGGAAAACGATTATTGTCGGCGTGAGCGCCGGTTCGGCTCGTTCCGACGGTCGTTCAAACTGCCCGAAGGGGTTGTCGGCGACAGGGCCAAGGCGTCCTTCGACAAGGGAGTCCTGACCGTGACGCTGCCGAAACAGGGTAAGACGGAGAAATCCAAGGGCAGGAAGGTGCCGCTCAACGGTTAAGCGGCAGGCTACTTCCGGTCCGCGTAAGGGTTCTCGCTCTTGCGGTAGATCAGGCGGATCGGCACGCCGTCCAGCCCGAAATGGTCACGCAGGCCGTTGACCAGAAAGCGGGTGTAGCTGTCCGGCAATTCGGTCGCCCGCGTGCAGAACACGATGAACGTGGGCGGGCGGGCCTTGGCCTGGGTCGCGTAACGCAGGCGGATGCGCTTGCCGCCCTTGCCCATGGGCGCGGGATGGGCTTCCTGCATGTCGGTCAGCCAGCGGTTCAGGTCGCCCGTGCCGACCCGCGTGTTCCACAGGTCGTAGGTCGCGGTGACCGTGGGCAGAAGCTTGTCCAGCCCCTGGCCGGTCAGGGCCGAGCAGGTGATGACGGGAATGCCCCGAACCTGCGGCAGGCTGGTCTGCAGGCGGTCGCTGAGGCGCTGGATCGTCTCGCCCCGGTCCTTGGCGGCGTCCCACTTGTTGACCGCGATGATCAGCGCGCGGCCTTCTTCGATAACCTGGCGGGCGATGGTCAGGTCCTGCTTTTCCAGGACCGCGTCGGCGTCCAGCACCAGCACCACGACATGGGCGAAGCGCACGGCGCGGAGCGTGTCGCGGGTGCTGAGGGATTCCAGCTTGTCCGTGATCCGCGCCTTGCGGCGCAATCCGGCCGTGTCGATCAGCCGGTAATCGCGCCCGCCGTGCTGCCAGGAAATGGAAATCGAGTCGCGGGTGATCCCGGCCTCGGGCCCGGTCAACATGCGGTCCTCGCCGAGCAGGCGGTTGATCATGGTCGACTTGCCGACGTTGGGCCGGCCGACGATGGCAAGCTGCAGGGCCTTGGGCTCGGCCGTGTCGTCGCCGTCGCCTTCGTCGTTGAATTCCTCAAGGTCGGCGAATTCATCTTCGTCGTCATAGGCTTGCGTGCCTTCGGCGGCGGCAGCCTCGGCAAAGGGGATAAGCCGGTCGTACAGGTCCGACAGACCGAGCCCGTGTTCCGCCGAAAAGGCGACAGGCTCGTCCAGGCCCAGGGAATAGGCGTCGAACAGGCCGGATTCGCCGGCCCGGCCCTCGCATTTGTTGGCGACCAGGATCGCCGGGGTGCCGCGGGCCCGCAGCCAGGACACGAAATGCTGATCCATGGGCGTCACCCCGGCCCGCGCGTCGATCACCATCAGCGCCACGTCGGCTTCGTCGAGGGCATGTTCGGTCTGGCGCCGCATGCGGGCTTCCAGGCTGTCGTCGGTGACGTCCTCAAGCCCGGCGGTGTCGATCAGCCGGAATTTCAGCTCGGCAAGCTTGCCCTCGCCCTCGCGGCGGTCGCGGGTCACCCCCGGCGTATCGTCGACGATGGCCAGCTTGCGCCCAACCAGACGGTTGAACAGGGTCGATTTGCCGACGTTGGGGCGGCCGATGATGGCGATGGTAAAGGGCATGACATTGGCCGGACGCGTGTCCGATCCTGATTACCTGAACGGGGTTACGGGTACTGGGTTACTGATAAACGATCAATTCCGCGTCGTCGGACAGGAAGATGACCCGGCCGTCGGCGACAATGGGCGGCACGGAAATGCCGTCGGGCATTTCAACCTCGCCGATGAACTTACCCGAATAGGGCGACAAAGCCCAGGCCACACCATGCGATCCGGCCACGATCAGGCGGTCGGAGGCCAGAATGGGGCCGGTCCAGACGACGGGATCGCGCTGCTTTTCCGGGTTTTCGAAACGGGGCAGGGGGCGAACCCAATAGACGCCGCCGGTATCGCGGCTGACGGCGGCGACTTCCGCGTCGTTGGTCAACACGAAAATATAGTCACCGGCGATCCAGGGGCTTTCGATGCCGCCGATATCCCGTTCCCAGATGCGTCGGCCCGTGCGCAGGTCATAGGCCGCCATGATCCCGGAATGGCTGATCGCGATGACCCGGCCGCGGTCGATGATCGGACGGCCCCGGATATGCGACAGGGCGGAGACGATGTCCGAACGCTTTAGGGACGCCAGGGAATCCGACCACAGCAGACGGCCGTTCTCAGCCCTGAGCGCCACCAGTTCGCCGGACGAATAGGGGACGACGACCACACCCTGATCGACGGCCGGGCTGCCGCTGCCGAGAAGGGAAGCGGACTCGGTAATGCCCGAATGATCCCAAAGCTGCTGGCCCGTGTTGGCGTCCAGGGCGAAGGTGCGGTTATCCAGGGTAATGACAAAGACCCGTCCGCCGCGCACCGTGGGGGCGGCGTGCATGGGGCCGCTCAGTACCGTGCGCCAGATTTCCTTGCCCGTCGCGGCATCCAGGGCGACGACATGGCCAAACCCGGTCGCGGCATAGACGCGGCCGCCTTCGGTGGTCACGCCGCCGGATAACAGGCCGTCGTCGGCTTCGGCCTTGGGCGCCAGTTCGACGTCCCAGATGGTGTCGCCGGACTTCATGTCGACGGCATAGACTTCGGACTCGGAATCCATGGTGAAGATGCGCCCGCCCGCGGCGACGGGGGAGCCGAGGATGCGGAGCTCGTCATCGACGCCTTTGCCGACGCCGGTACTCCAGGCCTTGGTGATGTTCTCCGGCACCAGGATGTGGTGCATGGCATGGTTCGGGTAGCCGCCCGGCTGCGGCCATTCCGGATTGGGCGAGGGGGCCGGCAGCAGAATCTGATGATCCTTCAATTCGGCATCGGCCGCCAAGGTCCGCTGATTGGTGAGGATCGCGATGCGCGTGCCCGGCAGGGGGACCTCTTCCTTGGAAAACAGGTCGGTCAAATAAGTGCAGCCGCCGACGCTCAGGGGCGCCGCCAGGGCGATGGCGATGGACAATGCCATGCCTCGGGCCGTGCCGCGCGAACAAGCCTGCAGGCCCCGTTCCCGGCGATTTCCGCTATTCGGCGCAGCCATACCGATTGTTCCCCTGTTCCCCGTGACCCATCCTGATTAATTCAGGGGCCCTTTTAACGCAATATCGTTAACAATTCCGTTGCGCGTTGGCGCATGCGGGCCGGCGTTTCCGCATCTTTCGACAGGGTGCTGTAGATTTCCACTGCCTTGGCCTTGTCTCCGGCGCGAAGCGCCAGCGCCGCCGCCAGTTCCTGGGCGCTGAACCGCCACGGATTGCCAGCCTCCATAAGCGGCGCCAGTCGGTCCTGAACCTTTTTGGGGTCGACGCTGGGGTCATTCACTTCCAGCCCCGCCGCCAGGATCACAGCCAGGTCCTGATAAAGTTTTCCGGCCCCCGTGTCCGCCGCGATGGCGTTATAGGCGGCGATGGCCCCGGCCGTATCACCGTTCTTGGCGCGCAGCCCCGCTTCTTGAATGCGGGCAAGCAGGCCGTAACCGCCGCTTTCGCCGGACAGGCTTTTGAACGCGCCGGCGGCGGCGTCCGTGCTGCCGGTTTCGGCCAGTTTCTGGGCCGCGGCAAACCGGTCACCCAGGGTCTGGCGGGTTTCCAGGTCGTATTTGACCCAGAACTGGTATCCGGCGGCGGCCGCAACGCACAGCCCCGCCGCGACGAGAATGATCTTGCCGTAGCGGCTCCAGACCTTGTGGAACTGTTCCTGGCGCAGTTCCTCGTCGATTTCGCGGATCAGGCTGTTTTCGGTATGATCGGCCACTTTTGGCTCCCGTCGGTAACGGTTGGAATTGGCGGGGAAAATAGTGGCCTTTTCCCGCGATAGCAACTGGCGGTGGCGGGGGACGGTTATGAAGGGATTTACGGCTCCTTAACAATGATGGGCGACAATGCACGGTGGTGGCGGTCTAATGCGCCGTATCCCGTATCGAAGGGCGACCCAAGGGAATGAAACGACTTCTTGTGATTTTCACCGTCTGTGTGCTGGCGACCGGCTGCGCCGGCATTATCGGCGCTGAAGGCGTATCCGTCATGGCGACGGATAAGACGGTCGTTGATCATGTCATCTCGTTGTCGAGCGGCAAGAACTGTTCGACCCTCCGCAAGGACCTGGGCCTGACCTACTGCGAGGAAGACGAGAAGGTCCCGCAGATGAACGTGTTCTGCTACCGCACGCTGGGTGAGATCACCTGCTATGACAGGCCGGTGTACGACGGCAAGCAGGAGCAGGTCCGCCAGGGCGGCGAAAAACCCCGCTGATCGCCGTAACGGACGCTTGTTCTTAAGGGCCAGCCGTCGTTCAATGGCCGCTCCATGCGATTCCTTGCCTATATATTGTTGCTGTCCACGCTCCTGGGTTCCGGTTGGGCCGCCTGGTTCTTTTTCGGCGCGCCCGCCCAGGACGACGACCCCGCGTTGACCGCGTTGAAACTGCGCGTGGCGCAGCTTGAGCAATCCGCGCAGAAGGGCGATCTGAACGCCCGGATCGACCTGGGATGGATATTGATCCGCAAAAATTCCCGGCTGCCCGACCCGGACCGCGCCGTCACCCTGTTCCGTGAGGCCGCCGGCAAGGGGGCCGTCAGGGCGCAATACGCCCTCGGTTGGGCTTACGCCAAGGGGCGCGGTGTGCCCGTCGATTATGCCCAGGCGGCGGAATGGTATCGTGTGGCGGCGACGGCAGGCGGCGACGCCGATGCCCAGTTCGCATTGGGGGAACTCTATTTCCGAGGCCTTGGCGTGGCCAACGACTACGGCCGGGCGATCGACCTGTACCGCGCTGCTGCGATGCGCGGCCATCCGATCGCACAATACCTCATGGGCGTCATGTACCAGGAAGGCTGGGGCGTGAAACGCGATCTGGTCGAGGCCTACAAGTGGCTGACCCTGGCCACCCCCCATGCGGCGCGCATCCAGGCCCATAACCCGCAATTCGACCCCCGGGGGCAGCGTGAGCAACTGATGGTCAAGCTGAACCGGACCCAGATCAATCTGGCTGAACGCAGGGCCCGTGAGATGACGACTGGCAAATGAGGAACAGGACATGGGGGATTTGACGTGACCACGCCGACGCTGCGTCTTCTCATCATCGAAGGCAACACGGCGGCTGGTAACGCGGCCATGGCGGCCGCGGGGGCGGGCAGCAATGCCGATCAGTATGCGGATGTTGTCCGGCGCTCGGTCCCCGACGCGGACATCCATGTCGTCCATCCCGCCGATGGCGCGGTCGTCCTGCCGGCGGGGACGGTCTTAAGTGATTTCGACGGCGCGATCCTGGGGGGCTCGGGCCTGTTCGTGCGCGCCCAGGGAAATGCCCCCGAGGTTCAGCGCCAGGTTGATCTGGTGCAGGCCCTGTTCGGGGCCGGCGTGCCGATGCTGGGAAGTTGCTGGGGGCTGCAGGTCGCGGTGGTTGCCGCCGGGGGCGACGTGGCGCCGAGCCCCAACGGCCGCGAGGTCGGTATCTGCCGCGCCATCACGCTGAGCGACGCGGGGGCGGCGTTTCCCATGTTCGCCGGAAAGCCGGGTACGTTCGATTCCCTCGCCATTCATTATGATGAGGTCACCCGCCTGCCGTCCGGCGCCGACGTGCTTGCCGCCAATGCTCACAGTCCGATCCAGGCGGCGGCGTTCACTTTCAGAAAGGGTGTATTCTGGGGCGTGCAGTACCACCCTGAATTCTCGTTTTCCCACATGGCGCGGCTGATCCGGCGTTACGGGGCCGACATGGTGACGCAGGGCATCTATCCCGATCAGGCGGCCATGGACCGGGAGACAGAGGCCATGCTGCGCTTGGATGTCGATGCCGAAGCGCAGGCGGCGGACCTGGATTTTGGTGAAACGGTAACGGATACGTCGATGCGGTGTCGGGAAATCGACAATTGGCTGCAGTTTTGTCGAAATGAAAAAACGAACTGAATGCGGTATTCGAGGCTAATTTTTCAATTTCTTGCGCATTAATTATTATAATAATATTATTTAAAATAAATACATAAATTGCCTTTCTTAACAAATTTTGTATTTATAACTATTGTATAATAAAATTAACCATATTTAGTATTTATATATTTTAAGTATTAATTGGACCATAAAAATTACTGGATATTTTTTAACTAGTACTTTTGTATAGCTAGGATCCTTTAAAGATTCAGGGGTACCCTTCAGCCATGATGGGGAATTGGGAGCGGCACTCATTTCATGGATACACAGGGTTTCGTCATATCTGCGACGGTAATCAGGGCAGAGGTGAGGTGTTTCTGATGGCATTCAGCTGGATAAGGAGCTCGTCTGTTTCGAAACTGACGAGATTAGAATTTTCGCATAGGATGCATGGCCCTTGAGGGGGAGGACTACCCGTACCTGCAGGAAACAATGTGGGGCGGAGGATCAAATAACCAAGAAAAGGGTTTGGGACGATGAATGACCAAGAAAAGCCCGTCGCCGAGGATGCGGTGGAGGCCCCTTCCGTGGATGAGGGGGGACCGGAAGCTGCGTCTGATGAGGTGACGACGGAAGTTGAAGATCACGCGGAAGATCACGCGGCCGTCGATGATGACACGACGCCGGATAACCTGGGACAGGAAACACCCCCCGAAGAACAAGCCGCATCGCTGCCGGGGAGGAAGAGTCGTAGCGGAATGGGCATTGGGGGACGGCTGCTGTTGTCCGTTCTGGCGATTTTCGCGACGACGGTTGTCGCCATCGTCATCGGGTGGGTGTCGATGACTTCGTCATCGAACACCTTGAGCGAAATCTCTCATGTGAAATCGCCGGCCGTGGCGGATGCGCTTCGCCTGTCGGAAACGGTCGCGCGCATCACCTCCATCGCGCCGGCCCTGGTCGCCGCGAAGACGACCGCTGAACGCGAAAATATCGCCGCGCGTGTACAATCGATCTTCGAGCAATTCGCCGGGATCGTCGCCAGTGCCAAGATCGGCGCCGAGGTCATGACCAATCTACAGTCCGGTGCCGACGAGTTGAAGGCGCTGCTCGGTGAGATCGAGGCAAAGGTCACCGAACGCAATAGGCTGGCCGGCGCCCGCGCCGCATCAATGGAGAAATTGCGGGCCCTGCACAAAGAATTCGCCGTCGGTGCGGCCGGGATTATTGACGACGTGACCTTCAATCTTTCCCTCGGCGTCGAGGCTGTTGATGTAACCCAACCGGGCGCGTTGCTGGAATTCGTCGAGTCCGGAGTGGAACCTCTGGCGGCGGCCATGAACGTGAAGGCGGAAGCCAACCAGATCGTCGGCCTTCTGGGCAATGCGGCGACGGAAACTCAAAGCGAAAACCTGCAGCCGCTGCGGGAACGCTTCCTCACATCAAAGTCACAATTCCTGGACGCGATGTCGCTGACTGGTGAGTCCGATTCAGCGCAAAATCTGGCCGATCAAGGAGGCAAGTTGCTTGCCTTTGGTATCGACGAAGGCAATGTCTTCGACAACCGCATCGCCGAGCTGAAGACGCAGGATGAAATCGAAGCCCTGATGGCCAAAAGCCGTGAGCTTTCGGCAAAATTCAGCGACGACATCGCAGGCGTGGTCGATGTGGCGGAAACGCAGATGGCAGAAGAGGCGGCGGCTGCGGAAGCCTCCGCTGCGGCGAACAAGAAGGTTCTCATGTTCCTTGCCGGGTTCTCGCTGCTGATCGCCGCGGGCGTCTACCTGATGTACGTGCGCCGGCTGGTGGCCCGCCTCGTGACCCTGTCGGGCAATATGGTGGCGCTTGCCGATGGTGACCTGACCATCGCGGTTGATACCCACGGATCGGACGAGATCGCCTCCATGGCCGGCACGGTCCAGGTGTTCAAGGAGAACGCCCAGGAAGTGAACCGCATGGCGTCGGAGCGGGAGATCGAGGACCGCCGCAACCGTCGCCGGTTGCGCAGTCAGGTTTTGGCGCTCAATGCCGCGTTGGAGGAAGAAGTCGCCAAGGCCGTTGATCTGGTCAAGGAGCGGGTATCGACGGTCGAGAACTCCGCCCGCTCGGCGGCGGACCTGTCGCAGTCGGCCCATACCCAGGCCTCGACCGTGGCTTCGGCGGCGGAAGAAGCGACGATCAACGTGCAGACCGTC